>Ga0326727_10000015_pt1 | contig 884545 bp, 734 predicted proteins | sample MB2enrmetagenome_FD_207643 | JGI IMG/M metagenome (GOLD analysis project Ga0326727, IMG submission 207643) | Lab enriched peat soil microbial communities from McLean, Ithaca, NY, United States - MB29MY | ecosystem: Environmental > Terrestrial > Soil > Wetlands > Peat | place: USA: New York...
TAAATCCTCGCGCGCGTAAGTATAGGCTTCTCGCCTCGAAAACCGTAATTTTCCCTCACCCTTAGCCCCACTCTCGGAGGATTGCACTAGCCACCTCAACCAACACTTGAAGCTTCTTAACCCCTCCTCCCCGAAGCCCGGTTTCTCCCCTCCTCGCGACTTCTCCCCCTCCTGTTTCCACATCCTTACCCCCCTTCGCCGAGTCGGCTCGTTATCTACCAGCACACGAAAGGACTGCCGATCCCGAAGCATTGGACAAAAGAACAAATCCTAGACAAGGTGGACAGGCTGTTGAAGAGAAATGGGCGGATTAGCGAAGACATCATCAGGGCGGTGCCCGGAATGCCTGCCCCGTCTACGATTACTAAGCTCGTGGGGTCGTACAAGCAACTTTACAAAGAACTGGGCTACGAGCAGCAGACGACAGACTACTTAAAGTCCACTCAGATAGAGCGGTCGATGCGGCTACGCCGCTGGTCACTGGGGGAGATAGATTGAACCAAGAAAAGACAACCATCACGACCTTCCAGTTCAGACTGAACGGAGTCATCATCACGCACCTGAAGGTGCGCCCAGTCGCAATCGATGGAACCACGGATCACAGGGAGCTTGTCGCCTGCCACGATACGCTCGGTGAGTTTGCGATTGACGACAACGAGCAGCTTGCCGATCCCGCGCTGTCGCGATTCGTCCTAGAAGTGAGAGACGTGTCGATTCCGCCGTCCGAGCGGCGATTCCTTCCGAATAAGGGATGGAAGGTTGTGACAACTAGGGAATATCTCGCATTGCTAGAATCGACCGGAGTGATCGACAGCCTCTGAGGGAATCCACTCCCACGAAGCAAGCTGCACTGTCCGACAGAACCGGAGGGCGAAACGCTATTTCTGGGCTTTCGGGAGTAGTGTGGCGTGGATGAGAGCGATTTTCCATCCGCTCGGGGTCTTAACCAAGACATGGCTCTCCACGGCGCTGATCTCGCAACTCACGCTGGTTGCCTGCGACACGCATTCCCTGTAAGGCTTAGGACGCAACAGGAGTTCCCGTCCTTCCGGACTGTCAGCACTTTCAGTTCCGTCGATGGCTAGCGTCACCCACGCCACGTCACCTTGCACATGAGTCTCAAAATCGTGAACCCGATAGATGATACGAATTCCGGCCGCTTTCCATTCACAACACACAGTATCGTCACTAATCTTGCTTGGGAGGGAATTCTGTATCAATCGGGCATCGGGCGTAAGGAGCGAGCGTGCCTTGGCGAGGTTGTAGTCTTGGGAAGCTTGTTCGAAGTCTCGCTCGGTCGCTTCTACGGCACTCTTCTCGTTATCCTGAGCCAACACTCGTTCGGTGCCACTGGTGACAACGGCGACCGCAATGAGCACTGCAACTGCCAAGATGTGCTTCATAGGGTTCCTCTTTTGTCTGACAACGAAGTTTCGCCTCAGGGAATGTGCGTCTCAACTGGTGGAAACCGATCCTCGGGGAGGCGAGACATGCGAATTCGATACGAATGCGGCGTGTAGTGTCAGTGACTTGAATCACATCCTGAGGGTGGTGATAGCCAAGTGAGATGGATCGCTGAACTATTGCAACTTCGCGTACTCCGCCTTGGCTTCTTTCAGGATGGGGATGTCGGGGTCGGCGTCTTTCCAGAGGGTGAGGAAATCTTTGTAGGCGGCGAGCGCCCGGACGCGAGCGGCATCGGCATCCGCTCCCTGCGAAGTTCTCGACTGCAAGGCATTGGCACGAGCCACACCCAGATGCGCCAACGCTCCCGTCCAGCAATTCCAGACAATGCCGCTGTGGTCGAGAATCTTTTGAAACTCGGCGGCGGCGGCGGTGCCCTGTCCGGCTGCCAAGTATGCCTGTCCGCCCACATACACCGAACGGAGGCAGGAGTCGGCTAACTCGATGCGTGTAGCGGCTTGTAACGCACTCAAGGCGGAAGCTGGATTCTTTCTGTACAGCGCCGTTTGTGCCTGAATCGTTGGCAGCCAAAGCGACTGCATTTGCGTGTCCAGCGGGAAGCGTTTTCCTAAATCCTGTGCCAAGGATTCGGCTTTTGCCGTGTCGCCCGCCATGGCAAACGCAAGAGCGGCTGCGGCTGCGGCTCCCTGACTCGCGGGAGCCAGCTTCAAAGCTGCTGCCGCTGACTGTCGCGCTTCCGCAGCATTGCCGTAGGCGGCTTCTCGCTGGGCAGCAATCGCCAGATGGAACGCCCCATTTTCTTTTTGGTCAGTCCGCACGGCGGAGTCCACTGCCCGCTTGGTCAGTTCCCTCGCTTTGGCAAAATGACCGCTATACGCCTCGGTGTCGGATGCGAGCGCCCGTCCAGCGTTCTCGAACTCGGGCTTGTCCAAGAACCATTGTTGCTGTTTCTCCATCGCCGCGGAGTCCCCTCCGAGGAAGGCAAGGGCGTAAAGATTGGTGTGTAGTGTTGAACCGTCTAATTTTCGCGCATTCGCCTCGAAAATGATCTGCCGCGTTTCGTCTAGACGCTGTAACGCAAGGGTATAGGTGGCGAGAAACTGGTACCAATCCAGCACATCCGGTGCAAGGCGCACGGCTTGCCTCTCGACCTCCGCAGCTTTTTCATACTGCCCCTGTGATGCGAGCACGGTGCCCAAAAGCGCGTATGGCATGGCGTCCCTTGGGTAGCTATCCATCATCTCCTGTAGTATCTGGGTCGCTTTATCCAGTTCCCCGGTTACAACCTGATAGTAGACGGCTGTGACCGCCAGCTTCTCATATTCGCTGGCATGCTCCCGCAACTGGAATGCCTTGGTGATGTACTCGCGACTCCGCACCGACTCGCCGAGATAGAGGTAGGCGGTGCCCAAAAGCGAGTAGCCGAACACAAAATTCGGGTCAAGCTCAACGGCGTGTTGAAAGTAAGGCAAGGATGCTGCTGGACTTTTCTCGTTAAACGCCCTCAAGCCAAGGCTGTAGGCTTTCAGAGCTTCGAGCGATGACGTGGTATCCTGTTCGAGCGGTACATCGAATTTCTGTACCGTCGCCAGCGACTCGCCCAACTCGCCGCGCAGCTTCGATGCCGCCTCTCCCAGCGCGTCCAGTACCTTTTCCTTGGACGCCGCCGTCACCTGCTCCTGCGCCACCGTGTCTCCGCTCTGGCAATTCACAGCCTTCAATCCCAGCACGTATTCGCTGCCCAGACTGCCAATTGTTCCCGAAATGTAAGCCTTGCTTCTCGCCCGCTGGCAAAGCTCGCGTGTCACTGCGGGCGTGAGTTTCGTGTCCGCAGGACGGGTCATCAATTTCAAGGTCTCCCCGACTTGCTGATCTGAGAGCACACTTAAGAAAGGCGATTGCCGCAGGGAAACGTTGAGCGCCGTCTTGAGCGTGTCATCGAATACCGCATCGCCCGTCTTGTTGTCGAAGTCGGCGAGAATGACGGTGTCCTTGTCGGTCAGGCGATTGCTTTGCTGATGCGACCGATAGTAAAGCCCACCTGCGATCAACAAGGCGACAAGCAGGACGGGAACCGCAATCTTCCAGAGCTTTCCAATTCGAGCCGCTGGAGATTCTGCTGCCGCAGTGCGTCCGCTCTCGGAGTCCCGATTCAGCCGTTGCAAATCTGTTCGCATGTCGGCTGCGTGCTGATAGCGAAGATTGCGGTCTTTCTCCAACGCCTTGTTGATGATGTCCTCTAGCTTGGGCGACACGTCCGGATTTAGCCGCACGGCAGGAACGGGGGTGCGGTTCAGGATGGAGTCGAAGATCGCTCCCGAACTTTCCCCACGGAAGGGCAGCGTGCCTGTAGCCGCCTCGTACAGCACTGCGCCAAAAGAGAACAAATCCGTCCGGGCGTCTAATTCCTTGGCACGGACTTGCTCCGGCGACATATAAGCGACGGTGCCCAGCGTCGTTCCCGGACTGGTCAGGTGCTGTTGCAGCGACAGCGTGGATTGCGCCATCACTGCATCTGCTCCGACATTGGCGAGCGCAGGTGTCATTTTCGCCAGCCCGAAATCGAGAATCTTGGCGTGTCCCCGGTCGGTGACAAAAATGTTGGCAGGCTTGATGTCGCGGTGGACGATCCCCTTGGAGTGGGCGGCGTCCAGAGCATCGGTGATCTCGATGGCGAGCGATAGAATCAGTTCGGTTTCCAGTGGACGCCCAGTGATGCGCTGCTTCAGCGTCATGCCATCGAGAAACTCCATGACGATGAAGGATTGACCTTCATGCTTGCCGATTTCGTGGATTGTGCAGATATTGGGGTGATTTAGGGCAGAAGCCGCACGTGCTTCGCGGCGAAAACGCTCCAGTGCCTGTGGGTCTTGGGAGACGTCTTCCGGCAGGAATTTCAGGGCGACGAATCGACCAAGCTCGGTGTCCTCAGCCTTGTAGACGACGCCCATCCCGCCGACGCCGAGCTTCTCAATGATGTGGTAGTGCGAGATGGTCTGGTCGATCATGAGTGGCGCTGGGACTCAGGTGCCATGTTAGGAGTGCTGCGAAGCCGAGTCAACGAGGACGGTCACACCGATGGAAGCAGTAAAGGGCAAGTTCCGCGATTTCGGGTTTTTCCAAACCTCGCCAATCAGGTGGTTCGGAAGGGGTCGAATTTCGATCCCCTTTTATGCGACCTTTCGCCCCCTGTTTCGCCTCGGCAGGAGGTAGCCAGCCAGCATACCTTGCTGACCAGATGCCTTACCTGAGATCGCGAATCAGCACCACGTCTTGTTTTGGTGTGCCACGACTCATAACGAGCCGTTTGCCGTCTCGTGACACGTCGAAATCATCAATCTCTTCGTTGTTGAAATGGGTGATCTGCTTCGGCGTCCCTCCCGCAATCGGCTGGCTCCAGAGGTTCGAGACGCCACCTTCGCTCTTGCTGTAAAGAAGCGAGCGACCGTCAGCGGCCCATCGAAACGCCGTTAGTTCTCCGTTCGGAATATCGAAACGCTTCGTCGGTGGCCCACCTTCGAACGCCATGATTGCGATTCCACGCGGGGGACTTGCCCAGGGACTTGCCCCAGCGTCTTGGTAAGAGTAAGCGATCATTTTCCCGTCAGGCGATACAGTCGGAACATGTGCATCCGTATCGCTAAGCCGAACGGCATTGCCGCCTTCCATGGAGACCTTCCAGACTCCCTTCTCCGAGCCCCACCTGCTGTAAACCACCCACTTTCCGTCCGGCGAACAGTCCGAGCGGGGATTTTGAAACGGGCTGTCGGTCAACTGCTTGGGGTTGTTGCCGTCGCTGTCCATCCTCCAAATCTGCAAACTCCCCGAGCGCTCTGAGTTAAAGACAATGTAGTGGCCGTCCGGTGAAATCCGAGGGTAGAAGCTTTCTGCGTTCGAGGTAAACTGCTTCCGGTTGCTTCCATCCGGCCGCATCAGCCAGATGTTCCCGTCCGCATAGTTAGAATAAGCAACCGTGCCGTCCGGGCTCCACGTCGGCCAGTCGCCGCGACCGTCCGATGTGATCGGCTTGGCGCTGTCCAATGCCGCCATAGGCGCGACCCAAACATCGAACGGCCATTCGGATTGTATCGTCGCTACAACGCGGGAATCGGCAGTTACGCTGACGTTGCCGTAGTAGTTCAAATCGCTGGTAATCCTGCGAGTCTCACCATTCGCATACGAGACGTAGACAATTGGTGCCAGACCCTCCATCCGCTCTTGCGTCTGGGCGACCAACCCTCGGCCGTCGGGAACCCATGCTAAGTCCGGAACCGCAAGCCACCGCTTCTGGGTTAGAGGGTGCTCTGCCCCGCCTTGGACGGGCACTTCAACCAAACTCGCATACGTGACACCCGCTTCGAAGTTGTCAACAGCCACGGCAATGGTCTTTCCGTTGGGTGACCAAGCAACGCTGTCTCCGAAGTCGTTGGGCCATTTGCGGACGGCTAGTTGCTTCTCCTCGCTGCCATCCTCATTTGCTACCATCAGTGCTGTCTCGTTCCCCGCTTTGGAGTCCCGCAGGAATGCCAATCGATTTCTGTCCGGCGACAGCGTCACCGGATTAACGAAATACCTTCCAATGTTCACATCGACGATCAACCTTTTCTTGGTTCCTCCCAGCACGGGCATTTTGTAGAGGACGCCCAGTGAACCGTCCTTGCTTTCCGACTGCGTAACATAAAGGAAGTTTCCGTCACGTGAGAAAGTCAGCCCGCCATAACGCACGTCGGCGGCAGGAACAATCTGTACATCGCTTCCAGTTCCGACCTGCCGCACCCAAAGAGCTTCCCTGTCGAGGGGTTCCCCGCCGATAGCTTCCCCGCCGACGAACGAAACTTCACCCGTGGCATACGCCACGTATCTTCCGTCCGGTGAGATGGCCGCTAATGTAACCTTGCCGCTGGTGGTTAGTTGTGTGATTTCCGTTTTCTGGAACGGCACGGCCTTCGGGGCAAGCCAGTAATAGACACCCACTGTGATTCCCGCTAACACAACGAAGAGCGCACCGACTCCAAGCCAGAGGTTTCGCTTCCCACCGACTGGAGAAACAGCCCCGGTAGCTGCGGTCTTGCCACTCTCAGAGTCCCGCTTCAGCCGCTTGAGGTCAGCCCTCAACTCGGCGGAAGACTGGCAGCGAACGTCACGGTCTTTCTCCAACGCCTTGTTGATGATCTCTTCCAGTTTCGGCGGCGTGTCAGGGTTGATTCGAACTGGCGGTACAGGTGCTCGATTCAGTATGGACTCGAAGATCAGTGCTGTCGTGTCTCCCTAAAAGGCAAGGGCGTGCACATTTCGTACAACACGGCACCAAACGAGAAAAGGTCTGTACGAGCATCAAGTTCCTTCCCTCGCACCTGCTCCGGCGACATGTAGGCGACCGTGCCCAACGCACTGCCCGGACTCGTTAGATGTTCCTCGGATTCGATGGTTGGGTCACTCATTGCAACGCTCTCGGGCTTCAGGGTGACTTTCGCCAGCCCGAAGTCGAGAATCTTCACCTGTCCTCGATTCGTGACGAAGATGTTCGCGGGTTTGATGTCCCGGTGGATGATTCCCTTGGAATGTGCGGCGTCAAGAGCGTCTGCGATCTGAATGCCGAGATCGAGCACCGTTTCGATCTCCAGCGGCTTGCCACTGATCCGGTGCCGGAGCGTCTGCCCCTCCAGCAGTTCCATGGCGATGAAGGTTCGCCCATCGGCCTCGTCGATCTCGTAGATCGTACAGATGTTCGGGTGATTCAAAGAGGACGCAGCCTTGGCTTCCCGCTGGAAACGGCTAAGGGCTTGTGCGTCGTGGGCGAGGTCGTCAGGAAGGAACTTTAATGCGACATGGCGACCGAGCTTCAGGTCTTCGGCCTCGTACACCACACCCATGCCCCCGCCGCCGATCCTGCTGAGGATGCGGTAATGGGAAACCGTCTGACCCACGGGTTGGGGGGCGTGGACACTGGTTCGGACATGTTAGAGGGGGCGAAGGGGAAGGTCAACGCCGAGTGGCTTTGCGTGTTGCACGCTACCACAGACACGTCATTGACGCCGTCCCGTTTGACCGTTGCCGCCCTTCTGTTGGATATTGAGACGGAATGGACGTTGAACGCATTATTGACGACATCGAGCAGCTACAGGAAATGTTTGAAGCTCCGGACATTAGACCACTCACCGCAAGCGACATCTCTGCTGCCAATCGAAGGCACGATGAGAAGCTGGCGCAAAGCCCTTGGTTCCGGTTGTGGCAGCATTTTGGTGTGTGTTGCCGATCCGAATCTCCGGTAATCCAACTACCCGAATAGAGAACTAAACCTTCCGAGTCCCCTATGGCGAAGAAGAAAGCGGCGAACGTTGCGCCAAAACTGACAGAGGGTGAGCAAGACCTTCTCTCTCAGATGGAAGGCGACTATCAGCTTGAGACAGACTCTCTGGGCAGTAATCCGGTTCTGCGGAGGCTGAAAGATGGCGAAGTGATCCGTCCGTTATCCGCGAATGCCAGTACCGTGAAGGCATTGCAAGGGCGCGGGCTGATTCGTGCTGCTAAAGGTCGCGATCCGCTCACCATCCTGTGGCATTTGACAAACAAGTGAAACACAGTGACCCTACCTGCTTCCGATCCCCTCTTGACTGGCATCCACATCCGGTTTTTAAGATTGTCCATAGATCAATTCGGAGTAAGTTCGCATGGACACCGAAGACCTCGCAAAGATCAGCATTGAGCGTTTTGCCGAACAGCTTGGTAAAGCCGAAGCTGTTCTCTTCTGGCAATACTTAGACGAAAACCCCAGCGCCAAGCATATGCTCGCAGGGCTGTACCAAGCGGGATGTGACCCTCTGACGCTGACGACCTTGGCAGTGCTTTACTGCAAGGGCGAGCAACTGGGCGTAACGGAAATCACGAAGCGGGCGACCGGGTACTCCCCGCAACAACTGGCGAGTTTTTCCGAGCGCCTGCTGCAAGGGGCAAAGGACATTCAGGCGCTCAACGAAGCCGCGATGCCGGGTGGGGTCACGCTCTGGAAGCTGATCCGCGTCCTCGGCGGCGGCGAGCTTTTGGAAAAAACACTCTCCCCGGTGCTTCCGTCAGAGCAACTGGATTTTGAATTCACACGCCTGCCCGTCATTCTGGCGGCTTATTCCGTCTTCCTGAAGTCATGGCCGCATCCGACGTACCGGGCGCTGATGTCTGAGCGCGACCTTGGCAGGAAGTTTTTCCTCGCGGAGTTCGTGGTGTACGTAGAAACCATTCTGGGACATGCGAACTGGAACGCAATCACCGCCGCGATAGCGGCAGTCCATTTTGCATTAGGTGAGCCGAAAGCCGTCAGCACGGATATGGAGAACCTCAGGTCGGCACTTGAGGAATTTCAGACGCACAATCCCCGGATTTACGGCGACATTAAAAAATGGGCGGAAACAGCAGTGGGTTCTCGCGCTCGCAACACGGCGGAACGGAGTCGCGGGGCTGCGGAAGCATAGCCTCAAACGAAGGTTTCAGCTTCTTTCTGACCCGGTGGTTTCCAACTTTCGGCGCATTGCGCTGGTTACATTCTGGACAGTCTGGATGTCCTTGAGCGAGAGTCCCTCCGAAAGGCCGTTGATCCATGGGGCTTGCAAGCGCATGGCAGCATCAAACGTCTGCTTTCCTTTGTCGGTCAGAACTACAAGCTGTGCTCGCCGATGATGCGGGTTGGCCTCCAGCGCGACTAGACCCTGCTTGCGCAGATCGTTGATGATTCGCTGCACGTTTTGGCGATTGGCACCCATGTCGCGGGCGAGCCAGGCAACAGGCTGCGGGCGTTCGGAGGCAGCCACGACGCCGAGAATCTGCCAGCGGGCACTTGTCAGGCCCAACCGCGAGACCAGCCGATCCCCCGCCGTGAGCAGCAAGCTGTTCAGCCTGAAGAGGTCGAGAACGAGAGCAGTCAAGGATTCCCCGGCAGGCGTCCGCTTACCTTTATATTCAACTGACATTTGTCACGATATTATTTTCTTGACATCATAATGTCAAGATGATAGGTTGTTGCCATTCTGTGGGTACGATAGAACCAATTAGACATGATGTAACCCATTGAAGAGGCCTCTATGGCGCTGCAAATTCGCCCTTTAGACCCGGCGTTTCCGATTGAACGACAAGTAGCCCTCGAAGTAAGCCCAGTCGTGTTGGTGAACCTTTTCACGCTCGACAGGGCAGACGAGCAGGCATTTCTGAAGGCTTGGCAAGAAGATGCATTGTTCATGAAACAGCAACCGGGGTTCATTTCGACCCAACTTCACCGCGCCATCGGCGACAGTCCGACGTACCTGAACTACGCGGTCTGGGAGACCACTGAGCAGTTTCGGGCGGCATTCACGAACCCTCAATTCCGGGCGAAGCTCTCGGTTTATCCGCCTTCAGTTGTGGCTTCTCCGCTCTTATTCCAGAAGGTCGCGATTCGGGGTGTTTGCGTAGCCCAGTAAATAACCGAGCATGACAACAAGCGCAAAGGTCAACTGTCCAACTTGCATTGGGAGGCTTCCATGGTTACCCAAGCTCACGTAAGGATGATTCTCCGCTGGATTCACATTGCCGCTGGCATTTTTGTGGTTGGCTATGTGTACAAGTTCCATGCTGACGCCGGGGCGACCAGAGTCGCCCAGACAGTGGTGGTGCCCGCCATTGCCGCAAGCGGACTGTGGCTTTGGCAGCAGGGACGGATTGTGCGGTGGATGCGACGTGCTCCGTCGCAAACGAGGCAGCAGGAAACGTAATTTCCTTACTAGACGATTCCCTGCAAACGAATGCCGAGTGTCGGTTCTGGGTGGAGAGCCGCTATTCGTATCTAGCGAGCTTCTTCAATCGGGATTCGCAGGAGCAGCCCTTCCTTGTAATCGGTAATCCAGAGCGAGTCGAACCCAAATCGCAAAGAGTCTCCTCCCTTGCCGATCCACTGCTTCACGACCATATTCGTGGTGGCGTCAACGCGAGTGAGAGGAACGTCAAACACGCTGAGCCAAATAGAATCCGCACCGTAATCGATGTCCCCACCCGTGCCGGGGATTCCTGCCTGAATGCTGGCGAGAACCTTCCTGCTCTTCTCATCCACACGTGTGACGGAGCCATCACCTTGGTTCAGCGTCCAAATAGAGCCGCCGCCTGCGGTCAAAAAACGAGGCTTCGCCCCGACAGGCACAGAGTCCAGTACCCTGCCAGTTTCGGCGTCCACGGCAGTGAGGACACTCTGCTCCACTCCGGTGATCCAGACAGTTCCGTCGCTGAAAACGGGATTGTAGGAGCCGGGCCGGAAGCGGAATCTTCTGGCGCACTCTGTTGGTTGATGGGTCGATCCGGTTCAGCGTGCCCGCTTTGTCTGTCACCATCCAAACACTGTCAGTGCTGGTCGTGATTCCGCCCTCTTCGCCTGCGGGACGGATTGGAAGGATCGCAATCGCCTTGTTCTGGTGCGCATCAACCCGAACGAGCGCGGGCTTTCTCCCGCATACCGGAACCCAAACACTGCCGAACCCGAATGCGAGACCGGAGCACGCTTCGCTGGGCAAAGCGACTTTCGCGACGATTCTGTTCGTGATGGGATCAATGTGCTGCACGGAGTAAGGCTTTGTGCCTGCAACCCAAACAGCATCGTCCGTCACGAGCACCCAGTCCGCCGTCCCGCCGATCTTGAGAGTAGCACTGGGTTTCAACGACGCGAACGGAACCTGAACACCCTTCACGCCGGGTTTCGGAGCACTCGCGGACTGGGCGGCGATAGCGCCACTCGTCGCAAGCAAGAAGAGCAGTGTGGGCAGAGCGACATTCAAACGAATTGCGCTCATCATGGCTCTTTCTCCCTCTCAGTTCGCATACCAATCCGAATGCGGCGACCATGGGGCGCACGAGAGGCACTGCGTCGAAGTCCATTGGTGCAGGCAGGCTGGGCAGACGCCTCCCGTGTCGAACGTGTTCCATTCGTGCCCGTAGGTGCAGAACCATTTGCCATCCTTGCGTGGCGACCAGCCGCAGAGCGGGCAGCGGATGCGGGGACCCGATGGATCGTGGGTCTTTTCTTCATCAAGCTCGCGGTCTGGAGCAATGACCGGATTGTCGGCGAGGGTACTCATGGCGCTATTATGCCTACTGATCTACCGGAGCACTAGCGAACACAGATCGCACGGCGATCAAGACTCTGTTACCGAGCAACCTGCGTGACGATTCTCAGGAAGGCGCTCAAGTCTTCGAGACGCATTCCCCTGTCCAGCCAAGTGTCAGCATGGCGGATATGGAACCTTCTCGGTCGGTCTATGCTCGGCAGCACGTGGTAATCAAGAAAGCATCGGTTTTTCTCATCCAGCCGCGCCAACATCGTTACGTGTTTCCGCTCCCGCTTGACGGGGTCAATCTGCCATCGGACAGTTTCTTTCCAAGCCCGAATCGACCGAGCGAGCAATACGCAAACCGTCAGCCCGCTTCGCATACGCAATCGACTGCGCCATCGTACCCCTCGACGAACAATCGAAACATCGTTGGGAAACAATGCGGCAATCCGAGTAATAAGCTCGTCACGCAGGGCTTGGGTTCGACGGCGTAGGTCGATGGGACCGAACTGGTCAGGACGGCCGTATCCGATAAGCTCGTCTGCCCGACGCAGGCTGCCGAAGCGATGGCGGTAAGTCGAAGGGGAGGGCACATCTGGTGAGTCCTTGACCAGTCGGAGAGACAATCTCCCTTCACGAGCAACCAACGCCCTCAGGGATTCGAGTAGTTCGTCATCGGATTTGTTGATCGTGCGACTTTGCAGGATTCTTTGGGCTTCCAAGAAGGTCGAATAATTCACGACTGGCCCGAACGCACGCGGCGAGACAAGCCAGTCGGACTTGGGAAGCCTCACGGTCGGCGTGTAGAGCCTGCTTGTGGTTCGACCGTAAACATGAAAGCCCGCATACTTCGGCTGGGTGAGCACTTCCGCCACTGTGTAGTGAGTCCAACGAGAACGCCCTTGGTACGGAATGCTATCCAGCAATATGCAGCCCAGCACGGCTTCAGAGTCGGCAAGACTTACGGACGCTCCGAAGACTTTGGCAAGGTTGATCTGCGGCGCCGGACGCAAGTACTCCGGGAAGAATTGATTAATAAAATTCAAGTCATGTTTCCGACTAAGGTCTCGGTTGTGCGGCGAGGGGGGAGATGGCGGTCGCGGCTTCGCCTGAAAAACGGTCGGGTGGTCAGCGTTCTCGTTTGTCGGTCGATCGGCAAAAGAAGCAGGCATTTCATTTGGCAGGTTGATCCTGTCATCCACGAGCGCCGATGCGTAACGTTGATCGCGTTCCTGAATATGAAAAATGATGATATTCGCGAAATGCACATTTTCCCTGACATGAATCGCACGAGACGTTTCCACGTTACCGCAGACAATACTTGGATGAAACGCGGCGATCGCTTAGAGACGCTGTCACAATTCCTTGATGGCGTTAAGGCTGTTTCCCAAAAGCGGTGATCCGGCAGCCAAATGGGCAGCACCCTCCGACGTCTCCTAGAGACAGTCCAACCGAGAAACGTCGGATTAGAAAACTAAACATTCCTAACGACACACATTGATCCGAAAAATAACCAATGTTTATGCGGATCTGAACACAAGGGTTTTCTAACACCGCCGCAAAAACACCAAAAATCGTCCTCTGGTGCCGCCTACAAGCGCAGGACCCCAAGCCAGAGCCTCGGACCCAAAGTCAAAGTGTTCACGGACCATAAATCGAGCCGAGAGTAGCCCGTGGGGGAGGCTCGGGAATGTTGGGTGTCGCTCCGACACAAGCGTACCAGCGAGCAGCTTCGAAGGAATCATTTTGGCCATGAGTCGTTTGGTGTCCCTGCGCACCAGCGATTTTACTAGCAGCCTTCTGGTGCGTAGACTCCGCGTGCACTGGTTACGGTCGCACGATAACGATCGTGCCTCTCTCGGCATCTGAGGGCACGAGAGAGTGGGTTCTAAGGGCAATCCCACGCTCCAACTAGCAAGTTCCGCATACAGCACCCCGGCGTGCCAGACTCCGTGTAGTAGGTTGGTCGATGCCACTCCGGCAAGAACTCGGTGGTCCGCTCGCCCATCTTAATGAGCTCGCGGCTCGCTCAATCGAGGTGTGGATCAACGAGAATCCAAGACCTGTTACGAAATCCGAACACATAGACACTGCGTGACGGGCGTCACTGACAATCCGACCGGGGTAGATTTTGATTCTTGGGACGATACATCAAAGCCAAACCCCGCGTGAGCGAGGGGCGGAAAGCCACGGGTCTTTAAGGTAGTTCAAGTAGTTCAAGCGGACTCTGAAGGGGCTTAGAGACAGCCGAGTTGCCGCAGGCGTGTGCGTTACGACGCCAGTGGCAAGGTCGGCTTTTTGCTTTTGTTTTGGCGAGTTGCTCGATAGGGAGCCATAGGTCACTCGAAACTGGGCCTTGTGCGCTCTAGAAGCGGTCGGGCCCTGTGGCTACGCCAATATTCGGCAATCCGACAAAGAAGGGGGGCTGACAATGCAAGCCAAGCTCTATCTCGAACGAATCAATCAAGAAATGATTAACAAGTACTCCACCGCTGAAATCATTGCACAAATCGATCGGGAACTTTCAGATCGCGCCAAAGAGGCTAGTGACTGGGGCGGCAATGTGTGGGATAAGTCCTGCTGCATAATCAACTTAAGTAAACAGACTCCCGGCACCGATGAGTTACAGAAGATCGGTCAATACATCACAATGAGACGAGAGCGGTTTGGCGGGTTAGTTTGGGTGAGAAAAACCAATGCTGTTCATCAAGTCGATGAACAAGCGTTTATGGTGCTAACGGATCTCGACAATGGGGTGTCACTGGAAAAAGCTGCCCATTCTGCGAACGTTTCAGTCGACAATATTAAGTCTCTTATCTCGCAGTTAAGCACCCCACCAGACCAGCGGCAATCCAAGGTGTAGGCGACATGAGCAATCGAGCCGGATATCCTCTGTATGCTGCAATCAACATCACTACCAGGTGCAATCTGGATTGTAGCTATTGCTATCTGCAGCCACGAAGTGAAATGGATATGACACCAACCAACTTCCGAAAGGTCTTGGATGACCTCTGTGAGAACTCCATCTTCTTCGTGCACCTCTCGGGTGGGGAGCCTTTTCTCCACCCTCAATTCTTGGAAATTGTTGATTACAGCTGTCAAAAGCTTGACGACGTATCTATTCTGACAAATGGAACCATTATCAAGAAGGAGCACATAGACTATTTTCGTAGCGTGACCAAAACGAGGGTCATAAAAATTCAGATTTCCATTGATTCCATTTTTCCAGAAGTCAATAGAAAGACCAGAAAAATAGACCCGCGCATAATTCTGGAGAATATAGAACAGCTGGCAAACTCGGGAGTGCTCCTAGCAGCTGGCATGGTTGTCACAAGGCACAACATTGACACGTTGTTAGAGTCTATTCGCCTGCTCAGCAAGTCTATTCGATATTTTCACATCATGTGTATACAAGACACTGAATATGATCCAACTCTGGAAAGGACGTTGCAACCTGATGGACGCAGATTGTCCCAACTTTGGGACGATTTAAGGAGGCTGCAAGAACTCTACGCGATCGACATATCGCAGCCCAGAGACTTCATGCGGTCGAATTACAAGGGATGTGCGTACGGGGCTCCCTGTGCAGGCGCGTTTACATATGCGGTGATCGATCCGAATCTTAATGTACGTCCGTGCGATAAATTGAACAGCATCATCCTCGGGAATTTAGGTGTCAAGCCGCTGCGGGAAGTATGGAACGATGAGGCGGCCAAGAGATTTCTGGATAACGAAAGTCCCTTATGCATGAGCAAGCGTCGCCTGCGGTCCAATTCCGAAGAGCGGTACGGACAAAGGGCTGTGGACATCAGGTTACGGACGGTTGGCGGATCAGATAGTTAGGCGAGTGCTCATCCGCGTCTTGCCTAGGTGATGGTTATGGAATCAGAGCGGGAGGAAAGCACCCCACAAGTTGGGGGACCCGGTGGCGAGGAAGGGGGAGCGTTCACGGCGCCCGGTCGATCGCAACCACTGTGAACAGCGTGGCCCCGGACACCAAGGCGGTGACGCTGTGGGGCCCGACTAGCGTCGTTTGTATGCCGGCGTCGGTCCATTTGCCAATCGCCGCATCGAACCTCACCACCCTGATCGTCTGCTTCCCGGCCGTGGGCAGCAGGAGATATGGCAACGACAGACGCATGACGGCGCCGTGCGCGACGGCCATCTGGCGATCCAGCGCGGTCTGGGCCGCATCTTTCATGGTCAATCTGACAACCGGGCCAACGGCGCTGATGCGGCTTACACGCTCAGGAAGATTGATCAGACCCGGCTCCGTCCCGCGGGCTAGGGCGGTGAGCGCCGTTCACCACAGCTACATTCGGTACTGCTGGAACTTACGATCTTCGGTTGACCGCGAATGACTCGCAACTCAGTTCGTATGCCGATGTCACGATTACCGTCAATGCGGCTCCGCAGAATCAACCGCTGGTCGTAAATCCGGGACCAAACCTCACAGTCGAGCTGCCGCTCTCCGCCACGCTCTATGGCATTGTTACGGACGACGGACTGCCAACTACCGGCAAGCTCGGGGTGCAGTGGAATGAAGTCAGCGGCCCGGCTAACTCGGCTCCGGTAGCGTTCTCGAATCCAACCAGCGCCTACACGCAGGCTATGTTCGTGCAGCCCGGAAGCTACGTTCTGAGTCTCACCGGAGACGATTCGCAACTGCAGACGACCGCTACTGTCACGGTTACGGTGATCGCTCAGAACCAGCCGCCGGTGGTCTCGTGTCCGGGAACTGGCCCATCATTCACCGCACAGCTTCCCAATAACACGATCAACCTGACTTGCATCGTTACGGATGATGGCCTGCCTCAAGGAGCGACGGTTACGCAACAGTGGACACAGGCAAGCGGACCCGCAGCCGTCATTTTTGCGACGCCCAATCAAGCGCCCACCCTGGCTACGTTCCCGGTGGCTGGGAACTACACTCTCTACCTTACGGCGAGCGACACTCAACTGACGACGGTTCAGCAGGTAAGCGTTACGGTCAGCCCAGCCAACCTGGCGCCGGTAGTAAATATCACTAACAGTTTCCAAACCATCACGCTGCCAACCAATTCGGTAACTTTGAATGCCACGGTAACTGACCCCACAGGGGGGACGATCACCCAACTCTGGAGTCAAAACTCCGGTCCCGCGGCTGCCACAATCGGCACCCCGAGTCAATCCAACACGCAGATTACTTTCACCGCGGCGGGAACCTATGTTTTCTGGCTTACTGCCACCGACGCGCAATTGACCACCACGGCCGGCGCCGAAATAATCGTCAATCCAGCTCCAGTGGCGCCGACCGTCTACGCCGGAGCGAACCAAACGATTTCGCTGCCTAGCAACACGCTTACGCTCAATGGAACGATTTCAAATCCCGGAGTGCCTGCGGGAGCGACGATCACAACCACATGGAGTGAAGTCAGCGGGCCCGCAAGCGTCAACTTTAGCAATCCGACTGGCCTGACTACTCAGGTGACATTCACCACTGCCGGCACATATGATCTGCGACTTTCTGCAAACAACACTGGGCTCACAGGCACCTCGGATGTAACGATCACGGTCTACGCGGCCCCGCAGAGCCAGCCGCCCGTGGTAAGTGCTGGCCCGAACTTCACCACTACGGTGGGCGTCAATAGCTATGTCGCAGGAAGTGCGACAGATCCCGGAGGAAAACCGCTTACCCTTAATTGGAGCCAGCTCAGCGGACCGGCAGCCTCAATAAATTATTACCCGAACAACGCCGTCACCTACGTTAGCTTTCCGGTGGCTGGCGTCTATGTGCTGCAGCTCTCGGCAAATGATACGCAACTTACAAGCACCGCGACGGTAACCATTACCGTTCTACCTCCGGTAAATCAGGCGCCTGTTGTGTCCGCCGGACTCTATCAGACCACTACTTTGCCGAACAACGTTGTTACGGTAAGCGGTCAAGCGTCCGACGATGGTTTGCCAAGCGGGATTCTGATCACTTCGTGGTCGGAAGTGAACGGCCCGGCTGCCGTGACTTTCGCCAATCCGAACCAGTTGTCGACGCAAGTTACCGTGCCCGTCGCTGGCACGTATCAGTTGCGCCTCACGGCGACTGACACGCAATTGACCTCCTATTCCGATACCTACGTCACCGTTAATCCGGCGGATCAGGCACCTCTGATTACACTGAATCCCCAATCCCTGACGATTTCGCTTTCCAACCCCACTGCTACTTTATCTGCAAATATCGTCATCCGCGCAGGCAGCACTCCAACGTACGCGTGGAGTGTCTATGGCGGCGCCGGGCCCGTGACTTTCAGCAACCCGAATTCGCTGACCACCCAAGCTACCTTTCCTGTGGTCGGTTCCTATGACGTTCAGCTTGTAGTCAGCGATGGCCAGTTGAGTAGTACGGCGGTTCTATATGTGAATGTGACCGCACCCATACCCGCTCCTCCGGTGGTAGCGCTGCTCACGCCTCAGGACGGTTTGCAAGTCACCGCTCCAATCAATGTCATGGGCACCGTTACCACCGCAGGTTCAAATGTGGGTGGACCCGGCAGCGGCTGGGTGATGGATTACAGCCTCAACACGCAGGATGGCGCCTCTACCCAAACCTGGACCGTTCTTGCCTCCGGCTCCTATTATTTCCCGGGCGCAAACGCAAGCCTGGGCACCCTTGATCCGACCGTTCTGCTGAATGGAACTTACACTCTGCGCCTTACTGCGACTGACAATTACGGACAGACGAGCCAAGTCACCGAAGCTTTTATCGTCAGCAAGAATGCCAAGCCGGGCGACTTCATGCTCAGCTTCACCGATCTTTCTGTGCCGGTTGCCGGACTGCCGATCACGATCACTCGCACTTACGACAGCCGCGACCACGGCTTCCATGACTTCGGCAGCGCCTGGTCGCTCGGTGTTGCTAACGTGCGCGTGGAAAAGAACCGCGTTCTGGGCAAGAACTGGACGGAATATAGCACTGGCGGCGGTTTCTCCAATTACTGCCTGCAAAGCATCAGCAACTCAACGGTCACGATCACATTCCCCGACGGCACGCAGTACCTGTTCCAGACCGTCGCCACGCCGCAGTGTCAGCAAATTGTTCCTATGACGGCGGCAACCATCGGCTTCACCGAACTTCCCGGCAGTCCCGGAACCGTGGGAGCTACTCTCGTGCCCGCCGATGGCGGACAGGTTCTCTTCGACGGCTCTGTCCCGGGCAATGTCAATCTCGTCGACTACAACGCGCAGCTCTACGATCCCACGGTGTTCATCCTGACCACCCGCGACGGTCACACTTACACCATCGATCAAACACTGGGCGTGACCAGCATGGCCGACGCCAACGGCAACTCCCTCACCATAAGTCCCAGCGGCATTGTCAGCTCCACCGGCAAGAGCATCAGCTTCACGCGCGACGCACAGAACCGCATCACACAGATCGCCGACCCCGACGGGAACACCCTGAAGTACGCATACAACGCTCCGGCTCCCTACGGGAACGGCCTGCTGAACACCTTTACCGACGGCGCAGGCAACACCACTTCGTTCTATTACACATCCGGAAGTGCCGGTGCTCTTTTGAGCACGATAGTGGATCCTCGCGGCGTGCAGGTTGCTGCATCGCAGTACGATGCCACCGGCCATCTCACGCAACTGACTGACGCCTACGGCAAGCCCACCGCCTTCGCCATCAACGAAACCGGGCAGACCGAGACCGTCACCGATCGCCTCGGCAATCCCACTACCTATTCCTACGACGCCGACGGCAACATCCTGAGCATGGCTGACCCGCTCGGTAACGTCACCACCTATACCTACGACGCCAACGACGACAAACTCACCGAGACTAACCCGCTGGGCAAGACCACTACCTACACCTACGACGCCTCCAGCAACCGCTTGAGCCAAACCGATCCTCTCGGCAACAAGACCAGCTACACCTATAACGCCGCCGGACAAGTCCTCACCGTCACCGATCCTCTGGGACGCACTACCACCAACGTCTACGACTCCAACAACAACCTGACTTCCACCACCGACGCCAACGGCAAGACTACCTCCAGCGTCTACAACTCAAACGGCCTGCCTTCGTCCGTCACCGACGCCGCCGGCAACATCACACAATTCCAGTACGATGGCTCCGGCAACCTGACGCAGCAAACCGACGCCCTCGGCAACATCTCCACCTACACCTACGACGCCAACAACAACAAGCTCAGCCAGACCGTCACCCGCATCGTCAACGGCCAGCTGCAATCACTCACCACCAGCTACGCCTACGACGGCAACAACCGCCTCATCAAAACCACCTATCCCGATGGCTCGACCACGCAGACGCAGTACAACTCCATCGGCAAGCAGAGCGTGACCATCGACCAGCTCGGTCGCCAGACCAGCTACGCCTACGACACCTTGGGACGCCTGACCACCACGACCTATCCTGACAACACGGCCGAGTCGACCACCTACGACGCCAACAACAACCGCCTCACCTCGACCGACCGCGCCGGTAACACCACTACCTACACCTACGACGCCGATAACCGCCTGACCAAGACCACCTACTCCGACAACAGCTTCACTCAAACCAAGTACGATGCCGCCGGCCGCGTCAGCTCCACCGTCGACGCCAACGGCAACTCGACCAGCTACGGCTACGACGATGCCGGACGCCGCACCACGCTCACCGACGCGCTCAGCCACGTGACCACCTTTGCCTACGACAACTCCGGCAACCAGATTTCGGTGAAAGACGCGCGCCAGAACACCACGCAGTATCAGTACGACAGCCTCAATCGCCAGATCGCGGTCGTCTATCCGGATCAGACGACTTCGGGCACCACCTACGACAATCTGGGCCGCGTGATTGCAAAGACCGATCAGGCGGGCAAAGTCACCGGCTACGGCTACGATGCGCTGGGCCGGCTGACCTCGGTCACGCAGGACGCGGTACAGGGCGGCCTGAACCTGTTGACGCAATACGGCTACGACCAGGTCGGCAACCGTACCTCGCAGACCGACGCCAACAATCACACAACGACTTATCAGTACGATCAGTTGGGACGAAGAATTGGACGAACCCTGCCCGCCGGACAATCGGAGAGCTATATCTACGACGCGGCAGGAAACCTGAAGTCGAAGACCGACTTCAACGGTAAAACGACGACCTACGCGTATGACACCTCGAACCGCCTGCTGTCGAAGACTCCGGATGCCAGTTTCAACGCGAATCCGATCACGTTCACTTACTTCCCGAACGGCCTGCGGCAAACGATGGGAGATCCGTCGGGATCGACGAACTATGCGTACGACACTCGCAACCGGCTCACGTCGAAGGTAACCCCGTTTGGTACACTCTCGTACACTTACGACGCCGGGGGAGATCTGTTAACTCTGAAGTCGTCGAATAGTGGAGGAGCTTCGGATACGTATACCTACGACCAGCTGAATCGTTTAAGCACCGTGACGGATGCCTCCGGGGCGACGACCTACTCGTATGATGCAGTGGGCAATTTGCAGAACTTTGCCTATCCGAACGGAGTTACTCACGCTTACTCCTACGATGGCCTCAACCGCCTGACGCAGGTGGGATCATCGAAGAACGGCAGCCCGATCTCGAATTATGCGTATACCCTCGGAGCTGCTGGGAATCGGCTGTCGGTTGCTGAGTTGAGCGGCAGGGCGGTAGCTTACGGCTATGATTCCCTATATCGCCTGACTTCGGAAGGCGTGACATCAGACCCACACGCAAATAACTTTACCAATGGCTTTACCTACGACGCGGTAGGAAATCGGCGGCAATGGCTGGTGAATGGCGTGGTCTCAAATGCATACACCTATGACGCCGACGATAGGTTAGGCTCAGATCAGTACGACCCGAACGGCAACACTACAAGTTCCTTCGGAGTAGCCAGCGCCTACGACTTCGAAAACCACATGGTGCAAAAGGGCTCTGTCGTGATCGTCTACGACGGCGACGGCAACCGAGTGATCGAAACGGTAGGTGGCGTGACCACGAGTTACTTGGTCGATACGCAAAATCCGACAGGTTACGCCCAGGTTGCCGATGAACTGCAGAGCGGCACCGTCGCTCGGACATACTCGTTTGGGTCAGAGCGAATCAGTGAAACGCAAAACCTGAATGCCACCTTAACGACGAGCTTCTACGGCTACGACGGCCACGGCTCGGTTCGCCAGTTGACCAGCTCGACAGGCGCAGTCACAGACACCTACGACTACGACGCCTTCGGCAATTTAGCTAACTCCGCGGGTTCAACGCCCAACAATTACTTGTTCGCCGGCGAGCAGTACGACCCAGCCCTCAGCCTCTATTACAACCGAGCGAGATACCTCAACTCAACCACGGGTCGCTTTTGGAGCATGGATTCCTACGAGGGTGACGAGCGCGACCCGCTATCTCTTCACAAATATCTATACGCGAGCGGGAACCCCGTCGATGGATTCGATCCGAGTGGGAACGATGACCTGGCGGAGATCTCCGTGTCGGAAAGCATCAGCGGGACCCTTGACGCGACGGAGAACCCCGAATCTGTCCTGCAGGGGGAGCGGAATGCAAAGATTGCACAAATCTATTGGGCGTTCGGCCTCGGAAATTTTGGTGGGGGTGGGAAGTGGCTCAAGATCATTCCGGTTCCACATTTCTATGTTTTCGCCGATTTGGTCGCAGGCGAAAGCGAGCGGTTTGATGTTGCGCTTGGTGAGGGCGTGAGCCTGGGCAAGGCGTTAGTCACAACAGTGCCGGGCGTCATCCAGGTGACCCCGGCCACGCTGGGGGAAGTGGAGGCTGACAGTATTAAGGTGTTCAAGTCCGCGTCCCTCAGCACCCTAGAATACGGCATCTGGAGGGCGGGACTACCAGGCGTGGCAAGCGGCACTAATAGCCTCACGGTCGCGTTGGATGCCGTCATTGACGAACTCCCGATTCAGTATCAAGCGCTTGCTCAGGGAGGAATAAATTGCATCACGTTCACATTCGGTGCCATAGCTGTGGCGGAAGGGCTTGAGAACGCACCGTTCTAACATTAGAGAAATTCATGATTGCAGGATCGGTTTACTTCGGAAAGCTGCTTGAAGTTTGCGATTTCGTGCGCTTGGAATCCTATGCAGAATCGGTGTGCCCAGTGTTGTCAGCGGCGACTGGAACAAAGTACGTTCTTAGCCAAAGAGCCGATTCGCAACAGGTGGAGCGATGGTCAGAGGGGATATTTAACCAGCCCGGCGAGCAAACCCTGAAATTTCCACGAGTCATGTATGTTTTTCGTCCGGCGTCTGGAGACACGAGCGAGCGATGGAGGGCGGTGGTGTTCTTTACTCCGATACCGCACATCAAGGGCAGTTACGGGAATAAACTGACGGAACACCGGATAGCAGCGCCAGTGGAAAGAGAGCTGGGCATCCGGCTGGTCGAATCGTGCCTAGCCGACACGTTTAAGCTGGAGAGCAGCGACACGACGCTTGGAAGTGAGGCGGGGCTTTACCTTCATCTCAAGATATTGTCGATCCCGCCGTTACGAAGACGCTTCGAGGATGGGAAATACACGCCGCCAGGCTCTGAGCTTAGAGAACTGCTGGAGACCCTGCCGGCAATCTTACCTGAAACCGACCCTTCGTCATCCGCAATGGAACTTCAGAATAAGCGGTCCCGTGAGAGAGACTTCCTGGAAAGATGCGACCAGCGAATCATTGCTGCCTTGGGGAAGGACGGGCTTCAAGCTATCCTGAGGCCCACGGACGTCTCCGCTGAGGAATGGCTGAGTGCTGGAAAACGAGGTCTGTGGTAGTGCACTCCGGCCTGGGCGGCTCGGTGACGATGCGGGTGGCGGACGGCCGATCGATCGCGGTTCTCGACGGGTGGGAGCGAGTAGCTCTCAAACTCCATGACGCCGTGGGTAATTTGCAAAACTTCACTTATCCGAACGGGGTGACGAGTGCGTATAGCTACGACGCGCTGAATCGCCTGACCCAGATGGGATCAGCAAAGGGTGCGGCGTCAATCTCGAACTACGCATACACGCTGGGCGCGGCGGGCAATCGACTCACGGTTGCCGAGCTGAGCGGTCGCACGGTGAATTACGGTTACGACTCGCTGTATCGACTGACAAGTGAGGCGGTCGCGAGCGATCCAAATAGTCACAATGGCACGACCAGCTATCAGTACGATGCAGTCGGGAACCGTCAGAAGTTGCAGATCAATGGTGTCACTGCGAATGCGTATGCCTATGACGCGGATGATCGACTAGGCAGTGATACCTACGACAGTGACGGCAACACAACGAACTCCTTCGGCGTGGCAAGTGCGTACGACTTCGAAAACCACATGGTCCAGCACGGCTACGTGACAATCGTCTACGACGGCGACGGCAATCGCGTGGCAGAAACCGTTGGCGGCGTGACGACGAATTACCTCGTCGATACCGTAAATCCAACAGGCTACGCGCAGGTCGTGGATGAACTGCAAAACGGAACGGTAACGCGAACCTACGGTTATGGGCTAGAACGAATTAACGAGAATCAGATTCTCAACTCCACCTGGACGCCAAGCTTCTACGGCTATGACGGCCACGGATCCGTCAGACAACTAACGAATACCGCAGGCGCGGTGACCGACAGCTACGACTACGACGCCTTCGGCAACATCGTCAAGCAAACGGGCTCAACCCCAAATACCTATCTGTTCGCCGGCGAGCAGTACGATCCGGCGCTTGCCCTCTACTACAACCGGGCCCGCTACTACAACAACCCCACGGGTAGGTTCTGGTCGATCGATGCCTATGAGGGAGATGACCAGGACCCGCTCTCACAGGTAAGGGGATTTACTTGCACCCCGCGCTCTTAGCGTATCCACTTGCGGGTTCGCTTCTTGGTTCCGGGCAAGTACAGTTCTCAAACGGCAGCAACTAGGAGATTCATAGATGATTGAGTTGAAATTACAGCAAGGATCTTCTCCATTTCGTTCTATAAAGAGCGCGGTCGAATTGCTGGAGTCGCTAGAATGGTATCTGTCATACAAAGAAGTCGAGGGTCGAATTGTGCTATTTAGGGGAGATGGGCCGATTTTCAGTACGGACTCTAAGGACGCCCTTTACGCATTCGTTGTGGGTGCCGCGCTTGCTTATGAGTCATTGCCAAGTTCGATGTTCGAAGAATTCAAGGCGAACAGAGACGCCTCACGCCACCCTCGCCACATTTTTCCCGGCCTGATCCCCTTAAGAGAATGAACTGTGGCATACGACACGCTGAACCGGTTGACACAGGTCGGGGCTTCAAAGAATGCGGTTGGAATTTCCAACTATGCCTACACCCTCGGTCTGGCTGGAAACCGGCTGACGGTGGCGGAGTTGAGCGGACGCACAGTCAACTACGGCTACGACTCGCTGTATCGGCTCACGTCGGAAGCGGTGAGCAGCGATCCGAACAACAACAACGGCACAACAAGTTATCAGTACGACAGCGTGGGTAACCGTAAACAGTTGCTAGTGAATGGAACGACTGCGAACACCTACACGTACGATGCCGACGATCGTCTGGGCTCGGATCAATACGACGCCGACGGAAACACGACCAATTCCGGCGGCACGGCCGACGCGTACGACTTCGAAAACCACATGACGCAGCATGGCTTGGTCACTCTGGTTTACGACGGCGACGGAAATCGCGTCTCGGAGGCGGTCGGCGGTACGACGACAAATTATCTGGTCGACACGCAGAACCCGACCGGGTACGCGCAGGTCGTCGACGAATTGCAGACAGGAACAGTCGCAAGAACTTACTCGTTTGGCCTGGAACGAATCAGCGAAACCCAAACGCTGAACTCGGTGCTGACCCCGAGCTTCTATGGCTACGATGGGCACGGATCGGTGCGGCAGTTGACGAACTCAGCAGGAGCGATAACCGACAGCTACGACTACGACGCCTTCGGCAACCTCATCAATCAGACTGGATCAACGCCCAACAACTATCTGTTCGCAGGCGAACAGTACGACCCCGCGTTAACTCTTTACTACAATCGCGCGAGATACCTCAACACCACCACGGGCCGCTTCTGGTCGATGGACGACGACGAAGGCGACGACGACTCGCCTCTGTCTCTACACAAATACACCTATGCAGACGACAATCCGACGAACGACCTGGACCCCAGCGGAAACGAGGTAGACGCCCTAGGAGCATTTTCTGTCTCAGCCACCCTCGACAGCATGCCAACTCTGAATTTCGGCGCCGTGTTGGCAGTTGTAAACGGCGCCGTGAGCAAGGTTCCGCTGTCCAGCCACGATTACCAAAGATGGCTTAAGTGGGAGGCCGAGGCGACCCAGGACGTGTTCAACACAGATTGCTCTTGCTTTCTCTCAGCGCACGGCTTGAGTGCGTGGTCCGTTGCCAGCGCCATAGCGTCGCAGATTCCTTACGACGGCACGAAGTCGAGGATCACCAAGTTCAACGCGGGCCTATACCCGAACGCAATTAGCCCGGCCAGCGCCGCTCAGTACCCCGAACTCCAGATAACAGTTCAACAGGACTTTCAAAAGAACCAGAACATGTGGGCGGAAGCACAAACGTCTGGTGCGAGGACAGACGCGTATTTTCGCCCTGGCGTTTTCGACAAGATCACCATTGAGCACGAGTCTCTCCACAACCTCACGGGACTCGATGACGACGATCTCGCAGCTCAGCTAGGAGGGCAGAACGTTTCTGGAGACGCCGCATCTGTGTTTATTAGCAAGGTACTTCGGGAGAACCGGTGCGACAAAATCAAGGGCAAAAAGAAAAAGGGCCCCTAGGCCAATAGCCCCCAACAGAATTCGAGGAAGGAGCAGCGGTCATGCGTTCTTGCAAGGTGCTTTGCTCAATACTGATGTGGGCGACAATATGCCCGGTCATGGCCGAGGCAACGGAGGCGAAACCCTTCATAAGCGGCGTGGTAGTAGCATCGGACGGACAGCCAATCGACGGCGTAACCGTCTACGGCAGCAACGGGCACTGCTGTCCCTTTGTGCCGGAAAGAGCAGAGACAGACAACGTGGGATCGTTTCGGCTCGAAGAGCCTGTAAAGGTCATTCACTTCTGGAAAACCGGATTTCGCCCGCTAGCTGTTCCTGTACAAGCGTCGGGAGAACTCAGAGCTGTCCTTGAAAGGGACGAGAACACAGATTGGAACATTTCTGTCTGCCCGACTGCGAAACCCAGAGGACGCGAAGTCGGTGAAAACGGACTTAGATTTACTATCCCTCGCGGTGCGAAGACGAAGCGGCAGCGCTCCGACGAAGGGCTGGCACTTGCTATCTCCCTTTCGCCGCATTCTGCGCCCCTCTTGCTATCGTGGACAGGGAATACCGGCAGTCCTCACGGGGACGATCCCCGGATTTTAGAGTCTAAGCAGTTCGCGGAACGATGGATCAAGAACAACCACTCCGAAACCCTGGGCCTCGATGCAAAAGGAGAAACGAGGGAAGGTCTTCGGTGGCGACACGCTGCATTTTTCTTTGAGGCCACCGCCTCTTACAGCGCTGTTTTAAAGGAGACGTCAGAAAGCTACGACAACATCATCAACTCAGCGTGCCTAGCACCTACGGAGTGATTCTCACCTTTGGATGGGAGATAAACCGGAACTTGACGTACCACGGTTCTGAGTAACGACAATTGCAATCTCGCTGCTCGGGCAAATTTTCAGGAGAAACGTGATGAAACGGACAATATTCAAAGTCGTTCTTGGCACCGTTAGCATCTCTGCGCTCGTAGCGGCGCAAACAACCCATCAATCTAGCAATGCACCCGCTCCGCCGCCGGCAGCCGCTACGCCCATGATTGCCCCGCAAGGCTGGGTTCCGCAAAATCCGCCCATGCAGCCCAACTCCAAGTCGCAGCCAGCCTCCGCCCACGCGGCTCAGAAAAAATCATCGGCAGCTCGGCCGCATGCGCAAACGGCCAAGCCCGCGCATCCCGCCGCGCTGAAGAACTGATGCACTTCGCCGACGACTGGCCCGGGTCGAACTACGCTTACACGCTCGGATTGGCCGGCAACCGCCTGACGGTGGCTGAACTGAGCGGCAGGGCGGTCAACTACGGTTACGACTCGCTCTATCGCCTGACGACGGAGACGGTCACCTCCGATCCGCACAACAACGACGGCGCCATCAGCTACACCTATGACGCCGTGGGCAATCGCAAGACGCTGAACTCAACCCTGCCTCCCGAGGGCGGCATGGTATATGCCTACGATGCCGATGACCGCCTGGGCTCTGATCAGTACGACGCCGACGGCAACACGGTCAACTCGTTCGGAATCGTCAACGCCTACGACTTCGAGAATCACATGATCACGCACGGCGGAGTCACCCTCGTCTACGACGGCGACGGAAACCGAGTTTCAGAGACGGTGGGCGGGGTGACGACGAACCACCTGGTAGACACTCAGAACCTGACAGGATATGCGCAGGTCGTGGACGAGTTGCAGGGCGGGACGGTCGCCCGAACGTATGCCTACGGCCTCGAGCGCATCAGCGAAGACCAGGTCATCAGCAGCACTTGGACGGCGAGCTTCTACGGCTATGACGGGCACGGCAGTGTTAGGCAGTTGACGAACTCCGCGGGGGCTGTGACGGACACCTACGACTACGACGCCTTCGGCAACCTCATCAACTCCACCGGCTCCACGCCGAACGTGTATCTCTTCGCCGGCGAACAGTTCGACCCAGCCCTCGGTCTGTACTACAACCGCGCCAGATATCTCAACACGACCACAGGACGGTTCTGGAGTATGGATACGGATGAGGGCGGCGACCAAGATCCGATCTCATTGCACAAATACCTATACAGCGAGGGCAATCCCGTTAACAATCTTGATCCAACGGGTAACGAAATCGATGCTGTGGCGTCCTTCTCGGTGGACGCCACGCTTGAAAGCTTCAGTCTACCCAATATCAACGGCGTCATAAACGCTGCTCTACCGATCCCGCCCTACCCCTCGACGCAACCAGCGAGACAGCTGGTCGGCGCGGTCTATGGAGAGTCGAGTACTCCCTCTTCCGGCGGCGGCGAATATCCTGACGAGAAAATTGCGATCGCCGAAACCTTTGCCTACCAGGCATACTTCGCGACTGTGTACCCCAAGTTCGACAAGAACTTCGGGGACGGATCCCTATGGGGAGCCATTCAAAAAAACTCCCTAGCAGTCGGCGGAGCCCTTTGGAACCAGGTGATGGACGGAAGCACAAGCACATGCGATCTTAAGGGCCCGGAGACTGTAGGCCAGGCTCTCCAGGGAGCGGCCGCCAGGACACATTTCATCGACTCAGTGATCGCGGTGAATGAGATCGCCGCAGCTGTCACCCCCGCGAGCCAGCTTCTGCTGCCCGTCCCCGAACTTAATCCTCAGGTGCCAGTCGGCTTCAACAAGGCGTCCAACAGCCCGCCCAGCCCGCGTATGCAGAAAATCGGACGAATAGGATCTACGACATTTTATGGATTCAAGCCTGGGAGGGCTGCTCAATGACAGACTTGCTTGCTAAGCTACATTTCTCGTTAGCCCTTGGCTTTGCACTGCTGGCCTGTTCCTTCGGACAGAGTCAAACGACCAGCCGAGCGCTTCCAAAGTTCGAGACTTATGGCGTCTCCGAGGCATGGGCTGGGCCGCCCGCAGAGTTAAGGCTGGAGTCCGAATCTGAACGCCTTTTTCGTACGCAACTCCGAAAGGCGGCCGGTAAGCCCGCCGACTTTGCCGGCCATTACCGTTTTGCAATATGGGGCTGTGGTGCCAGGTGTGTAGGCGGTGCCATAATCGACCTTCGATCGGGTGAAATTTTCCTGCCTCCGTTGGGAGGAAAGGGGGCGGGAGAGGAAAGGTGGATTTTTTGCACTGATTGGGACAAGGAGCGTGGGGCGGAGTACCACGTGAACAGCCGTCTACTGCTCCTGCGATGTGGGCATGACTACGGCGATCATCAAAGCGACCTCCACTACCTTGTTTGGCAAAATGACAAGTTCCAAGAAATACTGCACGCGCCGGATGACGAACAGAAATGATTCGGACACGAACAGCTACGACACGCTGAACCGCCTGACGCAGATGGGATCGTCGATGAACGCGTCGCCGATTTCGAATTACGCATACACGCTCGGGCTGGCGGGCAACCGCCTGACGGTGGCCGAACTGAGCGGCGGGAGAGTAGCTTACGGTTACGACTCGCTCTATCGCCTGACGACGGAGACGGTCACCTCCGACCCGCACAACAACGACGGCGCCATCAGCTACACCTATGACGCCGTGGGCAATCGCAAAACGCTGAACTCAACCCTGCCTCCCGAGGGCGGCATGGTGTATACCTACGACGCCGACGACCACCTGGGGTCCGATCAGTACGATGCCGACGGCAACACCGTCAACTCCTTCGGAATCGCGAACGCCTATGACTTCGAGAATCGCATGATCACGCACGGCGGAGTCACCATCGTCTACGACGGCGACGGAAATCGGGTGGCCGAAACGGTCGGAGGAGTCACGACCAACTATCTGGTGGATACAGTCAATCCCACGGGCTACGCGCAAGTCGTGGACGAACTACAGAGCAGCACCGTTGCGCGAACCTACTCTTATGGCCTGGAGCGCATCAGCGAAAATCAGACGCTGAACAGCACGTGGACGCCCAGTTTCTACGGCTATGACGGCCACGGCAGCGTGCGCCAGTTGACGAGCGCGGCTGGTGCGGTCACCGACAGCTACGACTACGACGCCTTCGGGAATTTGGTCAATCAGACGGGATCGACCCCGAACAACTACTTGTTCGCGGGCGAGCAATACGACCCAGCGTTGAGCCTCTACTACAACCGCGCTCGGTACCTCAACACCGCCACCGGCAGATTCTGGAACATGGATACGCAGCAGGGCCGTGACCGGGACCCCTTGTCCTTGCATAAATACCTCTACGCCGAGGGCGACCCGATCGACCACGCCGACCCGAGCGGGAACCAAATCGATGATCTCGCCGGCTTCGCTCTTGATGCGACGCTGAGTGCGATTTCCACAATTGGGCTTCCAAGTGGCCCTGGCGGACCGGCAGCCCAGATATTACTGAACGCTCTGATTCCACAGTCCGTCTGGGACATCCTCAACCACGCCAACCCCAATGCCGTAGGCTTCGGAGTTTCGGCGGTGGGCAACGGGAGCCTGGGAGGGCTTCAGCTCTCCGGGGGGTTTGGCCTCGATTACGTGTTCAGCGGCAGGACTGGCAATTCCGCCTTGTATCTCAGTTCGGGCGTATTTGAGGCGGCTGGCGCCCGGGGGGCGGGCATCTCCGGGTGGGCGGGCGCAATCTACAATCTGCCCTCGGCCTCATTTTTTGCCGGACCATTCATTAGCGTGGCCTTTCCCGCGAGCGACCTGCCCCAGAATCTGTTGACGAGCCTCCTTGCAGGTGCCTCCTCCGGGTATTTTGCGGCGACTGCAGCCACCAACTCAGGCAACAGCGCGTTGGCCGCAGCTCTGGCGTTCACGGGCGCTTTCGCTAACCTCGTTAATCCCGGTCTGTTAACCGCAGATGTATTTTTCTCACCATACCCTCCGTACACAGTCGGTTTAACGGCAATGTTCGGCGGGCCGACAAACACCGTGCCGAACTGGCAATTGGGCGTCACCGCCGATATCCTTTTGACCGGTGACGTTCTATTTTAGATGAACATCGAACGAGTATTCGTGCAGATCGAGTGGCGCCACGAGTGACGATTATGATCCATCCAAAGTATTCTGTTAGGCTGGCCTTGGTATACGCCACCGTCGCGGTAGGCGAGATTGCCCTTCACGGCCTTCTAATCCTAGCCCCCTTTCGCTTCCTCCTCAGAATCTACCTGATGAGTAACCTCGCATTCGGTTCGGGGAATTCGGGAATGTCCTTGATCACCGACCTGATAATTCCAGCCTGTCTGCTCGGGTACTGGAACGGCCGCCTTGCGCGCGAAGCGCCGAGTCCGAGGGCCGGGTGGCTCGCAATCCCACTCGCTGTGGGCGTTGTGGCACTTTACCCGATCTATGACGCCCTGGTGAGGGTGGCGTCTCCAGTATGGTGGTGGCCGAAGAGTCCCAAGGAAGCGCTTCTCCTCCTTGCGGTGCACGTCACTTTCGGGGCAGGAATCATCCTTCGATTTACCACTCGGATGAGGCAGGGCGGTGTTCGAACCTAACAGACCGAAAGGAGGGGCTGGGCGGGAGGCGACATGCTGAATCGGCTCACGCAGGTGGGAGCGGCGAAGAATTCGTCATCGATCTCGAACTACGCCTACACGCTGGGCGCGGCAGGCAATCGGCTGACGGTTGCGGAACTCAGGTTTCTACTCCAGTGCCCCCGAGTGGCTACCGAGCGGAACGAGGGTCCGGGACTGGATGGCGACACAGGATTGGGAAACTCAATGGAGCGCTGGCTTACAGATAGTTAAAGAGGCCTTGCTCACGGGGAGAATAACTTGGCGACCCTGAACCCGTCGCGGCAAACGCGACTCGTCGATGCTCTTTTCCACTCCGATCAGCGAATGTTCGAGGTACTAGAGCCAGACCTTCGGAGCAACTATTTGCACTGGCGAGTTGCCGCGCTCGATGGCACAACCCTAGCCAAGGAAAACACTGCCAGCGGTCTTGCGGATGGCTACTTTATTCTCCGCGGAATTCTTGTGCACCGTGGGGGAGCAACCGAGGACGCCTACGTAGATATGACTCTACCAGAACGAATCGTAGATTCCCATTTTCTCTGGCTCGGGGGAGAGATTGTGCGCGGAACCGGCACGCTGATTGGCGACGCGCAGATCATCCCAGCCGTGGCAATCGAAAAGTTCGGCGTCTACGACCAATACTATGTGAAGGGCCATGCCGACATAGGCCTCCGCGTCCTCAGGGAGGGGCTCGCGGTGGCGACAACGAAGTGGCCAATTGCGCTAGACATGGCCTACATATTTCGGGACGAAAAAAGGTATCCCGAGGCAATCGATGCTTTTACACTCGCAATTAAGAGCGGGGCGCGGACGTATTTCCCATACCTGGAAAGAGCTAAGTTGCTTCAAAAAGTGGGGGACCATTCCGCCGCAGAACTCGACTGGAGCAAAGTTGGTCAGATGGCAGGTCTGGATTTGGTACGGCAGGAACGTGGTTTCTGAATCTGGAAAAGTACGTGTTGCCGTCGGCATCGTACTGATCAGAGCCCCAGGCGGTCGTCGGCGGATTGCATTTAGTTCTTCGGCGGTCAACTCGTTCGGAATCGCGAACGCCTATGACTTCGAGAATCACATGATCACGCACGGCGGAGTCACCATCGTCTACGACGGCGACGGAAATCGCGTGAGTGAGACCGTGGGCGGAGTGACGACAAATTATCTCGTCGACACGGTGACCCCAACCGGCTATGCGCAGGTGGTGGACGAGTTGCAGGGCGGAACGGTTACGCGGACCTATGCCTACGGGCTTGAACGGATCAATGAGAATCAGATTCTCAACTCTGCCTGGACGCCGAGCTTCTACGGCTACGACGGCCACGGCAGCGTGCGTCAGCTGACGAATTCCGCAGGCGGTGTGACGGACCGCTATGACTACGACGCCTTCGGCAACCTCATCAACCAGACCGGCAGCACGCCCAACAATTACCTCTTCGCCGGTGAGCAATACGATTCAGCCCTCAGCCTCTACTACAACCGCGCCCGCTACTACAACACGACCACCGGCCGCTTTTGGAGCATGGACACGGTTGAGGGCAACACGCATGACCCCCTGAGTCTGCACAAGTACCTCTACGTTGCCAACAATGCCCCGAATCTGGCTGACCCGAGCGGTCAGGATTTCGATCTCGGCAGCACGCTCGCTGCTGTTGGGGACGCTCTCACAATCGCGGGCCAAGCCGTTGTGCAGTTTGGGACTGTACTCGGGAATATCTACTACACTCTGGGTCCGGCGCTCCCGCTCATTGTCGAGAAGGGTTTCTTTTACTTGGCGGCAGGTGCCGTTGTGACCCAAGTTTTGGCAGGTGCGCCTGATGCCCTTCGAGCGATCGACAATCTCGCAAACAACATTCAGTCGTACAACGGACAGTTCAGCGCAGCAAAATCTCGGGGATGGGTTCCCTGTGTTCGATAACTTCGACCCCGAAACTGGCGAGGGAACACAGATATACTCCACGACTCAGATTCAGACCACGCAGCAATTCATTGCAGCTGTTCGAGCCAAGGCCTCTCAGTTTCAGCGGGGCTTCGACGCTACGGACACGTTTTCAGGAAAGGATAGTGCTGGTAATCCGTTTAGGTTCGAGAAAACGCAGGTTACTTCGAGAAATATGCTTGTCGTTACACCGGCGAATCGAAACTTCCCTCTGTCGAGAGTTGCAACAGAACTCGAACAGCTTGAAGCAGAGTTTGGTCTGGAAGAGATTGTTGTCGAGGAAAGTCAAGGTCTCGCGCCATGATGGACATTGGGAAAATGAAAGAGGAATACGAGAAAACGGATTTTGCGACAGTATATTTCAATCCGCACGATAAGGTTTTTCGAGTGGTTACAGAGGCGAAAAGAGGTCTTGCTCAAGGGGCGATTGAAAAGCCCAGTGTTGTTACCGATGTAGATTTCGAATCTCAAATCGGGGCTGTGCTATTGCGGCACCTCGATTACGGTCGAACGACAAAATGGTCCCCGGAGATAGCGCTTCGTCTTGGCACACCCCAAGAAAGCCGAGCTTTCACTAAGAAGCATCTGAACGTGTCGGTCAGGCGGCTCCCTTCTAGGGACTTGATAGTGACCCCACTGCACCACGATAAGGGCGGCTATACGGGGAAGAAATCAGAAGAGATTGTTGTTCCGAAAGACGATGTTCCCGAGAAGATTGCATCGGCTCTGCGTACGGCCTTCAGCAAAGCCACATGAACGGCGGGTGGCCCAGGCTTTAACTCGCTGCTATTTGGCAATAAATGGGGTGCCCCGTCCTTCGCGTTCTGTGCGAAGGGCGGGTAAAGACGGATGCCTGCGGTACCGGCAGTCGAGGAGCGAACAATTTCATTTTCGAGGATCCAGGTTATGAAACGAGCAATGCTTCAAATCGCTATCATCCTCAGCATCTCCGCGCTCGCAGCGGCGCAATCGGGCAATCAATCCAACAACCCACCCGCTCCGCCGCCGGCCGCTACGCCGATGATCGCGCCGCCAGGCTGGGTGCCGCAGAATCCGCCCGCACAGCGCAACGCCGACTCGAAGCCCGCCTCTGTCAAAGCGGCGCAGAAGAAATCACCGGCCGTTCAGCCCCATGCGCAAACGGCCAAGCCCGCGCATCCCGCCGCGCCGAAGAACTAGATACAATTCACCGACGACCGGCCCGGGTCAAATTACGCCTACACGCTTGGGCTGGCTGGCAACCGCCTCACCGTTGCCGAACTGAGCGGCAGGAGCGTGGCTTACGGCTACGACTCGCTCTACCGGCTGACGAGCGAGAACGTGACCAGCGATCCGCACAACAACAACGGCGCCATCAGCTACACCTACGACGTCGTGGGCAATCGCAAAACGCTGAGCTCAACCCTGCCTCCCGAGGGCGGCATGGTAAATACTTACGACGCCGACGACCGGCTCGGTTCCGACAGCTACGATGCCGATGGCAACACCATCAATTCTCTAGGCACGGCGAATGCCTACGACTTCGAAAACCACATGATCGCCCACGGCGGCGTCACCATCGTCTACGACGGAGGCGGAAATCGCGTCAGCGAAACGGTCGGCGGAGTGACCACAAATTACCTCGTCGACACTCAGAACCCGACGGGCTACGCGCAGGTGGTGGACGAACTCCAGAGCGGAACGGTTACGCGGACTTATGGCTACGGGCTGGAGAGGATCGATGAGAATCAACTTCTCAACTCTGCCTGGGCGCCAAGCTTCTACGGCTATGACGGCCACGGCTCAGTTCGACAGCTAACAAACTCCGCTGGTGCGGTGACGGATACCTACGACTACGACGCCTTCGGCAATTTGATCAACTCCACCGGCACAACTCCCAACAGCTACCTCTTCGCCGGCGAGCAGTACGACTCCGCCCTCAGCCTCTACTACAACCGCGCTCGGTACCTCAACACCACCACGGGAAGATTCTGGAGCATGGACGCGTTCGAGGGCGACGATCAAAATCCAGTGTCGCTTCACAAATACCTTTATGCAGCTTCTAATCCGATCAATGGGACGGACCCCTCCGGCAATCAGGACCTGGTCACCGAAGTCGGTGCGGAGGCTGTAGATGGGACCCTCGAGAGTCAAAGTGCCATTGAACGCGAGGGCGTCGCCAATGCAATCAACGGAAAGATAGCCGACGTTTATTTCGTAGCGAGATTTTCGGCAACGTCTCTAGTTCATGCATACCTTTTCGTGAACGTAACGGCTATCGGCGCCGGTTACACCTACGACGTTCAGCCCGATCTAGATGAAGACACCAGTTACCTCACAACCCTCATCAACACAGTACCAGGAGTGCTGTATATCGAAAGAAGGACCCTAAAAAGCGTAATCGGGGACCCTCGGAATTACATTGCAAAGAAGTTCACCTCTTTTAGCCAGCTACAGTGGGTGTCGTGGACCGCAACAGTAGAGGCAGTTGCGCCATTCACAACCGGAGAAATATCCATACCGTATAGCATTGTGAATGGCGGCGCGGCTAACTGCCTAAAATGGGCTGCGGTGTCAGCGCTCGCCGCGCTCGCTGCAGCGAAAGTAGAGCTCTGACCATGGGCGAAGGACGCCGCTTCGGCATCTGGAAGTTTTTCAAAGACACTAATACGGCAACGATAAGGTTGGCGCTTGAGACACTCGAGGCCGAAGTACATTCCTGGAATGCGACTGACCCGAAGTTTCGCTTTGCAACCCAACTCGCCTCGCAGTTCGGGGGACAGTTCGGTTCCCAACGATTGAGAATGCTTGTCAAAACGACTGCGGGCGAAGAGCGATGGTTCGTGCGAGTTTTGTGCACGAGGATTCCACACCTCACCGCGGCTGTAGAGTATACGGACGCAGAGACAAGGAATGTGAGGTACTTTCCCAGCACGGGCCTCGCGGAATTCCTACTTCAAAAGCAGACCGTCGAAATCGTTGCCCCCGAGCCCGGGAAGACATCGCGCGGGTTTACTGCGCAGATGTATGTCCGTTATAAGCTACGGACGATCCCCGGTGGCCGCGAATTGCTGGAAACTCCAGTCGGTACAGGGGCAAAAGCTCTGGCAGGGCAGCTGTTTGAAGCTGCTCAAGAAGTCTTTAAGAATGGCGGGATCGAAAAATCCTCGATTGCAACACGCCCACGAGACATTCGCAGGTTCCTCGAGAGTTGCGACCGGCTGCTACTGAGAGAGGCGGAACGGACGATAGTTGACGGGGTGGCGCGCATGACGATTTCCCCCGATGTCTGGTTTGATCGGGGCTGATTCCTAGCGGGTTATGAACCGGGGACAGACAGGACGCTTCTCAGTTTCTGAGCAACGAGCGGTCAAACCGTTCCGCCACGATAAATTTCTTTCCCAGGAGACATGCCATGAAACGAGCAGCACTTCAAATCGCCATCATTCTCAGCATCTGCGCGCTGGTCGTGGCGCAAACAAGAACTCCATCCGGCAACGCCGCCGCTCCGACACCGCCGGCAGGCGCAGGACTGATCGCGCCGCCAGGCTGGGTGCCGCAAAATCTGCCCGCGTCACAGCCCAACGCCAAGTCCCAGGCCACCTCCGTCAAAGCGCCCCAGAAAAAATCGGCGGCCACTCAGCCGCATGGGCAAACGGCCAAGCCCGCGCATCCCGCCGCGCCGAAGAACTAAATGCAATCCGGCGACGACCGGTTCGGTTCGGATACTCACGAAGAGGACGGGAATACTATCAACCCGTTCGGCGCGGCGAACGCCTACGACTTCGAACCACTGGTGCAGGACGGCTATGTGTCAAGGGTGTGGTTGCTCTGACGCATACAAAAGACCGGGGACACATCGGGGACACAATAAGGTGTTCTCCCCGCTCCTTGAACGCCATCCAGTGCGTCCGTGTTCCTGTAGTTTGTTAGAGTTACTTTTAGCCATCCCGCTTTCACGGCGGTAACATCGGTTCAAATCCCGTCGGGGACGCCAAGCTCTTTCAAGCAGTTACGCAAATCTCGTCGGAAACGCGCGGTACAGCGACGGTACAACCTGGTTGCGGCCGAATCATGCCCACGACCTGGCTCTGAGCGGCGCGTTTGTCGGCTCACAGTGCCTGGGTGTAGGTGTCCAGCGTCATCGTTGACGAGGCATGACGCATCAGCTCCTACACCACTTTTATGTCCTGGCCGCTTTGTTTCAGGATGGAGGAAAAAGTGTGGCGAAACGTGTGCCACGAAATCTTCTTCGTAATTCCGATTTGTTTGGCGATTGATTGAATGTAATCTCGCATGATGGCGCTGAGCCAGACGGGTTGTTTCCCCGGTTGGCGCCCGCACGGTTTGCATCGGTCGCCCAGTGTAGTCGGACGGCTGCCGATATGGGGTGATTTGGCGCCAAGCCAACAGGACCCGAGCGACAAACGGATCGATCGGCATCAGCTTGCGAGAGGTTTCGGTTTTCACCGGTCCGACGTGCTGATCCACCAGCGAACGGGTGACGCTGACTTGGAGATTCTTGAAATCGAAGTCCTCCCATTTCAGGCCGGCGAGTTCGCCCCGGCGAAGCCCGGGTGGCATATCGAAAAACACTATTGCTTTCTCGCGGATGCCAAGTGCCCCGAGGAGCACTTGCATCTCTCCGACATCGAGAATGTCAGGGACCCTTTCCCCCTTGCTCGAAACCCGCACACCCGAGCCTTTGGTTAGGCCGGAGATGGGATTTCTGTCGGTAAACTCCCAGCGGATCGCATGATTGAAGATGCTGCTCATTGCGTCGCGGATTTTCTCTTTGGTCCCACCGGCCAGAAGTTTGGATGTTCCAGACTTATCGGTGACCAGCGTTTTCAGCCATTACTCAACCGCTACGGTTTTGACCGCCCGGAGATCCAGATTCCCCCAATGAGGAAGAACCCAGCGATTCAGAACCTGCGTTTTCCGCTTGCGGGTCGAATATGCCTTCCCCTCCCGGCCGCAATCCGCAAGCTCATGAATCTTGTAGTGCTCGATGGCATCCTGCATGGTGATCGAAGTCAGCTCTGTCGGGCCATCACCACTGCGGCACAATTGCCGAGGGTCTACAAATTCTTGCGGCGCAATGCGATCGACATCGTGCTCCTTGATTTCGATCTCGGCGAGTGCGACGGCCGCCAGTTTCTCCGGCTGGCTAAGGAGCGAGGATTCCAAGGAAAGGTTCTGGCGGTAACGGCAGGCGTGGATACAGCCGTTGCCGCGGAACTGATCCGCTCCGGGATTTCCGGGCGTGTTTCGAAAACACGACTCGGCTTCATTGCTGGTACAAGCAATTCGTGACGTGATGGCCGGCAAGGTATGGTTAGACCAGGAGCAATTGCAAAACGCGCTCAACGCAGAGCTCGGAACCCGACACGACAATCGAACGCGCCCGTTTACGGAGCGAGAACAGCAGGTGCTCTCCTGCGTTTTCGAGGGTCTAGCGAACAAAGAGATTGCGGCCCGCCTCGGAGTGTCGGAGAGTTCGGTCAAAGCCACTCTTCAGCAACTCTTTTCGAAGACGGGCGTCCGGACGCGCAGTCAATTGGTGCGTATCGTCTTGGAGCAACATCGGGATCAGCTCTAACACGGTTCTCCGTAATCAGGCCTGCGATGCACAATGGTCATACAGGTCCTGTGAAGTCGGCTAGGCTGGAGATAAAATCCTGGATGCTTGCGCGTTTCTCAGTACCGATCCCGGCAGCCTCCCAAGAGCCGACTTCTGGCCCGCGTCTTCGTGAAGGGCTCGCCGCTAAGAGTGCGCTGAATGCCCGATCGCTCCTTTGGCGCTACGCGACGCTAGTCCTTGATCGCGATGGTGGCGGCTTCGATATTCCAGCCATCTACTACCAGTTCCAAGGGTTTCTTGAGAGCATCTTTGCTAAGGTAGCGTGCCGTGAGCGTCCGGGATTCGCCGGGGATGAGGGTCAGATAGTTGTCCTCCCACAACACCGGCAAAATTTCTTCTGTTGACCCGGAAGCACGGATTCCGACATGCACCTGAAAGGCAAGGCTCGTGGATGGATTGCGCAAGCTTACGCGAACCTGGTCGTTGGCCGCAGTCTTCTCCCTCGTGGCCGAGCCTTGCAGTTTAATGTTTGGCAATTTGTTCAGCGCGGTCAGATCTTCGAAAGTCTTGACCGGAGTGAAGGCGGAATCGGGCGTGTTGTCCCAGTCGATCACAGCCAGTTTGGCTGGCAACCAGTAGAAGTTCGAGCTGACTTCCTTGCCGGAGGAGTCGGCGAGTTCCAGCTTCAGAAAGTAGACGGCACTCGGCGATTGAGAAGAAAAATCGGGCAGAGTCAGCACGGTCGCTGAACTGTCGGGTCCGGCGTCTACCTTCACTGCGCGGGAGAAGAGCTTGTCAAGGTTGAAGTCAAACGCCTGCGCGCTCACGGTCAACCCCGCAGCGGATTGTTGGCTAGTGTTGATCACGACCACGCCGCGGTCGTCATAGGAATACTGGACGTGCAGCGGTTCACAGGCTTTCCGGGTACCGAAATAGCCGCCCGCCGGATACATGTAGTAATCGTAAAGATGCCAGTACGTCGACGGCCATGCGTTGTTCAACGTCCACTGAATCACGCCGGTGGACTTGTACTTATTGCGGCCATAGGCTTCGAACATGGCGCGCTCTCCGTCATAGGCCATGGCCTGCGCCTTGCGAAGATAGTCCTCGAGGTTCGACGGTGTGCCGTACGTCGCATTCATCGCTTCGTTGAAACGGTTAAGATCCTTGAAGCGCTCACCGGCACCGTGGAAATTCCAGAACTCGTCGACTGGCCAGAGATGCTCTTTGGGCAGCATTTTCTTCAGGCTCTCCAGCGGAGGAATCGCCGGCCCGGGTCCGGTCTCCGTGTTGTAGCCCCACCCGCCGCCCCACTTCGATTTATCTTCCAGCCAGTAGGACGGAGGCTCGTAGTCGTAGGGACCGGTCATCTTCACACCGGACTTCCCCGTGAGGGGAGTCGATTGGTCTGAAGCCGAGGACACTACCGGATTCGGCCAGCCCACCTGTTTTTCGACATCAAGATATGCCTGCTCCACATCCGGCGGAGGCGGTCCATCGCTACCATTCAACCAAGTCAACATGCTGGGGTGCGAGCGCATTTTGAGCATCTCGGTACGCAGTGACTCGGTTGCAATGTCGAGCGTGCCGGGAAGCCATTTGTCCCACTGCTCCCAGACGTCGCAGCAACACCAGCCCGACATGACGAGAATGCCATACTCATCGGCGAGATCGTAAAACTCGTCGGTTTCGAGTTGGCCTTCCTGCCGGATGGTGTTCAGGTGCATCTCGTGGACATACTGAAAATGAGCATCGTACTGCTCGTGCGTCATGGGACGCAGCAGCATGTCGTGATCCCAGGCGCCGCCGCGGATCAGAATCGGCTTGCCGTTGACTCGAAACATTCGATAATTCTGCGGCGTCAGCTCCGAGGTCACCTCGCGGATGCCGAAGCGCACGCCGCTTTCATCCGAGAGCTGGCCGTCGACGAGAAAACGCAGGGTGAGCCGGTGCAGGTTGGGAGTGCCCATCTCGGCTGGCCACCAGATTTTCGGATCCTTGATTCGGAGTTCCGGGTATTGCTCGGGAGTAAACGTGGCGGAGAGCTTCTGGTTGGGCTGCAACTGAATTTTCTGTTGAAGGTGCACGCTGTCAAATTCGGCTTGCAAAACGCCGTTGACCGGTTGCACTGTGGCATTCTGCAACTCGGCCCTGACAGTCAGGTCCGCCTGCTTCAGAGAGTTATCGGCGAAATGCGTGCTCACTGCCGGGTAGCGCACGCTGACCGGGCCACTGGCGCTCAGAGAGACGTCGCCCCAGAGGCCCATGTTCTTATCGGGAGGAGTGGGGTTCCAGTCTACCCAGTTGACGGCCAAGTCATCAGGGGTGGGAGCGAAGACCTCGGCTGCTAACACATTGGCTTGGCCGGGCTCAACCAGGGCGGTGACGTTGAATTCATAGATTCTGTAGGCGCCTGCGATCTCCTTCGTGCCGGCGAGTTTGTGTCCGTTCAGCCAGAGGTTGGCGCGGTTGTTGATACCCTGAAGATGGAGCCAGACACTTTTTCCCTTGTAATCCGGCGGTAGTTGGAATTCGGTGCGGTACCACCAGGGAACGGCGTAGGGGCTATCGTTCGACATGGGAAATCGGTTGAAGGAATTCAGCCCGATGGGATAGGTCATCCCGGGCAACTGACGCAGGTTCATGCCGAAATTCGGATCGGGAAACTCGCCGCTCGCCACCTGCACCGCCAGGACAGTCGAGGGAACAGTTGCCTCATACCAGCCTGCCGTCGGGAAACCTGGCGCGGAGATGGCCGGGCCGTCGGCGCTGACCTTGGCCGAGGACTGAACTCGCCATCCTCGCTGTAATTGGATCGCAGATGGATTGACGGAGCCCGACAGCGCCGCCGGGGACAAGATCGCAAGAAAAATGATTGCAAAGAAAACGACCAGATGGAAGAGTGCTGCGTGTGGCTTGGTTGCGCCGCATATGGTTCTTGACATGGAACCTCCTTACAGATTCGCGTATATGACAAAACTGCAAAATCGAACTTAAACCTTGAGAAATATATTCCTGCGCCAGAGCAGCCAGAGCAGGACCCAGCAAAACAGAACCGAGGCCACGGCGAATATCAGCGCAGCGTTGGCGGGGTTTGCGACCAGGGCCGCCAGACGCGCCTGAGCGGCGTCGTGCCACAAAATGGCGGTCCCATTTGCTCCTTTTACGGTCCAGGTGTAGCCGGGGCCATACACGAACGAGTCGGCGACGAATCCGGCAATGGCGTTCATTCCGAAGACCAGAATTGGCATCGTCCAGGCGCCGCGCCACTCCTTGATTTCCAGTATCCAATAAAGCAATGCGAGGAACACCAGACTGAAGCCGCCGGCGAAGAGCGTGAACGAACTGGTCCACAGATTCTTGTTGATGGGGAACCACACGTTCCAGCCCTCGCCGGCAACCAAGCCGAGAATGCCAAAAATCAACATACGCAGGGCGATGGTGCCACGGTCTCGTCCCGAGCGCAGCCAACCGCCAGTCAACGCTCCCATCAAGGTGGTTGCGATTGCCGGGATGGTGTGGATGATCCCTTCTGGATCGCGGTTCCCGTTGTAGAGATGTCCCATGAACAGCTTGCGATCGAGCCAGGCGGCAATGTTTCCATTCTGGTCCATAAACGGTATATCGCGCCCCGGCAGGCCAAAACCCGGTACGGGCAGAAAGCGCAGTATCGCCCAATACCCCAATAGACATGCGGCGATGGCAATGATCTGTCCGCGGCGGTTCGACCACAGCACGAGGATGGCGGCGGCAAAGTAACAAAGTGCTATCCGCTGCGTTACGCCCTCGAAACGGTAGCCGTGCCAATCGATCCCAATAAATGGAAAGCCGTTAACGAACAGCCCAATCGCGATCAGCAGCAAGCTTCTCTTAAAGGCGTGCCACAGAATCTGCCCGCGCGATTCGCCGCGCCGCAGCCGCGCCGAGTATGAGAACACCATGGAGACGCCAACCAGGAACAAAAACGATGGAAAGATGAAATCGGCCGGTGTCCAGCCATTCCATTCCGCGTGCTTGATGGCCCAGTAGGAACTGTCATCACCGTTGTCAACCAGGATCATGCCGGCAACTAGAAGTCCGCGAAAAACGTCGAGGCACATCAGCCGTCCAGGGTACGGGTTCGCGTGATCGCCTTCTGTGGACGGCGGCCGCGGGGTGAGCGGTTGCGTGGTTGCCATAAGACTCCTCTGGTCTATTTTTCCTCCGCCTCTGCCGTCTGGCCTTATTCCGCCCTTGCCGCCGTGGCGCCACTCCGCGCAGATTCGCGATGATTTGCGGTCTGCGATACTTCAGTCTGACGTCAAACCTCAGCATCCGTGAAGTGCCTAACGGTTGCGCAACGGATTCGATCCGATTCGAGCGGCCATAAAGTGCAACGAGCGGCGCTCCGCAGGTGCTAGAATTTTGAGCAGACGGCCCTAATGGTCACGGATTCGCCGGATTCCAACGCCGCCCCGCCGGGCGCTCGACCAGTCCTCAATCTCGAAGAAGAGGCCATTCGCTCCCAATTAGCACAGATCCTGGCGAGCCCTGAATTTCGCTCGAGTCAGCGTTGCCAGGAGTTTCTCCGGTTCGTGGTGGAACAATCGCTCGCGGGTCACGCCGGCGTGCTGAAAGAACGGACGATTGGGGTGGAAGCGTTTGGCCGCGCCGCCGACTACGAAACCAATCTCGACGGAGTGGTGCGCATCAAGGCCAGCGAGGTTCGCAAGCGCTTGAGCCTCTACTACGCCGGGAGCGGCAAGGCGGCGAAAGTGGCCATCGAACTGCCGGTGGGCGGCTATGCTCCGAGTTTTGCGGCGCGAGCATCTTCATCCAACGGCAGCGCGGAGGGAAGCTCAGAAAGCGTCGCCGCAATCTCGGGGAATCAAGTCACGCGCGACGGCACCTCGGGGCATCGCGCGCGAAATGTGTGGATCGGAGCCTCGCTGATTGCCGCCGCAATGATTGCGGCGATCTCCTTGTCGACTTATTGGTGGCACGCACAGCAGACACCTTCGGTGCTGAACGAATTCTGGGAGCCGGTGCTTCGCGGTTCAGGCCCGGTGCTGATTGCCGCGGCCTACGTGCCGGTGTACGCGCATGATCCGCGGATGCCCGGCGACCAGGGCGAGTTGCTCCTCATGCCCGACCAATATGTTGGCGGCGGAGATTTGGTGGCGGCCGCGCGCGTTGCCGGAATGCTCGGCCGGATGGGGCACGCATCTGAAGTGAGGGTGGGAAACGCGATTTCGTTTCAGGATCTGCGCAACACGCCGACCGTGTTGATCGGATATTCCAGCACACAGTGGAAGGACGTTACGGAAGATTTCCGCTTCTATGTGGATGACAGTGATCGGGGCATGATTCGCGACAACGGCAAGCCGACGGAATGGTATCCGCACCATGTGACCCACGATTTTCACACCGATGAGGACTATGCGGTGATTTCGCGGGCGTTTCTTCCGCAGACGCACGCGATGCTGATCCTGATCAGCGGCTGCACGCAATATGGGACTGAGGGAGCAGCCGACCTGATCGCCAATCCCGAACTCCTCGCTGCCGCGCTGCGCGAAGCTCCGGCGGGATGGCAGAACAAGAATCTGCAACTGGTGTTGCGCATGCAGGTGATTGCAAATGCTCCCGCCGCGCCGAAAGTGGTCGCCGCCCATTTCTGGTAGCCTCTTGCGCAAACAGTGGGCCGCCGGATGGTCCATTGAATACGGTCGAGCGTCGGCTGACCGATAAACTCCCTTCACACACCATCACTTTCCCTCTCGTCGCGCCAGCGGGTCAGTGCTCGCGCGCCCGATCCTTAGGAATGGCCGCATTCGACATTTCTGTTCGACCGTGACACAAGTCCCGAATCGTCGGCAAGCCGAAAACTATCCACGAACGGGTATGGGGGAGATTACTCCCCGCAAGTCGGCTACGCTTTAACTTTCGTCACGACCAGGAGCCGCGCCCCACGAGAACGAAGGACCTTCAACGAACCGCTTGGCGGTCGCCAGCGCCATGCCGCTTGATCCGCCCCTGATGATTGCAACCTTACCTTCAAGCTTTCCCATAATTGCTCCCTTCGGAATGTGTGTAGCATTCAGTACAGTAGAGTAGATTTCTTGGGCGGTGGACGAGAACTGCTCGGGAGTCCTAATCTTTTGTCTATTCGTCCAAAAAGAGGAGGCTAAATTGGACCCGATAACAGACATCTTCAGAACGATGCACGTAACCGCTTTCGGTCTGCACAGGCTCGAAGCCACAGCCCCGAGGGGCTTGATACAGGACAAGCAGACGTAAGAAAAAGTCACGCCTTCCGACAAAAAGATGTCACTCACAGATGTGGCGCACTTCGCCATGCTTTCGCGCGGCAACTGCTGGCCTCATTCTGATTAAGGCCGATCAGGCACGTACGCTTGCTCTTAACAACACGATGCAAGCACTGACGTCAGAAATGGCGGAACAGGTGCCGGGATCTGAAGTAGTCGCGACTCGGCTAGCCGAGGTTCTGTTTATCCAGACACTCCGGGCGCATATCGCTTCGGGATCGGGACGCAACAAAGGACGGCTTCGTGCTGTTTTCGATCCTCAAATGGGCACTGCCTTGAGTGCCATTCACAACAGAGTGAATACACCCTGGACGGTCGAATCCCTGGCCGAAGCAGCGGGCATGTCTCGCTCCGCATTCGCAGCGCGTTTTAAAGAGCTGCTCGGACAGACACCGCTGGAATATGTCACCGAGTGGCGGATGCAGAAGGCGATGCAGTTACTACAACAGCGTGACAAAAAGCTCACAGACGTCGCTCGGTCAGTCGGTTACGAGTCCGACGCTGCCTTCAGTAAGGCGTTCAAGCGAGTGGTCGGGGCCAACCCTGGTGAATACCTCAAACGTGGTTTTGAAGGCCACGGCAATGCCGGAATGGCGGAGATTTTTGATGCGGAGGATGCATAGGTACGCGCTAGCATCGGGGGATCCTTATCCAGCACCGGCTTCCGGATTCCCGCCGCCATGCCGACTTCTCGTTACTAATCTCCTGATGCCTACACGTTCGGTCACGTGAAGCTGTGACCTCGATCACTGACGGCAGTATGGTGGTTGGACCATAAGTGTTATCACGTTCGCAAGTGGTTCGGCACGGTTAACGTGAACGCGGATGATTCGAACGAACGTTCGATCATTCCCGGAAGGTGGACTGTGGAAGTTCCTCTCGCCACCGCCTGTCAAGACGCACCCTTTCTGGCCTCGTGTCTTCGATTGCCATTACATCAAGAACAATCTGCGGGCCTCTCCGGCGGCTATCAACCGAAGAGAGGGGTTCAGTTTGGAGCTGATGTCTTTCATGGAGGGGAGCGCTTGCTGTTTGACGCAATCGGTCCCGAGATAGGGCCAACAGTTAAGGATACAGTCGAACGCCGCAATAACGGATTGTGAGAACGAAGAACAGAGCAGCACCAATTCAAGTTCGGTAGGAGGTACGGTATGGCAGCTCGACTTGCCGAAGAATGGTTTGCTATATGCGGAGGCTGCGAGGTAACCATCCTCGACATCGGTGAACCACTCCTAGATGTACTCAAACAAGTGCAAATCGTACACATGCCGGTTCTGATGGACCACAAGCTATACGGTCAGACCGGCGAAAGTACCGAGATGGAAATACCAGCGGCGGATATTGGGCTCATATCTGGCGGAATCCGCAGCGAAGAACACAAGAAACTGGCGCAGGAGATGCGCAAGAAATGCAAGACACTGATTTCTCTGGGTTCCTGCGCGTGTTTTGGCGGTGTACCGGCGTTGGCGAACCAGTTCAGCACGGAGGAGTTGTTGGAGAAGGTCTACCGCGACAGCGTGACGACCGAGAAAAACGGTCTGCCGCATGAGCAGATTCCGGCCCTTACTGATAGAGTCTACGCGGTCCACGAAGTGGTAAAGGTGGACGCCTATCTGCCCGGGTGTCCAACTACGCCAGAGATGGTAGCCGGAGCGCTGCTTGCTCTCCTTGAAGGCAAGCCTCTGCCCGCTCTGCCCTCGAAGAGCGTTTGCGACGAGTGTCCGACGAAGCGTGAAAAGAAGGCGGTCACCACCCTGAAACGCCGCCTGGATGCGCCAGACTTCAAGCCGGGAGCACCTTTGAGCGAGATGCGCTGCCTGATGGAGCAGGGCATCCTGTGCCTAGGGCCAGCGACGCGAGCCGGTTGCGGTGGCAGTGATGGCAACCCACGGTGCATCCGTGCCTACATGCCGTGCGAGGGTTGCTTTGGTCCGTTGTCAGAGAAAGCCAATCCCATGGTGGACATGATGGGCGCGCTGTCCTCAATTGGACTTGATCCAAAACAGATTCCGGATCGAGCCGCAACTTTCAACCGTTTTTCTGGCGCCGGCCGTCTGCGGCCGATGCCTCGGAGGTGATCCATGGCAAAGACAATCGTCATTCAACCTGTCACCCGCATTGAGGGCCACGCCAAGGTGACTATTCAACTCAATGATGCCGGTAACGTGGACACCGCCCGGGTGAACGTGATTGAACTGCGCGGCTTCGAAAAGTTTTGCCTCGGAAAGCCGGTGGAAGATCTCCCGCGCATCACGCCGCGCATTTGCGGTGTATGTCCGTGGTCGCATCATCTTGCCTCGGCCAAGGCTTGCGACGCAGTCTTTGGAGTCGATCCACCCCCCGCAGGCAAGAAGCTTCGCGAGCTGTGTAACAGCATCGCCTACATGGAAGAGCACATCCTCCATTTCTATTTTTTGGCGGGAGCCGATTTTCTGCTCGGTCCGGACGCCGACTATTCCATCCGCAATGTGATCGGCGTGCTGCAAGCGGCGCCGGAAATTGCCACAAAGGTGGTGAAAGTGCGCCATCTCTGCGCCAAGATGCTTGAAACCATAGCTGGCAAGTCCATCCATCCGCAGGCTGCCGTTCCTGGCGGATTCAGCAAGCCTCTGGCTTTTGCTGATCGTGACGAGTTGCGGAAGCAAGCAGATGAGACGCTGGACCTCGCTAAGTTCTCCATTGCCTTTGCCAAGGAGAATGTCTTTCCCAAGTACCTCGATGTGGTGAAGTCGCTGGGAGTGATCAACACCGGCTTCATCGGTACGGTCAAGGAGAATGGCGCGCTTAACCTTTACGACGGAAAGCTTCGCCTGATGGCCTCCAACGGCGCATACCAGGACTTTCCGTACGATCGCTATACCGAGTTCATCTCCGAGCACATTGAATCGTGGAGCTACTTGAAGTTCCCCTACGCCAAGCAGTGGGGCGAGGGTTTCTCCATGGATGTCGACAATCCCAAGGGCGTCTATCGCGCCAACACGCTGGCACGCATCAACGTTTGCGACTTTATCGACACACCGTTGGCACAGGCGGAGCTAGAGGAGTTTCGTGCGAAGTTCGGGCGCCCCGCGCAACTCACGCTGCTGTACCACTGGGCGCGGCTGATCGAGCTGCTCTACAACGCGGAAAACACCATCCGCTTGCTGGACGATCCCGAGATCACCAGCACTGAAACCCGGGTGAAGGTTACGCCGCGGGCGGCGCGAGGCGTGGGCGTGACCGAAGCGCCACGCGGCACGCTCATCCACGATTACACCACCGATGCCGATGGTCTGATCACTAATGTCAACCTGATTGTGGGTACCACGCACAACAACGCTCCCATCAATATGTCGGTCACACAGGCCGCCAAGAGTTTGATCCATGACGGCAAATACGACCAGGGAGTGCTAAACAAGGTAGAGATGTCGATCCGTGCCTACGATCCATGCTTGTCCTGCGCGACCCACCGCCTGGATGGGAAGCTCTCGGTGAAGCTGAATATCTTCGACGCCGAAGGCAAGTTGCTCGGCTCGCTCGCCAACTAAACGGCAGCGAAGAAGGAGTAAGTATGCGGGAGATCGAGCAATCCGAGATCGATCAATCTGAGGTCGACCCATCCGATCTTCCTGACTTCTGCCGGAAGCCGATCTTGGTGCTAGGCGTTGGCAACATTCTGTTTGGAGATGACGGCTTCGGGTGCGAGGTAGTGGACTATCTCGAGTCACACTACCAAATACCTGAAGCTGTCTGTTTGCTGGACGCCGGCACGGGCGTGCGCAAGCTGTTGTTCACGCTCTGCCTGAGTCCGGCGCGTCCGCAGCGCTTGCTCATCTTAGATGCGATCGATGTCGGACGCACTGCCGGCGAGATCTTCGAGATCAATCCTGCCGACATTCCTGTGGTCAAACTGGATGATTTCTCGCTGCACCAGTTGCCTACATCGAACCTGCTGCGCGATTTGCAGGAATCCTGCGGAATCGAAGTTCGAGTGCTAGCCTGCCAAACCGGGCCGTTGCCGGAAGAGATCTCCCAAGGATTGTCGAGAGTAGTCAGCAGCGCTGTGCCGCAAGCGGCGGATTGGCTCGTCCGCGAATATTTCCCTCGCGCCGCGTCGTTAGCAAGGAACATTTACGCAGCACCATGTGCGCTCTTTGGAGGTTCAGTATGAGCCCGAATCTCGCAATGATCAGCGACGGAAAAAAATTCATGTGGGATGGGCAGCCCTACGACAACAAAGACGAAGCATCGCGCGCGGCGGAGTCCTATCAGAACGAAGGCTTTCAGGTTCAGCTCATAGAGGAAGGCGGAAAGTTCCTGGTCTATACCAGGAGGACAGTCAAGGAATGGCCCGTCGCTGTGCAGTAGCGGCACCATTCGGTAGAGGTGGCAAATGGCTGCAGGCACATTGCAGGTTCAAAGCGATCCCACACTGCTGGCCGATATCCGGCGGTATGGAAAGTTCGATCCCACGGGCTGCTATCAGTGCGGAAGCTGCACCCTCTCATGCGATCTGGTCGGGAATTCTGTAACCTTTCCCCGCCGGAGTATTCGCCTCGCCTTGCTCGGCTTGAGACAATCGCTCCTCGAAAACCTGGACCCGTGGGTCTGCCACGACTGCGGCGACTGTTCTCTGGTTTGCCCGCGGCAATCGGAGCCGCGCATCTCAATGCTCACGCTGCGGCGCTTCCTCAGCGCGCAGTACGACTGGACGGGCATTGCCTCCAAGCTGCTCCAGTCCAAAGCGTGGTATCTCGGTTCCTTAATTTCCGTGGCGTTTGTCGTCCTGCTCCTGATTGTTGGCTACCACTTGTGGTACGTGGGGATGGGGGCCAAGGATTTTGCTACAACGCCGTTCGGATTGGATCACATGTTCCCAATGATCACCTACTACACGCTGACAGTGATCCTGGTTCCTCTATTGCTTTTGTTCTCGCGTGTCTTCCGCATCTGGCGGCTCACCATGGGTGGCGAAAGGCAGGCCCGCCCACAGCTTTCCCTGTACGCACTCGAGGCCTGGGTCTATGTCTACCAGACCGTGAGCGAGTCGCTAATGAGAAAATGCCCGCAAAAAGGCCGGTGGCTGGGGCATTGGATGATGGCCAGCGGCGTGGTCTTAATGTTAACCATCAAGGTCTTCGCGCTGCGCTGGTTTCAAACCGACAACATTTACCCCTTGTATAACCCGCAGCGCTGGCTGGGATACCTCGCCACGAGCCTCATCCTCTACGGTCTCGCAGACATCTTCGCCGGCCGTTTGCGCGCACAGAAGGAAATCTATAAAGAGACAACGTTTCAGGATCTCATCTTTCCCATCTTGCTTCTCTTGACCGCGTTTAGCGGCATCGCGGCTCACACCTTTCGCTATGACGGCTTTGCCCTCACCTCTCACTACATGTACGCCCTGCACATCATCATCGCGACGCCCATGCTGCTGGTAGAGATGTCGTTTGGAAAATGGTCGCACATGGTCTATCGACCGCTAGCGTTGTATTTCCTGGCGGTCAAGGAGAAAGCCGCGCAGCAGGCGCCGGCGGCGGAGGTGGTTCCCCATGCGCTCTGAAGAGTCCCAAGCCCCACCCGTGGGCGCTGCGCTCGTCGTGGGAGGCGGTATCGGCGGCATGCAGGCCGCCCTCGATCTGGCCAACGGCGGCATCAAAGTGTATCTGGCCGAGAAAGGCCCTGCCATTGGCGGGGTCATGGCGCAGCTCGACAAAACCTTTCCCACCAACGATTGCGCGATGTGCACGATGGCGCCGCGTCTGGTCGAAATCGGTCGGCACAAGGATATCGACATTCTCACCTTGACTGAGGTGGAACGCGTCGCGGGGCAGCCGGGAAATTTCACAGTCAGTCTCAAGCAGCAGCCGCGTTTTATTGACGCGACGAAATGCACAGGTTGCGGCGCTTGCACAACGGAGTGTCCAGTAACTTTGCCGTCGGAATTCGATCAGGGGCTAGGCTCGCGCAAGGCAATCTACCGGCCGTTCCCGCAAGCCGTGCCGAATATCTTTACCATCTCCCGCCGCGGCAATTCTCCCTGCGAGGCGGGATGTCCAATCCATCAGAGCGCGCAGGGCTATGTGACTTTGATTGCGCAGGGACGCTTCGACGAGGCCCTCCAGGTCATTCTGCGAGACAATCCGATCCCGTCGATCTGCGGCCGAATCTGCACCCACCCGTGCACTGACGCCTGCACCCGCAACGGCGTGGACGATCCGGTGAATTTGCCCGCGTTAAAGCGTTTCATCACCGACCGCTTCTCCGACTACAAGTTGCCACAGCCCACCGTGCCCGATCGTCCGGAGAAGATTGCCATCGTGGGGTCAGGCCCAGCTGGGCTTCTCTGCGCCTATCAACTCCGGCAGAAAGGTTATGGCACAACGATCTTCGAGGCACTTCCGGTGGCGGGCGGAATGCTCGCTGCGGGCATTCCTTCTTTTCGCTTACCCCGTCCCCTGTTGAATGCCGAGTTGAACCGGCTGCGGGCGATCGGCATCGAGATCCTGCTGGATACGCCAGTCGGCCGCAGCATCACGTTCGATGAATTGCGCAAGAGTTATGCGGCCGTCTTCGTCGCCATCGGGGCCCACGTGGAGCGGAGACTTGGAATTCCCGGCGAAGATCTGCCCGGCGTCACCGGTGGTGTGGAGTTCCTGCGACGTGTAAACCTCTCAGGGCGGGTCGCGCCGGGGCAGCACGTGCTGGTCGTGGGTGGCGGCAACTCCGCGCTGGACGCGGCACGCGCCGCGCTGCGTTGCGGCGCTGCCGAAGTGACCATTGTCTACCGGCGAACCCGCGCAGAAATGCCCGCGGACCATCGCGAGATCGAAGATGCGGAGCGTGAAGGCGTCAAGTTGATGTTCCTCGCCGCGCCCAAATCATTCCATGCTGGCCCGGGAGGGCGCGTGGCTGGCCTTGAGTGTACGAAGATGAAGCTTGGCCGCCCCGATGCCAGCGGCCGACCGGCTCCCGAGCCGATTCCAGGCTCGGAGTTCGTCATTCCCTGTGACGCCGTCGTAGCCACGATTGGCCAAGTGCCCGACGTGAATAGCCTGGGTGAACGGCTGGGCCTGACGACCACAAAATCGGGAACGCTTCGCGCCGATCCGCTAACACTGGAAACTGAGCTGCCCGGCGTCTTCGCGGGCGGGGATTGCGTGACCGGTCCCGACGTGGTCGTGACGGCGATGCTCGCCGGCAAGAAAGCCGCCAACTCTATCGACCGCTGGCTCAATGGCCGAGACCTCCGCGTAGCTCGCGAACTGGAAGGGCCGTATCACACTGCCTACACCGTGGACACGGCAGGCGTGCTGATGCAGCGCCAAGTACCCGTACAAGCCCTCGACCCCAAAACTCGCGGAAGAACATTTGCCGAGGTCCACGTCGGCTACACGCAGGAAGAAGCAGTGGCCGAAGCCAAGCGCTGCCTCGCCTGCGGCATCTGCTGCGATTGTCATCTCTGCCAAACCGCCTGCCAGGCCAATGCCATCGACTATGCGCAGACTCAGCAGACGCGCGAGTTAAAGGTAGGCGCCATCGTCCTCGCACCTGGATTCGAAATCTTCGACGCCCGGCTAAAGAAGGACCTGGGTTACGGCCGTTTCCCGAATGTGCTTACGTCGCTGGAGTTCGAGCGGATTCTCTCCGCCTCGGGACCCTACTCCGGCCATGTGCGGCGACCTCTCGATCAACAGGAGCCAAAGCGCATCGCCTTTCTACAGTGTGTTGGCTCACGGGATTTCGACCGCGATTATTGTTCATCCGTCTGCTGCATGTATGCCACGAAGGAGGCCATCATCGCCAAAGAGCATCTCGGCGAAGGTTTGCAATGCGACGTCTTCTTCATGGACCTGCGCGCTTTCAGCAAGGGTTTCGAGCAGTATTACCGACGAGCCCAAGAACTCGGTGTGCGTTATATCCGTACCCGGGTGCCGAAGATCGAGGAAGTCCCCGGCTCGCGAAACCTGATCGTCAACTATCTCGGCGAGAACGACAGAAAACTTTCCCAGGAATACGACCTAGTCGTGCTGTCGGTGGGCATGCAGCCGCCCAAAGAAGTCAAAGTGCTGGCCGAACGACTCGGTGTGGCGCTGAACAGTTTCAACTTCTGCCAGACCCCCACGTTCCGCCCGGCAGAATCCTCACGAGTGGGAATCTTTGTAGCTGGACCGTTTGCTGAGCCCAAAGATGTTCCGGAAACTGTCATGCAAGCCTCGGCGGCCGCTTCCCAGGTGCTCTCGCTCTTGCACGAAGCCCGTGGCACGATGATTACTCCCAAGGTCTACCCACCCGAACGAGAGGTGAAGGGAGAAGAGCCGCGCGTCGGAGTTTTCGTCTGCCACTGCGGAACCAATATCGCCGGAGTGGTCAACGTCCCCGAGGTCGTGGAATACGCCAAGACCCTGCCTAACGTCGTGTTTGCGGACAACAATCTTTACACCTGCTCCAACGACACCCAGGATCGGATCAAGGAAAAGATCGCCGAACACAACCTGAATCGTGTGGTGGTGGCCTCCTGCACTCCGCGAACCCACGAGCCTCTGTTCCGCAATACTATGGCGGAAGCCGGCCTCAATCCCTACCTGTTCGAGATGGCCAACATCCGCGACCAGTGCTCCTGGGTGCACATGCACGAGCCGGAAAAGGCTACGCAGAAATCCAAAGACCTTGTGCGCATGGCGCTGGCCAAGGCTCGACTGCTGGAGCCGCTCCACCGGCAAACGGTCAGCGTCGAAAAGGCCGCCCTCGTCATCGGTGGAGGACTGTCAGGCATGACCGCTGCCCTGTCGCTGGCACGCCAGGGCTTTGACGTTCATCTGGTGGAAAAAGAAAAGGAGCTGGGTGGCAATCTGCGCCATGTTCACTACCTACTCAACGGAGACTTGCCACTGGATGAATTAGCGCGCTTGCGCAACGAGGTCGCACACAACAGCAAAATCCATGTATTTACCGGCGCGGCCATCGAAAAGATTGATGGCAGCATCGGCAACTTCAAGACAACGATCACCGCAAATGGCAAGACCTCCGAGGTCACGCACGGGGTCGCAATCGTGGCCACGGGGGCGAAGCAGTATCAGCCGAAAGAATACTTATACGGACAGGATGACGGCGTCATCACGCAGCGTGACCTTGAAGCGCGCCTCGCTTCCGGAGGTGATTTCCTGGCCGGCAACGGCACTCAGCCTGCGAAGACTGTCGTCATGATCCAATGCGTGGGCTCACGAGATGCCGACCATCCCTACTGTTCCCGTGTATGTTGCGCCGAAGCCATCAAGAATGCACTAAAGATCAAAGCGCGCGCTCCGCAGACGAATGTGTACATCCTCTACCGCGACATCCGTACCTACGGGTTCAAAGAGAGCTACTACACCAAGGCGCGCCAGCAAGGCGTGGTCTTCGTGCGCTACGACGAGAACCGCAAGCCCGAAGTGTTACGAAATGGCCAAGGACTCAAGGTCACCGTCTACGATCAAACTCTGGGAATGCCGATAATGATCTCGGCAGACATGATAGTTCTGTCTGCAGGGATTCATCCCCATGAAGAGAATCGCAAGATCGCGCAGTTCCTAAAGGTTCCGCTGAACAGCGAGGGATTCTTCCTCGAAGCTCACATGAAACTGCGTCCCGTGGACTTCATGACCGACGGTGTCTTCCTGTGTGGTCTGGCCCATTCTCCAAAGAGCATCGACGAATCCATCTTGCAGGCCGAGGCAGCATCCGCGCGAGCCGCATCCGTCCTCGTTCAAGATCGCCTTGAACTCGGAGCGAATATCTCGCAGGTAGTAGACGAAAACTGCGACGGCTGTGCCTACTGCGTGGACACTTGTCCCTACAAAGCGATCACGCTGCTCGAATACAAGTGGCAGGGGTCGATCAAGAAAGTCGTTGAAACCAACGACTCCACCTGCAAGGGTTGTGGCTGCTGCCAGGCCACTTGCCCGAAGAAAGGCGTATTTATTCGTGGATTTACCCTCGAAGAGATCGAGGCCCAGATCCATGCAGCTCTGGGAGTAGAGTGATGGACGACAATTTTCAACCCTTGATTATCGCTCTGTGTTGCAACTGGTGCTCCTATGCCGGCGCGGACTTGGCGGGCGTCTCCCGCAGCCAATACCCGCCCAGCATCCGGATCGTTCGTGTCATGTGTTCGGGGATGGTGCATCCCAACCTAGTGATTGATGCGTTCACCAAGGGCGCGGATGGAGTTCTCATGTGTGGCTGTCATCCTGGCGACTGCCACTACCAAGAGGGTAACTTGAGGGCAGAAAAACGCGCGGAAGCCATCAAGTTGATGCTCGCAGATTTCGGAATCGAGGAAGAGCGCTTTCGCCTGGAATGGGTTTCGGCGGCCGAAGGTCCAAGGTTTGCACAAGTGGTGCGCGAGTTCACCGATCAGGTGCGGCAGTTGGGAGTTAGTCCCTACAAGTCATAACGTGATCGGTCAGTGGTTAGCGCCGATTATCGTTTGGATAGTAGTCATTAACTGTTCTCTAGCGGTTGCAGGCTTCTTGGTCACCGAATGAATAACTTCATTTCTATGGATCGCCTCCGAAAGGAGGTGAGCAGTATGGTCTTCATCATCATGGGACCCGCACAATCAGCCAGAAACACCGTCGGCAGACTCCTCGCAGAAGCCTTGGGGTGGGAATTTGTCGATGCGGAGAATCTTCATCCTCTTGGCAACTTTGATGCAGGCAGTCGCAGCACTTCGCTGGCTGATGCTGACCGAATCTTGCCGATAAAAACACTGTCAACCGCGATCAACTCCTGGATCTATGAATGGCGCGACATAGTGGTTTCATGTCCGGAACTTGCGGACAACGATCGAAAGCAACTGTCCAAGATTTCATCGCTGGTCAAGATCGTCTCGCTGGAGGCATCCCTTGAAAGCTGTCGCAGTCATGTCTCTCATCGATCAGCCGTCGGTATAAGCTCTCGGTTGCCTGCCGCTTGGCGGACAGCATGCGATCAGGGACAGGATTCGCTCAATCGAGATTCATCCTGCCTAGCGGAAGAGATTATCGCGGACTTGACGGCCGTGCTTTTCACCTCAAGTTGTCGCGCTCATAATTAGGATTTCAACCCTCGAGCATAGCGGAGGAAATAAGAATTTCCCCCGTTCAGCATACACACGGCCAGCATCAGCATGTCCGTCGGCTAGTGGCCGCGCAGGGGGCGACGGAATTGTTGGTTTTGGCTACTGCGGGTTACGCAACCGTTTAGCTGCTGAATCACTCTACGATGAGCGTTGCGCTTGTCTTCCGACATTGCTTCGTCGTAGACATTCATCGTGATTGCGTACGAGGCATGCCGCAACAGGCCTTGTACCACTTTGGGGTTGTTGTTGTTCTGGCGCAGCAGGGTCGTGTAGGAGTGGCGTAATGTGTGCCATCCCTTAATTTCGATCCCGGTTGTCGCGGCGACTGGCTTGATGTGGTGCTGCAGGATCCGACCCATCCAGTACGGCTGCTTGCCCTTCATCTTCCTCCAGAAGTCGATAGACCGTCACCGCATCCCGCAAACCCACCTTTTCTTGCCCGTCCAGAGCACTCCGAGTGGGAGCCATGGCAAGAACAACGCCATTTTCGTTCTGAGTGAGAAGCGTAACCCTACACAAACCGATAATTCGTACGCGAACTCTTGCCCGGGTTGTTGTCCGATTGTTTGTCACATGACCTTGTGATGTGCTAGCCTCCACGGAATATGATGCGGCGGTTCGTTGCCAGTCTCGTGCTTTTGCTGACGACCTGGAGCTTTGTGGCTCCGATGGCTTTGGCACTCACGGGAAAAGATGTGCCAGCCTGCTGTCGTCGTAACGGGAAGCATCACTGCCTAATGGCGGGAATGTCCGGCATGGCGGCACTGTCCGCCGATGGAGTTCCCAGTTTCAGCTCTCATCCATCGGAATGCCCTTATCGTTCGCAAAAAGCTACACCCACCGGTACGGCAACAGCGAACACTCCGACAATCGACAGGCAGGAACTACCGTCCTCATTTTTGGTTTCTGCTTTAGACTCTCACCTCCGATATCCGCAACCTCCCGCGGGTAATTCGCAACGCGGCCCCCCTGCAATTTCGCTCTAGCCAGCTCTAGCTTGTAGGGAACCGGGCGAGTCTCGCGTCCCACGTACGCCGAGTGCTCTGGTTTACGTGAAGCCGACGCCAGGGAACTTGTGGCGTACCTTCACAAGCTGAAATGAGGCAATGCATGGGTCGTGTTTGTTGCTTAGTAATCGCCGCAACGATGCTTGCCGGAACTATCTTGGCGGCAGCGGAAGAAAGGGCTCTCACGCGCTCTGAATCGGAGCGCTACGAGAAATTGACGCACGAGCTGATTGCACCCTGTTGCTGGCGAGAGCCGATCGCCATTCATCGGTCGGAGGAAGCGTTGCAGATGCTGAACGAGGTTGAACAGCTTGTGCTCGCAGGTCGTTCAGAACAAGAGATCAAGGCCATTTATGTCGCCCGTTACGGAGTTCGAATCCTTGCCGACCCTCCGGGAAAGGCAGGCCAGTGGCTCTACGTAGTTCCGTTTGCGCTGCTCTGCGGTTTCTTCTTCCTCGCAACTTTGCGTTTGCGTTCGATGGTTGCGGGTGTCGCTCCCCCGCTTCCTCGTGCGCCAGCAGAGTTGATGGCGCAGATCCGAATGGAAACTGACAGCGAATGGAACTGATGACCCAGATGCTGGTTGCACTCACAAATCTTGAAATCGGGGAGGGAGGCGCGATCGCCCATATCGCCTTGCCTCCGAATCACCAACAGTTCCTGACGCGCATCGGCATTGTTCCGGGGGCGGAGATAAAATTTTCCCGTCGCGCGCCTTTGGGAGACCCCAGTGTGTATTCAGTGGACGGAACCGAAGTTGCTTTGCGGGCAGAGACTGCAAGTTACATCTTCGTTCAGCGGGGCCACTTTCCACGGTTGGGTGACATGGCATGACGCCTGTTCGCACCCAACCCTTGGTCACCTGTCCCGGAAAATCTTCGGAGGTCCCGAAGCGTGAAATTCGCACGGTGGCGCTGATTGGCCCACCCAACTCGGGGAAGTCGACGCTCTTCAATCGTCTGACCCGCCTCCGCCAAAAAGTCGGCAACTACCCAGGCATAACCGTCGAACAACGCGTCGGCTTGCTCGCTGGGGGCGGACTAGAAGTCAAACTGATTGATCTCCCCGGCGTGTATAGTCTGACGCCGTATTCCGAAGATGAACGCGTCGCGGTGGATGTGCTGACCGGGAAAATGGACGGAGTGCCTCGACCGGATGCGATTTTGCTGGTGCTCGATGTAACCAATCTCTCACGCCAACTCGTGCTGGCAGCGCCCGTAATCGCTCTGGGTTTGCCCACACTCGTTCTTTTGAATATGGCGGATGTCTTTACCAAAGGAGGCGGGTCGCTCGATGTTCGCAAACTCGCCGCGGAATTGGGTGCACCCGTTGCGATGGTGAGTGCGACACAGGGCAGTGGGTTCGACGCTGTCGAACGATTCCTGCGAGAAGATCGCGATCGGCGGCCAGACGCGTTGCTGCCGATTCTGCAAGATCTTCCACAGTGCAGGAAGTGGGCGAACCAGCTTAGCCGTCGAGTTGACTACCAGCGTCCACTCCCCAGCGTTTGGACCGGCCGGCTGGACGACATTTTCTTGCACAAGCTGTGGGGCCTGCTCATCTTTCTGATCGTCGTAGGTGCGGTTTTCCAGACTGTGTTCGGACTCGGTCAGCCCCTGAGCACGGCGTTTCAGGATCTGCTCACCAAGTTGGGACAGCAAGCGGCACCTTTCATTTCGAATAGTCTGCTCCGGTCACTTCTGCTCGATGGCCTGTGGAAAGGCGTCAGTTCCGTGCTCGTGTTCCTGCCCCAGATTCTTCTGCTCTTCCTCTTTATAGGGATACTGGAAGACTCGGGCTATCTAGCGCGTGCTGCTCTGATCGCGGATCGCACCATGCGAAGCGTTGGCTTGAACGGGAAAGCTTTCATTCCTCTTTTGTCCGCGTACGCTTGCGCCGTTCCCGCAATCATGGCCACCCGCACGATCGAGAACAAGCGCGACCGGATCGCGACCATTCTGATCGCGCCCTTCATGACCTGTTCGGCCCGGTTGCCCATCTACACATTGCTCATTGCAGCATTTATTCCGGATCGCCCGGTGGTCGGCATACTGCTCGGAGCAAGGGCTTGTGCCATGCTTTCACTCTATGTGCTCGGTTTTATTGTGGCCATCGCCACCGCGAAACTCCTCAAGTCTTCGGTGCTCAAATCTGCTGCTATTCCATTCATGCTGGAGCTTCCTGAGTACAGGTGCCCGACGTTGCAGTCTGTCGGCCTGCGCCTGCTCGACCGCTCACGTGTCTTCCTGAGGCAGGCGGGAACAGTGATCCTGGCAGTTTCTTTACTTGTGTGGGTCCTGACGCATCTCCCACTGAACCATGGCCGTTCTCCGGAACTGGAACACAGTGCGATCGCCTGCCTTGGACATGGAATTGAGCCGCTTATTCGGCCTCTCGGTTTTAATTGGAAGATTGGCGTCGGCCTGTTGACATCCGTGATCGCGCGCGAAGTGATCGTCGGCACTCTGGGCACAATTTATGGAACTGACCCGGCAACGCAATCAATGACGCTGCAGAATGCGCTACGGCAAGATCTGACTCCAGCCGGGGCAATGGCGCTACTGGTCTTCTTTGCATTTGCCATGCAATGCGCGTCGACCTTGGCCGTCGTGCGGCGCGAGACCAACAGCTGGAAGTGGCCCATGATCCAATTCGCCTACATGACTGCGGTTGCTTATGCGTCAGCCTTAGGTGTAAACGCAGTCCTGTCGAGGCTATGGAGGTGAGCTTGTTCTTCTTGTACATGCGAAATAACTTTCAGCGTCGCACCGGTGGCAATGGAGGTCGCACCACGAAGGATCGCCGACAGCATAGGAACGAGTCGATTACAATTCCCATCTCTGCATTCCCTCCACATTAGTAATCTCTGTACAGCAACTGATAGCCGGGATACTCCGTGAGATCACATCTATATGTGATTTAGACACGGCTTTCGCGTGATCCGGCGCACAGCATCTGGCGACAGGCTAGGGTAACTAAGCAAAGCACACTTTATGAATATGTTCAGAGACGCGGGACATCTTTTTCGTGTTGCTGTTGTTTTTGTCGTCATCGGCTTGGCGTTCTTGGGGATACGTGCGCTTCTTGTGCCGAAGAGTTTCGGACAGTATGGACACTACCGCGGAAATGCCATGGCCGAGATGGCAGCCCGTCCGGTGCACTTCGCCGGCCATCAGGCTTGCGAAGACTGTCATGCCGATGTCCTGGAAAAAAAGAAGAGCGGTAAACATGCGCATGTCAACTGCGAGGCATGCCACGGACCGCTGGCGAAGCATGTCGATGATCCGGGATCGGTGACACCCGCCAAACTCGACACGGCGGTACTGTGCGTCCGCTGTCACGAAGCGAACATCGCCAAGCCCAAGGGATTTCCGCAAGTCGCTTCCGTCGACCACTCCTCCGGCCTGCCGTGCGATACGTGCCATCAGCCGCATAGTCCGGTGATTGAGGGAGGGGGGAAATGAGCATCACCCGACGCCACATGCTTCTTCTACTACCGGCGGCCGCGGTCGCCTGGAAGTACGTTCTTGCCGGGGCACCGGACGCAGCCCCCAATTACAAAATGTCAGAGCACTGGTGGGGCATGCTGATCGACCTTCCCAATTGCATCGGATGCGGGAACTGTGTGCGGGCGTGCCAGGCCGAGAACGACGTGCCGGACGAATACTTTCGCACCTGGGTGGAACGCTACCACGTGTCGGACTATGACATTGAAAATCCCCATGTGGACTCGCCCGATGGTGGCAAGAAGGGATTTCCTCCGGGCAAGGCAGAGGGAGGGAAAAACTTCTTCGTGCCTAAGCTCTGCAATCATTGTGCGGATTCACCCTGCACTCAGGTTTGCCCGGTGGGTGCGACGTTCATAAGCCCGGATGGGGTGGTTCTGGTGGACAAGACGTATTGCCTCGGCTGCCGCTATTGCGTTCAGGCCTGCCCTTACGGTTGCCGCTTCATCAATCCGAAAACTGCAACCGCCGAGAAGTGCACTCTCTGTTACCACCGGATTACGAAGGGCCTGACCACCGCTTGTTGCGAGGCGTGCCCGACCGGCGCGCGCCAGTTGGCGGACTTGAAGAATCCCAACGACCCGATTCACGAATTCCTGAAGACCCATGACGTTCAGGTCTTGAAACCTTACATGGCGACCCATGCCAAGGTGTTTTACAACGACCTGGATGGTTCAGTGCGATAAGGAGACGGTTGACCATTATGCCTGGCGTTGAAGGCTTCATGTATCCGAACGAAGTGGAACTCCAGTGGAGCGTCCTCATCGTGCTGTATCCGTTTCTCACAGGCTTGGTGGCCGGCGCATTCATTCTGGCTTCGCTGGAGCGGGTTTTCCAAGTGGAGGCGGTAAAGCCCACCTACCGCCTGGCGTTGCTGACGGCCCTGGCTTTCCTGCTGGTAGCGCCGCTACCGTTGCAATTGCACCTTGGACATCCGGAGCGCTCGTATGAGATGTATCTGACGCCGCACCGGACTTCCGCGATGGCCATGTTCGGGTTTGTGTATCTGTGGTACTTGATGGGTGTTCTCCTGCTGGAAATCTGGCTCGATTACCGGCGCGACATCGTGGTGATGTCTCAATCCACCACCGGATGGAGACGTTTGCTCTACCGTCTGATGACCCTGGGTTCGAACAACATCAGCGAGCGCGCACTTGAGATCGATGACCGACTGGGCTGGCTGATTACACTTATCGGTATTCCTTCGGCGTTCCTGCTGCACGGATACGTCGGCTTCATCTTTGGCTCGGTGAAAGCCAACCCGTGGTGGTCGTCGCCGCTAATGCCGGTGGTGTTCATCTTCTCCGCCATGGTGTCGGGGATCGCCACCGTCATGCTGCTTTACATGCTGCTGACGTGGGCTCGCAAAGAGACGATTGATATGCGCTGCGTGGACACGGTGGCGCGCTACCTGTTCTACACCTTCATCATCGATTTCAGCCTGGAAATGCTCGATCTGATTCACCGCATCTACGAGGCGGATGAGAGCTTCCGCAGCTTGGATTTCATGGTCCACACCAAGCTGTACATGTCCCATATCGTAGTCCAGATCATTCTTGGCACGGTCACTCCCATTGCGCTTCTGGCCTTGACTCAGGTGTTAAGGCTCGGCGAAATGGCTCGCAAGCGCATTTACGCCCTGGCAGGATGCCTGACGCTGGTCGGAATTTTTGCCATGCGCTGGAACATCGTGATCGGAGGCCAGTTGTTTTCCAAGAGTTTTCTGGGGTATACGACTTACAAGATGGGTTTGGCCACGCGCGAAGGACTGCTTGTGGCCATTGCGCTGACTATTTTGCCACTGCTTATTTTGTGGATGCTGGCGAAGCTTCTGCCTCCCTGGCCGGAGAAGGATTCAGGATTGTCTCCGGACGCCGCACCCGCGCACTGATTTCCCAGCGCAAGTTTTAGGACGACATTTCGGACGCGACGTTCGACTAGTTCTTGTTGCCAGTCTCAAAGCGAGTGGAGATTATGGACGATCTCGACGCTTTAGCACGGCTCATCGCTCGTTTGGAGAAGCTGGAAAGCCGAGTCTCCGAGCTCGAACATCGATCCGAGAAAGCGGCATGTGTTGCCGCCATACCCGCCGCTCCGACCGTACTCCAGCCAACCGCGGCTGCATTCTCACTTGCACAAGCTGGTGGAGCGTTCCCGGTGGTGGGCAAAGCCATGCTCGGAATCGCCGGCGGCTATCTCCTCCGGGCTGTAGCCGAATCCGGCACGTTTCCAAAGTTGGCGGTCGTATTTCTGGCGCTCGTCTATGCGGAGATGTGGCTGGTATGGGCAGAGCGAGTGCCGGCTGAGACGCGCTTTGTGAGTAGTGTTTACGCCACCACGGCGTCCTTGATCATCGCTCCTATGCTCTGGGAACTGACTCTGCGATTCAAGGTCTTGCCCACTTCGGCGACAGCCGCCGTGCTCGGCGTGTTCGTGGCCACCGCGTACGCTCTGGCCTGGAAGCGCAATCTGGTATCGATCATCTGGGTGGCGAATCTCGCCGCGGTCTTCACTGCCCTCGCGTTGCTGATCGCGACGCTCGATCTCGTGCCTTTCATCTCGGTGCTGCTGTTCATGGCATTGGCCAGTGAGGCGGCGGCTGGCCGTAACCACTGGCTCAGGCTCCGGCCCCTGATAGCCGCCGCAGTGGATCTTGCCATATCTATTCTCTCCTACGTTTACTCCCGCCCGGAGGGTATCCCCTCGGAGTACAGGAGCGTAGCGACGTCAGAGTTGATGGCACTCGGATGCATGGGGTTTCTGATTTATGGAGGGAGCATCGTTTTCCGGACCGTGCGGCTTCGTCAGAAAATCGGAGTCTTCGAGACCGGGCAGGCCGTCATTATGTTCTTACTGGCTGCCTTTGGCATCCTGCATTTTGGGGGAACTGCCGGCGCGCCGGTATTAGGGGCGCTCTGCCTGTTGTTCTCGGCAGTCTGTTACGGAGCTGCCTATGCTTATTTCGACCGCTACCACGAAGAACGTAACTACCATGTATATGCGACGTGGAGCGGGGCTCTTTTCCTGGCAGGCAGTTCTCTCTGTCTTCCACCGCTGCTATTGGCGCTGTGCTTGAGCGTAGCCGCAATCGTCGCCACCATCTTAGGCGCCCGGGCATCTCGCCTGACGCTGGAATTCCACGGCCTGATGTACCTGGCGGCTGCGGCGTACGCGTCCGGCCTGCTGGAATATGCGGGACGTGCGCTCGCGGGAACGTTTCCAGCCGCGCCGGGATGGATTGTCTGGATCGTCGCCGCTTCGGCCATTCCGTGCTACGCGATCGCAGGCCACTTGCGCACGGAGCGCTGGAACCAGCGCCTTCTGCAAGCGCTTTCGGCCATTCTGGCGGTGGCCGCAGCGATCACGTTTCTGGTTTCTGTCCTGGTGTGGCTGGCGGAGAATGGCATGACTCCGGGCGCCTCCCACGTTGCAGTCATCCGAACATTGATCACCTGCGCGGTCGCGCTCGCGCTTGCCTTTAGCGGTACCCGTTGGCAGCGGACTGAACTGGTATGGATTGCCTACGGCACGCTGGCTTTAGTCACGGCAAAGTTGTTGTTCGAAGACTTGCAACATGGACATCCGGGATCTACAGCCGTTTCGATCTTCCTGTATGCGCTGGCTCTGATTCTCGTTCCTCGCATGGCGCGGATTGGGCGTCGGCCCGCCGAAGAGCTTCCCACCATGGCCACTCCTGTTAAACACGGACACTGACTTTCCACAGGCAAGCACGCGTGCTTGGTGCACAAGGCAGATTCGGAATGCATGACGAGCCACCGAAGTGATTCCCGAGCAAAATTTCAACGACGCGAGAAGTCGGCTTCTAGGAGATCGCCATCGATGTCCTCCAATCGCGTTTCTGGATAGGTTCCGGTGAGCCGACGAATCGGGAGCCATCGCGTGCTGGCGGCAACATTTCATTCGACCAGTTCTAGTCGGCCGCACCCGCGTAAGGGACGTTGCGGCCGCCATAGCGACGCACTCGCAGGTTGGCCTGCTCGGCGTGAGCCAGAAAGCCTTCGAGCATGCACAAACGTGAGCAGTACTCGCCAATAATGGCTGAGGCTTCGTCGGTGAGAACTTTCTGGTAGGTGCAAGTCTTGATGAACTTGCCGACCCAAAGGCCGCCCGTGTAGCGTGCCGCTTTGCCGGTAGGCAGCGTGTGGTTCGTGCCAATCACCTTATCGCCGTACGCGACGTTCGTCCGCGGACCCAGAAACAACGCTCCGTAGTTCTTCATGTTCTTGAAGAAGTAGTCGGGATCGCGGGTCATTACCTGGACGTGCTCCGACGCGATGCGATCCGCCTCCCGCACCATCTCCTCATCGGAGTCACACACAATCACCTCGCCGTAGTCGCGCCAGGAAATGGAAGCCAACTCGGCCGTCGGCAAGATGCACAGCAGACGCTCGACCTCGGCCATGGTTTCGCGGGCGAGTTTTTCGGACGTAGTAAGAAGGATAGCCGGCGTATTGAATCCATGTTCGGCCTGGCCCAGGAGATCGGTTGCGCAGAGTTCGCCGTCGACCGTTTCATCTGCAATGACGAGGGTTTCAGTCGGACCAGCAATCAAATCAATCCCGACACGACCGAAGAGCTGGCGCTTGGCCTCGGCCACGAAGGCATTACCGGGTCCCACGATCATGGAAACGGGAGCAATATTCCTGGTGCCGAGTGCCATGGCGGCGATCGCCTGAACGCCGCCCATGCAGTAGATTTCATGAGCGCCGCCGAGGTGCATGGCAGCCACGACGGCAGGGCTCGGTTTGCCGTGATAAGGCGGCGAGGACGCGATCACGCGGGTCGCGCCCGCGACCTTCGCCGTCACCACGCTCATGTGGGCCGAGGCCACCAGCGGATATTTTCCGCCTGGAACATAGCAACCCACCGAATCCACCGGCATGTTCTTGTGCCCGAGAATGACTCCCGGAAGAGTCTCGACTTCGACGTCCCGCAACGCCCCGCGCTGCGCTTGGGCAAAGTTGCGCACCTGGGCTTGCGCAAACTTGATGTCCTCGAGGTTTTGCCGGGAAAGCTGGGAGAGACAGCTCTCAATCTCTTGCTCCGAAAGCCGGAACGCAGGTGGGTTCCATTTGTCGAACTTTTCTGAGATTTCGCGTAAAGCAGTCTCGCCGCGGCTTTCGATGTCCTCAATAATTCCGGTAACGATATCGCGAACCTTCTTCGCCTCGGCGGTGGTCTGCTCGGGTGTACGGCCGGTTTTCAGATGGCGTGGCATGGGGACCTCCTCTTGAACGAATTGTGTGCCACCGCGCGGCCCAGGGAAAACATGAGCCAGCCGGGCCTAGCCAACTGCCGAGACAGGTTCAGTGAGCTCGACCTCGGCGGTCGAACACTGATGTTGTTCCGCGGCATAGCCTGCTTTGTAATCTGCTTTGACCGCGTCCGATGCCGTTGGCAGCACCGGAAAGTCCCACCAGCCGACAACTTCCGAGGCGGCGACGGAAACATCCCGCGTAATTGGCACTTCGACCAGAGCAGGAGCGTTGGAGTCGAGCGCGCGCTTGATGGTGGATCCAATTTCGTCCGCCGCCTGCACCTTGGCGGCAACATCGAAGCCAAACGATTTTGCCAATGCGACGAAGTCCACCGAGTATGGCCGGCCGTCGCCGCTGTGCTGGTTGAACTCCGAGCCGATCTGCCGCCCCATGAGATAGTTCTGCCCGTCGCGAATCGAGATATAGCCCGAGTTATTGAGCACCAGGAATACGACCGGAATGTTGTACATCACGCAGATGGCGAGTTCCTGCACGCACATCATGAAGTCGCCGTCGCCGATGATGCACACGACCGGCGCATCCGGCTTGGCAAGCTTGGCGCCAATAGCGGCAGGAAGGGCGAAACCCATCGATGAAAATGAACCGGAAGTGATGTGGGTGCGCGGCTCGTAAACCGGAAAGGCTTGCTTGGTCGTGCTCTGCGGATGCCCCGATCCTACGGTTACGATCCCATGGCGCGGCAGCACCTTGCGCAACTCCCGCAGCGTGCGCAGCATGGTGGTTGGAATGCCATTGTAGGAGCGACGCCGTTCCAGTATCTTTTCCCACTCTCGCTTCAGTCCTTCGAGATCACTGAGGTAAGAAGCCCGGGCTGTGCGAGCTCTACGCGCCTGTTCATCCGAAATTCCGGCCAGCATGTCGGCAAGCGCCAACTTGCAGTCGGCCACGATGCCGACCCGAGCGGGATAGTTTTTCCCGATCTCACGCGGATCGATGTCGACCTGAATTAGTTTGGTATCCGGAATCGAGAAGGTGACACCCTTGCGGTAAGACGATGCCGACCAATCGGTGAAGCGGCAGCCGAGGGAAAGGAGGACATCGGCGTTTGCCGCCGTGTGATTGCCGGGCAGCGATCCTGGCCAACCCGCGGTCCCGGCGCACATCGAATTATCCTCCGCGATCGCGCCTTTGCCGTTCCAGGTAAAGACCACCGGGATGCCGAGTTTCTCGACCAACGAAGTCAGCTCAGGCGTGGCATTGGCACTGATGGCCCCGCCGCCCACAACGATGCACGGCCGCTTGGCGGTAAGCAGAAGCTGGATGGCAGCTTCGATAGCCTGGGCGTCGGCTCGCGGCTTCCCGACCGGTAGGCGCTGGTCGAGTTCTGCTACGTCAATGTCGGTTGTCTCTACCTGGACATCAAGCGGCAGTTCCATATGCACCGGGCCCGGACGGCCCGTCAACATCGTATTCCATGCGCGATGCATCACGAAGGGAACCTGATCGGCGCGGATCACGTCGAAGGTGCGCTTGGTCACGGCCGCGGCTACGTGTGGGAAGTCGGGCGAGGCGACGCGGTCCAGCTCCTGCATGACCCCGTGCCCACGCATGTGCGTGGCGGCGCTGCCGGTGATGAGCAGAAGCGCGGTCGAATCGCAGTGGGCGGTTGCCAGTCCGATGACGGTGTTGGTCGCGCCGGGCCCGATCGAGGTGCAAGCCGCGATCGGCTGACCCGTGACTCGATAGTGTGCATCGGCGATGTGGACGGCATTCTGTTCGTGCATCACCTGGATGAAGGGCAGCTTGGAGACGGGATCGTTAAAGGCGTCGATCATGCTCCAATTACCGTGCCCCGGCAGACCGGTGACGTAAGGAACTCCGTATGCCTTGAGAGCCTTTCCGATGAGCTGTCCCACGGTGAGTCGCATAGCCAACCTCCTCGTTCCAACCTTCTTTTCTGCGCGGCTATTCTACTCTTGGCCCAATCGGGAAGCGAACTGGCTGTGTCAGGTCGGCGCACTGGAAAGGCTGCGATCCCTGCCTGGTTGTATAATCCAGCCGACCTGTAGGAGCAAACTGAACATGAATCGCCGAACGTTTCTCTTGCAGTCCAGCGAGTTGCTCGCGTTTGCAGGTTTGGCTCCAAGCTTGTTCGGTGAGAATCCAATGCCCGAATTGAATCAGCGTCGAGTTCTCTCTTTTTCGAATGACTGGATCGAAAGCGTCCTGGTGACCGCAGTCCGTGACATGTTGCTTGAGGATGCGGTCGTCGTAAACCTCTCCACCGCCGCTTTGCATTACCGGGCAGGAGGAGACCGCGGGATCATTCTCCCCTGGAAATCAGCCATCCTCCGGAATTGCACGATTGAGAGTGCGGAGTCGGCTGCGCTGCTTCATGTTCGTCGGCGCACGAATCTTGGCGGTGTCGCCCTGGGTTGGGAGTGGTACGGCCATCGCAATGCGCAGTTTCCTCGCGGCACTCCACTCTATATCTCACCCCAGGACGATATTGGAGATATAGAACTGGATCCGATGGCTGCGTTCGGTTTTATGAATTTAAGCTCGCCTTCGAAGCGACGATATCGACTCAAGCTCAATCTCTGGTATACGCCAGAGGAAACGGACTGCGGAATTCACACCGGCCACCAGTTTCTGGAAGTACATACGCAAATCCTCGGCACCGGCCACATGCAGAAGTTTCGGGAGAAAAATGCAGACACGCTTTATGAAGATGTGCTAATGCCCGTCGGATTCACTCATGACCCGTTCTTTACCGTTGCCGACGACCGCACTTTCAGTTATCCATGGCACCGTTATTATGCGGACACAGACTGCATCTGGATGGCTATCGAACTACATCCGTTGTAATGCGCAGGCACCGGTCATCCCGATAGCTGGGCAAACCCCTCGGCACGCTGACTCGCGTTGGCGAAAACGACAATGCAACCCGATTCATTCCTTCACGAGGGTGCAGCCATTCGTGACACCGTGGCGGTTCCACCCGAGTCACGATTAATCGGCTGTTACGTTCTGACGCCGACTCCGACGACGTTGCCCAGAAGTCGGCTTCGGGGAAATGCTCCTACTGATCTTCTCGAAGGCCTTTCTGGATAATTTCCTCTTTACCCCGACCAACCGCCCAGTAGTCCGCTTGACACCCCGCGTTCGCAGGGCTAAAGCATCAGGGCGACGACGTAAGCTTCTTTTTTTCCGGGCCACTGGATCTCGCGGGACTTTGGCTGTTGCCGTGATCTTGAAGACTCAGAAGAGAGTTGCTTATTTGAGCCCTTCCACCAGATAGAGGTCTGACAGGATTCGGTGATAGCCATACAAGCATGACTTGCCGTCCGGCGTGAGGAGAATAGGACCAATACGGCTTACGCCGGCTGAATCGGAGGGCATCAGTTCCTTCCACAGAGTCTGGTGGCCCGTCGCCAAGTCAAGCCGATAAACTTTGGCTGGCAGGTCCCCCGGTTTGTAGAAATAGATTGCCTTAGCGTCATCACTCCATTGAATAGGTTGCTCTCCCGGCTCAATACCCGCAACGGCGCGAGGTTCCCCGCCGGCAACCCGGTAAAAATAGGCTTTTTCATCGGACCCGATGCCGACCACCTGCTGACCATCCGGCGAAAGGACCAAAGCAAGAGGGTCGATTCCCTCCGGCGAGATCGGAACCGGTTTTCCCTCGGGGGAGTCCTGGCGGTAAATGCGGGCAGCGTGACCTGGTTCCTTGCCGGAGAAAAGAAAGCCCCGGCCATCAGGAAGCCACTTAGCCCGGCTGTGATTGATGGAGTCGTGAGTGAGAGGCTTGGCCTCGCCCGGCCCTGTTGGGAGAAGAACAAACTGGGCGGGCGCGGAGATCGTACTTACTATCACCCACTTGCCATCGGGCGACACACTCAGCGCCATGCCATCTCCTAAGCGGACAGCCGAGGACTCACCGATCTTTCGCTGATAGACAGAATAGTTCGGGCCTCCGCCTTCCCCTGCCTCGGTGAAGAGAAGGTCTTTGCCATCGCGCGAGAGATCGGACGGGTACGAGTAGTCGAGCCACGACATATCACGCTCTTTATTCTCGCCAGCCACCAGGCCAATCAATTCTCGCCGCCATGCGTCCTTGGCGAGGAGAACGCGCCCATCCTGCCAAACATCCTGTAGCATCAGGGTCCCAGGAACCCGTGCGATGAGCCGCTCCCGGCCGCTGAGCGTGACCGCATAGATGGAACGTTTGAGGCCAAGTTCGGCGGCGGTAAACCATATTTCCGCACCGTCAGCAGACCAGGCCAGTCCCTGGGCTGTTTGAAATCCAGCCGCCACAGTCTTGACGTTTCCGCGCAGGTCCACAATCTTGACTGAACCTGCGTCATCGCCGGGCAAGGGATGGTCCATGAACGCGACCTGGTCACCTTTTCTGGAAACTCTAGGATGGCTAACCCAGCCGGAGGTCTGGTACAGCACTTTCCCGATGGGAAACTCGAGTTGGTTTCGACCACCGACATCGCGCACGATAGCCAAGTTATTTCCATCAGGAGACCAATCCGCCCACTGGACGTTTTCCAACACAGGACGAGGAGATCCGCCGTTGAGAGGCACTCTGGCCAGCGTGCCCACCTGGGCATAGACCCCGGAAGGGCGGCTATTCATAGATACCGCCATTTCTCCGGAGGAGGAGATCGCCAAAAGCGCGGCTCCCACAAGATTGAGGGAACGCGACTGGGGACTCTCCGGACTGGTGATGAAGAGATCGATTGGAGATCCTTCCCAGGAAGCTCCGTAGACGACCGACTGTCCGTTGGGTGTGAAGTGCGCCGACCGAATGGTCCCTCGGCGAAAGGTAAGTTGATGGTACGACGGCTGTGACACCGGCATCCAACTGTCACGGAGAAACCAGCCTGCCCCTGCGCCCAGAAAAAAGAAGACGATACAGGCGATCAATCCTGTTAATCCGAGGGAATGTCTTTTTCTGGCCACGGCTGCAGGAGCCAAAGTCCCAGCAGCCTGTGCTGCGGATACCGTGCCTTGCGCAGCTGTACTCCGGCTTGAGTCCAGGTCACGCTTCAATCTCTTTAATTCGGCGCGTATTTCGGAAGCCGCCTGATAGCGTAACTCCCGGTCCTTTTCCAGCGCACGGCCAACGATGCGGTTGAGATCGGGGGGCAATCCAGGATTGAGTTGGGGCGGCGGCGTAGGAACACGATTGAGAATAGCTTCGAAGATGATCGCGGAAGTGCTGCCGCCAAACGCTACTTTTCCAGTACACATCTCATACATGACAGCGCCGAAGGAGAACAAATCGGTGCGGGCATCAAGCTCTTCACCTCGCGCCTGTTCGGGGGACATGTAGGCAACGGTGCCCACGGTACTGCCCGGGCTGGTGAGTTGTTCCCGCTTAATATCTGCAATCGTGGAGCCATCCATCGAAGCCGTAAGATTGGGGCTGACGTTCAGCTTGGCTAGTCCGAAGTCGAGGATCTTCGCCTGTCCCCGGCTGGTAACGAAGATATTGGCTGGTTTGACATCGCGATGCACAATGCCTCGAGTGTGGGCCGCATCGAGTGCATCGACAAGCTGCAGGCTCAGGTCTAAGAACTCCTCAGTCTTGAGCGGCCGGTTTTCGACTTTATGCTTGAGCGTCACACCATCGAGAAACTCCATGGCGATGAAGGCCTGGGAACCTTGCTCACCGATGTCATAGATAGTGCAGATGTGAGGGTGATTCAGGGCCGAGGCAGCCTGTGCTTCGCGACGGAAGCGGAGCAAGGCTTGAGGATCTTTCGCGACGTCCTCCGGCAGGAACTTGAGGGCGACGAAACGATGGAGTCGGGTGTCCTCGGCCTTGTACACTACGCCCATCCCACCACCGCCAAGCTTCTCAATGATTCGGTAGTGCGAAATGGTTTGGCCGATCACTGGCGCGAAATCTTACGTGAGTCAAATGGGCAAGTCAATGAATCCAGAGAGGCCGAACGCTATCCTAATGGCCTATTCCCACACATACATGCCCAGACTCGATAGCTCATTGGCGAATTGTCGGCAATCCTGAAGCTATCCAGAAACCGGTTTTATGAAATCAACAGGTTTCCTCGAAGCCGACTTCTCGTTACCGATCTGCCCTTGGTGAGTGAGTCGGCGATTTGGCATCAATCGAGGAGTGGTCCTAGCCCTAGGGCGAAGCCGCTGGAACAGCTTCAGCATTCCGGCAAGGGTGATTGCCCGGGTTGCGGTTGCGGCTTTCGCCTCAGGACCAACGCGGAGAACAGTGTGATGACGAGCCCAATCGGGAAGGGATGAATGAACGTGAGCACTGCGTTGAAGAATGGGTTTTTGTACAGCTCTTTGTATTTTCTGACCCGCTGAAGTTTTTCCTGGACGGCTGCCGGGCTCGCGCCCGAGGCGGTGAGCTTCTGAACCAAATGAGCGCCATATGCGTCCCAGAAACCAGGCAGGAAGTTGTAATAGATCACTTCCCAGGTGACGACATAGACGATGCAGGATATCAGCGTAATGGAGAGGCCGACGGCAAAGGCCTTTAGAAAGGTAATCTGGCCATCGCCGATGTTGTCCCGGTAGGTTCGGATGCCGACAAACACCATCAAGAACGAGAGCACGATGGAGGTGTTGCCGATGATCGCGCCGCGGTCGAAGCCAATCCTGCCGCCGAAGGTCACCAGCGCTATCATCATCAGCGACGAGATAGCGCCGGAAATCAGCCCGAAGGTGACGATGATCTTTCTCATATCCGGGTAATGTCTTTTATCCGATCGTTTTTTATCCGATCGTCTTTTATCGATCCTGACCTTTCCACGTATGCTGCCGGCCCCATGCTCATACGCTCAGCGACCAGCCACGTCAGCTGGCGACTTGGATGCCGCTGGGATAACTACGATCAGGTTATCGCCTGCTCCGGGGTGAGTCATCCCAAGATAATCGAGCTTGTCGAGCCCCGGTTCGGCGTCGAACCCGATGTCCTTCGTTGTCATGTTCGGCGCATAAAACATCAAGTGCGGAGGGAAAATGCCAGTGCCGTGCTCGGGGATCGCGCTCAAGCGGTTCTGGCTGGACATCATGTAGAGGAATCCCGGTTTGCTGGGATACTGGTAACGGCCGTCCTTGTATCCGTTGGCGGCGTCTGCCTTGATTTCGGCCTCGGACTGGCCGTTTGTGCGCAGCTCTTCACCGTGCATGTAGACCAGCAAGAGAGTGCGGCTGCCTTCGGCGTCGAAGCACTGCGGCTCAATGGTTGTTTCTGCGGGCTTTACGAAATGCCGGCCAACAAAACAGCTGAAGCCGTTAGTGCCTTCGCGCGCTTTCTCGTAGCCTTTGGGGCCGAGAACATAAACAGTGGCTTTACTGGATACCTCGGCCGGGGCGGCGCTTTCAGCGAGGGTGATCTGCTGGTCACGTGGCATGGAGGCGTCGTAGACCCGGGGGAGTTCATATTCCGGGGCGGCGGCGGTTGCGGGAATGAGCGCAGTGCTTGAAAACAAGCCGATCGACAGAGCACCTACGACAAAGACCTTCATCGAATTCAGAGACTTCATGTTCGCTCCTTTTTTCAAGAAGTTCATGTTTTCATAAACTTCGTGTCGCTCGTATCGAGCGGCTCAACATACCGCATGGGGCGGGGTCGGTGTCGTCATCCTTTTGGCTGATTTTGGCTGCGGAAAGAAAAATCATTCGTTTGGGGGAGCGGTTATTGGCGCGAACCGTGCTCGCGCACGAGTAAATCAGGGGAGAAGGCCGAATTCCTTGCCGAGTTGCACCGCTTGCGTTCTTCGTCTCGCCCCGAGTTTGTCGAAAACACGGCTGGAATGGGTCTTCACCGTGCTTTCGCTCACAAAAAGCTTCTCGGCGATTTCGCGGTTGCTCAGGCCCTGGGCGATCAGTTCAAGGATCTCAAGCTCACGGCGAGTGATATGGAGGTCCTCACGTTTTCTTTCGTCAGGGATGAACGGCCCCTCGGCGGGGACGGGGACCTCCTTCACAACAATTGTCTGGCGTTTCGCAGTCAGCTTGAGGCCAAGCCAGATGCCAAGAACGGCAAAGGTCGCGGCGATCAGTCCGCCGTAGATTTCGATGGAATGTTCGACGACCAGGAACCGATACTCGGTCCACTGGAGCAGAGCAATCAAGATTCCCGCGATCAACCCGTACATGAGGACGTGGCGCTTCATAAGTTGCAGGAGGATTCGTTACCGAAATTATCGCACCCATGGTGGGGTAGATCCTACTGCTTGCAGGGCAAGATCAGCACTTGACAGGTATTGCCCGAGTCATGAGCAATCCGAAAATAATGCCTCCAGGTTGGTCCCACAAACGCGCTTGTGGGCATGGAGCCATGACGTTAGCCAAAAATGAGATCAATAGAGAATTGCCCGAAGCCGACTTGTCGTTCCTAAGCCTTTCGGTATACGCTCTGGTACTCACCTACGATTCGAAAATGGCGGCTACGCCTGACCCGGCGCATGAAGGAAATGACGACCCGTGACGACTTCGAACGCTTCCGGGCTGGCGCAGCGAAGTACGCCGCCTACGTGGAGACGCCGCAGGGCAAGTTGCGTCTTGACCTCGCTTTTGCCAACTTGCAGGACTTTCTCCCGCAGGTAGCAGCGCCTTTTCTCGCTCTAGATATTGGGTGCGGGACCGGCGCCATCGCGGTGCGCCTGGCGCAACTCGGTTTCCAGGTCACGTTGCTGGATGCGTCATTGGAGATGCTGGATTTCGCCAAGCGTGCCGCGCAGGAAGCAGGAGTTGAGGAGAGGATTGCGCTGAAACACGGCGATGCCGCCAAATTAGAAAACTTGTTCGACGCCGGGTCGTTCGATTTAATTCTTTGCCACAATGTCCTGGAATATGTTGACGATCCGAGCGCTGTATTGCGTAGTGCCGCTCGTGGCTTGCGGGATTCAACCAGCATCATCTCGATACTGGTGCGTAACCAAGCGGGTGAGGTGTTAAAGGCCGCTATAAAGGACGGCGATTTGGCCGCGACCGAACGCAATCTCATCGCCGAGTGCGGACATGAGTCCCTGTACGGAGGAAGCGTGCGGCTATTTACGGTAGAGAGCCTGAAGGCCATGCTGCTCGAATCGTCACTTGGAGTCATGGCGGAGCGCGGCGTACGGGTTGTCTCGGATTACTTGCCTCCGAAGGTTTCCCGAAATGATGAGTACGAACGGATTCTGGAGCTGGAGCGCAAGCTCGGCAGGCGACCGGAATTTGCCGCCGTTGCCCGCTACACGCACTGCCTGGCACATCGCGCATGTCCGGACGCCGCAGCCCAGTCATGAAGGACGCCTCATGAACAATGTTACGGATCAGTCTTCGTCGTCGGGATCGCGCATGATCGCACCTGATGAGGATGTCGCGCTCGGGCTCGGGCTGACCAATGAGTGTAATCTCGCCTGCGCTTTCTGCTACCGCGATCCAACTCGCACTGATCGTCTCTCCCTGGATCAAGTGAAGGCAATAATGGAACGCCTGCCCGTTCGGTCGGTGAATCTCGGCACCGGAGAGAACGGCATGCATCCCGACTTCAAGGCAATACTGGCCTATCTGCGAACGAAACCGGTCAAACTCACCATCACTTCTAATGGTCATAGTGTTGCGGTTCTAGAAGACGATGAACTGCGAACTTTGCATGACATCGAGTTCTCCCTCGATTACCCGACGCAAGCGGAACAGGATGCCCAGCGCGGGCAGGGCAATTGGGCACTCATCCACCAGCAAGCAGAACGATGTTTGAGGCTGAATATTCCTGTCACCGTCGTGGCCGTCATGATGAAGTCGAACTACTTGGGCTTGGCGGATGTGGCGCGAGTGGCCAAACAGTTTGGCGCACCTTTGCGAGTAAATGTGTACCAGGCCGTGCGGTCCGACGTTTATGCCCTCAGCTACGAAGAGTACTGGGAGGGCTTCCGACGCCTGCTTGAGGAAACCGATGTCATCGCGATTGCCGAGCCGCTGGTTCGTGCGATGGCGGGGCTGCCACCGCTCCGAGGTGGCTGTGGCGTGAGCACGGTCCGAGTGACGCCACGAGCTACGACACAACCTTGCGTCTATTGGCCCGGATCAGGGGAGCCGCTGTCAGATTTGATCTCCGGAGGCGTCAACATTTTGAGCTCAACGCCCTTCGAGGAGGCACGGATGCTTCCTGAAACCTGCACGCGGTGCGAGTTCCGCGAATCGTGCCACGGCGGGTGTGCCGGACGCCGACGCTTGCAGGGCGCGCTGCTAGAGCCTGATTGTTACTGTCCGATCATTCGGGGCGAGCGCCCAACGCTTGAGATCCACATGGCCGCAAATCGGGATCTTCCCAAGCTGCGCAGTTCGTGCACTACCGTCGTGATTGCAAGGTAGGCTGCTTTGTGAGAACGACATGAGCTATCCAAACCAGCCTACCCCTTGGTTACTGCGCGGGCATCCACTTGTCTGAGCCCATCACCTTAACTGCCAGGTCCGAAATAAAAATGTGCAGAGGCTTGCCGTCGGCGGTGCCCTTATGCTCGGTTGAGATCAGAATCGGACCTGCCTTTTTGTAGCCTGCCCAGGTTGCGAAGACCCGGCTCGGCGGCTTGGCCCCGCCGCGGTGGTAGTCAAAGAACACGACGCGATTGTCCTTGCCGACGTAGAGATCCCAGGTGTCGCCGGGCGTGTAACCGCTATCTGCGGGATACTTTACCGGGATCAGTTCGGCCATACCAGGGCCGAATGGCAGGTTAAACTTACCTTGATCGATTGCGCTGGCGCTTTTGTCCCAGTACGCGTGGAAGACGAATAGCAGCCAATAATTGTCGTTGACGAAGGATGGCTCGACTTCATTCTTTACCTGGTCGGATTGACTGCTGAGTTGCGAGCTGTCGTACGAAACCTTGACCGGCTTGCCGTCTTTATCCGTTCCTTCGTAGCTGACTTTGCCTGTCTTAGGCTCCCATTCCCACTTGTGCGCAGCTTTGAAGAGCCCGGTGATCTCTCCGTTCCAGGTGTAACGGATGGCCTCAACTTTGTCCCACGAATCGATGCCGTAGGCTTTGGCCATCTGTTCCAGAACTGGCGCGCGTTCCTGCGCCCAGGAGGTTGAAGCGAATGCCAGCATTCCGCTAAGCAGAAGACCCATCATGGTGAAACTGCGAGCATTTCTCATAGAGTCGCTCCTTGGTGAATTGAACGAATGCCGCTTAGGATGACGGCATAAGGCTCCCGGATACATAATGATTTCTCGGCGCTGTATTTTCAGACCATCTACTCCGTTGAGCGCTGGGGAGGAGGCGATTGCCGGATCCGACGGAATGCGATAATTGCGGCAGCGATCGCCAGACACCCGTATTCCAGCAGCATTACCCAACCGGGAAGCGACCCCCATGGATGTCCAAGAGCGCGCAAGTGCCATTGGACGTATGTGGGGATAATGCTAACGGTCCAGACGATGAGCAGCAGAGTCGATGCGGACGTCAGAAACGGCAATAGCCAGAGAAGATACCAGGGGAATACGGCGGGCGCGCAAAAAAGAGATGCGGCCATTGGCCAGCTAAATTCATCCAGAGACCATTCGCCCGTGGCACGCCTTATTCTTTGCCAGGTTGCCGTCGCCAATCCAGCGAGCACTGCCAGCCCAACGACCAACTGTGGAGGCGCGAGTCGGGCGAGCGCGGCAAACACTGGACCATTAAAACGGAAATTCTGCACATACGTGCCCAGCGAGCCGATCGGGATGGGTTGGTTAAAAGATGAACGATTAAGAAATGGCAAGTACAAGAGTCCGACCACAACTGCGGCCAGCGCCGCGTCGCGAATGCGAACCCGCTTCCAGTAAAGAGGCAAAAGTACGATTGGCAGAAATTTCACTGCCACAGCCAGACCGAGCGCGACCGCCGCAGTCGTCCGCCATCGACGCAGCAGCGCGGCGGCCGACACCGCCAACAACAGCGCGCCCACAATGTCGATGTGACCGCTTCCTGCCACCTCAATGGCCAACAACGGGTTCCACGCATAAGCCAGAACCAGATGCGCTCCCAGCCGGCGAGAACGCATGACATCGAGCAACACGAGAACAATGGCCAGATCGCAAACTACAAATGCTACCTTTAGTGCAAAGGCAGATTCGTGAATGGCGGTTACGCCGCGAAAGAAGAGCTGTGCCCCCGGTGGATACGGGCTGGGTAGATCCGGATTGTTCAAGCTGCGTGTTTCCGGAGTGTGCAACCCCCTAACGGCAGGATCGCCGGGGACGACAAAATAGGGGTCGTAACCGAGCCTCTGCAGACGGCCATCCCAAACATATCGATGGATATCATCATCGGCTCCCGGGGGCAGCCGAAGAAATTCAATGTGCCAGACGGCAGCCAGGGCGAGGCCGATGACGACGATGCGTCGGGAAAATCTTGGCTCAAATTTTGGCGCGTCGAAAAACTCGCGGATCGCCAACAAGTATGCGATTCCAGCAGTGGTTAACGTGGCCATGAACCACGGTCCACCCCGATCGCCGAAATTCCTTGAGCAGATCGTTAGCGCTACGCACAAGGTGGCGCCGAGAATGTACACCCTGCACTCCGAGGAGACCCTCACACTTCTCCCGTGCCGGTCCGATGGCCCGTCTGAGAGCTCGCTCGAGATGTTTTCCTGGAATGCTCCGCCACGAGCTCCCAGTCCTTAAGCCACGCCGCCGTGCGCGGTGCCCTTGCCGGAGCAAGACGCAATTCCCCTGCCAGGCGAGTCAGGTCGTCCACTACATCAATATCGTAGAAAGCATCCCCGAAACCTACGGATAGCTGAAGATCTCGTGCGCGCGATAGGAGTCTTTCCAACGCGGTGCTCGTACCCATGCCGTCATTTGCGAACAGCGGAGCATGAGGCGCCTTTGCCCCGACAAAATAGTAGCCTCCGTCGTGCGTTGGCCCCACGACCACGTCATGTGCGACCAGCGTTTCGAAAGCGTCTTCAAGAACAGAACGTGGCAGGTGCGGGCTATCGCTGTTGAAGGCAATGGTGCGCCGTGGATTGTCTTCGGTGAAATGCGCAAACACCGAAGTGAGGCCTGCGGCCAGGCCTTCACCTCTCTGGGCAACTACGCTCACCTCTCCGCCGACCAATCGAGTCAGCTCGTTTACGTCGGTGTTTGGGCACATGATGGCAACTTCCACTTCGCCCAATGACCGCGCCAGTGCCAGCGTGTCATCCAGAAGACAGCAATAGAGATCAATGACAGCCTCAGGGGAAAGGCTGGATGCCAAGCGAGTTTTGACCGCGCCGAGCCTGGGAGCCTTCGCCATGATTACCAGCACACGGTCACTACCCGACGAGCGCGCCAATGTCTCGCTTGAAGATTTCATAGAAGAGTTTTGACGCGGACTCAGCCCGGCCGTAGTGTCCCTGTTCTTCGCCGCCGAAAATAATAGCGTACGATCAAGCTGAGAATAAACCAAGCGGCGCCGACCGTGCCCTTCAACGTACCACCGATCTTCGATTTCCCGATACGCGGATAGTAGCTCACCGGAACTTCCACCACGCGGAATCCAGCCAGCGCGCCTTTGAGAATCATTTCAACCGCCCAGCCGTATGTGGTTTCTTCGAGTGCGAGTGCACGTATTGCATCTGCGCGGCCGGCGCGAAATGGGCCGAGGTCGCTGATTTCCACTTTATAGAGAAGCCTGATGAGGCTGGCCGCGAGACGATTACCAAATACTTGATGCCAAGGCAACGCCCCAGGGGAATAGCCCCGGTGCAGGCGGGAACCAAGGGTGATGTCCGCGCGCCCCTCAATGATTGGAGTTAAAAGAATGGGCAGTTCGGATGGCCGATCGCTGTAGTCGCCGTCCAGGAACGCAACCACATCAGGAGACTTGGCCGAGGCCAGACCCGTGAGGCACGCTCGCCCATAGCCGCGGCGAGGTTCCTGCACTACGCGTGCTCCCATTCTTGCGGCAATATCAGGAGTCCCGTCGTTCGAGTTGCTATCGACAACGATGACCTCGGTTGTGAGATCGGAGGGCAAATCCGCTAGAACGCGCTCGATCGCCTGCGCTTCATTATGCGTGGGGATGATGACCGACACTCGCACAGGGCTTAAATCAACCACCACGGAGAAGATGGCCACCGTTGCGCCAGCCACGCGTCAACGCCCCATCTGCGGCCGGCGCCTCCAATAGCGAGCCCGAGAGAAGCCAGCACCGGAACCAGCAGTTCCCAAATCCACGCTGTGCCCCACTCCGAAATCCAAAGGCTGCCGAGATACAGAAACGCCACAAATGCGGCGGGACGGGAAAGCAGACCGATGACGAGCAGAATGCCGAGAGAGATCTCGGTCATGGCCTGCATAGGAGCGGCCATCGCGGCGTGACCAGCCGCCAGCGCCATGACAGACTTCCAAATGGCTGGCGAATGACTGTTCTTGATGTAGTAATTGATCAGGCCCGCGTAACCCGCCGGCGTGTAGAGGCCTTTCCCCAGATTCTCGAAAAAGACCCACACCAACATTGCGCCGATCGTCAGCCGCACAATTGCCAGACCACTCCCGGCATGCGGTTGGCGGGTTGCCGGGCTCACGCCACTTTGCGGGGAGGTTGAGTTCGTTGTCATGGTGAACCTCGTCCCATGGGATGCTACACCGGAGTGAAAAGATACGATATTCCCAAATGTTTATCTAACGAAGCGGGTGCTGCCGGTTATCACAATGACCTTACCTTCTCCGCAGCGCTGACAGCTTGTGTTGGCTGCTGGTAATATCGTGATCATGTCCGCCGATTAAGGAGTGTTCCGTGCTGCGACTTCTCTCGTCGTTGTTGCTGCTATTCTTTCCGGCACACCAGCTGGTTGCTCAAGCTACTCCGGGTACTCAGAAATTCAGCCCTCCCGCCCGCACGTTTCGCTTCACCTACAACTTCACCGTAAAGGACATTCCCTCTGGGGCGAAGCGAGTGCGGGTTTGGGCTCCGGTGCCGCAAACAGACCGGCATCAGACTGTGCGGATTCTGGCGGTCAAGGCCCCGATTAAAACACGGATGACGGAGGAGCCCGAGTATGGGAATCGGATGATGTATGCCGAGTTCCTGAATTCTGCTCCAGGCAAAGTAGAGTTCACTCTCGAGTACGAGGTCACACGGCGCGAATACTCACGGGGAGATTACGCGCAACTTGAGCGAGCAGATCAGGAGCCTGGGGTCGTGCCCGCGTCTATGAGCCGCTTGATTGCGCCGGACGTTCTGATTCCTACGGACGGGAAAATCAAGCAGCTGGCTATCGAGGTCACGGGCTCCCAGATTGGGGCGGTCGCAAAAGCCAAGGCGGCCTATGACTATCTCTTTACGAACATGCGCTACGACAAGACGGGATCGGGCTGGGGACGCGGGGATGCGATCTGGGCCTGTGACGCCAAGCATGGCAACTGTACAGATTTCCATTCCCCGTTCATCGGCATGTTGCGGGCTGATGGGATTCCGGCCCGCTTCGACATCGGTTTTCCTTTGCCGGAGAATAAGCACGGCGGAGATGTCGCCGGTTATCACTGCTGGGCTGAGTTCTACGCCAGCAAAACCGGCTGGATCCCGCTTGACATCTCAGAGGCGTGGAAGGCGAAAGAGAAGCAAGATTATTTCTTCGGCAGCGTTGATGCGAATCGGGTGCAATTCTCCACCGGTAGGGATGTCACACTATCTCCCAAGCAGGATGGCCCACCGCTAAATTACTTTGTCTACCCGTATGTCGAGGTCGACGGCAAGCCGTACGATAAGCTCGACAAGCAGTTTAGCTTCGAGGAAGTAAAACCTTCGGAGTGAAGCTGCAAGTTGGCTTGGTTGCAAGATCGCAACCCTACCTGATCAGGGAGCCAGGGTAAGGAAGGCCAGGCGCTCTGCGCCTGGCCTTCCTCTGTTACTCCACCCTTACGGATTGGACGGCGTCTGCGGGGTGCCCGCCGGCGCTGCCGAACCAGCTCCCACCAACGCCTTCACAACCGGTGTCCCAATACCCGTGGACACGTTGTAAGTCGGACTGATGTTGGACTGAATAATTCCATTGAAGCCAGGGATCTCGGTATGCAGGTATTTCGCAACCGCCCCTTCCTTCGCCTGCTTGGCGGCGATGCCATACAGGTATGGGTTCACGTTGCCCATTCGCCCGTGCTGCTCGATCAGAAGTGCCAGGGCGCCGGCAAATTCGGGTGACGAGAGGCTGGTGCCTATGAATCCATAAAACCCACCGCCATCTCCAACGGCGAGCGCGAAAATCCCGTAGCTTCGATCCGTATTGCCGTTGCCATTGTTCGGATTGTCGCCGCCGTTGCAAAATCCGGTCTTCGGATTGACCACGGAAATGCCGGCAGGGCAGCCGCCAACCTGCATCCCGATATCTGGCACTGCCCGCGCGGTGGATCCCGTGTCCACCAGCGACTGATAAGAGGGCGCCGGCCACATTTGGCTAAAACCGCCACCGGCCCCCCACACACCACCCGACGCAGTCTCGCCCACGCCATAGGGGTCATACGGTATTTCCGGATCCGACCACGCATTCTCCGTCGCATATTCCGAATCAAGGGACCCCGGTATGTACACGGTTACCAGGTTTGTACCGCCCACGGCCGTGACATTCGGGTCGGACGCTGGGGTGGATACCCCTGCCCGGAATACTCCTGGTTCTCCGAAAAAGTAAGGTACGCTGGGACATGCCTTGCCGGCACTGTCGCCAGAACTGGCGAGAAACGTAATCCCCTGCGTGTTGCCCTGCAGGAACAGCTCGTGATAGGCCGTCAAAATGCCGCGGTAATCCTGGCCCTCATTATATTTCGGGAAGTAGAGAAGCTCGCACTCGCCGAACGAAGAGCTCAGCACATCCACCTCGTTCGCCTCGATGGCGTCCACGTAGCCGGCAAAAATGCTACCGTCCGACAGGTCCGGTATGTCGTAAAGGATGACATGGGCGCCGGGCGCGCCGGTGATCTCGGACTGCGTATCGATCGATACCTCGGCGAAAGCCCCGCCGAACAGCCCGCCGCCTCCATCGATCGCAACATCCTTATACAGGGTCGGGTCCGGCTGACCAGTGATCACGGACCAATTCTCGTTATCGAATACCGCCGCGACATCGGTCGGCAAATAGTCGCTCGACATCAGCACGCCGATCGTCGCCCCGGTGCCGTCCAGCCGCTGCGCCTTGCCGTTCACCGTTACCATGGTCTGATACGAGGGATATTGATACGCCTCCTTGAGGTCATCGAACCAATAGCCGCCATCTTGACTGTAACGGTTATAGGTGCCGTTCAGGGGCGGCGTGACCTGGCGCGACATGACGTGGGCTTCATTTCGCCCAAAACTTACCACTGTGGCGCCGGCCTCCTTCAGCTCGGCCGGCAATTGCAGCGCGCTGGCCGAAACGACGCGCGTGCCCTGCGCATTGGTATCGGTGTGCGCCAGTTGCAGATGCGTGCCGAGCGTGCTTTCCACCAGCGCTACCGGTCCGCTGACATGCAAGCTGCGTGAATGGGTTTGCACCGAAAGCCCGCGCGTGCGCAGCGCCGCGACCACCCTGTCCATCGTCGCCGCATCGGGCCCGAAACTCGCGGCGAACTGCGCCGGTGTCAGCCAATGATGGTATTGCGGACTGGCTGGATCATGCAGCGCCGTCAGCAAATTATTAAGCTGGTCCACATTGCGCAGCGGCAGCGACACTTCGAAGCTGATCTGGCTTGTCGCATTCGGCGTGCCGACGATCGTTAGCTGCGCTCGAGCGACCCCGAGGCTAAGCAGCAGCGTCAGGGCTGCGCCGAACAGGTTGAGTTGTCTAGCGATGGTCCTCTTGTTCATTTTGTTCATTGTCCGATCTCCCTAAGTTTTTTGCCCTTAGCCGGAATTTCCATTGACCCCCAAAACGGCCCTATTGTCCCCGCAATCCTCAGTCGCGTCAATGTGAAAGAATTTTCATCACCAGCGGGAGTATTTTCTGTCGTGGGTTGTTGTCGCAATATCCCCTTTACACGCATCGACCAGGGAGTGGAAGCTTGATCTGACGGGAATCAGTTTTCTATAAAAAGTGTGGATTCGGAACGGCCCTGTCGGGAGGAACTTCGGCTTTAGCGGCCGACTTCTTCGCGAGGATTGCGGATAATCGTTCGACCCGAATATTTTCGGATTTCCGTTCCCAGCGAAGCTCTAGAAGTGTTCGCTCGTAACGCTGGAGCTCGACTTTATCGCGAAGTTTCATGGTTTCTCGTGGGGGCAGCCTAGCATCCTTGCGAGAGACTGTAAATGAGCTTGTGAAGAGTCGCTAATGACATCAGGGCACGGACGTGATTGCAACCACAGCTCGGTCTGTGGGTTTTTCGTCAGTTGGCGAGAGGTCGTTATGCTCTACGACGGCATCTTACTGGTTGCGATAGCGACCTTGTGCAACATGTAATACAAAGTCCCCAAGCCGGCTACGAAGAGAAGCACGAAAAGTCCGATGATGCTCCACTGCGGCGCGACCGGCAGTTGATTTGGTCTGAAGTAGGGTGCGAGGGCAAAGTTTCGCAGCAGGTCGCGCATGGCGATCATCACTGTTACGGTCAGCAGGCCGCAGATCACTCCGATCACGACTTGCCGCTTCGGAGACTTGCTGGATTTCGCAAGGACCAGATGCGCAACCGCAGCCAGCGGCAGAAGCAGTCCCATCGCTAACAATGCGGTCCCCACTCCGTTGCCGCCAATAAAGGCAAAGCGGGCTGGACCTTGCAATTTCGCCAGGAACCAGAAGCCCACGCCAAAATTAACCAGAGAGGCTCCAGTAAAGAGGAAGGTTCCCTGTTCGAGGAGCCAGCCGCGATATCCGTCTTCCTTCTGGCGTAAACCGAGCACTGCCAAACCGAGTCCGGAGATTGCCAAGGCGCCAAACACAAAATGAAGATAGCGAGGCAAAAGGGAAAGTTCGGACCAATTCAAGTTCCAGCCGTTGACTCGGTTGTGATAGAGGTCGAGCCAGCGCTCGGGCGACAACATCAGGGTGAAGTTATTGCTGTAGATGAAGGCGACGGATGCGAGCAGCAGTATCGCCAAAACCAGAACCAACGGCGTCGCGGCCTGATCGCCCTTCATGGAAAAGAAGTAAATGCCGTAGTAGGCCAGAATCACCATTCCGATAACGGCCAGCCAGGGTACGCCGATCAGGATGGAACTCGTGTAAAGGAATTGCCCATACATCACCTGGAGGAAAAGCAGCGGCGCTACGCCCAGGGTGATGGTGAAGGCAAAAATCGAGGGCAGCAGGCGTCCAAGATCGCCGGCAAGCCGCGCGGAAAATGGCGAGTGCCTGCGCCGTAGCGCGCAGACCAGTGCGATGGTCGTGCCTCCGAACAGGCAATTCATGAACACGACGTGGAGAAAAAATGTCAGCAGGAGCAGCGTGCGCAGCAGCCAGACTGGGCCCGGCAGCGGCATGGGATCGGGATAAGGGATGGGCAAGTTCATGATGATGAATCCTTCTATTGACTATTTTTCAGGATTGCTCAGATAGATGGCCAGGGCGCGGCCTTCCGCTTCCGTTCCGGTAAAGCGTGGCATGTCGGAATTGATGTCGCTGAGTGTTCCGAGCATTCCCGCGATGGAGTCGGCATCGGTCCCTTTGAGGTCCAGTGGGCGGCGCGCGCCGCCGATGCTGTGACATAGGGCGCAATGGATCGCGAATACCCGCTGGCCGAGTTGTTTTTCGTTCGCGCCCGAGGGCGTAGCCGGTGCCAGCGAGGCCAGATAGCCGCCCAATGCCGCGCGATCATAGGCGTCTCCGGCGAAAGGCGGCATAGTCTCGCGAATCACGGGCAGATGCAGCAGGACCTCGCTGCCAAAATTTGCTTCCCATCCGTGCGCGAACTTGCGCATCGCGCGATAGCCATCGACGGAGTGACATGAGCCGCACTCGATCACAAAAAGTTGCCGGCCGTAGACGTGCGGGTTGTCAGCTTTCGGCTCAACCCACGGCGAAGTTTTGGCCACACCGTTGGCCGCGATGCCCTCCATCTGGCCGACCCTGACGTCGTTGGCGTAGATGTAGCTGTTTATCACGTAGGGATAGCGGCTGAACTCGCGCAGATATTCTCCGGAGCCCATGACGCCAAATCCGGCGACCAGCAGCACCGCCACGACTACGGGGCTCATCAGCTTGGGACGCAGAAGCGCGAATACCAGCGTCAGTATCAGGGCGATGGCGGCGCAGAAAGCTGCTCCGCGTAGGGAATGGCGGACGGCAATGTAGGGTGCGCTGAAAGCTCCGTTGAAGTACGCTTGCGAGTATGAGGGCAGGCTGTGAAAATACCAGCGGCTCAAAGGCAACAGCGACGCAATCCCCAGTGCCAGCCACCAGCCCGACCAACGCACAACGCGCTCCCTCAAAGACGAGGTCTCCCACATCGCAGTCATCAGTCCGAAAATACCGGCCAGACCTACGGCCATGGCGGTGCGAATGCACAATGACGGCCAATAGGTTGGGTTGAAGAAGCCATCCCAGAATTTGCCGGTTTCGAGCCAGCGTCCGGGCGTAAGCATGAAGGTGATAATGCCATTGATGATCACCAGGCTTGCCCACGCGGCAATGAAGTAGATCCAGCCGATGATGAGATGAGTTTGCCGGTCGAGCGTGTCCCAGTGGTAGGCGTAGATGAGAGCGGCCGCGATCTCGACGAAGAAAAATACCCATTCGATCGCCCATCCCCAAACGAAGGTGTGAATGAGCGAAGAAGTTGCCTCCGGACTGACCAATCCTATGGTGAACCAGATGCCCACGCCGGTAACGGCTCCGAGGACGACGGTCAGCAGCGCGAAAAATTTGGAATGATGCCGCACGTAGCCGAGCAGTTCTGAATCGTTGCGGGCGTAGGCGCGGCGTTCAGTCAGAACCAAATAGGCGCCGCCGCCGACCGCGAAGTGAGAGATGAAGACGTGAAACACAGCTATAGCTGCGATCAGCAGTCCGCCAGGAAAGCCAAGCTGCCAAACGGGATAGTTCATTCTGCCCCCCGCATCATCTCTGTAGGATGAGGGGGCTTCCAGGTTGCCGGCTGTGACTGGAGTCACGCGAATGCGTGAGGCTTACGCAGCAACGCAAAAGGGGGCTGATGATCGAGACGTACAAAACAATTACTGAAAAAACGTTAGCGACAGAGTGCTACATTCAAAGCGAATGCGTTCTGAGATCGAACAAGCCGTGCAGCTATTGCAGCGGGGTGACGATGCGGCGCTGGAGCAGGCTTTGCTTCTGCTCCAAAACACCGTGTTCTCTTTTAGCATGCGCGTCTGCGGCCAGCGTGAGGATGCGGAAGATACGATGCAAGAGGTGCTGCTCAAATCGGTTCCGCACCTGCCCAAATTCGACAGTCCCAAAGCGCTTGTGGTGTGGCTCTATAAAGTGGCAAAGAACCGCTGCTTGATGACCCGGCGTCGGAGCAAGTTTGCTCCCAATCCAGACCTCTCTCTGGAAGAGCTCATGCCAGATCGGAAGGAACTTGAGCGTTTGGGGACGGATGGCAGCATCAACCCCGAAGCGTTCGCAATTCGAAGCCAGGAAGCTGGACGGCTGCGCGACGCCATTCAACGGCTGCCCCCGCAATATCGCATTGTTTTAGTTCTGCGTGATATGGAAGGGCTAACCGACGAAGAAGTGGCCGAGATCACTGGGCTGCGTTCTGGAACAGTACGAGTTCGTCTGCATCGTGCGAGGTTGTTTGTCCGGAAGGAATTGATGAAAGGGTTGAAACTGCGCTCGGGGAGAGCAGCCGTCGCTTCGCCGGTGTCTTCCCAACAGCCGGGCAACGAACAGCCTAGACCTGCCCGCTGCAAGGCCATGTTCGCCGAGCTCTCGAACTATCTCGACGAGCAGTTGGATGATTCGCTTTGCGAGGAACTGGAGCGGCATCTGAACGGTTGCGAACCGTGCAAGGTGTTCCTTTCTAGTCTCGAAGCAACGATCAAGCAGTGCCGCAAACTTCCTGCAGAAAACCCTAACCGCGAGAAGGCAACCGAACTACGCATGAAGGTACTTGCTGATTACGAACAATTGGTCGCAAAGAACATCCGCTAATGGTTGATGGCTACGAGCCTGGTGAACCAGCGCCAGCTCCGCTTCTCAGTAGATCGACGATCTCTTTTTCAAAGACTGAGATGTTGGTTGCGCCAATATGTTTGGCACTGATCCGGCCATCCCTCCCGATCAGGAATGCAATCGGCAGTCCGAGAACTCCTCCGTAGAGTTCCCCCGTCTTGGCATTGCCCATCACAACCGGGTAGTTCATTTTGAAGCGCTGGTAGAAATCGCGCACAGGTTCCGGTTCATCGTCCATGGAAACGCCAATGATCTGCAAGCCTTGGCCACCGTATTTATTTTGAAGTTCGACGAAACGCGGAATCTCGTCGCGGCACGGATCGCACCACGTTGCCCAGAAGTCCACAAGGACGACCTTGCCCCGATAGGAAGAGAGATCCAGTTTTTGTCCGGCTAAATCGGGAAGAGAAAAATCGGGGGCCAGAGATTGTTCGGCGATACCGTTACGCCTCGTGCCGGTGGGCACGCCATGATGACGGGTCATGAAATAAAGTCCCGCTACTGCGATCAACGTTAAGCCGAAAAGAATCCATTTCTTCAATCTGCCGACCTTGGCCAGGAAGCGATCCGATCGCTAGTCTCCCTTGGCAACTGGATAGCCTTTCTCGACCCAATCAGCGCCGAAGTTGTCGGCAATATAAAGAATCTTCACATTAGTGAAGCCCATTGCGTGCAGCGCATCGTCGGCAGGCTTGACGTTCGGACAGTGGCTCCATGGACAACAGCCGCAATACAGAACGATGAACTTATTTCGCGGCAAGGATTCGACGCGCTTTCGCAAGGACTGCAACCCAATCTCATTGGAGGCTGGGCCAATGTATTCCGAGCCGGGGATGTGTGCCTGCGTGTAAAGGACGTGGGAGCCCACTTGAATCATCAGCGGCTTCTCACCTTTGGCCGACTGAATGATCTTGACCAGCTCGTCGGGGTTGATCAGGCGCGAGGCCGGAATGAGGCTCGCCTGATAAGCGAGGCCAGCAGATGCCAGCGCAAGGGCGACGGTCCCCAAGATAGAGACAAGGAATATCGGGCGAAGTTTGATAGGAAGACTCATTGGAATTCTCTCCGCATTATCAATTCCTGATCATACAGTCTGCAAGGAGAGGCACTAGCTTCGCGAGGCACCCGATACTCAAAGTTTTTCTGTAACAAAATCCGACTTCCTGCATTTATTCGTGTGCTTCGTCGATAGAAGCAGCAGGAGGCAACCATGATTACAGCCAAAGTCGAACTGACTCAGCCACTTAAACAGCAGCGCCAATTTGTGGCCCAGACCGGAAGCGGCCATCACCTGTTGTTAGATGATGCCGCCGGAGGCACCGGCCCTAAGCCGATTGAACTGGTCGCCGCCGGATTGGCCGGGTGCACGGCGTTCGACGTCGTCACCATCCTCCGCCAGAAATATCACCAAAAAGTTACCGGCTACGAGGTGCGGGTCGAAGCCGATCAAGCCGAGCGTCCACCTCAGGTGTTCACGGCAGTGCGAATCCATCACGTAGTCATGGGCTATGAAATTGACGTGAAGGCGGTGGAGGAGGCGATCCGTCTCTCCGAGGAAAAGTATTGCTCGGTTGGGGCCATGGTGCAGAAGACCGCGAGTTTTCATACAACCTACGAAATCATTGAAGACAAGACAGAGTGGGTGAAGCCGGCTCAGACCGCGGGAGTGCAAGGTTGAAAGTTCTCTTGTTCTCGGTTCTGAGCCTTTCCACCTTGGTGCTGCCCTGGGCCTCGGCGTCGGCTCAACAAGAGGCGCAGCCTTCGTCTCTTACTCTGCAACAGGCAGTGACAATCGCGCTGGAGAAAAATCCACTGTGCAAGGCTGCGATCGCAGACACGAAAGCTGCTTTTGCTGGAGTTCGAGAGGCACGTTCCTCCCTCCTGCCTCACTTGAGTTTCTCTGAAACGGGGACGCGTGGGGATGATCCCATCTACGTGTTCGGCACCAAGTTACGGCAATCGCGCTTCACTAATGCAGACTTCGCGTTGAACAAACTGAACACTCCGCTGCCCCTCGGAAACTTCAGCACCCGGTTTGGAGGGACTTGGAACCTGTTTGATTCGTTCGCCACTTGGCATGGGATCAATCAGGCAAAACAGATGAATGAAGCGGTCGGACACCAGTTGGACCGCACGGACCAAGAGATCGTGTTCCGGGTGGTCAGTTCCTACTACGACGTTCTGCTGGCAGTCAAGGAGCTGGAGGTGGCCGAGCAGTCCACCAAAACTGCCCAGTCCATCCTGGACCGCAGTCAGGCGAGATTCGACAGCGGGCTAAGTGTCGAGTCAGATCTGCTGACGGCGAAGGTTCGCATGGCGGCGCGACAGCAGGAAGTGATCCGGGCCAGGAACACTGTGGAAGTGGCACGGGCCCAGCTGAACACGACGATGGGCATGCCGCTCGATTCTCCGTTCCAGACTACCGAAGCCTTGGCTGAGCGCACGCTTCCCGCCCCTGCGCTTAGGGAAGTCGAGAAGCAGGCACTCGCAAATCGCCCCGACTTGAAGCGCATCGCCTCTGAGGAAGCAGCTCAGCGGCAGAGCGTGTCGATGGCTAAGTCGTCATTCGGTCCGCGCGTGAACGCCTTCGCGGGTTGGGAGATGGACAACCCCACGTTCGTCGCCGGTGGCGGCGGCAACAACTGGTTGGGCGGGATCGAAGTGCAATTCGACATCTTTCAAGGCGGCGCCAAGCGGGCGGAACTCACCCGGCAGCGAGCCCTCGAAGAAAAGGTTGTGGCGATGAAGCAGTCAGCCAGCGATGCCGTTCGCCTTGAAGTGAGGCGGGCTTATTACGAGACGGATGCCAATCGGCAGCAGATCGAAGTGGCCCGAGCGGCAATCGCCCAGGCACAGGAGAGTCTGCGCATCAACCGGGACCGCTACGACAGCGGACTGATTACGATTACCGATTTGTTGAGCGCTGAAGATGCCGCGCGCCGCACCCAGACCGACTACTGGGAGGCCGTTTATCACTTCCAGATCAGCTACGCCAACCTGGAGCTGGCGAGCGGAAGCTTGAATCCGCAATCTCCCGTGGAGATGCCATGAATCGCATGAATACAGGACTCAGACTTTTGTTACTGATGTTTCTCGGCGCTGTTAGCCTCGCCGGCTGCTCTAACAACGAGACCCGCACGGCTCCTTCGCCGGAAACCGTGCAGAACATTCCCGTGCTCGCGGTGCAGCAGGCCAACGTTCCCGATTTGCTGGAAGCGGTAGGGACCGTACGTGCCGCCCAAACCAGCGACGTCGCCAGCCAAATGATGGGGAACATCGTCGAGATCCGCGCTCACGAAGGAGACCACGTGCAGCGCGGTCAGGTGCTTGCCGTAATCGACGACTCGCAACCGCGAGCCGCTGTAGACCGCGCGACCGCAGCCGACGTTGCCGCCCAAGAGCAACTGGTGGGAGCAGATTCTGACCTGGCCCTGGCGGAATCAACACTAAAGCGATACCAGAATCTTTACGAAAAGAAATCGGTGAGTCCGCAGGAGTTCGACGAGGTGAAAGCCCGCCAACAAGCGGCTCTCGCGCATCGCGATATGGCAAAGGCAGGCCAGGCCCAGGCGCAGGCAGCTTTGAGCCAGGCACGCACGTCTCTGGATTACACGCGGATTCGGGCGCCATTCGATGGCGTGGTGACGGAGAAGAAGGCTGATTCCGGCACGTTGGCTTCACCCGGCATACCGATCTTCACCGTCGAGGACGTGCGCCGCTATCGCTTAGAGGCCACTGTCAATGAGAACGACCTCCGGTATGTACGAACAGGAGAGCAGGTCTCGGTCGTCATCGATGCCCTCGACAACGCGGGTCTGGAAGGTAAGGTCGTGCAGATCGTTCCAGCCGCGGACGCCGCTAGTCGCACGTTCCTGGTGAAGATCGAGTTGCCCACAGACACTCGCCTGCGTTCGGGGCTGTTCGGGCGAGCCCAGTTTTCTCGCGGCGAGCGGCAGGCGCTGTTGATTCCGCGTTCGGCGGTCGTCGAACGCGGCCAATTGCAGGGCATTTATGTGCTGGACCAAAACAAGGTTGCGAGCTTGCGCTACATCACTTTGGGGAAGCTTTCCGGGACCGAGGTCGAAGTATTGGCGGGCCTTCAGGACGGCGAGCGCCTCGTGGCCAAACCGGGTGCTGTGGACCTGAATGGCAAACGCATTGAGGCCCAGTAATGGATGACAGCAAATCCAAATCGGTGACGCAGCCCGCGAAGGGCTTGCGCCTCGCCGGTCGCATTGCCCACACTTTCATCGATTCGAAACTGACACCGCTGGTGATTGTCGCTGCGCTGCTTCTTGGCGCCTTCAGCATTCTCAAGGCCCCACGGGAAGAAGAGCCGCAGATCGTTGTTCCCATGCTCGACGTTTTTGTCCAGATGCCGGGTGCGTCGGCTGACGAGGTGGCACAGCGCGTCAGCCTTCCCATGGAGAAGTTACTGCGCGAAGTGCCGGGCGTTGAATACATCTACTCAATCAGTCATCCGGGCGTGAGCATGCTGGTGGTGCGTTTTTACGTCGGTAACAAAGAAGAAGACGCGATCGTCCAGACCTACAACAAGCTCTACTCCAACTTCGACCGCATCCCGCCCGGTGTCTCCCAACCGATCATCAAGGTCCGCTCGATCGACGACGTGCCGATCATGGCTCTGACGCTGTGGGGGAAAGACTATGACTCTTATCGCCTGCGCCGAATCGCGGGCGAGCTGGAAAATTCCCTCAAGCCGCTCAACGACGTTTCTGAGACCAAGATCATCGGCGGGCAGCCCAGGCAAATAAGAGTCGTGCTCGATACACAACGGCTCGCGGCCTACGGCCTTACACCGGGCGAAATCGTCGGACAACTGCAGAGCGCGAACAGCCGCGGCCAAGCCGGCAGTTTTGCGCGCGACAATCGCGAGTTTCAGGTCGAAGGCGGAACTTTTTTCACGAGTCTCGACGACCTGCGTCAGGTTGTAGTGGGAGTTCACGCCGGACACCCCGTCTATTTGCGTGACGTAGCGGAGAAACTGGAAGACGGACCAGCGGAAGCAAACACCTACGTTTTGTTTGCGGATGCTCACGGCGGTTCAGGACAGACAGCCGGCGCGGAGTATCCCGCGGTAACCATCACGCTTTCCAAGCGCAAAGGTACGAACGCCTCGGATATTTCGGAACGTGTGCTGGACAAAGTCAATGCCCTGCGCGGTTATGTGCTTCCAAACGACCTGAACGTCACGGTCACGCGCAACTACGGCGAGACCGCGAAGGACAAATCCGACGAACTTCTCAAACATCTGCTGATCGCAACGCTGTCGGTCACATTGCTGATTGCGCTTGCCCTGGGCTGGCGTGAATCAGGCGTCGTACTTCTGGCAGTGCCGGTTACATTGGCTCTCACGCTCGCCGTCTTCTACCTGTATGGCTACACCCTGAACCGGGTCACACTGTTCGCGCTGATCTTTTCCATAGGCATCCTGGTCGATGACGCCATCGTTGTGGTTGAGAACATCGTGCGCCATTTTCGGTTGCCAGAAAGCCGGGGGCGTTTCTTATCTGAAGTCGCGGTCGAGGCGGTAGACGAGGTTGGCAATCCGACGATTCTGGCTACGTTCGCGGTAATCGGCGCGATCCTTCCCATGGCCTTCGTGCGCGGCCTAATGGGTCCGTACATGCGCCCGATTCCAGTGGGAGCGTCGGCGGCCATGCTGTTTTCGTTGATGGTGGCCTTCGTCGTTTCGCCGTGGGCGGCACTAAGGCTCCTGAGGAAATATGCGGGCGGTGGCGACCATTCCGGGCAGGACGCCGAAGGTTGGACCACCCGACTGTACCGGCGGATGATGAACCCGCTGATCCGCGACGCGCACCGCCGCTGGATATTTCTTGGTGGTGTCGTGTTTTTGTTGCTCGCCGCGGTCGCGTTCGTCCCATTGAAGTGGGTGCGCGTGAAGATGCTCCCCTTCGACAACAAGAGTGAGTTCCAGGTCATCATTGACATGCCCGATGGCACGCCGCTCGAACAGACAACTCGCGTGGCGCAGGCAATGGGACAGTATCTCGGCCAGCAACCCGAGGTCATCAACTATCAGATCTATGCCGGGACCTCCGGTCCTTACAACTTCAACGGCCTTGTGCGTCACTATTTCTTGCGGAATCAGCCCAATCAGGCCGACATTCAGGTTAATCTCCTCTCGCGGCACGATCGCAAGGCGCAGAGTCACGAGATCGCACGACGACTGCGGCCGGAGTTGGACAAGATTGCCGCGCTGTTCGGTGCGCGCATCAAGGTGGCCGAAGTCCCGCCTGGTCCACCCGTGTTGCAAACTCTTGTCGCCGAAGTTTACGGGCCTGACTGCAAAGGACAGATTGAACTGGCGGCGCAGATCAAGAAGGTCTTTCAGCAAACCCCAGGCGTCGTGGATGTGGACTGGTACGTTGAAGACCCACAAGTCAAGTACGACATGAAAGTGGATCTGGACAAGGCAGCGCTGCACGGGATCTCGCCCGCCGATGTGATCCGCACTCTGCAGGTGGGGCTGGGCGGAGCCAACGCGGGCCTACTCCACGATCCCCATTCCCGCGAGGACATCCCTATTGAAGTGCGACTGGCACGTCCGGATCGCTCTGGGATCGAAGACCTCGGCAACCTGAAGCTGCCGACGCCGTCGGGCGGCCAAATCGCGCTGCAGGAAGTAACCAACCTTCAACAGACGACGATTGATACCAGTGTGTATCGCAAGAATCTACAGTCGGTCGTCTACGTGACGGGAGATGTGGCAGGCGGAGAAGAAAGCCCCGTATACGCCATCATGAAGATGAGCGAAGCCATCGACAAAATCAAGTTGCCCGATGGCTACGGCGTAAAGCAATACAAGGGCACGACCATGCCGGAGCGCACCGACCTCTTCTCCATGAAATGGGACGGTGAGTGGCACATCACGGTGGAAGTCTTCCGCGATCTAGGACTCGCCTTCGCGGCTGTTTTGGTGTTGATCTACGTGCTGGTAGTGGGGTGGTTCCGCTCGTTCGTCACGCCCTTGGTCATCATGGCACCGATTCCTTTGACTCTGGTTGGCATTCTGCCCGCGCACGCCTTGATGGGGGCATTCTTCACCGCGACATCGATGATCGGCTTCATCGCCGGAGCCGGCATTATCGTTCGCAATTCCATCATTCTCGTCGACTTCATCGAACTTCGCCGTTCCCAGGGAATGTCGCTGGAGGATGCAGTGGTCGATGCGGGCGCGGTGCGCTTCCGTCCAATGCTTCTTACCGCAGCCGCGGTGGTGGTGGGAGCGAGTGTGATCCTGTTCGATCCGATTTTCCAGGGTTTGGCACTGTCGCTGATGGCGGGAGAGGTAGCGTCTACCGTTCTGTCGCGAATGGCAGTTCCGGTTCTTTACTACCTGTCTCAGAGAGGACAATCGCTTCCACCCAGGCATTCCCATTCGCCGGAAAACGTCGCTGAATGCGGAACACCGCAATGCGAAATTGTGAAGAACTGAAGGAGAACCGTAATGACCGTAGAACGAACACTTCGTTTGATTGCTGGCAGCCTTATTCTTCTGTCGCTGGTGCTTGGGCACTATGTAAGCCCGTACTGGTACCTTTTCACGGCTTTTGTTGGTCTGAATCTGTTTCAGTCTGGATTCACGAACTGGTGCCCGATGATGACTTTCCTGCGTAAACTTGGAGTTGGCAGATAGGAGAAAGTGAACATGCCCAATTGGATTTGGGGAACTGCATTCCTTGTTGCGTATGTGGTCCTGACGCAATGGCTACTGCCAAAACTCGGCGTTCCTACCTGAAAGAGCCAAAGTTGCGCCGAGTCTCGGCGCAAGATTGTTCCGAGGGGCGATACTCCCGAGAACCATGACAACGAACGTGCAGGTTGAATTTCGCGAGAGGTTGTTGTAAGTCCGAGACTAAATACTCCAATCGCTCGGCCGTCCCCGTAATCTCTGCGCTCGGTTCGCGGGCAGCGCGAAATCTCGACCTTGCACATGAGTCGGTGGGAGTCGTCCTGATCGGGCACAGCGCCCCTTGGAAAGAACGATGTGAGCTTGCTGCTGATTTCCGTAAGACCCTGCCCGGAGTTCCCATAGTGTCGTCTCTCCGTCGGCAAGACAAGGATCTGACCGGAGCCGATCCAAACACTCCCGAGTGACTTCAATCACTGAACGTCTTGGTTGCGCGGGTCTACCTTCCAAGGTTGGGGAACCGATCCCTCAATGAACTTCCCATGAGGAGATCCCCTTATGCGCAGAAGCACCCTCCCCTGGGCCAGCTTAGTCCTGACTGCGGCCCTCGTCCTAATTCCTGATTCACGGATGCTCGCCCAGCAGTCCAGCCCCGAACCTCCGAAGGCATCTGCAACGCAGAATCCACAGACCACTGCAGACGACTCCATCTTTCCACGAACCTTGGAAGGTTATGTCGAGCAGGAAAAGCCCTTCTACGATTACCTGCTCAAAAACCATCCCATGTTCAAGTATGAGAAAGATGGGCGCATGATCGGCAAGTATCACATCAGCGATCGCGACGAAGAGTTTGTGGAAGAAGGCGGTGGGAAGGATTACGCGAAACAGAACAATCGTCAGGTATCCATGACGTATCGTCTGGGCGCGGAGTCAATTTTGGACTTGCCAAACAAATTTGTCGGCCCTAAGAAGTGTGGGGAATGCCATCCTGCCCAGTATGAAAAATGGGTACGCTCCCGGCACGCTAAAGTAGTTCGTTTCCCGGATGAGATGGAAGAAGTGCCGGGCAAGGATCTGAATAAAGGGCTTTGGGGGAGTCAGGCAGGAGTTCTGCCTGAGGGCATCACGGCTGACTCGGTTTACGCGATCATCGGTACTCCGCGAACAAAGTATGGTTTTATCGATAGCTGGCTGGTTCGCGGCACCTACCACGTCGAGGGTGGTTTGCTAAGAGATGGAACCGGAACCCTGGTGGCTGGCGGTAACCAGAGCTCCCGCACTTGGGCGGAATCGCTGACACCCGAGACGGTGCAGAAGATCGCTACGTTTGTGCCTGGGTTTCCCACCAAACTTGAGGATTTCGGCGACAACGGGTCCAGAGTTTGGGGCATGACGTCGTACGGCGCGAAGAACCGCAAATCCATGTTGTTCCAGCCCGCCACCACGTATTGCGAGGTTTGCCATTCGTTTAAGTTTGATTTCAAGAATGAAGGAGAATTGACTGCTGCGCTCGGCCATCCCGAGGAACTGCGCAAGCACACCATCAGCAAGGGCATCACCTGCGAGGAGTGTCACGGAGCCGGGGCTCATCTCTACGGAGCCCGCGGGGCGGGAATGCCTTCCGACTGCGAGCGCTGCCATCAGCGCTTTGCCTGGAACAAGGAGCAGGCGAAGGAGAATCCGGACCACCCGTTCACGTCATTTTTTAAGACCAAAGCTCCGGCCTGCGGAACCGAGGGCTCGCAAGGCTACAACACCGCTCACTACGAGAAGGGAATCCGCTGCAGTACCTGCCATGATCCCCACGAGGTCACGGCGAATGATTGGAGAGACACCTATACCGTCACTGGCTTAAAAAAGCAGTGCCAGGACTGCCACTCTGAGCAGGCAGCGTTTTTCGCCCAGAATGAAATCCACGGGGGCAATAAGTGTACGAGTTGCCACATGCCGAATATGATGAGCTGCGAAAACTTCGCTACAATTCAAGAGCCGGATTTCGGCGGGTTTGATACCGCCCGTGCCGCACACATCTGGCGCATCCTGGTGAGCCCGGACGAGAAATCGCTAAGCCCACCCGAAGGTCAGAATCGCAGCTTTAAAGATGGTGCTTGGCGGCTCGCCAAGAAAGACGGTAAGCCCTACATCGATCTCATGTGGTCGTGCGGGCGTACCAGTTATATGGATGGCACGGTCATCGCTGGCGGCGGCTGCCACAGTGGAGTGCAATCTTCGCAACCGAAAGATCTGCAGTTCACCAACCAGCGCATGATCTACGACAAGGTCATGGGCTGGGAGACTCCGGTGAAAGCAGGTGTGGCCGCGGTCAAGGCAGCGCTGGCGAACATCAATGCAGAAATTACGAAGTCACGGCTTTCCACAGCTCAGAAGGCTGAGGTTCAGTTGATGGCAAACCAGGCGCAGGAAATACTGACCGCAGTCCAGAAAGATGGCTCGTGGGGCGTGCATGCTCCTTCGTACACCCTGAAGAAATTAAATGAAGCGCGGTTGCTAACCGACGGCGCTCAAGCGGCATTAGCCGGCAAGAGTAATACCGTGGCGCTCAAGAAATAGCGGAGGCGTAGCCAAACAGATAGCCGACGATGCCTGCGCAAACACTCGACCTTCGAGGTCATCGCTGGGCAAGAAACTCAACCGTATAGAGCTAGTCATCTTCTTTTTGCCCTTACGGGACACAGCCTTGCCGAACACTGCTCGTGCATCCGCTGTCACATCTGTAGCCCCTTATGCCATTTTGCATGGCAGGGGAGGTGCACTTTCGCGTGAAAAATCTGCTACCATCACTTTTCGGTGAGGTAGCCATGCCCCAATACGTAATCGAGCGGGAGATCCCAGGCGCAGGCAATTTGTCTGATGCGGAACTTCAGGCAGTCGCCAGAAAGTCGGTAGGCGTGCTGAAGGATATGGGACCGGAAATCAAATGGCTGCACTCCTACGTCACCGGCGATAAGGTCTATTGTGTGTACCTGGCGCCAGACGAGGAAACGGTTCGCGAACACGCACGTCGCGGAGGTCTTCCGGCGAATCGCATCTCGGCAGTGCGGCGCCTGATCGATCCCAACACTGCGATTTGACTTAAGCAGAGTTTCGAGTTCGAGGACCGGATTCCGCGTCGCAGTTAAGAGCCTCGTGGACAGCGTGTTCAATCGGCATCGCCCAACCTTCCATCCACGCCGTTCCTGCAGCATTGCCGAGCGTTCGGCGCGCAAATTCCAGGGCCTTCTCAAGCCTGGGTTGCCCGGCGGGCGTGAGCGGGGCGCCCAATCTTTGCCGAAGCGCGGCGGCGGCCCCTGCCAAGTGTAGCGATAACTCGGCCCTCGATTGCGCCGCAGCACTTACGGCGAGACATTCGAGCGCCCTCGCGATGCCGCGTTTGTGGCCCAACTCTTGAAACAGCTTGATGCTTTCGCCATAAAGGCGCCGAGCCTCGGAGTTGTTACCCTGATCGCAGCTTAGACTTGCCAAATCAGAGAGGGTGCTCGCGATTCCCCAGCTGTCACGCAGCCGGCGAAACTCCGACAGACTCTGTTCGCAAAAAGAGCGAGCGGCCACGAAGTCCGCTTTTTCCCGCGCGACGTCGCCCTGGTAGTTCAACGTCCAGGCGGCACCGGCGACATCCCCAACCTGACGGAAGATCGTTAGACACTCATCGTAAAGAGAGGATGCGCGCTCATATTCGCCCTGCACCTTCATCACGCTGGCGAGATTGCTGAGGGCTCGGGCGAAGTCAGCAGGATCGCCCAGGTCTTTCCATATCGCGACGCAGCGCTCGAAGAGTGCGGATGCGGCGGCGATTTCGCCACGATCACGAGTAATGACGGCTAACGCGTTCAGTGCGACGGCAACGCCGCGATTGTCTTTCAGCTCAAGACAGGTCTCGAGGCTATCTTCGAACATCTGCTGAGCTGGGCCGTAATCGCCCTGCTCGCTGGCCAGCACTGCACCGGCAAACAGAAGGCGCGCGCGAAGCTTGGGACGAGCCGCGACTCCTTCCAACGCCAGGATCCGGGCAATGACGGCGCGGCCTTCCGTAAGATGTTCCCGTGTCTCCCAGAAACGGAACAGGGCGGTGCCAAGACGAAGGCTCCAGTCGGCATCCCCAGTCTTGATCAGATAATCGAGCGCGACTCGGAAGTTGTCGTGCTCAACTTCAAAACGGTCAAGCCACTCCGGGCGAGAGGCTATGTCCTCGGCACCCTCTTCGGCAAGCACGAGGTAATAAGCGGAATGGGCCCGGCGGGTGGCAGATTCATCGTCGCTCTCGGCGAGGCGTTCGAGAGCGTACTCCCGCAGAGTCGAGAGCATGCGGAACCGGGCTTCCATATCCGCCTGCTCCACCTGCTGTGCCAGGCTCTTGTCGACCATCGAAGCCATGCCGTCGAGTACATCGAGGCCCAGGTCGCCCTTGGTGTCGCACACGGCTTCCACTGCTTCCAGCGTGCATCCGCCGGCAAATACGGAGAGCCGCCGGAACAGAGTTTGCTCTGCGGCATTGAGGAGCCCGAAGCTCCAGTCGACGGTGCCGCGAAGAGTTTGTTGCCGGCTCGGCAGATCGCGAGCACCGCCGGTTAACAGGTTCAGACGGCCTTCGAGACGAGCCAGCATGGCTGACGGCGAAAGCAATTTAATGCGAGCCGCAGCCAGTTCAATCGCGAGGGGAAGGCCGTCCAGGCGAGCGCAAATGGCTGTCACCACGGGTGCGTTTTCCTTGGTCAATGCGAATTCGTGCTTCACAGCCCGCGCGCGTTCCACGAAAAGTTCTATTGCCGGAAGACCAGAGAGCACTTCGAGAGGTGGAATGGACTTGAGGTCGGGCAGCGCGAGCGGTGGCACAGGAAACTCGCGTTCGCCGTAGACATGGAGCGGTGACTGGCTGGTGACAACGACCTTGAGTTTCCGGCCGATGGTGAGCAACTGCGCGACGACTGGTGCAGCGGCGACGAGATGCTCGAAGTTGTCCAGCAACAGAAGCATCGGTTGGCCCAGTCCGCTGACGTACTCTTTCAAGCTTTCCTGGGGCGACTGATTTCCGGTTTCCCGCACTCCGATTGCCTGTGCGATCGCGGAAGCGATCAGACTATGATCGCTAACCGACGACAGCGGGACGAAGCAAGCACCACCGGGGAATTGGTTGGCGATTCCCTCCACGACTTGCAAGGCAAGCCGTGTCTTCCCAATTCCTCCTGGACCAGTGAGAGTGATGAGGCGTGCGTCCTCGCGGCCCAGGAGATGGCGGAGTGCAGCCTCTTCGTTTTCGCGGCCGACAAATGCGGTGCGTTGCGGGGGCAGACTGTTGGGGCGAGGCTGCGATTCGCGGGCAGGCGCATCGGCGAGGCGGTCGCGCACCGCGGCGAGGTCGCGAGCCAAATCCCGTGTGGAAGCATAGCGATCTTTCGGATCCTTGGCCAGGCAGCGTTCCACGATCCAAATGAAGGGTGCTGGGGCTTGCGGCATTCGGGATCCGAGGCGCTCCGGCTCGTCGCGAAGAATTGCGGCCAGGGTTTCGGCATGGTTCGATTTCCGGAACGCGGGAAGGCCAGTAACCATCTCAAACATGACGGAGCCAAACGAGAATTGGTCGGAACGAAAATCAATTTCACGACCGGTCGCCTGTTCCGGAGACATGTAGCCGAAGGTGCCCATCACCGTGCCTTCTTCCGTAAGCGTGGTGGATGCGTCCGAACTCTGGGCCCGGTTCACCGCAGCCAATTTGGCCAGACCGAAGTCCAGCACCTTGGCCGTTTCTCCACCACAAACCATCAGGTTCTCCGGCTTCAAATCGCGATGAACGACCCCAATTTCGTGGGCTTTGGCGAGAGCTTCGGCAATCTGCGCCGCCAGGGCGACCGATTTGCGAAAAGGAATCGGGCCAGAGGTGAGCAACTTTCGGAGCGTCTCGCCATCCACCAGTTCCATGGCAATGTAACGCGTGCTGTTCACTTGCCCCAGCTCATAAATCGTGACGATGTTGGGATGATTGAGCGCACTGGCGGAACGGGCTTCTTTTTCAAAACGCGCCAGGGCTTCCGGTTGAGCAAGGCGTTCCAGGGAAAGCGTCTTAATGGCGACTTCACGGTCGAGGCGGGTGTCCCTGGCGCGGTATACCTCGCCCATGCCCCCGGCGCCCAGTTGCTGAAGGATCTCGTAATTCCCAAAGGACGTGCCCGGCGACAAGGTGGATGACACGGAATCTGGCATGAGCGGCAGGTTCATCAACCTCGCTGGCGCAGCGGTCGGTTGGCCGAGAATCTATCTCTCGCCGCCGCGCTATGAACTTTGAATTCTGGACTTTCCGATCGCCATGGACTCAGCGGCCGGAACCCCGGAGTGCGTTTATAATAACCCACACTTCGGAGGCAGTTCATGGATATTCGATCGGTGCAGCGGCCGCTAAAAGACCAGTACCGGCAAGACCCGGCGAGTTCCCGGATTACTCTGACGGCGCACGGCAAGCAGACCGAGGCGCCCATCTCCTGCTCGATCGACCTGGGGCGGGCGATATATAGCGCTCAAGCTCACAAAGGAGTGGGCGGAGCAGGGACGGGCGCTTGTTCCGGAGACCTGCTATTGGGTGCGCTGGCTGCCTGTGCGCAGATCACTTGCCAAATGGTAGCTGCGGCCATGGGAATCCCTACCGAAGCCATCAACGTCAGGGTCGAGGGCGACCTGGACCTGCAGGGTACGCTGGGTCTGTCGAAAGACGTGCCGGTCGGATTTCAGGACATCCGAGTCACTTTCGACGTCCGCGCGCCGCAGGCAACGGCGGAGCAGTTAAGCGCGTTGCAGGCGAAAACGGAGCAATATTGCGTGGTGATGCAAACCTTGCAGCATCCGCCGCGGATTGAGAACAAATGGAAGCAGTAGGGATGGTCTAAGCGCAACCCGCCCAAAGTTTCGCGACAAGAAATTCCTTCTTCATTTCGGCTTGATATTCTGATTTACGCGGAACAGATTTCCCGGATCGTAACGCTTCTTGATCTTCGACAGACGGTCGTAATTCTTGCCGTACGTCGCCCGGATGCGATCCTCACCTTCTTCCATCATGAAGTTGACGTACGCACCTCCGGCGGAATAGGGATGTAGCGCGCTCCAATACTCCTTGGCCCATGTGGAAATTCTTTCCCTGTTCGCGGGGTCGGGATCGACCCCGACCATCACGGCCGCCCATGTCGCATCGCGGTAACACCACGGCGTGGCGCTGTTCTTGACGCGGCTTGCCGCACCATTGACTGGGTATAGGTGCATGGTCGACTGCATCGACGGCAAGTTGGCCCCATGTTTCACGTGAAGCGCAATAGCTTCGTCAGGGAGCGTGCGCACGAAGTCCGCCTTCCAATACCATTGCAGGCCCGGCGGATAGACACCATCGTGCATACTTTGAAGTACTGGATGTGGGATTGGGCCAACCATATCGAGCGCCGGAGCCTTTAAGCTCCGGATCGGCTTGAACACTTTCTCCGCCTTCTTGATCGGTCCGGTGTAGCACCACACAACGCCGCACATCTTCTTGTTGTGCAGATGCTCGGGGAATGGGGCTGCCGGGGGCACAGTGAGGAAAGCAAAGAATCCATAGACGTCATCGGGCGCCTTCGCGATGAAGATGCGGTACCAGCGCAGTATCTCCGCCGCGTCTTCCATCGGCCACAGCATCGGCCCGCCGTAGACGGTGTGCACGGGTCGCGCCTTGAACAAAAACGACGTCACGACGCCGAAGTTGCCACCCCCGCCACGCACAGCCCAGAACAGGTCGGCGTTTTCCTTGGCGCTGGCAGTAACGAACCGCCCATCGGCCAGAACCATTTCGACGGCCAGCAGGTTATCGATAGTCAGGCCGTAGCGCCGGGTCAAGTAACCGATCCCGCCACCCAAGGTCAGTCCCGCCACGCCAGTGGTCGAAATGATGCCCGCGGGAACCGCGAGACCGAACGCGTGGGTCGCATGGTCAACATCGCGCCAGAGGGCGCCTCCGCCAGCCAGCACGGTCTTCTTCTTTGGGTCCACGCGAACATAATTCATCGGCGAAAGATCGATCACCAACCCGTCATCGCATACTCCTAACCCGCCAGCGTTGTGCCCGCCGCCGCGGATGGCCACCACCAGCTTCTGCTCGCGGCCGAACTTCACCGCCGTCATGACGTCAGCCACGTCAGCGCAGCGCGCAATCAATCGTGGGTGCCGGTCGATCATCCCGTTGTATACCTTGCGAGCCGCGTCGTAACCCGGATCGCCTGGCGCGATCAACGATCCGCGCAAGCTGGCTCTGAAATCTGCAATCGTCGCTTCGTCCCGCATAGCTGCCTTGATCCCCGAAAATTTGGAATTTCCGAACCGGACCGCCTGGATCGCAAATAGTACCGCTTCTCCTTCCCGGAGACAACGAACGTGCACCAACAGGTCGCAAGTGCATTGGTCGGTACTGATGGGCCATAACAATGGCGTTACATCCGGTTAGACAGTCAAAGTAAGACGAGTGAATATCAATCCTCCGTCCAGCGGGCTGTGGAACACTGTCCTTGGCATCCCTCGGCGGCGCTTATGGTGCGCTTGCTGTAGAATTCCGAGCATCGGGGAGGGGCTCACTTTATGAATGCGAGTCTGCCGATCGCTGATCGCAGTGCCCGTGAATTGTCTTCTTCGGCCACTGCTGTGCCTGCCGCGCGCCAGAAGCGCCACCCCGCGCTCGTGCGCGTGACGCATTGGATTACCACTGTTGCATTTCTCGCGCTGCTGCTCAGCGGGGGAGAGATCGTGCTTTCGCATCCACGGTTTTACTGGGGCGAGACCGGCAACGTGAATACGCACCCGTGGCTGAATCTTCACCTGCCATCCTCCAGGGATACCGTTCCCACCGGCTATGGGTACGTGCTGCCTGATCAGAACGGCTGGAGCCGCTATCTCCATTTTCAGGCGGCATGGCTTGCAGTTGGGACGGGTTTGTTCTACGTGCTGTTCGGCTTGTTCGCAGGGCATTTCCGGCGCAATCTGTTTCCCGCGGCTTCTGACTTTTCCATGAAGGAGCTTGGCGGTTCGCTGGTTCGACATTTGCGCTTTGAGCGGCCGGGGAAGGAAGAAGCCTGGTCGTATAACGTGCTGCAGCGCCTCACGTATCTGCTCCTGATCTTCGTGCTCTTCCCATTGATGATCTGGACGGGGCTGGCCATGTCGTTCGGATTCACCTCGGAATTCCCTCTGGCGGTTCGGCTGTTGGGAGGCCAGCAGACGGCACGCAGCCTGCACTTTCTTGTGACGATACTCCTTGTGCTGTTTCTGTTGATTCACGTGCTGATGGTCGTTCTTGCGGGATTTCGAAATCGTATGCGCGCTATGATTACCGGCCGCGTTACCCCACCGACGGAGTGAAGTTATGAGCAATATCTCTCGACGCAAACTTATCACTACTGGGCTGGCTATAGCAGCCGGTGCATCTGGAATTGCCGTCGCTGCCAAAGTTGCGCAGCATCATGGGCTCATCCCGCCGGACGCGGGGGGACTTTACGGCCCCGGAGAAACGCTGACCTACGCGGCGCAGCGACTTTTGGCACGCCATTCCTTGGCCCGTGAATTTTCCCCTAGCGAGATTTCGAAGAATCCATTCGCCAATGAAGTCGATCCCTTGGGCGGTGAATTCAAACGATTCCAGGCAGCCGGTTTCGTGGACTGGCGGGTGACTGTGGACGGGATGGCGGCGCGGCCGACCTCATTCTCGCTGGCAGAGCTCAGGAGTTTCCCCACTAGTACGCAGATCACCATGATCGGCTGCGAGGAAGGATGGACTTACATCGCCGAATGGACTGGAGTGCCGCTCGCTTACATCCTGGAACGTGTTGGCGCGCTGCCCCAGGTGCGTTACGTGGTATACCGCTCGATCCAACCTGACTGGTGGGAGAGCATCGACATGGCGGACGCGTTGCACCCGCAAACGCTTCTCACCCTTCGCATGAATGGAAGCGAACTTCCCGTGCCGTTCGGAGGCCCCGTCCGTGTGCGGGTTCCGCGGCAGCTCGGTTATAAGAATGTGAAATACATCACTCGTTTGACTCTGACAGACAACCTCAAACCGTTCGGCAAGGGTCTGGGCGGCGCTAGCCCTGATGGTGGCTACGCTTGGTATGCCGGCATCTGATGACAAGGTGGAGCAAGGGTCGACACTGGCCCAGCAACTCGCCATTAGGGGAAGCTTTACTGCCTCGCGTCAATGATCGGGACGACGTTGCAATCGCCCCCATTTGATACAAGGGATCAGCCGATAGCGCCAGCTCTGTGCCGGTCAGCAAATGTAGGTCTGCGAAGAGTCCTCGCAATCAAGATCTCTCGGAATGCCAAAAACGTGTTCAAGTCGGTCTAGTCGAGTTTTTTCTCTCCTGATTTCCTCGCAAGGGTAGCTGATTCCATCGATCTCCAAGCATCCCGCTGCCTCTCTCTAGGCATTGAAGGTGGTAAGTTTCCATGGGGGAGGAACCTGGGTCTCAGCGATCGTCCGTGTAGGTTTTGCGTGCACACCGGAGAAAGGAAATTTGCAACAGCATCTACTTCGAAAATGAGGAAAGAAACATATTCGAATCGTGTTCAGCTGGACAGGGCAAAACGCGTCACGATCAACTTGTTCTTAGGCTTTCACATTTTATTCATAGCTTGCTGGTGCTTGCCCCTGGACACGGCACTGGTCACGTTATTCAGGAATCTGGTCCGGCCTTATTTTGTGTGGGCGGGACTGTTTCAATCCTGGGACACATTTGCGCCAACGCCCTGGTCGGCGAACAGCTACGTCCAAGCAATCGTTGTATACCAGGACGGGTCCAGAAAGATCTGGTTGTTTCCAAGGATGGAGCAACTCAGTCTTCGCGAACGCTACTTCAAAGAACGCTACCGCAAGTTTGCGGAAAACCTTCAAAACGACAGGAACGACGCTCTGTGGCCCGATGTCGCTCGTTATATTGCGCGCGCGAACAGCACTGCTGCAAACCCAGCGAAAACCGTCATTCTGGTTCAGGAGTCGTCGGTCATAACGCCAGGAGCACAGGGCTCATATCGCCCTGAACCCTGGGACCAGCATGTCCTCTACGGCTATGGGGTGAAGCCCGAGGACTTGCGATGATCATAAAATCCTTAACAACGGCATGGAACAGATTTTTTTTCGCGGAGCAATCCCCGACGCCGATTGCGCTGTTTCGCATCGCGTATGGCACAGCGGTGATCGCCACCCTTTGGTTGTTGCGCCCAGATTGGCTGGCGTGGTATGGGCCACATGCCTGGATTAGTTTACCCACCATGCAAGCGCTCGAGCCGGGTCGGCGACTAAACCTTTTCACGGTTATTCCGCAATCGGATGCCTGGATCAACGGCCTCTTCTGGGCGTTCTTGGGCTCGGCGATGCTCCTGACGATCGGATTGCTCACTCGCATTAACGCAGTTGTTGTATTTCTGTGCCTTACCTCCATTCAGCAAAGGAATCTGTTCATTCTTCACGGAGGCGACACGTTCCTGCGCGTGACTGGTTTTTTTCTGATCTTCGCTCCTGCTGGCGCTGCCTTTTCCGTAGATCGGCTAATCCGAATCTGGCGGGGAAAGGAAGGCATGTGTGTCAGGTTGCGGAGTCCGTGGGCCCAGCGGATGATCCAGATTCAACTGGCGCTTCTGTACCTCACGTCGTTTTGCTGGAAACTGAAGGGCTCGGCCTGGCTTCAGGGAACCGCGCTGTTTTACGTCTATCATCTCGATGCCCTCAAGCGATTCCCGGTCCCGGGTTGGCTTCTCAATCCAGCCATGCTGAAGGTGGGAACCTGGTCGGCGATGGCACTCGAATTCTCGTTGGGCGTTTTGATCTGGGTGAAGGACCTTCGCTATATTCTGCTCGCGCTGGGATTGCTGTTTCATCTCTCTCTGGAATATTCCCTTAACATCCCAATGTTCCAGTGGGACGTTTTGTCGGCATATATTCTCTTCGTCGATCCCGCTGATATCACGCGCGCGTGCGAGTGGATCAGGCGCCGCACATCCGGCAAGAGCGGTAAATCGTTAGCCTCGGCGCTGCTGTAGTGAATCCAGGATGACGAAAAGGTGCGGAGGTTTGACGAGGCCTGCACCCGCCTCCGGAATCCGATCAAAAGCCTACAATATTTCTCTTGCTCGTTCGTCTACATGAATAGATGGACGAGGCGCTGAGAAAACAGTGGATCATGGTGCAGCAAGACCAGCGGATCTCTGAGGCGATCGAGCGGGAAAAGCCTCGGCTTCGCAACTTCATCCGTAAACGGGTGGCTGATCAGAGCGACGCGGAAGACATTCTTCAGGAGGTCTTCTACGAACTCGTCGAGGCCTACCGCATGATGAAGCCGGTGGAGCAGATGACCGCCTGGCTATTCCGGGTGGCCCGCAATCGGATCACGGATCTGTTTCGCAGCAGGAAGTGGACGGCATCGAGCGAACCGGCGGTCCGAACTGAGGATGGCGATGAAATTCAGTGGGAGGATTTGCTGCCCTCACCGGATGCCGGGCCTGAGTCGTCCTACGCGCGAAGTGTATTGCTGGAGGAGTTAGATGCGGCACTCGACGAATTGCCGGAGGAGCAGCGCGAAGCGTTCCTGGCTCACGAGTTCCTCGGTTACAGCTTCAAGGAACTCGCCGAACAAACTGGCGTCAGTGTGAACACGCTGCTCTCCCGCAAACGTTATGCGGTCTTGCACCTTCGCGAACGCCTCCAAACCATCTACAACGACTTTAGAAAAGCAGGGGGTCAATAAACATGAAAAGGTTAGCGCGGGGACTGAAGTTCGTATTATTCGCCGTGTTGTTCGTCACCGTGTTCGGCTTAGTGGTGAGGGCGCTGTGGAACTGGCTTATGCCGGGTCTTTTTGGCTGGCATTTGATCAACTTCTGGCAAGCTGTGGGGATTTTGGTTCTGAGCAAGATCCTCTTCGGTGGATTCCGGGGCAGCCCTGGCCGGCACCTTTATTGGCGCCGTCGCATGATCGAGCGGTGGGAGCAGATGACGCCCGAGGAACGCGATAAGTTCCGTCAGGGCATGCGTGTCCGCTGTGGATCCTTTGGATCGCCCGCTGCGGAGCCGAAAGCTTGAGCGGAGGAGGCTCTTATTTTGTCAGTTGATATTCGCTTTTCATTCGCCTATAATGGCCGCTGCCATGGGCGGGAGTAACGGGAGAATTCAAGCATGTTGACGATAACCACCGAAACCCTCGATGACGTTGTGATTCTGCATTGCCTGGGCAGAATTGTATGCGGCTATGAAACCATTTTCTTGTGCTCGGCTCTCCGTCAGGCGGGGCGCGATATCGTTCTTGACCTGTCGGAGGTTGATGCAATCGATGCGGCGGGAATCGGAGCTTTGGTTTCACTCCAAGCCGCGGGCATTTATCTCAAATTAGTGAACCCCACGCAACCGGTGCGGGAGATGCTGAAAGTTACCAACCTGGACTCGATCTTCGAGATCTGCGAATCCCACGGAATTTGCGAAACAGTGGAATCCGCGACAACGATAGACCGAACAATGGCTGTGAGAGGTTTCGTAGGGCTGTAGTCTGAGTCAGCGGCTGAATCGCCCTAATGTGCACCGGCATCGAAGAATTACACCGGCGAGGTTTTTAGGAATATGACGTATTTGAAGAGTTTGGAAGACGAGCTTTCTGCGTGGCCGCACATTTCGGTTCACTCGCATCGCTTTGGCGGAAGGGAATTCCGTTTTGGAAGTGCCGAACTCGGGCACATGCACAATGATGAAATTCTTGATATACCTTTTCCGCGTACGCTTCGCGATGCGCTTTTAGCGGAAGGCCTTGCCGAGGAGCATCATTGGGTTCCGAACTCTGGTTGGGTCACTTTTCACGTGCGCACCGAAGACGACTTCAAGCATGCGGGTTGGCTTATGCGGCTGTCGTACCTGCGCTACGCTTTGAAAACGGCCCCTAACCCTTGCGAACTGCTTAACCGGCAATGTGAAGAGCTGCATCTGAATGCGCAGTTCAGCTCGCTGTTCGAACCTTTCATACCTGCAAACGCGAACGTTGCTCCGAGCGAGCCAGCCGCGATTTAGGCTCTCTCGCACCATCATTAATTACCTTTAAAACTTCTCCGCGAAGGAAGTCATCATGAATCGTCAATCCCTTGGCAAGAATGGGCCACAAGTCTCCGCCCTCGGACTCGGCTGTATGGGCATGTCTGATCTGTATGGTCCCGCTGATGAAACCGAAAGTATCGCTACGATTCACGCTGCAATCGACGCCGGAATCAACTTGCTCGACACCGGCGACTTCTACGGCATGGGCCACAACGAAATGCTCCTCCGCAAAGCGATCGAAGGCCGCCGCGACAAGGTTTTTATCGCCGTCAAGTTCGGTGCCCTGCGCGGACCAGACAACTCGTTCAACGGCCTCGATATGCGGCCGGTCGCGGTCAAGAACTTCATTGCCTACAGTCTGCGGCGCCTCGGCACCGACTACATCGATCTTTACCAACCTTGCCGCATCGATTCGAAAATTCCGATCGAAGATACAATCGGCGCCATCGCCGACTTGGTGAAGGCTGGCTACGTGCGGCACATCGGCGTGTCCGAAGCTTCGGCCGAGAGTCTTCGCCGTGGCTATGCCACGCATCCGCTTGCCGCTCTGCAGATCGAGTACTCTATCGTGACTCGCGGCATTGAATCGTCAATCCTGCCCGCCGTGCGCGAATTAGGCATGAGCGTGACTGCCTATGGAGTACTCTCCCGCGGGCTACTCAGCGGATCCCGCCCTTCTGGCCCTCGCGATTTCCGGACTCACTTGCCTCGTTTTACAGGAGAGAACTTCGAGAAAAATCAGAGAGTCTTCGCGAAGCTTCAAGAAATTGCTGCCGGGAAGAATGCGACGGCGGCTCAGATCGCGATCGCCTGGGTGCTTTCACGCGGTGCAGATATTATTCCGCTGATAGGTGCCCGCCGCCGTACGCAACTTGACGATGCCGTGCGGGCGCTCGACCTGAAGCTCTCGACGCAGGAATTTGCTGAGCTAGAAAAAGCGATACCGCCCGACGCCATCGCCGGGACGCGCTACGACGAAAATCAAATGCGATGGCTGGATAGCGAAAGGAAAGCAGGATAGCGCTTTCCCCTGGCCGACTCGGCTATGTCAGAAGCTGGGGTGCTGGGCCAGTCTCCAGGACCACATAAGAAACGATGTTGCTGTGAGATCGATCCCCGGCTCCGTTGTGCTGTACGACTGCATGTTATCGCGATACACCGCTACTTGCGACGGATCGAACGCGCCATCGTTTCCATTGAATTTCTTGAAGGTGTCCGCTCCGTTTGTCGGGCACAAAATCATGCCATCGACTACGCCGGAAGTGGCGGAACTGGCTGGACCCTCCACAGCCGCACCCCAAAGGATCGGTGTGCCCGCGGAAGTTCCATCCAGCGCCCCAGCGAGGTTGGCCACCTGGTGCTGGATACAATTTGGAAAGGTACTTCCGTCGCCCACGATGAACGACGAGCCCCACGGATTTGTACCCAGGACATTACCCAACCATCTCTGCGAGTACGCATCGTAGCTCTTTGTCTGCGTGAGGTAATACGCTTCACTGGCCATCACCGACAAACCGGCGCCGTGGGAAGTTGTATCGCCGAAACTCCATTGATACCCGAAGCCCCACGCATCCATGGCAGCTTGGGCAATTGCGTCGCCAACCTGCCGCAGGAGTTGCTTGCGAATGCTCCCTGCGGATACAGCCAATCCGCTGGGATTTCCCGCCATTTTCAATGCGCGGTACAACTCAAAATGTGCAAGTCCGCTGACATCGTAAAGATTCAGGGTATCGGTGTAACCAGCGTCGTAGATGTTCGTGATGTAATTACCCGCAAACTCGGCGGCTCTACGCAGGTAGTAATCCGGGTTCGTATGCGGCAGACCGGTGGGTAGCTCCTGGTTGCTTTCTTTGGAGTGCAGCGCGAGGTATAACTCGGTTGCGCCAAGTTCCATGTCATCTTCCCAAACGTTCTCGGGATAGCCGTCAAAAGGAGAAACCGTGAGCAGGCAAGTACTGCACGAGCCCGAACCTCCTGAAGGTGCCGGGTCTGCATACGATGTGTCAGCGAGCGCGAAAATGTCCTCCGCATTCTTGAGGCACCGATTGGCGAGAGAAGGATTCGTGCTGTGATTAAGTTGGTAGCACAACGCGAAATCCGCCGCCAATCGGCCCGCTAGGTTCGGGCTGATCGGCGAACCGGCGGGCCCAGCCACGTATACCGGACGATTGCAGATAAAGAAAGTTGTATAAGGGTCGCAGGGGCGGGGATCTCCGGGCTGATCGAAATGGTCGGCCGCCTGCGGCAGCGTCCAGATGTCGTACTCGGTGATCAAGCAGTAGGGAGTCACGTACGTTCCGCCGCAGTTGCCAGTGGCTGAACTGGGATCGCCCTCCCCGTAGTAATCCCAGTCCTGAGTATTATCCACCTGGTAGTACAGGGTTTGAGTCTTGTCATCCCACATTTTCATCAGCCAGTTGATCCCAAATCTAGCTTCGTCGGTGAAGTCAGAGGACACCGGTGCTCCCGTCCCGCTGGTACCCGCATAAGAAATTGAGCCTGGCGGCGCGGGAGGATTCGTTCGAGAGTTCGCGCCCATCTGGTCGGGGAAGTCGCGAATACCAATCTGCATCAGCGCCGCAGTGTAGCTGGTGGTTTCGACATATTTCTCGTAGTCTCCCGCGTCCCACCATCCGCCAGAGGCATCGATTTTTGGAAGCCCTGCGGATACCAAAGGGGGTGTGGGCGGCAGGTTATCGATGAAATCGTTGCCGTCAAGCGGCGGGGTCTGGTAAACGTGTGCGTTCTCGTCCTTCAGGTGTCCGGGCCCGGTGCGCAACGCGTTCGGGATAAAGTTCGGTCCGTCACGTTGCGTTTCGTAGAAAAACAGGGTGTTCAAGAGCAGGCCGGAATAAAGTGCATCCGGATCATCCACCGCAAACTGGGGCGAAGTCGCATCTTCCGGCCCGGATACTGAAATCGTGTAGAGATTACCTCCGGGAACCTTGAAGTCGAGAGCGTACACGTCGTAGGTCACTATCTTGCTATGACTCCACGTGCCCAGCAGACTGCCGACACGTCCCGAAAACGCGGTCACGCCCTCCGAATTGACTACCTTGAAACTGGCTCCGCTTTCTGCCGCCGTGGACATCAGATACGCGCGAAAAGATGTCTCACCAGCCTCGTAGCCAGCTTGATTCACTCGCACGTAGGCAGACTCCGCCTGCACGGGTCGAGCGTATGCCAAAAGCGAGAGGAAGACGCTGGCAATGAGAACAAGTCGAAACTGGATCGAAGGAGAGAGGCTGAGAGAGAACATGACTTGCTCCCTTGCCGCGAAAGGGCGGACGTATTAAATGCATTTAATACAGGCAGAATATTGCGTGTTTTTCTCTTGGGCTGTCAAGGGGAGACGCAGGCAGACCCTGATGACACAATAACCGGAGGGGATATATCTTGGCTCGCAAACGACTCCAACGAATTAAACTGCGCAGGATGCAGAATGAGAAGCGACCAATGACCCTAAAATCCGACGTCCCCGGCGATACAAAGTTAGGCATGAACGATTCCATCACCCGACGGGACTTCCTCGGTTCTACGCTGTTGGCCTCCGGGGCTCTCTTGCTCGAACCGATTACACCCGCGGAACTCCTTGCGGCAGGAGACGAATTTACGGGTTACGGGGGAGTCGGTGAATACAGCACGTCCAACGGCAACACCCTGGCTGTGCTCGAGGCCGGGCATAGCATCCGCGACGGAGTCTATGTGCCGCTTCCCAAGGACGTCATCGATACCGGGGAGATATACGATTGCGTGATCGTCGGCGGCGGAATCAGCGGCCTTGCCGCCGCATTGTTCTTTCAGCGGCAGGCGCGCCCAGGAGCGAAGTGCCTGGTTCTTGAGAACCATCCTATTTTCGGCGGTGAAGCGAAACAGAATGAGTTCCTGGTAGATGGCAAGCGGCTGGTTGCGCATCAGGGTTCGGCGATTTACCAGCTTCATGCTCCAGAGAGCTTCATCGCCCAGTTCTACGACAGCATAGGCCTGAAGGCACAAAAGCTCGAGTATCAAAAATGGGGAGGGCCGGGGCCGGAGATGCCGCTTTCGCAAACTCCCTATGAAGCCATTGGCCTGGAGCATGGACAATATGGATTCTGGTTCGGAGCGAATTTTGGACAGAAGGCAGGGATGTGGTTGATCGATCCTGTGGGGAAAAATCTCAAAGGTGCTCCCATTTCCGAGGTGACGCGAGCGGAGTGGCTTCGCTGGCTGAAGAGCACGCCGGTACAAGGAGACCGATTCGTCCATCCCAAAGTAGAAGGGGATGAAACTTCCCGATACCTTGATTCGATTACGCTGGAGCAGCACTACATGGAGCGTTTCGGGTTGAGCCGGGAGACGATCCGCACATTTCTCTCTCCCGTGGAAGGTGGCGGCGCGGGTCTTGGTCCCGACGCTCTGTCAGCCTACTCAGATTATGCATTCGAAATGCTGCATCCCTTAACTGGCGAAGGCACCAGAGACCAGATGTTCCCGGGTGGCAATACGACCATTGCAAGATTGATCGTGAAGGCCTTAATTCCAGGGGCGATCGATGGTCGAGCCGTAGGGCCGGACGCCGTGACGGCGGTTACCGCCAACAACGTCAACTTCGCCGCGCTCGATACTCCGCAAACCAGCGCCAGAGTGCGGCTTTCGTCAACCGCGATTTCGGTGCAACATGACCGCGAAGCAGGCAAGTCGAATTCTGTCGTCATCTCCTACCTCAAGGATGGCAAGCTGTATCGAGTTAATGCCCGCTCTGCCATCCTGGCAGGAGGGAGCTGGACGACCAAGCACATTGTGCAAGACCTTCCGGATTCCCACCGCAACGCATACGCGGAGTTCCACCGTTCTCCATGCATGATGGCCAATGTTGCATTGAGGAATTGGCGATTCTTGTACAAGATGGGCATAAGCGGCTGCCGCTGGTTCGAAGGAATCGGCAACTATGTTGAAGTGCGCAAGCTCGCACTTACTGGCATCGCGGATCCCAAAATCGGTCCTGAGTCTCCGATCGTTTTGTCCATGAAGATTCTTTATTCCCATCCAGGGCGTTCGACTGAGGAACAGGGAAACTTAGGCCGTACGGAATTGCTCGGGACCTCTTTCAGGCAATATGAAAGACGAATCCGCGAACAATTCACCGAAATGTTTACAAGGTCTGGATTCGATGCGCAGAGGGATATCGCTGGGATCATCCTGAACCGCTGGGGTCATGCTTATCTCAGCCCGCAACCCGGATTCTTCTTCGGGCGTGAGGGCCGGCCCGCGCCGCGGGAGATCCTGCGCAAGGCGCCATTTGGCCGGATCGCATTTGCCAATACCGATCTCGCCGGAGCGATGGATCACCGCTATTCCATACTGGAAGCCCAGAGGGCCGTCCGCCAGTTGCTCGAGAGTGACCTGGGTCCTTCAAAGGCTGCATAACCGGAGCTCCCGCATCGATTGCGATAGAAATTAATGCTGATTGCACGGCGCCAAGAATCTTTTTGCACCGCTGAGGAATCTGGTATTAGAGATTGTGGGAGGGGAATACTAGGTGGCTCTGATCCTGACCGGTATTTGCGTCGCGGTGGTGTGCCTGTTCGCCGTCATTTGGATCAGGCGCACAAACGACCGAGATGAGATGGAGCATCACAGCATCACCCCGGAGGGACTCCAAGCATTGATAGCGGGAAATCAAGAGGTGCTTCTGTTCGATGTTCGCCAGCCGCTAGACCTGTTGGCGAATTCCGAGATTATTCCGGGCGCAAAAAGGATTCCTCCCAAGGAGGTACTAGAGAACCCATCACTCATCCCAAAAGAGAAAGACTCGATCGTCTATTGCACCTGCCCGAGCGACAAAACCAGTCGAGAAATTTTGCGTCGAGCTCTTTCACTTCGGTTCTTACGAATCAAGTTCCTCAAGGGCGGATTGGCGGCCTGGAAAGCGAAAGGCTATCCAGTCGAGCCCTACAACAAACCTTTCCACCTCTGACTTCGCGGCGTGCATCCTCGCCGATCGGGGATGGATTCAATCAACCGAAAAGCTCGAAACGAGATCAAGCATGGCCAAGCCAATTTTGCTAAGCGTAGATGACGACTCTGATGTTCTGCGAGCGATCGAGCGCGATTTGCGCTCGAAGTACGGTGCTGAATACCGGGTAATTGGAAGCGATTCGCCCGAGGGGGCACTTGACCTTTTGAAGCAGCTGAAGTTACGCAATGATAGCGTGGCTTTGCTACTGGCCGATCAGCGCATGCCCCGGATGGACGGGGTGGAGTTCCTGCAACAGGCAATAGGAATCTTCCCCAGTGCCAAGCGGGCACTGCTCACCGCTTATGCGGACACCAACGCCGCGATCAGCGCCATCAACCATGCCAGCATTAACTATTTTTTCTTGAAGCCCTGGGATCCTCCGGCGGAGCATCTTTACCCGCAGCTGGATGACCTGCTCGATGACTGGCAAGCTTCCTTCCGTCCAACATTCCAGGGGATTCGCGTGCTGGGCACCCGCTGGTCGCCTCGATCTTACGAGCTGCGAGATTTTCTCGCACGCAACCACGTTCCTTATCAGTGGATCGATGTGGAGCTTTCTGCGAATGATCCTGAAACCAAACGCCTCTTAGAAGCACTCGGTCCAGAGGCCGCCAATCTTCCCGTGGTGCTCTTCCCGGACGGGACGAAGCTGCTTGAGGGCATTCCAGCGGACGTGGCGCAAAAGGTCGGGTTGCGGACGCGCGCCCAAACCAGCTTCTATGATTTGGCGATCGTGGGCGGGGGCCCGGCCGGATTGGCGGCTGCCGTGTATGGAGCCTCGGAAGGTCTTCATACCGTAATGGTCGAGCGGGAAGCGCCTGGCGGTCAGGCCGGTATGAGCTCCCGCATCGAAAATTATCTTGGATTTCCGACCGGCCTGAGTGGCGCGGACCTCGCCCGGCGTGCTGTCGTGCAAGCCCAGCGTTTTGGGGTAGAGATTCTGGCGCCGCAGGAAGTGGTTGGCGTCCGAATTGAAGGGCCGTACCGAATCATCAAGCTGGCGGATGGAAATGAGATATCGTGCCACGCCCTGATGGTCGCGACCGGAGTCCAGTGGCGGCGGCTGGACGCTCCGGGGATCGACCGATTGCAGGGTGCAGGGATTTATTATGGGGGCGGCGCCACAGAGGCACTGTCCTGCAAAGGCGAGGTCGTCTACGTAGTGGGTGGAGCGAACTCCGCAGGTCAGGCAGCGATGAACTTCGCTCGGTACGCGGAGCGGGTCATTATCCTTGTACGCGGAGAATCGCTTTCGAGCACCATGTCGCGATACTTGATTGATCAGATTCAGGAGACGCCTAACATTCAGCTGTGGACACATGCCGGGGTGGTCGAGGCGCATGGGGAAACACATCTGGAAGAAATTTCGGTGCTTTGTTCCGATACCAACAAGATTGAGCGCGTGCCGGCGAATGCAATGTTTATCTTCATTGGAGCGTTGCCGCGGACGGACTTCCTGGCGGACGTCATCGAGCGGGATGAGCGTGGTTTCCTGTTGACCGGTCCTGACCTTATTCGTGACGGGCAACATCCGAAGGGCTGGACGCTCGACCGGGACCCGTTCTTGCTCGAGACCAATGTTCCCGGCATCTTTGCCGTCGGCGACGTGCGCCACGGTTCCATAAAACGAGTGGCTTCTGGAGTCGGTGAAGGATCGGTGGCCGTACAGTTTATTCATCAATATCTGAGCAAGGTATAAATGGTCGACAAATCTGAATTAGTTCGCGTCCCCGAATTCGCTGATCTGCCTGACGATCAGCTCAACTGGTTCATCAGCCAATCGCAAGAGCTGCATAGCAAAGCAGGTGATCTTTATTCACGTCAGGGCGACCCGGCCGACGCCATGTTTGTAATTCTCGAGGGGCAGCTTCAAGGGCGCGGGGAGCTGGGAGGCGAAACCTTCGTCTTTAACTTGGAGCCGGGCGATATTACAGGAATACTGCCGTTTTCAAGGATGAAGCAATTCAAGGTGAGCTTGCGCGCCGACACGGACGGTCGCGCCCTGCGCTTTCCTGCTTCGCAGTTCCCTGAGCTCATGCAAAAGATGCCGGAGCTCACCAAGCGTCTGGTGGGCCTGATGGCCGACCGTATCCGTGAAACTACGCGCCTGGAACAGCAGCGAGATCGATTGGCTTCCCTGGGAAAACTATCGGCGGGCCTGGCGCATGAACTCAACAATCCGGCCTCGGCTGCGAAACGCGCCGCCAGCCAACTGCGTCAGATGCTTACGAAAATCCGTAACGCGAGCCTCGAACTGGGAAAGCGAGATCTCACCGCGGCGCAGAAGGCGGAGATTGAGAAAATGGAAATTTCGTTCACCCAGCCGGATGTAGTTCCGCCGGATCCGCTAACCATGAGCGACCTAGAGGATCAGATTGATTCCTTGCTGCGCAGTCATGGACAGAACGACTTATGGATGCTGGCGGCTGGCCTGGCGCAGCGGAACATAAAGCCGGAAATGGTCGAGTCTTTGTTTGCAATCCTCGATGGTGATACGGCTCGCGCCGCGTTAATTAGGATCGCCGCTTCGGTGGAGATTGCCACCCTCTTGAGCGAGATCGAGAACAGTACGTCGCGGATTTCGGATCTGGTCTGTGCCATCAAGGAATACACCCACATGGATCAGGCTCCGGTGCTGAACGTAGATGTTGTAAAGAGCCTGGAAACCACGCTCACGATCTTGAATCACAAACTGAAACAAGGAGTCGCGGTGCAGCGTGATTACCAGAAAGTTCCGCTGCTGGTAAATTCTTTTGGCAGCGAGCTCAACCAGGTCTGGACCAACATCATCGATAACGCCATCGACGCAATGCACGGGAAAGGCGAACTTCGCATCCGAACTTACCAACAAGATGGTTGCGTTGTGGTTGAAATTGGCGATAACGGTCCCGGCATTCCTGACGAGGTGCAGCCCCACATCTTCGAGCCGTTTTTCACCACCAAAGGAGTTGGGGAAGGCACGGGTCTCGGCCTGGATACGGTTCAGCGAATTGTGAAGAAGCACCGGGGAAACATTCAGGTCAATTCCAGACCCGGCGACACCCGCTTTCAGGTTTGGCTTCCGTTAGCTGGCGCCGTCAGATAATCGCGCCCAATTTGTCTTAACGACGAAGTCAAACTAGTGTTTACCTTACGCGAGGAGCGTGATGGATGTTCGAGAGTATTCTCTGCGAAGTAACGGAATACAATCCGGAGGTTCTTGAGCCCCTGATTGGGCTTGCGGTTGAGATCGCCCGCGAGGGCCGAGAGGGAAGGCGCATTGGCACTCTGTTTACCCTAGGAGATGAAGACGCCGTACTCGCCAGATCCCGACCGTTGATTTTGGATCCGCTGATGGGTCACCCCGAGTCCTCGCGCCATGTCACGAATCTCAATCTCCGCGGGACCATCAAGGAACTGGCGCAACTGGATGGTGGGTTCGTGGTGAGTCACCACGGAATTGTTATCTCCGCTTGTCGCTACCTGGATGCCGTGGCCGCTCAAGTGGATGTGCCGCTGGGTCTCGGAAGCCGCCACATCGCCGCCGCCAACATGAGTGCGGTGACCAAGGCAGTGGGCATCGTGGTTTCTGAAAGTTCGGTGGTGCGAATTTTCTGTCACGGACAACTGGTTGCCGAAATCATTCCCGAGCTTTGGATGATGGATCATGCCGCCCATCTTCGTGGTACGGTGAAGCGGGAGCAAGTCGGCGAGTTAACGGTGCTGACGCCAAATCCGCGACAAGCCTCTACCGCAAAGTAACTGCGACCGGCCGCTTATTACGGAGCAAGAACATGACAGAGCTGCAGGAATTCAGATGTGAAGTTTGTGGAACTGTGACCAGTAAGCCGATCCACTGGTTCGTGATTCGATGTGGAGACTCTGAGCTTACCGTCCAGCGGTGGAATTCTGAGGCGGCCACAGCGGCCGGAGCCCGGCATTACTGTGGCGAGGCGCACGCCGAGGTTTACATCAGCCGCTGGTTTGACTCGGTGTGCGCACCGCCGAAGCCGAGTTTCAAGTAGGACTGCGACGCCGCGGATCGCCGTTTCAGTTCTTTCTCACCGAAATCACTGAAGCGGTGTAGCGGTCGCCGCGCAGCAATGAGAGGCTATATTCAATGGCCACGTTTTGCGCGTCATAGGTTGTCTCCCGGATGATGAGTAGAGCGCTGCCTACCGAAGTTCCAAGTATTTGCGCTTCTTCTTCCCCGGCGATTACAGCTCCGATCACTTCTTCCGCCCATTGCAGCTTGCGCTTGTAACGATGCTCGAAAATAAAATACAGCGACTGTTTCTCCAGATCCTGTTTGTCGATCCCCGCGAAAATTCGCGCCGGAAGATAACTGGTAACCACCGCGACCGGCTCACCATTGACGGAACGGAGCCGCCTGACACGATACACGCGCTCTCCCGGGGTAAGCTTGAGTGCCTGTGCTACTTCCAGATCCGGATCTTCCAGCCCCATACCGAGCAGCCGGGCTGAAGGGTTGAGGCCTCGCCTTCTCATCTCCTCGCTGAAGCCGCGAAGCTGCTGAAAATTCCAAGGAACGCGTCCCGAGCCGATCACAGGCCGCTTGCCTTTTGCAATCATCAATAACCCTTCCGATCGCAATTTCTGAAAAGCCTGTCGGACCGGCATCTTGCTGATCTTCAGAGCTTGGGCAATCTCGCCCTCCGAACAAAACGTCTGTCCCTGGCTCAATTTGTTTTTTTTGATCAGCTCGCGAACGTGATCCACAATCTGCATGTAGTAGGGCACGAAACTGTTGCTGTCGATCGTGAGCCCCAGGCGTTCTACTGAAATGAGCTCGGATTGCGCCATCGCTAAACTCCCCCAAAACCAGATTAGAATACATAGTATACAACGTATATATCATAGAAATGTTCACTTCCAACTCCGTTGATTTCACGATCGCGCTCGCAAGAAATGAATATTATTTAAGCCATTGTATATAAATGTACTTAAGTCTTAAGCGCTGGCAGGAAATAGCCAGTAAACCGGAAAGGTTCATTCTTGGTCTCAAAAAATGGGCTTGACATCATGTATGCATACGAGGTTCATATACGTCTGTACCGGAGATCCACGCTATGCTTGCCAACATTTCCATCCGCCAATTTCTCGAGCGCTCACTCGCTTGTTTTTCCCAAAAGATTCTGCGCGTCGCAGTGGTCGTCTTCTTATTCGGCGCGTCCATCACTGTCCACGCTCAAGTGGAATCGGGAAAGATTGTGGGAACGGTCAAGGATGCCTCCGGAGCTGTCGTGGCTGATGCGGCGGTCGCCGTTACGGAAACTCAGACAAACGTCCAGCGGAAAACGAAAACCGACAGCAACGGCGAGTATGTGGTCACCGAACTGAAGTCCGGCGAGTACACCGTGGCCGTGGAGCGCGAAGGCTTCAAGAAGGCACTACAAGCCCCTTTTAAGTTGGACGTAAATCAAGTCGTGCGAGTGGATATCACTCTGGCAGTGGGATCTATCAGTGAACAGATGGTGGTTACGGCGGCCGCTCCGCTAATCGAGTCTGAGACCTCGTCGCTCGGGCAAGTAATCGGCCAGAGCCAGGTGCACGATCTACCACTGGATGGTAGAGACTTCGTGGAATTGGCGTATCTGACGCCTGGAGTCAACCAGGGACCAAGCGCAGGTTACACCGTGCAGCAGGGGGGCATACCCGAAGATCAGCGTGGCAACGCTTCCATTCAAGTGAACGGGCTTACGGCGACCAACAACAATTTTCTTCTCAACGGCTTCGACAACAACGAGCAGCAGATTGGAATTGAAGTAATCCAACCTTCGATCGATGCCATCCAGGAATTCAAAGTGCAAACCAACAGCTTCGGCGCGGACATTGGACGGGGCGGCGCCGTGGTGAATGTGGTGTTGAAGTCCGGCACCAATCAGTTCCACGGCAGCCTGTTCGAATTCCTGCGCAATTCGGCCTTCGACGCCAAGAATTATTTTGACAGCGCCAGCCAGCCCATCGCGCCCTTCAAGCAAAACCAGTTTGGCGGTACCTTGGGTGGCCGGATCATCAAAGACAAAACGTTCTTCTTCGTCGATTACCAGGGAACTCGAATCCGGCAGGCACAGACTTTCGTCTCGATTGTCCCATCCGTTTCCGAGCGAGGCGGAAACTTTACGGACTTGCTGACCGGACAAACTTTCTCTCCCTGCCCCACTCCCTCCCCCGCCGATACCTTTGATACCGGCACAATTTTCGATCCGTTCTCGAACCGTTCCTATACCTGTGCCGACGGAACGAACCTGACGCTGCGCAGCCCGGTTCAATCCAATGGACAGATCAACGTGATTCCCCCTTGCTCCGGCGCAACCGACGGTGCCTGTCTGGACTCGGCCGCGCTGAAACTCGTACAACTATATCCCGCTCCCAATCGCTCGCTAGCGGCGGGTAATTACCTATCCAATCCGGTGGCTCGCAACAATCAGGATTCCTTCGACGTACGAGGCGATCATCAGCTCACCAGCAAAGATAGCCTCTCGCTGACGTTCAGCTTCAATAATGTGCAAGCCTTCGCGCCCGATCCTTTTCCCGGCGAAGCCGGGGGAGGGAACTTTACTGGCAACATCACAAACCTGGCGAGATCGGCTGGAGTGAGCGATGTGCACACCTTCAGCCCAAACAAAATCAACGAATTCAAAATCGGTTACTCGCGCTATGTGGTACGGGCCGTGCAGAACTTCGCCGGCCAGCCGATCTCCGAGCAATTCGGCATTCCCGGGATATTTAATCCCGCTAACGCATCGGCTACTGGAGGTCTACCCAATCTCCAGTTTTCTAGCCTGAGTCCGCTGGGGAGTACAGACTGGTTTCCCGAATACTTAAATGAAAATAATTACCAGTACGTGGATTCCTTTACCTACGTGCACGGACGTCACTCGCTCAAGTTTGGAGCAGACGTTCGCCGGCGTCTACATGGATTTTTCCAGACCCAAAACGCACGCGGAGATATGTCGTTCAACGAGCTATTCACCTCAGACCTGACGACTGACACAGGAGGGAGCGCGCTGGCCAGTTTTCTGATGGGCTACCCGATCTCTGCTTACCGCGACGGCCAAAAAGGATCCTTCGGCATGCGTTGGACGGAGTTCAGCGCATACGTCATGGACGATTTTAAAGTCAGTCCAAAACTGACGCTCAACCTGGGCCTTCGCTATGATCTCTTTACTCCGCCGGTGGAGCAGGAGAATCGTTTGGCAAATTTTGATTTTTCGACCGGCTTGTTTGTTTCACCGCAGATGCCGGGCGTCAGCGCTTCTGGAAACGTGGATACGGATTACAAAAATATTGCTCCCCGAGTAGGATTCGCCTGGACTCCTTGGAGCGACAAAACTGTGGTTCGCGGAGGATTCGGAATTTTCTACGACGTCCAAGCCGACCAGAGCGATGCCGAGCTCGCCTATAATCCGACCGGGCTGTTTTTCAGTCAGAACATCTATAGTCCTGCCACCACACCTAGCATGCGGATCTCGACGGGCTATCCCGCGGCGGTATATCCGACGATACAGAACCCCGCCGGACGCGCGAGCGCCTCTCTCTTTAACAACCGCACCACCTATATTGAAGAGTGGAACTTAGACATCGAGCGGGCGCTATCCAGCACCATGGCGCTCCAGGTTGCTTATGTTGGAACACGAGGCGTCAAGCTCGCATTTCTGAGCAATCGCAATCAACCACCTCAGCCATTGGACAGCAATTTCGAATCTTGTCCAACCCCCACCGATCCATCTTGCACAACCGGCGCTCCAACAAATTTTGGCCGATTCTATTACGCAACGGTCCCGAACGTCGGCGAAATTCGCACCCTCGCCAATGGGGCTTGGTCCGTCTCCCACGGATTGCAGGTTAAGTTGGAGAAGAGATTCTCCGCCAACTGGAGCATGCTGAACTCTTACACGTGGCAGCACACAATCGGTCAGACGGAAGAAGACGAATATCTGGAACCGCAGGATACCTATAACCTGGCAGCGGAGCGTGGAGATAACGCGCCCGATTTTCGCCATCAATTTTCTTCTGCCTGGTCGTATAACCTCCCCATCGGTCCGAATCAGCGATTTTGGGCGGGCAGCGGACCGACTCGCTGGCTGACGGAGGGTTGGCAGCTAAACGGAATCGTCGCTATACACTCCGGAGAGGCTTTCACGCCGCTGCTTTCCTCCGATTACACGAACACGGATTCCGGAGCGCCGCGGCCGGACATCATCGGGAATCCTTACGATTTTTCGAACGCCACCAGCGTAGGTTGTCCTTCCAACAAACAGACAATCGCGTGCTGGTACAATCCCGCAGCTTTTGCGATCCCGGCACTGGCTCCCGGGCAAACATTTGCGCATGAGTACGGGGATGCTCGACGCGGTTCCCTGCGCGGCCCCGCGGAATACAATGTGGACGCTTCGTTGTTCAAGAACTTCAGCCTCACCGAGAATTCGAAGCTGCAATTCCGCGTGGAAGCCTTCAACCTGTTTAATACGGCCGAGTTCGGACTGCCCTATACTGCCGTCGATCAGACCGGATCACCTGCGAGTTCGGGAACACCGCTGGTTCCCAGCCTTTCCGGCTCCATCACGAGTACAGTGCACGCTTCGCGGGAAATTCAGCTGGCACTCAAGTTCATGTTCTAGAAAATTCGCGACTCTAGTTCAGCATTAGAAAGAATGCACCCTGATGAACATGGCCAGCTACAAAAGATCTTTCCGTAGATGCGTGCCGGCGATTGTGCTGATGCTGGCGTGTGCCCACGCCAACATTACGATGGCCGACGACCGAGCGCAGCAACCAAAAGCCACACCACGAACCGCAACCGCTGCTACTCCTGACGCAGCCCAGTTGCCAGCGGTACATCTTGACGGCAACTATTTTTCACAGAATGGTCGCCGCTTTATTCCGGTGGGCGCAAACTGGGTACCTGCGAAAACCGCCATGCAATGGCCTACGCAGTGGGATCCGAAAGCCATTGAAGCTGATTTTGCGCGGATGCACGAACTCGGCTTCAACACGATTCGTCTCGATTTTGTTTGGGCGTGGATCGAGCCGCGTCCCGGCGATTACAACCCAGAAGCATTTCGTGAGCTGGATTTCCTGATTGCGTTAGCTCACAAGTATCAAATCTATTTGCACCCAAGTCTTTTGATTGGCGGCGAGGTGGGCGAGGCCTACTGGGATGTTTCCTACCGGCAGGGCCGGCATCCTCATTCTGATCCCGACATGCTCCGCATCGAAACCGACCACGTCGCTGAGTTGTCGCGCCGTTATGGAAAAGAAAGCGCAATTCTAGGCTGGGATCTGACCGACGAGCCTCCGTTTTGGATTGTCCCTGACAGCACCACGGACGCGATGGCCATTAACTGGACGCGCCTGCTTTCCTGGTCGATCCGCCGCCATGATTCCCTGCATCCGATCGTTGTCGGAACCAGCATGGAGGATGTTGGGCGCGGTCCGTTCCGTCCTGACAACATTCGTGAGGAAGCTGATTTTTTCAGCGTTCATCCTTATTCCATTTATTCGCCAAAGCTCTTTCCCGATGCCATGCTTTCCGAGCGTGGGACCTACGGGTCAGCGTTCGAGACTGCCTTGTCCGGAGGTGCCGGACGTCCGGTGATGGTGCAGGAGATCGGAGCTTCCTCGGCGCAATACGATCCCGAAGAGATCGCGAAGTTTCTGCGCGCGAGCCTTTATTCGGGTCTGGGTGCAGGAGCAAACGGATTTCTTCTCTGGTGCTATACCGATGCCGCGCCGGAGCAATTCCATAAAGTGCCGTATCTTCGCTCTCCCCATGAAACGCAATTTGGCCTGACCACCTGGGATGGTAAGGATCGGCCATCCGCGAAAATGTTCAAAGACTTTGAGGACATTGTTGCTCGATTGGATCTCACCGGCATTGAGCCGGCTCCGGCAGAGGCCGGCATCATTGTTCCCTATGAGTGGTCAAAGCCGCATGGCGATTTTTCTCACTTTGGCCTCTCTGGACTGGAAGTTGTTCCTTACACCACAACCGACGAAGGCGCGAACGTAGCCGGGCAATCGCAGCCGAATTTCAGCGAAGAAAACCTCTGGATCACCGGATCGTGGTTGTCATCTTTCGTGCTCGCGCGACGCGCCGGTCTCAAAGCCGATTTCCCGAGAGAGTACGACGACTGGCAAAAACGCCCACTTGTGCTCATGCCCTCCCCATTGACCAGCACGGATAGCTTTCTGGTTCATGTGCACTCGGATTTCTGGGAGAAAGCGAAGCAATACGTATCGAATGGAGGCTCGCTGTACGCCTCGGTTGCCGCGGACGCGGCGATTCCAGAGATGGAGTCCTTGTTCGGCGCAAGGATGGTTGATGCCAATCCAAAAGATGACATCACATTGAAAATCGTCGCCCCGTTCGGCGATCTGAAAGCGGGAGACACCTTCCACTACTCAGTTCCTTCCGCAAGTCCTCGTTCCTGGGGTGCGATCCTGGAGGTTAAAGGAGGCACAGTCATCGCAGTTGATCAGGACAACCGGCCGGCCCTGGTCGCAAATACAGTGGGGGCCGGGAAGACCTTGCTGAGTTCGTATCCATTGGAAAACTATCTCGCGAATACGGCGGCGGTTTTTGACAAGCCCGAGACCACCTATCGAATCTACCAAGCACTTCGGGAGTGGTCAGGTCTTAAGCCACTGTTCCACAGCGACCAGGCCTCGGTCGAAGTCTGTGCCTTGAGCGGCGGGACCCACGGCTACGTGGTTGCCACCAATCACGGTTCTGCACCAGAAAGTGTGACCATCACTGCGGCCAGCCCATTGCATTCGGTTGCAAGAATCACTCCGCAAGGAAAAACGTCGCTTCAGATTGCAGGTGGCACGTTCAAAATCGATATTGGAGCTTATGAGGGCGCAGTATTCGAGTGGAAATAGCTTAAACAAGTAAGTACGGGAAATCGGAGGTGGGAGTGATCGCAGCAGTAGACATTGGTGGAACGAAGATAGCGGTTGGGATGATTGACGGCGATGGCAGGGTCTTGGCGCGTCTGGAATGCCCGACAGACGCCGATCGTGGTTACCACGAAGCGCTGCTGCGCATCGTGGAGATGCTGCAAGCCACGGCACATACTGCCAACGAGCAAATCTCTGGCATCGGGATCGGATCTACAGGGCCGGTGTATCCGCTGACTGGCGAGATTGGCGATGTCAACTTCTTTCCTCATTGGAAAGGCGAGAACCCGGTTCGAGATCTTGCGCAGACCTTTCAGGTGAAAGTCGCCATGGAGAATGACGCGGACGCAGCCGCGCTGGGTGAGGCAGGCTGGGGTGCCGGCCAGAACAACGGCAGATTGATTTACGTGACGGTCGGAACCGGAATCGGCACTGGGTTCATTCTCGATGGACAGCTCTACCGCGGAGTCGATCAATCTCATCCAGAAATCGGCCATCATCTTATTGATCCATCTGGGCCGCCCTGTTTGTGCGGCTTTCGGGGATGTTGGGAGTCTCTAGCGGCCGGGCCTGCCATGGTGACGTGGCTTGAAACAAACGCACCGTCGGACTATCCCCATCGGGGCGATCTGACAGCCAAGAGAATCTGCGAACTTGCTCAGCTGGGGGACGATTGGGCATCGCGTGCGGTTGACCGCGAGAGCCGCTACCTCGGCTTAGGCCTCGCCAACCTGGTCACGATGTTTGTTCCTGAAGTCATCGTGCTCGGAGGCAGCGTCATGAAAAGCGCTGTCCTGTTTCTGGAGGGAATTCGTAAGGTCATAACTGCCAGTTGCCGATTGGTTCCCTTCGAGAGAACGGAACTGGCTCTGGCCTCGCTGGGCGAAGACTCAAACCTGATTGGAGCCGCCAGAGTCTGGTACCACCGCTTCGGCTCGGAGAGCGGGACCAGTGCAATCTGATTTCTCTGTCCTCGAAGGCGCATATCTGCGGGATATTCTCGATCAACCCCGCGCGCTCGACGAAACACTCGCTGAATTGAAGGTCTCGGAGACACTGCATCAACTCGCGGTGCGCCTGCAGCAAGGAAAATTCAAGACAGTTGTCCTCACCGGCATGGGTTCTTCTTTCCACGCCCTCCATCCCCTCAACATCGAGCTGATCAATCACGGACTGACTGCCATGATGGTCGAGACCTCGGAGTTGCTGCACTACCGGAACCGCCTCTTCGATCCGGCGACGCTGATCGTCGCGGTTTCGCAATCCGGACAGAGCGCAGAAGTTGTCCGCTTGCTGGAAATCAATCGTGGCAAGTCATCTGTAATCGCGATTACCAACACCCCCGGTAGCCCCTTAGCGAAACATGCCGACGCTACCATTCTGAGCCGTGCTGGTGAAGAATTTTCGGTTTCCTGTAAGACCTACCTAACGGCTCTCATGGCTTTGCAGTGGCTTGGCGATGTGATTTGCGAGCGTGATTTGCGACGTACTCAGCAGGAACTTAAAGCAGCCAGCCCAGCGGTTCGGGATTATTTGTCTCACTGGAAAGAACATGTACAGAGTTTGGCGCAGCTGCTTAAGGGCATTCGACATCTTTTCCTTGTTGGCCGGGGGGCCTCGCTGGCTGCGGTTGGAACGGGAGCGTTGATCGTTAAAGAATCCGATCATTTCCACGCGGAAGGCATGAGTAGCGCTGCATTTCGCCATGGTCCTTTTGAAATGCTCAGCGACGAAACTTTCGTTCTTGTCTTCGCCGGCGAAAACAAGACTCGCGAGCTCAATCGACGCCTCTTCGAAGATGTTCGTGGCCAACGGGGTCGGGCCGAGCTTGTGGGGGAAGGCGCCGCTTTTCCGCCTTGCGAGTTGCCTTCCGCTCCGCGATCCATCCATCCGATCGTCGAGATACTCCCCGTGCAGATGGTTACCCTGGCTTTGGCAGCGCAAGTGGGACGTGAACCTGGCCGTTTCGAACTGGCTTCAAAAGTGACCACGAAGGAATAGCAGACAATGTCCCGCTCCATGCCCAGAAACCGATACATGGTCACCATCGTCTTCCTGACATTTTTTGTAATGTCGTTGCTGACCAATATTCTCGGACCCCTCGTGCCTGACATCATTAACAGCTTCAAGGTGAGCTTAGCCGCTGCCGCTTTCTTGCCTTTCTCTTTTTTCATTGCTTACGGAGTAATGTCGATTCCCGCAGGCTTTCTGGTGGAACGGTTTGGTGAAAAGCCTGTCATGATCGCGGCGTTCCTGGTGGGCACGGCGGGATCGCTGAGTTTCGCGTTTCACCCGAGCTACGGAGTCGCGGTTGTCTCGCTATTCGTGATGGGATCGGGGATGGCGACGCTGCAGACTGCAATCAATCCGCTGTTGCGGGTTGCCGGCGGTGAAGAGCATTTTGCTTTCAATTCCGCTTTTGCCCAGCTAATTTTCGGTAGCGCTTCGTTTCTGAGTCCATATATGTACTCATATTTGGTCTTGAATCTGGGGAGCGAGCACGCCGCTAGAAATCGATTGCTCGAAGTCCTGGCCAAACTCACGCCTCCAACCCTTCCATGGGCATCCATGTACTGGATTTTCGCTGTTTTCACCCTGGCAATGGTTGCGCTCCTTTCTGTCAGCCGCTTTCCGCACGTAGAGCTCACCATCGACGAGCAAGCGGGCTCTCTGGAGACCTACGGCAGCCTCTTTCGCAAGCCAATGGTCTGGGCCTTCTTCCTTAGTGTTTTTGCCTACGTTGGTTCGGAGCAGGGAACAGCCGACTGGATCTCGAAATTTCTTTCTCAATACCATGGCTACGATCCGCACACCACGGGCGCAACCGCAGTCTCATGGTTCTGGGGCTTACTCACCGCCGGATGCTTCATCGGGATGTTGCTTCTAAAGATATTTGACAGCCGCCATGTCTTGATCGGAACGTGCCTGGGAGCGCTTTTGTGCTTGACCGCCGCTTTGTTCGGTCCGGCAAATGTTTCGGTTGTCGCATTTCCCGCGATCGGCCTCTTCGCATCCGTGATGTGGCCGATCCTGGTTTCGCTCGCGCTCAATTCTGTATCAGAACACCACGGTTCCTTCGCGGGCATCTTGAGCACCGGAATCATGGGTGGGGCCGTGGTACCTGTAATCATTGGGCGCATCGGCGACCACTTCGGCCTCAGAGCAGGAGTCTCATTCCTCTACTTCACGTTCGCATGCGTTCTCAGTGTGGGTTTCTGGGCCAAACCGCTGATCACCAATGCAACTTTGAGTTTCAAGAAGGCCGAAGTTCAGCCTGGCTAGAAGTTCCTTCGTGGAGGGAGTCGTGAACGTTATACATCGGATTTTCTGCGGCGCGGTCTTGATCTTAATGATCACGGGCTCACCCTTGGGCCAGACGAAGACGGGAACCGGCAACGTCAGTTCGATCCCTTATCTGAAGTTGACCGAACCTCGGCACGTTATGTCTGACGCTCAACCTTGGGAAGGCGATCAGTATCCCCATACGTTGAGCATCCTGGAACTCAAAAGAGATGGATTCCGTTACTGGGGTTGGTACGGGCTGAATGAAGGACGTGGGATTGGGCTGGCTCGAAGCAATGATCTGGAGAACTGGACCAAGTACGAGAAAAATCCACTGTGGACAAATGCACGCTGGCCCTCCGTTCTCGCCAAAGCAGACCCCAAGCATAAAGGCACTCTCTATTTCGCCATCACCCGGGAGTATGACACTCCCAGTAGCCACATTGTATTGGCTTCATCGCAGGATGGAATTCATCTGAAGGAAGAAAAGGTGCTGGTACGAGGCGTTCCCAACCAGCGCAACCAGAATCCGAATCTTTTTCTCGACCCGCGCTCGCAGCGTTTTTACCTAACGTTTTATCGCGGCAATGACCGGGACCACTTCGAAATCATCAGCAAAAGTGCGATGAGCGTTCAAGACCTCGATAAGGCTCCAGAAAAAGTCCTGATAACATCGACCGACACAGTGGCCGCGCCGACATTGCTCTATGCCAGGAAGGCTCGGAGTGTTTATGGCAAGAAGTCCGGAGTCTATTATCTGGCAACCGAAGTTTATCCCCACCGCTACACAACCGATCCAGAAGGCGAATGGCAGGTTAAAGTCTTCGCCGCAGGCTCACCCGACGGAGACTTCAATCCTGTGGAGGGCAATCCAGTTCTGCGCGGACAGCGTGCCTGCCTGATCCAGCACATCTTCAATGGTCGATTCTACGGATATGACTGCCATCTCGAGACGCCCGATAAATGGATACTTGAGGAAGTAGAGGCAGCTTTGCCCTAAGAGCAATTCCGGCCTAACGAGGACGCCCGGCATTCAGTTTTTAGTCGGCTGCCATGTTCTGTACTACACGGTCTAGGTTGGGATCGAGATTCACATCCAGAGAAGATTGTCCCCTGAGTTCAGCCTGTAGCGCTGCCAGTTGTGCCTCAATATCGTCCACGGCTTTGCGTTTGCGAATGACTTCTTCACGATATCGCCGCAGGAAGTAATCGATAGTTTCGACGCGAATCTTGATCGAGCCGGAGGGCTTGTTCTCGTCCAAGTCCTTGAAACAGAAATACGGTGTGCCGGACTGCTCGATGATGCCCTCGATTACGCCGTAGATGGGAGCGTCATGGCCACATTTGAAGCTCGATATTTCCAGCGCAACCAAGTTGGGATGCCGCGCCGTAAATTTTGCCGCCCACACCTTGTGGTTCGTGCTGCATGAATACGAGTTCTTCCAGGCATCCCCGATATCGAGCGGATGACTGATTACGCCTGCGCGAACTTCCTCGCCGAACAAGCGCTCCAGCATGTCCTCATCCAGCGGCAGCGTATTCTGCGAGAAGATTGGATAGCCCAGCTTTTGGAATTCCTCCATGATCTCGTGGTTCAGACCAGGATCGTGATGGTAGGGTCTGCCCAGCATCACAATGCCGATGCGGTCCTCACGCTCAAGCTGGTCGAGCACCTGGCGAGCGCGCTGGCGAATGCTCTTTTCGTAATCTTCCAAGGCCTTGTAGCCGATTTCGACGGCGCGATCGTTTTCTTCTTGGGACAAGCCCAAGATCGGCTGCCAGGCTTGCAGCATCTGGTGAGCAAACAGCTTGCGATCGGCGAAATTCAGAACCGGATCGAGATACTTGACATTGTGTTCGGCAAAGACATCGTTTTCCTTCGTAAATGCGGCCTTGACCGTTTCCGGTGTCGCCGTTACTGTCGGGCAGGCGTTGGCGCCCACGATCTTTACCAGCGGAGAAGTGAGCACGTCGTACATGGGGAAGAAAATTACGTTCAGCGGTTTCTTGCGATGCTTCTCCTGAATCAAGTTGTAAACGTGCGAAATCCCAATCTTCGCCGGGAAGCAGGGATCGATGGCCCCACGGCTTGCGCCAGCGCGATAGAGATCGGAACTGGTGTAGTCGGAATAAATAATGTTCTCAGGCTGTACTCCCAGGCTCTCCAGATATCCGTTGAAGAGCGGTGCGTACGTATAGATGTTCAGCACGCGCGGAATGCCGACGCGAAGTTTCTTGCGGTTTTCCATTAACGGAGTGCGTTCTTTGGCGGCCTTGTTCCAGAACGTTTTCGTTGGAATCGGGTCGGCGACATTTTTCGCATTGACCGGGCGGAAAACCTCATGGGCGGCGAAGTCCACGAAGTTGGGATACTTGTCCTTGATCTGATCGAGGCCGGCCTTGATGTCCTTCATGTCGTTGATGTCTTCGACCAGTCCTTTTTCGCATGTGGCGATGATGAGGCGCTGTTCGCCATGCATCAGCGGGACCTTGGTGACTTTTTGAATCGGCACAAAGGCTAGGTCGTCCTTGGGCACGGTACGAATGTCGATGAAAGTGCGGAGGCAATTGTTCTTGCAGAAATTGCAACGAGTGCTTTCATTGCGCGTAGTGCGGTATTCAATTTTTCGGACCGCTTCCAGTCCAACGAAGCTGGTCTGCAGACCGTTGCGCCACAAACGAAGAGACTCAACCGCGGCGCCGATCGCGCCGGATTCACCGCAGAATTCGTGAACGATGATTTCCGGCTTCTTGCCCGCCGCGCGGAAGCTGTTGTGGATGAAGTCCACTTCCGCCTTCACCACTGCCATGTTGTTCTGCGTGCCGCCCTGCAGCACGAAGCGCGTACCCAGCGCCGCGAGATTCGGAATGCTGGCCACGTACAAGAAAACATTCTTGGGAAGAACGGCCGCGAGCCCAGCAAGAATCTCCTCCGCCCGCCAGCCTTGCCGCTGGAAATTCACAATGTCCGATTGCATGAAGACAGCGCATCCGTAACCGAAGACCGGCATCGATTGCGCCGAGAACGCGAGATCGGCGTACTGTTCCACGCCCAAGCCAAAGCCTTCGGCAGTGGATTGCAGGAAATAACCGTTGCCCGCCGAGCACTGCGTATTCAGCTTGAAGTCCTTCACGCGGCCCTTATGCAGAATGATGATCTTTATATCCTGACCGCCCACATCAACAATGACGTGAGGATCTTCATAAAACTTCAGCGCTGACTCGGTGTGTGCCACGGTCTCGACCAGCGCTACATCGGCGTGCAGGACATCTTTCAAAATATCTTTCGCATATCCCGTAGTCGCGACTCCCAAAACCTCGAGCTTGGCTTTCTGCGCCTCCACCTGGCCGCGCAGATTCTCGAACATCTCAATCGTGTCCTGAATCGGATTGCCATTCGAGAGCTGGTAAGCCTTGCACAGGATGTCACCGTTTTCATCGAGCAGAACGGCCTTGGTCGAAGTTGAGCCGCCGTCGATTCCGATAAACCCTCCCACCGTTTGATTGGTATGAAACCTTGCCGGAGTGAACTGCTTGCGCCGGTAGGAGATTTTGAACTCGTCAAGCTCTGTGTCGCTGGTGGTCAGCCCTTTAGCACCGGACTTGGCCTTCTCTTCCTGGCGCCCATAGTCGATGTAGTGCACCAGCTTTTCGTATCCCTGGTAGCAGCCGACGCAATCTTCCTCGCTCCTGCCGAATTCAATGGCGCCCATGGCGGCGAAGTACTGCGCGTTTTGCGGGACCTTGATAAGATCCTCAGGCTTTGCGCCATCGGGAATGGCAACCTTGCGCTCCTGCCACATGCGTGGAATATTTGCCTGCCACGCTTCGCGCATGCCTTTAATGAAGCTGTTCGGCCCGCCGAGAAGCAATACGTGCGGACGCAGCGTGTGGCCGCGAGTGAGCACACTTAGATTTTGCAAGACAATGGCTTCGAATAATGAAGCCATTAATTCATCTGGTGGTGTACCAACTTTTTGCAGGCCGTTGATATCGGTCTCGGCGAAGACGCCGCACTTACCAGCAACTTTGTGGAGCTTGATTCCGTGGTATCCCTGTTCGCAGAGTTCCAGCGGCGGAATTTTCAGCTTGGCGTTGATCTTGTCGATGACCGCGCCCGTTCCTCCCGCGCACTTATCGTTCATGGAAGGAATTTTCTTCTTACGGCCAGTTTCTTCGTCATCTTTGAAGACTATGATCTTGGCATCCTGGCCGCCGAGTTCAATTACCGAATACACTTCGGGGTGCATCTTCTCAACGGCAAGCGAAACTGCGGTAACTTCCTGCACGAACTTGGCGCCAATCTGATCGGCGATCGCTCCACCGCCAGAGCCGGTCATAAACATTCGGGTGTTATGACGATTGATGCCGACCTCTTTTTCCATGCGCCGCAGGAATTCCAGCGTCTTCTCCGGCTGCTTCGTCTCGTGGCGCTGGTAGTCCTGCCACAGCACGCTGTCGGTCGCCGCATCCACGACCGTTGCTTTGACCGTGGTTGAACCCACATCGAGCCCAACCATGAATTGCGTGTGGTGATCGTGCGGTTTCTGCGGAGGCAGGGGAGCGATGCTAAAAAGCTTCGGCTTCTTGTCGTGTTCCAGATGATCGTGCATTACATCTCCGATAATAGGCCAGAAAGTTATTGAAATGTTGCGAATAGGAGTTCCGCCATCCTGTGCGGAATTAACTTCCAAACAAGATGGCGGCTCACAAGGGGGTTAGGCGGCGTTCGGGAGAGCGATTCCTGGAACGCGTGACCGTTTTCTCCACAGTGTGGTCCTATCCATGCGATCGCTGACGTGCAGAATGAATTGAGCTGCAGTTCCCGCAACCCCTTCGTGGTGCGGCACATGGTAGAAAGGCCGACGCAGTTCGGGATGCTCGGCAATGAAATCCCGGATCTGGTCGAGACTCTTTCCCGTCGACTTGAGACACTGCTCAAACTCGGTCTTAGCCTTGACCTTCGCTTCGCCCAACGCCATTTGCACGCGGCTGTGAGCGTTTACTTCGCCTTCGCCGGAAGTTTCAATCGGCAGGAATATCATGTCTTTGAATTTATTGACGACCGCCGATTGCACTCCATCCGATTGTGAAGAAGGCATGCAGCCGAACGGCTTCAACGCCAGCACCATGTGGCACATCTTGTGCACGGTGTAGTACACGTTCTTGCCCACTTCTAGGTGGCCTTCGCCACCGCGCGCAAATTGGTTGTAGAAAGGATGCGCCATCTCCGCAAGCTCCGTTTGAGGGACCAGGTGATGAGTAATGCCGCCCATGTTCTTGATGGTACGGTGGTAGAAGAACTGCCACGCCTTCTCTCCGAAGCCAATGCCCCACAGCTTCTTATGCAGACCGAAATAATTGGCTAGATTCTTCTTGAGTTCATACCATTCTGGATTTCGATGCGGACGGTTTACCGGCCACTTCGCAATGGCGTGCGCCTTCGCCTGATACAAAAGGTAAGCCACCCAGGTTGCAATTGGTTCCACAATGACTTGGGCGCCCTCTCGCTCGAGAAAATCGAACATGTGGAAGTTGCCGTCGCCCTCGGTAATCTGCGCCCAGAACTCGCCAGTGATTTTCACAACCGGCTTGACCTTGGTGCGGTCAACCTCGATCCGATCCATCCGCTCCCGGGCAGTGTGCAAAGCATTGAGATAATCCTTGCCCCACATGTGTTCGTGCATCTTGCCAAACACATTCGCGGTGTTTCTCAGCACTTTGTTGCTCTTGAACTTTGGCTTGAGCCAATTGGGAGCGCGCTGCTCAATCTCGAACGAGTCACGATTCCTGAGATCGTCGCAAAGGCCATCCACCATTTCCCGGAACACGCGATCGGTCTCGCCTTTATTCACCTCGAAGGGCCGAATCTGATAGATCAAATCGTTGATCACGTCGCCGAGGTGCATGGCATTCAGCATCCCAAATCCGAAGTCGACGGTGAATTTCAGTCCGGGCTCACCAGAAGCTGCTTTGATGCCATCGCTGTCTTTGAAGAGCAGAACGCGGAAGCCGTCGAAGCCAGCGTTCTTCAATGCGAATCGATATTCCGCCTCGTACATTCCGAAGCGGCAGGGACCGCACGATCCCGCGGTAAAGAAGACGTAGTTATTCAGAATCTTGTCGCGCGACAGTCCTTCTTTTTCCAGAAACTGTAAATACTGCACCAGATTTCCCACGGTAAAATAGGTGGGATTGCACTGTCCGTTGTTGCCAAATTCTTTGCCGGTCTGAAAGGCTGCGACATTGGGGACCGGTAGTTTCTCGCAGCGATAACCGCAACCCTGGAAGACGGCGCGAATCAGATCTTCGTGCTTCCATGTAAATCCGCCAAACAAAATCGTGACGCGATCCCTCTCCTCGGCTTTGAACGCCCGCTCCACTGGGCGATGAAAGTGTGTCGGCTGGTCCAGACCAGCGATCTTGCGCAGTCGAGCGCGTTCCGCCTCCAGGCGCTGTTTGATTTCCTCATCGTTATCAATCTGTACGAGATGCGTAGCCATTATCTTCCTCCGACATATGCGGTGATTTGATTTTGAGCTCTGGAATTGCAGACGAGCGAATGGCGGTGCAAAGAGACGTTGTTGCAGAAACAAAAAGAATGGAAGGAAACAAAACTTTGACTGGCAATTGGGACGCGCAAGTCTCCGCAGAAACCCAGCAGATTACTCTTAAACCTGCGATCTAACATCACCGGAAACTCCTATAGCGTGTTACAGGAGGCTCAAGTTGTACACCAGCGAGAGACGTCTACAAACGAGTCCCGGGCGCCGGATAAGCGATAAAACCCGCACCACTCGCCAACTTCCGCCAGCTTGTATTGCCCCAACTTGCAAGACCTCAGGCAAGGTCTTGACCCGGTTAAGCGAAGCTGCCACTCACGCCTTGGAATCCGCGGGCAGCCTGTTTGAGCACCCACTTAACGACCCTTGAGTCGTTGTAACAGAAACCCAGGTTATGATTCAAGGTGGAAAAGCAGTGGGTCTGGCACGATTTTTTCATTTCATCCAATTGCGGAACGTCGAACTTGTGATTTTCGATGACTCCCCAATCGTGGGTCGCCGAATACATGGGGAAGCAGGGAGCCAGACTGCCGTCTACTCGGATGATGATCGAGTTCTGTCCGGCGCGGCAGTTCCAGGGTTCCACGTTGCCTCGCATAAAATCCTTCATATCCTGTAGACGCTTGACCGAGTTCACCATCTTGTATCCCGACTTGTTTTTCTCGATCAGCCAATCGACCAGTTCGTCGACCTGTGGCCAGTGCTCCGGATAGATGAACGTGTCATTGGCATCGTAGTGTTTGAAGTGACTTTGCTCGATCATCGGGGATTCGTTCAGGTGATAATCGGTCGCGATGCCGTGGTCACGCGCAATCTCCGTGAGCTGCTTCACGTCTTCCATATTGTTGCGGCAGATGTTGATGTTGAAGAACACGGAATATCCGTACTTGTACTGTTTGCGCGCCAGATAATCGAAATACTTTCGCACTGGAGCGAGTGCCTTCGGCAACCCTGGCTTCTCATCGACCGCGTCCACGGCGAAGTTAAAGATAGCCACCCCAGCATCCGCTAGCCGGTCAATCACATCCGGACGCAGCAATCGGGCGTTGGTCGGCATGTAGATCCAGAAGCCTTTCTTCGCTGCGTAATAACAGGCCTTGTGCACCAGTTGTGGACGCAAGAGCGGTTCGCCGCCCATAAACGCCAGCACCCGGCACGTCGTCGAATGCAGCCAGTCAATCGACCGCTTCGCTACCTCTTCGGTCATACCTTTCACGCTGTTATCGAATGCCCAGCAGTAATGGCAGTCCAGATTGCACTTCCATTCGGTAAACAGGTAGGCAATGATTGGGTGAAACGCTCCGGGCAGCACGCGAGACTTCATGTATGGGAATAGCCACCCGTTCATGGCCCGCAGAACATATGGAGCAGACCAGGGTCGTTTCCCTACTCTAGCGAGTGCCAGGTTAGTTTCATAGTTGTCGTCCTGCGCGAGCAGGTCGGGCCGCTGGGGGAAAACGGGTTCGGGAAACTTCTCTCCGCCGTCTCCGGTCAGCACTGTTGGCCTGGCGGCCGGAGACTTAGTCAAAAGGTTGTGGAGTGGTACATCAAGGCGGAAGGTTTGAGGAGTTTCTCTCTCACCGTAGAACTTTTCTTGCGCGGTGGGCATACGTTCTGTTCCTCGTCTGTAAAACTTTCGATGAGTTCCTAAAAGATAGGTTGCAGAGAAATTTTAAGAATTTTCCAAATCTGGGAGTCTTGGGCGGGAGTCAGATTTTGTTTGCTGCGATAGAGTTTGGACTGAATCCAGTCCACCTCAAGTCACTGTACTTCCCGGATCTGATTTCGCCGAATCATCCAGTATCCGGCTTTTTCAGGGCTGGTTTATATTGTACTTTGAACGACTTACGTGACTCCGGGTGGCCGAACTAGCGCTCTCGAGCGTAGTGGCCATCCCCGACGCGAGGATGGAAGTGGATAGAGCAGTCGATGTATTCGGACTCCACAAAGGTAGCAGATCAGTGCTGCGATTTGTGCCTGAACCTGCAGATCCTGGGACGATTGCAGGGCTTTCCATAGGCTGGGCCTTTAAGGGGCCGGTTGAAGGCATAGTAAAGAGGCGGTTTTCGACTGACTCGCAGTCACTCGACCTCTAAGGCTCAACCGCTCGATCGCGACGACACTAGCGCAAGAAAATCCCTTCCACTAAGAGGAAACCGGAATTGCTTTCGATACTCAAATAAAGCATCAAGCGGAGGTTTGCTGTGAGGAATCTTTTTCATCGGCCTCAGTGGATGACAGTTCTAACGAGTGTAGTCGTTGCCGGAATGTTTATTGCGGGCGGCGAGACATTCCCTGCGCTCTGCGCGGGGCAACGCCCTGCTCTTGCCGGCCAGTTGTCTGCCTCGGACGTTCTCGCGCTCCACGGCATGGTGGATTCAGGTCGTAATGCCGATCTGCGCTGGTCCGACTTTGCTCCCTATAAAACAGAGGTCGCCAAACTTTACGAGACGAACGGTTATTCTTTGCTTTGGATTCAGAACGGCCGCCTTCGTCCCCAGGGCCTGGCTGTGATCGAGCTCTTACAAAATGCGGACGCTAAAGGACTCGATCCCGAAGATTACGACGGCTCGCGATGGCAGGGCCGCCTCCTCAAGCTGAGGCAAAATCCGTCTAAACAAGAGTTGGCCTCGTTCGATACCGCGGTTACGGTCTCGGCGATGCGCTACATTCGTGCCATCCACTGTGGCCGCGTAAATCCCAAAGAATTCAAATTTCAGCTCGATATGGGGGGAGACCAACTCCCGCTGGCGGATTTCATTCAGACCCAGGTTCTGACAGCAGGCGATCCAGCGGCCGAAATCCAGAAGCTGGAACCGCCCTTCTTGGGCTACCGGAAGCTGCTCGCTCTCTTGCCGGTTTATGAAGGATACGCAAAGCAAGATGACGGACAGAAGCTACCAACGATCACGAAGACTGTGCGGCCTGGCCAAGCCTACGCTGGCGTGGTCCGCCTGGGGCGGTTTCTTCAAATCATCGGCGACATTCCTGCGGGCGCACAACTGAATCCGAATGCAACCATCTATGAGGGGGCGCTCGTCGAGGGCGTGAAGCATTACCAGGACAGACATGGGGAAACTCCCACAGGCAACCTTGACCCGCGCACGATCAATGAGCTCAATACGCCTCCGGCGGTCCGCATTCGCCAGATCAAGTTGACGCTTGAACGGTGGCGCTGGCTTCCGCATTCCTTCTCGCAACCACCCGTGGTTGTGAATCTTCCTGAGTACCGCGTACGCGCGATGAACCCGGATGGCACCGTCGCCTTCTATAAGAACGTCATCATTGGAAAAGCCTACGGCCACAAGTCTCCTCTCTTCGAGAAAGAAATTCAATACGTGGTCTTCCGGCCCTATTGGGACGTGACTCCCAGCATTCAGCGAAACGAGATCGTGCCACACATTCAGAAAGACCCGAACTACATCGCCAAGCACAATTTTGAAGTGGTCACGCCCAAAGGCGAGGTCGTAACCGACAATCAGGTGAGCCCGGAGGTTTTAGAAGGCATAAGAACACTTCACCTGATGGTGCGGCAAAAGCCCGGCGAAACAAATTCTCTGGGCCTGGTGAAGATCATCTTCCCCAATCCGGATAACGTGTATCTGCATGGCACAGATGCTCCAGAACTGTTCTCGCAGGACGTCCGCGATTTCAGCCACGGGTGCATTCGTGTAGAGAAGCCTGCGGACCTCGTCGCCTGGGTGTTGCGAAACAATCCTGGCTGGGATTTGGAGCGGGTAAAGGCCACGATGAACGGCGAGAAAAACAATCTTCAGGTGAACCTCGTCACGCGAATTCCGGTTCTGATTGTCTACGGCTCGGCTGTGGTGAACGAGGAAAACCAGATTCGATTTTTCGACGATATCTATGGTTATGACGCAGAACTCGATAAAGCGTTGGCCGCCGGTCATCCCGATGCCTGGTAAAGGCCCTAAACAAGGCGACCAGCAAACCGCATCTAACGTAAAATAGGTCTAATGCGGCAATACATTTTGAGTGGCAGGGAAGCAACGTCGGCGTCATCTCCGAGAAAAAAGAGCAAAAACGGCATTCGTCGTTTGTCACTGATTCTCTTGTTTCTGCTGGCACCGCTGCTCGGGCACGGCGGCACGGAAACTGCGTCCGCTGGCGCGCACGAGTATCGGCTACGCTTCTATCACACTCACACCGGCGAGCGACTGGATGTCGTCTATCGTCGCGGTGATCAATACATCCCCGAAGCGCTAGACAAGCTCGACTATTATCTACGCGACCACCGTACCGGAGATGTGCATCATTTCGATCCTCGGCTCTTCGATCTTCTCCACGACCTGACCGCGTCGCTCGGCGATTCCAATGGTGAAATCGATGTGATTTGCGGCTACCGCACGCCGTGGAGCAACGAATTCCTGCGCACGCGCAGCCCGCACACCGGCGTAGCGCAGCACAGCCTGCATATGCAGGCCGAAGCGATCGACATTCGTCTACCTGGGATTTCGACCTCGGAACTGCGTGACGCAGCCCTGCGACTGCATCGCGGAGGAGTGGGCTACTATCGCAGCTCGGACTTCGTCCATGTCGACGTCGGGCGTGTGCGCCATTGGTAGTTGCTGCTTAACGCTCCAACAAATAAAAAGAGAGCAGCGCGAAGCAACGATGGCCCTCATCGATGCCGTCCGTTGAGAGCCTCAGAGTTAGTCGCTTTGAAGTGGAGCAATGTCGGCTGCGCACAAGCCGTTTCCGCCGACCAGCAGAAAGCACACAAGAAGATCATCCAGATCGTGCTTGCGGCGAAATTCCCCGAGAAATTGAAAGCGCAAAGCGCTGCCCCAACTGCCTAAAACCGTTCGGGGCGTCCGAGCGTGCCCGAAATCAACTGCCGAAATCCTCTAAGTATCTTGAAATCTTGGTGAGCGCGGAAGGATTCGAACCTTCGACCCATGCCTTAAAAGGGCATTGCTCTACCAACTGAGCTACGCGCCCATCCCTGTCCAAATAGTTTACCATTGGCCGTTCGATTGGACTCTTGACGATCCCTGCAAGAATGGAATGAACAACAAGCGAATAATCAGAGTGCCCGCGACGCCGCCGAAGAAGGTATAGACTGGTCCAAGTGCGAACCGCATGACGCAAGTCTCCGTAGACGGGCACCTCATCGGCGTGGACGTAGGCGGCACCAAAGTCGCCGCCGGTCTGGTAAATGACGCGGGTGAAATAACTTTCCAAACGCGAACGCCAATGGTGTCCAATGACGCCGCCGCCGGTTTAGCTGCGGTGGTTTCGGCCATCGACTCGGTGCGAGCGGAAAGCAATTCTCATTCCAGCGCGATTGCCGGCATTGGAATTTGCGCTCCCGGCCCGCTCGATCCCCGGACCGGTATCGTCATCAATCCGCCAAATCTCCCGGGCTGGCGCAATTTCCCTCTGGCGGCTGAAATATCAAAGGCTTACTGCTTACCAGTTCGTGTGGACAACGATGGCAATGCCGCAGCCCTGGCGGAAGCCTTGTGGGGAGCGGGGCGCGGCTATCGAAACGTGTTTTGTGCCACGATCGGTACAGGGATTGGAACCGGCATCGTTTTCGATGGCCATATTTATCATGGCCGCACCGGCGCGGCCGCCGAGGGTGGTCACAACACTATCGACTATCGTGGGCCGCGCTGTGGATGTGGCAAATTGGGCTGCATAGAAATTCTCGCGTCCGGCCCGGCGATCGCTCGCAGAGCTTCCGAAAAAATCGCGAAGAGCGGGCGACCGTCTGTGATCTCGGAGTTGGCTGGAGGCCGGGTTGACCGCGTCACCAGTGAAATGGTCGGCAAAGCTTATGCGGCAGGGGACCTGCTCGCCAAGGAAGTTTTGCAGGAGACAGCCGAGTTGCTGGCCGTGTGGCTGGGTAATATCGTGGACTTGCTCGAACCGGACGTAATGATTATTGGGGGTGGTGCGGGCGCGATGCTACGTCCCTTCTTCGGCGAGATAGAGGAGCGGCTCCCGACTTGGTGTGTGAATTCCCATTGCCAAGAAATACCGCTTCTGGCAGCCCACTACGGAGCAGATGCCGGCATCGCCGGAGGAGCCGCGCTCTGCCGTTGAATTCCTTTTAGCTACGCACGCATAAACCAGTCAGCGAGCTTCATGCCCTTGCTTTGTCGATCATCGCTTCCCATATCCCTTTTGACTTGAGAATCAATTCGATGGCCTCGCGAACGGCACCGTGGCCGGCGAGAGCTTTCGTCGTGTAGTGCGCCGCCTGTTTCACTTCGGGAACGGCATCGCAGACGGCAACGGCTAGGCCGACTCGGCGCATTAAGGGAATATCCGGCAAATCATCGCCGATATAAGCCACGGCAGAATCCGAGACCCCTGCTTTCGCAAGGATTTCCTCATAGGCCGGCATCTTTACCGGCTGCTTCATATAGATAAAATCCATCTTCATTTCGCGGGCACGGCGAAGCAAGGCGGCGCTTTCACGACCGGTAATACATCCCGTGTGAAGGCCAGCGGCTTGCGCAAGAGTCAGCCCTTGGCCGTCATGCGCATCGAATGTCTTGATTTCGAGCGCGGTGCCGTCGGTTTGCGAAAGCAGAGTAACGCTGCCATCGGTCATCGTTCCGTCCACGTCCATGAGCACAAGTTTGATTTGCGCGGAACGCTTCTTGAGTGCAGTGGAAATTTTATGCGGACCAGCCAAGAGGCCTCCAAATAGAAAATATGAAGAAATGTGAGTCTAAGGCAAAACCGGGTCACCTGACCACCCATGACGGCCTTACGCTTTGAGTGGTTGTTTCCCGACGTGATTCGTATCACCACGCATTGTGACCTTGGCCACGGTGGGGATCTTCCGCTGGGGACAGAATCGCAAGACTCAATTGTTTCCGCGAGCGCTTAGGGCGATCTGGCTCGCGGGCATTTCCATCCTTCAGCGGAGTTATGGGAAGGCACTTATCTTCAAAAACAAATCATCAACTGGGAGTGAGGAATGGAAAATGAACACAAGCACCGAGTCGTAGCATGGTGGAGCTCAGGCCAAACAGGCCTCGCCAAGTCCGATTCAGCCCCGAACGCAATCCACTTTGCCGCACCGCCGCAGTTCGGCGGCCTCGAAGGCAGGTGGACGCCTGAAGACTTATTCATTAGCGCGGTGGCGAGTTGCTACACCACCACGTTCCACGCCATTGCCGACAGCTCGAAGTTCGATTACAACGACCTGGAAGTTGAGGCCGAAGGAATCGTAAAGAAGACCGGAACCGGCTACGCCTTCGCCGAGATCGTGCTTCGTCCCAGTCTGACTATTCCCAACGAAGACAGCCGGGAGCGAGCCGTCACTCTTCTGCAAAGAGCTCGGGAATTATGTCTGGTGTCGCGAGCTCTTGCAACGGCTCAAAATTTTGAGACCAAAATCAGAATCAGCAAGCAGACTTCAGCATAGGCTCGCGATAACCGCGATCGACAGGTTCAGAAAAATTGACGCGAGAACTCTAGACTGAAGTGTTTTGTTTCGGCTGAAAATTTGCGACGAGAACCTAGTGTGATAAATTGCCAGCTACAGCTGGCTTCGCTTGTTCTGCTTCGATCTTTTGGATGGTGGCCCGTAGCCAGGCTCCAAGCGCTGCCTCGATCTCCTGCTGGGTTCCCGTGCGATATAAGTTCTCGAGAGTTTCTCCTCTTATAGACAGCGGTATGTGGATGCAGGGAGTCTGCTCTTTGCGAGCCTCTTCCGGAACGAATTGCATCAGGAGGCACTCGCTGCAAGGTTCTCGGTCCTTGGAGTTAAAGTTCATGCAGGTGGGGGAATCTTCGAAAACAAGCCGCGGCCGCCAGGATTCACGCGGCAGACGTCCGTAGCCGCCCTGCTCCAGGAACTCCAGCTCGAACTTCAGCACGTCCAGCAAGTTGCGTTGGTCCCTTGCCATAAGCCTACCTCACCCGACATTTTGGTCTTCAGGCTTGAGGCACGCCGTGACCGGCGTCACAGTCTGGCGTGAGAGCGGTCACGCCCAGCAAGTGTGCCGATTGTTCCACCGAATATCGCGCTAACATGCACCTGTGACCGGGATCACAGAACCCGCCCACGAAGAAAGTTCAATATTGCAACATGTTTAGATGTATCCTCGCTTTCGATGTCGTGGCAGGAAATTTAACTGGAGCTCAATGATGAAGAGAATCGAATTCAAAGTGTTTACGATTGCAGCGGTATGTGTGGCTTTTCTAAGCTTTTCTTTATCAGCGCGTGCGCAGGATGCATCGGCACTCTTCAAATCAAAGTGTGCCATGTGCCACGGAGCTGATGGGACCGGCTCGGCAATGGGTAAGAAGATGGGCGCCCACGACTTCACTACGGCTGAAGTCCAGGGAATGACGGATGCCCAGCTGACGGATATCATCACCAACGGCAAGAACAAGATGCCCAAGTACGGCAGCCTCAAGCCGGAAGAAATTAAGGGCTTGGTGGGTTACATCCGTACTCTCAAGAAATAGTCCAGCTTTTTTGCAAAGCTGAGTTGTCTGATGTGGCGCACGATGCGCCGCAAAGGGTGGAGTGTGTGTGCTGAGCAACAAAATGAAGGGGAGTGAAGGTTTTCAATGAATCTGCGAGAGCGAATCCGGGACTGGGCGCAGCCAATTTATTTTCTGGGGCAGAATGCCGTCACTCTTACCGGTGCCGTAGTCACAACTAGCACGGCACTTACCACGATTGCTTTCTGGTTCTACGACATCTTCCTTCCCGGGCCACCGCATCCCTACATCGGCCTGCTGGTCTACCTGATTCTCCCAGGTATTTTTGTACTTGGATTGCTGCTGATACCGATTGGGATCTTGCTGAGGCGGCGAAGTCTGCTGGGAAGTCACACACTCCCGGCAAGCTACCCGGCAATTGATCTGCGCCTGCCCGTGGTGCGACGCACTCTGGAGTGGGTCGGTTTTGCCACCGTAGTAAATCTTCTGATTATTGGGACCGCATCGTACCGCGGAGTCGAGTACATGGATTCGACCAGTTTCTGCGGCACGACCTGTCACACCGTAATGGCGCCTGAGTACGCAGCCTATCAAAATTCGCCGCATTCGCGCGTGGCTTGTGTGGAGTGCCACATCGGCCCCGGAGCCGGGTGGTTTGTGCGATCGAAGCTTTCCGGCCTGCGGCAAGTGGCAGCTGTCACGTTCCACACTTACTCTCGCCCAATTCCTTCGCCGGTCAAGTATCTTCGCCCAGCGCGTGAAACCTGTGAGCAGTGTCATTGGCCGCAGCGCTTCACCGGCGACAAGTTCCTGGTGAACACTAGCTATAAAGATGATGAAAAGAACACACCGCAGACCGACGTATTGCTGCTGAAAGTCGGTGGACGCACCTGGCAGGGATCCGTGGGTATTCACGGGCACCATCTCGCCGATAACGCACGCATCCGCTACATTTCAACCGACCCGGAACGGCAAACGATTCCGGTCGTCTATTACACCGACGATCAGGGGAAGACAACGGAATTTATTTCCAGCGATGCCAAGCCAACTCAGCAGCAGTTGGACAAAGGAGAGCATCGCACGATGGATTGCGTGGACTGCCACAATCGTCCGACACACACTTTCGAGTTGCCCGAGAACGCAGTCGACAAGCAGATGTCCCTGGGACGCATCAGCCCAGAACTCCCCTATATCAAGAAAAAAGCGGTGGAGCTTCTCAAGGTGGATTATCCGGCGCGGGATGTCGCTAAGGAGCGCATCCTAGATGAACTCAATAATTTTTATCGCACGAATTATCCCCAGCTTTATGCGACGCGGCGCACGCTGGTGCAGCAAGCGGGCGACGAGGTGGCGAACATCTACCTTCGCAACATCTTTCCAGAGATGCGCGTGACGTGGGGCGTTCATCCCAACAATCTTGGGCACAACGACTCGCCGGGATGCTTCCGCTGCCACGATGGCAGCCACACCAGTGCCGATGGTCAAACCATTACCAACGATTGTTCCGCATGCCATCAAGTTCTGGCTGCGGGTGAAGAAAATCCAAAAGTCCTGAGTGATTTGGGAATGAAATGAAAAGCGGAAGTAAGTTCCTGTCGGATCAGACGCGACGCGCGGTGGAAGTCGCAAAACGATTCGGTCTCTTCTATAAAGTCTTACTCCTTGTAACTCTTATCCCATCAGCATTCGCACCCGCAACCTCGTGGGCTCGAGCCCAAGCGAAGTTACCACCTCCTCTCAAGCAGGATGAAAGCTGTCTCGCGTGCCACGGGCAGGCGGGAATGACTTCGGATAAGGGCAAGAGCATTTCGATTGATCCCGGCAAACATGCAGCCAGTGTCCACGGTACTTTGAGCTGCAAAGACTGCCACCAGATCATCAAGGACTATCCCCACCCGGCAAAAGTAGTAAAGGTTCAATGCTCAACCTGCCATGAGGATGAGGCTGCCCATGTGCCCAACAGCGTGCACAGCGCGCTGGGCGACGAAGCTTGCGAATCCTGCCATGGGAATCACCACGAAATCGCGGTGGCATCCCAGATGGCTCCGGCAAAGTGCGCACAATGCCACGCCGACGAAGTGAAGGAGTTTAAACAGAGCATACACGGACAAGCTGCCGCGGCTGGCGATCCGGACGCACCCACCTGCGTCTCATGTCATGGGTCTATCCACCAGATTCAAACCTCGAGTGATGCCGCTTCGACCATTGCGAAGAAAAACCTGCCGGACACGTGCGCTTCCTGTCATAGCAATCAGCAATTCCTTTCTCGACATAAAATTCCTTTTGCGCATCCCGTCGAACTTTATAAACAGAGCGTGCATGGGCGAGCCATCGTAGATGGAGACGGCGCGGCCGCAACCTGTTCCGACTGTCATGGTAGCCACGGGATCTTGCCCTCGCAGGACGCTCGCTCAAAGGTCAACCACTTTAATATTCCAGCTACGTGCGGACAGTGCCATACCGACATTGCGAAGACGTATCTGGAAAGCGTGCACGGACAAGCCATGAAGAACGGCGTGTCTGGCGCGCCCGTGTGCAGTGATTGCCACGGAGAGCACCTGATCCTTGGGCCGAAAGAACCCGGATCGCTGGTAAATGCGGCGCGGGTCTCAATAACGACCTGTGGACGATGCCACGGCGACGAGCGGCTCGAACTTCGTTACAACCTGCCTTCCGACCGGGTGCCTTCATTCGCTGACAGTTATCACGGCCTGGCCATGCGTGGCGGATCCCAGAGTGTGGCCAACTGTGCTTCTTGCCATGGCATTCACAATATCTTCCGGACGGCCGACGCGCGCTCCACGGTGAATCCGGCGAACCTTCCGAAAACGTGTGGTACGTGCCACGCGGGGGCGGGTGAGAGATTCGTCATTGGACCCGTGCACGTGCGAATCACAACCGGACCGGCCCATCCCGTGGTGCAGTGGATCCGGTGGACGTACTTGACCCTGATTCCGATGACGCTGGGTTTCATGATCCTGCACAACCTGCTGGATTTCCTGACCAAGCTGATCCGCCGTCAGCCACGACACGAAACCAGCGCCCAAGTCATGCGGATGAATCGAAACTTCCGCATTGCGCATTGGGGCGTGATCCTAAGCTTCCCAACGCTGGTGATTACCGGCTTCGCACTCAAATATCCGGAGGAATGGTGGGCGCGTCCCTTGTTGCTGCTGGAAGGGCATTTCGCATTTCGCGGCATCGTGCATCGGACTGCGGCGGTTGTGCTGATCGCTTCCACTATCTATCACGTGATTCACCTCGCGACGAATCGGCGCGACCGCTTGTTCCTGAAAGCGATGCTGCCCGAGTTGAAGGATGCCACCGACCTGCTGCAGGTATTCGCCTACAATCTGGGACTCTCGAAGACCGAACCTCACTTCGCGAAATTCAACTACGCGGAGAAGGTGGAGTACTGGGCATTCATGTGGGGCACGGTCGTGATGACCGTCTCGGGCTGTCTGCTCTGGTTCAACAATCTCACGCTCCGCTACTTGCCCAAGTGGGTCTCGGATGCGGCCACGGCTGTGCATTACTACGAGGCCCTGCTCGCGACCTTCTCCATTCTGCTGTGGCACTTCTACATGGTGATTTTCGATCCCTTGGTCTATCCCATGGACACTGCCTGGGTCAATGGGAAAGTGCCAGCCGACCACTACCGCCATTCCCGCCCGGCCTATTACCGCGCGCTGGAAAAAGCTCACCTGATCGAACGGCCCGACGAACCTCAGGACTCAGAGCAGGCGCTTGAGAGCGCCGACGGGGCTTCGGTCGAGACCAAACCTTAAAGGTAAGCCACATCCGCGCGTGATCAGGGCACAAGAGAAAAGGGCCGACAAATGTCGGCCCGAGGGGAAGTCTAACTGTTCAGGCTGTGATCAAGGACTCCAACGCGATGCGGCTCGGGATCACCAGAGTGGACCCGCTTTGCTGGATCAGATGCTGCTTCTTGAAGCCCGCAAACAGGCGGCTGACGGTCTCCCGCGACGTGCCGATCATCTGGCCGATTTCCTCGTGAGTTAAAGCCAGCTTCATTTGGCTGGGATGTTTGGAATCAGAATTCTGGTCGAGCCATCCCACCAGCAAGCGGGCCAGTTTCTCGGTGGCCGAGTCGGAGAGGATAAGGTCGCGGATTTCGCGGCAGGTAAAGGCGTAATCCTGGCTAATGTGTTGCGTCACCCAGAGGGTCAGTTCCCCGTGGACCCGCATGAGCCGAAGCAAGTCGCTCTGGCGCAGGAAGCTGATCTCGCTCGGTTCCTGGGTCTCAGCGGTGGCTTCATACTGCCGTCCGGAAACCACGGCCGCCACTCCCAGCGGGCAACCAGGTTCAACGATTCGCAGAATCAGAGTCCTGCCGTCGCTGCCACAGATCGAGAGTTTCACTCGGCCACGGCGAACGATGAAGATCCCCCGCGGAACTTGCCCTTCGGCGAATAGGACAGCTCCGGTGGGATACATCGTGGTCACTGCCTCTTGCTCCAGAGCACTGGCAACGACTGGGGGAAGATCGCAAAAGTTTCTGTTTTGCAGATTGTTGATCGGTTGTGTGGCCATAAGGTGCCTCCGCGCACCTTTGCATAGGGCAAGCGCCGTGCCACTTCGCGCGTGACTGCCGGAATCGCGCTCCGAAGCGTCTAACTATAAGAAAACAATTAACTTGATCTCATATTGTTAAATGGAATGATTGCTCTATCTCCGGCCAAGCAGTGCCGAAAGCTGGGTGCTTTCCCACACCGCTGTGTGATCCTCGTCACTACTCGCGTGGTTACGGGGCACCAGAGACCGCCAGTTCTTGGGCAGAACAACGTCCGGATGGGTACTAACGTTTACCCCAGGTTGGCGTGCACGGTGTTCAGAAGAGAGGTTCGGCTAAACGGTTTTTCAAGAAGAGTCACGCCGGGCTTCAACACTTCGCGATTGGCCATCAGTTCTCCGGTGTAGCCCGACATGTATACGACTTTCAGCGTTGGGTGGGAACTGTTTAGCCGTTCCGCCAATTCGGGACCGCTCATCCTTCGCATCACCACGTCGGTTAGCAACAGGTCAATTCGCCCCGGATGAGATTCTACCCATTCGAGGGCGGATTTTCCATCATCCGCTTCGACTACGGTGTAGCCATGTTCTTGCAGGAGTTGCCGAGTCAGGCTGCGCATGATTTCGTCGTCTTCGACTAGCAGGATCGTACTCCCTTGCCGCGTCGGACTAGCAGTCTCCACCTCAGGTTTTGCTGGGATCCCTAGCTTATGCTCCGCGCTGGGAAGATAGATCTTAAACGTGGTCCCGTGACCCGGCTCGCTGTAAACCAGGATGTGTCCGGCACTCTGTTTCACGATGCCATACACCGTGGCCAAGCCCAAGCCGGTTCCTTTTCCCACCTCTTTGGTTGTGAAGAAAGGCTCAAAGATGCGCGATACCGTGGCTTCGTCCATGCCGTTGCCGGTGTCGCTGACGGCGAGCAGGATGTACTTTCCGGCTGCCACGGCCTGTTGCTGCTCGGCGAGAGCATCATCGAAGTTCACCGCACCGGTTTCGAGAATAAATTTGCCGCCGCGCGGCATGGCATCGCGCGCGTTCACCGCGAGGTTCACCACGATCTGGTCGAGCTGGCCAGGATCCGCCTCAATGATGGCTGAGGGTGATCGCGGAACAATGAGAATCTCAACATCATCCCCCAAAAGCGGGCGCAGGAGCTTGCTGATCTCCCTTAAGCGCTCGTTCAGATCCAGTATCTGGGGCTGGATCGCCGAAGTGCGGCTGAAGGCCAGCATTTGCTTGGTCAAGGACGTACCTCGCTCGGTGGCCTTCCGGATGTTCTCGACATAGACTGAAGGCGGGGCCGCGGGATCGATGCGGTCGCGCAGGAACTCCGTGCAGGAAGTGATGATTGCCAGAATGTTGTTGAAGTCGTGCGCGACTCCACCTGCCAAACGCCCAATCGCCTCCATCTTCTGGGCCTGACGAAGCTGGCTCTCAGCCTTCTTTTGCGCCGTGATGTCGCGTGCAATCACGGATGCTCCCACGACTTCGCCGATCGCGTTGCGCAGGGGAGACACCGAGAGAGACATATCCAGCCGTCGCCCATCTTTGGTGACACGCACTGATTCGTGATGATCGATGCTTTCGCTCCGGGCAATTCGCTGGAGAATCTGCGGGATTTCGTCGGCGCGGTCGCTGGGGGCCAGAAGCGAGATATGCTTTCCAACTACCTCTTCTGGAGCATAGCCATAGATGTGCTCAGCTCCCTTGTTCCAACTGGTAATGATCCCGTGCATGTCCTTGCTAAGGATCGCATCCTCGGAAGAATCGATGATCGAGGCCAATCTGGACCGGTATTCTCCCAGCTGTTCGATCGTGCGCCGGTGCAGTTCCTCGTTCGCCCTGCGCAACTCCTCCTCAATTCTCTTGCGGTCGCTGATGTCGCGGATCGCGCTCAGTACGAACCAGCCGGTTCCTGTAGAGACCGGACTCAGACTGATCTCCACCGGAAATTCCGAGCCATTGCGACGCCTGCCGTAAAGATCCAGATCTGCTCCCATGCGCCGTGTCTTTGGCGTTTGGGCAAAGTTCTGCCGATGCTGGTGGTGCTGGCCACGGTAACTGTCGGGTACCAGCACCTCGACTTTCTGACCGATCAACTCTTCACGGTCATAGCCGAATAGCTCTTGGGCTTGTGAGTTTACTTGAACAATTGTGCCGTCGTGGTCGACGGCTACGATGGCATCCGGAAGCGCCTCCAGGAGCTCAGCCGAAAGTAGACCAGCAGACATAGTTTTGGCCGAAGGACTGATGCCCTTATTTTTCTGATCTGATGAAGAACGCAACATGTGCTATCGCTCGCTGGTCGAAACTTCCGATATTAAATCTAGTCGCAACCCGCCAACCTGTAAAGGAGCGGAGCTGAAGGGAAGATCAGCTTCTTTTTCAATTACTTATCCGGTCTACAGGGACCTTTCCTTCGGCCCTTGATGTGATCTAGATCACAAGCAACAGTAATATTGCTCACGGTCGTCCCAGCGTGGCTTTTGCAAACCTACAACGGGAAGCCAAGAAACCATGCTTAAGCTGCAGCCATCTCTGAATGTGCAAACCGATTCGCGAGCTGGCTATGAAGTACAGGAAGACAGATCCGCGCTCAATGCCGCCCAGAAAGATCGCCGGCGAGCGCTGATCGTGCCCCGTGAACACGGAGCCTGGGGAATGTTGCTGGTACCACTGGCGACCGGAGCAGCTGTTGGTTTGTTCAGAGGTGGATTACTCGTTCCTATTCTACTTTTGACGATAACCGTGCTGGCATTGTTCTGGCTGAGAACGCCATTGGAAAGTTGGTTTGGTAGCACCGGCATGCGCGTCCAAAACAGGGAAGAACGCCAAATAGTTCGGACTGTCGTTCTTCCCCTCGCTACGGTTGCTGCCGTTGCTCTGATCGCTTTGTTTTGGGGAGGGAAGAATCGAGAGCTGATTTGGTTGGGAACCATCGCCAGCGCAATGTTTGGGGTGCAGCTTTTCTTAAAGAGATTAGGACGATCGACCCGGATGGCGGCGGAGATGGTGGGTGCGTTGGTCCTGAGCTCAACTGCTCCCGCCGCATATTATGTGGCCACAGGCCGGCTCGACGCGAGAGCATGGATGTTGTGGCTGCTCAATTGGCTATTTGCCGCCGATCAGGTCCACTTTGTTTGGCTAAGGCTTCGCGGCATCCGAGCTTCCGGGCTAAGAGAAAAGTTCGCAACAGGCTGGATCTTCCTGGCAGGAAATCTTTTCCTCGTCGGGATATTGGCGCTGGTGTATCACGTCATTTGGTTGCCGACACTTGCCTGGATCGCGTTTGTACCCATCTTGCTTCGTGGCTTTGGTTGGTTTGTGAGAAAGCCTCAGCCGATGGTGATTCGTCGATTAGGCTGGACCGAACTTGCCCACGCGCTGCTCTTTGGGGCGCTGCTCACCGCCGGTTTCAGCGCTAAACCGTAGAGCGCGAAACGCGCGAGCAACTAATTTCTGGAAAACAAAAAACGTCAAGCTAAGGCTCAGGCAGGCACGGGCGGACGTTTCCTGCTTTGCTTCACTGTCACCGGATCGAGAAACTTCATCATGCCTCGCAAGCGCGCGCCTACGCGTTCGAGCCCATTTTCCTGCTCAGCCTGGCGTGTAGCTTCGAACCACTCCCGTCCCGACTCATTTTCCGCGATCCAGTTTCGTGCGAAAGTTCCGTCTTGAATTTCTTTCAGGAGCTGCCGCATCGCTTGTCTTGTCTGGTCGGTGACGATCCGGGGGCCGGCAGTGTAGTCGCCGTATTCCGCCGTGTCGCTGATGGAGTAGCGCATGTAGTTCAGACCGCCGCGATACATCAGGTCCACGATTAGTTTTAGTTCGTGTAAGCACTCAAAGTAAGCAATCTCCGGCTGGTAGCCCGCCTCCACCAGCGTCTCAAATCCGGCTTTCACCAGCGCGCTGGCCCCGCCGCACAACACCGCCTGCTCCCCGAAAAGATCGGTCTCGGTTTCCTCGGTGAAAGTCGTCTCGATCACGCCGGCACGGGTTCCACCAATCGCCTTCGCATAGGAAAGTGCGAGCTGCTTTGCGGTTCCGCTCGCATCCTGGTGTACGGCCAGCAGCGCGGGCGTACCACCGCCTTCGACGAACACTTCGCGCACGCGATGTCCGGGCGCTTTGGGCGCAACCATGGAAACATCGATATTGGCGGGAGGGGTAATGGTCTTGAATCTAATGTTAAAGCCGTGAGCAAACATCAATGTCTTCCCCGCCGACAAATGCGGAGCGACGTCACGCTTGTAGACGGCGGGTTGCGCCGTATCTGGCACGAGGATCATGATGACGTCCGCCCATTCGGCCGCCTCGCTGACGGAAGACACTTTCAATCCGGCCGCTTCGGCCTTGGCCCGAGACTCGCTTTCCTTGGGAAGGCCAACGCGCACTTGTACCCCGCTGTCCCTCAGGTTAAGCGCGTGAGCGTGCCCTTGTGATCCGTAGCCGATGATGGCTACTTTCTTCGCGCGAATCAATGCCAGATCAGCTGCGTCCTCGTGATACATGGTTGCCATAATGATTCCTTTCGAACAAAAATTATCTCGCATTACACCGACTGCGAGAGGTCGTCATCTGCCGCTGTCCGCTCCGGTTCTTCGGACGATGAAACCGCCACAGACGATTTGTTTCCGCGTCGCATGGCTACGATGCCGGTGCGCACCATTTCCAGAACACCGTAAGGCCGAAGCACTTCCAGCAATCCGTCGATTTTGTCTTCGCCGCCGGTGATTTCGATGATCAAAGATTCGGGCGCAACATCCACTACCCGCGCGCGGAAAACGCTGGCCAGTTCCAAAACGTGGGAGCGAGCCTCGTGCGTAGCCGCCACCTTAATCATCGCCAAATCACGCACGATTGCCGGAACCGTCGTGATGTTTTCCACCAGCAGAACATTTACCAGTTTGTACAGATTGGCTTCGATCCGGCGCGCTTGGTCGTAGTCAGCATCGACGGTGATGGTCATGCGCGACACTTCCGGCTTTTCCGTGCGTCCCACGGTAAGTGAGTCGATGTTGAAAGCGCGGCGGCGAAACAGCGATGCCACACGAGTCAACACGCCTGGCTTGTTTTCAACGTATACCACGTAGGTGTTCAGCATATTGGATTACTCGTCAGCAGCCGTCTCCACGATTGGACTCGGCCGCCGGATCATCTCATGCAAAGCAGCGCCCGCCGCTACCATGGGATAAACCGTATCTTCCTGCTCCACGTGGAAATTAATCAGCATCGGTCCGTCGTGCTGTCGAGCCGATTGCACTGCAGGCACAACCTGGGAGCGCTCAGTTACGGTCGCATTCCGAATGCCATAGGCTGCGGCAATCTTGGCGAAGTCCGGATTCAGGAGCGGCGTGGCCTGGTAGTTGCGTTCGTAGAAGAACTCCTGCCACTGCCGCACCATCCCGAGAAAGCCGTTGTTGATGATCGCTATGTTGATCTTCAGATTCTCCTGCACGATGGTCGCGAGTTCACACATCGTCATTTGAAAACCGCCATCTCCCACGACCACCCAGACCTCCGCCTCTGGACGCGCGACTTTTGCTCCGATCGCCGCTGGCAGGGCAAATCCCATGGTGCCCAGTCCTCCGGAAGTGATCAGCGAACGCGGATCTTCGTGTTTGTAATACTGCGCCTCCCACATCTGATGCTGGCCTACGTCGGTCACCACCACGGTATTGCTGCCGCGCGCCTCCCGCCAAAGATCGTTGATCACATGGGCAGCGTAAAGATGGCCGCTATCCGGCAGGTTCTGAATGTCTCGGACTGCTGAATCCCCTTTCACTCGATCAATAAGATCCAGCCACTCGCTGCGATCAAGGGATTCGACCTTCGGCAACATCACATGCAGAACTTCCCGCAGATCGCCCACCAACGCCACATCCACCTTCACATTCTTGTTGATCTCCGCGGGATCGATCTCCACATGAATCTTCTTGGCATTCGGCGCGTAGGTCTTTAAATTTCCTGTCACCCGGTCGTCGAAGCGCATGCCGAACGCGATGAGCAGGTCGGCCTCTTGAATGGTGTGGTTCACCCAGGCTTCACCGTGCATTCCCATCATGCCCAGGTTGAGGGGATGAGAAGCCGGCAACGCGCCCAAGCCCAGCAGCGTAAGCGCAACAGGAATTCCAGCACGCTCCGCGAAATCGCGTACCTCGCGCATCGCGCCAGATACAATTGCGCCGTGCCCCAATAGAATCACCGGCCGTTTCGAGTTGTGGATTAACTCCAGCGCCTGTTCATATTCCTTAGGAGCAGGGGAAAGATCAGGCCGATACCCAGGCAACTGTGGTTTTGCCGCCTCCCAGTCGAACTCACACGAGGACTGCTGCGCATCCTTCGTGATATCCACCAGAACCGGCCCCGGCCGGCCTGAAGCGGCCACATAGAAAGCCTCGCGCAGAGTGCGGGCAAGTTCGTCGGCCCGCGTCACCAGATAATTATGTTTGGTAATCGGCAGGGTAATGCCAGTGATGTCGGTCTCCTGAAACGCGTCAGAGCCAATCAGCTTGCTGCCCACCTGACCGGTAATACAAACGATGGGAGAAGAATCCAGCATGGCTGTAGCGATACCGGTCACCATGTTCGTAGCGCCGGGACCTGACGTTGCCACAGCTACGCCGGTTTGTCCGCTGGCGCGAGCGTAGCCGTCGGCCATGTGAGTGGCGCCCTGCTCGTGCCGCACCAGAACATGATGGATCTTGCTGTACTTCAGGGCATCGTAGGCCGGCAGGATCGCGCCGCCGGGATATCCGAAGACGTGGGTTACGCCCTCGCGTTCCAGGCATTCCCACAGAATCTGCGCTCCAGTTTTTGTCATGGCTCCAAGTTCCTCTGACTACTACCCATTACCCATTGCTTTCAGCCCGCTGCGAGGGCAGGGAACTAGTTTACACGCGATTGTATGGGTGTTGACTACGCTCCGTAGTTCCGGCATGTGTCTTAATGCCCGCTGCATGCAAATTATCGATGGTTGTCATCTGCCATTTCGATCAGCGCTTGCGCAGCGTTTTTGCTGGTGCGATCAAATGTGACTCGTGTCACTGACACCACCGCACACCTTCGTGTGCCATGGAATGTGATCCTGACCTCTGCCTCTCCACAATGCAGTTCCAAACAATTGAGAAGCAGTATTTGTTGATGAGAAAAGCCATCGTTCGCGACGGATCCGATTTACCTACGAAGCAAGGGAGCAAAAGTGAAAACCAAAAAGGGAGTGATCGGAATACTCACGGGAGGCGGCGATGTCCCCGGCCTGAACCCAGCAATCCGCGCTGTGACCATTCGCGCGCTGCGTGAGGGATGTGAAGTGATTGGCATCCGCCGTGGCTGGGCTGGCTTGGTCGACATCGTCCGCGAAAAAGACTACGACAACAGCGAGAACTTCCAGACGTTGTCCGAGGACCTGGTCAACCGCACCGGCCGCACCGGCGGCACGTTCCTGCACACCTCGCGCACCAACCCCAGCAAAGTGAAGAAGTCCAGTGTTCCAGTTCATCTGCAGTCCGCCTACAACGCCGAAAAGAACGACCTGACCCCAGAGGTTTTGAAGAATCTGGATTGGCTCGGCATCGACTACCTCATTCCGATTGGCGGTGATGACACTCTCAGCTACGGCGTCCGGCTTTATCAGGAAGGTGTAAAGGTGGTCGCTATTCCGAAAACCATGGACAATGACGTCCCCGGCACCGACTACTGCATCGGCTTTAGCACCTGCGTGACCCGCACCATATCCATGACCAACAGCCTCCGCACCAGCGCTGGATCCCACGAGCGCTTCATGGTTCTCGAAGTCTTCGGCCGCTATGCCGGATTTACCGCCATGCTGCCGACCATGGCCGGAGCCGCGAACCGCTGCGTGATTCCCGAGCACAAATTTGACATCGAGCGGCTCACGGAACTCTTGGTTTCCGACCGCCAGAAGAATCCTAGTCATTATTCCGTCGTTCTGGTCTCCGAGGGAGCGATGTTCCAGGGCGGCGAGATGGTTTTCGAAGCGGAGACCACCGATGCTTTTGGCCACAAAAAACTTGGCGGCATCGGAGACCTGGTCTCAGAAAAACTGAAGGAGCTCTCCCCGAAATATAACAAGGGAAAAGCGATCGATGTCATCAATCAAAAGCTCGGCTATCTTGTCCGATGCGGCGATCCCGATGCCATCGACTCCATCGTCCCCATGGCCTATGGCAATCTCGCCCTCGATTTGTTGTTGGGCAAAATCCACGGGCGGCTGGTTGTCCTCAGGAACGGCCGTTACGACAACCTGCCTATCGACACCGTGACCGCCTCGAAAAAAATTGTCAATGTAAAAGAGCAATACAATGTCGACCGCCTGCGCCCGCATTACAAGAGCTTCGAGATGAAGCCGCTATTCATCATGACCAGCGAGGTGGGCTAAGGTTAAATTGCATCACAGTTCTACGCAGCCGCTTCTGACTGATTAGATCCAGCTTAGCGTTGCTTCAACTGCCTCGCCTGAACTAAATCGTTGCGAGAGCAGCGTTTGCTGCTGCGACCTTCTGTGCCTTCCCGCCGAATACCAAGGGCTCAAGTTCTCGCCGCTGCGTGCCGATGTCAACCGTAGCCCACATTTCCATACTTATGAACCCAATTTTGTTGGATCCTGCTCGGCGCGTTGCTTGCGGAGGCAATAAGCCTGCGTGGCTACGACCTCTTACAGCTAGACTCTCCTCGCCGGTCTGGTTTTCAGTGCGTATGAACAGAACATATTCTCCGCCTGTCTCGGACGCTGCTTCCCCAGGTAAAAACGGTCCTTACTATCTATGACGTCCAATTTTGTAAAAGCAGCCATTCGATGCAATCGGCGCAGCCGTCTGCTGGTTCTGCTGTTTCTGGTCGCAACCCTTTCGCCTCCTGACCGTCTCTTCGCCCTCCCTTCAAACAATACCGGGGAATCCGTTGATGTCACATACCACAGCACCGTTTCAGAAGTGCGTCTCGTATTCTTCGCCACGGACGAGCACAATCACAATGTCCAGCAGCTTCAGAAAGACGACTTCGCAATCGTCGACGATGAGAGGGTGATTCGAGAGTTCCGCAGCTTTACTCGCTCGGCCTCAGTCAACCTTGACGTGGTCGTGATGATCGATTCCAGCGAATCTGTTCTGCCGCACCTTCAGCAAGTGACCGCGGACGTGTCGCAACTGATTTTCCAATCGCCATGGAGTTCTGGTGACCTCGTCTCGGTAATCTCATTCAGCGGGATGGAAGCACACCTTCTCTGTGCCGAAAACTGTCGCACTTCGTTCCGCGCCGATCAGATTGTTCCAAAAGGAGGAGCAACACCTCTGCTGGATGCCCTTGATCTTGCCACAACCTTGCTGATCCGGCACAGACAACCAGATGTCTGGCCAGTCATCTTACTTTTTTCCGATGGAGACGACACCATCAGCAAAATATCGTTCCGCCATGTCCGCGAGAAAATACTGGCAAGCGGGACCCAGATTTACGCTATCGACGCCGGCAACTCCAGGCAGTTATCCAACGGAACCGCAACTCTGCAGAGGCTGGCCGGCGACTCCGGAGGGCGCTACATGGGACTCAGCGACGGGCCGGTCAAGGTTCTCAACAACGTGATGGACGATTTGCATTCCGGCCTGCTCGTGACCTACACCCTGCCGAAATCCAGTTCTGAGTTTCACTCGATCCGCATTCTTCCCACTCACAACCTCAACTTACAGTTCCGCTGCCGCTGCGGCTACTATTCTCGCCGCGTCGGGAGCGCTCGTCAGGAGGACGGTCCATGAAGCGGGGATTTTGGTTGGTTCTCTCGTTGTGTAGCGTTCCGAATTTGCTGGCGGCGCAGTTTGGAATCTATCAACATGGCTCCGTCGTGAGGATGCACATGGGCGACTGCATGCTGGGTCATCGCGGAATGATGGTGGCGTTTGGCCCTCCCTCAATTCCCGTCCAGGATTCTTGCCCTGAGTACACACTGGTGTCCCCCAACGTCGTTTATGTCATCGTTGGAAAAACTTCCAATCAGCTCATTCCGCTCGCCGAAGTCATCGACTTCCGTTTGCAAAAAAACGAGCTGGCTGTCCGGCTGGATGATGCGAAGCGCGAAACTAAATTCGAAATCAAGGAAATGTTTGTTCGATCGGACTGGGATCGCATACAACGCCATATCGATGCACAGATGAAGGCTGCGGAAGTTCACGATGCTGAACGATAAAGAGCAATGGCACACCCTTCAAGCGTAGTCGACTGAAGTCCCGTCAGTCAGCCCGAGAAGTGCGGTGAGGAGTCGATTACGCCCCACGGCGCTTCATCACAAAGCAGGCCGGGACACCTGTAGGATTCCATGCGCGGCCTGATCTGCTGCAACCCCGCTTTCGTGTGATCTCCGTCACATTTGCCTGTGACCGAGCTTGCTGTCGATGGCGTTGCTGCGCACGTAAGGTAAACATGGTAAAGGTGATTCATTGATTAAACCTTACACCGGGGCAAATTTCGCGAGGTCTGAGCAGAAAAACCCGAAATCGCCTGTTTCACGGGTAGTCATTCGCAGAATGGCTCCCGGCAATGCGTTCAAAATAAGGATAGTTAGAACAATCAGCATTGGAAATGGGATCTGGCATAGGATGTGCCATATGCCATAACGGATTGGAGCTTGCTCCCGTTTTGAGCGAGGAAGCAGAGGTTCAAGGAGATACGAATGGCCAACGAACCAATCGAGCAGGGAACTAGCGGATCCGCCTGGAAAGCGACGCAGGTGTACGCCATGGCGGCTCTCTGCCTGGTAGTGGGCTTAGCGCTCGGCTACCTTTTCCGCGGCTCGCAATCTCCGGCGCCACCCATCGAAGCAGCCAACCCACAACCGGCCGCAACCCCAGGCGGCATGGCGGGACACATGCCGAGTCTTGAAGACATGAAGAAGATGGCTGACACCAAAGCCGCGCCGCTGATTGATAATTTGAAAAGCGATCCCAACAATGTCGATCTCCTCAAGCAAGTGGGAAACATCTACAAGGCTACTCATCAATTCAAGGATGCAGCCACGTATTACGACAAGATCGTGCAGATCGATCCCAAGAATGTTGCCATGCGTACCGAGCTGGCTTCGTGCCTTTACTACAACGGCGATGTGGACGGCGCTCTCAGCCAACTCCAGCAGTCGCTACGTTATGACCCTAAGGATGCCAACTCGCTATTCAATCTGGGCGTGATCAAGTGGCAGGGAAAGCAGGACGCCAAGGGCGCGTTGACGGCCTGGCAAGAGTTGCTGAAGACAAATCCCCAGCTGAGCGCAGACCGCAAGGCCGCGGTAGAGAAACTGATGGCTGATGTTCAAATGAAAGGTAAGAGCTAATTTCGTGACTTGGCGCTGGCTGGTCAGTGGGCGCGACAGCTCGGATAGACGCACAAAAGAACAAAGGAGCATGGAGAAATGACGGATCAGAATCGAACGAGTTCCATCGAACAATGGACCAGCGTGCAGGCTTACACACTGGCGGTCATCTGTCTGCTGGTTGGAATCGCTGGGGGATGGTTCATACGCGGATCCCAGAATCCCGCCGCGGCGGCGACTCGAGGCGCCACGGAGCCCGTCCCGTCCGGAACACCAGACGGCAGTAACCAAGCTCCGACTCCGGCTCAGATGCAGAAAATGGCGGACACGCAAGCCGGACCGTTGATCGAGAAGCTCGCGGCGGATCCGTCCAATGCCGTGCTGCTGGAAAGCATCGGCAACATTTACTATGACGCGCAACAGTTTCCCACAGCCATCGATTATTACCAGCGCGCTCTCAAGATTTACCCGGAAAATACCGGTGTTCGCACCGACATGGCAACGGCGATTTGGTACACCGGCAACGCCGACGGCGCCATCGCCGAATTCCAGAAATCGCTTTCGTACGACCCAAACAAGGCCAATACGCTCTTCAATCTCGGTGTGGTCGAATGGCAAGGAAAGATGGATATCGATAAAGCCGTCGCTAATTGGCAGAAGTTGTTGGATAAGAATCCCGAGTATCCGGAAAAAGACAAGGTTCTGGAACTGATGGCGCAGGCAAAAAAGCACTCAGGGGTCAAACCGGGAACGCCGGCAAAGTCACTGCAGTAGCCTCGTGATCGCCGGGCCGCGGGCTACGTGGCGCAGTACCCGCCCGCTTTGTGGAATTCACGTGCCCCCTTGATTTGCTACACGTGGCACCCCTACGGAAGCTACTTCTGAGGCTTCCCTACGCGCGCCGCGGTAGCAAACATCATGGCCACCGTATCCAAGTCTTTCGGCTTCACCTTTCCCGGCGGAATTCGCGTGCGGGTCAGGTCTTCGAGCGTCAGTACCAAATCCCCAAGCGCCATCGAGTCGACCAGTCCGGAGGAGACCAGCGGTGTGTTCTCGTCCATAATCAAGCTCGGCTTTCGGATTCGCCGAAGAATATATTCAATCATTTGCGTTTCTTCTGCTGTCATGCTGATTTACACCCCTAAAACTCGAAGTTGAGCTCCGGATGCTCTTTCTGCAACTTCTCGAGGGTCGTGGATCGCGCCGCTTTCCCTGCGGTGCTCTTCACGATCCACTTTGGTGGCTTTAAGAAAATCATCCCGGCCGTCACTCCCAAGCCGGCTACGACTCCGCCGCGAATCTCTCGTTCAATGTCCAGCGCATTGGCGAGAAGTTCTTCGCTTTCCACCTCAGCCACGATGACAATCTCTTCGGTTCCGAGATCGGGATTGTAAACACCCATCGCAATCACCCGGCCGTCACGAATGGCTGGGTGGCTTGCCGCAATCTCTTCAATATCCTGCGGGTAGATATTTTCGCCGCCTACAATAATAAGGTCCTTCTTTCGGCCGACCACATATAGTTCTCCTTCCAGCGTGAAGCCCAGATCTCCAGTGTGGTACCAACCATCGACGATTGCCTTGGCGGTGAGGTCGGGACGGTTATAGTAGCCCTCAAACAGGCAATCACTTTTGACAAGAATTTCGCCGACGTGGCCGTCGGGGAGGAGAACGCCAGAATCCGATTCGATACGAATCTCGTGGTTGGGCAGCAGACGGCCCGATGAGACAAATGGGACCGAACCAGACGTTCCCCCCGCAACCGGGACGATCCGATGCGAACTCCGAAATTGCCGCCCATCCGCCCAAATGCACGCGAGACCGAGGTCCACGGGGTGGCCTTTGCGGTTCTGCGGTGGCGGAACTGAGGGCCGCGTGTCTGACTGTGTCACGGCGAAAACGTTCTCTGCCATGGCGTAGGAGGTTCGTAGCACACCGGGTCGTAGTCCATTTGCGGCGAAAGCATCCTGGAACTCCTGCATGCTGCGGGCTCGCACCGGCTCGGAGCAATTGATCAACGCGCGGACAGAGGACAGATTGTATTGCGCCCGCCGGTTCGGCCGCGTTCGCCGGGGCACGAATTGAAAAGCAAAGTTCGGCAGCCATGCCAGCGTGCACCGATGTTCGGTGATTACCTCCAACATAGTTTCGGGATGCATCACCCAATCGACCGGCGATTGCATCACGATCGGGATGTGGTAAACCATGGGCAACATGAAGCAAGCGATCAGACCCATGTCGTGGTAGAGCGGAAGCCAGCTGTACACCCGGTCTGTCGCGCTGTCAATCTCCAGTGCTTGCGCCAAATGTTCCAGATGACGCAAGACGGCGGCGTGAGTCAGGGCAACCCCCTTCTGAAGTCCGGTGGTTCCAGCTGAATGCTGGATGAAGGCAATGTGATCGCCTTGAACCTGCGGATCGGGAAGTACTTCGCCACCGGGAGCTTTGCCATCGCCGGCGCGAAGCAGTCTGGTTTCCTCACCCAAAAATACTCCGCTAAGCACACCATGAGGAATTTGCTCGTCGATGACTACCAGCTTAGCGTGCAGGTTCGCCGTTACCCCGGCCAGTCCGGACCGGTATTTCGAGGGCTCGAACTTGTCATTGGGATAGGCGATGAATGCCGGCGACGCGCCGAGCATCATAGCTCCGGCAAAAACCGTCATTGCAGGAATGCCTTGCGGCATGATGACGATCACCCGGTCGCCTCGGCTCGCGCCCTGAGCCCTGAGTACTCCGCCTTGCAACCTGGCACGGCGGCGGAACTCCGCAAAGGTCACGGTCTCTTGCTCGTCCTCATTGACCCAGGCCGTCACGAAGGGACGGTCGTCGGGAGCTTTATCGAGAGCCTCGATGAGAGTGGAGTATCGCGACACACGTCATTCTAGTACAGGACCTGTAGAGGACATCGCGTGTTGTAACCCTCACCCAGGCTCATTACTATGGTTGCCTGTTCAAAGAAGGACTACGCGGGTTGCAACGCTAGTCGGCTGTTCGTTTCAATCGCACCAGGGGGGAATATTGTCACGATACATCCTGTACGCTCTGGAGTTACTGCTATGCACCGTAATCTTTGCTAAAGTTCGCTCCCGACCAGTGCGGCAGGCCGTTCTTCTGATTGCCAGCTTCACACTCTATATCAGTTGGGGACCTTGGTTTGCGGCTGTCCTTCTTACCTCGACCTTGATGAACTACTTGCTGGGGGCATGGCTTCGTCGGAAGCGATCCGGGTTTATTCTGTCTGTCGGTATTCTCCTGAATCTGGCGCTGTTGAGCACATTCAAGTACCTTCCGGAAGCCGCCATTCACCTTCCTGTATCGTCGTTGCAGAGATTTTCGCATCTTGCCCTGCCCCTTGGTATCTCGTTCTGGACCTTCCAAGCCATGAGCTACCTGTTTGACATTTACCAGGGCGAGGACATCGAACCGTCCCTCTTCGAATTTGCGCTCTACATGGTCTTCTTTCCGGTCACGATCTCCGGACCAGTCTGCCGCATGTCCGAAATGCTTCCGCAATTTCGCTCCGAGAATGCTCTGCACTGGCAGGACATTGGACGAGGTTTCCAGCGGATCGCAACCGGCGTGTTCATGATGCAACTGGCCAAACTGCTGGGACAGGGAATACTTGGTGGCGATGGAATCTTCTCCGGCTTCGATCACCTTACGCGATGGACCGGCGCCGACGTCTGGTGTTTGGCTTTTGGATACGGCTTACAGCTCTTCTTCGACTTTGCTGGCTACTCGCACATCGCAATCGGTGCAGCTAAAGTTTTGGGGCTCACTGTACCCGAGAATTTTGCCCGCCCATTTCAATCCACCAGTGTCTCGATGTTCTGGACCCGCTGGCACATGTCGCTCTCGTTCTGGATTCGCGACTATGTCTTCTTTCCATTGATGCAGATGCGCCGTGAAGCCTGGTGGCGAAACATGGCGTTCGTGGTTTCGATGATCCTGTTCGGACTCTGGCACAAAGCCAGCCTTCTCTTCCTTCTGTGGGGCTGCTATCACGGGGTACTTCTCGTCTTGCACCGCCAGATGGAGGGACTAGAGCGGAAGTACGACTGGACGCCGCCGGAGGGTCCCTGGAACGCGCTTTCCTGGATCGCGACCATTAGCCTCGTGAGTCTGGGATGGATATTCTTCCGCGCTAACTCCTTGCCGCAGGCTCGCGAGATGCTCTCGGCGATCTTATCGCCGGCGAGCTATCTTTCCCACTTCCTGAGTGGCAGCCTTTATCTTCTGATTTTGGTGCTCGCCCTGGGATATGCGATGGTTCTGTCGGTGATCGAAATGCTGAACCGCTATTCGATTGAGCCGGAGCCTTCGAAGGGGGCAGCCCATCCGGGATTCATCGCGCTCCTGGCTCGGTGGCGCTGGTTTTGGATTCCTACCCTTTACGTCCTCGTATCGCTCTTCTTGTTGATTGTGACGTTGTCCCAAGGAGCCAGTACAGCTCAGTTTATGTATCGGAACTTCTAGCCATGTTGAATATTCCTGCGCTTTGTGATCTTTGTCACAAGAAGCCGTGATAATCGCCACTGTTGCGGGCAGGTGCCCTGGCTATCGTCAATACTAGCTAGCTGGGCTGGACGGGATGGTCGCGGCTTTGCACCCGACGCATTTGGTGCACTGTAGTTTTCATGGCGTGTCCTCAGCAAGACCGAACACTCTATAGTCCAGTGCCGTACCGAGAGCATAGATGACTGTACCTGCAGACGTGCAAATCACGGAAGCCGTCCCGACGCCACTCCGCGGTTCCTGGCGTCGCTGGTTATCCATCTCGGCCACTGCCATTCTGGTTCCGATTCTACTGCTCGTGGTGGCGGAGGCGTTGCTGCGCATTTGCGGAGTTGGGACGCCAACTGACGCAATGCGTCCCTGTACAGACCAGGGCCGCCCTGCGTATTGCGATAACCAGTTTTTTGCCGCGCCCTTTTTTCCACCAGGTATGTACCGGACGCCGCGCCCGTACGTGATTCCCGCAAGAAAGGCGCCGGGAACCTATAGGATCTTCGTACTGGGCGAGTCTGTTGCTTGGGGAGATCCCGATCCTACCTACGGATTTGCCCGCTACCTCGAGGTGATGCTCCGGGAACGCTTTCCCCAAACAAAGTTCGAGGTCGTCAACGCCAGCATTACTGCCATCAACTCGTATGTGCTGCTGCCCATGGTGAAGGACCTGGCGCAATACGAGCCCGACCTCTTCGTCATTTACACAGGCAACACCGAGGTTGTCGGTCCTTTTGGGCCAGGAACGGTCTTAACGCCTTGGGATTTGAGCCTCCCGGCCATTCGCGCCAGGATCGCGCTCAACTCCACTAGACTTGGTCAACTTATCGGGAAGGCCTCTGGCGGTGGTAGGAATAATGCGGCCGAGTGGCGTGGCATGGAAATGTTTCTGGACCGGCAGGTGCGCGCAGATTCTCAGCAGATGAAGCCGGTGTATGAGAATTTTGCCGCCAATTTACGTGATATCGGCGCGGTTGCCCGCCGTTCGGGGGCTCATGTCCTCATCAGCACAGTAGCCACCAACTTAAAGGACTGCGCTCCTTTCGCTTCACTCCATCGCGAAGGCATTCGAATGGATGAATTGAATTCCTGGGAGGGATTAGTCCAACAGGGCGCAGCTCTCGAAAATGCGGGATCGTATTCCGAAGCCATCAAGCTGTATCTGTCGGCGGCAGATATTGATGATCAGTATGCTGAACTCCAGTTTCGCATCGCTCGTTGTCTCTGGGCCATGGGTGATTTCGCCGAAGCCAAGGAGCGGTTCGTGCGCGCGCAGGATCTCGACACGCTTCGTTTTCGCGCCGACAGCAAGTTGAATGATGTCATTCGTACAGTAGCGGGTGAGGGCTCGGGCATCGGCTTGGTTGACGCGGCCGCTGTTCTGGCTGCCGAGAGTCCGCATCAGGTCCCGGGCGGCGAGCTCTTCTACGAACACGTGCATACGAATCCCCGCGGGACCTACCTGCTGGCCCGTGCGTTCTTCCAACAGGTCGTCAGCATCCTCCCGCCCGAACTACAACGTGGCGCTACGGGTGCGGATGTTATTTCCGAGGAAGATTGTGAGCGTTTGCTCGCATTTACGCCCTATGATCGTGTACGCGTCGCGGGACTGGTTCTAAGCAAGCTGGAGCGGCCTCCATTCACAAACCAACTCAACCATTCCGAAGAAGTCCTGCGGCTGAAAAGCCAGACTGAAGGTGCGAATCTGGATTACGGCCAGATAGTCGCCGAATATCAGTGGGCCCTCATGCAAAACCCACAGGATCGGCTCCTGCACCTCAATTTCGGATTCCTTCTGCACCGCTACGAACCTGCGGCAGCCGAAAAGGAACTGAGGGCAGCCTTGCCCTATGACAACGCGCCGGTCCTCTGCAACTGGCGCAAGTTTGACTAAGCCGGTGGTGCGGGCTTGCCGCTCATGTGATCTCCATCACATTCGCGAGTGACGTAGAATGCTGCCCGTTTGTTCCTTCCAATTTAAGGTAATTAGCAAGGTCAAAGGGTGCTAAAGCTCTTGAGGGATGCCGGCACGGTCTTGAGACCGGCAAAAGCTGGACTCCAGGTACGACCGGGGATCTGTAGAAATTAAGACATTGCAGTTAGGCCGCTTAGAGGAATCGCTCGGGCTGAGAACGGTCCTCAAGGCAAGTGAGTTAAGGAAGGCTAGTTCACATGAACTACAACAATCTTCGTTTCTGCAACCGGTGGCTGGTGATACTTGCGCTGTTTGCGCTGGGCGTCCAACCTGCGCTAGCCAAGAATGCTCCCCTGGTTTCGGGTTCTTACCAGGTGGTCGAGAGTAAGGATCTCGGGTCCGAGTCACAAATCCAGATACGCATCCATCTGGTGAACCACGGGTCGTCTGATTTCTCCATTCAGCGAATGACCCTTTGGGACCTTTCCCACGCCGATAAGGGGGGAACCAGTGCCTGCGCGGTTGCGCTCCGAGCCCACGCGTCGGCCGAGACGACCCAGCAATTCACCATCCGGCGTTCAGACTACCAGTCGTGGCAAAGGGGATTCCGCCCCCGATTAGTCCTGCAGATGGCAGGGCCGGGCCGCGCCAAGAGCAAGACGGTGGTCAGGCTGGACCGGATTTCTGGCAAGGAGGCGAAGTGATCATGCGCCGCCAGAACTTACCCTTCCTGTTTTCTGTTGCTCTTGCGCTCGTCCTGTTTGCGCCTCACGCTTTGCTGGCCCAGTATGCAATCAGTACGGTTGCCGGCGGCGGGCCAAATAATCTAACCGCGCTCAGTGCCAGCATCGGGTATCCGGGTGGCGTCGCGCTCGATGCGGCGGGTAACGTCTACATTGCGGATTCACAGTCGAGTCATATCTTCAAAGTCGATACGACAAACAACCTCACCGTTGTGGCCGGCAATGGCACTCACGGCTACGCCGGTGACGGCGGACCTGCAACCAGCGCAGCGCTCGACGGTCCCGAAGGCGTTTTCGTGGATGCTTCGGGAAACATATTCATCGCGGACACGCAGAATTCGGTGATCCGGGAGGTCACAGCCTCGAACGGCAACATTACTACGGTCGCCGGCACGGGCGCTGCCGGCTATTCGGGCAATGGTGGCCTGGCAACCAGCGCGCAGCTCTACGATCCGTACGGTGTTTTTGTGGATAGCGCCGAGAACATCTACATCGCGGACACCGACAACTGCCTGATTCGCAAGGTGAGCGGCGGTAACATCTCTACCGTCGCGGGAAACTCCAGCCTGACGTTGCCATGCGGCTACGCGGGCGATGGCCTCGCTGCCACGGCTGCTCAGCTCGATGAGCCCTTCGGCGTTTTCGTCGACGGCTCGGGAAACATCTTCATCGCGGACACCGATAACTCCGTCATTCGCGAAGTCACAATCGCAAATGGCAACATTCAAACCGTCGCTGGGACTTACTATGACTTCGAGTCGACCGACGTTTGTCAATATTCGGGAGATGGCAACCCACCTACCGCCGCCACCGTTTACCTCTGTTTGCCGTCCGGAGTGTTTGTGGACGGCTCCGCGAACATTTTCATTGCCGACACGAACAATCTGGTTATTCGCGAGGTTGTCGCAGCCAGTGGGAACATTCAAACTGTAGCCGGAGACAACGCGCTAGGTGCGGGCTACACCGGCGATGGCGGACCGGCAACCAGTGCGCAACTGAACAATCCAAATGACGTTGTCGTCGATGCTTCCGGCGACATCGTCATCGCCGATACGGACAACTTCGTGATTCGCAAGGTAACGGCCGGAACCATTCAGACCATCATCGGAAACAATACCCTGGCCTATTCCGGCGACACGGGGTTGGCCGTGAACGCGGAGTTGAGCTCACCTGCATCTGTGTCGGTTGACGCCGCGGGAGATATCTTTATCGCGGACACGGAGAATTCAGCAATTCGCGAGGTGGTTGCGGCTTCGGGCGATATCCAAACTGCAGCGGGCAGTATTACGATGTGCGCTTCCTCTACCGCGCCTTGCGGCGATGGCGGGCCTGCTACGAGCGCACAGCTAAACAACCCTCAAGGCGTCTTCCTCGATGCTTCCGGAAACATCTTCATCGCGGACACGGAAGACAATCGCATTCGCGTGGTGAACATCACCACTGCGACGATCACGGTTGCCGGCATCCCGATTCCATCGCTCGCTATCGCGACCGTGGCGGGCACGGGAACAGCCGGCTACTCAGGTGACACCGGAGCAGCCACAAGTGCTGAGCTCAGCAATCCTTACGGAGTCTTCGTCGATAGCACGGAGAACATTTTCATTGCGGATACGGGGAATGATGTTATTCGGGAGGTATCATCGAGCGGAATCATTACCACGGTCGCTGGCAATAACACCGACTGTACTCCAGCTACGGCGACCTGTGGAGATGGCGGAGCCGCAACCAGCGCGCAGCTCAGTTCTCCAGCCGGCGTGTTCCTCGACGCGGCGGAAGACATTTTCATCGCCGACACCTTCGACAATCGCATTCGCGAAGTCTCAGCATCGACCGGCACCATTAACAGTGTGGTCGGGACGGGAGCGCGTGGCTACTCCCCCGACGGCACGGCGGCCATCAGCGCCGCGCTCGATACTCCTTACGGCGTGTTCGTCGACACCGCAGGCGACATCTTCATCGCGGATACGGACAATTTCGTCATACGCGAGGTTTTTGCAGCTACGGGAAACATTCAAACCGTTGCCGGCAACAACACGCAGGGATTCTCCGGCGATGGCGGCCAATCGACCCTCGCGGAACTCAACTCGCCTTTGGGCGTGTTTGGGAATGCTGCCGGGAATCTATTCGTCGCGGACACAGACAATGTGCGCATCCGCCAGTTAGTGCCGGCGCTCTTTGTCACGATCTCACCAAATCCCGTCAGCGTGGTGGTCAGCACCCAGCAGCAATTCACGGCCACGGTGGCTGGAAGCAGCAATTCGGCGGTCACATGGTCGGTGAACGGAACTCTTGGCGGTAATTCAACCGTCGGGACAATCTCGACAGCTGGGCTCTACCAGGCGCCTGCCACAATTCCGACCCCAGCCACAGTCACCATCACTGCGCTTTCGCAAGCCGACGGCAAGTCGACGGGATCAGCTACGGTAACAATTGTCACAGCGCCAACCGCCGCTCAGCCAGCGCCGCAAACTATTTCTCCCGGAGGAACGGCAACCTATTCGCTTCTATTGAATGCAAATACGGGTGCTCCTGGCCGGCCACTTACGCTTTCTTGCCTGCAGAGTTCGTTGCCGCCAAACGCTACTTGCGCCTTTTCCTCGCCGTCGGGCTCTACAATAACTACGATCACTCCGGGGCCGCAAGCCGTACAGTTCTCACTCACCATCGCCGTTCCCACCGGTTCGGCGTCCCTGGGAACGCCAAGCGGGATGGGGTTGCACTTCTACCTCGCTTTCTTCCCGCTGGCCGGTCTTTTACTTGCCAGCTTTAGGCCTCGAGATAAACGGCGCCCACGGTCGAGGCTCGCCGGAGCATGCGTTTTTCTGCTGATGCTTACGGCTTGCGGCGGCTCAGGAGGCTCGAACTCTTCTGGCACCAATCCTGAACTCGGAACCTACAACGTCAAGGTGCAAGGGGCGACATCAGGGCAGTCCAGCCCGGTAACCATCACCACCGTAGGTTTGACAGTGCAATGACGGTGACACGGCCCGAGGAAACCACCGCTTCGGACTCATCTCGTTCACTCGAGGTAGTCTCCGAACCGGCCGCGCGTGAGAAACTTCGGAGCATGAGTTTTGCGCAAGAGCTGTGGGGACTATTGCAGCGACGGCTCATCCAGATGCTCGTCCTGATCTGCCTGTTGACCGCAGTGGCAGCCCGCGCCATGTTGTTGAAGTTCTCCGTTCTCGATCTCGATATCTGGTGGCACCTTAAGGTTGGCGATTGGATCATCGAGCACCACGCCTTTCCTCACACCGGAATTCTTTCCCGCACGGCCGCCAACCGTCCGTGGTCGGCCTACAGCTGGGGTTATGAGGTGTTGCTGTCCCGCGCCTATGCCTGGTTCGGCCTCGTCGGTGTCGGAATCTTTGGCACACTGCTCACCGTGGCTGTTGCCTATGCCGTGTACTGGATGGTCCGCAGAATTTCGGGAAGGTTCTGGGTTGCATCCGTTCTTGCTACGGTCAGTTGCTCGGCATTTCTGTTCAGCCTGATGCCGCGGCCGGTTTTTATTTCGATGATCTTGTTCGCCGTGACGCTCACCCTGCTCCTGGAATCCCATCGCAACGGTCGTGTCCAGCTTTTGTACTGGCTCCCTCTGGTGTTTTTCGTCTGGGCAAACTGCCACATTCAATTTATTTACGGCTTATTCGTAGTTGGAATGTTCGCCGGAATGCACGTGCTCCAGCACCTAGCTGCGCAGATTGGCATCGCGCCGGACTTTGCGCTGCCCTCCAAACTTCCCGCCGGCAAGGTTCTGCTCGTCTTCGCCGCCTGCGGGCTGGCCACCTGCGTGGGTCCTTACGCCTATCATCTTTATCCCGTGGTTTTTGCCTACGCAGGCTCCAAGTTTCCTTACGTCTTCATTCGCGAATTCCGGGCTCTCACGTTTCGTGCCTTCAGCCACTATGTGGAACTTTTGCTCGGGGGCGCGACGTTCTTCGTTCTGGGGCGGCAGCGGCGCGTCGATCTTTTCAAGCTATCGCTCCTCACTGTGGTTAGTATTGTCGCCTTCCGCACCATGCGCGACTCATGGTTCCTGTGCATTACCGCTGCGGCCCTCATTGCCGACTCCTGGAGCCAGGATGCCGAGCGCGAACCCGACGAGACTTTCCCACAGAAAGCGGCTTTGGCAGCAGTGCTGGCTCTGCTCATGTATCTCATTGCCCTGAACACTGGGTTCACTACCCGCGGTCTGGACGCCGCCATGAGCGACGTGTTTCCCATTAAAGCCGTCAACTTTCTTCGCCAAAACCCGCAGCCGGGGCCGCTCTACAACACTTTCGATTGGGGCGGCTTCCTCACCTGGTATATGCCCGACTATCCGGTGGCGATCGATGGCCGCACCGATCTTTACGGGGACGAACTCGACTTTCTCTTTTTCAACTCAGAAAGAGGCGACGACTCCTACGTCAATGATCCTTATCTGAATGAGGCGGGCGTGGTTCTTCTGGACAGGACGAAACCTCTTGCCACGATCTTGCGCGGGGATCAACGCTTTCAGAAGATCTATGAGGACCCTCTCGCGGTCGTGTTCATAAGGCGTCAATCACAGCCGTAAACGGGCCATCTGAAAGGTCGTCGTTTGTCCATATCCAAACAAATCGATTCCGTCTCCGACGCGAGGCTTTTGCGCGAAGGTCTCGGAGATGGGGAGACAGAATCCGCTTACCAAGTGAACATGCGTCGATGGGGCTTGGTCGGATTACTTCTGGCAATGTTGCTGTTTGCTGCGATTCGTTGGCGTCTGCGCGACATGCCCCTCGAGCGCGATGAAGGCGAATATGCCTACGCCGGGCAATTGATGTTACAAGGCATCCCTCCTTATCAAATCGCTTACAACATGAAGCTGCCGGGAACCTACGCCGCCTACGCTGCAATCATGGCCATCGGCGGGCAAACTCCGGCGGCCATTCATCTCGGTCTGATGGTGGTAAACATCCTGACGATTCTGCTGATGTACGCCATTGGGAAACGCCTATACGGTCCTCTCGCCGGTGCAATTGCGGGCATCTCCTACGGAATGCTTTCCGTTGGTCCCTGGGTCCAGGGGTTCGCCGGACACGCCACGCACTTCGTGATCTTCACGGCGGCCATCGGCCTCTGGCTGTTGCTCAAAGCGAAGGAAGAGCCGCAGGTCTGGATGTTTCTCGTGGCTGGCGTGTTCCTCGGCTCCGCATTCGTCATGAAACAACCGGGTGCGGCCTTCGGGGTCTTTGCAGTTCTCTATCTGGCGAGAGTCTCCGTCTGGAGCACGAGCGAACGAAGAAAATCCGCTTGGTGCTTGCTCGCGCTGACTGCTGGGATGGCAATTCCCTTTGCCCTCACCTGCCTTCTGCTGTGGAGGGCTGGTGTTTTTCCCAGGTTCTGGTTCTGGACCGTCACCTACGCCTACCAGTACGGAACGAACGTTAGTGCGGCTGAGGGATGGCACTATCTGAAGAAGTACTTTGTTCAGGCATCTCTCTCCGCTATCGCTCTATGGATCCTTGCTGGCCTGGGTCTGATTGTCATCTTCTGGAATCGGCGCGCGCGACGCCACTGGGAGTTCCTCGTCGGACTCTTGGTCTTTTCCGGTTTGGCGGTTTCCGCTGGCCTCTATTTCCGTCCGCACTACTTCATTCTGCTTTTGCCAGCACTGTCGTTGCTCGTCGCCGTCGCCCTCAATTGGGCGGCCGAACTGGCTAACCAAAGCAGAAACAAGGCGCTGCAATACGTCGCGATGGCAGTTTTCCCTCTGGCGGTGGTGGTAACCCTCGCGCAAGAATCGAACTTTTACTTTCAAGCTGACCCCGTTTCTGCCAGTCGCTATGTTTATCCCAAGGATCCCTTCACTGAGTCCGCCGCCATCGGAGACTACCTCCGAAGGAATCTCTCGCCCTCCGCGACGATGGCGATGCTCGGCTCAGAACCCCAAATCATGTTTTATTCACGGCGCAGGTCGGTCACTGGTTATCTATATACCTATAGCCTGACGGAGGAGCAGCCGTACGCCGCCACAATGCAACGCGAGTTGATCTCCGAAGTTGAGACGGCTCGCCCGGACTACCTGGTTCATATTCAGGACTGGGTCATCCGCCCGAGGACCTATCCCGCCCTATTTCGTTGGTACGGGAGATACATCACCGAAAACTATCGCCTGATTGCCGTTTTGAGAGTGAATGACAGTTTGCAACTGCGCTCGGAAGAAGAGATCCGGCGAACGCCAGGCAATCTGGATGCGGCCATCTTCCTCTATCAGCGAACCACCAATTGACGCGTTGGCATGCAAGAGCGTCCCGAGACCGTCTCGCGGTGACACCCGCGCGACGTTAGTCTGCTGCTACCGGCCGAAATTCAACCACTAGGATCTCGTCAAACTCCTCCAGAATTTGTGCCGTGAACGCGCCTTGTGTGTAGTTGTCGAGCCATTGCAACGTCGGATACGACGAGGGAGGCACGACAAAAATGAACCTCTGGTGCTTCTGTGCAGCCGCCAGAACGGTTTGGCCTGCAACCCGGATTGTCTCATCGTTCAGATCCATGGGAAGGAAGACCAAAGGGGCATGGATCGGGTAGTAGCTCACTTGCGAGTACAGGGGATTCTCCCCGTCGCTGTTCCCCAACTCGGTCGTATGGTCGGACTCGATGAATGCGCTACAAACGAGTACCGGGACGGTGCCTTCATCCTTGGCAACATTCGCGTTTACGAACGCATGCGCCTGTTTGAAATTTAGTTCGTGCTGTCGAGAGAGCGGCGAACTGTAGGCTTCAAACAAAGTGATTCCCACCAGGCCCACGCAGAAGATCTGCCGCAACACGCGCGAATCGATGTAACTCGTCAATAAAGCCCAGGTGAGGGCGCTGCCTGGCGCGGTGACCGTGAGATAGCGCGGGATGACCAGATGCACCGGGGTAGCAGCGCTGACGGCGAAAAACACACCGGCCGGAACCAAAGCCAGCAAAGGGCAGAGCAGGATTGCCGGGAAAGATTCGCGTCCAGGAAACCTCATTTTCCGCACCAGAGCCGCAACCAGAGCCGCGATTCCAAAACCAATCAGTGTCTGCATCGGAGCGAGCGTGTTCAGTGCCGCTAGACCGGGGTGGCGCAATTCCTGAACAACATGTATGACCTTGCTTTGGTACAGACCCGCAACGCGAAAAACCAGCGGAAGCGCGACGAAAGTGAAAGTAATCAGAACCCCAGCCAGTTGCCGCAAATCCGTTTTGATCGATCTGCGCCGTGCCACCAGATAATAAATCGCAAACGCCGGCAGGATCGCTCCAAACAGGTAATGAAAATAGAGAATTCCCGCCGCCGCCGCTCCAAACAGAATCGCTTCCCGCATCTGTGGTAGCTTCATCCAACGAACGAAGGCAAAAATCGCAACGTTCGTGGCCAGCAACGCAAATGCGTAGGGACGCGCATCGGAGGCGGCAAAGACCACGTTGTATTCCAGAGCGAAGAAGATGCAGCTCAGAAACGCGAACTCCAGATCGAACAGCTCGCGCGCAGCTCGAAACAAAAAGTAAACCGCGCCCAGCATCGCCAAGGTTGACGGAATCTTGAGCGCGATCTCACTGCTGCCCAGAATCGACTTTGCAAACCACAGCGTGTAAAGGTAGCCGATCGAAGAAGGCATGAGCGCCGAGCGGCTCCAGACCTTTCCAAAGCCGCCGCTGACCTGCCAGTAGGCGAGCGTCTCGTCCAACCACAGGGGCGCTCTGATTGCCAGGAACCAAATCGACAACGACGCGACTAAAGCGACAGGATAGGTGAGTTTGTCGAGTATCGAGACAGGTTTTTCAAAACTGGTCTCCACGGCCGCTGCGGTCGCCATCTTCAAGTCCTCACTTCTTCAGCACGCTGCCGCCGGTCGCGGGAGCAACATTGCCGTTGGGCGAATGCGAGGTATTGTGGCAGGTCAACGTGCATGTATTGGTGGCGCGGTTGTAGGAGATCGGGGCGCCGCCATTCGGAGCCACCACGTTAACGTCAAAATTAACCAGCCGCTGCCCGCTGATATTTGGATTGACGCCTCCCATTCCGTGCGCGGTGTGGCATACCGAGCAGGTGAAGCCGGCGGCGATGTGGCTCTGGTGTTGGCTGAAGCTGGTGTTCGACATGATACTGGCGAGACTGTGGCACTTGCCGCACATCGCGTAAGGCCCATTCACGCTCAAGTCGGGATTCTGAAATAGATTTGTGATCAGTTGGCCGGGCGCTACCGCCTGGTTGAATTCGTAGCGACGTTCCAGAATGTGGGTCCACTTGGAACCATGTGGACCGTTTGGCCCTGCTCCTCCGAACTCGCGATTGTCGTCGCTGTTGTGGCAGTCCGTGCAGAATATCTGTGTCCCCATCGCGCGCCCCTGCGTTACGCCATCGAGATTCAGCATAGTGGTCAGCAAGCTGGGCTGCGGCAGAGCGCTATTGCTGACGTGGGTAACCGGATGGCTCGAAGAAGCCGTAGTGCTGAATTGAGGGATAATGTTCAACGGATCTCCGGCCGAAGCCGCACGCACCGGCAGGTATCCATACATCGGCCGAACTGCTTTTCCGGAGCTGCTGCCATGGCAGCGGAAGCAATTCTCGTATTGATTCACCACCGGCGCTACGATAGACATTCCGTCGGTCGCGCTGATTCCGGCGGTATCTCTTTGCGAAACACGGACCCTGGGAGGAGGCGGAAAAATCCCCACCTGGGCTGATCCATGCCCGTTGTGACAATCCACGCAGGTAGCGTGCCGGTTGTTATTCAGCAGCGTGCTCTCGCCGGCATCATGAGGATTCGTCGTGGTCGGGAAGGGATGTCCGACCTTCGGCGCAGCATACTCGGAGAAAACGCTCGGTGGCGCAGGCGTGATATTCGCACCTCCGTTGTGGCATGCGATGCAATCCTGCTCGTTGGGTCCGCGAAGCAGCCGCGCCGGCCCCTGGGCATTGTGCGGGGCGTGGCAGGAAATGCACGCATCTTGCCCCACCGTGGTGTAGCTCCCCACATTCGCTTGCGGCGAAATCTTGTTCTGCACGAGGGCATGGGCACTCGTGGCCCAATCCGCTAGCGGGTTCACTTTGCCGGCCATTTGGCGGGTCGGGTCGTGGCAGGCCAAACACATCTGACCGTTCGAACTGTCGCGGACCAGAAAATTCTGCGATATCAGATCCTTCGCCTGCACGTGGGCGTTATGACACGACGTGCATTCCACGTTGCCGTTGATAAGACGCACCGCCCCGGTTGGATCTCCTGTCGCGCCCTTTGCCGCTAGCGATGCAATCAGATCGACGTTATCTTTCAAGGGCAAAGCAAAAGCGACGGGATGCGACGGCTGCAGATTAGTACCAAAGACGTCGTAGTTGTACATCGATCCGAACATCGTGACCTGCCCAAACGCCGCCGTAGTTCCCGGCGCCACGGTCCCGTCGTGGCAGGAGAGGCAAAGGTTGCTGTCGGCTCCCATCATCGGCTGGGTTCCGCGATTTGTTTCGGTATCGCTGGTGTACAAGCTATAGCTCTGGACCGTCAGCTTCTGATTCCACAACGGAGTTCGGCCTCCGACGCCATTGTGAGGCTCATGGCAATACATGCAGAAATCAGTACGGGCGCCGGTTATGGGCGACTTGCTGCCTGGGCCGAGATCGTGCGAGCCGATCACGTCGCCGGTGAACTGGGCGAGCAGAGTCCCTGCCCCCAGAATCACCGTCAGGCACACGCATGAGAGTCGGAACCTCACTACATTCCTTCCTTGGCCTTCTTCAGACCGAAATAATGAAAGACCTGAATGCGGCGGTTGAACGAGTCCACCACGAAAATCCGGTCCTCATGGTTGATAAACAATCCCGCCGGCAGCTGGAACTCTCCCGCGTGCGTGCCTCTCTTTCCGAAGTAATAAAGCAAATCTCCCTGGCGATTAAATACCTGCACCACTCCCCACAGGCCATCGACGATATACAAATCCCCTTCGGAATCGACTCCAATTCCTTTCGGCCGAAACACGCTGCCACTGTTGTCGCCGACTTTTCCAATCGAATAGCGAAATGTTCCTGACCGGTCCAGCACTTGTACCCGGAAGTTCATGGCGTCGACCACGATCAGGTTGTCGCCATCCAATCGCAGCTCGGTCGGCAAATTGAATTCCAGGTCACCATCGCCCTTCTTTCCGATGGTCTGCAGAATGTTTCCCTGCATATCCATCATGAAAATCTTGTCGCGCAGCGTGTCCGTCACATAGATGCGCTGCGTCGCCGAGTCCACAGCGATTCCCGTGGGACGCTTGAAATATCCTTCCCCACCTTTCAGGCTGCCAATCGCGCGCTCATATTTTCCGCCGGAGTTGAAGACGAAGATCTTGCCCGTCTCCGAATCGGTGACGTAGATATTGTCCTGCGCATCGACCGCGACGCATTGCGGTCCGAGCATCGCATCCTTCCCTTTGTCGCGGCGCTCGATAAACTTGTACTTCTGTTGTGCGAAATCGAAAATGTGAACCCCAGCCGCACCCGGATCCGTGACGATGATCCGCCCATGCGAATCCACCGCAATGCTGTAGGGACGAACCAGATTCTTGAACTCCGGCTCACCCGCTATAACGTCCACCAGCCGGTTCCAGAAGCCGCGCTTCGGTTTCACTTCGCGTTCCGACCCGAAGCTTCGTTCGTAGAGCAGCTTCCGGCCTCCCTCCAGTTCGAGCGTAGGAGGTCCGAGTTCATCAGCATTGGGTTTCGGCTGCCGCGAGGCCGCGGCGGAAATCCCGGGCGCCAGCAGAAGCGGCATCAGAACCACCAGCGTCACAACAATCGCCATTCGTAAATCAACAACCGACTTTAGCCGGCGCGCGACCCGCATCTTATATTCGCTCTCTGCTTCGGCTTGGAACATCACGGCGGGCTAGAAGAAGTTGAACCATCTCGACACCCCGAAATAGAACGCCGATATCTTGTCCGGCGCTGAGCCGGACACACTGAAGCTCTGGTTCAGTTTACTGTACCCGCCCGTGAAGTACATCTTACGGAACTGATACTGTATGAGCGTATTGATCTGCTCCATGTTGTTCGATGAGGTGATCCCGACCACGTTGCTGTTCCCGTAGGCCCTGCCGAAACTTGCCGCGATCGTCAACCTGCGCTTGGGATTGCTGCTTAGGCCAAACGAATAGCTCGAGCCATCAAAAAGAATAAGATCATTCGGATTCAAAACCGGCTGTAGTGTCGGCGTGCTGGCCAACCCAGCTCCCGTCTCGATTCCGTTTCCGTTCGATTTCGAGTAAGTTGCGTTGACATTGATCCAGTTCGAATAGCCCACGGAGCTGTTGTAACTCTGGCTGCTGCTCGAGGTACCTGCCTGCTCGGTCAATCCTGTTTTGTTGATGCTGGCGCCCGCGGTCCAGCCAAACATTCCCCAGCGGCGCCGGATGTTGGCGCCGTATCCGTAAAAGGAGGACGTGTAGGTGATCAGCAGCGTCTGCACATTTTGTGCATAGTTGGCGAACACGCTCCCCGTCCAGCCAGCGAATCGCTTGTTATAGTTGATCGTGCTATTGATCCCGAGATCTTTCGCGCTGGAAGTGCTAGTAGTGTTGTCACTGAGAGTCAGGGCGGCGTTAAGGTTGCCGCCAAACAAAATCCGCCCATAGGTTAGGCCGCCGCCGTAAGTGTCAGCTCCGTAGTTTTTGCCCTCGAAAGACTGTTGGCGGTGATCAGCTGAGGCCAGTGCTTGCAAGTTCTGCACAATCGAATAGCTGGCGTAGCTCTGTACGTCGAAGTTGTGCGAGGACTCCCCTTGTGCCGGCGGCGTGACGACTCCTCCCGACCCGGTGATGGCCTGGAACAAGGTACCGGTAAGGTTGTCGGAGTAGTCTGTCGTAACGGAAAAATGGAATTTTTGCGTCGGCTGAAAGGCTGCGGTCCCGGTGTACGTATCGATCGTGCCATTGTAGCTGTAGCCGAGAAAGTTGGAATCGATATCGTTACGGTTGAAGGTTCCGGAAAACCCGCCGTTAAGCGGCAACGAGTGCCCCACAGCAAATCCATACCCTCGGCTGTTGGAGCTCGAGGTCTCGGGCTGCGTTGAACCTTGAAGAAGTTGAGGTATATCCGAGTGCGAGTCGCCATCCGAAAAGAAGCCACTCAGGTTGAAGCCCCTCAACAGGTAGGACGACCGTAGACTAAACGATTTGGAATTGGTGCTTCCGTTGTCGTTCGAACCGTAGATCGAGTATTGGTTGCTTCCCGTCTGGAAGCTGGCAGATAGGGTAGGCCAGTCCGGCACGAGCGCTGACCAGCCGATGCCGAAGTTGTCGCTATTGCCGTGCGTCGTATAGTTGGCTATTCCCGGGATTGAATAATTACCTTCGCTGTTGTAGGACTTGGCATAGGTGATGGAGCCGGGAAACCTGCTGCCCGAGAAAATCGAGCTGCTCATATTCACCCCGCTCGCGTCGGAGATGGATTGAAAACCTGAGTTGTCTCGCGCCTGATTCGCGTAAGGCGAAATTGTGTAAGAGAGAAAGTTGGGATTGTAGTAAAAACCCGATAGCGTCCCCGTGCCCCCGAACGACAAACTGTGGCTGGAAGGGATCAGATTTCCGTAGTCTGCGTTGTATCCCGTGGAGAGAGTGCCGCTAAGGTTATTGCTGCTTTCACCCAGCCGCAGTTGCGCCGCAGCCGGCAGCGCCAGCAGGAGCACCCCTGCCAAAGTCAAGGCGATATTTAGGTAAGCAGCCTTCATACTCACCAACTTCTTCCAGTCTCCGGACTGGTTCAGCATCTGCTTTTTCCTGGCTTCCCCACAGCGGCGCAACTGCGGTCCCGTTCCCATATCCGGCTGCTTCAAGGTGGGTGTGGCGTCTCCCAAATGAAGGGCAACCGGCATCGCTTTCCTCTAATGGAACAAAAGCACGTTCCCCGCCAGAAGTGGCAATTGGCTAAACCATTGCCCAGCAACGAGCTAAGGAATTCGGAGAAAGATTAGAGCCCCGGTTCTGGGGGATATAACCCAGCTAAACTCAAGAGGACAAGGCATTTGGCGCATGCGCGGGCGTGAGGGAATGCCTGGTTTTTTCGGTGGAAGATCCGCGCATTAGGGCATGCCTTAGCAATCCTGGTAGAGCGGCCCTTCAGGGCCGCGTTAGCGGTCCAAAATCTCGCGGGCTTTAGCCCCTGCGGTTACAGGAGCTAAAGCCCAAAATCATCAGGTCTTTCTCTCCGGCGTGGGGAGGGCTGGCCGAGCCTTAAAGCTCTTCCACCTTCGAGGTCTTCCGCAGCCTCTTATCCAGGGCCGCGCGCACTGCATTCTGCTTCCGCTGTTGCAGTTCCTTCAGCAGCGTATCCTTCACATCAGCAAACTTCAGTTTCCCCGCCGGAATGTGCTGGTTCAACCGGACAATGGTAAAGGCCTGCTCGATCTGGATGATGCCGGTGATTTCGCCTTCTTTAATGGCGAGCAGCGCGTCCACCACCTGCGGCGCCAGTTTTGCGCGGTCCACTCTTTTGTGGTCGCCCATCATCACCCGGTAGTCGTCTTCCGAGATTTTTTCCGCCAGCATCCCGAATTGCTCGTAGTTCGTTGTCGCTTTGGCCTGTTTCAGCGCATCTTCGGCGCGCTTGCGTTCTTCTTTCAAGCTGTCGGGCGTGGGTTTCTCAGGAGGCAGGAACGAAATGGTCTGTATGGCAAAGCCCTCGGGGTATTCAAAACGGGCCGGATTCTTGTCATAGTAAGCCCGAGCCTCGGCCAACGAGACTGTTGACTTGGCATTGACTTCGGTCTTGAGCAGGGCATCAATCAGCAAAGAACGCTTTATCTTCTCGTCTAAAGCCTTCTCCGAACCTTTAAACTCAGAAACCAGAAATTGATGATACTCAGCCGGGCTGTTGAATTGGCCGCGGAAGTCGCTTTCTGCCGTTTTCAACTTGGCCGGAGGTATTGTCATCTGGCGGCGCAACGCTTCCTGGTACACCAGCTCTTCGAAGACAATCATTTGCAGAGCGCCCTTGCGGAGCTGCGGCTCCATTTCTGGTGGCACTTGCCCGTTGTGCTGCGCCGCGTAGGGAAACAAGGTGAAAATCTCGCGTTGCAGGTCACGATCGGTCAATACGGTTCCGTTGACTCGCGCCACTGGCCTGCCCGTGACTTGCATCCCGGCGTCGGGTTGAGACGCCACGGCAGTCGGAGTGTGGGAGACGGCGAGCTGCTGGGCCGTTGCCGTCACCGCGATCGCCAGGGTTAGAGCGATTGCTGAGAGGCTCGCGACCATCAGGGTTCGCATGAATGGTGATGGTTGGCGGTTCATAGATCTATCCTCACACAGAATTCGGTCGAAAAAATAGGGGAGAGTTTTCCTCTCCCCCGTGTGTACCAGCCGACAGCTTAGAAAGTCGTTGGGATAACGTAGCTTCCGTTCGACTCGTTCGCTTCTCCACCGTGGCACTGACGGCAGAATTGCGCGGTCTGGTTCGATCCGCCTGTGCCGCTGGCCGGGTTGTAGGGGCCGATGACGAAGAACATCGTCGCGTAGGTGCCGGACGCCAAGCCGCTCTTCGCGCCATTGGTGACTTTGACGACGTTCATGATGTGCTGGTTGTGGCAGGTCGTGCAGGTAACCACAGCGGTGTTGTTGTAGGCGCTGAGGGACACGAAGAAGCCATAGTTTTTAACGAACTGGGAGGAATTCGGACCATTCATCGTGATTACGCCATTGGTCTCGGTGCAGTCCCAATTCCACTGTCCGCCGCAAGCAACGGTGGCATTCAAGCCCACCGGGTGGGTGGCCAGGTAGCTGCTGGCGCCGTCGCCGTTGGCTCCGAGCAAGGTCGGAATCTTGTTGTATCCGCCGTAGGTGCTTGGCAGCGTCTCATAAACCTGGTTCTTCATCATGGCGCCCTGGGCATAGTTGCCGTCATGGCAGCTAAGGCAGGTGATCAGGCCATTCACATCGGGAGTACCAGCAGCCATGCTGGCCGGCAGAACTTCCGTGTAGCCGGTCGTGCCGTTGGTGCTGCCCGTGATGATGGTCTTGCCATACAGTGCGCCCACATCCTGGCCCCACAGAATCGAGGTACCAGCGGTGGTGTCGCCGGACTTGTTGGCGCCGTTACCCCATGCGCCGCTGTGTGGCGCGTGGCAAGCTGCGCAGCCACGGCCGTAATTGAGGTGGGCGCCGAGGACGTCAGACGGCGGCGCATAATTCGGACCCTGAGCAGCAGCAAACGCGGCTACGGCCAGAATCATTAACAGGACTAAAAAGCTCTTTTTCATATTAGCTCCTTTATGAAGTGTTGCAACACGTTCACATCTACCGCTTGCTTCTACTGCTGCACTCTTGGAACTCTCGAGGTCCATAATGTTACGGAGGTTCTGTAACCCTCCAACATCAGTGGTTGCACGAGAACCACCGAAAACTTTCGGGCGCAGCCATTCTCGACCGGAATTTGTAAGTAATTGCCACAGTTGCACTTAGAGTCCGTTTCGGGAAATGGACCCACTTTGGTAACACGACGGACGTTGGCCTATTGGGTCTTCTTCCACAGTGGATTGGGGAAATGCCCCACGTAGCGTGATCGCTCGCTGTAGCTTTTCTCAGCAGCAAAGAAATGCAACACGTCACGTGGATTCTCCTCTCCGGAGGCCATTAAACATTTTTAGGATGATGCTTTCTAGGACGCCCCTCACTGCTGCTCGTGATGAATGTCACTTTTCAGGCGATACGGCGAGAGTGCCACTGAGAGCTATCGCACAAACGCCTCGGCATGGCTGCCGAGGCGTGAGGTGAAATACCACGTATCCTTTAATTGGGTTTCTGCGCCGGCGTTGCAGTTTCTGGTTTCACTGCAGGCGCGTCCGCCGGCTTCTGCGTTGATGTTGCCGCCGGTTGCTGAGAGCTGTCGGTCGCTGCCTGCTTTCGTGCGTCCGCCGTTTTGGTCAACTCGGCCTGCCGTCGCGTCCGCTCGGCGTCCGCCTCAGCGTCGGTGATGTAGCGGAACATCTGCATGCGGCCCGGATATTGTTCGGTGGTGAAAACGCGATTTTGCTTGTCAATCGCAATGCCGACCAGCGCTTTGAACTGCCCGGGACCGTTGGCGTGGGTGTCGCCAATGTAGGTCAGCAACTGCCCTTCGCGGTTGAACACCTGGACGCGGTCTTGGTATTGATCGGCCACCCATATGTGCCCGTCACAATCGATCGCGATGCCCTTCGGCCGGAACAAGTACCCGGGACCGTCGCCAGCTTTGCCGAAGGTGCTGATGAAATGCCCGTCCGCATCGAATATCTCGACGCGGCTGTTCAGCGTGTCGGTGACGTATACGTTGCCATCGCTGTCGAGCGCAACATTGGTCGGCGCAGCGAAGTCTCCCGGTGTCGTCAGAGAATGTTTCTTGGCTGCAGTCACCGGGCTGCCGATTTTGCGCAGCAGCTTCAGGCTGTCCGCGTCATACACGAAGACCTGGTCCAGTTGCTCGTCGACGGCATAGAGAAGCCGATTCTCTTTGTCGATCGCCAGTCCCACCGGATCGACCAACCCCTCCACGATCTGGCCCTGTACATCATGAGCGGGACCGAAGATCAGGATCCGATGCATCTTTCCATCGGAGACAAAAAGGCGGTCGCCATCGTCGATGGCCAGGCCGTTGATCCAGCCAAAGTGAGCGTCGGTGCCGTTCTTGATGAGCGTGGCATCGTGCGTCTCCGTGTTAAAGATGAAGATCGCTCCGACTTTTTGATCAGCCACGTACACTTGGCCCTTGGAGTCAATGGCGATGCCGTACGGTCCCAGCAACTGCCAGGGATAAGTCTTGAGTTTGTCGATGTTATCTTCCTGCTTGGCGCCGGCCACACGGTCCATCCAACTCTGCTTTTTCTTAGTGGCGGCGGGCGGAGTGCGGTCGATCTTCATCCCGGCGTAGTAGCTCAACCAGCGGACGCGCGCGATGTTGGGCGGGTTCGGCCAAACCAGCTTCGACGTGTCAATATCCAGCTTGGGAGCTTCGGTCGGCTGCGGCGCGTCGGCCTTCTTCTTTTTCTTGTCGCTGGCAAACATGGAAACTGGCGAAGCCAGGCACAGCGCTAGCAGGAGTACGAGCGCCACCAGCACCTTGGCGCCGCTATTCGGTTTGTAAGCAAGGGCAAACATTTTCTGTTCTCCGTCTCTAATTTCCCGGTACTGTCGTATCTCGCATATTCGTTCGATTCTTGTGGCAGCTATCACAGAAGGCCATGTTGTTCTGCTGATCCTTCACGAGTAAATCAGCCTGCGCCGAAGAGTGCGGCTGGTGGCAGGATAGGCAAGTCAAGTGAGTCTTGACCTTGGTTATATCCGACGGATCCATCACATCTCCCACGGGATGACCCTGCACCGGATGGCCCAACCCGTATCGAAGCGGCAGGATCGCGACCTTGTTCTTCTGGTAGTAGTCTTCGGGCAACTTCACTTTACCGTTGAAAATTGTCAGCACATGCTCGGCCTCAAGCTTCTGTGGCGCCGAGTCCGGGCCGTGGCACTCCAGGCAAAGCGGATTTCCCTTGGCCCGTAACAGGTGGTCGTTCTCGCCGCCGTGCGGCTCGTGACAGGTCGCGCAGCCCTGGCCAAAGGCAGGCTGATGTAGCACATGCTTCTTGGCCTGTTCGGCCTGATCGCTGTGACAACCCAGGCAGATGTCCACCGCGTTTGTCTTGGGAAGCCCCGGCTGCCGGCTGGCATGTGGACTGTGGCAGTCGGTGCAGTCACCAGCCGCTCCCGGATGCTGGACCTTCGCCTTCTCGATGAGGTCCGCCTTATCGGAGTGGCAGGTTACGCACAAAGATTTCGCGTCGGGCTGCGTGAGCACCACTTTTCCGTCTTTGGCCGGAGCGTGGCAAACATCGCACTGCTTGTCGGCGAAGGGCGGATGCATGAACTTGGCCATCAGCTTGGGCGCGTCTGACTGGTGTGGATCGTGGCAGGTGAGGCAATCCGCCTTTTCGAACGGTTGATTCTGATGCGCCTTCTGCAGGTCCGCGCCCTTGGCGTCGTGACAGTCCAAACAGAGCGCCGGCGCCGCCTTGGTGAGGTGGAAATCAAACTCTGCCTTTCCAATCTCTCCGGTCTTGTGCGTGACGTGGCAGGTGTCACAACCCATGTCCAGCGCCGCGTGTCGACTACCTTTTGCCAGGACGTTCAATCCGGTGTTGTGGCAGCTCAGGCAGAGGTTCTCTTTCTGATCGCCGGACTCCGGCTTCAGCAACTGGTTCTTGTTATCGGAGACGTGAGGGTCGTGGCACTTGAGACAGTCTCGCACTGCCGGGGGATGGACTTTCCCTTTTATGTCGGCGGGATTCTTGTCGGCGTGGCAAGTAAAACACAGCGCGGATGGGGTGGTCGTGATCAGCTTGACGTGCGTTATGTCTTTGACTGTGCGGATCTCATGGCAACTGGTGCAACCCATGGCGATCGCTGAATGCACCGACTTGCCCTTGGTTTTGTCTTCATGGCACGCCAGGCAAGTGGACGGATCGGCTTTCGGATCAAGCGTGACCGGATGTTGAACGGCCGAGGCCCCTCCAACGAATAGGAGGACCAGAAGGAAACATCCCAGCGCATTGAGTGCGAAACGCAAGTTCGCCATCGATTTGAGAGATTCCAGTGCCACTCCTACCTACCTCCGTAACAGAGCTTTTGCACGAATCTCGCCTTTATACTCTGCGCGCGTGGATTACTAAAGGTCTTTGTAAGCGCCTGACAATAAACGGGATGGAAGCCGAGCCTCCGGCATTAAACGAGGCCAGGCGTTGAGAAACTCATCACCGTCGCGGATTCTCCCACACTCCGATGGTCAAATGACGCAAGTAATCGTGATGTGCAACCACGGCCTTTTTGAGGGTTCGTACTTCTCAATTCTGCGCGAAATTCCCGCAGAACCTTAAATCTGTTGTGTGATATGCCTCACATTTCGCTTGTATCCACCATCTTCCCAATCTTACATCCCCTACCGTTTAAAGTACTTAGCGTGATCCGCAACCTATGGTGGGAGACGTGCTTTCTCAAGCGACGAGGGGGAGGAAAATGGCCGGAGATTCCCGCACAATCCCGCATAGAGTGTGGCGCACTGTGGCTTCCATCCAGACCGGAGTGGTGCTTTTGATCCTTGTCGTGATCTTTGCCGCCGTAGGGACCATCGTGCTGCAGCGGCCGGTCACCGAACCGGACGAGATGCAGCGCGCGTACTCGCCGCAAGCTCTAAGAATCCTCGACAAGGTTGGATTGACTGACGTCTTTCACTCCTGGTGGTTTCTCGGCTTGGTTCTGTTGGTCAGCGTCAGCATCGTAGCCGCTTCCATCGATCGTTTCCCCAACTCGTGGCGCTATTTCTCGCGCCCCTACAAATATCCAGACGAAGGTTTCCGTCGGGCTTCCCATCCTCAGAAATTACTGGCCGTTGCAGACGAGGAATCAGGATTAGTGGCCGCCGAACGTACACTCCATTCACTTGGATACAAACCAGAGCGCGTAGTCCACAAGGATCACTTCTCCATATTTGCCGAGCGCAGCCGGATCTCAGAGCTAGCTGTGTACATCGTCCACGCCAGTCTCCTGCTTATTTTCTTCGGCACGGTGGTGGACGGCATTTGGGGCTGGGGAGGCACGCTCAATTTGAATGAAGGGCAGAGCTCCAACACCGTCGAGTTGCGCGATGGCACTACGCGTATGCTCCCGTTTTCCATTCGCTGCGACGCCGCTGGTCAGGAAAACTATAAGGACGGTAGTCCGAAAAAGTGGTGGTCCAAGCTCGCCGTTGTCCGAGATGGCCGAGATGTGCAGACGAAAGAAATCGTAGTAAACGACCCGCTTTTCTATGGTGGTGTGCGCTTCTATCAGTCGAGTTACGGCCAGAACGGAAAAGTAGAAAAGCTCCTGTTCGTCGCCACTCCGAGCAAAGGCTCCGGCGAGAAGCGGGAACTCGGACTGGCCGTGAATGAGACCATTCCCCTTGATGCCGACACCACGGTTCGTTTCGCCGAATTTTTCCCGGACTATGCGGTTCAAGATGGCCACGTTTACCGGAAATCTAACGATTTGGAAAATCCAGCCGCCCACCTGGTGTTGACCTCGAAGAGTTCCGGAAAAGAATTCGACGTCTGGTTCCCTGAGATCGAAGGGATCGCCGACAACTCCAAGGCGCCATATCTATTGGAGGCCACCGATTTGAAGATGGGCCACTTCACCGGCTTGCAGGTGTCGCACGAACCCGGACAGTGGGGTGTTTGGGGGGGTGTGGTTTTGATGGTCGTCGGACTCGCGTTCGTCTTCTATGTAGTCCATGTACGCATTTGGGTGGTACCGGTTCTCGATCTCCAAAGCGGCAAGCACTCGCTGTGGATCGGGGGCAGTGTGAACCGCAATCGCGATGCTTTCGAGGAGCGCTTTGACGCTCTCGTCGCAAAGGTAACGGAAGAACTGACAATCATCCCCAGGACCTCTCGGAGCGAGAAGGTCGCTGTGGTCGCCGGCAACTGAACCGGCTCATCGGAGGAAGGTAAATGGCACGAGCAAAAGCAGAGGCGCAGCAAACGACAACCGGCATGACCTTGATTGTCATGGTCGGACTGGCGATTGTGTTCCTGCTGTTCATGGCATTCTTGAACGTGGTCAAAAGCGGCAATGTATTGAACGAGACGAATTTGCTGTTCGCCGCCTTGATCTTCTACGCCGGTGCGGGAGCGTTGTACCTGGGATTCGGCGTCACCGGCACCGAGTCCTACGTAAAGTTCGCCTCGCTTGCGACTTCGGCAGGGTTGATTGCGAATACCGCTGCCATCGCCCATCGCTGGTATGAAGCCGGACATCCCCCGTTCTCCAGCGTCTATGAAATGCTGCTCAGCTTCGTTTGGACCTTGGCTGTGCTCACGCTGGTGGTGGAAAAAAAGTACGGCGTTAAAGTCATTGGCACGGTCACCATGCCCGTGGCGATTGTGGGCGTGGTTTTGATGCAACTGTTGCGAACTGAAGTGCACCCGCTGGTTCCCGCGCTCCAATCCACCTGGCTGCACGTGCATGTCACGCTCGCCATGCTAGCTTATGCCACGTGTGCGCTGAGCTTCGCCCTGGCCACGATGTTCCTGATCCAGGACAAGATGAAGACAGAGACTTTCTTGGCTGTAACCAGTGCCAGTACGGTCGCCATCTACGCAGCCATCGTTCTTACCCGCTTCGAAAAGTGGGGTGGTCTGAGCCTGGTGGCCTGGAATCCGGAATCGAAGTCAGAAGTATTTCTCTCCAGGGGAGTGCGGTTGTTTGTCGATGTGCCGGATCTCGGTTGGCTCATGACCCTCGCGCTTCTGGTGGTCGTGTCTCCATTAGTCCTCTACGCGCTCGCGCGCTGGAAGAAAGACGACAGCTTCCTGACGCTCGCCAACCGTGCCGTCTTCCTAAGCATCCTTCTCCAGGTGATGGCACTGGCCATGTTTCTGATGCGCGCCCACGATGGCCGCTATGCCTCACTCGATGCCGACGGTTTATTTCCTACCAGTCTTGCCGCGAGTCCGTTCATCCTCTCCGGCCTGGTCGGTGGAGTATTTATCTCCCTACTTTATCTGTTGCTTCTCTGGCGGCGTCCGGATCTGGAGCGCTTGTTGCCCAGCTCCGACAACCTTGACCGCATCACTTACAAAACTATCTCTCTGGCCTTCCCCCTCTTAACTCTGATGATCGCTTCGGGAGCATATTGGGCGAATCAAACCTGGGGCTCCTATTGGAGTTGGGATCCGAAAGAAACCTGGGCGGCAATCACGTGGCTTGTGTACGCAGGCTATTTGCACATGCGCATCACTCGCGGATGGCGTGGCCGGCGCGCCGCGTACTTCGCGATTTTGGGTTTCATCGTGGTGATGTTCACGTTCTTCGGCGTCACGTACCTGCTTCCGGGACTGCATTCCTATGCTTAACTCTTCACACCGCGGGCCTGATTCAGGGGCCGAAGCGAGTCGAATGATTGTCGCGCCACGCACTGCTGACGATGGGCCAGTGTATGGCAAGCCAGCTATCTCGGAAGCTTCGCTGCCGGCAGAGGAACTTCGTTCCAGTTCCGTCCGCATGAATTGGCAACTCAAGGCAATCTTGCCGGTAGGCTTCGTGCTCCTGGCAGGGCTCATCCTTTTCACTCTTGCCACCGTATCGTTGCGCGATCCCGATCGTCACGCCGTTCTGATCGTTGCCGGTGCAGGAGCCGTCGCCATCTGCGCCGTCTCCATGTTGATGCTCGCCTATTTGATTCAGCGCCCCATGGTGGAATTGCAAGAGAAGATCGGGCAGGTGAGTGATGGCAACCTTGATGTTCGTGTGAGCTTCTCCAGTCGCAATGACGAAATCGGAGACCTCGGCCGCGGATTCAATCATATGATGCAGCAATTGCGCGAGAGCCGCGAGGAAATCGAGCGCCTGCATCGCACACAAATGTCTCGCGCCGAACATCTGGCAACTCTCGGCGAGCTGGCCACCGGCTTGGCCCACGAGATTCGCAATCCCCTCGCCGGTATCGCTGGAGTCATTGAAATCGTCAGCCGCGATCTGCCTTCTACGAGTCCCGCGCGTGCCGTCATCAAAGATGTTCGTTTGGAGATCGCGCAGATCAATCGTATCGTGACCGATCTGCTCGAGACCGCCCGGCCGCATCCGCCGCAGATTCGCCTGAGCAACCTCAATACGACCGTGGAACATGCCGTGATGCTGGCCCGGCAGCAAGTCCTCTCTAAACCTATCAAGATCGAATTGCAGAAAGCTCCCGATCTGCCTGAGGTTGAACACGACAGCGATCAGATTCACCAGGTGCTTCTGAACTTGCTTCTTAACGCGGTCCAGGCTGTGACGGGCTCGGGAACGGTGAATGTCGAGATCGGTTCGCAAGCACAAGATGGCTTTGCCAGCGTCGTTGTCCGCGACAACGGCCGTGGAATCTCTCCGCTACATCTCTCTAACATCTTCCGTCCCTTTTACACAACGAAAGGAAACGGTACGGGTCTGGGCCTTTCTCTGGCCCGCCGTATCGTGGAAGAACATCATGGCCGCATCGAAGTCGCGAGCGCGGTGGGGAAGGGAAGTGAGTTCACCGTCCTGCTTCCGTTCCGCACACCCGCCCCTCAGACCGCCGCTTCCTAAGGTTCACCCCGCCAGCCATCTGGACAAGCCCACCAAAGCAAGCTGCTGTCGTTTCGTAGTAAATTAAACACGCATGCCTGCCGAGAAAATCATGGTGGTCGACGACGAGCGTCTGGTGCGCTGGTCTCTGCGCCAGAAGTGCGAAGAGTGGGGCTACCACGTGATCGAGGCCGATTCGGGAGAGCCCGCGCTCAAGCTCGCCCAGCATGAGTCGCCCGATCTGGTCCTGCTTGACGTCCGCATGCCGGACCTTAGCGGCATAGAGGTGCTTGATCAGCTTAAGAAGAATGGCGATGCCCGCGCCGTCATCATGATCACCGCCGACCCGCAGCTCGACGACGTCAAGGCCGCGCTGAAGCTTGGAGCCTACGATTTCGTGGGCAAGCCGGTGGATTTCGACGAGCTCCACGTCACCATCAAGAATGCTCTGGAAGCCACCAGCCTCCGCACCGAAGTGCAAACCTTGCGCGGGGAGGTGCGCCGCACCTCCGGTTATAGCAACGTGGTCGGCGTTTCTCCCAAGATGACGGAGCTGATGAACTTCGTCAAAAAAGTCGCGTCCAGCGAGGCCACCACCATTCTGATTCAAGGTGAAAGCGGCACTGGCAAAGACCTGATCGCCAAGGCCATTCACTACGAGAGCTCCCGCCAGGAGAAACCTTTCATCGCCATCAACTGCTCCGCGATTCCTGAGACCCTTATGGAGGCCGAACTCTTCGGCCATGAAAAAGGCGCCTTCACCGACGCCAAGCAGATGAAGAAAGGCCTGTTCGAGGCGGCCGATGGCGGCACCTTATTCCTCGACGAAATCGGCGAACTCTCTCCCTTGCTGCAAGCCAAACTGCTGCGTGTGCTCGAAGATCAGGTCATCCGCCGCGTAGGCGGCATCCGCGATATGCAGGTCGATGTCCGCGTGATTGCGGCCTCCAATCGCGATCTGGAAAAAGCCGTGCGCGAAGGCCAGTTCCGTCAGGATCTCTACTACCGCCTGGCCATCATCGCAATCTTTATTCCTCCGCTGCGCGACCGCAAAGAAGACATCTTGCCGTTAGTCGACTTCTTCATCGATCGCTACAACCGACGATTCAAGAAGTCGGTGCGCGGAATTTCCGAAGAGACGCGCCGCCTGATTCTTGCTCACAACTGGCCCGGCAACGTTCGCGAGCTGAAAAACACCATCGAACGCGGCATGATCCTGGAGGACGAACCGCTTCTGCGGCCGCTGTATCTTCCGTTTTCGGTCGGCGAGTCCGGCGGACGCACCGTCTTCGAACGAACCTCTCCCGCCGACGGCGGCCAGACGTTGCCCAACGGCCGCATGCTCCCGCGTCTTTATATCCCGGACGGCGGTACGTCGCTCGAGGAAGTGGAGCACGCCATGGTCGAGCTGGCCATGCGTCAGGCGAATGGAAACCAGACCCACGCTGCCAAGCTCCTCGACATCAGCCGCGACGCCCTTCGCTACAAGCTCAAGAAGTTCGGCCTGATCCGCGGCGACGATGAAGCCTCACAGAGTGTGGTGACCGAGGATCAGTAAAATCGTCGGATTCGACGTGCCCTCGCTCTATTAATGAGTGTTAACGCCTGGTTTCGTAAACCATCCAGCCTGTTCTCTCAGTGGCGCTTCCTTTGTAGATTACTTCCGAGTTGCCCGTGATCCAGACAGGATCATCTACAGACCGAAGGGTTGTTCATAAAGAGCGCTGGCGGCAATTTCTTAGACTGATTCACCCACGGTAGAAGACCCTATCATCCGTGAAAAAAATCGCGAGAAGTGGCGCGCCACCAGTGATTTCGGTCACTGTTGAACAACAAAACCAGCGTTATGCTTCCGCGGTAAACTGGTCCAGGCGCCAAAGTAAAGTTATTCATGGCCCTGCAGTTCAAATCTGAGCTCATAGTTTTTGCGTTTGTCACTCTGGGTTGGACGTCGCCCTGCTTAGGACAGACCCTTCAGCAAACGCCTATGCCTAGTCCCGAACCCCGGGGGATAGCTTCAGCCGGGGAACAACTGCCCGGTCAGAAATTGCCCGGAAGCATCAGCGGAACGATCGTTGATCAAAGTGGAGCTGTCGTCGTCGGAGCCCGGGTGCGGCTTACCAGGGAAGATCAATCCCTAAACCAAGAGGTGCTATCCGGCAACGATGGGCAATTCTCCTTTGCCAACATCGCTCCCGGACCTTTCCAGCTAACCATTACGTCGGAGGGCTTCGAGACGCAAATATCGTCTGGAATCCTGCGTCCAGGGGAGATCTACATTGTCCCGTGGATGCCGTTGGCGGTTGCGACCGAGAAAACTGAGGTGCAGGTCAGACTCTCGCCGACCGAAGTGGCAGAAGACCAGATCAAGGTTGCAGAGGAGCAGATCAAGGTTGAAGAGAAGCAGCGTGTGCTTGGCGTCGTTCCAAATTTCTATACCATCTACATCCCCGGCGCAGTTCCGCTCACACCGAAGCAAAAGTTCAAGCTTGCCGGGAAGACGGCGGTCGATCCATTCACTTTCGTATTTGCGGCGGGCTTTGCGGGAATTGAGCAGGCGCAAAATCGCTTCAGCGGATATGGCCAAGGCGCGCAAGGTTATGCAAAGCGCTTCGGCGCCAGGTACACCGACACAGTTACGGGCACGTTCATTGGAGGCGCCATACTACCATCGCTTCTGAAACAAGATCCGCGTTATTTCTACAAGGGAATCGGGAGCAAGCGATCACGGTTTCTATATGCGATTGCCAATTCAGTGATCTGCAAGGGCGACAACGGACACTGGCAGCCAAGTTACTCGGGTATCATCGGAAGCCTTGCGGCGGGCGGTATCTCGAATCTCTACTATCCAGCGCATGATCGCAATGGAGCGGGATTAACGTTCGAAAACGCACTCATCGGGACGGGCATAAGTGCCGCCACCAAAGTCTTTCAAGAATTTTTCTTCCGGAAGTTGACACGGAAAGTTCCCAACAACACCCCGGCTAAACCCTAAAGCTCGCGAATCAGGCCGGTTGGCTCGCAGCATCTTCCTCCACGACTCGTCCGACTGAATAACTGTTGTAACATCCCCATTACACTCATTGAGCTCGGTCTAGGCGGGCCGTCAAATCTCAATGAGTGTAATCGCCTGTTTTCGACAAATGACTTCGACGTCGCCCATGAGGACTGTCATGGCTGGCCTCGGTGGCCTGTCATCGCTATTGACAGTCTTGACTGAGATAAACTACATTGTAGTATTAATGATGCGCCCCGTCTCTCTCGGTGAATTTGAACAAGTCGTTTTGCTGGCAATCCTGCGTCTGGGCGATAACGCTTATGGCGTGACGATTCGATCCGAGATTACCGCCTGCACACGACGCGAGGTTGCTCCCGGGGCCCTCTATACGACGCTGGATCGCATGGAGGACAAGGGAATTGTGCGTTCATGGCTCGGTGACCCAACGCCGCAGCGGGGCGGACGCGCGAAACGGTACTTCGCGTCGACCAAGGCGGGACGCGCCGCACTAATCAACGCACAGCGAGCTTACCAGAGCTTGCTTGATGGGTTGGATCTGGGAGGTGCCAATGCATAGCGCTTCAATTGCGGAATGGATTGTTGGCCGGTTCACGAGTGGGAAGCGCGCCGCTTCCATCGTGGGCGATTTGCTGGAGCTCGAATCGCAGAATGGAGCCTTGTGGTTCTGGCTTTCGCTTGCCCGAGTTGTGCTTGCGCTAGCCTGGAGGTGGCCGTTGGCCTTTGTTGCGGCGTTTTACGCTGGAGCGTGGGCAATTGGCGGATTTCAAATGGCAATCGTTGGAGTCCATGCGCAACATCGGCCCCCGGAGTACCCGTGGATGCCGGTGTTCATGGTGCTCTGCGCAGCCGCCACCATCCTGTTGTTCCTGCTGGTGTACGCGGCCATACGCTACGGTTTCCGTGACCGAGTAACCCAGCTCGCGCTTGCCTTCACGGGTTTAGCCACTGCGGTCATTTACTTCTGGTGGTTGCGGGCAATCCTCGCGGCGTGCATAGCCCTGAGTATCTATGTCGTGGTAGCTTCAATCTTCAGTGGTGAGCGCCGTAGGGCGGCGGTGGTACTCCTTGTCGTTTTGGTGGTGGGCTTCGGCGGTGGCCTGTTGGCAATGTATCTGGCTACACAATATCAACACTTTGTGTATCCGGGGCCAATGGGGGATCGAGAATTGCGTGAGCATCCTTCAGTAATCTGGATAGGTTTCTGCATGCAACTCATGTGGACTTGGATGATGACAGCAGCATGTTCGCGCATGCATTACTGGAGGATGGGCAACCAGTCTCTCGACTCGAAGATCCAGCGCACATCCTTGTAGTAGTGCTCCTAATTCGGGTGATGAGAATTCTCCATTTTTCAAGATGCAAAGGCCAGGGCAGAGCTTGCCCAGCTCAATTGGCGTAACATCCCGATTACACTCACAACCCCGACGCCAAGCAAAACCCCTACTCCGGCAGCACCCTCCCTCGCGTCTCCACCGCGAATGGAATGACCAGCAGTCCGATCCCAAAGGCAATTGCCGTGAACGCAACCGGCTTGCCGAGCGTTCCCATGCGGCTGACCAGCGCGCCCACCCCGAAGTTGACTCCGGCGGCAATGAAGCGGCCGAACGAAGTGGTGAAGGCAAACGCGGTCGCGCGCACTGTGGTCCCGTACTGCTCCGGTAGCCACAGACTGAAGACCGCGAAGTTGCCCCCAAAGAAGCCCAAGAAAAACAGCACCGCGATGAACGGATGAAGTCCTTGCGCAAGGTAGAACGCCCAGCCAAAGCTGAGCAGAATGCAGGCCGCCATTCCGAAGAAATAGAAAGTCAGAGTCCGCTTCCGCCCAAAGCGTTCGGCCAATGGAGGAACCGCCAAGCAACCTAAGATAGTTCCCAGCGACAACAATCCCATGCCGAACGATGACATGCGGACGGCCTGGGCCTGCAACATGCCGACCCGCTTTGCGAGGCTGATGATTGCCGTCGGAGCGTACACCGCTGCGGCCCACAGCCCGCAGATCGCCGAGGCCAACAGCACAGTGTTCACCAGCGTACGCTGCAAGTAAGGCGGGCTGAAAATTCTGCGAAGAGGAGAAACTCTATCCTCGGCTTTCACTTTAGCCTTATGCTGCCAGCGCTCCGGCTCCTTCACGCGAAACAAAATCATAAAGGCCACCACCACCGGCGTCAGCCCACACCAGAACATGGCCCGCCAGCCATAGTGCGGCGCCACTGTGTAGTTAAGCGCAGACGCCAGAAAGAATCCGGCGTAATACCCGGTCTGTAAATATCCGGCCCCCATCTTGCGGCGATCCTCCGGCCACGCTTCGGCGACGTATGTCCCCGCCAGCGCCCATTCACCGCCAATTCCAACACCGGCCAGCAACCGGAACAATCCAAGTTGCCACACCGTCTGCGACAAAGCAGCAGCGCCCGTGAAGATCGCGTAAACGAAAATGGTTGCGGCGAGCACGCGGCTGCGGCCAAACTTGTCGGCAATCGGGCCCCAAATCAGTGACAATCCCCATCCCACCAGAAACAGTGCAAACAGGATCGAGCCCGCGAATCCCACATTGGCAGGAGTAGCTTTATATCCCGACTTAGGCAGCAATTCTGTGAGTGCGGGGCTAAGCACCAGTGCGTAGATCACCGAATCCATGCCGTCCAGCGTCCACCCAGCCCACGCGCCCCAGAATCCAGTGATTTGCTGGCGTGAAAGTTTGGTGTGAACGGCAGGGAACGGGCGGATCACCGCGTCATCGGCCATGACTCTGTCCTTGCGTCCGCAGGAGGATAACACGGGGTGTCAAAGCTCGTCAGGCCGTATCAGCGTGAGGAATCGCCGCCGTTTGTAGTTCGGAACAACGCCGCCAATGCTGGCTTCATCACCTTCCCCATTGCATTGCGCGGCAGAGCATCCAACACGAGAAGCCGCGAGGGCACTTTGTGCGCCGCCAGCAACTGCTTCGCCCAAGCGCGAAACGATGAAAGCTCCAGGGCATCGCCCTGATTCAACACTACGGCCGCAGCCACGCGCTCACCCCACTCAGAGTCGGGCAGGCCAACCACCGCGCACTCGGCTACTGCTGTATGTTGCCGCAGCGCCTCTTCGATCTCCAGGGCCGATACTTTATGTCCACCGGTCTTGAGGATGTCTATATTCGTTCGGCCAAGAATGCGATAGCGGCCGTTCTCCACGACTGCCGTATCGCCGGTGCGAAACCACCCGTCGCGGAACGCGTCGCGCGTAGCATCAGGTTGGCCCCAGTATTCCGCAAACACGCTAGGCCCGCGTACTTCAATCTCCCCCGCTACTCCCGATCTGACCTGTTCGCCGTTCTCTCCGACCAGCTGAATCTCAACATTCGGCAGCGGCGCCCCCACGCTCCCCGGCACGCGCTCCCCGTGTAACGGATTCGAAAGCGCCATGCCAATCTCGGTCATCCCGTAGCGTTCCAGTAATATGTGGCCGCTGATTTCTTTCCATCGTTCGAGCGTGCTCACCGGCAGCGCGGCCGAGCCGGATACCATCAACCGTAGCCGTCTGCACGCATCGCTAAGCTTCGCCTGCCGCTCTGCCGAAGCCGCCTCCCACGCGGCAATCAGCTTCACATAAACCGTCGGCACCGCCATGAACAAAGTTATGTCTCCGCCCGCGATGCGATCCCAAACTGCGTTCACGTCGAACCGTTGCAGCATCTCGCAGACTGCGCCCGACCATAGCGCACACGAAACCACGTTGATAATTCCGTGGACATGATGCAGCGGCAGACACAACAGAATGCGGTCGTCAGCCGACCACTCCCACGCCTCCACCAGCGTCGTGATTTGCGCCGTAATGTTGTCGTGTGTTGTGACAACGCCCTTCGGCCGGCTCGTCGTTCCGCTGGTGTACAGAATCATGGCGCGCCGCCCGCCGCCAATATCCGAAGGGAAGTTAAATGTTTCAGCAGAGAGTCGATCGAGAATTTGTTCAGAAGACAACGCGCGAATGCCGCGTGCCGCCGCGATCGGCTCCAGCAGGGAAGCACCCTGCTCATCGAACACCAGCGTCGATGCTTTGGTATCGTCAATAAAATATTCCAGCTCAGGCCGTGCAGAATTGACCGGTAACGGCACTGCAATACCACCGGCTCGCCATATTCCCCACAGCACCGCAACCCGCGCAAATCCCGGCGTAATCAGAAACGCGACGCGTTCTTCGTGAAGGTTCTGACGTCCGGCGAGCAAAGCCCTCGCCACGCGCGACGACGCATCCAGCAATTCGTGGTAGGTGAAAGACCGTTGCGAATCGATGATCGCAACGCGTCCGCCATGTCGCTCGGCGCGAGCGATGAGCGGAAGGCGACTGAGGCTGCTGCTCACACGCAGACTCTACGTTGTTTTCCGCCAAATTGTCCACTGGCGGAGTTCAATTTGCTTAGGAAATGGTGCCGGCAATCGCCGTTTTAGGCGCTTGTAGATGGAATAGCCGCTGCAGTGCAGTGGCCATCTGTTCCTGTTCCATCTTTTCTGGAAGTTCCTTGAGTTCACGGGCTAGGGACCCTGCGATCTTCTGCGTCATTCGGGACATCACCGCGTCCAACATTTCGTCCTGGTCCTTGGAAAACGGCCCGCACTCTTGGCGGAAGGAATCCAATTCTTGCCGGCAAATTTCGTCCAGCCGCTGGCGCAACGCAACTATTGTCGGTACCACGCGCTCCGCCAGCAACTTTCGACGGAAGCCTTGCGCCTCGGTCTGCAGAATTTTTTGCGCTTCGGCCGCGGCAGCCTCACGCTCCCCCGCATTGTGATCGACTACATTTTCCAGATCGTCGAGGTCATAGAGGAAGACGCCTTGGACCTTGCGCACCTCAGCGTCAACGTCGCGCGGCATGGCGATGTCCACAATCACCAGAGGCTTGTCTTTGCGCCCGCGAACCATGCTCTCGGCTTCCTCGCGGCTAAGAATCGCGTGTGGACACGAGGTCGAACTGATAATGATGTCGGCCTCCGCCATGTGTTGCCAGCGCTCTTCAAACGGGATTGCGCACCCACCTAACTTCGCCGCAAGCTCAGTGGCATGCTCCAGCGTGCGATTGATGACACACACGGAAGCGGCGCCGTGGTTCAGCAATCCGCGGGCAGAAAGTTCGCTCATCTTTCCCGCGCCCAACAGCAGTACTTTCTTGTTTTCCAGCCCACCGAAAATCTGTCGCGTGAGTTCCACTGCCGCATAAGGAATCGAAACCGCCGCATTGCCAATCGCCGTCTCGGTGCGCACGCGCTTCGAAACCGTCAATGCCTTCTGCATTACGGCGTCGAGAAATCGTCCAGTAGATCCGACCTTCTGCGCCTGCTGCCAGGCCTGCTTCACTTGCGAAACGACCTGAGGCTCGCCCAGCACCATCGAATCCAGGCTGGATGCAACCCGAAATATGTGCAGAAGCGCCGCTTCGTCCAGCAGGCGGTAGAAATGCTTCCACTCGCACAGCATGAGTCCGTATTCGGAGCCGAGGAAACGCATCACGGAGTTTGCTGCCAGCGTAATGTCGTTGACCCACAACAGAAACTCAGTCCGGTTGCAGGTGGCTAGCACAAGCACTTCGTCAATGCCCTCTGCCCGTGACAATTGCAACAGTGCCTCGTAGCGCCGGTCCTCGCTGATCCAGAAACGCTCCCGCACCGCCACTGGGGCCGTACGGTAGTTCAGGCCAACCACCATGAGAGCGGGTTCCACGTCGTTAACTCCTGTGCTCCGCACTCTAGAAAAGCACCCATCGTGCCAAAGAGGCGCTCTTTCTATACGCAAGCAAGTGCCACTGTGTGAGTGAGTTAGCGTGATTACTGCGGAAAGGGAAGCAGGAGGGGGACAGCTTTCTTAGTGGGATATCACGCTGCGCTCGTGTCTTTTGGCCCGTCTGGCGCGTTCACTACAAGAGCCCAGAGACACAGAAGCAAAGAGAAAACCGACCAAAACTACATGGGGGAAGGCCAGCTAACTTGATTTTCCTCGAAGTTGGCTTTCTCTCTGCCTTTGTACCTCTGTGGTGAACTCCCTCTCGACGCCCGCTTAGCGCGTGACTTCCGCTGGCGTAATATCCTTTTCCTTCAAGACCTTAGTGTGCGGTTCGTAGACGCAGAACGGTTCCTCATCCAGATAGTTTCCTGTGACGGCAAAAGCCCGCGCCCGGCAGCCCATGCAGATATTGCGAAACTCACAGCAGCCGCATTTCCCCTGCAGGTTATTGGTATCGCGAAGTTGATTGAACACAAACGAGTCTCGCCAGATATCAGCAAACGACTGTTTCTTCAGATCCCCTGCCAGCGCCGGCAAATATCCGCAGGGATAAACTTCGCCCTGATGAGAAATGAAGCACACGGCCGTTCCCGCCAAACATCCTTTCGTCATAGCATTCATATCGGACGGGTGAGTTCCAGGATGTCCCACGGCCTTGCCGATTCCATGCGGTTTCAATTCGATTCCGGTCGAGCCCGGCATCGCCATCTCGGTCGGGCCGATGTGTGCTGTTCCATGATCTGCTGAACCATGGTTTGCCGAACCATCAATCGGAGAACTGCGCGGCGCTTCGACCGCTGCTTGCGCAGCTTCCGCGGCAGCCGCGGATCGATGCTCCGCTACGCGCCGTTGCCGAACCACGCGGAAATAGTGTGGCGCGCACGTTGCCTTCAACTCGATACCGCCTTCCAGCGAGCGATCATAAAACCAGTTCAACATCCGCTCATATTCTTCCGGTGGAACCATCTGCTCAGCGGCGATATCCACACCGCACCCTACCGGTACCAGAAGAAAAGTATGCAGCGCGTCTGCTCCCAGCGTCTTTGCCAGCTCGAGCACAGCCGGAAGCTGATGCGCATTGTGACGCGCGATCGTAGTATTGATCTGCACTGACATGCCAAGATCTTTCAGGTTGCGAAACCCGGTGATCGCGGCGTCGAAGGCCCCCGGAATTCCACGGAACGTATCGTGAGTAGCCGCATCCGCGCCGTCCAGACTGATGGCCACCCGCTTCACGCCGCTGTCCACAATCTTCTGCGCCACTTGTTTCGTAACCAGAGTGCCATTCGTAGCCAGCGCCACGCGCAGCCCTTTATCCGTGCCGTATCGCGCCAACTGGAAAATGTCTGAGCGAAACAGCGGCTCACCGCCGCTGAGTACAAGAATTGGTGGCGATACTTCAGCGATCTGATCGATGATGTCGCGCGCCGCCTGGGTTGACAGGTCGGAGGGCGAACTCAGCTCCGTTGCACTGGCTCGGCAATGGATGCAGCGAAGATTGCATCCTTTCGTCAACTCCCAAAAAATCAGCCGTGGCTTTTGCGTCACTTGATTTGGCTGCCCCTTGCCGTTTGCAGTAGTCATGGTGCTCTATCCCTCCCAGAACCGGGCGCTCTCGGCCCACCCACGGCGCAACGATAGAAGAGATTTAAAACCCCAGCGGTGATGGTCATCACCCCAAATTGTGATTTCCGTCACCAAGGCTTAATCTGTCTAGAATGTGTGGGTTATCTCGACTGTGTTCTCGATAAACAGCCCATCCCAGTGGGCTGATCGGAGCTCCAAATTGTCCCGAAAAGACGTGCCTAATTGTTATTCGCAATATCGCGCAATGCATTCGTGTTGCGGATCACCAGCGTCGAGCCCTTCGATTGCAAAATCTGCCGCTTCTTTAATTCCGCAAAAAGGCGCGTCACTGTCTCTCGCGAGGTTCCTATCATCTGCGCAATTTCTTCGTGCGTGAGTCTGAGCTTCAAACGGGGCTCCATTTTGCCACCTTCACCGTTTTTGGAACTCCACTCCAGAAGCAGCTTGGCCAATTTCTCGGCGGCCGAGTGCGACAGTCCCAGCGAGCGTACTTCCTTGCACGCATTGTGATACTTCTCGCCCAGTTGCTCCGCCACTTTGAAACAGGCCTCCACATCGTCTTTCAAGAACTTAAGAAAGTCTTCCCGCTTGACGAAATTCACCTGGCAGGGATCAATCGTCTCCGCGGTCACCTCGTAGGGCTTACCCGAGATCGTTGCGCTCAATCCTAATACCTCTCCGGGTTCCGCCAGTTTCACGATCATCGTTCTCCCGCTCGGAGAATTGATCGAAAGTTTGACTCCGCCTTTGCACAGCACAAAGATTCCACGAGGCAACTGCCCCTCTACAAACAGAACCGCTCCCTGAGGATAGGCAGTCGCGAACTTGATATTTTCGAAGTTCTGCAGTGCCGTCGGCGGCAGATCACAAAAAATGCGGTCGGCGCGCAGCTTGCAGGTTAGGCAGCTTTCCACAATCTCCATTCCGTACGGCGAGAGCATGCGACCTCCTCGAACCACTTGTATCCAACCCTTGCCTCGGCTCGTGCGAGTCGCTGTCCGCGACCATCCACGAAAATCGAGACGGCTCTTCTTTGGCTAGTGTCCGTCGGGATCAACCCGTTGGCTGTGCTGCAAGATACATTCCGATGTGACGCGCCTCACATTTCCCGTCGCGGACCCCGATGTGACGGAGATCACGTTTGTCTGTGACGTGCCTAGCTGCGCTCTTCCCCGGCTAAGGTCCATGCTTATTTAGACAGGTGGGAACAAAAGTAATCCTGGATACCTATCCGTAGGCAAAGGCGGTAGACCGTTTATGAAGCGCAAATTCAAGACCATGGATGGAAACGAGGCGGTGGCGTACGTCGCCTATCGAGTCAATGAAGTCATTGCTATTTATCCCATCACTCCTTCTTCCAACATGGGCGAATGGGCCGACGAATGGGCGTCGCAGGCGATCCCAAACATTTGGGGCACTGTGCCCCACGTCATCGAGATGCAAAGCGAAGGTGGCGCTGCCGGAGCGGTGCACGGCGCTCTGCAGACGGGTTCGCTGGCCACGACGTTTACGGCTTCCCAGGGCCTGCTGCTGATGATTCCGAACATGAACAAGATTGCCGGTGAGCTGACTCCCACGGCATTCCATGTTTCGGCGCGGACGCTGGCCACCCACGCCCTGTCCATCTTTGGCGATCATTCGGATGTGATGTCGGTCCGCGCTACCGGCTATGCCATGCTCTGCTCCAATTCGGTGCAGGAGGCGATGGACATGGCACTCATCGCTCACGCCGCTGCCCTCGAGTCGCGCATCCCTTTTCTGCATTTCTTCGATGGCTTCCGCACCTCCCACGAAGTGAACAAGATTGAAATGCTTGAGGAAGACGATATGCGTGCCCTCATTAACATGGACCGCGTCTTCGAGCATCGCCAGCGCGCTCTCTCGCCCGATCATCCTGTCCTGCGCGGCACGGCACAGAATCCCGACGTCTTCTTCCAGATGCGCGAACGGGCAAACTCTTACTACGATGCTTGCCCGAAAATTGTCCAGTCCGTGATGAACAAGTTCGCCGAAGTGGTGGGCCGCTCCTATCGCTTGGTCAACTATGTGGGTGCTCCGGATGCCGACCGCGTGATCGTCATGATGGGCTCAGGCGCCGAAGTCGCTCACGAAACCGTAGAGTCCCTGAACGCGAGCGGAGAGAAAGTCGGACTGCTGAAAGTCCACTTGTATCGTCCCTTCCCCGTGCAGGCTCTGCTCGCGGAGTTGCCTCCGAGCGCACACAAGATCGCTGTCCTCGATCGCACCAAAGAGACGGGCGCAATCGGTGAACCTCTTTATCTCGATGTGGTCAACTCGCTTCACGAAGGCGTCAAGTCTGGCTTGAATGGTCGAAAAGCCGCGCCCGTCGTCGTGGGCGGCCGCTACGGCCTCTCCTCCAAGGAATTCACGCCGGCCATGGTCAAGGCCGTCTACGACAATCTGAAAGCGGATAAGCCAAAAGATCATTTCACGATCGGCATTCACGACGATGTCAGCCACACCAGCTTGACTTACGATGCCGGCTTCTCCACCGAGCCCGGCAATGTTGTTCGCGCTATGTTTTACGGTCTGGGCGCCGACGGTACGGTGGGTGCCAACAAGAATTCCATCAAAATCATCGGCGAGAACACCGACAACTACGCCCAGGGATATTTCGTCTACGATTCCAAGAAGTCCGGCGCCGCGACCATTTCTCACCTGCGTTTCGGCCCGCAACCGATTCGCTCCAGCTATCTGGTTTCGAGCGCCAACTTTGTCGCCTGTCACCAGTGGATCTTCCTCGAGCGCTACGACATGCTGAGTTCGCTGGTTCCCGGCGGGACCTTCCTGGTGAATAGTCCATTCGGACCGAATGAGGTTTGGGATCATCTCCCGCGCCCCGTGCAGCAGGAGCTCATTACGAAGCACGCGAAGCTCTATGTCATCGACGCCTACCAGGTGGCGCGCGACACCGGCATGGGCAGCCGTATGAACACGATTTTGCAAGTCTGCTTCTTCGCCATCTCCGCCGTGTTGCCCGCCGATCAGGCGATTGAGGCCATCCGCGAATCGATTCGTCACACCTATGGCCGCAAGGGCGAAGAGATCGTGCAGAAGAATATGAAGGCCGTGGACGAAACTCTGGCCCACTTGTTCGAAGTGAAAGTTCCTACTGAACTCACCAGCACGATCGAGATACCGCCACCATTTTCTCCTTCAGCTCCGGAATTCGAGCGCGATGTTCTAGGCACGATCTACGCCGGTCGTGGCGACGAATTACCAGTCAGCGCATTCCCCGTGGATGGAACTTTCCCCACCGGGACCGCGAAGTGGGAGAAGCGCAATCTTGCTCTCGAAATCCCCGCATGGGATTCGAACATCTGCATTCAATGCGGAAAGTGCGCCATGGTCTGTCCGCACTCTGTCATCCGCATCAAGGTTTACGACTCGAAGGAACTGGAAGGCGCGCCCGCAACCTTCAAGTCCACCAAGACTCGCGACAAAGAATGGCAGGGCCTGAACTATACGATTCAGGTAGCGCCGGAAGACTGCACCGGCTGCGGCATCTGCGTGGAAATTTGCCCGGTCAAGAACAAGGCCGAAACCCGTCTGAAGGCCATCAACATGGTTCCGCAGCCTCCGTTGCGCGTGCCCGAACGCGAGAATTGGGATTTCTTCCTTAAGATTCCCGAACTCGACCGCCGCAACATTAAGATCGGCAACATTCGGCAACAGCAAGTGCAGGAGCCTTTATTCGAGTTCTCCGGCGCCTGTGCCGGTTGCGGCGAAACTCCGTATCTCAAGCTGATGTCGCAACTTTTTGGCGATCGCGCCATCATTGCCAACGCTACGGGATGCTCCTCGATCTACGGCGGCAACCTGCCCACCACTCCGTGGGCGAAAAACGCCGATGGCCGCGGCCCCGCCTGGTCCAACTCTCTTTTCGAAGATAACGCCGAGTTCGGTCTGGGCTTCCGACTCTCCATCGATAAGCAGACCGAGTTCGCTCAGGAGTTGGTCAAGCGCTTAGCCGGAACTATCGGTGAAGAACTCGCCAGCGCGCTCCTTACTTCTCCGCAGAAAGACGAAGCAGATATCTTCGAGCAACGCCAGCGTGTGGATCTGCTGAAAGAAAAACTCAGCGCCACAAAAACCGCGGACGCGAAGCAACTGCTCTCCGTCGCTGACCTGCTGGTCAAGAAGAGTATCTGGATCGTTGGTGGCGATGGCTGGGCTTATGACATCGGCTACGGCGGCCTTGATCACGTGTTAGCCAGCGGCCGCAACGTCAATGTGCTGGTGCTGGATACCGAGGTCTACTCCAATACCGGAGGTCAGGCGTCCAAATCCACACCACGCGCCGCTGTGGCAAAGTTTGCCGCTGGCGGCAAGCCTGGACCAAAGAAGGATCTCGGCCTCATCGCTATGAGCTACGGCAACATCTATGTGGCCAGTGTGGCCATGGGCGCAAAGGACGAGCACACGCTCAAAGCGTTCCTTGAAGCCGAGGCCTATAACGGCCCCAGCATCATCATTGCCTATGCGCACTGCATTGCTCACGGCATCGACATGACCACTGGCATGTCGGACCAGAAGGCCGCGGTCGACTCCGGACAGTGGCTGCTCTACCGCTACAACCCGGAACGGACGGCGCAGGGAGAAAATCCGCTGATCCTCGATTCGCGCACCCCCACCCGCAAAGTCGCGGATTTCATGTCGATGGAAACCCGCTTCAAGATGCTCACCAAGAGCCGACCGGAGGACGCCAAGCTCCTCTGGGCGGAGGCGCAACAGGACGCGATGAATCGCTTCCACCTGTACGAATATCTCGCGCAGCGGAAAGGCGACAAAGAACTGGCTAAGTCCGAGTGAACCACAATCTTTGCATGCGAGGCGCTGCAAGCTGCGCCTCTTAGGAAACAGCATTGCTAACCTTACCGACAGCGGAGAGGTGTTCGCGGCTTCTCTGCCAGGAGCACCATGATCGACCTCAAGACAAATTATCTAGGTTTGCAGCTGCGGACACCTTTGGTCGCGTCCGCATCGCCTTTATCCCAGGAAATTGACAACATTCGCCGCCTTCAAGATGCGGGCGCTTCCGCCATTGTGTTGTATTCACTCTTCGAAGAACAGTTACGGCAGGAAAGCTTTGAGCTCGAACACCATCTATCCCAAGGAACGGACAGTTTTGCCGAGGCATCCAGCTTTTTCCCGCAGCCCGATGAGTTTCACCTGGGACCTGAGGGATACCTGAATCACATCCAGAAAGCAAAGAAAGCTGTGTCGATACCGATTATCGCCAGCCTTAACGGCACCACCACCGGTGGCTGGACAACTTACGCCAGGCTCATCGAGCAAGCTGGCGCGGATGCGTTGGAATGCAACATCTATTCCATCGCCGCCGACCCTGACCTGACCTCCAGCCAAGTCGAGCAGGAATACATCGACATCCTTAAAGCAATAAAGTCGGTGGTCAAGATTCCGGTCGCGGTGAAGCTCGGCCCGTTTTTCAGCAATATGGCCAATATGGCGAAACGGCTCGACGACGCTGGCGCGAACGGTCTCGTCCTGTTCAATCGCTTCTACCAACCCGACGTCAACCTCGACGAGTTGGAAATCCAGCCGAACGTTCTGCTCAGCACTCCGCAGGCGTTGCGGCTTCCGCTCACCTGGATCGGCATCCTTTACGGCCGCATCCGCGCCAATCTTGCGGCCACCAGTGGTGTTCACGGGCCTGAAGACGTCATCAAGCTGCTGATGGTTGGCGCCGATGTGACCATGCTTTGCTCCGCACTCTTACGAAACGGTATCGAATATCTTCAGCATGTCGAGGCGGGAATGCGGGAGTGGATGGAAAAGCATGAATACGAATCTGTCCAGCAGATGAAGGGCAGCATGAGTCAGATCCGCTGCCCCAATCCAGCTGCCTTCGAGCGTGCACAGTACATGAAGGCGGTCAAGAGCATTCAACATGTAGTGGTCACGAACCGCGAGGCCTGGAGATCTCTCAGCCGGAGCTAAGAGTCGTCCCCCGCGACGAAGAGGGATCGCCGTCAGAATGCAGTCAGATAATAATAATTAAGGATGAGCGGGCGGGGTACAAGCTCGCGCTAGTACCCCAGACTCTATACACCGCCGCTTGCGTCCTATTTCGCCTGCAGAGTCTCGATGTAGTGGGTGAGGTTCGCCACGCGTTGCTGTACTTGGCCCTCGTGGCCGTGGCTCATACTCCAGAATAATTCTCCCCATACCGGCATATCCTTCGACCCATGCGCCGGAAGGTCGTTCGTTCCGCGGATGGCCGATGTAACTTTCAACGCCGGAAATTTTCCCCCGTTGTTCTTGCTCAGCTGCGTTAGATCCGTTGGGGGCACTTTCAGCGCGCTAGCGGCAGGCCCGCCGCCTTTGCCGTCCGTTCCATGGCAAACGGCGCAGTAGGACGTATACATCTCTTTGCCCGAAACCGGTGACGTGTTCGCGATCGGGACATGCTGGATGACCGTTTTGTTTTGTTCGGATGTTTGGTCCTGCGCGGCCATCGTGCAGGCAAATACGACCACTGCCGGAAATATTAAGATCAGCTTCTTCAGCGACATTGCCTTTCTCCTTTTAGACCAAGATCTTCTTGGATCAAGATCTTGTTTCTGAAACTCAAAGCTCACGCTTCCCGAGTCAATAAGTGACTGGATTGCAAACCAGGCGCGGCGGCAGAAGAAATCATGAAATTTCCTCTCAACTCATTCATAGTCCACCGTTTCTTGGATTGCTGTGATGAAAAACACAATAGAGGGTACCACTCATCACGAGAAACAACACTCCAGTCACCAAAACTTCACGCAAATCGGTGATGGTTTGTCTTTCCTAAGGCCCTCTGAGGTGCGCTCCTTCACATACATCTGTGACTACTGTCACATTCAATAAAACCTCCGCAATCGCATAATGACACCTGATTTCTGGGGTGTTCTACCACCTTAGGCGTGGAGTTCTCATGGCAAAAGGACGCGTTTCCATCGTTGTTGAGCACTGCAAGTCCTGCGGCTTCTGCGTGGAGTTTTGTCCTTCGCACGTGCTAGCCCTCTCATCCGCTTTTAACTCCAAGGGCTACCATCCGCCGCACGTCGTCCATCCCGACAAGTGCAGCGGCTGCGACTTGTGCGGCATGTACTGCCCCGACTTCGCCATTTTCGCCACCAAGGTACCTGGGCCAAAAGGAGACGAGAAATGAAGGCTGATCCTCGCGGTGTCCTGACCGGCATACACTTCCTCGACGGCGATCACGCTTGCTGTGAAGGCGCGCTGGCGGCTGGCGCGCGATTCGCCGCTGGTTACCCCATCACTCCATCCACTGAAGTCGTCGAGCGCTTCGCCTCGCGCGTGCCCAAAGTTGGCGGAACATTCATCCAGATGGAAGACGAGCTCGCGGCATCGATCACGTTGCAAGGCGCCGTGTGGGGCGGAGCCAAGGCCTTCACCGTTACTTCCGGCCCCGGCTTCTCTTTAATGATGGAACACATCGGCTACGCCGCCATGACCGAAACTCCCTGCGTGTTTGTAGACGTACAACGCGGAGGCCCATCCACCGGCCTGCCCACGCTGCCCGCGCAAGCCGACATGATGCAGGCCCGCTGGGGTTCGCATGGCGACTACGAAATTATCGCGCTCTGTCCAAATTCTCCGCAGGAATGTTTCGATCTCACCATCAAAGCTTTCAACCTGGCCGAAGAATTCCGTGTGCCCGTCATGTTCATGATGGATGAAGTCGTCGGCCACATGACCGAAAAAGTCGTCATCCCCCCCGCCGACCAGATCGACGTCGTGCCGCGCAAGCACACGCACAAGTCTGTTGAAGACTACCTTCCCTACGGCACCAACGGCGATCAAGTCCCGGAAATGGCGCACGCCGGTGAAGGCTACAACTTTCACGTCACCGGCCTGACCCACGACGAACACGGCTACCCCAACATGACGCCACCGGTTCAGGACAAGCTTGTCCGCCGCTTGCAAAGCAAAATTCGCGACGCCGCCGACCGCATCTCCCTGTTCGAGGAGGAACAACTCGTTGGCGCCGATGTTGTGGTTGTCTCTTACGGAATCACCTCGCGCGTGGCCCAGCGAGCCATCGAGATCGCTCGTGGCCAGGGTCTGCGCGTCGGCAAGCTGCGCCTGATTACAGCTTGGCCGTTCCCCGAGAAGAAGATTCGCGAACTGGCCAACAAAGTGAAAGCATTCGTCGTCCCCGAACTCAATCTCGGGCAGATGGTGCGCGAAGTAGAGCGCTCAGCAGCGGGTAAGGCTAGAACATTCGCCGTATCGCACGCCGGCGGCGGCGTTCATAAGCCGGAAGACATCCTCAAAGTAATCGTGGAGGCCAGTAAATGTCAGAGCATTTGATCGACATCGTCAACCCAGTCGAGCCCTTCTTACGCACGGATCGCATGCCTCACATTTGGTGCCCCGGATGCGGCATCGGCACCACGGTAAATTCCTTCGCCCGCGCCTTGGTCGATTCGAAAATCGATCTTGGCTCCCTGGCCCTGGTTTCAGGCATTGGCTGCACCGGACGCGTCGCGGGTTATGTCAAGCTCGATTCTTTCCATACCACGCACGGCCGCGCCATCCCCTTTGCCACCGGACTCAAACTGGCAAATCCGAAGCTGAACGTCGTCGTCTACTCCGGTGACGGTGATCTATCGGCGATCGGCGGCAATCATCTCATCCACGCCGCCCGCCGCAACATCGACCTGAAGGTCATCTGCGTCAATAATCTTATCTATGCCATGACCGGCGGCCAGACCGCGCCCACCACCCCCGATCACTCCACCACCTCCACCAACCCCTACGGCACATTCGAACCGTCATTCAATTTGCCGCACCTGGTGGAAGCCGCGGGGGCGGTCTATGTCGCGCGCTGGACCACCTTCCACGTCCGCCAGCTCTCGCGCTCCATCGGCGAGGCGTTCAAGAAAAAGGGCTTCTCCTTCATCGAAGTCATCTCACCCTGTCCTACGCTTTATCAGCGCCGCAATAAGCTCGGCGACGGTCTGGAAACCATGAAGTACTACAAAGAGAAGAGCAAGGTTCGCAACGGAGCCCCCACCAACGAAGTCGGCCTCACCATGACCGGCGAAATCATGGTCGGCAAATTCGTAGACCGCGACCGCCCCGACTATCAAACCATGATGCGCGGCCAATTCCAGGAATCGCTCGGCGAGAAATACATCGAGCAAGATCAACCGGAGACAGTATGCAGCTAACAGAAATTCGAGTTGCGGGTTTCGGCGGCCAGGGAGTGATCCTCTCGGCCATCCTGTTGGGCAAAGCAGCCTCGATTTACCAGGGCGCTTATGCCACTATGACGCAAAACTTTGGCCCGGAAGCTCGCGGCGGTGCCTGCAGTGCGCAGCTGGTCCTCTCCGACTCGCCAGTCTTGTATCCCTACGTTACGCAGCCGGACATCCTCGTCGTCATGTCGCAGGAAGCCTACGTCCGCTTCGTCCCCGAGTTGAAAGATGGGGGCATTCTTATTGTTGAGCAGGATATGGTGCGAGTTTCCGACATAAATAAAGAGATTCGGGTCTATAGCATCCCGGCCACCCGCATCGCGGAGGATCTTGGGAAGCGCATGGTGCTGAATTCCGTCATGGTAGGATTCTTCACCGCAGTCACTCATCTCCTGGATCCCGAAGCCGTTCGTAAGGCAGTCGCTGATTCCGTTCCGCCCAGCTTCCTTGATCTAAACTTGAAAGCCTTCGAAAAAGGATTCGAGTACGGCGTCAACGCATTGACTGCCGTTACCGAAACCGCAGATACCCAACTCCAGGCGCAGTACTCGCCAGAATAGGTTTCCCGTTGCATTTCTCAGCTTTCGCTGTTGCGATTTGCATCTCTCGAAGTCAAGTTGGTAAGCTCCTGATTCCAAAAGCCATTCGTCTTTTCCTCTAGCCGCCGCTGGAAACACAAGCTTTAACCTGTTGCGATTTCGATCACGTCGTTGTTGACAACTTCAGCGGAGAGCGTCAAGTCACGACCGCGACCCTCCTCCATCCGATTGATTCAGCAGGAGATCGTCGTACTTCAGTCACTCATAGGCACTTCGGCTCGCCTTGGCATGGCGATTGCCTTTAGAAAAGTGTGAGTGGCTCGCAAAGACAAGAATCAAAGACGGCCCTCCGACGAGGTGACTTATGACAGTCCTACTGGTTCTCTTCACATTCGCAAGTTTCTTACTCATCGATCATTTCCGCAGCCGCCACGCAGTTGTACAACCGGCATTGCAGGTCGCTGCTCCCAGCAAGGAAGCAAATGCACCGCGATTGCAGCCCGCTTTGGTCGGCGGCTTCGAAGTTCCCGAGAATCTGCGCTATCACCCTGGCCACACTTGGGCATTGAGCGAGAGCCCCAGCCTGGTTCGAGTCGGCATGGATGATTTCGCCTCCAAGCTGACCGGCAAGCTGGAGAGCATCACGCTTCCACAGCGCGGCCAGTGGATTCGTCAGGGCCAGAAGATGTGCACCATTCATCGCGACGGCCACACCGTCGACCTGGTTTCGCCCATCGAAGGCAGCGTCTCTGATATCAACGAAGCCATCGTGAAAGACGCCAAGCTCGCTCTCCGTGATCCTTACGGCGAAGGCTGGCTGGTCACCGTGCAGTCCCCCGATGCGAAGACGAGCTTCCGCAACCTGCTCGGCGGCGCAATGGCCCGCTGGTGGACCGAAGAATCCGCTAGCCGCTTGCAACGCCACATGCCGCTGGCAGCAGCTGGCGCATACGCCCAGGACGGCGGAGTAGCCGTAGACAACGTCTCCGCCCTGATCCCCGACGACCAGTGGCTGCCGTTGGCAAAAGAGTTCTTCCTGTCATAGTGCACCTCGCGCAATCCGCGACCACTCGCGGAGGACCGCAGAACCAAGCCGCCCGGATCCAAGGCTAAACCAGCCAGGATACCGGGCGGTTGGTGTTTTGCCGTGAGGCTCGAGTAATCGCGATCACCGTCGATGACCGATTTCAAGGGATTTTGCGACGATGCTAGAAGATCCGCGCCGCCGGAGCTTTGGCCCTCAGCGTCACTGTGTCTTGGCATGTAGGGCACAGCGCGTTTTCCTTGAGGTCAATCCACTCCACTGCATGCGACGACGCCATGGCGCAGCGGTAGTCATCGCAGTGGGTCAAGTGCAGGGTGTGTCCGACTTCATGCACCGCTTCCTTAATCAGTCGCTGGCGAAACAGTTTACGGTCGGCGGGTAATCCGTAGAATTCCTGGCGCAGGCGGTGCGCCGAGACCACCGCACAGGGACCACCCATCTGTGCCTCGCCAAAGACGAACGTCAGAATCGGGATATACATATCCACAGCGCCAATGCCCAGCATCCGCCATGAATCCGGAGTCAGAAAGCTTTGCATGCGCCCGAGAATTTCCGAGGAGTGATACTGCTGCCGCTCGCCATGAAACGCGAACTCCGGATCGAGGCGAGCGGGAAGCACTTTGCAGGGAACGCGAAGAACCTCTTCAATAGAAGGACAAAGATCCTTCAGCAGTCCGTCCTCTATATTCCCGATCGGCAACAGATGCAGTAGCCTCATCGCGCGCCTTCATCGGGCAACTTCATCCGGCTTCTTTTCTCGATCCACCGAAGCACGAGTCCACCCATATTTCTTCAGCTTGTGATAGAGCGTGACCCGATCGATGTCGAGCAACTCTGCCGCGCGGCTCTGGTTGCCTCCGCACTCCTCCACCACCCGCAGAATGTGGCTTTTCTCAATGTCCTCAAGGCTCTTGCTCGCACCGTTGGAGCTCGATCCGGTCGGTGATTTGAAGATGAAGTCCTGCTCCTTCAGTTCCGGCTCCTGCCCTACAACCATGGCGCGCTCAACCGCATTCTCCAGTTCCCGTACGTTTCCCAGCCACGGCTGCTGTTGCAACAGGTTCATAGCCGCCGGTGAAACGCGGGTAATGCGTTTATTCATCGCAAGGGATAGCTTGCGTACGAAGTGATCCACCAGCAAAGGAATATCCTCGCGGCGATCGCGCAACGGCGGCAGCTCGATGCGGAAGACGTTGAGCCGGTAAAAAAGATCGGGACGAAACTTGCCTTCCTCGATCAACTTTTCCAGATCCTTGTTGGTAGCGGCGATGCAGCGGAAGTCCACTTTGATAATTTGATTGCCGCCCACGCGAGTGATCTCGCGCTCTTGCAGCACACGCAGCAGATCGGTCTGCGTCTTGAGAGAAATATCGCCGATCTCATCCAGAAAAACCGTCCCACCCTCGGCAATCTCGAATTTTCCTTTCTTGCGATACTGCGCGCCAGTGAACGCGCCTTTTTCATGTCCGAAAAGTTCGCTCTCAAGAAGCGTTTCGGTCAATGCGCCGCAGTGGATTACGACCAGGGGATGAAATTTCCGCGGGCTGGCCTGATGAATCGCACGCGCCAATAATTCCTTGCCCGTCCCGCTTTCGCTAGTGATCAAAACTGTAGCATCCGTTGGACCGACCGTCTCAATCGCGTCGAATATCTTGCGCATGGCGGCGCTTTGTCCGATCAGATCTCCCGGCCGCGCCACTTCCGCCACCGTTTCGCGCAGCAGAACGTTCTCCTGCTCCGTCCGCTTATGCGCCAGCGCGTTCTTCACCAGATGCGCAATCTCGTCGGGATCGAGCGGCTTGGTCACGTAGTCATAGGCGCCATTCTTGAGCGCCGTAACCGCGGTTTCGACCGACGCGTAGCCGGTCATCATGATGACGATCAGCTCCGGATCCACCTCATGCATGCGTCGCTGCAGTTCGATCCCATCGGTGCCGTGCATTTTGATATCGACCAAAGCAGCATCCCAGCGTTGTTCGGCCAGCCGTGTGAGCGCATCGCTGGCGTTTTCTGTGGTCGCCACCTCATAGCCCTCTTCCCGGAACCACTTGCCCAGCGAATCGCGTACGCTCAGTTCGTCGTCCACGATCAGCAATTTTCCCAATGTGCTCACTTTGCTCACCTCGTATTCGCCACGACATTCTCGGTGCCAACGGGCACCAGCGGAGCTTCCGTCGCTTGGGTCGGCAGAGTTATGACAAACGTTGTTCCCCGGCCCACCTCCGATTTCACTTCGATGTGTCCGTTGTGCCGCTCCACAATCCCGCGACTGATGGCCAAGCCCAATCCAACCCCATGCCCGGTTTCTTTCGTGGTTAGAAACGGTTCAAAGATGTGTGGCAGGATCTCGGGCGCGATACCCGCTCCATCGTCGCGAACCTGAATCTCGATTTCTGTTTCGTCGTCACTTAGATGAGCATCGAGCCAGAGGTTGCCGCCCCGTGGCATTGCGTCGATGGCATTCATGATCAGCGCGATCAGAACTTGTTCGATTTGCGCTGGATCGCAAGGTATTCGCGGCAGGTCGTGCGCAATCGCTAACTGCAGCTCGATTCCCCCCAACTCCAGTTGATGCCGTACTAGCAACAAGCTGCGGTCGATCACTGCATGGAGGTCGGTCGATTGCACGTTCATGGGCGCGGTGCGCGATAGACTCAGAAGATTCTTGATCAGTTCACCGCAGCGCCGGCTTTCCGCTGCGATCAGCTCCAGGCATTGCATCGCCTCTTCGCGTTTTTCATGCTCTGCTTGTCCGGAGTCCACCCACTTTCGCAGCAGCTTGGCGTAGGTCAGAATGCCCGAGAGCGGATTGTTCACTTCGTGCGCCACCACCGCCGCCATCTTGCCCAGAGAGGCCATCTTTTCGACGTGCAGCACGTGGTCATGGGCGCTTCTCAATTCTTTGGTCTTCTCGTCGACGCGATCTTCCAGGGTCTTCGCCCAGCTCACGATCTCTTCATTTGCTGCGCGCAGTTGCAGGCTCATGCCGTTGAAGGACCGAGCCAAGTCTCCCACCTCATCTTGCGATCGGACTTCGATCTGGTAACCGAGCTCTCCGAGGGAAAGATGTTCGGTGCCCTTCTTCAGCGCTCGAATCGGTTTGTCGACCACCCACCAGACGAAAAGCCAACTCATCACGGCTACGATGAGCATCGCCGCAGCCGTGTAGGAGATCGACCGTACACTGCTCACTGCAATTTGTGCATCCGCTTTCGCGAGAGAAAGATTTGTGTCCAGAACGCCTAGAACTTGCTGGTCGGCGGGATGAGCATGGCACGCCGCATTGGAACAACTCGGCTGATTTTCAATGGGAGTGATAATGCCCAGGACCCGGTGTCCGCCGCCATTGCGATAAATGCGAAATCGGTCGGGACGATTCAGCCGCGCCAGCGGCTGGCTTTGACTGTGGCAGCCATAGCAGGCCTCCGCCGTCTTGTCGAGAACATGGCTTACTTCCGTAGCATCGGTGGAGTAACTGACTCGCCCCTCCTGGTCGAGGATGCGAACCTTGACCATTCCGGGCTCATCCGCCATGGTTTGAATCACGTGGTAGAGGCCCTCGCGATCGTTGCGCAGCATGTAGTAAGTGGTACTGCGTTTGATCACGTCGCTCACCCGCTCGGCGCTGGCCAGTGTGGCCTCTTCCAGGTGCTGGCGGTGCAATCGGATATTGGCGTAACCGAGCAGCGCGAAGATCACAACCATCATTGCCAACAACGACCCAATCAGCTTCGCACTGAGGCTGCGGCGCAATTGCCTCCATGCTGGGTAGCGACGAGTTGGCTCAATCTCCGGCATGACTTAATACCGCGGGGGCAACCTCAGGCTGACTATCTTGTGCCAGACGCTGCTTCAGGGCGTGTTCTTCTTCGGGGAAAATGGGGAGGTATCGGACGGCCACACCGAACAGCGCGAAGCCCAAAGCGATAATCATCAGCGTGACCGAGAACTCTGTCCACTTCGGCATGTAGTGATGCCCGACGTAGGTCTCAAACCCCGTGAGGCTGACATTGAGGCGGTTGGTGATAAAGCCGAGCAGGCTGAACACAGACGCCAGATACAGGCCATTGGGCGAGAGCCTGACCTTCTTGAAGCTGAGCATGGTAATCGGAATCACGAACGCCAGCGTCAGTTCGAGCCACAGGAAGTACGCTTCGTAGCTGGGTTTGATGATTTGACCCAGCATGCCGCGATGGAAGTAATCTTCAAAGCGCAGTAGTGCATTCACCCACAAAGCAACCAGCAGCGCCCCGCCCAGTTCAACCAGAACCGGCAGTTCAAGGTGACGACCGAGTGCCTTCGCGCTCTGCGTCGATTCGAAGATAGTCATCGCCAGGCCCACCGCAATCGCCGAACCAAAAAAGAGAAACGGCAGCGCCGGCGTGTACCAGAACGGATGCAGCTTGCTCGGCATAATCAAATACAGAGAACCGAGTGAACTCTGATGCAGAGTCGAGAGCAGAATGCCCAGCACCACCAGCACGGCGTAGATTTTCTTGATCCACTTGATAGGAGTTGTCAGCTTAAAGCGCTCGAGCACATTGGGGAGAAATTCGAAGAACAATACTGTCGTGTAGGCCATCACGCACATGCCGACTTCAAACATGACCGAGTGCGGATTCATGTAGATCAACTGGTGCCAGATGTACCAGGGCCGGCCCAGGTCAAACAGCAGGCCAACGATGAAGAGCAAATAGCCGAGAAAGGCCGTCAGCACAGCGGGGCGCACCACACTGTGCAGGCGTTCCACGTTGAACAAATAAACTGCGCCGATCACGCAGAAGCCGCCCGCCGCCAGCATCACGCCGCACAAGCAATCGAAGCCAATCCACAGCCCCCAAGGGAACTGATCGGACATGTTTGAAATCGCGCCCAGGCCATGGAAGTAGCGAACAAATGTGGAGTAGAGGCCCATGGCCATAATCACAAGAAATACGACTCTCCAGAAGGTCAATTTGATCTTCATTGCTTGCTCCCGTTCTTCTTCTCGCCACCTTCAACTGCCGCCACTTCCTCCCGGCGATGCGAAATCCAATAAATGCCGCCCAGCACCAGCGACCATACCGGGATAAAGTCCGGAATTTTTTCCATCACTCGGCCGGTATATTCCGGCATGGGAGTGTCGCCGATTTTCGCCGAGGCCGGATAGCCGTACTCTTCGACGTTCATGCTGGAGAGGATCAGTACGCAGGTTCCACCGACTTCGTGAAGACCATAAATTCGAGGCTGGTAGTTCGAAGGGTTGTCACGGATGCGAGCCTGTGCTTCCTTAATGAGGTCGTCGCGGTCGCCGAATTTAGTCGCGCCCGTCGGACAGATCTCGGCGCATGCCGTTTGCTTTCCCGCAACCACGCGGTCCGGACACATAATGCATTTCCGCACGCGCGGATTCAGCGAACCCCATTCGTACTTGGGTTGGGCGAAGGCGCAGGCCACCATGCAATAGCGGCAGCCAATACACTTCCATACGTCGTATACGACGGGACCCTCTTTTGTTTTGTGGAATGCTCCCACCGGACAGACCGACGCGCATGCCGGTCGCTCGCAGTGCATGCACAGCCGGCGCATGAACTTGTCGTCCTTGGTCATGACGACCGTGTACTTATGTTCCGACTGCACCGACTCGGCGGCTACCCTGTCGTCGTAGGGCAATTTGTTCTGCTGTGCACATGCGGCTTCGCACTGCTTGCAGCCGATGCACATGGTCGCGTCATACAACAGCGCCTTACTCATGGAAATTTCTCCTTGGCGCTTCGCAATGGCCCTTCGTTCCGGAGAAATTAGGTAAGAGTGCGTAGGATGACGGAACCAAGCCTGAGAAGCGCGCAGAATGCCCACAATGAGCGAACTGAAAAAAATTACCGGGCCCGGATTGGCCAGCATCCGGAACCCGGCGGACTGTTCCATCCGGCGAAGCAAATAACAAGAGAGGAGATTGTCTTCTGGCAACGAATCGGCAAGCTTTTGTTGGCGTCCGCCGAATTGAGCCGGACATCTTCATACTCCCTCATCTGTCTTCGCCCGCCGCTCGCAAGTTCGCGACCACGGCGGGGGCGCATAGAGGAACAGCCAATATCACCTGCTACTTCTGCAAACTCCGAATGTAAGTAACAATCATCTTCGCCTGATCAGGAGTCAGACTCTTGATGTTCGCTGGGTGCTTCGCCTTCTCCGTGATGTCTTTGGCCAGATCGGCATCGGAAGCTTTCTTTGCATCGTCGGAAATCAGGCTCGGAATCTTCGCTGCGGGCTTGCCCGCTGCGTCCGCTCCGTGGCAGGCAGCGCATTTTGCTTTGTAGAGGGAGGCTCCATCATCGGCGGCCCATGACAGATTTGGGATCAGAATGAACAGCCCTACCGCGATTGTCACTACCAGCATCACCAGCTTTGTCGTCTTCATGATTTCTCTTTTTCTCCTTATTTAGTTTGCAACCGAATGAAAGCAGCGACTCTTCTTGCAACCCGAGCCACTATCGTTGCGGAAGTGAACACCCATAACCGAAACACTTCCCTAACTCTATGTAAAAGAACTCAGCAACCTATCGCTGCCTAGTTGAGAGTTTCAACATTGCCAGGAAAGGGTGCAGTGATCCAGATCACCTACAGCCGTGACTCCATCGCCAAACTACAAGTGTAGAAAACGCCCCAAATCTTTAGAAAACATTCCGAATCTTTGGTCACGCAAACCAGTGACTGCGGTCACGGTAGCGCGCGCGAACAAGAGAGAAGATCAACCCAGGATCGAGGGCTGCCGTGTCGACACCCACGATAATTCTGCTCGTGTTGATGGAGACTGGCCTTTTGGGGATTCTGCTGAGAGTCGCTGTGATGATGGAGCGTTCCGAGCACCCACATGGACCTCAAAACAATGTTGCGCGCCATGGGACCTCCGGCGTCGCTTCTCCCCGCCATCCGAAACTTCGCTAGGCCGCGTCCCGGGGACCCCGTGGCGCCGAGCTCACGAATAAAAGGAGAACTGCATGAGCACGCTTGTGCTGAATAAAGATAAGAAAGCCGACCTGGCCGGACCGGGGATCGGCGACTACAACGAACTAGAAAAAATCCTGCCGAGCGGTTACCGTTCGTTACTGAATCCCAAAGAAACCCAGCATGCCATCTTCCAGGTCAAGCGTTATATCGAAGATAACCTCTGCAAGGAGCTGAACCTCATGATGGTCGAAGTCCCGCTCATTGTCGATGTGGAGAGCGGCGTCAACGATATGCTGGATCGCGATGGATCGCGCACGCCCGTGCAGTTCCACATCTCGAATGATCGCGACCTGCATCCTGTCGATGCCCAGGTCGTTCAGGCCGCAACCAAGTGGAAACGCGTGGCCCTGAAGCAATTCGATTGCAAAGTCGGCGAGGGCATCTGCACCGACATGCGCGCCGTTCGCAAGGACTATTTCCTCGATCACGACCACTCCTCCTACGTCGATCAGTGGGATTGGGAGCGCGTCATCATCAGCGAGCAACGCAATCTTCAGTTCCTGAAGGAGACGGTTCGCAAGATCTGGAAGGTGATCGTAGGAGCAGAAAAGTTTGCCCAGAACCTATTCCCGCAGTTAAAAGACTATCGCTATCCCGATCTGCCCGAGGAATTGATCTTCTTGCACGCCGAGGAAATTCTCGACATGTATCCCGATCTTCCGCGCAAGCAGCGCGAAACAGCAATCCTGCAAAAACATCCCGCGGTCTTCATCATCGGCATTGGCTGGCCCCTGAAGGACGGATATCCCCACGAGATGCGCGCTGCCGATTACGACGATTGGGTCACCGACACCCACGATCAAACCGGCAAGGACACCCACGGGCTGAATGGCGACATCCTGGTATGGAACTCTGTGACCAAGCGGCGCCATGAACTCACGTCCATGGGCATTCGAGTCACGGCCGAGACCCTGAAGAAGCAGCTCGCGCTGTCGAAGCAAGAAGACTTCATGCGATTGCCCTACCACCAGGCGATCCTGAACAGCGAGATTCCGCTCTCGATCGGCGGCGGCATCGGCCAGTCGCGCACCCTCATGCTCTTACTTCGCAAAGCCCACCTCGGCGAAGTCAGCGTGACAGTATGGCCGAAGGTGCTGAAGGAGATGTGCGCGAATAAGAATATCTACGTGCTGGAGTAGGCCGTTTTCCTTCCAGGCAAATGAGAGGGGATGGTTACAGAAACCATCCCCTTCAGTCCTTCCTCGAAAATTTCCAGTTGAAACGACTCGCAAGGACGGCGAGTCGGCGGGAGGGCAGTCAATCGTGCCCAGGACAGGCCAATGCTTTCACCCCCTCAAACATTCGCGATCGGAGCGATAGCTCCCGTTAATGGCTCGTTTCCAGCTTCTCCCTGGTCACGCCGCTGATCTCACTCGACCGGAGATAGCTCTCCAAAGCTTCCCGGTACATACAGTGGCGTTGGCCGGCCAGAATCTCTTCCTGGCCCTTCAGAATCAAGGCTTGGTTTTGAAGAATTGTCTGCTGATTGGCAAGCACAAGCTCAATTTTAGAGAGGACGTCGGGCGTTGGCATGGTAAGACCTCCTACGTAAATTGCGGACTCGAATAAAGCGGATTGCTGAACCGGTCAAGATGGCTCTTCACAGCCGCGGCCAAACGGCTGATTCCTTCGCGGATTTGCTCCGGAGCAGCGTTCGAGAAGTTCAAGCGCATGTGGCGACTGCCTTCCTGAGGATCGTTGGCATAGAAGGAATTGCCCGGGACGAAGGCCACATTGTGCTCGATCGCAGTTTTGAAAATCGCTGCCATGTCCAAACCTTCAGGCAGGCTCACCCACAGAAACAGTCCGCCGTGGGGATGCGTCCAGGTCACTGTGGGCGGGAAAGATTCCCTCAGAGCCTGCAGCATTACGTCGCGTCGCTCGCGGTAGACCTGGCGAATCAGCTTCACGTGCTTATCGAGAAATCCGTCGCGCGCCACTTCGTACGCCACCACTTGGGTGAAGGTGGAAGTGTGCAGGTCCGCCCCCTGCTTGAGTTGAGCCAGCTTGCCGATGATCTCGGGGGGAGCCACAATCCATCCCAGGCGAAGCCCAGGAGCCAGCGTCTTCGAGAACGTGCTGAGGTAAATAACGTTGCCGATCGAATAGCCACTGTCGCGGCGCAGGTTTTCGCGGTCGAGCACCACCAGCGGGGGAAGATGCTCGCCTTCATAACGCAGCTGCCCGTAGGGATCGTCTTCAACAATCGGAATGCCATACTTATCCGCCAGCAACACCAGTTGGTGCCGGCGCCCTTCCGACAACGTGGTCCCCGCCGGATTCTGGAAGTTGGGCAGGATGTACATGAACTTGGGGCCGCCACGCAGCGGCTTCTCGACTAGATCCGTGCGCAAGCCGTCATCGTCAACGGGAACCGAAACATATTCCGCGCCATAAACATTGAATGCCTGTAGCGCGCCCAGATAGGTCGGCGCCTCCACCAGCACCCGGTCGCCGGAATTGACGAAAAGCTTTCCGATCAGGTCCAGCGCCTGTTGTGAACCAGACGTGATCAAGACGTTCTCAACTTTCGCCTTGATTCCATAGCGCGCCATGTTGTTCGCAATCAATTCGCGCAGAGGCTCATAGCCTTCCGTGGCGCCATACTGCAGAGCGGAAGCAGCCTGCTGCGACAGCACTTTGTGGCAGGCTTCCTCAAAGCGCTCGATGGGAAATACTTCAGGGGCCGGCAAGCCACCGGCAAAGGAAATCACTCCGGGCCGCTGCGTAATCTTGAGCAACTCGCGGATTTGTGAACTGGTAATGCCTTTGGTGCGTCGTGCGTAACGAGCGGTCCACGCGGTGGACATTGCGAGCCTTTCTGTTTCTAAGCGAAGCCGTCGGGTTGACTCACCGCGCCTACGTGCGCCTGGTCGTCGATGAACAAACGGCCCGCGGAGAGCGCCTTGCGGTCAAGCTCCAGCAGATCGAGTTTCTTTACCTTGTCTTCAAGCACGCTTAATGCTGTCCCGGCAGCCAGACACTCGGTCTCTTCCAGCAGCGCGCCCATCAACACAATGTTGGCAACCTTGGTCGAACCGAGTTTATCGGCGATCTCTGCCGCCGGAATAGCAACTAACTGCACCCCCGGCGCAGCAAAGTCAGCAGGGAAGCTGGACCCGTTGTAGAGGATGAGGCCGCCGCTCGGTACCTCGTGAGCGAACTTCCGCAGCGAGAACTCATTCATAGCCACCAGCACATCAGGCTGCGAGACCAGCGGCGATCCGATGCGCTCTTTCGAGAGGCACACATGGCAATGTGCGCTGCCCGAGCGCATCTCGGGCCCGTACGAGGGCAGCCAGCTCACTTCCAGTGCTTCACGCATGCCCATCTCAATCAGGAGTTGCCCCAGCAGCAGCACGCCCTGTCCCCCGAATCCGGCAATCTTAATTTTTACGTCTTTGAAATGATGCCGGTGGCTCACGGTGGAAGCATCGTGCGCCCCATCTTTGTGCGCGATGTCGAGAACATCAGCCACGCTTCGTTGCGGCGGCTCTTTGCCCACAGGGTTTTCCGGCCGCTGGTCGCGGAAGACATTCAACGGAAAGGTTGGAATCATCTTTTCGAGAACCCAGCGCCGCGCCTCCACCGGATCTTTCCCCCAAATCGTCGGACACGGCGACAATATCTCGACAAATGAGAAGCCCCCCCCGTCCCGCTGGATCTCCAGCGCCTTGCGGATCGCCCGCCGCGCTTTCATGATGTTCTTGTTGTCCGAGAGCGCCACTCGTTCGATGTAGGCCGGTGCTTCTAGTGTGGCCAGGAGTTCGGCCATGTGCAGCGGGAAGCCTTCATTTGAAGGCCGCCGGCCCCATGGCGAAGTCGTGCTTTTCTGTCCCACCAGCGTGGTCGGTGCCATCTGGCCGCCGGTCATTCCGTAGATTCCGTTGTTCACGAAAAAGACAGCGATTTTTTCGCCTCGATTTGCGGCATGCACAATCTCAGCCGTGCCGATCGCCGCCAGGTCTCCGTCTCCCTGATAGGAAATGACGATCTTTTCTGGACACGATCGTTTGATGGCCGTCGCCGAAGCGGGAGCGCGCCCATGCGCGACTTGCACATTGCCTACATCGAAATAGTAGTAGGCAAACACCGAGCAGCCCACCGGAGTCACAAGGATTGTTTTGTCCTGCACTCCCAGGTCCTCGAGAGCCTCGGCAATTAGCTTGTGTACTACGCCGTGTCCGCAGCCCGGACAGTAGTGGGTCTGATGCTTCAGCTCTGACTTGCGCTCGTACAGGTCATAGAACAGCGGCGACTTGGAGTGAATCGTTTCATATCCATTGCCGTTTGGGCTACTGACTTCAAACCGCTTTTCAGATTTCACTTCAGCTTCCGGACCTGTTGCCGTGATTGCGTTTTCGTCTGCCATTTGCGTTGTCCTCTTCGGATCAACTCTTTGTCGCTAATTCTCAGACTGCTGCGGCAATGCGCGTCAGCACTTGTTCCTGCAGCTCCGCGACCGAGGGTACATTGCCTCCGACGCGTCCGTAGAACTCCACCGGCACTTTGCCGTTCAGCGTGAGCCGTACGTCTTCCACCATCTGTCCGTTGCTCAATTCGACGACGATCACTTTTTCGACTTTCTTCGCCGCTTTCGCCAGCGCCTTCGCCGGATAGGGCCACAGCGTGATGGGACGGAACAGCCCGGCTTTCACCCCCTCTTTGCGCAGGGCCTCTACCGTAGAGAGCAACACTCGGGAAACAATCCCATACCCCACCAGCAGCACCTCGGCATCATCGGTGTGGTAAAGCTCGGAGCGCTGCTCGGCCTCTCGCGCTCGGATGTATTTGGCCTCCATCTGGCGCTGGTGCGCTTCCAGTTCATCCGTCTCCAGAAAAATGGAACTCACCAGATTGGCCCGCGTTTCCGGCGTACCCTTCACCGCCCAGGGTTTGTCCGGCGGTTGAATCTCGCGATACTCAAGATCGAGCGGCTCCATCATCTGCCCGACGAAGCCGTCACTCAGCACCACAGCGGGATTCCGATACTTATCGGCCAGATCGAACGCCAGCATGGTGAGCTCGGCCATCTCCTGCACCGACGCGGGAGCCAGCACGATGTTCCGGTAGTTGCCGTGGCCACCACCTTTCACCATCGCAAAGTAGTCGCTCTGCTCCGGCCCGATGTTGCCCAACCCCGGTCCACCGCGCATTACATCGACAATCACGCACGGCAGCTCCGCGCCAGCCAGATACGACATACCCTCCTGCATCAGGCTGAGCCCGGGACCAGACGATCCAGTCATCACACGCATTCCGGCCGCTGCCGCCCCGTACACCATGTTGATGGCCGCTACTTCACTCTCCGCCTGCAGAAATGTTCCGCCGACCTGCGGGAAGTACAGCGCAGCCGCCTCCGCGATTTCGCTGGCGGGGGTAATAGGATATCCATAGTAGCCGCGGCATCCAGCGAGGATTGCGCCCTTCACCACTGCCACGTTGCCCTTACACAGCTGACGCATTTTCGCCCTCCTGCGTTGCCGCGACTGCTTTTCCCTTGGCCTTAATCCGGTAGACCGTAATCGCGCCCGGTTCCGGGCAACAATAGAAACAAATCCCGCAACCGGTGCACTCTTCGCCGGTATAGCGTGCCGGGTGCGCCCCGTAGGAATTCAGCTCCGGCGCCAACTCAAGACACTTGGGCGGACAGGATTCCACGCAGAGCCCGCATCCCTTGCATTCCTCAGCATCGACCGTCACTTTACCGCGCGTCTGGCCCGCCATCGTTCACCTCGTTCCAGCTGGTTCCGCAGTTAAAGGCCGCTGCAGCCACTTCGTTTTCTCGCAGAATTGATAAAGCTCTTCGCGAAACTTCGGATGCGCAATGTCAATCAGCGCCTGCGCCCGCTGCCGGATGCTCTTGCCATGCAAGAACGCCACGCCATATTCGCTCACTACGTATCGGATCAGTCCGCGCGAAGTCACCACGCCCGCGCCGGGGCTCAGCATCGGAACAATCCGCGAGATCGTCCCATTCTTTGCTGTGGATGAAATTGCAATGATTGGTTTCCCCCTCTTGGATCGTGAAGCTCCACGTAGAAAGTCGACTTGCCCGCCAATCCCGCTGTAGAACTGGTTTCCGATTGAATCCGAACAGACTTGCCCCGTCAGATCGACCTGCAACGCCGAGTTGATCGCCACCATATCGTCGTTCCGCGCGATGAGTCCCGGATCGTTGGTATAGCACGTCGGATGAAACTCGAAGATCGGATTGTTGTCCACGAAATCGAACAACGCCTTCGTGCCCAGGGCAAATCCCAGGATGATCTTGCGGGGCTTGAAGTTCTTGCGCGCCCCGGTAAGCACGCCGGCTTCGATCAACGGAATCACGCCGTCGGAAACCAGTTCGCTGTGCACCGCCAGATCCTTGCGGTCCATCAGAAACGGCAGCACCGCATCCGGAATTCCCCCGATACCGGTCTGCAGTACGGCGCCGTCGTCAATCAAGCTGGCGACGTTGCGGGCAATGGCTTTATGCATGTCGGTAATGGGTGCGTGCTTGATGGCGCACAAAGGACGGGAGGAATTCACCACCGCATCAATGCCCGTGACATGGATAAAGCTGTCTCCGTAGGTGCGCGGCATCTGATCGTTAATTTGCGCTACCACGTAGCGCGCGCACTTTGCGGCGGTGAGCGATGTATCCACACCTACACCGAAACTGCAAAATCCGTGTGAGTCTGGCGGAGAGAGTTCCAACAGCGCCACGTCAATCGGCATGGCGCCGTTTTCAAACAGGCCTTCAATTTCACTCAAGTAGATCGGCGTGTAATCCGCCCGCCCGTCATTAATGGCCTCGCGGACATTCCCGCCAATAAACATCGCGTTATGCCGGAAGTGCCCTTCCATCTCCGGCGCGACATAAGGCGCCGCTCCCATGGTCATCATGTGAACGATTTCCACATCTTGCACGAAAGGACCGCGCCGCATCAGCGCCTCAACCAAGGTTTCCGGCTCCGCGCAGCCCGGCTGAATGTAGACTCGCATTCCCGACTGGACACAACTCAGGGCTTCGTCCGCCGTACGCAGTTTCTTCTTGTAATCAAGCTCCCAGGACATCCTTCCTCCCCAATCTCCGCGTTATCCCACCGATCTCATTGTTGGCACCGGTTCAGCCACCTTCGACGCCATAAACCGCTCATAGCCAACCGCCGCGGAAAAAACTGCGCGATCAAAGAACTGATCCAGCAATTCTTCCACTTCCAATTCGCCGGCAATCTCCACCGGCCGGTCCAGAACTGCTTCTTGTTTCAAGAAATCCCAGAGGTTTTTCTTGGTCAGAATGATCGCCCAAATCAGTTGACTGAGCGGCACCCCCTGCGCGGCGCGCCTTGCGCCGATCTCCAGGTAGCGCTTCTCGACATCCATGTCGCCTTTGCCGAGCAGCCACTCTGCTAAATGCCGATAGATTTCGTGAACCCGCTCCCTGAGTTCCTCCGGTGGCACATGGTCGTAATCTGGGAGAAAGGGAGAATGGCTCGTTCGTTCGAGAAGCCCTGTTGCCAGCGCATCCGAGTGGGTCTCAACCAGCCGGAGAAGCCTGTATGCGAGTAACATCGGTGCCCCTCCTTAACTGCTTGAATCTTCGACCCTAACCCGGGATACAGCTATGACAGGAGGCACGTCTGGTTGTGACATGGGTCACAGCAACCCTCCCCTTGTTTTCATCACGGTCCTCCGCTCTCAACTTCGCTGGTCGATCCTGCCGTGGGGCAAAGCTGACAGGTCTTGTGGTTCGGAGCCGTCGAACCCAATTAGTGACGAGAGTCACTTTCCGCGGTGCTCGCGATCACTTCATGTTCGCTCATCAAATAGTACGTTCGTAACAAGGGCACGCAGGCCAATCGCATCTTCGGGGCACATTGCTCTTGACCTTGGAGAACCGCGATGGAGGCGGCTATGGTGTCAAAGTGCGCGAATCCCTCCTGCTCGGCCATCTTCCGCTATCTGCGAGAAGGCAAGATTTTCCACGTAGTCGCCGGACCATGCGGACCAGAAAAGGACAGCACTTCCGGGACATCCACCCATGAGCGTTTCTGGCTCTGCGGGGAATGTTCGACCAAGATGACCGTCATTTCCGACGGCCGCGGAATTCTGGTCGTTCCTCTGCCCGATCTAGCGGAAAAGCAAAAACAGGAGCGGGCTCGAGGCATGGCGGTCGGAGCCGTCCCAGAGTCGCCTTCTTGACCCTGCCGATCGGCCCTCTAAGGAGGCTTATGTCAACGACGGCGCAGATACCCAGCCAGAAAAGCATTGCCTTCAGGCATGTGCTGATGGCCACAGACTTTTCCGAAGCTTCCCAGCGGGCGCTTCACTTCGCCATCGCGATCGCCCGCCGGAACGGCTCGATGCTCTCCGTGATCCACGCAATCCCGGCTGAGCCCCATGATCGGATCCCGATCGGTCCCCTCCCTCGTGAACTAGATCGCCGAAGGCTGGAAGCGGAAGATCAACTGGGTCTGCTTGAAAAGCAAACCCCGTTCCGGGACCTCCAACATGAATTGTTGCTCGAACGCGGCGACGTATGGGATGTTCTCGCTTCCGAAATCCACGATCAGAACATCGATTTGCTGGTCCTGGGCACACGTGGACGCGGCGGACTTAAGAAGCTGGCCCTGGGCTCAGTCGCCGAACAAGTCCTGCACCTGGCTTCGTGTCCGGTGATCACCGTCGGTCCCAATGTCCCGCAACCCGCCTCGGACACTGCCGAATTCAAGCGCATTCTTTTCGCCACTGATTTTGGACCTGCTTCCAACGCAGCCTTGCCGCACGCTCTGTCTCTCGCCGAAGATTATCGGGCGAAGCTCTTTTTACTACATATGGTGCCTCCGATGCCGGCTGCCGATCTCGGCCCGTCTATGTATGGCCCGTCGGCATACGCTGCTGAGGAATTTACTACCTGGCAGCGCACCATGCGCGCCGAAAGCGTCCGGAAATTAAAGGAGATGATTCCGCCCGAAACAAAACTTGAAATCGAACCCGAATATCTTGCCGGAATGGATTTCCTGCCGGAAGGAATTCTGGAAACGGCGACCGCTCACACTATTGACTTGATTGTTATGGGCGTGAGTCACACTTCGGTTCCACGGGTGGCGTCCCATATTCCGTGGGCCCTGACGCATGAGGTCCTCTGCCACGCCAAATGCCCGGTTTTAACCGTGTGCAACTGATGAAGCGCAACTGAGCAAGCGCAACTTAGTTGGAAGATATTCAATCGGTGCTATCGGAAACACGGAGGGGCGTGTGAGATCGCGGAAGGGTCTAAATCCAAGATCAGGAGTTGACCATTTTCTGCAGCGCTGGCTTGTTGCGGATGAATAGGGTTGCGCCCTTCAACTGCACCAATTGCCGTTTCTTGAATTCAGAAAATAACCGGCTCACGGTTTCACGAGTGGTGCCGATCATCTCGGCGATCTCTTCGTGCGTAAGAGTCAGCTTCACCTGCAAGGGGTCGCCATTGCTTGTCGAATTGGACCAGCCCAGAAGTAACTTCGCAAATTTTTCTGAAGGCGAGGCAGACAATCCAAGCGTACGGATCTCTTCATACGCAGTGTAGTAATTGCGGCTTAACTGCTCCGCAATTCGTACCGCAACCTCTCCATGTTCACGCAGAAAATGAAGCAAAGCATCGCGCGCAATAAAGTTCGCTTGTCCCGGTTCAATCATCTCGGCCGTCACTTCATAAGGCCGGTTGGAGATCGTAGCGTTAATCCCGAGAACGTCCCCGGGCTCGGAAATTTTCGTGATGATGGTCTTGCCTTCGGCAGAGGACGTCGAAAGTTTCGCTCTCCCCGCGCACAGCACAAACACGCCGCGCGGCTGCTGACCCTCGATGAAAAGCATGGCAGATTTGGGATAGACCGCGGTGGATTTGATTTCGTTAAGCTTCTGTACCGCAGCTGCCGGAAGATTGCAGAAAACATGTTCTTCCCGCACCGGACAGGTGAGGCAGTTGTCGAGGATATTCAGCCCGTAGGGAGCTCGCATTGCATCGCCGTCCAGTGAATTGTACCACTTAGCGACCCGTGACCACGATCACTAAAAGCCGTGACTCCGGGCATGGTATCTCGGGAGTTATGCACTCACAATGTAATGTACAGCGAGTTGTGGAGGCTGTGCATGTGGAGGACCCATGAGCAGCGCAACCGAAGTCCACGAGCCGGAAATTAAGAAGCCGGTCGAGGAGAGAGCCAAATCCCAAGTATCGCCATCCCCGCAGGCAGCAGCGGCTAGGCCTTTGTTTTCAGACTGTTTGCTTGAGTCAGGCGGGGTCAAGCACGGCCGGTTCACAGTTGCAACGATATTCTCATTTATTCTGCAATGTTTGTTGGTGGGAGTCGCAATTCTCATTCCCCTGATGTTCACGGAAGCTCTCCCGAAGCAGCAACTGTTGTCATTTCTGGTAGCACCACCGCCTCCCCCTCCGCCTCCGCCGCCTGCCGCAGCAGAAGCCGCTTCGAGAGTAGTAGAACGCGTCAGCGAGATCAGCGATGGGCATCTGCGCACTCCGGGAAAGATCCCACAGAAAATACAGATGATCAAAGAAGATGAGGCGCCACCTCCAGCATTCTCTACCGGCGGAGTCGTCGGAGGCGTTCCCGGCGGAATTCCCGGTGGTCAGATGGGTGGAGTCATCGGCGGAATCATCAGCGCCACTTCGAATCTATCTGCCGTTCCGAAACTGGCGGCTCCCAAGCGTATCCGAATTTCACAGGGTGTTACCGAAGGCCGGTTGATTCAGAAAGTTCAGCCGGAATATCCGGCGATTGCCAAGGCCGCGCGCATTCAGGGTTCCGTTGTGCTGAGTGCAGTGATCTCCAAGACCGGAGAAATCGAAAATCTGGTGCTGGTCAGCGGACATCCCATGCTCGTACCAGCCGCCATCAAGGCTGTGCAACAGTTCCGCTACCGCCCCTTCTTGCTGAACGGCGAACCGGTGGAAGTGGAGACAACGATCACCGTAAACTTCCAACTCTCTTGATGCTCCGGGAGTGTGAAAGGGAGAACGCGGGAGGTGACAGCATCGTGGAAGAATCAGACCAGTTTCGTGTCGTTGCCTGGTGGTCTTCGGGCCGGAATGGGATTGCCCAATCCAACTCCGCGCCAAACACGATTCACTTCACCTCCCCTCCAGCCCTCGGCGGCATGGATGGCCGCTGGACTCCTGAAGATTTGTTGTTAGGGGCGATCGCCAGTTCTTTCACCACCACTTTCCGCACGCTTGCTGAGAATGCAAAGTTCGAGCATACCGACTTGCAGGTAGAAGTCGAAGGTGTTCTCAAGAACGGAGCCACCGGCTACAGCTTCGCCGAGATATCGATTCGTGCAAACCTCATGATTCCCGATGAAGCAGAACGCGCGCGTGCGGTCAAACTCCTGAACACGGCCAAGAGTTCGTGCCTGGTGGCACGCGCGCTCGCGATCCCGCAAAATTTCGAGCCTCTCGTGGCAATTGCTGTGCCCGTAGCCTGAGCTCCGCGTAATTGTTTTCTCACCTCAACTGAAGAGTTAGACTATCCTCGACTGTATAGGCCTCATTACCGCAGGTTCAGCGATCCGCACCCTTAAGTTCCACTCAGGATGGTTCCGATGGCATTGATCCAAACCAATCAGGAAGAGAACCAGCAAATCCAGCAGAAGCAAGGCCTCGACGCATTGTTCGCTCCGTCTTCTGTGGCCGTGATCGGCGCCACCAGCCGTCCCGGAACCGTCGGTCGAACCGTTCTCGAGAATCTGCTGCGCGATACCTTCCGCGGCAAAGTCTATGCCGTCAACGCGAAGCACGACGAAGTGCTCGGACTCAAGACTTTCAAGAGCATTCGCGATATCCCTCATCCAGTAGACCTCGCCGTAGTCGCCACTCCGGCGGCAACGGTTAGTCAAATCATTACAGAGTGCGTCGATGCAGGCGTGAAGTCCGCGGTCGTGATTTCTGCTGGATTCAAGGAGCGCGGCGTCGAAGGCGCTGCGCTCGAACAACAGATCAAAGAGCAGCTGAAGCGTAGTACTTTGCGCTTGATTGGTCCCAACTGTCTGGGAATCATGAATCCGATCATCGGCCTGAACGCCACCTTCGCCAAAGATCCACCCCAGGCCGGCAATGTCGCCTTCCTCAGTCAGAGTGGAGCGCTCCTGAGCGCCATTCTCGACTGGAGCCATCGTGAACAAGTCGGTTTCAGCGCCATCGTCTCCACCGGCTCCATGCTCGATGTAGGCTGGGGCGATTTGATCTACTACTTCGGCGATGATCCGCACACCAAAAGCATTCTGCTCTACATGGAGTCTGTTGGCGATGCGCGCTCGTTCTTGTCGGCGGCCCGCGAAGTCTCGCTCACCAAGCCGATCATCGTAATTAAAGCCGGCCGCTCCGAAGCAGCCTCGCGCGCTGCCGCCTCCCACACCGGCGCGCTCACGGGCAGCGATGAAGTGCTGGAGGCAGCCTTTCGCCGCTCGGGGGTTTTGCGCGTGCACAACATCGCTGACCTTTTCTACATGGCGGAAGTTCTCGGTCGGCAGCCGCGCCCCAAGGGCCCGCGCCTTACCATCCTGACCAACGCTGGCGGACCCGCTGTCCTGGCCACCGATACGCTGGTCGCCAACGGCGGAGAGTTGGCTGAGCTCTCTCCCGAAACCTTGCAGCGCCTGAATGAGTTTCTCCCTGCCCACTGGAGCCACAACAATCCCATTGACGTCCTCGGCGATGCCGATCCTGAACGCTATGCGCGCGCTCTCGAAATCGCTGCCCAGAATCCGAACAGCGACGGCCTGCTCGTCGTCCTTGCTCCACAAGGCATGACCGACCCTTTACACATTGCCGAACGCCTCAAGCCTTATGCCAAGGAGTACGGCAAGCCCGTGCTCGCCAGTTGGATGGGAGGAAACAGTATCGCGGAAGGCGAAGCAGCTCTCAACTCTGCCGGGATTCCGACTTTTCCCTTTCCCGACACCGCAGCCCGCGCCTTCACCTACATGTGGCGCTACACCTACAACCTGCGCGGACTCTATGAAATTCCCGCCCTCACCGAAATCTCTGAGCTCAATGATGCTTCCCGTAAACAGGTCGAGCTAATCATAAACAACGCGCGCACTCGCGGACGCGCGCTACTTACCGAGCTGGAATCGAAACAGTTGCTGTCGCTCTATGGCATTCCCACGGTGGAAACTCGCATCGCGTCCACTGAAGACGAGGCGGCCGCGGTTGCTTCAAAAGTCGGTTTCCCAGTGGTGTTGAAAGTTTTCTCCGAAACCATTACCCACAAAACGGATGTCGGTGGAGTCAGACTGAACTTGCAGGACGAAGCGGCCGTTCGCCCCGCCTATCGCGCCATCCAGTCTTCCGTAGCCGAAAAAGCCGGTCCCAATCAATTCTCCGGCGTCACCGTTCAGCCGATGGTCAAGCTGGACGGTTACGAGTTAATCCTCGGAAGCAGCATCGATCCACAGTTCGGGCCGGTCATACTGTTCGGCTCCGGAGGTCAGTTAGTAGAAGTCTATCGAGATCGTGCCCTCGCTCTCCCGCCGCTGAATACCACCCTCGCCCAAAGAATGATGGAGCAAACAAAAATCTTCACTGCGCTCAAGGGAGTTCGCGGCCGCAAGCCCGTCGACATGGCCGCTCTCGAGCAGTTGCTCGTCCGCTTCAGTCAACTCGTCCTCGAACAGCGCTCGATTGCAGAAATCGACATCAACCCTCTGCTCGCCTCGCCGGAACGTCTTCTCGCCCTCGATGCCAGAATTGTCCTGCATAGCCCGGCCGTGGCCCTCGATACTCTGCCTAAGCCCGCCGTCCGTCCCTATCCCTTGCAGTATGTCGCGCGCTGGACCATGAGGGACGGAAATCAGGTCACCATTCGTCCCATCCGCCCCGAGGATGAGCCGCTCATGGTGAAGCTCCATGAAACGCTATCCGATCGTAGCGTCTACCTGCGCTACTTCTGCTCTCTCAGCCTGAGCCGCCGCATCGCCCACGAACGACTGCTGAAAATCTGCTTCGGTGATTACGACCGCGAAATGGCGCTGGTCGCCGAGCTCACCGATCCCGCCACTCAAGAACGCCGGATCATTGCTGTCGGTCGCCTGAGCAAACTGCACAGCAAGAATGAGGCTGAAGTCGCCGTGCTGGTTTCCGACCACTATCAAAAGCTCGGCTTAGGACACGAGTTGCTACGTCGCGTCATCGAGGTTGCTCGCGATGAAAAACTGAGTCAGGTCTCCGCCGAAATGCTCACCGACAACGTAGCCATGCAGATTGTCATGAGGCGCCTTGGCTTCCGCGTTCGCACCGGCGAAGATATGACTTCAGTGCGCGCCTATCTCGACCTCTAACAGTTTTTGGGAACTCGCTGCCGACCAGCCGCCCGCTCGTGATCGCAATCACATGGAGGAGTGACATCACGCATCGCCCAAATCCCCACCAGGTGTAACCCTGAATCCGGGTGCGGAGGTGTCGTATGACAGTCTTGGAAACCAGGCAAGACACACCCGAAACCGAGAAGCAACGCAAAGCAATCTCAGTCAAGAACGTCCTCTACGCTACGGATTTCTCGGCCACATCGGAGTCTGCTCTTCCTTACGCTACCGCCATCAGCCGTCGTTTCGGCAGCACATTACATATCGCGCATATTCTGTCCGACGCCAATCTTCTGCTGATGACCGGCGGCGTCGACTACGTGAGTATGGGTACGATTTACGAAGATGCCCACACTCAGGCCCAGGAAAAGCTCCAGCAAATCACCAACCGGCTGGGAAAAATTCCTTACTATACTTATGTCCGCCATGGGCAGCCCTGGAAAAGTCTGAGCCGTATTGTTGTCGAAAACGCAATTGACTTGCTCGTAGTTGGAACCCACGGCCGTACTGGATTGGGAAAGCTTCTGCTCGGTTCCGTGGCCGAGGATATCCTGCGTCACGTGCCTTGCCCGGTCCTGACCGTCGGACCAAAAGTCTCTGGCCATGCCAAGCTGCAAGAAATACATGCCAAGGACGGCGAATTGGCGCCGGCCGAATTGGAGCTGCGACAGATCCTATATGCCACCAACTTCACCACCGCCTCGGTGGTGGTTGCCCCAGTGGCCGTGGCCTTGGCCGAGCAATTCAGGGCGCATCTGACGCTCATGCACGTCATTGAGCAGTACTCGGACTTGGATAATCGTCCCGGGCCGATTGAAGATGGAGTCCAGAAGCTGCAGGCACTGCTTCCCAAAGATGCGTCGCTCCCGTACGCGCCGGAAATCGTGATGGAGTTCGGCCCGGCGGCCGAATGCATCGTGAATACTGCGGTGGAACGCGAGGCCGATCTGATTGTGCTCGGAGCCCGTCCCGTCGATGGTACGGCGCATTTGCCGTGGTCGACCGTTCATCAGGTCGTGGCCCGCGCAGCCTGCCCCGTGCTCACTGTGCCTGCGTAGCCTTGATCGCCGGTTCAACGGCGAGTCGCATTGCCTTGTCATTCTGAGCCGCTTTTTTGCGCCGAAAGCCCGCCCTGAGCGAAGCCGAAGCGGACCTATGCAGTTGTCAGCCTGCGCATTTTAGCCCGCCACTCTGCTCACAGACGCTTGTGATCTTAATCACTGCCGCTCCTGCCGGGACCACTCAGAATCGAAGAGTCATTCATTCGCTGGAGAGCCCGTGTTCAAAATCACCCACGCACAATTCATCGCCCCCGGCATCAAACGTTTCGTCCTGGAAGCTCCCCGCATCGCCCGCAAACAGAAGCCCGGCCAGTTTGTAATTCTTCGCATCTACGAGGAAGGCGAGCGGATTCCTGTGACCATCGAAAACTCGGATCCTGAGCTGGGAACCATCAGCATCGTGGTCCAGTCGATCGGAAAGACGACCCATCTGCTGAATTCGCTGAATACCGGCGACAGCATTCTCGATGTCGTCGGGCCTTTGGGCAAACCATCCGAGATCGAGAACTATGGCACCGTCGTCGTAGTCGGCGGCGGCGTGGGTACGGCTATGGCTTATCCCTCGGCGGCGGCTTTCAAGCGCGCGGGAAATCGCGTCATTTCGATCGTTGGCGCACGCACCAAAGAGTTGGTCATCCTCGAACAGGAGCTGCGCGCTGTGAGCGACGCAGTCATGATCACCACTGACGACGGCAGTTACGCCGACAAGGGTTTTGTCACCGACAAACTTCGCCAGCTCATTCAGAACGGCACCCGCATCGATCTTGTCCTCGCCATCGGACCGATTGTCATGATGCGCGCGGTGGCGGAACTCACCCGCAAAGAAAACATCCACACTGTGGTCAGCCTGAACCCGATCATGATTGACGGCACCGGAATGTGCGGTGGATGCCGCGTTCCCATCGATGGCAAAAGCGAATTCGCCTGCGTCGACGGGCCTGAATTCGATGCCCACAAAGTAAATTTTGAGGTGCTGGTCCAGCGCAACTCGATGTATCGAGACGCCGAACAGCGCTCGCTCGCCGAGTACCAGCGCGCCGCCGCCGAAAAAACTGCGGCTCACCAGGTCGAAGAATCCTGCGCCATTGCGCAAAGGGGTGAACGATGAGTCCGACCACGAACAAATCTCTCAACCCGTTGCCGATGAAGGAGCGCATGAAGGTTCCCCGGCAGCTCATGCCCGAGCAGCCCGCCAACGAGCGCAACAAGAATTTCAGCGAAGTGAATCTCGGCTACAATCCCGAACTAGCCCGGCAGGAAGCCTTGCGCTGCCTGGAGTGCGCCAAACCCACCTGCACTGACAATTGTCCCGTCGGCGTGAAGGTGAAGGAGTTCGTGGAACTCATCGTTGCTGGAGATTTTCTTGCTGCCGCTGCCAAGATCCGCGAAGACAATGTTCTGCCCGCTGTTACAGGACGAGTCTGTCCGCAGGAAGATCACTGCGAAGGCAAGTGTTTGCTCTCGAAAAAAGTGAAGCCGCTCGGCATCGGTTATCTGGAGCGCTTTGTCGCCGACTATGAGCAGCGCATGGGCACGCATGTTCTCCCCGATGTCCCGCCAACGGGCAAGAAAGTTGCGGTCGTAGGCAGCGGCCCGTCTGGCCTCACCGTGGCCGGCGACCTGATTCAGAAGGGCCACAAAGTCCGAGTCTTCGAAGCTCTTCACGAGCTCGGCGGAGTGCTGGTCTACGGCATTCCAGAGTTCCGCCTGCCCAAGCAAATTATTCGCGAGCAGCTCGACTATATGCGCGAGATGGGCGTCGAGTTCGAAACCGACGTCGTCGTCGGCCGCACCGTCACCATCGACGAGCTCATGCACGAAGAGGGATTCGACGCCGTCTACATCGGCACCGGCGCTGGCTTGCCGCAGTTCATGGGCATTCCCGGAGAACATTTCAACGGCGTCTACTCCGCCAACGAATTTCTCACTCGCATCAATTTAATGAAGGCCTACAAATTCCCCACCTACGACGAGCCCATGGTCGACCTGCACGGCAAAGATGTTGCTGTGATCGGTGGCGGCAACACCGCGCTGGACGCGATCCGCTCGGCCCTGCGCCTGGGCGCACGCAAAGCTTATGTCATCTACCGCCGCAGCGACGCGGAAATGCCCGCCCGCGCCGAGGAAGTTCATCACGCTCAGCAAGAGGGAATCGACTTTCAGATGCTGACCGCTCCCGTCGAATTTCTTTCCGATGGCAAAGGCTGGCTCACCGCGGCACGCTGTGTGCGCATGGAATTAGGCGAGCCGGATTCCTCCGGACGTCGCAGGCCCGTGCCCATCAAGGGTTCTGAATTCGACTTGCCCCTGTCCGTCGCGGTCATGGCAATCGGCACCACCGCAAACCCGATCGTGCAAAGCACCACGCCGGGTCTGGGTACAGACAAGCGCGGCTATATCCAGGCTGACTCCGAAACCCAGCGCACCACGCGCCCCGGAGTCTTCGCTGGCGGCGACATCGTTACGGGGGCCGCCACCGTCATTCTCGCGATGGGCGCTGGCCGTCGCGCCGCCAAATCGATCCACGACTATTTAACCAACGGCCAGTGGTGAGTGTTGGTCTCGTCTTCTCCAGCGTTGCAGGCATCTCGCAACCTGCGTGTGACTCGGATCACTTACCCCCGAGACGCTTATCACTGCCTGCCCATTCCGCCGCGACTCTAATAAAACAGGGAGCGCGGTGATCATCATCGAGGGTCGATCGCGGTCCTTCCGGGGGCGCCAATGGTAAATGATGATTTAGTGAAGTGTCCGCTGTGCGGTGGTTTCACCCACGTCGCCAAGCCCGAGTTGCTCTCCGCTTTGCGCGATACCAAGATTCGCCAACAAGTGGAGAATTACGTCGCCAGCCTGTTGCAATCTCAGTCTGCTGACCTGACCAGCGTCGCGGCGACTCCACCCCAGAGCAGAGACTTTACGAAAGACGTTCACCACTGGAATCCGAACGTTCCTGTATGGCGCCGGAGCCCGAAGGAATAGAACCGGCCACCGGAAACCGGGGTCGGGGTAGCGTCAGGAAAAAATCAGAGAGGAAGCAATGATTACCAAGCAACAAGCTTTGGATTACCATAGCAGCCCCCAGCCGGGAAAAATTGAAGTTACCCCCACCAAGCCCTGCCGGACACAACGCGATCTCAGCCTGGCCTACACGCCCGGCGTCGCTCAACCTTGTCTCGCCATCAACAAGAATCCGCATGACGCTTTCAACTACACTGGACGCGGCAATCTCGTTGCTGTTGTCACCAACGGCTCCGCCGTCCTGGGCCTCGGTGACATCGGTGCGCTGGCGGGCAAGCCCGTGATGGAAGGGAAGGCCGTCCTGTTCAAAAGGTTCGCCGACGTGAATGTCTTCGACATCGAAGTCAACACTCACAATCCCGACGAGATCATCAAGGTCTGCCAGCTTCTCGAACTCACTTTCGGCGGCATCAATCTCGAAGACATCAAGGCCCCGGAGTGTTTCTACATCGAGGAGACTCTACGCAAGACCATGAAGATTCCGGTCTTCCACGACGACCAGCATGGCACCGCGATCATCACCGGAGCCGCGCTGCTGAATGCTCTGGAGATCGTCGGCAAAGATATCGGCAGCGTCCGCGTGGTTTTCAACGGCGCCGGCGCCGCAGGCGTCGCCACCGCCGAGCACTACGAGAGGCTGGGAGTCAAGCACGAGAACATTATTTTCTGCGACACCAAGGGCGTTGTCTACAAGGGCCGCACCGAAGGCATGAATCCTTACAAGGAACGCTTTGCTCAGCCAACAGACCAGCGCACCTTGGCGGACGCGATGCGCGGTGCTGATGTATTTGTTGGACTCTCAGTCAAGGGCGCGGTCACTGCGGACATGGTTCGCTCCATGGCCCCAGACCCGATCGTCTTCGCCATGGCCAATCCCGATCCTGAGATCACCTACGAAGAGGCGAAAGCTTGCCGCAGCGACATCATTATGGCGACGGGCCGGTCCGACTATCCCAATCAGGTCAACAACGTTCTCGGATTCCCCTTCATCTTCCGCGGTGCATTGGATGTACGCGCCACCGCCATCAACGAAGAAATGAAGTTGGCCGCTACCCGCGCTCTGGCTGCACTGGCCAAAGAAGATGTTCCCGATTCAGTCTGCCGCGCCTATGGCGTGGAACGTCTGAGTTTCGGCCGCGAATACTTGATTCCAACGCTCTTTGATACGCGCGTACTGGTCTGGGAGGCCTCTGCCGTCGCCGAAGCCGCTATGCGCACCGGCGTGGCCCAGGAACCCGTTGATCTCGCCACCTACCGCGAGCAACTCGAAAGCAGACTGGGCAAGGCTCACGAAGTTACGCGCACCATGATTCACAAAGCGCAGGCTCATCCCAAACAAGTTGTCTTCCCCGAGGGTGAAAACGAAAAGATCCTCCGTGCCTGCCACTCCCTCGTCGAAGAAAAAATCGCCAAGCCGATTCTGTTGGGCGACCTCGCCGTGGTTCAAGCCCGCGCTCATGAACTCGGCCTGAGCCTCGAGGGCATGAAGATTGTGAATCCGGCGGTATCGGAGCTGCGCGAGTCCTACATTCAGGAGTTGTTCCGCCTGCGGCAACGCCGGGGAGTAACTCTGAATGAGGCGCGTACGCTCATCAATGATCGCAACGTTTTCGGTTCGATGATGGTTCACACGGGAGATGCCGACGCGCTGGTCTCAGGTGTCACTCAACATTTTTCCGACACCATTCGTCCCGCGCTGCAAATCGTGCGCATGCGCGAAGGCTTCCACCGTGTTTCCGGCTGCTATGCCGTGATCACACGCAAAGGCGAGGTGCTGTTTCTCGCCGATGCCAGCGTCAACATCGAGCCTACCGCCGAAGACCTGGTTGAGATCGCGCTCTGCACCGCGCACATCGCCCGCCGTTTCGACGTCGAGCCGCGCATTGCCATGCTCTCCTTCTCCAGCTTCGGCAGCGTCGACCACCCTATCTGCAAGAAGGTTCGCAAAGCCGTAGAGTTGCTCCATTTTGCTGATCCAACCCTCATCGTCGACGGCGAGATCATGGCCGACGAAGCGTTGTCGCCGGAAACGATCGAGCAATCGTATCCCTTCAGCAAGCTGAAGGGTGGCGCGAACGTCCTCATCTTCCCCGACCTCGCCTCCGCCAACATCGCCTGCAAACTCGTGGCAAAGATCGGCGGGTGCGAAACCATTGGTCCGATCCTCATGGGAATGAGCCGTCCCGTCCACGTTCTGCACCGGGGTGCTCAAGTCGAGGAAATCGTAGACGTGGCTGCCATCGCCGTAGTGGACGCCCAGGAAAATGAGTCTTACCAGCAAGCCCGGCAGGTTGCAGAGCCGGTAACCGTGTGAGACTGAAGCAAGCGACCGCTCGTGTGAGGTGTATATGACTGGAACAGTTTGGGTCGCCGTTGTTGTGGTTGTAGTGGCGGTAGGTTTGTTCGCATTCCGCGCAATCCCCGGTCTGCGAGCTTATTTTGCATACCGGGGCAAGCGCCTCATTACTTGCCCCGAAACTCACGAAGCCGCAGCCGTTGATGTTGCCGCAGGCGAGGCCGCCGTCGGCGCTTTTCTCTCCGAGCCTACACTGCGTTTAAAAGAATGCTCGCGTTGGCCGGAGCGGCAGGATTGCGGCCAACAGTGCCTGCAGCAAATCGAAGTTAGTCCCGAGAACTGTCTGGTGTGGAATATCGTGTCGAAGTGGTACGAGGGCAAGCAGTGCGTCTTCTGTCACAAGACTTTAAGCGGACTTCACCATCTCGACCATGCGCCGGCTCTGCTCAGCCCAGATCACAAATCGGTCGAGTGGAGAGAACTCCGCCCCGAGCAATTGCCCGACGTATTTTCCACGCACCGGCCGGTCTGTTGGAATTGTCACGTGACCGAAACGTTTCGGCGTCTCCATCCTGAACTGGTAGTAGACCGGAAGTTGGAGCCGAAGCGCATCATGTAGAAATTTCGCTGCGAACGGGAGCCGACTCAGGCTCCCGCAGAGCGAAGCTTTGCCCCTTCGGTCTTCGCCGCGCGCGTTGCAAGTTCCTCCAGAGACGGCACCGACACGGGAGCGATCAGCTTACGCTCTGGCGGTTGAGTTCCGGTGCGGATCGCCTCGGTCAGCATCTCCAAAGCCAGGTCAGCATTCGGACGAATATAGATTGTGGCCGCCAGCAATCCGTTGCGCACCCACGCCTGCCCCGTCTTGGGTAAGCCGTCACAGCCGGTGAACGGAATCTTGAGCCATCGCTCGCGATCACCTCCACCAACTTCCGAGAACGCTTTTCTCGCGCCCGCCGCCATGCTGTCGTCTTGCGCTCCCACCAGATCGATATGCGTTTCCTGCGAAGTGCGCAGGCGCAACCATGAGCTGACTGCCTTATAGGCACTCTCCTCGGTCCAGTTGGCCCGCATCGTCTTTACCTGAATATTCGCGGGCTTCGTCCGGTTCATTCCTGCAGTCCGCTCTTGCGCCGCCGAACTGTTGGCCGGGCCTTCGATGTACAGAATAGATCCGCCCTTCGGCAGCAGCGCTGCAAACTGCTTTCCCTGAATCTGTCCAACTTCGTTGTGGTCAGAACTGATGGAGAATACCGGCGACTGGCAATTCTGCCGCAGCTTGTGCACATAGTCCGCATCATGGTTGAGGATGACCCAGCCAATGTCCGCGCTGGTGGCCGCACGCGCCACTTGCGGAAATCCCGTTCCTCCCGCCGGTTCGAACACGATTGCATCCGGACGCGCTCCCGAGCCTTGAATGTACTGCAGCAACTGCTGGCTCTGCGTCACCGCATCATTGCTGGCGTGGATGATTTTCAGATCCACGCCCAGCCGCCGCGCAGCTTTCTCCGCGGCAGATGCCTGTTCCTGCTGATAGTCGTTATCGTCGTTCGTAAGGGAGATCAGGAAGCTGAGTTTTTTCATGACGAAGCCACTGCTCGATCATAATCAACTTTCCCGATCTTCGATGGTAACCAGAGTAACTACACAATTCCCAAATTCGAAGTCGATCCGCGCGCCACGCCCACGCAGCGGACAATGAATTAAGAAATAAACTCTTCAGTTGCTTATTTTTCAGAGACGATGTTGCTCGAAGAATTGCCGCCGGTAAGCCGCGTCACGAAACGCCTCCACTCCTCCCGGACGAGTCGTAGAAAAAGCTCCAGCCAGATTACCCGCGGCCAGGCATGCCGGTAAATCGCCGCCTCGCAGATATTCATGCAGAAATCCCGCATCGAAACTATCACCCGCACCCACCGGGTCCACGCTCTCCACCGTAATCGCAGCACCTACAAAGCGCTCGCTCCCTCGTTGCGCCAGCGCTCCCTTGCGGCCCAGCTTTACCACCAGCAACGGCACCATTGCAGAAAGTTTCTGTATCGCAGCTTCAACATCGGCAACCCCTGCCGCCTTCTGAACTTCACGCTCGTTCGGCAGAAAGATGTCCACATAACGCAGCGCCTCGTGCAGACCACCCTTCCAATCATCATCCGGATCGTCATTCGTATCCAGCGAAGTCGTAAGTCCTGCTTCTTTCATCAGCCGGAAGAGTTCCGGAATCCGCTCGCGCAATTTCCGCTGCAAATAAAAAGATGAGAGATGGAAGTGGCGTGAATTTTTCAGATAATCAAGATCAAGCTCATCCCATGCCAACTCTGCAATCGTGCCTGAATACGTCACCATGTTTCGCCAGTGTTCGCGCTGCAAGATCACGGTGATTCCCGTTCCCACCGCTCCCTCCATCCGACGCACCCGCGAAACGTCCACTCCACTCTGCTGCAACGGCTGCAGCGCAATCTCCCCAAAATCGTCGTCTCCAATGCAGGATTGAAATCCCACGCGGCTGCCCAGCGCGGCCAGATTGTGCGCCAGTATCGCAGAGGACCCTCCCAGCGTCAGCTTCATGCGATCGGCCAGCAGTTCGCGCTCCCGGGGCAGTTCTTCGGGAACGCCGTAAAGGATCAAATCCAGATTTACTTCTCCAGCAATCGTAACGTCAAAGGTGGGCATCGTTCGTCTTCGTTTGTATAACGATTGTTTTCCTTTTGTCCACCACGCGCCCTCTGAGTCGGATGTTGCCGGTGATCATGCTGTCTCTGACCGATGCTGTCTCCGATCTCATCCTGCGGCTGATCTGCAGATTTTGGGTGGCGCAGCGATTCATCGCTGCGATCACCTGCTCGCTCGAATCACCGGCTTTAGCCGCTGAGGTGCGCGCTTCGCAAGAACCTTCTCACTCTGCGACGATGCCGTAACCCTTTGTGGCGTCTACAGTTGTGAACCAACAAGGGTGATAACCAACTGGATGCGGGTGCCCAAAGGCGCAATTGCGCAATGCCATCACTTCTGCGGTAATCCAAAGGTAAGGATGTTCTCCAACTATCTATGGACACAACCCTGTTACGGAAAACGGAATTCGTTGCTGACAAAGGCGAAACGCTGCTCGATCAAGTCTATGTCCGCTCCCTGGCCGTCGTCTCGCGCCGCGTTGGCGGAGAAACTTTGATCGTCCCGGTGCGCGGCAAAGTTGGAGATCTGGCATCCATCTACAGCTTCAATCAAACCGGATCTCTGATCTGGCAATCGCTGGAATCTTCCAAGACTCTCGTTGAGTTGATCGGCGCCGTCCAGCAGGAATATGCCGTCGGTTACGAGCAAGCTGAACACGATGTGAAGCAATTCCTGCAGGACACGTTATCCGTCGGTCTGGTCGAGCTCCGCGAGCAAGTCTCGATGGCTGCCATGAATTCAACCGGGCACGGAGAACCGCAGTCGACGGGCTCGCACTGATGTCGCACACTGCCATCTCGACCAATTCCGGAGGATCATGGAGCAACTGAGTTACGGAGCCTTCAGCGCCGACCTGCACCAGCGCCAGTCCGGACAGCGTGCTCCCATGCAGGTGACTGTCGAAGTCACGCGCCGCTGTCCGCTCGAGTGCCAGCACTGCTACAACAATCTCCCCATGGGCGATCAGGAAGCCCGCGGCCGCGAAATGACCACGGAAGAACACTTCCGCATGCTCGACGAAATGGTCGAGATGGGCTGCTTCTGGCTGATCTACACCGGCGGTGAAATTTTCGCCCGAAAGGATTTTCTTGAGATCTACACCTACGCCAAGAAGAACGGTTTTCTGATTACCCTCTTCACCAACGGCATCCTCATCAATGAAAAGATCGCTGACTATCTGGTCGAGTGGCCGCCGTTCGCTATCGAGATCACCTTGTACGGCCGCACCCGTGAAACCTACGAATCTCTCACGCAAATCCCCGGCTCCTATGACCGCTGCTTGCGCGGAATCAAACTCCTGCGTGAAAGAGGATTGCCGGTCAAGTTGAAGACGGTGGCCACCACCATCAACAAGCATGAAGTCTCCGCCATGCGGCAGTTTGCGGAAGAAGAGCTAGGGGTTGAGTTCAAGATGGACGGCCAGATCAATCCCCGCATCGATTGCTCGCAGAGTCCGCTGGCCGTGCGGCTTTCCCCGGAAGACGTTGTAGCGCTCGACATGCATGCTCCCAAGGGCGTGAGCGAATATCGCAGGTTGGCAAAGCACGAAATGGAAGGTCCTCCCAGCTTGTCGAAGACCGACTCGGTGTACTTCTGTGGCGGCGGATTCAACGCCTTCGCCATTAATGCTTATGGCGAGATGGGCATCTGCGTGATCTCGCAGCAAGAGACATTCGATGTACGTCGGGATGGCCTGAAGCCAGCGTGGGAGCATTCTCTTCGTGAGTTGCGCACGCGCAAGCGTACGCGGGTGACGAAGTGCATGCAGTGTCGCATTCAATCGCTGTGCGGGATGTGTCCGGCGAATGGCGAAATGGAAAACGGTGATCGCGAGAGTCCAGTTGAGTTTCTTTGCCATGTCGCGCATCTCCGGGCAGCCGTGATCGGAGTTGAAACTCCTAGCCATGGAGACTGCGAATTCTGCGCCGGTGGCACCCAACACAAGGATTTGATGGAGTCTGCACGCCGCATTCAGAACAAAGAGATCGACGTCGAAAGCTGGGTTGGTCCCCAGCAAATTTTTCCGATTCTGAACAACCCAAGTGCTACTGCGGGCTGCGGCAACTGTGGTGGTCGTTGAACCGTAGGGGTAAGGATTGAGGAGGCATGGAACAGAAAACAAATCAATCCGACGGTAAGAAGCCGTACGAATCACCGAAACTGACAACCATCAGTCTTCGCCCGGAAGAGGCGGTTCTAGGGCATTGCAAAGTGGCGGGGACGGGTGGCCCCGGCGGCATCTGCGGATTTACTTGCATGAACGCTGGGTCGTAACTGTTGCAATCTTGGCGTGACGCGGTGGGAAATACCAAGTGATCCTGTGGGCACATTACCGAAATTCGACGACTCAAGCGCTGCACTCTGCGGAGGTTTTTCTGTCGGCGGCTTAACCGTCCAGCTCACCGGCTATCGCAGTGCAGATGTTGCGCTGGTCCCGCCGTTGGAGCCATTTCGCGTAAAGACAGGTGCCTCCGATATCAATGTGGAAGTGGAGTGGGTCGCTGCAATTCCTCCGTCCACCGCTCTTCGAGTGTTTGATTCTGGCTCGGTGTGGCGTTTGTCCGAGGACGAGGATTTCTTGCAGTTCGACTTCAACGTGCCCTCCCTCGGAGAGCAACCCTATAAAAGACTGATCGTCGAAAATAACTTCCGCCGCGCCAAGCTCCAGATGAATGAGCAGTCTTTCGCAACTTTGCCAACCGTTCCCGAACCCCTGGAGTATCCCCTTGACGAACTCCTGATCATGCATCGCCTCACCCAGGAGCGAGCCATCGAGCTCCATGGCGTCGGCATCGTCGGTCCTGACGGCGCCAGCAATTTGTTCGTCGGCCACTCCGGCGCCGGCAAAAGCACCACCGCGCGCCTCTGGACCGCGCTCCACAAAGTCAAAATCCTCAGCGACGACCGCATCATCGTCCGCGAACGCCCGGCCCGCGAACTACAGCCCGGCGACGATCCGGGGCAAATCTTCATGTACGGCACTCCCTGGCATGGTGAGGGATGCTTCGCTCTCCCGCAGCGCGCTCCGCTGCAACGCATCTTCGTCCTCGAGCACGGCCACGGCAACGTCCTCACGCGCCTCACTTGCAGCCAGATGGTCGCCGAACTATTCGCGCGCGCCTTCGTTCCATTTCATCGTCACGAGTACGTCGATTCCGCCCTCAGCTTCCTGGAGCGCGTCGCCGATTCGGTCCCCGGCTATCACTATTCTTTCGAGCCCGATGAGCGCGCCGTAGAAAAAGTTCTTCACTTCCATGATTAGCAGGTTGAGAAGCTCGGTCTCAAGTGGCACCGGGAAGGGCACGAGTTTTACTCGTGCCGTACATCGTGCTCGATCGATGCGGCTTCTAGCCGCTGAGGTGGGCTCTTTTCTTGAGCAAAAATCTTCAAGACTCTTTCTGCATCGAAAGTCGCTTCCATGACGAACCACGAGTCTGATTCAGAAAGCTTCGAGGCCCTCAGCCGCGAGCTGCTGAAGAACGGATTGAGCGTGCGCTTTGAGGCGCGCGGCGCGAGCATGTCCCCCTGCATTCGCGACCGCCAGATAGTGCATGTTACCCCCGTAATCGTGAGCAAATTACGAAAGGGCGATATTGTACTTACGAAAGGTCATAGCGGCTTCCGCCTTCACCGTCTCGTGCGTATCGATCATGATAACGATTTATTTATTACTCGCGGCGATTGTGGACAGCAAGATGACCCTCCAGCGCGCGGCCACCAAATTTTGGGCGTGGTCGTTGCGAAAGAAGTCAGGTTGGGAAAAACCATCGTGCGGACAAAACTAAAAGGAATCGGCGGTAAATTGCTGCGACTGACGGCCCGCGGGCAATACCTGGCCGGCGCGCTCCTGCGCAGGTCGAGGCTGCAGCGCTCATCACAAGGCGTAGATAACAGAACCGGGATTCTGCTTGGAGTGCTATCTCTGATTCTCGTTCTTCTCGCTGCGCCCACCTCCCGCGCTCAGGTCTTAGTCGATACTAGCGCCAGTACGAATGCCACGGCAGATCTGACAGGGCCGGGCACGCTGACACTCACTTTCAATCACAGCACCTCGGCCACGGCGAATCGGGGACTGCTCGTCGGCGTTTCGATGAATATCAAAAACAGCCCCACCACTACCGTCACCGGCGTCACCTACAACGGCACGGCTCTCACCCTGGTAGGTGCGCAGAACGACGCCGCGAACACTCGCCGCGTGGAACAGTGGTTTCTGCTGAATCCTGCCTCCGGAACCAATCTGCCGATTATTGTCTCCATCAACATTCCGGCGACTGCGACCGTCGGCATAGCGGCCGGTGCGACCGTCTTCACCGACGTAGATCAGACCGTTCCCCTCGGTACGTTTGCTTCCTCTGACGGTGAATCGGCCGGCTGCGTGGCCAGTACCGCCGCGGAAAACTCCCAGTGCTCCTCCACCCTGGATATACCGAGCGTAGTCAACGGGATGATCCTGGACACGCTGGCAGTGGGCATGGGTACGATCACGGTGAATGGTCCCCAGGTTTCGCAGTGGAACATAACCTCCGGCGGCACCACTCCAAACGCAACTCAGGAGATAGTCGGCACAGGCAGCAGCCGAACCGGGGCACCCAGCGTGCCTCTTTCGGAAGGTTTCAATGAGGCTCTCGCTCTCACGTCCGTTGTGCCGAACGGCGTCGCATTCAACCTGACCTCCGTTGCGCCCAACACTGCCACGCTCACTCTAACCGCTGTTGCGAATGCCGCCGGCGGCAATACCGTTTACACCGGAACGATCACGGGTGGTGCCGGCAACGCGTTGGTCGGGGATACCGTCGTGGTGGCGGGTTTTACTCACGCCGCCGACAATGGAACGTTTACCTGCACTGCTTCCACGGCGACCACAATAACTCTCAACAACGCGGGTGGAATTGCGCAGACGCACGCCGGAACAGCAGCTGTGAGCACCGCCGTTTATACGGGTACCATCACCGGTGGTGCCGGCAATGCCTTCCTCGGTGACACTGTCGTGGTCACCGGATTCACTAACGCCGGCAACAACGGGACATTCCTGGTCAACGCATCCACTGCCACCACGCTGACGCTCAGCAACAAAGCTGGGGTTACGGAAACCGATCCCGCGACCGCCGTTCTGACGACCGGCTCCACCAACACCGTCTACGTGGGAACGATTACCGGCGGAACCGGCAATGGCTTCGCCGGTGACAGCTTTGTGATCGCGGGATTTACCAATGCCGGTAACAACGGAACATTTACCTGTACCGCGTCCACCGCGACTACTCTCACCTGCAGCAACACCGCCGGAGTTACGGAAACGCACGCTGGAACGGCGACCACGAACGGCACCTTCAACTGGGCCCTTGGAGCAATATCGATCAATCCCAGCGCAGCCGACATCGGCGTTACGACAACCGTTGGCAGCGCCGTTTTTCTCGGCCAGAGCACTACCTACAACATCACCGTCTTCAATAACGGAACCTCTGCCGCGAATGCCGTCAAGCTGACAGATACGCTGGCTGCAGGCATGACCTTGAACTCCGTCACTCCGAGCGCCGGTACCACCTGCACCGGAACCGGCCCCATCACCTGTACTCTTCCAACTCCCTTCGCCAGCGGAGCAACCGCCACCGTCGCCGTGGTTGAAACGGCCACCGCCTCCGGCGCATTTACCAATACGGCTGTTGTCTCCGACTCCGGAACGCCGCCCGATTTCAACACCGGCAACAATACCTACGTTGCGGTCGCAACTGTGCAATCGGTCGCCTGCGCTGGAGTTTCCCAGGCTGTTCCCGGAACAAATCTCTCTAGTGTTCTGAACACTTACTATCCTGGAAGCGCCAGCGTGGCCGCGGGCGCAACTTCCATCACTGTGGGCGCCGCTACCGGCGGTCCCGGCGGTACACCCACTCCGATCGCCGTAGGAAACCTGCTGCTCGTAATTCAGATGCAGGATGCCAGCATCAATGACTCGAACACCGTCGCCTATGGAAACGGCTACACAGGTCAGGGTTTCACTGCGCTGAATAGCGCCGGCGATTATGAGTTTGTTACCGCGAAAAGCGCAGTCCCGGCAACCGGTGGCACCCTCACCATTACCGGTGCAGGTACCGGCGGAGGACTTGTCTTTCCTTATCACTCCGCCGCCGCCTCCGCCACGGCTGGCCAGAGCACTTATCAAGTAATTGTCGTGCCGCAGTACACAACCGCCTCGTTCAGTGCGACCACGCCACCAACGGCTCAAGCATGGAACGGTTCCACCGGCGGAGTACTCGCCCTTGATACTTCCGGCACGCTCACTCTCAACGGCGCAACCATCGCGGTCGATGGTCTTGGCTTCCGCGGCGGCGCAGGAATGCAATTAACCGGTGGGGGTGGCGCCAACACAGATTATCGCCAGCCTTCACCTGCCACGTATACCGGAGCGGCGGGGGGAGAGGCTGGCTGGGATGCCTCGAAAGGCGAGGGAATCGCAGGCACGCCCGAATGGGTGGAGACCGGTGGCACGTTCCTGCACACGAACACTGGCTATCCCAGCGGCACCGCCGGAACTGACGGCAGCATGGCGCGCGGCGCACCGGGCAATGCAGGTGCCGGTGGCACAGATGCCGATCCGCAAACTGCGTCTCCTGGCGGCAACGACGAGAACGCTGGCGGCGGCGGCGGCGCGAACGGTGGCGCCGGAGGCTTCGGCGGAGACTCGTGGAATACAAACCTGAGTGTCGGCGGGGAGGGTGGCACGGCATTTCCCGCGACCATCAACCGCATCGCGATGGGCGGCGGTGGCGGCGCAGGTACGCGCAACAATTCTGACGGAGACAATCAGGCCAGCGGTGGCGCGACCGGTGGCGGCATCATCATCATTCGCACCTTCGCGCTCAGCGGAACCGGAACCCTTACCGCGAACGGCGTTTCGGCTTATAACGGTACAGCCAATGACGCGGGGGGCGGCGGCGGAGCCGGCGGCAGTATCGTTGTTCTTTCCGCCAACGGCGGCGAAGGCGGCCTGACGCTGCAAGCCAATGGCGGCAACGGCGGCGATGCCTGGGCCTCCGAACCCTTCACTCTCGGAAATCGTCACGGCCCTGGCGGCGGTGGTGGTGGTGGTGTGATTCTCGTTTCCGGTACGCCAGCAAGCGCCAGTGTCAACGGCGGCACGAATGGCCTCACCGAGAATCCAGGAGTCGCCTACGGATCGACCCCCGGCGCCGCCGGTGTCAGCATCACCAACGAGTCGATCACGCAGACCTCCGGTACTCAGTCCGGCGCCCAATGTACTCCCGACATGACTCTCGGCAAGAGCCACGTCGGTAACTTTACTCGCGGATCAACCGCCACCTATACCATTCCAGTTGAGAATGTAAGCCCCTACGGTTCGACCACTGGCACCGTCACCATGAACGACACGCTGCCTGTGGGCCTGACTCCGACCAACGCTACCGGCACGGGATGGGCTTGCTCCATCGCGTCCCAAACCGTGAGTTGCACCGACTCAACGGTGCTGGCACCGAATAGTTTTTATCCTTCGATAACGATTACTGCCAACGTCGCGCAGACCGCCCCTTCCACTGAAACCAACACCGCGCTCATTAGTGGCGGCAGTGAGGTGAATCTCGCGAATGATAGTGCCACCGATGTTGCGACTGTCGTATCCAGCGCCGACCTCAGCGTGACCAATGCAGTTTCGCCAGACCCGGTCGCCGCAGGCAGCAACCTCACGTATACCCAGGTCGTGACCAACAGCGGACCGAGCGCCGCCGACAACGCTACTTTATCTGAGGCTATCCCCGCCAACACTACGCTGGTTTCTCTCTCCGCGCCTGCAGGATGGAACTGCGCGACTCCGGGCGTCGGGAATACAGGTAACGTGGTGTGCACCGACTTGAACATGCCCGGGAACACCGTCGCCACTTTTACATTGATCACCAAAGTGAACGCCGCAACCGCCAGCGGGACGGTTATTACAGATACTGCCACGGTAAGTTCGTCCGTAACTGATCCGAACTCGGCCAATAACACCGCCTCCGCGTCCACCGTCGTTGGCACCACTGCGGGAGCCGAGTTGACAGTAACTAATGCTGCATCTCCATATCCCGTGCAGGCCGGTAATAACATCACTTACACCCAGGTTGTAACCAATACCGGCTCCGCAGCGGCGACCGGCGCGACCTTCAGTGAGACAACTCCGGCCAACACCACATTCGTATCCATCACGCCTCCGGCAGGTTGGACCTGTACCGCTTTTCCTCCAGTCTGCACGAATACCAGCGTGGCCGCAGGTTCCACGGGAACTTTTACCGTTGTCTACAAGGTGAACGCGGCCACGACTGCCGGCACAATCATCACGGATACGGCAACTGTAAATGCCGGGAACCAGGCCTTTGGTTCTAATTCCGCAACCGCCACCGACGTAGTGGCCACCGCCGTCCAGGCTGATCTTGCCCTCACTACGGTAGCCTCGCCACCCACGGTCCTTGCCGGCAACGACATCACTTACACGCAGACAATAACGAACAATGGTCCGGCGGCGGCCACTAGCGTCGTTTTCACCGAAGCGATTCCCACCAACACAACATTTGTCTCCGTCTCAGCTCCGGTCGGCTGGTCATGCACCACCACCACCTCTGTCATTTGCAACGACTCCAGCATGGCTTCAGCTACATCGGCTTCGATCATCGTTGTTGTGAATGTGGCGCCTACCGTCGCCGCTACCACCATCACGGCGAGTTCCTCCGTTTCCTCGTCCACCAGCGACCCCTTCTCAGGCAACAACAGCACGACCGTGAATACTCCGGTGACCGTAGCTTGCGACTTGGCTGTCACTAATACTGGTACACCCAGCCCAGTTCAGGCGGGTGGAACCATTACTTACACCCAGGTTGTAACCAATAACGGCCCCAGTAATTGCAGCACAGTAGCTTTTAACGAAGCGATTCCAACCAATACCACCTTCAATACATTCAACGGCGCTCCGCCGGGATGGACTTGTTCCTCCTTCGTTACTGGTTGTACCAATCCTAGCGTGGCTCCCGGTTCGATCAGCACATTTGTTTTTTCCGTGACCGTGAATGCCGGAACCGCCGCAGGAACCATCATCACCGACACCGACACCGCTACCACCACCACCTACGACTCGAATCTGAACAATAACTCGGCCACGTTGAATATCCCTGTTGCTGGAGCCGGACAGGCTGACCTTAGCGTTACGAATTCAGCCAGCCCGAATCCGGTGTCCGCCGGTAGTAACATCACTTATACGCAGACTGTAACCAACGGCGGTCCGGCCGCTGCCAGCACCATTACCTTCACCGAGACCACGCCAGCGAACACAACCGCCCAGTCGTTAACCGGTCCGGCCGGCTGGACCTGCAATGTTGGAACTCTTACCTGTACTATCGCTTCTCTCGCGGCCAACACCACTGCGAACTTCACTTTCGTCGTGACCGTGAACACAGGTGTCGCGTCCGGTTCGACTATTACTCAAACCGACTCCGTGACTTGCTCCGCCAGCGATCCAAGTTGCGCGAATAACACCGCATCCGCCAGCGTGCTGGTCGCTGCTTCCGCTGACCTATCCGTCACGAATACGGGCAGTCCGGTTCCGGTGCAGGCAGGCAACAACATCACTTATACGCAGGTTGTAACCAACGCTGGGCCGAGCACAGCCACCGGCGTAAGTTTCACCGAAACCACGCCAGCAAACACTACATTCGTTTCGCTGACCCCAATCCCCAGCGGATGGTCTTGCACTCTTCCCACGGTGGGTAGCACCGGAAGTATCACCTGTACTGATCCGAGCTTTGCCACCGGAACCGCCAGCTTCCCGGTTATCGTGAAAGTGAATGCCGGAACCGCAGCCGGCACTGCGATCAACGACACTGCAACCGTCAGTTCCACAACCACAGATCCCAACTCCGCCAACAACACTGCAACAGCCGCGGACGTGGTTGCGACAGCAACTGAGGCCGATCTGATTACCACAAACACCGCGGTGCCTACCTCCGTTGCCGCGGGCAGCAATGTCACTTATACGCAGAGCGTAACCAACAACGGTCCGGCTGCCGCGACGGCTCCCAGCTTCACGCAAACCACGCCGCCAAATACGAACTTTCAGTCCATCACGCCTCCCGCGGGTTGGACGTGCACCACTCCCGCCGTGGGCGCCGCTGGCACAATCACCTGCACCGCCACCACTCTTGCTCTCAATGCCACGGCCAACTTCACTCTGGTGCTGCAAGTGAATGCCGCCACGGCCTCCGGAACAAATATCGCCGAAACCCCCACGGCCACAGCCACTAACATAGTTCCCAACCTCACCACCAATAGCGCGACCGCGACGGTTGTCGTCGCCAATGCGAGCAGCGCCAACCTGACCATTGCGAAGACCGCCACGCCGAGTCCCACCGTGGCTAGCGGCGATACTTTGACTTACACCCTCACGGTGAACAATACCGGTCCCGCCACCGCGACAACTGTGACCGTAACTGACCCCTTGCCAGCCAACGTCAACTATCTGCAATCCAGTTCCACACTCGGTACGTGTTCGGAGGCTGGTGGCACCGTAACCTGTCTGCTTGGAACGATGACTAACGGCAGCTCTGCCATAATTACGATCCTCACCCGCGCAGGCTCGCCCGGAACCGCGACCAACGTGGCCAGCGTGACTGCGGATCAGATGACTTCGCCCAACACTTCCAATCAGGTTCAAACCACCATTACTTTCGCAACCAACATTAAGTTGGAATTCTTCACCGCACAGAGTGGCAAGGATAAGACCGGAGCCAACCGCGTTGTACTTCTTTGGAAAACGGGTGGGGAAGCACATAACCTCGGCTTCAATGTTTACCGCGATCAGAGCGGCGAGCGGCTTCCATTGAATCCTTCGTTGATCGCGGGCTCTGCGCTGCTCATGAACGGCGCGCTGCCCAAGCATTCCGGCAGAACCTACACCTGGATCGATTCCTCCCCCAGCGCCGGAAGCAGTTCCTACTGGCTAGAGGACGTGGATGTAAACGGCACTCGCACCCTCCACGGGCCAATTTCTCCGGCGGCTTCCGCGAGCTCCAGCGCCGACAGCGAAGCGACTTCCGCTGTCATGATGAATCAGCTGAACCAAGCCCAGCCCGCCGCCGCGCTCAGCAACGCAAGTCACTCGGCTGAAAATGTCTGGCGCGAATTCGTTCCAACAAACTCCCAGCGCCAGCAGCAGTTCTCCCTCGCAGCTCATCCCGCAGTCAAAATATTTGTCAAACACGAAGGCTGGTACTGCATAACTCAGCCGCAACTGGTCCAGGCTGGGTTGGACTCTAATATCGATCCCTCACTCCTGCATCTTTACGCTGAAGCCATCGAGCAACCGATCCAGATGACCGAGGCCCAGTCTGGCCCTGGAGGCTTCGGTCCTCAGTCTCAAATTTGTTTCTACGGTACAGGGATCAATACCCAATATTCCGACGCCCGAGTTTACTGGCTCGCAACCGAAGAATCACAAGGTCAGCGCATTCAATCGTTGCCGCCCTCCTCTGGCTCCAATCAGCCTCAGGCCAGCTTCCCCTTTACCGTGGAGCTCACGCCTCACACCACTTACTTCTCGGCGCTGACTACGGCACATGGCAACAATTTCTTCGGACCACTGGTCTCCTCCACCGCCGTCGATGAGACCGTGCAGGTATACCACCTCGACACGACTTCGACTCAGCCAGCCCAGCTGGAGGTCATTCTGCAGGGTGTCATTCTTGGCTTTCCGCACGACGTCACCGTCGCGCTGAACGGTACCACTCTTGGCGATGTGACCTTCACTGGTCAAGCCAAAGGAAGATTCTCCGTCGATGTTCCGCCCGGCCTATTGCAGAACGGTGCAAACACTATCAGCCTCACGGCGCAAGACGGCGAATACGACTACAGCCTGCTCCAGTCGATCGCCATCATCTATCCACACTCCTACATAGCCGACTCAGGCGCGCTCACCTTCACCGGCCGGCCCGGCGATGAACTGAAAATTTCCGGCTTCACACAACCTACGGTCACCGTCCTCGACATCACCAATCCCGCCCAGCCTGTGCAGCTCACTGCTCACGTCATGCCCGATGCCGCCTCAAAACCAGACTATGCACTGGAACTGCAAGTGCCATGGGCTGCTTCCAACTCCGGAATACATACGCTCATGGCTGTAGAAGCGGACCGGACCTCTTTGGCCGCCGAGATCCACCCGAACCATCCCTCGCACTGGCACAGCGCACAGCCGGGTAGCGAAATTGTGATGATTTCTCCTGCAGCCTTTGCCGGCGCTCTGAACTCCTTGCTGCATGCGCACCAGGCGGAAGGAAAATCCGCAGCAGTTGTGCTGATTGACGATCTGTACGACGAATTCAATTTCGGAGAGCGCAGTCCAGCCGCCATCCGCGAATTCTTGCAGACTGCGGTCAACGCGTGGCACACTGCGCCCCGCTATCTCCTGCTAAACGGCAGAGCTTCGTTCGATCCCCGCAATTACCTCGGCTTCGGCTACCTGGATTTCGTTCCCACGAAAATCATTCCAACCACCGGCTTGATGACCGCCTCCGATGACTGGTTCTCTGACTTCAACAACAGCGGCTTGCCCACTATCGCAACCGGACGCTTGCCCGTGAGCACACTGGCGGAATCCCAGCTCGTGGCCGGCAGGATCGCTACCTATGAGGGCCAGTCCACGAACGGACCTTGGACTTCGCAGGCCCTCATGGTCGCCGACGTAAACGACACCTTGAACTTTACGAAGTACAGTCAGATCGCCCAGGCTCAGCTGCCTTCCAACATACAGGTGACGGATGTGTTCGCCACTTCGATGAGCGTCCCGGATGCCCGGCAAGCGATTCTCACCGCCATCAACTCCGGACAAGTGTTGGTGAATTATTCCGGCCACGGTTCGGAGGACGAATGGTCAGGCGACGATCTTTTCGACAGCGGCACCGCGACCGCCCTCACCAACGGCAATTCATTGCCGGTATTCCTCATCATGAACTGCCTCAATGGCTTCTTCCAGGATGTTTACGAAGAACCGCTGGCGGTAGCTTTGATGCTCGCCCCGAACGGCGGTGGCGTGGCAGTGCTGGCCTCGAGCGGCCTTAATCAGGCTCCGCCGCAAACGATTCTCGACAAGCTTATCGTGCAAGCCGCAATGAACTCGCCGCAGCTGACCCTGGGAGATGCCATTCTTAAGGCGAAGTCCGGCATCACCGATCTCTCCGTGCGCAAGACTTATAACCTCCTGGGCGATCCAGCAATGCAGATCAAACTTCCGGCCGCGAATCCCGCGCACTGACGTTTTTCTAAGCTTGGGCCATATTCGCAGTCACTGCCGCTTTCCGCAGCGGCTCTCCGATCGCTCTCATCACCTTCTCGAATCCCGCGAAATCCAGGGACTGCGCTCCATCCGACAACGCCCGCTCCGGGCACGGATGCACTTCAATGATTAACCCGTCCGCTCCCACCGCGACTGCAGCGCGCGAGACCGCCGCAATCAGACTCTGCTTGCCTGTTCCGTGCGAAGGATCGGCGATCACCGGCAAATGAGAAAGATCCCGCGCCAGTGCCACCGCCGCAAGATCAAACGTATTGCGCATCTCCGTCTCGAAGGTCTTGATGCCGCGCTCGCAAAGTACCACCCGGCTGTTGCCGCCCGAAAGCAAATACTCTGCCGCCAGCAGCCACTCCTTCACCGTCGCTGAAGGTCCCCGCTTCAACAGCACCGGCTTGTCCACGGTGGCCAGTCTCCGCAACAGCGCGAAGTTTTGCATATTGCGCGCTCCCACCTGCAGCATATCGACATGCTCGCAGATGATCTCTACATCTTCCGTGCTCATCACTTCCGTGACCACCGGCAGTCCAGTCTGCTCCCGGGCTTCTCGCAGAATCTTCAGCGCCTCCAGTCCCAGCCCCTGAAAATCATAGGGAGAGGTTCGCGGTTTGTACGCCCCACCCCGCAACATCGTCGCCCCTGCGCGCTTTACCGCGTGCGCTGTATCCAGCAACTGTTCGCGCGATTCCACCGAGCAAGGTCCAGCAATGATTACAACTCCGGGTCCACCAATACCAACTCCGCCCACATTCACCACCGACCGCTCCGGCTTCACTTGCCGGCTCACCAGCTTGAATGGCTGCGCAATGGCGACCACATTCTCCACCCCTGGAGCCACCTGCAGGGCTTCAATCTCATGCCGCCGTCCATTGCCCACTGCCGCCACGATCGTTCGCTCCACTCCACGCGTAATATGAGGCTGGTATCCCGCCTCGCGAATGCGCTCGATGATGTGCCCAATCTGTTGTTCGGTTGCCTTTTCTGACATGTTTACGATCATTGCGACGCCTCCTGGATTTTCGCTGCAAAAGCAAAAGCCGCGATCCTGGATCGCGGCTTTTGGCTGAACTTGCTGGAATCTAGTCAATCATGGCTGATTCGATCTCCTCGCAAGTGCCGCAGCCGCTACTCCGCTAAACCAGTAGCGAAACTGCACGCTAAACGAGGTAAATCGCGCCATCAATATCCTCTTCTTATTCTTCCAAACGGCCTTGCCGCCGCACAACTCGTCCTCAACTATTGAATCGAACTTGCCGCGTTCGAAAAAACGTTATTCGCGTTCGATCCGATCAGTCGTATCGTTCCCACTACCAGAACCAGAATCACCGCCAGCATCACTGCATATTCGGCGATGTCTTGCCCCGAATCTTCCGATAGTATTTTGCGTATAAACTCGGACATGCCCTACCTCCAAATCCGGCAACATTCCATGAGCGGAGACTAGAAATCGGTGCAGACATAATGCCGCAGCGCCGCGCGCTTGTCAAATCCAGCGAACGTTTCTTAAACTTCTAGCTAAAAAGGATTGTGCAGCGCTGAAACCGGTGTGGTTGGCCGCGTCTCAGGTCGAGAATGCTCCACCATTTGCCGCGCGGAATTCTGGGCATACTGCAACACTCGGTCAGGAAATACACCAAGAAAGATGGTCGCTGCGACGCAGGATATCAAGGCCAAGCCCAGCGCTACGGGAACCCGGCTCACCGGAACTTCTTTTCTCGATTCCCGCATGTACATCACCACAATAATCCGCAAATAGTAATACGCGCCAATCCCGCTATTTAACACACCGATAATCGTCAGCCAGATCAAATTGGCCTTTACGGCCGCGCTGAACACGTAGAACTTCGCAAAAAATCCGCCCGTCATCGGAATGCCAATCAATGACAACAGGAAAATGGTCAGCGTCGCCGCCAGCAGCGGGGAACTGCGTCCCAGTCCCTCATAGTCTTCCAGCGTGACATAACGTTCGCCAGCGTTGGCGAAATGGCTCACCACCGCAAATGCGCCCAGGTTCATAGCGGCGTAAGAGGCCAGATAAAACATGGCCGCCGAAGTCCCCAGAACAGGCGCGGCTGCGAATGCAACCAGCACATAGCCGGCGTGCGCGATCGATGAGTACGCCAACAGCCGCTTTACGTTATTCTGCACCAGCGCTCCCACGTTGCCCAAAGTCATGGAAAGCGCCGCCGCAACCCAAATCAACCAGATCGTTCCCGGCACATTGATCACGAAAACGATCCGCAACAAAACCGCAAACGCCGCCGCTTTTGGCGCTGTCGACATCAATCCCACAATTGGCGCCGGTGCTCCTTCATATACGTCCGGTGTCCAAACGTGGAACGGCGCAGCAGCCACCTTGAATCCCAGACCCACAAACATGAAAGCCACTGCTGTGAACGCCAGCAGCGGAATCCGACCCATTTGCAACGCGCCGCTGATCTGATCGATATTTGTCGAGCCCGTGGCGCCAAACATCATCGCCACTCCATACAGAAAAAATGCCGTGGCAAACGACCCTAACAAAAAGTATTTCAGTGAAGCTTCCGCGCTGGTCGCTGCCTGCCGCCGAAAACCGGTTAACACATAAGAAGCAATGGACGAAATCTCTAGCGCAATGAAAATCAGAACCAGTTCCACCGCGGACGACATCAGCGCCATCCCGACCGCGCCAAAAAGAGCCAACGCGTAGTATTCCCCCGCACGGATCCGCTGCACCGCCATGTATTCGTAAGAACTTAGAATGACGACGCCGGTAATCGCAATGATCAGGAAATGAAAGAAGACGCTGAACCGGTCCACCTGCACCATGTTCCAGAACGCTAGCCCTGGAACTTGCGCCATGACCCATGTCGCGACAAGCCCGGCCAGCGCGCCCACCAATGCAATCACGCCGAGAATCTTTTGCCCCGTTTTCTCGTCGAGCAGCGGCTCCAGCAACATCACGATCATGCCGAAAATCGACAAAACAATTTCCGGCAGGATGCGAACATAATCCGCGCTCTGCGGGAACGCTTGCGAGTACGCCGGGACCAGGCTCGCCATCACGGTTTCGGCTATCGCTAGGTGGGCGATCATTGTCCCACCACCCGGCTTGCGATTCGCGTCAGGGGTGTCAGAGCGGTTTGCACCGCCGGATCAATTGCTGCCAGCCACAAGATCGGCGCCACACCCATCACTAGGGCCGCCACCGCGCATGGCCATACCGCCCACTTTTCAAATCCCGAAAGATCTTCCAAAGAATTGTTCACCGCGTGCGTAACCTTGCCGTAGAAGACGCGCTGGTACATCCACAGCAAGTAAATCGAACTCCAGATCACGCCCGTGGCCGCGAGGATTCCAAAAATCGGCCTGGCCTTGAATGCGCCGCTTAACACCAGAAATTCGCCAATGAATCCATTCAGCAACGGCAGCCCCGCTGACGCCAGCACGATCACCAGATACGACGCCGCGTATACCGGCATCGGCGCCGCCAGCCCTCCGAATTCGCTGATCTCGTAGGTATGGCGCCGTTCGTGCATAATCCCCGCCAGCATGAACAAGCCGCCCGTCGAAATGCCATGCGCCAGCATGACAAACATTGCGCCGTTCAGTCCTGCCTGGGTGAAGCTGAAAATGCCCAGCACGACAAATCCCAGATGGCTCACCGAGGAATATGCAATCAGCTTCTTCATGTTCGGCTGAACCATCGCCACCAGCGCGCCATAAATAATTCCGATCAAAGCCAGCGTCATCACCCAGGGAGCGTTGTTCCGCGATTGTTCTGGAAACAATCCAAGGTTGAACCGCAACAACCCGTAGGTCCCCATCTTCAGCAGCACGCCCGCCAGCAACACCGATCCTGCCGTCGGTGCTTCCACGTGAGCATCCGGCAACCATGTATGAAAAGGAAACAGCGGAACCTTCACCGCGAAGGCCAAAAAGAATCCGAGGAACAGCCACTGCCCAGCTGCCGGGAAGTTCGGAACCGCGCCGCTCATGATCTGTTCGCGAATCACCACAAAGTCAAAGCTGCCCGTATGCGCGTACAGCCACAAGATCGCCGCCAGCATGAACACCGACCCGATCATGGTGTACATGAAGAACTTCACCGCGGCATACACCTTGCGCTCGTGGCCGAAAATGCCGATCAGCAGCGCCATCGGAATCAGCGTGGCTTCCCAGAAAAAATAAAAGAGGAATAGGTCCAGCGAAGTGAACACGCCGATCAGTGCTGTTTCCATGATCAGCAGCAGGATGAAGAACTCCTTCACCCGGTCGTGAACCGACTTCCAGGAAATCAGCACACACAGCGGCGTCAGAAATGTGGTGAGCACCACCAGCCACAGCGAGATGCCATCCACGCCCATGTGGTAGTGAATGTTTGGTCTGGAAACCCACTGCCGGTCGATCTCAAACTGAAAACCCGTTTGTGCGCGATGAAAGTAAACCGGCAGATGTAACGACAAAATGAATGTCAGCAGGGAAATGACCAGCGCAAAAACTCGAATATCGCGGTCTCGCCGCGGAAAAAACATCAGCAGCAACGCGCCCGCCAGTGGCGCCAACGTCACCAGCGTCAAGATGATGGAACTGAGATTATCGGTGCTCATCGCACTCCCATCCAGATCATGAAAGCGATCACCACTGCGGATCCAGCCGCGACCCAGCCCGCGTACGAGCGAATATTCCCCGACTGCATGTGGCGCACTTCGTCCGAAACGTGCCGCGCACCGTCGCCCGCATCATTCACCGCCGCATCGATAATCTTGCGGTCCACTCCTTGCCACAGAATTCGAGTCGATCCATTGATCAGCGGCCGGACAAAAATCGCGGCATACAGTTCATCGATGTAATATTTGTGTACGACCGCCTCGTAGAATCCGTCGAGCGAATCCGCAATCTTCTGCGGCAATTCCGGCCGCACACAGTAAAGCCAGTAAGCCAGCAACGCACCCAAAACAGCGACAAACACCGAAACACCCATGAGCGCATATTCCACGAGGCGGCTTGCCGTTTCCCCCGCAGCCTCTGCAGTTACGCCGCTCCCAAACACCGGAGCCAGGAAATGTTCAAAGCCATTGCCGATCCCTACCAGCCCGCCGACCAGCGAAAGCAGCGCCAGGATCATCAGCGGCGCCAGCATCACCATCGGGCTCTCGTGCGGTTCTCCGTGCCCATGCTCGTCGTGGCCGTGCGATCCGTGTCCGTGTTCATCCACCTGGGCGCCGCGGTAATCGCCAAAGAACGTCATGAACAACAGTCGAAACATGTAGAAAGAGGTGATGAAAGCGGTAATCAAACCAATCAGCCAATAGATCCAGCTGACCTGGTAAGCCTTCCACAGGATTTCGTCCTTGCTCCAGAAGCCCGCCAGTGGCGGGATTCCAGAGATCGCCAGCGTTGCGATGCCCATGGTCAGAAACGTCCACGGGATATACGAGCGGAGCCCGCCCATCTTCCTCATGTCCTGCTCGCCGCCCACGGAATGAATCACCGAGCCCGCCGCTAGGAACAGCAGCCCTTTGAAGAACGCGTGTGTCATCAGGTGAAAGATTCCAGCCGAGAATGCTCCCACCCCGCACGCCATGAACATGTATCCCAGTTGCGAGACAGTCGAGTACGCGAGAACTTTCTTGATGTCGGTTTGCGCGATGCCGATGGTCGCCGCAAAAAACGCGGTAAGCGTTCCAATGATCGCGACCACCGTTAGCGCAATCGGTGCCCGTTCGAAAATTACATGGGACCGCGAAACCATGTACACGCCCGCCGTAACCATGGTTGCAGCATGAATTAAGGCCGAAACCGGCGTCGGACCTTCCATCGCATCCGGCAGCCAGACATACAGCGGAATCTGCGCCGACTTTCCGCAAGCTCCCACCATCAGCAGAATCCCAATCGTTGTGAGCAGCCCCGCGCCAGCCGTCTCTGCACCCAGCGGTGTAATGCTTTGAAACACTTGATCGAAATTCAGAGATCCAAAATGCTTGATCAGCAAAAACAATGCGATCAGAAATCCGAAGTCTCCAATTCTATTAACGATGAATGCTTTCTTGCCCGCCGACGCTGCCGAATCCTTTGTGAACCAGAACCCGATCAGCAGGTACGACGCCAGGCCCACGCCCTCCCACCCGATAAACATCATCAGATAGTTGCTGGCCAACACCAGCGTCAGCATGAAAAACATGAACAGATTCAGATAGCTGAAAAAGCGGTAGTAGCTGGGATCCTCCCATATGTAGCCGACAGAATAAATATGGATGAGAAATCCCACGCCGGTAACCACCAGCAGCATGACCAGCGAGAGTTGATCGAGGTAGAAAGCGAAGTCGACGCTAAAAGTTCCAGAGCGAATCCAGTGCACCAGATACTCGTGGTAGGGAAGCGCGAGCGATGAAAAGCGCATCGCTACCCACAATGCCCACGCAAAAGCTGCTCCACTGAAAAATAACGCAACGATAGTGACGGCCGCTCTCGACGATTTTTTGCCGAGAAAGCCGTTGATCGCAGCCCCCGCCAGCGGCAGAATCGGGATCAGCCATAGATTGAGCATCGGGTTCATAGCTTGAGCAGGTTCACCTGATCCACGTTCAAAGTTTCGCGCGTGCGATATACCGCGATAATGATCGCCAGTCCCACCGTCGCTTCCGCTGCCGCTACCACCATCACGAAGAAGACGAATACCTGGCCAGCCAGCGCATGCCAGTGCGCTGCAAAAGCTACGAACGAGAGATTCACGCCGTTCAACATCAGTTCAATCGACATGAAAATGGTGATGATGTTGCGCTTGATCAGAAATCCGATCACGCCGCACGCGAACAGAAATCCGCTCAGCACCAGATAATAAGAGAGCGGCACCATCAGTCCACCTTCCTCGCCGTAGCTTCCGGCTTGCTGGCCAGCACCACCGCGCCCATGATCGCGATCAGAATCAACACCGAAGTAACCTCAAACGGCAAAAGAAAATCGTGAAAAAGAAGCTGCGCGATATCGGTCGGATGCCCCGTTAACGCGCCGATCGCCACTGCTTCCGTCCCTGAGTGCCGCACCATCACCCACGCCGTGAGCACGCCCCCGCTCAGAACGCCGGGCACACCCAGCAGCAGGGCGATGCGACTTCCCTTGCTCTCTTCTTCTTCGCCCGCGTTCAGCAACATGATGACAAACACAAACAGCACCATCACCGCGCCCGCGTAGACAATCACCTGCACGGCAGCGACAAACTCGGCACCCAGCAGCAGATATTCCCCCGCCAGTGCCGCCATCACGGCAATCAACGACAGCGCGCTGTTGATCGGATGCCGCTGCGCCAGCAGGTTCACCGCCCCGCCCACGCAAACCGCGCCGAATGCCAGAAATAAAATGAGATGAAAACTCATCAGCAGTTCTCAGTTCTTAGTTCTCAGTTCTCAGTAAATCCTTCAGACAGCTACTTCTCAGCAGGAACCCTGAGTTCTTACTGAGAACTGGCAACTGAGAACTTCTTTTTTCCTACCAGGCCACGGCAATCGCCGTTGCCACCAGATTGGCAATTGCCAGCGGCAACAAAAACTTCCAGCCAAATGACATCAGTTGGTCATAACGGAAGCGCGGCAACGTCCCGCGCACCCAGATGTAAAGAAAAAGAAAACAGAAAACTTTAGCGCCAAACCAGACCAGAGGCAGCACCGCCTGCAACAGCGGAGGCCCGAACAGCGGCCCGTTCCATCCCCCGAAAAACAAAAGCGTGGCCAGGCAAGCCACCGTAATCATGTTCGAGTATTCCGCCATAAAAAACATGGCAAACTTCATGGCGCTATATTCCGTGTGGTATCCCGCCACCAATTCGGTTTCGGCTTCCGGCAGGTCGAAGGGAATGCGGTTCGTCTCCGCATACGCCGCCATCAGATAAATAAAAAATCCAACGAACTGTCCGTGAATGATGTTCCATCGCGGAATGAATCCCCAGAAATGTCCGCCCTGCGCCTCGACGATCGTTCGCAAACTAAAACTCCCGGACTGGATCAGCACTCCCACCAGCGAAAGTCCCAGCGCAATTTCATAGCTCACCATCTGCGCGCTGGCGCGCAGCCCGCCGAGCAGTGAATATTTATTATTCGACGACCATCCCGCCAGCGCGACGCCGTATACCCCCAGCGAGGTCACGCCTAGAATCAGCAGCAGCCCGATGTTTACGTCCGTTATTTCCAGCGGGATATTCGTGCCGCCAATCGTGATCGAATTTCCGAATGGAATCACCGCAATCGAAGTAAGCGCGAAGATCAGCGCCATCATCGGCGCCGCCAGAAACAGCGGCTTGTAAACGTGCGGCGGTGTCAGATCTTCTTTGAACAGAAACTTCAAACCGTCGGCCGCCGGCTGCAGCAATCCAAACGGCCCCACCCGCGTGGGTCCCCAGCGATTCTGCATGTGGCCCACCACCTTGCGTTCCAGCCACACCGTGTATGCGACTGCGGTGAGCAGCACGACCAGGACGACCACTGACTTGATCACCGACACGAGTATGAAAACGCCAACCGACAAGGCCTTTGCTTCCTCTCCCTGTGCTGCGAATCCCTTTGAATCTTTGTTACGTTACGCGAATCAGTCTGCCGCCACTTCGGCGGGCTTCACTTCGTGGCTCTCAATTACCGACTGCAATGCGCGCGAATAGCGTCCCAGAGTTCCGGAACTGAAAAGATTGTCGTTCGCCGGGTCAATCGATTCCGGCCGATGCGCAACTCCTGCTCCAGCCTTGGCCAGCGACGTATGTTGACTGTTTCCCGCGAGCAGGTTCATGCGGGATACGTCATATCCGGGAACCAGTCGCTGAATCTCATCCAGAATCGCTGTCGGATCGAACGGACTCATCTTCGGTTCCAGTCCGTGCGCCTCCAGCCATACCGCATGACGGTCGGCCTCGCCCGAATGCGCTCCCCGAGACTGTCCCATGTCGGCGTGGGTTCCGCCGCCGAACGGCACCAACTTGCGAACGTCAAAACCCATTGCGTCCGCGACCCGCACAATCATTTCAAAATCCGATTTCGTTCCCGTCACCTCGCCGGCCTTTTTCACCAACTGCACGTCGCCACAAGTGTTCGTGAACGTTCCAGACTTTTCGTAAGCGTTCGCTGCCGGCAAAACCACATCCGCCATCACCGCGGTCTCGGTCAGGAACATATCCTGTACCACCGCGAAACTCTTCGAGAACGCGAATGGATCGATGTTCAACCGCCCTACCGGATTCGACCCCACGACATAAAGCGCTTTCAACTTGCCCGCTTTTCCGGCGTCGATCATCCCATGCAAATCCAGCCCAGCCGCCTTCGGAATGTCTCCCCATTCCCGGTGAAACTCGCTGTTCCCGATGCTTGGGTGATATCCCGGCAACAGATCCGGATACAACCCCATGTCAGCCGCTCCGCGGGAATTCGCATAATCCGCGAGACACACAAACTTGGCCCCCGCGATTCCTGATCCAAACTTCACCAGATTCGAGAGATCCTCGCCCCGAACTTCGGAGCCAAAAACAATGGCCAGATTCTGTTCGCCGCGCAGCTTTTCGCGCAGTGCGACCCAGGCCTCTTTATTCATCGACGAACCGGACAGAGCCTCCGCAGCGGCGTCAGCGCCACTCAAGAAAGCAACGACTTTCCCTTCCGCTCCCGCCGGAATCTCCGCAAAGCTGGTCGCCTGCCGCCGCAATTTGATCGAATTGGAATTGATCACATACAACCGCGCGCGATGCAGCCGCATATTATTGCGAATCTGCCACGCCAGCAGCGGATGTCGTTCCGTCGGATCGTTCCCAATCAGCAGAATCGCGGGAGCGGTAAAGACGTCCGCCATGCTCGCCGTCACGCCGGCCTTACCGCGAAGCGCAGCCGCCAGGGCAGGGAAGTCCGCCGTCCGGTGGTGATCGACATTATTTGTTTTCAAAACCACCCGGGCAAACTTGGAGAGAAGATAATCTTCTTCGTTCGTGGTCCGCGTCGAGCCTACAACTCCAATCGCTTGCCCGCCTTCCGCATCACGAATTCCCGCAAACTTCTTGCCGATCAGTTCAAACGCCTCTTCCCACGTCGCGGGAGTCAGCTTGCCGTTCTTGCGAATCAGCGGCTTCGTGAGCCGCTCTTCATGATTCGCAAAATCAAAACCATAGCGCCCCTTGATGCAGAGAAAGTCTCCATTCGTGCCGCTCTTGTCGCGGTTGTCCCCACGCACAATTTCCATCCCCGTATCAGCGCGCCGCACGCCCAAAGTCGTCTTGCAGCCGTCTCCGCAGTGAGTGCAGATCGTGCCTACATGCTTCATCTCCCACGGCCGCGTCTTGTAGCGGTACGCGCCGGAAGTGAGCGCCCCCACCGGGCAGATGTCGATGCACATCCCGCACTCTTCGCATTCCAGATGATCTTCTTTATTGGGCGCGATGATCGAACTCACCCCGCGGTTCTGCACCCCGAGCGCCCAAACATCCATCCCTTCACCGCACACTCGCACGCAGCGGTAACACAGGATGCACCTCGGACGATCGAAGAACACTACCGGCGACCACTGCTGCTCTTCTCTATGATTCTTGGCCTCCATGAACTTCGATTCGGCCGCCCCATAAGAGAACGTCATGTCCTGCAATTCGCATTCGCCGCCCGCATCGCATACCGGACAATCCAGCGGATGATTCCCCAGCAGCAACTCCACCATCGATTTCCGCGCCTGCTTAATCTCTTCGCTTTCCGTGGTGACGATCATTCCTTCGCTCACCACCGTGGTGCACGCGGTCTGCAACTTCGGCATCTTCTCGATCTTCACCAGGCACATGCGGCAAGCACCCTGCAGCGAGAGATTGGGGTAGTAGCAGAACGAAGGCACCTCAATGCCCGCAGTCTTGCAAGCCTCAATCAGCAGCGTCCCCACCGGGGCCGTCACCTTCTTGCCGTCAACCGTAAGTGTTACGTCAGCCATAAAAATTTAGCGATTTTGTAATTTTGTAATCGAACAACGTCGCTTCGCGGTCTCGGTTTTCAAATTACAAATTATCCGATTACCAAATTACAAAATTGGTCTTAGTGTGCCAGCACCGGCAGTTCTTCCACCGCACCCTCTTTTTCATACGGACACGGTCTGCCTTCCAGATGATCTTCAAATTCTCTGCGGAACTTCTTGACGAACGCGATTGTCGGCATCGCCGCCGCATCGCCCAGAGGACAGAACGTCCGTCCCAGCATGTTCTCCGCCAGGTACTGCATGTTGTCGATATCTTTTTTCAGCCCGCCTCCACGATGGAAGCGAGTCAGCGTCTTCTCCAGCCAGTCCGTGCCCTCGCGACACGGAATGCACCATCCGCAGCTCTCGTGCTTGTAAAACTTCATGGTCCGCAAGGCGAATTTCACAATGCATTGCTGGTCGTCGACCACCACCACTCCGCCCGATCCCAGCATCGATCCCGCTTTTGCTACCGAATCGAAATCCATCGCGACGTCGATTTCATCGGCCGTCAGCGCTGGGCAGGACGATCCTCCCGGCACCACCGCCTTCAACCCGTGCCCGTTCGGAATCCCGCCACCCACTTCATAAATCATCTTCTTCAGGTTGTAGCCCATCGGCAGCTCGTATACTCCGGGCTTCGCAATATTTCCGCTCAGGCAAAACAGTCGCGTCCCGCCATTTTTCGGCGTGCCCAGCTTGGCATACCACTCCCCGCCGCCCAGAATAATGTGCGGCACATTCGCCAGCGTCTCCGCGTTATTAATCACCGTCGGTCCGCCCCACAGTCCCACCACCGCCGGGAACGGAGGCCGGATCCGCGGAATCCCACGCTTACCTTCGAGCGACTCCATCAGCGCCGACTCTTCACCTACTTCATACGCTCCCGCGCCGCCGTGCCAGTAAATATCGAGATTGCGCCCGCTGCCAAAAATGTTCTTCCCGACGAAGCCCTTCGCGTACGCATCGCGAATCGCCTTCTGCATGATGTTCGAGAGATATCGATATTCGCCGCGAATGTATATATATCCACTCGCCGCGCCCACGGCCAGCGCCGCGATCATCACGCCCTCGATTACCGAGTGCGGATCATGCTCAAAGATCAGCCGGTCCTTGCACGTCCCCGGCTCGCTCTCATCGCCATTGCACAGCACATACTTCGGCTTGGCCGATTGTTTCGGTACGAACGACCACTTCATGCCCGTCGAAAATCCCGCCCCGCCGCGCCCCCGCAGCCCCGAGTTCTTCACCTCATTAATAATGGCGTCCGGCTCCATGCCCAACGCCTTCTGCACGGCCTTATAGCCGTCCAGTTCAAGGTAGCGGTCAATATTCGTCGCGCCCTTCCCAAACCGTCGCGAGACGACCTTTACCTCATCGGGGTGTGAAACCAAGTCAGCCATTTTTGTGATTTCGTAATTGACTAATTCTGTAACCGCCGAGGTTTTGAATTACAAAATTACCCGATTACAAAGTTACAAATGCTCTCTACTGCGTACCCTTTTTTCTATACTCGTCCAGAACCTTGTCGATCTTCTCCGTCGTCAGGTTCTCGTGAAAATCGTAGTTCACCTGCGCCGCTGGAGCCCAGCTGCACGCCCCAATGCATTCCACTTCTTCCAAAGTAAACAATCCGTCCGGCGTAGTGCCTTTGTTCCCGACGCCCAACTTCTTCGCGCAATGCCGCAGGATTTCTTCCCCGCCGCGCACCATGCAACTGATATTCGTGCAAACCTGCACGTTAAACTTCCCGCGCGGCTTCGTCGTCAGCATCGAGTAATAGCTGATTACGTTCCTCACTTCGAGTTCCGTCAACTCCAGCCGTCCCGCGAGTTCCGCAATCACTTCATCGGAAAGAAATCCAACTTCATCCTGCGCGTACAGTAGCGTAGGCACCAGCGCCGACCGCTTCGTCGGATAATGCGGCACCATCTCCGCAAACCGCGCCTCGAATTCGTCCGAAAATCTCACCGGTCGATTTCTCCCAACACGATATCGATGCTCCCAATCGCTGCGACGACGTCCGCAATCAGCCCGCCCTCACACATCTTCGGTAAGGTCTGCAGATTCGCCAAACACGCCGCCCGCATGTGCACGCGATAAGGTTTCGCCGTTCCATCGCTCACCACGTAATATCCCATCTCGCCGCGCGGCGATTCCACTGCCTGGTAAACTTCACCCGCTGGTACCGCAAAGCCTTCCGTAATAATCTTGAAGTGATAGATGAGTGCTTCCATCTGCGTCTTCATCTTCTCCCGATCTGGAAGCACAACTCCCGGCGCGTTCGCTTTGATCGGCCCTTCCGGCATCCCGTCCAGCGCCTGCTGCACAATCTTGTTCGATTCCCGCAACTCGGCCACGCGGCACATGTACCGCGAGAAAACATCGCCTTCCTGCGCCACCGGAACCTTGAACTTAAAATTCTCGTAGCCCGTGTAAGGCATATCTCGCCGCAAATCGATATCCACGCCACTTCCGCGCAGCGTTGGTCCGCTCGCTCCCAGCGCAATCGCATCCTCCGCCGTCAGCTTCGCCACGCCCTTGGTCCGCATCATCCAGATGGGATTTCCCGTCAGCAGGTTCTCGTACTCATCTACTTTGCTGGAAAAATATCCGGCGAACTCCCGCACGCGGTCAAAAAAATCCAGCGGCGGCTCCAGCGCCAGTCCCCCAATTCGAAAATAGGAGGTCATCATGCGCTGCCCGGCAATCGCCTCGAACAGCTTCAAAATAACTTCGCGCTCGCGGAAACAATACAAGAACACCGTCATCGCGCCGATATCAAGCGCATGCGTCCCCAGCCACACCAGATGCGAATTGATGCGGGTCAGTTCGTTCATCAGCACCCGCATCCACTGCGCCTTTGGAGGAATCTCCAGCCCCAGCAGCTTTTCCACCGCCAGCACATAACAAAGATTGTTGGTCATGGGGCACAGGTAGTCGATGCGGTCGGTCAGCGGCACCACCTGCTGGTAGAACTTCGCCTCGCATGTTTTTTCGATTCCCGTATGCAGGTAGCCGATGTCCGGCATGATCCGAACCACAGTCTCGCCGTCAATCTCCAGCAGCACGCGCAGCACGCCGTGCGTGGAAGGATGCTGCGGCCCCATGTTCAGGATCATGGTTCGATCCTGCCCAGGCTCCAAAACCGGTGTTGGTGTCAGGTGCGCCATAACGAATTTCTAGCGGTAGCCCTCTACCGGATAGTCTTTCCTCAGTGGATGCCCTTCCCAATCCTCCGGCATCAGCAGCCGCAATAAATAAGGATGTCCCGTGAACCGTATCCCGAACAGATCGAAAACTTCGCGCTCAAAATAGTTCGCCCCCGGCCACACCGAGGTCAGCGACTCCACCACTGGATTCGCGCTATCCAGGCGAACCTTCAGCCGCACCCGCTCCTTATTGGGGATCGAAAGCAGGTGATAGATCACTTCAAACCGAGGCTCGGCCGGATACCAATCGACGCAGGTAATATCGGAAAGGAAGTTGAAGGCGCATCCCGCGTCATCGCGCAGCAATGCGCAAGCCTCGCGGATATTCGCCCGGTCCACATAAATCGTCATCTCGTCGCGGTCGAACTTCACTCCCGTAACCGCCGCCGCATTCCAGGCCAGCAGTCTGTCCACCGCAGGATGACCCTTCAGTTGCTCGAGATCAGTGATCGGCGGCGCCAAAGCCATCAGCGTGCTCCCCGCCGCGCCGCGTCCGGGCCCCAGTCAAGCACGCCCTTCTTCCACACATAAAAAAATCCGACCAGAACGATGCCGATGTATACAAACATCTCCCACAGCCCAAAATGCTTGAGATCCCGCAGAATCACTGCCCAGGGATACAGGAAGACTGCCTCAACGTCGAACAAAATGAACAGCATCGCCACCAGGTAAAACTGTACCGAGAAGCGTCCGCGCGAGTCGCCCACCGGCTGCATGCCGCATTCGTAGGCTTCCATTTTCGCCCGCGTCGGTTTCCGCTGCCCGATCAGCCAGGAAAGCGTGAAAATGGCAGTCGCAATCCCTCCCGCCAGCAATATGTGGATCAGGAACGGCAGGTAGCGAACGAAGTAATTGTCTGGCATAGGAGAGCGTATATATAATTCGCGCGATGCGTCGCTAAACATTCTAGATTAGGTGTTGGCGCGCGCGAGTGTCAAGGGAACCAGGAACAATTTAGCAATTGTAGAATTGGATAATCAGGGAATCGAAAATCAAAACTCCGATAGGACCACAAACGTTGTAAGCTCGGGGTCGTAAGGTTTTCAATCGCCAGATCGCACAATCATCCGATCGCAAATTTCTTATGATTTTCGGCTTTAATACCGACGTCAAACACGGCGACACCATCTACCACGTGCAAAGCGAAGCGCGTGAGAGCGAAAAACTGCTCCAGACCCAGGTTTTCGTTCGCGGTCGTTGCGTGGGCAAGAAGGCCATCTCCTATGCCAACTCGGCCCTGGAAGCCGGTTTCAGCGATGCGCAGAAAGAGCAGCAATTGCGCGACCAGCACCGCCTCGTCCTCGAAGCCATTCGGGAAGGGAAACTGGACTCCGTTCTCGACCGCGCTGAGACCGAAACCTTGGCCGCCATCAAGCAACTCGACGTCGAATGGATCAACGCCGCCTCCATCCACGCCAACCGGAATCTAACCATGCGATTGCGTGTGACCGAAGATGGAACCGCAGTCCCCGCAGCCCGGCTCACCTTTCGCTTCGCCCGTCCTGAGGTCGCTCCTTTTTACACCCAGGCCGTCACGGACTCCACCGGTAGCACCGAAATCTCCGTCGAGGTCGAGGAATCCGCCTTGCCCGACTCTTCCATCATGGTCCAGGCCAACCACGAAGGCCGCACTGTCACCCGCAAGTTTGCCCTTCGCAAAACCGAGTAGGAAGTTGGCCTGCAATTTTCGCCGTGAGAAAATAAGCCATGAAGCTTCACATCAACGGTGACGCCCGCGACTTCGCCGATCCCGCTGCACCCGCCGAGTTCACCCTCGCGACCCTGATCGAATCCCTGAACATGAAGTCCGACCGCGTCGCCGTAGAACTTAACCGCGAAATCGCCCCCCGCGACCGCTGGCCCCAGACCATCCTCAAAGATGGCGACCGCCTCGAAATCGTCCACTTTGTCGGCGGCGGCGGTTTTTCATAACCCTCGCGCACTCTTCTAGTTACCCCTCCCGCACGAATCTTGGTTGACTCCCGCTCACCCGTGTCTAGAATGTTTCAAACATTCACCTGATAGATTGTTTCAAACATAATCGGGGATCAATGCAAGATAGCTTTCCATCACACGAAGTCATCGCTCTGACAGGGATCACTGCCCGCCAGCTCCAATGGTGGGACGAGCGCGGCGTCGTCAAGCCCCAGCGTCAAGGCCATCGTCGTGTGTATTCCCTGCAGAACCTTACCGAAGTCGCCGTCATCTGCGAGCTACGCCGCAAAGGCTTTTCGCTGCAGGGAGTACGAAAGGTCATGCGCTTCCTGGCGCAGGAGTTCGGCAAAGGCTTGGCCGACATCGTTAGCCGCACCTCCGACGTTCACCTGCTCACCGACGGCACGCACCTTTATATCGAAACATCGGCGCGGCAAATCGTCGATATCCTCAAAAATTCCGAGCAACCGATTCTCGGCGTGTGCCTCAGCGACGCCGTTCGTCACGTGCGCGCCGAAGTCTTAGCCAGAAAATCGAGTACTTCCGTAATACCGCCGCCCCAGCGTCGGCGTGCTAGAAAGGTCTCTTAGACGTGCTTCACAAGTTGGATCACACAGAGTTAGGTTCAAAGGGGGGAAACATGGTCGCCGAACTGGACATCCTGAATGAATGGATCCCGGAACAAATGCAGCCCGGAACCGTCTTTGTGCTTGAAAACGCCGGCGAAGTCGGCGAGAAGGAAGATCCCTACTGGGCCGTGCTCGCCTGCCCATCCTGCGGCATGCTCGGCCTGATCACGCGCCGCCAGATCAACGGTCTCGTTCCCGTCATCTGCGGCTCCGAAAAATGTTCCGCGCAGTTTTTTATTCGTGAAGCCGAAGTAGTCGTCCGCAAGCCGTTCTAGATTACCGTTCTATCGAATGCTCCATGCCCATCATGGTGGTCATTCCGACCGAAGAATTCCGTCACCGCTAAGAACGGAATTTGTAGAGAGGAACCTGCTTTTTCCCCTGACTAAGAAGACAATCTGCGGCGTCACAATTCTCAGCCTTTACCCGCCTGCACTCCGCTCAACTCCACTCCCACCTGATCCACAATCTCAATTCCAAATCCTTCCAGCGCCGCCACTTTCTTAGGCCGGTTCGTCAGCAGCCGAATCCGCCGCAAATTCAAATCCGAAAGAATCTGCGCGCCAATCCCAATCTCCCGCTGCGTCTGCCGCTCATTGTCCAGCAACGCCGGCAATTTCCTTCCTCGATGAAACGTCAGCGCCGTCCGTTCCCCCACTTTTTCTTTCGAGAATCCTTGCGACGTCTGATGCAGATAGATCAAAGCCCCACGTCCCTCCTGCGCAATCCGCCGCAGGGAGCCTTCCAGTGTGGCGTGACACTCGCACCCGGTCGATCCGAACACGTCCCCCATCAGGCAGTGTGCATGCATGCGCACCAGCACCGGCGCTTCGCTATTCTCCACGTCACCGCGAATCAGCGCCACATGCGATTCTCCACCGTCCACTTCGCTCTCGTAGGCAATCAGCCGAAATTCCCCGAACCGCGTCTCCACCAGCGCCTCGCCCACGCGATGCACATACCGTTCATGCGCCATCCGGTACCGGATCAGCTCCGCCACTGTCAGCATCTTCATCTCATGCTCGTGGCAGAACTCAATCAGGTCCGGAACCCGCGCCATGGTTCCATCATCCTTCATGATCTCGCAAATAATTCCCGCCGGAACCATTCCCGCCAGCCGCGCCAGATCCACCGAAGCCTCAGTCTGCCCCGCCCGCACCAGCACCCCGCCTTTTCGCGCGCGCAGCGGAAACACATGTCCCGGCCGCGCCAGGTCTGACGCCTTCGTCGCCGGATCGATCGCCACCTGAATCGTACGCGCCCGGTCGTACGCCGATATTCCCGTGCTCACTCCGACTCGCGCATCAATCGCCTCGCAGAATGCGGTTCCATATTGTGAAGTGTTTTCCGCCGTCATCGGCCCCAGCCGCAGATGATCGAGCCGCTCCTCCGTCATCGCCAGGCAAACCAGCCCCCGCCCGTACTTGGCCATGAAGTTGATGGCTTCCGGCGTAACCTTCTCCGCCGCCAGAGTCAGGTCGCCTTCGTTCTCGCGATCTTCGTCGTCCACCACCACGATCATGCGGCCCGCCCGAATCTCCTCGATCGCCGCCGGAACATCAACAAATGAAGTTTGTGGGCTCATTTGAAAGAATTGTAACAAAGCGCCTCTGCGCTTCCTGTCCAGGCGGTCCTCTTAGTTCTGCCCGATTGCCGTGCATATCCTTGATATTGACGATCTCCCGGTGAGCACGTAAAATGGTGCTGCACACAATGTTGTGCCACGTATGAAGACCAATATCACCCTGAAACTCGACTCCGATCTCCTGCGTGAAGTCCGCATACTCGCCGCGGAGGAAGACACTTCCATCAGCGCCCTGCTTGCCGCACGTCTCGAACAAATCGTGCGCGAACGCAAGAGCTTTCAGCGCGCTCGCAGGCGTGCGCTCGCCAGGCTGCGCGACGGCATGGATCTGCACTGGACTCGTCCCCGCTCCCGCGACGAGCTGCACGAGCGGTAAGGCGAAATGGCCGACAAATACTTCGTCGACACTAATATTCTCATCTATGCTCATGACCGCTCGTCGGGCATTAAACACCAGCGGGCTAGGCATACCATCGAGCGCCTGTGGGAGAGCGGGCAGGGTGTGTTGAGTACGCAAGTCTTACAGGAACTCTGCGTCAACCTGCGCCGCAAAGTTGCTCGCCCGGTCTCGCTCGAGGAACTTCGCAAGCTGGTGCGTGACTATATGAGCTGGGAGATCGTGGTTAATACTTCCGATGCTGTTCTCCAGGCTCTCGAGATCCAGGAACGACATAAGACGTCTTTCTGGGACGCCCTCATCTTGCAGGCAGCCGAACAATCCGGCGCTGCTGTTCTCTATTCCGAGGGTCTGGCAGCGTCGCAGAATTATGGCTCGGTTCAGCTGGTTAACCCGCTCATTGGATCGAATCGCGATTGAACGGCACTCTAGATAGGTTTGCTGTTTTGGCTTCGGCGGAGTTTTCAGGACGAACATTCGGCCCGAATTGATTCGATTCCTACGGTCAAGCCGCCGGTGGAGTTCCCGCCAGCTTCCGCTGCGTCTTCAACACGTAACACTCTTCATGGACCGGTCGCCCGTACTCGTCCGACTTGGCGCCTTCCAGCGTCACCGCCCGGTTGCAGATCGCGCACGTTACCGCGTCACTTTGCGAATCAGGAAGCTTCTCTGACGAATGCGGATCGCGTCCATCAAGACTGTTCACGGCCCACCCCACTACGATTCGGCCAGCCTAGTCCTTTGGACTAACCACGTCTGTCCGCTAGCGCACAGAGGGGTGCCTCCGTTGTTCCTGGCGATCTCCTGTCCACTCCCGCTTCGCCAACCTACTGCGGATTCGCTGGCGGAGCCTCCCCTTGCTCGCTGCCCGCTCCCGTCTGATTTCCAATCACATCGCCCGATACAATCATCTCCACTCGCCGGTTCAACTGCCGCCCTTCGGCCGTGCTGTTGTCCGCCACCGGATCGGCCTTGCCCATCCCGCGTGCCGCCACATTATTCATTGAGACCCCATTGCTCACCAGAAAATCCCGCACGGCCTCCGCCCGCTTGTCGGAAAGGGTTTGATTGTATTCGTCGCTCCCCACCGAATCCGTGTACCCGTCGATCTCCAGCTTCAAATCGGGATATGCCAGCACGATCCCCGAAATCTTTGCTAACCGCTCCCGCGCCTCCGGTTTTAGCGTGTACTTTCCAAAGTCGAATAGCACGTCCGGCATGCTGACGATCAATCCTCGCGCCGTGTCGCGCGTCTGCAACACTTGATTCAGCTGTGCCAGCAAACGCGCCCGCATGGCTTCTTTCTGCTGAACTGCCTCTTGCCGCTGTTGTTCCGCCACGCTCGCAGCCTGTTGCGCCGCTGCTGCTGCCGCCTGTGCCTGTTGCTCTGCCGCCAAAGCCGCAGCCTGTTGCTGTTGCGCCTGGGCCTGCGCCTGCTCCGCTTCCGCCCGCCGGCGCGCATCTTCCTCGGCCTGCGCTTGCGCCTGCGCGGCTTGTTGTTGCGCCGCCGCGGCATTCGCCTCAGCTGCCGCCTGGGCCTCCTCATGAGCCCGCCGCTCGGCATCAATCTTCGCCTGTTCCTTACGCTGCAGCGTCAGTACGCGCGCGTCTTCCGCCATCTGCGTCGCCCCGCGCGCCGCTGTCCCAATCGGTGTCCGCCCTTGCTTGCGCTGGTAATAATCCTCGGCACGCTGCAGCATGTCTTCCGCTTTCGTCAGGCTGTCTGGCGCATACTGCTCCGCTCCCGCCGCCTTCGCAATCACCACCGCATTGCGCGCCTCCAGCAGATCGAGCGGCACTTTGATACTCGCCACGCTTGAGGGCAATTGATCCGCCGGCACATCGATCGTATATTGCCCGCCCTCCAGCACCTCGAACTTCGCATCAATCGGCTCTTCAAATCCCTTCGTCCCGCGGCGAATAATATTCTCTGCCACCACCTTGTTACTCGGGTGCGTCACCGCATAATAGGGTTCCGCCGTGATGATCATCCCGAAGGCTTGCAGATCGGTCGTCACATCGATCTTTTCCTGCCCATTCTCTCCCGGCAGAATTTCGCCCAGATTCACCGCCCGCCCCTCAGGAGTGATCGCCCACAACACATAAGTAAGGTATTGCCCTCCAAACCGGTTCGCCGGTGACAAATGCTTGAGCTCCAAATCGATGGCCAGCCGTCCATTCTTGCCCTCGACCTTGGCATGACCTTCCACATCCGGCATCAGATCTGTGCCCTTAAAATTCACCTCAGTCGATCCGCCGCGGTTCCGGTAATTCACCGCCTTCGTTGTCCGCGTACTTACCTGTACGCGAAACACCGGCATCTGATCGTTTTGCCCCGTATTCTGATTCATCTCCTGCGGAGCGGCGTCCTCGTTCGCATTCGGCGCCTGAGCAGGATGAGGGTCCGTGGGATAGATCGGTGCTGGGTTACTCTGCGCAATCATCGAGCCCGACAACACCGCCTGCGCCAACAGAAGAAACAGAATATTTTTCGCAACCATCTTTACCAACCATTCCCCCGGGGAAGCTTGCAAGAGACCGCCGAGACTTCCACCGTAGCGGGGGTTTACAAGCACATCAATACAGCACATAACGTAGAAACCCGCGCCCCATGCCGCATTCGCGCGATTATCTCGTAGCAAAATAAATCGGGCCGCCCGCAGGCGGCCCGTCTATTTGTCTGATAGCTGATAGCTGATAGCTGACGGCTGAGAGCTAGTCTCCCGCTACCGGCTCGGCAACTTCCGGCTTGGGTGCTGCTCCATTGCCATTTCCGTTCGGCTTGCCCAGCGCTCCCAGCGGAATAAATCCGTTCTCCGCCACCGCCGGCTTCTCTTTCAGCACTACTTCGCGGTAGAGAGCAGCCATGCGCGCGTTGTAAGCCTCATCATTCTTCTGCGGCCCACGATGTCCCGGAACTGGCGTCGCCGAATGATCCGTCCCAGAATCCGCCATCTCAGCTCCCGCCGCCGCACTTGCCGTAGCCGCCTTCGCATCCCTCGCCCGCTTCTTCTCTTCGCGAGCCGTCTTCGCGATGCCCAGATTATCCAGATCGTGCTGCAGTTCGTTGGTGACCAGATCTTCGCGCAGCCTCAAGTAGTCGACATGCTCCTCTTCCATCTTCACCTTCTTGCCGCCGGCGAAGATCTCATGCCGTCCATGTTCCTCGTACCACTTCGTGAGCGTCGCCGTCATGTGCATCTTCTCGATGATGTTCCGCCAGCCCACGCCCGTGTTGTACGCGCAGAACGAAATCTCGCCCTCCTGCGTCGCATACGGAATAATGCACTGCTCCGTCCGCCGGAAATCGTAGTTGAACAAATCCTGGAACCACATGCCCGCGATGAACAGGAAATTCCAGCGATCATTGGTACGCCGCTTCATCACATCATCCAGCGTACGATCACCGCCAACCTTCCCATAGTTGCGTCCCGTAACGTTGTAGTTCTTGTCGAATTTCTTCAGCAGATCCATCATCTTGAAATGCGTTGGCGCCTGGTACGGATCGTAATTCTTCATCAGGCACAACGCCATTCCAAACCCCGTCAGGAATTTTCCTCGCGAAGCATCATTCACCTTGGCAATATCCTTCGCCAGCTGATCCCCCGCCAGAAACGCCGTCACCGGCACAGCTTCCTTCGTTTCCTTGTCAATCATCACCGCCATGCCAGTTCCGCAATTCGGGTGACAACCACAACTGAGTTGGCCCCAGTCGTTCTTGACGTCGTTGGCGTGCATCAGGTCGGCCCAATCGCTGAAGGTGCCCATGAAGCTGATCGGGAACCAGTCGCGGCTGGGTTCGCCTAAGCCAGTTTGATTTTTTACATCGTGCGCCAGGTGAGAGAGCGTGTAGCGCTGGGCTTGACGGCGTTCGTCGGTGACGGCTTCGTCGCGGCCGGTGAAGCTCACGGGCTGGAAGCTCAGGAAGCTGATCGTCTTCGGATTATCCAATGCGAACTTGACGATGCGTCCGACCTGTTCGTTGTTGATGCCGTTCACGATGGTGATCACCGGAACGATTTCTACGCCAGCCTTGTGCAGGTTTTCGATTGCTTTTAATTTCACGTCGAACAGGTTGCCGACCATGCGGTGCGCGTTGGCGGCGTTACCGATGCCATCGAATTGCAAATACGCGTAGCGCATGCCGGCTTCGACGGCCTGTTGGCAGAATTCAAAACTTTTTGCGAACTCGATTCCGTTGGTCGCGGCCTGCACGGAGTTGTATCCGACTTTGCGGGCGTAGCGAACGGCATCCAGAAAGTACGGCGACAACGTCGGCTCACCGCCGGAGAACTGCACGCTCATCTGACGACGCGGCTTGATGGTGATCGCGTTGTCGAGCATGGTCTTGATCTCTTCCCACGTCAGTTCGTGGACGAAGCCAACCTGGTTCGCGTCCATGAAGCAGGGATCGCACATCATGTTGCAGCGATTCGTAAGATCGATGGTCAGCACGGAGCCGCGTCCATACTTCACGGTGGAAGAGCCGTGGTGATGCAGATGTTCGTCATTGTGCGCAACGATGTCGCGGCCAGGAAAAACATCTTCGAGGTGCTTCGAGAAATCGGTGTCGATCGACATCACGTCTTCGAAGTGGCCGTGCTTCGGACAATCCTTCACCATCAGAATTTTTCCGTCGCGCTCGACGATGGTGGCTTTGATTTCGCCGACTTTTTCATTCATCAGAACTTCGTGCGGCAGTTTGCCATCAAGAATCTGCTGACGGATTTCGGGCACGCACTTCGGGCATAGCGAATCGGTGGAGCGAGGCCAGCCGAGGGGTGGCTTGGATTTTTCGTAGGACTTGAGCAGAGGCTTGTCGGACCATTTCGGGGTGGGCGACGGGTTGGGCTTGATGCGATTCAAGCGGTCGAAGACAACCCAAGCGCCTTTGGCGGCGACGGTGACTGCTTTTTCTACGTACTTGATCGGCTTGCGCATAATAGCTTCTAGCTCCTGGCTTCTAGCTCTTCTTTAAGGTCTTGGGTGTTCGGTCTTAGGAAAAAACTCCGGCGGAAACTTGCCTTGGCTTCACCTGAGATCCTATTCCACAAAACCCGTCCACAAAATCAGCCAACAAAAACCCATCAACCTGTGGCTCTCCCGGGAATTGAACCGGGTTTATACACTCTTCCCTGGGAGTTGTCTGTAGGCAGACTATTGGAAGGGAAGGGGATGGCGCATCCTTAAGACAACGAACGGGAGAAAAATGGGGTTTAGCGGGGAAATGGGGGATTGGGCGGAGGTAAGTTGTTGAAAGGAAAAGGGCGGATGGTGTGACGGTCGGTGGGGCATTCTGACCCCTTACTCTTTAGCTGAGTACGGGGTCTTCTCGACGCGGCGGCGATTTCGGTTCCTGCGAATGTATTGCAAATCTTCCTCGAAATCGGACTTTAGCGCAGTCATAATCTCGACCCGCAATGGTATGGACTCGGACGTACTTAGAATTGCCGCGTGCTCTTGCTTTTCCTCCTCTGCTAGATGCGTGACGAACGCCGCGACGCGTTTGAATCTATCCTCTAGGTCGGTGCTGCTGATTAGCTCTTTGATCACGTCGAAGGTCTTCACGTCCCATATCGGCGTGTCTTGGCAGACAAGGTCGAGGTATGAGAACTTTGCGGACAGGTAGCGAAGATAATATCTGCCAGCTGGCGTAATCCGATAGGCGTTTCCGACGCTCGAACGGTCATAGCGGTCGTTCTCCAGAAGCAGGTACGTCGAGAGAATGCGCACTGATTGCTCGAGGTCGGTCTCACTTGTACCAATTTTACCGAACTCCGACTTGATGACTTCTAGATTCATGAAGCCGATTCCGAAACTCGTCGATCTGTTTCGGTGATAGTGAAGGTACTCCAACAACCTGAGCTTCGTGAAATGGGAGGGCCGGGACTCGTCTGAAATTGAGAAGAGGTTCAGAACTCTGCTCAGCTCGCCATGGTAGAAGCGGGAATCTCCTAGACCTGTTGACTTTATGAACTCATGCAGGGGTATGAGATAGCCCCGCCGTAGTCGGACTGTCTGGAGGATCTTTCCAGTGTCGGTATGGCCAGAAACCAAGAAGAGGGAAAAAATTTCCATCGCCTGGCGGAGGTTTCCCATCGAGATCGATTCGAGGAAGAACCGGGCGCGCCTCTGGTCATGAAGGATCGATTGTCTAACGAGATCGAGAAAGTCCCCCACGTCCTCAACCGCCAGCGGAGCGGGGAGCAATCGGGTGGCCACCCCTCCTCTGCGGAGATCGTCGACCACATACTCGAGTCGTCGACTCACGATATCGACGACGCTGGTCGGCGGAAGCGTGTATGCCACTGGTTGGTAGGCCGCCAGCGCGCCCCCCACCTGCTTTGATCGCAGATATGTTTCTTCCCACATTGTTACGATGGAGAAGGCATGGCACCTTCCTGAGAAGGAGTGAGCGTAACGAAAGATTTCCTGCTGCAGCTCGAAGTCATGCTGGTCGACGTTGTCGAACACCAAGAAGCAGCGGACGTCCTTCTTGTCGGCTAGATGTTTCAGTATCCTGGGATAATGAGAGTCTGAATCCCTGTACTTCTCAAGCAGGAATTCCGCGATTTTCTGCTCGTACAGTTTCTTATTCTGTCTCTCGAGGACCGCCAAGGGACCCGTGGAGAGTTCCCGAATTTCGGAAGCATAGGCGCCTCGCAGTTCCTTTGAGGTGATCTCTGTGAATCGATCATTCTTAGCGAGAGTTGCCCGAAGCTGTTCATAGAAGAACTTGTGAACGCTGCCTCCCCTCTCCAAAAGGCGGAAATCAATAGTCACAAGGAGATGTTTGCTAAATACGTCTTTCAAATCGATCCGGAGAAAATGGTTGACGAAGGTGGTCTTGCCGGAGCCGACTCGTCCCAGCAGTAGGATCACTTCTCCCCTCTTCGGAATCGTGACGTGGGTGCGCACCTTCTTCTCGACAGAGCTTTTCAGGTCGTGCATGTCTTGCGATTGCACGACCCTTCCCGCCAGGCGCACGGTGTCGGAAACGGACATGTTGACCCGCTGTCCAACCCCTTCCAAAACGGCTTTGAGGGCCCTACTTCGGACGAACAGGTGCTTAAGTTTATCCTTCGAAGCTTCGTCGGTTATCTCGCCCATGTACTCGCTAATGATCGGTTCCAGGTCCGGACTCAGGCGGTTTCGGGTCACCTTTTCCTTTGACTCATGGATTTGATCGGTTACGCGTTTATATTGGAAGGCCGGAGTCATCGGGTCCTGAAACGCTCGAGACAAGGAGCCCGACTCGACGGAAGTTTTCGAGAGAAGTTCCCAAAAATTGATAAACCTTTTCGATATGTCATCGAAGCCGCTGAATACAAATACCCTGCCGCGTCCGATGTGGATACCGTCTACGCGAACTGCGCGGAAAATTACGTATTGCAAGCCGTTGGAAACGATCGCGTACTCAATACCATTGTTCAGGCAATACGTCTGGACTTGGTTGATGTGGGCTTGTAGGTTGGCGACTTTCTGAATAATTCCGTTTAGCGTGAATATCCGTCCCGGTTTGGTGATGTCGTGTGGAAGTTCAAATGTATCCCCTGATTTCTTTGCTTCGAGGACTGCAATTCGTCGGTTGAGCACTAGAACGTAATCCATGAAGCCGGGATGTGCACTCTCCTCGCGGCTGATGTTTTGGGGCGGCCAGCCCAGTACATCCGAGAGCATGCGGTCGATCAGCCTCGCCCGCGTATCGGACTCCGTCTGTTTCTCGATGGGGTAGTTGGGCAGGTCAGCCTGAAGTTTTTCGAACGCTTCGAGACATTCCTCGCTACTCTTCAATTTCTACCCCCCTCTTTGCAGTCGAAGCTACGACTGTGGGAAGTGGCTGTCAAGGATCCGCTCGTCGTCGCGACGGCACAGAGTTCCGTCCTTGGAAGTCGTGCCCTTCCCAGTCGTGCGCGATTGTGGAGTTGCGGCGGCTGCCCTGGGGCGAACAGGAGATCAAATTCCCCGCCCTGTCCCTGCAAAGAGCGCAGGGACAAGGGCGGGGCACCCGCAGAGCTTTCAGCACGGTTCGGAATGGTAAAGAGTTGATTTGGAGGAGTGGCTCTTATCGCAGCGCTGAAGCGCAGCGCCACCCAAGGGCCTTTGACGCAGCGCTGAAGCGCTGCTCTTCCACGGTCATGCGGGCGGCGGCGATAGCCCGCCTGCCTTTTCCACTCCACCCACTGTGACATCTAACCTTGCCTGCGCAATTTTAATCGGCGATCATGGTCGAGGCCGTGACGGTCAGCTAGCCAGCCGGTCGTTCCGCCATAAGTCATTCATTTTAAGGATTTTAATATCTAAGTGATCTGCAATCTAGATTTTGCGAGGAATTTTCCGCTAACCCGATGATTCCAGCAGACCCAGGGGGAGGGGGTATCCGGATCAAGAGCCCAATGCACACGCAAGGCCCCGAATCCCGAACGCCCTCCCAGGAATTTATTTCGAGGCCGAAAGCGGATCGGTCCGACTGTGTTGGTCGACGATCCCCCCAGATCGTCCGCAACAGCAGTCGGACACTCATCCACGCCCGGCGCTACGCCATGACTCAGGAACGCAGCGGGGCTGCCCCGAACTCATGTCAATGAGCGATGCTGCCGGATAATTGATCTCGACCCGACGGTAGCGGCAGGCCGAAATCATGTTTGAGATATTGAACCGGCTCGCAGGAAGAGTCCATGGAGAGAATCTGAAGCCGTCTGAAGCGATCTGAAGAACGAACTCGCGAATTTACCTGGCGGGTTGCGGAGCGAAGGGAGACGGCCCCGCCGCATCCCCGATTCTTACGCAGACCCGATGGTTACTCAGGCTTGACTTGGTCTTCGGCGGAAGCCTTCGGGGTTCCGCGGGGATCCTCTGGATCGAGGCCGGCCGCGCACATGATGGCGCGACCGAAGTCTACGGGAGAAATGACGAAGGGCTCGGCGGGAGCGGATTGCGTGGCATCTTCGTGGGCGGTGGGGGCGACGAAGCGATAGCCGCGGCCGACGACGGTTTGAAGGTACTGCGGTTCGCCGGCATCGTCGGCCAGAGCGCGGCGGATTTTGCGGATGGCGGTGTTGATGCCCTGTTCGACGTCGACGAAGACGTCCTTGCTGCTCCACAACTCGGCGGAGATCTGCTCGCGCGTAACCAGTTGCCCCCGGTGTTCGACCAGAAACATGAGCAACTGGAGCGGCATGCCTTCCAGCCGAACTGGGATGCCATGGCGGCAGAGTTGAAAACGAGTGTAATCCAGCTGGAAATCGTCGAAACGAATCTTCTTCTCCGGCACAGCACAGCTCCTGGTTCCCGAGGCTCGGTTGGACTCTGCCCGCCGGGCAGAGGCTTTACGGGTGCAGAAATTCTGTTCCGTCGGGCTTGCCGTGTCAAGCCTGTAGGTTGAAGTCAAAATCCCCGCCCTGTCGCAAAGAGCGCGACAAGGACGGGGCACCCGGCGATGTTTGGTTACTTCTGTGGGGCGGGCTTTCGAGCGGGAGGCTTTTTGGCGGCGAGTTTCTTTTTGTTGAAGTCGCGAACGATGCGGGCGACGTAGGCTCTGGTTTCGTAGTAGGGAGGGACTCCGTTGTACTGGTCGATGCGCTGCGGTCCGGCATTGTAGGCAGCCAGAGCTTTGACGAGATCGAAGTTGTAACGCTCGAGCAGTTCGCGGAGATAGCGGGTTCCGGCTTCGACGTTGGCTTCGGGGTCGAAGGCATTGCGGACACCGAGTTGCGAGGCGGTTTGCGGCATGAGCTGCATGAGTCCCTGGGCGCCTTTGGGAGAGACGGCACGGACATTGAATCCACTTTCGGCGCGAATGACGCTGGTGACGAGATCGGGGTCGAGCTGGTAGGTGCCGCTGGCGTCTTTTACGGCTTGAGTCAGGTCGAAGGGATGGGACATAGCCGCGGCGGCGCGCTCGGGTTCGGTGTGAGGAGTGGGAGTGTCGGGGATGGATTCGAAGTGATCGATCTCGGCGGTGGGAATGTCGACGAAGCTGGATTGATCTCCATCGATGTACAGGCGAGTGATGGTGCCGATGATCTCGCGGCGCTCGTGACGGATGGAGAAGCCGTTGCGGAGGATGGCGGAATCGGCGGCAGAAGAGGGAAGCGCGGTGAGCGCAAGGAGCACGGTCCAGAGTGCGAGTTGGATCGGCTTGTGCATCTGCTGCGGAAACGTCCCTCAGATCAAGTCGGCGATGGCGGCGGCGATGCCGCAGTTGTCATTGGCCAAAGTTTCGCGCCAGCCACGGGCGCGGAGCTCGGCACAGGCATTCCCCATGATAACCGGATGGCCGGCGAACTCAAGCATTTCGACGTCGTTATGGTTATCACCGATGGCCATGACCTGTTCGCGAAGGTAGCCGCGGTGGGCGGCCCAGCGAGCCAGAGCGTGGCCTTTGGAGCAGCCGGCGTTCAGGATGTCGATCATGGAGAGATCGCGCTCGGGATATTCGGTGCGGAGGACGGTGATGCGGTTGCCCATGCCGGTGGCTTCGAGGGCGCGCAGGGCCTGGGACATGCGGTCCATGGAGCCGCAGAACATGGCCTGGATGGGATCGGTGACGAGGGCGTTCTCGAGAGGGACGATGAAGTCGATGTACTGCATATTTTTTTCGAGCCAGCGGCGGATGCTGATATTCAGGGCTTCGAGGTGCTCGAGAACGATGGCGCCTTTGCTTTCCTTGTCGAAAGTAAGAACGGTGTGGCCGCGGAAATCTTGCATGGCGGTGACTAGATCGCGGCAGACCTGACGCGGCATGAGGTCGCGATGAAACGTTTCGCCGGCGAGGGAGCGGGTGACGGCGCCGTTGGAGCTGATGAGCCAGAGATCGAAGCCGAGTTGCCTGGCGATGGGCAGGGCAAAGGTATGGCGTCGACCGGTGACGAGGACGATTTCGATGCCGGAGGCGTGAGCGTGGCGGAGGGCTTCGAGGTCATCCGGGGAGATTTGAAATTGGGGATTGAGGAGGGTGCCGTCGATATCGGAGGCGAGAAGGCGGATGGGGCCGGGCTTCGGGCGTCCGGCTTCCGGCGTCGGCAAGGGACTCGCGGTTTCTATCACGTTTCATTGTTACATAAGCGGGCTTACACGGGCTGTCGAGCTTCGCTCGGATGGACAGCCCGTTCGACTCCGCTCAGGGCAGGCCTGGGCGGCTGCCCCCACATGAGCGAGCTACGCTTTTTTTCGTTTATCCAGCGCGGCGGGAAAGTTCATCAGGTTGTAGGTGGAGACGTTTTGAGCGTCATGGAGAAGTGCGCGGATGGCGGAGCGCAGTTCGGCGATCGCATTTTCCAGCTCTTCTCCTTCCGCGACGGAGAGCAAGGCACACAACTGGCGGACGCGCTCTTCGGGGGGAATTGGCATTCGGGAGAGCATGGCAGAAAGCTTGCGGAAATACTGTACAGAGTTTCGCGTAGAGGCCTACGGTATCCATCCTAAGAGCGCGACGTGGGCTGTTCCCTCGGCGTGATATATTGCGCTTCGCATGGGATACCTTTTCTTTTTCATACATTGGTGGGGATTTTTATTGCAGGCAGTCGCGATAGTGCATTTCATTCGCCGCCGGCCGGACACTTACTGGATTTTCATCATTTTGTTCCTGGGATGGATTGGGGCTGCGGTTTACATTGTGGCGGAAATGATTCCGGATGCGGGGCTGCTGCGCGGATCGTTTCAGGCATTTCCGCGGAGGCGCCGGATTCACGAGCTGGAGCGGGCGATTCTGGATAATCCTTCGGCGGGGAATTACGAAGAGCTGGGATTGCTGTACCTGGATGATGGAGATTTTGCGCGGGCGCGCGCGTGTTACGACCGGTCGATTGCGCAGAGGTCGGATTCGTTGGATCCGTTTTACCGGCGGGGAGTGGCGGAGGTTGAGTTGGGCGACTTCGCGGCGGCGGTGCCGGATCTGGAGCGCGCGGTGGGGGCTGATCCGAAGTATGACTTTCATCGGGGGATAGGATTGCTGGCGCACGCATACGCGCAGACGGGGCAGGCGGAGAAAGCGGCAGAACTTTTTGAAAAGGCTACGAAGATTTCTACCAGCTCGGAGACCTACTACAACTACGCGACGTTTTTGCAGTCGCAGGGGCGACTGGACGAGGCGCGGCAGTGGGCGCAGAAAATTCTGGATAAGCGGGCGACCATGCCGGGATATCAGAGACGACGGGAGCGGGTGTGGTTCCGGCGGGCGTATGGGCTGATCGCGCGGTTGCGGCTGTAGGGGCAGGGGCTAAAGGCCTCTGTTATAGGACGCGTGAATCGCAGCGCGCTGAAGCGCTGCGCCACCCAAAAACATTTCGCGGCGCCAAAGCGCCGCTCTTGCACGAAGCTGCTAGCGTTCGTTAGTGCCCTGAATATTTGATGCGTTGTCGACACGACTGAAGTCGTGCCCTTCCCGAGCATCACTTCCGGAAACATTATTTCTCCCAACACTTAAAAGCGGTCGTTGGTGTCGATGTTGAAGCCGAGGATGGCGTTGACTTCAACGGGTTGGGCGCCGCGGGTGGCGGGACGGAATTTCCAGCTGGGAAGTGCGGCCATGATTTTCGCGGTCATGGTGGCAGGGCCGGGCTCGAGGACTTGCAGATTTTTCAGGTTGCCGGAGGAGTCGAGTTTGCATTTGACGACGACGCGGGCGTGGGGAAGATCCTTGGGAAGATCGGTGCGAAGGCCTTGCGGTCCGATGAGAGTGCCGTAGCGGGCGTGAGCGCTGGGGTCGACTTCGGCAAACTGCATCACGACAGTTCCGATGGTGGTATCGACGTAGACGCTGTAGTTATCGCCGGGAAGCTTGCCGTAGAAATCAAATACGCCGCCGGAGCGGGAAGTGGCGACGATGGTGATGGCGGGGCCGGGATCGCCTTTTACGGTGGAACGTCCGGGAAGGGTCGGAGCGTTGCTGTTTCCGGAGTCAAAGCTGGGAAGATTGACGACGGTGCTGCCGCCGCGAACGTCCACGCCAGGGGCGGCGGGAATTCCAGTCGGGGCGGTGCCGGCGCCGCCGGGGCCGGGAGTGGGAGAGATTCCGGCGCCAGCCTTGGGGTCGGAGCCACGGCCTGCGCCGGATTTTCCTGAGCCTGAGTTTTCTCCCGTGAGGCCGCTGCCAGGGCCAGTACCGCTTCCGATGCCTGAGCCACCGCCAGATCCGCCGAGGCCGGGCTTGTCGCCTCCGGCAGGAGACATAGCGAGCGATCCTTTGCCGCCGGTGCCGGGCTTGCCGGGTTGCGAGCCGGGATCAGTCGATAAAACGACTCCAGAGTTGTCCGCGTTTCCGCCAGCGCCCTTGGGAGGAGCAAGAGCGGAGCCGACGTCGCCAGGGCCACCAAGACCCGAGCCTCTTCGTCCGGAGCCGGAAAGGCCGGAGCCGGAGCCGGCTGACGGCGGAGGGGGAACGATGTTGCTGGCGAGCCGGCCTCCGTTGCCGGAGCCTCCGGAATTGCGCGTTCCGCTGTAACCCTGTCCGGTGCCGGAGACAGATGGAGGAGGAGGGATCACGTTGGATGCGCCAAGTTGCGTGCCTTGGCTTCGTCCGTAGGGCGAACCGCTGGGGGACGAACCGCTGCCGCTTGCGCCGGAAACTGAAGGAGGCGGAGGGACGACGTTTGGCGCGCCGTGGGATCGTCCGGTGGAAGAACCACCGATGGCGGAGCCAGATCCACCGACGGATGGTGGAGGGGGAACCACATTGGCGGTGAGCGAACTGCCTGATCCGCCAGTAGAGGTGCGGGAGCTTCCGGCAGCGCTTGCCGATGAGACGGACGGCGGAGGTGGGACGACATCCTGCGTGCCAAAAAGTTTTCCGATGATGGTGCTGACGAACGATCCATTTGCGGCTTGGGTGGGAGGCGGAGGAACGACTTGGGGTGCGTTGGAACGGACACTGCCGCTTTCGAGGCGGCGCAGGTCGCGGGAAGAATCCGCAGAAGGTGGAGGAGCGACGACGGAGGGAGCGGGCATGTTGAGCTTGGCGGTGCGGGTGGAATCACGCTCGGGCGCGGACACAGGCGGCGGCACGACGGCGAGGGTATTCATCTGCACGCGGGAAGGAGCAACTTCGCGCGTGACGGTGGAAGGCGCGGGAGCGATCACGCTGCCGTTCAGCGCTGGAGCGGAGCGAGCCTGGTCGCGGGAGACGCGCGTAGAAGCCGGAGCAATTACGGTGGAGCTTAAAGAAGGCGCGTCGCGAGTGCGGTAGGCAGAGACGTTGGGAGCGGGAGCGATGATGCTGGAATCCAGTTTGGGCGCATAGAGGGTGTGCTCGGAAGTTACGCTGGGAGCGGGCGCGACGATGGCCGAGTTCAAGACGGGAGCGCTGCGAGATTGATTGGCGGAAACACTTGGAGCCGGGGGAACAATCGAGGTGAAAGTGAGACCGCTGCGGGATTGATCGCGGGCGACGTTGGTGGGTGCGGGAGCAATCACCTTGGCGGAGAGACTGGGAGCCGAAAAGGAAGAGTGCAAACCTTCCGCGGCAGAAAGGTTTGGAGGACCGGGCTGCGGTGCGACGGACTTGAAGGAGAGAAGATTGGCGACGGCGCCGGCGGAAGAAGGCAGTTTGAGGTTGGGAGCATCGACCACTTTCTGGGCGAGGGAGACGCCGCGAGCGACCTTGATGGTCTGAGAGCGGTGATGAGCTTCGCGGCCGCCAGCCCGGCCGGTAGCGCCGGACTGAGCTCCGCCTAAATCTTCGGTGCGCGGCAGTTCGTCGGCGGAGTAATAGATGACTTCGTCGGGCGAAATGCGGGGAGGGGCGTAGGGACGGAGGCGGTCAATTTCGTGGGGGAGAACCATGAAGACGAAGATGATGAATGCTTGCAGGAGCAGGGATGCGGTCATGCCGCGGTAGGGGAAAATTCCGTGGGGAGCTTCTCCGGCCAGGCGCGGGGCGGAGCGGGCGAAGGCGGGACGGATGGAGGTGGTGAATTCCTGCCAGCGCGGCGTCCACTCGACCAGAAGCTTGGGAGCGTCGTGGAGGTGAGTGAGTTCTTCGAGTTGGAGAGTGTTGGCCACGACGAGTTTGAATGCGGTTGGTTCGACCCCAGGGGCTAAAGCCGACATCCCTCCGGGAACGTTTTCGCGGCGCTGAAAGCGCTGCACCACCCAAAAGCTTTACGCGGCGTTAGAGAGCCGCTTCTCCGATGTATTTATATTTCACGCGTCCCCCTTCAGGTTGATTTCGATTCTATCGCCCAAGGCGGTTTTGGTTGCGGCGACGGTGTGGCTCGGTAACTCCAGAACTGAAGCGGCTTGCAGGCGGATGGGGGCGAAACGCCAAGGCTGCAGGTTCGGCTCGAGGTGCACAACGGTGCCGTCCCGGTCGAGATAGACTACATCGATTGGGAAGCTCATAGCAAGAGTATGAACGCCGTGGCAGGGGCGAATCCATAGGCCGCGGCCGTTACGGAAGTCATTTTCGGAGACTCCCACGAGACCGCGCAGGCGGGTCCAGTGAGTCTGGGCCACGGAAAGCTGGCTGGCGAGATGGCACTGGCGGGTTTGGTTGAAGGCCTGGCCCTGCGGGACGCCTCCCGACATGGATTTCTCCCTTTCCAAAGCGTTTACCTCGTCAGTCCTCTAGTCCTGTCACTATCCGCGGTTACTTGCTGGTGAGGGAGTGATAAGCCTGAATGAGTGCTGGGCCTATGGTGACGAAGAGAAACGGAACCAGAATGAATATGACGAGGGGAGGGACCATCTTGATGGTAGTTTTGGCCGCCTGCTCTTCGGCACGCTGGCGGCGGGCGGTGCGCAAAGAATCCGAATGTACGCGCAGGGCCTGGGCGACGCTGGTGCCGAAGCGGTCGGTCTGGATGAGGGTGCCGACGAGGGAGCGGATGTCATCGACACCGGTGCGGTCGACCAGATTGCGAAGCGCTTCGGCGCGGGGCTTGCCGGCGCGCATCTCGAGGTTGACCAGATGAAATTCGTCGCTGAGGTCGGGGTGGGCGTGATGAAGATCTTTGCCGACGCGCATCAAGGCCTGGTCGAGGGCGAGGCCGGCTTCCACGCAAATGACGGTGAGGTCGAGAGCGTCAGGAAGCGCGATTCGAATGCGGCGTTGACGGTCCTTGATCATGCGCTTGAGGAAGAAGCGCGGGATGAAGAAACCGAGGGCGGGAATGCAGACCAGCAAGGGAACGCTATCGACGCCTGAGAAAACGACGACGCCGGCCAAGCCCAGGGCTGCCAACATGATGCGGGAGCCGAAGTAGTAGCTGACATGGCGGGATTCACGGAGTCCAGCCTGGATGAGCCAGGCACGGGTGCGGGAGACGTCGGAGGGGGAGAGCGGGATGGCTTTGCTGAGGGGATCGAGGGCCTGCTCAATGCGCTCGCGAACCTTGAGGGCGGGTTTTTCCTGAGCCATCGCGGGCTGGCCGCCGAGGGCGCGCAATCGGGCTCCCAACACGGAGCCGGGCGTAACGGCGGCGGCGCCGAAGGCGAATACCACCAGCACGACGGTGACAAATACGACGATGGTCAAAATCAACGGCATAGTTCAACCTGAATGCGAAATCTTCATACTTGAATCTTGATGATCTTGCGAATCACGAAATAACCCACGGTTTGCAACGCGATACTGACCACGAGCAAGGCGTGGCCAATGGGATCATAAAAAAGTGGTTTGACGAAATCCGGGCTGAAGACGAGAAGAATCGCAACCACCGTCGGCGGCATGGCCATGAGCAGAGCCATGGTGAGGCGGCCCTGGGCGGTGTGGACGCGGACCTGGCGCTGGATCTTGAAGCGCTCGCGGATGACGTAGGACAGGTTATCGAGGATTTCGGCAAGGTTGCCGCCGGTTTCGCGCTGCAGCATGACGGCGGTGACAAAGAATTTCACGTCGACCAGCGGAACGCGCTCGGTGAGATTCATGAGGGCGTCACGGACGGGCATGCCGAACTTCTGCTCTTCATAAAGTTTGCGGAATTCGCCGGAAAGCGGTTCGGCGACTTCGTTGGAAATCATTTCCAGAGCGGTAGTGAAGGCGTGTCCGGCGCGGACGGCACGGGCGAGAGTGTCGATGGCTTCGGGGAAGAGTTCTTCGAATTTCTCGAAGCGCTTCTGGCGTCGATAGGAGACGACGGAATAGGGCAGCACAGCGCCGATGACGAGCGCGGCCCAAGCAATGGCGGGATTCTTGGTATAGAGGACGGCAGCGAGTCCGGCGAGCGCGCCGCAGAGAATGCATAACATCAGGAAGTTGCCGGCGCGGAATTTCATGCCCGCTTGAGTGAGAGCGTCCTGAATGGCGGAGACGCGCGCCGAGCGGCGCAGCAGAGTGTCGAGGGCGGGAATCTGGCTGAGTTGCTCGTCGCGGAGAAGGGCGAGTTCCTCGTCGGGTTCGCGCTCGGGTGCTTTCTGGACCGTGGCGAGGCGGTCTTTAATGAGACGGGCGCGGGCATTACGCTCGTCGATAAGCGAGCCTGCGGCGAAGACCGCCAGGGCCACCACGATAAAGACGAGAAGTGCAATCAGCGCTGGCATGAGAAAGTGTTGGGCAATTCCAATCTAGATAAGGAAGCGAGCCAAACGCGCCAATGTTGTGCCGCGAAAAACGCGACACGTGGCGCGGCTGGCCCGGATCCTTCGCTGCGCAAAAATCGCTCGCTCAGGATGACAAAAGAATTCATATCTCGGTCCTCGATTCAAACAGCGCGGGACGGAGGCGGGCACCGTAAGTGGCCAGGCGGTCGGCAAATTGAGGCCGGATGCCAGTGGCGCGGAACGCCCCCCGCACCTTTCCACTCTCGTCGACGGCGCGACGCTCGAAGACAAAAATATCCTGCATGGTGATGGACTCATTATCCATGCCGGTGACCTCGGAAACCGAGATAACCTTGCGGGTGCCGTCCGAGAGACGGGCTACCTGGACGACAGCGTGAATGGCGGAGGCGATCTGATGGCGGACGGCACGCTCGGGAATATTAAGGTTCGCCATGGAAACCATGTTCTCGATGCGGGCGAGGGCGTCGCGCACGGAGTTGGCGTGGACAGTGGTGAGGGAACCCTCGTGGCCGGTGTTCATGGCCTGCAACATATCGAAGGCTTCTTCGCCGCGGACCTCGCCGACGACGATGCGGTCGGGGCGCATACGCAAACTGTTGATGACTAACTGGCGCTGGCGGACCGCGCCTTTGCCTTCAATGTTAGGAGCGCGGGTTTCGAGGCGGACCACGTGTTCCTGCTTGAGCTGGAGTTCGGCCGCGTCTTCGATGGTGACGATGCGCTCTACGTTGGGAATGTATCCGGAGAGAACGTTGAGCAGCGTGGTTTTCCCGGCGCCGGTACCGCCGGAGATCAGAAGATTTAATTTGCCCTTCACCATGGTCGAAAGAAGCTCGAGCATAGGCTCGGTGAGGGAGTGATTCTCGATCATGTTGCGGGCGGTGACGGGGTCGCGTCCGAAGCGGCGGATGGAGAGGCATGCGCCATCCAGGGCGAGAGGAGGAATGATGGCGTTGACGCGGGAGCCATCGGGGAGGCGGGCATCAACCATGGGAGAAGATTCATCTACACGGCGGCCGACGCGGGAAACGATGCGCTCGATGATCTGCATGAGGTGCGCGTTGTCTTTGAACGACAAGCCGGTGAGTTCAAGCTTGCCGGCACGCTCGATGTAGACCCGGTCAAAGCGATTGACCAGGATGTCGGAAATGGTGGGGTCCTTGAGCAGGGGCTCGAGCGGGCCGAGGCCGAAAATTTCGTCGAGGATTTCGCGCGAGAGGCGCTCGCGCTCGGCGAAGCTGAGAGGAACGACCTCACTGTTGACCGAGTTGCGGATGAGAACGAGAACTTCTTCGCGAGCAGAATCGCCGGTGGAGCGGCCAAGCTTTTCGAGGTCCAGGCGGTCGAGGATTTTGCGGTGCAGATCCGCCTTTACCTGCTGGTACTCGCTACGCTCGAAGGTCTGCAGATTAGCCATAACTCTTATATACGCTCTGAAACGTTACACCGTTTTAAACAGCGACCAGGCCGCGCGTTTTACGTCGGCATCGTTGCGGGTCAATTCCTGTGCGAGCCCGGCAAAACAGCGGGCGATTTCGGTATGACTCTGTTCCATCACCGGCGCGCCGCGATCGATGGCAGAGGAGATGGCGAAGTACTGGTTGGGGATACGCCAGAGCAATTTCACCCCTGCGGCATTTTCGGCGTCGGCCTCGGTGAATCCAGGGACCTTGCGGAAGCGGTTCAGGACGAGGCGCAAACGCTCGCGGTTTCCGGTTTCTCCCAAATATTGTTGCACGCGGGCGGCACTCCAGAGAGAAGCTACGTCGGTGCAAGCGACCAGGAGAACGCATTCCGCTAAATTCGAAACCAGGCGGCTGGCAGCATCGAGACGGGACGAGTTGTCCACGACCACGTAGCGGTAGTGGGAGACCAACATATCGAACAGGCGGACAAACTCCGCAGTGGAAGGCTCGATGGCTGCGGGGGAATTGGTTCCGGCCAGCAGTTGCAGGCCGCCACCATGCCGGGTCATGAAACTTTCCAGCAGAGAACTATCCATGCGGTGAAGATTGCGGGTGGCGTCGGAAATGTTGAACAGAGGCTTGAGATTGAGATGAAGCGCCGAATGTCCCAGCGGCGCGAGATCGACCAGGGCGGTATGGCCGAAGGCGGATTGCAGCGCCAAGGCGAGGTTGACGGCCACCGTGGTGGCACCGCTGCCGCCCTTGGCGTTCACGATGGAGAAGATTTTTCCGCGGGGGCCTTCCTTCTGAACCCGGCGCTGTGCTGTGGTGAGGCGAACAAATGCTTCGAGCAAGTCGGTGGTCGTTGTAGGGCGCTCGATAAACTCGCGGGCGCCGGCGCGCATAGCATTGACGATGGTCTGCGGCTGGCTGAGACCTCCGATGGCGAAGACGGCGGAATCGGGCATTTCCTGGCGAAGAAGTTCAATGGCGCGCATGGCGATCGGGGGATTGTCAGCGGGGATATCCACCAAGAGCACGTCCGGATTGGCAGCTTGCACGCGGCGCATAATGGGATCAGAAGCGGCTACCGGGAAACTGGCGCAGGTATGAACCGTGTTGGCCACGCTGGTGCCATCGACCAGCACCTGGAGCACGGTGCGCTGTTCGTTGTCGGTGGCTACGATAACGACTGAAAGCTCGGCCATAAACCGCCTACTTCTCCTGCCCCGCGCTGCCGCGCCGGGCTTTCATGTGCCGCCCCCAGTCAGGGGCTGAAATCAGGTTATTGCCGGTCTGTCCGTTCTGCAACTGCTTTGCAGTACCGCTATTTGCCCGAAGGCTTGGCGCCGGACTTGGAGCCATCAAACTTGTCGTTGTTGATAAAGGGTTGCGGGTTTGCGGGACCGTGCGGGGGCTCATTGCTGGGCGAAAGCCGATGCACGGTGCACAAAACCATCAACTCCGAATTGCTCTTCGAAATGCTCTTGCTTTTGAAAAAGGTCCCGAGGATCGGAATGTCACCGAGGCCAGGGATTTTGTTCCAAGTATCGGTGACGCGATTGTCGATCAGGCCAGCGATCACGAAGCTCTGTCCATCCCGGAGTTCGAATTCGGTCTCTGCCTTGCGCGTGCTCAACGCGGGGACGGTAAATCCAGAGATGGTAAGAGCGTCGGCGAAATCGAGAGTGCTGACCTCAGGAGCCACGGTAAGGTGAATATTGCCGTTGGGCATGATGACTGGAGTGAACTCCAGCTTGACGCCAAACTCCTTGAAAGAAATGGTAACCGCGGTGAAGCCGGCGCCGGGTTGCACGATGGGAAACGGGAACTGGCCACCGGCAAGGAAACTGGCCTTCTTGCCGTTGACAGCGATGAGATTTGGCTCGGAAAGAATCTGCAGAAGGTTTTTGGTTTCCAGCGCCTCGATGACCGCGCCCAGGTGAATGTTGGGCGAAAATAAGAACATGTTGAGAACGTTGCTGACGGTCTGGGTGGCTGAATATGGGGTGTTCTGGCCTTGCGTTTGGGTAATGGCCTGAGAGGCGAAGCCGCCGAATTGGCCGGTGGTGGTGGTGCCGATCACATTGGCGGCGCCGGTGGAAAAAATGTTGATGCCGACCTGGCTGAGGGCGGAGCGGTCGACCTCGGCGAATTTTACCTCCAGCAGAACTTCCTGAGCGCCTACCGGACCGAAGGTGAGCACGTTGACGACGTTCTTGGAATAGGCGGCGGCGAGTTCTCCGGCGCGTTTGGCGACATCCTCGGTGGTGACGTGGCCAGAAAGAACAATAGCGGAGCGGGAGGGTGTTACCGTGATTCGCTCATCGGGGAAGACGCGATGTTCTTCCTCGGCGCAGGCGCTGACATCGACGTCCACCCGGAGGTCGAAGCTGCGCGAACGTTCGAGTTCGTCCCAGATGATGAGCGAGACTTCGCCGGGAGACTTGCCGTGGACGAGGATCTGGGTAGGGGCGATGACGACGGGGTCCGCGACGCTGGAGTCGGTCACCGAGATGCGCTTGATCTGCTCGGTGGTATTGATGAGCAGCGATTTGTCGACCATCACGCGCAGAGGCGCGGAACCTTGCGACTGAGCGGGGAGCGTGGTCTGAGTAACCGGGGCCGTCTGGTCCTGGGCGGGAACGGGGGCCGCAGCTTCCTGGAGTTCCGCGGGTGGTTGAAGCCGGGACTTGGGGAGGGCAAAGGCCGGGACCAGAAGCCATAGTGCGACAGCCACTAAAGATGTCGAGCGAAACGTCATCGTGTGATTCCTCTCCACGTGAGGAAACTTGCAATGCGCGTACGGAACGCGTAGGGCAAACCAGCATTCTTAACTATTTGGTGTCTTCGCTGCTTTGTTCCGCTAAGGGAACGACAGTCTTTGTAACACCTTTATAGACGTCAACGCTGAACACCGACGGAGGGGGAGTCGGTGGTTGAGCCTTTTGTTGTCTTACGGGATGAACATGAACCGGCGTCGGCGGAGCCGGGGCCGGCGTGCCACCCTTGTACAGTCCTCTGGCATTGGCGGCGGCGACTTCCTCCTGGTGGGTGTCCAGGGGGTTGCGCAGGGCAAGTTGAATATGGCCTTCAGAGCTAGCCAGGGTGAGGCGTTCGGCATCATCGGGTGAAGCGAGAAGAGTGATCACCGGCGTGCTCTGCGCTTCTCCAGCGGCGTTCCGCTCCAGGGTGTGGCCGGACGCGATGACGGCGACGTTCTGCAACACGGTGGTGGTCTGAGTCTCAGTGCTACCGTTCGGAGTGCCAGTAAGGAGCACATCGACGCGAGTGCCGGGGCCGACGAAGCCAGCGACGGAAACGACCTCATTCACGCGGACGGAGACGGCGCGCATGCCGGGTGGAATCAGGGAAGGCAGACCTGCGCCCGCATTTTCCGGCGCTAATTTACTGGGTAAGATGAATTCGCCTCGGGAAATAGGGAGGATAACGCCGCGTCCGAGCACCTTGCCGCGAGTGCTAAAGGTTCCGGCGGGCAGGGCAGATGCCGGATACTTGACGATGCGCACGTCATGTTCTTCAACGCGGGCCCCGACCTGGATATCATCGGCAGCCACAACTACATCCGCGCCGGGTTCGTTGTTCCCCGAGACCCTACCTTGCAGATTCCTGTAGACGAAGAGGCTGACAACAATGCCCAAGCCTAAAGCCACAGCCCCAATCATCAACAGACGCGTACGATTCATAGGACTCCGTCAGGACAAACAAAGACGCCGGGACGCATTGAAAATCGGACGAGAGCCGTTCTCGCCCCGCAGCGCCGAAGCCAAATATTACTGAATGGAACTGGCGACATTCGAGAAAACGTTGTTGGCGTTTGAGCCAATCAGACGAATGGTGCCGACAACGATGACCAGAATGACGGCGAGCATTACAGCATATTCCGCAATGTCCTGTCCTTCATCGTCGCGCCAGAGTCGGTAAAGGTGGTGCATAGGTGATGCCTCCTTAAGAAACAACACGTGTCAAGCGCACAAAAGCATTTACCACCGCAGAACTATCATATAGGTTGCTTGCATTGTCCTACGGAGGAGTGTCCAGAATATAAACCATATTACCCTTCAAAGTAACCAAGATGCGTAATTAATTGCATATCGGGAGTAACCGCCGGCGGGAGGTTCGGCCCGGTCATTCCTGATCCACGGAATGAGGGGTGGGGTCTGCGGGAGGGTGCGGCGTGGTCAGGATCATGGCCTGGGAATCGTGGTAGACGACGGTCCAGCCAGGAGCATTCTGCAGCCCGACCGCCAGGGCCGAGTCCGGAGGGACAACGACCGTCCGGACTTCCCAGCTCCGCAGAATCTGTTGCCACGAATCTTTGAGTTCATAAGCGTCGGCGAAGTCGTGAAACAGCTTTGCGCCATAGAGATCGGCGCGGCCGTCGATGAAAACTGGGGTGGATGGGTAAAGCTTCCAGATTAAGTAGCCGCCCCAGTCATAGTGGTTGAAGATGGGGCCGGAGGCAGGATGACGCTGGAGAAATGCCACGGCATCGGCGGGGAACTGCCGGGCCTCAGCCTGGGGTTGGCGGTGGATTACCTGAGCGATGTGAAGGCTGGCAAAGACGGCCATAGCAAGGAGGATGGCAGCGTTGAGCGGGGTGCGAACTCCGGTCGGCAGGGGCCGCGAAGAGCGGGCACGCCGAGGCCAGTCGCCCAGACGGCGGGAGATGAGCGGGATGGGAATCAAAACGAAGAAAGGGATCATGCGGATCGAAATCAGACTGGCGTAGAGGCTAACGAGCAGAAGGATCAGGTCACGGGGGCGCACCGGGCTGCGAGACCAGAGGAAAGTTGCAAAGGTGGCGAGCACGATCAGGAGAAAGGGCCAGTACTCGGGACGATGAAAGTTGGGTGAGGCCCATTCCAGGATGTAGTTCTGCATGGTGGTGGAGCGCAGAGTTTCGATCGGGTAGGAGAACAGGCGCAGGCCGTTGGGGTTCAGGGGGACGAGCAGGAGATCGAGGAAAAGAACTAGCGCGGATATACGCCAGGGCGCGCGAGGCGAGGAGTCGCCGAAGTAGTGGTCAAACAAGGCTCCGACCAGAAACAGAGCTGAGAGGGTTAATCCCAGTGCGAATCCAGCGTGCAGATTGACCCAGAGGAGAGTGAGGGGAAGCGTCCACCAAAGAAGCCTGGGATTGCGGTCGGCGCGTTCGAGGATCAGGAGCCAGAGGCTGGTCAGGAGCAGCGAAAGAACCTGAGGGCGCACACCCCAGATGGGCGCCGTAGCCCATGCGGCGCAGAGAGTGGCAATGCCGGCGATGTAGGGCGCAGAGCCGCACCGCAAGTAAAGGCAGTAGAAGGCTGCGCAGAGGACTGCGGCGAAGATCAGGATCAATCCGGCAAATCCAGTGGTGCGTTGAATCTGATAGAGAAGAAGTTCGGTACCCCATTCGTGAGCGACCCAGGGCTCTCCGGCGCGAGTGTACGAAAAAGGATCGGTGTGAGGAACGGACTTATGCTGGGCGATGTACTCTCCGGTCTTCAGGTGCCACCAGAGGTCGGGATCGGTAGCGTTACGGGCGGCCATGGCGAACAGGCCCAGAAAAAGGATGACAAGAAAGACGCGGGTAGTGCTGAACGTTGCTCTGAAATCTGTTCTGAAATCTGTTCCTACCAGAGACGTCATAAGGAATCCATCATAGCGGGTGATGGAAGCAGGAGGTACAATCGCGAGCGATCGTGGCTGCGAACGGCAGTGAATCCATACCGGCAATTTGGAGCGCATCGAGGCGACGCCTGGTGCGTCTTTTTATCGCGGGCATGTTGTGCTTGCACGCGCTGTTTTTCATCGACCTGTGGCCACGCATCAAGCGAGGCTACCCCGACTTCGTGGTCTATTACACGGCCGCGACAATTCTGCGCAATGGGCTTGGGCACCAGCTTTATGTCTTACATGTGCAGTCAGAAGTGCAGAAGCGATTCACTGGCGAGCTTCCCTCTCGACCGGGGCCATTGCCGTACATCCATCCCCCGGCTGAAGCTCTGATCTTCGTGCCTCTGACCGGGCTGTCTTTTCTCCACGCGTACCTGCTGTGGGGCTTGCTGAACATTGCAATTCTCTTCGGTGTGGCTTGGTTGTTGAGGTCCGACGTAAGTTGGCTTCGCTTGATTCCGCCCTGGGAATTTGTGTTGGGCAGCCTTGCTTTCTTTCCAGTTTTCGAAGGCTTGCTGCAGGGTCAGGATTCCATTTTGCAATTGTTATTTTGCGTGCTGGGATGGCAAGCGCTCAAGAAGCGGGCCGATTTACTGGCTGGCTGCTGGTTCGCCCTCGGGGCCTTCAAATTTCAGTTCATGCTGCCAATCGTACTTCTGATCGTCATCTGGAAGCGAAGGCGGGTGCTGATGGGGTTTGCCGAAGTTTCAGCGGTGCTTGCACTGATCTCGGTTGGGCTTATCGGGTGGCGGGGGTTGCTGAGCTATCCGGCTTTCGTTCTGCAGATCGCGAACACGCCGAGTCTGGGGGGCGTGCCTCCTGATTTCCTCCCGAACCTGCATGGCTTGGTCATGGGGTGGCCGTTCCACCTAACGGGAGCGGTAGGGACCGCAGCAATTATCTTGAGTTCTGTGGGCTTGTTTATTTTCGTCGCGGGGAAGGGGCGAAGGTGGTCGGACCTGGGAAACAGCACCTTGCATTTGTCGCTGGCCATTGCGGCGGCGGACTTAATCGGCTGGCAGACTAACGTTCACGACTTTAGTCTTCTGGTTTTGCCTCTGATCTTGATTGTGGACTACTGTTTGCGTACGACGCCGCGACAGCCAGGGGATCAGTTCGCCTTGCTGTATCCCACCGTGCCGATGTTGATCAGCCCCTTGTGGCTGGTTCTTTGGCTTGCGGCTGGCCATATGAATCTGATGGCGATCCCACTTCTATGGTGGGTGTGGGGGATCGGCAAGAAATTGCCCGGCGACAACGCTAGCCTTCCCGCTTGATTAAGCGGGGGAATCTGCCGGCGATGAGCGAGGTCTGAATAGTACGACGGCCAGCATCGGCAGATAAATAAAGAGAACGGTCCACCGTCCCACTTGAGTGAAACTGTGCGGCGGGTGGTACCAGCGCCACAAGCCAGTTCCCCAACTCAAGAAGACAGTCCATACGATCTCACGGCGGGACCGGGGAATGAGCCAGAGAACGAAGCTATCGAAAAACCAGCGCTGCGGCATACAGGCCGCAAGCAGAAGAAGAATTGCATCGCGGTCGCGATAGCGAAACAGGGCAAGCAGCAGCAGCGGACCGGGCAGCACCAGCAGCGGGATGAAATGTTCGTAGTGGCCGAGCTGAGCGATCCAAAGTTGGGGCCAGCGGGGCATGACGATGAGGCTGATGGCTCCGACAATTATGCAAGCTACAAAGCCACGGCGGCTGAGGCGAGTGAGGAAGACCGGTAGCCCGATCTGCGGCTTGGCCATGGTGACGGGCAGCAGAAGCGGAAAGAACGCGCTGGCGGCGATGATGGGAGACCACTGTACGGTGATCAATCCTGCCCAATACGGGTACGCGAGAAATATAAGCAGGCCACGATAGCTGTAGCGAGTAAGCCCAAAGGCCAGGGCTGCGGAGCTGATACCGTAAAACAGGCCGGCAGCGGTCTCGGGCTGAAGGCGGACGAAGGGCAAGGCGAAGAGGCCAGCGGTGAGCGGATATTGCTCGAACGGCGTGTCGTAGGGATTTTGGCGGGCAAGCAGGCGCTGCGCGAGGTGGAGAGCCCAGCGGAAATCGGCGGCATCCTGATGAAGATGTTTCATCAGGAACCAGCACAAGACGCCGGTGACCAAGCCTACGGCGGCTGAAACCACGACACGCAGCTTCATGCAGAGTTCTTCGGTGCGTTCAGTTGTAACATGAACGGCCGGGGAATCGGACCCTCGAATACGGGCGGATGCCAAAGTAACGGCGAACTTATTTTCGAAGCATTTTGCGCAGAGTTTCTCAACTCGGATGGCTGGTTGCGCTGCTGTGCGCGGGCAGTATGTGGTTCTACGTGCAGCGCGTGCTTATCCCGCATGAAAGAGCTGACGCGGCAATGCACGAGCGGCCACGCGGGAATCTTTCGGATCTTTATCCGCGATGGTGGGGAGCGCGCGAATTGCTGCTGCACCAGAGGAATCCCTATGCGGAAGACATCACGCTGGAAATTCAGATGGGATACTACGGGCGGGTGCTCGACCCGGCTCGACCGAATGACCCTAAGGACCAGCAAGGATTTGCCTACCCGGTCTATGTCGTATTTCTATTGGCGCCGCTAATTGGATTTCCGTTTCATGGAGTGCAGACATTTTTTTACTGGCTGCTGGTCGGGCTGACCGCGGCCACCGTATGGCTGTGGCTGCGAGTGCTGCGATGGCGGTTGCCGCTGAGTTCCGTTGGGATTTGCGTGGTGCTCACCTTAGGAAGCTTTCCTGCAGTGCAGGGAATCAAGTTACAACAGTTGAGCTTGCTGCTGGCGGCGATGCTGGCGGGAGCAGCGGCATGTGCGGCCAGCGGACTTTTACTTTCCGGTGGAGTGTTGCTGGCGTTGGCCACTGTCAAGCCGCAACTGGCCGGTCCTTTGGTGGCGTGGCTTCTGGTGTGGGCCATAAGCGATTGGAGGGCGCGCCGAAGATTGGTGCTGGGATTTGCGATAACGATGGGACTGTTGCTCGGCGGAGCAGAAGTTGTTCTGCCGGGATGGTGGCGAATGTTTGTCGACGCCGTGGGAAAGTATCATCGCTATACCCAAAATCAATCCGTGCTGGATGTGTTGGCACCTTGGGGTTATTCGGGAAAGTTGTTGGCCGGAGTTGCCGCGTTGAGCTGTGCGTTTGTTCTGTGGAAGTTGCGCAACGTGGCTCCTGATACGGCTGAGTTTGGAACGGCGACGGCGCTGGTGATGGCGCTAACAGTGCTCATTGTGCCCATGTACGCGCCGTATAACCAGGTTCTGCTTCTACCGGCGATCTTTGTGGTGATAAGGGATCGAGCAACATTTCTCGCGCGATCGCCGTACTGGCGGTTGAGTTATCTGGTTGGTGCGTTGCTCGTGGGATGGCAGTGGATTGCAAGCCTGAGCCTGAGCGCGCTCTACCTGTTGGGCGCGCGGAGCTGGACTCTTGAGCACTGGACGTTGCCATTTTTTTCTACGTTCGCCGTGCCGGTGTGGATATTCGCGCTGAATTTCTTCGTCCTGAAGACGAGCCGAGGCGGAGCGCAAACCGATCATTCGTGAAAGCTAGCTACGCGGGTTCTCCGGCGTGACTGTACTCGTCGAGATTGTGTGATAATCCTGCCCGTATGAATTCTCGAATCACCGCCTACGTTCTTGCTGCGTTGATACTGGTGGCGGTGCGGCTGGTGGTCGCGATGCGCGAGCGGCGCAAAGGGAATTCGTCGACTGCGGAGCCGGAAGAGGAATCTGAACGCAAGGTGTGGCGATTGTTGTTGGCCAGCTTTCTGGTGTTGTTTGCCGAACTGGCGTTCATCCGGTGGATTGCGGTGGAAGTGCGGATCTTTGCGTACTTCAAGAACCTCGCGCTGCTGCTTTGCTTTCTTGGTTTCGGAATGGGATGCGCGCTGGTTCGCGAACCAACCCGCTGGAATAGGGCGGTGACAGCGCTGTTGGGGCTGCTGCTTTTGGTGCGAGTGCCGTGGGGAGCGGGACGGTTACTGGAAAATCTCTCGCAGAACCTGGGAGCCGGAGCCGACACGAATATATGGGACACGGCCGCCGCGGGGAATGCTTTGGGGTTCTTGTCAGCCGCAGCTCTTTCCACTTTGCTTTTTGTGCTGATCGTGTGGGTGTTCGTGCCCCTGGGGCAGGTGGTTGGCCGGCAGATGAACCTCACTCCGAAGCCTTTAACTGCATATTCGCTGAACCTGGCCGCGAGCCTGGTGGGCATTCTGGCGTTTCTCGCGGTCAGCCGGCTGATGCTTCCGCCGTGGGTTTGGCTTGGGGTGGTGCTGCTGGGCTTCGCGTTGCTGCAAAGAAAAAGGGAGCGGCGGATTTTGCTGGGGAGCTTGTTGATTCCGGTGGTGCTGCTCTTGCACGAACCTTCGGATCACGATCACTACAGTATTTGGACGCCTTATCAGCAAATTAATTTTAGCCGGATTTATGCGGCAAACGGGGAGATGGCGGAGGGGATCGTGCAGGTCAATCATGTCGGATATCAATTCATCGTGAACCTGTCCGACGACTTTCTGGGCCGGCACCCGAGGGCGGTAACGGAGGCGATCGACGAGAATCCGTATAACGTGCCCTTTCGCTTTGCGGCGCCCGGGCCTTCCGTGATGATTGTGGGAGCGGGGACAGGCAATGACGTTGCCGCCGCGCTGCGGCATGGCAGTTCGCGGGTCGATGCAGTGGAGATCGATCCGGCGATCCTGGAGATTGGAAAGAGAGAGCATCCCGAACACCCGTATGATTCTCCGCGAGTCTCCGCGCATCTGACCGACGCGCGGGCCTACCTCAAGCGCAGTACGGGAAAGTATGATCTGATCCTTTTCGGTTTGCTCGATTCGCACACCGAGCTTTCCGACTACGCGAATATGCGGATCGACAATTTTGTATATACAGAAGAATCTTTTCAGGAAGCGAAGGCGCACCTGAAGCCGGACGGCATTATTTTTGTGAAATTTGAAGTGCGCCGGCCCTGGATGGCGCGGCGGTTGAAGGAGATGCTGGCCTCGACCTTTGGCAAAGAGCCGGTGGTTTTCAACGCGGAGTCGAGTTACGCGGCGCGGGCCCGTTGCTTCGTGATCTCTTCTTCGAGCCGCGTGCAGGACGCGCTGCACCACGACCAGCGGCTGGCGGATTTTGTGGCGCGCAATCCTGTCGACAGCGGCGACGCAGAGGTGCCGGTGACGACCGATGACTGGCCGTATCTATACCAGCGCGATAAGACAATTCCGCGCCCTTACTGGGCGATTTCCGGAATCATTATTTTGCTGGCCTTAGTGCTTTATTCGCGAATTTCAGGCGACGCGCCGCGACGACCTTCGTTGTTTTTCTTCTGCATGGGTGCGGGCTTCCTATTGCTGGAGACCCAGGTGATCAGCCGGCTGGCTTTGTTTTTCGGGACGACATGGCAAGTCAACGGTATTGTGATCTCGGCCATGCTGTGTGCTTTGCTGCTGGCGAATGTGATCGTAGAACGCAGGCGCAAGGCTCCGTCGCCGGCGTGGAATCTGATGGCTTTGCTGGGTGGTCTGGCGCTGGCGTTCTGGTTTCCGTTCGAACGGATGGGAGGATCACCCGCGGTTGTCGGGATGGTGGCGGTTGCGGTTTTCTCCTTCCCTGTAGTGTTTGCCGGAATCCTGTTCGCGTCGCAATTTCGGGCGGTGGAATCGCAGAGCGCAGCGCTAGGGGCCAATCTGTTGGGCGCGGTAGCCGGGGGCTTGATGGAGAATTTATCTCTGGTATTCGGGATGCGTGCGCTGTTGCTGATTGCCATGGGCGTCTACGCCATGGCTGGCTTTGCGCTGTGGCGGCAGGCCACCAGCGTGGGAACGGAAGCGGCCCCCGATTTTGTTCGCTCTTGAGAAGGAGAGCGTGAGGTTATTTGCGAGTTGCGGCCAGGGCTTGGTCCTGTCGTGCCGCGTGACCGTTCGTCAGAAACAGCAGAAGCAGGGGAACGCTGATCCAAGCGTAGGAGTGAGCTTGCAGGGCGTACAGATGCAGCGGCGGCAGAAACAGAATCGCCAGCAGACTCAGGATTAGCCAGTTTGCAAGCGGGCGTGGACGCTGGGTCTGCCGCCAAACGGAACGCATCAGCAGGGAAATCGGGAGCAGCAAGAGGCTGAGGTCGTGGGGATTGAGGTGATAGCTGACCAGCAGCGCAAACATGACCGTGCCGGCGAAAGCGGCATCGAACTCCGGACGGCTGTCCGAGTCTGATTGAGATGCATCGGACCGAAATACGATGGACGCGCGCTTCCAGTCGGACAATGTTTTCGCCAGTGCCAGTCCGAACAAGGTGGCCATGGCAGCGACGGTCCAACCGGAGCGGTGGCCGGGAAAGATCAGGTAGCTGAGTCCGCGGAAATTGGCCATGGCTTGCGGGAAAACCCCCGCAAACGGTTGCTCCCGGAGATGAAGCAGAAACGAAGGATAAACGACGAAGACTGACCATCCCGAAATGGCGGCGGATAGAATCGCCAGCGCAAGCGTGACCAGGCCAAATCCTTTTAGCAGCGCGCTTCTTGCAGTTTTCTCCTGGGTCAGGGCGAGCACGAGCGTCAATGGCAGAATGATTTGAAATTTAAAGAGCCCCAGGGCCAGCCAACATCCGGCGGGAAACCCATGACCGCGCCTCAGGGATGTAAACGCAAAGACGATGAGCAGTAACAGGAGTAGCGAGTCCTGGCCCTGCACCAGACAGAGCAGCACGGGGACGAAAGTGAGAGAGACTGCGAAAGAGATTCGCCAATCCCACGGCGGACGCGGATCTTTGGCTAGAAGGCGAGCGCCCAGGGCGAGAAAGCCCAAACTGAGTACCGACCACAAGAGATACGCTGATTTCAGGGGCAGCCACGCGACGGCCAGATAGATCGCGGCTTCGAATGGAGGGTGAATATAAAGGGTGCCCACTCGACTCGCGTCACGAGCCTGATATTTACGTTGCAGATGGGCATCGTATAGTTGGTGCGCGTGTCCCTCGGCCAACATGCGAGCCGCGGCGTAGAAATCGACGAAGTCGGTGCCCTGGAGCGAGGCGGACAGGCGTACGCCGGCAAAACCAACCAGGGACGACACCAGGATTAAGAGAATCAACGTCTTCGCTGCGGAGGCGACGAGCGGGTTCGGAGATGGTTGCGGTGAGCGCACGTCGCAGTCTATCGAACGGCCTCTGGGAGCGCCACAGTGGGTTTCAACAAAGACCCTTTCGCCGGGGCATGATTCCTGTCATTATGCATAGGCAGCATAGCGGTGCCTTTGGGTGTGGGGCAGGATTCCCCCCGTCGCGAGGAGTGCGACCAGGATGGGCAACCGCTTTCGTGACTACATCTCATGGGTCTTAGCGCAATAGGACGTCCGCAGTCTTCCGGATCGGGAGTGTTCCCGGCGTTGGTACTGGTGCAGGGGAACGAGCAGAAGAACATCGTTCTGAACCGAACTCCGTTCAGTGTGGGGCGAAAGGTCGACAAGGATCTGGTGATTGCCGATCCGCGCGTGTCACGCGACCACGCGCAAATCGTGCTGGAAGAGGACGGGTTCTTTCTCGTCGATCAGGGCAGCAAGCACGGCACGTTTGTCAACGGAGAGCGGATTCAGCGACAACGCCTGGAGCGCAATGACCGCCTGGAGTTCGGAGCGAGGGATTCAACCTACCTGATTTTCAATCCGGCGCATGGAACCTCGAACACGGCGCGGGAATTCTTGAGCCAGATTTCCGGGATACAGATTTCGCAGGAAGCCACCGACCTGGAAAAACTGACGCTGTTTCTGGAAGCGGCGCGCAAGCTGAATACCGCGGGCGTGCTGGATGAAATCCTGATGACCATGCTGGAGGTTACGCTCCGGTTGACGCGGGCCGAGCGCGGCTATGTTTTTCTGAAAGACGACGAAGGCAATCTGCGGCTGGCGGCGGGACGAAACAATAAAGGCGAGGCGCTGCTGGATGATAAAACGATTTCGCATTCTGCGCTGGAAGAGTCGCTGCGGTCGAACTCCGAGTTTTTGCTGACCGATACGGGAAGCTCCGCGGACTTGGCGGGGCGGCAAAGCATTGTGGCCTACGATCTGCGGACGGTGATCTGCATTCCTCTGCGCAAGCGGCAGGTGCAGGCGACGCGCGAACAGCAGACGCCGGTGCCCGGTGCGCCTGCGGAAGTGACGGGAGTTTTGTATGTGGACTCGCGCTTTGCCTCGCGCGAATTCTCCGGCGTGGGCCATGACATTCTGCGGGCGATCGCGACAGAAGCGGCGTCCCTGATCGAGAATGCGCGGCTGGTGCAGGCCGAAGAGGAATCGCGAAGATATCAGCAGGAGCTGACCATCGCGGCCAGCATCCAGCAGCGGCTGATGCAGGTGAAGATTCCCGAAGTGCCGTTTGCCAAATTGCGCGGGAAAAATCTTTCTTGTAAGGAAATAGGCGGAGACTTCTTTGATGCCGTCAACACGAAAGAAGGGCTCGCGGTGGTGCTGGCGGACGTGAGCGGTAAGGGAGTTTCCGCGGCGCTGCTGGCTTCCACGCTGCAGGGAATGATTTATTCGCATTTGAGTTCGGGGATGCCTTTGCTGGATGTGGTGTCGGCGGTCAATCGTTTCTTCACCGAGAAACTGGTCGGCGAAAAATATGCGACCGTGCTTTTGGCAAGGCTACGGCGAGATGGCGATCTGGAATATGTGAATTGCGGCCACGTGCAACCCCTGCTGGTTTGTGGCGGGGAAGTGATGCGTCCGCCGCACGGCAATGTGCCGGTGGGATTGCTGGCGGATGCGACGTTTGAGAGCGCGCGCTGCCAGCTCAATTCGGGCGACCGCTTCATTCTGGTGACGGATGGAGTGACCGAAGCGGAAAATGCGATGGGCGACTTTTTCGAAGATTCCCGTCTGGAAGCGGCGGCAGCCAAGGCTCCCACGCTGGAAGGAATCTTTTCGGCGGTGTCGGAGTTCTGTGCGGGGAATCCGTTGAACGACGACTGCACGGTGGTGGAGATTATTTATTCGAGTGCGGCGTCCGAAGCGTAGGATCCGGACTCCGGCTTTTGAAATCAAAATCCCCACCCTGTCGCAAAGAGCGCGACAAGGATGGGGCACCCGCCATTAAAATCCCCAACCTGTCGCCAAGGGCGCGACAAGGTTGGGGCACCTGCTATTCGACCACTACGGTGTAGTCCTTTCCTTCCCAGCGATTCTCCTGCAGCCAGTAAAAAGTGAAGACGATCTGGCTGCCGCCGGGTAATGAAGCCGTGGGCAGATCGAGGATGAAGGTGCCGAGGCCGGTGTCGCGGGTGTTGGTGTCCTGAGAAGTGTTCCAGCCGTCGAGGCTCCAGTGCACCATCGCGGGAGTCAGAAGGACGATGCGCAACTTCTTGTTGCGTGGAAGGGATCGCGCTTTGTTATTCAGTCTCCAGCCAAAGATTTGGCGAGTTGGTTTCTCAACCAGATATCGTTGAACGGTCTGCGGAGGCTGATCGAAAATCTTGCCGTCGCGCAGGGAACGGCGCAGCTTGATGTATTCGGAATGGGCCCATACGAGCGGACAGGCGGAGCCGGAGGGTTTGCCGCGAAACAATTCCAGGGCGGGGATATCATCGGCATCCCAAACCTGTTCAGGAAGCAAGCGGCCATGCCCGGCGGTGGATTGCTCCATCACCGTGAGCAGCGATTCGGCCTCAGTGCGACGGCCAGCGGCGAGTTCGTAGTGAGCGCGCTCGCCAGCGAGCAGCGGCCAGGGGCGGCCAATGCCGCTGCCATCGAAGGGCGAGCCGTCTTCGTGTTCGCCATATCCATCGCCGTTATAGCGGTACCAGCAGGGGCCCTGGGGCAACTGCACGCGCAGGAGCGCGTCGATCACGCGGACGGTATTCAGAACGCGAGGATCATCGTGGGCACGTAATCCGAAGCGCACCAGAGCCAAAGAATCCGGGCTGACGATGCGGAAGGCGCGTTCCACGTCCTGGCCGGGCGGGCGATTCTTGATAGGGACGAAGCCCTGAGTCGGCGAAGCAGCGGTGTCGGTAATTGGAGGAGCGATGCGGACGTAGTATCCCTCTACACCGACTTGCTCGGCGAGATCGCCGCCGGTGGCGTAGACCCAGCGTTCGAGGTTGTCGTTCCAGGCGTCGGCTACCTCGCGAGCATAGGAGGCGATCTCGCTGTGTCCCGTGAGGTCGGCGATGTCGGCGGCAGCGAGTAGCCCGGAGATTTCGGCGGCCAGCGTGAAGGGAGAGTAGCCGCCATCTTCTTCCCAACGATCCTGCTGCGTCACCGGGCCGTTGCGCACGATGTAGCTGGCTGCCCGGCGCACCATCGGCCACCAGCGATCCAGTTTGCCCAACTGTTTGGGCGCTTCGCGGCGCAGGAGATCGAGCAGGAGGATGGGGAAAGCGGTCTCATCCATCTGGACGCCACTCCAGTAGGGACGGCCGTCGAGCCACAGATTCTGGGCCCAGTTACCTGCGGCCTCCTGCGTGGCTTCAAGATAGCGCAGCACTCTTACCGCATCGTTGACGGCGCCGGCGGCGAGAAGTGCACCTGCAGTTTCAACCAAGTCGCGCGGCCATACCAGGTGATAGCCGCCGAGGTCTTCATCGCCCTTGTTGAAGCCCCAGGGAATGGAAAGGCTGGCGATGATGCCGCCGAGAAAATCCTTCGATTCGTGGGTCCGGAGCACCGAAGCGGAGGCGCGATAAAGATCGTACTCACGCTTCGGCTCATCGAGTTTGAGCAATGTGCTCTGCCAGTTTTTCCAGTGAAAGACGTAGTGCTCGCGAAGCTCGTCGTAATCTTCGAGCAAGGTGGAGCGGACTTGCTGTCCAGCCTCGGTGACGATGGCACCGAAACCCAGGGCCAGGAGGAATTCTCCGTTGCAGGCGGCGAGATCGATTTCCCCGGCGAAGGCGATGTTGCCCATCTCGGCGCGCTGGTATTCCCACTCCATTTGAAAGTGAGCGGAGAGATCCTGCCATCCGTCGGAGAAGCCGACGAAGCCGACCGACATCTTTTTCCAGGGGGCGGAGCTGCCCAAAGCCAATGCGACGCCATCGTGTTGCGCCAGGAACATGGGGACGCCCTTGTAGTCGCCGACCCAGCCAGTATTGTCGTATCCGCAGTTGGCCAGGTGGGGCGAAAGTAAGGCGTAGAGCCGGTAATGGGAGAGCTGGCCTTGCAGTGGCTCGAAGCGGATCTTTTGCATGACAACGTTGCGATAAGGATCGGTGAGGATTTCCTTGTGAATGCGGTAGTGGCCCCCGATTTCTGTGTTGGTCAGGTCATAGGCGGGGATACCAGGTTCGAAGGGCCGGTTGTCGAATGTGCAGTGCCGTTTTTCCTCGGAAAAGAAATCGCGTCCATTGGTGACGATCAGGCCCAGGTCGCGGGTGCAAGCCTGGTCTACGCGCGGAAAATAAACTTCATTCAGAATGCCATGGCTGGTGGTGAACCAGACTTTGCTGTGCTGGTTCAGGGCGGTGCCGACGCCGGATTTGGCGCTCGAGGTCCAGCGCGGAGGAATGCCGGGCCAGCCGGGGGCGTAACGAATGGGAGAATCGCTCATGCAGTTTTCATCCTAAGGAACTCCAGTTTGGTTTCAACCGTAATCTCGGCGGGAACCACCGAGGCTGCAACAATGGCGTGGACACCAAGCTGATGAACGGCATCGAAGAAAGAAGCAAAAAGAAATCTTGGGCTTTGCATGGAACAAAGGACAATTAACGGACCCACATCAAAACCGATGCCGGCCATCCACCAAACGACGACCAAGCAAACGCGGAGAGCATTACTTTTGATTATGGTAGCAGCCCTTGGGTTGGGCCTCTGCGGGTCGGGGTTTGCGGCAGGACCCGATGCGGCACCGAGCACGGATCTGGATAGGGGATTTGTGGGGCTCTACAACCTGGATTTCGCGGGAGCGCAACGGGATTTTACGGAGTGGGAGACGCAGCATCCGGATGATCCGGTGGGACCGGTCAGCCAGGCGGCGGGATATCTGTTCTCTGAGTTTAACCGGCTGGGAGTTCTGGAGGGAGAATTCTACGAGAACGACAAGGCTTTTGCCGATCGGTCCACGCTTACTCCAGACCCAGCGATTCACAATGAATTTGAGGCGGCGATCGAGCGCTCGGACCGATTAGCACACGCGCGGCTCAGCAAGAATGATAAAGATCCAGATGCGTTGTTTGCGTTGACGTTAGGGTCGGGGCTGCAAGCCGACTACGCAGCGCTGATCGAAAAACGGAACCTGGCATCCTTGCACTACACAAAGGAGGCGTCAGTCTGGGCGCAGCAATTACTGGCGGTTTGTTCGAATTGCTATGACGCGGAAGTGGCCACCGGATTCAGCAAGTACCTCATTGGCAGCATGGCCGCGCCTCTGCGCTGGCTCATGCACGAGCTGTGTCGCTAAAACAATTCATCCAGAAGTCGCGGTTTTCCCGCCTGCCCCATTCATCAGAAATTCACTCTTTTGTAACCATCCTGTAACACAGCGCCGTTAGAACCAGAATATCTATTCGACGAGGGGTCATAAAACTGATGCGAAGAACCATGCTGGTTTTGGTGTGCGCACTGTTCGCTTTGCCTGCACTTGCCCAGACAACATTGAACGGGGCAGGAGCCACTTTCCCTTACCCCATGTATTCCAAGTGGTTCAGCGAATATCACAAGCTGCATCCTGACATTCAAATCAATTACCAATCGATCGGAAGCGGCGGCGGGATCCGGCAAGTCATTAACGGCACCGTCGATTTCGGGGCGAGCGATGGCCCGATGACCGACGACATGCTGAAAGAAGCGAAGACAAAAATCCTTCACATGCCCACGGTTTTAGGCGCGGACGTTCCCGCCTACAACATCCCTGGGGTGACGGCGGAGCTCAAGTTCACTCCCGATGCGCTGGCCGGAATTTTCCTGGGCAAGATCACGAAGTGGAATGACAAGGCCATTACCAGCGCAAATCCCGGAGTGAATCTTCCCGACAAAGACATCATCGTGGTGCATCGTTCCGATGGCAGCGGCACCACGTACATATGGACGGACTACCTTTCGAAAATCAGCCCCGAATGGCAAAGCCAGGTGGGGAAGGGCACATCAGTGAAGTGGCCGATCGGGCTAGGTGGAAAGGGAAACGAAGGTGTTGCCGGTTCGATCCGGCAGTTGCAGGGATCGATCGGGTACGTGGAATTGATTTACGCCGTACAAAACAACATTACCTATGGGAGCGTTCGGAACGCGGCGGGAAATTTTGTGAAGGCATCGCTTGAGAGTGTGACCGCAGCGGCTGCTTCGGCGCCGAAGATGCCGGCGGATTTTCGAGTCTCGATTACAAATGCGCCGGGGAAGGATGCATATCCGATTTCGAGCTTTACCTGGTTGTTGATTCCTGCTCAATCGAAAGATGCGGCGAAGGGCAAGATCCTCGCAGATTTTCTCAACTGGATGGTTACCGATGGACAAAAAATGACAGCTGCACTTTCCTATGCTCCGCTACCCGAAGGCGTTGTTCAGAAAGAGAAGGATGCAATCAAGCAAGTCCGATAGATCTGCAGACAAATTTTCATTCCTAGTTTGAAAAAGGAGAGTGTGATGAATTCTGTATGGAAGTGGTGTGCGATTTTGTTTCTGGCTACAAGCGTGGTGGCACAAACCAGCACGCCACCCAAAGCTAAGAAAAGCAAGCCTGCGACTTTAACCGCAGCGGATGTGCAGGCATTGAAGGACGCAATCGCCTCGCAGCAAGCGGCGCTGGCTGCCCAGCAACGGCAGATCCAGGAATTGCGCGATGAATTGCATCGCAAGGACCAGGCAGTAACGCAGGCGCAGGCGGTGGCGACCGATGCCGCCACCAAGGCGGATGCGGCGCAAGCCACTGCCAGCCAGCAGCAGCAGACGGTCGTGGAACTGAAGAGTGACGTGACCGACCTGAAGACCAACGTCAACAACACGGCGCTGTCGCTGCAGGAGACGCAGAAGAATGTGAATTCAGCCCTGGAGAGTCCGCTGGCGCTGCATTACAAGGGAATCACCATCACGCCGGGCGGATTCCTGGCGGCAGAATTTGTGCGGCGGTCGAGGGCGTTGGGATCGGACATCAACACGCCCTTTAACTCTCTGACCATGCCCGGTGCTGCGCAAAGCAGCATTTCCGAATTCTTCGGATCTGGACGTCAGTCGCGTATCTCGATGTTGGCGGAAGGGCGGTTGAAAGCTGCCAAACTGAGCGGGTACGTGGAAGCTGACTTCCTTTCGGCCGGTGTTACCTCCAATAACAACGAGAGCAACAGCTACACCTTGCGGCAGCGGCAGGCATGGGGACAGGCGGCATTGGATAACGGCTTTTCGGTTACGGGCGGACAGATGTGGAGCCTGGTAACCGAAACCAAGCACGGCATGGACAACCGAACCGAAGCTACGCCGCTGACCATTGACCCGCAGTACACCGTAGGTTTTAGTTGGGCTCGGCAGTACGGACTGCGCGCGGTCAAGAATTTTGACAACAAAGTGTGGTTCGGCGTCTCGATGGAAAATGCGCAGGCCACCGTTTCAAGCCACAACAATGGGAATAATTTCCTGGTGGGCTCCGAAGGTGCTGGCGGCGGTCTCTACAACGGCGCAGTCACCAACTGCTCGACTGCCAACAATCCAGTTACTGGAGCGGCTCCCATCACGACCTGTACTCTGGCAGCCAGCTATTCCTTCAACCCATCCCCGGACATCATCGCAAAGGTAGTCTTTGAACCGGGATTCGGACACTACGAAGTGTATGGTTTGTATGATCGCTTCCGCGACCGGATATACCCTTGCGGGGAAGTGGTGATCATCGCACCGGCAACGAATGGGCCTTGCCCGAACGGCAACGGCAATGGTCCGAACGGCCTGCTGGCCTTTAATTCCTCGAAGAACGGTGGCGGTATCGGCGCCAATGCCCGGTGGTCATTCGTCAACAAGCATCTGGACTTCGGTTTGCATGCCCTCGGCGGAAGTGGAATCGGACGATACGGATCGGGTGGTCTACCTGATACTTCAATCCATGCTGACGGAACCTTTGATCTGATCAGGAGCTATCAGGGGCTGGCGACGCTGGAGTGGCACGGGCCGAAGGTGGATATCTACCTCAACGCTGGTTCGGAGTACGCCAGCCGCGCCGCGGATTTCGATCCGGTCACGGGCAAGTATGTGGGCTACGGGTCGCCCTTCTTCAGTAACACCGGCTGCTACACCGAAACCGCGCCGAGCATCGGCGGCGGATTCTTTCCTGGGAGTCTTTCCAGTTGCACAGCCGACACGCGAGCGCTCATTGAAGGCACTGCGGGCTTCTGGCATCGCATTTATACCGGGCCCAAGGGCCGGCTGCAGTGGGGCGCGCAGTATTCATACGTGACCCGCCAGACCTGGTCTGGGATTGGACCTTTGGGAAAGGGACAACCCGGAGTCACGCCCGAAGGACTTGACGGAATGGTCTTTACGTCGTTCCGTTATTACTTACCGTAAGGGGCGCGGTGTCTTCACACGTTCCCTCGGCGCATCGCACGGCGGAGTTCCGCTGTCGGTGCGCCGATTTCTTTTAACCCACAACTTCCAGCCGGATCGAATCCTGGGTAGTGTCTTAGATATGTATGCGTCGATGCGCTATACTGCGCCTTCCGGTCGGATGTTTTATACTGTCTGAGCGGCTAGTTCCTCCCGGATCGGATCGAAAGCGGATCCCAATCAACAAGGAAAACGGCAAGAACCGACGGATAACAGTTTTTTCCCATGGCACGTCTTTCGCTGGACAACCCTGCGTACTATCTCAACCGCGACACCTCATGGCTGGCGTTTAACAAACGTGTGCTGGAAGAGGCCGAGGATACGGGCAATCCTCTGCTGGAGCGGCTGAAGTTTCTTTCGATTTCGGCCAGCAATCTGGACGAATTTTTCGAGATCCGTGTGGCCGCCATGATGCAGCAGATCGAGGACGGCTACAACGAGGCTGGTCCCGACGGTTTGACGCTGACGGAGAAGCGCGATGTTCTGGCGCGCCTGACGCACAAATTCGTAGACGAGCAATACGATTGCTGGAATACGTTGCGGCCGGCGCTGACGGAGCATGGCATCCGGGTGCTCGCGCTGCATGAGTTGGACGCGGCCGCCCGACGGTTTGTCGACGAATATTGCGAGAAGGAACTGGATCCTCTGCTTACGCCAGTGACGGTGGATCCCACGCATCCGTTCCCACGGGTGATCAACAAGGCGTTGTGCCTGGGGTTGCTGTTGCGGCGGCGGCGGCGGTCGGCGCTCACTTATACGGGTGTGGTTTCGGTGCCGCGGGCGTTGCCGCGGCTGGTGCGGCTGCCTTCGGAGGGGACGACCGATTTTATTTTCCTGGCTGATCTGGTGGCGCATCACGCGGAGAGCATGTACCACGGCTACGACATTGTGGCGTCGGCGCCGTTCCGCGTGACCCGAAACAGCAATCTTTACCTGCAGGAAGAAGAAGCGCGGAATCTTCTCGAGTCGGTGCGCGCGGAGTTACACAACCGGCGCAAGGGCGATGCGGTGCGAATGGAGATTGAGGCCGACGCCGATCCTGAGATTATCGAACGCTTGCGAACTGTTTTTGAGTTGGATCCGTGGCAGGTGTTTCCGGTGAATGGTCCGGTGAATCTTTCGCGACTGTTCAATATCTACGAGCAGACGCAGCGGCCGGATCTCAAAGATCGTCCCTTCACTCCTCGCGAGCTGCGGCTCACGGCTAAGTCGCAAAATCTGTTCGAGGAATTGCGGCGGCACGATATTCTGCTGCACCATCCTTACGATTCCTACGACGCGGTTGTCGCATTCATCGAATCGGCGGCGGAAGACGATAACGTTCTTTCGATCAAGCAAACGCTTTACCGCACGAACGAGCACTCGTTGATTGTTCCGTCGCTCATCGATGCGGCGCAACGCAAGGAAGTGACGGCGGTGGTGGAGTTGAAGGCGCGCTTTGATGAGGCCCACAACATCCGCTGGGCGCGCGATCTGGAAGATGCCGGAGTGCAGGTGTTTCACGGGTTGGTTGGATTGAAGACGCATTGCAAGCTGTCGTTGCTGGTGCGCCGCGATCCGGATGGCGTTCCACGCAGCTACGCGCATATTGGAACGGGCAACTACAACGCTACGACGGCGCGAATCTATACCGATCTGAGCCTGTTCACGGCGAATCCGGAAATCACGCGTGCGGTGCACGATGTCTTCAGTTTTCTGACTGCCTACGCAGAAAACCCCAGCTACGAGCCGCTGCTGGTGGCGCCGCTCGATCTGGCGGAAAAGGTGATTGCGCTGATCGATCGCGAAGCGGAACACGCCCGCGAAGGCCGGCAGGGACGGATCATCGGCAAGATGAACGCTTTGCTCGACAAGAACGTGATTCAGGCGTTGTATCGGGCCTCGCAGGCAGGCGTGGAGATTGATCTGATTGTGCGCGGCATCTGCTCGCTCCGGCCGGGCGTGCGGGGGCTGAGCGACCACATCAAGGTGCGCAGCATTGTGGGGCGATTCTTGGAACATAGCCGGATCTACTATTTCGGCAATGGAGGCGAGGAAGAAATTTATATCGGCAGCGCCGACTGGATGCCGCGCAACCTCTACGAGCGTGTGGAAGTGCTGGTGCCGCTGCGCGACGAATTCCTGCGCGAGCGCGTGCACCGGGAAATTCTCGATGTTTATCTCGCCGATAACCGGAAGTCGCGCATCTTGCTGAGCGATGCCACTTATATTCGGGCGTGGCAGCCGTTGCACGGCAAGCGGAATCACAAGCCTCCGAAGGGAGCGGCGGCTTTCAGTGCGCAGGATTTTCTGATCAGCGTGGCCGAAGGCAAGCAGTTGAACCCGGTTCCTCCGCAGCTTCCGGCGCGGAAGCGCAAGGCTCCAGCGGAAAGGGAACGATAAGCTGCAATGATCATTTATTTTCTGCGCCACGCCAGTGCCGGGGAACACCTGGTGAATCCGAAAAAAGATGAGAAGCGCGCGCTCGACAAAGATGGCATTGAGCAGTGCGGCTATGTAGGCCGGGCGCTGGCGGCTATGGATGCGCAGGTGGACGTTATCATTTCAAGCCCCCTGAAGCGTGCTACGCAGACGGCTTCGCTGGTGGGAAACGAAATGGGATACGAAGGTAAGCTGCAGATGGATGCAGGCCTGCGGCCGGGCGCAACGTTTGCGGACTTCCGCCGTCTGCTGGAAAAATACGCGAGCCAGGAATCGATTATGGTGGTGGGACACAACCCGAATCTAAGCCAGTTCCTGGGAACCGTGATCAGCGAGTCGGGTTGTGAAGCTTCGGTTGAGTTGAAGAAGGGAGCGGTGGCGCGAGTGGATATGCGGCGCAGCTCGGGCACGCTGCAATGGTGTTTGACGCCGAAGGCGCTGCGTACTCTCTATACCGCTGCGGTAGAAAGTTCCCGTCCGAATACCTCGCGAAAATAGGGCGCGTCTTTCTCGATCGCCCACAATTCCAGATCCACCCCCATACGGCGGCGTGGCACCAAGGTCAGGTGGACTTCAGCCGCGCGATGGCTGACGCGAACCTTCTGCACGGCGCGGCTGCGGCCCAGGTTCAGGGCGCGCGCCAGCCGTAGAAGGATGATCGCTTTCTGCACGCCGGGACGGTCGTTGGGATCGAGAGCCTTCATGGGAGGCTCATCCAAAGTAGGTCGCGACTTTCCCAGATAGCGAGCGATGGCCGCGATCAATCGACGCTGCTGAGGGGTGTAGCCGAGAATCTCCGAGTTCGAGATGATGTAATAGGTGTGCCGGTGATGGCCGTTGCGGTTGACATAATCTCCTACCTCATACAGCATGGCGGCGGCCGACAGCCACTCGCGGAATTCCGGTGCCAGACCATGCACGGAACGTAGCGCTGAAAAAAGAAACATGGCGGACTCGCGCACATCGAGAGCATGCTTAATGTCCACGCCATAGTGAGCGACAGCCCGGGTGATCGATTCCCAGCGTTCGGATTCGATCTGCCTTCCCGAGCGCGTGCTGCGGTCATGCTCGGCGGCCATCTGCGCAAGCAATCCATCGCGAAGACCTAGCGGGGAATAGCGAAAACCTTTGAGATGGCAGCGATCGAGCAATTCCTGATAGACCATGGCTCCGGCTACAACGATCTCGGCCCGGCGCAGGCCGATGCCTTCAATCTTCCGGCGCTCCTCCACGGGCAAGTGCGCTAAGCGCTTGGCGAGCCGGGTGATCTCCGCGCGGGAGACCAGCATGCGCTGGCGAGTACCGTTCTTGCGGAGATGGCTGGCGGCGGTGGCCAGAGCGGCGGCGGTTCCGGATGTGGCGATGACATTCTTAACTTTGGCGGCCACCACGCGAGCCGCGATACGGTTCACTTCGCGGACGACGAATCCCTGCAAGCGTTTCAGTTCGCCCTTGCGCGGCGGATCGTGGCGGAGAAATTCATCGGTGAGACGGACGGCACCGAGCGGCATGCTGACAAGATCGCGAATGTGACCGCTGGCAGAGACGGTGAGTTCGCAGCTACCGCCGCCGAGATCCATCATGAGCGTGGGAGAACTGTCGCCACGAAGGTTCGAGACCAGACCCAGGTGAATCAGACGGGCCTCTTCCAATCCGGAGATAATTTCGACCGTCCAGCCAGTGGCGGAGCGAACCCACTCGAGAAAGGCTTGCGAGTTGCGAGCGTCGCGGAGCGCGCTGGTGGCGACCACGCGTACGGGGTCGGTAACGACTTGTTGCGTGGCGCGGTGGAATCGGCGCAGAACCTTTACTGTCTCGGCCATCGACTCGGGAGTGAGGAAGCCGGAGCGGAAGACGCCTTCGCCGAGACGAGTAACTTCGCGGTCTTCATGAATGGGGCGAAGATAGCCACGCGTGAGGCGCGCGATTTTCAAGCGAACTGAGTTAGAACCAATATCAACCGCGGCAAAGGTCGGCATGAGGCAAGGGCAACAGTTTACATGTGTCGGTATGGCTTGGTCATTACCCGGCGAAGGAAAGGATGGATAGGCTATGCGCAGCCGCTGTTAGGAAGATTTCGACGAGAGCTGCGAGAGAGCATCCAGAAGATTGCGAGCGCAAAAGTTGCAACAGGAGCCTTGCTGTCGCGAGGTTCCCTGGTCGGATAGGATCTCGAATTCGAGAACCGCAGGCGCAGCTGTGCAGAGCTCACACGGAGCTTGCTTTGTGAGCGCGCGGAAGGTCATCGAGTCTTGCACACACAGTAGCCCATCGGTATTTAACAGGAAACGGCGGAGGAATGCGGTGACAGCGCTCACAGATGAAAGTTATTGACACCGATATGGGATTAAGGCTGGCGATCAGGCGGCAGAGGCTGTATCGCTTTTCGGTTTCAGCGCGGCCGGAAGCGGCCCCCTGGCGGTGTGCTCGGCTGAGGTTAACTTTCCTCGAGTGCGGGAGAGAACGGCAACGGCGTGGCGGAATTTTGCTCCCGTGACATTGTGCAGCTCGGCGACGAGAGGTGACTCGCGCACCTCGCCGATATCCTCGATGGCGGTCTGCCGCAAGGTCAGCCAATCGTGCCAATCGCCTAGAGCGTCCTGTAAGACTTTAAGTTCGGCAATAAACTTTTCAGCCTCGGGGGAGGGGCTGGCAAACTCGGCCGCATAGCGGGCGCGCTTGCTGAGAATACGGTATTGGTGGAGCACCGCTTCGGTGGGCGGCGAAGTTGTGTGATCAAGCGGGCTGAGCATGGCTCTGGCGGCCGCCAGCGGGTCGCGGCTTGCCTCCGGCTTGAAGCGCCGGGCAGCGCGTTTCAGACGTTTGCGGATCTCGCGCACCGTGGCTTTATCTGCCGCCTGCCGCAGTTTCTTTTCCTGCTGGCGGCGGAGTTCGATCAAATGGTTTACGAGTTGGGTCTTGCGGCGCGGTTCCCGCGGGACCTTTAAGCTTCGCAGAGCGGCGAGTTGAACATCGAGATCGCGGACCTTGCCGGCACGTTTTCGAATTCGCCCGAGCTGTTTCAACAATTTCTTTTCGCTGCGGTCGAGCTTGGGAGAAAGTTCGGCGAGCAATATTTGCAGTCGGCGAGTGCCGGTGCGGAAGCGATGCACGGTCTCTGCCCGCGGTTTCGAGGAAAGCTTGATGAGGTCCCGTTCAAGCTTCTGAAACACGAGGCGGCTGCGGTTGGGAGCAATTGGCATACGCGAAGCGATTGGAAGAAGAAAATACAGGCTTAGCCGCGAAAAGGCAATCCGAAAAGCTTGGTCATTTTAACACCCTGTTAACAGGATTCTGGTACTTTACATCGATGGCCAATGCTGCCCGACCTCGGCCTGATATGCCTGCTCCGCAACCCGTTGAAGCAAAGAAGGTTAGCGAACTTGCCTCAGATGGGAGGCGAGCCGTGAAGCTGCTTGGGCCGACAGGGGAAGTTGGCGACCAGGTTTTCAAGATCGCCATGCTTCTATGCGGTCTGGCGGTGTTGGGAACTTTGGTCCTGATCGTCTACGAACTGGTGTTGCGATCCGGACCGTCCTGGCACGCGTTCGGGTTGAAGTTCTTTGCCGGGCGCGATTGGGATCCGGTGAACGAACAATTCGGCGCTCTGCCGTTTGTTTACGGAACCCTGGTATCGTCGCTCCTCGCTTTAATCATCGCGGTGCCGCTGTCGATTGGAGTAGCTGTCTTCACTACGGAGATGTGTCCGAAGTTGCTGCGCGGGCCACTCTCGTTTTTCGTGGAATTGCTGGCTGCGATTCCGAGCGTGGTCTATGGGCTGTGGGCGATCTTTGTGCTGGTACCAATCCTCAGCGGGTACGTTGAGCCTTTCTTATCCAAGACGCTGGGCTGGACCGGATTATTTGTGGGGCCTCCTTACGGAATCAGCATGCTGGCGGCAGGAATCATCCTGGCGATCATGATCATTCCCATTATTTCTTCCATCACGCGGGAAGTTCTGATGGTGGTGCCGCAGCACCAGCGCGAGGCCGCACTGGCGCTGGGCGCTACACGCTGGGAGATGATTCGGGTGGGAGTGTTGCGCAATGCGCGCGCCGGGATTATGGGCGGCATCATTTTGGGTTTGGGTCGCGCTCTCGGCGAAACCATGGCAGTCACCATGGTGATCGGAAATCGTCCGGAGATTGCGAAATCTTTATTCGCGCCGGGCTACACCATGGCCAGCGTGTTGGCCAACGAATTCAGCGAGGCCACGGGCGACTTGAACCTGGCGGCTCTTATCGAGATTGGATTGGCTTTGTTCCTGGTAACGATCGTGGTTAATGCGCTGGCGCGTTTGCTGGTCTGGACGGTTACCCGCGGCCAGCCATCGAGGGCGAATGCCTGAGACCGGAACCGCTTCCGCGCTGCATACTGTTCCTCCGATCGCTTTGCGGCGGCGGATTACCGACCATGTCATGACCGGCGTGGCGGTGCTGACGGTCATTCTGGTGCTGGTGCCGTTGTTCGCCATATTTGCCTACCTGGTATACCGTGGCGTAGGGTCGATTAACTGGGCGTTTCTGACGCAGACGCCGAAGCCGGTGGGCGAAGCGGGCGGCGGGATGGCGAACGCCATCGTGGGCTCGGTGTTCATTCTCGCGCTGGCCAGCGTGTTGGGCGTGCCGGTGGGAGTGGGTGCGGGAATTTATCTGGCTGAGTATGGACGCAATCGCTTCGGTGATGCGATTCGCTTCACGGCCGACGTACTGAACGGAGTGCCGTCCATCGTAATCGGCATCGTGGCCTATTCCATCGTGGTGCTTTATCAAAAGCATTTTTCCGCGACGGCGGGTGGTGTGGCGCTGGCCATCATGATGATTCCCACCATCACGCGAACCACGGAAGAGATGCTGCTGCTGGTGCCGCAGGCCTTGCGTGAGGCGGCTTACGGGCTGGGCATTCCGCGCTGGCGGACGACGCTTTCGATCACTTTGCGCACGGCGACTTCCGGAGTGATTACGGGAATCATGCTGGCCTTTGCCCGGGTTGCGGGAGAAACGGCGCCGCTGCTGTTTACGGCGTTCGGAAATCAATTCTGGAATCTGCGCGCAGACCAGCCGACGGCGGCCTTGCCGCTGCAGATTTTCAATTACGCCATTTCTCCCTATGACGAATGGCACCGGCAGGCGTGGGCGGGAGCTCTGGTGCTGATTGTCCTTATCGTGACCGCAGTCGCGGCCGTGCGCTTTGCCGTACGCCGCGGAACCTTTGGAGCTGCATAGTTTATGGGTGTTGGCATACAGGTCGAAAACCTGAACGCGTGGTACGGCAAGACGCAGGCGCTGTATGACGTTCAGTTGGCCGTGGCGGCGAACCATGCGACGGCGCTGATTGGGCCCTCGGGCTGCGGCAAGTCGACGTTTATACGCTGCCTGAACCGCATGCACGAAACCATCCCGGAGGCTCGGGTTACGGGCAGCGTGCGCATCGGCGACATTGACGCCTATGACGGTACATCGGCCACGCAGCTGCGGCGCCGGGTGGGGATGGTTTTTCAAAAAGCGAATCCTTTTCCGACGATGTCGATCTACGATAACGTTGCCTCGGGGTTGAAGTTGAATGGTTTTGGCGACCGCCGCAAGCTGGACGAAGTTGTGGAACGATCTCTGGTAGTTTCTGCATTGTGGGACGAAGTAAAAGATTACGTGCATAAGAAGTCTGGAGCCAGCCTTTCGGGTGGGCAGCAGCAGCGCCTTTGCATTGCGCGGGCGCTGGCAGTGGAACCCGAGGTGCTGCTGATGGACGAGCCTTGCTCGGCTCTCGACCCGATTTCGACCGGAAAAATTGAAGAGTTGATCTTTCAGCTGAAAGAACGGTATACCATCGTAATTGTGACGCATAACATGCAGCAGGCGGCGCGCGTGGCCGAGTTCACCGGATTTTTCCTGCTGGGCAAAATGATTGAGTTCGACAAGACGGAAAAGATCTTTACCAAGCCGACGCACAAGCGTACGGAAGACTACATCACAGGCAGGTTCGGATAATGCGCACGCGCTTTCAGCAAGGGCTCGATGATCTGCGGCAGAAACTGCTCCGCATGGGTGGACTGGCGGAACAGGCGGTGGATCGCGCGCGTCAGGCCTACATCGATCGCGATCTGAACCGGTGCCACCTGGTTCTCGATGGCGAGACCCAAATCAATACCTCGGAACGGGAGATCGACGAGGCCGCCTTCGACTTGCTGGCCATGCAGCAGCCCATGGCCGTGGATCTGCGCTTCATCCTGGCGGTGACCAAAATTAATTCCGATCTGGAACGCGTGGGAGACCAGGCGGTGAACATCGCCGAACGCGTGATGGATATGGTGGAGCTTCCGGCGGTGGATTTGCCGGTGGATATTGCGCGTATGGGCGCGGCCGTGAGCGCCATGGTGCGGCGGTCTTTGGAAGCGTTTATCGAAGGGAAGGCCGAACTGGCGCAGGCCGTGCTCGAAATGGATAACGTGGTCGATCGCATGAAGGACGACGCCTTCATACAACTGGTGAAGACCATGAACCAGCGTCCGGATGTGGTGCGGCAGGCGCTGGATGCGTTGCTGGTGGCGCGCAATCTGGAACGCGTAGCCGACCATGCTACCAACATTGCCGAAGATGTGATCTTCTGGGTGCAGGGCTCCGACGTTCGCCACAATGTGAACCCGGAGGAGGGGCATTCGGAGCCTTCCTCCAGCCACGAGGGCTCTACGCGCGCATCGGGCGTCTAACCGCTGGGGTTGCGAAACACAATTGTGCTGGCATGCCTCCGCGATCTCTTTGACCACGGGTTCCGTCGTAGATTACGCTCATCTCTCCTCATCTACTGCTGGTGCAGAATCAATCTGCGGAGGCCCCGTGATCCGAATTTCCCGTATCGTTCTCCTGGCAGCTCTCCTTTCCTTTTGCATGGCAGTTGCGGTTGCTCAGGAAGCGAAGCCTGACGGCTCATCGATCTCCCTGCCCACGAGCAAGACCTTAACGATTCCCTCGCCCGGACGCATCGGCAGTACCAACAGCTTTCCCGCCACGATCGCGCTCAGCCCCGACGGCCGCTATGCGGTGCTGTTGAACGACGGCTATGGCACGCAGGAGACCATGGCCATGCAGTCGATTGCGGTGCTCGACCTGAAAACGAATCAACTGTCGGATTATCCCGACAAGCGCTTCGGCGAGGAAGTTCATCAAAGCTATTTTCTTGGTCTGGTCTTCAGCTCGGACGGCAAGCATCTCTATGCTTCAGTCGGTTCGATTACGGATCCCACTGGGCAGAAGCCAGGAGACACCGGGAACGGAATTGCGGTCTACAGCTTCGTTGACGGCAAGGTTACGCCCGAGCGATTCATTGCCATCGAACCGCAGGCAATCGCCCACGAACAGAGAGTTGCCATCGGTTTACAGAAGACGCCGGCGGGAACCGCCATTCCTTATCCTGCCGGACTCGCGCTGGTATCTGCGGAGGGTCACGACCGGCTGCTCGTAGCCAACAATCTTTCCGATAATGTTGTGCTGCTGGATTTGGCGAGCGGCAGGGTGCTGAAGAGCTTCGACCTAAGCACGAGCGATCTGGTTCCATCTTCCTTCCCCTATACATGCGTGGCCACGCGAGATGGACGGCGTGCCTGGTGCAGCTTGTGGAATGCATCGCAAGTCGCGGAGCTTGATGTGACTGAGGGAAAGATCGTGCGCTGGATTAAGTTGAAAGAGCCGGATGACCCGATTGCACCGGGCTCGCATCCCACGGCGATGCTGTTGAGTCCGGATGGGAAGTCGCTCTACGTCGCGCTTTCGAACATGGATATCGTTGCCGTCGTCTCGACTGAGAATGGCGTCCCGTTTACTCTGCTGCGCACCGCGGTCAGAAACCAAAACTTTGCGGGAACGTATCCCATTGCTCTCGCCCAATCCGCAGATGGCAACCATTTGTTCGTTTCCGACGCATCGCTCAACGCGGTCGAGGTTCTCGACGTATCCACTGTCGCGCACGGTCCACAATTCCCCGACAACATACTTTGGGGGCCCCTCGGTTTCATCCCCACCGACTGGTACCCGAGCGCGCTTGCCGTCCAAGGTGATGATCTCCTCATCGCCACGGCCAAAGGCGAGGGCACGCGCCCGAACCCGGGTCCGGGCAAGACGGCATGGGAGGTCCGACATCACGAGCATCCTTACATTCCTACGCTGCTGCGCGGCTCGATTGCGCGGCTGAATATTTCCTCGACTCTTCCCAAGCTTGAAGAACTCACACGCACTGTCGAGCACGACAACCTGCTCCATAACGATCCCGGAACCATCCAGTTCGCCGGTGGGAAGAATCCGATCAAGCACGTGATCTATGTGATCAAGGAAAACCGTACGTATGACCAGATACTCGGCGACCTGAAGGTGGGGGACGGCGATCCGTCGCTCACGATGTATGGCGCAGATATCACGCCGAACGAGCACAAACTCGCGCTGCAGTTCGGCGTGCTGGACAACTTCTACGACAGCGGGGAAGTTTCCGGGGACGGGCATCTATGGTCGACCGCCGCGATCACCAGCGACTACAACGAAAAGACATGGCAGATCGCTTATCGCGGCAAGGAGCGGACTTACGATTTTCAGGGCACGGTCGCCGATGAATTTCCCCTCGATCATAAGCAGCCGGATATCGATGATCCTTCCACTGGTTATCTCTGGGATAACGTGGCCCGCAACAACCTGAGTTATCGCGACTACGGCGAATATGTGAATGCGCAGTGGTGCAATAAAGTCCGTAAGGCGGCATCGCCGAAGCAGGGAACGCCTTCGGCGCAGGAATCGACCTGCCCGCAGACCGAGTTGCAACAAGGAGATTCTTTGCCGCCAAATGTAGGAGACCCGCACGGCGCGCCGAGTCCATACCCGTGGACGGTGCCGCTGTTCAAGGGGGTGAAGCCGACGAAGGCAGTGCTGCGCGATCACTTCGATGCGCTCTATCCCGATTTTAATACCGACTATCCCGACCAGCTCCGCGCCGACGAATTCCTCAACGAGTTTGCCGCTTATACTCACGCCCGCGAAGCAAACGAGACCCAGGATTTTCAATTGCCGGCCTTCGTTCTGCTCTATCTTCCCGACGATCACACTGGGGGCACGCGTCCGGAGCGGCCGCGTCCGGCGGCCTCGGTGGCGGACAACGATCTTGCATTGGGCCGCGTGGTGGACGCGGTGTCGCACAGTCCGTACTGGGACGATACGGCGATTTTCATCCTGGAAGATGATGCGCAGGATGGAGGCGACCATGTCGATGCCCATCGGTCGATCGCCTTCGTGGTCAGCAAATATTCACCCGGCAAGGCAAGTGAGCCTTATGTCGATCATCGCTTTTATACGACTGTGAATGTAATTCATACGATGGAGATGCTGCTCGGTTTGCCGCCAATGAACCAGAATGACGCCTACGCACCTGCGATGGGGCCAATGTTCTCGGGAACAGGGGACCAGCCTGCGTTCAAAGCCGACTATCGCAATCTTAAGAACGGTCTGATCTACGAAACCAACAGGCGCGATGCCAAGGGCGCGAACGAATCGGCCAAGATGGACTTTTCCCGTCCGGACGCAGCCGGGGCAGCGCGCCTGAACGAGGTTTTGTGGCGTGATCAGAAGGGCGACACGCCAGTCCCGGAGCCGAAGCACACGGTGTTTCCGGCGGGAAGCGATTAGGCCGCGAAGAAACGCCTCCCACGCTTTTCCAGAACGGGAAAGCCATTTCCACCATTACCGACCTGGGATCCTCCCTCTTTCTGAACTGATTTTATTTATTGCCGATAGATCCCGCATGAGCACCGCTGTGCGAGAACTACGGTCGGTGGTGATGATCCTGGTCGAAGCGTCGTGGGAAGACGAAAGCGGAGCTTTGCAGAAAATCCCCGCGCGCATGGAAGACCGGTCCGCCGGCGGGGCGTGTATACGGATGAAGCGGCCGGTCGCAGTGGGAGCGAAGCTGACGATTCAGTGGCGCTTTGATCGCTTCTGTGGCATTACCAAATATTGCCGCAGCGATGGACGGGAGTTTTTGGTTGGCATTCAGCGGGATAAGAGCGCGGTCCTCAGCGAGCCGGTTCGTCCGGAAGCGGCACTGCAGGAGAGCACTAAAGGACAGGCTACTCAGGTTGCGGCCGCTGAAATCCGACCCCTGCTGGAGCGACACGAAAGCAAGCTCATTGAACCGCCCGGAGGCAGGCCGCCTGCGGAAAGCAAATCCGTCATTCCTAGCGTGAGCACAGGGTGCCGGCCGGTGCGGGTTGTTCGCGGAATAGCGAACCGGGAGCGGCCTCGGATTTCTCAGCCGCGAGAACCCGGTGTGCTTCGACGGAGCGAAGTCCGGACGAAACAGCCTCCCAAGAGAAAGGAAGCCAGCAAGGAGAGGAAACCTATGAAACGCAAATGGCTCGAACTGGCGCCGTGGCGCCATAAGCAGAACTTTCACATCGTGAGGAGCGATGAAGGCAGCGAGGCAAGCGGCGGCGGAAACCGGGATGGCAAGGGCCGGGACGCGAGTCTTGCGGTCAGCGCATCTGCGTCAAAGGAAAAAAGCCCGGTGGACTCTCGGGAGGAAGGCGGTTTTCAGGTGGAACTTTTACCCATGGAAGAGATTTACCGTGCAGCGGGAGTATTGACTCCGCGAAGAGGATACAGCGTTGCGAAGGTGGTCGATATGCTTCAGAGCGAACACCTCCGTGGTGTCTCGGCGGAGGTAAAGCGGGCAGCGGTGCTGGTGGCGTTGGAAGCGGCCGGAGTGACGATCGGGCAGATTCAGCAGGACGCGAAAGCGCGCCGCGAGGCACTGGATAGCTACGAGAAAGATCAGCAGAAACAAGTGGAGGCAGAGTGGGCGCGCAGGGCGGAAGAGAACACACAGATTGAGGCCGAACTCGAACGCGTAAAAGCCCAATACATGGCTCGGGTTACGCGCAACCTGGATGGCGTGGCGCGGGAGAAGGCCGCGTTCGACAGCTGGCAGACGCTGAAGAAGCAGGCCGCCGAGAGCATGGCGGAAGCTGTAGAGCTATGTTTGATGCCGCCAGCCACTGTGGCCACGAGTGCTCCACTGGCGAAGGCAGCGGCGTTGGGCGCGGGTAGCACAACCAGCGCGAGTTCGTCGCCCAGCAAGAGTTGAGTCGCGGCGAGACACCATGCCGAGTCTCAGGCGGCTAGCACCTCGGCGGATCTCGCCTTTACACTAAAGGTGTGAAGATCGCACTCGGGCAAATTAATCCCACCGTCGGAGATTTTTCCGGCAACGCTGCCAAGATCATCAAGTTTTCCCGTCGCGCGCAAGCCAGTGGCGCTGCACTCGTTCTGTTTCCCGAACTGTCCGTCTGTGGTTATCCTCCGCGCGACCTGGTGGAGCGCTCCTCGTTTGTGGCTCGCAATCAGGAGACGGTCGAGCATATTGCGGCCGAAACGCACGGGATCTCGGTGATCTGCGGTCTGGTTACGCCTGCGGAATCGGAAACGGGCAAGTCGGTGATGAATTCCGCGGCGCTCTTGCAGGATGGCAGAGTGGCTTTTCTGCAGTCGAAAATGTTGTTGCCCACCTACGATGTCTTCGACGAAATGCGCAATTTCGCGCCGGCAAAAAGCCAGAGCTTGTTTTCATTCTGCGGGAATCGCGTGGCGCTTACCATCTGCGAAGATGCGTGGAACGATAAGCTGTTCTGGCCTAAGCGGCTGTACACGGTCGACCCCATCGAGACGCTGGTAAAGGCGGGCGGCAACATTGTTTTGAACATTTCTGCCTCGCCCTTCTGGATCGGCAAACGCGAGGTGCGCCGCGATATGCTGGCCGCCATCGCCCGCCACCATAAGGTTCCGGTGGCGATGGTGAATCAGGTCGGCGGCAATGACAGCCTGATATTTGACGGGTCCAGCATCGTTCTCAACGCCGAGGGAAAAATCATTGCACAAGGGTCTTCGTTTGAAGAGGACCTGATTTTTTTCGATTCCAACGCTCTCGTGGGCGAGTTGCACACACAGATGGAAGGCGAAGACGCCAGCGTGTACGCGGCCCTGGTATTGGGCACGCGGGACTACATGGGGAAATGCGGATTTCAAAAAGCGATCGTCGGCCTGAGCGGCGGGATCGATTCGGCGCTGACTGCCGTGATTGCCGCGGATGCGGTTGGCCCGGAAAATGTGATTGGCGTGGGCATGCCGGGACCGTATTCTTCGCCGGGTTCCATTGAGGATGCGCGCACGCTGGCGAAGAATCTCGGCATACGCTTCGAGCTGATCTCCATTGATGGCGTGTTCGAAGCCTACCGGCAGGCTTTGAAAGAAGTGTTCGCAGGCCAAAAGGAAGATACAACGGAAGAGAACCTGCAGTCCCGTGCGCGGGGGACGTTGCTGATGGCGCTCTCCAATAAATTCGGGGCCATTGTGCTCTCCACCGGCAACAAAAGCGAACTGGGAGTGGGCTACTGTACACTTTATGGAGATATGGTGGGGGGGCTGGCGGTTATTTCCGATGTGCCGAAGACGCTGGTCTACCGGCTGAGTCATTATGTGAATTCGCGCCGGCCGGTGATTCCGCAGGCTACGCTGGAGAAGCCGCCCTCGGCGGAGTTGCGGCCCGACCAGAAAGATAGCGACTCACTGCCGCCCTACGAAATTCTGGACGCGGTGCTTGAGGATTACGTGGAAGAGGCGCATTCGGTGGAACGCATCGCGGCCGATCATGGTTTTGATATCGAAGTGGTGCGACGCGTAGTCCGTATGGTGGACCGCGCAGAATACAAGCGCCAGCAGGCAGCGCAGGGAATCAAGATCTCTCCCAAGGCATTCGGCTTCGGCCGCCGATTCCCGATCGCTGCGAAGAGCGAGGTTTGAAAGTATTTTTAGATTCGTCCGCTGTGCCAGCTTCAAAAACATTCTCTGAGAAGTTGAAATCGAAAGGAAACCATGCGCCCTTTTCTCAAGTCGATTCTTATCCTGGTGCTAACCGGCGGACTGGCTGCCGCGCAATCTTCTGCTGCGAAATCGCCGGATAAGCCTGCCTCGGCAGCCGTTACTCTTCCTTCCGATGCCACGGTGGATTCGTTCCTCGAGCAAACTTTTGGTTACCAAGCCGGGCTGAGCTGGAAGATTTCTAGCATCAAGCCGGCGCCGGTGCCGGGACTGGCACAGGTTGACGTGGTTCTCGCCAGTCCTCAGGGGCAGCAGTTGAGCCGGTTTTACGTTACGGCGGACGGCGAGCACGCCGTTGTGGGCGATATTATTCCGTTCGGTGCCAAGCCGTTCGAGCCGGTCAGGAAAACGCTGGAGAAAGGAATTACCGGGCCTTCGCGCGGACCGAAAAATGCTCCGGTCACGATTGTGGAGTTTGGCGATCTGCAATGTCCGGCTTGCAAAGCGGCGCAGCCGGGGATTGAGGCGCTGGTTGCAGCGGAACCGAATGCGCGCTTCGTCTTCCAGAATTTTCCTCTGGAGATGCACAACTGGGCTGCCAAGGGAGCGGCCTATGCCGACTGCGTGGGACAGGCATCGAATGAGGCTTTCTGGAAGTTCGTGGCGAAGACGTATGAAACGCAATCCGATATTACGGCCGAAAATGCCGATGAAAAATTGACGGCGCTGGCTGACGCTTCCGGCGTGAAGGGCGCGGAGATCGCAGGATGCGCCACTACGCCGGTCACGAAAGCGCATGTGGATGCGTCCATTGCGTTGGGGAAAGCGGTGAATGTGACCGGCACGCCCACGCTGTTTATCAACGGCCGCAGCATTGGAAATGTGAGTCAAGTCCCGGCGGAAACGCTGAAGGGATTAGTGGATTTTGCGGCGAAGCAAGGTAAGTGAAGCGCTAGTTCTGGGTGACCCAAATTTCATTCGTCGTATAGCCACGATTGGCCACCACGTGCGGCGTGATCATGATCAGCAGTTCGTCATCTTCTTTCATGCGATTGTTGTCGACCAGGGCTTGATTTAAACCGGGGATAGCGGCGACGCCAGGGATACCGCTGATGGTGTACTCGTCGTTGGTGGTGATTTCGCCAGCAATCACGGCAGGCTCGCCATCCTGAAGGCGTATGCTGCCCTGATATTCCTGGTTGCTGATCACCGGCACTCCATTCGCGCTGCTTCCGGCCAGGGAGCGCAACTGCAACTCAAGCTTCAGGCTGACCTCCCGGTCGCCGTGAATGACAGTGGTGGCCTTGATGTTCAATCCCAGATCCTCGTAGCTGACCGAAGGGAACGGCGGAACGTAACTCTGATTGCCCAGCACCTTGGAGATCGCCGCTGAATTGTAAATGGGAGCGTAGGAAGCATTCAGGATAGGATAGCGCTCTCCAACATGGAAGGTGGCTTCTTTGCCTTGTCCCGCGCGCAGCGTCGCATTGGTCAAGCTGCGCGCCCAGGATTCATTGAGAGAAAGAGCCGTGGTCAAGTGATCCAGGCTGACTCCGGAAAAGGTGAGGCCGCCGCCGAAGGTGGCTAGCGGCTGGCTGAAAATCCCGCTCGTCTGTCCCTGCAGTTGCGCCAACAGGCCGGAAAGCGCCGAGCTTCCGGCCGCATTGATGCCCCCGGAAGAAATCAACTGGTTGACCAGCGACGAGATGCTCTGCCCGCCCAGTGCGGCCAGGGCAGCGACGGGAATGTTGTACAGATTAAAAGTATCGGGAATGTGCATGCCGATGTCGCGGGTGAAGTTGTGGTCGATTTCGTAGACCTTGATATCAAGTGAGACCTGCGGACGATCGGTGGTCAACTGCTGGAGTAGCCGTGTGCAGGCGTGCAGCGTGGCCTGAGGTGCGCGGACTTCGACGGTTCCAATTTGCCCTGAACTTATTTTCTGGAAGTCGCAGATGTTGCGCAACGAAGTGACCAGTTCGGTAGCTTCCTGCGGAGAGCTGGCGCCGGGCACAATAAAAGTGGCGAGCGACATGCGGTCAAACTGTTTGTGATTCTCGGGATTGTCGGCCGCCAGCAGCAACTGGTGAGTGTCGAGCGCGGTCCACATGGTTTTGCTCACGCGGCATGCCAGGTTGAGCGCGGTGAAGAAGTCGACATTATCCACATAAAAGCGGACGGCTTTGGTCTGCACCGAATCGTCGAATTCTGCGCTTACTCCGTAGGCCGATGCGAGTTCCGTGAAAAGGCCGCGGACGTCGCCGCGATAGTGAAACGTTGCCAGCTCGGTCTTCGGTTCCAGATGGATTTCGCCTGACTCGGCCACCAAAGACGGGACCCCGACTGGTGCGGGACCGGATGCGTCAACCAGCAAGGCATTGGCAAGGCGCTTCTGCAGGTAGTCATTGTCAGGGTCGAGCTTCAGGGCGGCGCGATACTCAGCCACGGCTTGGTCGCGCTGGGCGTTGGCCAGGAGCGCGTCTCCGCGCTCGGTGTGCTGAAAGACCAATTGCGACTTCGCGACTTCCCGTGCGGAAAAGAAATGGGTATCGTTCGGAGCCAGCCGTGAGGCTTCGTCGAAGGCAGCGAAAGCTTCCGGCAACTGGCTGCGCTTTTCGAGTTTCAGTCCGTGAGCGTAAGCGTTGCGGGCTTCCTTGAGATCCTGCTTCGAAGCCAGGCAGTTGATGCCGCCGGGAACTCCGTTACCGCAGGAGATGGCCGGGGGATCGATTGCGCTATCGGCGGCAAGCGCGGGAAGGCCGACGAGCGCCGCCATAAAACAAGCCGACAGGATGAGCCGCAGCCAACGCATTCGCTCGATTTTACCTTGCCCCGAGGCTTCCGCAGATAACTAATGGTACCCGGCCCTTCGGTGTTCGCCGGCTGTCGCCGGGTGATTGCCGGGGGGAGCGAAAGCGCAGATAGAACGGTGACTTGGCGTGGACTTGCAGGACGTTCATGCGACCCAAGACTCAGCTGAGCATGAGCCGCTCAATGTCGCGGGCCTTGCCGGTCTTTTCGTCGCAGTCGATCACCACGGCGCAGAGGCGGACGTCGCCCGTGGCGGGCTCGAAGCGTACCGGCATGCCGTTGAGGAATTTGTTGACCACCAGCTCTTTTTTGACTCCGATCACGCCGTCATAAGGGCCGGTCATACCGACGTCAGTAATGTAGGCCGTTCCATTGGGCAGGACTCGTTCGTCCGCGGTGGGGACGTGCGTATGCGTCCCGACGACGGCGGTAACTCGGCCATCGAGATACCAGCCCATGGAAATTTTTTCGGATGTGGCTTCGGCGTGGAAATCCACGAAGATGATTTTGGCCTCGACCTGTTTCAAAAGCTGGTCGGCGATGCGAAAGGGATCATCGTTCGAAGCCATGAACACGCGTCCCTGAAGGTTGATGACGGCATAAGGAATCTTTGCTTTCTGTCCCTGATAGAGGCCCCAGCCGGGCATATCCGCGGGATAGTTTGCCGGACGCAGAACGCGGCGCGCCGGCCCGTGGCCGTTGCCTTCGACCATCTGGAAATAATCCAGAATCTCGCGCTTATCCCAGACATGGTTGCCGGTGGTGATGACGTCGATATTCAGCTCAAACAGTTCCTCGGCCAGCGCGGGCGTGATGCCGAAACCAGCGGCCGAGTTCTCGCCATTGGCGATGATCAGGTCAATGGCTTGGTCGCGGACAATGCCCGGCAACCGGTCCTTCACTATGTTGCGGCCGGGCCGTCCGAAAATATCGCCGATGAAGAGAATTCGCATGCTTGGCGGCCCAGCTGGATCGATTAGTCCAGAAAAAAGGGCGAAACCTGATGGTAACACCAAGGCTTCGGAGGAAATCCGGGGTATCCGCGGGGTACGCCGACGGGCTCTCAAATAAATCAGTAGTTCTCAAACCTGTAAGCTCTGGCGAAAGTTTCCTCCCGCGTGTGATATCTCGTGAATGACTAAAGCCAGCCAACTATCAATAGCTCGAAGTGGAAGGACGAAGCTCGTGGCTTTCGCCAGCCTGGCGTTGCTTGCAGTTTGCGTGGCACAGGCGCAGAACCCCTCGACGAGTCCAAATGGATTCGGGATGCGGTCTTTCGGACAATCGGAAAGCGTCGACGGGGAAAGCTCGCTGACCCTGACGACTCTGAGGTTTTCAGAAACCAGTGTGGTCGGAGGCGAGTCGACCACAATTACGTTGAGCCTGGCGAATCCAGCGCCTGCCGCTGGGGCAAGGATTTCGCTGAGCAGTTCCGACCCCAAGGTGGTACTAACTCCGGCGAGCGTTCGAGTCGAAGGTGGTGAAACGAGCCTTAGTTTTCCGATTTCCACTTATGCAGTAGCAGCCGCGGAGTCGATTACAATTCGGGCGCAATATGGCGCTGCGACCGTGAGCGCCGATCTTTCGGTCCTTCCGGCGACAGCAGCTTCCTTCACGGTAAGCGTTCGGCCTGCCACTGTGACCTTGGAGCAGGGGAAATCCGGTTCGGTTACGGTGACCAGCAAAGTGGATAGCGGGTTCGATCATTCGCTGCAATTGAAAGCCTCTGGCGAGCCCGCCGGTGTAAAGCTGACATTGAATCCGAAAGTGATACCCGCGCCGGGTTCCGGGACCTCCAAGTTGAGCATCAGCGTGGGGAGCAGCGTGCCGGCCGGCAGTTATCCGCTGACGATCACCTCGAGCGAGGGGGGCGATTCGGCCTCGGCCAAAACGACCTTGAAAGTGACTAACAGCTCTGGCAATCCGGACGCGACGTTCAAAGGCTGCTGGTACAAGCAAGGCGGCCACAGCTATCAGGCGGTCGACTTCTCGCTGGGCAATCCGGGAACGTATTCCTTCAACGCGGTCCTCTACTACGGGACAACTTGTAATGCCAACGATGTTGCGGATCAAATTGGATTTGGAGAGTTAATCGATTTCGGCGGAGAGGGATGGACCTTCTGGTTCTCGGCCTTCGCCGATCAAAGCGATATGTCGGCGTTGTGGTACGTGGGAGCGGATAGCTCGCAGTGCGTTAATTATGAAACCGTGCCGGATTGCTGATTGCCGAGAATGGGCCACTCCCGCGCGATCAGACAATGTTCACTGCGCCAGCTCCGCGGTTCGTAGAAAGTCGTAGTTCCCGGCTGGATTCAATTGCAGATTGCGCACGCGTTTGTTGTGAACAAGAACATTATCCAGATACCAGAGATCGATGTAAGGCAGCTCGTTGGCGAGGATGAGCTGCAATTCGGCGTAGGTTGACTTGCGTTTGGTCTGATCGACTTCGCGGCGCGCCTGGTCGATCAGGGCGTCAACGTTGGGATTCGAGTAGTAGCCCCGGTTTGCGCCGTTCGGCGGAAATTTTGCGGAGTGAAACGCGTATTCGAAGATATCCGGATCCTCATTGCCGCCGATCCAGCGCAGGCTGTAGAGCTGAAATGCGCCGTGGGTTACATCGGCGAAGAATGTAGCGAACTCGAAAGTGCGAATGTCGAGCACAATGTCCACTTCGCGCAACTGCTGCTGCATGACGGCGACCATCAGACGGGTGTTCTCATCAGTAGAAGTCTTCATGGTGAGATGAAAGCGCACACCGTTAACTTCGGGGTATCCGGCCGCGTCGAGCAACTTTTCCGCTTTGCCGGGATCGTGATCATAGACGGGGACGTTGCCGTCGTAGGCCCAACTCTGCGGAGGCAAGATGCTGCGGGCTGGTTGCGCCTCGCCGCGCCAGAGATAATCGATGATCGGCTGGCGGTCGAGAGCATAGGCGATGGCCTGGCGCACACGGGTATCGCGCAGGATCGGATCGCGAAGATTGAATCCCATGTAAGCCAGCACGGTTCCCGGAGCGTGTTCGACTGCGAGCGAAGGATTGCGCTCGAGGGTAAGCACGGTATCCGGCGTGAGCGCATTGATCGTGGCGTCGGCGCTGCCCTTACGCAATTCAAGGGCGCGTGTAGTCGCATCGGGAACTACAGCGAAACGCACGCGAGCGAGCTTCGCCTTCTGGCCCCAGTAATCGTCATTGCGTTCGATGATGACTTCCTTGTCGGTCTCGGCGCTGACGAACTTGAACGGTCCGGAGCCGATGGGATGCGTGGATATTTCGCTTCCGCTGCCAAAGGGAACGATGCCCATCGCGCCGTCGGAAAGATTCCACAGCAAAGTGGCGAAGGGTTCCTTCATGTGAAAGATCACGGTGAAATCGTCGGGCGCATCGATGTGATCGACGAAGCGATAAACCGCGGCTTTGGTGCTGCGAACTTTGCCTTGAAGCAGGGAGTCGAAGGTCCACTTCACATCGCGCGAGGTGAGCAGACGCCCGTCATGAAACTTAACTCCGTGATGCAGGTGGAAAATATAGGTGAGAGGATCGGGAACTTCCCAGCGCTCGGCAAGTCCGGGCGCGACATCTAGATTGTCTCCACGCGAGAGTAGATCGTCGAAGATGAGGTTATCGATGCGCTCTGACTGTGCATCGACCCCGATTCGTGGATCGAGATTCGTGGGGCTCGATTCAATCAGCATCACCAGCGTGTTGGGATCAGGCTTACTGGAGCAGGCTGAGAGCAACAGTGTGAAGGCAAGGGCGGCGAGCGTGACGAACGCCTTCCAACTGGGTTCTTGAAGCACCGTTCGATTCATTCCAGTCCGGCTGCCATTTGATAGAGGGTGTTCACAGTTTTCCAATTGCGGGTGGTGGCGCGGACGGAGAGCAGCTTTTCAAACGCATTATTGGAGAGCTTTGTCTCGCCGTATCCACCGGGACAATAAAGATAAATAGCTTTGCGCGAGTGGCGAAACTGGTCTCCGCCTGCGGGCAGCTTCCCCAATGTTTGCACAGCGGAGGACGCCGGAGCTTGCGACAGAAAAGTGACGTGCAACTTTGTGCTGTCGACCCCAGCTTGCGTCACAAAAGGATTGTTCTGAATAATTTCGCCCATTTCCTTTGCGGCCAGCGAAATGACCGGTACGGTGAAACCAAAGTCGGAGAGAATTCGCTTTTCAATCTTCTCGCAAAGTTTCGCGGCTGAGCTTTCTTTGCAGCGAAAACCACGTTCCCGCTTTGTATATAGGTTTGCACCTGTTCCAAGCCGAGCGCCCTCAGGGAAGTTCGAAGAGACTCCATCTTCATCCGATTGTGGGTGACGAGGTTGACCCCGCGCAGCATGGAGATAAAAGTCTGCATGTTTTAAGGATACGAGATTTTTCCCAGAATCGCTGCGCGTTTGGCGCCGGTCGCAGAAGGCACGCTGGAAGGTTGCAACTGCCACGTTTCATGCGCCAGGATGGCGAAGGCCACGGCTTCTTTCGCCACCGAAGGCAGGCCAAACTCATCGGAAAATCGCAAGCGCAATCCGAGTGGCGCGAACTCATTGGTCAACATGGTTACGAGAGTGGAGTTTTTCGCGCCGCCTCCGGAAAGAATCATCTCTTGAAACACGGGCTTTCGCGAGGGGCCTGATTTTTGCGCGGCATAGCGCTGCACGGCGTGGGCAATTGACTTTGCGGTTAGAGCGGTAGCTGTGGCTACGGCATCCCGCTTGGGTTTGCAGCGTCGCAGAAAATCGCGGACGAACTCACGGCCGAATTCCTCCCGGCCTGCGGTCTTGGGAGGATCTCTGCGGAAGAAATCGCGCCGCAACAATTCCTGGATGACCGGCGCGAGAACTTTTCCGGAAGCGGCGATTCTTCCGCCGCGGTCGAAGGGCAGTCCAAAGAGTTTTTCGGTGACAGCATCGATCACCATGTTGCCGGGACCGGTATCGAACGCCACCACATCCGTCGCGGCTGCGCCCGCGGGGATCATTGTAAGGTTTGCGATGCCGCCTATGTTCTGAACGATTCTTCCGATGTGCGCATCGCGAAACAACAAGTAGTCGAGGAAGGGAACGAGCGGAGCGCCCTTGCCGCCGGCTGCCATATCGGCCGGTCGAAAATCTGAAACTACGGGAGCGCCGACTCGCGCGGCAACGATCGCGCCCTCGCCTGTCTGCCAGGTAGCCGCAATCCTGCGGCCCAGAAAACGCTGTGGCTCGCCCTGGTGATAGAGAGTCTGGCCGTGGCATCCGACTAGATCCACCTTCACGCGGAATTGCCGCTCGGTAGCCAGCACCGCATCAGAATAAAGTTCGCCGAGCAGGAAATTCAGGCGGGAGAGATCGGCTACACTCGCTTGCGAGGCATTCATCGCCGCCAGCACTGCCGCACGAACTTTCTTTGGGTAAGAGAATTCGGCGTGGCCGAGCAATTGAAAACTTGCGTGAGAGTGAGTCGATTTGCGCAAGGCGAGATGTTCATTCATCCGCACCAAAGCGACATTGATGCCGTCCGCAGATGTTCCGCTCATTACTCCGGCGACGATCATGCCCTGCTTTTTCATGCTCGCGTCCGTCGCGTATTCTGCTTGGGTTCATTCTCGGTTCGGATCAGACCTTGCAGGCGCACTTGTTCGCCGAATTCCCAGAGCTTTCGAGAGAGCCTCTCGACCGTACTGCTTGCAGGGATTTTTGTCCTGCCGAGCAAGTTTGCTGACTTTTTCTTGAAGGCCAGAACTCGCCGTACGGAGTCCGCGACGCGCTTGGCGAACTGTGGTTCGCGTTCTGTGGTTTTGATGAGCGCGTCGTAAGCTTGCGCGATGTGGTCTTCGCGGTGGCATACGAGGCACAAATCTCCTCCTGCGCGGATGTGTTCGACAGCAGCCTCGCCCGCAGACGCAGCCGATAGGACCGCGCCCATTTCCAGATCGTCGGAGACGATAAGGTTGCGGTAGCCGATGCGTTTGCGCAGAATGTCGGTGATCCACGTTTTTGAGAGCGAGGCTGGAGTCTGATCGTGGGTCACAGCGGGATACGCCGCATGCGAAACCATCACCATCGGCAACTGAGCACGGAGCGCGCGGTACGGGAACAGGTCCTCCGCCCATAGCTTTGTCAGGGCCTTCTGAATTATTGGTAGCTCGTGATGGCTGTCGAGTTTGCCTTCGCCCAGCCCGGGGAAATGTTTGCCGCACCCTAAAACTTTGGAAGTGCGAAGGCCGGCGAGAAATTCACGGGCGTAAGCCACGGTTTCGCGCGGGTTCGCCGAGACCGCGCGCGAACTCATTACGCTGCGCGAGGCAAGGAAGGCGAGATCGAGCACGGGAGCGAAGTCAACATTGAATCCAAGGGCGTGGCAGTTTTCTCCGATCAACTGGCCGTGCTTGCGGAAAAGTTTGCGGTCGCCGGTGGAGAATACATCGGCAGCCGAGGGTGCTGGTCCGAGCGCGTCGCGGAATCGATCGACGCTGCCACCTTCGAGGTCGACGCAGGTGAACAGCGGCGTGGAAACGCATTTCTGGCAATCGCGCAGGAGGCGCCATGTCTGCTCAGCGCTCTTGACGTTGCGTGCGAACAGGATCACTCCTGCCGGCTGCAGTCGCGTGAGCAGGGAGCGAAGGCGCGGCGTCATTTCTGTGCCGTCGAAGCCGACGATCAAGAGTTGGCCGACACTGTCGTTCAACCTGGATTTCTGCGATCCCACGTTCATCTCAGATTTCCTTCTTCAGTTCCGCCAGCAAATTGAGCGCCTCCAGGGGCGTGAGCCGGTTCAAGTCTACCGCGCGCAACTTCTCCAGCACCGGCTGTGAGATCGGCGTAAAGATGGTTAGCTGCGTTGGCGGAGGCGACGCTCCGGGCGATAGATGCTCCGTTAGTTCGTGCTCGGCCGATTCATGCTCGGTCAGTACCTCACGGGCGCGCGTAATCACTTCATTCGGTAGGCCTGCCAGCTTGGCGACTTCGATGCCGTAGCTGCGGTCGGCGGCGCCGGGCTCGACCTTGCGGAGAAAGACGATGCCGCCTCCGGTTTCCTTTACCGAGACGTGATAGTTTTTCACACCGGTAAGCTGGTCGGCCAGTTCTGTAAGTTCGAAATAGTGAGTAGCGAATAAAGTCTTCGCGCGCACGCGGGCATGGAGATATTCGATGGCGGCCCAGGCGATGGCGAGACCGTCGTAGGTGGAGGTGCCGCGGCCAACTTCGTCCAGCAGGATGAGCGAGCGCGCAGTTGCGGTGTGCAGAATCGCCGCCGTTTCCGTCATCTCGACCATAAACGTGGAGCGGCCGCGCGCGAGATTGTCGCTGGCCCCGATGCGAGTAAAGACGCGGTCGACTACGCTGAGGCGCGCCGAACGTGCGGGAACGAATGAACCCATTTGCGCGAGGATTACGATCAACGCGGTTTGCCGCAGGTAGGTCGACTTGCCACCCATGTTGGGTCCGGTTAGCAGAAGGATCGTGTGCGTGGACGCGTTCAGATAAAGATCGTTGGGGACGAAGCGCTCGCTGCCGCCGGCCATCTCCTGCTGTTCGATCACGGGGTGGCGGCCTTCGATGATTTCGAGATCGCCGGCATCTCCTTCCGTCGAAGCCAGGAGTTGTGGCCGGCAATAATTTCGCAGCGCCGCGATGTGGGCCAGCGAGGACAGCACGTCCACTTCGGCCAGCGCCAGAGCCGTCTGGCGGATGCGCTTCGCCTCCGCGGCGATAGCGGTGCGTAACTCGGTGAAGAGGCGCCGCTCGATTTCGACAATTTTTTCCTGGGCGTCGAGAATTTTGGCTTCGTATTCTTTCAGCTCAGGCGTGGTGAATCGTTCCGCCCCGACCAGAGTTTGTTTGCGTTCGTAATCCTGCGGAACGAGGTGCAGGTTCGGCTTCGAAACCTCGATGTAGTAGCCGAAGATGGAGTTGAACTTCACCTTGAGCGAGCTAATTCCGGTGCGCCCGCGTTCTCGGTGCTCGATCTGCGCCAGCACTTGCTTGCTGTTTCGGGAGAGCTCGCGCAGTTCATCGAGGTCGCGGTCGACTCCGGCAGCGATGACGCCTCCATCGGCAAAGCTCAATGGCGGTTCGGGGACGATAGTTTTTTCGATGCGGTCGCGCAGGTCGGTGAGTTCGTCGAGCGATGAGTGCAGAGTTTTAAGCCGCTCGGCCGCCAACTTCGAGAGGGCCTGCTTGATGGCCGGAATCTTTGCCAGCGACGCGGCCAAAGCCAATACATCCCGCGGATTCGCAGTTTCCAAGGTTACGCGACTGAGCAGTCGCTCGAGGTCGAGGACGCCATCGAGGGCGCGACGCAATTCTTCGCGGGCGATGGTTTCGTTTACGCCGGCTTCTACGGCGTCCAGGCGGGCATTGATCTCGGCCAGATCGAGCGATGGCCGCAGAAGCCACGCGCGGAGCAGACGCTTGCCCATGGGAGTGACGGCAGCGTCGACGGAGCGAAACAGTGTGACGCCTGCGTCGGTTCCGGCAAACAGCGGCTCGATCAACTCCAGGTTGCGAACGGTGACGGCGTCGAGCACCAGACAGTTCTGGCGCTCATACCAGCCGATGCGATCGACGTGAGTGAGCGATCCGCGCTGGGTGGAGCGAACATAGTAGAGAATGGCGCCGGCAGCGGCGGCCGCGGCCGCGCGACCCGCGAGTCCGAATCCCTCCAGCGACAGAACACCGAAATGATTCTCCAGCAGCGGGATCGCATGGTCGGGTGCGAAGATCCAGTCGTCGAGCGGAGTTTCGGTACAGGTGGCTCCGGAAGCGCGTGGCTGTGGAGCTGAACCTCGGCTCGACTTTTCCTGACTGATCTTTTCCTGACTGATTTGGTCCCCGTTGTTTTGCGCGTCGAACAACGGCGCTGCTGATCCGTACAGGAGTTCCTTGGGGCGTAGTTGCTCCAGTTCTTCCCGCACGCGCCGCATTGCGGCTTCTCCGGCAAACTCCGTGGCGCGGAATTCTCCAGTGGAAAGATCCAGGGCGGCGAAGCCTACGCGATCGCCGACCTGCGCGAGCGCGGCCAGGAAATTATTTTCTTCTGAACCCAGCAGGGAATCCGCAGCGGTGCCAGGCGTGACGACTCGCGTAACCTCGCGGCGAACCAGTTTCGTGCCAATTTGTTTCCTGGCCAGCCGCGGATCTTCCATCTGCTCGCAGATGGCCACCTTGAAGCCTTTGCGAATCAGTTTGCCGATGTACGCTTCCGCCGCGTGATGGGGAACTCCGCACATGGGCACGGCGATGCCTTTTTCTTTATTGCGTGAGGTCAGCGTGATCTGCAGTTCTTTGGCTGCGACGATGGCATCGTCAAAGAAGAGTTCGTAGAAATCGCCCAGCCGGAAGAATAGAAGCGCGGTGGGATGTTCCTTCTTGACGGCGGCGTATTGCCGCATCAGCGGAGTGGAGGGCTCGGTCATTCTTTCGGTCAGCAGCGGGCTTGGCGCGGATTATAACAAAGCCCCGCTCGGCCCTTGTGATCCCGCGCACATGGCTAAAGCGAAATCCTAGTTGACGCCGCTTCTTCCAGAGTGTTTAGCTGAGGCATGGAACTGCGCAAAGATCCGATCACTCGTTCCTGGGTAATGACGGGAGACGACCCAGTCGAGCATAGCCCGCGTCCTGAGACGGCCTGCCGTTTTTGTCCCGATGCCGCCAACGCCACGCAGTTGATTTCTTCAGTCCCGAGCGCGGGAGCGTGGTCGGCGAGATCGGTGGTGCACCCGACTCCGCTGTATCACATCGAAGGCGAACCAAGCCGGCGTGGGGACGGCATCTATGATCGCATGAGTTCGGTGGGCGCTCACGAAGTTCTGGTGGAGAATCCCCGGCACGACCGCCATTTGTGGAGTGCCAGCGACGATGAGATCGGACAGTTTTTGCGCCTGGCCGCCGAACGCATTTTGGACCTCAAGCGCGATCCGCGTATCAAATATGTGAGCTTTTTCAAGGATTACGGCAAGAACGCGGGACAGGAATTCAGCCATCCGACGTCGCAGATCACGGCTACGACGTTCGTACCGCGGCGCGTGCTTTACGAACTGCGGGCCGGGCGCGAATATTTCGTCAGCAAGGAACGCTGCGTCTTTTGCGACATTCTGACGCAGGAGGAGCGCCAGGCCGCACGCGTGATCGAGGCCCGCGGAGATTATCTTGCCATTGGGCCTTACGCGCCTCGCGTGCCCTACGAAACCTGGATTTTGCCGCGCAATCACGAGGCATCCTTCGAGCGCACCGGATTGACGAAGCCGGGATTGCGAGTGAATCTTGCGGCACTGCTGCGGCGAACGTTGCAGCGGGTACGCACCTTCACGGAAGATTTCCATCTGGTGCTGCACACCTCGCCCAACAGCCTGCATCCCTCGAAAACTCTGGGATACTGGAAAACGATCGACGAGGATTATCACTGGCACATTGAGATCATGCCGGTACTTGCGACCAAGGCACGTTCGTACACTTTCAAGGAAGTGTATTACTCGCCGGTGAGTTCGGAGACAGCGGTGAGGCAGATGCGCGAGGCAAAGATTGACGGGTGAATTATCCCGGGTTTCTGCTTGCCGATTATCTGGGGCTGGCTGAGGGTCTGCAGGATTTCCCGACTGCTACAATCCTGGCCTCAGGAGATGCCCGTTGAAACCTCTAGCCTGCGTTATTCTATTTCTCGCAGCGTCCTTCGCCCAGACCGCCAGTAATCCGCCAGCTGGAGCCCAGAGAAACGAAAAGCAGAAAGTTCTCTGGCAAAAACTCGATGCCAGTATCCGCGATGTGGATGCTCATCTAGACGGCGTGATGGGCGTCGCGATTGAAGACCTCACCACCGACGATCAATACCTTCTTCACGAAAATGAAGTTTTTGCGCAGGCCAGTTCCATCAAAATCACAGTCCTGGCCAATCTGTATCTACAGGCACAGCAGGGCAAGCTGAAACTCAGCGATCTGTACACGGTTCAGTCCTCTGACCTCGTTCCTGATAGCGACATCATGGGCGGACTCACGCCCGGCGTTACTCGCGTCACTTTACGCGATCTCGCGACCATGATGGTCGCCGTCAGCGACAATTCTGCGACTAACGTGCTGATCGACCGCGTGGGCATGGACAACGTGAATGCCATGCTGGATTCGCTCGGGCTTGAGCATACTCGCCTGCGGCGGAAAATGATGGACCTCGAAGCTGCCAAGCGGGGCCGCGAAAATATTTCCACGCCGCGCGAAATGATGCGGCTGCTCGAGGCAATCTACCGAGGCAAAGTTCTGAACAAGGAATCGACGGCTGACTTCTTCAAGCTTCTGAGCAGCGGTAAGGATTCGTGGATTCCGCGCGATCTGCCCGCAGATGTGAAGATCGCAAACAAGCCGGGCTCCCTCGAGGGAGTGCGGAACGATTCCGGGATCGTCTTTGTCGAGGGTCGGCCCTATGTGATCTGTGTGATGACGGCGTACTTGGCGAATGAGCGCGACGGCGAAGCCGCCATCAGCAAAGTTTCCTTGGCGGCCTGGAGAATGTTCGATCGCCTCGGCCGTGCGTCGGAGTATGGCAGAGTTGTATCGCCGGGGAATGGAAGCCGGTAGGGAAGCTGCTAAGGTCTGCCGCCGGAGTGGCGCAGTAACCGGCTGACGTCATTATTATTTCGTGCAAGCGCCCAGGTAAGGGCAGTGTAACCGTTCCGGCTGCGCAGGTTTACGTTCGCACCGGCTGCGAGGAGCGCTTTCACCAGATCCGGACCTGTCTTAGGATTTTGGCAGGCGAGCATCAACGCGGACTGCCCGTCTTGGTCCAGGGCATTGACGCTGGCGGCGGTCATGTCTGCCAGCAGTTCCCGTACAGTCTTCAGGTCGCCCTGGGCCGCCGCCCGCATGAGCGGGGTTTGATCAGGATCTTCGAGAGTTTCGCCACCACTTCCGAGCCCCACGGGCCAGGCAATGGGAATCAGTCGAGTCACTTTGAGGTTGACATCGCCATTCATCTTCCGCCAATCGTTGAGTTTGAAATAGTTGCGCAACAGAGGCTGAATCTCGACTTGAACGATTGATTGCAACGCGGAACTTCCCGCTGAATGCCAGGCTCCTGACGCTTCGTCCCAGGTTTGCAGGTGAAAAGCAGTGAAACCATCGGCTGCATTCCATTCAAAATGCGCGTCCAGATTTCTGGTAAAGCCATCCGGAGCGACCCACACAAGAGTGCAGACGACCAGCAAAGCCGCAATCCCATAAGGCCAAGCTTGTCGACCGGAAAAACGGGACACGATGACGGCCACGGATCCGATCAGGGCCAGTGCCACGATCCACAAACCGGCGGCGGTGAGGAACGTACTCGCAGCGTTCCACCAGTGCACCCGCCAATCCAGGAAGCCGCTTTCATCAAAATGCCAGAAGGGATTGAGATAAAGGAGGGTCAGACCAAGGGCAAAGAGCACGACGCCCGCCTCCAGGCCGCTGATGGCCCAGCTCACGCGACGCACGTGCTTGGCAGTGGGATTGTGCACGGATCTCGACCAGACAGATGAGTATAGACACTGGAGAGAACGAGCGGGGAATCAAAGCTCAGCCCGACGCTCGCAGGAACCTAACCGATTACGCTTCCGCTACCTTGGCTTGCGAAGCGCTACTGCGTGTGCGTAAGAGTTTGCTCGCCGCTTCCGGGTCAAGGGGTGGGGAGAAGAAATATCCTTGCCCCAGATCGCAACCAAAGTCGCGGAGGTGTTCCCATTGTTTCGCGTTTTCAATGCCTTCCGCAATCACTTTCAACTTTAACTTGCGGGCCAGCAGAATGATCAACTCGACCGTGTCGCAAGTTACGCGGTCGGCGAGCATTCCGGAGATAAGGGAGCGATCGATTTTCAAGGCCTCGACGGGCAATTGCCGCAATCCGTTGAGCGAAGAGTTTCCTGTCCCAAAATCATCCAGGATCACGCCAATTCCCAGGTGCTTCAGGTAAGAGAGCACAGTCACCGTCAGCTTCGGATCGGTGGCTGCGACTTTCTCGGTCATTTCCAGCTGCAGACGCCAGGGGTCGGCGCCGGTTTCGCGAACGGCCGCCTGGAGCTCGTTCACGAAGCGTGCGTCGGCAAACTGCTTCGCCGAGAGATTCACGCTTACGGTGGCAGTGGCCATCGCGGGATCCTCGTACTTCCAGCTTTGCAGCTGCTTGCAAACTTCGAGAATGAGCCAATGCCCTGCGGCAGACAGCAGTCCCGTGTCCTCGGCGGCATCGATGAAATGATATGGCGAAATTAAGCCTTGCTGCGGATGCTGCCAGCGCAGCAGGGCTTCGAATCCGGTAATTTGCTTGCTCTCAAGCTGCATGATGGGCTGGTAATATACGCGAAACTGGCCGCGATCAATGGCTTCCCGCAGCTCGGCTTCCAGCTTGAGGCGGTTGACGGCGCGGGTGTGCATGGCCTCGTCAAAGACTTCACAACGAGAGCCTCCGAGAGCCTTGGCTCGACGCATGGCAACGTCGGCATCCTGCAGAACGTCTTCGGGCCGGACGTGGGTAATTGCACTCACCGCTATCCCCACGCTGGCCGAGGTACGAACTTCGCGATCCTGCACGACAAAAGGCGCGGCTAACGCCGAGAGGATGCGTTGCGCGACCCGCATCGCGTCGCTGGGATCGGACACGCCTTCCAGCAGGATGGTAAATTCATCTCCCCCCATGTGCGAGAGGATGGCGTTTCTCGTGGCCGAGTGCTCTGGGCGTGAGACTGTGTCCTCGTCTCGAAGGCTTGCCTGGAGGCGCCGGCCGATCTCGACAATTACCTGGTCGCCTACCGTTGGACCCATGGTGTCGTTGAATACCTTGAAACCATCCAGATCCACGAATAAGACGGCATACTGGCGTTCGGGACTGCGCTGGGCGCGCTCAAACAATTGCTGCAAACGGTCGAGGAACAGGCGGCGATTGGGCAGGCCGGTCAGAGCATCATGAAAGGAATTATGCTCGAGTTGTTCTTCCGCACGCTTGCGTTCGGTGACGTCGCGATTCACGATGACCAGCTTGGAGACGTCCCCATTTTCGTTCCGGATGGTGCCAGCCATGGATTCCAGAACCCGCCAGGTGCCGTCCTTATGACGGATTCGGTATTCCAATTTTCTACCGACTCCGGTGCTGCGCGCTTCGCGGGCTGCCTCTAGAACCTTGAAGCGATCGTCGGCGTGGATCTGGTCGAAGGCGGAGGTCTCTCCGAGTTCTGCGCCCGAGTAGCCGAGGATTCGCCGGTACGCCGGGCTGTTGTAAAGCCGGTTGCCCTTCACATCGACCAAGGCAATCATGTCAGCGGCGTTTTCGGTAACGATCTGGAACAACTCCTCGCGTTTTTTCGACTCGCGGTGAATCCGGTAGACGCGAACCTCCTGATAAACCAGGAGGATGGCGAAGGCGCCGAAGACGATCCATTGCCAGTGTTCGATCATGATTGCCGAAGAGTTCCCTCAAGAAAGATATCGGCGAATCGCGCAGGAGACTTAGTGAGCCCTGGCGTCAATCCGTCTCTGCGAGTCGGCGCCGTTTGTTCTCAAGCAGATACCCGTGCAGGACAAAGATCCGCACGAACGTTCATAATGTCGGCATGTCTCCCGATAAGATCCTCCGCCGCCTGAAGACCTACGCCGGCACGCAGGGGTACGTTTACCAGTACTACTTCGTTGGGAAGCGTGCTGCCCTGGCCGATGATCCGGAGGCTCCAGCCACGGAATTTGTTTTTGATGTCACCTCGGATCGCAAGCTGACCTACGCGGTCAGCGTCTTCTTGCCGGAAAAATCTGTGCAGGCGTGGGCGGCTGCTCACGCGCGGCCGCTGACCGATGCAGAGCAGTATGCCGCCGCCAAACTCCGCCTGTTCCGGGGCTTCGATGAGCTGGAGGATATGAAAACGCAGGGACGACGACTGGTAATTGATGCGGGGTTGCTGGAAGAAGCGCTGGGCAGCCTGGGCGTGGAATGACTATTTTGTGATTCAGATCACACTCCTCAGTGATGCCTGGCGTTTTCCTGCTGTAGGCTCTCCGCGCAGAATATAATGCGTGGAAAGAGATGGGGTTTCTGGGGACTGGAGAAGACGCTTACAAACGGACTCTGACTTGCATTAACCTCAGCGGACTCTAATACTTACCTAGCCTATGGCATTGCTTTGGTTGCGCTTCGCGCTGGCTTGTTACTTTATCGGGCTGATCTACGCTTTCTTTGCGCTCAGCCGCACCAGCGATCTTTTCAGCCGCATCGCGCTGCATGCCGCCAGCATGGGGATGGTCTTCCACTTCGTTTCGCTGGTCGAGCTTTTCCTTTCCGGGCAGGTGGTCTGGGCCTCGGTGCACAACGGCGAATCGCTGCTGGCGTTCTTTTCGATGACGTTCTTCATGATCATCTACGCCATTTATAAGACCACTTCGCCCGGTGTCGTCGTCTTTCCGATCGTGTTTTTCCTGACCTTCATTGCAGCGATTGACGAGCAGCCCGTGCTATCGACGTCGTTCGTGCAGCATAAGGGCTGGCTGATCGCACACATTATTTTGATCTTCACCGGATACGCCGCACTGGTTCTCAGCTTTGGAGCCAGCCTGCTGTATCTGCTGCAGGAGCGGCGCCTGAAGGCCAAGAAACCGAGCAGCCTGATCTCGTTCTTGCCCGCGCTGGAAGTGATCGACCAGATCGGCTATCGTTCCTTGCTGCTGGGCTTTCCGTTCATGACGCTGGGGCTGATTACCGGCTCGATCGTGGCCATGTCAACCTACGGGCATATCGACTTCGAGGATCCCAAGATCCTGCTGTCTATTTTGATGTGGGCTGTGTACATGATCATGGTTTTCACTCGCTGGAACTCGGGATGGCGCGGACGCCGCGCCGCAGTTCTCGCTACGTTTGCCTTCGTGGCCGCGATCGTGGCCTGGGCCGCGAACTACTTCTCCGCCATCCACAGGTTTGCCGCCTCATGAGATATCAGCTCATCGGCGTGAATCACAAGAGCGCGCCGCTCGAAGTGCGCGAGCGCCTGGCGATCCCCGAATCGCGCCTGCCCGATTGCTGCCGCGACCTTACGGCGCACCCGGGAATCGAAGAGGGAATGATCATCTCCACGTGTAATCGCGTGGAACTGGTGACTCATACCAGCAACGGCTCGGCCGACCTGCGCGGCTTTCTGCATGATCATTTTCATTTGACGGCGGAGGAACTCGACGCGCATCTGTACGAATTTCGTGAGAAAGATGCGGTGCGGCACATTTTCCGCGTGGCTTCCAGTCTGGATTCGATGGTGGTTGGCGAGGCGCAGATTCTCGGTCAGGTGAAAGAGGCTTATGCTACCGCCCGCGCCGTGGGCTCGGTGCGCGGACAGCTCGATCAACTTTTCACCCGTGCGTTTGCGGTCGCCAAACGAGTTCGGAGCGAGACCGCCGTGGGGTCGTCTTCCGTTTCCATCGCCTCGGTTGCGGTGGAACTGGCCAAGAAGATTTTCGGAACTTTGCAGGGCAAGAACGTTTTTATCGTCGGCGCGGGCAAGATGAGCGAACTCGCGGCCCGGCACCTGATGGCTCATGGCTGCGCGTCGATCTTCGTCGCGAATCGAACCTACGATCGCGCCATCGGGCTGGCGCAAAAATTCAACGGACAAGCCATCAAATTTGACGATCTCTACAATACCTGCGACAAAGCTGACATCGTCATCACCTCAACCGGCGCGCCCCACGCCATCTTCCGCCGCGAACATGGCGAGCAGTTTCTCGCCCGCCGCAAGAACAAGCCGATGTTCTTCATCGATATCGCTGTGCCGCGCGACGTTTCGCCGGAAATGGCCAAGCTCGACGGCATCTTTGCCTACGACATCGACGACCTGCAGCAGGCCGTGTCGAGCCACGTTGCGGATCGCCGCAAGGAAGCGGAGCTCGCCGAAGCCATCATCACCAGCGAAGTCGAGCGCTTCGAAGCCAAACTGCATACGCTGGACGTGGTGCCGACGATTGTTTCGTTGCAGGATCACCTGGAGACCATCCGCCAGGCGGAGATCGATCGCGTGCGCGGACGCATGGGTGCGCTGACTCCGGAACAAGAAATGGCGGTCGAAGCGCTGACTCGCGGCATTATCAACAAAGTCATGCATACGCCGATCACTACGCTGAAGACTGCGGCGCGCGAAGCGGAAGCGACCACCGTCATCGACGTAGTGCGGAGGTTGTTCAATCTGCACGACAAAGATAAAGATAAAGACAAAGACTTGGCAGCGCCCGACGCGGCGAAGAAAGAAGTGGGGACGCGTCACTGATGGCGAAGCTCCGCATCGGCTCGCGCGGCTCCCAACTTGCCCTGTGGCAGGCCAACCACATTTCCGCACTTCTTCGCGCGCGCGGCCACGAAGTCGAGATCGAAATCATCCACACCACCGGCGACAAGATTACCGACGTTGCTCTCGCCATGGTCGGCACCAAGGGCATGTTCACCAAAGAGATTGAGGAAGCTCTTGCCGCCGGGCGCGTCGATCTCGCCGTGCATTCTTTAAAAGATCTGCCCACCGAGCTTCCACCGGGATTCGAAATCGCCGCGATCACGGAACGACAAGATCCACGCGACGCCTTCTGCTCGCGCAAGTATGCAAAGGTTGAAGACCTGCCACAAGGCGCGCGGGTGGGCACGTCCAGCTTGCGACGGCAGGCACAACTCAAGGCCATTCGTCCGGATCTCGACATTCATCCCCTGCGCGGCAATGTCGACACCCGGCTGCGCAAGCTTGAGCAGGGGGAATACGATGCCATCATCCTCGCGTCGGCGGGACTGAAGCGCTTGGGTAAGACGGAATTGATCAAGCAGATCATCCCCGCGGAAATCATGTGCCCCGCTGCTGGACAGGGTGCGCTGGGTATCGAAATCCGCGAAGGCGATTCCGCCACGCGTAAGCATCTCGAGTTCTTGAACGACCCTGCCGCTCGCGCTGCCACTACCTGCGAACGAGCTTTGCTTAACCGGCTGGGCGGAGGCTGCCAGGTTCCGATCGGCGCCTTCGCAGAAATGCGCGATGGAAGATTGCATCTTGAGGCCATCGTTGCCGATCCCGACGGTTCCAAGCTTCTGCGCGAATCGCGTGACGGTCATCTCAACCATCCCGAAGAACTCGGTAACGCTGTGGGCGATACATTGCTTAGTCGCGGCGGCGACGAAATCCTTGAAGCTGTCTATGGCCGTGGTCTGGCCCTCCCGCCGCAGCCGTGATCCCGTATCATGATCTAGCATGAAGAGCGGCAGCGTCCTCCTGCAACTTCTCGGCGGCACCAAGAATTCTCGGGCTCTGCGCCGCTGGGTCAATTATTGGCCGCCGTTTCTCGGCGCGGGAATTCGCGTCAAGCACATTGCGCCTGACATGAAGGCGGTTGACGTCGAGATGAAGCTGCGCTTCTGGAATGCGAATTACGTGGGCACGCACTTCGGCGGATCGCTCTTTGCCATGACCGACGCCTTCTATATGCTGATGCTGATGGCAAACTTGGGGCGCGATTACATCGTGTGGGATAAGGGTGCGACCATTCGCTATCGAAAGCCGGGGAAGGGGAGGGTGCGCGCAGAGTTTCGCTTATCCGATAGCCAGATCGACGACATTCGCGAGAAACTGAAGACCCTGCCGAAATATGAGCCGGTTTTTTCGGTGGACGTGCAAGATGAGGCGGGAGTGGTGATTGCCGAAGTGGAGAAGATTCTGCACGTGCGAAAGAAGCAGCTAGAGCCGTCAAGACAATAAGAGAATCGACCCGTGTATATTCCCGAACATTTTCGTTTGCGCCACGATGGGGATGCCGTTGCATTCATGCGCGCGAATCCATTTGCTATTTTGATTTCGACCACCGACGCTGGGCCTTTCGCCACCCATCTGCCTCTCTTCGTGCGTGAGGTTGGCCAAACCGTTCTGCTCCACGGCCACGTGGCGATGGCGAACCCTCACTGGCGATATCTGGAACAGCAGCCGCAATGTCTCGCGATTTTTCACGGACCGCACTCCTACATTTCGCCGAGCAACTACACGGCGCGCGAAAGCGTTCCTACCTGGAACTATGCGGCGGTGCACGTGTATGGCAATGCGCGATTGTTTTCTTTAGAGGCGGATGTGCATGGCATGCTGCAGGAACTGATGGAGACGTTCGAACCGGCGTATCGCCTGCAGTGGGAGGAGTTGAGCCAGAAGTATCGCGAGAATATGCTGCGTCAGATTGTGGGCTTTGAAATTGTGGCGACGAAGATTGAAGGCAAGTTCAAACTCAGCCAGAACCGAACCCGCGAGGATCAGGCGAATGTGATCGCATCCCTGGAGAATGCGGAAGACTCAGCGGTTTCTGGCGTTGCGCGCATGATGAAAGAGCAACACCTGGGAAAAATCTCTAAAGAAAAGGAACACGAATGAGGAAGCGAGCGGCTGGCACCGGCGCGAAACCTCAGGCACTGACGGGCGTTCGCGTGCTGGTGGGGCGGGCACGCCATCAGGCTGGCGCCCTCTCCGGCGAATTGCACAAGCTGGGCGCCACGGTGCTGGAAATTCCGTTCATTGAAATCCGCAAGCCGCGGTCTTTCCAGCCTCTGGATACGGCTCTCAAGAATCTTGCCGAGTATGACTGGCTCATTCTTACCAGCGCGAACGGCGTCGACGCGATGTGGGAGCGGTTGGCCAAGCTGCGCCTGATGAAGACGAAGCTTAGGCACCTGAGTGTTGCGGCCATCGGTCCGGCGACGAAAAAGGCAATCGAAAAGCGCGGCGTTAAAGTAGACGTGGTCCCGAAAGAATATGTGGCCGAGTCGGTGGTGCGCAGTCTGCGGCGGCGGGTGAAAGGGAAACGAGTGTTGCTGGTGCGCGCTAAAGTTGCCCGTGACGTGATTCCCACTGAACTGCGAAAAGCCGGGGCGCAGGTGGATGTGGTGGAAGCCTACGAAACCGTTGTGCCTCAGTCTTCGCGCACTCGCTTGCGCAGTGCACTGAAGAATCCGCGGCGACGGCCGCATGTGGTGACTTTTACCAGTTCCTCAACCGTTCGCAACTTTGTGGCTTTGCTGGGAAAAACGCGCACGAGTCTGAACGGAATCGAGCTCGCCTCGATTGGCCCGGTCACCTCTTCGACTTTGCGCGAGTTCGGCCTTCGCGTCGATATTGCAGCCAAAGAGTTCACCATCCCCGGAATGGTGAAAGCGATCGTCTCCGCAGTATCTTCTGAACGACTCTAGCTATTCCGTCAACGAGCAACTGCAATCAGCAGGGGGAACGTGCGCCTGCAGGAAATCGGCGACGCGTTTGTAGGCGTCGATCTGATTTTCCACGCGGGCAAAGCCATGGCCTTCGTTTTCGTAGATCTTGTAGTCAACCGTGCCGCCGCGCTTCTTGATGGCGTCGACCACCTGCTGCGTTTCGGACTTCGGGCAGCGCGGATCGTGTCCTCCCGCCAACAGCAGTAGCGGCGCTTTGATCTGATCGATGAAGTTGATGGGCGAGCGGTCCTCGTAGAGCGCCTTGTTCTTCACCACATCGCCCATGGTCGCGAGATCAGACTGTTGCAGCACAGGATCTTCATTTTCGATTTCGGTAAACCAGTTCACGAAAGGCACGATGGGAACGCCTGCGGCCCATACTTCAGGCGCTTTCGTCACTGACATCATGCTCAGATAGCCGCCGTAGCTTCCGCCCATCACGGCAATTTTCTTGGGATCGAGGTGGCCGGTCTGCTTGATCCAGTCGACGCCGGCTAGCACGTCCTGCAAATCGCCGCCGCCCATGTCGAATAAATTCGCCTGCTGGAATTCTTTTCCGTATCCCGTTGATCCGCGATAGTTAGGCGCGAGCACCATGTATCCCTGATTGGCCGCATATTGCACGAAGCGGTTGAACGAATTCATGGTCTGCGAAGTGGGCCCGCCATGGATATAAACGATGGCGGCGTTCTGTCCGTTGCGCGCCATGTTGTAGGGGACGTAGAGAAACGCGGAAATGGTCCACTTGCCATCGCGGCTGGGATAGTGCACGAGATAAGGCTCGACCATGTCTTCCGAATACACTCCGGCAACGAGTGAATGTGTCACTTGATGCGACTTGCCGGTCGAGAGCGTGTACACCCAAAGATCGCCGGGCGCAGTGGGGCCGTTGTGGTAATAGAGCAGGCGCGTGCCATCTTTAGTGAAGGCGGAGTGCCCGCCGGCAGGCTCATTCACGCCCTTTGCAATCGGCAGCGCCGTGGATTTCCCGGTCGCGAGATCGTGCAGGTAGATATCTTCATTGCCATCCACGTTGGCGCTGAAGGTGATGTGCTTGCCATCGGGAGAGAACTCGCCGCCGCGAATTTCCCATTTGTCATGCGTGAGCCACGAAATCTTTTTGCTGGCGATCTCCAGCAGGCCAATGTTCTCGTAGCCATTTGCCGCGTTTGAACTGAACAGAATGCGCTTGCCGTCGGGAGAAATATCGTTCGCCGAGTAGCGCTGTTCGCCTGCGTGCGGTGTCAGCAAAACGCTCTGGGCGCTTTCGACATTGGCGATGAAAATATTTGAGTCGGTGCCTTTGGCCTGCTCCTGCGTGTAGACGATGTACTTTCCATCTTTCGACCAGATGGGATTGAAATTGCCTTTGTCCTGCGGCGTGTTGCTGGTGAGGTGCTTCACCTCGCGCATCAGCGTGTCGTAGATATCGATCTCATGGGCTGCCGAGGTTTTCGGTTTCACCAGGTACGCAAGATAGCGGCCATCAGGCGACCACGTCGGATCCGTTTCGGCGATCTCACGCGTGCTGGTGAGGTTCACCACTTTGCCGGTCTTCGGCGAAACCAGAAAAATATCCCAGAGTTCGTCACCGTCGTAATCGGATTGATAGGCGATCCATTTTCCGTCGGGCGACCACGCAGGCGCCGTCTGGCGCTGGTCGCTGACCGTAAGCTGGACGGGCCATCCGCCTTCGGCGGGAACAAGCCACAGGTTATTTCGTCCGCTCATGTTGGAGATGAAGGCGATGCTTTTGCCATCGGGAGACCACGTGGGACGGCCGACCTGGCGCGTCATGTAGAGCTTTTCGATGGTCAAGCTCTTGGGTTCCACCTGCGCGTTGGGCCTGGAAGCGATCTGTTTGGGATCGGTGACGGCTTGCGGCGCGGGAAGAGTCTGGGCGGCGGCAATGCTTTCGGTGACGACGGTGCTCATGAGTATGACGATAACAAAGAGTGCGAAGTTGCGCATGAGTCGAAGCCTCGGACGCTGATCGAAAAAAAGTTGATCGAAGAAAAAGTGTAGCAGAGGAACTCAGGCTTTCGCGTTCTTGTGCATCTCGACTGTGCTCCAGGTTTTGTCGGCAGCGTGGCAAATATTTTCGAGCGGGCAGTCGACGCATTTGGGGTTGCGGGCGATGCAGAGGCGGCGTCCGTGCCAGATGATCTGGTGAGAGAAGAGGATCCACTTTTCGCGTGGGATGATGCGCATCAGATCCTGCTCGATCTTCTGCGGATCATCGTTGGTGGTGAGTTCGAGGCGGCGCGAGATGCGGTGAACATGAGTGTCGACGACTACACCATCGGCCTTCTTGAACCACGTGCCCAGCACGACATTGGCGGTTTTACGGGCCACGCCGGGGAGGGTAAGCAGGCTTTCCATGTCGCCCGGAACCTGGCCCCCGAAATCGGCAACAATCTTTTTCGCCGCGCCGACCACGGACTTTGACTTGTTGCGGAAGAATCCGGTAGAGCGGACGTCGGGCTCGAGTTGTTCGGGCGTGAGCGCGGCGAAGGCTTCGACGGTGGGATATTTGCGGAACAGTTCGGGCGTGACGCGGTTGACGTTCACGTCGGTCGACTGGGCGGAGAGGATGGTCGCGACCAGTAGCTCCCATGCGCTCGCGTGGGTGAGCGCGCAGGTGACATCGGGATAAAGCTGATCGAGGCGCTTCAGGATTTCGGCGATGCGATCGGGAGCGAGAGGATTGTAGGCGGCTTGCTTTTTCGGTTTCCGAGCTCCCTCCGCGCCTTTGGCGCTTCCTGGACGGCCAGATGCGGCCTTCGCCACATGATTCGCTTTGCTGCCGCGCGCTTGTTTAGGCGCCGCCTTCGCGGGCAAGAGTGCCCGCGCCACACGGTCCTGACGACCGGTGCGGGCGGGTTGACGGGGCATGTTACCGCGGGGCATGAGGGCAACATCTTAGCAGAGACCTCGGTAACCACGGGAATGATTGACTGACTCGATCGCACTCGTTAGTCTGGAAGGAACCTTATCTCATTTCAGGAAAGTTACCGTGGCTGTGAGTTCCATCCAACTCGGGCAGGTCTGGCGCAGCGATGCTGACGGCCAGGACTACTTGGTCACCAAGGTTTACAACGAAGTGTTTGCGCAATATGCCATGCTGCGCCCGGCGGGAATCACCGCGCCAGACGCGCCAACCGTGCGGATTAAAGTGACCAAGACTCCGCAAGGTGCGGCGCTGCCCGGCTACACTTTTACCCAGGATGGTTCGTTCTAGCGCGGCCGTCTCAATCCCCAATTTCCGATAAACTGAATTAGTTCTCAGTTCTTAGTTCCCGGTTCTCAGTCTGATGGAGAAGGGTCTGACTGAGAACCGAGAACCGAGAACTGAAAACTGCTTTCATGACCGAAAAACTCCTTGCAATCATTTTTGTATTCATCAGCTCCGTGGTGAGCGCCACGGGCTACGGTGGGATCGTGCTGCTCATGGCGATTGAATCGGCCTGCATTCCGCTGCCTTCGGAATTGATCATGCCCTTTGCCGGGTATTTGGTATTCACCGGGACGTTCAAGCTACTGTGGGTGGCGACAGCGGGGGCCATCGGCTGCAACCTGGGGTCGCTGGTAGCGTATGAGATTGGATGCTACGGCGGGCGTCCGCTGGTGGAGCGTTACGGGCGCTGGATTCTGATGGGCCGCCGAGAACTCGACTGGGCTGACCGATTCTTTCTGCGCTGGGGATACCTGGCGGTGTTTATCGGCCGATTGCTGCCGGTGATTCGTACATTCATCGCGCTTCCCGCGGGAGTGTCGCGGATGCCGCGGGGACGATTCCATATCTATACGTTTCTAGGTTCCTGGCCGTGGTGCCTGGCGCTGGCCTATCTCGGGATGAAGTTGGGCGAGAACTGGCGCGAGCTGGGAAAATATTTTCACAAGTTCGATGCGGTGATTATGGTGATGCTGGTGGCGGGGGCAGTTTGGTTTGTGTGGAGTCACTGGCAGAACAGAATGCGGACTGCGAGCTAGTTGCGAGTGGGCGAAACACCCGCCTGACGCCGGCGCTACGCCGATTTCGCCAACTGTGACGCCACGATCTGCCACCTGCCATCGCGTTTCATAACCACGTCCATGTAGACATAGGAAACGGGGAAGCGCTGTCCACCTTGCTCCACATCGTCTTCCTCTGAGCCGTGGACGATGGCCACATCTGCGCTCAACAGGCGGATTCGGCGACCGGTCGAGACCATGGCAACGTAGCGAATCGCGCCCGACTTGAGCTTGTTCAGAACTTCCGGCCTGGTGTGAGCCTCTCCGGATTCGTCGTACTGCACGTAGTCGTCGGCGAAGATGCGTGAGAGTGCGGCAAGGTCGGCCGCGATCAAGGCGCGGTCTCCGTCTTCAAACACCTTCAGGATTTGCTTTTCGTCGTCTTCCATTTGCTCCCCAACTTGTCGATCCTTCTCTTTAGGCTCCTGTTAGTGTACAAGGCTGATATTCAGAAGGAGGCTTCTGTGATTCCAACGTCTCGTGCTCTCGCGTTATTTCTTTTCTTCGTCGCCGTCTCGCCGATCGTCTCTCCCGCCCAGTCTGCGCCCGCAAGCTCCGACAAGCCCTTTGTGGTGGAGTATTACTACAAAGCGAAGTGGGGACATGCGGAGGAGTTTCTGAAACTATTCAAGAAAAATCATTATCCGGTGCTTAAAAAGGAAATGGAGATGGGGCGCATCGCGAAAGTGTGGATGGATCAGCCGCGCTACCACACCACGGAAGATGGGCGCTGGGACTATCGCGTGACTATCGTCTTCAAGAACGCAACCCTGGCTAACGAGCCGTTCGATGAGGCGGCGCTGCAGAAGCAGATGTATCCCGATCAAGAAACATTCCAACGAGAGGAGCAGCGGCGATTCGAAATCCTCGACGCGCACTGGGATCTGCCGGTGAAGAGTATGGATCTGGACTCGAAGTGAAAAAGCTTGCATCGCCACATGCCAAATTCTTGCGTATTATCCGCGGTGCTCAAGGCACCCTGTCGATGCTGAGTTCACTCGGAGGATGTTAAATAACGTTAACAATCGTGTGGAAAATTCTGCATGGCTGTCATTGAAAATTAACGTTAGACAGGCCTCGAAAAAGTCCATACTGTTAACTATGGACTCATTAATATCAGCTGAAGATTTACATGTAGATTTACTGCACGAGATCGGCAATCGACTGGCGACGGCAGATGGCTTTCATGACGTACTGACGCGTGTGGTCGAATTTGCTTCTGCGTTGGTCAAATGCGATTCCTGCCTGGTTTATGTGTTGGAGGGCGAGGAGTTGGTTCTGCGCGCCTCCAAGAATCCCCATCCGGAAGTTGTGGATCGTCTGAAACTCCGCGTGGGGCAAGGCATTACGGGATGGGTGGCAGAACATCAGGAACCGGTGGCTGTCGCGGAAAAAGCGGCGCTGGATCCGCGCTTTCAGTTCTTCCACGAGCTGCCGGAAGATAGCTATGAGGCGTTCTTGTCGGTGCCTTTGATGTGCCGGGGGCGCGTAGTCGGTGTCATCAACCTGCAGCACCGACAGCCTCACGTGTACCGGCGGAGAGAAATCCGGTTAATTTCGACGGTCGGATTTCTGGTAGGCGCCGAGATTGAAATGGCGCGACTGGAAGACGCAAACACCAACCTGGCGGAACAATTGCAGACCCGCAAAGTGGTGGAACGTGCCAAGGGAATTCTGCAGCGCGACTTGGGATTGAGCGAGGAGCAAGCCTATCTCGCATTGCAGCGGCAGAGCCGCCAAAAGCGCAAAGCCATGCGAGAGATTGCTGAAGCGATTGTACTCAGCGAAGAGGTGAGGGGGAATTCGCGGACGCCGGGTCCGTCGTAAGACGTTGCTGACCCCTAGAAACCGCGCGAGTGTTGGCGAATCCAAAGAAAGGCGAAAATCGAGAGCCGATCCATGGCGGATCGGCTCTCGTGTTGCGGGCGGCTATTGGGCAGAGATGTTCGTAGCAGATGTATGCGCCTGGGCAATCTCCTTGTCATAGTTCTTGGGTGCTGCGAAGTGCAGCGTGATCTCGAACAGCGGAAGCGTCATGGAGCTGACGTAACTGCTGCCGGATTTCGAATGGATTACGAGGCGTGCCGTCTCGGAACCATTTATCGTCTCGGTATCGTTCACCATCAGCATGAAAGACGCGGGCGCCCCTGATATCTTGGTGAGCGTGAGCATTTCCGTCGGGCCCATGGCTTGGAGCGTGAACCTGTAATCTCCAGCCGGAACCTCGGCGTTCTGCCAGAGTACCTCGTGGGGCAAGGTGAAGCTTCCGACCTCATCCTGGGCAGAAGCCAGGTTGGGTGCGAAGTTCAGGGCGCTCAAAGTCAAAACAACGGCGTAGGTGTACTTGCGAATCGATTTCATTGGAATCTCCTGTTCTTTGGTCTGAAGAGCACACTACCGGCGCGAGGCCGAATGGCGTGGGCTCAGATTGAGTGGAGAACAACAGGGTCAGGAGAATTGCAATACCGACGGCGGGGCCAGCATGCAAACATCAGCTTCGCGGGACCGGCTGCAGAGCCGGTTTACGAAGTGATTCCACTATGAACGATGTTGGCGCTAGAGTCCAACGCAAAAAATCTATCCTGCGCATCGGCGATCGGGAAGTTGGATTTGTGCTGCAAAGCCGCGTGGAACGTTATCTTTCTCTCAAAAGGCTGGGGGAATGCCGCATATTTCGCGAGCGTACAATTGTGTCAGCCGTGTCCGCGCGGATTTGTTGAAAGAGCCGAGCCATGCAAATATCCTCGCAGCCCAGTCCCGTGACGAGAGCCTGCAACGGCCCGGTCAGGCCCGCGGACTTGGTATACAACCTGCGGTTGAACAACGCTAGTTCTGACGGTTTCTACGCGGATCTGGAACACTTTTTGGAAGCTGTGTTGGCCGAGATTGAATTCCGCGCGGCAACCGTGATCGATCGGTACAGCCGTCATGTCCAGACTGAGCTGCTGGAGTCTCCGCGAAGCCGTGGCGAGTACGCGATCGATCTGCTCATGCTGGGCATGGCCCTGCGTCAATATGCGGGCGCGGCAGAAAGCACGCCGGGTTGGACCGTCGAATTGCTGAACGGGCTCTTACGGCTGCGTCGAGCGTCCGCGCCGATCAAAGGCACTGCCGATTTTCTGCGAGCAATCGTTTTCCGAGTTTTTCTGGTGGGGAAGATTCAACGCGAAGGCACCTCCAAGCCCACAATCGGCGGGTTGGAGGCGTTGGTCTCGTGGCTCCGCGCGACCGGCGAGTTCGAGCAGGAGGTGGCACGGCTCGACAATTGGCGGAGTTTTCTGGCCACGCTTTCGGAAGCAGAATCTCAGCGCTGGATGCAAATCTCGACGGAGCTGTTCGACTGGTTTCAATCTCAGGCCGCCGCAACCTTGGGATCCTATACCCGTGGTGTTCCGCGATTCCTCGGAGGGGAATATCGCAGGCACCGCTGGTGTGAGGACCAGATCTTCTGTGGGCGGAAGCCGGTGGAGTATCACCTGAACATGGTGGCAGCCGGGGTGATGAACCGGGGACTTCGCCAAGACTTTGCCCAAACGGCGCGGCGGGTTGTCCTGATTCCCGGGTGCATGCGCGGCGAGCGCACCCGCACATGCCGGGCGCGGGTGAAGGATACCGATATCACTTGTGCGGCTTGCGACCGTACCTGCCCCGTCAACCACATCAACCGGAGGATGCGAAGCCAAGGGGTCGAGGTTTTTCTGGTTCCCCACGCAACCGGATTCAGCCGATGGCTCCAACGATGGCAGCAGGAGCCGGATTGTGGCGTGACTGCGGTTGCCTGTCTGTTGAACATCCTTCCTGGCGGATATGAAATGCGGGCCCGAGGTGTCGCTTCGCAATGTGTGCCGCTAGACTATCCGGGATGCAAGAAGCATTGGCATCGGGAAGGAATTGCTACGGCTTTGAATGAGGAGCGCCTGGTGCGAACTGTGGCTGGCTCCGGGCCTTGAACGGTTTGTTGCTCTGGAATTGTCGGCCCAGCGAAGCTCGGCCGTTCTTTTAAAAAAATTGAGGACTCATGGCAAACATCATCAAGCTCACTACTGAAGCCGAACTTCCGCCCTCCGACGAAGCCAAAGAATTTCCCTGCGGTGCGAAGGCCATTTGTGTGGCAAATGTTAGCGGTGTCTACAGCGCCCTGGACAACGTTTGCCCGCATCGCGGCGGCCCGCTGGGGCAGGGAATGATTGAAGGTAGCAAGGTGGTGTGCCCATGGCATGGGTGGTCGTGGGATACCAAGACCGGCCAGGCAGTCCAAGATCCCAGCATGAAAGTTGCTGTCTATCCGCTGAAGATTGAAGGCGGCGAAGTGCTAATCGAAACCTAGTCCGGCTACGCTATCGTCTTCGTTTCGACTACCCTAACAATCTCAGGAATTTCCCCGGCTGATTCTCATATCCCGGAAATACCGTCGCCAGATTCTTGTTCCCCATGTGCCGCGCCACGGCTTCGCCGAGCACCTGACGAAAATCCGTGGTCAACGCCAGATCGCGTCCTTCATAAAGCTGCGATTGATCGAGGCCCGGCCAGCGTCCGTAGACTTTGCCGCCTTTCACCGGCCCGCCAAGAACGAACATCACGTTGGCGTGGCCATGGTCGGTGCCACGGTTTCCGTTCTCGCGCACCGTCCTGCCGAATTCCGACATGGTGACGACAACCGTGTCTTCGCCGAGATCACCCAGATCGGTCCAGAAGGCGGCGAGCGCTTGCGAGAAATCATGTAGCACGTTGGCAATCTGGCCTTCGGTCGAGCCTTCGTTCACGTGATGGTCCCAGCCGCCGATGTCGGCAAACGCCACCTGCACGCCGAGGTTCGCCTTGATGAGTTGCGCGAGCTGGCGCAGGCTGTCTCCGAAGCGTCCCTTGGGATAATCTGCGCCGGGCGCCGGTTTGTATTGCGATGGGTCCGCGGCCTTGAGCATCTTCACCGCGTCAAACGTTTCTTCGCCAGTCCCATGCATCACGGTGTCGAGGGAGTGATCGTACATGGCTTCGAAGGTATTCGCCACGGGCGAAGCTTTTGGATTGCGGCCGCCGACGGCGAAATCATTAATGTTGTTGATCGCAATGGCTGGCTCCAGGCCAGCCAGGATGCGCGGGATCGAAGGTCCCATGGCAATGGCCTCGAAGGCCGATTTCTGCGGCGCCGCCGGCAGGTTGCGCAGAGCGCGATTCAGCCATCCATCCTCCGTAGACTTGATGCCTGGCGTGCCCGACTCCATGAAGTCCTGCGCATCGAAGTGAGAGCGGTTAGGATCTGGCGAACCGGCGGCGTGCACGATCGCCAATTGACGCTGCTGCCAGAGTGGCTGAAACGGCGCGAGCGAAGGATGCAAGCCGAAGAAGCCATCGAGATCGAGCACAGCCTTGCGCGGAATATTGATGCTGGGCCGCATCGCATAATATTGCGGCTCGGCGTGAGGCACCACGATATTCAGCCCGTCCGCGGCGCCGCGCTGAAAAATCACGACCAGGCGCTTGGTGCGCGTCCCCGGTGCAGCCGCGCCCATGGCGGCGCGAGCCAGAAAGCTTGGCACGGCCGCGGTTCCGACTACGGCGAGTGCGCTGTTACGAAGAAACACGCGGCGTGTGATGGACATAAAAACGCTCCTGGCAGCTATCTCCTCTGAAACTCCGGCGAGCCCAGCAGCAAACCCGCGATCGCGCTTATGTCAGAGGGACGCGCTGAATTCGCCGGCTTGCTCACTCCGGCCTTATTGTTCTGCTTCGGGGGCGGACCGGTCTTTGCCCCGTTGATCTTTGCGTTGTCGATCTGCGCTGCATCGATCTTCGTTGCATCGGTCTTTGGTCCATTGATCTGCGCGGCAATCGAATCGTGCGTCTGTCTGGAGACGTCCCCGGTCAGCAGCGAAGTTTCCAGCGCGGAAAGCGTTACCGCCGAATCCGCGGGCGGCGAGCTGGGTGCATTGCTTCCGGCCAGTTGCGCTATATCCACTTTCACGCCTTTGATCTTCCCGCCGGTCAAGGCCAAAGCAAAATTCATGCGGTTGAGCAGCGCAGACGAACTCACCCAGGTTTCCGCCTTCATCGAATAGCCCGTCGGCGGCTGCGCGCCATAAAGCGGCATGCCCATGTTGTTGAGCTGGCGGGTGAGTGGCGTTGCATCGTCGACCTCGGCGCCAGTGGCGCGTACCGCCGACGCTACGAATTCCAGTGGCGTTTTCACCTTGTCACGATACGTGCCGTCATCCCAAAACTCGGGCGAGTGAAGAAGCACGGTCATGACTTCACGAATGTCGCCCTTCTTTTTCAGAAACGTTTTCGCCATGCGATCAACCAATGCTGGCGGCGGATCGTCCGCAACGAAGCGCTCCGCGAGCTTGAGCGAAATGAAGTGCGCCGTCTGCGGACTTGTAGCCAGCCGGTGCAGCACCTCCAGTCCCTCGTCTTCGCCCTTGGGCTTAATGCGGCGGCCGAGCACAAACTTGACCCCGGGCTCGTGCATGCGCGGATCGAACTTGAAACCGCCTCCCTGGGCTGGCTTATCGATGGTCCACCCGGTAAATACTTTGGCAACCTCGGTAACATCTCGCTGCGAGTAGCCGCCATTCACACTCAGCGTGTGCAGCTCCAGCAACTCGCGCCCATAGTTCTCGTTCAGCCCGCTCGGGCGTTTGCCCTGATTGGGGCGTTGGGGATGGAAGCGGCCGTGGGGACCATACGGATGCAGCGGAATACCCAAAGCCTGCGCCGAATCCGGCCCGACGCTCAGCCAGTTATCCAGATAGAACAACATGGCCGGACTTTTCGCCGTGGCCACGAGTAAGTCCTCAAATTTTCCGAGGGCGTGCGGACGTATTACGTCGCGCTCGTAGCTGGTGATGAGCAGACGATCGACTCCCTTGTCCACGAAGACATTGAAGTGGTTGAACCAAAAATCAGTCATCACTTCTTCCAGCTGGCGATCGCTGTAGATAGCCCGCAGGAGCTTGGCCTGCGCCAGTTCGCTGGTCACAACGCCTGCGGGATTATTCATGGCGAGCAGGGTTTCCTTCTGCTTCGGAGATAGGCCCTCCAGAAATTCCGGGCCTTTGCCGCCGCGCAAGGAATCAGCCAGCGAACGCTGCGCATCGAGAGACATCTTGAGAATCTTCTTGAAGCGCTCGTCTGGCGGAAGGCCCGGCAGTTGCTGTACATCCAAGTCCGCGTAAAGCTGCTCCTCGCGCCGGCGCGCCTGCTCTTCTTCCTCGGGACTCGGCTTTGCCGGAGGCGCGGTGGACACCATCGCATCACCGCCCTCAACAGCTTTTGTATTTGCATCCGCGGCTGAGTCGTTGCCCGCACTCATCACAGAATTATCAGTCGACGCACCCTTGCCGCCAGCCGCAGAGCCGGGCGACATCGTCGCGCCGTCAGCTGGAGTTTCGCTGACGCGATCGGCAACCGCGGGATTTGTATTCTTAGCTTCCTGCAACCGCTCTTTTCGTTCCAGTTGCCGGTCGACCTGAATCTGATACACCATGCGCAACGCCGCGTCCGTGGGCATGGCTCGCTTGCCACTAATGATCTGATTGATCTCCTGACCATCCGGAAAATCTTCGGCCAATTCCTTCGTGCTCAGGCGCGTGGTGCGAAGCGGCTCCAGATGCGCCGCGAGTGCACTGTCATCGATTTTTTCGGGATGCAGTTGCAGATCAATCCACTGATCGACACCGATCGCCATGACGCGCTGCACATCCCCCGGACGCGGACCGAAGGTCAGGCGATTGAGAGCGTGAAGAGCGCGGCGCTGATCACTGGAGGTGGAAGGAGGCTTGTCCTTCTTTTTCGCAAGCAGCGGCGGGACGGCGCACGCAAGGCCGACGCAGAGAAAGAAAATCCCGATCTTCGCACGGCCCACAGGCATTGAAGACTCCGGATCAGGGAAAGGCCACAGCCCTCCTATTATCAACCCGCGGAGGGCAAAAAGTTGCTGCCTCGAAGGTAACCGAAGGCCGAGGTTACCGTCGGACCCACGCGCACAAGGCAGGCCAGCAGCCGAGAATTACGTCAGATACACTTTGCCGCGGGAGACTTTGTGCTGTAGGGTTGCGGCCAACTGATCCACATCGGTGGGAGCGATGTTCACGGCCATATGGTCAGCGAGCAGCGGGGTTCGATTGCTGCCCACGGCATCGCGCCGCACCTGGATCAGCAGGGCCTGCACCACGGCTGGATCGTATTTCTGCGGAGTCATGCGCACCAGATCGGTCAGGGCGCCGCCCAGCGAAAGAGGTTCGCGGTAAGGCCGCAGGCTGGTCATCGCATCGAAAGTATCGGCTAGCGCCATGATGCGCACGGGCACGGGCAATTCCTCATTGGCCAAGCCGTCAGGATATCCGGAGCCGTCGCAGCGCTCGTGATGCCAGCGTACCGACTCGTGAATCTTGGGCCAGGGAAACTCGACGCTGCTTACTATCTGATGGCCGACCACGGTGTGATCCGCCATCTCGCGAAATTCTTCCGGGTTGAGTGCCGCAGGCTTGCTAAATAGACGGCGGTCCACTGCCACCTTGCCGATATCGTGTAAATATCCCGCGCTGCGCAGCGCGGCAACTTCTCCCGCCTCGACGCCCATGGCTTCGCCAATCGCAGCCGCGTAACGTCCCACGCGCAGCGAGTGGCCGTGAATGTTTACGTGCTTCACATCGATGGCAGTGGCAAAGGCTTCGAGGGCGCTGTCATAGAATCCGTGCAGTGAAGCCATCAGACGCAAATTTTCCGTGACTCGCTGCGCCAGCGTCTGCGTCAACGCGTGGTTGTGCACGGCCAGCCCGATATAGCTGCACAACAGCTCGACTGCATCGAGTTCTGCTTCCATGTAAGGAGCATCGCCGGGGCGGCGTCCCAAAGCGATGACTCCGGCAAGCTTGCCTACCGATTTGAGCGGAGCGATGCACTTGAATAACTCAGGAGCAACGTTGCCATTGGAGCTCAGAAATACCGAGTAAGTGGAAGCGTTGAGCACAATCGGTCCGCGCGCCGCGGCGAGGGCATGAGCGTGCTTGGGAAGAAGAGGAATGAAGGCCGGCTCGGGCAGCATGGCGAAGCCCTCCGCCGTCATGGAAGTCAGCATAGTGGGCTTCTCATTGAAAACGAAAAGCGCACCTTCGCGCGCGCCTGCGGCTTCCATTACAGCCGACAACATGCGGCGCGATGTGTCGGTGAATTCGCGCTCGGCCGTCAGCTCCGGTCCGAGATCGGAGAGAGCTTCCACCGTGCGCAACAGCCTGCGGAAATTATTGGTTTCCACGATAGACGAGTGGTCCGAGAATGCTGAGCAAAATGAGCGTAACACGCAGGAACAACCACAGGGAGAGGCGTTGTTGGTTAGTTTGGTGCTAAAGAATGAAGCCGTTTACGAATCTGATTCTGACCCATCTGAGGAGTAGTTTTAGAAGTGCTCGCGTAGTTCGGCAAAGCGGCCGACGATGAGCAGACGCTGCGGCGGCGGAGCCGCATTCAGTTCATCGTGTTCCAGAATCCAGGTGTTGCCGTGAGGAACAAAAACTGCGTGGAGCCCCGCGGCCAGTGCCGGATTGATGTCAGATTTCGGGCTGTTGCCGATCATCCACGTGGAATCGTGGGTGAGTTCATATTTCTCGACCAGAGTGTGATAGGCAGCGGCGTCTTTTTCCGCGACAATCTCGGTCGCCGCAAAATAATCTTTCAATCCGGAGCGCTCGATCTTTCCTGTCTGCTCCACAATTGCGCCTTTGGTCACCAGGATGAGGTGGTGTCGCGCCGAAAGATACTGCAGCGTTTCCACCACTTCGGGGAGAATTTCGATGGGATGGTCGGCGATGGTGTGGGCGAAGCTGTTGATCTGAGCGTGCAATTCCGCTGTGACCGGCTCCACGCTGAGCCGCTCAAATGTATCGACCAGCGCGTGCGCGAAGCTATGCAGACCGTAGCCATGCTTCACGATGCATTCCCGCTCTACATCATTGAGCACGCCGCGCACTTGCTCGGGAGAAAACTCGTGATGATTGAGGAACGAAATGAAGCGGGCGATCGCCCGCTCGAAATAAATGTTGTTCTCCCAGAGCGTGTCGTCGGCGTCGATCAACAGAGTCTGTGGGCCGTTGCTGTTCGTACTGAGATCAGTCACTGTCCCCTACAAGCGATTTAAAGAATTCTAGCAGTTGGAATCCGACGTATTGTTCCCGTGGGTAGTTGCGATAGTAGCAGTTCCAATAGCTGATCACCCGTCTTTGCGTGGTTGCGAAGAATGCAGGATTTGCCCGTAGAAAAGTTCTGTAGGCTGCACCGTCAAGATTTTGTAGATTCGCATGAACCACTCTAAGGATCTCGATTACGTACTCCCCGACGAGCTGAATAACAAAGGGAGGTACCCATGCATTTTTGGAGCGAATGATTCGTGCCAGATTTTGTTCGCGGACGAATCCGTCGCTGTGCCTGGTCAGAATGCAGTCAATAATTTCCCGCTGAAGCTCCGTCAATTGGGCAACGTGAATAAGCTCGGGATCGTTGTGTATACGGCCGGGCATAGTCACAGCTTCATTTCCCACCCGTACGGAGAAGCCTCGTCCGAGGAGTCTGGTAATGGGGAATCCAGAGAACGCCAAGATGGCGTCACTCTTCACATCTACAGGGAAGGCCCCAGCCAGATCAGCGCTGCTCGCATACACCTTAGTCATGGATAGATAGCGGCTAAAAGCTCCTACGCTACCCAATCCACGCGCGCTTCCGGTCCGATGATCCCAGCTTTGTGGCCCATATCGAGCAAGCGGACGACGCCTTCGCGTCCTTCTGGACCGTAGTCAAGCGTGCGCTCGTTGACATACATGCCAACGAAGCGGTCGGCGGTTTGCGAATCGAGCTCGCGGGCGAACTGCATGGCGTAGGACAAAGCTTCTTCGCGGTGGTCGAGTGCATACTGAATGCTGTCGCGCAACGCGCCGTTCACGGCGGAGATGAGCTCCGGCCCGAGCGCGCGGCGGATAGCATTTCCTCCGAGCGGCAGCGGCAATCCGGTCATCTTCTGCCACCAACGGCCCAAATCCACGATGCGGTGTAGCCCGACCTTGTCGTAGGTCAACTGGCCTTCGTGGATGATGAGTCCAGCTTCGAACTTGCCCTCAAGCACCTGCGGAATAATCTGGTCGAAGGGCACGACTTCCGTCTCCGCTCCCGGCGCAAAAAGCTGCAACGCAAGGTAGGCCGTGGTGAGCTTTCCGGGCACGGCAATGCGCTTCTCCTTGATCTCACTCTGCGTGAAGGGTCGGGGCGAGACGATCATGGGCCCATAGCCCTCGCCCACGCTGCCGCCGCACGACATGAGCGCGTACAAGTCCTGTATATAAGGATAGGCGTGAAATGAAATTGCGGTCACATCGTACACGCCTTCGCGCGCCTTCTGGTTCAAGGTTTCGATATCACAAAGAGTATGCGTGAAGCGCAGACCCGGAACGCGAACCTTGCTGGTCGCGAGGCCGTAAAACATAAAGGCGTCGTCGGAATCCGGGCTGTGAGCAATCGAAATCTCACGCACCTGCGAATCGCCGGCGCGGGATTGCTTTGTTTCTAGTTCGGAACTCACCGTCATCTTTTGAACTCCTACTGCCTAATGCTACTCCTCTCGGCATCTGCGGAATTGCGTTGCCATCGAGCCGCTATTCCGGCAGCCACCATCACTTTGATAATTTCCGCAAACAGAAACCAATAGAGTCCCCAGCGGAAAGCTTGCGCAAGCGAATGCGTCAGAACCGCCAGCCATGCCAATCCTGCGCTGAAAAGCACAATTTCGCCGAGTAGGCTGCCGATCGCGGCACGAGCGAAGCTCCGACGACCATGTTCCATCACATACCCTGCAACCCACGCAACCAGTGGATAAGCCAGCAGAAATCCGCCAGTCGGTCCGAGCAATTGCGCGATCCCCCCGGGACCCAAAGGACTGAACACAGGCATTCCCATGGCGCCCTCGGCCAGGTAGAGTGCCAGCGCGGCAAACCCGCGACGGCTGCCGAACAGCAAACCCACCAGCAGCACGCCAAAATTTTGCACGGTTAGCGGCACCGGCGTCCCCGGCAGCGGAATCGTGATGTGCGCGCACAAGGCCACGAACAGACTTCCACTCACCACCAGTCCGACCTGCCGCACAGCTTCAGGAAAAAGATGCCGTTCCTTCGAATTGTCTAAAACGTGCACTGCTGGTTTTTCCATGGAAAAGTCTCCGAATCTTCCACGCGGAGTGTCATCCCTCGATCTTGCCCGACTGATTCTCGCGCTCCAGTTGGCTGGCACTAAGCTCCTGGGCCGCATGTGCAGCCTGCAAGTGCCGCCGCAAACGCATGTACAGGGCGATTGCCACGCACACCACGACCAGGGTACTCACACCCAGGATCAGGAACCACCAGATCATCCGCACAGCTGATCAGGATAACAGATCATCGGCGTTGAAAAGGGAAGTCACGGGTAGCCTCTAGCTGGCCTTCTTGGAAGCCATTCTTTCCCGCATCGTCTCGACCCGCTTCTGCATGAACTTGAAACGTTCGCGGCCATACTTGGAACTCATGATTACTTTTTCGATGACTCCGAACATCTGCGGATCGCCTGATTTTTCCCGGAGTTCCTTGAGAAAGGGATGAACCTTGGCAAATACGATGAACATTTCACCGCTGACTGCGGGTTGCAGGAACAAATCCGAGTTGAGCACGCCGTGCAATACGAATGATGCGGCCATGCTCCAGTAGCCCGATACCTGGCGAAGCCAGTTGTTTTCCTGCGATCCAGTCGTAAACGCGATCTTCATAAAATCGTCAGCGTTCGACGGCCAGAATTCTGTGAACCACCAACTGCGCGCCTTGCGCATTTCAGCTTCGCGGCGCAGATCGTAGAGTTGGAGAATCAGTTGAGCATCGGCAGCAGTAGGTTTTTTGGCCATGAAACACCTCGAGAGAGATTTTGTAATTTGGTTGATTGAGCGATTTGGGTTGAAACCGGCAGAAGCAGAATATCGAGACCGATCACGTTCCGATTACAAAATCACCCAATTGCTCAGTTTTTTCAGGCGCTGGTCGCCGCCGCCTCTGCGGGCGGTGCGGCACGCTCGTACTCGCACTCTTTGTTCGGGCAGGCGATTACTGGTCCCGCTTTTAGATTTTTCTCGACCAGGTACTCGCTGCCGCAACTCGGACACTTTTCGGCAATCGGTCGATGCGCCGAGGTGAATTTGCACTTCGGATAATTTCCGCATCCGTAGAACGTGTTGCCTTTACGCGCGCGCTTCTCCACCAGTTCTCCGTCTTTGCACTCCGGACATTTCACACCGATAAAATTCTGCTTCACGTACTTGCATTCAGGATACCCGCTGCACGCCGTGAACTCGCCGAAGCGTCCGTGCCGGATCATCATATTGCGCCCGCACTTTGGGCAGGGCTCGTCGAGCGGAATGTCGGGAACTTTCTTGCCCTGGTCGAGACGCCGCGTAGTCTTACAATCGGGATAGCCGGTGCAGGCCATGAACTGCCCGAAGCGCCCGCGTTTCAATACCATCACCCGCCCGCAGTTCTCGCAATATTCTTCCTGCGTCGTCTCCTGCACATCAGCCGAATCGAGGTCGGGCAGGTTGATGGGATTTTCTTTCGTAAACGTGCACGTGTTCGGATCTTCTTTGTCGTAGGTGCTGCACGCGTAGAACGACCCGTGCTTGCCCCACTTGATCACCAGCGGCGCGCCACAGCGCTCGCACTTCTCGTCTGTGGGCTTCTCCATCCGCTTGATGTTCTCCATATGCTTTTCGGCATACTTGAGATCCTTCTGGAATTTCTTGTAGAAGTCGGCGAGCGTGTCGGTCCACTTCTCTTTGCCTTCTTCGATCTCGTCGAGCTCTTCTTCCAGCCGCGCGGTGTAGGCGACGTCGAAAATGTCACGGAAGTTTTCCACCAGCAGATCGGTAACGACTAATCCAATCTCCGTCGGCGTAAACTTGCCGCCCAATTTCTGCACATACTGCCGCTCTTGAATGGTCGAGAGAATCGCCGAATACGTAGAAGGACGCCCAATCCCGCGTTCTTCCAACTCTTTCACCAGCGACGCTTCGTTGTAACGCGGAGGCGGTTCGGTGAAATGCTGCTCCGGCTTCAACTCTTTGAGCGTGAGTTTCTGCCCAGCTTCCAGCGCCGGCAGTTTGTGCTTCAGTTCTTCGTCTTCTTCGTCCTTGCCTTCCTTTGACTCTTCGTAGACGCGCAGGAAGCCGTCGAACTTCAGTACCGATCCCGTCACCCGGAACCAGAAAACATCTCCGTTCTTCGCCCCGGCATCGATGTCGACCGTGGTCTGATCGAAGACTGCGGGCATGATCTGCGACGCCACAAAGCGTTGCCAGATCAGCTTGTAGACCTTGAATTCGTCTTCCTTTAAATACTGTTTAATTTGATCGGGATGGCGCATTGCCGAGGTCGGCCGAATCGCTTCATGCGCCGCCTGCGCTTCCTTCTTCTCCTTATATGTGTTTGGCGTTTCGGGCAGGTAGGCTGCGCCATATTCCTTGCCTACATATTCGCGCACCTCCTGAATCGCCTCGGGTGCTACGCGAGTCGAGTCGGTACGCATGTAAGTGATCAATCCGACCAGGCCTTCTTCGCCCAGTTCCACACCTTCATACAGACGTTGCGCGATCATCATCGTGCGCTTCACGCTGAAACGCAGCTTGCGGGAAGAGTCTTGCTGCAACTTACTGGTTGTGAACGGAGGCGCGGCGTTGCGGCGGCGTTCTTTCTTGTCGACCGAGCGAACGATCCACTCGGCTGGCTCGAGCGCCGCACGGATCTTCTCCGCATCCTCGCCGTTCGTGACCTCAATCTTCTCTTCGCCCTTGCCCAGGAAGCGAGCGTCGAATGCGGGCGGCTTGCTGGCGGCGAGATGCGCGTCGATCGTCCAATATTCTTTTTTCTCGAACGCCTTGATTTCGCGTTCGCGCTCCACGATCAACCGCAGTGCGACCGTCTGCACCCGTCCGGCGGAAAGACCGCGCCGCACTTTGTCCCAAAGCAGAGGAGAAACCTGATATCCGACTAGCCGATCCAGCACCCGTCGCGCCTGTTGCGCGTCTACTAGGTTTTGGTCGATGGCGCGGGGATGCTCGAACGCCGCCTGTACGGCCCGCTTAGTGATTTCGTTGAAGGTGACGCGCTGAATGCGCGGCGGCGCATCCGTATCTGTCTTCTTCTTTTTTCCTTTTTTCGCCTTGGCTCCGTTGCCGTCAAGTTCGCCCGCAAGGTGGGCAGCAATCGCCTCGCCTTCACGATCCGGGTCAGGCGCCAGATAGATCGCATCCATCGGTCCCGCCAGCTTCTTCAGCTTGGCCAGAACTTTTTCTTTTCCAGGGATCACAACATAGTCGGTCTCAAACTCATTACTGGTATCCACGCCCAGCGTGCTTTTGGGCAGATCTTTCACGTGGCCGAGCGAGGCTTCGACAGTAAATCCCTTCCCCAGATATTTCTGGATGGTCTTCGCCTTAGCCGGCGATTCGACAATGACTAAACTTTTTACCAATGGAACCTCAGTTCTTAAGATTTCGCTTCGAAGCTAGCACGAATGGGACGGCGGCAACAAGTTACCGCAAGAAAGCTTCTGGCTTCTGGCTGCTAGCTATTAGCTAAAACCGTGACTTTCAGCCTTTGCGCGAGTGAGGCTAGCATGCGCTGGACTTCGAGGACTTTTGCTTCTAAATCTTTGTGCCCATCCCTGGAGAAGAAATTCAGATCCTTCGCGAGGAGTAGGTGGTATTCCACCTCGTTAGCCGAGCCGCGGGCGATCTGAACGAACCGTCTCATCTCTCCATCCCATCTTCGGCCGCAACCCTCCGCAATGTTCGCTCCAACCGAAGAGGAGGCGCGCCGCAACTGGCTCGTCAGTCCATACATCTCCTCTTTCGGAAAAGCGTGCGTTATTTGATAGACGGCTAAGGTCAATTCATGTGCCTTGGCCCAAACCCGCAAATCTTTGAAGTCTTCGATTGAACCACCTCGGTTGAGCCAGCAGCTAGAAGCTAGCAGCTGCCTTAAAAGCTCTTCACAAAATTCTTTCCCGGCATCTGTCGGATTTTGCCCGTCAACTCTAGCTCAAACAGAGCTGCGAAAATCTCTGATGAAGACAACTCAGCTTCCAGCCCCTCCACTAGTTCATCGATGTGCGTGGCCTCGTCCGATTTCAGCAGACTCAGAATCCGTTTCTCGTGTGGCGGAAGCCCTTCGTCCGGGAATAGAGATGCGGACGAAGCACTTCCGGATTCAGGCGAGGCTTCCGGAGTGAGCGCAAGCTTCACTTCCGCCGGAAGATCCTCCCACACATCTTCCCAGGTCGCGACCAGCTTCGCGCCCTGTTTAATCAGGCTGTTTGGCCCCCAGGAATTTTTATTCGTAACGTTTCCGGGAACGGCGAAAACGTCACGATTTTGTTCGAGCGCGCAGCGCGCTGTAATGCGCGTTCCGGAATACTCCGCAGCTTCCACAACCAGCACGCCGACTGACATTCCGCTGAGGATCCGGTTACGAATCGGAAAGTTCTGCGGCGCCGCAAATGTTCCTATCGGGAACTCGGAAATCAACGCGCCGCCCAAGGCAAGAATCTGCTCCGCCAGCCGCGAATTTTCTTTGGGATAAATCACATCCACGCCCGTACCGAACACGGCGATAGTCTTGCCTTTCGCGGCGATCGCCCCGCGGTGGCTGGCGGTGTCTACACCTCGTGCCATGCCGCTGATAATCACCAACCCTTGCGCTGCCAGGTCAGTCGCCAGCCGCTCCGCCATCCCCGAGCCATACGGCGTGGGATGACGCGTGCCCACCATGGCGATTCCGGGTTGCCGCAGCACTTCGGGATTGCCCCGAACAAATAAGACCAGCGGCGGGTCATAAATTTCTTTCAGCCGCGGTGGGTAACAAGCGTCTTCGCCGGTAACAATCGTCACGCCCGCGCCGGCAGCGCGAGAGATCTCCTCCCGCGCCAATTCCGCAGACTTTCCTGTTGCAATCGATTGCGCCGAAACTGCCTGAATCCCTGTGCCTTCCAGTTCCGTGAGCGAAGCGTGGAAGACCGCTTCCGCGCTGCCGAAGTGTTCCACGAGCTTCCGCGCCTTCGTCGGCCCCAAGCCCTGCGTCAGCGAGATGGCGAGCCATTCCAGGATATGGGTCGTGGGGAGGGCTACGGCATTCGGCAAGTTTCTACTCCAGTTTTTCTTGACTGGGCCGGACTGTAGTCATTCAAGGAAGGCAGTGTCAAGGGAAGCCGTCACAGGGGCTGATCAAAAACCTCTGCTAGAATCAAAACAGGAATGAGACGTCTGCGCATCTCTGCGATTTCCTACCTTAATACTGCGCCCCTGATGTGGGATTTCGAACACGGCGACGCGGGCGACGAGTTTGGAATTTCCTATACGCTGCCCTCGGTCTGTGCTCGCGCGCTTGAGGCTGGGACTGCTGACATTGGAATCATCCCTGCCGCCGCCTACACGCAAATCCCCGGATTGCTGGTTCTGCCCGGTGTCGCGATCGCGTCGCGGCGGCCCGTGCGCTCCATTCTCTTAGTCAGTAAAGTTCCAGTGAAAAAAATTCGCACCGTGGCTTTGGACACATCTTCAATGACCTCGGTGGCGCTGACGAAGATTCTGTTTGAAAAATGGCTGGGCGGCGGCCGAACCTTTACTCCGATGCCACCCGATATCGAAAAAATGCTCGCCGCGCACGATGCCGGATTAGTAATTGGAGATCCCGCTCTGCAAGTTGATCGCTCGCGCTACCTCACCCTCGATCTCGCTGAAGAATGGATTCGCTACACCGGGAAGCCGTTCGTTTTTGCCTTCTGGGCGGTGCGCGGGGCGGCGCTGCAGGAAGCAAACCCTTCACTAGACTTGGCCACAGTCTTTCAACAATCCCGCGACCACGGACTGGAACCTGCCAGCCTCGACGCGATCAGCCGTGAATGGGCTCCCAGGCTCGCCCTCAGCGAAGCCGATGTGCGCGCCTATCTGACCGAAAACATTTATTACCAACTCGACGCGCCCTGCCTGGAAGGCTTGCAGCTGTTTTATCGCTATGCCGCCGAGATCGGTGCCCTGCCTGTCGCCCCGTCCATCGACTTTCTCAGCACGGCAAAAGCCTGTATAGCGCAATCGCGATAGCAGCCTGTAAACTCCTACAACCTGAATGCTTCCGCACATCCACCCGCTGCTGGCAATTTCGGTGTGGCGATACCTCCGCCGCATGGGTGGCCCCGGTCTTATCCTGCTGGGCATCGCCGATAATTCCGTGATTCCGCTCACCGGCAGTATGGATGTGTTAATCATCTGGCTGGCCGCCCGCCATCGCGAGCCTTGGCCCTACTACGCCCTGATGGCGACGCTGGGCGCGGTCGTCGGTGGTTACATTACTTATGCTTTGGCGCGCGAGGGCGGCAAAGAGACCATGGAGCGCAAGCTCTCCAGGAAGCGAACTCGACAGGTCATCCGGACCTTTGAACGCTGGGGATTTGCCGCGGTCGCGATTCCTGCCTTGCTGCCTCCACCGTTTCCTTTCTTGCCGTTTCTCTTGGCCGCCGGTGCCATGCAGTACTCGAAAAAGAAATTCCTGGGCGCGTTAACCCTCGGCCGCGGGATTCGCTACTTCGTCGAGGCCGCTCTGGGATTCGTTTATGGCAGGCACATCTTGCGTTTCTTCTCTAAGTACTACAAACCGTCGCTGGCCATCCTGATCGGATTGGCGGTGATCGGCACCGTGGTCTCGCTCGTCGAATATCTCCGGATGAAGAAGAAGTAGCGCATCGCCCGCTCATTTGGAGCCAGTTGCCGTCCTCCGTTAGAATTGGATGGTCAACATGTCTCTCACCAAGCAGCAAGCTCTGGAGATGTTCGAGTCCGATGACCTGATCGGCATCGGCATGGAAGCCGACGCCGTCAGGCGGGGGCTTCATCCCGAAGGCACGGTCACCTACATCATCGACCGCAACATTAATTACACGAATTTTTGCACCGAATACTGCACCTTCTGCGCCTTCTACCGCCCGCTGAAAGGGCCAGCCGCTAAGGAAGGCTACATCCTCGATTTCGACACCATTTACGAAAAGATTCGCGAGACCGTCGCACTCGGCGGCACCGGCGTTCTGATGCAGGGCGGCCTGCATCCCGACCTGAAGATTGACTGGCACGAGAAAATGCTGCGCGGAATCAAGCAGCGTTTTCCGCAAGTCCATCTGCACTGCTATTCCGCATCAGAGATCATCGCCATCGCCGAATACAGCAATCTCAGCATTCGCGACACAATTCTGCGCCTGCGCGATGCCGGTCTCGATTCCATCCCCGGTGGCGGCGCCGAAATTCTCGACGACGAGGTCCGTTACAAGATCGCCCGCCTCAAATGCCTCACCGGCGACTGGATCAACGTTCACCGTACCGCGCACCAGATTGGCATGCGCACCACTGCGACCATGATGTTCGGCGTCGGCGAGGATTACAAACACCGCATCAACCATCTGCAGGAACTCTATGATCTGCAGGAAGAAACCGGCGGGTTCACCGCTTTCATCCCTTGGAGCTTTCAGCCGCAAAACACTGCGCTCGGCGGCCGCCACTGGGACGAAGCCACCGCTGTCGAATACCTGAAAGTGCTGGCTATCTCGCGCCTCTATCTCTCGAACTTCGTGAACGTGCAATCGAGCTGGGTCACACAAGGACTGAAAGTCTGCCAGATGGGCCTGCGCTTCGGCGGCAACGACGTCGGCTCGGTGATGCTCGAAGAAAATGTAGTGCGCGCCGCGGGCGTGACCAACTGCACTACAGAAGAAGAGTTGCGCCGCATTATCCGCGACGCCGGTTTCCGCCCCGCCCAGCGTGACACGCTCTACCGGCAGTTCTTCTTGAACTAGTTTGCTGGATTGATTCTCAGAAAATCTGTCATGCTGAGCGAGGATTGAGCTTCGCGAATGCGAAGCTCAACGCAGTCGAGGCATCCCTGCCTACCTCCGTGGTTCCCAATAACCGGGAAGGGCACGACTTGAGTCGTGCCGCCAAGCTGCCCCAAAAAGAATCCGGCTGTAGCCGCTGAGGGACGATGGGCCGCTTCATCCGCAAAGCCGGCTTCCCGCCCCAGTGCAACGGTTCAGAAATTCTGTCATGCTGAGCGAGGATTGAGCTTCGCGAGCGAAGCTCAACCGCAGTCGAAGCATCCCTACCCTTCATCCACGGCCCTCAGCGACCCGGGAAGCTGAGTCCTGCCGCAACGACAGTAGGAAAATTTGGTTCGAGCGTGACATCCAACCTTGTCTTCCACAGCCACGACATCCGATCATGATGGAGGCCATCACGTGGGGGACCCTCAAGTCGTGGGCCTCTAAGTCATTGATTTTAAAGATTTTGATACCTAAGTTCTTTGAAAACTATATTTTGCGAGGCCTCTTACGAAAATTTCCTGCTAACTCGATGATTCATAAGACCCAAGGCATGGGGATACCCATTTATTACTCGAAGGCAACCAGCATTTTCCCGAAGCCGGAGAGGAGACTGCGGTTAGAATGGAAGCGTTCTTTCGCTCGACCGATCCTCACGGTCAGCTCGTAAAAGGGCAACTTCCAGATACTCCCAACTCGGAAGAAGCTCACGTAGAAGATCGCAACCGATGAAGCTGGCTTACGCATGTCTGTTGACCGTCCTGCTGGGAGCCTCTTCGCCATGGGCCCAAACGCAGACAGCGGAAGCTGCGCAACCAACTCGAGCGGTCGTATCCGGCGTGGTCACCAAAGATTCCGGTAGCGAGCCGCTGAAGAAGGCGCTCATCGAACTGATCGCCGAGAGTCAGAGCGACGGCGGAAACTACACGGCGCTCACCGGCGCGGATGGAAGCTTCCGCATCGAGAACATCGTCCCCGGACGCTATCGCTTATTTGTGGAGCGCACCGGCTATCAGGAAATCGACAAGCATCGTCACCGCACCGAAGGCCGCGTGCTCACGCTAAGCGCGGGACAGGAGATGAAAGATGTTGTGATTCGCCTGCAGGCCGCGGCGGTGGTAGAAGGGCGAGTGACCGATGAAGACGGCGATCCCATGCCCGAGGCGCAAGTCGCCGTGATGCGCCAGACGTTCGTTTCCGGGCGCAGTCACTGGGAGGCGGTTGGAGCCGAGCGCACCAACGATCTTGGCGAGTACCGCATTGCAGGCCTCGCGGCCGGAAGCTACTTCGTTTCAGTCACGCCGCCGCCAGATTTCAGAAGCCTGATCGAAACCACCGGCAGCGCGCCCGCGACAGCTCACAACAGCACCGCAGCCTCGGACAAGCCAGCGCCTTCCGCATATCAGACGACTTATTATCCCGGCACCAGAGATCGCGGACAGGCCGCGCCGATCCAGTTGCATGCCGGCGATGATTTTCCGGTGAGTTTCTCGCTCACGCCCAGCCCGAGCTTGACCATTCGCGGCTCTGTCGTGAATCTGCCGCCGGGCGCAACAGCGGCGATCATGCTGCAGTCGAAGGATTTTAATCTGGTGCTCAACGGCGCGGAGATGCACAAAGACGGCAGCTTTGAGATTCGCGATATCTCTCCCGGAGCCTACACGATCCTCGCAACCGTGGATAACGCTACGGTGCCGATGATGGCGCGGCAGTCGCTGCAGATTGCGGAAAGCGTCGAGGGGATTCGGCTCGCGCCGCAAACCGGCGGCACGATTCGCGGTCGGCTGCAAATGGAGACCGGCGGCAAAGCCAGACCCGATGCCAGCCAGATGTTTCTTCTGCTGCGCTCGGCCGATGGCGATGACGACATGCCCGGAAGCGTGACCATGGGCGATGGCTTTTCCACTCTGGCGCATGTCAATGCCGATGGCAGCTTTGAATGGAACAATGTTCCCGCAGGGCGCTATTCTGTTCAAATCGCCGATGCGAGTGCGATGCCGGATTGGTTTCTCAAGTCCGTGGCAGCGGGCGGGCGCGAGGCCGTGGACTCTGGATTCAGCGCCAGCAGCGGCGTGACCGCGCTGAATTTGGTAGCGAGCGCCAACGGAGCGATCGCCGAGGGCATCGCCACCAATCAGAAAGATGAACCGCTCGCCGATGCGGTGGTTGTAGCCGTGCCCGCGGAACGCTTCCGCAGCCATCCCGAACGTTATCGCAAGGGTGTCACCGATCAGGGCGGACGATTCACTCTGCGTGGCCTTCCTCCCGGCGACTACACCATCCTGGCGTGGGAAGGCATAGACGGAGAAGCTTATTACAATCCTGAATTTCTCAAGAGCTACGAGGGGCAGGGAAGGCTGGTTCACCTGGAAGAAGGCCGGCGCGCCAGCGTGACGCTGAAGGCAATTCCCTCCGCCGAAGAGGAACCGTAGCTCCGCGAATTCCTGCACGATTTCGGACCGCGCTGTCGTATCCTTTCGGCATTATGAAACTCTTTTTGTACTCTCTCGTTCTACTTGCCGTTGCGTTTGGAACCAGTGTTGTACAAGCTGCGGACACGCCCGCAAATGCGCTGCTGGTGCTGTCGAAGCACGATGGCACGCTGGCGATCGTCGACCCTCTCAGCTTGCAAGTAATCGCGCGCGTATCAGTGGGCAAAGATCCGCACGAGGTGATTGCCTCCTCCGACGGAAAGACGGCATACGTTTCCAACTACGGATTCGGTGCCTACAACACGCTTGCCGTGGTCGATCTGGTCGCGCAAAAAGGATTGCCGGCCATCGATCTCGGAGCTTTGCGCGGGCCGCATGGGTTGACATTCGTAGGCGGGAAAACGTGGTTCACCGCCGAAGGCGCCAAGGCAATCGGCAGATATGATCCAGGGAGCAAAAGCGTGGATTGGATTCTTGGCACCGGCCAGAACCGAACTCACATGATTTACGTGTCGCCGGATATGAGGCTGATTGTGACTACGAACGTGAGTTCGGGCACAGTGAGCATCATCGAGAAAACTGACGCCGGTGTCGCGGGACAAGGTCGTCCGTTGGCCGCACCCGGCGGAGACTGGAATGAGACGGTGGTGAAGGTCGGCAACGGTTCAGAAGGATTCGATGTTTCTCCCGACGGCAAAGAGATATGGGTGGCGAACGCTAGCGACGGGACTGTCTCCATCATCGACTCTGCCAGTAAGCGGGTCACGCAAACGCTGGACGCGAATGTAGGCAGCGCGAACCGGCTGAAGTTTACGCCCGACGGCAAGCTTGCACTGATTTCGTCATTGCGCGGTGCGGACGTCACCGTGATCGATAGCGCGACGCGAAAAACCGTGCAGAGAATCGCCGTTGGACACGGCGCCGCGGGCATCGTTATGCAACCGGATGGCGCGCGCGCATTCGTAGCTTGTTCTCCCGATGGCTATGTTGCGGTCATCGATTTGCATTTGATGAAAGTAGTGGGCCGTATTGAAGCTGGCCAGGATCCCGACGGGTTGGCTTGGGCGAGGAGTGGAACGGTCGAATCGGATCGTTAAGTTCGACGCAATGAAATGAGAAGTACCTGCCGAAACTTTTACACGCATCGCAACTAGATTGGGCTGCAAGGGTTAATACCGAAAAGGCTGGATCGGAGCTTCGTCGCGTAGCGAATGCGGGCTAGGATTTTGAAAATACGATAGTTCCTTGTGCTTCTTACGAACTCGACCAGCTTGGCACGTTAATTGCACCATGGGTTGTTTGCTTCTTTCCGCCACTGGTCTGGAGGAGCTTGTATGTCTGCCATCAGCGATGCCGAGTTTATTCGACTGCTTCGGAAGGACGTTGATTATTTCACGCAAGCCATGGAGCGTTTCGAGGATTTGATTCCAAACGTGTGCGCTCCGGTGCAGGATCAGTGGCGCTTGCAAGCGCAGTCTCGCAAAGATTTTGCGCGGGAACTCGAGATTCTTCTCGACAAGGCTGAGGGGTGCATCAATCCGTTGCTACAGAGTTCGGAAAACACGAATGGGCAAGAGTCGGCTTCCTGCTAGGTTTGTACTCGTTTTCTATTTCAGATGCTGTCGATATTGCGAGGGTGAAGGCACTCGAATCCGGTAGAATAGAAGTTTTCAGCCGGCTCACTTGCTCTGTTCTGACCTCATCTTGTCTTCCGCGTTGGCAGCATGGCACGCCCCCAAGGGCATTGGGCCCTATCTTCGCCAGCATTTGCTGGATAAAACTTTCCAGGGTCTTTACCACACCGATGCCTTTGATCGCGCACTGCTGATTCCTTATTTCATTGTGCTGGTGCTGCTGGCGGGGTACGGGATGCACCGGTACATCCTGGTCTATCTGTATTACAAGCACAAGAAAAATCGAACTACTGAGCCGGCTGCATTGTTCGAGCAATTACCGCGAGTCACGGTGCAGTTGCCCATCTTCAATGAGCAGTACGTGGTCGAACGGCTGCTCGAATGCGTATGTAAATTGAAGTATCCGCGGGAGAGACTTGACATTCAGGTGCTGGACGATTCCACGGACGAGACCGTTGAGGTAGCGCGGAATCTGGTGGAGCGCTACGCGGCGCTGGGAAATCCCATCAGCTACCATCATCGAACCAACCGCGAGGGCTTCAAGGCGGGAGCGCTCGCCGAAGGCCTGAAGACGGCGAAGGGCGAATTTGTTGCCATCTTTGACGCGGATTTCACTCCGCCGGATGATTTTCTTCTGCGCACCATTCACCACTTCACCGATCCAAAGATCGGCATGGTGCAAACGCGCTGGACGCACATCAACCGCAACTATTCGTTTCTGACGCAAGTGGAAGCGATCCTGCTCGACGGACATTTTGTGCTCGAGCACTCCGGACGCGCCCGCAGCGGTGTCTTCTTTAACTTCAACGGGACGGCAGGTGTTTGGCGGCGCGCGGCGATCGACGAAGCGGGAGGCTGGCAGCACGATACGCTCACCGAAGATACCGATCTGTCTTACCGTGCGCAATTGAAGGGATGGAAGTTCATATACCTGCAGGATGTGGAATGCCCTGCAGAATTGCCGGTGGAGATGACTGCATTCAAGACTCAGCAGGCACGCTGGGCCAAGGGACTGATCCAGACGGGAAAGAAAATCCTGCCGCGCGTTTTGAAAAGCGACGCTCCGCTGCACACCAAAATTGAAGCGTGGTACCACTTGACGGCGAATCTGAGTTATCCGCTGATGATTGTTCTCTCGGTGCTGATATTGCCGGCCATGATCATCCGTTTTTATCAGGGATGGTTTCAGATGCTGTTCATCGATCTGCCGCTATTCATGGCGTCGACATTTTCGATTTCGAGCTTTTACCTGGTTTCGCAGCGCGAGCTGTTTCCCAAGAGTTGGCCGCGGGCGCTGCTGTATCTTCCGTTCCTGATGGCACTCGGGATCGGACTGACCATCACCAACACCAAAGCCGTCGTCGAAGCGCTCATCGGCAAGGAGAGCGCGTTCGCGCGCACGCCCAAGTACCATGTGGAATCAAAGAAGGATAAAGTTCGCGCCACCAAATACCGCAAACGCCTGGGCTGGGTGCCTTGGCTGGAATTGGTGATTGGGACTTATTTCGCCATGACGGTGTACTACGCCGTACAAAACGAAAACTACGTCACGATTCCATTCCTTGTGTTGTTCGTGGTGGGTTACTGGTACACCGGCTTGATGTCGCTGCTGCAGGGGCGTTTCTCAGGCGTGGCGTTGAGCGGGGAAGCTCACACCAAACCGTTTCCGGTTGGAGTGTAGCTCTGGAGTGCCCGCACCAAGCTTTCTTTTACCTACGCTTTCTTTCACTTGATCTCTGGTTTACAATCCACTCGCCAAAAGTTTCTCATCGGGCCCGGCACGCCGGTTGAACTTCGCACGTATCTTCGCAGAGTTCCAAGGAGGATCCGATGCTCCGCTTGCGTCAACTGTTTTCTCTTCTTGGGCTGGTATTGCTGGCGATCTCACTTCTGTCTTGCGGCCCTCATGATTCCAGTGAGTACTTCGTATTCGTAGCCGCTAACTTGCAGGTGCCCTATTGGCAGGCGGCGGGCGCGGGATTTACCAAGGCCGGTTCGCAATTCAAGGTGCGCACAGATTTTCTGGGCCCTAACACGTATGACCCGAAGGCCGAACGCGACGCGTTAGACCAGGCGGTGCAGCAAAAGGCTACCGGAATCCTGCTCGGGGTGACCGATCCGGTGTTGCTGAAAGACAGCATCGACAAGGCGATTGCCGCCGGAGTTCCCGTGATCACCATGGATTCCGACGCGCCCGCCAGTAAGCGTCTTTTCTTCATCGGCACAAACAATTATGAGGTCGGCATGACTGGTGGCTTGCGTCTGGCCCAGGAGTTGAAGGGAAAAGGCAACGTGGTGGTCTTCACCATGCCCGACCAGCACAATATGCAAGACCGCCTGCACGGCTATCGCGATGCGCTGGAGCGCACGCCCAATATCAAGATCACGCGCGTGGTTGATATTCAGGGCGATCCGCGCATCGCCTTCGATACCACAACGCAGATCATCGGCAAGGAAAAAGATCAGGTGGACGCCTTCGTTTGCCTGGAGGCGCAGTCGGGCAAGGAGGTTGCGGGTGTTCTCAATAGCTACCATGTCACGGGCAAGGTTGTGATGGCCATGGATACTGATCCCGAGACACTGCAATACATCCAGAGCGGGGCGATTGCCGCCACTATCTCTCAGAAGCCCTACACCATGGCGTTTGTCGGCATGCAGATGCTCGATAATTTGTATCACCACAGGCCTTCTTCGCTCGAAACGGATTGGTCGAAGGACAGCTTTGCGCCAATTCCCGCCTTTGTGGATACTGGTTCTGCCCTTATCGACAAGAGCAACGTGGATTCGTTCCTGCAGGCGAAGCAGAGCGCGACCGGCAAGCAGAAATAGTTGGGAAATTGCTTGGTGAATGCCGTTTGCAATCAGCCTTGTGGAGGGCACTCTCGGAATCTGGGGTGAATTACACGATGCGAAGGCCGCGACGCTCTTTTTTTCTAGCGAACTTTCTTGTTGTTTCTTTTCTCCTGCTCGCGAGCGCTCTTGCTTTTGCCCTCGATCGGCAACCCAACTCGGACTATCACGCCCGCCGCGAGGCCCTGGTAAGAAAAGTTGGAGGAGTGGTCGTTCTATTCGCTCCCATGGAAAGTGAGGGGCCGAATGATCTTTACGGGTTTCGCCAGGAAGACAATTTTTACTATCTCTCTGGCTTGACCGAGCCCGGAGCGGCACTTCTGATTGCGCCCGCGGCTGAAGGTATGGCGGACAAACCGGCGCGCTCCTACACCGAGATTCTTTTCCTCCCTCCGCGCAATCTGACGCAGGAGAAATGGACTGGGCCTAAACTCGGTCCGGAAAATCCGGAAGCGCCAGGAATTACCGGCTTCGATCGCGTCGACGACATGGCCAAGCTTCCCGAGGAGGTGATGAAGGTGACATCGGGCGTGCGTCCGGTGATTTACACCGACGTTGCTGCGCACGATCAGACCTCGGCCAGCGCCGAGCCGCTGGAATTTCTGAAGGATGTGAATTCGTTCCTGAGCTTTCAGGACGTGAAGCCCATGATCGAGTCATTGCGCACCACGAAAGATGCGGGAGAGGTGGCACTGATCCGCAAGGCAGTCGATGCATCGGTGGCAGCACACTTCGCGGCTTTCAAAGCGGTAAAGCCCAACGTGAATGAACTCGAAATCTCCGCACTCATGCAATACGAGTGGGGCAAGCGCGGTTGCGAGCGTCCAGCGTATGCGCCGATTGTCGGCTCCGGGTTCTATTCGACCGTACTGCATTACTCAGAGGATTCGCACGTTATGAAGGCGGGTGACGTGGTCGTCATCGATGCCGCGGGCGAATACTCCATGTATGCTTCCGACATCACCCGCACGCTACCGATCAGTGGACATTTCAGCGCGCGCCAGCGCGAGATCTACGACATCGTCCTCGGTGCGCAGCAGGCGGCCGAAGCCGCGTTTAAGTCGGGCAAATCCAACATGAGGCGCGACGACCCGGACTCGCTCTACCAGGTCGCATACGATTACATTAATACTCACGGGAAAGACCTGCACGGCGAGCCGCTGGGAAAGTATTTTATCCACGGTTTGGGCCATCCTGTTGGCCTCAACGTGCATGATGCGACTGATCCCAATGCACCGCTTGGACCGGGGCAAGTCTTCACAATCGAGCCAGGTATTTACATCCCCGAGGAGAATCTCGGCGTACGCATCGAAGATGACTACTACGTAGATCAGGACGGTAAGCTGATCAAGCTGAGTGCGGCGCTGCCTTCGAAGGCAGACGAAGTGGAGAAGGAAATGGCGGGGAAGTAGAAGCGAAGCGGCCGACTCAGTTCTGTTCAGTCCAGCGAAAGCACTACCCAATACACCCCAGTAGGATAAGTTTCGGTGCGCGCGTAACAGGTGCCGACGGAGAAGCTGCGCAGGTTGCGGCCGGCGAGCATGTGGCTGGCGTTTGCCGGCAGCGTTTCCGGATGCAGGCTGGTATAGGTGAGAACTGTGTATTGTTGCGCGAGCTGATGTACTGATGCGGTGCCAAGCTTATCGGCTTGTGCCATAGAACAGGCTGCATCGTCCGCGGTGGGTAGATCGCGACGCGCGAGCTCCGGTTGGTTGGCCTGACGCCGGGCCTGCGCCACGGTAGCCGCAATTCGTTCCTTCACTTCCGTCGTGGAATAGTTGGGGAGGGCATGGCCGAAATCCTGCACAATATACAGTCGGTCGCCGCTGCGGACCACGCCCAAACCGACTACGTTATAAGCCGGGTTGAGCAGGTTCGCGCGATGCGGTGGTGAAAGCATGAGATGTTGATGCGCCTCGGCGGCGGCGAAATCGAGCGCTACGTTCTCGCCTTCCTGATCGAGTTGGGTGCGAGTTGCGGTCGCCAGACGTTCGGGGAGGGAGGGTTCGTCGGGGAATTGATGCGATAGTTGGCGCGCTGCAAACATCGCCTCCGCATGTACGCGGGCAGCCCGCGTGAGGCCAGCATCGAGAGTCAGGGGCGGTGCGCCGGCTTGGGCGCGCGCCTCATTGGCCAAGGTGAAAAGTTGCTGTTCGGACTCGAGATCGTAGTCGTTGAAGGGAATATCGGGAGAGGTGGCCGAGGCTGGTTTTACGGTTGCTTGCTGGGCGGGCTTCCCAGAGCCAGCCGGAATTCCCACGGAAGAAGCCATCACTCGGGCCGACTGAGGAATGGAAACGGCGCCCGCTACCAGTAGAAACGCGATGGCGAATCGTCTACCGGTCCTGCTAATCATCGATCTAGAGGCCCGTAACATCAGTTTGTGCCTACCCAACTTGATCCTGGGAAAGGATGCGTTCCGGCTCAAACTTGTTGCTGGTGCTACGCTAGAAGCTGAAATTCGACGTGAGAAGTTACCTTCGCTATGGGACCAAGTGTCGTAGGGGTCATCGGCCTATTGTTTGGAAGCTTGATTGCTTGGCTGGCGCTGCGCTCGCGAAGCGCCACGCTTGGGGCACGTTTATCCTTGATGGAAAAGGAATTAGCGGCCGGAAAGGCCGATCTGGAGCGGCTTCAGCGGGCTCACACGGAGTTGGTGGCGGGCAAGGCCAAGGCGGAATCGGCTCTGGAAGCCGAACGAAAGACCAGCAACGAAAAGATCGAGTTAGTCACCCGCGCCAGCGAAGAATTGCGCAATGCCTTCAAAGCGATGGCGGCGGATGCATTAAAAAGCAATAATTCGTCTTTCCTGATGATTGCGGAAGAGACGCTGAAGCGCTTCCAAAGCCAGGCCAAGGGCGACCTGGAAGCGCGCCAGAAGGCGGTCGCCGACATGGTCGCGCCGGTGCGCGATTCGCTGAATAAGGTGGACGCGAAGATCCAGCAGATGGAAGTGGCCCGCGGTGACGCCTACGGCGAATTGCGCGCGCAGGTGCAATCGCTCATCACTACGCAGAAAGAATTGCAATCTGAGACAGGCAATCTTGTGCGGGCGCTGCGCACGCCCAACGTGCGCGGGCGTTGGGGGGAGATTCAGTTGCGCCGCGTGGTTGAGATCGCAGGCATGCTTTCGTACTGCGATTTCGCCGAACAGGAATCGGTGACCACAGAAACCGGAAGACTGCGTCCTGACCTCGTAGTGAAGCTGCCCGGCGGCAAGCATGTTGTGGTGGACGCGAAGACGCCGCTGCAAGCTTTCCTCGATGCTTTCGAAACCACCGACGAAGATGCACGTCGCGCCTGCCTGGCGAATCATGCGCGGCAGGTGCGCGACCACATGAACACGCTCAGCGGCAAGAAATATTGGGAGCAGTTTGAAGCCACGCCCGAGTTCGTGGTGATGTTTCTTCCCGGCGAAACATTTTTCAGCGCCGCACTGGAGCAGGATTCTGGCCTGATCGAGCATGGAGTTTTGAACCGTGTAATTCCCGCGTCGCCGACCACGCTGATCGCGCTGCTCAAGGCCATCAACTACGGATGGAATCAGGAAAAACTGGCGCGCAACGCACAGAAGATCAGCGAATTGGGTAAGGAACTGCACGACCGCCTGCGCCTGCTCGCAGGGCACATTAGTTCAGTCGGGAACGGTCTCGACCGCGCGGTCGAGTCGTATAACAAGGCCGTTGGTTCGCTGGAGAGCCGCGTTCTGGTTTCGGCGCGCAAGTTTGCCGAGCTGGGCGCGTCGGTCGCCGAGGATATTCCGGAACTCGAGCCCATCGAAACCACTGCGCGAGCTTTGTCCTTTGAGTGGGAAGACGACGACAGCCCTGCACCCGTCCAGGAAGAAAAACGCAAGATCGGCTGAGACGCTACTAATCTGAGAGATATCACACCTGGCCGCCGTCCGGTCCTTCCCCACCCCGCCAAAAGGGCATAGCGAGCGCTTCACTTCTGGTCTGCCGGAAAGCCGTTTCCTTCTCGTTTCGACCTAAAGGTCTCCACGGTCGCGCCCGATAGCGTAGTTGACCGGCCTGCGTGGTCATGCGTCTCGCAGTCTGGTCCACTCCACGTCTCCGTCCTATGAGAACATCCGCCGATCCCGGCCTGGCCCGGAAGCTGAGTTTCTTCGGCTCCGCAGCCACCTTATTTTCCGTTGCGGCTGGGGTGATCGATCTGGCCGGATGGAAACTACACATTCCTCTGCTGCTCACCTGGGGAGTGCTGCCGGTGCGGATGGTTCCAAACGCCGCCGCCTGTTTGGTTCTGCTGGGCATTTCCTTGTGGTTCCACAGACGAGGAGATCGGAAATCATTCTCATGGGGCTGGAAGCTCAGCGCAAGAACTCCAGCCGCCCTCGCCAGCCTAATTGGCCTGCTCAGCTTAGCGGAGCACATTTCTGGCCGTGATTTCGGAATTGATCAACTCCTCGTAGTGGTTCCTCTGGGAGATCAGATTCCGGGCCTGCGACCGGGTTTAATCGCCAGCGTCGCCGCCTTCGACTTCGTGCTTCTCGGCATCGCGTTGATGCTGCTGGACTGGAAGACAAGCGGGGGAGAATGGCCGGCCCAGTACTTGTCTCTGATATCCGCGATCGGCAGCATATTTGGACTCTTCGCGTTGCTTCTGCAACCTCGGGCAACAGGCCTTACGATGGCCTTCCCGGCCGCCGTGACTTGTTTTGTCCTGGCGTGCGGGGCCATTGCCTTGCGCGCACCTTGGGCCATTGGCGGACTTCTGATCGGCCAGAGCGCGGGAGCAAAGTTTCTGCGAAAAGTGGCTCCTGCCGCTCTGCTGGTTTTAGGCCTCTTGAGCAGGGCGATCTCGAAACCGCTGCTTACCGAGGCTCACTACACCTGGGTTGAAGCCAGCTTGCTCGCGATCCTGTGCGCGGTCTTGGTAGCTGGCTTCGTTACCTGGATCGCTTTCGTCGTCGATCGCAGCGAAGCTCTGAACGCGAAACTGGAGCGCCGGGTCGAGGAGCGCACGACCGCATTGCAGTCCGAGATTGCCGAACGCCAGCGCGTGGCCGAAGAGCTTCACCGAACCGAACGGCGTTATGAAGTTCTTTTCAATGAAATGATGGTGGGCTTTGCTCTACTGGAAGTGATTCTCGACAAAAGCGGCAGCCCCTACGATTTTCTCTATCTTGAGGTGAATCCGGCGTTTGAGACACATTGCGGTTTGGCCCGCGAAGCAGTAGTGGGCAAAACCATTCGAGAAGTCCTTCCCGACCTGGAACCTATCTGGATGGAGACTTACGCGAAGGTCGCCGCCACCGGAGAATCGGCCCACTTCGAGAATTACGCACAGCCGGTGCGGAGGTGGCTGGAGTTGACCGCATTCCGTACTCATGATCGCCGCTTGGCGGTCACCTTCACTGATGTGACCGAACGCCATCAGACGCAGGCGGATCGCGCGCTGCTGGCGGCCGTGGTCGACTCCACCGACGATGCCATTATCACCAAGACCCTCGACGGAACCATCACCGCCTGGAATCGAGCGGCGGAGAAAGTGTTCGGCTACTCGTCCTCTGAGGCAGTGGGCAAGACGATGCTTATGCTCATCCCGCCCGACCGCGTGAGTGAAGAGTCCACCATTTTGGCGCGAATTGCGCGAGGGGAAAATGTTGAGCACTTCGAAACGATCCGGCTTCGGAAAGACGGCAAAGCAATTGAGGTTTCAGTCACGATTTCGGCGATTCGGGACAGCAACGGGGGAATTATTGGCGCTTCAAAAATTGCTCGCGACATCAGGGAGCGCAAGCGGGCCGACCGAGCCCTGCGGTTGTTGAGCGACGGCAATGACTCCCTGATGCGGGCGACCGACGAACTAAGCTTGCTCCAGCGCATTTGCGATTTGGTGGTGAATGTAGGGGGCTACCGAATGGCTTGGGTGGGCTACGCGGTGCCTGACGAGACGAAAAGCGTTGAGGTGGCGGCCAAGAGCGGGTTCGAGGCCGGCTACCTGGATACCCTGAACTTGACCTGGGCCGACCAAGAACGTGGCCGTGGACCTACCGGGACCGCCATCCGCACCGGTCGAGCACAAGTCTGCTGCGATACGGGAGCCGATCCTTGCTTCGCTCACTGGCGCACCCAAGCCCTGCAGCGCGGCTATCGCTCTTCCATGGTTCTCCCGCTCAAGTGCCGTGAAGACGTGCTCGGGGCAATATCGATTTACGCTACGGAAGTCGGAGCCTTTGACGCCTCCGAACAGGCTCTTCTGGAAGAACTTTCCAACAATCTAAGCTTTGGCATCGCGGCGCTTCGCGCCCGACGGGAGCGCCTGCAGGCAGAAGAGGACCTGGCCAACCAAGCGCAGGAATTAGCCCGCTCCAATGCTGATTTGCAGCAGTTCGCCTACATCGCCTCGCATGACCTGCAGGAGCCCCTGCGCATGGTGACGGCTTATACCCAGCTGCTGGGCGAACGCTATCGCGGCAAACTGGATGCGAACGCCGACAAGTTCATCGGCTATGCCAGCGAAGGCGCACAGCGCATGCAGGTCCTGATTCAGGATTTGCTGGCATATTCGCGAGTTGGGCGGAGGGAGGCTGCCTGTGGAAGCGTCGATTGCAGCGTTCTGATGCGAGAGGTTCTACAGACTCTATCTTCTGCCATCGAAGAAAGCGGAGCCGTCGTCACTTATAGAAACCTTCCCAGCGTCTGGACGGATCGCACCCAGATGGCGCAGGTGTTTCAGAACCTGCTCGGAAATGCCATAAAGTTCCGCGGGGAAGAAAAGCCAGTGATTTCAGTGCAGGCTGAAAAAGCAGACGCGCATTGGCTATTCAGCGTAAGCGATAACGGAATCGGAATTGCTTCCGAGAATGCAGAAGAAATTTTTGTGGTCTTTCAACGATTGCACGCGCGCAGCGAATATTCCGGCAACGGGATCGGGCTGGCGATCTGCAAGAAGATTATCGAGCGCTGCGGCGGCCGCATCTGGGTGGAGTCGCAGCCCGGTTGCGGTTCCACCTTCAAATTCACCATGCCACTCCATGGTTCTCACGAGTATGGCTCTGACGAGCCGGAAGGAGTACGCCATGAAATCCGGTCTCCGGTTGCTGTTGGTGGATGACAATCCTGCCGATGTGGGATTAACGCGCGAAGCGCTGGCCAGAAGCCCGCACCACAGCGAAATCGAGAGCGTGGAAGATGGTGCTGAAGCGCTGGCTTTTCTCAACCGCCGGGGAAAGTACGCGAACGCGATCCGTCCCGATCTGGTGCTTCTGGACCTGAGTCTGCCGAAAAGAGACGGCCTGGCGGTGTTGGCGGCGATCAGGGCGGGTCCGGAGCTGCGCCGGATCCCGGTGGTGATTTTCAGTACTTCCCAGTTAGGAAAAGATATTGCGCGCAGCTATGAACTGGGGGCGAACTGCTACGTGAGCAAGCCGGGAAATTTGAACGATTTTTTTTCCGCGGTGAAGTCAATTGAAGAATTTTGGTGCGATTTCGCCAGCCTGCCGCCACGAGGAGAATGAGGACTATGGATCATCCGATTACAGATCATCCGACGACGCAAGTATTGCTGATTGAAGATAACCCGGGCGATGCAGACCTGGTCCGCCTGCGACTGGTCGAGTGCAAGACTCCGGTGAACATCAATTGCGTAAACCGCCTCGCCGATGGCCTCGCCTCGCTTACCAAAGAGACACCGTCGGTGGTGCTCTTGGACCTGAACTTGCCCGACAGCCGCGGCGCGGAGACCTTTCGCCGCGTCCTGGAACACGCGCCCAATGTGCCGATTGTTGTGCTTTCCGGACAGGATGACGAAGCGCTGGCGATGAAGGCGGTTCATCAGGGCGTGCAGGATTACCTCATCAAAGGCACCATGTCCAGCAATCATCTGGAGCGTGCCATTCGCTACGCAGTGGAGCGGCAAGCCTTACTGCGTTCCCTGGAAATCACGCGCAAGCAGCAGATGGAGTTCAAGAACCAGTTTCTCTCCCACATCTCCCACGAACTGCGGACGCCGCTCACTTGCATTCACCAGTACGTCACTCTGCTGCTCGACGGGTTGGCTGGTCCGATGACTCCCGATCAGTGCGACCACCTGAAGACGGTGCTGAAAAGCGTGAATCAATTGCATGCCATGATCCGCGATTTGCTCGAAGCGACGCGCGCCGAGACCGGGAAAATGCGAGTGGAGCCGCGCTGCATCGCGCTGGGCGATCTGATTCATCAGACGGTGGCCATGATGCGGCCGATGGCCGCGGAAAAGCAGATTGGACTTGAAATCGGAGTCGACCAGAGGCTGCCTTTGGTGCATGCCGATCCGGATCGCGTGCTCGAAGTCCTGATCAATCTGGTGGACAACGCGATCAAGTTCACTCCGGCAGATGGCGCGGTTATGATTCAAGCCTGCATGGTAGAGGCGGATTTATCCGCCGTCTATGTTTCGGTCAGCGACACCGGACGCGGCATCAACCCGGATACCAAGACGCTCATCTTCGAACGCCTCTATCAGGATGCCGAGTCGGTGGACAACAACCGCTCCGGTCTAGGGCTGGGCCTGTTCATCTGCCGGGAAATCGTCCATCTGCACGGGGGACGTATCTGGGTTTCGAGCGAACCCGGCCAAGGCAGCGTTTTTACCTTCACGCTGCCAACCTATTCTTTGCCCAAGTTGCTAGCCCCAGTGATTACTCACGGGGACCGTTTGCGACCGGCGTTTGTGCTGGTGCGTGTGGAACTCGCCCCGTATTCCGCTCTACGTGGTAATTGGAAGGAAACCTGGCAACAGTGCCTGGAAATTTTGCGGCGCTGCGTCTATCTCGACAAAGACCTGGTGCTGCCGCCGATGGGGACCTCGGGAGCGGCCGAGACTTTTTTCGTGGTGGCTTCGACCGACCTCGAACGCTCCGGAATTATGACGACGCGCATTCGCGAACAACTGGAGCGCGTGCCCGACTTTAGGAGCAAGTGCATTCTCACCATTATGACGGCCGCAGTGGAACTGCCTTCCGACATTTCCAGCCAAACCATGGAACAGCAGGTGCAAACCGTGGCGGAACAGATCACCGGGATGATCACGGCAAGCCTGGAACGAAAACAGCTGTGTGCAGGAAAGAGCTCGCGAGATTCCAACTAAGCAATTGAAAAAGGAGAATAACAATGGCAAGAGCAAAAATTCTGGTAGTCGATGATGATCCCGATCTGGTGCGAGCCTTGCGGCTGCGCCTGCGGGCCAACAACTATGAGGTCGCAACCGCCAGCGATGGTTATTCGGCCATCGCATCGGCCCAAAAGGAGCGTCCAGCCCTGATCATTCTGGATCTAGGTTTGCCCGTCGGGGATGGTTTCGTGGTTCTCGACCGGCTGCAGAACATCGACGCGCTGTCGGGCGTTCCCGTCATCGTGTTGAGTGCGCGTGATCCTCAGAGTAATGAGGAGCGAGCCTTGAAGGCAGGGGCGGCAGCATTTTTTCAGAAGCCCGCCGACAACGATGAACTGATGAACGTGATTCGAGTGAGCCTCTCACACGAAGAATCGCAGAGGGCGCCCTGGCCCTCGTAGAAGAGCGGCCTCTACCAAGGAAATGCTAGTGGATAGTGTCCCCGCGGCTGATGAAAAGTCAGCGCGGGGATAGCTTCGTCTATCTCCCGGTGAACCGCAAAGTTCTGTTGCACTCCCTCCACAGCTTTTCGATAGCCGCATTTAGCCCTATGGGCTAACTCTCTGTCTGGGTGGTAGATACGGAATCTCACAGAAACCTCCAGAAAGACGTAATCACTGTTCGAAAATCCATCTATAATCGTGCAAGTGCTGTAGATGCTGCACTTAAGGATTTCCAAAGCGGGAAAAGACATGGCAGCGAAGTTGCTCATTGAAGATCTGCGGGACGTCGTTGCTACTCCTGCCCAGCCCCTTAGGGGTTCGGGGCCGCTGAAGTCCATGAATCGGGAAAGCCAAGTCCGTTTCGTTGCTGTTCTACTGTTCCTGTTAACAGTGGCTGCGGTCGTCTTTGCCGGCTTCAATTTCGATGCAGAATTGAAGGCCTCCATCCCCGATGACGGAGTCTGGTGGGTCGAGCATGGCGGACGACTCACAGCCGATCGCGTCGATCCCGCCGGACCGGGCGCCAAGAGTGGCATCAAGTCGGGCGATCAGCTGGTTTCGGTCAACGGGCAGGAAATCCAGAATATTTCGGGGCTTGAACGCCAGCTCTACCGAAACGGAGTCTGGTCGAAAGCAACGTATTCCTTACTCAGGCAATCGGTGCCGCTCGATTCCAGCGTCATTCTGGTTCCAGCCGAACGCTCGCTGAACAACTGGCTGCGACTGATCGCGCTTATCTATCTTGGTATCGGGCTCTATGTCCTGCTGCGCCGTTGGACGGCTCCGGGATCCACTCACTTCTATATTTTTTGCCTGGTCTCTTTCATTGCATACTCCTTCAAGTACACCGGCAAGCTGAACGACTTCGACTGGACCATTTACTGGGGCAACATCGCCGCGGGAGTCTTGCAGCCAGCGTTATTTTTGCACTTCGTTCTGACCTTCCCCGAAAAACGACAAACGGTGCGCAAGTACCCTTGGCTGCTGGCGCTGGTCTATGTGCCGGGGGCGATTCTGCTGGCGATCCATGTGGGCGCCATGCGCTGGTTGCAGGCTAGTGAACGGCTGCGCTGGAACCTCGACCGAATGGAAATGTCCTACGGGGCGCTGTTCTTTGTGGCTTCAGCCACCCTGCTTTGGTACAGCTACCGGCGCGCCAGCACCACGATTCTGCGGCAACAACTGAAGTGGGTTACGCGTGGCACGATCCTGGCCATTATTCCTTACACCCTGTTCTACGTAGTGCCTTACCTGATGGGCACGCTGCCGGGCGCGACGATGAAGATTTCCGCGTTGTCGCTGGCATTGCTGCCGCTCACGTTCGGTTATGCGATCTTCCGCTATCGCCTGATGGACGTGGATCTGATCTTCAAGCGGGGCGTGGTCTATACGCTGGCGGCCGCAACCGTGGTGGGAATGTATTTCGGGCTCGTGGCTGGTGTGGCGGAACTGGTTCACATGCGGCAGCCCAGCAGCGGTCCGGTGGGCTTGATTCTTGCAGTGGTGGTCACAGCCCTGCTGTTTGACCCGGTACGAAAGTGGATTCAGGACCGCATCGATCAGTTCTTCTATCGCACGCGCTACGACTATCGCCGGACGCTGCTGGAATTTGGAAGGGAACTCAGTTCGGAGACGGACCTAAACGCGATGCTCTCTTCACTGATGGATCGGCTATCGCGAACGCTTGCCGTCGACCGCATAGCCATTTTCCTGGCCGGAGAAGACGCCGAGCGATTTGTGCTGGCGAAGTCTTACGGCTTGTCCGCGCCGGGCAAACTCGATCTGTCTTTCCTGAGCGCGCCGCGGCCGGAGGCAGGCGGGCACCTGTTCTTTGAGAACACGCACCAAGTGCCTCGCGAAAGTCCCGGCGCGCAGCAAACCATCGCCCGGCTGGACTTGAATTACTACATTCCCTGCCACGCGCAGCAGAAGACCATCGCCGTGCTGGGTCTGGGGAAAACCACGCAAGGGGACTTCCTATCGAGCGAAGATATGGAGTTGCTGGAAACTCTGGGCGGATATCTCGGCATCGCGATCCAGAATGGACAGCTCTACGCCTCACTGCAGCAGAAAGTGGCTGAGTACGAGCGCCTGAAGGATTTCAACGAGAACATTGTGGAATCCATCAACGTGGGTGTGATGGCGCTCGACATGGAGGACCGCATTGAGAGCTGGAACGCGCAGATGGAAGTGATGTACGCGGTGCCTCGCTGGCAGACTTTAACTCAGCCGCTCAAGGCCATTTTCCCGGCAGAATTTATGGAAGAGTTCGATCGCATGCGGGAGAGCGCTGGCATTCATAATCTTTACAAGTTTCGGCTGAAAACACCCGCCGGCGAAGTTCGCACGGTGAATGTGGCCATCGCGCCTCTGGTGACGCGCAAGTTCCAGGTCATCGGGCGGCTGATCATTATGGACGACATCACGGAGCGCATCGAACTCGAAGCCCAGCTTTCGCAAGCGGACAAGCTTTCGTCAATCGGTCTGCTGGCGGCCGGGGTCGCTCACGAAGTCAATACGCCTTTGGCGGTGATCTCCTCTTATACGCAGATGCTATCGAAACAACTGCAGGGTGATCCGCAGAAGTCCGGCTTGCTGGAGAAAATAACGCGGCAAACGTTCCGCGCATCGGAAATCGTAAACAATCTGCTGAATTTCTCCCGCACCAGTGGAAGTGAAATCGGCGATGTCGACGTGAACAAGGTGATCGCCGACACGCTTGCGCTATTGGAACATCAGTTCAAAGTGGCGAAGGTGGAGGTTGAGAATGCGCTCGCGCCCAAACTGCAGCCGATTCAGGGAAATCCGGGAAGACTGCAACAAGTATTTTTGAATCTGTTTCTCAACGCGAAAGATGCGATGCCCGGCGGAGGCAAGCTGCGAGTTGCCACCATGAATGGCGATAGTGTGAGCGTTTCCGTCTCCGATACTGGCTCAGGCATCGCACCCGAACACATTCAGCGGATCTACGACCCGTTCTTCACCACCAAGACTTCGCCACGCGAAGGCCAGGCGCGGGGCACCGGCCTGGGCCTCTCCGTTACTTACGGCATCATCCAGGAACATGCAGGCAAGATCCGTGTGGAAAGCCATCCTGGCGCCGGTACAACTTTCACTCTGGATTTCCCACTCAGCAGGAAGGCAGTCCATGTTTAACCGAAGCATGTTTAAGCAAAGCGTGTCTAAACCAAGCGTGTCGAGGCAAAACAGCTCTGAGGCTGAATATGTCTGAAGCCGCATTGATTTCGCGCGGGGCGATGAATGAGAGCCCGGGCCTGGCGGGCGCGGTTCTCATTATTGACGATGAAGCTGAGATTCGCGAGTCGCTACAGACCTTGCTGGAACTGGAAGGCTTCGCCGTGGAAACGGCAGCGACCGGGGAAGCGGGATTGCAGCGGATTGGCGAGCACCCTTTCGATCTCATCCTGCTCGACCTTACCTTGCCGGGGCGCAACGGCATGGAGATTCTTACCGAAATCCGGTCTCATGAAACTGGACTGCCCGTCATTATGATCACCGCGTTCGGCACGGTGGAGAACGCGGTGCGCGCCATGCAGGGCGGCGCTGCCAACTTCGTTCAGAAGCCATGGGATAACGAAAAACTTCTGGCTGATGTTCGCGCCGCCGTGGGATGGCGCCGTGCCGAAGAAGAAAACGTTCAACTGAAGCGCGCCCTGAAGCAGCGCTATAACTTCGAAAACATCGTCGGCAAAAGCGAACCGATGCTGAAGATCTTTGATCTGGTGGCGCAGGTGGCCAATAGCCGCTCCACCGTCTTGTTGCAGGGGGAGAGTGGAACTGGCAAGGAGATCATTGCCAAAGCTCTGCATCTGAATTCTCCGCGCCATGAGCGGCCTTTTGTGCCGGTGAACACCGGCTCTATGCCCACCGATCTGCTGGAGTCCACCCTGTTTGGCCACGTAAAAGGAGCGTTCACCAGCGCCATCGCTTCGAAAAAGGGGTTGTTTGAGATCGCCGATCGCGGCACCTTGTTTCTGGATGAAATTGCCACCATGAGCCTGGAGACTCAGGCAAAGATTCTGCGCGTGCTGCAGGACCGCAGGTTCATGCATCTCGGCGGCGTGCAGGAAATCCAGGTGGATGTGCGCATCATCGCTGCCACGAACATTGATCTGCGCCAACTGGTGCGGGAAGGCCGTTTCCGCGAGGATCTGTTCTACCGCCTGAACGTCATCACCATTGAATTGCCTCCCCTGCGCCAGCGCAGGGAAGATATTCCTCTCTTGGTGCAGTTCTTCCTGAAGAAGTATGCCGAGGAGAACGATCGCCCGGTGCGGCGCATCACGCCGGAAGCGCTGCGCCCGCTGATGTCTTACTCATGGCCGGGCAACGTCCGTGAACTGGAAAATGTGATTGAGCGCGCGGTCGTGCTCTCCTCCGGCCCCGATATCACCATCGACCTGCTACCCGACAATCTGCTGGGCCGCGGCTCGGCGTTAACGCTGCACGATCCGCCGACGGATGCGTCGCTGTTTGAAATTGTGGAAGACGTGGAGCGGCGCATCATCAGCGACATGCTGGAGAAGTGCAACTGGAACCAGACCGAGGCTGCCGAACGCTTCAAGGTGCCGCTCTCCACGCTGAATCAGAAAATCCGCAGGTTGAACATCGAGATCAAGAAAAAAACTCGGGGATAGAGGAACGTGGTCGCTGGTCTGCGGTCAGTGCCTCAATATTTTCGACCCGCACATTCACCTGATTTTTCTGACCAGTGATCACTGGCCACTGACCACTCCACACTGCGCTTCTGCTATAGTTCGAAAAAGCGTGGTTCCGTCCCCCTCGCTTTCCAGACCCGCATGGAACTGATCTCGCCCACCGATCTCGCCAAGGAAAGAGTCCTGACGGTTCAGGATTACTTTCTATTCTCCCTGCAGACAGTCGCGAATCTTTTCCGCAAGCCGCTGTACTTCGCCGACATGATCCAGCAGGCCGACACCATCGGTGTGGGATCCCTGCCCATCGTCGTCCTCACCGGCTTTTTCACAGGAGCCGTGTTGGCGCTGCAAGCTTCTAATACTTTGGAACGCTTCGGCTCAATTACTTTGGTCGGGCAACTGGTGTCGACTTCCATGGTGCGCGAACTGGGACCGGTGCTGACCAGTTTGATGGTTGCTGGGCGAAATTCCTCCGGCATGGCAAGTGAACTGGGATCGATGGTGGTGACCGAGCAGATCGATGCCATGCGTGCGCTGGGCACCGATCCCATGAAAAAGCTAGTGACACCCCGCATGGTGGCCACGGTGTTCATGCTATTTTTCCTCGCCATCATTTCGGATCTGGTGGGTTTGGTGGGAGGGCTGGCGATCGCAAAACTTCTGCTCCGGCTCGATGCCCGGCAATATTGGGCCAACGCCTGGGAGAGCCTGGTGTTCCAGGATGTTTTCATGGGACTGATCAAGCCAGTCATCTTCGGCTTTATCATCGCCACCATCGGCTGTTTCTATGGGATGAACGCGCGCGGCGGGACCCAGGGGGTGGGCCGCGCCACCACGCAAGCCATGGTGGCAGCTTCGGTTCTGATTTTGGCGATGGACTTGATCGTCACACGTTTCCTGATGGCCACGCTTTCTTATCGCTGATCCCATGTCTGCGCCGACCGTACCGCTCGATTCCGCTACTGCGCCAACCAATGATATTTCCGCTCCGGTCATTGTGTTCGAAGATGTGGTCATGTCTTTTGGGGATAACGAAGTATTACGTGGAGTTTCTTTCCACCTGCCCCGCGGCGAGACCAAGGCTGTGTTCGGCGTGGCTGGCTCCGGCAAAAGTCTGATTCTGAAACTGGCGCTCGGACTCATCCGGCCGGACTCGGGGCGCATTGTGGTGCTTGGGGAAGATGTGACCCAGATGCCGGAGGAACAGCTCTTCGCCTTGCGCGGCAAGATTGGCATGGTCTTTCAGGAGAGCGCGCTGTTCGATTCTCTGACCGTGCGCGAAAATGTTGCGTACCGCCTGATGGAAGAGCACGGCGTCTACGACGAGGACATCGACCGCAGAGTGCGCGAGGCACTCCGCTTCGTCGAACTGGAGCACACGCTGGACTTGAATCCCTCCGAACTTTCAGGAGGCATGCGGCGGCGCGTAGCCATTGCGCGGGCGATCATCACGCAGCCGGAGCTGCTGCTCTATGATTCGCCGACCGGCGGGCTTGATCCGGTTACCTCGAATACCATCATCGAGTTGATTGTGAAACAGCGCGACGTCAACAAGACCAGCGCGCTCCTGGTGACCCACCGGCTGCAGGATGCCTTCACCATGGCCACGCACCAGTTCGATAAACAAACCAACCGCATGATTGCGCTGCCGCCAGGACAGCATTGCGATGTGCCGATGAGTTTTCTGGTCCTGCGTGACGGCAAAGTAATCTTCGACGGCGACCTTCACAACCTGGCACAGTCGCAGGACGAATATATTCAGGAGTACATTTCCTAGAAGCTAGCTGGTCGCGTGATCGGCATTTCGCGGCGAGCTCCACTCGTTCCACTGTGCTACCCTTGGCTTGCCCTCCGTCGACGGTTTCCCATGGAACCTCTGCCCCAGGTTCACACGAATCAGGTCCAAGCGAATCAGGTCCGCATTGGCACCGCTGGCTGGTCTTATAAAGACTGGGACGGCACCTTCTACCCGCCGGGTATGCAGCGCCGCAAGCAGCATCCCCTAGAATATTTGGCGCGATTTTTCGATACGACCGAGATCAACACATCGTTTTACGGGCCGTTGAAACCGGAACTGGCGAAGCTCTGGTGCCGCAAAGTGGCGGGGGTGAACAAGGAATTTCTGTTCACGGCGAAGCTGTACCGTGCCTTCACACATTCACCCATCGCGGTGATGGAGCCCACTTCCGCGGCAACGATTCGTCCCACCGATGAAGATGAAGCTCGCACCCGCGAAGGGCTCGATGCGATTGCCGATGGCGGAATGCTGGGTGCACTGCTGATACAGTTTCCGGTGTCGTTCAAGAATACTTCGCTCAACCGCGAATATCTTGATCGCCTGTTGCGACAGTTCATTGAATATCCGCGTGTGGTGGAAGTGCGCGATTCCAGCTGGAACAACGCTGAAACGTTAGCGGCGTTCGCGCAGAAGAATGTTGGCTTCTGCAATATCGATCAGCCGGTGCTGGGACGATCGCTCGCGCCGACGGAACATGTGACGGGGGCGGTGGGCTACGTTCGCTTGCATGGGCGCAATTATGAACAGTGGTTCGACTCCGACAATCGCAACGACCGCTACAACTACCTCTACAGCGAGCGCGAACTGGCAGGCTGGAAAGCAAGAATCGAGAGCGTCGCCGAGCGAGCGCAAACCACATTTGTGATTACCAATAATCACTTTGAAAGTAAGGCGGGAGTGAATGCGCTTGAATTAAAGGCCATGATACGAGGGGGGCGGGTGCTGGCTCCGCCCACGTTGATTGAGAAATATCCAGAACTGAGAAAAATTGCGGATCCTGCGGAAGATTTTGGTGAGGACCTGGGGTTACAGTTGCCGCTGCAAGCTTGAGAGGCCGACGGGCTGCGATGGCGATAGTTTCAGGATCTGTTATTGGATAGCGGGATTGCCTTAATCTACCTGGCTCCCGCCGCGGCTGAGTGATCAGACATGCGCCGTTTGTTATAGCGCAGTGCCACGTTCATAAACACATTTCCCAGCGAGGTTTCAAAGCAGATCATCAGCGCCTCGACGTCTTCGCTGGTTTTGTCGCCCTCGGCGCTGGTCAGCAATATGGGAGGATGCACACGGAAGTGAAAGCCCTGGTCGTTGAGGGCAGAGACGGCATTGCCCACGACCTGATTTGCCAATTCATAAATCGTTTCTTTAATCAGCGCATCGGACTCGGGCAAAGCTGCGCCCGCATAGTGGCTGGCCACGCGCACGGCGGTTTGCGGTTCCAGGTCGAGAATGATTCGGCCCTCGATGTCGCCGGTAAGCGCCACCATGCCGGCCACACCTTTGCGGCGATAAGCTTCCTCTTCCATCAAGAGGTTGCCCACCTTGGTGGTGCCCTGCAGGCCTTGCGACAACACGGCGTCGGCCGCGTTGATGAAGGGCTGAATCAGCTCCATCTTCATGTGATTAGACCCCCGCGCCGGCTGCGTTCACGACGGCGCCGTCTTCTCCCATTACATATTTGATGACTTCGTACAGCACTTCCGGCTTTACCGGCTTCTGCACGAAGTGGCGCGCTCCGCGTTGCAAGGCCGCCACAATGTTTTCCTGATAACCGACCGAAGACACCATCACGATGCGGGCCTCGGGATGCCCCTGCACGATCTTCTCGGCAGCCTCAATGCCTTCCATCTGAGGCATGGTGATGTCCATCAGCACGATGTCCGGGTGGGTGCGATCAAACTCACTGATCGCGGTAAGACCGTCTCCGGCCTCGCCAGCCACTTGCCCACCGAAGCTCTCGATCATGCGGGCCAAGTTTTTGCGTGCGAATACCGAATCGTCAACGATCAGGTACCGGACCGCCTGGCTGTCCTTGCTGCGTTTGATTGGTGCGAACTGCTCCATAGCAACCTCCCCTTCCAATTTCAACACGGCGGCGTCCCGCCCACCAGATGACTCAAGTCATCAAGCGATGATTCAGCAACTTTTTCTTAACGCCCGGCACGGAGAGCCTTGCCCCCGCCACCGTTATCTCCGTGACCTTCGTTGCGGCCACAAATTGCCTGTAATGTGGAGGAAAGCACGTCCAAAGCCACCACCCGCGTGGCATAGCCACGTTCGATGGCGGCTTTCGGCATACCAAAGACCACGCAGGATTCTTCACTCTGGGCGATGGTCACTCCGCCAGCCTTCTTTACCTCGCCCAAGCCTTGCGCGCCATCCTCACCCATCCCGGTCATCAGAACTGCAACCGCGCCCCGGCCGTATTCCTTGGCTACGCTGCGAAACAGAACGTCAACACTGGGACGGTGGCCATTGACCGGAGCCTCGTCATTGAGCACCACGACATCGCCCGTGGACAGACGACGTACGGTCATGTGCCGGCTTCCGGGGCAAATCAGAACGCGCCCGGCCTGCAGCACGTCTCCCGATTGAGCCTCTTTCACCCGCAGACTGCATAACTCGTCGAGCCGCCGGGCAAACATATCGGTAAAGCCCTCCGGCATGTGCTGCACCACGAGAATCGTTCCCGGAAAATCTGGCGGAAGTTGGGACAACAGGAATTCGAGGGCTTGCGGTCCTCCGGTGGAGATTCCGATGGCCACCGCTTTTGTGGCTGCGGGTACTGACTTTGCGGTCCCAACTTTTTCCGGCCGCGCGGGCACAGTCCGCAGGGTTCCGGGGCGGACCACCTTGGAATCGGCTGCCGCTTTTATTTTTGCGATCAGCTCCCGCGCAGCATCCGCCATGTGCGCCGTAGCGTCTTGCGGTTTGGCTACGAAGTCGACGGCACCCAGCCCCAGTGCCTTGAATGTGATGGATGCTCCCTCGGTAGAATGCGAACTGACTACAATCACAGGCAATGGTTCCCGCCGCATGATTTCCTTTAACGTATCAATGCCGTTCATGCCCGGCATTTGCAGGTCGAGGGTGACAACATTGGGGTGAAGTTCTTCGATTTTCTTCAGGCAAAAGTTCCCGTCCATCGCGGTGCCCACCACCTCGATGCCGGGATCAGTTTCCAGCATCTGTGGAATCAGCTTTCGCATCAGGGCAGAATCGTCGACCACCAGCACGCGTACTTTGCTCATGCCTGGCCTCCCGTTCCAACGGCACCCAAAGCGAGGCGCGCCCGATCGGCTTGGTTCAGCAAGAGCCCGTAATTAGTGACACCGGCCGCTTCCGGACGCGACCGCGACACATGCTCCACCACAGCAGGCAAATTCAGGATGAGAACGACCTTCCCATCTCCGAGGATGGAAGCGCCGTTCACCAGATCGGTGGAGAAGGTCTGGTCGTCCAAAGCTTTAATCACTAATTCTTCCTCCCCTTCCAGCGCATCCACGATGAGTCCATACTTTTTTTCGCCTACGGTAATCACCAGCACGAACAGCTTCATCGATTTCCGGTCAATATCGGCCGCCGCGCGCCGTCCCAGGCGGAGAAGGGGCAGCACCTGATTTCGCAACTGCAAAACCTCGTAGTTATCCACCTGGTGGACTTCGGCTTCCGTGGTGCGTGCGATCTGGCTCACGGCGTTGAGAGGAATGGCGTACAAGCGCTGCTCCACCCAGAACATCAGCGCCTTGATAATGGCCAAGGTTAGCGGCAGCTTCAGCCGGAAGGTCGTACCCAGGCCGGGATGAGTCTCGATATGAATGGTGGCCTTCAGCCGGTGCAGCACGCTTTGCACGACGTCCATTCCAACGCCGCGTCCGGAAACTTCCGTGACTACTTCCGCGGTGCTGAATCCCGGCCGGAAGATGAGTTCCAGGGTCTCGGCTTCGCTCATGCGCGCCGCTTCTTCGGCAGTCACAATCCCTAACTCGATCGCCTTAGAGCGGATTTTCTGCACATCGATACCGCGTCCGTCGTCACTGATTTCGACCACCACCTGATTGCCCTGATGCAGCGCATGTAGCCGGATCTTGCCCCGTGGCGGTTTGCCCATGCTGCGGCGTTGCTCTACCGGTTCAATTCCATGACTGACTGCATTGCGTACAAGATGAGTGAGCGGTTCGGCAATCGCGTCGAGGATGCCTTTATCGAGGTCAGTTTCCTGTCCGCTCAATTCCAGATCCACTTCGCGGCCGCACTGCCGAGCCACATCGCGCACGATGCGCGGAAAGCGGCGGAACAACTGATCGACCGGCACCATGCGGATTTTCATCACGGAGCGCTGCAGATCGTTCAAAACCCGCGACTGGAACGCCATGGCATCGGCAAACTTGCCGCGCAGCAGATCTTTGGGATAGCGTTTCCCGAACTCATTCAGCGCCTGCTGCAACATCGACTTGCCGATGATGAGTTCTCCCACCAGGTTGAGAACGTTGTCGATGCGTCCCGCTTCTACCCGCAAAATATTTTCCGCGATGACCTGCGTTGTAGCTTCTGGCGCAGAAACCTGAGCTTCAAGCGGAGCAGGCTGGACTTCGATGGTTCCTGACGCCGGGGGTTCACTTGCCGAGCCTGCTACTGAGGGCGGTTCTGTGGGATGCGTTCCTGATGATTGAGGGTCAACCGCCGTGGATTTGAGCCTGCTGGCGGCTGCGATCAAGGTCACAATCGCATCGGCTGAAATGGTGGGGATGCGGCCCTTGGCGGCAATCTGCTCCTCGGGCTGCGAACTCGCCACAACGAATTCCACCTGCTTGGTAGCGGCTGGCGATTTCGCGTCCGGACGCACGACCAGGACTTGCCCAACCCCGCTCATGGCGTTCTGAATCAGCTGTCGCGCCGCGATCGGCATGGGGCAGTGGGGATCGATCTTCACCACGACGTCATAGATCGCCAAGCCCCCGGCTTGCGCCTGAGCCAGGGCGCGCTTCTCCGCGTCCGTCCAATCTTTGGCGGTTTTCAGGCTGGACGGAGCAGCTTTTTTCTTGCGCCGCGTTTTCTTGGCGAGGGGAGCCGAAGCTAACTCCTGAATCCGTTGGCGCAGATTGTCGGTAGCCGGCATGGGGCCGCCACCATGGTAGGCCGCCAACATTGCCGCGAAGATATCCGCAGCCGCAAATGCGATTTCCGCCAGCGCGCCATGGGCGGCGGCGGTTTCAAGCGAGAGTGCATCCTCAAACTGATGTGCCAGTTCGCTCAACTCGCGCAGCCCGCAAGCCGCCGAGTCGCCCTTCAGCGTGTGCACCGTGCGCCGGATCGAGCGCACAATCTCTTCATCGCCGGGATGAGTCTCCAGCTTCAGAGTTTCTTCGTTCAGCGCTTGCAGCAGTTCCTGCGAAGTCTCAAAGAACAACTCCCGCAGTTCCGCTCCGCGATCGTCGAAATCGCTCACTCGCGCACCTCGATCCGCTGATAGGCCGTTCCGCTGTCCCGATGAACCATCTGGAATTTCTCGGTCAGGCCAAGCAGGCTCTCGGCGTGGCCAACAAATAGGAAGCCGCCCGGATTCAAACAACGGTAAAACTTTTCAATCAGTCGCTTCTGTTCGGCCTCGTCGAAGTACATCATCACGTTCCGGCAGAAGATTACATCGTTGCGCTGCGGCAGATACTCCGTTTTCAAATTATGAAAATCGAAGTGCACCATCTCTTTCAGCGCTTTCTTGACGCCGTAGCGGTCGCCGATCTTGTCGAAGTAGCGCAAACGGTAGGTGTAATCCACCGACCCCATCTGGTGCTCGCTGTAAGCGCCTTCCTGCCCGGCGCGCAGTACGGAGTAGCTGATATCGCTGGCGAGAATCTCCACTCGCCACGGCGGGGGGATCAGCGGCTTAGGTAGCGCTACTTCTACCGGCAACGGGTTGCGCAGGTAGTAATAGGCCAGCGTGTCCGCCGCCATCATGCCCAGCGTGTACGCCTCTTGCCCGGTGGAACATCCAGCGCTCCAGATCCGAATGGAGTATTCCCGGTGCACTTGTTTCTGTTTCAGCATGTCTTCGAGCACATGCTTTTGGAAGAGATCTAATTGTGCCTTGTGGCGAAAAAAACTGGTTTCATTGACCGTCAGGTTCTCGACCAGTTTGGCCAGTTCCGCTTTGCCCTCCTGGCTGATGAGTAGCCGATAGTAGGCGTAAAAAGAATCCGCGCGGCACTCGCGCAGCCGTTTCAGCAGGCGGTCTTGCAGGAAGTGGGTACGGCGCTCGTCGAAGTGCATGCCGCACTCCTGATAAATCAGCGCCTGCAGAAGCCGAAGCTCCGCTTCCGTCAAGATGGGAGCCGGTGCTGCTCCGAATGTGCTCATGCGATCTCTCGTTCTCCGCGCCCGTCGATCAATTCGCCTCCACTGGGCTTTCCGACTGAATTACTTGGTCGCCGCCGCTCCCCGCGCCTCAGGCGGGTTGGGCTTGCTTTCTACTCCGCCGGCCTGGATCAAATTGGCCGGCGCCAGCAACTTGTTCATGTCCAGCAACACAATCAGCCGGCCCCGAACTTTTCCTAGTCCGGTGACGCAATTGAGTCCGCCGTCCTGGAATGCCGCGGGCGGCGGTTCCACATCCTCGCTGGGAATCTTCACCACCTCGGAGGCGGAATCCACAATCAGTCCCGCCAACCTGCCGGAGTGTTCGACTACCAGAATCCGGTTTCCTTTTTTCAGAGCGGCCTGTTTGATTCCGAAGCGCTTGCGCAAATCCATGACCGAGACGATCTTGCCCCGGAGGTTGATGACGCCCTCCAGATAGTCGGGCGCATCAGGCACGGCCGTGATTTCGGGGACGCGCACGATTTCATGCAACGAAGTGATCGGCACGCCATAGGTCTCGCGCCCAATCTGGAAGCCCACGATATGGAGTTCGCGACTCATTGCTGATCCTTGTATTTCCAACTGACGTATTCCCTGGTGATGCATTCCCTAGTAGCGGGAACCCGCCGAAGCTCGCCGCGCATTCTGGGCTTTCTCCTCCGTCGCCGCCTGCCGCACCGCCGCCTCGTCCAGCGTGAAGCGATCCATAAAGTCGAGCAGGCCGCGCGACATCTTCGACATCTGCTCGGCGGATGCTGCCAGCTCGGTCGACCCGGAAGTCGACTGCTGCACCAGTTCGCGCATGCGTTCCATGGCTTTGACCACGGCCTGCGCTCCGGAAGCTTGCTCTTCCACCGCGGAATTGATTTCGTGGGTGATCTCGTTCAGCCGCGTGGTGGCCCGGGCAATCTGCGACGAGCCGTGCGACTGTTCATTGGTAGCCGCACCGATTTCCTGCGCGAACTTGTAGACTTCGGTGACCACGTTTGAAATCTTGCGCAGCGCCGCGTTCAATTCGCCGCCCAGGTCCAGACCTTCGTTCACAATGCCGGTCGAGCGGTCCATATTTTCGACCGCCTTGCGCGCTTCCTTCTGAATGCTCTGGATCAGTTCGGAGATTTCTTTGGTCGATTGCGCCGATTTCTCCGCCAGCTTGCGAACTTCGTCGGCCACCACGGCGAAACCGAGGCCATGCTCTCCGGCACGGGCCGCTTCGATGGCGGCGTTGAGTGCCAGCAGGTTGGTTTGTTCGGCGAGATCGTCGATGACTTCGATGATCTTTCCAATGTCGTCGGCGCGCTGTCCCAGGGCTCCGATGATTTCTCCCGAACTGGTGATGGTTGCGTTGATACGGTTCAGGCCGTCCGTGGCCTTTTCCATGGTGGTGATGCCGCTATGCACCTCTTCCCGCGAGCGGTTCGAAATGTCGAGCAGAACCTTCGCAGTGTCGGCCACGCGCTGGATCGAAGCCACCATCTGGTCGATGGAAGCGGAAGTCTCACTTACGCTCGAAGCCTGCACCTGCGTGCTCTTCACCATGTTCTGCACGTTCACGCTCATCTCGTGCATGGTGCTGGTGACTTCATCGATGGCCGAGGATGCTTGCAGTCCGATCTTGGCCGAGTCATCCGATGCGTTGGCGACTTGCCCTGACGCGCTGGCCACCTGGGCGGAAGCATCGCGTACGCTGCGCACCAACCGCCCTAACCCTTCCACCATGCGCGCGAAAGCGTTGCCCAGCGTGTCGTGCGCAGATCGCGGCTTCACTTCAACCGTAAGATCTCCGCCTGCTATGGCTTCGGAAACTCCTGCCATCTCTTTGAGGTAGGTCACCATCTTGGCGAAAGTCCGGGCCAGTTCGCCGATTTCGTCCTGACGCGTTGTGTCGATGTTGTGTTCCAGATCGCCGGTGTCGCCGATCTGCCGCGAGACGGTCATCAGGTTGGTCAGGGGGCCGGTAATCGACTTGGCTGTGGTGATGGAGACAAAAATGCCAACACTCAGCGCGATCAGCAGCGTCACTACGGAGAAGAGAATGGTCAGCATGCTGGCCGTCTGATCCGATTTAGTGCCGGCATCGACCAGTTTGCTGTTTTCCACGTCCGCCACATCCAGCGCGTCGGTGGAGTTCTTTACCCACGAAGAGGCGTCCTTCTGAAGGTAATAGATCTGTAATTCCGCGACCGTCGCGTTCCCGGAGTCAACGTCCTTGCGTTTGTCGATCAAGGGTTGCGCGAATTCTTTGCTCCAGGCCTGCTCCAGTTGCGAAACCTTGTCCAGGGCCGTGCGCTCCTGCTCGGAATTCGCGCGCGACTTGCCTTCCTGCAATTTCTCGGCGAGCGTGCGCAGACCTTCATTCATCCGGTCGACTTCCCGGCTGTCGCCGCTGAGCAGGTAGTTGCTCAGGTAGAGACGGTTCTGCATCATCTGGAAGCGAACATCATTGGTGGCATCCTTCAACTGCAACGAAGCCGTAGCTGCGGCCTTGGCCGCGTGCTCTCTTTGCACCGCCAGCAGGTTCACGATGAACAGCACCACCACCATGCCGAGGATGATTCCGAAATTCTTGTAAAGCTTCTTGCCGATCGTCATGCCGTTTCCTCCCGGCCGCCCTGCTCGCCCTACTGATGAGGTTCGAACTTGAAATCCACCACGCCGGTGCTCTCCATGGGCGCCGGCTCAAAGCGCCACTTCTTGACCGCGTCCAGTGCCGCCGTGGCCAGCACCGGGTGCCCACCCATAACCTTGGCGTCCTTCACGGTGCCGTTGGGCGCGACTACCACCTGCACCTTTACCGTGCCCGTAATGTTCATCTTGCGCGCCAGTTCCGGATACTCCGGCTGCACTTTGCTTTTAGCGCGGCGCACGATTTCATTGTCGGAATTCTGCGCCCGTGCGCCCGGCACACCCGACGCGGCTACCACCGCAACTACTGCCACCAACACTCCAGCCTTTCGTAAAGACACAGTTCCTCCCTGGGCAATAATCCTGGCGATCGTTTCGGAGCAACGCCGGGGCCATGCGTCACTTTTCAAAAAAACCAAAGTCACACTTCGGATCAGCCTGCAAACGCAAACACTTATGCGGATTTGTCGAACCTGTCCATGACCTAGGTCGCGCATAAGCAGCGTCTCATCTTGGGCGCGCGGCGCATTCATTCTCAAACTGAGAGGCCAAACCTCCTGGATTCTCGGGATTTCACACTAGGGCACCCCCTGTTCCCATTTCACTTGACTCAAAATGAGATGACAGGGTAGTTTTCCATTAGATTCAATCACTTGTGAGAATCGTTAAAATTGTCCATTGGCACTCGGTAGCACTCTGAACATGACAGGAGGCAATTTGACGCCGTCGCCGGAAGTCCGCGTCCAGGGTGGATCCGACGAAGCGTTTCAAAAACTCCTTCTGCGGATCGCCGCGAAAGCAGCGGAACGCACTGATCCGACCTCCCTGATCCAACTCTTCTGCCGCGCTACGCGCGAGTTTTTTCAATGCACCGGGGTATATTTCTGGCGGCGACATGCGGGCGACGAACTGGTGGGGGAGCAGGCCGACGGCAAACTGTCCGAGCGCTTTGTGGGACTGCGTCTACAGCCCCAGCAAAGCGCGGTGACCGCGTCAGTGGTTCGCTCGCGGCGCACCACCTTCGTCAATCGCGTGCGCTCCACCACGTTCCCCGCAGCCCAAGAATTTGAGGCCCGTTCACTAATGGCCGCTCCCCTGGTGGTCTTCGATGAAGTCATCGGCGCGATGACCTTCCTACATGATTCCGAGGATGAGTTCTTTAACGAAGACCTGGCGGCGAAAGCCACAATCGTCGCGGGACAATTGGGCAGCCTGCTGGAAGCGACGCGGCTGGTAGAAGTTTCACGCGAGGAGCATCGGCGCGCCGAAATCCTCGCCGATGTCGCTACGGTGTTGCACAGCACGCCGGACGTGGACGCCGTTACGGAGGCGCTTGCCGACCGTCTCCGCTTGCTGCTGCGTACGCGCCTGGTCTCGGTTTTCTTGCGCCGCGAGGGACCGTTCGAGCTGCGTGCGGTTTCCGCCGAGACGCCCCAACTGGCAACCTCTTTCCGCGCCCGCCATGATCGCCAGACCATTCGCTTCGCGGCCGATCTGGCGCAACGCGCGGTTTCCGCAGGGGAAGCCATCACCATCTCGATCAGCAGCGACCAACACTCGCTGGGAAGCGTGATTTCCCCCGGCGTGCTGATCGCCGCGCCCTTCCGCACCGCGCGGACGCAAGGTGCGATCCTGGTCTACCCGCGTACCGATGGCGCTTTCACGAATGAGGAGAAATCGCTGGTGTCCGCAGTGGCCGGCTTCGGCGCGGTGGCCATGGCTCACGCCGAACTCTGTGCCACTGCCCAGGGCCAGGCCCGCGAGCTGCATCAGTTGCTGGAGATCTCCTCCGAACTGAGCTCCAGCGGCGACCTCGATCATTTTCTGCAGGCCTTCGTGGTCCGCGCCGCCGACTTCCTGGGCTACGGACGTTGCTTCATTGCCCTGCTGGAGGACGGGCAATTCCACGTGCGCTATGGCGTAAAACGAGGTGAGCCCCAGCGCGTCGATAGCATTTTTCCCGAGGGAGCGGCAACGCATGCTCTCCGGGCAAAAGAGGTTTTCTGGTCTGACGATCTCAAGCAGGTGCCGGGCGCGGACATGGAGTTGATCGCCCGCTATCAAGCCAAGCAGTTGCTCGCCGTCCCTCTATTGGGAGCGAAAGGAACTGTGCTGGGCATGTTCGGAGTGCTCGATCGTCTGGATGGTACCGGCATCTCACGCGAGGACATACGGCGCGCCCGCGCCCTGGCCGCGCAGGTCTCGGTGGTTATGGAGGTAGCTCATAACCTGCACCAGTCTGAACTGAATCGCCGGCGCTCCGACGTATTGATTCAACTGGCGCGCGAAATCGATGGCTTGCTGCGGCTGCCGGATTTCGCCCACAAATTTGTCGAGCGAGCCGTCGAATTAACCGGAGCGCGCGCCGGGGCCCTGGCTTTGTTTCAGGATGGACGATTTCAAACGGTTGCCCTGCTTCCTCACCCGAATGCGCGCTCACCTTTGAATGAACATCGCAAAGCGGCCACGGATTCTGCGGATGCTGATTCGGACGTCTCTTCGAGCCACAATCCTGCCGGTCCGGATCATAGTGCAGAGGCTTCCGTCATCGATACTGGCGCGCGCGGCGAAGATCACCTGGTGCAGCGCCGTTTCGCGCGCTCGCTTGCCGAGCTGGCAGCCAACCACGCGGATGCCATCGTTTCTGGCACCGCCTCCGAGCTCCTTGGCCCGGAGCTGGCTGCGATTCTTGATTGGAAGGAATGCCTGGTGGTGCGCCTTCCCGGGTCGAATGGAGAGCTTGCCGGTTTGCTCTGCCTTGCTGGACGCTCGCGGCCGCTCGGCGCCGATGACCGCGAATTGCTCGAAGCCATCGCCGGTCATGCCGCCATGGCTTTGGAAAATGCGCGCTTGTTCACTCGTATCGAACAGGCGAATCGCCACTGGCTGGAAATCTTTGATGCCATCTCCGATTTGATCGTAGTGCACGATGAAACCGACAAAGTTCTGCGCGTGAACCGCTCCCTGGCGGCGATGATCGGCGTCGCTCCGAGCGAACTGATCGGCGTCAACATGCGCGCCCTGCTGGCTCTTACCAGCGAGCCCACGCTTTATTCCTGTCCTTTCTGCCGCTCCATGGGCGAAGATACCGACGAGTTCGTTCACCCCGCACTGGACCGGACGTATCTCGTTTCCACTTCGCGCGTGCACGGAGCCTCCGGGGAGAATCTGCAAACCATCCACGTGCTGAAAGACATCACCGATCGCCGCGAGGCCGAGCGCCGCTATCGCGAACTGTTTGACAACATTCAGGAAGGATTGTTTTTCAGCACGCCGGAAGGGCGCTTCGTTGAGGTCAACGACGCGCTGGTCGCCATGCTCGGCTATTCCAGCCGCGAAGAACTCCTGCAGGTGGATATTCCCACCCAGGTTTATTTCTCTCCCGAACAGCGGCTTCTCCATAGCCAGGCGATGGAAGAGCATGGCCATATGCGGAATTTTGAGGCCACACTGCGCCGCAAGAACGGCTCTCCCATCTATGTGCTCATCAACGCTTTCGGCATGTACGACAGCGCGGGGAAGCTGTTGCAGATTCGCGGTTTGATGCTCGATGTTACGGGGCTCCATACGTATCAATCGGAGTTGCAACGCGAGCGCGATTTCTCCGGCAAGATTCTCAGCAATACGCAAAGTTTCATCCTGGTCTCAGATACCGCGGGCCTGGTCAGTTACGCCAACCGGCGTTGGTCCGAGGCCGGTTTCGAGCAGCGCGAACTTCTGGGGCGTCCGTTGCTGGAGTTGGCCGCACCGGGTTATGTGCGTCCGCTTTCGGATGCGCTGCAGGCCACGCTGCGCGGTGGACAGGTGGACAACCTCGAATTGCAGATCGTGCGCGGCAACGGTCAGGTCGGTCAGTTCTCGGTGAACCTCAGCCCCATGCGCGACGAGCAGAACAACATCAACAGCATCGTCGTGGTCATGACCGATATTACGGATTCCGCCGAATTGCGCGACAAACTGGTGCACGCAGAAAAAATGGCAGCTGTTGGACAACTCGTCTCCGGCGTGGCCCACGAGGTGAACAATCCTCTAACCGCAATCCTTGGCTTTGCCGATCTGCTGCTGGAAAATCCTGAGATTCCCGAGAGCGCACGGAAAGATCTGCGGGTCATTCTGCAGGAAGCCCAGCGTACGAAAACCATCGTGCAGAACCTGCTCAGCTTCGCCCGGCAAATGCCTCCGCAACGCAATGCCGTGCAACTCAACTTGATTCTGCGCCGGACCATTCAGCTGCGGTCCTACGACTTCAATAGCCACGGCGTGGATGTTGTGGAACATCTTGACGAGGGACTTCCCGAGGTGATCGGCGACGCCCACCAGTTGCAGCAAGTTTTTCTGAACATCCTGAACAATGCTTATGACGCGGTTCACGAAGTTGGCCGCCCGGCCCGCATTGAAATCATGACCACCAAGGCCGGCAACGCCGTCGAAGTATCCTTCCGCGACAATGGCTACGGCATCTCCCATCCCGATCGTATCTTCGATCCCTTCTTCACCACCAAAGAGGTTGGCAAGGGAACCGGCCTCGGCCTCAGCATCTGCTACGGCATTGTGAAGGAGCACGGAGGAGAAATTCTCTGCCACAACAATACTGATGGGCAGGGAGCCACTTTCATCGTCCGCTTTCCCGCAGCGCCGCACACTGCTTCTCTGGGTGTGGCCGCAGGAGTACTCCAAAAATGACAACCCCTGCCATTCAACCCGCTACATTGCCTGTCCTGCTGATTGAAGACGAGCCCTCGATCATGGCCTTGGTCAGTGCCACTCTCGAGCGCAACGGCTATGAAGTCGTCTGCATCGAATCCGGCGCCGAAGCCCTGCGCCTGCTGGAAAAAGGCCAGTATCTCGGCGTGGTCTCCGACATGCGCACGCCCGGCGGCGTCGACGGAGCCCAGGTTCATTCCTGGATCTCCGCCAATCGTCCCGACCTGGTCGATAAAGTTGTCATCATTACCGGCGACTATGCCAATGAAGAGACGGTTACCACCCTGCGCAAGATCGGCGCGCTCTACCTCGAGAAGCCCTTCCGCGTGCAGGATCTGATCTCCGCAGTTGAAAAAACCATGGGGAAGGCCCGGTGAGTGCAGCTCTGATGAAAGACGAACTCCGTGTCCGGCTGCTGGTCGTCGACGACGAGCAGAGTATCCGCAAGCTGTGCATCACCGTAGGCGAGGCTTTGGGTTTCATCTGCCTCGAAGCCGATAGCGGCGAATCCGCGCTGACTGTTCTTGAAGAGCAACCGGTGCACATGATCCTCAGCGACATGGTGATGCCGCATATGTCGGGCCTCGAGTTTCTGGAGAAAGCGAAGAAACTTCTGCCGCGCACCGAAGTGGCGCTTATGACCGGTCACGGCTCCATTGAAACCGCCGTTCAGGCCATGCGCCTCGGCGCCTATGACTACATCACCAAACCATTTTCTCCACTCGACGAACTGCGGCTGTTCTTGCGCCGCATGGCCGAAAAAGTCCGGCTGGTCGAGGAAAACGAATTTCTACGCCAGCGCATGGATACGGAAACCGCGGTGCATGGGATTGTTGGCTCGTCGGCGAAAATTCAGGAGGTCCTACGGGTAGCGTCGCGTCTCAAGGACACGCGCACTTCCGTCCTCATCTCGGGTGAAAGCGGTACAGGCAAGGAGCTGATCGCCCGCGCCATTCATTTCCGCGGAGCCTTCGCTAATCGTCCTTTCGTCGCGGTTGATTGCGGCTCGCTCGTGCCGACATTGATCGAGAGTGAACTCTTCGGTTACGAAAAAGGAGCCTTTACCGGCGCTTTGAAATCCAAGCAGGGACTCTTTCAATCCGCGGATACGGGTTCGGTCTTTCTTGACGAAATCGGCGAGTTGCCGCTCGAACTGCAGGCCAAATTGCTGCGCGTGCTGCAGGAAAAAGAGGTACGTCCAGTGGGCAGCAACCAGCGCGTCAAAGTGGATGTGCGCGTGATCGCCGCCACCAACCGCGATCTGGAAGCCGCCTATAAGAACGGCACCTTCCGCAAAGATCTCTACTTCCGGCTGAATGTGGTCACCGTACACGTGCCCGCGCTACGCGAGCGCCGCAGCGATATCCCCATGCTGGTGAACTGGTTTTGCGAGCGTTATGCGCCCGGCTCGAATCTGCACGTCTCGAACGCAGCCATGAAGGCGTTGATGAACTACGAGTGGCCGGGGAATGTGCGCGAACTGGAAAACTGCGTGGAACGTGCCGTCGCGCTGGGCAACGGAACGCTGATCGATCTTGGAGATCTTCCGCCTGCCATCGCTGCGATGAATTCGGTCTCGCCGCGCATGCTGTCAGATGCCGCGCCTGAATTGGTTTCCGATCTTGCGGCCGCTCCCGAGTTGAACTCGGGCGCTGCTTCGCCTCCACTCTCGACCACCGATCTCGAAGATATCGAGCGCGCTACCATCCAGCGCGTCTTTGAACAGGTCAAAGGCGACAAGGCTCTTGCCGGACGTATGCTCGGTATCAGCCGAGCAACTCTCTACCGCAAACTCAAGCGCTACAACATCACGGGCGGTGCCGCCGAAGGACCATCCAGTCATACTTTGCAATAGGTTCAGAGTGCGGACTGGCGCGGGAATTTTCTGGTCCACTACAAAAAAGCACCCTGAGAAATCTCAGGGTGCCTGAACAATTCTGCCAAGTCTCAGTGTCGATTTCCTATTGAGGTTTTTTCTCTTCCTGCTGCCGCTTCTTTTCCTCTGGCGTTAGTGGCTTGGCCGGTTGCTTGGGCGGAGGCGGTGCGGGCTTCGCCGCCGCAGGGGGAGGCGTCCGTGGCTGCGGATGTTCCGCAGGAGGAGGAGCCTGACGCGGGGCTGGAGGAGGCGGAGCCGGATGCGCCGTCTCCGGGCGATTGTTCGGTTGCGCGGCAGGTGGTCGATTCGCCGGTGGCGCTGGGGCAGGCCGATTATTCGGCGGCGTCGCGGGCGGGCGGTTCGGAGTTGCCTCAGGACGATTCGCTGGCGGCGGGGGAGCCGGATGGTTGGCGGGTGGTGCCGGAGCTGGCGCGGGCTTGGTCGGTTGTGCCGGTGCGGGAGCCGCGGGCCGTTCATTTGCGGGAGGCGGATTTCCCGGACGACTCGCTGCCGGGGCGGGTTGTCCCGGTCTAGGCACGTTCGCTGGCGGATGACCGGTGGTCGGCGTCGCCGGCTTGGCCGGAGGCGCTACCTTCACCATCGGACGCGCCGCTGCTGCGGCCGCGGGACGCAAGGTTTGCACTTCGCTTCGTGCCAGGGGTTGCCCCGGATGTGCTGCCAGAGCCTGTTGCTGTTTTGCAAAGGGTACGGGCGGGGGCGGAGGTGTTTTCTTTGCAACTACCTGCCGGTTCGCAACCGCCGCTGGCGGCGCAGTCACGTGACCAGCGGTCGCAGCCTTGGCGCCCAGAACGCTCTCTCTGGTTGGAACCACGGCCACCCTTGCACTCATCGGCGCGGACGCGATCTGAGCCGCGCTGACCTGAACTCGCGCCGCCGCTACTGGCTGCGCGCTCACGAACGCGTGCTGCGGCACCACCATCACCGCACCCTGTACATTCCGGTTCGCGTAAGTCACGTTCGTGATGGTGGTGGTGTTGTTAATAATAGTTGTGTGATAGACGTTGGTCACCTGCGTGACATTCACCGTCGTACTGCTGACGTTGACGCGCGTCACATAGGCTTCACTCACGTGATAGGACGGCACAAAAACTTCGCGCGGACCTAACGGGAACCAGCCGACGTTACCGCCCCAGCCGCCGGGGCCACCCCCGATGAATACCACGAGTGCGGGAGCATAGACGGCCCGCTCTGCCGGAGGGCCGGCCACCCATCCCCAACGACCCTCCACATTGATCCAACGGCCGTAGTGGAATGGAGCGTAGCCCCAGGAATTGTCGTCGACCCAGGTCCACCCCCACGGAGAGATCCATGCCCAGTGGCCGACATGGTAAGGAGCCCATCCGGCGTCGACACGGTTGGGGAACCAGACGTGGCCGTAAGCAGGATCGTCGCGCCAGTCGCCGTAGTCATCGAGGTCCTCGTAGCCGACGACATCGGGCGAAAGGTAGTGCGCGGAGCGGGAATAATCGTAGCGGTGATCGCGGGATTCGGACCATGTGTCGAAGTCATCCGGACCGTAAAGCTCTTCCACATCGGCGTAGGGCTGATCCGTACCGCTAAGTGTGGCGCGCTGGCCGCCGCGCAGTTCGTAGCTTTGGCCTCCGCCCGTGGATTGGCCATCGCCTTCGCGAACGCTGATGATGGTGTAGTTTCCATCGCCGCCGACTTCGACGCGATAATGACCGGGCTGAAAGATGGTGAAGGCCTGATTGGGTGTGTCGATCTCGAAGTCGTCGTCTTCGCGCAGGCGGCGCACGGTGACGTTGATTGCGCCGGAGGTGAGTTGAAGCTGCACGGTATTGTCGTCGAGGTCGAGGAAGGAGAATCCAGTCATGGGCCCGAGGCGGATGACGGCCGAACCAAGTTGCACTTCGGCGCGGGAACCCTCGTCGGACCAAAGCTGGTCGCCGGTGGTCAGGGGACGGTTGGGGACGGCACCCACCCAATCGCCTTCGCCGGCCGGCTGGAAGGAAACGGAACCTTCCATGTAGCCCAGGCGAGCGACGCGGCCGGGCGGATCGTCTTGATCCTGAGCAGATGCAGGATTAGGCAGAACGAGAGTGGCAAGTAGGAGCGCGAGCACGGCGCTACACCAAGCAAACTTTGCCGACTTCAGTTTCGGTGTTGTTCTCATAGAAATTTTATGTCTCCCAAGCTTTGAGTGTGATATTGCGAAAAGGTCCCTGCGGAGAGTGGCTTCGAGCACGGCATCGCCGGCTTAGGGCTAGCCTTGGATGCAGGATCAATCGAATGCGGCGTAGCCGCGATCAGGATGATCTTCACGGTATAACGAACTTCTCCCGAGCGGCGCGGTCGGTAGCTCCGCGCTGAGTGGCTTGAGGATAGCAGGTTGGCCCGATGGGATGAACGATTTTGCCTGTGGATAATTTTGGCAGAAAGTTTTTTCGCGAGTAGCTCGGGTGGGAATGAGACTGATGTCTCATCCTGAGACGTGCGTCCCCCGACATGCCTATCGCCCACGATGTTGACGGTTCTAAACCACTGAAAAATCTAGCGCCTCGGTGCTAATCCTTCCGTTCGGGGCGATGGTCCCGGTCGTGCTCCTGTTTTTCGCATAACCGCGAGTTCCGGCTCCCCAAAGCTCTTCCTAACCGGGAAGAGGGGGAGCCCAACCGCACTTTGTGAAGTTGGGCCAGGGAAGGGGCATCAACACTTTGGGGCAAGTGGGAACAGCGAGGGGGCGGACTGGACCGACCAGCACGGTTGCCGATCTGGCGCGCTTTTTCCCGGAGGCAACGCCAGTGCGGATCCCGGTGGAGTTTACACGTAGCACTCCAGCGAGTGACGGCAAGCTGGCGAGCGCGGCGGGATTGCCGGAGAGGACAGTGATCGAGTTTGGGACGTCGCGCGAAGTTCTGTTTGCCTGCTCCATGCCTTTGGAATTTGCTGACGTACTGCGGCTGCGCAACTCCGATGGCTCGCTGGACACAGAAGCTTCCGTGGTTGCGGTGCAGTACCATCCGGGCGCGACCGTGGTGGCAGCGCGCTTCCTCAACGAAGTCCCGAACTGGATCGTGAAATCATGACACCTCCTTCAGCTTCATCCCCGCAGCCGGCATCGCCCGCTCCTGATTACGCGGCGCTGTGGTCAAGCGCGCTACGCTTACATCCCATCTACAAGGAACTGGCGCGCGAGTTTGTGATTGACGCACCGTCTTGTGCCGGGCTGGACGAGCCGGTCGATGCGCCCGATCGAGAGACGGTGGAGCACGCGCAGCAATGGCTGCAGGAAATGGATGATCGCATCCAGGTGCACCAGTTGCGGCAGTTCCTGCAGACCAGCTCTCTGGTGGATGGAGACGGGCTGATTGCGCTGGTGCAGCATTTTCTGGGAAAGAAGGCGCACACGGACGCAGCGCGAGACAAGATCGATTTCCTGCTGGTGCAGTATTTCAGCCAGAAAGCGCCCAGCGAACTGGACGACAATGGTGCGGACATCTCCTATGTGGCGCAGGAACTGGAGCCGGTCCTGGGCAAGGTGGAGCTGAAAGCTCCGGTGTGGCTGAATGCGCTGGATCGGGCTCTGGAGGCGGCGCGGCGCTGCCGTTCGCTGGACGATCTGCTGCACGGCGGAGTGCTCGAGCAGGGACGCAAGGCCAAGGCGCAGGCCGGCGATTTGTTTTATCTGCCGGTGGCGCTGGTGGCGTTTACCCGCTTTGGATATCTGATGCGGCGCGCTTTCTTCCGCCTGATGCTGGCCGATCTCAATAACATTTTGGATGGACTGACCGAACTGGAAGAGAAAGGTGTGGAGACCATCGACTGCCGGAGGGCACAGTTTTCGGCGCAGGAGCCGATTGTCCGGCTGCGTATGATTTGCCAGTCGTGGAAGGTGATGTTCCAGGCGGAGTATTCGTCGGGGCAGCCGCTGCGCATGCTGGTGGACTTGCGGGCCTCGGTGGACTTTGCGCTGGGGAGAGGTGCGGAAGCCGAAAGTGGCGAGAAGGCAGCAGCCGCGACCGCGGCGGCGAAGGCTGCACCCAGCAAACCAGCGGCACAAAAAGCTGCGACCAACAAGTCAGAGTCAAGCCCGCCTGTGGCAAACAAAACTGTGGCGGGCAAACCCGCACTAAACAAGCCGGCGGCGCGGGCGGCAGGTGCGGCCGCTGGAGTTCCAAAAACCGCAGCGCCGGCCAAGGCCGTGCCGGCAACAGCTGCGCCACCAAAAGCCAAGTTTGCCGTGACGAATCATGAAGCTCCAGAATTTGAAGTCTCGGCCGCGGTGCCGGAATGGAATCCGGAGGACGGCCCGCAGCCGGGGAAGAAAAAATAGGCTGGAGTGAGAGGACAGGCTGCAGTTGTAGAACAAGAGATCAAGAGCTCCCGTGAACGAGGCGTGGACTCCAGGCAGAGGAAGCTGGCAAGTGGATCATCCGACGGTACTGGTTATCTCCGACGACGTAGAGTTCTCGCGAAGCATTACTGCGCGCTGGCAAGCCGAGCGCAATGTGCCCGCGTTTACGATGCTGAGCGGGGATCTGTGGCCACGCAGCGTGGATAATTTTGAGGTGGCAATCGTCGGGCCGCTGCGCCGGGAATTGCTTTCACTGATCCTGGAACCTCTGCATTCCACCTTGCAGCCGCTATTTTGCGTTTGTCAGGACGCGGCGACCGCGCAACTGGTGCGGGAGCGTTGGCCGCGAACTTCCGTGCTGCGGCATGACGAAAATTGGCTGGACAGTTTGATTCTGGCCGCTGCGGAAGCGGTACACCGCGCTGCCGCCGAGGCCCGCGCGCGAGCTGCGGAGCAAAACTGCGCCACGCTGGAGCGGCAGGCGATGCTGGGGCGCTACATGCTGGAGATGCGGCATGGCCTGAACAACGCGTTGACCTCGCTGCTAGGGAATTCCGATTTGTTATTGATCGAACCGGGCAGCCTGTCGGCGCAGTCGCGCGCTCAGATTGAAACGATTCGTAATATGACGCTGCGTATCCACGAGGTGATGCAGCGTTTTTCGTCGCTGGAAAAGGAAATGAACGTGGTCGCGCAACAAGTGGAACGGGATTCCGGAAAGTTCCGCATTGCCGTGGCTGCGGGCGTCTAAGAGCAGTAAAGACTCGGGTCCGGCCGCGAAAGCGGCGGGCAACAATTGATCCTCCCCTGGCAATTTGCCGATCTGACAGTCGTTGGCGTGCGAGAGGTCTCGCGTGCTTGGGAAAGGCTCTATGCATAGGCTGATTACAACGAGCACCATTCTGGAGCACGAGATTTCGGAGCTGCGGCTGCTGGTGGAGCGGCAGACCGGACTCGTGCTGGATTGTCCCAACAGCGCGCTGGCCGCGCGGGTCGCCGATTTTATCGAGACGCAGGAGTTGGACTCCTCGACCACGCTGCTCGATCGTCTGCGCTCCTGCGAGCAGGACCCCTCAAGTTTGCCTTCATTGCTGGATGGGCTGATCAATACGAATACAGGATTCTTTCGTCATCCCGGAGCGTTGAATGCGTTCGCGCGGCAGGTGTTGCCGCAACTCTGCGCGCGCAAGTCGGCCGATGCCCCGGGTCCGATCCGCATCTGGAGCGCGGGCTGCGGCACCGGAGAGGAAACATATTCCATAGCCATGGCGGTGTGCGATGCGGTGAATCCCGCCAACGTGAGCGTGGCGAATAACGGCAACGGCTCGGGTAATGGAAACGGCAAGCCGGGCGCGCGAACCGGAGGCGTTGCGGAAAGTTCGCAAAGCACATCAGTTCCAGCAGCCAAACTGAACGCGGGGTGCTCGATCCATATTGTCGGCAGCGACCTGTTGGCGTCTGGTATTGAGACCGCGGACCGGGGAGTGTATCCGCAGTCGGCGCTGGAGGGCTTGCCGCCGGCTACGATCCGCAACTACTTTTCGAAGATCGGCTCACCTGCGGTGGGGCCAAATGGCGGGTCGAGCGAGGGCTTGGGCGAACCTTCCGGGCCGCAAAATACCACGAGCACTGTGCATCTGTTGGTGAAGCCGCGACTGCGCAGCCTGGTAACTTTCAACTGCATGAACCTGGCGCGTCCCGGCTACATCGGCCGCTTTGACTGCATTTTCTGTATGGATGTGCTGTCGCAATTTTCTCGCGTACAACGTCAGGCGGTGCTCGAACGTCTGCATCTCTACCTGGAACCCGGCGGGTATCTATTCCTCAGTCAAACGGAAAAGCTTTCTGCTCCGAACCTGAACTTCCGCTCGGAAACATTCGACGGGTATACGTTCCATCGCAAGCCGATGGCGGCCAGCGCGGCCTACGGGCGGTAATTGATCAAAACGTCTATTTTATCTATAATAGACAAATGAAGACCGTAACCGCTACTGATGCCAAGCAGCGCCTTGCCGCCCTCCTCGATGCGGCCCAGCGTGAACCGGTCCTCATCCGGCGACAGAATCGCGATGTTGCAGTGATCATGTCCGCGCAGGAATATGAGCGCATTCGCAAGCACAACATCGCCGAACTTAAGCAGACGATGGACCGTATCGGCGCTCAGGCCGCAGCACGAGGAATGACCGAGGAAATCCTTGCCGACATCCTGAAGGATTGAGGCGCCAGGATTCATGCGAATCTCGCGTCGTCTCGTCGTGGATACCAACGTATTCACCAGCGCTATCATCTTCCCGCGCTCAGTTCCGCGTCAGGTTGTCGACCATGCCTTGGACCACGGCGTCGTCATCTTTTCCGAGGCCACGATGCGCGAACTCACCGAAGTTCTATCACGTTCAAAGTTCGATAGCTTTGTCAGCCGTGCGGAGCGCGAGCTTTTCCTGGCGCAGATTGAAAGTACGGCGGAGTTCGTTCCCATCATTCAGCTCGTGCGCGAGTGCCGCGACCCGAAGGATGATAAGTTTCTGGAAGTGGCGCTGAACGGGAGGGCGGATGTGATTGTTACGGGCGATGCGGATTTGCTGACGCTCAATCCCTGGCGGGAAGTTGCGATTCAATCTCCAGCGGGCTACCTGAACCGCGCTTAGCCGCCAAATCCGCCTATAATGTCAGTCTGAACTTCACCCCGCGGCCTTATGTGGAAAATTGATGACACGACCGCAACTTATGGCTACGCACCCAACCTTTGGAACTCGGCGAAGGAAAAGCTCAGGGCCGAACTGTAGCGAACTGCAAGCGTCAGGAGAACGATGACCTATGGCGAAGCGGTGGCCTTTATCAGGAACCTAATCGTGTTCGATCCACACGATCATGTTTTCCATGAGATGCTGGTGCAAATCTCTGTCGAGGAGGACGCCAATGGCCGCGGAATGCTCAGCGCTATCGTTGTGCATTCGGGCGACAGCAAGCCAGGAAAAGGATTTTTCGACCTGGCACGGCAATTGGATCGCGATGTTTCCGACAGCTTGGCCTGTTGGGTGCAGGAGGTGAACCGACTATATGAGGAGGCTGCTCAGGTCTCGGCCTGAATTCCATGCGTTGCGCCGTAGTTGGAAATGTAGTCCGCTCACGCGAACAAAAACTCCTTCGTCCTCAATTCCTTAATCGTATCCCGCAGCTTCGCCGCTTTCTCAAACTCAAACCGCTTGGCCGCCTCGCGCATGTCACTCTCGAGTTTGACAATATAACCATCCAACTCTTCCTGCGATTTGAATTCCGGCATACCTTCGGCTTCGGCTCCGGTTAGGTCGGTGTAATCGGCGGCAATGATTCCAGCCAAGGTCATGTCCAGAGGACGCACGATCGATTCCGGTGTAATTCCGTTTTCCGTGTTGTAGGCGGTCTGAATTTCACGGCGTCGCAAAGTTTCATCGATGGCCCGCTTCATCGAATCGGTCATGCGGTCGGCATAAAGAATCGCGCGCCCACGCAGATGCCGGGCGCAGCGTCCGATGGTCTGGATCAGTGATCCCCACGATCGGAGGAAGCCTTCTTTATCCGCATCGAGGATCGCTACCAGGGAAACTTCTGGCAGATCCAGGCCTTCGCGCAATAGATTGATGCCGATCAATACATCGAATTCGCCCTTCCGCAGATCGCGCAGGATCTTGACCCGCTCCAGGGTTTCGATCTCCGAATGCATGTACCGGCATTTGACGCCCACTTCAGCGTAGTACTCGGCCAAGTCTTCGGCCATGCGTTTCGTCAAAGTAGTGACGAGAACGCGTTCGCCGCGCTCCACGCGGGCCCGGATCTCGTGCAGCAGGTCGTCGATCTGGCCCTTCACCGGGCGGACCTCGACTTCAGGATCGATCAGGCCCGTGGGACGGATGATCTGCTCGACCACCACGCCTGAAGATTTTGTCAGCTCATAGGGGCCGGGCGTCGCCGAAACGTAAACCAGTTGGTTGGTGCGATGCTCGAATTCCTCAAACGTCAGCGGACGATTATCCAGCGCCGAAGGCAGGCGGAAGCCGTACTCCACGAGGGTTTCCTTGCGTGAGCGGTCTCCGGCATACATGCCGCGCAATTGCGGAATGGTCTGGTGTGACTCATCCACGAACATAAGATAGTCGCGCGGAAAATAATCCAGCAGGGTTGGAGGAGGCTCGCCGGGCATCCGTCCTGTGAAATGGCGTGAATAATTTTCAATGCCGTGGCAGTAGCCCATCACCTTGATCATTTCGAGATCGAACTTGACGCGCTGATGAATGCGCTGGGACTCCACCGCGCGGCCCTGCTTCTCCAGTTCCACTTCCCACCAGGCCAGTTCTTTTTTGATCGACTCGACAGCGGAAGCGCGAGTTTCATCTTTCATCACGTAGTGGGTCTTGGGATAAATCGGCAGTCGCATGTACTTCTGCTTCACTGTGCCGAACAGAGGATCAATCTGGGCCAGCGACTCGACCTGATCTCCCCACAGCTCGATGCGATAGGCCATGTCGTCGTAAGTAGGGAAGACTTCAATGACGTCGCCGCGCACGCGAAACGTGCCGCGCCGGAATTCGCCGTTGGTGCGCTCGTAGAGAATATCGACCAGCTTGCGCGTGATATCTTCGCGGGCGATCTTCTGACCTTTTTCCAGAAACAGCATCATGCCGTAGTACGCCTCGGGCGAGCCCAGGCCATAGATGCAGCTCACGGAAGCGACAATCAGCGCATCGCGGCGTTCGAATAACGATCGGGTCGCGGAGAGGCGCAGCTTGTCGAGCTCATCGTTGATAGTCGCTTCTTTTTCGATGAAAAGATCGGCCGCCGGGACGTAAGCCTCGGGCTGGTAATAGTCGTAATAGGAAACAAAATATTCCACCGCGTTGTGGGGAAAGAAATTTTTGAACTCGTGATAGAGCTGCGCTGCAAGAGTCTTGTTATGAGCCATCACCAGCGCGGGACGGTTGACCGCCTCGATCACCTTGGCCATGGTGTAGGTCTTGCCCGAACCAGTGACGCCGAGAAGAACCTGATGCTGCTCGCGGTCGTAGACGCCGCGCAGCAGGGATTCAATCGCGCGGCCCTGATCGCCCTGCGGTTTGTAATTCGAGACGAGTTTAAAGTCCATGGAAGAACTCTTGGTCTTTGGCTCTTAGCCTTTAGCAGACCCTGTGACTGGCAACAGTCTGGCGTGTACCCTTACAGAGGCAACTTTACCGACTAAGAATCTTTCTATTATAACGCGGGAAAATCGAGGCCCACTTCCGATCGATTTACAACTCGGCCAGCGACCGGTGCACTAGATAGATGGAGATCGATCCTTCGCCGACGGCGGAGGCGACGCGCTTCACGTTTCCGGCCCGGACGTCGCCTACGGCAAAGACGCCGGGCAGGCTGGTTTCAAGCATCTGGGGTGCACGGGGAAGTGTCCATTTGAAATCCCGTGCGACAGGATCCAAATCGCGGCCCGTAAGGATGAAGCCCTTGTTGTCGAGCATCACGCATCCCTTGAGCCACTCGCTCCGGGGAGAAGCGCCCGTCATTATGAAGACGTGGCGTATATCGTGGGTTGAATTATCGCCCGTGCTTTTGTCCTGCCAGGTCACTCGCTCCAACTGCGTGTCGCCCTCGAGGCCGACGATCTCGGTGCGGTAGTGCAAGCTGATCATGGGGTTTTCTTCGATGCGCTGGATAAGATAGCGCGACATCGTGTCGGACAATTGGCTGGATCGAACCAGCATGTGGACTCTGCCAGCCATCTGAGAGAGATAAACCGCGGCCTGACCCGCCGAGTTACCGCCCCCGACCACGATGACGTCATCTTTCCCGCACAGTTGCGCTTCGATGTAGGTTGCGCCGTAATAAATGCCCTGACCTTCGAACTTGGCGAGATTGTCAATCTTCGGCTTGTTGTACTGCGCGCCGCTGGCAATCACGACTGCACACGCGCGAATGACCTGACCGCAGTCGACCGTCAGCTCGTAGGGACGCCGTTCGCAATTCAGCCGAGTGACGGTGTTGGCGATCAACACCTTCGCGCCAAATTTCTGCGCCTGAGCCGCGGCGCGGCCAGCCAGTTCGTTTCCTGAAATTCCCATGGGAAAGCCGAGATAGTTTTCGATCTTGGAACTCGATCCGGCTTGACCTCCGGGGGACTCAGCCTCGATCACTAAGACGTTCAGCCCTTCGGAAGCGGCGTAAACGGCGGCAGCCAAGCCGGATGGTCCGGCGCCGACGATGACGAGATCCCGCACTTCTGACGCCGTGATATGGGAGTTCAGTCCAAGGCACCGCGCCAATTCCTGAATCGAAGGATTGCGGAGCACCGTTTGGTTGTTGCAGATGACGACCGGGATTTGATCGAGTGTAACGTGAAAATGATCGAGGAGATCCTGATAACTGGCATCGGTGTCAAGATCAACGTAGGTGTGGGGATGTCCGTTGCGGGTAAGGAACTCGCGCAGGTGCAACGTCGGAGCCGAATGGCGAGAGCCCAACAGGATCACGTTTCCCTGGCCGCGGTTAATCAGCTCCACACGGCGCAGAATGAAGGCGCGCATGAACATCTCACTCAGCTCCGCGTCTCGTGCGACCAGAGTCCGCACATCCTGGCTGCTCATTTCCAGGAATTCGCCGGCCGCGGTGACGCGCCCGCGCACCAGGCAGCGTCGGCCGGAGATCATGGTAATTTCGCCGGTAAATTCTCCGGCTTCAAGGTTGACGATGGGGCTTTCGCCACGCAGTTCGGGCTGAACGATTTCCATGCTTCCGGAAAGCAGCACGAAGAATGGGATGTCGCTCTGGCCGGGCTCGAAGAGAATGTCGCCGACGTTCACTTTTCTGATCTTCGCGAGAGGACGGATGCGGCTGATCTGCTCCGCGGTGAGGACGGGGAAAGCCTCACCACGAATATCGGCGGCCAGGGGTATTAGCTGAGTCGACATGGGTTCTCCCGGCAAGAGGAAATCGAAAGGCCTGAAGAGCTAGTAGATGACCGAGGCGAGGCTTCGGACGCATCGAAACGCTGGATTCTCGGTTGCGTGGCGGATTATTTTTTCTGGACGTCTTCGACTGCCAGAATCCGCGATGTGGCGCGGAACTTCTTGTAGTCGCGGAATGTCTGTTCCACATCCACGTTGAAGTTCTTGAGCAGGGCGAGACGAACGTCGATTTTGGCTGTAACCTGGTGGGGTAGCCACACTTCTTCGTTCACCCGGGTTTGCTCCAACATCAAGCGAGAACCCTTATGAAAGCGGGCCAGGAATAATCCCCAGGAAATTGTATCCAGGCATTCCACATCCATCTTGGAAAGTTGCAAGTCGCTCTTGTCGATCCAGACTCGACCGTGGAACTTCGGCAGAATCTTTGATTCTTTCAGGTGCGGCACAAAGTCCGGTCGTGGCTCGCCCTCAATTACCCAGGCGTCGCGTCCGCCAACAGGGTCCGATCCCACCAACTTGAAATTGTAGGCATCGGCTACCTCGCTCACGAACTTGCGATCCTCTTCACGTTCTTTCTCTTCTTTTTCCTCGCGCTTCCTGCGCTCGTCCTCCGATTCGTTCTTGCGCTTGTCGAGGATCTTCTGAATTTTTTCTTCTTCCTTGGCCGCGTCCTTCGTATCGAGCGGCTTATCGTCTTTTTCGATCAGCCGTTGCACCTGCTCGCCGTAAAGCTCCATCACTTCATAAGTCTTGGCTTCGGTGGACTTCACCTGCCCCTTGGCATCTAGCTTATGTTCTTCGTCGCGTTCAATGTAGGTGTAGTCGCGCAGGCGCTTATCGTTTTCCATGTCCTTGTCGGCGACGACGCGCAAGAGTTGCTGCATCTGCTCCTGCGAAAGATTGCCGTTGGCATCGGGCTTCAGATTGAGCAGGAAAGCCTGGGCTGGTGTGTCTGCAGTCGTTTTGTCAGGAGTCAGTGCGGAAGCAGGTTGATCCTGCTGACCGAAAGCCAGCACAGCAGCGAGCAGCAAGAAGGAAACGAGGACGCGGGAACCCACAGGCACATTTTATCGCAGGGAACGAGAGATAACGGTTGTGAAATCGGACAAAACCGACGGCATGCGAAAGACACAAATTGTGCAAACTCATTACGCGGCGGTGACAAGGTCAAAGAGTGGCCGACCTAGTCTTTCCTAGGCCGAGGGCGGAAAAAGAAATTCAGCCTTCGGCCGAGCCCTCTCATTTCAGCCTCGAAGGAGAACCAAAATGTCCCGTTTGCATATGCGCCACTTGCCGGCTCGCGCTCTAGCGGTCACGTCTTTCGTCGCGTTGATGCTGATGCTTGCTTCCAGCCCAGCCGCGGCACAATATCAACTCACAAACCTAAGTTCAAACCAGGTAAAAGCTGCGAAACATACGGATCCATTGCTGGTGAATGCGTGGGGATTGGTCCACGCTCCGGGCAACGCTTGGTGGGTCAGTGACAATAACTCCGGATGGTCGACGCTTTACAATGCCGCCGGCGTGGCGCAGGGGCTGAGGGTATTGATCCCAACTAAGGGAGGCGGCCCGGATTCGCCCACTGGGGCAAACGGCCCGGGTACGCCCACGGGGATTGTGTGGAGTGCATCGACGACCGGCGAATTCCAGGTGCAGGGATGGCCGTCACTTTTCCTCTTTGCCACGCTGGATGGAACCATCAGTGGGTGGACATTTAAATCGAATGTCAACCAGGCGATTGTGGCAGTGGACACATCGACCAGTACGACCCCATCGGTCTATACGGGCCTGGCCATCACGAACTACGCGTCAGGGAACTTCTTGTACGCTGCCGACTTCAAAAACAATAAGGTCGACATATACGACGGAAATTTCAACCTGGTCACCTCGATCGTTGACGCTGCGGTGCCTGCAGGCTTTGCGCCATTCGGCATCCAAGACATAAATGGGCTGGTCTACGTGACCTTTGCCAGTACTACCGGTGGGAGTGGAGGCTTCGTCGACGTGTTTAAGGAAGACGGTACGCCCGTGGCCCCGGGGCAGCATTTGATTCAAGGGTCGCCGCTCAACCAGCCTTGGGGGATTGCCGCGGCTCCGAAAAACTTCGGCCCGTTGGGCAATACGCTGTTGATTTCGAACAATACCAACAGCGGGACCATCAATGCCTTCGACGGGACGACGGGGAAGTTCGTTGGAACCATCAAGGACACAAACAACAAGGTCATTCATATTGACCAGCTTTGGGGAGTCGGTTTTGGCGATGGTACGGGCAGTAACGGAGGAGCGAATCAGTTGTTCTTTACCGCCGGTCCGAGCGGCAATCTGGCGGGAACCTTCGGAGTGATTGGGTTTGTGTCATCGAATTGAGTGAAGCAAGACGGCGGGACGATAGTCTGACGAATCGTTCCGCCGTTCTGTCTTTGATTGCGCCCCCTCGCTGCTACTCGTCTTTCTTCAGCGCTTTTCCCATACACTCCGCTTGAAAGAGGCGCTCGTCCACGCGATGCAGTTGCTTGGCCATCGCCGGCGTAATGAGCGGGTAATGCTTCACATCGAACAGGTGGAAGACGATAAACCACACGGGTTTATCGGTGGTCATCCAGTTCTGGCGATCGAAGCGTTTCAGGTTTACTGGAACCGAAAAGCGGCGGAGCGTGCGCTCGCGGCGCAGATTAAAGTAGGCGTTGAAGTAAGTCAGCGCCAGCTCGCGCAGTGTGCGATGTACCGGCTCGCGCCAGCGGCATCCGGTGTAGTTTGACTTGGCTACAGCGCCCCAACATCCGTTCTGCCGAAAAATTGCGATCACATGGTCGGTGTCATGTTCGGCTTCAAAGTCGAGAAGCAGAGGAGGATATCCATTTGCGCGAAGGGCTGCGGCAGCAAAGATTGCGCCCTCCAGGCAATGCGCAGTTTGCTCGGCCAACACGCGGCGCGGAGACCAGGCGGTATCGGCGAGGTGATACGGGGCATCGTCGAGAAATTTCTGGATGCCGTGAGGATCTTTCATGCTGCGCAGCTTACGGAGTTCCGAGGCGGTGAAGCTGTTTGAATCGCTCATCGTCGCATGAGTTTACACGAGAGGAGTGAAGAACTCGGCCAGTTCATGCGGCGCGTCTAGGAGCACATCCGGCGGACTCTCGATCAGCGTATGAGGGGCGAAGCCGTAATTTACGCCGACGGTCCACAGGCCCGCATTGCGTCCGGTTTCGACATCGACGTGGGAATCGCCAACGATGGCGGCTTCTTCTGGGCGAACATGGTGCTCGTCGAGTAGTTTGCGCGCGCCCTCCGGGTCGGGTTTCTTGGTCGCGAAACTATTTCCGCCATAGATTTGCGTGAAGAATGGGCTCAGACCAAGGGCTTCGACGATGGCACGCGACGGCACGACGGGTTTATTGGTGAGAACAGCCATCTGGCGTGCCGTTCCTCGGTGCGCACTTCTTCCGTTAGAAGTTCTGTGGGCCGAATTCTGAATAGTTTTGAGTGCCTCGTGAATACCACCGTAGACGGTTGTGTGATCGAGCTTGTGTTCGCGGTAGTAGGCGAGGAAAAACTGCAGACCTCGACGCACGACGGCCTCATCGACCGTTTCGCCGCCGAGCGCACGCTGGATCAGAATTGGTGCGCCGTCGCCGACGTAGCTGGCGATGACGTCATCCGGCAACTCGGGCCGGCCGATGTGACGAAGCGCGGCGTTGACGGAGTGCACCAGGTCGAGACGCGAATCAATCAGCGTGCCGTCGAGGTCAAAGATCACCAGCTTGATCGAACGCGGGTCGAAGGCACGGCGAACCTGAATCATGTGTCTCTAGAATAAATGATTGCGAGGCTGAGACGCTTCTAGCCCCTCCCACAGTGTTACCGGTTGATCTGCAACGCAGCGCAGTGCCCGTATAATTCCGGCATGGCGAAGAGCTGGAAGACGCGGTTGATTCATTCCGATGTGAAGGTTCCGGAGGGATACCGGTCCCTGGCGAGTCCGGTGTTTCGGGGTTCAACCACTTTGTTTCCGGATGCCGCTTCCGTTAACGACAGTTGGGATCAGCCTGAAGTTGGCTATACATACGGGCTCTACGGGACTCCAACTACGCTGGAGCTCGCGGGAAAAATCTGCGAACTGGAAAAAGGTTACCGAACGATCATTACCCCGGGAGGTCAGGGCGCGATTTCGCTGATCAGTCTGGCGTTTCTGAGGAGCGGGGATCACATCTTGATTCCCGAGAGTGTTTACACTCCGACTCGTAAGCTGGCTTATCACGTGCTGCGGAGGTTTGGCGTGGAGGCCGCGTTCTATCCTCCGGAGATTGGCGCCAGGATAAAAGACCTGCTGCGCGAGAATACGCGGCTCGTGTGGTGCGAGAGCCCGGGATCGATCACGATGGAAGTGCAGGATGTGCCGGCGATTGCCGAGGCCGCGCATTCCCGCGGCGCGCTTGTCGCGATGGATAATACGTGGGCTGCGGGAGTGTATTTTGATGCGTTTGCGCATGGAGTGGACATCACGATGCAAGCGCTTACGAAATACGTGGGCGGCCACAGCGATTTGCTGATGGGATCGGTGACAGTGAAGGATCCGAAGCTATACCAGCAACTAGGGGCAACGCAGCAACTGCTCGGAAATGCTGCCTCGCCGGACGATTGCAGTCTTGCCCTACGCGGTATGCGGACGATGGCGGTTCGGCTAAAGCACATTGAGGCTTCGGCATTGAAGATCGCACGCTGGCTGGCCGCGAGGCGGGAGATTGAACGCGTGCTGCATCCGGCGCTGGAAGGCTCGCCGGGACATGAATTATGGAAGCGCGACTTCACTGGATCGGCGGGAGTTTTTTCCATCGTCTTCAAACCTGGTGCTACGAAAGCTCAAGTGCTGGCCTTTGTAGATGGGTTGGACCTATTTGAGATTGGCTATAGCTGGGGAGGGGTGACGAGTCTGGCTGTGGCTTACGACTTCCAGAGATCGAAAGGGCGTCCGGATCACGGGCACCGCATTGTCAGGCTGAACATTGGCCTGGAAGATACGGAAGACTTGCTCGAGGATTTGGAGTGTAGCCTGAAGAAAGTGTGGGGTAACCCTGGCGAGTCTCCGGGTGACTAAGGTCCGGAGTTCGCGAGGGAGGAACTTGCATATTTTCCAATTCCTTGTTCCCATTTACAATGCAACCTGCCTTATAGCGCGTTGCACCTTATTTCGGTAGGCGCATCTAATAAGCGGAAAGTTCTATAGGGCACTCATCAGGGAACCGGATGGCGACTACAAAAACCGACCCCAAACTGTCTCTCACCGGCACAAAAAAGTCCCGCAGTTATGAGGGGCTTACCCGCGAACAGCTCATCGAAGCCTACCGCATCATGTACACCTCCCGGCGGATCGACGACCGGGAAATCATGCTCAAACGGCAGCAGAAGATTTTCTTCCAGATGTCAGGGGCTGGGCATGAGGCGATCGGCGCGGCGGCGGGCATGGCGCTGAAGGCCGGTTACGACTGGTTCTATCCTTATTACCGCGACCGAGCGTTGTGCCTGGCTTTGGGGGCCAAACCTCTGGAGATGTTTCTGCAAGCGGTTGGAGCGGCTGACGATCCGAGTTCGGGCGGACGCCAGATGCCTTCGCACTGGGGCTACCGGCGTCTGAACGTTGTCACCCAATCGTCGCCTACGGGATCGCAGATTCTGCAAGCGGTGGGATGCGCCGAGGCTGGGAGATATTTTACCCAGCATCCGAAAACTGCCGAGCTTCCGACTTCCAAGAGTGTTGACTACCGCCAGTTCAAGAACGTCAGCTTTCGCGGCGATGAAGTCACTTATGTTTCTCTGGGCGATGGGACTAGCAGTGAAGGTGAATTTTGGGAGGCGCTGAACGCGGTTGCGCTGAACAAGTTGCCGGTAATTTTTTGCGTGCAGGATAACGGCTACGCGATCTCGGTGCCGGTGGAAGTGCAAACGGCGGGAGGCAGCATTTCACGGCTGGTCTCGGGATTCCCAAATTTTCACTTCGAGGAAGTTGACGGCACCGATCCGGTGGCTAGTTACGGAGCATTCCAGCGCGCGATGCAATATTGCCGCGAGGGCCACGGGCCGGCGTTTGTGCATGCGCACGTGATTCGTCCCTACTCGCATTCGCTTTCTGACGATGAGCGGTTGTACCGACCAGATACCGAGCGGGAACGGGATTCGGCGCGCGATCCGGTGTCACGGACCCAGATGTTTTTGCTGCGTGAAGGGATCCTCGACGAAAAGGGCATTAACGATCTGGAGAAAAAAGTCGACGAAGAGTTGCAGGTCGCGGTGGACCAGGCCTTGGAAGCGCTGCCTCCAGCGCCCGAGAGCGTGATGCAGTATGTGTATTCGCCGGACATCGATCCGACATCGACGGCGTTCGACTCGCAGGCGGTGATCGGCCCGGATTCGGCCGACGGCAAGAAGCCAGCCGCGAAGACGATGGCCGATCTAATCAACGTCACCCTGCGCGATGAAATGAAGCGCGACGAACGAATTGTAATCTTCGGCGAAGATGTGGCCGACTGCAGCCGCGAAGAATATCTGAAGCGCAAGCTGGTGAAAGGGAAGGGCGGAGTCTTCAAACTGACCTTCGGCTTGCAGAACGAGTTCGGCAACGACCGCGTCTTCAACTCGCCACTGGCCGAGGCTGCCATCGTTGGCCGCGCGACTGGCATGGCCACGCGCGGAATGAAGCCGGTGGTGGAGATTCAGTTCTTCGATTACATATGGCCGGCGATGATGCAGATCCGCGACGAGCTATCGGTCATTCGCTGGCGGTCCAACAATGTATTTTCCTGTCCGGTGGTCATTCGCGTGGCGATCGGGGGCTATCTTACCGGCGGCGCGATTTATCACTCGCAGTGCGGAGAGAGCATGTTTACACATATGCCGGGGCTGCGAGTCGTATTCCCGTCCAATGCGCTCGATGCGGCGGGGTTGCTGCGCACTGCCATCCGCTGCGACGATCCGGTATTGTTTCTCGAGCACAAGCGGCTGTATCGCGAAACCTTCGGACGCGCGCCTTATCCCGGACCCGAGTACATGATTCCATTCGGCAAGGCGAAGATCGTGAATCCGGGGACGGACTTGACGGTGATCACTTACGGCGCGGTGGTGCCGCGGGCGCTGCAGGCGGCGCAGAAAATTGAGCGCGAGCACGGAGTGAAGGTCGAGTTGATCGACTTGCGGTGCCTGAATCCGTTTGACTGGGAGACGATTGCAGCATCGGTCGCAAAGACGAATCGGGTCATTGTGGCCTATGAAGATACTTTGAGCTGGGGATACGGAGCGGAGATCGCGGCTCGCATCGCTGATAAACTCTTCGATCATCTGGATGCTCCGGTGCGCCGGGTCGCCGCTGCGGACGCGTTTGTGCCGTACCAGCCGATTCTCGAAGACGCGATTCTGCCCCAGGCGAACGATCTGTTTCGAGCCATGAAAGAGTTGGCCGAGTATTGAGTTCGCCGGGCCGAAGCGCGAAATCCGCGCCCAAAGCGGCATAGAGTCTTCCGTCTCCGGTGTTCCTTCCACGATTGACCAGAGCCTCCCGGTACCCCTAAGATTAGTCGCCACTCTGGGGGTTCCGATGACACCGCTTCGTCTTCACATGCGCGGGCTGGCAGGGATCGCCGGCCTAGCTTCCATTCTCTTCGTTGCTCATAGCGGGGCGGCACAAACTGCCGTTACCACTTATCACAACGACAATTACCGCACGGGCTGGAATTCCGCTGAAAGCGTGCTGACGCCGAGCACGGTGAACACTTCTTCGTTTGGCCTTCTGGCCAACGTTGCCGTGGATGATCAAGTCGACGCGCAACCGCTTGTGGTTCCAGGGGTGAATATTACGGCGGGGACCAACCAGGGGGTTCATGACGTCGTTTATATCGCGACGGGCAACGACACGGTGTATGCGATCGACGCCGATGCCGGCACTGTGTTATTAAGCCAGAATCTGGGAAAGCCCGTGAGTTCGCCGCTTGGCTGCAACAATAACGGACCGAACGTCGGCATCGACTCGACTCCGGTGATCGACGTCAGCACCAACACGATCTACTTGATCGCGTATACACAGGATTCGACGGGGCCCACTTATCGCGTTCACGCCCTTGATCTGGGCAACCTGACCGACAAGGTTACGCCGATGGTGGTGAGTGCGTCTCATACGCTGACCGACGGAACCACATTCACTTTCAATGCTACGTACCAGCGGCAACGTCCGGGACTGCTCTTGGCGAATGGAAACATCTATGCTGGCTTTGGGAGCTTCTGCGATTACTCGGCCAACCTGTCGCGCGGCTGGTTGCTGGGTTGGAATGCGGCGACACTGGCCCCCCTTTCCGCCAACCGGCTCAACGACCAGCAACCGACGTCTCCGAACACATTCTTTCTGTCGTCGATCTGGATGTCGGGTTATGGGCTCGCGGCGGATGACTCGGGGAACGTCCTGTTCGTTACGGGAAACTCCGATCACTCCGGGACGACTTATGACGGAGTAAGCAACATTCAGGAGAGCGTAGTGAAGGTGTCGTCAGATCTGACAACGGTGGTCGACCTGTTTACGCCCTCGAACCAGTCCAGTCTCGACCAGGGGGATACGGATTTTGGCTCCGGAGGCGTGCTGGTTTTGCCGGATCAGACCGGTTCTACGCCGCATCTGGCCGTGGCGGCCGGCAAGGACGGCAGCATGTATTTGATGAATGAAGACAAACTGGGAGGCTACTCCACCACCACGAATCACGTCCTCGGCACTTATCAAGTCGGTGGCTGCTGGTGTGGAGAGTCTTACTTTGTCGATCCGACCGATGGCGCGGCGCGGGTGGTAAGCAGCGGGGGACGGTATGTGACGGTTTGGAAGGTCAAGACGTCGCCCAGTCCGAAGTTGGTTGGTGTCACGCGCTCGCCGAAGCTGACAAGTGGCCAGAACGCTGGCTTGTTCACCAGCGTATCGTCCAATGGAAATGCGACTCCAATCATCTGGGCACTCACGCGACCAGTCTCGCGTAGTTCTACTGCCATTGGGCTGTATGCTTTCAACCCTGATGCTGGGGGAAAAACGATGACTCTGCTCTTTCACGCAAACGCTGGCGTCTGGCCGAATTACGGCGGAGACTCGAATCAGGTGCCAGTGGTGGCGAACGGCAAAGTCTACGTTGCGAGTGACAAGCAGTTGCAGATCTTCGGACTGACCCAGCCCGCGAACTTGAAGTCGTCAAAATAAGCGGAGGACCCCGACTGCATTTGAGGGCCGCATTTTTTCAGGCGCGGCCCTTTTAGTTTCCGAGAGCAGGAGACGACATCACTAAGGATCGCCTACTCCGCAAACAATGCGCGGTAGATGCCTCCTCCGACCGCGCCACCGAGGAGCGGAGCGACCCAGAACATCCACAACTGCTGCAAGGCCCAACCGCCGGCGAAAATCGCCGGTCCGGTGCTGCGGGCTGGATTTACCGATGTGTTGGTCACGGGAATGCATACCAGGTGAATCAGGGTGAGGCAAAGACCAATGGCGAGCGCGGCAAAACCTTTGGGCGCGCGGCTGTCGGTCGAGCCCATGATGACGATCAGAAAGAAGGCGGTCAACACCACTTCGGCGACGAAGGCAGACAGTGCACTGTAACCGCCGGGAGAATGCAGGCCGTAGCCGTTCGAGGCGAAGCCGGCGTGGACGTCGAAGTTGGCCTTTCCGCTGGCAATAACGAAGAGCACGCCCGCTGCCGCGATTCCGCCGGCGACCTGAGCGATCACGTAGGGCAGCAGATCGGAAGCGGAAAAGCGTTTGCCGACGACCAGGCCCAAACTGATTGCCGGGTTGAAGTGACCGCCTGAGATGTGACCGACGGCGTAGACCATGGTCACGACGGTGAGCCCGAAGGCGAGCGCAACTCCGGTGAATCCGATGCCGAGCGCGGGGAAGGCGGCAGAGAAGAGTGCAGCGCCGCATCCGCCAAAAACCAACCAGAAGGTTCCAAAAAATTCCGCGATGGCACGTTTGCTGAGGGGCATGTCGATCTCCTTGGTCGCGAGAACTATTTCAAACCACAGGGCCCGTATTCGGTGAGGGAAGAAGACTAGCACGACGCTGCAGAAAGAGGAACTGAAGCCGTGGAGGGTGTACCCCCTCCCGGCTTTGCCCAACAACCCGCTTTTGCCCAAAAATCATAAAGTCTGCCCAATGACTCTCAATCGAAGAATATGGCCTCTAGCGCCATCCTCCGGACTTGCCACTGCTCTAGTTCAGCTTTCCCGACTTTGAATATGCAGCGGCCTTCGTTATTCAGTGAGGTGATTGCCGTAAATTTGGAATCGTTTTTTCCCGAACCGACAACCGTTATACCTTTATCTGAAAGCAGAAAGTCAACGGACGCGAATTTAGGGTGAAACTTATTTTCTTCGCGGAAAACGGAGAAAGCCCTATCGGAGGCTGCGCCCACGGTCCATTTGTTCGGGTTGTCTGGTTGTTTGCAAGTATTACGTTTCTCCACATCTTGTGTGACACCTTCACGCAATTCCTTGAATACGCGATACAGAGAACACTCTGCGCGGGCGGTGACCCAATCAAATTCCAATGGAACGGGCTTCTCTGTCATTTCTTTGTACCCTTGACTTGTATCACTACTTCCGATTCAAGCGTGATGAGTTCCTACAGCACTACCACAAGCGCAGCAACGTCGAATCTACTCTCAGCATGATGAAACGCAAGTTCGGCGATTCGCTGCGAAGCAAGACCGACGTTGCTATGGTCAACGAGACTCTGTGCAAGGTGCTCTGTCACAATTTGGTGGTCCTGATTCACGAAATGTACGAACTTGGCATCGACCCGTGTTTTGGAATAGAGAGAGAGAGAGACGATTAACTGAGCTTATCCCACACAATTTCTAGATGTTCTCCCGGCATAAACAAAGCATTCGGGTATCGCCACTCTCCGGGGGCTTCAGAATCCGCCGTAGTTGCTTTCACTCTAAAGTTATTTGGGGATTTCATGGTTAGAGAAAATCCGATTGTTGGCAATCCGAAATTTGGATACCAATATCCTAGGGATGTAGGATACGTCACCGTATATTCATATTTGAACCGAGATCGTCCGCGCGAAGGTATTGCTACCGCTTTGCCTCTGTATTCCAAAGCGCCTAGCCCGCCGTCTCTAGGAGAAAGTTTGGCATTCTTGCCGCAATCAGAATCGTCAAAACAGACAACACTTTTCAATACTGCCCGTTCTCCCTTTTCAAATTGCAGAAGTGGAGAAAAAGATAAAGTGTGCAGCGTAGGGTTTGCCACTGTAAATTCCATCTCCACTGCAAAAACAACGGAATCTCCCTCTTCCGACATGACAACATACTGTGTCGTACCCTCCCGATATAGTCGGGTTTGCTCTACCATGTTTTGCAACCGCTCCCGAATAATTTCGGGGAGGCTGAACCCGAGCATGTGGTGGAAAATGTCTCGTGTGGCTTCGCGCCTCGCTTGACGTTTGATAAAGGGGTCAACTGTCGCCGTGAGAATTCCAGCGATTATTAAAGCGACGATCAAATCGTCCATGAAATGTGTTGACCAATATGGTCTGACGAATTTGTTGACCAGCAACGCAAGAATTATTAAGGCTGGAGCACAAACATAGCCGCTGTACTGTTCCCACCATTCCCAAAAATTATTGCGCCACATGGATCTCTCCTCCGCGATGGAGGGATGGTAGCGCAATACCTGCCCTAACAAAAACTGCCCCCACTTCGACTCAGCCAAACTACCGAATTATTCAAAATCCGACTCTTTTCTGGCCCCGTCTTTATGTTGCCCAAGAACGCTGCGATCTGCCCAAAAACCCTTCACTTTTTCCTCCTTTCTAGGCAAAGCCACCCCTCCAAGGGGGGTCTGTTGGAATGATGGGCTTAGCAAGAAAATGCTCGCAAAATCTAGAGGGCACACGGCTTATGGGGCAAAATCTAGGGAGCAAAGGAGTTGTGGCTGGCATTAGGTCGGGAGTCCCTTGGAGTGCTCGATCTAAATGGCGCTGGCTCTGCTGGGCAATGATGGAACGAATGTGAGTTGCGGTGCAAGGGTAGATGTCACGGGGAGCTGTGGATTTGGTGCGGAGGAGTTGGCGCGGGGAGGGCGAGTAAGGATCAAAATCCCCGCCCTGTCTCTCCAAGAAACGGAGAGACAAGGACGGGGCACCCGGATCGGTCTGTTTACGACTCGGCCCGCTCCGTGACAGGTGGATATCAAGAATCCCGGCCCATTCGGCTTCGGTCAGGGCAGGCTCTGTCTCTCCAAGAAACGGAGAGACAAGGACGGGGCACCCGCATCGGTCTGTTTACGACTCGGCCCGCTCCGTGACAGGTGGACACCAAGAATCCCGGCCCCTTCGGCTTCGGTCAGGGCAGGCTCTGTCTCTCCAGAAAACGGAGAGACAAGGACGGGGCACCCGCATAAAAACTTTGGCATTTCCACAACATTCCTTGCTTCGATGTTCACTTAACCTTGCTGAAAATTCCAAATAGGGAATACTGAGAACAGGGCGGAATTCACAGGAATCTGTGTGGGGATCGGATTTCGATCCGGCGCCGTCAAGGGTGGAGGAGTGAAGAGAATATGGCTTTAGGAAATGTTCCTCGGTGTCAGCATATCAAGATGAATGGAATGCAGTGCGGCTCTCCCGCGCTGCACCGAAGGAGGCAGTGCTTTTTTCATGAGCGGGCGCGGGAGCAGCATAACCGGATTGTAAAAGATCAGCTCAAGCAGGCCCGCTTTGTGCTGCCGCTACTGGAGGATGCTAATGCGGTGCAGATGGCTCTTATGCAAGTGATGCAATTGCTGGCCTGGGGCGAAATGGATCACAAGATGGCGGGACTGCTGCTTTACGGTCTGCAGACCGCGAGCGCCAACCTGAGCTACGTGGACTTCGAACCCGAAGAGCCGACCGATGTGGTTATCGTTCGTGAAGACGTCCAGCAGACCGACATCGGTGGCCCGCAATGGGATCCGGAAGAATTCGAATCGGACGAAGAAGAGGAAGAAACAGAGGAAGAAGACGACGACAACGTTGCGGCGACTGATGCGCCGGCTGCCTTGGTTGAGGGAGCCGAAGACGGGTACGACGCGCCCCGCGTGGATGTGGATATGAGTGATGTGCGGAAGCAGATCAAAGGACTCGTCCACGATTACATTTTGGAGACAGGAAGAACGCCGCGGGAGTTGAGTGGATAGCTAGGTGCTGGGCAAGTTACCGCCGCTTTCTCCGCAAGCCGCTTCTCGTTGATCGTTCCCTGGGTGCGATGCTAGGCTGGCAACAGTGGGTTCGATAACCGTCAATTCTGTGAACTCTGGCGACGCCGGGAGCCGCGTGGGAGCATGGTGGCAATCGGCGACGGCGGAGGTGTGGGCGAAATTTCTGCTGGCGCTGGTGGGACTGAGTCTGGCCTTCGGGACGGCGTTGTTTTCGACGGCGTCGGGCGAGGCCGGACATTTGTGGGCCTCGGTGATTCTGGCGTCGTTGGCGCTGTTGATGGCGGTGTTTGTGGGACTGGTGACCGTGCCATACCTGGCGCGGCGGGTGGCGCTCGAGCGGCTCCGGCAGACCTTTCACTACGAAGTAACTCGGGCGGGCGTGGTGTATGTGCTGGTCACGCTGGTGATCGGCATTGCGGCCTTGAACACGGGAAATAATCTGCTGTACATCGTGGTGGCGGCAATGCTGGCGGCGATCCTGGTGTCGGGCGTAGTTTCGGCGATGGTGCTGCGCGGCCTGGAATTGGATGTGCGGCTTCCTGAGCATGTTTTTGCCGGGCGAGGGGTCATGGGACACGTTGCGCTGCGCAATGCGCGGCGCTGGCTGCCGTCATTTTCCATTCGCATTGTGCCGACACGCAAAGAGAAGAAAGTCCGCAAGGAATGGCGTTGGGAGCCGACCACATTTGTTTTCCCGCTGAATCGTCCTCCGGAGAATCAGTGGGTGCGGCTGCGCGACTATCGCGTCCGGCGGGTAGAGCTGCCGGGCGCTGCGCCGGGAATCTTCGAGGGCATGGTTTACTTTCCATACTTACCGCCGAAGGCCGAGTTGGCGGCGGATTTGGAGTTGCTCTTCGATCGCCGGGGACGGTATTGCGAGTCGAGTTTTGGAGTGGCCACACGTTTTCCGTTTGCGTTTTTGACGAAGACTCGGCAGATTGCGCTGCAACGCGAGATTCTCGTCTATCCGCCGGTTGAGCCGCCGGAAGAGCTGTTTGAGATTCTGCCGCTGGTGCGTGGAGAGTGGGAAAGCTTTGTGCGCGGGCGCGGCTCCGATCTCTACCGCATCCGCGAATACATGCCGGAGGACTCGGCGCGCCATGTGGATTGGAAGGCAACAGCGAAATCGGGATCGCTGAAGGTGCGCGAGTTCAGCCGCGAGGATGAGCGCAAGCTGTGCATCGTCTTCGATAATCCGCCCGCGGGAATGATCTCCGATGCGGCCTATGAGCAAGCGGTGAATCTGGCAGCATCGTTGGGGTGGCACTTTTCCACGCAAGACGCGGAAGTGTCATTTGTGATTCCGGGGCAAGGCCGGGGCGTAGACCTCGACGAATTTCTGGCGCAGTTGGCGGTGATCGAGCCGGTGGGAACGACACCTTCCGGAAAGCAGCCGCGGCCGGCAATAACGCGAGAAGTCGATCTGAGGGAAATCGGCCTGGACAACAGCGGTGAATACAACATTGTGCTGACGGCTAGGCCGCATGGCAGTCTGCCGTCCTCGTGGTGGAATTGTTCCTACTTTGTGTTCCTCGGCGCGGAAAGTTCGCCTCGCCCTCCCAAAGCGTAGAGCCGTCTGCGCTCTTTCGTCCCGGAATGAGCCTGGAGCGGAAATATTATTCCTCCCAACAGTTTAGTCCTTCCCCTGCATCTGATTTCGGAATATACTCGCCCCCCGTTAGAGGTTTGTGGGTGCTCGGAAGATAACAATCTGGGAGGATCCAATGCGTATCTGCGAGCTGATCAAGGACCAGGTAACCTACGAGGCAGAGATGGGGCAAACCGTTTTAGAAACGGTGCGTGCTATGGTGGAACGCAATATCGGCGCGGTTCCGGTTTTGCACAACGGCAGACTGGTGGGGATTTTTTCCGAGCGTGATCTGATGAAGCGCGTAGTAGCCGAGGGCTTCGATCCCCGCAGTACCTGCCTGGCAGAAGTGATGACGGACGACCCGCTCACGGTAAGCATGGACGAGGATTTGGAAAACTGCATGGCCCTCATGCGCAGGCATAGCTTTCGCCATCTACCAGTCTGCCACGAAGGACAACTGGTCGGCATCGTCTCGCTGCGCGACATCCTGTTGCACGACTTGAATGAGAAAGATGACGAAGTACGCATGATGCGGGCCTACATCCACTCAGTTCCCGACGCCTAGAGCGTGCCTGAGGACGCACTCCGCGCGCCCGGGCTGAACGTGTATATTGGCACGAGTGTCTGAGCAACGAGTGCCGAGGGCAAGTTCTGAAGATCGGGCATATGGCACAAAGGTAACGTTACCTTAGGTTACCCGAGTACATTGAACACCTGCGCTAAAAGGTTTAACTTCTCTTAATTAGAACGCCCGTCAGTACCGCCATTTTTCTTGCCGTCGTTAGGTCCGGAGAACTGTTGCGATGAGCAAAATCAGGATTCTTTATTACGTTCTCTGGATTGCTCATCCCATCCTGCAGACAGCCATCGCTGTGGCTATGTTCCGCCTGGGGCGGCAGAAGCATTTCAAATATTTTTTTGCCTACATCATCGCGCAGATTGCGGCATTTGCCGTGGTCTTTCCTACCTATCGCTATAATCCCGCCGCAAGCGTTTATCTTAGCTGGATCAGTACGGCAGTCAGCGTGGCTTTGGGTTTCAAGGTGATTCACGAGGCCTTCCTCGACGCTTTCCGGCCCTTCCACACACTGCGAGATCTGGGCACAGTCCTTTTCAAATGGGCAGGGCTGGTGATGCTGCTGGTGGCGGGAGTGGTATCGGTTTCAACCGATTCGCCAGACATCGCTCCGTGGGTGCAAGCCATTCTCACCGCGCAGCGCTGCGTACGAATTATTCAAATCGGCATGGTACTTTTCCTGCTGTTCTTTGCCCGCTACCTGGGCGTGAGTCGGCGACAGTACAGTTTCGGCGTGGCGTTGGGGTTCGGATGCTTCGCAACGGTAGAACTTTCTCTGGTGGCATCCTGGGTGGGCGACCACTTGAATAATCTTTCCATGGGCCTGATGAACATGGCAGCCTACAATTGCACGCTGCTCATCTGGCTGGGATATACCTTGGCGAAGAGCCCTGCCCGCGAAGCTCCGTCAAACATGCTACGGCCGCAGCGGTGGGAACAGAGCCTGACCGACATTCATCACCCGCTTCCTGCGGATTCCTTGATCCCGATGTTCGAGGGCATGGTGGATCGAGCTCTCTCGAAAACTCAAACCTCGCAGTCCCTGGTGCAAGAGGATAGGATTAGTACCAAAGCTGCAGCTGCTCACGCCGGAGGGGCTCCCGCAGCTGTGGGATTCCCCGGACTCCCCGGCACTGGATCTACGAGAAAATAGATTCGCTGAAGTTCTGCTTCTGCCGGTTTCTTTGGAGTCTGATTGCAGTTCGCGCCTCGATTTCGCGTTTCGTAAATTTCCCTCCCGCCGCGCGTCTCTTGAAGCTTCGTCCCTCTCCAGTTGTTCAATAACATTAGGAATAGTCGTCTAAATTGTTGATGATTAGTAGTTAAGCTGGGCAGTGGAATGCCATGGGTGAGGGGTATGAGCCAACTACAGCAAACGATGTAGGGGAATTTCTGTAGGAGGGATTGACTTGTGCCTTATAATTCTCCACCGCGTCAAGTTAGCTTCCCTTGAAGTAACGACGCGGTAGGAGAAAACCCATGAAGCAAGCAATCAGGATTTCGATCCTGATGTGTGGACTAGTGGGCACCTATGTCGTAGCCGCCGTTCCGCAGGTTCCCGCCCCGGACGGAGGCCCGATTCTAGTGTGCCCACCACAACAACAACTGCAGGGTAGATGCGTTCAGCTTCCACCGATGATGAAGTAGTAGTTAATCGGAGGAGAGAGTTGAAGGCAAGATCACCAAAGTAACCTGTAGTAACTTGGGCCGAACCTGGGCTCGCTATTTTTGGGCTGACGGACTCATACATAAACCGTCAGCCCCGTTTTTTTGGGGAAACGATTGTCAACTCTTCCGGTTCACGGCAAGTTCCAGGGTTCGCCGCAGTTCCTGCGCGTCGCGGGTTGGGGGCTGACAGGTAAAGCCGGAACAAAGAACGGCGAACGCCTTGCCGGATTTTAGTTCGGGCAGATTCGGGATGGTCGACGCGAGCGCCGGAGGAAGATTCTTCGCGACGGCCTGGTTCGGACTGAGTCGAAGAGCAGTCTTATTGAACGCGAAGGACGCGTTGGCGGCCTCGGCTAGAGCAGTGCCTGCATCGTCTGCTTCATTCTCAGAAACCACCACGACCTGAATAGGGTTTTCCAGGAAGTGTACCGCCGCGATTCCGTAGGTCGCGGCGAAGATTCCAAATTGTCCGGCGACGCCTGCGAAAGTTTCGAGCGTCTGTTCGGCCTTATCACGATACGCGGCGTCGCGCGTGTAGTGATGCAGGCGCAGCAGCGCGATCGCCGCCATGGGGTTGCCTGCAGGAGTGGGCGAATCCTGCAGTGGTTTGCGACGGGTTGCCAGCACGCCCAAGTTCTTGCCATCGGCTGCTGGCTCTGCGTCGAAGAAGCCGCCAGAAACCGGGTCGAAGAATTTGGCAATCATGGCGTCGGCGATGGCGTGGGCAAATTTGAAATAGCTGAGATCGGCCGTGGCTTCGTAGGCGTCGAGACAGGCCAGCGCGGTCGCGGCGTAATCTTCGAGCATGCCGGCAACTTCGCGGTGCCCGGCCTCAGGATCGGAGTAAGCGACCACGTGCAATAACCGTGGTTGTGAGACGTGGGCACTTGCACTTCCTGCGTGCGCCTTCCAAGCCTCCGCCAGGATTCGGTCGAGGGAGCGTAGCGCGAAACGCCGCGTGTCAGGCAGGTTCAGTGCCTTTGCTGCTTCCAGGTAAGCCGAGACACACATGCTGTTCCATCCCACATAAACCGTCTTATCGATGTAGGGGGTGGGCCGCTGCAAGCGCGCGGCATACATTTTTTTCCTGGCGGAATCCAGCAGTTCTTTGACGCGCTCGTCGCTGAGTTTCATGCGCCGCGCAATTTCGTCGATCGGCGCGCGAACGTAGAGCACATTCTTCGCAGGATTATGGTGCATCTCGCCCACTTCGTTGATGTCGTAGTGCAAGGCGGCGACCTGCGATTCTTCTTCGGTTAGCACGGCGCGGGTTTCCTCGAGCGTCCAGGTGAAGTAGTCGCCGTCGTCGTCCATGTTGATGTCAGCGTCCTGGGAGGCGTAAAAGCCGCCGCGCTCGCGGTCGCTCAGCCATTCATCCATCCAGCGGATGATGTCACGGGCCACATCGGCGGAGAATTCCGATCCCGTTGCTTGATAAGCATGCACATAATTTTTCAGCAGTTCAGAGTTGTCGTAGCACATCTTCTCGAAGTGCGGGACGACCCAGCGCTCGTCGACCGAATAACGATGAAATCCTCCGGCCAGTTGGTCGTAAACCCCACCATTCGCCATGTGCTCGAGAGTGGTGACGATCAAGTTGCGCAAGCTTTCGTCTTTGGTCCGGACAAACTGCTCGATCAACAGATCCAATACTGAAGGATGAGGAAACTTCGGCGCTTGCCCGAATCCTCCATTCTGGGGGTCGAACATCTTGAAGGCGGATTCCTGAATCGCTGCAATGACGCTGGCTGAGATGCGCCCGCTGCGTCCGGCGAAAGACTCCGCCTGCGCGATGGCGTTCTCGACCATTTTCGCCTGCTCCACCACGTCGCAGTTCTTTTCTTTGTAAGCATTGGCGATGCTCAACAACACACGCCGAAAGCTGGGGCGCCCGTAGCCATCGTTCGGAGGAAAATAAGTGCCGCCATAGAACGGCTTGCCATCGGGCGTGAGAAACGCCGTGAGCGGCCACCCGCCTTGCCCGCTTACGGCGCTCACCGCGGCCTGGTAGCGGATGTCGATATCGGGGCGCTCATCGCGATCCACTTTCACGGCGATGAAATGCTCGTTCACGATGGCGGCCACTTCGGGATCATCATAAGACTCGCGATCCATCACGTGGCACCAGTGGCACCACACCGCGCCGATATCGAGGAGCATCGGCTTGTTTTCGCGCTGCGCCAAAGCGAAGGCCTCCTCACCCCACTCGTGCCAACGGATGGGCTGGTGCATGGCAGAACGCAGGTACGCGGAAGAGGCGCGGGCGAGGGAGTTGAGGGTAGCGGTCGTCATGATCATTAGAGTCTAAATGCATCGAGCGAGTTGATGTTGGGCCGCCGGGAAGCAGCGGTCGTTGCGACCCAAATCGCTACTACATTCTGATTTTTCTTTATCAGCTAAATGAGTTTCTTCACAATCACGCAGTAGAGATCGATCGCTTCTGCAAGTTGCTGTTTCTCGATGAACTCACCGTCGGTGTGCGCCACGTGAATCGATCCGGGGCCGATCAACAACGGTTCACCCCAGTTTGTAAGCCTTGGAATGTCGGTGGTGAACGCCGCGATCATCGTCGGCAGGCCATCGACGGTGCGCAGGCGCAGGAAGGGAAGTTCGAGGGGGAAATCGACTTTTACCTGATCGCCGACAGTGGCGAGGATTTGATCCCGCAAGTCCTGTGAGGGCCCGATGAGGCGATAGAGCAAATCTGCGTGGGCGTAATCAGGAATTACGTTCGGCGCGCGGCCGCCTTCGATCAATCCAATATTCAACGTGCACGGACCAATCTCTGGATCGGTTGGCAAAGGCATGGCGCGCAGACGAGCGAGAGAGACGAGCAGTTTGTCGATCGCCGATTCGCCGAGTTCCGGATATGCGGAATGCGCCATACGGCCAGAGGCCATGACTTCCACGCGCAGCGTGCCTTTCGAAGCGAGAGCAATATGGTTCTCCGTGGGCTCGCCGTTGACTAAATACTTGCAACGATGTCCTGGCTGAGTTGCGGCGAACTCGTTAGCGATTTTCGCTCCCAGGCTATCTCGTTCCTCTCCGGCCACGAAAAGCAGACCAACGTGGATTCCTTGCTGGCGGAGGCGTTCCGAGGCGGCGATCTGCGCGGCGATGATGCCTTTCGCGTCGCATGAGCCGCGGCCGTAAATCTTCGTGGCGTCCTCGGAGGAAGGAATGAAGGGAGGGACGGTATCCATGTGTGTCGAGAAGACCACTTCCGGATTCGGCTGCTCGGGCGATGTGGCGTAGACATCGAAGCGGTCCCCCTCGACGGGGATTCTTCGTGTCTGGTAGCCGATCCGGGTGAGCTCACCATAGAGATAGTTTCCGACGGCAGCTTCGTTGCCGGAGATGGATTCGATGTCGATGAGTTGGCGAGTGAGCGTGATTGCGTCCATGGGAGAAAAATTATCTTACCAGTCTTTGGAGACGGTTTTGGCCGAGTCCAAGCTGCGGCCTGAGATACACTAACCGAACTATGCCGCCTACTGAGCGGGATGTCGAAACAAGGGAAATCGAGGCACTGGTGGCGCAATGGGCATCTGCAACGCAGGAGAAGAATCTTGCGAGCTTGCTGGAACTCATGACCGACGACATCACGTTCCTTCCCGCGGCTGGTTCGGTGATCCGGGGAAGATTTGCCGCGAGAGTTGTCTACGAGCATATGTTCGAGCAGGTCACTCGGATGGAATCGCGGCCTGTGGTGGAGGAAATCCAGATCGCCGGAGACTGGGCGTTTCTGACGGGAATCGATGAATTGCTTCTGACGATGGCAGCGACCGGGGAGAGAGTTCACATGAAAGGAAGAGCAATCAGCATTCTGCGGCGACAGAAGGACGGCTCGTGGAAATTTGCCAGGGGCATTAACAACATGGTGCGGCAGGAGCCCGCTCGAAGAGAATGAGCGCAGCTTTGCAAGGCAATTCGATCCGTTCTCTATTCCTCGAAGGGCCGGCGGGACGATTGGAAGCGCTGCTGAATGCTGGCGCCGAGAATGCGACACACGCGGCTGTGGTTTGTCATCCGCATCCGTTGTTTGGCGGGACGCTGCATAACAAAGTCGTGTTCCATACCATGAAGGCGCTGAACAGTTTTGGCTTTCCGGTGCTGCGCTTCAACTTTCGTGGCACTGGTCTCAGCCATGGCGAGCACGATCATGGGAATGGGGAGATGGAAGATGTACGCACCGCGCTCAACTGGCTCGACGCGGAGTTTCATCTTCCGTTGGTATTTGCGGGATTTTCCTTTGGCGCGGCGGTTGGAATGCGAGCAGCGGCCTCCGATCCGCGAGTTAAGGCGTTGGTCGGCGTTGGAACGCCCGTAGCGCCGGTCGTCGCTAACAAGGAAGCGCCTCGGATTTACACATTTGATTTCCTGCGTGATTGCGTGAAGCCGAAGTTATTTGTGAGTGGGGCGCGTGACCAGTTTGGTCCGCGGGCGAGGCTGGAGGGACTGGTTGCGTCAGTACCGGAGCCGAAAAAGCTGGTTGTGATCGAGGGAGCGGATCATTTTTTTGAGGGCCGGTTGCGGGAGTTGAGAGAGGCAATCGAAGGCTGGGTGCGGCAAGAGATCGTTCGGAACGCTGGGTCATAATTCTGCCCATGTTTGACGCCAATCGTGATTCGCTGTTTCGCCAAATGAGCGAGGCTGCGCGGAAGATATTTCTTCACGCGCTCGCCGAGGCTTCGATCGCCAAGGGGTTCGCGCGGCACGTGCATTGCGAGCGAGGGGTGCTGCGGGTTTGCGAAGATCTTTACGATCTGCAGGCGTATTCGCGGGTGCTGGTAGTTTCTATCGGCAAAGCCGGACACACGATGGTGGAGGCATTGGCGCGGCAGATGGGTGCGGCTGCGCTCGAAGGCATTGTGGCGAGTTCGGTTGAGCCTTCGGCGCAAGTGCGCGGCTTCCGGTATTTTCAAGGCGGACATCCGACACCCAACGCTGAATCCATTCACGCGGCGAAAGCAATTTTGAAAACGCTGGACGCTCAAACTGCGGCTTCGCTGGTGATATTTCTGCTGAGCGGCGGAGGGTCGTCGATCGTCGAAAAGCCGATCGATGGTGAGATTTCTCTCGACGACCTTGGGGCGACTTATCGCGCGCTGGTACATTCGGGCGCGCCGATCGCTGAAATCAACGCCATCCGGAAACATCTGTCGGCGGTGAAAGGCGGGCGGCTGGCGCAGGCGGCCTTTCCCGCACAGCAGGTTTCGTTGCTGGTCTCTGATGTTCCTGAGGGTATGGCAGACGCCCTGGCGTCGGGTCCAACCATGCCGGATTCCACCAGCGTGGATGATTGTTACCGAATCGCGGAGCAGCATAAACTGGTGGCGCAATTGCCGCCTTCCACGCGCGAGCTTTTCGAGCGGCGAGTGCTTGAAGAGACGCCGAAGTCGGACGATCCGGCGTTTTGCCGTTCGCGGTGGTGGCCCGTTCTTTCGAACCAGACTGCAGTCGAAGAGGCGAAGGCGGCGGGCGAGCGCGCGGGATACGCCGTGCATGTGGACAATTCCTGCGACGACTGGGATTACGAGCGCGCCGCAGAATATTTGTTGAAGAAACTGCGCAAGCTGAGAAAAGAATGCGAACGCGTGTGCCTGATTTCGGGCGGAGAGGTGACGGTGAAAGTGACGAACGGCGGCGTGGGCGGGCGGAACCAGCAGTTTGTGCTGGCGTGCGCGGCGAGGATTGCGGATGAGAATATCACTGTGCTGAGCGCAGGGACGGATGGTGTGGATGGGAACAGTTCCGCGGCAGGTGCCGTGGCGGATGGAAGCACTATGCTGCGCGCCCAAGCGACTGGGCACGACGCGTGCGCCGCGCTGGAGAAATTTGATGCATATCCGTTGTTCAGTTCGCTCGGGGATGCGATTGAGATCGGACCGACCGGGAACAACTTGAGAGACTTACGGATTCTTCTGGCTTACTAAGCCGCTTCGCTTTTTACCTGCACTCCGGCCCACTTCTCTAAGAGAGTCAAGGTTGCGGCGTAGTCCAGGTCGCGATGACCGTCTTCGCTGGCCATTTCATAGATTTCTTCCACGGTTTCAAGGGCGGGCAATTTCACGCGCGCTTCCTTGGCGGCCTGGAGAGTGAGAAGGATGTCCTTGTGCATAAGGCGCAAGGGGAAATTGGGGGTGAAGTCGCGCTGCAGGATGAATGGGCCTTTGTAATCGACGACGCCGGAGCGGACCATGGTGGCCTCGATGAGTGAGAGGAGTTGCTTCGGATCCACTCCGAGTTTGCTGGCGAGGGTGAGGGCCTCGGCGAAACCTTCGAAGATGAGCGCGATCTGGAGGTTCATGGCGAGTTTGGTGGCCTGGCCCTTGCCAGTCTGGCCCATGCGGAAAATCTTCTTGCCCATGGCCGCAAATAATGGGTTGAGGCGATCGATGGTAGACGCGTCGCCGCCGACCATGAAAATCAGGGTGCCGTTGGCGGCGCCGATCTTGGATCCGGTCATAGGAGCGTCGACGTAAGCCACGCCTTTGCCTTGAACGCGCTCGGCAAATTTCACGGTGGCGGATGGAGAGATGGTGCTGGAATCGGCGATAATCATGCCTTCGGTGAGGGACTGGTCGACGCCATCTGCGCCAAACAAAATCTGTTCGACGGCGTCGGTATCGGAAACACAAAGCCATACGACTTCGGCTCCTTGCGCGGCGGCGGCGGGAGTGGGAGCGACGCCTGCGCCTTCTACAAGCTTGCCGGGAGTGCGATTCCAAACCGTGACTTCATGGCCAGCCTTGGCCAGATTCGTGGCCATGGCATGGCCCATAATTCCCAGACCTAAGAAAGCAACTCGCATCGCTCAGCTTCTCCTGTTCGAACAATCAGACCCGCTCTGGATTAGATATGAGGGCTGGGAGGGAGGTCAAGCAAACTGGCGTATGATTGTGCGGGTGCCGAGCGGCCGAGAGAAAAGCTCAGGGGGAATCGTGGGAATTACGCGTCTTTCTAGCGGCACTGAACTAAAATAGAGCGAGCCGCTTCCAGATTTCATCCAATAAGCAGGCTGTTACAGGATGATTAAGGCAACGCTTCGCAATCCGGCCCTCCGCAAGCGCGCGTCGCAGTTCGGGCGCCTGGTGCGGCATTCGGCTGTGACCCCACTTTGCGGAGAGACTCACCTGCCCCGTCTGGCTTCAAACGGCGAACTGGGGCTGACTTTTATTGGCCATTCCAGCTTCCTGGTGCAAATTGGCGGGCAAAGCGTGATGATCGATCCCAACTTCGCGCGCTGGTTGTTTGTGCTGAAGCGGCTGCGGCGTCCCGGAGTTCGCGTGCGAGACTTGCCGGCTATCGATCTGGTGCTGGTGACGCATGCGCATTTTGATCATCTGCACCGGCCGTCCCTGCGGGCGATCGTACAAAACAATCTGCGCCAGCGTGGAACGGCGCCAGCCATCATTATTCCTAGTCATGTTACGGACCTGGTCTCGGACCTAGGCTTCGCCGAAATTATCGAACTTGATTGGTGGAATAGTTCGCGGCACGGCAGTGTCTCCGTGACGCACGTTCCTTCGCGGCATTGGGGAGCGCGGATTCTCAAGGACTCGCACCGCGGCTACGGTGGCTATGTGCTGAAAGCGGGGAAGCATTCGGTTTATCACGCGGGCGACACAGCTTATTTTGCCGGCTTCGGCGAGATTGGGCGTCGCCTGTCGCCGGAATTAGCACTGCTTCCCATCGGCGCGTACAATCCGCCAACGTTCCGGAATGTGCACACGAATCCGGCCGATGCAACCCACGCCTTCCTCGATTTGAAGTCGCGCTGGATGGTACCCATGCATTACGGGACGTTTCGGCTGTCGCACGAGCCGGTCGACGAGCCCCTGCAACTGCTCGAGCAAGAGGCGCGCTCGGCTGGGATTGAGGATCGCGTGGTCGTGATGGAAGAGGGTGTTACGAGATTCTTTTGAAAGTCCTCCCGCAGCAGGCTGTGGGAATCAGCCTTTTTCAGTCGCTGGCCCTCCGAGATATTACTGGGGAGCACACCGGGACACGAAGAAGCCGCCCGGACATCAGGCGGCTTATAATTTGCGCTTTTTCCTCTCTCGCGAACTTCAGAACGCCATGTACCTGAGGTTCACGCTGGCGGTTTTACCCTTTCCTATTTCGAGGTAGTAGAGCATCTCAATCGAGATATCGCTGTTGGCTTCATATCCGTAGTAATTCGAGGTGGGAGAGCAGGGACTCGGCCCCGCACTTGTGTTCAAGTCAAATCCTCCCCAACTGTAGCCCAATGTACCTGTTGGGATCCCGATATTCTGGAGCATCAAACCATAGCCCGCATAATTGGTACCTGTGTAGTCATAAGCGGTGTAACCCCAAGCGCTGTTAATGGTGGAATCAGCGCTCTCCGAGTAGTTGCTAGTGGCGGGGTAGGGATCGACGTCGGCCCAACGGAGCAGGTAGACATCCCTGGTGGCGGCAGAATTGTTCTTGAGCTGCATGGTCACCTTGGCGGATGGGAGCACCGCGATTTCCTTGGTGATTGTCTGGGTGAGGGTCCAGATCCCGTCACTGGTGGTGCGTTGAAGTTTTACCGAGGTTGCGGACGAGGACACTACGACCGGCGTATCCCAGTTGCTACTGATTACGTCTGTCCAGTCGTAGTAGCTGTCATTAGAGGTGAAGTCGCAAATGCCATAACCCTCACCAATGCCTCCCAGATAAATGTATTCCACACCGTCGGGACTCTGAAAGGAGACGATGTTGCCATTGGCGGTCACGCAGAACTCTATGTAACTGTTGTTGGAGCCTGTGGTGGTGAAGGTGTAGGAACAAGCGGATGTGTCGGGATGGACGCCGTTGCTTTTTTGCTGCGGTTGCGCGGGTGCAGCGTCGGCCGGGACGGGCGCGTGGGCCGTGGGAATGGGCAGCCGATTGCCTAGAGTCTGAGCTGAGGCGGATGCAGCAAACAATGCGAATACTGCGACGAGGCATGCGAGGAAAAGGATCCTGGACTTGAGTCTCATGGTATTTCTCCTTTCTGTGAGAAACTCCGATCCAATTTCTTATTTATAGTGCTGCGTTTAGGAAGGGCGTCTCTGAGGGTGTTGCGTCCCGCGGTGGGAGTTGCTCTTCGGGGAGACGCTCGAATTTACGAGCCGAGTGTACTCTTGTTCGACTGCGGCGGCGAAAAATATTTAGGGGGCAATCGCGTGATAGCACGTCAGGACAAATAGGGCGATCGGACTCTGCAGGAGTCCTGGAGATAGTTGGCGCTGGGTTGCGAACAGAATCATGCATCGAGAGCGATACGAATTTCGCTCGTGTGTATTCATAATTCTCGCTGTAACACTACTTTGACAAATGTTCGCCCGGGTTGTTGTAAACTGCTACTCGCAAATTTTCCGGCCGAGGAGACAACTATGACTGTAAAACCCATTCCCGATGGATACCACAACCTAACCCCATACATGACGGTCCGCGATGCCGCCCGCGCGATCGAGTTCTACAAGCAAGCTTTTGGCGCCGTCGAAAAAGGCGTGATGAAAGGGCCGGACGGAAAAATCATGCATGCTGAGCTGCGCATCGGCGATTCTCTCCTCATGCTGGCGGATGAATTCCCGCAATTTGGATCTGTGTCGCCGCAGACCATTGGCGGCTCGGGGACGGGGCTGCACATTTATGTCGAGGATGTGGACTCGGCGTTCGACCGCGCGATTGGAGCGGGAGCGGTTGTGGAAATGCCGGTAGCGGACATGTTCTGGGGCGACCGCTATGGCAAGCTGGTGGATCCATTCGGCCACAAGTGGTCCATCGCGACTCACAAGCGCGATATGTCGACGGAGGAAATCGAAGCGGCGCAGGAAGAGTTTATGAACCAGATGCCAAAGAGCGCCTGAAAGGCGTGCGATTTTCGGCTAGTTTTCGAGGGCGCGGCCAGTGGTCGCGCCTTTCGTTTTGCCCTCGGGTTACTTCGGTAAGGTGCGGGATTCCCGCTATTACACAAGTATTACAGTGATTTTCTCTACGCCTTGATACGTTAGCTATGTACGCTATCGAACTTAGCACACGAATCGGGGATGCTCCTTGGATATGCAACTGGAAAGCCTGGAAAAACGGCAAGCCGCAAGAAACGAAATTAACTGGGTGACGGCAATCTTTATGATGGCGTTTCACGTGGGCGCCATTGCTGCACTCTTCTTCTTTACATGGAAGGCCCTGTTCGTTGCCATGTTCCTGTGGTGGGTGTCTGGAAGTCTGGGCATTGGGATGAGCTATCACCGCCTGCTCACGCACCGTGGCTATAAGACGCCGAAGTGGGTGGAGTATTTTCTGACGGTTTGCGCCACGCTCGCACTCGAGGGCGGGCCGATTTTCTGGGTAGCAACGCATCGCATTCATCATCAGTACTCAGATCAGGATGGCGATCCGCATTCGCCGATCGACGGCAAATGGTGGGCGCACATGGGCTGGATCCTGATGGGCAAGTCGATGCACCATGACACGACCACGCTGGCGCGCTACGTCCCTGACCTGGCCAAGGATAAATTTCACGTCTGGATCACGAAGTATCACTATGTCCCGCAGATTGTGCTGGGCGTGGTGCTGTTTGCGATTGGCGGACTGCCCTTTCTGCTGTGGGGAACGTTTATGCGCACGGTAGTTGGCCTGCACGCCACTTGGCTGGTGAATTCGGCCACGCATTCCTGGGGCACGCGCCGCTTCACCACCCGCGATCTTTCCACCAATAGCTGGTGGGTGGCACTGCTGACCTTCGGCGAAGGCTGGCACAACAATCACCATGCACATCCGACCGCGGCGCAGCATGGATTTACCTGGTACGAAATCGACATGAACTGGTACGGCATCTGGGCGCTGAAGCAGCTGGGCCTGGCTTGGGACATTAAGCGAGTGAAGTTGGCTGATTTGGAAAAAGGGTTAGTGCCTACGCCCAACGGCAAGCTGGTGACGGTGGCTCTGCCGGAGGCGGCAGTGGCGGGCGACTAAACGAATCAGAATTTTTGGTTCTCTTGAGATGGGTAGACAAGACTCCGATCATCGCTGATCGGAGTTTTTGTTTCTAACGACCACCCGTTTGCTGGCGCACTTGCCGGACGACGTGATTTGCCAGACCCATGAAGAAGAGCCCTTCAAAAACAATTATCAGGAAGCATGCGGATACGATGATCGATCGCGCTTGCGGGAAGAACCATCCCTTGCCTGACCAGTATAAGAACAATGGTGCAAAGGAGACCGAGACCCCCTGAAAGCCCCAAATGACAAGCATCAGAGGAGAACGGACAAGTGACGTCCACAACGAGTTGATTTCGACCGTGGTGCCTGGCATTACAGAATTCTAGGTCGGTTCATTTGACGGGTCGATATTACTGTGGTGTCTTCAGGATGGCGACAGCATTTGTTTTTCCCCGCGGCACCAGCTATTTCGCAGGAAAGCTGTCTACCGCGCTGTAAAATCACTCTACAGCCATGCGCATCACGAGTCGCCGCGGAACCATTATCTTCTTCCTCTGCCTGGGCATCGGCCTGGTGGCCCTGGCGGTCGCGCTCAATGTTGGATGGATCATCCTCAACTGGCGCGAAGGCGTGCTGCTGTTCTTCGGGATCATTTTTTTTGCTCTGATCATTGCGGGCATGATTGTGAATACAACGTTTCTCTTGCGTGAGATCCGACGCAGCGAGCAGCATGACAGTTTCATCAACGCGGTTACGCACGAGCTGAAAACGCCGGTGGCTTCCATTCGCTTGCACCTGGAAACCTTGCAGCGCAGGGATCTGCCAGAAGCGCAAAAGCAGGAATTCTACCGGCTGATGCTCAGTGACACGGATCGTCTGACGGAAACGGTGGAACAGGTGCTGCGCGCTGGACGGGCCGGAGACAGAAGAGCCGGCCGGGAGAAATCCGCGGTCGATTTCCGGCAACTGGTGCGTGAATGCATGGAGGCAGCCAGGGTTCGGCATCATTTGGCCCCTCAAGCTTTGCAATACGAGGAAGCGGCGAGCAATGGCGCGGGGATGCGGGTCATGGGAAGCTACGAGGACTTGCGTACCGCGGTCTTCAATGTGCTCGACAACGCCATCAAGTATTCCGGCGATAACGTGGATGTACGCGTGCGCCTGGATGCCCCCGACGAGAAGCGCATCGTGCTCAGCGTGCAGGACCACGGAGTCGGCATTCCTTCCGACGACTTGAAGAGCATCTTCAAGCGCTTCTATCGCGTCACCCATCGATCGCTCGCCCACGTGAAAGGAACGGGGCTGGGTCTGTTTATTGTGAAAGCGATCGCGCAAAAACACGGTGGCAAAGTGTCTGCCGCGAGCGAGGGCGAAGGCGAAGGGGCCACGATTACCATAGAACTGCCGAGGTCGAGTGCATGAGCCGGGTTCTGGTTGTCGAAGACGAAGCACATCTGGCGCAGGGGCTCTGCTTCAATCTGCAGGCGGAGGGATATTCGGCTGAGGTGGTGGGCGATGGCGAGGCCGCGACAGAGCGTCTGCTGGGCAAGAAAGAAAACTTCGATGCCATCGTGCTCGACATCATGTTGCCGGGCAAGGACGGGTTCAGCGTAGTTGCGGAATTGCGCGCCGCACGAAATTATGTCCCGGTGCTGATGCTGACCGCGCGAAGCCGGCCCGAGGATGTTTTGAAGGGTTTTGCCGCGGGAGCGGACGACTATCTGCCCAAGCCTTTTGACCTGTCGATATTGCTGGCGCGGTTGCAGGGGCTGCTGCGGCGCAGCCAATGGATGAGAGCCGACCATCAAGCGGGAAATGCGCTGCCCGCATCTGACGCGGCGAACGTCGGCGACTTCGGAACATTTTCCTTCAGCGGCAAGACCATCGATTTCGGCGTGCTCGAACTGCGGACCGCCGATAATGTGATTCATCTGACGCTGATGGAATCGGAACTGCTGCGCTACCTGGTGCGTAATGATGGGCGAGTGGTTTCACGCAAACAGATTCTCGAAGAAGTTTGGGGACTGCACGAAGACACCGACACCCGCGCCATCGATAACTTTATGGTGCGGCTGCGGCGCTACATCGAGGACGATCCCGCAGAGCCGCGACACTTGCTGACGGTGCGCGGCGTAGGATATAGGTTTCTGGCGCATCCGGAAAAGAAGTGAGGTTTGCCAATCTGCGGCGCTAGGCGCGGCAAAGCTCGGCGACCATTGCTTCCCGTCGCTCCAGCGCCAGGCGATCCATGCGGTTCAGTACCATCCCGTAGAGTGACAACGAGATTCCCGCCAACAGCAGAAGCAACAAAGTTGCGATCCACAAATTTCCGATGTAGCGAGCCGTCACGAAAGCGCTGACACCCACGCCCACGACGACCAGCTGCAAGACGAGACTCACCAGTACCGTCACCTGAGAGGCGCGCTGGCGGCCGAACTTGGAGTAGTCCAATTTTTTCGGCGAGTAGATCGATAACACATTGCCCACAGCAAAATTCATGGGTGCGGCAAACAAGAGGCCGGCAAAGGTCGCAATCGTGATGTTGAGCGCGGGCCTCCCGTAGAAAGAAGCAACCGCAATCCACGCCACGGCTATTTCTACCGCCAGAATGCTGGTGTGGGTGAGATTCTTGGCCAGCACAATGTCGCGGAAGCTCACCGGAGCCGCGTAGAAGAACTGGATGCCGCCGGCATCGCCGCCAAAATTGTTGTAAACCAGATTGGTCAGCATCAAGAGCGTATAGGCAGCAGCCACGGGAAAGGCCAGGTTGGGCGCGCGTGTCAAAAAAACACTCGAATGTCGGACAGAGTTCATGGAACCGAAACGAAAGACCAGCAGCATAAAAATCGGCATGATCAGAGTGAGCAACATGGGGCCGCTGCGGAGGAGATAGTGAATTTCTTTTTCGAAGACGGCCGTGACCGGCGTCGCGAATCCGGGAAGATGCCAGCCCAGGCGGAGCGACCGGTCTTGCCGAGGTGTGGATGGCGCGACGGCTTCGCTCAAGCTCTCGCCGCGATATTGCGCCATCAATCTTACGTGCAGGCCATAGCCGATCACCATCAAAAAGGCGCCTAATAAAGCGAGGGAGCTGAGCGCGGCTAGAAATTGCGGATAGATCCCTTGCATGATCGCGTCGGCGACAAGGCCGGGTGGAAGAATTCCTTGTACCGGAGCAAGAACCTCGACCAACTTCTGGACTTGCGGTTGCTCGCGCGCTTTGAAATGCCGGGTCAATGGGCCGATTAATTGAAAACTCAGCATCAGTAGAACAAACAGAACGCCCATGATCTCGCGGGTGCGGCGTTGCGCCAGCCAGCGCTCGACCCAGGCGAAGACCATTTGCATGAATAAAAGATTGAAGGCGACGAATGCCAGCAACACGAGGAGCGTCCAGGGTAGCGAGGCGGGTTTGGCAAAGCCGACGCCTACCAGGATTCCGAACGACCACAGACTGCCCAGGACGCTTGCCGGATCGAAAGCTCCATAGGCCAGGCGCACCAGAAAATACGAGCGGTAGCTGAGCGGGAAGCGGAGCAAGTCAGAAGAGTCCGGATTGTTGGTGAAGGCGGTCGCCATGATGGGGAAGGCTTGCCAGAAGAAAAAGATGGTCCACAGAAGCAGCGCCAGCATTTCCGGTTTGCCCGCCGAGAGAGAGAAATATGCTGCGACTCCCATGAACACTGCTCCACCGAGTCCGCCAATGACGAAAGCGAGCGATACAAAGATGTGCGAGATCAATTCCACCTGACCTCGCGTGGTGCGCAGAGCATTCACGAAGAGGCGCCAGCGCAGCCATGCGATGGCTGTAAGTTGGCCGCGGCGACGGAGCTGAGGAGTGGACTCAATCATGGGCTAACGGTTTCGGCGAGCAGAGGCAGAGTCAACGGAATAGGGCCGAGTGCAAGGTTAGCCTTGCCGGGTAATAACTCCGTCAAGAATTGCAGTAAAATTTCATGGTCACTGTCCTTGGTTACGACCGCATCCGACAGCTCACCTAGACCGTGTGAGACGGCCTTCGTCTCCGTCCACAGGATAGCGGGAATCTCCGGTTTGAGACGCTTGATTTCCTCTGCTATTAAGCGAACTTCGGCATGATTGCGGTCAAGGTCCAGCACTACGGCATCCACCCTCCCCGATGCAGACCATCGGATGGCTTCAAATCCGTTGTTTGAGTTTACGACAAGATATCCCACATTAGTCAGTAACGCTTCGCGAAGGACCAGCGTGGCGGGATCGCTGCAAAAATGAAGGATGACCCGGGGCTTTCGTGCAGGTGCGTCCATGTACATTACACATTCTCCTGTGGGCTCCAGCATAAGCCGCCGCCCAGAAGCGGGCTCGTCTCTGCAATCCATCGTACATTCATATGTGCGGTGTAAGATCTTCTTGCGATCAATAAAAATATTCACCGGTTCTGGAATGGGAAGATTTGGGGGGGCGAAGCTCGACCCTGAATTTGCCCTGGCACGGCCAGGAAGAATCCGGCGATTATCTATCGTGTGGGCTTGGATACAGTGCACGACAGCTTTCGGCCTGCCGCTGCCTTCCCTTCGGCTCCTTCTTGTCCTCGTCGGTCTGCAAGCGCGGAGTTGAGCTGAGCCAACTTCTTTGGGTCGGTGATGATGCGAGCGTGGGAGAAGACTACCTGCCAGAGTTTTAGTCCCCGGCGAGAAGAAGCCAAGCGGGAGCATCGGGACTTCATGCATCCTCCGCGGGGTGCGCGCCGCTGCGCCGGTTACCAATTTCGCCGAAGGATCCTAGTTCCACTTTTTGTAGAGTTCGAAGGCTGTGGACAGCGTCGGCAATAGCGAGCCGCTCCTCGAGTGCGCTGCCATCGCGATCGTCTGCAACTAGCAGTTCCTGGGTACGCTGTTGGAGAGCCGCCTGAGCTGCTTCGATTCTCTCTTGCAGTTTCTTCGGCTCGAGTTCGATCATTGCCGCTTCGTACAACTTCCGCCATGGATAGTCTTTCTTCATACCGAAGCCCCGCTTTTCAAACCTGTTTCAGCATACTCGGGGCACTAAAAAAAGGTCGGAATACTGGGTACCTCTGACGTGGCGATGGACTGCGCAAAGGCGAGGTAGAACGCAGCCTTGGCGGGAGCAAAACAGAACGCGTTATCCATATTGCAAAGTAAACGTATAATAGTAGTATAATTATCCTGCTTTTATCACAGATAGCTTGGTGAGGTAGATCATGCCCAAAAGAAACAAGGGAAACTCGCCGCAGCCAGCGTTGAAATATCGGCAACTGGCGGTTGCCGAGCTCAATCGCGGCAGACGAGGGAAGCATCACGAGCTGGTGCAGGGGATCCTCAAAGAGTTGAAGATGGCGGCCCCAGGCTCTGCTTTGGAAATTCCGCTGGCGGACGTGGGCGGAATTGGGCTGGCGAACCTGCGTTCAGCGGTACATCGCGCCTCGGCTGCGGAGAGCCTGCCCATCGAAACGCTGGCTGACGAAAAAAACTTTTACGTTTGGAAGAAATAGAACCTGCCTCTACCCCAGCCAGGAAAGCTCCTGTTCCGTGCGGCGTGTACCGCCCACGGTGCGAAGGAAAATCTGCTCCAGCGTCATCTTCTCACCAGACGACGCCGGGCCATCGACTCCCGATGGCGTTTGTGCCTCCACGCCGGCGCGCAATTCTTCGAGCGATCCCTGCGCCACCAGACGTCCTTGATGGATGATGGCGACGTGGCTGCACAAGCGCTCCACGATTTCCAGCACGTGCGAGGTGAGAAAAATTGTGGCGCCGCGAGCGATCATGCCTTGCAGCATGGTCTTCAGCGTTCCGGCGGCGATGGCGTCTACGCCTTCGAATGGTTCGTCGAGGAACAGCACCTTCGGACCGTGAATCACGGCTGCCGCCATGGCTAACTTTTTCTGCATTCCGTGCGAGTAGTCCGTAACCAGCTTCCTGGGCTGATCGGCGAGTTGCATGAAGTCGAGCAACTCAGCGGTGCGTCTGGCGGTCGTCTCTCGATCCAGTCCATACATGCGGCCGGCGAAGTTCAGGAACTCCGAGCCGGTCAGCCGTCCGAACAACGCCATGCCCTCGGGGACGACGCCGATTTGCCGCTTCACCTCCACGGGATGCGCAGTGAGATCCAGGCCAAGGATTTCGATTCGCCCGGAGCTCGGAGCAAGCAGTCCAGTGAGCATTTTGATCGTGGTGGATTTGCCGGCGCCGTTCGGGCCTAGAAAGCCGAAGAATTGTCCGGGAGACACGCGCAAGTCGATGCCGTCGACCGCGATAAGTTCTCCAAAACGGCGGGTCAGGGCTTGAGTCGAGATGGTGGGAGCGAGATCCATGAAACTCCTGAATCTAGCACAGGCGCATTCAGCGGGCGAACGCTGTAGCGGTAAAATGAGCACTGAGAGAGAAAAGACAGGAAAAGCGCCTCCGCCTTGCGGCGGGGCGCTTTCCGTGGCAGAACTGCAGCGGTTTAGAACAGATTCCAGAGGAATTGGTTGTAGACGTCGTGGTGATATTGCACTTCGGGCGCTTTTACAAAAGTTCCCAGCAGGCGCGGGCAGCGGTCGGCGGCGGCCTGTTTTAGGTCGGCGTAGCGGCCTTTCACATCTTCGCCCAAAAGTTCCGTAGTCCATTCGGCTTTGCGGAAGTCCTCGAGCGCGGTGTAGATGTTGTCCGGCAGGTAGCGTTCGGCCTGGCGGAGATTCTTGATCTTTGAGGTCTCGCCGTCGATGCCGCTCTTGAAGATCGAGAGCATTACCAGGTAAGGGTTCGCGTCCGGTGCTACCGAACGAACTTCGACGCGCATGCTCTTCTCGTTGCCGATTGGAATGCGGATCATCGATCCCCGATCGACGGCGGAAGCTTTGATCTGGTTCGGTGCCTCAAAGTGTGGATCCAGACGGCGATACGCATTCACACTGGGGTTCAGCAGCAGGCAGATATCATTGCCATGGGTGAGGATGCGATCGAGGAACGCCCAACCCATCTTGCTCAACTTCTCTTCGCCCTTCGCATCCCAGAAGAGGTTCTTGCCGTTTTCGCTGATTGAAACATTGGTATGCATGCCGCTGCCGTTCACGCCCACAACCGGTTTAGGGAGGAACGACGCAGTCAGGCCCATGTTGGTTGCTACCTGGCGGCAGATCAGCTTGTAGAGCTGAATTTGGTCGGCGGCCGCCACCACTTCGCCGTAGCCGTAATTGATTTCGAACTGTGAAGGCGCAACTTCCGGATGATCTTTCTCATTCTGGAAGCCCATGGAGCGCTGCACTTCGGCCGTGGTATCGATGAAAGTCCGCAGCGCATCACCCGGTAGCGAGTGATAGTACCCGCCGGTGTTTACGTATTCGAATTTTCCCGTTTCATGGTAGCTGCGCTCCGCGTCCGCGCCTTTGAACAGGAAGCCTTCAATCTCGTTGGCGGCGTTAAGGGTGTAGCCCTTCTTCTTGTGCAGAGCCTCGGCATAGCCTTTCAGCACGCCACGAATGTCGGCGGTGTAGGAGGTTCCGCCTTTGTCGATGACCTCGCCGAAGACCAGCACCTTGCCGGAACCGAACACGTCAGAGGGCGCCCAGTAGAATGCGGCCCAGTCGATGCCCAGGCGCAGATCACTCTCTCGCTGCGCCGTGAAGCCGCGAATGGATGAGCCGTCGAAGGTGAGATTGTCCCAGCTCTTGATGAGAAACTTCTTGTCGTAATCGAGCATGTGCAACCGGCCCTCGAGATCGCTAAAGAGCACGGTCACGGCTTTGATGCGCTTCTCGTCGGTCAGATACTTCAACCGCTCTTCCTGGATCTTGTGGATGGGAACGCGCTTGCTGCGCTGTTCCTTTGCCTTCAGATTCAGCTCTTCCAATTCGTCATAGGTAAGTGCCAGAAAATTGCGCAGTTCATTAGACATGGATGGTCGTCAGTCTCCTATTCGTAGTCTGCAATTGATAATTTCAGCAAAGCAATGCCACCGAGACATGGTGAAACGGTTGGGAGTGTACCCGAAAGAATAGCGCGAGTCTCCAGTCTCGACAATCGAAAAAGCTGATGCGAGGTATGAAAGAGACGCGTACCAGAAGCGGGGCTACTGCACGCCGAGTCCCGTTCCTGGCATCAGGTGAATGATCACGCCCAAAGCGGTGAGGACAGCGAGGTAATAGATGGTGGTGGCGCGGCTGGGATGCGGAGGCAGATCTCCGGCAAAGAAGACTTGATATCCGGCGCCCAAGGCTACCAGGAAGAACATATTTTGACCGAGCACCAGCCAGAGAGCCAGGCACGCGGTCAGCAAGATGATGCGCTCAGTCTTGCTCAAGGCCAGCACGGCCTGCCCGCCATCGAGCATCCAGACGGGAATCAAATTGAGGAGATTCAGCACGGCGCCAACGCGCGCCAGTGCGGCCCAAAGCGGATTGCCCGTCTGCCACCAGAGCACAGCGCACGCGACGGCCACCAGAAATCCCGCCAACGGTCCGGCCAGGCTGATCTCGGCACGCGTCTCCAGAGGCACGCCCATCGCCTGCCAGCGCACATAGGCCCCAAGTCCGGGTAGAAACACTGGCATATCCGCCGGCAAGCCGCGACGCTTGATGTCGATAAAATGCCCCATCTCGTGAAGCAGAATCAGCACTGCGAAGCCGATCCCGAATTTCATGCCCCACATGGCCCAATAAAGTCCGATGAAGGCGGCAAAGCTGAGCAGAAACTTCAGCTTGAAGAGTGCGAACAGGATCGTCTTGCCCTTGGCCAACAGGATCGCGATCGGACCCACAGGGCCGAGTCGCTTCGCCCACTTGTTATCCGTCGGCTCTGGAATGTGCGCCTCGTCCGCTGCGACCTCAAGGGCGCGCCCGTGTTCCTTGATCCAGTCGTACTGCTTGGAGGTTCGCGGTAAGAGGGAGAGTCCGGCGAGCCATCGGTCGCGCGCTTGGCGCAAGTCTCCTTTGGCCTCGAGTGCCCGGGCGTCCGCCGCCAGACGATCCAGTTGTTCGGAGTGCACGAGGGCGTGGCATTGGTCGCAAACCAGTGCGCCGGGGGCGAGCTCGCTCGTGCAGCGCCTACAGTTTCGGATCAGTTCGGGAGTGATGGAGGACACAGCTGTAGATATTATGCCCGTCAGCTGGCGCTAACTCCAGCCGGAGGACGGGCCGGGGATTGAAAAGGTCCATCGATCGCAGCCAGTCTCTCTCCTGTGATTTGCCATGCAATGCGAATTCCGATGAAGAGGATGAAGAGTCCGATCGCTCCATGGAGAGGATCGGCCAATTCAAGAAACGGAGAAGCCAATCCTAGAACCGCCAATGTCACGAACGCCTTGCCAATGTTTACGGCAGGTTTGGCGGGTGCCGTGGTTTCAGGCCGTCCAGTTTCTTTCTCCAGTTCGCGCTGTTCCTCAGCCAACTGCTGTTGCTGCGATGCGTGTTGGGCTTGCTTATGCTCGCCTGCGTAGTGAATCCAGACGGGAATCGCGGCCATGGAGACGGCCGCGTAGGTGAGCAACGCGGCGGTGATCTGGTAACGGCGCCCGCCTTGGCCGTTCGATCCTTTCATCATCGCCTTGCCAACCATCCAGCCGACAGCCAGCGAGACGTAGCCAATGATGAGACTGGTCGCAATCTCGAAGGCGGCGTAAAGAATCAGTCCGGCAATCGCGGCGCCCAGACCGTAGAGAAGCCCCCGAACGTAATCGGCGTGGCTATATTGTGGCAGCTCGCTCTGCGCTTTCTCGGCGCAGCCTCGACAGGCCATGGCGCTATGCACGCGGTAATACGTGCCGCTGATGCGCTGCTGGCAGAGCTGGCAGTGATCGGCTCCGGGCGATCCGAGATATTCGGCGGTGCCGAACTGAATTGGAGAAGAGCCGGGTGCGGAATTCTCGAAGCGGGCGTCACTCATGGGCCGGACGATAGCATAGCGCCTGGCACGAAGGAAGGGAATTCAGGTTTGTTCTTGTGTGCTTACTGGCGGTGGGTCGAAGCTCCTGCAGCGATCTCGCGTAGCGCGCTGACAAAATCGGTGGCGGCATTCGGATCCGCCAAGGACTCCAGATGCACGACGGCGGAAAATTGTGGAGATTCCGGACGGAAATGTACTTCGAGAAATTCCTGTCGTCGCGCCGACATCAGGGCATTCAACTCTGCTGAGGGATCCTGCTTCCAGTGCGTCCGGGTGGTCAGGATGACGGCGCCGGGTTCGTAGACATCCCACTCGCGATCGTCGCGCTTGGGAGAAGAAATCCCGCGATTATGAGCGCACCAGCGATGCCGGACTACTTCCAGACGGAAACTCGGGGAGCCGTCCAGGTCGGCCTCAAAGGTTAAGGTTTCTTTTTGCTTATGCCAGCAGCTTATCAGCCACTGGATGGGAAGAGCACGCGGCCGGAATTTCACGGTTACGCGAGCGTTTTCAAACCAGCGGGAAGGGAAATGAAGACGGGCTTGCAACCGGGACGTTCCCGTCCAACTGGACTCGAGGATGCGTCCCTTACCGACGCATGCGGACTGGACCCAGCGCAAGACCGCAGCGCCCTTTTTTCGGTTGTAATGGGAAAACACGAGGTACCACAGCCCCAAAACGGCGACCGAAGCGACCACGTCAATCAGCAGAAGGCGCCCCACCACGCTTTCCTCTGATGCCCATGGTACGTCCGAGGTTGCGGATGAGGCAAGGGGCAATCGTCCCCATTTGACGGGCTCACCGCAACCTGCAGCACATATCTGTGGAAAATCTGGGAACGAATGCTTTTTATAGGGCGGAATGAGCTTTCCACGGCCCATTACAATGGCCGCGTGCTCTTCACCATTCGTGATTTCCAATCCTCGGACTTTGAGACGCTTTGGCGCATCGACCAAACCTGCTTTGCTCCCGGAATTTCCTATTCCCGGGCCGAGCTCAGGCTCTATATGCGCCGCCGCGCAGCCTTCACGGTGGTGGCAGCGAGTGTGGACGGGCCAGCCGTTGCTGGTCCAGCTACTGCGGGTTCGGTTTCCACAATAAACGAAAATCACTTTTCTTCTCCGACTGCCGATTCCGCCATTGTTGGGTTCCTGGTTGCCGAAGCAGGCAGCCGGGCCCGCGGCCATATCATCACGATTGACGTGATTGCTGCCGCGCGCCGCTTCGGAGTGGGGTCTTTGCTCCTGCGTGCTGCGGAGGACCGTTTGATCGTTACCGGCTGTCGCGTGGTGGAACTGGAAACCGCGGTCGATAATGCGGCTGCTCTAGCTTTTTACAAGCGCCACGGCTTTAGCGTGACCAGAACCTTCCCTCGCTACTACTCCAACGGAATGGACGCGTTGGTGCTGGAAAAAAATCTCATATAGCGCCGGAGACTTCACTAGTTCGCCGAATGGATTTGCGCTTTGCCCACTTCTCCAGCTACCTTGCCTTGTGATGAAAATTGCTGCCAAGGAAGTCGCGATTCAGGGCGAACTCGGTTCCTTCAGCCACGAAGCTGCAGAGCGCATGCTCCCGGGCTGTGCCGTGGTTCCTTGCGCCCATTCCGCCGACGTGTTTGACCGCGTGGAGAAGGGGTCGGTTTCCGCCGCCGTGATTCCCATCGAGAACTCGCTGGCCGGGACCGTGGCCGAGCATGCCGATCTGCTGGTTGCGCGGGATGTGTTCATCCAGGCAGAATTTCTGCTGCGGATTGTGCACAACGTGATCGCTGCGCCCGGTGTGAAACTCGGGGCAGTGCGGCGCGTATTCTCGCATCCGGTGGCTCTCGATCAGTGCCGCGATTTTTTTCGCCATCATCCCAGGATTGAGCCGGTTCCGTTTTATGACACGGCGGGAAGCGTAAAGCATGTTGTCGCGGAGAGGCTTTCTGACGCGGCGGGCATCGCGGGTCGCCACGCCGCGCGAGAATATTCAGGCAAGATCCTGCAGGCGGGTGTCGAAGACGACAAACGAAATTTTACGCGCTTCCTCCTGATTCGTAAGGCGAAAGTGAATTCGCCTGCCTCGCGACGCAAGGGAAGCGCCGCTTCTGCCCGCTACCAGCGCCTGATTCCCCACGGAGCGAACAAGACTTCTCTGGCATACAAGGTGAAGAATGAACCGGGAGCGCTGTTCAAATCGCTGAGCGTATTTGCCCTGCGCGATATCAGCCTGAGCAAGATTGAGTCCCGCCCCATGCGTGGACGTCCCTGGGAATATGTCTTCTACGTGGACTTTCTCCGCGGCGACGATGAGCCGGCCCGGAATGCCCTGCGGCATCTCGCCGAGATCGCGGATTTCGTCAAGGTGTTAGGGGTTTACCCGGCGGCGTAGTGCACACCCTAATTCTTCGACTCATGAGCTGCCGGAGCGGCGAATTTCGAGACGCTCCGTCCCGCAGAATCTTTGCTATACTCCGCAATCGTGAGGTGTATTCTCATGAAAAAGATACTCTGTTATGTAGTTGCAGGAGCTTGGCTCACGGGAATTTCTTTCAGCCAGAGCGCGGCTCCGCCGCAATCCTCCGAAACGGCTCCAGCCTCGGTTGTGGCTAAACCGCCCGCGATCGAAATGCACTTTACTCCGGGAACTTTGATTCGCGCGCAGCTGGAGAAGCCGATCGATGCCAAGAAAGCGAAAGTGGGAGACCAGGTGCTCGCCAAAACCACTGACGATCTGAACTCATCTCCGCCCGGTCTTGCAACCAAGGGCTGCCAAATCATAGGACACGTCGTCGAGGTTGTTCCTCATCAGGGGGATTCTCCCTCCACTTTGAAAGTTGCGTTCGACAAGATGATCTTGAAGAACGGTTCCGAAATGGCTCTGCCCGCAAACATCAAAGCTGTGGGATACGCAGATCAATTTGATCCCGCCACAAACTCGGAACAGATCGGCCAGATGGGCGGCGGCCCGGGAGTTCGTGTCGGGACACCTCCCGGAGGAGTTATCGGTGCGGGTAGCGGTCAGCCAAGCCAGTATGGCGGACAACGGATGCCCACGCCCACCGGCGGCGGGAGTAATCCCGATGCCAAACTGCCCTTCAATGCCAAGGGAACAGTGGGCATGTCCGGCGTGGAGTTGAGCGAAGCCGCGCAGGAATCTGTGCTGACTTCCAAGAAACACAATGTAAAACTGGAAAGTGGAATGCAAATGATTCTCCGGGTTGATTAGGGCCCGAAGGGAAATCATGCACCGGTTTCATTCCTCTAACCGTCTCAGGGCTGGACGACGAGTCGCCACCATACAATGCCCGCGTTTCCGGCGGGGCGGGATCAGCCGCGTTAGCCCCGGTACCTTGGGCATCATGTCGGGCGACTCAGGATGCCGATAGAATCGAGAAGCCTCAAGCATATAAGAGGTGGATGAAACCTTTCCAGAGGATTAACATCTAAGCTTGAGTGAGTTACACTCAAGGAGAGCCAATGAATCAACCACCGCTTTCCGAGCCGACTGCTAAGCATCGGGAAATAAATGACGTACGGGCTTTGCCCGTGCTTCCAGTGCGGGATACCGTTCTTTTTCCGCACGCCGTCCTGCCTCTAACGGTAGGGCGCGACAGTTCCGTCCAGCTTATTAATTCGCTCGGGGAGGACAAGACCATCATCGTTGTGGCGCAGCGCGAGGCGCGCGTCGACAACCCTCAACCCAGCGACCTTTATACGGTCGGCACTTCCGCAGTGGTACATAAAGTCGTCAAGATGCCCAACCAGAGCCTGTTCGTGTTTGCCGAGGGGCTGGAACGGGTACGTTTAGGCGAGTTCACGCAATTGACGCCGTTCATGCGGGCCCGGGTATCACCCATTCCTGAAGCGGCGCCGCCTGACAGTTCTGAAATCGAAGCGTTGCAGCGCAATGTGCTGACCCTGTTCCAGCAGATCGTTGCCGGTTCGCCGACGCTGTCTGACGAACTTTCTACCGTTGCCCTCAACATTGATGAACCTGGCCGTCTGGTGGATTTCATCGCATCCTCTTTGCCCTCGTTGTCCACGCCCGACAAACAGGACACGCTGGAAACCCTCGACATTCGCATACGTCTGGAGAAGATCAACCAGCATCTTGCGAAAGAACTGGAAGTGCAGCAACTGCGCAACAAGATCCAGAGCGAGGTACAGGATCGGGTGCAGCAGACGCAGCGCGAGTATTACCTGCGCGAGCAGATGAAGGCCATCCAAAAGGAATTGGGCGAACAGGATGAAGGGCAGCGCGATGTTGAAGATCTGAAGAAGAAAATCGACGACGCGGGCATGCCGGAAGAAGTAAAGAAAGAAGCGCTCAAGGAATTGGGGCGCCTCTCGCGCATGTCTCCCATGGCCGCCGATTATTCGCTCACGCGCAATTATGTCGAGTGGCTGGCCGTGTTGCCCTGGGCCAAGACTTCGGGGCAGGAAATCGAAATCCCGAAAGCCAAAGAGATTTTGGATACGGATCATTACGACTTGGAGAAAGTTAAGGATCGCATCCTCGACTATCTTTCCGTGCGGCGCTTGAAGCCGAATATGAAGGGTCCAATTCTGTGCTTTGTGGGACCTCCCGGCGTAGGTAAGACTTCTCTGGGCAAGTCGATCGCTCGGGCGTTAGGCCGGAAGTTTGTGCGGCTGTCGCTCGGTGGTGTGCACGATGAGGCGGAAATCCGCGGACATCGCCGTACGTACATCGGCGCATTGCCGGGACAAATTATTCAAGGCATTCGCCGCGCGGAGACGAAGGATCCAGTGTTCATGCTCGACGAGATCGATAAGGTCGGCCGGGATTTTCGTGGCGATCCGGCTTCGGCATTGCTCGAAGCGCTCGATCCCGAGCAGAACTCGACCTTCCGCGACAACTATCTCGACGTCACGTTCGATTTGTCGAAGGTGCTCTTTATCACGACTGCGAATATGCTCGACCCGATTGCCGAGCCACTGCGCGATCGCATGGAGATCATCGAACTGCAGGGCTACAGCGAGGAAGAGAAGCTACACATTGCGTTCCGTTATCTGGTGCCGCGGCAAGTGGAAGAGAACGGAATCACCGCGGAGCAGATCGAATTTCCTGAGGCAGCGATCCGCTACATTATTCGCCACTACACGCGAGAGGCTGGTGTACGCAGCCTGGAGCGAACCATCGGAACCATCTGCCGCAAGCAGGCGCGGCGGCTGGCCGAAGGAAAGACCGAGAAACTCGTGGTGACGCAGGAAGTCATTCAGGAGTTTCTGGGCGGCATTAAGATTCGCACCGAAGGTGAAATCGAGGAACGCACGGAACGTCCGGGCGTCGCTGTGGGCTTGGCCTGGACTCCATCGGGCGGCGACGTGCTGTTTGTCGAAGCCAATGCCATGAAGGGCAAAGGTGGATTCACCATGACCGGCCAGATTGGCCAGGTTATGCAGGAATCCATGCAGGCGGCTCTGACATGGGTGCGCTCGAATGCGGCACAACTGGGCATCGCGGAAAATTTTTTCGCCGACCACGACATTCACATGCACGTGCCGGCGGGAGCGATCCCGAAGGATGGGCCTTCGGCCGGCGTGACCATGGCGACCACGCTCGTGTCGCTACTGACCGGGCATCGCATTCGTCCGCTGCTGGCCATGACGGGCGAGATCACCCTCAGCGGCAACGTGTTGCCAGTGGGGGGCATTAAGGAAAAAGTGCTGGCCGCCAAGCGCGCCGGAGTCACGGACGTGATTCTTCCCGCGGAAAATAAGATGAACGTTGAGGAGGACCTCACCAAGGAGCAACTCGAGAATCTCAAGGTTCATTATGTGAAGACGATTGAAGAGGCGCTGCGCGTCTCCCTGCCGGAAGTCGCAGAGTCCGCAGCTGCCAAGCTGCTGACCACGCAGGCGGATGCTGTGCACGATAAGGCATTCGCACGAGCGTAAGCTAAGCGCAGTCGCCAGTGATTAGTTGCCAGCCCTCACGGGCTGGCAATTTTTTTGTCCGGCAAGAAATTGCAACCTCATGCGCTGAGCGACGGACACGCGTTAAACTTGCAACGAGCAACTCATCCATGCGCGTGCGTGTTCTCTTCTTCGGGATGTTGAAAGACCTGGCGGGGAAGCCCGATGACACGCTGGAATTGCGCGAGGGCGCGACGGTAAGCGATGTGCTCGGCTACTGTGAATCCCAGATTCCCCGGCTCAAGAATGTGATGCCCTCCCTGGCGATTGCGGTGAATCAGCACTATGCGGGCGCGGAAACTGCGTTGAAATCCGGCGACGAAGTTGCGTTGTTGCCGCCGGTGAGTGGGGGATCGGGAGAGGAAGATCGCAATACGGTCCCAGTGCCGAGATCCTGGATTATTCGGGAGCCGATTGATACATCGCGGGTGCTTGCCAACCTCAAGCGCGGCGAGGATGGGGCAGTCGTTGTCTTCGAAGGGGTGGTTCGCAACCAGACGCGCGGCCGTAAGACGCTCTACCTTGATTACGAGGCCTACGAGGAGATGGCGCGGCAGCAGATGGAGGGGTTGGCTGAACAGGCGCTGAAGCAGTTTCAAATCCGCGATGCGGTCCTGGTACATCGGCTGGGACGGCTCGAGATCGGCGAAACCAGCGTGCTGATCATTGTTGCATCGCCCCACCGCGCCGCCGCTTTCGATGCATGCCGCTGGCTGATCGATACACTCAAGCGTACTGTGCCCATCTGGAAGAAAGAATACTTTGAAGATGGCGCGGTGTGGGCCGATGGAGCGCCGTTTCCCGCTGAGATTCCCCGGGCCAACTCCGGCGGGTGAGTTCCGGCATTTCAGATTCTGGTGAGCAGATCGCCGAAACCCGGGCAGCCCGGCGGCAGACTATGCATCTAAGTGAACGGGCTAAGCCGCGTCGGCACCAAGATCTGCACTCGAGAACGCCTGGTTGTGCTCGCCAGGACAGCCGAGAGTCCCGCCCTGAGTCGTACCGGCTGTCGCCACGTATACTTCTTTAGCGAATGAGAAAACCTGCAACCTTGATTTTGCTGCTGGCCTGCGCTGTTTCCCACGCGCAACAAACTCCAGTTCAAAAACAATCCACGACGGAACCGAGCACGCTCAAGGTTGACGTAAAGCTGGTGAATGTCTACGTAACGGTGACCGACGCCCACGGGGGGCCGGTTGGTGGACTGAAAAAAGAAAATTTCATAGTGCAGGAAGATGGGCGCGAACAAACCATCTCTGTGTTCGATAAAGAATCTGCGGTGCCGCTTTCGATTGCCCTGGCGATTGATACCAGCCTCAGCACACGGCACGACCTGCCCTTGGAACAGGCATCTGCCAAGCGCTTTGCGCGGGCAATCATGCGGCCGGTGGATGCGTTATCCGTGTTTGGCTTTAGTGAAACGGTACTGCAGTCCACGTCTTACACATCTGACTTAAAGAGGATCGATGATGGGATTGACCACATCCGGCTGGGCGCGGCCACGGCATTGTTCGACGCGGTCTATCTGGCTTCGCGCTCGCTCGACCGCCGGCAAGGAAGAAAAGTCCTGGTACTGATTACCGACGGCGGCGACACGGTCAGCAAAGTGGATTACAAGGAAGCGGTGCGCGCCTCCGAAGAGGCTGAATGCACCGTCTACAGCATCATCGTCGTCCCGATCGAAAGCAGCGCCGGCCGAGAGACCGGAGGCGAGCATGCTCTGATCCAGCTTTCAGAAGACACGGGAGGCAAGTACTACTACGCCACTTCCATGTCGCAGCTCGACGATGCTTTCCGCCAGATCAGCGACGAGTTAAGAACTCAATACTTGCTGGCCTACTACCCCTCCGAGCGCACTTCGAACTCACAGTTCCGTCGGATCCAGGTTAATGTTTCCGGACCGCCGGACTCTGCGAATTATCGAGTGCGGCACCGGGCAGGCTATTACACGGTTAAGTCCGACTTCTGATCTCCCCTGCGAAATCGCAAGGCCCCGCTGTATCCGCTTGGATGGTCCTCAACATAACCGCTGAGACATTTTGTTAACGACGCAGTAAACAAACTGAGATTTATTTTTGCAGAATGAATCTACAGTTTTCGGGATTTTGGTGAGGCGCCAGGAACCGAATCCTCCTCCGTTTCCTTAGTCGCGAATCGCCTAAACATATGAAAAATATATAGATGATGGAACGTCCCCGTTTCGGCAGCGGGCTGGCTGGAAAATTGCTTTAACGCTGCCAGAGCTGCATTTCTGTTTGTGGGACAGGTTTGATTTCTTGGCGGGAAGTTCGGATCTGCATCCCGCCGAACCCGTTGATCGATAGTTCTTAAGCTTTCTGGTACGGCTTCAGATTCCTGAAGCGGTTTGGCGAACAATTTCCTGATGATCACAATTCCGAAAGGAAGGTTTACGATGTTGAAGCTTAGTTCCCTACGCCTCAGCGCGGGATTTGCAATGGCAATTCTGTTCGCGCTCGTTTTCGTGCTTTTCGCGTCTCCCACCATCGTGCTTGCCCAAACGACGATCTCCACTGGCAGTATTGTGGGCAGCGTGACCGACCAAACGGGCGCCGTGGTGAGCGGCACGAAAGTGACGATCACCAACAAGGGAACGAATCAAGCCATCAGCATGACCACTACGTCGTCTGGAACCTTTGCTTCCGGAGCGCTTACGCCGGGAGAGTATGTCGTGCGAGTAGAAGGGAAGGGATTTAAGACAGAGCAGGTGTTGATTGTCGTGCAGGTCAATACTACGGCTTCGGCAAATGTGAAGCTTTCTGTAGGAGAAAGTTCCCAAGTAGTTGAAGTGCAGGCCAGCGAGGTTGCCGTCAACACTGAGCAGGCGACGGTGCAGGGGGTTCTCACCTCTGAGCAAATTGAGAATCTTCCCATTAACGGCCGCAATTTCCTCGATCTTGCACAACTCGAGCCGGGCGTGCAGATTCAGGACGGTGGCACCTTTGACCCCACCAAGAATGGCTTCTCTTCCGTTTCATTTGGCGGCCGCTTCGGTCGCACCGCCCGCATCGAGGTCGACGGTATCGATATCAGCGACGAGAACGTCGGCACTACCACCCAAAATCTTCCCATTGGCGCGATTCAAGAATCCGCGCTGCAACAGTCATCGCTCGATCTCTCAACCGAGTTGACTTCCTCGGGATCGGTAAACGTCACCACTAAATCCGGCACTAACGCTCTGCACGGGGAGGCGTTCTATTACTTCCGCGATCAGTCTATGAATGCCGCCCTGCCCGGTGATTCTACCAACCCCTTCCAAAGAAACCAGTTTGGAGGCGATATTGGCGGGCCAATTATCAAAGACAAGCTCTTCTTTTTCATCGACGCCGAGCGCACCAAGCAGGATTTGATCGATCCGGTTATCCCCGGAGGGAGTTTTGCCGGGCTTACGGGAAACTTCGACTCGCCCTTCCGCGAGACCGAGACCGTCGGGCGAGTCGACTGGCAGGCCAATCGATACAAGGTCTTTTACCGCTTTACCTACGACCAAAACAAGAGCGTGCTTCCGTTCATTCCCAACTCCTTCCAGCCGTTTGCCAACGTGGACCACGCTCGAGACCAAGTTGTCGGCGTCGACTTCAACCTGGGCTCTTTCACCAACAGTGTTCGCTTCGGCTATACCAAATTCGAAAACGGGATCAAAGACGCGGTGGCCGGCTCCCCCATTTTCGATCCGGCACCCGGCATCGAACTCGCCATTGGTGGCGATCCGTTCTGCCTCACCGCAGGTGCAGATCCATTTTGCTCGGGGCCAAACTTCCTGGCGCCGCAGGCGACGATGCAGTCTGATCATCAAATTAAATACGACGGCAGCAAGCTCTACAAGAATCACCTGATTCGCTTTGGCGCCGGATATAACCGCATTTTAGGCGGTGGATACGCCAAGTTCTTGGGGCTGGCTCCGGCGGTAGGCTCTCCTGCCTTGTCGGCGGGGCAGGACCTGGCTTGCGTTACGGCAAATAACTGTCCATTTCCCGGCGGAGATGGCAATCCTCTGAATTATCCGGTCGCCAGCGTCACGTTAGGAAACGGACAGGGATTTTTCTCCGCGAAACCTGGGTTTGGATTGCCTGGCGGCGGAATCGGTCCGGATAACCGGTTGTCGTGGTACATCGGGGATTCCTGGAAGATTATCCCCAACTTCACATTAACGGCGGGTCTGCGCTATGTGCGCGACACTGGCCGCACCGATACTGACCTCGGTCCGCTCCCCGCCTTGAACCAATTCAACAATCAGCTCTACAGCGGTCTCGGCAACCGCATCAACCAGCCCAACCTCAACTTTGCTCCTCAGCTTGGTCTTGCTTGGGATCCAAGCAAGAATGGCAAGACCGTGATTCGCGCGGGCATTGGACTGTTCTTTGAGAACTCGATCTGGAATAACATTTTGTTCGATCCCGGTGCACGACTCCAGCAAGGATTTTTCTTGGGCTTCCAGCCAGGATGCCCCGGTAGCTCATACTGTGGCGAGGCCATTGGCGTAGCTGCGCCGGCGATCGTTGCGGCACAACAGGCGTACCAGGCGGCGACACTGGCAGCGGGCCCGGCCACGAACGGCACTTACATCGGAACGCTCTTGGCCGACAATCAGGCTACGAGTACGACCCTTCTCGCTCCGGACTATCGATCGCCGCGGTCGGTGCAGATGAACATCGGGGTTCAGCACCAGATCAGGCCGGGTGTAGTGTTCAGCGTGGACTATCTGCGCAACGTATCCACTCATAACTTCCTAATCGTGGATACCAATCGCGTCGGGGATGCGAAATACTTTAATCTGACTGCAGCGCAGAATGCGATCAATGCGACGGTGGCGGCGTGTGGCGCAGCGGCGATGAATGGCGGTGGAGCGTGTCCGGCCACGTCATTCAACCCGAGTGTTCACCCAGCTACGATCGCCGACTTCGCTGCCAATGGCCTTGACTCCGGTTACATGCTCTGCAGTGGTCTTCCCTGTGCGCTCGACGGCGCGCCGCCGGCAGCTTTCCCCGGCATTAACGCGAATTTGGGCAGCAATGAGATGCTGTTCCCCATCGGACGGTCGGTTTACAACGGATTGCAGATGAGCTTGAAGCAGAATGTGGCCAATCCGTTCCCCGGTGTCAAGAGCATGAACCTGCAGGTCTCTTATTCTCTCTCTCGATACGTCGCCACAGCGAGGGACAACGACTTCAGCACCGTTGCTACCGACTTCGACAATCCAACGAAATATATAGGTCCGAACGCCTTGGATCGTACCCATCAGCTTTCGTTTGGCGGGTATATGAATTTGCCGGCGAGCTTTCAGATCGGATTTACCGCCCATTTCGACAGTCCGTTGCCTGATAATGTCACGCTTCCGGTGAGCGGGTTGCCGGGTGGGATCTACCAGACGGATATCACGGGAGATGGAACCGGGGACGGAGCCTCGGCCAACAACCGAGGTATAGGCGATCTTCTTCCTGGAACCAACATTGGCGCCTTTGGACGCAGCATTGGGGTGAAGCAACTTAACGAGGCGATCAGTCAGTACAACAACACCTTGGTGGGTCAGGCCACTCCTGCTGGCCAGGTGTTGATATCGAATAACCTGTTCACGTTACCCCAACTGCAGGCCTTGGGCGGAGTTATCGGAGGGAGCACGCCTGCCGCCGGCGCAAACTTCGGACCTTTGCAACTGGCGCCTCCCGGAGCAATTGGCCAGGCGTGGTTGAGGGCCTTCGACGTTAGCATGAACTGGCACTACAAGATCAAGGAGAGACTGCAAATTCAACCGGGCGTCTCCTTCTTCAATGTGTTTAATTTCTCCAATTTCGATGGTGCCGCCGTTCCTTTCAGCACCATACTTAACGGGAATGTAGGTTCTCCCAATGGGACGACCAGCGCACTTGAGCACGGAGCAGCCGGAAACTTCCTGCGTCTAGGCTTGGGCTCAGGCGTGAATGCGCTCGGCGCGCCTCGCGCTGTTGAGTTCGAGCTGAAGTTAATTTTCTAGATTTTCGCTGTACGGAGCCATCAGCCCTATGGCTGATGGCTCTTTGCTTTGGCCATAAGGATTGTTGTCTGGGCAAGCATGGCGGGCGCGCTTCCGAACGAGGCAAGGAACGCGTTGCGCCCCTCTGCCGTTGTGTACAATGCCAGCATGGCCTTGCGTGGAAACCCTAATGCCGGCAAACGTGGCCGGACTCCGCCTCCGGAAGAGACCTTCGAGGAAGCCGGCTTCCTCAAAGCTCTGGGGGAAAAGCAGCGGCCGGTGAGCGTCAAACTGATGGACGGCCAGACTGTGAATGGGTGGATTGAGTATTACGATAAGAACATGGTGCGTCTGACCCGCGAAGGTGCGCCCAACCTGTTCATCTTTAAGCACGAGATCATGTACATTGCCGAGGATGGCGGCGCGAAGAAGTAGCTGCGACTTCCGGCCGCCGGGAAGCCTTCGACCTGAGTTTGATGTCTTCAAATTCCCCCAATCACGACAGCTTTATTCCAGCCATGTCAGAAATCGCGCGTGAAGCGGGCGCGCTGTTGATGGAGTATTTCCATCAGCACCTGAAAATTGAGTACAAGGGTGAAGCTGATCTGGTTACGGCGGCGGATCGCGCTGCCGAGGCGATGATCCGGGATCGCATACGCCAGCACTGGCCCAGCCACGATGTGCTGGGCGAGGAGCAGGGACTTAGCGACCAAGGGAGCGAGTATCGCTGGTACATTGATCCGCTCGACGGCACTACCAACTTCGCGCATGGCTACCCCGTCTTCTGCGTGTCGATGGGACTGGAACGCCAGACACCAGAACAACGCTCGTCCGGGAAGCTGGGCAGCCGCATTGCTGCGGTAGTTTACGATCCCACCCGCGATGAATTGTTTTCGGCAGAGCAGGGGCAAGGCGCGCGGCTCAATGGAGAAATCATCCACGTCTCGAAGACCGCGACCTTGAAGGAGAGTCTTCTGGCTACGGGTTTTCCCAGCCAGAAGCGCCATAAGAATCCGAATATTTATTTCTATCACCAGATCACCCTGCGCTCGCATGGAGTGCGCCGCGCGGGCTCCGCCGCACTGGATTTGTGCAACGTTGCCTCAGGACGCTTTGATGGCTTCTGGGAGTTCAATTTGAACCCCTGGGATACTGCGGCGGGCGTGCTACTCGTAGAGGAGGCGGGTGGTAAAGTGACGCGCTTCGACGGATTGCCCTTCGAACTCAACAGCCGGGAAACTGTGGCCTCGAATGGCCTGATGCATGAGGCCTTGTTAAACGAGTTCAGAGAAATTTTCGCGGGACGAGGAATGGAGCCGTTGCCGGACCCGCGGCAGTCCGACCGGTGAAATCAAGGGATAATATGGATCTCGCGAAGCGGTCCGCTGTTACCGTTTTTTCCGTGGCCGCGCTGTTGTCCAGCTTGCAGGGAGCCGACAGAGCCACGACCCCAACCGTGTCCGCACCCGACGCGGCTTACGTGCAGTCGTTCGAAAAATGGAAGGCCGAGCAGATCGACGATCTGAAAAAGAATTGGCTGCCGTTGGCGGGCCTGTACTGGCTGAAGCCGGGAGCCAACACCTTCGGGTCGGCCGCGGAAAATGCGATTGTTTTTCCGAAAGGTCCGTCGCATGCCGGGGAATTCGATCTTGAAGGCAAAAACGTCACCATCAAATTGCTGCCTGAGGTGCACGCCACGCTGGAGGGGAAGCCCGTTGCAGGGTCGGCGAAGTTGGAAGCAGACGTGTCCGGGCATCCGTCCATGGTCAGCATTGGAAGCTTGCAGTTTCACGTGATCGTGCGCGGAGCGCGCGTGGGTGTCCGCCTGAGGGACGCGGATAGTGCCGCAGTTCGCAACTTTCGCGGGCTGATGTTTTATCCCTTGGATATGAACTACCAGATTGCCGCTACCTGGGTACCCTCCGATGGAAAAAAGACGATCGATGTGCCCAATGTCTTGGGGGATGCGACCTCGATAAGAGTGGCGGGTACGGTGGTGTTCAAGATCAACGGTCAGCAAGTGGAGTTGACCGATCTGCGTGGCGATCCTTCGAAAGGACTGTTCTTCGTCTTCAGCGACCTCACGGCAAAAACCGATACCTATCCTGGCGGGCGTTTTCTGGAGACGGGACCCGTGGTAAACGGAAAAGTGACACTCGATTTTAATCGCGCTTACAACCCTCCCTGCGCCGTAACGCCCTATGCTACTTGTCCTTTGGCGCCAAAGGAGAACCGGTTGATGGTGGCGATCCCGGCCGGTGAGAAGTTTGACAAGTCAGCTCGCGCGTACCATTAACCGTCCGAACGACGCATCGACTCCCGCGCTACAATAAATGGGGACTGGGTAGCCGCTTCTGCCTGTCCGATAAATCGTTCAATCCTACAGGCGCAACGTGATCAACTCTCTTCCGGAACGCAAAATCGAAAAGCGGCCCGACAAAGTTCGGCTGCAGGGGCGCATTCTTTTTCTCACCGAGGATCCCGAACTGATCAAGCGGCAATTGGCCGGTGAGGATTTGCCGTGGGATACGAAGAATCCAGCCAAAAATCCGAAACTACGAGATGACATCTCGACCGACGAAATCACACCCGCGCACTACTGTTTTTACTTCGATGAGACGCTGGGCGAGATTCCTTACCTCGGCTTGAAGTGCGGCAGCGTCACGCCGATTGGGCGCGGGGATGTGAAACGCGGCGGATTTGTATGCGCGGTGAGCGGAAAGCGGCGCGGCAAAGGATCGAGCCGCGAGCAGTCGCCGTATGCCGAGATGTGTGCGGGAATTCGCGTGGTGATTGCGGAAAATATTGAGAGGATCTACAAACAAAACTGCCAGAACCTGGGAGTGCTGACTTCTACCAACTTTTCCTTAATCGACAGGATCCGCGGCGGGGAAGAGATTCCGCTGAGCGAGTTCACGGCGGGGGAAGATGAGATCACGCGGCAGGTCATCGAGTACGGCGGGTTGTTTCCCTTCAACGTCGCGCGAATGCAGAAGAAAGTGTTCCTGCCACCCATACGAACTGACAAGCGTCCGATGACGGTAGGGGAGAAAATCTTCGCGCGGCACATGGTGAACGAAAGCGGCGGAATTGGCGTGGCCAGCGTAAAGCCGGGCGATACCGGATTTGCGCAGGCTGACCTGCGCTTCAGCCACGAGTACGTCACCCCGATGGCGGCCATTTTCTTTGAGCATTACGTTGGCAAGGATGCCAAGGTCAACGATCCCTCGAGCATTATTGTTTTCCGTGATCACCTGACGTTTTTGGATGAAGTGATCTCGGAAGAGAAAAAGAAGCTCGGGCTGCTCGATCTGGCAACGCAGCTCAAGCTCAAGCAGCAAGACTTCGCCGCCAGGCAGGGAATCAAGCTGCATGGAGAATTGAAAGACCGAAAGGGTTCGGAGGGCATCTGCCACTCGATTGTGCTGGAGAGTTATGCGCTGCCGGGGCAACTCAACATTGGCTCGGACTCGCATACTCCTCATGTGGGCGCGATTGGCTGCGTGGCTTTTGGCATTGGCACGACCGACGTCTTCAATGGCTGGATCACGAAGGACGTGCGTGTAAAGGTGCCGGAATCGGTGAAGATCGTCATTCGCGGCAAACGGCATGCGAATGCTACGGCAAAGGATTTCATCCTGAAGATTCTGAGCCTCGACTACGTGCGCAGCGGCAAGGCCCTGGCGAAAGTAATGGAGTACGCCGGCGAGGCCATCGAAGAACTTAGCGTTGACGAGCGTGCCACCATGACAAATATGGCGGCCGAGATTGGCGGATTCACTGGCATTGTCGCTCCGGATAAGAAAGCGGTCGAGTTTCTGGTAGAGCGCCGGGGCATGGATCGCGCCAAGGCCCAAGATATGATCGAAGGTTTGTACAGTGATGCCGGGGCTCAATACGCGCATGTGATCGAACTGGATGCGGCGGAGATTAGGCCCATGGTCGCGACGCCGGGTGATCCGGGGAACGGAAAGTATGTGCGGGATCTGAATACCCCGGTTCCGGTCGAGATTGCTTATGGTGGCACCTGCACTGCCGGCAAGAATGAAGACATGGACATGTATGCCCTGGTGCTCGCTGATTCACTGAAGCAGGGCAAACGCGTGGCCGAGTCGGTGAAGTTCTACATCCAGTTTGGTTCGCAGGAAACGCGCGACTACTGCCTGCGCAAGGGCTATCTGGATGTGTTTGAAAAGGCTGGGGCGCACGTGATCGAGCCGAGTTGCGGTGCCTGCATCAACGCCGGACCGGGAGTTTCCACACGACCAGACCAGGTGGTAATCAGCGCCCAGAACCGCAATTTCCCCGGCCGGAGCGGTCCGGGACAGATGTATCTCGCTTCGCCGCTGACAGTCGCGGCCAGCGCGGTCGCGGGCTACATTGTTGAGTACGAGCCAAGTGCGGAATTGGTTGGAGTGTAGGCGAGCGCGTAGTCCGCAAGTGGTTGAATTCAGGCGGGGTGGCCGAAATCAGCCACTACGCGAACTGCAACTTTTTCTGGTGAGAGGAGTTCAAATAGGTAGGCGCTTCGGATAATAAAGGAAAATCCGGAAGGGCCCCAGATCCGGTAGGTTTGGCGGTGGGAAATGGCGGATCTGAGATAAGGGGGATTCACCATGAAGTACTTAAGAAATTTGGCTTTGATTGCGGTACTGGCGCTGCCGCTAGTTTATTCGCAGCCTTCCCACGCGCAGGTAGCAGTAGGTATCGGGGTGGGCGCCGCGCCGGTTTGCGATTACGGGTACTATGGCTACTATCCTTATGCTTGCGCCCCTTATGGTTACTATGGGCCTGACTGGTTTGTGAATGGCGTGTTCATTGGCGCCGGCCCGTGGTACGGCTGGGGAGGTGGCTGGGGTTGGCGTGGTGGCTGGGGCTACGGTAGAGGCTGGGGCTACGGCCGTGGCGGCTGGGGTTATGGTCACGGTTACTACGGCGGTCGCGGCTACTACGGTGGACGCGGCTACTACGGCGGACACGGCTACGGCGGCGGACACAGCTATGGCGGCTACCATGGCGGAGGCGGGTTCCACGGTGGAGGCGGTGGCTTCCATGGCGGAGGCGGCGGCTTCCACGGGGGTGGCGGCGGATTCCACGGAGGCGGCGGTGGTGGACACCGGTAATCGGATCCTGGTCTCGGGTTCGCTAGTTTCTTAAAAAAGACTTGACGACGGCCGGCAGCTAGCGCTGCTGGCCGTTTTGCTTTTGCGGAGCGGCGCGATTTCTTGCTAGAATGAGCGCTTTCGCAGACCGCCGTAGTAAAATACCTGCATCCAGTTCAGGAGACCGACACCGTCATGACTTATGTAATCGCAGAGCCTTGCATCAACACCAAAGACACAGCGTGCGTGGACGCGTGCCCGGTGGATTGTATTCATCCTAAGAAAGATGAACCCAAGTACGCCACGGAGCAGTTGCTGTATATCGATCCGGTGGAGTGTATCGACTGCGGGGCGTGCGTGCCGGTCTGTCCGGTCTCGGCTATCTTCGCGCTGGATGACCTCCCGGAAAAGTGGAACTCGTTCACCGAGTTGAATGCAAAATATTATGGCCGATAGAGTCGCTGCTTGTTAGTTAGCAGTGTACGGATTTAAGGCGCGTGTCCGTCACGGATGCGCGCTTTCGTTTTGCGCCTAATCCAAACTCCCTATCACACCCTTCTCGTCCCCACATCAAGAGCGTTGAGTGATCCGCGTCACAAAGACGTGTGATAGCAGCCATTCTGCGGAGTTTCGCTACGCCATAGGATGCCGTCAGATAGCAATGTCCCGAGGGTTTCCCGGCAAGCGTGGCGACTCCCTTGATAAAGGCTTGGTTCAATGTCCGAGAGCGTTCCGAGTTTTCAGTACCACTGCAACCGCTACAACGCACAGGCGGCATGCGAGCACTGCCAAGGTATCATACGGCATGAACGCTGGTGCATCACGCGGGATCAGCTTGTCTATTACGCCTATCAGATCGTGACTGACGCGAGTAAGGTGACGATCGGAGACTCCCTCATACTTCACTCCCTTGGGGTGATCTGGGGAGAAAAGCACTGTGATGGCAAGTGCGCCACCAAGTCTCTGGCGCAATCGAGTCCGTCAGTCTGAGCCTGCGATTTGTTATTTCCGTCCTATCAGGCTACGGCAGTGACGGGCAATTTGTCGTTCTTCTTCCGTGGGAATAATCTGAATCTTCTCTGCCGTGAGCCCCATGGCTTCAAGTCCGTAAGTGGCTGCTGACCGAATCTGATTGCTGTGCTCGCCGATGCCGCCGGTGAACACCATGACGTCGATTCCGCCCAGTAAAGCCACATAAGCTCCTATTGTCTTGCGAACTGCCACCGCAAAGATATCCAGCGCCAGTGCAGATTCCGGGTCGCCGGAGCGGGCGCGCTCTTCCAGCGTCTTGACGTCGCTCTGGCCGGATGAGAGGCCAAATAGGCCGCTCTGATGATTCAGCAGAGCTTCCAACTTGTCAGCATCGAGCTTTTCATTGCGCAGAAGAAAAATGATCACGCCGGGGTCGAGATCCCCGGACCGCGTCCCCATCGGAATGCCGCCAGTGGGTGTGAGGCCCATCGTGATGTCGATCGATATTCCATTCCTCAGCGCACACAGGCTCGATCCATTCCCCAGATGGGCAAAGATTGCGCGCCTGGGAAGCGTTTTGCCGAAGTGATACACCAGGGATTCATAGGAAATACCGTGAAAGCCGTAGCGTCGAATTCCTGCGTCGAAATAGTGGCGTGCAAGAGCGAATCGCGATGCGATCTCGGGAATCGTCTGGTGGAAAGCGTCGTCGAAGCAGGCGAAGTGTGCGGCCTGGGGAAAAATCGACTGGGCGGACGCGATCAGCTTTAGCGCTTGTGGGATGTGCAACGGCGCGAAGTGGGTTGCAGCGCGCAATTCGTCTAGGACTTGCGCGGTGATGAGTTGGTGCCTGACAAGCTTGGGGCCTCCATGCACCACCCGGTGTCCGACAGCCACTGGACTGGTATGAATGTAATCGCGAATCGTGGTTGCGAGCAGACTGAGCGCATGGATTTGGGATTCATGAATACATTCGCGCTGCAGCAGCGACTTTCCGTCGCCGGAGCGAATATGCAGGGAGCCGTTGTCGTGGCCAATGCCATCGGCGCTTCCGGTCAGCAGCGGTTCTTCATCACTATTGCTGGCCCCTTGGCGATAGATGCCGAACTTCAGCGACGACGAGCCGCTGTTCAGAGCAAGAATCAAATCGTGGTTATTGGTTAAACCGGTCGGCACGCCTATTCTGTCCATTTCCAATTGCGAATTTCTTCCTTATCAATGCCCTCCGCGTGAGCGTAATTGATGCTCTCGATGATCTCATCCTTCAGCCATTCTTTGACGTGCGCCCCGCTGGGCTGCAGGCGCGGAACGCGGTCGATTACATCGATAGCCAGGTTAAAACGATCGACCTGATTGACAATGGCGAGCTCGAGCGGAGTGTTGATGTTGCCTTTTTCTTTATACCCACGCACATGTATGTTCTCGTGATTGGTGCGGCGATAACTGAGCTTGTGGATGAGTGAGGGGTAAGAGTGGAAGTTGAAGATCACCGGCTTGTTGGTGGTAAAGAGAGAATCGAAGTCGCGCTCGGAAAGGCCATGCGGATGTTCGGTTTCCGGCATCAGCCGGAAAAGATCGACAACATTGACGAAGCGGATTTTCAAGTCAGGGAAGTGCTTCTTCAGAATCTGTACCGCGGCCAGGGACTCCATGGTCGCGATATCGCCGGCGCAAGCTATCACCACGTCGGGATCGGCGCCATCGTCGGTGGAAGCCCAGTCCCATATGCCAATGCCTTTGGTGCAATGGGTGATGGCTTCGTCCATGTTGAGATACTGAAGATGATCCTGCTTGTCGGCGACGATGACATTCACGTAATCATGCGAGCGAAGGCAATGATCCGCCACGCTGAGCAGGCAGTTTGCATCCGGTGGCAGGTAGATGCGAACGATGTCAGGACTCTTATTTGTAACCACGTCGAGAAATCCGGGATCCTGGTGAGTAAAGCCGTTGTGATCCTGCCGCCACACCAGAGAAGTGATGAGAATGTTGATCGAAGGCACCGGCGCGCGCCAGGATATTTCCATCTTCGATTTCTCCAGCCATTTGGCGTGCTGGTTGAACATGGAATCGATGACATGCACGAAGGCTTCATAGGTTGAAAAGAATCCATGGCGGCCGGTGAGAACGTAGCCTTCGAACCATCCCTCGAGCGTGTGCTCGCTGAGCATTTCCATAACGCGGCCGGCGACATCGAGCTCGCCTCCGTCGGCGTCATCCGGTTTGTATTCGGCAAGCCACGTCTTCTTTGACGCGGCGTAGATGGCGGTGAGCCGGTTGGATGCGGTCTCGTCGGGTCCGAAAACTCGGAACGAGTTCATGTTGCGTCGCATCACTTCTGCGAGAAAGTGTGCCAGTACGTCGGTTGGAGGTGCATACATTGCTCCGGGAGATTTAACCTTTACCGCATAATCCCGGAAGTCTGGCATGGCGAGCTCTTTGCGCAGCAATCCGCCATTGGCGTGCGGGTTGGCCGAGATGCGCCGCGTGCCGATCGGCGCTAGCTGTTGTAGCTCAGGCATGAGTGTTCCGTTGGAATCGAACAGCTCTTCCGGCTTGTAGCTGCGCATCCAGTCTTCGACGAGCTTAAGATGTTGCTTGTTGGTGACCGGGTCAAGGACGGGAACCTGGTGGGCGCGCCACGTGCCTTCCACCTTGTGACCATCTACTTCTTTCGGTCCGGTCCATCCCTTCGGCGATCGCAGCACGATCATGGGCCAGCACGGGCGCGTGGCATCTTGCTTGGAGCGCGCGTTCTGCTGGATCGACCGAATCTCGAGAATACATTCCTCCATAGTGGAGGCCATCTTCTGGTGCATCTCGGCTGGGTCGTCGCCCTCGACAAAATAAGGTCTGTGGCCGTAGCCGATCAATAGCGACTCCAACTCATGCCGCGGAATACGCGCCAGCACGGTCGGATTCGCAATCTTGTAGCCGTTGAGATGTAGCACGGGCAATACCGCGCCGTCGCGAATCGGATTCAGGAATTTGTTGGAATGCCATGAGGTCGCGAGCGGACCGGTCTCCGCTTCGCCATCGCCGACCACGACGGTAACGATCAGATCGGGATTGTCGAAGGCCGCTCCATAAGCATGCGAAACGGAGTAGCCAAGTTCGCCGCCTTCGTGGATCGAGCCGGGCGTCTCCGGTGTGCAATGCGAGCCGATTCCGCCGGGAAAAGAAAACTGCTGAAAGAACTTCAGCATGCCAGCCGCGTCGCGGCTTTTATCGGGATAGATCTCCGAGTAGTGGCCCTCGAGATAACTGTTGGCCAGCGTGGCCGGCGCACCGTGACCGGGGCCGGAGATGTACATCACATTTAAGTCGTACTTTTTGATGAGCCGATTCAAGTGAATCCATACGAACGACTGGCCGGGATCCGAGCCCCAGTGGCCGAGAAGGCGGTTCTTGATGTGTCCCGGCTTCAAAGGCTCGCGAAGCAGCGGATTGCCACGAAGGTAAATCATTCCCGCCGATAGATAATTGCAAGCTCGCCAGTAGGCATCCATCTTTTTCAGTTCTTCGGCGGAGAGAGGAGTGAGGGTTTCGGTTGCGACAGCCATGAATTTATCTCCTTGAATAACTAGTTTAGGATGCCGCGGCCGGGACGTGTGATTCTTCTTAAGCGTTAACCATTCATGAAAAGATCTGAGAGGCAGGAGGGTCCGCCAGGCTGGAGCACAAACAGCGCGGTTCTCAACGTTTTGGAATGAGTTGGATCTGGAAAACCTTCGGCCACAATTTGCCGGTGACGAACAATCGCTTGCGCTCTGCATCGTAGGCGATTCCATTCAATACGGCGCCCGATTCCAGGCGATAGACAGGGCTTAGCAAACCTTCGAGGTCGATCCAGCCGAGCACTTCGCCGGTCCGCGGAGAAATCCGGGCGATTCGATCGGTCTGCCAGACGTTGGCGAAAATCTCTCCTTCTACAAATTCCAATTCGTTCAGTTCTTTGATCTGAGTAGTTCCGTCGTGAACCATGAAACGCCGCTTCTCGGTCAGAGTGTCGGAGTTCAGGACCCGGATCTCCGGTGTGCCGTCACTCATAAAAATCTCACGCCCATCGGTAGTTAAACCCCATCCTTCTCCCGAGTAAGAAAATTGCCGCAGCAAATGGAAATCGCTTAAGTTGTAGACGAATCCCATCTGGGATTGCCAGGTCAGTTGTACGATTTCATTCTTGACGATGGTAATTCCCTCGCCGAAGAATTCAGGCGTCAGATCAATTTCCTGAACAACTTCTCCAGTTTCAAGACGCACCTTGCGCAACGATGATCTGCCCTTAAGCCCGGTGCCCTCGTACAGAAACCCACCATGAAATACCAGGCCTTGGGTGAAGGCGCGCGGATCGTGAGGAAATGCTTGGATGACTTTGAATGTGTATTCCGGGACCCGCGCGGGGTGAGCGCGACGAGGAGTTTGTCCGGAAAGCGGGTGACCAAAGGCAATCAGAAGAAAAACAATAAGAAATCGCCGCGTAGCTGTAGCTCTCATGAATCGGCTATTGTCGCACTCGACTGGGGAATACGCTATCGGGGAAACCGGCGGAGTGGGCTCGTTTTGAGGCCTCGAGAGTCATCGCGCCGGGTGACTTCAGTAATCTCAGACGGTTACTATGAAGATTGTTTCTTTTGGCTCAGGATTCGCTTCCTCCTTTCGTAATTGGCGATGTTTAGCGGCGCACAACTAAACTGCGACGCGAGGGTTTAGACCCAATATGAACAACAAAATCACGAAGTCGCTCTTAGTCCTGGCAGTGGGTGGTCTGATGTTTGTTGGTGCCGCCGCTGCTCAAACCCAAGACAGCAACACATCCGGCGCGGGCCCAGGCCAGGTTGATCCCGGTCATCCTCGCGTCAACCAAGTGAACGGCCGCGAGACGAACCAGCAGGACCGGATCGCGAATGGCGTGAAGAACGGTACGCTGACGCCTGGTCAGACTTCGCGTCTGGAAAATCGCGAACAGAAGATCGAGAACCAGCAGAAGGCGGATATGGCCGCTCACAACGGTCATCTGACCAAGGGCGAGCAGAAGCAGCTCAACCGGGAACAGAACCGCACCAGCAAACAGATTTATAAAGATAAGCATGATGGGAAGTAGCTCGAGCGTTTGACTCCCCAAGTTCAGGACCTAAGCCGCGGATGGCCGCGGCTTTTTTGCTTTTCGTAACAGGGGAAACAGCGTTGCATCTTTACGCGGCCACTTGTCTATAATGACCGGGGCAGATTGGGGCCATGCCCGTGGACTGCAACGGTCCGCCGTACTCTTGTACTCGATGCTGCGTTGTAGGTAACCAAGGAATGTCGGTCGACTGCATGAACGTGAAACCAGGAGTGGAAGTGGCGAGCCTCAGCGATGTGGGCTGCCAACGCGACAATAATGAGGATTCGTATCTTTATTGGGAGCCGGCGGCTGAGGGTGAATTCCAGCGGAAAGGAAGATTGGCCGTAATCGCCGACGGCATGGGCGGATACGAAGGCGGCTTGGAGGCCAGCCGCCTGGCGGTTGAAACCGTGCGCGAAGTTTACGACACCATGGTGCGGGACGATCCCCGTGCGACTTTGCTCGAGGCATTTGCCACCGCTCACAACAGGATTCAGAATTACGCCGTGCAGCATCCCGAGCTTCACGGAATGGGGACGACGTGCACCGCTCTGGTCGTCCGTAATCGGCAGTTGTATTTTGCGCACGTGGGGGATAGCCGCCTGTACCTGGTACGTGGCGCCCGCATCTCGCGGTTAACGCGCGACCACTCCTACGTCAGCCGGCTGGTGGAAAGCGGCATCGTGCGCGCCGAGGATGCGGAGAAGCACCCCCAGCGCCACATTCTGACCGGCGCCCTGGGAGCGGGCACCGAAGTTGCAGTGGATGCCGTCGAATACGGCACGATGTTGCAGGATGGCGACGATCTGCTGCTGTGCACCGATGGACTTTGGGGCGTCGTGTCGGATGAAGAATTGGAGATGGCGGCGGGCAAGAACGCTCCGGCGGAGTGTTGCGCCACGTTGGTAGAGTTGGCTCGGCAGCGGGGCGGCCCAGATAACATAACCGTGCAGGTGCTGCGCATTTTGCCGGAGAGTTAGGTCCAATCCTGGACTTCACCTTTAGTTCTAAGAGCTTTCCTCCTCGAAACTGCAATGTGATGCACATCGGCTCGCGGGAACATTTCTGGACCTTCTGTAAACCTCTGAAATCAGGTTTGTTGAATCTAGCCGGGGCGACTTCCAGATGGCGCGAAAATTGCTCCCTGGTGGTCTATAAAGTCTATTAATACAATGGACTTTATGGTATAGTGGCCGCGCTATGAAAATTTCGCAAAAGGGACTTTACGCTCTGCAGGCGATGATGATGCTGGCCCGCCGTTACCACCAGGGTGCCATCAAGATCCGGGAAGTCGCTTATGAAGAGAATCTGCCCGAGAAATTTCTCGAGCTGATTCTCCTTGAACTGAAGAACGCGCGCATCGTTGAGAGTGTGCGTGGAGCGAAGGGCGGATACCAGTTGCGCCGCGATCCTGCTGAAATCCGGCTGAGCGAGATCATACGATTGATCGACGGCCCTCTCGCGCCCTTTGGCGATGCCGAGCAGTTGCGCACGCTGATTGACCGCGACCTTCCACATCGCGCTCTTTACCAGCTATTTCTGGATGTGCGCGACGCCGCCGCCAACATTTTGGAAAATACCACCTTGGCCGACCTGATCGCCGACCCGCAGCCGCGCGCTACGAAGGGCAAGCATGCAGCCAAGAAGAAAGAGAAAGAAAAGGGAGCTGTTCTGCCCATGGTCGTCGGTGGGAAGAAGGGTGAGTAAGAGACTTCTCTTTGGGCTGACGGTTGCGTTTGTCGCCGCGCTTCCTGGCTGGACGCAAACTACCATTCGCGTGGGCGCGTTTCCCAATATCACGCACGCTCAAGCCATGGTGGGGAAAGCTAACGGCTGGTTCGACAAAGCCATGGGACCGCAGGTCAAAGTGCAGTGGACGAGCTTCAACGCCGGTCCCTCCGCCATTGAAGCCTTGTTTGGTGGCGCGATTGATATGACCTACGTAGGTCCAAACCCGGCAATTAACGGCTACGTGCGTTCCAACGGAGAGGCTCTGCGAGTGGTCGCAGGAGCGGCCAGCGGCGGCGCATCGCTGATCGTGCGCAACGACAGCGGAATTCAGAAGCCGGAGGATTTCCACGGAAAGCGAGTGGCTTCGCCACAATTCGGCAACACTCAGGATGTGGCGCTCCGCAACTGGCTCAAGAGTCATGGGATGAAGACGAACGACAAAGGCGGCGACGTCCAGATCATCCCCATGGCCAATCCCGACCAACTCACATTGTTCTTGAAGAAGGAGTTGGATGCGGCCTGGGCTCCTGAACCGTGGGCTACGCGTTTGATCCATGAAGGAAATGGCCATCTGTTTGTCGATGAACGCACCCTTTGGCCGAATGGGCAGTTTGTCATCGGGGTCTTAGTCGTGAATACAAAGTTCCTGAAGAGTCATCCCGACCTGGTCAAGAACTGGATCCGGGCGAACGTCGATCTCACCGATTGGATTAATGATCACCCCTCAGAAGCCAAGAAACTCTTGAACCAGCAGATTCTGGCGGAGACGGGCAAGGCTCTTCCGCCCGTGGTTCTCGATGAGGCCTTTGCCCGCATGCAAGTTACCTATGATCCGCTGCATAGTGCGCTCACCACCGCGGCGCAACAAGCCTTCGACGACGGATTTCTCGGCCGCCAGATGCCCGATCTCTCGCGGCTTTACGATCTGACGCTTCTTAATCAGGTCCTGGCAGAGAAGGGAAGGAAGGCTATTCAATGAGCACGAATGCGCACAATTTCCCGTCGCAGCTTCCGGTTCCAACGCTGGATCCTCGGAAGCGTGATCCGCGCACACCTTCGCGCATCGGCGCTTCCCGGGGAAAAGTCGGTCTGGCTGTAGCGGCGCACACGATACGCGGAGCTGCGGATATTCCGAAGGTCGGCCTCACCGACATCTGTCTCAGCTATCGGACGCGGACCGGCGAACGTATGCTGGCGCTGGATCACATCAATCTTGAGGTGAAGGCGGGAGAGTTTCTTTGTATCGTGGGGCCTTCTGGCTGCGGCAAATCGACGCTGCTCCATCTGATCGCGGGTCTGCATCAGCAGACTTCAGGCCAAGTTCTCATAGATGGAAGGCCCGTGCAAGGACCAGGAACCGACCGCATTCTAATCTTTCAGGAGTTGGGCCTTTTCCCTTGGCTTACGGTCGGGGATAACGTTCAGTTTGGAATGAAGATGAAGGGCATCGGCAAGGCAGAAAGGGAAGAGAAGACGCGCCATTACCTGCGTCTGGTGCACCTCTCTCAATTCAAGGACAGCTACACTCACCAGCTATCCGGCGGCATGCGGCAGCGCGTGGCTCTGGCTCGCGCCTTGGCGACCGAACCGGACGTCCTGCTGATGGATGAACCTTTTGCCGCGCTCGATGCCCAGACCCGCGACCTGCTGCACGATGAACTCGAACGCATTTGGGCGGAGACCGGGCGCACCATCATCTTCGTGACACACAATGTGCGGGAGGCCATCCGTCTGGGCGACCGCGTCGCTTTGCTCACCTTCCGGCCGGGGCGTGTGAAACGAGAATTTGCCATCGACTTGCCGCGGCCTCGAGCCCTCGAAGACTTGAACGTGGCCCGCACGGCCGGTGTGATCCTCGGCGAGTTGCGTGAAGAGATTAACCGCTCCCTCGAAGTGGAATACCAAGAGGGAGCGAGACCTCACGTGCAAGCGGTGGTTGAGCCATGAAGCGCGCTGCTCACTTGATCATTTTTTATGCCGGACTGTTTGGCCTGTGGACTCTGCTGGCCGAATTGAAAATCTGGCCGCCGTATTTGTTCCCCACACCCTGGGGTGTCGGCGGGGCGCTGTACGCTGGATTTCAGGATCACAGCTACTGGATCGCCATCGCGGTCAGTATGCGCCGAGTGTTGATGGGTTATGCGATTTCGGTTGTTCTGGGCATGATTCTTGGACTTGGCGTGGCCAGTAGCAAATTTCTGGAAGAAACCATGGGCGGGTTGCTGGTGAGTCTGCAGAGCCTGCCCAGCATCTGCTGGTGGCCTCTGGCGCTGCTCTGGTTTGGCCTTAGTCAAAACGCGATTCTGTTCGTGGTTGTCATGGGATCGTTCTTGTCCGTCACCCTGGCCATGGAAGATGGACGCAAGCAGATGCCGAAGATCTACGGCATGGCAGGCCGCAACCTTGGCGCCAGCGGATTTCGGTTGTTTTGGCATGTCCTGTTGCCCGCGAGTCTGCCCTTCATCGTATCCGGCTTGAAGCAGGGATGGGCCTTTGCCTGGCGTTCGCTGATTACAGCCGAGATGCTTTATCTGAGTTTGGGTTTGGGACAAGTCTTGATGATGGGGCGCGACTTGAACGATATGAGCGCCGTGATTGCCGTGATGGTTCTGATTATCGCCATCGGCTATGTGGTGGACGGCTTGGTATTCAAGGCGATGGAAAGCCGCTTGCAACGCAGGTGGGGGTTAACGTCCTCAACCTGAGCCTTCGCAGCCCGGAAAGAATCTCCCCGACTTTCCGAAATTAATGTGCCGTTAACAGGGAACGTGTAGATTTGCGGAGAATCACTAGTAAACCAATTATGATAATAGATACACACTAGACTCCTCGCGAAGACCGTCCCGTTCTCGGCAATCGAGGCCTTGGTTAAGGCGATTCTAATTTTGCCTCGCCTTGCCTTGGTGGAGGGAATGCTCGAGAAAATCGGCGAACAAGAATGAGAGGGTGCCTGTCCCAGCACCAGATCGCAAAAAAGAGTTTTTCTGTTGCTCCCCCAGGAAGTGTTGTCCAAATAAAACTCGAAAAAGGAGAGGATTTAATTCCATGCATCGAACGAAGAATGTGTTTCTAGCAGCCCTGACTCTGGCAGCATTTTCGGCCAGCGCTTGGGCACAAACGTCGGGCCCGGTCACGATAGCTTCTAATGAAGGACATGGTGCAGCGGCGACTTCACCTGCCGCGGCTCCAGCAGCGCCCGGACCTGCACCTTCCGCCGTCACAGCAGCGGATGTTCAGGCTCTGAAAGATGCTCTGGCCGCGCAGCAGCTCCAAATCGACCGGCTCACGCAGCAGCTGCAGCGGCAGCAGGCGCAATCCGCGGCGGAAGCCGCGGTTAAGACCGGTACAACCCAAACTTCGCCCGTCCCGCAGCAACAAGTGGCGGAGGTTACAACGGGTGTGGTTGTTCAACAACAGGACAACGGCAACACAACTCCTGGACTTAACCTGCAAGACACGCAGGTGCAGCCCAATTCGAGCCCAATCGAGGGTCCGCTCACGATACACTTCCGCGGCATCAACATCACTCCTGGTGGATATGCCGCTGCCGAATTTGTGCGGCGCTCACGAGCACTCTCCGCGGATTTGCCCACGCCCTTCAATTCTCTGACCATGCCAGGCGCATCCCAGAGCCAGGTATCGGAGTTTTTTGGGTCAGGCCGCCAGTCTAAGATCACCACCTTTGTTAACGGCCGCTTGAAGAACGTAGATCTTTCCAGCTACGTATCCGCCGACTTCCTTTCTGCCGGCGTCACCTCCACTTCTGCCTCAACCAATAGTTACACTCTCCGTCTAAGACAAGCGTGGGCGCAGGCCAAGTTCGATAATGGCTGGAGCTTCCTGGGTGGCCAAGCCTGGAGTCTGGCGACGGAAAACGGGAAGGGAATCTCTCCGGACGACGACCTGGGCAGAACTAACGATGCCCGGCCTAAGACCATTGACCCGTCTTACAACGTTGGCTTCGTTTTCACGCGCCAGTACGGAATCCGCCTAACCAAAACCTTCGGCGACAAGGTTGCATTCGCCGTCGCCATGGAAAACGCGCAAGGCACGCTTACCACGCATGGCAATGGAGATAATTTCCTCCTCGGCCAGGCGGGCGCCAGCAATAGCTACAACACTACTTCAACGTATACCTTCAATCCTTCGCCGGATATCATCGCGAAAGCCGCTTTTGATCCCGGCTTTGGGCACTACGAGATCTTCGGTCTCTACGATCGGTTCACCGACCGCATATTTCCCTGCGGAGAGGTCGCTTCGGCAACCACCACTCTCTGCGGCGGCAGCACTGTCCCTGGTCCCAACGCCCTCGGAGCCCATAATGCTTCCAAGGATGGGGGCGGCATCGGTGCAAGTGCCCGCTGGACCATTGCCCACCACCTGGTCTTCGGTGTGAAAGGATTAGGCGGCAGCGGAGTTGGTCGCTATGCCCCAGCGGGGCTGCCGGATGTCTCCATCAACGGCGACGGCACGCTTCACTTGGTTAAGAACTTGGAGGGGCTCACCACGCTCGAGTGGAAAGCCAAGAAATTCGATATTTACGGCTACGGCGGAGTCGAGTACGCCCAGCGCACTGCCAGCTTTGATCCCATCACGGGGAAGGAAGTCGGTTTTGGGGCGCCCCTGTTTAACAACTCGGGCTGCTATACGGAACTACCTCCTGCAGTGAATACCGGCTTCACTCCCACCAGCCTCAGCAACTGTACGGCCGATACCCGCGCCGTGATTGAGGGAACCGTCGGCTTCTGGTATCGCTTTTACACCGGCCCCAGAGGCAGGTTCCAGTTCGGCACGCAATACTCCTACTTGACGCGCGACACTTGGTCAGGCGTTGGCTTTACGAAGGGGGTTGGCGTGTCACCGGAGGGAATCGACAATATGGTCTTCACTTCCTTCCGTTACATCCTGCCGTAAGTGGCAAGCAGAGTCCCGCGTCAACACTTGCCGCGGGACCTGCTTTGCGGTTAACGACTTTCAACGTTTCGAGGGGCGCCTTCCCTTCGAAAGCGCCGCCGGCCCGGTTACGGCTACTCTCCTTTTCCGGGCCGGTGGTGTTAACTTCAATTACCGCTGCAGTTCTTGGGTGAGGCATTCCGAAGGTGGATTCTCAAAACATGCTGGTGAGGACTATGAACTCCAGACGCGAATTCCTCAAGCAGATGTTCGGCGCGGCGTTTGCTGCAGGCGCCGGACCTTCCATGTTGACATGGGCTCTTCCGCAGGGACAGGCCGTTCCGTTCCCCGGCGAAGACGGCATGATTCTTCGCTCATTCCGCTTCGTTGATCTGGAAAGCCCAGTCGAGTATTTCAATACCTGGCTCACTCCGGTGCCGCGCTTCTTCGTGCGCAATCATATGCACGAACCGATTGAGCTTGACCCTGCCGGGTGGCGACTCGCGCTTGGCGGAGAGGTGGAGAAGCCCGTCACCCTGAGCTTGGCCGAGCTTTCCAAACTCGAAACCCATTCGGTGGTCAACACGCTCGAGTGCGCCGGCAATGGACGCAGCTTACAGCGCCCGCAGGTTCCCGGCATACAGTGGGGCAAAGGCGCGGTGGGCACAGCCCGTTTTTCGGGCCCTCGCTTGCGCGATGTTTTGCAGCGTGCCGGAGTGAAACCCGCGGGCAAGCACGTCATGTTCCGCGGGCTCGACGAAGTTCCCGGCAAAGTTCCTCCATTCATTCGCAGCATTCCAATGGAGAAAGCTCTCGAGGCCGATACCCTGATCGCTACCCACATGAATGGATCTCCGCTGACCAAGCACCACGGATTTCCGGCGCGGGCTCTGGTCCCAGGCTGGATTGGAGCGGCATCCTGCAAGTGGCTGACCGAGATCAAGGTGCTCGCTGCGGAATTCGTAGGCAATTTCATGAGCCCGGGTTACCGGCTGCCCAATCAGCCGGTCAAGCCAGGCGATATCGTGAAGCCGGAAGATACGCACGCCGTCACCGCGCTCAGTGTGAAGTCAGTGATCTCTGGACCGATTGATAGTAGCACTCTGAAGATAGGCAAAGTGACCGTACATGGCGTGGCTTGGGCCGGAGAAGCGGAAATTGTGAAAGTGGAAATCTCTACCGACGGCGGCGCGACTTGGAATCTCGCAAAACTCGGTCACGACCAGGCGCATTATGCATGGCGTTTGTGGAGTTACGACTGGAAGCCTGGCAAAAGCGGCGATTACTCCATCCAGTCGCGGGCTAGCGATAGCCAGGGACGCATCCAGCCCCAGACGCCGGTATGGAATCCCAGCGGCTATCTTTATAACGCTGTCGATCAGGTGAACGTTCATGTTTCGTAAACCCATGTTTCCCACAGTCTCGGCCATGGCGCTGCTGGCGATCACGACCAGTTTGTTGGCGCAGAAATCGGCTCCCGCGAATGTCACTGCGGACCTACCCGCTGGTGCGATGCAGGCGAAGGCCACCACGGCGTGCCTGGAATGCCATGAAGCGCGGATCATCCTGCAGCAGCGTCTGAGCAAGGCGGCGTGGACAAAAGAAGTCGACAAGATGACGAAATGGGGAGCGGTGGTCGATCCTGCCGATCGGGATGCTCTGGTCGATTACCTGAGCACCAATTTCAGCCCGGACAAACCTGCCTATGAGCCGCCGAGAACGGCAAACAAGAAATAGGCCAGGGAGAAACTTCAGATTTGGAAATAAGCGGAGGAAAAAGCAAAGCGCTACCGACCCAATGTCCAGAGGCTGAAGGACATTACGGCAGCGCTGCCATTTCTGAGCCCGAATTGCTGAAAAGAGTATAGAAACGCGGTTGCCCTGCTTCTAGTGCATTGTAGGGTACTCGGGAGTTAATACCGCAAAGCTTACCCGAGACTTTAACGCTTTTGGTCTGCTTCCGTCGTCTCCGCATTGGAGCTCTTCTCAGGCCGCAGCAGTGGAAACAGAATCACATCGCGGATCGTGTGCGAATCGGTCAACAGCATGCACAGCCTATCCACACCGACGCCACAGCCACCCGCCGGCGGCATCCCATACGACAGCGCGCGAATGTAGTCTTCATCCATCTGGTGCGCTTCTTCGTCGCCCCGTTCGCGTTCTTTCAGTTGACTCTCAAACCGGCGCCGCTGATCCTCCGGATCGTTGAGTTCGCTGAAGCCGTTGGATATTTCCATCTGTCCGGCAAAGATCTCGAAGCGTTCGGTCCATTCGGGTTCATCCGGTTTCTGTTTCGATAGCGGCGACACCGCAGTAGGGAACTCGTAGATGATGGTCGGCTGCGTCAGGTGCTCTTCGGCTGCGCCTTCAAACAAATTCGCAATGGTCTTTCCCAAAGGCTCATTCGGATCGTAAGCCACATGCGCGTGCGCTTGGTTGAAGCGCTCGACTAATCTCTTCACGCCATCGTGGGAAGAGAAGTCGCTCATCTCCGGCTTTGCGTCGGCCGCTTCCGGCCAATAATGAATGATCGCTTCTCGCATGGAAAGCCGCTTCCAGTTCGACCAGTCGATTTCCTGATCGCCCCACTTCGCTTTCGTCCCACCAATCACATCTCTTGCGGCCTGCGTGATCAATTCCTGCGTGAGATCCATGATGCCTTGATAGTCGGTGTACGCCTGATAAAACTCCAGCATGGTGAACTCAGGATTCCATCGCCAGCCCAGCCCTTCGTTGCGGAAGTTGCGATTGATTTCATACACGCGATCGAATCCGCCTACCACCAACCTCTTGAGATAAAGTTCCGGAGCGATGCGCAGATACAAATCCATGTCGAGCGTGTTGTGATGGGTCACAAACGGCCGCGCCACCGCCCCGCCGGCAATGGGCTGCATCATCGGAGTCTCGACTTCGACAAATCCATGCCCTTCCAACGTTCGCCGCAGCGATTGCACCAGCTTGCTGCGTTTCAGGAAAACTTCCCGCACTTCGGGATTGACTACCAGATCGACATAACGTTGCCGGTAGCGTAGTTCGACATCGGTCAGCTCGTTCCATTTCTTGGGTCCGTCGGGGCTGGAGGCATCTCCTTCGACGGCTTTACCCACCGGTAGCGGCAGCAGATCCTTGCTGAGGAACGTAATCTCCTCGACATGGATCGTCAGTTCGCCCGTGCGGGTGCGAAATAAGTAGCCGCTGACTCCGATGTGGTCGCCGAGATCGAGCAGTTTGTATAACTCGAATCCCTTGTCGCCGACTGCATCTTTTTTAACGTAAATCTGCAGCCGCTTTCCGCCCTGCTGCAGATGGCAGAATCCGGCCTTGCCCATCAACCGGATCGCCATGATGCGGCCCGCCACACGCACGTTCACCCGCGGAGCCTCGAGTTGTTCCGCAGTCTTATCCGAATAGTCCACCAGGATCTGCGGAATAGTGTGGGTGAATTCGTACCTGCTGCGGTACGCGGTTTGGCCCAGCGCCTCGATCTGTTTCAGCTTCTGCCGCCGCAGTTCGTAAACATTTTCGTCGAATGCCAAGAGAGTCCTTTTAGCAGGAAATTTGCGCCTCGGGGGCGCTCAGCTCATGAAAAGTGTGAAACGCGATTATAAACAACGCGCGTCGAGACGTGCGTGACCGGCTGGGCCCGGGGTCACCGCGATTTGCAAGTATGTATGTACTGTGGTACATTGGTACACATGACAGAAGATTCCAAGTTGCTGGTCGAGCGCGTGCAAACCGGAGTGCGCATGGAAAAGCGTCTGCTCAAAGTGCTCAAGGCTTTCGCCGAATACCATGACATGACCCTCGGCGATCTGCTGGAGGGGATTGTCCTGCACGCCTTCGACGGGAAAACTCCCTTCAGTTCGGCCTCGCTCGAGCGCATCCAGGAGCTGAAGCGCTTTTACGATTTCGACCTCGATTCCAGCGCCAGTCACCGCTTGAAAGAAATCAAGTCGCGGCCCGCACGAAAAAGAGGCACTGACAAATAGTGGAACCGATCCATGGCGACTCAACGCACACAAATCGCTTTGACCGGACTGCAATGGACCCTGGGACTGGTGATTCTGATTGAAGCCATTCTCTTTGTGCTGCCCAGTGCCGCTCACGGCTTTGCCAAAACTCACATGCCGAACGTGGTCCGTCTGGTGCTGGGGTTCGGTGAGATCGCCGGCTGCATCCTGATGCTGATCCCGCGGACGACCCTCCGCGGCGCCTGGCTGCTGGTCGCCGTTTTTGTCCTGGCCATCGTCATTCACCTTCTGCACGGCATGTACGAAGTAGGAAATCTCGCGATCTACACTGCCGCTGCATGGGCAGTTGCCGTGGGGAAGGGAAGCTAACCAGCGAGGTTTTTTTAATGAACTCCGACGAAAGACTTATCCACGACTTCGAGAATGATGCGCTTCCAGACAATTCTTTTCATCATGCCGATCACGTCCATTTAGCTTTTGCTTACTTGCGTCGATTTCCGGTCCTGCTGGCATTGGAGAAATTCTCCGCAGCGCTCCAGCGATTTGCGGCTGCTCGAGGAAAGACGCAGCTCTACAACGAAACCATCACCTGCGCTTATTTCTTCCTGATCCGTGAACGCATGGCGCGCTGTGAAGGAGCAGAGTGGGAGGAATTCGCGCGGCGCAACCCCGATTTGCTTACCTGGAAGGAAGGCATTCTCGAAAGCTACTATCGCGCAGGCACGCTAAAATCAGAATTAGCCAGGCGCGTGTTTGTGTTGCCCGACAGATGTTCTCAATGATCTGTGCTTGGACTGCGCAATTGTGGGAGTCGAAAGGCTCACCCTGATGCAAAATGCGGATACTGTTGATAATGACAATGAGTGTAATCGCTTGTTAGCAACATCCGTGTTTTGAGATTCAACGATTCAACTGCTCCCACCGTCATCTTCCTGCGAAAGATTCCGATTTCGTGTGATGATGAGATCCGTGTATTCGCAAGGGGCATATCGTGACTGAGAATAGTCGATTTCGGACTACCTGGCAGAATCAGGCTCGACTGGAGATATTTGAGCGTGACGGCGTGCTGATTAAGTGTGGGTGCGGCGAGTGTGCGAGCATCAACCAAATTCAAATCATAATGGACACTGTCCCCAGTTCTAGAGTGGCTAAGGCATCGTGTCCTCATTGCGGCAAGATTTGGGAATTACCATATTCGTACGATTCGCTCCCTCTTTTTCTCACAACTCGCTACCGCAGCCACCGCATTTGGGCTTTGAACGAGCAGCACTTAGGGTGGTTGGAGTCGTTCGTCGGTGCAACCATGAGGGAAGACAATATCGGTGGAAGCAGTGCCTTACATGCAACCCTTCCGCGCTGGATGATTGCTTCTAAGAATCGCAAAGATGTGGCGAGGGCCCTTACACGGCTTCGCCAGAAGCTCGACGCGGCGCGGTAGAAGATGTCGATTGACGTTAAATCCCCATAGCGCTTATTGACCCGTGAACCTGAGGTTTAGCCATCAGGAATCTCTTGCCCCGCAAACATCTCTTCTTGAAGTCACCCGTGATCAGCGGTAAGATTGCGTGCTCGACAGTTACGCGAAGGATTACGTCGCGCGAGGCGACCGATGCCGCAAAATTACGTCCCTATCTTCATCTTCATCGCAGTGATAGTAGCGACTCTCCCGCCAACGCTGTGGTTATTCAAGCTCGTGCGCCCGGAGAATCCGAGTAAAACTAAGCTGATGCCTTACGAATGCGGCATTGATCCCATCGATAATGCGCGCGGCCGCTACACCGTCCGTTACTACATTATCGCGATCCTGTTTGTAGTCTTCGATGTGGAAACCATCTTCTTGTTTCCCTGGGCGGTGAAATTCAAGGCTCTCGGAGTCTTCGGATTAGTCGAGATCCTCATCTTCCTCGCGATCTTGATCGTCGGTTACATCTGGGTCTGGCAAAAAGGTGCGCTGGAATGGGTGTAACGCCGCCCACGCCTGATGCTGAGTCTTTGGCCGAAACTTTTACCGCCAGCCGCTGGACGCAGGGCAATTTTCTTTTTCCCACTCGCCTGGTAGTTAGTCCTCTGCGCGTGAGCCGCGTGAAATCGCGCTGGTTTGGCAGCAACGACGAGAGCATCGCCATGTCGAAGATTGCTTCGGTGCACATTTCCACTGGCGTACTTTGGGCAGAGATTCGGATTGAATCGACTGGCGGCACCGATCCCATCACCAGTCACGGCCATCGCAAGAAGGATGCGCAGCGCATCCGCGACTTGATCGAGTCTTATCAGGCGAAATCGCGCGCCTAGCAAGCAAGATCGGCATTTGTGGGAAAACCGGCGGACGATTTTTTGTGACGCACGTCGTTGACACCGCATGCTCAAGCTGATAAAAATTATCGTTCTCTCCGAAACCCTGCGGGCTTGAGGTTTGCGCCTTCGCCGCTAATGCCGGACGAAATCAAATCGCCCTCTACACCGCCGCCGGAAGGTGATCCGAAGCCGACGGCGGACAAACCAGCCGTTCCCGGCGGCGTGAAAGCAAGTGTTTCCGGCTCCGTTCAATCCGAAACCAAGACTTCTACTGAAAATCCAGCCTCACCTCCTGCACCCTCAGTTCCACCGAAACCTGCAGCTGCAGCACCCGGATCCACTCCACCAGCCAAGCCCGCAGCAGCTGCCAAAGCGGTAGCCCCCGCTCCCGTTCCCTGGGATTCGCCGATGATCGCGAAGTTCAAGGGGATGTACGGGTCTGGCCTCGAGCCGCTAACCTACGCCGGGCAGAACTACATGGTGGTCGATCGCTCGCTGATTCCCGAAATTCTGCAAGTTCTGCGCAACGAAGAGCAATTCGATTACTGCGTCGACATCACGGCAGTGCATTACCCGAAGCGCGAAAAACAATTCGACGTGGTCTGGGTGCTGTATTCCTTCGCACGCAACGAGCGCACCCGGGTAACAACGCGAATTTCAGATGGCGAGCGCTTGCCCAGTTCCGTTCCCATCTGGCCGACCGCTAATTGGCTGGAGCGCGAAGTGTTCGACATGTTCGGTATCAAGTTTGATGGGCATCCCGACCTGAAGCGCATTCTGCTGCCCGACGGATGGAAGGGATATCCTCTGCGCAAGGATTACAGCATCCTGCAGCAGGATAACGAGTGGGTGCAGATCAATCTTGGCATTGAAAGCGGCCAGTGAGAACAGAATGACCGACCGGAACACCTCACTCTCGAATCTCGATCTCGAAACTCCCGAGAAGCCATTTCTCGATGCCAACGAGCTGGTCATCAATATGGGCCCGCAGCATCCCGCCACACACGGCGTGCTGCGCGTGATCTTGCGCCTGGACGGAGAAAAGGTTCTAGGCCTGGAATGCGTCATCGGTTATCTGCACCGCGGCGTCGAGAAGATTGGAGAGCATCGTACGTATACGATGTTTAATCCCTACGTCGATCGCATGGATTATGTTGCCGCGGTTTCCAACGGGCTTGGTTATTGTGAAACCGTCGAGAAGTTGCTCAATGTCGAGGCGCCACCGCGAGCCCAATATGTTCGTGTAATTCTGACCGAACTCAACCGCATCGCCAGCCACCAGCTCTGGCTGGGCACGCACGCTCTCGATATCGGCGCGATCACGCCGCTCTTCTACACCTTCCGCGATCGAGAAGAGATCCTCAAGATTTACGAGAAATATTGTGGCGCCCGGCTCACCACCCATGCGTTCCGCATCGGCGGCTTGCAGTATGAAACCTACGCCGGCTTCGAAAAGGACGTGAAAAACTTCCTCAATTTCTTTCGCCCCAAGATCGACGAATATGAGGAGCTGCTCACTACGAATCGAATCTGGGTTGAGCGCACCAAGAATGTCGGCAAAATCTCCGGCAAAGATTGCATCGCGCTCGGCGTTACCGGACCCGTGCTGCGCGCCAGCGGCGTGAAGTGGGATTTGCGCAAAGCCCAGCCCTACGCCAACTATAAGAATTTCGATTTCGACATTCCGACTGGGCAGAACGGCGACACCTACGATCGATATCTGGTTCGCATGGTCGAGATGCGGCAATCGGTACGCATCATTGAGCAAGCGATCGATGCGATTCCCGAAGGCCCGATTATCGCCAAGGTTCCCAAGGTGATGAAACCGGCGGTGGGCGAGGTCTATCACTCCATCGAAGCGCCGAAAGGGGAGCTGGGATACTTCATCGTCAGCGATGGTTCCACCCAGCCCTATCGCGTGCGCGTGCGTCCACCCTCGTTCGTGAATCTGCAGGCTCTCGACCTCATGTGCCGCGGCCAGCTCGTGGCCGATGTGATCGCCGTGATCGGCACGCTGGATATCGTTCTCGGCGAGGTGGATCGCTGATGGGGCTCGTCCAATACATCGAGTCTTACCTGAGCAGCAGCCAGACGCCGGGCGCTGCGGGGAACATGTTCTGGGTGCTGGTCTACATCTTGCTGGTCTTCGTGGGGCTGTCGGTCGCTGTCATCGCGATGAACTGGCTCGAGCGGAAAATCCTGGCTCACATGCAGGTGCGCCTCGGTCCTATGAGAGTGGGTCCGCACGGTTTGATGCAGCCCATCGCAGACGCACTCAAGCTCCTTCTTAAAGAAGACATCATGCCCGCCGAGGCCGATGGCCTTATTTTCTGGGTAGCCCCGTTCGTCGTGGTGCTCGCGGCCTTCACCGTGTTTGTGGTGGTCCCGTTTGGGCCCACGCATGCCATTACCGACATGAACATCGGCATCCTCTTTATGTTGGGCGTGTCGTCGTTGAGCGTGCTGGGGATCGTGATGGCGGGCTGGGCTTCCAACTCGCACTATCCGCTGATCGGTGCACTGCGCTCCAGCGCGCAGATGGTGTCGTATGAAGTTGCCATGGGACTGGCCGTAGTTTCGGCCGTTCTCATGACCAGCCTCAACGCCGAGGGCACCGGAACGCTCAGCATGATTGGCATTGTCCAGGCTCAGCAAGCCCAAGGCGAGTGGTTCATCTTTAAATTTTTCCCCCTTGGCCTGATCGCCTTCTTCATCTTCGCCGTCGCGATGGTCGCCGAGACCAATCGCGCGCCCTTCGACCTGGCCGAGGCCGAATCCGAATTAACCGCAGGATTCCATACTGAATACAGCGGCTTCCGCTGGTCATTATTCTTCCTGGCCGAATATTCCGCCATGATCGCGGTCTCGTCGATCGCAGTTACGCTCTGGCTCGGCGGATGGCTACGACCTTTTCCCAATATGCTTAGCGGCCACATTTGGGATCAGGTCTTCGCCCTCTTTCCGGGCATCACGTTTCTACTTTTCGCGGCGATGTGTTTTTACAACACGGTCCGCATGCCGAAGCATCCACTCTTTCGAGTACAAACCATCGGCCTCGCGGTTTTTGGCGTCGTGCTCGGCTTAGTCGGTCTGATTCTGTTCGTTCCCGCAGTCAGCACGCGCATTCAGGACATTTTCTGGTTCTCGGCGAAGGTTGCCGGTTTCATGTACCTCTATATCTGGTATCGTGGCACGTTCCCGCGATATCGCTTTGACCAGCTCATGCGGATGGGATGGAAGGTCCTTCTGCCTCTGGGTCTGGGCGTTCTGATTCTGACGGCCAGCGTAGCGCTGCTTCAAGAAAAGATATGGCACCCGTAGCCACACCATTTTTCTTTTACTTGCTCTCCGGGATCATGCTCATCGGGGGCATCCTGGTGATCACGCGCAAGAACCCGGTGCACTCGGCGCTGGCGCTGATTGTAACTCTACTGGCGCAGGCTTCGATTTACCTGATGCTCTATGCGCCGTTCGTCGCTGGCGTGCAAATCATTCTCTATGCCGGCGGAATTATGGTGTTGTTCCTGTTCGTCATCATGCTGGTTAGCGTCGACCGTTCGATGAAGGAACGGCAATTCAATAGCCAGTGGGTAGTCGGGATCATTGCGGCCACGGCTCTGGGCGGCCTGTTTATCGCCGTTTATACGAAAGGGAAGGACATCTTTCCGGAGCACGCACTGCCGATGGTGGAAAACGATAACACCCAGCAGATAGCAACGATGTTGTACGGGAAATACATGTTTGCCTTCGAGATTGCATCGCTGTTGCTGCTGGTCGCGATCATCGGAGCGGTGGTTATGGCGAAGAAAAGAATCTAACTGCGTTGGTTCGGGAAGGGCACAGCTTTAGCCGTGCCGATTGTGGCTTCAAAAGATGCGGGCTTTAGCCCCTGAGGACCTGCTTAAGGATTGTTATGGAATCGATGCTGCACATCACGACGCTGCATTATTTGGTCCTCGGCGCTGCCTTGTTCCTGCTCGGCGTTATCGGCGTGCTGACCCGCCGCAACGTGGTCATTGTTTTGATGTCGATTGAATTGATTTTGAACGCCGTGAACTTGAACCTGGTCGCATTCTCGCGCCTATGGGGGGGATTGCACGGGCAGGTTTTTGCCATTTTTGTAATCACCGATGCCGCCGCGGAAGCTGCGGTCGGCCTCGGCATTCTGATCGCCTTCTTCCGCAACAAGGAGACGGTGAACATCGACGAAGTGAATTTGTTGAAGTGGTGAGCGAAGCGGTCAGCTATCAGCCGTCAGCTTTCAGCAGGGGCAGTTTTGCTGAAAGCTGATAGCTGAGAGCTGAATGCTATTCCTAAAATACATCTGGCTGATTCCGCTGCTACCGGCCTTCGGCGCCACGATCATGTTCTTCTTCGGCCGAAGGCTGCAGAAGGCAACCGTCAGCGCTGTCTGCGTAGGCACCATCGTGCTCTCGTTCGTGATGGCCTGCGGCGCGGTCCGGCAGTATTCAACCTGGTCGTCCACGCCCGAAAATTATCATCAGCCTTATCAGACCATTCTCTACACCTGGCTCGGCACAGATACGGGCCACATGAACTACACAACCCACGACGGCGCTCCGGCTGCGTTTCAGGCGGACGCTGGATTTCTGCTCGATCCGCTTTCCAGCGTCTGGCTGCTGTTCGTTACCGGCGTGGGAATGCTCATTCACATTTACTCGATCGGCTACATGGCGCATGAGGGCGGTTATTACCGCTTTTTCGGATACCTCAACCTCTTCATGTTCTCCATGCTGACGCTGATCCTGGCCAACAACTATGTGCTGCTGTTCGTGGGCTGGGAGGGCGTGGGCTTGTGCTCGTATCTGCTGATCGGTTTTTATTTCCATCGTAAGTCCGCGAGCGATGCCGCCGCCAAGGCATTCATCGTGAACCGTATCGGCGATGCCGGATTTCTGTTAGGCATGTTTTTCATTGCCTGGTACTTTGGCTCGTTGCGCTTTACCGAAGTCACGCAGATCGCGCATAGCGGGCGGTTCGCAATCGGCGATCCCATCATCACGGCGGCAACGTTGCTCCTGTTCGTGGGAGCCTGCGGCAAGTCGGCGCAGCTTCCGCTCTACGTCTGGCTGCCGGACGCGATGGAAGGCCCCACACCAGTTTCCGCACTCATCCATGCGGCGACCATGGTCACGGCGGGCGTCTACATGGTGGCGCGCTCCAACGCTTTGTTTGTGCTGGCGCCTACGTCGATGAAGACTGTCGCGATCGTCGGTGCGCTGACCGCAATCTTCGCCGCGTCCATCGGCCTGGTCCAAAACGATATCAAGCGCGTCCTCGCCTACTCCACCATCTCGCAGCTGGGATACATGTTCCTCGCGCTCGGCGTCGGAGCCTTTGCCGCCGGCGTCTTTCACGTTTTCACGCATGCGTTTTTCAAAGCGCTGCTCTTCCTTGGCGCTGGCTCGGTGATCCACTCGATGAGCGGCGAGCAGGACATGCGCAACATGGGCGACCTCGGCCATCGCATTCCGATCACGCATCGCACCATGTTGATCGCCACGTTGGCCATCGCGGGAATTTTTCCTTTCGCTGGATTTTTCTCGAAGGACGCCATCCTATGGGAAGCCTGGTCGAGAGAAGGTGGCGCGTACCGCCTTCTCTGGGGCATAGGCTACGTCACGGCGTTGATGACCGCTTTTTACATGTTCCGCCTGATGTATCTGACTTTCCATGGCCGCCCGCGCATGAGCCACGAGGTCGAGCATCATATTCATGAGTCGCCCGTGTCGATGACTGCGCCGCTGGTCGCGCTCGCGATCTGTGCCGTCTTCGCCGGATTCTTGGGCTGGCCGCACAGCCTCGGCGGTTCCGACCGTTTCACGGCTTTCCTTGAGCCCGTCTTTGCTCCAGAAGCGCGCGTTTTGCAAGAGGAAGGTAGAACCAGCCAGCTAGTGCAAGGTGTGGAGGAAGAAAAGAATACCAGCACGGAATGGCTGCTGATGGCGCTATCTCTGGGAGCCGCGGGCTTGGGCTGGGGGATGGCCTGGAGAAGTTATCGCAATGCCGACAAGGATTACACCGAGCCCATCGCCGCCGCCGCACCGCCCGTCTACGATGTACTGCTCCACAAGTATTACGTGGACGAAGGCTACGACTACGTGTTCACCGGCCGCCGCAAGCTGGGAGACGTCCGTCTCGGCGTGATGGGACTGGGCGAAGCATCCTCGTGGTTCGACACGCATGTCATCGACGGCGCAGTCAACGCCGCAGGTTGGATCACTCGTCTGACCGCAACACTTTCCAGTTGGTGGGACAAGTGGATCATCGACGGCATCGGCGTCAACGGTCCAGCTATTTTGGCTCGCATGCTTTCTTATCCGGCACGCCTGTTCGAATGGGGTCTGGTCCAGTGGTATGCGCTGGTGATGACCGCGGGATTAGTAGGGTTTGTGTTTTATTACGTGTACCACTAAAGCTTCCAGCTGCTAGCTCCTGGCTTCTAGCAAATCGCGAACAGCCAGGCAGGAAGAGCTAGAAGCCAGAAGCTAGAAGCTGAACTTCATGCAAAATCACATACTGTCCATCATTCTCTTCACGCCGCTCGTGGGCGCGCTTGTGCTCCTGTTTGTTCCCAAAGAGAACAAGAGCGCCGTCCGCTGGATCGCAAATTTTTTCTCGCTCGGCGGATTTCTGATCTCGCTGCCCCTGGTGCCGATGTTCTGGGCGCAGCGCTTCGAGCCCGGCTTCAAGTTCATCGAGGGCACGCCCAACAACTGGATTCCCTCCATCGGCGCGGGCTACGTGATCGGTATCGACGGAATCTCATTCCTGCTCATCATGCTGACCACGCTGCTGGGCTGGATTTCGATTCTCTCTTCCTGGACCGCCATCGAGAACCGCGTCAAGGAATATTACGTATGGTTCCTGATTCTGCAGACCGGCATGCTCGGCGTCTTCATGGCGCTCGATTTCTTCCTCTTCTTTGTCTTCTGGGAAGCCATGCTGGTTCCGATGTATCTGCTGATCGGCATCTGGGGCGGCCCGCGCAAACTTTACGCCGCCATCAAGTTCTTCCTCTATACCCTGGCTGGCTCGGTGCTGATGTTGCTCGGCATTCTGTTCCTCTATTTCCACCATCACGCGCTAACCGGAATTTACACTTTCAGCCTCACCGCACTCTACGAGACTGCCCCAAAGATTTATTCTGATCCGGCCTACGGCCCCACCATCGCAACGTTGCTTTTCTTTGCTTTCTTCTTCGCCTTCGCGATCAAAGTCCCGATGTTCCCCTTCCACACCTGGCTGCCGGATGCCCACGTGGAAGCGCCAACCGCGGGCTCCGTAATCCTGGCGGGCGTTCTGCTGAAGATGGGAACCTACGGCTTCATTCGCTTCTCGTTGCCGTTCTTCCCCGACGTGCTGATGCACACCAAAGTCCGCGGCTGGATGATCACTCTCTCGATTATCGCCATCATCTACGGCGCGCTCGTCTCGCTGATGCAGAAAGACATGAAGAAGCTGGTGGCTTACTCCTCCGTCAGCCATCTCGGCTTCTGCACGCTCGGAATCTTCGCGCTGAATTCCGCGGGCCTGAGTGGATCGGTCTTGCAGCAGGTCAATCACGGCATCTCTACGGGCGCGCTGTTCTTGATCGTCGGCATCCTCTACGAGCGCCGCCACACTCGCGAAATCGCCGAGTATGGCGGAATTTCGAATGTCATGCCGGTCTACGCCACCATCACCATGATCATGTTTCTCTCCTCCATGGGACTGCCGCTGCTGAACGGATTTGTCGGCGAGTTCACCATTCTGCAAGGCACGTTCATGGAGAACTGGCGGTGGGGCGCATGGGCAGTTCCCGGCGTGGTTCTCGCAGCCGCGTATCTGCTATGGCTTTACCAGCGCGTTTTCTTCGGCACCGTGACCAATCCGAAGAATGAAAAGCTGCACGACCTGACGCCGCGCGAAGTGCTGACCTTCGCTCCTCTTCTCATCATGGCGTTCTGGATCGGCCTCTATCCCAAGCCGTTTTTCCAGATTCTCGAACAACCAGTGAATCAGATCGTAGCAAATGTGCACGCGCAGCGGCCTAGCGACGCCGTGAATGCATCCGTTCAACCTCCTGAAGTGACGCCAGACTTTCCGGTGACTCTTGATGACCGAGCTTATCCCTATCACGGTCCAAAGCCCGTGAAGGCACCGCCCAAGGGGAAGAAATAGTGGGCGTTCTCTCCCAATTCAACGCCAACGACTACTTGCTGGTCCTGCCCATCACTCTGCTCACTGTGTTTGCTCTCGGCATTCTGCTCATCGACCTCATGCTTCCCGCCGAGGAGAAGTGGGTGAACGCGCTCTTAGCGTTTGTGGGAGTGCTCTTTGCGGTCAGGGGCGTATGGACGATTCAGCATTGGATGCAGCTGAATCGCTCGGTTTCCGCAGGTTCTCTTGGCATGATGGACACCCTGCTGGTGGACCGCTGCGCCATTTATTTCTGGTATCTGTTCCTGGCCGCCACAGCCGTGTCGATTCTCATCTCGGTGAAGTACATGAAGACCGAGCATGAAAACCACGGCGAATACTATGCCCTGATGCTGCTCTCCGTGGTGGGCATGATGTGCATGGCGGCAGGCTTTGACATCGTACTCATCTTCATCGGCCTCGAGCTGATGGCGATTTCTACCTATGTTCTCGTAGGTTTTCTGCGACGCGATCGCCGGTCCAATGAAGCCGCGCTGAAATATCTGCTACTCGGCGCATTTTCATCGGGAATTTTTGCCTACGGTCTGTCACTGCTGTACGGACTTACGGCGAGCACGAATCTGGGCGACATTGGCCAGCGCCTGGGCCGGATTCTTGCGAGAGATCCGCACAATCCTGTCGCGATCATTGCCTTACTGACCACGGCAACCGGCCTCTTGTTTAAGATCGCTGCCGTTCCTTTTCATCAGTGGGCGCCGGACGCTTACGAGGGTGCGCCGACGAGCATCACCGGTTTTATGTCTGTTGCCGTCAAAGCCGCGGGATGGGCCATGCTATTGCGCATTATGGGCGCTACCTATCCTTCCTATCCCAACGTCGTCCTGGGTCTCGCGGCAATGCGGCCGATCTACGTTCCGCTGTTTGTCTTTGTCTCCATCGCTACCATGACGGGCGCAAACTTCGCCGCCCTCACGCAGACCAACACCAAGCGCCTGCTCGCCTATTCTTCCATCGCCCACGTCGGTTATATGCTGCTCGGTTTGATCGCAGGAACTTCCACTCAGCTCAGCCCGGACGGCATCAAAGGCATCCTGATTTATCTTCTTGTCTACACCTTCATGAACCTCGGCGCGTTCGGCGTGATTACCTCGCTGCGGCACCGCAACGTCATTGGCGACGAACTCGACGACCTCAACGGACTTTATTTGCGGGCTCCAGTCGAAGCCGTGCTCATGTTGATCTTCCTGCTATCTCTTGCCGGGATCCCGCCACTGGCCGGCTTCTGGGGCAAATATTTCATCTTCCTCAGCTTGATCGAAACCGGACACTATGCGCTTGCATCTCTGGGCGTGCTGTATTCCGTCTTCGGCCTGTACTATTACCTGAAGATGGCCAACGCCATGTTCATGGGCAAGTCCGAGGAGACGGGCCTGCTGCCGGTGAGTTGGACGATGCGTGCCGCCCTCGGTGTGACCGCGTTCGCCACGCTCTTCATCGGAATCATGCCGGACCGCTTCATCAATATAGTGAACTGGTCGCTCGTGATCGTGCAGAGTCCGGTGGCGAAGCTCGTCAACTAACTCGCGAATTACGGATTTGGACGAGCAGCCATGCCGACACTTCCATCCGACCCAACGCCGCGCCCTGAAGATTCCAACCGCAAGGAGAACTTCTGGGTTCAGGCTGGCCGCTATAGCCAACTGGCATTCGTCTTGCCGGCAGCCCTCGTCGTGGGATGGTTGATCGGCGCGGCGCTTGACCGCTGGCTGCATACCACATGGCTTTATCTTGCCGGCATCCTCTTGGGGATCGCCGCCGGCTTCATCGAATTGATCCGCACTGTGCTGCGCGACACGAAGTAAATAGCTGACTCCAACGAAGTTGATATCCCCGCAACTCGCCCATCGCTTACCATGGGTGCGGGAGAATATCGGCGATCCGCTTGAATGTCAGACTCGGTCCATCCCGAAGTGAACCCCGCAGGTGATGAAGCCGCTGAGTACTTCTACTCCGGCGCGCTTCATCGCATTCGCCGCTTTATGGCGGTGCTCGCGCCGTTGCTGATTGCCGCCGCCTGGTGGAGGTTCGGCCTGCGTCCTGCCGTTGGCTTTGCCTTCGGCTGCGCCATCGCTTACGTCAATTTCCACTGGTTGAAGCGCGTGATCACCGGCTTTGTCGATCGCGCCACTGGCACCGCTACATCGCAATCCGGAAGCGGAATCGTGTTTCGGTTTCTGGTCCGATATCTTTTGATGGCCGTCGGCGCCTATGTTATATTGACTGTTTCACCCGCGAGCCTGAACGGGCTTCTTGCGGGCTTATTTTTGCCCGTGGCTGCCATAGGATGCGAAGCGGTTTACGAACTGTACACAGCGTTAGTTCGTGGTGTTTAGCAGGTCCTGTACCCGCACGGAAGAAGCTAGCTAGCAGCTAGAAGCAGTTTTTATGCCTGAACAACTTTGGTTTACCGCACTCCTGAACCGCCTGTTCGCGGCTCCGATGACCGCGCTGCTGCAAGCGCTGCACCTCCCGCCGAAATACCCAACCGCTCCTATTACGAACTCGTTCGCCATGGAAGTGCTTGTCTTCTCCTTCCTTCTGATTATGTTTCTTCTGGTCCGTGCGCGGCTTTCGGTGGAGAGCCCCGGCGCACTGCAGCACGCTTTCGAGGGTGTTGAGGGATTCATCCAGGGCCAGAGCAACGAGATCATCGGTCATCACAGCGAGGGTTACACCCCGTTTCTCGCCGCGCTTTTATTTTTCATTTTGTTCTGTAACCTCATCGGTGTGATTCCGGGTTTCGAGTCGCCGACGGCCGTCCCTGTCGTCCCCTTGGGCTGCGCGATTTGTGCGTTTGTCTACTACCAGGTGCAAGGATTCAAACATGCCGGAATCGGCTACCTGAAGCACTTTGCCGGGCCCATGCCGGCTCTGGCGCCCCTAATGGTTCCCATCGAACTCATCAGTCACCTGGCGCGCGTGCTTTCGCTCACCATCCGTCTGTTCGCCAACATGTTCGCGGGCGACATGGTCACCTTGGTTTTCTTTTCGCTCGTCCCCATCGGCGTACCCATCATTTTTCTGGGATTGCACATCGGCGTGTCGCTGCTGCAGACGTACATTTTTGTCCTGCTGACTACCGTCTATCTGCAAGGCGCGGTTTCGGAAGAGCACTAGAGTTCAGTTTTGAGTCTCCAGTTTCTAGTTTCCAGTACCTGGATGATGGCCGAAACTGGAAACCGGAAACTTGAAACTAGATTTTAGAGACGAGCCGTTCAGCGTGAGGGCGTCGGCTAGGTATGGCGTCAACCACCCACTGGCGGTATTTCATACGAGGAGAAACACAATGAGTAAACTGAGCAAATTGTTCATGGCACTTTCTGTACTTTCGTTCGCCGTCCCGGCCTTTGCGCAGGGCGGAGCCGAGAGCGGAGTCAACTGGGTCGCAATCGCGGCCGGATTCTCCATGGCCTTTGCCTCCGGCATCTGCGCTCTGGCGCAAGGCAAGGCAACCGCCTCCGCCGCCGAAAGCCTGGCCCGCAACCCCGCCGCTCGTCCCGGCATTCAGCTGGCGCTGATTTTAGGCCTGGCGCTGATCGAGTCGCTCGCTCTCTACACCCTGGTCATCATTTTCGCCAAGGTGAAGTAAGCGAACTCAGAAGTCAAAAGCCTCTGCTTATAAGCAGAGGCTTTTTGTTATCTTCGGAACTATTCAAGCCAGGGAGACCTCAGACCTTCCGATCTCCGCTCCACTCCTGATCCTTCTTCTGTGGAACATTACTCAGAGCATCCACCAGCAGCCGGCGCAGCCGGTAACGGCTTTCGAGGTCCGTATTTACAATCTCGAATCCCACTTCATTCACGCGCGCCCGGCGCAGCAGCACGTGAGCTTTGATCTTCGACCGCATGCCCAGAGAGATCTCGAGATCGGCCTCACTGCCAATCCGGAGATTATCTTCTTTCGTACCCATACCGCCGCCGAGGCTCAACTCGCGGATCAGAATTCGTGATTTTCCCCAGGAGCTCCCAATCGTGGCTCCCAGTGCGCGCGACAGCACCATCCGTTCGTAGCGCCGTTGCCGCACCCACGGGCATGCCGGAGCCGTATCCAGAGGCGCGATCGCCAGCTCTGCCGCTTCGATCCCGCTGTCGGAGAGAATCTGCGCGCTGTAGCGCGGATCGGTCTTCGACAAAGACTGAGCTGAAGCAATTCGCAGTTCGCGATGATAGACCCATCCAAACGTTTTCTTGGTCTCGACGATCTCACGGAGGAGCGATACTGCCTCTGTGTCGCGCAGGCGTCCCAGTGACTCGATCGCCTTCAGCTGCACAAACGGCGATCGTGAAGCCGCTTCGCCCGGCTTGGCCATCGCCATCAGTGGATGCGCTGCGCTGACATCGCCACTCATTCCGATTTCATCGATCGCTTCCGGCAAAACCACAGAATCCAGAACCTCGGCCAACTCCAGCAGCGTTCTGCCGCGGTCCGGCGCAGCTCCATACGCGACCTGCCGCACCACAATGTCATGGTAGAAGCGGTTCCACTCGGGCAAGCGCGTCGGCAGCAGCTCAAGCAAAGTGCCCACATCCAGCCTGCTTAACAGACCCACCACGGCCGAGGCCTGCCGCGACTGTCCCGTGCGCAGAATCTCGCGCAACTGCGTGAGAGCAGGGGATCCCATCTCCTTGACTAGTTCCACCATGCGATCGCATTCGTCCCGCCGCATGCAGCGGAAGAACCGGTCCGCCAGATGTTCCGCTCCCGATTGGCAGGTGCGCCGCAATACCACCAGCAAGTCCGCAGGTATCGGATCCAGGCGCAAGGCTTCTTCAATAAACTCTGGAATCCGGTTTTCCACTCCCACGCGCGGCCTCAGATCATTCACCATCACGGGCCGCTGCTGCAGCAACATTTCCATCCCGGAGCATACTTCATTCACCGCCTGGTAGTTCCTGGCCTCGCTGGCCTCCTGGCTTAAACGCACAAAAGCCGCGCTCAGCAAGCTTTGCAGCTCGGGATCCTTTTCCACACATAGCTGCTCGGAGACTTTGCGGATGGCTCCGCCCATCGCCTCGCCGCCCAGTCTTGCGTAAAGGTCGGCCAGTTGGCTCAATCCAATTGCGGTCTTGCGGCGCGAATCGGCTTCTTTGTTCGACAAGCTGGCAGAATAATTATTCAGAATTTCAGTCGACGTTTGTTTCTCGTCGCGGTCGAGGAGTACTTCCAGGAACTGGCGTACATTGCGCGGCGGAACGCACGGAGCTTCATGGGAGAGCAGTACCGTCTTCTTTCCCGATTCCGGCACTTCCGCCCAGAACATTCGGTCGAGGATGTCGGCGTGCGACTCCACCAGTATCCCGGCCTTGTTCATCTTTTCTTCTTGCAGCTTCAGAATCTGGCGCAGCGAATCCATCTGCCGGCTCATGTGCTCCATCATCTGATGGACGGCATTCACTTTGACTTCGCCCTTCTGGTAACGCTCCAGAGCGAAGCGGATCGCCATATGCTCGGCCGCCTTCATCAACAGCGGCGTATCTTCTTGCTCGGCAGTGGCCTTGGCGGCGAGCGTACCCAACAACTGCTGCAGGTTCAGTCGCGTGTTCGGATCAGCCTCGGTGAGCTCTTTCTGTAGAACCTCTGGACTCGCGTTCGGGTCGCCTTGCACTTGTCCGAATCGAGTCAGCAGACGGATGGCCTGCACGACCTCAGCTTCTTGCAGCGGAACGACTCCGCCTTCCCAGGCTGGAGCTGTTCCAGTTCCAGTACCGGTTCCGGGCGTTTGACCCGTTCCCGTGCCGCCCGGAATGTTCGGAACACTCCCGAAGGGAACTACGGTGCCGCCAGCTTGTCCTTGGCCGCCGCCTCCGGCGTTGGCGCCCTCGGCCGCCGCAATCAACTGCAGCAGCTTTTGCGGATCGTTCAACCATTGCTTGAATTCCGGTCCCAGGGTTTGCGCCGCGATCTGCGCGGCTACGCTGATGTCTCCGGTAAGCGGATCGGCCGCTACAAATTTCACTTCATTAATTTTGATTGTGCTCTGCTTGCTCCCGCTGTTGAGAGCTTCTTTGATTTGCTTCGATACATCCTGTGCCTTTGAGCCCGCCACCGTAAATGCGCGTACCAGACGAGTGAAATCTTCGACCGTAACGTCTTTCGAGAAGTGCAGGCTCGCCAAGCCAGCGGTGGTCAATAGCTGGCCAAAGCTGCGTTCGGTTTGACCGGTTTCCAGTGGCACGCCGTCCAGCAATAGTTTGTTGTCCGAAACTCCGAGCAAGAATCCGCCATCGCCCGCCGCTGGTAGCCCTTGTTGCAGCTCATTCCACGTGACTTCAAACTGCGCTTCGGTGCGCTTGTGCTCATAGCCGTACATCCGCGCATACTTGATCAGGATGTTCAGGCTATGGACGAAAGCCCGCGCCGATGCCGCGCGATTGGCATGAAATGTACTTGCGTTCGTGATAGAGCACTCCTCGATCTACACTCTGCAAGTAAAAGGTAAATCCAGAAGGTAAGTCCCCGCACGTTACGGAGGTAATGGGAAATTGCCTGTGATAGGCCTTGTACTCCTAGGGCGGAAAGGGATTGCGGACACTCCCCGGCACTGGCGTTTCCAGCCAACAGCGGCGAAAATGGATATGCAAATATTCAGCTCCGGAACTCTTGTGCCTTCCCCCATCGCGCGCTCAACCCGTCCTAAAAAGATCACCGGCCTTCGCTACTGGATGCTGCGTGTTTTGGAGGAATGCGAACGCGTTTCCGCCGATTTCGGCCCCGACCCGGTCCATGATCTGCGCGTCTCTCTTCGCCGCTGCCGCTCGCTGGCCGATGGATTGATGGCCCTCGATCCCGACCCTGACTGGAAGGCGATGAAGAAGGCGGGCAAGCGCCTGTTTCAGCGCCTCGGGGCCTTGCGCGATGTCCACGTAATGATGGAGTGGGTAGAAAAACTTGCCGTAGTTCAAACTCGTTCGGATGCGGGCGAGCCGTCGGCTTCGTCCAGAGAGGGTTCACCCACGATACCTCCATCTCAATCGAATCCGGAGTCGACGCTACGCTCAGCCGATCCTGTCGCCCACGCCCTGTTCGAGATCCTGCACCGCCGTGAGAACGAGCAGCAGCACGAGGCTCAAGCCGCACTCGAAGAGTTTGATCGCAAACAGTGGAGATCCTGGAGCAAGTCTCTTCCCGCGCGCGCCGGCCGCTTCCGCCCCGGAAGCGCGCTCTTTAAACATCTTGCTCTTGAGCGCTGGACCGCGGCCCGCGAACTCCATGCCCGTGCTCTGCGCAACCGCTCCCAAGTCGCGTTCCACAGCCTGCGGATAGGAGTCAAACGCTTCCGTTATATCGTAGAGAATTTTCTTCCCGTCGAGCACAAGGCTTGGAGCAATGATCTCAAGGAAATCCAGGACTTGCTGGGTGAAGTTCACGATCTCGACGTGCTCTGGTCCACGGCCAATTCCTGTCAGGTCTTTCCCGACGCAGGTTCTCGCAGCGACTGGCACGAGCGAATCCTCTCCGAGCGCACCAGGCGCATCGATCAGTACCGCGCCAAAATGGTTGGCCCCGATTCTCTCTGGCAAGTGTGGCGCGCAGCGCTGCCCCAAGGCAAGCAGATACAGCTGCTGGCCACGCGCCGTATGAAGCTCTGGGCGAACGGTCTCGATCCCGATTTCCCGCACTCCGAGCGCGTAGCCAGCCTGGCTCTCCAACTCTACGACGGCCTTCTAGCCTGGGGATGGCAACCCGCCGTCGACGCCGCTTCCGCCCGCTCCAGCCTGCTCGCCGCCGCCCTTCTGCACGATGTCGGCAAGTCCGAAGGTCAGAAAGGCCATCAAAAAACCTCCTTCGATTTGATTCGTGCCCACGGCAATCCGTTAGGCTGGAAGGCTGCAGACTTGCAGCGCGCCGCCATCGTCGCGCGCTTTCACCGCGGAAAGCTGCCCACACGGAAGCACAAGACTCTGCGCGATCTTCTCCCTGGCGAGCAGAAAGCAACCATCCAGCTGTCTGCCGTTCTGCGCCTGGCCAATGCCTTGGATGCAGGACACGACGGCCAAATCCGCCGGATTCAAATTGAGAATGCTCGGAACGATGCGAGAGGGAACGAAGCTTTGATCGTCGTCGCTGAAGGCTATTCGCCGCTCGGAGCCTCCGCTCAAACCATCGCCGCGGAACGTCACCTGCTCGAAACCGTCCTGCGGAGGCCAGTAGTCCTTAAGCCCGTGAGGAATCCCATGGGAAGGCATGCCAGCCGGTAGCCGCCCGGTTACTTTCCAGCGCCGCCCTCGGAAGCTACAACTTTAACTATCCATGACCCACGCCCAACTAGTCGAGAAAGCCGTCCACTGGCTGCGCCGCTACCGCTGCGGCGTGGTGCTCTCCGAGCAAGCTTGCGTGAGCGGCGAGATGCCCGACGCCATCGGTTGGAAGCGCGCCTGCCATTCCGTTCTGGTTGAGTGCAAAGTTACGCGTTCTGATTTCCTGGCCGATCGAGCCAAGCCCTTCCGATCAAAGCCCGAGCAGGGAGTCGGATGCGAAAGGTTCTACTTAGCACCGGCTGGGCTGATCCGGCGCGAAGAGTTGCCCGCAGGCTGGGGTTTGCTGGAACTTCGTCGCGGCAAAATTGAAATTACGCACCCCTCGGCGAAAAATTTGCGGAGCGCCACTGGCTTCCGCTACGAAATGAATCTGCTGCTGGCCAGCCTGCGCCGCGTCGAGGTCCGCGTTGAACCGCAAAGCATCACCGACTTCCTTAAGTGGAAGAACCGCATGGCCGAATATAACCGCGGCACCCTCCCGGAAGGACTCGCTTCCACCGAGGAAGAGATCAACGTATTTCTGGAACCGGATCTGACTGCTTAGCTACGTCGTCCTGCACCACTCTTTCTGTCAATCACCTTCTGTCAAGCAACAAATTTCCCCAGTCTCTAACTCTGTGTTCCTTATGCCCCTAACCGCTCTACTCTTCCTGGGCGGAAACGAGGAAACGTGCTATAATAGCTTACTGATAATTAGCTATAAGAAATTAATTGTCGCAAGCTTTCACGCAACCATGCAACTGATTGCGGATCAATATTTTGCAAACAACTCCTTCATTTTCAATATTTTAGCCGTCTGCGGTCCGACCGAAAGCCGGCATCTGACTAAGAACAGAGAATTTAGCGGCGCGGTCTGGTTTTTATTTCGATCGGAAGACCGGAACAAAGAGCATCGGAAAGCTTCAAAGCTGAAAGCTGAAAGCTGAAGGCCGAGAGCTGAAAGTTGCCTGCTTACAATTCCCGCCGACCTTCCATGGCTTTCAGCATGGTGATCTCATCGGTGTACTCGATATCGCTGCCCACCGGAATGCCCATCGCGATGCGCGTTACCTTCACGCCCACGCGTTTGAGTTGCTGCGAGAGATAGGTAGCAGTGGCTTCACCCTCGACGGTTGGATTGGTGGCGACGATCACTTCGTCCACATTGCCGGCATCCACGCGCGCAATAAGGTTGGCAATGCGGAGCTGCTCCGGTCCCACGCCGTGCAGCGGCGAGAGCGATCCGTGCAGCACATGGTAGACGCCATTGAAGTGTTTGGTCTTTTCAATCGCGGCAATATTGGTGGGCTCTTCGACCACGCACACCAGACGTTGATTTCGCGTCGCGCTGGTGCAGTAAACGCACGGATCCACGTCAGTAATGTTATTGCACACGGAGCACAGCCGCAGGCTCGCCTTGACGTCGCGCACCGCCGCGGCCAGCGCTTCGGCATCCTCATCGCTCGCGCGCAGGATGTAGAAGGCCAGCCGTTGTGCGCTCTTGGTGCCCACGCCCGGCAGCTTCTTCAATTCGTCAATCAGCCGGGACATCGGCTCAGCAAATTTAGACATAAGAACTGAATCAGTGAATCAATGATTGATCGTTAGAGTCCGCCGATGCCCAGCCCGCCCAACATACCGCCAACCGTCGATTGCATGGCCCCATCCACTTTGCGCGCGGCTTCATTTACGGCAGCCAGGATCAAGTCCTGCAGCATCTCTACATCACCAGATTTCACGGCCTCGGGATCGATGCGCACGCTCAGCAGTTGTTTGCGTCCATCCATCTTCACCGTTACCGTTCCTCCGCCAGACGAGGTTTCGACCACCGTCTCCTGCATTTTTTTCTGCAGGCTCTCGTATTGCGACTTAGCCTTCGACATCAGCTCTTGCAGATTGAATCCACCCATAATGGCTTTACCGCTTCTCCTTGTAATCAATCACGGTGCGAATCTCAGCGCTGAATTTCTCCTGCAGCCGCCGTACAATCGGATCCTGTTCGGCGCGGCCTCGGCCACCGACTCCGGAACTAAGCCCATTTGTTTTGGGCGATCCGTTGCGCTTTTCCGTCGCCGCCACCGCCGCTCCGGGAACGATTTTCAGTTTGACGGGCCGTCCTAGAAGACCGCTGGCCGAAGCGACCGCTAACCGCCTTGCGTCAGCACCCAGCGACATATCGACAACAGCTTGCGATTCAGAAATTTTAATGACGACTTCGTTTCCTTCGACGGTCCATTCGCCCGCTTCGAGCATCGAGACCAGGATGCGCTGATTTCCGTCAGTCAGCGCCTGCAGCACTGCTGTCTGGAGCTTCTCGATCGGCGTGGCCAGTGAGGAATCTAACGGCACTGGGGAATCCCGGAGAGGTGCCTGCAACTTTGCTTCGGGAAGTGATTCGAGATTCGCCAGCGCCGTGGCACCCATAATCGCTGGCGTCGACGAACTCGCTTCTCCGAAGCCGCGGGCAACGCTGGCGGAAATTGGCTCGGAAGACTCCTGACGAGGGCCACCCTTGCGCGCGGAATCGGCGGCGAACGGCGATACTGGATTCAGCCGGGTCGGCGCAGCCGCCTCCGTGCGCCGCTCGCCTGCAGTCGAAGCCACGATGGACGGCCGCGCGGGATTTCTGGTGGCATTTGCTCCAGCGCCTGATGTACTCGAAGAACTAGCCACCTCGCTCAGCAATTGCTCGATCGGCAACAGTCGCTGTGCGTGCGCCATTTTGAGTAGGCCGAGCTCGAGATGGAAACGCTGCTCCTGCTTGTATCCTAACTCGCCGTGAGTGCGTAGCATGATCTGCAAATGACGCGTCAGATCTTCTTCTTCAAAGAGCCCTGCGACGCGCTCCACGCGATCGCGCTCTTCACTTGAGATCTGCAACAGGGAAGAGTCCTTCCCCGCAATTTTTGCAACCGTGGCGTTGCGCAGGAAGCGAACCATCTGGCGCGCGAAATGCGTGGGACTATGCCCTTCGCTGATGAGATGGTCGATCTGTTTCAGCACATCTTCGCTGGCGCTGCGAGCGATGGCCTGCATCACTTCCTCGAGAATGTGCGCGGGAGCTGCGCCGACCAGATTGCGCACGGAATCCGCCGTGATGCGTCCGCTGGAAGAGGCAATCGCCTGATCGAGAATCGACAACGCATCGCGCATGGAGCCGTCGCCTGCCTCGGCGAGGAGAGCCAGAGCATCTTCATCTGCTTCGATATTCTCGCGTCCGACGAGATCGCGTAGTTGGCCGACGATGGCATCGAACTTTACCGCGCGGAAGCTGAAGTGCTGGCAGCGCGAACGAATCGTCTGCGGAATATCCTCCGGTTGGGTGGTGGCCAGCATGAAAACAATATGATCGGGCGGCTCTTCCAAAGTCTTGAGCAACGCGTTAAACGCGGCGTCGGTAATCTGGTGCGCTTCGTCGAGGATGTAAATCTTGAAACGATCTCGGGCCGGGCGATAACGCGCCGCCTCGCGAAGTTCGCGGATTTCGTCAATACCGCGATTCGTGGCCGCGTCGATCTCTATAACGTCGACTGCATTACCGGCGCGAATCTCGGTGCAGGATTCACAGATACCGCAAGGTTCTGCCACTGGCTTGTCAGACGAACGGCAATTCAACGCCGCGGCCAAAATCCGAGCCACGGTGGTTTTCCCGATGCCACGATGGCCGCTAAAGATATAGCCGTGAGCAGTCCGTCCCTGTTCAAGTGCGTTTTGCAGTGTGCGCGTGACGTGCTCTTGTCCGATCACATCGGAGAACTTCTGTGGACGGTATTTACGCGCCAGGACGGTGTAGCTCATGAGCCGGAAGTAACGATTATACGTGATCAGAAGAACGACGGAGCTGCCAGCCGGAATGGCGCGCCAGGTAGGGCCTGCCGAAAGTACGCAAATTGGCCTTCTCCTTTCTAAACCAAGGCGGGCGGTAGTGGGTCACTGACCCACTACTAGACGGGCCGAGAACTTGCTAAATCAACAAAACAAGCGTTAGGCTGGAACGTCACCGACAAGCAGGCGACAATTTTGTTTCGACGAAAATTACATCGGGCCTCCGGAGAGCAAAAATGCAACTTAAGCTAACGACGCAGACGAAAGATGGAATCCTGATCGTGGACTGCAGCGGACGGATTGTGTTTGGCGAAGAGTCGTCGCTGCTGCGGGAGACGGTAAAGAAAGCTGTGACACAGAACAATCGCATTGTGCTCAATCTGGGCGAAGTGAACTACATCGATTCCGGCGGGCTGGGAACCTTGGTTGCGCTGCGCACCACGGCGCAAAATGCCGGCGGCACGATCAAATTAACGAACCTGACCAAGCGTGTGGGCGATTTACTGCAAGTTACAAAGTTGCTGACGGTATTCGACGTTTACGACTCCGAGGCGGAAGCCATCGAATCTTTCCGCAAAGCGGCTTAGCCACGGTCCTCGGGTTCAGGCTCATGAATCCTGGCCGGTGATCGTCCTTACATCCTCGGCAGAACCATCGACTTCTCCTCGAATGCTTTCTCGTGTCATTTTCATTTTGTGCCTGCTGGCGAGTGCCAGCGGCTTCGTTTCGCCGCCAGCGGCGCTGGCTCTCGGGCTGGTGTTTGGCCTGACCTTGCCGCATCCCTATGGTGGGCAAGCGAAAAATGCTTCTAAATACCTTCTGCAGGCTTCTGTGGTGGGACTGGGTTTTGGAATGAATCTCCACCAGGTCGTGCAGGCCGGACGCAGCGGCTTCGTCTACACCATGCTGGGCATCAGCTTCGCGTTGATTGTGGGCATGGGCCTCGGCACATTGTTCGGCGTGCAGCGCGTGCCCGCATTCCTCATTTCCACCGGAACTGCCATTTGCGGCGGTAGCGCCATAGCCGCGGTTGGGCCCATCACGCAGGCGAGCGACGAAGAGATGGCGGTGTCCCTGGGAACCGTCTTTGTATTGAATTCCGTGGCGTTGTTAATTTTTCCCGCTATCGGCACGGCGCTCAAACTAACGCAATCACAGTTTGGATTGTGGGCGGCGCTGGCCATACATGACACCAGTTCAGTCGTGGGAGCAGCGGCAAAGTATGGAGCGGTGGCCTTAGCCATCGCGACAACCGTCAAATTGGCGCGGGCACTGTGGATTGTTCCCCTCTCGGTTGCGACTGCCGTCGTACGAGGGGCGAAGGCGAAGATTCAGTGGCCGTGGTTCATCGGACTGTTTTGTCTCGCGGCGGTTTGCAACACCTATCTTCCTGCTGGCGCGCACGGCTACTCTCTTGCGGTGAAGATCGCAAAGATTGGGTTGACGGCGACATTGTTCTTGATCGGTAGCGGCATCTCCATAGCAACCATCAAACGCGTGGGGCACCGGCCGTTGCTGCAAGGCATTATTTTATGGCTGCTGGTCTCTGTAGGATCGTTGTGGCTGATTCGCATTGGATGGATTGCGTTGTGAAGAAGGGAAGCGAAAAGTCGCCGAAGAAGCGGGTGGGAAGGAAGCCTCCGCCGCCCGGATCGATTCCGGATCAGTCGTCGAAGATGCGGATGCGGATAGAGGCCGCCATTCGACGCATTCCCAGGGGCAAAGTGTCGACCTACGGAGCAGTTGGACGCGCAGCGGGATTTCCTGGCGCAGCGCGGCAAGTGGCGAAAGTCTTGCATCGTGGATTCGATTTGCCATGGCAGCGAGTCTTGGGAGCGGGGGGAGAGATCAAGCTGCGGGGCGATTCGGCGATTGAGCAGCGATTCCGGCTTGAGTCTGAGGGAGTTCGCTTCCGCGGGCGGAAGGTAGATATGAAGGCGCACGAATTCAAATTTACCCGCGGAAGCGCGGCCAAGAAGCGTTGAAGCGAACAGAGTACTTTTTTCAGGCTGGCTATTTCTTGAACTGTTGGTCGATCTCCACTTGGTAGCCGGTAACCATTTTGTTGGTTTCGTTGGCCATGCCCACTACGGCCATCAACTCCTTGAACATGGCATCCGTCATCCCTTTCTTCTGCGCGGACGCGGTATGCGAAGCGATGCAGTAATGGCACTGGTTGGTCACGCTGACCGCAACGTAAAGCAACTCTTTGGTCAGCGGATCGAGGGCGCCGGGAGCCATAATTTGTTTGATATCTTCCCAGGTGCGCTTCAGCGTAGCGGGATCGTGTGCGATCGCCTTCCAGAAATTGTTGATCCAATCGGTCTTGCGCGTAGCCATGATATCGTCGTAAATGGCACGTACTTCGGGGCTGGCGTCTTTGTATTCGATGAGTCCAAGGGTTGACATGAGTTCTCCATTACCGAAATGTGTCTGTGTGGTGACGGGTCTTGTTTCACAGCTATTTCGGAACTTCACCGCTCAGCAGTTGTTCCAATGCCAACGCTGGGCAGCGCACTCCGACATAGAACTGGCCGAATAAAGCGTAGACGGCGCTGACTTGATCGAAGCGCATTTCGTAGATCAATTTCTTGAAGACGAGCGGATCGTCGGCAAATAGATCGACGCCCCACTCCCAATCGTCGAAGCCGATCGAACCGGTTATGATCTGCTTCACTTCGCCCGCATAACGGCGGCCCACGAGTCCATGCTCGTTCATTTGGCGAGCACGCTCTTCGATGGGGAGCGTGTACCAATTCTTATCCTCGCCTCGGCGCCGGTCCATGGGATAGAAGCAGATGTAACGGTTCTGCGGGATCTGAGGGAACAGGCGCGGATGCATCGCTTCCCGATGCCGGCCCAGTTTGCATTCGATCTCAGCCTTCCACTGGTCGGAATGAGGCTGTATGCCCTGGGCAGAGAGTTCTTTGTAGATTTTCAAAGTCGAGTCATACAGCCCAAGTTCGATGATGGAAAGATAGGAGGAAGTGGGTTCCAGATAATCACTCAAGCGCAAGCCGGCGAGCCTCAGTTCCGCCTGGTTCAGATCGGCGAAGGAGTTGCGAAAGTGCACAAACATTAAATCGCCCTTGTGGCCGATCAGCGAAAAAAGAGCAGACTGTCCCTCCGCCCTCTGCTCCATTTCTCCCAGCACGGCTGCGGCTTCCTGAGCGATCGTTGCGCGTGCGTCTTCCGGCAGTGCTCGCCACGCGGTCCAGCGGAAGCGCATCATCTGATGCAATACGCTGTAACCTTCGGTGGTCAGAGGAACTTCTGGAATCTCTGCCGAGGCAGTTTGTGAAGGAACACTTTGCGGATGCAGATGGGGAGTCGTCGTGGCGGTCATTGGCTTCTCGGGACGTATGCTCATGATTTCAACCTCTATTGTACGCAAGAGCTGCGGAGGCAGCGAATCCAGGATTTACAATCGATCTGACGCTGTGAATGCAGCGACTTCTTCCATGCGAAAACTGATTCTAATTGCTTGTGTCCTTACCTTCTCAACTCTGCTCGCGGCGCAGAACAAACGCTTGTGGGCGTTGCGCACGCCGGGGCAGGCGGCGGAGTACGACATCACAACCTTTGCCGAGAAGCAGAAGGTGGAGATTCCCCCGGAAGCGGTGTCCTCGCCGTTAAGATTCTCCGTCAATGCTCTGGGGCAAATGTTGTTCGCACTGCCGGCGGCCTTGCCTTTGTCGGACAGCAATCTCGCCGCCGAGCGAAAAGTGTGGATCTGGGATGGCCACACAGGAAGCATCATTTCGCGGGACCTTGCGCGCATTACCTCTACGGCAGGATCAAATCTTTCTATCAGCGAAACGGCTCCCGTGCCATTTCTGTCAGCGGATGGCACGCATCTCTATTGGTTTTCGAACCAGGCGCGCCGCTTGCAGCGCGACGGTGTGGATCTCTCCACCAAGACAACATGGCTAGGCTGGCGGACGGATCTCGCTGGCGCCAGCCGTCAGGACATCGCGTCGATGTCGCTGCCCGAATGCTCGTGCACCACCGGGGGCTGTGAGGAGACCTGCCCGTATGGAGAAGTCTGGGTTCCCGACGAAGGAGTTGGGAAGTTTGTTCTTCTTACACTATTTGTGGAGGGACAAACGCAAGCAATTTATCAGTCGACATCAGTGTACGTGGAGAATGCCGGTCAATGGGCGGCGACAGCACACGATCCAGCGCTGCGCATTGTGCTGGACGCCGCAAGTCCAGGCGCGATCCTCGAGGCGATTCCTGACGCTGGCTGCTGCGGATGGGCGAACGAGAGCGATGATCAAACCCTGCTGCATCTTGAAGGGACGACATTGACGGTGTTCGATGAACTAACCACGTATAAGAATCCCGACTACGACGTAAGCTTCTACACGCAGAACGGGAAGCTGTCGCCCGACCTCAAATCTGTGGCCATGACGATCGATGCCACCTCCAAGCCCAACACGCCGATTCAACTGGCGGAGCAGGGACAGGCCAATCCCGAAGAGTCACAACGTATTCGCAAGGCTTTGGTGGATCTCCCGGCGGTCGAGGTAAAGAGTGCAGCGGATCCTCCACGGCGTCTCGCTTTCTTGCCCCATGCCACGCTGGTGGGCTGGATTAGCGACAAAGAAATCCTCATCGTGGAGGATCATTTGCTGGTTGCGTACAACGTTGCCGGTGGAACGCGCCGCAAATCGAACATACACGTGGAAGACGCAGCACACGTTTTCCTCCGCTGAGGGTTGGCCCGTGGTGCGATGACGCGAACGCTGGGTGACCCAGCCTTAGAGACCAAGGTTTTTCCACTTCATTGACTTGCAGTAGTCTGGGACGTAGGATTTTTCAACGTGATCGGCAAAACCATTTCGCACTACCGGATTATCGAGAAACTCGGCGGAGGCGGAATGGGCGTGGTTTACAAGGCCGAAGACTCGCGCCTGCACCGTTTTGTAGCGCTAAAATTCCTGCCTGATGCAGTGGCCCGCGACCCGCGCACACTGGCTCGTTTTGAGCGCGAAGCGCAAGCCGCGTCCGCGTTGAACCATCCCAACATATGTACGATCTACGACATCGGCGAGGAAGACGGCCAGGCTTTTATAGCCATGGAGTTTCTGGATGGCCTGCCGCTGAAACACCGCATTGGCGGCCGTCCGCTGGACCTAAAAACCTTGCTGTCCCTGGCAGTGGAAATCGCGGACGCTCTCGATGCTGCCCATACGCATGGCATCATTCATCGCGATATCAACCCGGTCAACATTTTTGTGACCAAGCGTGGTCATGCTAAGGTCCTTGACTTCGGGCTGGCCAAACTCACAGAGGGCGATGAAGCCGTTCTGAGCGGCAACACTTTCGGTGAGGTTACGCAGGCGCCCGAAGACCCCGCGCGTCCTGGCTTCGCCTTAGGAACAATTCCTTATATGTCGCCCGAGCAAGCTTTGGGCAGGCCTCTGGATTCCCGCACCGACCTGTTCTCTTTCGGAGTCGTCCTCTATGAGATGGCGACCGGGATCCTGCCTTTCACGGGACAGACCACGGCTGCATTTTTTGACTCTCTGATTCACAGCGCGCCCGACTGGCCCCTGCGTTTCAATTCTGCGACTCCCACAGAACTCGAACGCATCGTGAGGAAGGCGCTCGAGAAGGATCCGGGGGATCGATATCAAAGCGCTGCGGAAATGCGCGCCGATCTGCAGCGCTTGCGTCGCGAAGTCGAGTCCGGACAAGCGGTGACGACGCCAGTGGTCCGGCCCGTGCCGGATTCAAAGGATAGAATCCGCGCCATGTTTGCCACGGCTCTTACCACTGCTGCGGCTCACCCCAAGTCAAGCAAGGTGCCGTGGCTGGTAATGGGCCTGGTCGCATTGGTCGTCTTTTTCGCAGTTGTTTTTTTCCTGAGATCACCGGAGTCCCCGCCTGCCGTGATCTCGTCGCTACAGATTACGAATGACGGAACGTCGAAACGATCTCTCGTTACCGACGGCACCCGGCTGTACTTTTCTGAATATGTGAGCGGCCACTCAGTTTTGATGCAGGTCTCGACAGCTGGCGGGGAGACGGCGCCCGTGCCTATCTCATTGCCCAGTGCCGACGTCTACGATTTTTTCCCGGGCCGTTCCGAATTGCTGGTAAAGGGGGTGGCGGAGGGTTCGGATACGGAATCGCCGGTGTGGATCTTGCCGCTGCCCGCGGGATCGTTGCGGCCTGTGGGAAATATTCTTGCGCATGCGGCCACGTGGACTCCCGACGGTCAGCATATCGTGTATGCAAGAAACTCGAGTTTGTATGCGTGCAACGAAGACGGGAGCGACTCGCATGAATTAATCGGTGTCCCCGGTGTTCCCTTTGCGCCTCGCTTTTCCCGCGACGGTCATCGCCTGCGCTTCACCATCCGTAATACCGAGCAGCGCACGTCGTCACTGTGGGAGATTTCCCCCGACGGGAAGAACTTGCACTCCGTATTGCCGGACTGGAACAAGCCGTCGCAGGAGTTTGGTGGTACCTGGACGCCGGACGGAGAATATTTTCTGTTCGAATCTACGCGCGATCATACCCAGAACATCTGGGCAGTCCACGAGCACAAGCCAATGTTTGGCAAGGCCGCCGCTGAACCGACGCAACTCACTGTGGGCCCACTGATGTTCAGCAATCCGACTCCCAGCCCAGATGGAAAAAAGCTGTTCGTGATCGGGCAGCAACGCCGCTTCGATCTAATTCGGATGAACGGTTCTCAACAGTTCTCTGTCTACCTGCCGGGCGTGTCTGCGGGCGAAGCCGATGTCACGCGCGATGGAGAGTGGATTGTTTATGTGTCGCATCCCGACCTCACATTGTGGCGAAGCAAGGCGGACGGAAGTTCTCGGACGCAACTCACGTATCCGCCGATGTTAACGCACATGCCGCGGTGGTCGCCGGATGGAACTCAGATCGCATTTATGTCGTCGCGCCCAGGGAAACCGTGGAAAATATTTGTAATGCCGGCCGAAGGTGGCACGCCACATGAGGCGAGCGCTGGAGACCGCAACCAGGGGGATCCTACCTGGGCTGCGGGCGGCAATGCCATCATGTTTGCGGGAATGCCCTGGCTGGAATACGGCGACACGGCTGGCCCCAACATTCACATGGTGGATGTGAAAACTTCGCAGGTGTCGGATGTTCCGGAGTCGGAGAATCTTTTCAGTCCCCGCTGTTCGCAGGATGGCCGTTACGTGGCAGCCCTCTCCGCGGACTCGACCAAGCTAATGCTCTACGACGTCGAAAAAAAGAAGTGGTCGCAGCTTGCCGAATCCCGGTTCGCATTCGAGAACTGGTCACACGACGGAAAATATATCTATGCGGAAGATTATCCGGACAAGAGCGACGACATTGTTCGTGTGAATGTGGCCAATGGCAAGGTAGAACGCTTATTCAGCTTAAAGGAAATTCCGCGCGGGTTCGATCCCTGGGAGTTCTGGGTCGGCCTCGCTCCGGATGACTCACCACTCCTGATGCGCGATAAGAGTACGCAGGAAATCTACAGCTTGGACGTGCGCTTCCCGTAACACAGAAAATTGGCGATCAACCCGCCTGCGTTGTATAACATCCCATCGGAAAACGATTCCATGAACATCCTTGATCTCGTTGTCGGGAAACCCATCAAAACCAGTGACGAACGCGCCGAGCAGATCGGTCCGACGCAGGGAGTCCCGATTTTCGGTCTCGACGGGCTGAGTTCGGCCGCTTACGGCCCGGAAGCTGCTCTCAGCCTTCTGATTCCTCTTGGCCTTCTGGGCGTCCGCTATATCGTTCCGGTCAGCGCCGCCATCATCACGTTGCTGGTGATCGTATATTTCTCTTATCGGCAGACGATCGCCGCTTATCCTTCTGGCGGCGGTTCCTATACGGTGGCACGCTTCAACCTTGGTGCACCTGCCGGGTTGCTGGCAGCAGCCGCGTTGCTCGCCGATTACATTCTCACCGCTGCCGTGGGAATTTCCGCAGGAGTCGGGGCCTTAATCTCGGCCGTCCCGTCTTTACTGCCGCATACGGTTACTCTCTGCGTGGGAATCCTGATTCTGATCACCATTTTGAATCTCCGCGGCGTGCGCGAGGCGGGCACAGCTTTTGCGATTCCTACCTATTTATTCGTGGGCACACTTCTCATCACTATCAGCGGTGGGGTTCTGCGAGTTCTCTTCAGCGCAGGACATCCTACCCCTGTAGTTCCACTTCCGGCACCTCCGGCTGCGTCGGCTGCCGTCACTTATTGGCTGCTGCTCAAGGTGTTCGCCAGTGGTTGCACGGCCCTGACTGGCGTGGAAGCCGTCAGCAACGGGGTGAAGGCATTCCGCGAGCCTACCGTGAAGAATGCACAACGAACCTTGACCGTAATTATTTTTCTTTTGGCGGTGTTGCTGGCAGGCATTTCCTATCTGGTAAAGGCTTATGGAATTGCTGCCACGGATCCCGGTGCCCCGGGGTATCAGAGCGTCCTCTCCATGCTGACCTCAGCGGTGTTCGGCAAAGGAATTTTTTATTACCTCACCATCGGCTCGATCCTTGTTGTTCTTTCGCTATCCGCCAATACGGCCTTCGCGGATTTCCCACGCCTCTGCCGTGCGATCGCCCAGAACAATTACCTGCCGCACGTCTTTGGTTATCGCGGGAGGCGATTGGTCTACACCTACGGAATTGTGGTTCTGGCGTTGCTGTGCGGGGGTGTTCTGATTCTTTTTGGCGGGATTACCGACCGGCTCATTCCTCTTTATGCTGTCGGCGCGTTTTTGGCCTTTACGCTCTCGCAAGCCGGCATGGTAATGCACTGGGTCAGAAATCGCGGGCCGAACTGGCTGAAAAGTGCATTCGTGAATGGACTTGGGGCGCTGGTCACCGGCGTTACCACAATCGTTGTGCTGGTCGCGAAGTTCGTGGAGGGTGCCTGGATTACGCTGCTTTTTATTCCCCTCACGATTTTCTTCTTTGTGCTGGTTCGGCGCCACTATCACCACGTGAAACTACTTACCAGCTGCAAGGCTCCCATCAACGTGGCCGGCCTGAGCGAGCATCCGATTGCCGTGATTGCTATCGATCGCTGGAGCATCATCACCCGGCAGGGGATTGAATTTGCCTCCCGTCTTTCCCCGGAAGTGATCGCGGTGCACGTCGAGCCCAACGAACATTCTCAACTGCTCGAAGGAGAGTGGGAGAACTACGTCGAGAAGCCCTTTCAGGCGGCTGGCAAGGAGCCGCCGCAGCTACACGTTTTGCCGTCGCCATATCGTTTCGTCATCATCCCCTTTGTTCAGTTCATTCTCGATCTTTCGAAAAAGCATGCAGATCGCAGCATTGTCGTCGTCATACCCGAACTGGTGGAGGACCGATGGTACGAATACTTTCTCCATAACCAGCGGGGCCGACTTCTGGAATGGGTGCTGCTGGCCCGTGGGAACGAACGAATTTTTACCGTCAGCGCGCCCTGGTATGTGGGGAAGCGATGTTGATCTTTTTGTGAGCTGGAAATGCAGGCAGGCGAACCCAGTGGCTACGCCTGCCTGATGGAGGGCTGCAGTCTATCTAGTGATGGTCGTGGTCTCCGTGGCTGTGCCGCCAGGTCCAGTATTCTTTTTGTTCTTCGGGGGGAAGCTTGCGAAAATCACGGTCGGGATCGCGGTGGTTCTCCCGGGCCCAGGTGTGGTAATACGAAATCTCGTCATCGTTCCAGACGTGGTAATCGCTGTAATAGGGATCGTAGACGCGGTAGTAATGATGGTGGGCGCACCCCGCACCCAAAGCTGAGCACGCCAGCGTGGCGGCCAGGAAAAATGAACTGAGAAATCTGGACTTGCTATCCATCGGCGAATGCTCCTCCTCGAGCTTCGGTCTTTCACGAACTACACTCCCCCAAGGATCGAAAAGCGCTTCAGACTTCGTTGCTCGGAGGCTCTTGCGGGTTGCTCATTCAGCGAGCAAGTGCAGGATCTTGCATGTCGCAGCTAAGTGGGAAAAGCAATCTAACCGTCCAAAAATTCCAAATTGAACCAGATAAATAGTGTTCTCTTTGTTTTCCACAGGGTGTCATGAAATGTCCCGAGTTGTCCTGTGGTGCCCCTTGCCGGAGTCCGCAATTTCGCATATTAAGGTAACGTGGAGTCGAAGTTTGAGCTTCGCACGCCGCAGCGGAGGGCAAAACGCTGCGGCGATTTTTTTGACTTAAGGGGTTGCCGGATTTGTTCGCTCCGCCAGCGGGCGAGTCGCGTTCTAGATTAGAATGAAGACACAACATTCTGAACTTGTTTCGAGGGCCGAGGAGCACACGAATGTATCCAGAGATTATGGTCATCCCTATGCGCGAGGAATTGACCCGGCTAGGCATCGAGGAATTGCGCACGGGGGATGCGGTCGATCATGCTTTGAAATCGCAGCCCGGAACGGCACTCGTGATCGTGAATTCCATCTGCGGATGCGCGGCCGGTCGCATGCGTCCGGCTGTCCGGATGGCGCTGGAGAAAGCGACGCACCCCGATAAAGCATTCACCGTATTTGCCGGACAAGATCTTGAAGCGACCGAGCGCGCCCGCAGTTACTTCACGGGACAACCGCCTTCCTCGCCCTCGATCGCGATTTTGCGCGATGGCCAACTCGTCTACATGATGCCCCGCCGCGATATCGAGTCCCGCGAAGCTCCGGCGATTGCCGCCGACCTCAAAATTGCTCTGGACAAGTTCTGCGCCAGACCCGCGCCAGTTTAATTCAGGGTGGCTGTTCAGAGTTCTTTGGTGGTCGCTCTAGGAGAGAGTCGGCAACCGATCTGTTACTTCTTGACTGCTCCACCCATCATAAACGACTTAACCACAATCCCGTTCGGCTGCATGCCCACCGGGATCATCGTCAGCAGCGAATACTCAGTCGGCTCCAGTTTTCGGGCCGTGCGCTTCTGAATCACCGTCACATCCCCCGACTGCGTGTCCAGCACCAGCAGATATCTTTGATCCTGCGAAAGAGCCAGCGCATCCGGATGGGCCCCCACGGGCATGGTTGCGATCCGCTTGCCCACCTCGATGTCATAGACGGCAACACTGTTCGATCCGAAATTGCTTACGTATAGACGTGAGTTGTCTAATGTGACCAGGCCGCGCGCAGGGTGTTGCCCGATGAGCACGCTGCTGCCCACTTCGTCGTTTCCTGTCTCGATAATCGAAACGCTGTCGGAATCGAAATCGCAGACCATCAACTCGCCGCCATCCGGTTTGAGTGTGAGACTTACCGGGGTTCGTCCTACATCGAGCAAGGCCAGCACCCGGTCGCTGGCGGGGTCAACGCCTTTTCCCAGGCTCGACGCCAGCGCGATCGACGCCACCTGCGATGAGCCCGAGCACGCCACAAAGGCTTTGCTCGAGTCCGGCAGGATCGCGATATCTTCCGGTTGCTGGCACACGGGCAAAGTCGCCCGTACCCGCAACAGCTTGGCATCGATCAGCGAAACGGTGTTGTCTACGCGATTCGACACCACCACAGTTCCGCCGTCGGGCGAAAGCCGTGCCAGTCCTGGGGATGAGCCCACCCGCACGTTGCCCAGCACCGTGCGCTTCTCCAGATCGATCACCGAAACGTTCGCCGAGCCAGAGTTCGCCACATAAGCGCGCTTCCCATCTTCCGAAACATCGATAAAATATGGCCGGCCGTGAACTCCAATCGTGGCCACCACAGCATTCTTCTCGGCATCGATGATGCTGACGTTGTTCGATCCTGAGTTCACCACATAGATTTCGTTCTTCTTGCTGTTGGCCGCAACACCGGTTGGTTCGGTTCCGACCGCAATCGTCTTCGCTAGCTCAAACGTCCGCAGATCAATCACGCTGACCGTGTTGCTCTTGCCGTTGCTTACGTAAGCATATTCGCGGTACGCGGGCCCATAATCCGGCAAGGCCTGTTCGCGAAAATACCACCACCCGGCCGCACCCAGCAGGGGAATCAAAACAAGGATGAAAAGGATTTTTCGCAAGATGAAAGCTGCTTCCTTGAGAACAATCAGGAAGTAAACAAGATTACCAGAGAGGAGTCTCTCCAGCTGTAGTCTAACGCGATGTCAGTTCGGGCCGCGACGATTGAACCGGTGACGACTGTCCCTTCAACTCGCCGGTTAATGCGGCCAGCTTATCGTCCGAAACGCGGATCTCTCCATCCGATACCACCAGCAGCTTGCCGGAACCCGTGCCCTGAAATTGCGCGCGTTGCAGAGTGGCGTAACTCCGGGCGCCCGGTGGAAGGACTGACTTGAAGTCCACACCCTGATGCAAAATGGAAAGAGTCGATTCCGCGACTTTGTCACGTACAAGTGCACCCAAAGAACCCGATCGAAGCAACTCGCCGACCAACCCTTCTGCATCGATGCGCCCAATCTGTGCGGTCAGTTGGAGCGTACCATCCGGCCCCACTGCCGGAGTCATCTTCACTTCGATCGTACCGCTGCCTTCCGCCATTTCGTTCATCGTCTCTCGGCCGAAGCACGCCCAACGCTCAAAGTGCAGTTGCACCTCAGCCAGGCTGGCCGGCGGCTGCGGGTTCAAAGCCACGGTCTGGATCGTAATCCGCTCCCCGCAGCGATCTGACTTGTTGAGTTGGGCGCGCAGTACATCCGCGATTGTGAGCTGCAGGTCCGACACATCCGTTGTCAGCTCGACGGCGAAGGTGTTCTGGTCGCCTTGCGCGACGCCCTTCGAAACGACTCCGGACGTGGTAATGGCCATGGGCTGGTTAGCTATGTTGATAGAGTTCTTCACCGGCAAAAGGTTGTAGGCAACGTTTGCGTCGCGATTCGGATCCTCGATGCTCATCTCCTCGCCCAGATCGACTTGTGCGCGCTGAAAGCTGGTGAGGACGCGATCGAGACTCTGCGCCGAACTCAATATCTGCGCCGCCGCAGCATTGCTTTCTACTTCCTGATCCACAACCTTTGCTTCCTGAGCCAGATCGGAGTCCGACTTATTCAGTCGTTTGGTGATTTCTTTCAGCCCCGACTTCTGCGCTTCGGAGAATCCTTCCAGAAACTTCTTGTTTAATGTCCGCGCCGTTTCGACCGCATCCTCCAGCGTTTTATCGTGGCTCGCAAGTTGCGGCGCGTTGTGCTCTTTCCCAACCTGCTCGATAAAAGTTTTCAACTCGGCACTGACGACCGCTGTGCTCTGCAGCAGTCCGGCGAAGGCAATTTTCTGTTCATTGCTGGCTTGCACCGCCATGATCTGGTGAAAGTCTCTCAAGTCGTCTTTGTTTTCGATGCCAGTTGCCCGGTTGCCTCCGCTCAATCCACCGCCCCCGGCTGCGGACCCGCCAATATGGCCCCCGCCACCGCCATGCTGCGCAAAAGTTGCGCAGGGATACGCCAGCAGCGCTGCCGCCAAAACGATGGACCTTACTCTTGAACTGCTATCCTTGCAAAACATAAGCCAGTCTCTCACGGACTCGTCCGAAAACTCCGTCATCTTGAGCGGAGCGATTGCTTGCACGAAGTGAAGCCATCGTGCAGTCGCAAGATCCCTTCCGACTCAGATGGCTTCCGAAGGGCGTCTCCATCGCACCCAGCAATGCTAATCCCCTCTTGGGGAGGCTTAGCAGCAAGCATCACAAGCTTGGCCCATCCTTGAAAAAACTGCCACAACCTTTACAGTTCTTTGCACAAGTAAGGAATGTTGGAGACGGAACACCGCCCCTGCTAATAAAGGTGAAAACTAACTAACACATCGATATCGCTCTTCACGGGCGTTCCATCCATAGTCCCCGGATTGAATTTCCATGTGCGGACGGTTTCGACGGCCTGTCGGTCAAGGCCCGGGTCAAGCCCCTTGACGATCCGTACGTCGTCCACATCGCCATTCGCAGCAACGGTTACTTTCAGCTGCACCGTCCCGTCGATCTTCGCCTTCCTAGCCTGGTCGGTGTAGGGCGGTGACGGCGAATAAATCGCTCGCGGCTTAGTGGCCCCATTTCCGCGGATAATACCTCCACCGGCACTGAGCCTATGGCTGTCGATGTCGCTCCGTTCGTTGTCCAACAGAGCGCGGCCAAGAGACCGTATCCTCCGGCCGGGATTAAGGTAGAAGTGACATCGCAACTTGAGTAAGTCGCCGTCGAATTCCGTAGGCACAGCCATAAACGGGGCGGATTTTGCGATTGCGTCCAAGCCTGTGCCGTCAAGGACTGTGTCTCCAGAACTCTCCGCTATTCTTCTGCTATCGAGAGTGCCGTCTTTTAGCACGGTGAACTCGAGCGTGAATGCCTTTTGCTCGCTGGTGGGGACAAGTCCCTTGTCGCTGAGGATTTGCTGCCAACTCCGGCGGATATGAGCCAGCACCGCGAAGTTAACATAATTTCGAGTGTGAAAGCTGACATCCCCATTTAACACCTCGATCTCCCCAACCTGCGCCACAAGATTGGAATTCGTAGGGCGGAGGCCGGGAGAATTCTGATTCGCGTCACCGTCGGGAACCCTTTCCAAGGTTCCCTGCGCAAATGCGATGGCGCCCGCGAAGAGAATCGCAATCACCCAGGCACAGGCTGCATATTCGACCAGAGCTTTTTGGATTCTTTTCATGTTGGACCTCCGAACCTAAGGTTCCAACCTACTTCACGCCCACCGTTTCCCTTACCCCAATCGCCGGGACGGTCCTGCCGACCACCGCCGCGATCTGGCGCACCTGCTTCATCAACTCATCGAACTGATCGGGAAACAGCGACTGCGGACCATCCGACATCGCCTGATCTGGCTGGTTATGTACTTCCACCATCAATCCATCCGCCCCCACGGCCACCGCCGCTCGCGAAAGCGGAGTGACTTTATTCCGCTTGCCCGTCCCATGGCTGGGATCGACAAAAATCGGCAAGTGACTCAAGCGCTGCACCGCCGGAATCAGGCTCAGATCGAGCGTGTTCCGGGTGTGATCGGCAAAAGTCCTCACGCCACGCTCGCATAGCGCCACGTTGTAATTGCCTTCGCTCAAAATATATTCCGCCGCCATCAGTAATTCTTCCAGCGTCGCCGACATGCCGCGCTTCAGCAGCACCGGCTTCTTCGCCCGCCCGGCGCGCTTGAGCAGCGAAAAATTCTGCATGTTTCGCGCCCCAATCTGGATCACGTCCGCATACTCCTCAACCAGATCAAGTGATTCATTATCAATCGCTTCCGTGATAATCTTCATCCCATACTGGTGGCGGATATCGGCCATGATGCGCAAGCCTTCCTCGCCCAACCCCTGAAACGAATAGGGCGAAGTCCGTGGCTTATAAGCACCGCCTCGAAAGAACTGCGCCCCCGCGCGATGGACGCGCTCCGCAACCGCAAACGCCTGCTCGCGGCTCTCGATGGCGCACGGTCCTGCCACAATCGCCAACCCTGGGCCGCCGATCGTCGCCGCCGTTCCCGCGAAACGGATCACCGTGTTGTCTTCCTTAATGTCGCGGCTTACGAGCTTGTAAGGTTTCGAAACCTTAATCACTTCCTGCACGCCCGCCATCTCTTCCAGCGTGCCCTGCTCGACCTCGCCCCTGTTTCCGGTGATGCCAATCGCAGTGCGCTGCGCCCCAGGCATGGGGTGTGCGCGGTATCCCAGCTGCTCAATTTTTTCGCAAACGCTACGCACCTGCTCTTCGGTTGCGTGCGCCCTCATGACGACTAACATAGCTTCCTCTTAGCGAGACGTCTGGGGAAAACCTTGCCCGGCTTTCCGCGTCGGGCCAAACTCGACCAGCCTTCCCGCGCCGGCGGCCCAAAGCCAGCCTAACAAGTCTATCCTTGCCTCTGCTGCACCGCAAACGCGGCAGCTTTCTACATGCCCTTTATACTTTCCTCATGCCCCGATCCATAGCGCGCGAACAGGATATCCTCGCTCGTCCTGCGCCTAAACGCCCGCCCCGCCTCACTTCGCGTCGTATCGGCATTCATACCTCAACGGCAGGAGGAATCCATAATGCGGCCGAACGCGCCTACCGCCTCGGCTGCAACACACTGCAGATTTTTTCCTCCAGCCCGCGCCAATGGGCGCCCTACGAATTGAGCCACTTGCATTGCGAAGAGATGACCCGCCTGCGCGCCAGGTACGATCTCAAGCCTCTGGTCATCCACACAAATTATCTGGTCAATCTGGCGAGCACTAACCCGCTCTTCCTGAAGAAATCGATCGAAGCGTTTCGCGGAGAAATCGAGCGCGCTCTCGCGGTTTGTGCCGATTATCTCGTCCTCCATCCTGGCTCATTCCGGGGATCGGAGCGTGAAGCCGGCTTGCTGCAAACTGCGGCTGCTATCGCCGCGTCTACTCAGGATCTCGATCTCGCGGCCGGCGGACTCACCATCCTCATTGAAAACACCGCTGGCGCTGAATTCTCTCTGGGAAGCAGCTTTGAGCAAGTCGCCGAAGTTGTAGACCGGCTCCGAGGCATCGTGCCGATCGCAGCTTGCATCGATACTTGTCACACCCACGTTGCGGGATACGACATTGTGACCGAAGACGGAATCTATCAAACGCTGCGGCAGCTCGATGCGACCATCGGATTGAACAATGTGAAGGTGATCCACTGCAACGACGCCAAGGCTCCCTGTGGATCCAAGCTCGACCGTCACGAGCAAATCGGGAAGGGAACGATCGGCCTTCAGCCATTTCGGGTCCTGCTGAACGATCTACGGCTCGCCCATGCCGCCTTCATCGCCGAGACTCCCATTGCCAAGCCTGGCGACGACCGCAGAAACATTCAGGCACTGAAGAAGCTCGTGGCTTGAGTTCGTTCTACCGTTTTGACATTCGCGGCATCCTATTCCCATGACTATGAGAGCCGCTCAGCGCGTCTGGGTCTTGTTGCTAGTCTCGACAACCCTCTTTCCAGCTCTTCCCCAGGGCGCCGACGCTCAATCCAGCGAAGCCGCCGACAATCACACGGTGCAGATCGCCATGAAGAACGTTACATATCACTTCACCGATCAGATTGCTGTTCACATTGCTCAACTCCAGGGTTATCTGACTCCAAGCAAACCCGAGGCCCTCATTGTTCTAGACGACAGCAGTTCGTACACGCTCAACTTGGCGTCGGCCGAAATTGCCCTCGGCTGCAATTCGCTGGCGCAGATTTTGAACGAGAATCTTTTTTCCGCTGCCAATGCCCCGATCAAGCAGGTCACTATCGAGGCGAAGAACGATCAGCTGATCATCAAGGGCAAGCTTCACCAAAAAGGAGATGTTCCTTTTGAAAGCACAGGTACGCTCCTGGTGGAAGGAGATGGACGGATCCGGTTACACACGGAACATCTCAAGGCAGCGCACCTGCCCGTGAAAGGTCTGATGGACTTGCTGGGGATCGACATGGCTCGCATGATCAATACGAAGAAGATTCCCGGCGTTTCCGCCGATAAAGACGACCTCATACTGAACCCGGAGCAGATATTTCCGCCGCCTCAGATTCGCGGGAGAATAACCGCGATTCGGATTCAAGGGGACGAGATCGTGCAAGTGTTCGGTTCGTTGAAAGCTTCGAACTTCGCCGCGAAGCAAAGCGGTAATTACATGGAATATCGCCATGGCGATCTAGGCTTTGGCAAACTCACGATGAAGGATGCAGATTTGATCCTGATCGACATGGACCCACGCGATCCTTTCGACTTTTATTTGGATCACTATAAAGAACAGCTTGTGGCTGGTTACGCGAAAACCACTCCCGAGCTCGGTCTGCGCGTCTATGCCCGTGACTACAACAAGCTGCACCATCAGCCCGCTTCAACTTCGCTCAACAAATAACTCCCTCGGAGTTGCCCGAATCCGGCAGGGGTATGGCTGCGTTGCCTTCCCCGAGCTGCATTCTTTCCAAGCATACGGCTGCCTCCTCGTTGTAAAATCTAAGGTTTATCCGCGACTCGCAACGACCCCTTATGCCGCAGCAAGACAAAGTACAGGTCGAAACAGCTACCGCCAGTGTCGGTCCACGCAAGGATCGCGGTGACCGCGATGGCGATCGATATAACCCCCAGCGAGTGGAAATGAAATGGTTCGAGCGCTGGCAGAGTGATCCCCAGCTCTACGCCGCTGATGCGGCCAGCTCAAGCAAGAAAAAATACTACGTCCTCGAAATGTTGCCGTATCCCTCCGGTGCGCTCCACATGGGACACGTGCGCAACTACTCCATTGGTGACGCGCTTGCACGCTACATGTGGATGAATGGCTACAACGTTCTTCATCCCATGGGATGGGATTCCTTCGGCCTACCCGCGGAAAACGCCGCCATCCAGAACAACACGCCGCCGCGGGAGTGGACTCTTGGCAACATCGCAAAAATGAAGGCGCAGATGAAGCGCCTTGGTTTCGCCTACGACTGGTCCCGCGAAGTCACTACTTGTCTGCCGGATTACTACCGCTGGAATCAGTGGTTCTTTCTCAAGTTCTACGAAAAGGGCCTGGCGTATCGCAAGAAAAGCAAAGTCAACTGGTGCCCCCACTGCGCTACTGTGCTTGCGAATGAACAAGTTCTCCCCAACGGCTGCTGCTGGCGGCACGAGGAAACGCTTGTCGAGCAGCGGGAGCTCGAGCAGTGGTTTTTGCGCATAACAAAATACGCGGACGAACTATTGCGCGATCTCGAAAAGCTTGACGGCTGGCCGGAGAAAGTTCGCACCATGCAGCGCAACTGGATCGGCCGCAGCGAAGGCGCGCTCGTCGACTTCAAGCTCGACTATGCTGAAGATCGCAGCGGGTTCGGACCTGCCGGCGGGACCATCAGCGTCTTCACTACGCGCATCGATACTATTTTCGGCGCGACGTCGGTGCAGCTTGCGCCCCAACATCCCATCGTCGCCGATCTCGCCGCGTCCAATCCAGATCTCCGCGCCAAGGTCGATCAACTCATCGCCGAGCAACGTAAGGCCAAAGAAGCGGGCGATATCGGTGAAATTGAAAAACACGGTGTTTCCACCGGCCGTTACGCGATTAATCCTTTCAACGGCGAAAAAATTCCGGTCTGGGTGGCGAATTACATCCTCATGGACTACGGCACCGGCGCCATCATGAGCGTGCCCGCCCACGACGACCGCGACTACGAGTTCGCGAAAAAATATAACCTCGAAATCCGTCTTGTCGTCCTTCCGATTTCCAGCGATCCGGAGGAGACCGTTACTGAACCGCGTCTTCCTTTCATCGCGCACGAAGGCATGTTGATCAACTCTGGCCGGTTTAGCGGGCTGGAGTGTGCAGACGCCATCAAGAAAATGTCCGCTTACGCGGAGGAGAAAGGTTTCGGAAAGCCCACCGTTACTTATCGCCTTAAAGATTGGGGAATATCGCGCCAGCGCTATTGGGGAACGCCGATCCCCATGCTCTATTGCGAAAAAGACGGCATCGTTCCCGTGCCGGAGAAGGATTTGCCGGTTCTCTTACCGCCCAATGTCGATATCACTCTTGCCGGCGGATCGCCGCTCGGAAGAGTGCCCGAGTTCGTGAACACCACTTGTCCGAAATGTGGAGGCCCGGCGCGGCGCGAGACCGATACCATGGACACCTTCGTTGATTCGTCCTGGTATTTCTATCGCTACACCGACGCGCATAACGACCGTGCGCCGTTCGACTCGAAAACGGTGGAGTATTGGTTCCCCATCGATCAGTACATCGGCGGCGTTGAGCACGCCATCTTGCACTTGATCTATTCGCGCTTCTGGACGAAGTTCATGCGCGATCTCGGACTCGTCACGGATGACGAACCCGTGGAGCGCCTCTTCACCCAGGGCATGGTCATCAAAGACGGCGCAAAAATGTCGAAGAGCTTGGGGAACGTGGTTAGTCCAGATGAAATGGTTGCGCGTTATGGCGCGGACGCGGCGCGCCTCTACAGCCTCTTCGCCGCTCCGCCCGACCGCGACCTTGACTGGCAGGACTCCGGCATCGAGGGCATCCAACGATTCTTAGGGCGCGTCTACCGCTTTGTAACCAGAAATGCCGCGTCTGCTGCGACTGCGCACGCCGAGGCGTCGCCCGCAACACCTCTCTCGCCGCAAGCGCGTCAGGTCCAACGCAAACTCCACCAGACTATCAAGCGCGTCAGTGACGACTTCCAGGGCCGCTGGCACTTCAACACCTGCATCTCGGCCATCATGGAACTGGTGAACGCTCTCTACGCCTATGAAGAGAGCGCAACGGCAGAGTCTCAAAGCACAGGTATCAGCTCAGCGGTACTTTTGGCAGAGGTCCAGCACGATCTTGTTCTTCTGCTCGCACCCTTCGCGCCATATCTCGCGCACGAACTGTGGGAAATGCTTGGCGAAAAGGGAAGCCTACTCAAAGCTGCGTGGCCGAAATATGACGCGGCGCTTGCCAAAGAGGAAGAGCTCGAAATCCCTGTGCAGATCAACGGAAAATTGCGTAGCCGCGTCACAGTGCCGGCTGACGCTTCCGAGAACTTTGTTCTCGAGCGCGCGCTCGCCGATGAGAAAGTGCGATCGTCCATCGCCGGTAAGCAGATCGTGAATAAGATCTTCGTCCCCGGAAAACTCGTCAATATTGTCGTCAAATAAAGCTCGACCCCAAAATCTAAATGAAAAAGCGGACCTGGGCAGCGTGGCCCGCTTTGTGTGAAGAGATTGCCTTACTCTCCTGCCAGGACCAGCGCCTCGCTCCGGTTGCTAAACTCGATTTCATCAAGCGCTTTTGTATTGTTCTGCAGCGTCTTGATTGCTACTGCGTCATAGGGAGCGGGTTGCTGCAAATTCTTGACTTGCCCCTCGGTAGTCGCGATCGTCTTGCCATGTCTCATGATGTTGATCTTTACGTCGTTTGCGGGACCGTCCCATTCCGCCTTGTAGTTGCCGGGTGCGAGTTGTGTCGAGCCAACTTGTACCGTATCAGTCAGAGTAAAATTCCCGGAGTGACTGTCCTTAGCGAGAGCGCTCACTGAGAGTACGACCGCTATGACCGTGAGTGAAGCGAAGTACTGTACGAATTTCATTTCCATGTTCTCCTAGATGTATTCTTGCGTTCTCCTTAAAAGATGCTTGCCCACTAGAGTCGGTTGCAGATATGTGCGGCGAGGCAGATATAGATTTGTAAATCTCACGAGGAAGGCAGTTTGGTCCCGGCGCAACCGCCCATGCGCAAGGTGACTGCGTTACGTTATCCTAGTCAGCGAGCACAAATGTAATGTCCGCAGCATCACCTACAATCGAAGGGTTCCGCGTGGCGTTTCGGCGTCCGTCACTAACCTTGGCAGAAATCGCTTGGCGCTGGGCGCCCGGCTTTACTTCGGTGGCATTGCTTTGTTTTTATTTCGCCGAATATTTCAACACGCTGCCGGTGAGTCGTGCGGACTTGGTCCTCCTGTCGACTCGACAACCGGCGCTTATCGGGCGAGCGATTGGGCATATCTTTCATGGAAGCCTGAATCGTGCTGTGCTGGCCGCATTGGTGTTAGCCATAGGACTTTCGCTGTTGTGGAGCGCAGCCGCTTCCGTGGGGAGACTAGCCACGGTGGATGCTTTGCTCGCCTATTTCCAGAGCACGACCGCTGAAAACCTCTTGAACAGAACGGATACTTTAGGGGAACCGCGGCCGATCCGCGTCTTGATTCATCTGAATTTCCTTCGTGTTGCGCTCGTGCTCGCAATGTTGCTGTCCGTCGTCGGCGCGGCTATTCTCTCCAGTTTTGCTTCGAATGATGTCCACCCGAGACCAGGCCTGACGTTTGCTCTGTTTGTTCTGCTGACTGGATGTATCTGTGTCGCGGGCTGGGCCCTCAACTGGTGGTTGTCCCTGGCCGCACTCTTCGTGGTTCGCGATGGCGAAGACGCACTGGGAGCATTTTCCCGAGCCGTCAGTTTTTTCCGCGATCGCACCGGCGCGGTGATTGCGGTGAGCACTTGGACCGGGCTTGCGCACTGTGTCGCCTTCAGCATTGCTACGACTGCGGCATCTGTGCCCATCGTTTTCATTCAAGTCGCGCCGTGGCGTCTTGTGATCGCCGGTATTGCTCTCGTGACGCTGGCGTATTTCGCGGTTGTCGACTGGCTCTACATGGCGCGTCTCGCTGGATACATCTACCTTACGGAAATGCCGGATACGTTGCTCGTGCCGCTGCTGCCCCCGCCGACATTACCCAGTTCCGCATCGGGCGAGACCGCGATCGATCGTGACGAACCGATTCTGAGCGACCTTCCGAACCTGGCAGTACAGCCGTAGCTTGTGGCACCTTCCACGAACTGCTTCTTTACACAAAGCCCGCCGATTTGAGAGACTCATTCGTGGAAAACCAATCCATCGTCATCCTCGATTTTGGCGCGCAATACACGCAGCTCATCGCGCGCCGCATCCGCGAACAGAACGTTTTTTCCGTAGTCCTCCCTTGTACCGCTTCGCTTGATGAAGTCAAAAGCTATGCCCCAGTGGGCATTGTGCTCTCGGGCGCGCCGTGGTCGGTCTACGACAAAGATGCGCCGCCAGCGGATGCTCGCCTATTTGAACTGGGTCTGCCGGTGCTCGGCATTTGTTATGGCCTGCAGTTCATGGTGCACACGTTGGGAGGCAAGGTGCGTCCTGCGGACAAGCGCGAGTACGGTCATGCGGAGGTCGATATTATCGTGGAATCTGCGCTGTTTGCTGGCTTGGCGAAGCGGCAGGCGGTTTGGATGTCGCATGGTGACGAGGCGCTGGAGTTGCCTCCCGGTTTCGAGCTCACGGCCAGGACTGCGCATGCAGTTGCCGCAATTCAGAACTTGAAGAAAAAGTGGTTCGCAGTCCAGTTCCATCCTGAGGTTCATCACACGCGGAACGGGACGCAGATTCTACGCAATTTTGTGTTTGAGATTTGCGGAGCCAAGCCTGTGTGGACGCCGCAGCATTTCATCGATTCGACGGTTGAACAAGTGAAGCAGCAAGTGGGCAGTGGACGGGCGATCTGCGCGCTTTCGGGGGGAGTGGATTCGTCAGTTGCGGCGGTACTTGTGGACCGCGCATTGCGCGATGCGAAAGGCAAGTCGCGACTGACTTGCGTTTTCGTGAACAATGGCGTGCTGCGCAAGAACGAGTTCGAGAAGGTGCAGAAAACGCTGCACGACAAGCTTGGACTGCAAGTGGACGCCGTCGACGCCACGGAGCGTTTTCTTGCGAAACTGAAGGGGGTCAGCGACCCCGAGAAGAAACGCAAAATTATCGGTAACGAATTCATCAAGGTGTTCGAGCGGGAAGCGCGCCGCATTGAGAAGGAAGAAGGCAAAGTGAAGTGGCTGGTGCAAGGGACGCTGTATCCAGATGTGATCGAATCGCGGTCCGTGCGAGGGCCTTCGCAGGTGATCAAGTCGCATCACAATGTGGGCGGGCTGCCGGAAAAAATGCAATTGAGGTTAATCGAGCCGTTGAAAGATTTGTTTAAAGATGAGGTTCGCAAGATTGGCCGCGACCTGGGTATGCCGGAGGAGATTTTGCAGAGGCAGCCCTTCCCCGGGCCGGGGCTGGCGGTGCGCGTTCTCGGTGAAGTCACGCCGGAGCGCTTGGCATTGTTGCGAGAGTGCGATGACATTGTGGTCAGCGAAGTTAAGAATGCGGGACTGTATACGAAGGTGTGGCAGTCGTTTGCAGTGCTGTTGCCAGTGATGTCTGTGGGGGTAATGGGCGACATGCGAACGTATGCGTACACCTGCGCCGTCAGGGCGGTGAGTTCGGAAGACGGCATGACTGCGGACTGGGTTCCGCTGCCGCACGAGGTGCTGAAGAATATTTCCACTCGGATTGTGAATGAAGTGAAAGGCGTGAACCGCGTGGTGTATGACATCACGTCGAAGCCGCCGGGGACGATTGAGTGGGAGTAGCAAAGAGAGTTGAGCTATTCGCTCCGGGCTTTAGGCGAGATCAAATGACCCACCCTCGATGAACCTGAAGGGTGGGGCACCCACAGATTAAGCGGTGATTTCCATTAGGTTGCCTTCCGAGTCTGCGATCACCGCTTCGTAGTATCCGTCTCCGGTGATCCTCGGCCGGCACACGATGCGAACTCCGGCGGTTTCCATTTCCTGCACCAGACGATCTACAGCCTCGCGTGAGCCCAGAGAGACGGCGAGGTGCGCGGGGCGCGGAGATTCGCCGGGCGCAGTCATCAGCTCCAAGCGCGCGCCGGAGCCAAGCGACAGGAAATAAGATTTGAAGTCGCGCGTCGAGCTGGAATACATCGGTCCGGGCTTGGCCTTAAACCAGCGTTCATAAAATGCGCGCGCACGATCGAGATCGCCGACCCAGACCGCAACGTGGTCGATTTGTGGAGCCGCATGTTTTCCAATCGAATCGAGCAGTCCAAGTTTAATAAGCTCGTTGCGAAGGGCGGGAGGATTGGTGAACAGGATGCCATGCATGCCCAGAGAGACCGCGGTCTGCACATTCGGCTTCAAGTCATCGATGTAGACCGCATCGGCCGGATCGATGCCATGAGTATCGAAAAAATGCTGAAAGATGCGCGGGTCAGGTTTGAGCAGGCGCACTTCACCGGAGAGCACCACTCCCTGAAACCAGCGCAAGAATTCGAATCGCTTGAGAGATATCGGAAACGTTTCCGCGGACCAGTTGCTGAGTGCATAAATAGGAACTGCGCGAGCGCGTAGCTCCGCGAGGATTTCGACGCTGCCATGGATCGGTCCGGTCACCATTTCTTCCTGACGCTGGATCCAGGCGTCGATCAACTCCGCGTAAGCAGGGTACTCCAACTTGAGGGAGGCGCAGGCCTCTGCAAAAGGGCGCCCGGCATCTTGCTGGGCGTTCCATGCAGGCGTGCAGACAGTGGCCAGGAAATGCTCCATGGCGCCGTCGTTTCCGTCGAAAAGCTTGCGATATAAGTGACGCGGATTCCAGTCAATGAGAACGCCGCCAAGATCGAAGACTGCTACCGAGCGATTGGACATGTCGAGATTATTTTATCGAATGAAGGCTTCTCAAGATTGATCGCGATGGACGGTATCCATGGAAAAGGCAGGGAGACAGACCGCGATGTACTCTGCGCCGCCTTCGTGGGGAGTGGAGTAGCGAATCCACTCGCCGGCGTGGGCGATGACGGCTTGCCCGGCAGTGACGTCGAGAGAACCGTTCTTGTGTTCGACGTGGAGAGTGCCTTTGAGGACAACGGTGAACTCATCGAAGGCAGGCGTCTGTCCGGGCTCGAGCCATCCGGCGGGGCTGCGCATGCGGGCGACGCTGGCGGATGAGGTTTGGGAGTTGACGCGTCCGATGTATTCGTCGATGAGTTTGGGTTTGTTGCCGGCGGACTGAATGCGCGTGGGCTGCGGGATCAGAGTGGGCATGGATGATCTCAGTTTAATGCGAAGGTAAGAGTTTAATGCGGCGGTGAGTTCAAAAGAAACTCTCCGCCGCATTCCTACGCAAACTCGGTGAAGCGCTACGGGCAGGGATGAGGAGTGGGCGGAGTTGGCGGGATGCCGGGGATGTGGATCGGTGGAGTGCCCGGAGGGCCGCCAACGGCGGGGGTTCCCGGGATATCGATATCGGGAGTGCCGGGTGTTCCGGGAGTGTAACAAATGCCGGTGTCGGTATTATCGGGCAACGGCGGCAACGGTTGTGGACGCGGGGAGATCGGTTGCTCGGGCGCGGGATGCTGCTCAGCATCACGGATGGCGGTGGTGATCTGATCTTGCTGGAGTGCAAGCGGATGCTGGAGGACCACCTCGACAGGCGAGCCTACATCGAGGAAGAAGTTGTGCGTGTTCAAGAGCAAGGCGAGCGAAGCGACCGCCCCGATGGCTCCGCCGACCATGGCGCCTATGACCGTATCTTTTGCGGTGCTGCCGGGAGCGGTGACACTTGAACTGAGGCAGCCTGGCGGCGGTCCGGTGCAGCCTGGGGGCAGTGTGCTGGTGATCGTGTTGGGTTGCGAGTTAGCGAGCGAGTGGCCTATCAATGCGCCAATACCAACGCCAGCGGCGGGCAAGGCAATTCCTCCAATCATGCGGTCTTTGCCCGGGTCCTTCAGGGCGTAGCCGTCATCGCTTTCGAGGGTGACGGGGCCGGGGACGGGAGCGACATAGCCGTCCGGGTAGGTGATCGACATCGATTGAAGATAAAGTTCGGCGCGGCTGCCTTTGCGCTCCAGTTTGTCGACTTTGCCTTGAACGAATGTGCCGGGCGGGATGACGACTTCAGCGCCAGCGACGACCGGGGAAGTGGTCTGGGCGTAGATGTCGTCGCCGCGATGGACGTAGCGGCTTTGGATGGGATGCATCAGCACGAGAGCGATGCTCGTCCCGGCAGGCACGGTGATTGCGGGGCTCGGGGGATTTGCCGAGGCAACCGAGGAGTCCGGCGGCGCAGGTGTAGGTGTTTGCGCGAACGAGTTTAGCGAGATGAGCATCGCGATTGTCAGCGCGATGATTTTGTAGAGTTTTGTTTTGGCCAGGGCTGAGAAGGAGCAGAGACGAAGCTTTTTCGGAGACATCGGTGATACCTCCTGAAGGTGCGCGTGAACCTTCCATTCTGCGGCGCTTGGAGAGCACCGAATCTGCTCTCCGAAAGAGTAAATGCCGTGGAAGCCGAAAAGTTGTATAGAGAATTGTGTACGAGTGAAAAAGTGTGAGGAGTTTTGTAAAGGTGTGTCAGGGGTGGTGCTTACGATCACAAGTGCGAGAATTCAGAGACGCGTCCCACTTCATGGCGTAGCTTAATCGTTTACAATCCTCGCTTATGTTCTATCGATCGGACAATCGGGCAGTCGATCAATTGCGGCCAGTCATCATCACTCCGGATTTTATTACGACGGCAGAGGGGTCGGTGCTGATTGAGGTAGGGAATACGCGGGTGATTTGTACTGCGTCGATTGAAGAGACGGTGCCGCCGTTTATGCGGAACACGGGCAGGGGATGGATTTCGAGTGAGTACGCCATGATTCCGCGAGCGACGCTGACGCGGACTTCGCGGGAAGTGTCGAAGGGGCGACCGAGCGGCAGGACGCATGAGATACAAAGGTTGATCGGCCGTTCGCTGCGGGCGGTGACGGATTTGACGCGGCTGGGTGAGCGGACCATCTGGATTGATTGCGATGTGATTCAGGCAGATGGCGGCACTCGAACGGCGTCGATTACGGGAGCGTTCGTGGCGCTGGGACTCGCGCTGGAAAAATTGGTGGAGGCGGGCACGTTGACATCGGTTCCCTTGAAAGATTTTGTAGCGGCAGTCAGTGTGGGGATGGTGGACGGCGAAATCCTCCTCGATCTTTGTTATGAAGAAGACTCGCGCGCCGATGTAGATATGAATTTCGTGATGACGGCGGCGTACAAAATGGTGGAAGTGCAGGCGACGGCCGAGCGGCAAGCATTCGACGAGGCGCAGTTTGCGAAGATGATGGCCTATGCGCGGCAGGGAGTGCAGGGACTGATCGCGAAGCAGCAGGCAGTGCTAAGCGGGCTGACGCTAAGGCAGTAGCGTCAGCTTTGCGCTATATTTAATGCCTTCACTCTCCGGCGTTTCGAAAGACATGCGAAGGTTCTGTCGAGAGAAGAGAAACTCCATGAGGAACAACTTTCGTGTAGCAGCGCTCCTGCTTGGTAGCGCATTAGCGCTGCTCTCCGTTGCCTGTAGCAGCAACAGTAGCAGCAACAGCTCCAGCGGAAGTTCCGGCATGAACATGGCGGGAGCTTGGACAGTAACGGCGATATCCAGTGAGGGTCAGGGGACGGTTTCCGGCACGGCAAGTGTGGAGCAGTTGGGCCAAGGTCCAGGCACCAATGGGGTGACCACGCTTACCGCTGTTGTCGGCAGCATTTCTGTTTCGCAGTCTGGTACCGGTCTGACCGGCACAATCACAAATTCGATAAAGGGCGTTACCTATAATTTCAGCGGGACTCTTTCCGACGACAACCTTACAATTACAGGGTCAGCTCCTTGTAGCGTGCAAGGTACTCAGTCCGTCAGCATAACTGGAACAATCACTTCCACTAACATGCAGGGAAACTACACGATAACGCGCACCTCGAATTGTTACTACTCCGGTGATGCCGGGACTTGGACAGCCACGAAACGGTAGGACCTATTTTGCGCGGCAGCGAGTTCAAGCGCTGATCGCGAAGCAGCAGGCGGTGCTAAGCGGGCTGACGCTAAGGCAGTAGTTGAGGGGGTTTAAACCACTGATCCAACTACCTCAGCCCTCGTATTGCACCATCGTCATGAAGCCGTTGTCCATGTGCAATTGCTGATGGCAGTGAAAAAGCGTGGGACCGGGGTTGTCTGCCGTGAAATCCACTTCGACTTGCTTCCTGGCTGGAACCACGATTACGTCTTTCATGACGCCGGCTGTCGGTTTGCCGGCGAACCGGGTTAACTCGAAGCTATGTCGGTGGAGGTGAACCGGATGGGCCTCGTCGCTTTGGTTGTCGAAACGAAGGCGATAACGCTGATTGGCCCGGACGCGAATAGGATCGGTCTTAGGGAATGATTTTCCGTTGATCGTCCAGTGATCCAGCCAGCGGTTGCCAGCGAACTTCTTACGGAAGATGAGAGGCACGATGTCACCCGTCGGTTCCGGCGCTTCACCTCCGCGTCCAAACATTGTGTAGTCCCAGGCAGTGTTCGCCGGCGCGCTCCATTGCGGCGCTTCGCTGCGGTTCGCGTATTCCACCACGACTCCCAACCCGGCGTTCCGTACTTGATCATTCGTCTCGCCGAGAATCCACACGCCCGGCCGGTCCATCGTCACGACAGCGTCTACCCGCTCGGCCGGACCCATCTCGATCGCCTCCACCTCACGCGACACAGGTACAGCATTTCCGTCCAGGCTGATGATTTTGAACTTGTGACCGGGCAAGGCAATGCGATGTTGATCCGTAGCGTTAGCGTTCAAAATCCGGAAAAGAACTTTCTGACCTGCTTTCACGCGCACCGGGTCTCCTGAACCCAGGGCATGGCTGTTGATGGAATAGATTGGGTAAATCACTTCCAGATTGCCCTCGTCGCCCTGGCTGTTCAGAGAAGGATCCCAGCCATGCAGCGCGAGAAAGACCTCCGCGTCGTACTGTCCCGGATCATCTTTTGGCTCAATGTAGAGAAATCCGAATTGCCCGGTATAAGTGGCTCGTTTCATATCGCGGCCGGCATGAATGTGGCTGTGATACCAGCGCGTGCCCGACGGACGAGGGACGAACGAATAGCGCCGCATCCCGCCTGGAGGCACCATCGGCGTCCCTTCTTCCTCGGAGCCGTCCACCTCGGAAGGAACGAACAAGCCGTGCCAGTGAACCAGCTCCGGAGTCTTGGTCTCGTTGACTACATCCACGGTTATGGGTTTGTTCTCGCGCAGGCGCAGCACCGGGCCGGGAGCCGAGCCGTTGTATCCCGTCGTCTTGACTAACTTTCCGCGGGCGACTTCCATCTCGGCGGGTGAGATGTGAATGGTCACGTCGGCCTTGGAATGATCCGGCGCGCTTTGCAGACCTATACTGCGGGCCCATTCGGCGCACGCCGTAGTTCCCAAGAGAGCCAGGAAATTTCTGCGCTCCATACTGCTCCGAGAGAAGCTTACGCGATCCAGACGGTCTTGATGTTCATGAATTCGCGGATGCCGTTGGCGGCGAGTTCGCGGCCGTGGCCAGAACTTTTCACGCCGCCGAACGGGATGCGGGGATCGGAGGCGACCATTTTGTTGATGAAGACCATGCCGGATTCAAGTTCGTTGATGAAGCGTTCGCGCTCGCGATCGTCATTTGTCCAGGCACTGGCGCCGAGGCCGAATCGGCTGTCGTTGGCGAGGCGAATAGCTTCGTCAATATCTTTGACGCGGAACAGGGAAGCGACAGGGCCGAAGAATTCTTCGCGATAGGCGGGAGATTCTTTCGGGATATCGGTTAGCACCGTGGGCGCATAGTAGTTGCCGGGAAGGTCCAGTTTGTGGCCGCCGGTTAGAAGTTTGGCGCCGGCTTTGACAGTTTTCTGCACGTCGGCATCGAGGTCTTTGACAGCGCTGGCGGTGGCAAGCGGACCGAGTTCTGTCTTCTCGTCGAAGGGATCTCCCACGCGCAGATTCTTCATGCGGTCCACGAACTTGCGCTGAAATTCATCAGCAATCGAGTTGGCGACGATAAAACGCTTCGCGGCAATGCAGGACTGACCGTTGTTGAGCGTCCGGGCATCGACGCCGGTAGCGACGGCGGCATCGAGATCGGCGCTGGGCATCACGATGAAAGGGTCGCTGCCGCCGAGTTCGAGAACAACCTTCTTAATGCGCTTGGCGGCGGCAATTCCAACTTCGATCCCAGCCTGCTCGCTGCCGGTGAGCGTGGCGGCGACGACGCGTGGGTCGTTAAGAATGGCATCTACCTGCTGCGAGCCGATCAGGAGGGTCTGGAATGCGCCAGCGGGGAATCCGGCTTCGAGAAAAAGTTTTTCAATCGCGAGGGCACACTGAGGAACGTTCGAGGCGTGTTTGAGAAGACCAACATTACCGGCCATGAGAGCGGGAGCGGCGAAGCGGATGACCTGCCAGAAAGGATAGTTCCACGGCATGACGGCGAGAATGGGGCCGATGGGGCGGTAGCGGACAAAACTCTTTTTTGCACCGGTTTCAATGACTTCGTCCGCGAGGATCTTCTCGGCATTTTCAGCATAGTAACGGCACGCCGTGGTGCACTTCACGGCCTCGGCGACGGCGGCCTTGTACGGCTTGCCCATCTCGAGAGTCATGAGGTGGGCGAACTTGTCCTTGTCGCGTTCGAGAATGTCGGCTGCCTTCCGCATGCGTTGGGCGCGCTCGGAGAAAGGAGTCTTGCGCTCGGCGTGGAAGGTGGCGACGGCCAGCTCGAGCTTTTGCTCGATCTCAGCGCTGGAAAGAGGTTGAAACGTCTGCAGAGTTTCGCCGGTAGCAGGATTGATGGTGGCAATGGCCATAATGGTTCGTCCTTAGAAATTGTATGGAAAGAGTTTTGGAAATTCAGTTTCGCATTATTGTCCGCCCGGACCAGAGGCCAAGGGAAATCGTAGCGGTCATACCACTATACCATTGCAGGGCCGGCGAACTCACCGCCTGTTAGGATTTGCCCAGGAGACTTGGAATGGACGGAAAGACCAAGACCGCGCTGATTACTGGCGCATCGGGCGGCATTGGCTATGAATTGGCAAAGCTGTTTGCACGCGACCACTACAACCTGGTGTTGGTGGCCCGCAGCGTCGACAAACTGAACCAACTCGCGGGCGAACTGCAACGGCAGTTTGGCGTTACGGTGAAGACCATCGCGCTGGATCTGGCTGCTCGGCCGGCTCCGAAGTCTCTGTTCGATCAAGTGCAGGGCAAGGGAGTAATGGTGGATGTTTTGGTGAATAATGCCGGATTCGGCGTCTTAGGGGAATTTGCGGAAATGGCCGAGGAAGAAATTCTCGGCCAGATTCAACTGAATATTACAGCGCTCACGCAGCTCACTCGATCATTTCTGCCGTTGATGGTCGCGAGACGTAGCGGGAAGATCATGAATGTGGCATCTACTGCAGCTTTTCAGCCAGGGCCGTTGATGGCGGTCTACTATGCAACCAAGGCTTACGTCCTTTCGCTCTCGGAGGCGCTGGCGAATGAAGTTGCAGGGTCAGGTGTCGTGGTGAGCTGTTTCTGTCCCGGAGCCACGGACACGGGTTTTCAAAAACGCGCCGGGATGGAGAGTTCGCGTCTGTTCAAGAAAATTGGGGCGATGAATGCGGAAGTTGTCGCGCGGGATGGATATCGTGGCTTGATGGCGGGAAAGACGTTGGTGATTTCGGGCGCGCAAAATTGGTTGGTGGCTGAGTCGGTCAGGTTTGCGCCGAGGAAATTGGTGACGGCAGTTTCGAGGTGGGTAGCGGAGAAGGTGGAATAGGACGAATGTCGCTTCTCTTTCGGCGCGCTGCGATCGCCCATGGCGGGCAGTGGATATCCGTGATGAGGCGCCTCGTGGTTGCGGTGCTCGTGACGGCGGCGGCCTTGACTCCTGGGAAGCCGACTCGTGGAAACGTCAACGACTTTATCGCTTACTGGACTGCCGCACATGAGGTGATTGGGGGCCACGATCCGTACGCCGCCGGACCTGTGCTCGCGCTGGAGCGACAGCTTGGGTTCGCGCAGGCTAAACCTCTCATCATGCGCAACCCGCCGTGGGCTGTGCCCGTTATCGTTCTTTTTGGGCTATTACCGTTTGGCGCGGCGCAAGGACTCTGGTTAGTGGGCAACCTGATCGCGGTGTTGGTCGCGACGCGATGGCTCTGGGGCATCTATCAAGCAAAGGGAGAGTGGCGTTGGACTCCGTGGCTGGCGATGGGGTTATTCTTGCCGGTCGCTGTAGCGTTGGCCATTGGACAGATGAGTCCTCTGGTACTCCTGGGGATCGTTGGATTTCTTCATTCCGAAAAGAAACAGGAACTCGGTCGCGCAGGAGCATTCCTGTATCTGGTTGCCCTGAAGCCGCATCTCGTTTTTCTTTTGTGGATCGCGCTCTTGTTGTGGACGATTCGAAAATCGAAGGGCAGAACTCTGGCGGCATTTGGCTTTGTTACGCTGTTGGCGAGCTCGATCGCAATCGCCCTGGATCACGCGGTTTTTGCTCAGTACCTTGGTCTGCTGACGAGCGGCGGCGTGCTGGCGGAGCTTAGTCCTACCCTTGGCGGAGCGTTGCGGTTGTGGCTGCCGCAGTATCACTGGGTGCAAGCATTGCCTGCAGTGCTGGCTCTGATCTGGTTTTTAGGCCGGTGGAGGAGCGAGCGCGATGGCTGGCAATGGCGAGAAGAAATGCCCATCTTGCTTTTGGCCTCGCTTCTTACGACTTCATACGGATGGTTCTTCGACCAGATTGTTCTTCTGCCGTGCATGTTCCAAGCGGCGGAATGGCTGACGAAAAGCCGCCGATCCGCCGCGATCGGCATTGCAATCCTGTACCTCTCTATGAACGCCATGGTGTTGACGCTTATTCTGGAGCACCGGACGACATTCTGGTACGCGTGGACGGTTCCGGCTTGGTGTGGGCTGTATGGACTTTGTCGGGTGCTAGGCCGGAGCGGCTCAACGACTACTGCGTCGACTGCAGTTGCGACGTCAGCTGATTGACAGCCGAAACGTCGAAGAAGTTGGATAGATCCGCGTGACCCGCCAGCGTCTCACGCTGTTTACCTTCCACGAGAATTTTCACTTTCAGAATGCCGGGGATGTTGGCCGAGAGCGTCTGAATAAGCGATGCGACGGTAAGCTCTTCGGCGAGCACGCCGGAGCGATGGCCATCGGCGAAAGCGGCATTGACGTCGATGACGGCGAGACCGGGATCGACCAGGTAGACGCTGCGAATGTCAGAGCCAGGCGGGAGCGGGTGAGGGGAAGTCTTATCGAGATAAAGAGCAATCAGAGCTCGAAGGACTTCTTCAGCGCGCTCCTGGCGGACGGATGGCATGGGAATTTGCGCGGACTGGGCACGCAGGATGCCGATGTCATCGTAGGCCACGTACAGAGTGACGCGCTCAGTGGCTCCGGCAACGGGTGGGACAACCGGGCGAGTATCGACGGAGGCTACGGGAGTAGCGGCGGCGCGTCCGCGCATGTGCCACGCGTAGATGCTCATGGCGAGCACGGCGGCAAGCAAAATGGAAAGCGCGATAAAAAAGCGTCGCGGAATCACGGCGCGGCTCCGAGTTGCGACCGGATGGCTACGATTCCGTTAGCCACGGCGCCGGCGATAAGTTGCTGGTAATCAGGCGAATTGAGGGCTGAGACGTCGGACGCTGGTGGGGCGACCTCAACCGCAATCGCGGCGGTGATGATGTTGTTCAGGGGACGGAGTGGGGCGGTGAGAGTTCGGACCGGAACCTGAATTCTTTTCAACATCCCCGCCACGCTTGTAACCGCAGCCTGACTAAGCGGGATGGATGAAGACTGGGCGGTAGGCCAAGAGCGGAAGGGGCCGCGGGCCTCATCATCGGAGTAAGGAAGCATCGCGGTGTAGAGGCGAACGCCATGGCCGCTGGACGCGGCATGCAGAGCGATATAGATGGCCGCGTGGGTGGTGTTGGCGAAGAAGGCGCGATCGTCGAGCGAAAGGTTGGCGTCAGAGTCGCGGAGGACGAGCGTTGCGATGCCGCGACTCTCGAGTTCCTGGCGAAGCAGGCGGGCGAAGGCGACAGTCACGTCTTTTTCAGCGATTGAAGCGCTCAAGGCTTCGCCGCGGTCGGCCCCGCCGTGGCTGGCGTCGACCACTGCGAAATAGCGGCGTGGAGCGGAAGGCGGAGTTGGCGGCTGTATGGCGGGAGCGCTTTGAGCCGGAGGAGTGGTGGGAGGCTTCGCGGCTGTGTTGCCGGCAATTTGCGATTTCGGAGGAGCAAGCGTGATGGTACGGCCATCGTTGCTGAAGGTGGCCAGCAAGGGAACGGTGGTGTTGACCGTGATATCGGCGGCGCCGTTGCTCTCCGAATAGGTGGCGGAGGGAACGAGTTTGCTGGAGAAGGTGAGTGTAGACGAAGCGGGTGCCGTAACCGGTTCGTGGTTAAACGTAAGGCGCACTTTGCCGGGTTCACTGGCGACGGAGGGGTTCACCGGAGCGGTGAACTGGAAAACGAGGCGCGAAGGATCGTCCGAAGCTACGGAGGCGGTGAAGTGAGTGGCAACGCTACCGATAAAAAGACGGCCCGACTGCTCGTGGAGGGTTGCGGGACCTCCCAAGAAACGGGGCAGAAGGGAATTGAGCGAGGTGAGGGGGACAAGGCCGCGTCCGTTCTCAAGGATGAATTTTGCGGAGAGATCGGCGTCGCGCCCCTGCACGCGGGCGCGCGCTTTGTCGGCCGTGAACTCCCCAAGAACGTTGTTGTAGTGTAGACGCCAGCGTGAGCCATCGACCTTGGCGCTGACTGTGCCAAGCGGTTCAAGCAGTTCGAGCAATCCAACATAGTCCCGGCCCTGGCGCTGAACGATGGGCAAGGAATAGTTTGCGGCGGTGGAGTAGATGGAAAGATGTTTTTCGAGAGGCGCGGCGGAAAGCGTGACGGCGAGGAAGAGGACGGTACCGATTGCGAATAGTAATTGCACTCCTACACGGGTATTCGAGCGAAGCTGGAGCGGGCGGGAGCAGCGGCGGGGTCCTGGGCTTTGCCCCGCAGGACAACCGAGGGCGGCCGTCCCAATATGGGACCCGCTAATCAAGGGCATAGACCGTTAATCCACTGAGGAGCTTGGGGTAGAAGTCGGTGGATTTCTGGGGCATGACTTCTCCGGCGAAGGCGATATCACGGACTTGCGCCATGCGGCAGGGATTCATAAGGAAAACAATGTTGGCGCGAGGGCTGGCTTCCAGGTGCGAGAGAGCATCGGCCGCATCGCGCACGTAGGTGAGGTTTTGCTGATTACGAATGGATTCTTCGGTGAGGTGCAGGACATTTTCCAGCAAGACCTTGTGCAACTGCACCACGTCGAGCGATTGCTGGCGAATGGAGAGTCCGTTGAATACATGCGCAGCGTTGGGGTTGGGGTGGTGCAACAGAAATGCACGGGTGGGAGTGACAGCCAGGATGCTGGAACCGGCGCGTCCGGACTCGCGAAGCATTGCGGTGGCGTGGGGAGCGTCGAGAGAAGCGTCGACCTCCTCGATATCGAAAAATGCCCGGGCAGAATTACGGAAAGCTTCTTCCGAGAAAGAAGGCAGGCTGTGCACCACGCGATGTGTGGGCAGGATGAGAAGGGCAGGGCTGTTCATGTTGACGAAAGTCATCATGACGTACTCGTGGGGCGCAACGCTTGGCTGAGGGGTAACAGAGGAATCAGCGGCCTGCGGATTATTCTTCCGGCGCTCATTCCGGTAATTGAGCGCGGTTTCGTAGCGGTGGTGTCCGTCGGCGATGATGAGTCTTTTGTCGCGCATGGCGGAGCGCACCGAGTCGATCAGTTGGGGATCAGAGACTTGCCAGACGCGGTGAAGGACTCCATATTCATCGGTGACGGTGATTTCGGGGCTTGCGGGAGAGGTGAGGAGAGATTCGACCTGGCCGGAATCTTCATAGAGCACAAAAATCTGGCCAAAATGGGCGCGGGTGGCGCGCAGCAGGTCGAGGCGGTCGGCCTTGGGCTTGGCCAAGGTGTGCTCGTGTCGGAATACGATGCCGGCGGAATAGTCCTCGATGCGGCCTAAGGCGATGAAACCGCGGCGTTCCAGTTCCTGATCGGAACCAGGAAGCTTGAAACGCTGGGAATAGACATACAGAGACGGTCGGGCGTCTTGCCGGAGAATGCCCTGCCGGCGCCAGTCACGAAAGCTGGCTGCGGCGCGCGAATATACATTATTTTCCTGATTGTCATGCGCTTCATGCCGGCCCAGGATGATGCGGACGAGGTTGTACGGGCTGGCTGCATAGTAGCGTTCCTGCAGAGCAGGGGTGATCTTGTCATAGGGTTGGGTCACCACCTGGGCTGGGGAAGTCCGTTGGGGATCGTAACGAAACGCGCGAAAGGGATGAATGTCAGCCATGGAAACCTTTGATTGTAACAAGGGAGCAGCGGATTTCCGGCTTGAGAATCACCGGGTTGGGACGAACCGCCCGAAATGGCGCGTCCAATCTGGAATTATCTCCAAGATTTGACAAAAATACCGCAGCTGCCTGGAGAAAGCTGTGATACTATCGCGGCAAAATGAGGTGCTTATGTCCTTCATGGATGAGCGCCGGTTATCTTGCCCTGTGACCCGAGCTGGGAAGTCCGGAATAGTTCGACGCTGGAATCTGAGTTTCCTCCGAGCACCGACCTTGCTGTGCGGTCTTTCTCTTTCGTTTTTTCTCTCGAAAATCTTGGTTTTGCTGGCAGTTAGCGCGTGCTTAGGCGGAGCAGTGCCCGCCGCGGGACAGACGGATGTGAATGACGTCCATGTGGTGCCGCGAACCGTAGAAAATGCCAAAGCAGAAGAAGTGCCGAAGGAGAGCATCGTTTCGCCATCGTTGAAGACGCAGATTCGTCCGTTGAAGGTGAATGCAGATCTGGTGCTGGTGCCGGTGACGATCACGGATCCGATGAACCGTTTGGTGACCGGGCTGGAGAAGGAGAACTTCCAGCTGTTTGAAGGTAGTACGGGGCAGGAGATCAAGTCGTTCTCGAGTGAAGACGCTCCGGTGTCGCTGGGAGTGATCTTCGATTCCAGCGGCAGCATGAGCAGCAAGATGGACCGGGCCAAGGATGCGGTGATCGAGTTTTTCAAAACCGCCAACCCCCAGGATGAATTTTTCATGATCACGTTCTCGGACGAACCCGAGGTGGTCAGCGATTTCACCAGTTCAGTGGATGATATTCAGGGCAAGCTGGTGTTTACCGTACCCCGCCGGCGGACCGCGCTATTGGACGCCATTTATATGGGCATCACCAAGATGAGGCAGGCGAAGTATGGGAAGAAAGCTCTCCTGATCATTTCCGACGGGGGAGACAATCACAGCCGCTACACCGAGGGCGAAATCAAGGCGTTGGTGAAGGAAGCGGACGTAATGGTCTACGCGATCGGGATTTATGATCGGTACTTCCCGACGGAAGAAGAACGACTTGGGCCAGCGTTGCTGGGCGAGATTGCGGAGTTGTCGGGCGGGCGGGCGTTTACCGTAGACAATCCGAACGATTTGGCGGATGTGGCGACGAAGATCGGGGTCGAACTGCGCAATCAGTACGTGCTGGGGTATCGCCCGCAGAACGGCTCGCGCGACGGCAAATGGCGTAAGATCAAGGTGAAGTTACTGCCGCCGAAAGGATTGCCGCCGCTGCGAGTGTATGCCAGGACTGGATATTACGCACCCGAAGAATAAGGGAGCGAGCTACTCTATTTTCCTAAAATGCGCGTTGGCAGCCCTGGTTGCTGTTCTGGCCCAGCCTGTGGCCGGGCACGCAGAGTGGCCGCCTCTTCGGAACCAATCTTCCCCGGTCCAATCTTCGTTACTCCAATCTTCACAAGCCCAACCTGAGGCAGCGCAGGCTCCCGCTCCAAAACCTTCATCCGCGGCAACTACGACTCCTGCGATTCAGCAGCAGCAACCTCAGGACAATGGAACGTTTGTCATCCGCAAAGACGTGGATGAAGTTATGTTGCATGCGACCGTGGTGGATGACAGGCAACGCATTGTGACCGACCTGGACCGGGCTGCTTTCTCTGTGTACGAGGATGGCAAGCCGCAGACGATCATCTCCTTTCATCACGAAGATATTCCGGTGGCGATGGGGATCGTGATTGACAACTCAGGATCGATGCGGGAAAAGCGCGCCAAGGTGAACCAGGCGGCGCTGAATCTGGTGCGGTCGAGTAATCCTCAGGATGAAGTATTCGTGGTGAATTTTAATGACGAATACTATCTCGATCAGGATTTCACTAACGACCTGCTGTTATTGAAAGAGGCTCTGGAGAAGATCGACGCCCGGGGCGGTACGGCGCTCTACGAAGCGGTGGTGGCGTCTGCCGATCACTTGAAGAGAGACGCCAGGCTGGAGCGGAAAGTATTGTTCGTAGTGACGGATGGGGAAGACAACGCCAGCAGGGAAACGTTGGAGCAGGCGGTGAAGCAACTGCAGGAGGAAAACGGGCCGTCAGTATACGCGATCGGAATTCTGGGGGATGAGGAGCATCCCAAACGGGCCAAGCGCGCGCTGGAGATCATTACCCAGCGAACCGGAGGGCTGGCATTTTTTCCGAAGACGCTGGACGAAGTGGACGAGATTAGCCGCCAGGTAGCGCACGATATCCGCAACCAGTACACGATTGGCTACAAGCCGACGAATCCTAAGGGCTCAGGGGGATTCCGCACCATCCGGGTGGAAGCTAAGGCAAAAGGCCATGGCAAGATGGTGGTGAGAACCAAGAGCGGATATTATGCGACGCAAACCGTGGCGGGGACAAAGTAAAGCCTTTTCTCACTGGTTCTCGAGAATCGTCAGAAATCCACGCAATCTAGTTCTCGGGCTTTCGTTCCATTGACGATTCCGGACCGTCCCCCTTACCCTGTAGCGTGCACCAGAAAAATCTTGAAGTATCCCATCTCGGAGTCGCCGACGATATCACGGACTTGGTTGGCGGAACTCCTATGTTGCGGCTGACGCGGCTGGTTCCCGCCGGTTCGGCCGATATCTTCGCCAAGCTTGAATACTTGAACCCTGGCGGCAGCGTAAAGGATCGCGCGGCCATCGGCATTATCCGGCGAGCGGAGCAGGAAGGGAAGCTCGCGCCCGGTGGAACCATTGTGGAAGCGACGGCGGGAAATACGGGTATCGGACTGGCGCTGATCGGGGTAAATCGCGGCTACAAGGTGAAACTGTTTGTTCCGGAAAACTTCTCGCAAGAAAAAGTGATCATCATGCGCGCGCTGGGGGCAGAGGTGGAGCGCACTCCCGATGAAGAGGGCATGCGGGGCGCGATCCGGCGCGCCAAAGAACTGGTGGCCAGCGATAAGAAAGCGTTCATGGCGGGGCAGTTTGAGAACATGGCGAATCCCGACTATCACTACGAGACTACCGCGGTGGAAATCTTTGAGCAGATGGATGGGAAAGTGGATGCCGTGGTTCTGGGCTGCGGCACTTGTGGAACGTTTACTGGCATCGCGCGCTACATGAAAGAGCACGCACCGGGAGTCCGGGCGGTCGCGGTGGAGACACAGGGCTCGATTCTGGCTGGCGGGGAACCTGGGCCGCATAAAGTGGAAGGGATTGGGGTAAGTTTTATTCCCACGACATTTGACCGCTCAGTCTGCGACGAAGTGATTGCGGTGAACGATGAGAATGCGTTTGGGACCGTGAAGCTGCTGGCGGCACGGGAAGGCGTGCTGGCGGGATCGAGCGGAGGCGCGGCGGTGTTTGCGGCTCTGGACGTGGCGCGGCGGCTGGGCGCGGGGAAACGGGTGGCGACGATTATTCCGGATTCGGCGGAGCGTTATTTGTCGAAGAAAATTTTTGAAGGTGGAATTTAGGAAAAACTGAATCGCGACGGATGCTCCAGTCCGCGCGGAGAAACGCTGAGAACGTCGAGCTATTCAAGAATACATTCATGACAAAAAATAGACAGGCTGGTTTTGCTACGCGCGCGATTCACGATGGGCAACCGCCCGATCCTCTTACGGGCGCGGTCAATGTACCCATCTATCTGACTTCCACTTATGTGCAACAAGGTATCGGGGAGAACAAAGGTTACGAATATTCGCGGGTGTCGAATCCGACGCGGGATAGGCTTGAGGAGAATCTGGCGTCGCTGGAAGGCGGAGTAGCGGCACGTGTGTTCGGCAGCGGAATGGCAGCGATCAACGCGATTGCGAGCATGCTGAAGGCCGGTGACCACGTGGTATGCGGTGACGATCTTTATGGGGGGACGCCGCGGCTGTTTAACCAGGTGCTGACCGGATTCGGGCTGGAATTTTCCTATGTGGATACGTCCGATGCAAAGAACGTAGAGCGCGCGATCCGAAAGAATACGCGCATGGTGCATGTCGAGACGCCGACCAATCCGCTGATGCGGCTCAGCGATCTGGCGGCGATCAGCCAAATTTGCCGGCGCAAGAAAGTTGAGCTGGTGGTGGACAACACGTTCATGTCGCCCTACTTTCAGCAACCGCTGGCACTGGGCGCGGATATGGTGGTGCATTCCACCACAAAATTTCTGAACGGACATAGTGACGGGCTGGGTGGCGTAGTGGTGTGCAGCAGGCCGGAGCAGGCCGAAAAGCTGGCGTTCTTGCAAAAGTGCGCAGGGGCAATCCTTTCACCCTTCGAATGCTTTCTGTTGCTGCGCGGGGTGAAGACGCTGGCTGCGCGGATGGAGATCCACGACCGCAACGGGCGCGCGGTCGCGGAATTTCTGGCGAAGCACAAGAAAGTGGGGAAAGTCCTGTATCCCGGATTAACAAATCATCCGCAGCACGAGTTGGCAAAGCGGCAGATGAGCGGTTTTGGAGCGATGATTACGTTTGAAACGGGATCGCTGAAGAATGCCAACAAGATGCTGAAGAAATTGCGCGTGTGTTCGCTTGGAGAATCGCTGGGTGGAGTGGAAACCCTGATATCTCATCCAGCGACGATGACCCACGCGGCGCTAGGAGAAAAAGGGCGCAAGGCGATCGGGATTACAGATGGAATGGTGCGGATTTCCGTCGGGATCGAGGATTTGCAGGACATACTGGAGGATCTGGAAGTGGGGCTGGCAGTGATATAGAGACTTCTGGCGCAGGATCTGCACCGATCAACTATTTCAGGAAGTACTCTCCTCTCCTGGGGCAGCGACGGATTCGCTGACCCATGCCAAATAATTCGGCGATCCGTCTTCAACCGCCAGGCAGATGCATTCGGGAAGCTCATAGGAGTGGAGCTTGGCGATGGCTTGGCGGACGTCTTCGAACGCGCCAGCTGTGGTCTTGATTACCAGAAGGGACTCGCGGGCTTCTTCGATGCTGCCTTGCCAGCGGTAGATCGATGCAATTTGCGGGACGATGTTGACGCAAGCGGCCAGGCGCCCCTCCACCAGGTGGTGCGCGATCATCTGAGCTTCTTCTTGCGAGCTGGCGGTCGTGAGAACGATGCGCTTGTCGGTCATAGGAAATCCGCCTTCAGCGGTCAGCGAGAAACCAACCAACGTGGAGAGAGTAGCACCTCATGCTTGTTCCCAAGGAATAATTACTTTTGAAGGCAGTGCATAACTAAGTTGGTTCACGCGATTCACAGTGGAGAACTTCCCCTTGACGCCACAGGGGAAGGGGACGTTCACTGAGTAGTTGCCGCGAGAGAGCGCGGTTTGGAGCAACTGACTACGGCAGCCTGGCAATGGATTTTCGAATAAACAAGATGACAAATATCCGGCGATTTCCCAGGCCACAGGATGGGCTGCGGGCGATGGCCGAGCAAGCGCCGCAGGCCGAGGCGTTAGCTGCCGCGTGGATGGAAAAGGGGCGACCGGTTCTCGCGCGAGTGTATGCTCTGCGACGGCGGATGGCGACCATTACGGTTGCCGTGCTGGCGGGCTTGCTGTTCGTGCACGTGGTGTTTGGCGCCAACGGGATGGTGGTCTACAAGCAGAAACGGGCTGAGTATGAATCGCTGCAGAAGCGAATCATGCAGGCACAGAAGGAAAACGAGCTGTACACGCAGCAGATCCAGGGACTGCAGACGGACGAAAAAGCCATCGAGAAAGAAGCTCGCGAGCAGTTGCACTACGCGCGTCCGGGTGAGTTGGTGTACGTACCGGCTCCAGCGAACCCAGCGCCGCCAGCCAGTCACTCAGCGAGAAGGTAAGGCGGACGAATCCCCCAGGTAGTGCCTGAATTAATTCAGCCACTACTCTTTTCCCAAGGCATGACAATCGGTTACATCCCCTATGGTATAGTTTCCGAAATCGACGAATCGGTGGAAGCGGTGAGTTGCTGCCGGGCGCGCGATTAGGAATCCTCCCATCACCTGCGGTGTGGGACCGCGATCGGAAGATTAAAAGGAGAAAAACCGGCCATGAGAAAACTTCTAGTGCTGACTCTTGCTATGTGTTTTGTGTTCGCCCTGACGGCGATGGCGTTTGACAATATGGGGAAGGCCACTACCGTCAACGGTTGGGTGAGCGATGATAAGTGCGGCGCCAAGGGCGCTAACGACAAGGCTGAGGCGTGCACCAAGAAATGCCTGGCCGCGGGCGCGAAGATGGTGATCGTGACCGATAAGGATTCGAAAGTCCTGATCGTGGACAATCCGGATGCGCTGAAGGACCATGTGGGACACCACATCGCGGTAACTGGACATGTGATGGGCGATAGCATTCACGTGGAAAGCGCGAAGATGCTCTGAGGCTTTGGTGCGATAAAGAGGGCGGCTTTGGCCGCCCTTTTGTTCTTGAATACACTTTCCTCTCGCGAGATAAAGCTGGGCAGGCTAACGGACCACGCCTTCGAGTGGAGAACTTGCCGTAGCGTACAGCTTTTTCGCCATGCGACCCGCAAGATAAGCTTGCCGCCCGGCGAGCACACCGTGGCGCATAGCTTCTGCCATCAGCACGGGATCCTGCGCGTTGGCGATGCCGGTATTCATGAGGACGGCATCTGCGCCGAGTTCCATGGCAATTGCGGCGTCCGATGCGGTGCCCACGCCGGCGTCCACGATGAGGGGCACTGCCGTGATCATCTCGCGCAGAATGCGGATGTGAGCTTGATTTTGAATACCCATGCCGCTGCCGATGGGAGCGCCAAGTGGCATTACCGCGGCGGCGCCGGCGTCGATGAGACGTTTAGCAAAGACGATATCGTCGGAAGTGTAGGGCAGGACGGTAAAGCCTTCGCTGACCAGAACGCGCGTGGCTTCGAGCGTAGCCTGCACGTCAGGGTAGAGCGTGGCTTGATCGCCGATCACTTCCAGTTTCACCCAGTCGGAGAGTCCAACCTCGCGGCCGAGGCGTGCGGCGCGGATGGCTTCGTCGGCCGTGTAGCAACCAGCGGTGTTAGGCAGCAGGAAATATTTCTTGGGATCGATGTAGTCGAGTAACGATTCCTTGCTGCGGTCGAGGTTGACGCGCCGTACGGCAACGGTCACCATGTCGGCTCCGCTGGCCTCGAGAGCCCGGGCGGTTTCCTGAAAGGATTTGTATTTTCCCGTACCGACGATCAGGCGGGAGCGGAAAGAGCGGTCGGCGATATGGAGAGCATCGGTCATGACCCTTCATTGTAAACCGAGTGGGAGAAATGTCGAGCGGCGTTCGATGACCAGCCGCGGGCGTCGCTGCCTCACGACCTAGTTCCGGATTCGGACTGAGCGTAGAGGTCGTCGATCTGGCGACGGTAGCGGTCTTCGACAACGCGGCGTCGCAGTTTCATTGTAGGGGTCAGAGCGCCATTATCAGCCGTGAATTCATCCGCGACGACTAGGACACGCTTCAGCTTTTCGAAGCGGGCGAGACTCTTGTTGATCTCTTCTACAATCCCATCGTAAAGAGCTTGGACCTTTGCGTTGGCGACGAGTTCGGTGCGCGAGGAAAAAGCAACATTGTTAGTGCGGGCCCATTCTTCGAGAAGCGCGAAGTTTGGGGAGATGAGGACAAAGGCGAACTTACGCCTGTCGCCGATGATGGCCGCGGTTCCGACCAGGGGATTCAGCTTGAGTGAGTTCTCGATCGGCTGCGGAGCAATGAACTTTCCCCCGGAAGTTTTGATGAGTTCTTTTTTTCGATCGGTGACCGAGAGAAATCCATCGGCATCGAGGTTGCCGATGTCGCCAGTCTTGAACCAACCGTCCTGAAACGCGTTTTGAGTCTCCTCCGGACGGTTCCAGTATCCCTTGAACACAGAAGGACCGCGCACAAGAATTTCGCCATCCTCGGCAATGCGCACCTCAAGGTTCGGAAGGGTCCTGCCCACCGTACCGATGCGATGGTGGATCGGTGTGTTAACGGCGATCACGGGAGAGGTTTCCGTCAGTCCATAGCCCTCATGGATGCGAATGCCAACCGTGGCGAACCATTCGGCCAGTTCGCGGCCCAGGGGCGCGCCTCCAGAGATGAACGTCTCGACATTCCCGCCCATACCGACGCGAATTTTCGAGAAGACCAATTTGTTGGCAAGTTTCCAGGTGGGAGAGGTGGGAGTTTCTCCCGCGAGAATTTCAGATTTGTGAGCCCGACCAACCGAGAGCGCCCAGCGGTAAATGGCGCGCCGGGGGAAGCCGCGAGCCGTCGTCTCGGTTTTGGCGTAGATCTTTTCGTAAACCCTGGGAACAGAAACGCAAAGACTGGGCCGCACCTCCAAAAGAGTTTGTGGGAGATTCTCCATGAAAGGGCAATACGCCAGAGTAACCCCGTGGTAGAGCAGGGCAAGATCGACGTGACGCGCGGTGACATGCGAAAGGGGAAGGAACGAAACGCTGACCAGCCCGGGGCGCATATCGAAGCCGAGCAGGGAGCAGGAGATGTTCGACGCCAAGTTGCCATGGGTGAGCATTGCGCCCTTCGAGGTTCCGGTGGTGCCTGAGGTGTAGATGATGGTAGCGAGGTCGTCGGGCTGGATGGAGCGGGCACGGGACTCTGTTTGAGGATCGAGCGCAAGCGGACCCTGGGTCATGAATGCACCCATGAGCACGCAAGTGGAGGCGAGGTCGCAGGGGATCTGAAGATGATCCATGACCACAATCTTCTTGATTTGAGTTTGCGAGAGGATGGCCCGAACTTTGCAGAGTTGGTGTTCCGTAGAGACAAAGATCACGCTGGAGCCGGAGTCGGCCAGGGTGTATGCGGTCTGTTCGGGAGTGAGCGTCGCGTAGACGGGCACGGTGACGGCGCCGAGCAGCAAAATGGCGAAATCGGCCGTGGACCACTCCGGGCGATTCTCACTAAGAATGGCGACGCGATCACCCTTCCTAATTCCCCATTGTTGCAGAGCGCCGGCAGTGGCCGCTACGTTGCGACGAAAGTCTGACGAAGAAATGGGCAACCACTTTCCAGCATCGCGGTAGAGCATGGCCCGGTCAAGATTGCGCTCGGCGGCGGCGAAGAAAATGTCGTTCAGTGTGCTGAGACTCATGGGCGGCGTCGGTTTGTCTCAAACTGAATTTACTGGTTTCGGGTCTCATTCCGCAATGCGAAATGACGGGAGGGTGGAGTACTGACTGACGTTTGGTGCAGTCTCGCTAACTCGAAATTACAATGTCTCGGCAACTGTGGGCTATTATGCGGAAGGAGGAACGTAATGCAGAGAAGACTATCGAAGGTGTTGGCTGCGTCTTTGCTTCTGGGTGCGTTGGCGGTGGGTTCGTCCATTCCGGCCTTGGGGCAAGCGAAGCACGTCGAGAATGCGTCGATGTCGATGCCAAAAGTAGGAGACATGGCGCCGGATTTCACCCTGAATTATTTTGACGGGAACGACCTGAAGCCCGTTTCCCTGAGCCAGTACCGCGGGAAGAAAAACGTGGTGGTGGCATTCTTCATCTTTGCTTTTACCGGTGGTTGAACCAAGCAAATGAAAGCTCTCCAGCAGGATTTGAAGCGGCTGGAAGCTACCGACACCCAGGTTCTGGGTGTGAGCATGGACAGTGCCTTCGCGAATAAAGCCTTCGCCGATCAAATTGAAGTTACGTTTCCTCTATTGAGCGATTGGGGCGGAGAAGTCACTCGCAAGTACGGTATTTATGTGGATAAGTACAAAGCCGCGCGCCGGGTGAACTTCCTGATTGGGAAAGACGGGAAGATTCTGGAAGAGCAGGTGGATAAGGATGCGATTGATCCGACGAAGATTGTTGATACCTGTGAGAGACCGAAGTTGAAGAACTGAAGCGGCCTCACGCAGTGGGCAATTCGAAGGAGAAGACCGATCCGCGGCCCAGTTGGCTGGTGACGCCTACGACTCCGTTGTGGGCTTCTACGATAGCTTTGGCAATGGCTAATCCCATGCCCGTGCCCTGCACGCTGTAGCGTTGATCGCGGCCGCGATAAAACTTGTCGAAGACCAGGGACTGCTCAAAGTCGTCGATGCCGGGCCCGTGATCGGTGACGCTGGTGATGACACGATTTCCCTTTTGCTCCGCGGTTATCGTGATCGAGGCGGTCGGCGGGGAGTATTTGGCTGCATTTTCCAGCAACTGCTTTAGGACCTCTGCAATGCGGTCGGAGTCCACCTTTACTTTAGGCAACGATGCGGGGACCCGCACTTCCAGCGGATGTTGAGCGAGAACCGTTCTGGATTCCTCCACCGCCGACTCGATCACGCTAGCGATATCCACGGGAGCCATGTGGAGCTCCACCTTGTGGGCGTCGAGCTGCGCCATCTCTGTAGCTTCGCCAACCAGGCGGTCGAGACGATCCGTTTCTTCGTTGATGACGGTGAGTAGCTCTTTGCGCTGGGCTTCGTCCAGGTGGTAATCGGAGAGTAGGCCGGTGACGGCGGCCTTGATTCCGGTAAGCGGAGTGCGCAGTTCGTGGGTTACAGAATCGAGCAGAACGGCGCGCAGGTTTTCACTCTGGTGAGCGGCTTCTGTCTGTGAGAGTTTTTCGATGGCCCCGGCGCGCTCGATGGCGATGCCAATCATGCTGCCCAGAGCCTCAAGAGTGGCGCGCGAAAGTGCGGGTCCAGCGATGCCTACGGCCCCGGTAGTGCGTGTGCCGAGGTGCAGAGGGGTCAGCGAAATTGCACGCTTGGAATCGATGACCGGCTCACCGCGCGAACTCACCATTTGAAGATCTTGCAGGGGAAACCATGTTGCCTTGGGATCCGTGCGGTAGACCTGTTGCGAACTGAGCAGGTAAATGGCGGCAGCCTTGGCGCCGAAGCCGTCACAAACGTAAGCCGGTATCGCGTTCAATAGTTCGGCTACGTTGTCCGTAGCGAGCAAGCGCTGGCTGAAGGCGTAAAGTCGTTCGACGTCGCGCCGCCGCTGGTTGGCGTCAGCAGTTTGCCGCCGGGCGCGGTCCGCTAACTCGCTGGCAATGCCGGCAGTGACGAGGAACGCGAAGAGGGCCACCCAGTTTTGCGGATCGGCGACAGTGAAGGTTCCGATGGGAGGAAGAAAATAATAGTTGAACGCAAGGGTAGCGAGCACGGCGAGAAAAACGGAGAAGCGAAATCCCCAATAGGCGGCGACCCACAGTACCATCAGCAGAAAGGTTAGAGCTACCGTGGTCGGATTTACATGGACGATGCGGCGGCAGATTTGCGCCACCAGTTCAGCAGCTATGAGGCAAGCAGCATAGCGGAACAAGTGCTGTGGCCAGCGAGGCTTCACGCGCACGATTGTACTCGAAGAGGAGCTTTTCACCACGGAGTCACCCTTCGACTTCGCTCAGGCAGGCTCCGAGGCAGAGAAAACGACTATCGACTCAAGAGAAAAAGAATTCGACATTTTCTGTGTCGCGATAGTGAGATTTTCCGTGCGAGCACAATTCAGGATTCGACAATTTTCCTTGGGGCGTGGAGAATAGCGGCGATGACTAAGAGTCCCGAAGAATGGCTTAAGGAAGTGGACACGGCACAGCGGCCAGCGGTGTTCAAGCTGTTTCTAGGCTATGCTCCCGGCGTGGGAAAAACCTACGCCATGCTGAGCGAGGGCGTGCGGCGGGCCAGCCGCGGCGAAGAAGTGGTAATCGGAGTTGTGGAAACGCACGGCCGCAAACCGATCGTGGAACTCTCCTCCCGTTTGGAGACAGTTCCGCGCAAGAAGCTGGAATACAAAGCGACCATTTTTGAAGAGATGGACGTGGACTCGATTCTGGCGCGCAAGCCGCATGTGGTGCTAGTGGATGAACTGGCCCACACGAACATTGAAGGCAGCAAACACGCCAAGCGTTATGAAGATGTTTTCGAGCTCCTCGATGCCGGGATTGACGTTCTCTCCACGCTGAACGTGCAGCACATTGAGAGTTTGGCGCCGACGATTCGAGAACTTACGGGCGTGCAGGTACGGGAGACAGTGCCGGATTGGGTGATCCGGCGAGCCGGCGAAATTGTAATGGCGGACCTCACTCCGCAGGCTCTGCAGACCCGCATGCGGCGCGGAGATATCTACCCGCTTGAGCGGGTGGAGCGCGCGCTGGCGAATTTTTTTCGCAACACGAATCTGGTTGCGCTGCGCGAACTGGCGTTACGTCAGGTAACGCAGGCGGTCGATCGCACGCTTTCGGAATTGAAAACCGAGGATGGTCAACTCCTTCAGGTGCGCGAGCGGATCGCGGTATGTATTAGCTCGAACCCGGCGGCGCAGTATTTGATCGCGCGTGGGGCGCGGATGGCGCAGGCCTTGGATGGCGATCTGTATGTGTTTTACGTAGACACCGGCGCGGATGAGAGCGACGAAAACCAGCGCACTCTAGCCGACAATATACGTTTCGCCGAGAGTGTCGGCGCGAAGGTTGCGAAAGCCGAGGGCAAAGTGGTAGCGGAAAAAGTTGCCGAATTTGTGCGCGAAAATCACATTACACAAGTCGTCTTCGGGAGATCGGCCACGAAGGGATGGAAGCGATATTTCTATCTTTCCGCAATTCACAAGTTCCTGCGCGATACCCCCGCGGTAGACGTTCACATTGTGACCCAGGAAATGCGGTGAGTAAGAGATGACGACCGAACACCGGCGAATCTTAGTGGTGGATGACGAACCGCAGATCACGCGGGTGCTGCGGACGACGCTTTCTTCCCAGGGTTACGACATCCGTGTGGCCAATGACGGCGAGATGGCGCTGGAGTTGATGAAGAACTGGACGCCTCATGTGCTGATCACGGACTTGGCCATGCCGAATCTCGATGGCGTTGATTTGTGCCGCCAGGTGCGGCAGACGTCGCAGGTGCCGATCATTGTGCTGTCGGTGCGCGGGCAGGACCGCTCCAAGGTGGAAGCGCTTGATGCGGGTGCCGATGATTACGTTACGAAACCGTTCAGCATGAATGAACTGTTGGCGCGAATTCGGGCGCAATTGCGGCGGAGCCCCGAGATCGAGGAACAGCCCAGCGTGATCACGGCCGGAGATTTTTCGATCGATCTGGATGCGCGATCGGTGAAGGTGGCCGGCAATGAAGTTCATCTCACACCGAAAGAGTTTGATTTGCTGGTGTATCTGGCGCGGCGTCCGGGAAAAGTGGTGACCCACCGTACGCTTTTGGCGGCCATCTGGGGACCGAATAGCACGGAGCAGCCAGAGTATTTGCGAGTTTTCATTGGCCAGTTGCGAAAAAAAATTGAGAGTGATCCTTCCTCGCCGAAATATCTGCTGACCGAGCCTTGGGTCGGATATCGCTTCGAACCAGGTTTGTAGCCTATTACCGGTTTTCCATTCCTTTGCACCTTTACGAACATTTTATGCACCCTTTATTCGAACTTTGTGCGCTTCCGTGTCCAATGATCGTGAGGCGGAAAAGAACAGGCCTCAAGAACTGTACAGATTGGGGAGATCAAGGGTCATGTGGATTAACGAAGTGGCACCGGAACGGTTGGCCGAGCTTTTCCATCACTATCATCAGGCGCTGATGCCGGAGATTTCGGGCAAGGGCAGCGAAGGGCGTGGCTCGTGGAGGGAAGTCCCGCAACCAGAGAAGAGCCGTCTAGTAAACGCTGCGCGTCTGGCGCTGCTCGAACTGGAGTCGATGACCAGTGAGCCAGCAAAGCGGCGGCCGTACTTTGCCCAACCGGGCGAGGCGGAGTGGGGCTGCTGAGCTTGGTCGAAAACATCACGGCCACTGGAGTTCGGAAGTATGATCACACCATACGGCGCCTGATGCGCGGGGCAGCCTGGCTGTTCGAAGGGCACATCAGGCGAGCGAAGCGCGGAGGTCAAGCATGTCGAGCCAGACGAACGTCATATGGGTCATAGCGTTCAGCGTAATGTTGATCGCGATTTGGGGGGCACTCGCAACTGCGCCCGCACAGACAAAGGCAGCAGCTCCACAGCCGCAGGATAAACTGGCGCTCGCGGAGGGCGAGGTTAAACAATTGTTGCTCCTTATGGATACCGACAAGAACGGCAAGATTTCCAAACAGGAGTGGATGAATTTTATGGAAGCAGAGTTCGAACGATTGGATAAGGACAAAAGCGGAGAGTTGGACGTCAAGGAACTAGCGCAATCAAAATTCCGTGTAAGCCACTTCACGAGCGTTGGGAAGTAAAGGCTCCGTCCGACGGCAGTAAGTATTCCCGATTCTGCGGGTGTGTCCGGCTGATTGGAGGCACGCGAATTACGCCTTTACGAAATCCTTAGAAATTCCTTAGAGCTCTCTTACTCCCTCAGTGGTGAACTGGTGGGTCAACGATAGTGCAGTGCCTTGGAGTCGCGTGATGTGGCTGGCGGTGCTATTTGTAGCCATCACGGGTGCCGGAACCGTGTTTATGGTTTGTTTTCTGGTCGCACTGCTCCGGGAGGTTGCGCCTCCGCAGTGCTATTCGGCGATGCCGGTGGCATTCGAGAACCACGAGAAGCCAGCTCAGGAAGATCTGGAGACGAAGGTTGTGACCCGAGTTAAGTATTTCACATCGACGCCTATGTTTATGAAGTTCAGGGAAGCAGAGATTGAAACTTTGGACGAGGAATACATTCCCCTCGGACGTCTAACGCGATCGAAGCTGTGGACAAACCACACTCGTAAAAGTGGGGAAGTGGTCCGTTATCACCGCCATATTTAATTAGCTTGGAGACTAAGCTCTTATCAGCCGCAGAGAAATTATCGATTGGACGGGAGTGTCCGCTTCCTTTAGCCTGTGGCGCCAATATCAACAACGCTTCAGCAGCGCTCCGTGATTCGGAGAAAAGCACCGGATTTCGGACTGGAAAGGATGCGATCATGAAAATTACGAAGACTCTATTGAGCAAGACCCAGGCAGCTTCAGTTTTCCCTCCAATGATTGTCCTTTGTCTTGCGTTTGGTCAGCCACTCCGCGGTTTTGCGCAAACTCAGGTGCAACCGGATGTGCAGTCGGCAAAACTGAACGAACCCGCCCAGCCCATACCCGACGCGGCGGCCCATGAGTCGACTACGAGCAGCGTTAAACCCGCGGAAACGCCCAAGAGAATTGAGGATCCGGAGGCGCTGGCGAAAGAACTGGAAGCGATGAAGCTGCGCATCGAGCAGTTAGAGGCGGAGCTGAAGGTCCGCACGACTGCCGAGCAGCCTGCGAAAGCAACGGCGTCAGAACTTGGCAAGCCCGGTGTGGTGCCCGCGGTGGCCACGGCAATCGCTGCTCCGACAACCACGGGGCTAGGTGGATCGGTACAACCCCCGAGCCTGGCTTCTCTGGCCGTAGGTGCTCCGGCTGCGGTTGTCCCAGGTCAATCCGCCGATGCTGCGCCCAAGAAAAAAGAAAAGATCGCACCCTTCTCGGACTGGGACTGGACTTGGCTGAACGGCAACCCGCGCAACAAGGATACGGCTTTTGATTCCAAATTCTTCACACCAGAGATCAGAGCCGATGTTACCTACAGTTACGACTTTAATAAGCCGGTAGACGACTCGATGGGTGGATCGAGCGAACTGTTTCGTTCAAACGAAATCCAGCTGGAGCAACTCGGCGTCGGCGGTGACTTCCACTACGACAATGTTCGCGCCCGACTGATGACTCAGTTCGGGATGTATTCGACGGCGACAGTCCGGAATGACCCGAGCTATGCCAAGGGGCAATGGAATATTGCAGACGCAGATCGTTACCTGGCGGAAGCCTACGGCGGTTATCACATCGACGCACTGAACGGGATCAACATCGATGCGGGAATCTTCATGTCGTACATTGGCCTGTTCAGCTACTACAACTTCGATAACTGGGCCTACCAACCCTCCTACGTTTCTTCCAACACTCCGTGGTTTTTCCAGGGCTTGCGCGTGCAGATTTTCCCCAACCCGCACCTCAAGATCGAGCCTTGGTTCATTAATGGATGGCAATCGTATGGCTCCGCCAATTCGAGGAAGGGCCTGGGTGGTCAAATCAAGTGGACTCCGAGACCTTGGGTGAACATCATCTCCAACAACTACGGGCTCGGCCATGACGATTTGTATATACCGAATCGCGGGCGCATCCACACCGACGACAGTATCGAGATCAAGTATTACGACAGACCGGAAAAGACCCTCGACAAAATGGCATTTTCATTTACCGGCGACATGGGTTGCGAATTCGGCCCCAGTACGGCCACTCTGGCAGGTGTGAGTTGTCACGGGAACAAGAGGGATCCACTAGCACAACCGAGTGCGAATTTTCCGCAGGGTGGAATTGATCCCAAGCAGAGCTTTATCGGCTACATGATCTACAACCGCATGCAATTCAAGAAGGACCACTATGGATTGACGATCGGCGGAGGACAAATTAATAATCCGGGACGGTATCTCGTTCTGCTCCCTCCGATCAATGGCGAGACGGCTTCCTCGGCGGCGATCAACGCTCCCTACTTTACGGGGAATCCCGGAGATCGGTTCAAGGCGTGGGATACTTCGATTACCTACGACTACATGCCGAAACAATGGCTGACGTTCCGCTGGGAATACGACTATCGCCATGCCAGCGTGCCCTATTGGTCTGGTAAGGGCGGAGTCACGCCGCCGGGTTCAGGGGGCGTACCATATACCAACAACGGCTCTCCCCAATTCTTTGCTTGCAACGACGGGAATACGTCTGGAGCATTAACGCTCGGAGCCGCGCAAACCGCCTGCGGATTACAGGGCAGCAGCGTCTGGTTTCCCGATCTGCGCAGGGATGAGCAACTCGTCGACATCGACATCATGGTCAAGTTCTAGCGAGGTTACTAGCCCAAATGACCCCGGTGCTTAGGTGACCAGAGGTTGGAGGGAGTCTGAGATGCAAGACGCGATCTTTCTTGTTGTGACTGTTTTGTTCTTTGTGATTTCGCTTGCCTACGTAAAGTTCTGCGAGCGCGTGCGCTGAGGAGTTTATGGGATCGATCATCATGCTGTTGATTTGTGTGGCATTGACGGTGTATCTCGTCTACGCCATGTTGAGGCCGGAGAAATTCTGATGACGGCGAATGGATGGCTGCAGATTTTCTTTTTCTTGCTGGTCGTGTTCCTCGTGACCAAGCCACTGGGCGCGTTCATGGTGCGCGTGTTCAGCCGCGAGCGGACCTGGCTCGATCCCGTGATGCGACCGGTGGAGCGCGTTCTCTACAAGCTGACGGGCGTGGATGAAAGCCACGAGATGGACTGGAAAGAATATGCGCTGGCGCTGCTGTTGTTCAGCGGCGTTTCCATGATTTTGCTTTATGTGCTGCAGCGTGTGCAGCAGTGGGCATTCCTGCCATGGAATCCGCAAAAGCTGGCAGGAGTGGCTCCGGCGCTGGCATTCAACACTGCAGCTTCATTTACCACGAACACGAACTGGCAGAATTATGTGCCCGAGACCACCATGAGCTATCTGACGCAGATGGTTGGTCTGGCGTATCACAACTGGGTTTCAGCAGCAGCAGGGATGGCGCTGGCGATCGCCTTCATTCGTGGCATCTCTCGGCGAGAGCAAAGGACCATCGGCAATTTCTGGGTGGATTTGGTTCGCGGAACGTTGTGGATACTGGCGCCACTCTGTTTGATAGGGGCGTTGGTGTTGGTGTCACAGGGTGTAGTCCAGAACCTGAAGCCCTATGACACGGTGCAGTTGGTAGACCCATATCAGACGCCGCAATTGGGTTCCGACGGCAAGCCGGTGAATGGTCCCGACGGCAAACCGGTGATGCAGACCGTGACGCAGCAAGTGATCGCGCAGGGGCCGACGGCCTCGCAGGAGATCATCAAAGAGTTGGGCACAAACGGCGGTGGTTTCTTCAATGCGAACAGCGCCCATCCCTTTGAAAATCCCACTCCGTTCACGAATTTCCTGGAGATGTTCTGCATTTTTGCGATTCCCTCCGCCTTTACATTCACCCTGGGAAAAATGACGGGCTCTCCGCGGCATGGATGGGCGGTATGGGCGGCAATGGCTCTGTTGTTCCTGGCCGGCGTGACTACGGCGTATTGGGCGGAGGGGCGAGGCAATCCTTTATTAGCGGCAGCAGCGCAACATGGCGCGCAACATTCGACCTCTGCGATACAGGCCACGGGCAACCTTGAAGGGAAAGAGGTGCGCTTCGGCGTGGCGAACTCGGCGCTATTTGCCACGGTGACCACCGACACGAGCTGCGGAGCGGTCAACTCCATGCACGATTCATTCACGCCGCTCGGCGGGATGGTTCCGCTGATCAACCTCATGTTGAGTGAAGTGATCTTCGGCGGAGTGGGCGCGGGCATGTATGGAATGCTGGTCTTCGTAATTTTGTCTGTATTCATTGCCGGGTTGATGGTGGGGCGCACGCCGGAGTATCTGGGGAAGAAGATCGAAGCCTACGACGTGAAGATGGCGATGCTGGTGATCCTGATTTTTCCGCTGGTGATTCTGGTCTTTACGGCGATCTCAGTTTTGTACGGCTTCGGCACGTCCGCGATGGCGAATGCCGGTCCGCACGGCTTCAGCGAAGTGCTTTATGCGTTCACTTCAGCCGTGGCCAACAACGGCTCGGCTTTCGGGGGAATTAGCGGTAACACGCCCTGGTACAACACTTCGCTGGGCATGGCAATGCTGTTAGGACGATTCATGATGATTCTTCCCATGCTTGCGATCGCGGGCAATCTGGCGGGAAAGAAACAGACTCCGGCAACGCTAGGCACCTTTCCTGTGACCGGACCGTTATTTACGGTTCTGTTGATCGGGGTGGTGGTAATCGTAGGGGCGCTGACATTCTTTCCGGCGCTTAGTCTGGGGCCCATACTCGAACATCTGCTGATGATGGCAGGCAAAACCTTTTAGGAAAATATGGCAAGCAAGAAATCAAAACGCAGTCTGTGGGACATGAAGATCGTGCGCCGCGCGGCGTGGGATTCGCTCATCAAGCTGCATCCCGTAACCATGATGCGCAACCCAGTGATGTTCGTGGTGGAAGTGGGCAGCGTGGTGACCACGGTGCTGCTAGTTATGGAAAGAGAGCACGGCAGCTTCGGATTCAATCTACAAATCACGTTGTGGCTGTGGTTCACGGTATTGTTTGCCAATTTTGCCGAAGCTATGGCGGAAGGCCGCGGTAAGGCTCAGGCTGATGCATTGCGTCGCGCAAAAGCGGAGACGATGGCAAACCGTTTGCTTCCAGACGGAAAGACGGAGACGGTGCCGGGATCCAAGTTGCGTTGCGGGGATTTGGTGCTGGTGGAGGCGGGGGAGTTTGTTCCCGGCGATGGCGAGATTGTGGAAGGCGTCGCGTCGGTAGACGAATCGGCGATCACAGGGGAATCAGCGCCGGTGATTCGTGAGGCTGGCGGCGACCGCTCGGCGGTGACCGGCGGGACTCGCGTGCTTTCCGATTGGGTGAAGGTGAAGATCACGTCCAATCCCGGAGAGACATTTCTCGATCGCATGATCGCGCTGGTGGAAGGCGCAGAGCGGCAGAAGACGCCAAATGAAATCGCGCTGAACATTTTGCTGGCGGGGCTGACGATTGTGTTTCTGCTGGCGGTCGTCACGCTGCAGCCCTTTGCGATTTACGCGGGTGCGCCGCAGACGGTGTTCGTGCTCGTGTCTTTGTTGGTGTGCCTGATTCCGACGACCATCGGTGGACTGCTTTCAGCGATCGGTATCGCGGGCATGGACCGGTTAGTGCAGCACAATGTTTTGGCTATGTCGGGACGGGCCGTGGAAGCGGCGGGCGATGTGAATACGCTGCTGCTCGATAAGACTGGAACGATTACGCTGGGAAACCGTCAGGCGACGGAGTTCGTGACCGCGCCCGGCGTGACCGAAGCGATGCTAGCCGACTCGGCGCAGCTTTCTTCGCTGGCCGATGAGACGCCCGAAGGACGTTCGATTGTCGTCCTGGCGAAAGAAAAATACGGACTGCGCGGACGCGAAATGAGCAGCCATGATGCGGAATTTATTCCGTTTAGCGCCACGACTCGTATGTCGGGCGTGAATCTGGATGGACGCGCCGTTCGCAAAGGCGCGACCGATGCGATTGCCAGGTACGTCGAGGAGCAAGGCGGCGCGCTGCCGCCGGAGGTACGCGAATCAGTAGAAGCGATATCACGTTCCGGGGGAACACCGCTGGTGGTGGCGGAGAATGGCCGTGCTTTGGGTGTGATTCACTTGAAGGACATTGTGAAGGGCGGCATGCGACAGCGCTTCGATCAACTGCGCGCCATGGGGATCAAAACGGTCATGATCACCGGAGACAATCCGCTGACCGCGGCGGCCATCGCCAGCGAAGCCGGTGTGGATGACTTTCTCGCCCAAGCTACGCCGAAGGACAAACTGGATTTGATCCGGCGTGAACAGGGGCAAGGGAAACTCGTCGCCATGACGGGTGATGGCACCAACGACGCTCCCGCTCTGGCTCAGGCCGATGTAGGCGTAGCCATGAACACGGGCACTCAGGCGGCGAAGGAAGCCGGCAACATGGTGGATCTGGATTCGAACCCCACCAAGCTGATTGAGATCGTTGAAATCGGCAAGCAATTGCTGATGACCAGGGGTGCGCTGACCACCTTTTCGATCGCGAATGACGTGGCCAAATATTTCGCGATCATCCCCGCGATGTTCGCCGGAACGTTCCCCGTTCTGCAGGCGCTCAACGTGATGCGGCTGGCGACGCCACAATCGGCGATCTTGTCGGCGGTTATTTTTAATGCGCTGATCATTGTGGCATTGATTCCGCTGGCCCTGCGCGGGGTGAAATATGTGCCGCAAGGCGCAGCCATTCTGCTGCGCCGAAATTTGCTGGTCTATGGCGTAGGTGGAGTGATCGTGCCATTCATTGGAATCAAGCTGATCGACTTGCTCATTGTGCGGGCAGGGTTGGCGTAGAGGCAATTATGAAGAAGAATCTGATCACATCTGTACTAATGACGCTGGTAACGACTGTGTTATTCGGTCTGCTGTTTCCGCTGTTGATTACCGGCCTGGCGCAGGTTTTATTTCCAAGCAAGGCCAACGGGGAGCTGCTGACGCGGAATGGAAAAGTCGTCGGATCGCGATTGATCGGACAGTCATTTTCTTCGCCGGGATATTTTCATTCTCGCCCCTCGAGCGCGGGAACGGGCTACGATGCAGGCAATTCCAGCGGATCGAATCTGGGGCCAACCAATCAAGCTCTCATCGCGCGAGTGCAGGGAGATGCGGACCGGCTGCAGGCGGAGAATCCTGGAGCGGCAATTCCGATGGATCTGCTAACCTCGTCCGGTTCGGGGCTGGATCCTCATATTTCGCCCGAAGCGGCGGAGTTTCAGGTTCCTCGAATCGCGAAGGAGCGCGGGCTGAGCGAGGATGTAGTTCGCGAGGCGGTGCACCAGCACACGGAATCGCGACAATTTGGATTCCTGGGCGAGCCGCGTGTCAATGTGCTGGAGTTGAATCTTACGTTGGATGAGATCGCGCCGAAGCCGGTGAACCGGTAAGCGGGGTGGGGTCGGTTTGGCGAACTGAATCTGACCACAGGCGCTGAGGCGCCGCTCTTCCACAGTAGTCGTGGCGGTCCTTCCGGGGCTTGTTCCATTTGTTTCATTGTTTTCCAGCTCTGAAGCGCTGGGCCACCTTCGCGTTGTCCCCCGGCTGATCGATTGGCGCTGTTTTCCCACTGCGTTTCCGCGGATTACGAATGTGCCTCAGCTGCACGCTATTGGCCAGGGCTGGCTGAAAACCACCATCTAACGGCAAGAAACTAAAGGTATCTACTCGTGTTTATTCCTCTGTGGATAAGATTGAGGCCATGACGCTTCTTTATCCAACGGGGAAGAAATTATGAAGACATATCGGCAGTGGTGGCGCTGGGCGATTGTAGTTGCCGGCCTGGCATTCATGCTGCAAGCGCCTGTCGGAGTCAAGGCGCAGGACGCGCAAGTCACGCCAGATTCGCAGGCGGCGCAAGGGCCACAAGATTCGCAGGACGCGACGCAGGATCCTCCGGGCCGCGTTGCCCGGCTGAATTACATGGAAGGCTCAGTTTCGTTTCAGCCAGGTGGAGAGAACGACTGGGTGGATGCGGTGCTGAATCGACCGCTGGTGACGGGCGACAATCTTTGGGCCGATGAAAACTCGCGCGCCGAGGTGCACATTGGATCGACCGCGCTACGGCTCGGCCCGAAGACTGGGATTACGTTACTGGAGGTAAGCGACCGGGCAGCGCAGATTCGTTTAGCGCAGGGATCGCTGATTGTGAAAGTCCGGCACGTCGACGACGAAGACTCCTATGAGATCGACACGCCCAACGTCGCGTTCGTGGTGATGCAGCCCGGAGACTATCGCATCGATGTTGATGCGGACGGTGGTCAGACAGAAGTAGCCGTCTGGCGCGGACGTGGTGAAGTTACTGGCGGCGGCTCTTCTTACACCGTGGTCGCGAATCAATACGCCACATTTACGGGCACTGATCATCTGGATTATGAACTCGGCCAGATTCCAGGAGACGATGGATTCGATACCTGGGCTTTGAATCGAGATCGGACAGAAGACCAATCTGATTCCGCGAACTATGTTTCGCGCGAGATGACCGGATATGAGGATCTCGATGAGTATGGCGACTGGAGCTACGTTGCGGGCTACGGTACAGTCTGGCGACCGCGAATTCTGGTGGCAGGATGGGCCCCATATCGTTTTGGCCATTGGGCTTGGGTAGGGCCGTGGGGTTGGACGTGGGTGGAAGATGAGCCTTGGGGATTCGCTCCATTTCACTACGGCCGATGGGCCTTCGCAAATGGCGGATGGCTCTGGGTTCCGGGACCGAGCGTTGTCCGCCCCATGTACGCGCCGGCGTTAGTGGCGTGGGTTGGCGGTGGACCGGGATTCAATTTCTCGTTTTCCTTTGGCGGAGGTGTGGGATGGTTTCCGCTGGCTCCGGGCGAAGTATTTATTCCCGGCTACCGTGTGAGCCGGGTTTATGTGAACAGCGTGAACCTTACGAATACGCGTGTGGATGTTTCGCGAGTGACAAACGTCTACAACGCCGTCGTCATCAACCGGAACACGACGGTGAACAACATCACGTATGCGAATCGCGGTGTGAACGGGGGAGTGACTGTTGTGTCGCGTGACACGTTTGTGAATGCCCGTCCGGTGGCGCGGAATGTTGTGTCGGTTCCGGCGAGAGAACTGGCGGCGGCGCCGGTGTCGCACATAGCTGCGGTCGAACCTGTGCGCAGCAGCGTACTGGGGTCGGGAAGGCCGGTGGCCAATAGGCCGCCCGCAGCCGTGATGAGCCGTCCAGTGGTGGCGCTGAGGGCACCGGCTCCGATGCCGAGTTCCTTCGCTCAGAGACAAGCGCAGGCGGGCGGACGCTTGAACCAGGACTCATCCTTGGTGCGGCAGCAAGCACCCGGGCGGCCGGTGCCGGTCGCTCCAGTGACGCGGCAACAGCCGCAAGGAGATGATGGTTTCCGTTCATTTGGTCAACCCAGTGGTGCAAGTGGTCCGACGAAGACGCAACCACGAGTATGGGAAGCGCAAGGCACGCCGGAGCCAGAGCCGAGTACGGAGTCGCGACCCTCAAATCAACCCGTGAACCGGAGTTCGCGACCGGCGCAGCAGAGATCCAATCCGCTGGTCAGGCCAGTGGCACCCGTGCAGCAGGGGAACGGACAGCAGCAGCGGGATGAGGAGGAGAAGTATAGTGCGTGGCACCAGGGGCAGAAGCCGGCATCGGCTTCAGGGCATTCGCAGCCAAGTTCGCATACCACAACGCAGAGTCATGAGAGTTCGCCTAAGAAAGGACATTGACGCGAACTGCGCGGCTGGCGTCAGATAGGTTCGCATGCGCTGCGATTGGCAAGCGGACCGAAGTGAAACGAGAGAGGGAAAATAGCGCCGGGAGACGGGGAGGCAGCCCGATCCCGGCGCCGTTATTTTTCGAGTTCCGATTATGAGCGAACAGAAGCGTCCTTCAATGAACTGGATGGATGTTCTCTGGCTGCTATTCCTGGCCGGACTCGCGGTACTGCCGCCGGTTCGAGAAATTCACAAACAGCTTGTTTTGCTGGCGTTCGGCGTTGTGCAGCTAAGTGAGAGTTGGGTTCTGAGGAAGGCGCCGCACCGGGGCGCCGCGTACATCGTCGTACTCAAGATCGCGTTGGCTACGCTGCTCATCGACCACACCGGGGAACAACTGAGCATCAACAGCAGCTACTGGCCGATCTATTTTCTGCCGGCGGTCACAGCGGCGGAATATTTTCGTCCGCTGGCTACTTTGTTGTGGACGGCTTTGGCCTCGGCCGCGTATTGCTCCTATCTTTATCCCGCGCTGCAGGAATACGAAATTAATGAGGAAAGCTCCGGGCTGCTCGCCATCCGTATTCTTTTCTTTTTTCTGGCGGCGATGGTTGTGAACCGCTTCATGGTGGAGAATCGAAGGCAGATCAATCGCTACCAGGAACTGGCACAGACGCTGGCCGAAACCAACCGCAGGCTGGAGCAGGCGCAGGAAGAGGCGCGTCGTTCGGAGCGGTTGGCTGCATTAGGACAAATGTCCGCGGGACTGGCACACGAGATTCGCAATCCGCTGGGCGTGATTAAAGGTTCAGCCGAAATGCTGCATCAGAAGCTAGGGGATTCGAACCCGTTGGCCACCGAGTTGGCTGGGTATATATCGAGTGAGACCAATCGCCTGAGTGCCCTGGTTACGCGATTTCTGGATTTCGCCCGGCCGCTGCATGCCGATCTGGTTGCGCAAGAAATTACGCCGTTGCTGGATCGAGCGCTGCACTCCGCATCTTTGACCCAGCAAAACGATTTGATTCGCGTGGAGCGGCAGTATCAGCCGAATTTGCCGCCGGTTCCCTTGGACGAGAGTCTTTGCGAGCAAGCCTTTGTAAACTTGATCCAGAACGCTTACGACGCCATGGGCAACGGCGGTGGAACATTGCGGGTGAGCGCGGCGAGGACGAACCACGGGAACCGGGATGGAGTAGAGGTACGAGTCGAAGATACGGGACCGGGGATTCCGGCGGAGCTGCGGGAGCAGATTTTCAATCCGTTCGTGACCACCAAGAAGACCGGGGTGGGCCTGGGGCTATCGATCGTGTCGCGGATTATTGATGGCCATCACGGGACCATTCGCCTCGAAAGTGGATCGCAGGGGGGAGATTCAGCGGGAGCTCGATTCGTGATCTTCTTCCCGGCGAGTGAGGAAGTCGCATCTTAATTGAAGCAGCGGCGGAGCCATGGAGAACCATAAGCTAACCATTCTGATCGTCGAAGACGAAGCCAAAATGCGGCGCTTGCTCGAACTGAATCTCGGGGAGGACGGCTTCAACACGCTTTCCGCGGGAGATGCCGAAAGCGGGTTGAAACTGTTGCGCGACAGCGCCGTTGATCTGGTCGTCACCGATCTCAAACTGCCTGGGATCAACGGCCTTGAGTTCCTGCAGGCGATCAAGCGACAGAATGCTGCGCTGCCCGTGGTGGTGATGACGGCCTTCGGCACGGTCGAGACCGCCGTGGAAGCCATGAAGGCCGGAGCCAGCGACTATGTGCTGAAGCCGTTTTCGCTCAGCGAAATGAGAATGGTAATCCACAAAGAACTCGATATACGCAATCTGCGCGAAGAAAACCGTTCGCTGCGCGAGGCGCTGGGCAAGCGCTATGCACATCCGAACGTGGTAGCGCGGAGTGCGAAGATGCAGGAAGTGCTCGCTACCGTGGACCGTGTAGCGCCTACGAATTCAACGGTGCTGCTGGGTGGCGAGAGCGGCGTCGGCAAGGACCTGGTTGCACGGGCGATCCATGAAAAGTCGCGGCGGGCGGCGGGACCTTTTATCAAGATCAACAGCACGGCGATTCCTGAGAATCTGCTGGAGAGCGAACTGTTTGGCTACGAGAAAGGTGCATTCACGGGTGCGAACGCGAGCAAGCCGGGAAAGTTCGAGTTGGCAGATAAAGGGACGCTGTTTCTCGATGAAATCGGCGATGTGCCCCCAGCGATCCAAGTGAAGCTATTGCGAGTGCTGCAGGAGCGGGAGTTCGAACGACTGGGCGGAACGCGGACTGTAAAAGTGGACGTTCGGCTGGTCGCGGCGACGAATCGTGATCTGCGCGAAGCATTGGAACAGGGGACTTTCCGTGAGGATCTCTACTATCGCCTGAATGTGGTGCCCATCGACATCGCGCCATTGCGCCAGCGCAAGGAAGACATTCCGGATCTGGTGAATCTTTTCATTTCCCGCTTTGCGGGAGATTCTGGCAAGCCCGTAGAAGGCATTACTCCAGAGGCGATGCAGATTCTGGTGAACTATCACTGGCCGGGAAATGTGCGCGAGTTGCAAAACATTATCGAGCGGGCATGCGCTCTGGCGAAGGGAACAGTGTTGAAGGTGGAGGACATTCATCTGGACACGCGTCCGGCACGGGCCGTGAATGGGACGGGTAATTTTCTTCCCGAGGGCATGACGTTGGAGCAGTGGGAGGATGAAATGATTCGGGAATCGCTGCGGCGCGCGAATGGAAACAAGAGCCAGGCGGCGCGGTTACTGGGGCTGTCGAGGAATGCGCTGCGGTACCGGCTGTCGAAAATTGGGATTGCGGATGAGGGGGAGAAAGAAGCGCAGTAAGAATCTGACCGCCTTACCCGTCCTGCTGGCTGAAAACCACCACCTTGGCTGCAGCTGGCCACCGGTTTCCTGGAGCCGCCGCTTCTTCCGTTGAGAAAGTCGATTCTAACTCCTGAAAACAAAAGGGTTACTGTGCTCGTCGCGCCTGCACTTTTGGCATGGCACTTGCTTCGTACAGTGGCGAATCGCCCTTCGAGGTTGAAGGTTTAGGCAGAAATAGAGCCGAGTTCAACTGAGAGCAATCGCTCATGAAAAACAAGTTTGTAGGAAATTTCGCAATCTTGATTTTGGCAGTGGTTGGAGTGCTGGCTGTCAGCGTGACGGCGCAAACGACAGAGGAGGGCAGTGGTCCGTCCGAGCAACCGAGTGCGCCGATGGAAATCGGGCAGCCGCAGTCCGTGCCTCCGCCTCCGTCCGGACCGCCGGGCCAAGCCGGACCACCGCCGCAACCGGGGCAGCCACAGCCCGGACAACCGCCCCAGATGGGGCCAGAAGCCCAGCCGGGTGGTGGCCCTTCGGGCGAGGGCCCTGCAAGAGTTGACCAGGGTGTAGGCCGCATCAGCATGATTCATGGCGACGTGTCGACCCAGCGCGGAGATTCGGGCACCTGGTCGGCCGCAGTATTGAATCAACCAGTCGTCAACGGAGACAAAGTTTCGACTGCTGCGGGCGGACGTGCCGAAGTCCAACTCGACTATGCCAACATTCTGCGCCTGGGATCGAATGCACAGGCCAACATCGCGAACTTCACGCACAAATATATTCAGATTCAGATCGCTCAGGGATTGGCAAATTACTCCGTGTTCGGAGAAAGCGAAGCGGAGCCCGAGATTGATACTCCGAATGTGGCATTGCATCCCGCACATCAGGATGGCGTGTTCCGGATTGAAGTGCGACCCGACGGGGACAGCATCATCATCGTGCGCAAGGGCGAGGCGCAGATTTCAACCCCGCAGGGGATCGCTGACATCAAACAGGGCGACATGGCAACCGTGCGCGGCGCTGGCGCCGATGCGCGCTACAAGATTACTCCGGCTCCGGAGCGGGATGATTGGGACCGGTGGAATAGCGATCGCGATCGCATGATTCACAATGCCGACGCTTGGCACCACACGAACAAATATTACGTGGGTTCGGAGGATCTGGACGCGAACGGTCGATGGGAGGATGCACCCGACTATGGTCAGGTCTGGGTGCCGAACGAGCCGGATGATTGGGCGCCCTATCGTGATGGCAGCTGGGTTTACGAGCCATACTACGGCTGGACTTGGGTTGGTTACGAGCCATGGGGCTGGGCACCGTATCACTACGGGCGGTGGATGTGGTATGGCGGCGCATGGGCATGGTGGCCGGGACCGGTTTGGGGACCGGGGTTTTACCGTCCGTTCTGGGCGCCGGCATACGTATCGTTCTTCGGATTCGGAGGTGGGTGGGGCTTTGGTTTCGGTTTTGGATGGGGAGGCTGGGGTGGCTTCGGATGGTTGCCCATCGGGCCTTGTGACCGCTTCTATCCGTGGTGGGGTGGATATCGCGGAAGGTTCGGAGTGGTGGGGGTTGGTAGATTTGGCGCTTACAACCGCCATGGCGGGATTGCGCCGCTGCACGCGGGAACTCAATTCTCGAATGTAGCGCACATCAACGATGCGCACATCAGCCGCGGGGTATCGACGGTGGGCGCGGGGCAGTTTGGAGCCGGTCACACAACGGCGATAGCAGCGACGCACGAACAGTTGAGCGGCGCTCGCATGATGACTGGCAATCTGCCTGTAGTTCCGTCGCGGTCTAGCTTGTCGGCCAGTGGACGGGCAGCGGCGCCCTCCACCATTCACGGTAGCGCATCGCAGCATTTCTTTGGAACTCAGAGTACGTCGAAGCCGGAATCGTTCCAGCAGCAGACTGCGCACCTGCAACAGGCCATGCAACAGAGTCACTTTAGCCCAGTGACAGCCGGGCGAAGCACTGGCGCTGCGGAATCTCGTGCCACCTCATCGGCGGCTGCAGGAAAGCCGACCGCGGGCACGCCCGCATCCAGCAGGGAAGCGAATAATTCCGCGAGCAAGGGTGCGTCGAATCCAACGTCGTCCAACCGAGGCGAACCGAACCGCAGCGAGTGGAAGACGTTCACTCCACCTTCGCATAGTAATGAATCAGCCGGCCGCAGCGGAAGTGGCGCCGAGACTGCGAGCCGTGGCGAGAGTGGTAGCTACTGGAACCGCACCGCGCCGAGTTCCAGTTACTCCCGTGGATATGGTTCAGGCGGATACGGATCGAGTGGCTATGGTCGCAGCGGTTATTCGCGGCCACAACTCAACATGAGGCAGCCCATCGTGCAGCCGCGGTCTTCGGGAAGCTACGGTGGCTATCACGGATCGCCAAGTTACGGCGGAAGCCGTGGCGGCTATAGCGGCGGCTCTCATAGCGCGCCAAGTTCCGGGGGGCATTCCAGCGGCGGAGGTCACCACTAGCAATTGGGGCAGCGAGCACAGACTCGCACAGCTGATTTTTTGCAGGGCAAGGTGCCGTAAACGAAGTGAAGGTCAGAGGCAAGAAGGGCGTGCTAACCGGCACGCCCTTCTTAATTCTTGAGAAAAATCCAAACCCTATAACTAAGGCCGCGCATAAGCCGGACTATCTGGATCCGGGCGATCATAATCGCGTCCGTATTTGTTTTTGTGGGCGAGTTCGAGATCGGATTCGGACAAGCTGAAAGCTCCAAGGAAAGTGTCGGTGGGAGTGACCGTAATTTCCCGCTCTGCCGCGTGCAACCCTTCCGGAGAGACTGATGGATGGAAGACGTGCATCTGGTATCGCCCCGGTGTGACATTCTTAATGCTGAGGTCGCCATGCCCGTCGGATATTCCGTAGTACGGCGTGTTCAGAGCGATCACTACGGCGTTCATCTGCGCGTGAATATTGCAGAAGATGAAAGAAATGCCCGGCTTGTCGAACTGGACGAAGCGAGTCGTGCCACTCTCGTAGAGTCCCAAGTCAAAGCGTTTTCCGTCGAACAATGAAAACACATTGTGAAAAAAAGGATCGCGGTTGGGAAACTCAACTTTTCCACCCGCGGGGATAACTAGCAGCGAAGGGTGGAAGGCCTTGTCCTTCTGCACAAGCTGGGGGATCTCCGAAGGCTGTTGTTGTGGCATTGCAGGGGCACGCGTGTTCCCAACCGGAGTCAGCCAGACCACGAGCTTCGAAGCATCCTTTACTCGGTGCCCGCTCTTGGTGAGCTGCACTTTGCCCCTGAGTTCAACCTGCTGCGACGAAGCCATTGTGCACGGCAGCAACAGGATGCACCCGGCGATACGGTACAGAGCGAGGCGCGCCATCAGAAAAGAATCCCCATGGCGAGATTGACCTGGTTCGTAACGCTGCTGCTGTCAAAAATGGGGAAGGTATGCAAGCGCCTGAACTCGGCGGAGAGGAGCAAATCCGACCGCGGCCGGTAAACCAAATTCCCGAGCGCGCCGTGGTTGCGTCCCAGAATCGGGCCGAAATTGTTGATATCGGTGGCGAAGCCACGAACGTCACCGGCAAACGCGTTGTCTTCGGCGAAGGTGCCATTCAGTTCCAGCTTTGGAGCCAGTTGAAATTTGAGTTGGCTCCATCCTCCGGCCGAATTGAGCCCTCGAATGCTGGTCGATGAATACATCGGATTCCCGCCGTACACAATAGTCTGGCCGATTGCGGCGCCCAAACCGCCTACTGCGCGGCCTCGATAGAATTCACCGGAGAGAGTCAGGCGGCGAAGAATCGGAATCTGCCAATCCGTCATGCCAGCCCAAGCGTCAACATAGCGGTCCCAGGCCCAGTTTTGCCGGCCATAGTAGCCAGCCGCGCCGAAACTCAAGGGATGGCCGAATAGCGGCCGCGACCATGCGGTCCGAATTGCGTAGGAGGGCTGACCGGTACTTTCGCCAGCGGTCGCGGAACGGAAGTAAGGATCGGTCGGTTGCTCCCAGTCAAGGTTGTCCAGAATTCCTCCTTGGAGCGTCAGCGTCTGTTGGTCATTGAGGTCGAAACGATGCTCGATGCGAAGTTGCGGCGTCCATCCCCAGAGATTTCCGCTGTATGCAAAAGCTGGTGTCGCAAGCGAAGCAAAGGAAGTGGGAGAAAGCGGCGAAATGAAAAGCGAATCCTGACCGGCAACCACGGAGGTGTCCTTCCAGTCGAGGCGCACGCTCGCCGTCTGCATACGCGCGATGCCAAAGTTGACTCCGTTGGGAGTTGCAGGGAATCCTCCCGCAAAATCGAATTGCACATTGGCGGAAGTCTTCGCCCCGGCAAGAGTTGGACCGAAGATTTCCAGGCCAATTTCAGTTTGCCGCAACGTGGCGCCAAAGCTTGCCTGCGATGTACTGCCCGCTGCGGGCGGTTGGGCATAGTCCGGGAAGTCAAGGTTGTCGGAGGCGCCTACGTTCCGAAAAGCGTTCATTAAGATAATCCCGGAGAGTCGGGCACGATACTTGGCCGCAGTTTCCACCTTCGTCTGGTACTGTTCGTCAATTTTCGAGCCGAGCAACTGCGTGGATTCTTCAAGTTTCTGAACCCGCGTTCCTAGGTCAATAGGGGTTGATGCGGCGGGAGCAGTCTGAACTTCCGTCGTCGACGCGGTGGAGACAGAATTCGCCTCCCAGGGAGCGGCTTCAGGAGTTCCGACGGGACGGCTCATCGATGCCGCGAGGGGAATGAGAAGTTTGCGCGTGTCCTGCAATTCCTGGCGCAACTCCTGCATCTCGGCGCGCGACTGGGCATTTTCGGTACGCATTTCTTCAATCATCGTCCGTAATTCGCGGACTTGCGAATCGAGTTCGCGCACGGCCGCATCATCCGCCTGAGATGCCGCAGGATGTGAACTTTGCTGTGCCAGACCGCCAGCGCTAAAGACCACCAACGAGGCCATCGTTATAGCGCTGGAACGAATTGCAAGGATCCATGGACTATTCACACACCCTCCCGTGCGACATACGGATTGTCGTGAATCTGGAAAAATGGAACGCCGAGGACTGTTTATCCGAATGTCGTATTGAGTTCTCACCGGCTCGTATCGTTACTGGCTCGACCCTGATTCACACCCTCATGCTTCGATGACACAATGGGGCGAGGTACCCGTTTTTCGCCGTTTACTTCGGCAGAGCCTGGCGCGGAACGACCGGGGATCGTGATCCGAAAAACAGTTCGAGCATCCGCGGTACGTTCCGTGACCACCCTTCCGCCGTGATCCTGCACGATCTTCTGCACCACCGTCAGCCCCAGTCCGGTACCGTTCTCTTTGCCGTAACTCACAAAAGGATGAAAAAGCTGATCGCGAATTGGCTCTGCGATGCCCGGACCGTTATCGGAAACTGCAATCGTGAACGAGGCTTCATCATGGCCAATGGTGACCCGAACTCGCCCGTCACTGCTAGGCGCTGCCTCGCAAGCATTCAGCAGTAGATTGTAAAGAGCGCGCTCAAGCTTGCGAGGATCGAACCACGCCAGGCCTTGGCCATTGCTGTCGACCTCAATGAGCGTTCCCTGATGGCGCGGATGCAAACGGACAGCTTGCATGGCTCGTTGCACAGTTTCCACGATGCTGGCGTAGCTCGGGCTAAGAGACTCTCTGGTTCTAGCAAACTCGAGGAGGGAATCGATGAGGTCGGTCATCTGGTTCACACCGATGCGAACCTCTTGATACAACTCTTCGCGCTGCGCTGCGGTTAGCCGCCCGTCACACAGGAACTCAGAGTTGGCGACGATTGCGGCGAGGGAATGACGCAGATCGTGGGAAATCGAACTGGCCATGCGCCCGATCGTGGCCAGTTGCTCAGACTCGAGCAGCGCCTGTTGAGTCTTGAGCAGGCTGGAGCGCATACGGTCAAAGGCAGAAGTCAGTTCGGCGACTTCATCGCTTCCCCGGGGATCAAGAGGATGATGAAAGTCCCCGTGTTCGAGAGCGCGTACGCCCTCCACCAGGCTGGCCAGCGGACGGGTGAAGGTGTGAGAGATCAGAAACACCAGCCCACTGCCTAGCAAAACCGCAGTGAAGCCCAGGAGCAGCAGAAGTCGATTCAGGTTATCGAGGAATTTTGCCGCCTGATCGTAAGACCCAAGCACGGTCAAACGCACCGGTGTATCTTGCTGGCTGGAGAGATCCAACGAAGTCGCTAGAAAAAGTTCATTACCGACTTCCACATCGCGCGGGCCACTCTGTGAGGATCCCGTGGAGAACGCCAGCAACGACTGGCTTCGGGACTGATCTTGGGTCAGCGTCGTGGCCACGATCTCATTCCCGTAGGAGAAAGCGACCTGGCTTGCGGAAACCTTGCTCACCTCGTGGGCTAGGCGGTCATCGATGGCGTAACCGATGACGAGAAAGCCGAGCAGCGAACCCTCCGTCTTGGAGCCGAAGTAAACTGGCTGAACAAATGTCTGGTAGAGATGGTGGGCGCCGAACCACCAATGGCTTGAGTCCTCTTCGTTCAGCGATCGCTGGAAGTATTGCTCAGCCGCCTCGCGAGAAAATCCCGGAGACTTGGTATGCAGAGCAACCACCGCACCGTTACGATCCGCCAGAACCAGCAGATCGCTGCCGGTCAACTGCCAAACGCTCTTGGAAGCGTCCTGGATCGTGGCCGGGTCATGCGGCGTCATGATTGCCCGCGTGATCGGAAGGTCAGCCAGCAATTCTGCGGAACGTGTCAAAATAACTTCGCGGTCGTGCTGAAAATTCTGGAAGGTGGTGACGGAGTTTCGCAGGTCCTGAACAATTCCTTCGCGGACATGGCGTTGCACACTGTGCCGGACCACGAGAAGACTCATGGCAGTGAGTCCCGCCGTAATAATCAACATCGAGAGCAGAAAGCGCGTGCGTAGCCGGGTCCGATGTACAAATGTGGCCTCAGGCTGGGTTGGAAAAGTGTGCGCCGCGGATTCTGATGTTGGGTCCAAGGGAGCTCAGCGGACGAACTTGTAACCCATTCCGTGCACGGTGCGGAAGTGTACTGGACTAGCCGGATCGCGCTCCAATTTCTGGCGCAGCTTCAGAATGTGATTGTCCACTGTGCGGGTGGAAGGATAATTCTGATATCCCCAAACTTCGTTCAGCAGTTCATCCCGGCTGATGACTCGATCCGCGTTCTGCACCAGGAACTGCAAGGTCTTAAATTCCTGAGCCGTCAAAATGACAACTTTGCCATCGCGCTGGACTTCCATTTTCTTGAAATCTACGGAAATGCCATCAAAACTCACCAGGCTGACGCTCGCCGTGCGTGAAGTGTGCCGGAGGGCCGCGCGCACGCGAGCCAGAAGTTCGCGCGGACTGAAAGGCTTGGTTACATAATCGTCCGCGCCTAACTCCAGCAACAAAACTTTGTCGGAAACATCGCTGGTTGCGCTTAACACAACGATCGGTAGCGTGGGCGCCTGAGCTTTGACTTCCTTGCAGAGATCGCTGCCAGAAAGCTTGGGCAGTCGAAGGTCAAGAATAATGACCGCGGGCGGGGCGGCCTGAAAGCTCTCCAGCGCCGACCTTCCGTTGCCTTGAACTTCAACCGCATATCCTTCGGTTTCGAACAAGCGCTTTAATGCCTTCTGCACCGAGGGATCGTCCTCAACCACGAGAATTCTTCCCGCCGGTCGTATGGAGTTCACCGGATCAGCCGATCTGGCGGTGCTTAGCGGTGTTGCGATTTGACCCATGAGAAGCCATCCTGACTAGATTGGGGGTTGGCCTTAAGAGCTGCGGCAATTCGCCCCGTGCCGTTGACAAATGAAGCTTACAACGGTTTCTGCCCAATTTCTGGACAGGAGGCATCGTTTGACAAATTTTTTACAATTGCACAGGCATGTAAAAAGGCCGTCCGGCAGGAGGCTTGCTGGGCGAGAATCGCCGCGGTGAAGGCTACCGTAGAATAGAAACCGTTGCCTAATCGTGCCGAATTCGACGATTTACGCGTGGTCCTGGTGGATGTTCGCAATCCCCTCAACATTGGTGCGGCGGCGCGTGCCATGAGCAACTTCGGAATTCCGCGTCTGCGAGTCGTAAATCCCTATGACATAGCATTCCGGGACGCTCGTTCTGCGGTGGGCGCAGCAGCCACGCTTGCCACCGCCGAAGTATATAAAACCGTTGCCGAAGCGGTCGCGGACTGCTCTCTGGTCGTTGGCACCACCGCGATTGGCCATCGCGACCTGCAACATTCCTTGGTCCGGTTGGAGAAGGGCGCCAGGCTAATTCGAACGCATCTCACGACTGGCGGTTGCGCTCTGTTGTTCGGGTCCGAAAAGTTCGGCCTCTCCAACCTTGATATGAGCCATTGTCATTGGTTGATGCACATTCCCACTCGCGACGAACACAGGTCGATGAACTTGGGCCAGGCTGTCGCCGTCTGTCTTTATGAACTAATTCGGAACCCCAGTGCGGGGGTGAAAGGAACGAAGGGAAAGCCTGCGTCTTCAGCCGAAGTCGAGCGGATTACCGACACTCTGCTCGACGCGCTGCGAGCCAGCGAGTACCCGAAGTTGAATACCTCGAAGTCGTTTCATGCTGCAGTCCGGCGGTTGGTTCGCCGGCTGCGATTGCAGCAAGGGGATGCGGAATTCTTGCTGGGGATGCTACGCCAGATGCTTTGGAAGATGAAGAAAAACGAGAGTGAAGACGTAGAAGTTTGAGGCAATCCAATCAGTGCTTTATCTGCGCTGGAAAAACCTGGGTCGAGGTCCTGCCAAACTGGAACCGCAGAACCCACTCGCTCTTCGACGCTTGCCCGTCTACTTGAGGCGGGTTGAATTTCCAACGGCGCGCTGCAGTGAGCGCCTGATTGGCGAAGTATTTGCTTGGTCCCGGGGAAGTTAGCTTTGCTTGAGAAACGTTCCCCGAAGCATCCACTGAAACCTGAACGCTGACTTTCACCCGGCCGTGGATTGTACTTTGGGCACTCCGCGAGACTTCCGGCAGAACCTGGTGCAGCACTGTGCCTGGACTACTGCCTGTTGGGGTCGCCTCCGTTTTCTCTGCAAATGGAGGAGGCGATTGTCCGGTGGGTAAATTCGCGGGAGCCGTCGAGGTTTCCGTCGGATGAGTCTCCTGCGGCGCACTTAGAGGCCGTTGAACCACCAGTCTGCGGCCAAACAATGCCGCCAGAAACACTAGAGCCACGATTGGCAGAATGACCCAGCGAGCCTTGCGTTTCGTTCTGACAGGCTTCTCAACGAACTCCCCGTTCGATGGCCCTTGACCTTTGACCACGCTCAGGACATCACTCAGGTTACAGCGCCGTCGCGGATCGGCACTCAGGCATCGCCACGCGATTTCCTGGAAGGGCTCCGGCATGCTATCGGGTATCGCACCCTGCGCGCCTTTGCGATCCTTTATGTCCGGCTCGTGTTGCGTCAGCACGGCGACCAGCGTTGCGCCGAGCGACCAGACATCTGCCGCAGGGGATACTCCCGTGGCACCTACTTCGGGAGCATCGTATGCACTGGTCTCGAGCTCGGCGGCCTCGCCAGTCTTGCGAAGGCTGTCAGTGGAAATTCTCAGCTGGTTATCCACCGCCATGATATTCGTCGGCTTCACGTGACCATGCACGTATCCCGCGTGGTGCAGGAAAATTAAGGCATCCACCGTGGGCGGAAGCATCTCCTCAACTTCCTCGGGCGAGAGTGGACGCTGCGGAAGAACCTGCGCCAGATTCTCTTCGGCATATTCCATGACGACATACAGAAAATTGGTGTCGTCGATGCGCCCGCGGCCAGATTCAAATAGTCTCGTCAAGTGCGGATGAGAGAGTTTCGCGATGTCTGCCCAACGAAGAAGCTGAGCGTCTTCTTTAACTTTCTCAGGCGCATAGATCTCCGCGGAAATCAGCTTAATGGCGGCTTTTTCAGATCCATCGACACCGCGACTCGTGAGAAATACTGCGCTATGCGAAGATCCACCAAGCCACTGCCGCAGCGGGAACTTTCCGTCGATAACGCGGCCTTCCCACTTTTTCGAGATGTCCATTAAACTACTCATAGGACACGACTTGCCGAACGGCTATTCTATGCCAGCGCATGCCTGGACGCCCTTGGAAATTGTCCTTATGTTATGGCGATCGGTCAGGTTGGTAGTAAAGGAAGGCTCCGTGGTGGTTGTCTCCAGTCCGACTATCGGGGCACTGTACCTTCCGCCGTCCTCTTTAAATATATGGATTTAAACGACTTCTTGGCGCGGTGTAGCAGAACCCTCAAATACTCCCGGTCCACACCATAATCCCGACAGACTTCATCTTTATCCCGTTCTTCCAAAAATACATCCCTGATCAGGCGGCGCTCTTTCTCGGGAAGTTCGTCCAGAATCTCACGCACGTTTCTTTGCATTTCCCGGTTCGCGATTACATCAACCACGCTCATGGCAGGGTCAGGAATATTGGATTCGGCTTCTTCATCGTCGCAAGGAGTTTCCTGAGAAGCCGAACGATAGTATTCCAGCAACACGTTGTTACATACGGAATTGACGAACGCACCCAGGCGCTCAGGTTCCCTGATGCCATCTTCTCTTCGCAATGCTGTTAGGACTCGGGCAAAGGTCTCCTGTCGAGCATCTTCTACCTCCGTTCGGGAATGCAGGCGCTTCCCTAATTTCAGCCGAATCAGTTCGCTGAAATAAGAAACAAAGTGCTCCTGCGTCCGGAAGTCTCCGGATCTGAGCTGTTCCAAATAATGCTGATTGAAAGAGTGGAACTGCACGACTTGCTCCCGGGGGGTGCAGGGTTCGGTGGCAGCTATCTTACCCAAATCACGGTCGTCCGTATAGCCGGATATTCGGGAATATCTTGCGGGTCATGCCGAATCGGTGTTTGGCTTAAAAAGTTTCGTTTGAATGAAACGTTTAGCGCGGATTCAGCACTATCAATTTGTAACTAGCTCATGGGTCGCCATCAGCCGAGTTTCATGGGTGAGCTCCGGCAGACGGTTTCCGATGAGCGCGGGATCCCGAGGAAGCGTCACGCCGCCGGGGGGAAGGGTGGGCGCTTTCGGCGACTGGAGCCAGCAGTACGCGGCTCCGTCGCTTTCGGGAGACTGTTTAATAGCTAAAGTCCTTGCGAAATTCCCGCCTCCGTGCGTTCTCGCCGGTTAGTTGTATCATCAGAAAACAACATGCGTCTCGATCTTCCGCGCAAGGATCCTGCTCTGATCCAGATTGTGGATGCTGCCTTAGCCGACGCAACGCGTCGCAGCGGAGCATGGCTGGTCTGCCGTCCCGGGTGCACACAGTGCTGCATTGGCGTCTTTCCCGTCAATCAACTCGATGCAGCGCGATTGCGGAAAGGCATGGAGGATCTTGAAGTGCGCGCACCGGCACGGGCTGAACAGGTGCGCGCTCGTGCTCGGGATTCAGTTGCTCGCCTCTCGCCAGATTTTCCCGGCGATCCCGCAACCGGGTTGCTTCACGAGGGAATGGAAGATGCACTTGCTTTTTCCGACTTTGCGAACGACGAGCCTTGTCCCGCTCTCGATCCCACAACCGGCCACTGCGAGCTCTACCAAGAGCGTCCCATGACGTGTCGCGTTTTCGGCCCGCCAGTTCGCTCCGAAGATGGCTTGGGCGTGTGTGAACTCTGTTTTCAGGGAGCGACGGACCAAGAAATTGCCGCGTGCGAGATGAAGCCCGATCCCGACGACCTTGAATCCGTGCTGCTGGAGGAGCTTGAAAAGTCTACGGGAGCGCGTGGAAACACGATCATTGCTTTCTGTCTTGCATCCTGAAAAACTGATCTAACTTATCCTCTCTTTTTTTCTAGTTCAGCCCAGCGAGCATATAACGTATCCACTTTTTCTCGCGCTTCTTCCATCTCTGCTTGAGCCCTTACCAGACGCTGGCTGTCACTGACAATTTCAGGATCTTCGAGCTGCACCCGCTTCTGCTGCAGCAACTCCTCGGCATTGGCTACCTGCTGCTCGATTGCGTGATATTCACGCGCTTCCAGGTACGATAGTTTCTTCTTAGCCGCAGATTGCCGCTCGGGCCCGCCATTGTTGCGGTCTGCGGAACTGGCGACCGTTTTCGTTGCTATAGTTCGCGCAGCCCTCGCGCGTTGCTCAAGCCAAGTCTCCCACTGCGAATAATCCGCGAACAATCCCACACCTCCCCGTCCATCGAGGCCTAGGACCACGGTCGAGACGCGATCCAACATATAGCGGTCATGCGTTACCAAGACGAGTGAGCCGCGAAACTCGAGCAGGCTTTCTTCGAGAATATCCAGCGTTGGGATGTCGAGATCGTTGGTGGGCTCATCCAGAAGAAGAACGTCGGCTGGCTGCAGCATGAGTTGAGCGATCAAAACCCGCGCCCTCTCACCGCCCGAGAGTTTGCCCACCGGCTGATTCAGTTGCTCGCCGGTGAAGAGGAATTTTGCCGCCCACGATGCCACGTGAATCAACCGGTCTTGATAAACAACGGAATCGCCCTCGGGAGCCAAAGTGCGACGCAGAGTTATATCCGGGTCAAGTTCCCGGCTCTGATCGAAATAGACAATGCGCAGCCAGTCGGCGCGATGAATCTCCCCAGCCAAGGGCGCGGTTTCCCCACGCAACAGGCGGAGCAGACTCGTCTTCCCGCTGCCGTTCGGACCCACCAGTCCCACTCGCATTCCGGCGGTAATCACGCAGTTCAGCTCCGTGAATAATGTGCGGCCGCCCACCTCGCAGGAGACATTCTCCAGTTCAATCAGTCGCTTCGTCTTACGGTCCGTCGCAGAAAAATCGATTTGTGCGGTTCCACTGCGGCTTCGCGCGTTGAGGTCCGCTAGTTCGCCCATCAACTCCCCGGCCTTATCAATGCGCGCTTTTGACTTGCGAGTCCGCGCCTTGGCTCCTCGGCGAAGCCATTCAATCTCCCGATGAACCAGATTCTCCAGAGCCTCCTGCCGCTTGGATTGAGCGTGCAGAAACTCTTCCTTCTTCTCCAGAAAACGGCTGTAGCTTCCGGCAACTCGCAGCAGTCCATCGGGATAAGTCCGATTGAGCTCCGCCATGCTGGTAGCGACATTCTCCAAGAAATAACGATCATGGCTGACCACCACGCAGGCGAACGCCGCAGCCTCCAGCAGGCCTTCCAGCCACTCGATTCCTGCCAAGTCCAAATGATTTGTCGGCTCATCCAGCAAAAGGATGTCCGGCCCCTGGACGATCGCCTCAACAATCGCCAGCCGCTTCTGCCAGCCGCCAGACAATGCGACCGCTTCCAGATCAAGATCTTCGAAGCCGGCGCGCCCGAGGGTCTCTGCGTAGCGAGTTCCGTGCTCCGATTCCGGCACGGCAGCGCGCGCCATCGCGCTTTGTGCCACGGATCGAACCGTGTCACCACTCTTGAACTTCGAGTCCTGTTCCACGTAGCTGAGCCGAACTCGTTTGCGCACGGCAATTTCTCCGCCGTCGGGGCTTACGTCGCCAGCGAGAATCCGAAGGAGTGTGGATTTCCCCGAGCCGTTCGGTCCAATCAGCCCAATGCGGTCGCCCTCTGAGACTGTGAAGGACACGTTCTGGAACAGAGGATTGGCTCCGAAAGACTTCGAGATTCCTTGTGCATTAATAATCGGCGGCAACGGGTCGTATTCTCCTGAGTATCTGTTTTGAGATTATCAGCAAACCTTGGCTACTTGCTCCTCGAGCCGCGTTCAGGCTTCGCCTCCGCGCTAAAGCCCATGCGTTTTCTTGCCGATGTGCCATTGACGGGAGAAGTAATGCTGCCTGCCCGGTTGCGTACGAAACCCGGTCTTGGGAGGCAATTGTGAATACCAGGAATCTCATTCCGGCTGCCGAAGACATCTACAAGGATTGGCATCCGGTGCTCGAACTGGCCACGCGCGAAGTCTTCGAAACCATGCTCGCTTCCCAGTTGACCTCGCTAGCAACGGAGCCATCGGGTCCGCTAAACGTGACTGCAATGGTGGGACTGGCGGGGATGTTATGCGGAGTAATGAGCGTGCGTTGCCAACATGACGCCGCTGCCCTCATGGCGTCGAAGATGCTGGGAGTGGAAATCGACAAGGTAGGCCCGGACATCTCTGACGCGCTGGGCGAGATCTGTAACATGGTGGCGGGAAATTTCAAGAACAAGATTTCCGGTCTTGGCGACGGTTGCATGCTCTCGCCGCCATCCGTCATCACAGGTGACGACTACACCGTCCACTCCCAGCCAGAAGCGCCTACTTTGGAAGTCAGGCTGCTATTAGAAGAGATGCCTCTGGTAATTTCTCTCCACGTTCACAACTGAACTGGAGTAGTCGGCTTCAGCATGACGGGAGAGCGTTTTTGCGAACCGTGTTGGGCTACGTTAAGCCTTGCACATGCAATAACTTACACGCCGTACTTTAGTCTTAGCATCTATCGGATGATAGACCCTTGGGCGAAAACACGGCTTGAGGCCATTCCGTAAATCGCGATTGACCCGATCAATTGTTTCGATTTCCTTAAAACCACGCTAGACGATAGAGTGAGCCGGTGCTGATTTGTGTTCAATCGGTTTCGGCTGCGTCTGAGCACGTAAGGATGGGTCGGTCACGCGTGAAAAAGTGAAGACGATCCTGCGCTTGGACTTGCCGAAGCGGAACAAGGGAGGATAATACTGGTGTCGGCTTGCGCGCGAGATCGCCAAGCGCGGCAGGGAAGAGTCAGAGTTTGAGAACAACATCATGACGAAAGTTGAAGCGGTCATCCAAAACTCCAAGCTGGAAGCGGTCAAGAGCGCCCTGCAAGAGATCGGCGTTGAAGGCATGACGGTGATTGAGGTGCGCGGCCATGGGCGGCAAAAGGGACACACCGAGGTCTACCGCGGACGCGAGTACAGCGTGGACCTCATTCCCAAGACCAAGCTGGAAGTAGTGCTTCCAGACGCGATGGTGGAGAAGGCGGTGCAATCCATAGTGGCGGCTGCGCGCACGGGAAAGATCGGTGATGGAAAAATCTTTTTGACTCGAGTGGATGAAGCCATTCGCATTCGCAACGATGAGCGGGGCGAAGGAGCATTGTAGGGTTGGTGACTTGACCTCGCCGGGCAAGAAGAATCGCTAGAAAAATCTAGGAGAGAACATACCGGAGAACCCAGGGGAACATTCTACCGGGACGCGACCGGACGACATCTTAAAGGGCATCGTGTTCGCAGCTATCTCGCTAGGACGCGAAGCGTGAGAGCATTGACTCAACGTCATGACGGGGGCGTCTTTACTGATCAGTGAACTGCGAGGTTCTCTTGCCGAAGAGTCTGCGCGAATTGCGCGTGACTTCGCGGCAAGCGGAGACGGTCGCGCCGCAGTCGCTCAGCGCACGCTACTCATCGAAGATATTCTGAAACGGCTCTGGCGGGAGTGTGTCCCTCCCGACGAAAGCGGACCACGAGGCTTTGCACTGGTGGCGACGGGGGGCTTCGGGCGCGGCTGGCTCTTTCCTTACTCCGATATTGATTTGCTCTTTCTGTGTGCCGATCGGGTGTGCGAGGCGGCTCACAAAGACGCAATTCAACGCTTCTCCCAGGAACTGTGGGACCTGAAGCTCAAATTGAGTCCCGCATTGCGAACCTTGGCGGAGTGCGATCGATTCGACCCCAACAATACCGAGTTCACCATCTCGCTCCTCGATTGCCGTTTCCTGGCTGGTGATCGCGAATTGTTCACCCGACTTCATGACAAGGTGATCCCCAAGCTGGTAGTGCGCGAATCGAAGCCCCTTCTGCAGGGACTCGCCGAGGTGACCCGCGAACGGCATGGAAAGTTCGGACACACCGTATTCCATCTGGAGCCAAATCTGAAAGAGACCCCAGGCGGTCTTCGCGACTGCAATGTAGCCTCTTGGCTGGCGCTGATTTCAGCCATGGGCAAGCTGGGCGATTGGCCTGACACCAGTTCTCTGCGGGCGCCGGTGCGGAAGCAACTGGAGGCTGCGCTCGAGTTCTTAATGGCAGCGCGGTGCTTCCTGCATTTTCGCCACGGTCGTGACGACAACGCGCTGAGTTGGGAGGCTCAGGACGAGGCAGCCGCGCGAAAAATTGGCGTGTCCGATTCGGCGGACCTCACTGCAGCGGATTGGATGCGGATTTATTTCGGTCATGCGCGCGCCGTGCAACGCACTGTCACGCAGTTGATGGAAGAGACCCCGGAATCATGGTCTTCTCTGCGCAGGCAATTTCAGGGCTGGAGATCGAAACCTTCGCATCCGGATTTCTCCGTGGTCGACGGAATGATTTTTCTGCAACAGTCCTCATCGCTGCAGGATCCCGAAATGCTGTTGCGCCTCTTTCATTTCATGGCCCATCACGGCCTGAAGTTGAGCGCGACCACGGAGCATCGCATTGAGCAGGAGCTTCCCGCTCTTGCCGTCACTCCGCCCCGAGGCGCCGAACTATGGCTCTACCTGCAGGAAACTCTGCTGCAGCCGCACGCCGCCGAGGCGCTTCGTGCCATGCATTCCTTGCGGTTGTTGACCTTGTTGCTTCCGGAGCTGAAGCCCATTGATTCCCTAGTCGTGCGGGACTTCTATCATCGCTTCACGGTGGATGAGCACTCGATCCTGGCCATCGAGAGTCTGCACCGCTTGAACCAATCGAAATCGGAGTGGGATAAACGTTACGCTGAGTTGCTGGGTGAACTCGAAGATCCAGAACTGCTCTACCTTGCCCTCTTGTTGCACGACACGGGCAAAGGAGTGCCCGGCACCAATCACGTGGACGCCAGCCTGGAGATCGCTGGCCGTTGTCTGGATCGCCTGGACGTTGAATCGAGCGAGCGCGCTGCGGTGTTGTTTCTCATCGCGAACCATTTGGAAATGTCAGCGCAACTGCGGCGCGACATTTTCAATCCTGAGACGGTCGCGGCTTTTGCCGAGAAAATGGGTACGCCAGAGCGGCTGAAAATGTTGTGCCTGCTCACGTACGCGGATATCAAAGCCGTGAACCCGGAAGCGCTCACGCCGTGGAAGGCGGAGAACGTTTGGCAGCTCTACATTGGAGCGGCTAATTACTTGAACCGCAGTGCAGATCACCGTGTGCACGGCGATGTGAGCGATGAAAAACTGGTGCGTCTTCGCAGCCTGGCCCCGGTCACGGGGGCGAAGTTCCGGGATTTCGTGGAGGGCTTCCCGCAAAGATATTTGCAGGTTCATTCCGCCGAAGAAGTGATGCATCACATGGAAATGGCCGAGCAGTTGGGCCACGACTCCGTACAGGTAGATCTAAAACGCGGTCGGCATTGGTATGAACTAACACTGGTTACAAGAGATCGGGCGTCGCTGTTCGCCACGTTGACAGGAGTGCTCGCCGCCTGGGGAATGAATATTGTGAAGGCCAACGCTTTTTCGAACCGGGCAGGAACTGTGGTGGACTCGCTCCATTTCACCGACCGTTTCCGCACTTTGGAATTGAACCTGTCCGAGTGGGAGCGGTTCAAGAAAAGCATCGCTGCGGTCTTGGCAGGAGAAGCCGATCTCGACAAAATGCTGCGCGATCGGCAACGAGGCGAAAAAAGCAGCAAGGTCAAAGTGGTGGTCGAGACGCGGATCGATTTTGACGACGAGTGTTCTTCGACCAGCACACTGCTGCAAGTGATCGCTCAGGACCGTCCGCGGTTGTTGCACAGAATCAGTTCGTGCCTTTCGCAGCAGCGATGCAACATTGAAATCGCGTTAATCGACACCGAAGGCCAGATGGCAATCGATACCTTCTATTTGACTTCAGGAGGCAAGAAACTCCCAATCGATCTTCAGAAGAAAGTTGAAAAAGCACTCCGTCACGAATTGAAGGATCTGGAGCTCGCCTGATAGACCGCATCGCCTGTGCACATGTGCACAATTGAGTTCGTTACACGACCTCGGCAGCGCAATCGTGTTCCAAATGCCAAACTTGGGGCTGTACCTGCGATCGTAACTACGATGCGACTTATGGGCACGGCACATTCGCTGCTGGGCTGGTTCTCTTGCTGCACTAATGGCACGTTGACTGTATCGGGGTTCGAAGATAGTTTCTACCCAATCATTGCTGCACGGTTTTTAGCGGTGTTCCATCCTCATGGATCTCTCAGACCCAAGGATCACTGCCAGGTTGCAGCACGAACAAAACAGTCTGCAGGGATTGATCGTTGCACGCTTGCGGACCTCTAGAGCTGACGCGCCCATCGTCTCCTTTTAGGCCGGCGTAAGCCGGAGTTACTCACCAACTAAGGAGATGCCAAATGAAATGCTTGCCTGCAAGTAGTGCCGTAGTGTGTCCGGAAACCGATGATCCAACACGGAGCGTTCGAAACAGCACCAACTGGTGTTTCCACCTCTCACAACACCAACGATCATTTCTTTCGCTCGCCGCGGTTCTAAACGCTATGCTGCTCGTCGCAGCCATTGCATGCGCCCAGACCGATCCCGGTGTCCAGAGCGCGAATCGCGGCACCGGAGCCGCACTTCCTTCCGTCTTGGCGGACGACAACCCAGGCATCCTGGCTTTTTTCAATGATGGGTTTGCCCGCTTCCAGGCCGTGGAGTCGGTTTCCAACAACCCCAACGGCAATAATGGTCTGGGACCGCGGTTCAACTCAAATCAGTGCAGCTCTTGTCATGCGCAACCTGCGGTCGGCGGGACAGGCGCCGCCGTTAATCCTCAATTCCAGTTCGTCAGCGACGGGACCGCGCCCGGTAATACCCTCCCGCCCTTCATCACTGCCAATGGGCCAACCCTCGAAGTACGGTTCCCGTTCTTCTTCAATAACAACGGAAGCGTCAACACCAACTCTCCCAATGGCGGAGTGGAAGACGTCTTCACGGTTACAGGCCGTCCCGACGCCGGCACTTGCAATCTGCCGCAACCTAATTTCAGCGCTGCGCTGGCGGCGAATAACATTATCTTCCGCATTCCCACACCTACTTTTGGTGTAGGTCTCATTGAGAATCTCGATGATTCAACTTTGCTGAAAAATCAGCTAGCCAATAACAACAACCGACTTGGAATCTCTGGCTCCTTTAACTACAACGGCAACGACGGCACGATCACTCGCTTTGGCTGGAAGGCGCAAAACAAGTCGCTTCACATTTTTGCCGGCGAAGCCTACAACGTCGAGATGGGTGTCAGCAACGAGCTATTTCCTCAAGAGCGACCATCTCCCGGCGAAGACCAGCATGCTACCGGGCTGCCAGCGAACTGTCTGAACCTTGCCGGAACCGGCTATCCTGAAGACACATCCAACCCCGCCGCAACACCGAATTCGGCTGTGCTCGATGACGTCTCGGCATTCGCCAATTTCATGCGCTTCCTCGCTCCTCCGCCACAGGGCAACGTGTTGCTGAATGGGCAGCAGGTTCCCGCGAGCACGATCTCTTCGGGTGCTGCCTTGTTCAACTCCATTGGCTGCGCGACCTGCCATAATCCCACGGTAGGCACGACCCAGATGTCGAGCTTCACCGGATCGCTGAGCAGTGCTCCAGTGAATGCCTATTCCGATATCGAGATTCACCACATGGGTGTAGGCCTGGCGGACAATGTCTCGCAAGGTGCTGCCGGTGGTGATCAGTTCCGCACAGCTCCCTTGTGGGGCCTAGGGCAGCGTATCTTCCTCATGCACGATGGCCGCACCACGAACCTGCTGACTGCAATCAAGGATCACGCGAGCCACGGCAGTGAAGCGAGCTTCGTGGAGGAGCAGTTTTTCAACCTCAGGCCCAGCCAGCAGCAGGAAATACTTGATTTCTTGCGTTCGTTGTAATCCTCCCACGTTAACTATCGGCGAGATGCGAAGGCATCTCGCCCAGCTCTTCAGCAGGCAAGACACAAGGAGCTCGTGGCCGATCCGCTTTGATATCGGCTGAAATCTGTTTCATGTCGCACAAAAACGTGCCATCTCGTTCTCAATGCCTTCGGTTTGTCGTTGTCTTGGCGGCATCATGGCTTGCACTGAGCCCAGACTCTACGTCGCAAGATGCTCAACCGGTACGCGGCAATGTGGTGAGTACAACACAACCAGAGGCGAAGGTGCCCTCTGAAATTATCCTGGTCAAAGGTGCTTGGTCGAGCGCAAATGATTCTATAACTCCCGTTCCAGAGGACGGGAGCATAACCAACAGCGCCTTCAGTAGCGCGTATTTTAGAATGACCTACCCACTGCCGCCGGATTGGATCGAGAAATACAAGGGGCCGCCGCCGTCTGATAGCGGACGCTACGTGCTCGCGCAACTCAGTCCTGGGAACGCGTTCAACGGACCTGCGCGAGGAAGTATCCTGATCATTGCGCAGGATATGTTCTTTACGCCGTTCCCGACGGCAAATGCTTTGGAACTCATCAATTACTCGAAGAAGAACTTGCCGTCAGACTACAAAGTTGAAACAGCCCCCAGAGATATAAAGATTGCCGGCCATTCATTTGTCTTTTTCTCGTATTGGTCTCCGCTGGCTGAGCTTCACTGGTACGATCTCGCCATCCAAATCCGCTGCCACACAGTGGAATTCGTGCTGACCAGCCGCGATCCGAAATTGCTAGACAATCTAATCCAGAACATGGACAGCATGCGATTGCCTGCTGGAGGCGATCCCGCAGGGGTCACGGGCGAGAACGACATTCCGGTCTGTGTGGAAGACTACGCGAGCGGCAAAAACGTGATTTCGCGAGTCGATCCTATTTTGTCTGAGCGCCAATTCAACCCTGTTCCGGTCCGAATCATCATCGATAAAAAAGGCATAATAAGGCATATCCACTTTCTCAGCGCATTTCCTGATCAGACAAAGGCTATCTCCGATGCCCTGGGCAAATGGAGGTTCAAGCCATATGTTCAGGACGGAACGCCGGTCGAGGTAGAGACCGGCGTGATGTTCGGACGCAAGCCACTGGTGGATGCTCCTAAGGATTGACCATCAACGTGACGCCTCATGGGAAAAGCGGTCCGAAGATGTGGTGATCTAAGTAGATTGCACCGTGCACAGGCGCTCCACTTGTCGCATCGATCCTTGCTCTTTGCATATCCCAGTTCCAATCGGCATCGACATTGACGTGGGACGTATGATGGTTGGGCAAGGTGGTTCCAGAAGAAGGTCGACGTATGCCGCCACTGAAACTGCTGGTTGTCGAAGATGACCTCGCGTGCCTGGAACTCATGACTGAGGTCTTCACGTCTTTAAAGGCAGAAGTGCGTGCTGTCGGCAAAAGCGAAAAGGCGGCCGCAATGATCAACCAGGAGAAGTTTGACGGAATTTTCCTGGACCTGGAAATGCCGACCCTGAGTGGTTTAGATCTCGCACGCCTCGTCCGCAAGTCCTCGTGGAATAAGTCAACTCCCATCGTGATCGTAACCGGAAGCGATGAGAGAAAAACCATGCAAGATGCATTTGCGATCGGAGCGACTTTCTTTATTCAAAAGCCCGTGGACCGGCAGAAATTGAGCGTCCTGTTCCGGACGGTGAGCGGCGGAATGCTCGAGAACCGGCGCAAGTATACGCGCGTCCCAATCCAGGCGGATGTTTCATGCACAGTAGGATCCCGCACGGCACGCGGCGTGAGTTGGAACCTCAGCATGGGAGGAATGCAGGTGGAAGTGGGTGACTTGAAACCCAAAGACACCGTCAGATTATCGTTTCAACTCCCAACCTCAGGAGCCGCCATTGATGCGGATGCCGTCGTCGTGTGGGCAAATGAGAATCGGCAAGGAGTCCAATTCACGAAGCTAAGTGAGCAGAGTCAGCAGTCGATTCGTCAATTCATGACTGAAGTGGAGAACATGGACCGCTAGGAACAAAGACTGCATAGGTCCACGGGGCTAGGTACCACTTCCAGCCTACCCCGATCCTAATTTACGGACTGAGTATCTCGTTTCGCAAGAAGACGATCAAGCTCCTTCGTGAGGGAAGACGGGTCGACGGGTTTCGACAAGTAGCCATCGAAGCCCGAACTAAGGATTCTTTCCCGGTCGCCTCTCATGGCATACGCAGTGACAGCCACCACCGGCAGCCGTGCCAGGCCGGGATTCTCGCGGATTTTGCGGACAACTGCGAAACCATCCAGCACCGGCATTCCAATATCCAGCAGTAGCAATTCCGGGTGAGTCTGTTCAATCGTTTCGAGCGCTTCTTGACCGTCGCATGCTTCAAGCACGGTATAGCCCCGCAACTCCAATAACTCGCGCAGCAATTCCCGGTTTACAGCGTTGTCCTCAGCCACCAGAATGCGTGTCATGATTGGCCCGCGCCCTTCGCCAGTGTGCGGCCGCGAACTACTCGATCGACTTCGGCAATGAGTTGTTGTTTCCAGGATCCGTTTTTCTGCAGGAGCCCCTGTGTTTCCCGCTGGAGAAGAGCAATCTCGAGTGGGGTAAGGTTCTTGGCCGTCATTACAAGAATCGGCAGTCGCTTCAACGCTGGCTCCTGTCGTACGTGCCGAATAACTTGAAAGCCATCGATACCCGGCATTAGAAGGTCGAGCAAGATTGCGCCCACCACTTTGTTGGCGAGCACCTCCAGGGCCCGCGTCCCACTGCGCACTCCTTGCGTCTCGTATCCGGCAGAGCGTAAGGCTTCCTGCATCAACTCCAAAGCTTTAGGATCATCGTCCACCAGCAGAATGGACGAATCGTCGTCGGCTGGCGACGGTACATGCCTGCGAATGGTTTCCAGCAGCGCGGGTTTGCGAACCGGCTTGATGACATAGTCGTCGGCGCCTAGAGCGAAGCCAACCTGCTTCTGGTCTACGATCGAGACGATAATCACAGGGATCGTCGCCGTTTCCGGATTTTTCCTCAGTGCTACTAACGTTTCGAAGCCATTGCTGCCCGGCATCATCACATCCAGGGTGATGGCGTCAGGCCGCAATCGTTGAGCTTCTCTAAGAGCTCCGGCTCCTGACTCCACTGTCGCTACCCTGTACTCCGGTTCGAGATAGCTGGCGAGAAGCTCACGCGCCGGAACCTCATCGTCCACAATCAGCACCAGCGGGGTAAGACGACCTGACGTCGCGGTGATAGAGGCTGCTGCTGGCTCTTCCAAAGGATGGACTTCAGAGCTTGGTTCCACCGCAGGAATCGTGAACGTGAATCGGCTCCCCTTTCCCGGCGCGCTCTCCAGGGAAATCCGACCTCCTTGTTGCTCGACCAACCGCTTCGTGATGGCAAGTCCCAACCCGGTGCCGTGATGATTACCGTGGGCATTTTCCTCAACTTGCCTGAACTCCTCGAACACAGCCTGTTGGTCTTCAGGCCGGATGCCAATTCCTGTATCCGCTACCGACACCGAAACGAAGTCCCAGTCGTCGACGCACTCAATGTTGATCTCGCCGCCCTGGGGCGTGAATTTGACTGCGTTGCTGAGCAAGTTGTAGAGGATCTGTTTAAAGCGCACGCGATCTGCCTTAACCAAGGATTTGCTCCGCACCTTCTGCTCGACCCGGATGTTCTTGGCCATCGCCAAAGGATCAATGGTGGAGAGAACTTCCGGTAGAGCATGCTGCACCAGAAACTCTTCGCTATGAAGCTCCAGCTGTCCTGCTTCGATCTTGGAAAGGTCCAGAATGTCATTGATCAACTGCAGCAGGTGGGTCGAGCCTTGTTTGATGTGACCGATGAATCGCTTCTGTTTTGGATTCAGCGCACCCGGAGTTTCATCTGCCAGCAGATCGGAAAAACCCACAATCGCGTTGAGCGGAGTCCGCAGCTCATGACTCATGCTGGCAAGAAACTTGCTCTTCAGATGCGTGGCGCGTTCCACTTCGCGATTGCGCAGCTCCAGTTCTCGATTGCTGGCAGCCAGCTTCTCCGTGTATTTGCGCTTTTCCGCTTCATCCCGTTTTCTCTGTGTCACGTCGACTGCAACCACAACCTCTGCCTCACGCCCCGCAAAGCTCATTGCATACGAAGTAATCTCCGCATCAATTGTGCTCCCATCTTTCCTGCGATGTTTCCATACCCCAAATTTCTCAATGCCATCGCGGAGCGTGCTCACACTTTCGAGTAGCCGAGGCACATCTTCAGGAGGACGAATATCCTTAATGGTCATCGCCAGAAGTTCGTTTTTGGAATACCCGTATTTTTCCACCGTTGCCCGATTTACTGCCAGGAATCGCAATGTCATCCGGTCGTAAACCCAAGTAGGATGCGGATTGTTGTCAAACAACTTACGGTGCCGCTCTTCGGTCTCCCGCAGCCGCTCCTCCGCTCCTTTTCGTTCAGTAATGTCCCGCGCTACGGCATAGATAACTTTCTTCTCGGGCGTGGAGACCGCATTCCACGAAAGCCATTTGTAAGAACCGTCTTTGCATAAATAGCGATTCTCAAATGCAAAGGTCACTTCCGAGTTTTCCAGCCGAGTGGCCTGGGCTGTTGTTGCTGGACGATCTTCGGGATGAATGAACTCTAAATAAGGCTTTGCCTTTAACTCTGCCTCGGTAAAGCCTAGAGTTTTCTCCCACGAGGGGTTCAGATTCTTGAAATATCCATCAAAGCCCGCGATGCAAAACATATCTATCGACAAATCGATGAATTGATTTCCCGTCTCCAGCCTGGAATACAGAGCAGCCATAAAAGTGCTCATCCCAAGGCCAACCACAACCAATACCAGACCCAAGAGCCATACGCGCCGGTCAACCGCCCATACACCCGCATGCAATGTGGACAACGGTTGCTCCACCAGGACTCCCCAACCGTAGCCACTCACTGGTTCGTATCCTGCAAAGAAGGTCTCGCCTTCCCGCACGAAGGCCCCTTGGCCAGAATCGCCTGCTCGCATTCGCTTGACCGGTTCATACCCTCCAAGGTCAATCGGGGCCGAATAAGAGTCGATATTCGGACGAGCGGACAGATGACCGTGCTGGTCCACCAGAGAGATGGTCCAAGCACTCCCCATCTTGGTCTCGACAAGGCGGCTGCTCATCGTCTCCAGCGTATATGGAGCCATGAGGATTCCAATTGGCTTGCCAGTCTCATCCTTGATTGGAACCACAATGGCAACGACTAACTCGTAAGGTGCGATAGCAGTTTCATAAACCTCTGAAATATACGGTTGCCAATCGCGGACCTCGCCTTTGTACCAGTCTCGGTACGAGAAATTCTGATTCAGCACGGTGGGCTGATTTGGGTAGACTGCCCGCATTGTTCCATCGAGATCGTATGCACTCACGAAAGCTAGATCCGGACGCAAATTACTTGCCTCTTTCAAGTCCCATTCGACCCCGTCCAGATCCCGCTTCTTCCACGCCTCGACAAATTTCCGGCGGTTCACAATCGACTGCAGGAAGGCAGTGCTTTCACGGAAGTTCTCCTCCACCAGAGTGGCGGAAACGCGGGCGATCTGCCTACTCTCAGTCGCGGCCTGCGTCTCAGTTTGGTGCCGTAGGACTCGACCCACGGAATAAGCGAAAACTGCGATCGGCAGGACCAACAGCAGCAGAAACAACGAGTAAAGACGCCGTCGGCTTCTGGATATCCAGATCGCAATCTTGGCGCGCGTTTTCATCGATCCCTCATCGTTAATAACTCATCATGGCTGGTCCCCATGGTTTCTGCCGTTCGCTATCTTTGACTTCTCAGTGTCCCAACTCGACCGCGATCAGTCGCCGGCCGCCGCCCCGCGGGAGAGGAGATCGGCTGCTCCGGTCTGTACAAACCGTTCGAAGTGATCGAAGATGTGCGGGTCCCACCAACCTTTCATTACTTCTTGTCGCATGGTCTGAAGGGCTTCGGCCGTGGAAAAGGCTTTCTTGTAGGGCCGCTCGGTGGTCAGCGCATCAAAAACATCCACAATCTGCAGGACCCGCGCCGTAATGGGAATCGCATCTCCACGCAGTCCGTCGGGATAACCGGAGCCATCCATCTTCTCGTGATGGTGGCGGATGATGGGAAGAACCATCCGAAATGATTTCAGCGGACCACAAATGCGCTCACCAACCACCGGATGTTCGCGGACAATCTTCCACTCCTCTTCAGTCAGGCGCCCAGGCTTCAAAAGAATCGCATCGGGCACAGCAACTTTTCCTACGTCATGTACGATTCCCGCTCGACGCAACGCCGTAATGTGATCGTCGGTCAGTCCAATTTGCCGGGCCAAACGGGTAGAATATTCCGCCAAGCGTTCACAATGACCATGTGTGTAAGGGTCTTTGCCTTCGATGCTCCGCGCCAGGGAAAAAAGGACCGACTCTGCCCGCTCCAGTTCGTCGGTGCGAAGCTTGAGTTTCAAAAGCGACCTCATGCGGGCGAGCAGTTCGGTTCGATCCACGGGGCGCGTAAGGAAGTCATCCGCTCCACACTGAATGCCCTTCAGCCGATCTTCTTTGGCGGATAGTGCTGTTATCAGCACCACTGGGATTAAGTAAGTTTCAGGGTTACTCTTGATTCTCTCGCACAGCTCAAACCCCGTAAGTCGGGGCATCATTACATCTGAGAGAACTAAGTCGACCTTCGCGCTGTCTAGCTGCTCCAGTGCGGATACTCCATCTGGAACCGCGATAACTTCAAATCCATGGAGTGTCAGGAGTTCCTGCAACAACTCACGGTTGGCTGCTTGGTCGTCGGCGACTAAGATCGTCCCCGTTACTGATTGAGGGCACTGCGACTGCATAATTCAACATCCCGTTTCCTGCACAGGGTGGCACAGAAGATTAAAAGGACCTAATTACCGAAGTCACGAAGCTAGATGGCGTCGAACCTTCGAATCAAAGTTCGACCAGCCTCGGGGGCGGGCCGATACCTAGAATTTCGCTCCTGACGCATTCTTCAGCACCACCCTCGTAACGAGGCTACTCATCTTCCCGCTTGACTCGACTGAGGCTTTTTTGCGATAAGCCTTATATACGTTTCCCTTTTCGCTTCTGTCATTGTGGGTGAGCCTGATCGTATTTTCAGGTAAGTGTGGCGTTTCGCCACGGGTGGGGCCTTGCGTCTTGTCAGATCGCAGGGAGGGAGTGCGATGTCCACAGCCCGATGGACCAAGTTCCGGTTATCGGTTCCAATTACATTCGACTCTACAACTAATCTGGCACCTGAGCCGTCAGCGAGGTTGGGTTGGCGGCAAGAACCTGGTCGCTGTGTTCCGGTGCGCGCGGCACTCTCAGGCTCGGCTTCCTTGTTCCCATCCTACCCCATGAACGGGGGCAGTCAATGAGCGCGCCCAGCAACTTAAAACTGTTGGCCATCGATGACACTCCCGAGAATCTAGAGCTGATTCGTGCCACGCTCGAGCAGTTGGACCTGGAGATCGTAACGACGGAAGATCCCGAAGCTGGCTTCGAGCTGTTTCTTCAGATTCGGCCGAGAATCGTTCTACTCGATCTGGTGATGCCGAAAGTGACGGGCATGGAGCTGCTGGAACGCATCGTCGCAGCTGATCCGGGCGCGGACGTAATTTTGATGACGGCGCACTACTCTCCAGAATCTGCTGTCGAAGCAATCCAGAAAGGCGCTTGCGATTATTTCACTAAGCCTCTGGACGTTGGAAAACTGCGCACTAGAATCGCCGGTTTTCTGGTGGATGCGGAAAGACGACAGAGAACCCTGCATCTTGACCGAGAACTGCTCGACGCTTGTCAATTTGAAGGCATGGTCGGCCGCAGTCCCCTGATGCTGGAGGTATTCGCAAAGATCCGGCGAGTCGCGCCGCACTTCAGAACTGTTTTGATTACCGGTGCAACCGGGACCGGCAAGGAACTGGTTGCCAATGCTCTGCATCGGCTTAGCCCAGCAGCCCGAGGCGAGTTTGTGATTTGTAACTGCTCGGCGCTGGTCGAGAATTTGGTCGAGAGTGAGTTGTTCGGCTATGTCCGCGGTGCCTTCACGGGCGCGACGCAAGACAAAGTTGGCTTATTTGAACACGCGGACGGCGGCACCATTTTCCTGGATGAGATCGGTGAACTCTCTCTCCCTGCGCAGGCAAAGTTACTACGGGTTTTGCAGAACCGTCAGGTGCAGAGGGTTGGATCTCCTACGGCACGTAACATCGACGTGCGGGTCGTCGCTGCCACTCACCGCAACTTGAGAACAATGGTGCGCGAAGGGCAGTTTCGAGAAGATCTCTATTACCGCCTGGCTATGGTCGACATTCCGGTGCCGACTCTGGGAAACCGCCGCGAAGACCTGCCACTGCTGCAACGGTATTTCATCGAGAGATTCTCCACCGACTACGGAAAGTCCATCGCCGGCCTAACCCGAAGGGCACAGACTCGCATGGCAACCTACCCATGGCCAGGCAACGTCCGCGAACTCGAGAACGTGATCGGCAACGCCTGCATGATGGTGGATGGATCTCTTATCGATATCGACGATCTGCCAGAAAGTCTTCGCCACCCGCCCATCGAGGACACATATGCAGACGAGGCGTTCTTGACTCTCGACGAACTGCAGAACCGTCACATCTTGCGCGTGCTGCAGGCAGTCGGAGGCAGCAAACCTCGAGCCGCGGAGATCCTCGGGATCGGTCGCGCTACCATTTATCAAATTCTGTCACGTATGAAGCTTAAGGAAGGAAACGGCGTGGCAGGATAAGTCGTGATCTCGGGTGTATTCACCGAGGTGTCAGGAATCGCGGCAACTGGGTTTTGGGGCGGTCGGCCGGCGGGACTCACCAAAGCAGCGAGCCACTTATACGTTTTGCGGAGAAGGCACTGTCACAACATCCCGGCCTCGTGCTTTGGATTCATAGAGACATTGGTCCGCGACCTTGAGCAACTCATCAGACGTTAGACCGTGTTCCGGAAACGCCGCCACGCCTGCTGAGATCGAAAGCGGCCCCAGAGTTTCCTTCTTATATCGCAACCGCAGCCGCTTCACCTCTGAGCGCAATCCGTCCGCGCGAACAGCCGCGTCCTGTGAAGTGGACTCCGGCATGATAATCGCGAACTCCTCGCCGCCATAGCGACAGCATATATCGGTGGCCCGAAAGAAAGTGCGAAACAGATCGGCAAGAGACTGTAGGACCATATCTCCGGCGTCATGCCCGAACGTATCATTGAAGCGTTTGAAGTGGTCGAGGTCGAGGAACAGAACTGCGATTGCCTGTTTCTTCCGGTTCGCCAGTTGTAGCTCTCTTTCCAGCGATTCCTCCAGAAAGCGCCGATTGAACAGGCGAGTGAGCGGATCACGAATCGACAATTCGCGCAGACTTTCCCGCAATTGTAAGCCAGACAGCGAAAGGGCGATCTGAGAGCCAAGACTGATGGCCAGTTGCTGACGAGATTCCCGAAGGTTCTCCGTACCCGAATCGCTGGGGAGCCACGTTGCATTGTCGAACTCGAGATGCAGGATACCAACCGTGTTCCCCTGCGCGACCATCGGTACACACAGGCACTCGGTGGTCGAACTCTTGGTTAGATGCTGGCAGGCGACGCTGCTACCTGGAGACTCACTCCAGTGGGGCTGGCCGCGGCGCAGGCCCCAGCACGCGTCTGGAGGAAATGTTGGCGTCAACGCGTCTCTTTTACCCCACCGCGCTCCTGCCTCAACCAGGTCCCGCGATGATCTCAATAAATAGAGAGCTCCAGAAGGAGCTTCAGGGAAAAGCCTTTGCACAAAGTTGGCTACCACTACGCACGCTTCCTGGACCGTTCCACTGCACTGCAACAGCGATCCCATTTCATTCAGCAGACTAATCTGTTTGGTATGAAACTCCTGTTCCTTCAGCAGACGGTCTAGTGACTCGGCATGTTGCCGCTGTGCTTCGATCGCCTTGACCTGCTCCGAAATGTCCTCATAAATCAGATAAGCGCCCCGTATGTCACCATCCACCTGCAGCGGAACTCCGTGGAGTGCCAGGTCGAGAAGCCTCCCGTCCTTTCGCCTTTGTCGTACTGTCCGGTGTACCGCGTCTCCGTCGAAGATCTGCTCGATCACTTCTGCGGAATTCGATGCTTCACCGTCTGGCACCCCGGGATTACTAATATCAATCGAGGCAAGATTGTCGCGGTCATACTGGAAAAGTTTTTCGAAAGCTGAATTGACCAGTTCAACCGAGCCTCGCCGGTCAAGCACAACCATCGCCAGCGGACTATTCTGTATCAGAGAGTTCAGGTAAGTAGTTTGCTCATTCAAATGAATGCCCAACCGGTGTCGCTCGCTAACTTCCGAGCCCACGATGAGTCCTACCGCTGACACTACCAGCATGAACACAGCAACTTTGGTGAACACGGCTTCGCTTGGAGCAAATAGATGCAGCGCAACTACGATTCCGAAATTTAATGCCAGCACTGCAGTTACAACTCGCCGAACTCCCTGACGCATTGCAATCCAGATCACAGGAACAAAGCAGGTATAAAAATGACCATATCGACCATCGTTGACACCAAACATCGCCCAGCAGGCGGCTAATATTGCGAGAGCTTGGCCACTGGCTTCTGCGACCGTGCCGAAAGTTAATCTTGTTTTTCCCGGATACGCATTCGTTAGCCTGACCTCTGGCGACGCCTCCGCGAGCCACCGCCGAATACGCGGAAAGACATGTACCAGAAGATAAGGTGCAACAGCCACCAAGCCGATAGTGTCACCTAAGAACCACCCAAGTGCGGACGCCTTCCACTCACCTCGGGTAATGGCATGATCCAAAATCAGAGTTGCGACTCCGAAGACAGCCGCACTAGCTGCCGCTGTTCCACTTACTAAAAGGTAGCGGACCACATCTCGGCGCCGTCGTAGTCCAAGATCTATCTGTAGAGGGCCCCGCAGCAGATATGCAGCGGTAGCATAACTCGCAGAGATTCCCGCGGCACCGATGGTATTACTGAACGAGAGCACCGGCTGCGAGTAAAGAGCTACGTTGGTGAAAGCGTTGGTGAAGAAGACCAGAAGCGCGTACCACGGACTGACGCCTAACATCAGGGCCATCACTAAACCGATGGCGGGATACCAAGCCACAAACCCAATGTGAGAAAAGAGGACAACCTCGGGCCGGTTCAGTGGCAGGTATAGCAGCACGAACAGGAGAGAGACCAGAGCGTGACGAGTGCCGGTGCGGCGCGAACACATAAACAGCATCCCAGGACTGAGTGGCTCGTTTGGTGATCCATGTCGTGCGGTGGACAAAAGGGAATGTCCGCTCCGGATGCCTTGCACGCTCAGATTACCTACAGGTAAACATAGAGAAGGTGCTCTGGCAGCACAATTCAACCTTCTCAGGAGTACTTAAGTAATTCGTTATTGCGAGGTTTACTGTACCTGGCAGCAACGCTACGGCGACATCATCTTGATCGTGCGTTCAGCTTGTCGAGTGCCCGTTTCAATTCTTCGAGCTTTTGTCCAGCTTCGGCGAGTTTACCCTCCGCAGTCAGGCGCTGGTAATCGGCAAGATCTTTCGCGGCTTCCGCGATGAGCGCATTGACGTCCGCCGCGGGCTGGGATGACGAGGCAGATTCGGCTGTACTGCGCGCCGGTTCGGCGGAGACGGCTGCTGCGGTTGTTGAAGACGCAGTCAACGACGACACCGTTCCCCCAAAAAGCGACGCCATCGCTGATTCAAAGGTTGGTCCGTATGCTAGCTTATCTTGCAGGGCAAGCACCACCAGGCGCAGCTCGGGCATCGGGCTTCGTTCAGCCTGCAGATAAATCGGCTCGGCATACAACAGCGCTTTTCCGGTCGGAATTACCAGCAGGGCACCTCGCCGCACATGCGAGCCTTGTTGATTCCACAATGTGAGCTGTCCGGAAAGCTGCGCGTTCTGGTCGATCCGCGCCTCGATTTGCAGCGGGCCATCAACCAGTTTCGTCTTCGGAAAGTTGTAGACTACTGACGTTCCGTACTGCGCGCCGTCGCTGCGCCCGGCGATCCAGCCAATCAGATTATTACGGTTGGCCGGCGTGAACGGCAGAATCTCCGCGAACTCTTCGCCGCTTTCGCCCGGCAGTTTCATCAGCACAAAATTGGGCTGCATCGGCTGTGTGACTTGCTCTCCGCCCGGGCTCATGCTGACTTCAGTAGCGACCGTCCACAAATCCTCGCGGTTGTAAAATGCCTCCGGATCCGTCATGTGATAGAGCCCGTAAATCTCCGCCTGCAGTTTGAGCAGTAACTCCGGGTAGCGCACGTGTTTGCGCAGGTCCGGTGGCATCGTGGAAGCATCCTTGAAGAGGTTCGGAAAAATGCGCCGGTAGGTGTCGATGATCGGATCTTCGGGGTCGAACACATAGAATGTTGTCGTGCCATCGTAGGCGTCGACAACCGCCTTCACACTATTCCGCATGTAATTGATGGAAGCGTTGTCGAGACGACTATGCGTCGAGTACGGATAGCTGTCGGAAACCGTAAATGCATCCATGATCCACGATAGTCGTCCATCATCACCGAGCACGATGTACGCATCTGGATCAAAGGTGAGGAATGGTGCTAAAGCCGCTACGCGATCGCGGATGTTGCGCCGCATCAACAGCCGACTATCCTTATTTACGTCATCGCTAAACGGTAGCTTCGCCAAATCGCTTTGGTCGAGCGCGATGATCATCCGGCGCAAAAACCCGCCGAGCAAGATCCCGCCGTTACCTTCGTACGATGTGAGGTTGTTGCTCTCACCCTGCGGATAGTTGAACTCCTTCTGCCGCGTCTTCACGTAGACGTCGGTGTTCGTCAACTCGCCGAAATAGATTTCCGGTCGGGTCACGCTCAGGCTATGCACTGTGCTCTGTACCGGCATGTTACTCAAAATCAGGGTGGGCAGGCCTTCGGCCGTGAACCCATTGACTGGGTTCATCGTGATGCCGTAGCCGTGGGTATAGATTAGTTTTTCGTTAATCCAGTTGCGACTGCTCTCGGGCAACTTGTCGACATTCAATTCGCGTGCTGCGAGCATTACTTCTCGAGTCGTGCCATCGATGGGATATCGATCAATGTCAATGTCGGGAAAGTCGTAGTAGGTGCGGATTTCCTGAATCTGGCGCAGCGTGTCCTGGAGTGCATGCCAATCCCACAGTCGGATGTTCTGAAGTGTGGCCTGATTGTTCGCTGCGTCCGCGGCCTCAACCGTGGTGTCAGCAGGGAACTCGCGCTGCGAGACGCGATTCAATCCGTAGGCCTGCCGCGTCAACTCAGTGTTGAAGACGATATAGGGTTTTTCGCGAACCAGTTCGTTCGGCTTCACAATAAAGCTGCCAACGTACCATGCGATTCCCTGAACCGCGATATAACAAACCGCAGCGGGGAGAATCGCCGCGAACAGCCAGCGACCGCGAGGCACGCGCACCGTATTGACGAGTGCGATCACGGCACCAACAACGAGTGCCGCAGAGACGATGAGCATCCCTGTGAGTGTGACGTGCGCGTCCGTATAGGTGACACCGCCGAAGATGGTGTGATCTTCGAGCAAGAGTTCGAACCGGCCGATATATGCGCGCGCTGCCAGAACCAGCAACAGAAACGCAAATGTGATCGAAAATCCGCGCCAGGGCAGAGTGACATGGCGACTAAGACGTCCGGCGAGCACACGAGCTCCGCCCGCGATGAGGATGAAGAACCCGGCGAGCGCGCAGAGAATCGCGGCGAGCGTCAGCAGCCAACCAGCCACCAATTCCCAGGCCGGCAACGCGAAGAGAAAAAAGTTCAGTGGCTTGCCAAAAATCGGATCTACTACGCTACCAGTAGCCTGAGGTGCGTACCAAAACAGCGCGAGCGTTGACCACTCTCCGATCATGGCGGCGCCGCTAGCAGCGGCAATTGCGAGTGAAATGCCAATAGCAATGAGCCGCAGCACAGGTTCCACCGGCAACTTCACGGGCTGTCCCCCGATCAGAATAGTGTGGCCCTCCGGCAGATCGGGAAGATGCGCTCGCTTTAGGGCGAGGAAAGAGCCGTACAGAATGAGAAAAGTGGCCGCTGCAAAAGCCACAAAGATTTCCCACTGAAGATTCAGAGTTTTCCAGAACACGCCCTCATAGCCCAGCGACCGAAACCACAGTACGTCCACGTAATAGGACAACACAGCCCGGCCGCCAAAGAAGAGGACGGCCAGCACAATGAGAATGAGAAAGAAGCGGCGGCGACGGCGAGGCCGACCCAGCAGCGGCGGCGGCCAGTCAATAGACTCGGACATTAATTACTCCGTTTCATACTCCATCAATCATCCGCATAATACTCCCTCCGCCCACGCAAGTGGTCTTGAGGAACCCACATCACTTTCCTTCGTCGCCGCAAACGGTTAAAGTGTTCTTCCACCGCGACGATCGAAGTCCGGATGGAGCAGCCGGTTTTAATTCTCGGCGAATGAATGGATCTCGCATGCGCCAACAAAGAATTGCTTTCTCTGTTCTCATCCTTTTTGTAGCGGCATCAGCCTCTCCAACTGCTGTCGAACAAAATTGGACGAATTATGTGCGCATCGGCGCCTACGGTCTTGCACGGAACAGCGCCGACAAGATCGTCGCGGACGCGCAGGAGACGGGTGTCTTCGGGATTGAAGTAGATAACGACATACCTGGTCGCTACGAGAGCTTTCTTGACCCAACCGCGAAGCTCCAGGCGATTCATGCTGTGGCAGAGAAAGCGCATGCTGCGGGAAACTATGCCTTCGTCTACATCGCTGGAACCGAATGCATCACCGCTCATGGAGACAAGGTTGCCCACACGCTGGCCAAGGATCATCCCGACTGGTTGCAGCGCAAGATTACGGGTGAACCGGCGATCTTCGGCGGCGGCTCGGCGTTTTGGATCGCCGCTGGCGATGAAGATGTTTGGGTCAGTCCCTATGCTCCAGAGTGGCGAAAAACCTACATGGAGCGCGTCCGGCAGATTGCCGCGACGGGAATTGATGGTATCTACATTGACATCCCCTATTGGATGACCCACTTCGATGGCTGGGAAGACACCTGGGCCAGCTTCGATGACTACACCGTGGCAGCGTTTAGAAAGCAGACGGGACTCGACGCGAAAAAAGATTTGAAGCTGGGAGACTTTTCCGACTCCAACTTCCGCCGCTGGGTTGACTTTCGCATTCAGACCTTCACCGATTTTCTGCAAGAGATCGACCACAATGCAAAATCGGTAAATCCGCAGATCAAGACCATCCCGGAGATTTATCCGGGGATCGAGTCGGAATCAGTCCGCGTGGGAGCCGATGTTTATAGCCTTTATCCCGTGGTCGATGCCATTGCGCACGAATACGAATTCGGCAGCGGCGATCACATGGCATCGTCCCGCAAACCTCTGGATTGGTTCTACGATCAGGTCGGCATGCACACGTTCCGAGCCTTTGCGGAAGGGAAGGCGACCTGGATTCTGAACTATTCCTGGGATGGAGACAAAGTTGTGGACCGGCGCGAGGCGATGATGAACCTGGCGATGTCCCAGGTCATGGCAGGAACGAATTTTTGGGACGCTCCCGGCCATTCCATGGCCGGGTCGAATGATCCGGCCACCCGCAAGAAGATTTTCTCCTGGATTAAAGAGAACCAAAAAACTTTCTACCTGCCGCGTACTCCGATCAATCCGATTGGAGTTTATTTCTCGCCTCAGACGCGAAATTACTATGCGGAGGATTTCATCCGTTCCTATCGTGGAATTCTTGTTCTGCTGATGGAGTCCCACCGCGAATTCCAGATCGTCACGCCGCGAACCCTGCATGAGTTTCACGGCCAGGCTCTCGTGCTTCCAGACGTTCGTATTCTCAGCCAGGAGGAACGGACGTCCCTCGAACAGTACGTAGGGGCAGGGAAAAAGCTCATCATCACTGGAAATAATCCTCTGGAATCTACCAATGCGACAGAGATCGTGCGTTTCCAGGCATGCCCCGGGAAGGCATACATCGCGTCTCTGGAAGCAGGCTTTGACCATGCAACCCCGCAATTGCAGCAGGCATTTCTCGATAGTCTTCCCCCAAGCGCGGGTATCGAAATCTCGGCATCGCCCCAGGTCGCCTCTTCCATAGCTCGGGTGAACGGTGACACCCACGTTTTTCTGGCGAACTTCGCCGGCCTGGTGGGCGGCAAGAATCCCGTTCAGACCCCTCAGACTGTTACCATCACCCTACCCGGTGCGCGCGGGGAATCGGCCTATTTCTTGCCATTTCTCGGGAACACTCAGAGGCTGGAAGGCGTGTCGAAGCAAGGAAGCGTCACGTACACGCTGCCGCCCATCTCAAAAGGTGCGGTCTTCTGGCTACATGCCGATTGACCGGCAAATACGAATCATTCATTAATGCGCAGCCCGTCCCGAGGTTCCCTCTTGACAAGCAGTGCCCTACCCAGTAAAAGATTGGTTTCGTAATAAATCGTAACAATTCGCAAGTACGCGAATTGTGCTGGCGAGTGGGTGCCGGCCGAATTCGAATGTGATCGGAGGATCTCATGCGGCTGACTCGGCGGGTCCTTTCCTGGATTCTGAACATCTCCGTGCTCGCAGGCTGCGCGACCTTCTTAGTGGCGCAGGGCAATTACCGGGCCCAGTTGCGCGGCGTGGTCTCCGATGCGAGCGGTGCCCTCGTGACGAATGCGAGAGTCACGATCCGAGATGTGGGCACGAACATTTCCAGCTCCGCGCGCACGGATGACAAGGGATCATATTTCTTCACTGGACTGCGTCCGTCCACCTATGACGTAAAGGCCGAAGCCCCGGGCTTTCGCGCGGCCGAGCGCACAGGCGTGGTTTTGGCAGTCGATCAGGAATCGTCGCTGAACTTCAAGCTGGAACTCGCGGGCGTGTCGACTTCCGTGGAAGTCACAACGACGGCGCCGCTGCTCGATACGGGCAACGCAACGTTAGGCACGGACGTCACTAACGAGTACGTGAAGGAGTTGCCCCTCATGAACCGCGACTTCTTCGGCTTGACCTTCCTCTCGGGAGGCGTGACGGAGGTGGCCGGATCGGGCACCCAGGACAACTATCCCTCGGGAACGAATTTCGTTTCCAACGGGCAGCGCAACGCGACCGCGGAGGTGCGAATCGATGGCTCCCTGATCAGTGCGCCGGAGCAGGGTGAGGGCGGAAACTCAAACGTTTACTACGAACCGCTGGTCGAAGGGGTGCAGGAATTCAAGGTTCAGAACAACAGTTTTTCGGCGGAATTTGGCAACAACGGCGGCACCGTCGTAAACATGGTGCTGAAGAGCGGAACCAACGCTTTCCACGGCAGCGGCTGGTATTTCCTTCAGCGCTCCCAATTGGCGGCGCGTGATTTCTTCAATCCTGCTCCGAATCCGAAACCGGATAGCAAGCGCGACCAGGGTGGATTTACCATCGGCGGCCCGATCCGAAAGAATCGCACTTTCTTCTTCGCGGATTTCGAAAAAGTGCGCAGCAATAGCGCGTTCAACGGTCTGGCGACCGTGCCGACTGCCTTAGAGCGAAAAGGGAATTTCTCGGAACTGGCGACGCCTGGCATCCCATATATCTACGACCCTACACAACCTTTAGTCGCCTGTGCCTCCGGCCTCTGCAGGCCTCCGGTGCAATACAACGGGACCCCAAACGTAATTCCCCCGAGCGAAATCGACCCTATCGGCCAGGCCATCCTTAATCTTTATCCGCAACCCAATTTGTCTGGCCCAATTGACAACTACATTTTTAGCGGCATAGCACGCGCGCCGGATTATCAGTTCGATATCAAGATTGATCACCAGATCAACGACCGCAACCACATCAGCGGACGCTACAGCCGGGGTTCGTCGAATTACTACACTCCGCTGATTTTCGGAGACAGTTTCGACAATAACGGGTCGGGAGATGGTTTCGCGGGCACCCCAACGCTGGCACAGAATGGTTCGATCGAATATTCCCGGACGGTGAATTCCCGCATCGTGTGGACGAGCCACTTCGCGATTGACCGGGTACACGAACAAGGGAACTCATCGATTCCTTCAATTTCCAGCTTCAACGCTACGTTGCCTTCCGGGTTCTCGCTGCCAGCCGTGTTGGAGGCCAATGGAATCGATCGGATGCCGGCGTTCTACATGTCCTCGGGCGGGCAAACTGCGCCGTGGACCGACCTCTACGATCAATGCTGCATCAACACCACCTTCGCGCATACGCTCTACAGTTATTCTTCTCAGTTAGTAATCTCGAAAGGCTCGCACCTGATGAAGTTCGGCGGCGAGCAGCGGCTTTTCTACAACAACTTCTTTCAGCCCTCGGATCCGACTGGCTCCTTCAACTTTACCGACTACGTGACTTCGCCGACTCCGAACAGCGATGTGGATGCCAACGACAATCCGACCGGGAACCCTTTTGCGAGCACGCTCTTCGGATATGCCGACAATATCAATCCCTATCCTGCTGAGCCGACTGCGCTGCAAGTGCTGCCTTCCGTCGCGAATAAATCTATTGAGACTGGCTTTTACTTCCAGGACGACTGGAAAGTCACTGCGAAGCTCACGCTCAATCTTGGCGTACGTTATGAATGGAGTACGCCCTACGACGAACGTTACAACCGGATCCAGTTCAGCAATTTCACCGCGCCCAACGGCGTCACTCTCGATTTAACGCCCGCCCAGGCTGCTCTAGCCTCCGTGGGACTAAACTATCCTTCCTCGGAGCAATTAATCGGCACGACAGAGTTTCCCACTTCCGGCATGAGGCACGTCCCGGTATACCGCAAAGATGTCGGCCCGCGGTTGGGGTTTGCCTATACCTTCGATTCGAAAACGGTCATGCGGGGTGGCGCTGGGATCTACTTCGGAATGAGCCCGGCCACGAATTTCCAATATCCCGGAACCGCTTTCAGCAAGACGGCCACGATGTTCTTCACGAACAATAATTTTGCCAGCCAGTCCGCCACGCTGGAAAATCCGTTTCCTGGCGGCTTCACCGGGCCGCAGGGCAAAGCGTATGGCCAGTTTGCTGATTGGGGATACGGGAACAACAACGATCTTGGTACCACCGCGGCGCGCGATGCCGATCTCTACCAGTGGAATCTGGGAATCCAGCGCGAACTGCCGAGCCAGATTGTCCTGGGCATCGACTACTCCGCGAACCGGAGCACTCATCTGCCCTGGGCCGGTACAAATAATCGAGATTTCATCTCTTCCGCGCTGCTGGCAAAGATTTCCGCCGCCGTAACTCCTACTGATCCCAATTGCCAGACAGATAGCTGCGTCGGTACCTTCCTTCAGAATCCGGTAACGAACCCCTTCCAGGCGATGTTCAGCCAGCCTTGTACATCCACTCCGACTCATCCGTGTTTCAATGAGCCTGATTCGCTCTACAGCACTTCACAAGTCCCGTTGGGAAATCTGTTGAATCCCTATCCTCAGTTCACGGGAGATTTTGAAGGACTGATGTTGGAGGAAGCTTCATCCTGGTACAACTCGATGCAGATTCGCTTCCAGAAGCGAACCACGCATCATGTCAGTTTCGAGGGCAACTACACGCTCTCAAAGTTGACCGATAATTCCTCGGCTGGCCGAAATAATTGGGTCGGATCGCTGAGCAGCGGAATGCCGCAACAACTCGACCGCCTGAATTTGGAGCATAGTATCAGCGCCAACGATGCTCCGCAGCGCCTCGCAGCCGCGGTTGTCGTAACTTTGCCCGTTGGACGCAATGAATGGATTGGTGGAAATATGAATCGCGGGCTCGACGCCGTTGTGGGAGGCTGGTCAATCGCCACCCTGGTCACGGAACAATCCGGACAACCGATTGCGATCGGCATGAGCAATCCGCGGCTCGCCAATGGCAGCCAGCGTCCGAATGTCGTCTGCTCCCAGCTCAAAACCGGGCTCAGCATGAAGGATGTGGCCACAAATTGGGAGGCGAACTCGCAAGCCGAAGGAAACGGGAACCCGCCAGTTGCATCATTTATTAATTCGAACTGCCTCGCCGATCCTGGCGATCAGAATCCGGGCGATGCGCCACGTTATTTTCCCGGCCTGCGCGTGAACGGCATCCATGACTTCGATATGAATCTCTATAAGTCATTCATACCGAAGGAAGGGATGACGATCGATCTCAGAGCGGAAACATTCAATCTGCTGAATCATCCACGCTTTGCCCAGCCGGACTCCGCGCTTGGAGATGCGGCTTTCGGCACGATTACCTCTGACGCGAACGGTTACTTGCCGCGTTACTTCCAGTTTGGATTGCGGTTCGAATTTTAGAATCTCGCGGACACTGCCCGCTGGCCTTGCTAAGACTTGTCTGCTCAATCTGCTCCGCCAATTGGCTCGCTCCGCCGGCATCGGGAGGGTTGGCAGCGACCCGATAGGCCACGTCCCATTCTGCTAGGCTGTTGAACCAAACCCCGCGAGTGACTACGATAGGACATTCAGCCAGCTCTATCTGCTCGTAAACCGGAGGAGAAATGATCGGCTTTAAAGTGAACGGGAAGGACAGGACCTTCGACGGCGATCCCGAGATGCCACTGCTGTGGTACTTGCGCGATGTCGCTGGATTTACCGGCACCAAGTTCGGCTGCGGCATGTCTTTGTGCGGGGCCTGCACCGTTCATCAAAATGGAGAGGCGGTGCGATCCTGTTCGGTCGCGATGAAAGAGGTCAACGGAACGAGCATCACCACGATTGAAGGAATCTCTGCCAACGGACTGCATCCCGTTCAAAAGGCCTGGATGGAGATTAAGGTTCCGCAATGCGGATACTGCCAGGCCGGCCAGATCATGCAGGCCGTCGCTTTTCTGAACAAGAATCACAATCCCACTGATTCGCAGATCGATGAGGCAATGTCGGGCAATCTCTGCCGCTGCGGAACTTACCAGCGCATTCGTGCGGCGATTCACCAGGCCGCGAAGGAGCTGGTATGAATAACATCCAGAATGTGAGCCGCCGTGGATTTCTGAAGAACGCCTTCGTGGCTGGGACATTTGTGCTGGGCGTGCAACTTGTCCCTAAGCCGCTCTGGGCCGGCGTTTCCAGCGATACTCCGTCAGTTTTCCAGCCCGACATTTTTCTCGCGATCGCCAGCGATGGCACGGTCACCATCGTAGCTTCCCGCTCCGAGATGGGCTGTGGCAGCCGCACTGCGCTTCCTCTCGTCCTGGCGGACGAACTCGATGCCGATTGGGCGAAGGTGAAGATCGATCAGGCGATTGGCGATGCCAAATATGGCGATCAGGATACCGATGGCTCGCACTCGGTTCGCAGTTTCTTCGATCAGATGCGACAGGTTGGAGCTGCGGGTCGCGCCATGCTGATCACTGCTGCTTCGCAGAAATGGAGCGTGTCGGAAAAAGAGTGCACTACCGAGCCAGGCTTCGTGGTCCACAAGGCGACCGCCCGCAAGCTCAGCTACGGCGAACTCGCCTCCGCTGCCGCCAAACTTCCGGTTCCCAAGAAAGAAGATGTGCCGCTCAAGGACCGGTCGCAATGGCGCTACATCGGCAAGGACAATGCTCTGTTCGATCTGCCCGAGATCGTCACCGGCAAAGCCACTTTCGGTATGGATGCCTCGATACCCGGCATGGTCTATGCCTCCGTCGAACATCCGCCTGTCCTCGGACAGAAAATCAAATCCTATGACGACAAGGGCGCACTGAAGGTACGCGGCGTGAAGCAGACGCTGACCATCGAGACCTTCAAACCGCCGCATCACTTCCAACCGCTGGGCGGCGTTGCCGTCATCGCCGACAACACCTGGGCCGCATTCCAGGGGCGCAAGGCTCTGAAGATCGATTGGGATACCAGTCCGCACTCTGTTTACAACTCCGGTCCCTTCCGCAAGACTCTCGAATCCACGTCGCGTCTGCCGGGGAAGGTGGTGCGCAATCTGGGCGACGTGGACGCGGAATTTGCCAAGGGCGGCAAGATCATCGAAGCGGAATACTACACTCCGCATCTCGCGCATGCTTCGATGGAGCCGCCGGTCGCTGTCGCGGAGTATCGAGACGGAAAAGTGTCGGCGTGGGCTCCGACCCAGAGTCCCCAAGCTGTGCAGGAAACCATTGCGGGTGTACTTGGCATTAAGAAAGAGGATGTCACGTGCCACGTCACTTTGCTAGGCGGAGCGTTCGGTAGGAAATCGAAACCCGACCAGGTTGCGGAAGCGGCGGTTCTCTCGAAACAGCTCGGCAAGCCGGTGAAGGTTGTCTGGACTCGTGAGGACGATATTCAGTTCGACTTCTATCACTCGGTTGCCGCCATGTATATGAAGGCCGCCGTCGGACCAGATGGTAAGCCGACAGCGTGGCTGCAGCGCACGGTCTACCCTCCAATCGGTTCAACCTTCGACGTCAACGCCAAATACGCTGACGATGAAATGGGCCTGGGCTGGAACAACCTACCGTTCGACATTCCGAATCACCGGGCAGAGAATGGACCGGCCGACGCTCACGTGCGCATCGGATGGATGCGCAGCGTTGCCAACGTCTATCACGCATTCGCCATTCACTCCTTCGCTGACGAACTAGCCAACGCAGCTAATAAGGATTCTGTTCAGTACCTCCTCGAACTGATTGGCCCGCCACGTATCGTCCCGGTGCAACTTGATCCTGACGAACAGGAAGAACAGAAGCGCTATCCACTCGATACCGCACGGCTGCGTCGCGTTGTGGAATTGGTTGCCGAGAAGTCAGGATGGGGAAAGCGTTCCAGCGGAAACGGACATGGATTCGGCATCGCTGCACACCGTGCCTTCTTTACCTACGTGGCCACGGTGGTGGAAGTCGAAGTTGACGGAAAGGGTCAAGTCCGGATTCCTAATGTCTGGACAGCGGTCGATACTGGAACAGTTGTGGCGCCCGACAACGTTCGCAATCAGATGGAGGGAGCAGCCAGCTTTGGGGCGAGCCTTGCACTCATGAGCGAGATTAGTGTTACCAACGGAGTAGTGAACCAGAGCAACTTCAACGACTATGAACTGGTCCGCATGGACAGCGCTCCAAAACACACCAGCGTTTACATCGTCGAGAGCGACGCTCCTCCCGCTGGCGTAGGAGAGCCGGGTGTTCCGCCTTTTGCTCCGGCTTTTTACAACGCCATTCACGCCGCAACCGGGAAACGCATCCGCGAGATGCCGCTCTCGAAAACGAAGCTAGTATGAGCCCTGCCTCGAAAGGGGCATCCTGCAGGCCGATCCATCGCTGCTAGCAAGAACTTGCTGCGTCTCCTAGTGTCGCCCGCGCTCGACACCACGGTAACCCAAATTAGCCACAGGAAACTCTGAATCCTTATCCCACGTGGCGAAATCTATACGAAACAACTGCGTTGCGCGTCTGACCCCGTCGTCCAGACAACACCCAAGTGTTTTGTTTCAGATCCGGAGAATGTATGGCCAAACGAATGATCCTGATGTTGGTAGTGATGGCCCTTATTTTAGGGGGTCTGGGATTTGCGAAATTCCGGCAGGTTGAGGCTGCCATTGCCCAAGGTGCAAGCTTCCAGCTTCCGCCCACCGCGGTTACAACAGTGGTGGCGCAACGGGAAACGTGGCCTTCAACGTTGTCAGTCATCGGCACGGCAGCCGCGATTCAGGGGGTCACGGTGAGCGCCGATCTGCCCGGAACCATCGACAAAATTCACTTTGATTCGGGTCAATGGGTGCACGAGGGAGACATTCTGGTAGAGCTCGATACTCGCCAGGAACGGGCTCAGTTAGCCAGTCTTGAGGCGCAACGCGATCTGGCGCGCATCAACTACGGCCGCGCCCAGGAACTGGTAAAGGCAGGTGTCATTTCCCGTTCGGACTACGATACTGCCGATTCTCAGCAGAAGGCGACGGAGGCGCAGGTCGGTGACATTCGCGCGGCCATCGCTCGCAAGACGATTCACGCTCCGTTTTCTGGACTTCTGGGAATTCGGCAAGTCAGTCTCGGGCAATACCTCGCTGCCGGGCAGGCAATTGTCTCTCTGCAATCTCTCAGCCCCATCTATGTGAATTTTGGCGTGCCACAGCAGGAAACGCCGAAGGTGATACCCGGTCATGTTTTGCGCGTCACGAACGGTGACCTGCCGGGTATGGCGTTCAGCGGCCGGATTACGGCGCTCGATTCGGTTATCAGCGAGCAGACGCGAAATATTCAAGTGCAGGCCACTGTTACCAATAAAGAGAATAAATTGCGTCCGGGAATGTTTGTGCAAGTCGAACTTCCTCTGGGGCAGCCGCGCCAAGTTGTGCCGTTGCCCGCTTCAGCCATCAACTATGCCCCCTATGGTGATTCCGTGTTCGTCGTCGTGGAAATGAAAGATGCAAAAGGGAACACCTATCGCGGCGTACGTCAGCAGGTTGTAAAAGTTGAGGGATCGCGTGGCGATCAGGTCGCGATCACTTCGGGCATCAATCCAGGAGACGAAGTCGTGAGTTCCGGAGTCTTCCGGCTGCGCAACGGCGCTCCCGTTCTTGTGAACAACACGGTCAAGCCCGAAAACAGTGCCAGTCCCAAGCCTGAGGATAGCTAAACGTGATAGCTAAAATCAGGTTGCTCTTGGAGGAGCCCGCATGAAGTTCACGGATTTATTTGTCAAGCGTCCGGTTCTGGCGATCGTGGTGAACCTGGTGATCCTGATCGCCGGGCTGCAGGCCATTCGCTCTCTAAGCGTGCGGCAGTATCCGCGTAGTGACATCGCCGTCGTGCAGGTTACTACGGTCTATGTTGGCGCGAACGCCGACCTGGTTCGCGGCTTCATTACGACGCCTATCGAGCGTGTCATCGCCAGTGCCGACGGCATCGACTACATGGAGTCAACCAGCGCTCAGGGATTGAGCACCATCCAGGTGCACCTGAAGATTAACTATGACACCACTGCGGCGCTGACTCAGATCCAGGCGAAAGTAGCGCAGGTCCGCAATGACCTTCCTCCCGACGCTCAAGTCCCTGTCATCGATCTGCAAACGGCCGATGATCAGTTCGCCGCGATTTACCTGGGATTTTCTTCTACCGACCTCGATCAGAACCAGATCACCGACTACTTGACGCGCGTCGTGCAGCCCAAGCTGAGCGCGATCAGCGGCGTGCAGCGCGCCGACATTCTGGGTGACCGTACGTTTGCCATGCGAATCTGGCTCAAGCCCGAGCAGATGGCCGCGCGTGACGTTTCGCCTTCCGATGTGCATGACGCCCTGGCGAAGAACAACTATCTTTCGGCTCTGGGAAGCACCAAGGGTTCGATGGTGTCGGTGAACCTGATCGCAAACACCGACCTGCGAACTCCTGACGAATTCCGCGACATGGTGGTGAAACAGCAAAACGGCGTCGTGGTTCGGCTCGGAGAAATCGCTGACGTTTCGTTGGGCGCAGAAAACTACGACCAGGATGTCCGCTTCAACGGCGAAACCGCAACCTTCATGGGAATTTGGGTTCTTCCTACTGCGAACTCACTGGAAGTGATCCGCAATGTACGCAAAGCTCTGCCGGCGATTGAACAGCAATTACCCACGGGTATGAAACTGGGTGTTCCCTACGACTCGACGGAATACATACAGGACGCGATCAACGAAGTGTTGCACACGCTGGTGGAGACATTGCTGATCGTTGTAGTGGTGATCTTCCTGTTTCTCGGTTCGTTCCGTTCTGTACTGATTCCGGTGATCGCCATTCCGATCTCGTTGATCGGAGCCGTGTTCCTCATGCTGATCGCCGGCTTCACCATCAACCTGCTGACCCTGCTGGCGATTGTGCTCTCCGTAGGTCTGGTGGTTGACGATGCCATCGTGATGGTGGAGAACGTCGAGCGTCACTTGCATCTGGGCAAAACCCCGTTCGAGGCGGCGAAGGACGCTGCGCGCGAGCTCGTGGGACCGATCATTGCCATGACGATCACGCTCGCTGCGGTGTATGCGCCGATCGGAATTCAAGGAGGGTTGACCGGAGCGCTGTTTCGCGAATTTGCATTTACGCTCGCCGGTGCAGTGATTGTATCGGGTGTCGTGGCGCTGACGTTGTCGCCGATGATGGGTTCGAAGCTGCTGCGCGCCGGGGACACGGAGCGCGGCTTCGCTGGAATCATCAACCGGCGCTTTGAGAGCGTTCGACATCTGTATGTTCGCTTGCTCTCGGGCACGCTGCAGTACCGCCCGGTCGTGCTCACCCTGTGGGCGATCGTGGCCGTGGCGATGATTCCGCTTTATATGTTTTCCCAGCACGAGTTGGCGCCGTCCGAAGATCAAGGAGTCGTGTTCGGAGTTATTCAATCCTCCGCTAACTCCACTCTCGATCAAACCAACCTGTTCACCGATCAGGTTTACAACGTCTATCACTCGTTTCCGGAGAGTGCCAGCATCTTTCAAATCACAAATCCGAGTGGCGGCTTCGGCGGCATGGTGACCAAGCCGTGGAGCCAGCGCAAGAAGACGACGCAAGAACTGCTGGTCGAGTCCACCGGCCCTCTGTCCAAGATTTCGGGAGTACGTGTGATTCCACTGACTCCGCCGCCACTCCCCGGTGGAGGAAACTTCCCAGTCGATTTTGCCATCGTATCGGCCGCAGAGCCTCAGCAGGTCAGTCAACTGGCCGAGCAGATCGTGCAGAAGGCGATGGCCAGCGGTCTGTTCATCTTCGCCGACACGGACGTGAAGTTCGACCAGCCACAGACGGAGGTCGTGTTCGACCGCGACAAACTGCGTTCCCAGGGCGTGGACCTGAGCCAGGTTGGCCAGGATCTATCCACCATGTTGGGCGGTAACTACGTGAACCGCTTCAGCATTCAAGGGCGCAGCTATAAAGTGATCCCGCAGGTCAAGCGTGTGGAGCGGCTTACCCCCGATCAACTCTCGCAGATTTACGTGAAGGGTTCGTCAGACCAGCTTGTGCCACTTTCGACCTTCGCCAGCCTCAAGACAACGACGGAGCCGAGATCGCTCAACAAGTTTCAACAGCTGAACGCGGTGCGCATCCAAGGTGTCATTCCGCCTCCCGTGCCACTCGATAAGGCGCTCACTTTTCTGGAGGAGCAGGCGAAACAGATCTTGCCCCAGGGATTCACGGTGGATTACGCGGGTGAGTCTCGCCAGCTGCGGGTGGAGGGCAGCAAGTTTCTGGGTACGTTCTTGCTGTCGGCGATCCTGATCTATCTGGTGCTCGCCGCGCAATTTGAAAGCTTCCGCGATCCCTTCATCATTCTCGCGGGCTCTGTTCCGTTGGCGATCTCGGGCGCTCTCGTATTCTCGTTCCTGGGTTTCACCACGCTGAACATTTACAGCGAGGTCGGATTGATCACTCTCGTCGGTCTGATCGCGAAGAACGGAATTCTGATCGTAGAATTCGCCAACCACTTGCAGGAAACCGGCCTGAGTAAGCTCGAGGCCATTACTGGCGCGGCAAGTACGAGACTGCGTCCGATCCTCATGACGACGGCCGCCACCGTCTTCGGGCATTTCCCACTTGTGCTCGCGAAAGGCCCCGGCGCGGGCGCGAGAAACAGCATCGGTATCATGCTGGTGAGCGGAATGATCATCGGTACGGCTTTCACGCTATTTGTGGTGCCGTCCATTTATATGCTTGTCTCGAAGTCTCGCGTACCGGTGCGGCGCGAGACTGAGATTACCCTGGGTGAACCGGCGGAAACCATGGCCTAGGTTTGGTTGCGGTGCAGGGAAGTCGCCTGTCAGGTCGTGCGCCCGCCGCTCAACGCGCTGGCCTGCCTTTCCAAAGTTGTAAAAACTTGTAGAGAAATTCACGAATCTGCTTGGATAATCCGGAGAAATGGGTTATTTTGACCGGCATTAGAAATAAGGGGCCGGAAAGCACAAACTCGATAATGGTCACGAGTCGATTCGGCGGATGATTATCACCCCCTGCTCTCCGCGGCGTACTCCTGGTTGCGTCGGGTTTGGCCGGCTCCAAGGGGAATCCAGCTGTGAAACTCCCTCTTTGCCTCTCCGTTCTTGTCGTTGCTTTAGTCTGCTATTGCTGTTGTGTGTCTGCCAGCGCAGCAGTCTCAGATAATTCCGCTCCTGCGAACGCATCCGAAGCAGCAGCAGGTTTGCCTCCGGGAGAGGGACTAGGTGCTTCTCATGCGGAGTTCATGATCCCAGGGCCGCTGCGCTCTTTTCTGCGCATGGCGGGTATCAGTCAAAAGATTGCACCAGAAGAAGTGCTACCGCTGCTGAGCCGCAACGTCTTTATGGAGGGTTATGACAGCTCCAAGAGACAGACAGAATTTCTAATCCTGCTGAGCCGTTACGTCGTCCAAGCCCGGGAACTGTCCGCCCTGGCCGCGACCGGCGTCATTCGCGTTTCCAATTGTGATGATGCGAAACCGCTTCTCCGCATCCTCGGCTATCGCACCCGGCCAGACTGTGGAACCCGGGACACATCCTTGCAGACGGCGGATGCCGACCGAGCTTTCCTGACGATCGATTCCGGTTTTCCTCTCCTCGATCTGGAGCGCACTCTGCAAGGAGGCAGTCCTTTCGAGTACCAGTACCAGGCTTCTGCTGTGCCGGTCATTTTCGCCACCGGCGATTGGACCATGGCCAGCGGGAAAAATTACAAGGAAGCCAGCAAGGATTTGATCGATACGATCCTGAGTGATCCCGCAGTGGCACGCCTGTACTGGGGTCTATCCAAGCTGGATTCTCAAACCGATGACTTTTTGTATCGATCGTTTGGGATCAGGAGATTGCTGCCCTACGCTGGCATCCTTGATTTTTACGGAAGTCATCTGTGCATTCGAGCGAATCGGGTTATCGTCCCAGGAGGATCGAGCGCCGAACCCGCGTGGAAGGATTTGGTCGGGGCAAGCCCGTCATCTCCCGCGTCCTTCGTCCAGAAGCTGTTGGCTAGAGATAAGGGCTGGCTGATGGCTTATTTTGATGTTCTTTCGCGGGTGAATCGAGATCAGCAGATATATTTTACCGATTCGCACCGGCTGCGACTGTTCTATGGCGCCCTGCGAGGTCCGGATTCTTCCTCGAGTGCGACCACGGGCATATTCAGGCCGGCCCCCGCACTTCTGCTTTTGGTCACGCGGCTTCAGTTGGAGCCTACCGGGGAACCGCTAGTGCCCGGAAATCTCGAGGTCTGGAAAGAAATTCTTCGCCACAAAAACGTGCTGCGCGAGTCCGGCACGCGCAGCAATCGCCTGAACAATCCGGATCAACTCGTTCAAGCAATGTTCGCTCTCTCCCGGGCGACGACCGACGAAGGCCCGGTGCAAATGTACTTGGCAACCAGCGAACTCGAGAGCCGACGATCTCCCGAGCAGCGTCTGGCTCCGGCAACCGTGCGCCTGCTGACTCGCAAATTTGACCAGTTTAGTGATCAGTATCGGATCTTTTCCGAGTTTCAAGAGTTGAACGACGCCTCCATTGTCCAGTTCCTGGAAACGGCGGAAGCGCTCAACAGTCTTTCCAATCCTTTGCGCGGCAATGCACTCGGCATGTTTCAAGCCGATGTCGGAATCTGGCAGATCTTTGCCCGGCAGGGACAGATCTCGAGTGCGCGGCTGAATGATTCGTGGCAGCAGGTGATCCAGCCGTTTGCTGGAATACGATCGGCGGCGCAGCTGTACAACGCGGGGCGAGCTTCACTCCGAGAAGCGTTTCGGTTTGCTACTGGGGAAACAAGAGTCTCTCAGGACGAACTCATCGACCTGCTGGCCGGACCTCGGCAAACCAACCCTGAAGGAGTGAAGATCCATCACGAACTCGCTCTCGGAATCCGATCTGTATTAGACGATCAGCGACTGGTTTCTCTGGATACTCTGCTTTCGCTGGGCGATGCCTTGACCGAAAAGGGCGAAGGTAAAGCCCTGAACGAATTCGAGATTCATCGAGCTGGTGAGATACGGGAATTCGAGATGCCCCGGCCGATTTTCACCAATGGCGAGAGAACCGAATGGGCTGCGGGAATCTATAACAACCATCACACCGAAGTGCAGATGCGAACCGACGTGGCGAAGATACTGAAATCTCCTGCACCGTCACATACACAACTCGAAGAAGCGCGGGGTCAGCTCGCTTCTTTCTTAAGGGATACGCTTGTCGGTTTGAACTATGCCTATTACGAGCCGCCGGGCTCGCAGGCTCTGCACAATAATCCTCTCCTCGTCCGCTCGCATGACTTCGCCGCGGAAACCGTCGGCGGCATCAAGACGGTGTGGCAGGCTCCACAGCTCTTCGGCCAAGGCTCCCCTGCCGGTGGAGGCGCTCATTTCGTTGGCTCTCTTGCCGATCTGCCATATGTTCTTGCGGATCTGGAAGAGGATTTTATTTCGCCGGAAAATGTCCAGGCTCTCATCTGGAAGGAATTGACCCCCGGTCTGTTAACCAATGCCATCCTGCCGCGCTGGTGGGATGTCAGCCAGAATGAGCTTCACGCGGTCACGCTCTATCAGCGAACTGGGGAGGAACTCCTTAGGGCTTCCGCCAAGGACGAAGAGCTGCGTGGCAAGGTAATGACGGTCCTGTCGGATCGTGTGAACCCCCAGCGCTCGGAACAAGTGGAGCAAGGTCTGCGGGCGGGTCACGTAACGGAGGTGCTCAATCGCATGGCGCCCGCGGACACGTTCTATCTAACAGCAGAGTTTCAGCGCAGATACCCGGAAGAAACCCGTTCATGGGGAACCGCTACACAGGAGCTTCAAGATCTCTCGCGCCAGCATCCCGAACAAGTCAACTGGAAGCGGTTGTCGCACGATTTTGGCGTGCCGCATCCCAGCTTGGCTCAAACCTATGGTCGTGAACTGCTGAACATCGGACTTCTGCCCGCATTCGAGGGAAGTCCCAGCCGCTTTCTGGCGGAGTCTTGGGATTCGCCCAACCTCTACTGGGCTCGGCTGGCCGATGAAAGCGGGCAATCCGCCGTGACGCTAAATCATCTGGTGCCTCAATTGACCCGGCACATGGTGGAAAAAATCTCCGCCACTGATTTCGAAGACTGGCCAGCCCTGCTTCGCGCGATGCGCGAAACGGGCGAAGACTTTCAGAAGGGCAAGATAGCGTCGCCCACGAGTGCGGGCGTGGCTGGCCCGTAGGGACCTTGTAGTGGATTGTTGAAGCGAATTCAGCGAGCCTGGTAAACGGGCTCTCAGAGCAGGAACTGAGGCATTATGGCAACGAAGTATCTTCGTTTTTTTTGGCTGTTCCTCGTTCTATGCATCGGAGTCGAAGCTCAGGAGAGCGCCGATGTTCACGTAGTCGTCAACCTGGTACAGCTTAACGTCGCAGTGACCGACAAAGATGGCAAATATATTACCGGCTTGCATCCCAAGGATTTTGCCGTCGTTGAGGATGGAATTACAGAGAAGGTTGCCACCTTTGCGGAAGGCAATGGACCAGCGTTTCGTGTGGTTGACCAACCAGAGACCGAAGCCTCTGCAAACCCAGCCACCAGCTTGACCAGCGGCGCTTCTTTCGGAGGCTCGCCTCAGACTCTCAGTTCGTTGGTAGCTGGGGCCAATGTATTTGTTTTGTTTGATACCAGCAACTACATGTATCGCGGCTTCGTTTTTGCGCAAGATGCGATTTCCGAGTTTGTTCGTTCGCTGGAGAGCGCGGACAAGATCGCGTTCTATTCCTACAACCGGGATCTTTCTCGGGCAGCTACTCTTACCCCCGACCGGACCCAGATTCTGCACGCCGTGCGCTCGACAGTCGCCGGAGACGAAGCAGCACTCTACAACACCCTGTTGCTCACGCTGAAGGATGCAACGCAGTATCAGGGTAGGAAAGTCGTCGTCGTCTTTTCGAACGGTCCGGACAACTCCAGCGTCGTGCCTCCCGAGGATGTTGCCGAATTCGCTCAGTCCGCTGGGGTCTCGATATACATGATCAGTACTCAGGAAGCACGGTTGGAGCCAGTCTCCACCGCCGTGTTTGATCGCATGACTGCGGCCACCGGCGGCAAGGCCTACTTTGCCAAAAACTGGAGAGATGAAAAGCGCGCTTTCGCGGCCATTCGGGACGACCTGGCGCATCTTTATTCGTTGAGCTACTACCCGAAGGCCAATCCCAACTCTGGCTGGCGCGCGATCACGGTGAAGCTGGTGGGCGACAATCTGAAAAAATATAAGATCCGCACTCGCAACGGGTATCGTCCACAGCCGTCTCGCTTTTCCAGCGAAGTCATAAATCCCCGGCCGGATACAGCGCAGAGCGCTTCGCCCGGCTTGCCTGCGCCGAGCGGCAACACTCAAGAACCACGCTGATCGCGCCGCCGCCGAGCACGGCTTTAGATGCTCTAATTCCAAGTCTTGTTTGCTCGCAGGGAAACTTTTCAAAATCGCCAGGGTTCCACTTCCTAACCAGTCGTTGTTTGTGGTTGGAGTATCCGGTCTCCGCCCTTGATGCTTTACGGTTTTCCGTCAACAAGGAGAATTGCCATGAAATCTACTCTCAGAGTTTGGATACTTATCGGTACCGGGCTCGTCGCATCTGTAGCCTACGCACAGTACGGAACAACGCCGATTAAGCACGTGATCGTGATCTTTCAGGAAAATCGCACGCCTGACAATCTGTTTCAGGGATTGTGCACCGCAAATGGTGGCGTGCCGGGATGTAGCACGTCAACTGGGCCAGCGTACGATATCGCATCGACCTATATAAATTCGGATGGCCAGACGGTCCCATTGCAACCCGTCGGACTGGCTACCAACTTCGATCTGGACCACAGCCACGGTGGACCAAGCCTCAACGGGACCATCAGCGGGTGGAATTTCGAGTACAACAACCAGGGAATCAGTGGCAAACCTGCAGCCAATGTTCCGGCACTCTGCGCCGCCAACGTCTTCGGCTGCGTGGTTCCAGCCAACAACTTTTCTCAGTTCATGTACGTTTACAACACGCCGGTAACGAATACCGATGGCAGTAAAGGCGGCCTTCTTGATCCGTACATCACGTTAGCCATCACCTATGGATGGGCCAACCGGATGTTTCAGACCAATCAGGGCCCGAGCTATCCGGCGCATCAATTTATTTTTGGCGCTACTTCGGCGCCCACCGCGGCCGACGACGCGATAGGTGTCTTTGTCGCGGAGAATGGTCCCAGCACAATCTATGGCTGTGGCTCGGGAGAATCAGTTCAACTGATCAGACCGAGCGGGAACACACGACCGCCGTTCGGCACGGAAACCGTCGGCGACAAAACGGACGAATGCTTCACCCGCAATGCCATGGATTACCTGTTCAGTTTGCCAGATCCCAAGATCACGTGGACCTACTATTCAGAAGGGCAGAGTAGTCTCTGGGTGGCGCCGAACTCGCTTTCCAACATCTGCATACCCTTGGCGGGGGTATGCACCGGACCGGACTGGACGAAAGGCGAATCGAACGGTTACGTCGACACTTCACCTCCCGATGTCCTGACGGACATTGCCAACTGCACCCTTTCACAAGTGAGTTGGGTAACCCCAGCCGGACAGTATTCAGATCATCCCATCAACAGCGGGCAGGGACCGTCGTGGGTGGCTGCTGTCGTCAATGCCATCGGGAATAACAAAACGTGCGACGATGGCACCGGCTACTGGAAGGATACCGCCATCTTTATTACGTGGGACGATTGGGGAGGATGGTACGACCACGTGCGGCCGGTCTTCCAAAGCGGAACAGACCAGAACGACTATCAGTTGGGTTTTCGCGTGCCGCTGGTCGTGGTCTCCGCCTACTCGACCAAGGCCGGGTATATCAGCAATCTGAAATATGATTTTGGCAGCATCGTGAAGGCGATCGAGGGTATTTTCAGCCTTGGCACTCTCGGTTTTGCCGATGCCCGAGCGACCAACGATCTCCACGAATTTTTCGACTTCCATCACACGCCGTCCGTATACAAAACAATTCCAGCTCCGCTCGCGGGAAGCTTCTTCACCACGACCGCAACCACCGAGGTAGCTCCGCCGGACACTGACTAAGTTAGAGACGATTCGGTAAGACAAGGGCATGGTTGACTGTCCAAGGCGCCGGACCGGCAACAGCCGGTCCGGCGCTGAGGACGATGCCCGCAACCCGACCCCAGCGAAACAAATTCGCATTTGCCGCTCGTGACAAATCTTCGACAAATGTCGAAACATGCGCTCGACATTTGTCGACACCATCCCCGCCTGATCTTCCTTTTCTAATTTAGATCCAGCAATTTACGAAGCCAGCCCCTAGCCCCGTGTATTGGCCGGTCAGTTGCCTTGACCCAACTAATTCCTGAGAGATCGACGTTGGGGATATCTGTCAGCTACAGGAGACTTGCAATGAAGCGGCCTGCCTTTGTACTCGTCCTGTGCCTTTGTATAGCCAGCTCTTCCAGAGCACAGGAGCAGCCGACTGCGTTGCCGGATGCGCCCAAGGCGCAACCCGGGATTATTGTCGGCACCGTAGTCGATGTAAACGAGGATGCCATTCCCGGCGCAACGGTGGCTCTGGAAAGCCCGATTCTCACAGATCCCCTTACCGTTGTGGCGAATGATAACGGATCGTTTGAATTCAATGGTATCGAGCCTGGAACTCCCTATCATGTGACCATCAGCGCCCAGGGATTTGCCAGCTGGACTTCACCCGATGTCACGCTAAAGCCGGGCGAGTACTTAATCCTGTCGGTTTCCAAGCTGCGCATCGCCGAGGCGCTGACCAAGGTGACGGTGGGTTATTCATCCGAGGAACTTGCCACCCAGCAGGTCAAGCTCGAGGAGCAGCAGCGCATTTTCGGCTTCATCCCAAATTTCTATGTGGCCTATGATCAAAATGTCGTACCGCTCACGACCAAGCTGAAGTTCCAGCTTGCCCTCAAGGTTTCCTATGATCCAGTCACCTTCTTTGGAGTAGGTTTGCTCGCCGCCAGCCAGCAGGCGGGAGACAACCCGAACTATCGCCAGGGTTGGATTGGTTACGGTGAGCGCTATGGCGCTGCCTATGCAAACGGCTTTACGGACATCATGATCGGTGGCGCCATCCTGCCATCGCTTCTGCACCAGGACCCGCGCTACTTCTACCAGGGCAGGGGAACAAGTAAGTCGCGCGCGCTCCACGCACTTACCAGCCCTTTCGTTTGCAAAGGAGACAACGGGCTATGGCAGCCGAATTATTCGACGATCGGGGGCGACTTGGCCTCGGCAGCCATTGCGAATGCATACTACCCCGCGTCGAATCGCGGCCTCGGACTATTCTTCGGAAATTTCTTCATCAACACCGGCCAGCGAGCTGCGGCCAACCTGGCACAAGAGTTCATCCTGCGGCGGCTTACCCCCAAAGCCAAGATTCAGAAGTAATGTCGCACTGGAGAAATCATTATTCCCGCAGGTAGCGATCGCCAGACATGAAAAAGCCGCTTGGATGCGAGCAATCCAGGCGGGCGTGACCGCTGAAGACTGTCAGATTCGGCATCCTCCCCTGTCTTAGTTCACCGTCAAGACTTCCAGCGAAGATGTGTTATCGTCGATCGCGGCAAAATTAATCTAAAAATAAAACCGATTTCCACCGCTTTCTACGTGCCCTGGATCGGGGAAGCGCCCTTCTCGAGTGCGTACTTCCCTCAGGATTGACGTTAGTCGCTATTTTGTTATAGTTACTATCACAAGTTTGTGAAGAAATTGCATTGTCTACACCGCGGTTGAATGCGTGAGGAAAGGTCGCAATGGCTAGTGCGCTCGTAACACCGAAGTCGGCAATAGAAAGTGTGGAGGAGCGGACCGAGATAGGGCTGCGGCAGCGGAAGAAGGCCCGCTTGCGGCAGCAAATTATTGAAACCTCGATCAAACTATTTCGCAAGCACGGATACGAAGAAACACGCATAGACGACATTGTGCAAGCCCTCGAAATCAGCCAGCCGACCTTCTTCCGATATTTTCCTACCAAGGACGCAGTTCTACGAGAGGTAGGGGAGCGCGGCTATGCCTGTATCTGCGACCGGCTGCGCTCGGAACTCTCGAGCAAAGCAGGCACGGAAGAGCGCTTGCGTCGGCTCTACGTCTCTATGGCAAAAGAGGTGGAAACCGACCGAAGACTTTGGCAAGCCGTGGTGCTGTCCGGTGCTATGGATCCCGTGAGATCCGCGGAGTTAAGAGGTCATGAGGAAGCGGCTGCCAGCTTGTTGCGAGAGATTTTGACGCAAGGGCAGAAGCGAGGCGAAGTGACGCGCGCATTTCCGGTTGTGCACCTCGCCGAATTCATGGAAGGCCTTTACAACACAGTCGTGCGGCAATGGGCAGTGGATCTAACTGGACCGCACAAGCTGACCGAACGGGTGAAAAGCGCCGTGGAGTTTTTCCTGCGGGGCATCCGATCATAAGCGTTCTTCTCCGACCACCCCTATTTCTGAAAGGAAAGCGCGATGAAGGCCGCTGTTTTGCATGCATTTAAGACGCCGTTAACTCTGGAGGAAGTGCCTCAGCCGGAGCCTGCTGAGGACGAGGTCCTGATCGAAGTGGACGTTTGCGGCGTCTGTCATTCCGATTTGCACGTGGCCGACGGGGACTGGCCGCAACTGGCCAGCATTGTCAAGAAACCGCTGATTCTGGGACACGAGCTCGTAGGCCGGGTGGTGAAGCGAGGTTCAGCGGTCGAGAGTTTGCAATTAGGCGAACGCGTTGGAGTGCCGTGGGTCCAGTGGACATGCGGTCAGTGTGAGTTTTGCCGGGAAGGCAACGAAAATTTGTGTGTGCGTCAGCGCATCACCGGCGTCACGACGGATGGCGGATATGCCGAATTTGCCAAGGCCCCAGCCAGCCACGCAGTCAAGATTCCTGACGCTCTTCCCTCCGAGCAGGCGGCGCCGTTGCTTTGTGCCGGAGTCACCGTGCATCGCGCTCTCAAGCAGGCCAGGATTCGAGCCGGACAGCGATTGGCAGTCTTCGGCGTGGGCGGGCTCGGCCATCTTGCGTTGCAAATTGGACGGGCAGCAGGTGCAGAAGTGACTGCGATCGATGTTGCCGAAGAAAAACTCTCGCTCGCGAAATCGTTGGGCGCAGTCCACGTATTGAACGCGTCGAACACCGATGTCGTAAAGCAGTTACGTAGCTCCGGCGGAGTGCACGTTGCCCTGGTCACCTCCGCGGCCAAATCCGCATACGACATGGCGTTCTATTGCTTGCGGCCAACCGGGACGCTGTTGGCGGTGGGGCTTCCCGCCCGTGAAATCTCGTTTCCAGCGATTCTGATGGCGGCCGGTGAGATTCAGATCAAGGCTTCTGCCGTCGGGACCCGGGAGGATCTGCGTGAAATTCTGGCGATGGGTGCAGCCGGGACGGTTCATTGCCAGGTATCCACACGCCCCCTCGCGGAAACCAATCAAGTTCTGGGGCAGCTGAGCCGCGGCGAGATCTCAGGGCGGGTGGTGCTCCGCCTACGCAACTGATTCTCTTCCCATGCCGCTGCGAATCGGGGCCTCCAAAAAATCCTTGTTGCTGTTGGTAACTATAATATGTTATTAACTATCACTTTTGTGGGGTACTTGTTCGTGGGAAGGGCATCTCGGTGAATGTCAAACAGCTTTTCGATCTGACCGGACGCGTGGCCATTGTTTCGGGCGGCTCGATCGGGCTGGGACGGCAGATGGCTGAGGGTCTCTCTGAAATGGGAGCGAACCTGGTGCTCTGCGCCCGAAAGAAAGAACGCTGCGAGCAAGCGGCGGAGGAATTACGCGCCCTGGGCGTGCAGGCTCTCGCTCTAGCCTGCGATGTACGAGACCGTGCGGCAATTCAAGCAGTCGTAGACGCAACACTCGCAAGCTTCGGCCGGATCGACATTTTAGTGAACAACGCCGGAGTGTCGTGGGCGGCTCCAGTAGAAGAAATGACGCTCGAACAATGGGATAAGGTCCTCTCCACCAACTTGACCGGCACATTCCTCTTTTGTCAGGCAGCCGGCAAGGCCATGCTCGAGCAGCGCTCAGGCAAAATCATCAACGTTGCATCCGTGGCGGGATTGGGTGGAGCATCTGCAGAACTGCAAGCCATCGGATACCACGCCAGCAAAGGCGGCGTGATTGCCTTCACCAAGGATCTGGCCTGCAAGTGGGCGCCGCACAACATCCAGGTGAACGCAATTGCCCCCGGATGGTTTCCCACACATATGTCGGACTGGGTCATCCAGCATCGCAAAGATTCGCTCCTACCGAAAATTCCTTTGGGCCGCTTTGGTGGCGATGACGATTTGAAAGGCGCTGCGGTTTTTCTGGCGTCGCCGGCGTCGGCTTACGTAACCGGGCATGTGCTGGTCGTCGATGGAGGCCAATCTGCCTGGTAAGGGCGAATTCTTATGAACCTTCCGTTGACGCCCCTACGCTTCCTCCGTTACTCGGTACAACAGTTTCCCGGCAAGACGGCAGTAGTCTGCCGCGAACAGCGGTTTACGTATGCCGAATTTGGCGATCGTGTAGGTCGTCTGTCCGGAGCGTTGCGCGGCGCCGGAGTCAAGCCGGGTGATCGCGTGGGATTTCTCAGCCTAAACTGCCATCGCCTGCTGGAAGCTTATTTCGGGGTTCTCGAAGCGCAAGCCATTTTGCTTCCCCTTAACATTCGCCTGGCAGCGCCAGAACTCACCTACATTCTCAACGATTCCGGGGCTGAGGTGCTGTTCCTCGAAGAAGAGTTCGTCGGTCTTGTGGATTCCTTCCGCCGGGACTTGCGCACGGTGCGCACGTTCATTCCACTCAGTGGAAAGCACGACGTGCCCTGGGTCTGCGATCAAAACTACGAGCAGATGCTGGCCGCAGCTATTCCTTATCGCGAGGATCTGCTGACGTTTGATGAGAACTCGGTGGCAGAGATGTTTTACACCAGTGGAACCAGCGCCAGCCCCAAAGGGGTCATGCTCACGCATCGCAATGTATATCTGTATGCGATGAACATCGCGCTGCATTATCGCATTGCCTACGACCACGTGGTGCTGCACACGATCCCTTTGTTTCACGCCAACGGCTGGGGAGCAGCACACACGGTCACAATGGTTGGCGGAACGCACGTCATGCTTCCGCGCTTCGTGCCGGAAGAAGTATTCCGGTTGGTCGAGCGGGAGCGAGTACGGCAGCTCAGCCTTGTCCCGATCATGGCAGCGGCGATGATCCATTCACCGGCGCGCTCCAAGTATGACCTCAGCAGCGTCGACTGGGCCACGATCGGCGGTGCCGCGTCGTCTCCGGCTTTGATACGGGATGCCGAGCAGACTTTCGGATTCAAATGCTTTTCGGGGTATGGGCTGACCGAATGCGCCCCTTCGCTTTCCTCGGCCGAGTTGAAACCGGACATGCAATGCACCCCCGAAGAACGGTATTCGATCCAGGCCATGACCGGCTGGGCCTTCCCTGGGTGCGAGCTTCGCGTGGTCGACTCTGAAGACAACGACGTTCCGCACGACGACATGACGATGGGAGAAATCATTGCCCGCAGCGATGGAGTAATGGCGGGCTACTGGCAACAGCCGGAAGCCACGGCTGAAGCCTTGCGCGGCGGGTGGTTTCGCACCGGCGATATGGCAGTGATCGCCCCGAACGGATACATCCGAATCGTTGATCGGAAGAAGGACATTATCGTGAGCGGCGGCGAGAACATTTCTTCGCTCGACGTCGAAAAGGTGCTGGCCGCGCACCCCGGAGTCTTCGAAGCCGCGGTCATCCCGGTGGCCGATCAGAAATGGGGTGAAGTGCCGAGGGCTGTAGTAGTGCCCAAGCCAGGATGCAAGTTGACGGAAGCAGAATTGATCGAGTTCTGCCGCGCCCGTCTCGCCCATTACAAGTGTCCGCAATCGATTGAATTTTCCGAGAGCCTGCCCAGAACCGCTACCGGGAAGGTTCTGAAGCGGGAGCTGCGAAAGAAATATCAGGAATCGCCCTATGAACCAGTTCGTGAAAATCACTAGAAAAAACGACGTCGCAGTCATCACCATCGACAATCCGCCGGTAAACGCCCTCAGTCCCGGCGTGCCGGAGGCCATCGTTGCAGCGATCGATGAAATGAATGCTGACCCGGCGGTCAAAGCTGCCGTTGTAATCGGTGCAGGCCGCACTTTTGTTGCCGGAGCTGACATCAAGGAATTCGGCAAGATGACTTCCGGAGCGTCGCCCCGCAGAACTCTGCTTCCGTTTCTCCTTCGCATCGAAGACAGCCGCAAGCCGGTAGTGATGGCGATTCACGGCGCCGCGTTTGGCGGCGGACTGGAACTGGCTATGGCTGGCCACTACCGGATCGCATCGCCAACCGCGCAGGTCGGCCAACCGGAAGTGAAGCTGGGAATTATTCCGGGGGCCGCGGGAACGCAGCGTCTGCCCCGTCTGGTGGGCGTTGCCAAAGCCGTGGAGATGTGTGCCGAAGGTAAGCCGGTTTCAGCCCCCGACGCTGCCGCTCTCGGACTGATCGATCGCGTGATCGACGGAGACCTGCTTACCGGAGCCATGGTTTTTGCTCGCGAAATCGCCGGCAAGCCCACACCCAAAACGCGAGAACGGCTGGGAAAACTGGGAACCCTCGCGGAGAATACGGTAATTTTTACGGCGGCGCGCGATGCCGCTCGCAAGAAACAAAGAGGAATGAAGGCCCCACTCGCAGCGATCGACGCCGTGGAAGCGGCAACTAAAATGCCGTTCGAAGAGGGTTGCCAGGCCGAGCAAAAACTTTTCACCGAATGTCTTTTCTCTGATCAGTCGAAAGCGCTCATTCATATTTTCTTTGGCGAGCGCGAAGTGGCGAAGATTCTCGACATTCCCAAGGAAACCCCCTTAATTCCTGTGAATCGTGTTGCGGTCGTCGGCTCCGGAACCATGGGCGGAGGAATCGCGATGGTGTTTGCCAATGCTGGCATTCCGGTGCTGCTCAAGGACGTGGATAAGGAGGCGCTCGACCTCGGCATGGAGAAGATCAGGAAAAACTATGCGAGTTCCGTGCACCGTGGACGTTTCACTCAGGCATTCGTGGACGAACGTATGCAGCTAATCACGCCGGCTCTCAACTATGATGCCTTCTCCGATGTGGACATGGTGGTGGAAGCGGTCTTCGAAGGCATGGGGTTGAAGAAGACCGTATTCGCCGACCTGGATCGCGCCTGCAAGCCGGGGGCAATTCTGGCGAGTAATACCTCGACGCTGAATATTGATGAGATCGCGGAGGCAACGTCGCGGCCGGAAGCGGTGATTGGAACGCACTTTTTCAGTCCCGCCAATGTGATGCGCTTGCTCGAGATTGTGCGCGGCAAGAAGTCGAGCAACGAAGTGATTGCTACTTGCATGCAACTGTCCAAGAAGCTGGGCAAGATCGGCGTGCTGGTCGGCAATTGTCGCGGCTTTGTTGGGAACCGCATGTTTGGCCCGCATCGCCGAGAAGCTCAATTCCTGGTGGAGGAAGGAGCCGACGTCGAAGCGGTCGATCAAGCGCTGGTGGAATTCGGAAATGCCATGGGTCCGCTGGCGACGGGCGACCTGGCGGGCCTCGACGTTGGTTGGCGAATTCGTAAGGAGTACCGCCATCTTGAAAAACCGGGAATTCGGCAACCATTCGCCGAAGATCGGCTTTGCGAACTGGGGCGCTACGGCCAAAAAACTCTAAAAGGCTGGTATCGATATGACGAAAATCGACGCGCGAATGTGGATCCTGCAGTAACCGCCTTGGTCCGGAAGTGGAGCGCAGAAGCCGGAATTCCGCAGCGGCAAATCTCTGCCGATGAGATCGTGGATCGTTGCATCTATGCGCTCGTCAACGAAGGCGCCCGGATTTTGGAAGAGGGATACGCGCTGCGCGCCGTCGATATCGACATCATTTATCTCAATGGCTATGGATTTCCGGCGTATCGGGGCGGGCCAATGTGGCACGCCGACACGGTGGGACTGCCGAAAGTCTACCAGCGCATTTGCGAATTTCACCGTCTGCATGGAGAACTGTGGGAGCCGGCTCCTCTGCTGAAGCGTCTTGCGGAATCAGGCAAGACGTTCGCCGAGTTCGACAACGAGCAGAATGCAGCGGGAACGTTGGAGCGGGTGAATTCAGCATGAGGCATATCACGCTGGTGCGGCATGCGCAAGCGTCGTTTCTGGAGGCGAATTACGACAAGCTCTGTACCAATGGCGAAGCTCAAGCCAGATTGCTGGGAGAGTATTGGTTGCGGCGAGGCATGATTTTTCAGAACGTCTACTCGGGTCCGCGCCTGCGGCAGCAAGAGACCGCTAGGATTGTGGCCGACGTCTATCGCGCCGCGGGTCGTAGTTTTCCGGAGATCGTGGTGACGAGTGAATTCGATGAATATCAAGCCGAGGCCGTGATGCGGACCAGCCTTCCACAACTCTTGCGAGTGAACTCCGAGATAAGAGAAATGAGCAGCGCCTATGAGAGTGCCAGCGCGCCGGACGAACGGAGAAGAGCATTTCAAAGGCTCTTCGAAGCCGTGATCGGCAAATGGGTGGCGGGAGAGACTGCCGCGGATGGTATTGAATCGTGGCACGAGTTTTGCTTGCGAGTGGAACGCGGGCTGTTGCAAGTAATTCGCGGTACCACCCCGTCAGCCGGCGCTGTGGTCTTCACTTCTTCGGGACCCATCGCAGCGGCGATGCGCCGCGCACTGCACTTATCTGCCGAGGACGCGTTGCAGCTCTCCTGGATGTCACGCAACGCTTCGTTCACCGACTTTCGCGCGGTGGGAGAGCGATTCATGCTGAGCGCGTTTAATGCATATCCGCATCTCGATGAGGATTCGCTTCTGACCTACTGGTAGGTGAGCCAGGACTTGCGAGTATGGTGGCATTCTGCGATCAAACCGGAACCGTGAGAGCAGGCGAAGAAATCGATCTACCCCGGCTTCAGTCATTTCTGTTCGACTACTTCGGTCGAAGCGGATCGGTTTCCGTCGAACAGTTCCCCAGCGGCCACTCCAATCTGACTTATCTGGTGCGATTCGGGAGCTGCGAGGCCGTGTTGCGGCGTCCTCCTTTTGGCAGCAAAGTGCGGTCGGCCCATGACATGGCTCGCGAGTACCGCGTGCTGTCAAAACTGCACACCTCGTTTCCTGCCGCTCCCAAGGCCATCCTTTATTGTGACGATCTATCGATTCTTGGCGCTCCCTTCTACCTGATGGAGCCAATTCGAGGAATGATCATTCGCCGCGACCCGCCTGCGGATGTTCCCTTGCCGCCGGAGACGGCGCGGCGATTGAGCGAAGTGTTTGTCGACACTCTTGCTGGTCTGCACCGGGTGGACTACACGGCGATCGGCTTGGCTGATTTGGGCAAACCGCAAGGCTATCTCGAACGCCAGGTGAAGGGCTGGATTGAGCGCTACCACAATTCGAAAACGCACGACCTGCCGGAGGTCGAAGCCATTTCCGCATGGCTGATCGACCAAATGCCAAGCAGCCATCAAACCGCTCTGATCCACAACGATTACAAGTATGACAATCTCGTGCTTGATCCTACGGACGCGACCAAGATCATCGGCGTGCTGGATTGGGAGATGTGCACGCTGGGCGATCCGTTGACAGATCTCGGAACAGCCCTTGCCTACTGGACCGATCCGCACGATCCCGAAGAGCTCCGCGAGATTCGTCCTGCGCCCACGACGTTACCCGGAACCCTAAGCCGAGCGCAATTGGTCGAACGCTACGCTTCGATAACCGGCCTGAATCCTGGAGATATGAGATTCTATCTGGCATTTGCCCGCTTCAAAGTTGCCGTCATTATTCAGCAGATCTATTACCGCTACGCTCAGGGATTAACGCACGACGAGCGTTTCGCGGCCATGCCGAAGAGAATCAAGACTCTACTCCGCGCCTCATTGCACTGCGCGCAAAGCGGGACTATATGAAAGAGCGCTCACAGCCGGTAATAGCGCACCAGCCACTCGGCCACGCAGCACGGCTTGTCGGCGGATTCACACTCAACATGAATGAGGTAGGCGGCATCCACAAACTCAGGCGATTCCTTCACCGACAGCAGGGTTACGCGAGCGCGAACCTGCGAATCGGCGTGAACTGCGCAGGGAAAACGAACTTTATTCAGGCCGTAGTTCACGGTCATTCGAACACCAGAGCTGATATGGATCGCCTGCTTCAGGAAGTAACTCAGCAGCGACAGCGTGAGAAAACCATGGGCGATGCTTCCGCCGAAGAGCGATTCCCTTTGCGCGCGCTTCGGGTCCAGGTGAATCCACTGGCGGTCTTCGGTAGCGTCGGCAAATTTCTGAATGCGATCCTGCGTGACCACGAACCAGTCGGTAGCAGGGAAGTCGCGACCAACGAACTGTTTCAAGCAACTTGGGTTCTCAATCTCAAAAGGTGGCATAGGAATTCTTTATGACGACTTTAACAGACATTGCACGCAAGACGACAAAAGGCACGGGCTTTCTCATTGAAGAGTCAGCGCCGCAAGATATTTTCACACCCGAGGACCTCAGCGAAGAACATCTCGCTGTTGGCCACATGGTGGACGAATTCTGGGCCAACGAAGTAGAACCAAATTTGCCCGCCATCCGCGAGAAAAAGCCGGGCGTCGCAATGTCCGTGCTGCGCAAATCCGTCGAGTTGGGTCTGACTGGAATGGCGATCCCTGAGGAATACGGCGGCATGGCCATGGATTTGCCCTCGTTGATGGTCACTGCGGAACGCATGGGACGAGACGGTTCCTACGGTGGCTGGCACTCGGCTCACACTGGAATCGGCACGCTGCCGGTCGTCTACTTTGGAACTCCGGAGCAGAAGCGAAAGTATCTACCGAAGCTCGCGAAGGTTGAAATGCTCGCCGCCTATGCGCTCACCGAGCCACTGGCGGGGTCGGATGCGCTGGCCGCGCGCACGCGCGCCGACCTCGCGCCCGATGGCAAGCACTACATTCTGAATGGCCAGAAGATGTGGATCACCAACGGTGGCGCGGCCGATCTATTCACGGTGTTTGCCAAAGTTGGCGGCGAAAAGTTTACCGCGTTTCTGGTCGAGCGAAATTTTCCCGGAGTAACCAGTGGCGCCGAGGAGCACAAGATGGGAATCACGGGCAGCTCCACCACGGCGGTGTATCTCGATAACGTTCCCGTGCCGGTGGAGAACGTGCTGGGTGAAATCGGGCGCGGGCACGTAATCGCATTCAACATCCTCAACATTGGGCGCTTGAAGCTGGGCCCTGCTGGGGTTGGCGCTGCGAAAAACGTGCTCGCAACTTGCCTGAAGTATGCCAAGCAGCGCAAAGCGTTCGGTTCGGCGATTGCCGAATTTGGCGCCATTCAGCACAAGCTGGCGGAAATGGCGATCCGCATTTTCGCGGCGGAGTCGATGACCTGGCGTGTCGTCGGACAGATTGAGACTCAAATGCATGCTGCTTCCCCGGCCTCTGCGGACGGCGCGCAGGAACTGAAGGCGATCGAGGAGTTTGCCGCCGAGTGCTCCATGATCAAGGTGCACGTCAGCGAAATGCTGGACTATGTAGTTGACGAAGGAGTCCAGATTCACGGAGGCTACGGATATCATCAGGACTACATGGTAGAGCGCGCCTATCGCGATTCGCGGATCAACCGTCTGTTCGAAGGCACCAGCGAAATTAATCGCTTGGTGATCACGGGCATGCCCTTGAAACGCGCCGCGCGCGGGCTTTTCCCTCTGCTCGATGCCGCTCGTGCCCTTCTACAAAGTGACGACGCTCGGCCCGTCGTCGTGGCCGGCGATCCGGAACTAAGCCTGGTTCGCAATGCGAAAAAGATTGCTCTCCTTACATTGGGTCTCGCGTACGAGAAACATGGCGCGAAGCTCGAACAGCAGCAGGAGATCATCCTGAATATGTCTGACATCATCATGGAAGTATTTGCCATGGAATCAACCCTGCTACGCAGTCGAAAGCTAGCCGCCGCCGGTGGCGGAGCCAATGCCGCAGATGCCTGTGCCGTGTACTTGCGTGACGCCATCTCCAGGATTGAACTGTCATCACGGACCGTGCTAAGCGCCTGCGCACAGGGTGACGAACTACGTGGGAATCTCGCACGCTTGCGCACCTATGCCGCGCATGATCCCGTTAACTCGATCGAACTGAGGCGGCAGATTGCACGACGCTTGTTGGCGAGCGAACGCTATACGGTCTGAGGAAAGCCTTCAGTGTCATTCGTTCAAAATCAAGGAGCGAAGCTCTATTGGGATGAACAAGGGCGAGGAGAGCCGGTGCTGCTCATCATGGGCCTCGGATATCCCTCGGCTCTGTGGCATCGCTCGCGCCCAGTGCTGTCGCAGCACTTTCGCACCGTCGCATTCGACAATCGAGGCGTAGGCCTGAGTGAGATTCCTCCCGGTCCGTACTCCATTGCCACAATGGCATCCGACGCGGCCGCGGTTCTTGATGCGGCCGGCATCTCCCGTGCCCATATTTTTGGAGTCTCCATGGGAGGCATGATTGCGCAAGAATTCGCTTTGCAGTATCCGGCAAGAACTCGCTCACTCATTCTGGGCTGCACTTCGCCCGGCGGACCCTCAGCAGTGCGCGCGGAGCGAAACGTCTCGAACATTCTGATGGCCCGGGGCATGACTCTGGAGCAAGCCCGGGAAGCCATTCTTCCCTACATCTACGATGCGGATACCCCGCGAGAGAAAATCGAAGAAGATCTCAGCCTGCGCCGGAAATGGATTGCTTCAACCGAAGGCTACACCGCACAACTGCAGGCAATTCTGGCCTGGGAAGGATACACTCGCATCGCTCGAATCACAGCACCCACGCTGGTCATCCATGGAAAGTCGGATGCACTCGTTCCATGCGCCAATGGTGAACGGATCGCGAGCTTGATTCCGGATGCAAAACTCGTTCTGCTCGATCATGCCAGCCACCTGTTTCTCACCGACCAGACTCGCCTGGCCCACAAGGAAATACTGGAATTTCTTTTGTCGCTTGGCGCCAAAAACATGCCCAACGGAACAACTAGCTAATGAGCCAATCGGTAATTGCGTCAAAGAAGCTTTCATTAAATTCACGTCAAGCATAATCCATCATCAAAATAATTCATTTGATGAATTCTGCAAATGCGGATACGCTACGCGCCATCATGCAGATACGGCGCCCTGAAGCCGGAGCGCAGGAATTTGTTCGTTTTCACTCAGCGAATTCAATACAGAACAAAGCGAAGGGTCTTTGCTGGAAACAGTGAGATTGTAGGAGTTCGCTTGCCACGTCGCCGGCTGAGCGCTCGCAGATTTTGTTGTGATTCAAGAACCTGGTTACACAGGGGGAGTATGAGTCTCGAACGGATCAACGTTGATCGTCGCGCGGCTTCACGTAATTTGGCCAGTACCTGGAGCCGGATGTCTGTCTACCTCCCGATGAAATCAATCGCATGCGTTCTTGTGTGCATCGTGTTCACAGCTCTGGCTCACGCCCAAGGCGTGGGTACGTCGGGAGAGGTCACCGGAACCGTGACCGACTCTGCCGGAAATGTTGTGCTCAACGCCACCATCAAGATTGTGGATACGCAGACCGGTCTGACGCGCACAGCCTCCACGAATAGCACGGGGCAGTTCCGAATCACGGGGCTTTCGCCGGCTACTTACGAGGTCAGCGTAGCGATGTCAGGTTTCGCGACCGAGATCCGTAAAGGAGTGGTTGTCGCCATCGGGCAGACGGTCATCTCGGATTTCAAACTGAATCCTTCGCGGGTGGCGACTGTCGTCGAAGTAACGGATCAGCCGCCGGTGGTAGAAACGGAACGCGGAAGCCAGGCGGACAGGATTTCGCAGACCTACATTGCCGACCTGCCGATCGACCGGCGCGATTATCTTACCTTCACTTTACTCGCGCCCGGTGTATCCGATTCCACGCGGCTGGCGGGAGACCAGGATTTCAGAGTCGCGCAAACTCCGCAGAGCGGCCTATCCTTCTACGGCAGCAATGGCAGAGGGAATGACATCACCGTCGACGGCGGCGAGACTTCGGGCGATAGTGGTGGCGTGCGCCTGACGGTGAGCCAGGACGCCGTGCAGGAATTCCAAATCAACCGAAGCAACTACGCCGCAGACCTCGGAGCCGCTACTGGTGCTTCGATCAACATCGTCACCAAGTCCGGCACCAACCGTGTGCACGGCACGCTCTACGGCTTTTTTCGCAACGATGTGCTAGATGCTCGTGATCCTTTTTCGTTCACCCAGGCACTGCAACCCGGCCAGACTTTCAATCCTGCCAACCCAGACACGGTAGGCTCGCCGATTAAGGATTCTCTGTCGCGTCAGCAATTCGGCGGAAGTCTGGGCTTCCCGATCAAGAAAGATAAGACGTTCTTCTTCGCAGCGTTTGAAGGCTTGCGGCAGAATGCGCAGAACGCGGTCCCAATCTTAACCAATACGGATATTTTCCGTCCGACTGCGGCGCAAAACGCCGTAATCGGCGGACTGGCAGCCTCAAACACAGTTGTACCCTGCCTGCCGGGCGTTACTTTGCCATCGAATGTTTGCGCCTTTGCTCTGCAGAGTATTTTGACATTGAATCCGAACCCCGGCACCAATCCTTTCATCACTCCAGGCCAGGCCGCGCTAAATGTCTTCCTGCAAAATCAGTTTGAAACCCAGGGCGGACTTTTCCCTTACGACACGCGGGAATACCTGGCATCAGGGCGCCTCGATCACCGCTTCAACGCGGACAACGAAATTTCCGTCACCTACAGGTACGGCCACGATCTCGAGGAGTCTCCCGACGTTCAGTCGCTAACCGCATATTCGGCAGGAAGCTCGACCCACGACTACGATAACGATTTCCAAGTCGCCTGGTATCGCCAGTTCAGTGCGGCAACTCAGAACGAGCTTCGCGCGCAGTGGGATTACTGGCATTTCAACGTGATTCCGAACGCCCCGGCTGAAGTGGGACTGCAGATACCAAGCTTCATCAATAACCTGGGAACGAATATTTTCCTTCCCAACCTCACCATCCTCCGCCGGTATGAATTCGCTGACAATCTAACCGTAATTCGCGGTCGCCACAGTTTCAAATTCGGAGCCGACGAAATTCTCCGTGGCAATCATACGGAATCGCACACATTTTTCCCCGGCCGCTTCGTGTTCGGATCGCTCCCCGGAGCCGCGCTCAGCCCCGAGCTTGCCAGCACCACCATCAATCCGCTGCAAGCTGCATCGTTGGGCCTGCCCGAGATTTATCAGCAAGGCTTCGGCGTTCCGACCTATCCTTATTACACTCGTCCGTTGACAGGGATCTACGCTCAAGACTCCTGGCAGATCGCCAGTAACTTCACCTTGAACTACGGCCTCCGCTCCGAACTCGATACACAGTTTGCTCCTCTGACGACTTATAAAAAGGATTTTGCTCCCCGGGTTTCCTTCGCATGGGATCCCGGCAATAATCACAAGACGGTAATCCGCGGCGGTTATGGAATCTTTTATGGACCCGTGGATGTTCAGATTCCCGACGTCGACTACAGCCTGGGAGCGTTGAATGCGAATAAGTCCGCAGTCGAGAACAGTACAGGCGCCGGCCAGGTCGCGAACATTAGCGGTATCTGCGGGGTCTCACAGTTTGGCATTCCGATCGTCCCCGGCTCAGGGGGCAGTCCCTGCAACCGGGAAATCTCCATCTATGCCGATGGCTTCGCCGGAGTTCCGGCCTTGGGTATAGCTGGATCCGCAACCATTTTCCAGACGCTCTTTGCCCAGGGATTGATTCAATGCACCACGCCCACACCCGGGAATAATGCTTGCATCACGCCAGCTGCCGTTGCCCCGTTGGGCATCGACGTTACCAACAGCGGCCCTCTTTCTCCGCTGCAAGTGCTTTTCGTCAACCAGCCGAATTATCGCCCACCCATTGCGCAACAGGCTTCCTTCGGAATCGAACGCGAGCTCGCGCCTGGATTATCGATTTCTCTGTCTGGAGTTTACGTGCATACCCAGAGACTCCCCATTGCAATCGACACCAATCTGCTGCCGGCGCCACTCAGCACGGTAACTCTGGCGAATGGAGAGACGGTTTCCTATCGAAATTGGAACACGAGCCCGGAGACGGACCCGCTGGGTGGAATCGAGGGTCTGCCCTGCGCCACCGTGAACTGCTTTGTAAATCCGCTGATTGTGCAGAACAACCAGTACAGCTCGGAGTCCTACGCTCTTTACGAGGGCGGCATCGCCGAAGTGAAAAAGCGTTTCGGCAACCACTTCAGCGTCTTCGGGAATTACACCTTCAGTAAAGGCTTCGATACATCCACCGATTACAACACCGACTACGGCCCGCAGGATCCCACGAACCTTAACGCAGATCGTGCCCTTTCCGAATTTGATCAGCGGCACAAACTAGTGATCGCGGGAGTAATCGACAGCCCTTGGAAGCAGAGCATCTTGTCCGGTTTCCAACTGGCCCCCATCTTCTCCGCCCATAGTGGTCATCCCTTCAACTTGCTGGCCGGAGGAGAAGTGAACGGCAATAACCACACCACCAATGAACGTCCCATCGGAGCCCCGCGTGACACGGGCCTGGGCCCCGACTATTTCGACTTCGACATGCGCTTAACCTGGGCACATAAACTGTGGGAGAGCGCCAACCTGCAATTTACCGCGGAGGGATTCGACATCGCCAACCACACCAACTATGCCAGCGTGAACAACGAGGTAGGTCCTCTCTTCGGATTCACCCCGGGATTTACAACCTTCAATGTGCGCGGCATTCAACCAGGCTCGGCTCTTGCCAGTGGTGGGAGTGCGACTTCAAGCACGCCGCTGGCCTTTACCTCTGCTTTCCCGAAGCGCCAGGTCCAACTCGGAGTGCGCCTAACGTTCTGAAAAAACGCTCCGTGACAAGGCGATCGCTCGCGTCCAAGCCTCGACCCCTAGCGTGATCACGCCGAAGCTATGCACTTTGTTTTGTATTTCCTCAGTTCCAGCTTCGCAATCAAAGCGCGATGAACTTCGTCGGGCCCATCTGCGATTCGTAGGGTGCGAATCGTCGCAAACAATTCGGCGAGCGGAAAATCTGCGGAGACGCCGGCGGCTCCGTAGATCTGAATCGCCTGATCGATAATCTGCAGGGCGATGTTGGGCACGGCGACCTTGATCTGCGAAATCTCGCTTCGCGCTCCCTTGGTGCCAACTTCATCGAGCATCCATGCGGCCTTTAAAGTCAGCAGCCGGGCTTGCTCGATCATGATCCGAGCGTTGGCAATAACATCGACGTTACCGCCGAGTTCGGCGAGCGGCTTCCCGAACGCTACCCGCCCCAATGAGCGGCAGCACAAGAGTTCAAGCGCGCGTTCTGCGGCTCCCAGCGTACGCATGCAGTGGTGAATGCGCCCCGGACCAAGCCGCCCTTGCGCGATTTCGAAGCCACGGCCCGGTCCGCCAATGATGTGGTCGAGCGGAACTCGAACACCCGTGAAACTCACTTCTCCGTGTCCGAACGGGGCATCGTAGGAACCAAACACCGGCACCATGCGCTCGATCTTTACCCCAGAAGTGTCGATCGGCACCAGCACCATCGTATGACGCTGGTATTTGGCTGCGGACCGATCGGTTAAGCCCATAAATATGAGCACGCGGCAATGGGGATGACCGATGCCCGAACTCCACCACTTCCGGCCGTCAAGCACCACATGATCGCCGTCGATACGCGCCGTAGCTTTCATATTCGTAGCATCCGATGACGCCACGTCAGGCTCTGTCATGCAGAATGCAGAACGAATCTCACCCGCCAGCAGCGGTGTGAGCCAGCGTTGCTTCTGCTCTGCCGACCCATACTTCACCAGAACTTCCATGTTTCCCGTATCGGGGGCATTGCAGTTAAATACCTCGGGAGCAATCGAGGAGCGGCCAGTAATCTCCGCCAACGGGGCATAGTCCACATTCGTCAGCCCTGCGCCAAATTCCCCATCGGGAAGAAATAGATTCCACAGACCTTCGGCCCGCGCCCGCGCCTTCAAACTCTCCATCACGCGAGGCTGTTTCCAACTATGCCAGTCGGGAAGGTTTTGCAATTGCGCGTAATATTCGGGCTCTGCCGGCAAGACGTGCTCTCGAACAAACGCGGAGAGGCGCTGGACATAGGTTTGGGCCCGCGGCGATAAAGAAAAGTCCATGATTCCGTCTCACAATAAAGGCAGTTCAGCCTAACGATTCCTGCATAATTCTCCAAATGAATTGTATGAATCCTGTAATATACGCACCGTGCATTTAAGTCAGGTCGACCTCAATCTATTCGTAGTGCTCGAGGCCATCTATCGCGAGGGCAACATAACCCGCGCTGGTCAGCAACTGAACCTTACGCAACCGGCAATCAGCCACGCGCTGAAAAGATTGCGCGATATGCTGCAGGACCCGCTGTTTGTCCGCCAGGGCGCGCACATGATGCCGACGCCGTTCACCCGCAACATGATCGAACAGGTGAGAGAGGCGCTGCAAATCCTCGAAGTAAACGTCAGCCAGAGTCACAAGTTTGTTCCCGAACACTCACGGCGAAACTTTCACCTTTCCATGTGGGAGTATCTTGAGGCCCTCATCCTTCCGCCGCTGCTGCGTCGTTTAACCCACGCCTCCCCCGGAATGTCGATCACAACCTCACGCGTCAAGCGCAGAGACCTGGAGACTGAGTTGGCCAGCGGTTCTCTCGATTTGGCGATCGAGATTCCCATGACCGTGAGCGATCGTATTCGGCAAAAGTGGCTTTTGAATGAACCCTTCGTGGTGATTGCTCGCAGAGGTCACCCCGCCATCGCGGGCACCCTCGAGCTGGAGACCTATCTCTCGCAGCGCCATATTCAGGTCTCCTCCCGTCGCCGCGGTCCCAGCCTGATCGACGTCGAGCTCAGCCGGCGAGGATTTCGCCGCCAGGTTTGTCTGCGCAGCCAACACAACTTCACGGCCTGCATGGTGGTGAGCCAGACGGACATGTTATTGACCTTGCCGGAGCGCCATGCGCGCTTGCTGAACATGGCATCGATCAACCAGGTGTTCCCCTTCCCGCTCCCCGCTCCCCGTCTGGAAGCTCACCTGTACTGGCATGAGAGTGTCGAGAATGACCCGGCAAATCGCTGGCTGCGTGACCAAATTGAAAATGTCCTGACCCAGGAGCCGCCAACTCCCGAGGCTCTGCTCATGCCCGCTTACAAGCAGCGTCGACGCGGACGCCGTGAAGATTCAAAAGCATGATTTGCCGTGAAGTGCGGTTTTTCCTCTCCGCTCTTTAGCAGCAACTCCAATTTCTTGAGGAAATTTGAGCGGCCCAAGCCCTGGCAGAAGAAGGGTTATTTCCGGCATTTATGGCTTGTTGGCGGTTGAGTATTGGAACACTGCTCCAGGCAGCGGTGGCGCAATATTGGGAGAAGATTGGCGGAAATCCTTGCCGAGAAGCTCAGCGATCGTCGCCGCAATCTCGGATTGTGTGACCGGACTTCCATTCGCCCGCTCGCCCAGCGGCTCTGTGTCCGGGCCCATGATCGCAATCCAGATGTTCTCCGAACCTTTTTGGTCTACTCCGTGCTCTTTCCATTCTTCCGGCCCGCTGCCGCGGCCGTGATCGGTGGTGATAATGAAAGTGGTTTGGTCGCGGTATTGGGGCATCGCCTGCATCGTCTGCCACAGTTGACGAACAAATTCGTCAACTCGGTGCGCACTCTCCAGCACGAGATCGTAACGACCCGAGTGTGCCCAATTGTCAGTTTCTCCGTAACCCACAAAGAGCAGGCGCGGATGCGCAGACTTCACGTAGTCCAGCAATGGTATCTGCAGGAACGAGTCCCACACATCCTCATCGTCGAGCTTTGTGGTGGTGCGGTATAACTCGTTCAACAGTTCTTGCCGGGGATCGAGCCTACCCTTCTCCGGGAGATCCCATCCCGACTGCATCACCAGTTGGCTGCGGGGCTCATTGAAAATGTTCTTGAACACATCCCAGGTGGCATACACCGCGACCCGCCCGTGGAGCTCGGGAAAGTGATTCATCCACTCGAAAACTGTGGTGTTCGGATTGAGCCCAAACTCGTTGCTGTCAATGCGCGAGTCGGGACGTCCGGTCAGCATCTCGTTGTATCCGGGATAGGAGAATGCCATGCCGTTGGTGACGCGCGCGATGCTGCCCTTATTTTGATTGCCGAAAATCTGGCCCTGCTTTGCCACCACACCCCATAGGAATGGAAAGAGCATTTTCCGGCGTTCGACAGGATCATCATTCCAATAATCGTGACGCAACTGTTCCGGGGTAGCCCAAATTCCACCATGTTTCTCATTGAGCAAATCCGGATCGGCGCCCGTGAATACTTCCTGCCAGCGGAGCCCGTCGCTTACGATGAGAACGACATTTCGAGTTTTGAGTTGCGCCCACGCGGAATCGGCCGCAATGGCGCAGGACAACACTAGCAAGACAAGAAAACGTAACTTAGTTTTCAATCGCTCTCCGTTTCAAAACGTGTAGCGCAAGTCGAATTGCATCACGCGAGGTTTGGTGAGTGTCTCAGAAAAATTTCCCAGCGTCGTTCCATAGAGCAGGTACTGATTCAAGGTGCCCACGTCAAAGCGGACTGCATTAGTCACATTGAACACGTCCCAGGAAAAGCGCAGCCCTTGAGATTCAGCTATTTTCCACGCTTTCGCCAAGCTCATATCCACACCAAAATACCCCGGGCCACGGAGATTATTGCGCTGGCCGGATTCTCCCGGATAGGCGTAACGGAATGCGCCGGCCGCGGCAGGCCCAGCGCTGAATACGTTGGGTACACCGTTCTGAAAGGAGACTCCGGTCCTGGGCGCCGCTCCTGTGATCACAGCTCTGCCATCCTGCTCGTAATCGGTGCCGAACGCATAGGTCGAGATGCTGAAGGGATAGCCGCTGGTCCAGCGCGTCAGGCCGGAGAACTGCCAGCCGCCAATGATTCCATCTGCAGTTTTATTCCACGAGGATGCGAAACGCTTGCCACGTCCGACGGGCAAATCGTAAACCCAGTTCGCGTTCAGCTGGTGGGTTGTATCGTAGTCGGATGGTCCGTAGAGTCCTTTCGTGTCCCACGAATTAATCACCTGTCCGCTGTAACCCACTGCACTGAAGCTGCCGATTCCGCTGCCTTGCTCATACTCGTTGACCCGCTCGGCATTCGAATTTTCGTCGAGCGATTTTGAGTAGGTGTAGTTCAAATCGAATTCCAGTCCAGCCACGTGGCGGCGCACCACCACCTGAAAGGCGTTGTAGTTGCTTGTCCCGGTGGTACGCCAGGAGTATAGAGAAGAGAATTGATCGTCCCAGAAAGCGTAAGGACCGAGCGTGGAACAAGCAGGGAAGCAGGCTCCGCCAGCGGGGGGAGCATCAAGCGACTGCAGAGCGTAAATGTAATTCGGATTGTTGGCGTAGTAGAGATCGTAAATATTTTGCGTAGCCGTAGGATTGGCCGGGATGCCTGGAGCGTACCCAGTCTCCCCCGCCGCGCCGGCCGCACCCGGGAAGAAGTCTTCCCAGAACGCGATCGGCTGCACGCTGCTCTCAGGAGTGTTGGCATTTGCCAATTTTGCAAGCGCAGTTGCAGCCTGGAAGTAGGTCATGCCGCTTTTCGGGTCTTTCAAGTTCACGGGCTCGGCCAAGTCCACTTCCTGCAGCAACCGATGGCCAAAGCGTCCAACATAAGAGAGCTCGACCACAAAGTGACGAGGAAGTTCGCGAGTGATAGAGAAATCTGCGACTTCCGAATACGGAGTTTTCATCGAGTTGTCGATACCCCAGGCAATGGCAAAACTGCCGTTTTCACCCATTCCCGGAGGCGTGGACGGAAATCCTGCAGGGGGTGATCCCGGCAATTCCGGTCCATCGCACGCGTTGCCAGACGGCATGGTTGTTAGATTAACGAAGCGCGCCACGCAATTCGTGGTCTGAACTCCTGACGGATTTTCCAGGTTGGTCGTCAAACCGAAGGATCCCTCGCGATCGAAACTGTTAACTACACCTTCGCCGAAGTGATCGAAATAAATTCCATAGCCGCCGCGAATTGAAGTTTTGCCGCTCGGCCCCAGCAGCTTACCCCAGAAAGAATTATTCGAAGTGGGAGAATAGGCGAAGGCAAACCGAGGCGCGACATCTTTGTAATCGGGATTCCAGTATGGAGCCTGTCCGTTCGCCTGTCCGCTCAGCGCAAAAGAAATCGTTGGCCGGTAAACTTCCCCGGCGTTCATGGCCGCGGTTCTGCCGTTGAAGAACGACGATAAGCTGGGCGTTGGCGAGACTTGATTCCCGCTGGTTTCGTATGGTACTTGCAACAAGGTGTAGCGTAGGCCGAAGGTCAACTGAAGATTCTTGGCCGCGTGCCATGCGTCCTGTGCATAGAACTCGGCTTCATTTGATTTGAAATGGCGAGGTACCAGCGCTCCCACCGGCAAAAATTGCCCCGACTTGTTCTGGTTGTAAATCGCGGAGATCGATCCGATGATTCCAGTTAGGTTTGCGACCGCGGCATCATACGAATAGCCGAAACTCGGATCCATTGCTGGCAAGCTCGCATCATTCGCCGGATCAAGGGCCTGCCCGGTGAATGCGATACCGCCTTCATAAAGCCACGTGGGGTGCACCGACCCGTAGAAAAAGTTCTGCGCGTTGGAGTAGCGATTGTCATTCAGAATGCGCCAGTTTCCGCCAAATTGCAGTGTGTGCTGGCCGCGCGTCCAGGTCACGTCATCTACGAACTGATTCACCGGGACATTCACGTTGATGGTTCGGTCCCATGAAACTTGATCGGACATGTTCCAAAAGCTGACGTTAGAAAATGGATTCGGTCCCGCTTGCCCCAGCCCTTGGCGCACGTAGCCATAGCGGAAATTATTGAGTACGGTGCTGCTCAGAACGGCCGAATAACCCACGGCAAGACCTTTACTGTTATTTGTCAGAATCTGACTCGGAGGCTCGCCAGGGAATTGTTCCGCATACAGAGTGCGATCGTTCTGTAGATTCCCCCTTATGAACAGCCGGTGGTTCCCATTCTGCGTCAGGTTGTAATCCAGCTTCGCCAAATAGGTATTCAAGCTGGTTGGCTGCGGAGCAGCGAAGGTGTAGCCGAGAATGTTCAAACCATCAGAGCCGAATGAAGTATTTGTGTTGGGAAGCGGATACGCCGGAACTGGCGCGCCGTTTGGCAGGGTCTCCATTCCGTTCCACAAATTCAGAACGGCCTCACTTGGGCCGGGGCCATTCGGGCAAGTCGTTGAACAGACGTCCAGGCTGGTAATCTCCGCTGGCGATAACGAGACTGTACTGCCATCTGCGGCAACATAACTCACAATGCCTTGGCGCAAATTTGCGCTGGGAACAGCCTGAGTCGTCTGCACTGCCTCCCGCGAACGCTGTCCTTCATAGTTCGCGAAGAAGAAAAGCCGGTTCTTAAGAAGGGGTCCACCCACGGCGGCGCCAAAGGTATTGCGAATCAGTTCTCCGGGCTTATTCGGTAACCCACTCGCTAGTTCTGCCTCTTTATTGAACCAGTCGTTAGCAGCGCCGAATAACGTCCGGTTGTATTCATAGAGCGAACCGTGGAACTGGTTGGTGCCGCTTTTGGTCACTAGAGAAACCTGAGCGCCGGAAGAACGCCCGGAATCCGCATCCGCATTCGTGGTTGTAACCCGGAATTCTTCTAACGAATCCATGGGAACGCGCAGCGCACCGGTGAAGGCGTAACCCTCCAACTGGTCGTTATCATCGAGTCCATCTACCGTGACATTGGTCTGATCGCTGCGTGCACCGTTGACCGCACCGCCGCGCGAATCAGCGCCAGTATTCACCTGGTTGCCAACGTAGGTTACGCCAGCCTGAAGACTGAGAAGCGCTACGGCATTTCGGCCTTCCGAAGGAAGCGCAGCAATCTGGTTTGAATCAAATGCATTGCCCAAAGTTGCGTTCACCGTGTTTACCGCAGGCGCCTCACCTTTCACCTCGATGGTCACTTCCGCCTTCCCGACTTCTAAGATGAAATCCAGAGTTGCGGGCGTGTTTACCAGAAGAACAATATGCTCTTTGCGGCGAGTGGCAAAACCCGCCCCCGCTGCGGTGAGAGTGTAAGTCCCCGGAGGTATCTGGAGAAACTGGTAATCACCTCTGTCGTTCGAAGTGGTGGTTCGGCTGAAGCCGATTGCGGGACTGGCCAGCGTAATCTGTGCACCGCTGACCAGCGCTCCAGCAGAATCGGAAACCACGCCGCGCAGCGAGGTGGTCGACACTTGTGCGACTGAGCCGGACACCAGCAAAAGCAAGAAAAAGGTGCTTTCGAGAAACGCAAGCCTGCGCACGCAGAGCTCCAGAAAATTGCATCGTTTTGTCATCGAACTCCGTGCTGTGAAAAAAAGGGGCTGAAACAGATGATCAGCAAGACTAGGGAGGCGAAGTTAACGGCAGATGAAAACCAGATGAAAAAGGGTGAATTCTCATGAGCCAGGGTCACATTGGGCTGCGCTACAGGAGCGAATCTCGGGGTGCCTAAAATCTCTGCGATCCGACTGTTACCCTTTTCCGAGGAGACGTGATATGACGAGGACACCTGATATGCGAAGGAGACCGATATGACGAGCCAAACCTCACGACGAAGTTTTCTTGGATTTTCCGCTTTGGGGCTGGCCGCCGCCGTCGCTCCTGGCGAGTTGCTCCGGCCGGCGGCGGCGATGGCCGAAGCCGGAAACGAGATGTCGAGGAGTGGCCAGCAGCTCGGCAACGACAAGCTCAGCCAAGATAAGCGCGGCAGGGAGATTTCTATTTGGGTCACCTCTGGCGAGGAACGTTTTGCCGCCGCTACCGGAATTACTTGGCGTCCAATCTCGGGAACGCCGGGAACCGATCAGCTCAATCTGAACCCTCCCGCGAAGTTCCAGGACATATTGGGATTTGGCGGCGCATTTACCGACGCGGCCTGCTACACCTTCAATCAACTCGCGCCTCCAGTGCGGGAACAACTCTTCCATGAGCTCTTCCATCCGTCCGAAATGGGGCTGAACACGGGCCGCGTTTGCCTGGGATCCAGCGACTACTCGACCAAAGTTTACAGCTACGATGACGGCGAAGCCGATCCGGATCTGATGCGATTTTCGATTGAGCATGACCGCGAATACATTCTTCCCGTGTTGCGCCAGGCGCGGCAGGCGAATCCTGACCTGTTCCTTTTCTCAACTCCCTGGAGCCCTCCCGGCTGGATGAAGTTCAATGGGAGCATGCTCGGCGGCTCGATGCGAAATCATTATTTTCCGGTTTACGCACAGTATTACTTGAAGTTCTTACAGAGCTACGCCGCCGAAGGCGTGCCGGTGCAAGCGCTGACCACGCAAAACGAAGTGGATACTGATCAGGATGGCAGAATGCCCGCGTGCATCTGGCCGCAGGAATACGAAATCCAGTTCATCCGCGACCACCTCGGTCCACTCTTGGAAAGCTCGGGGATACGAACCAACATCTGGCTCCTGGATCATAACTACAACCTGTGGGGACGTGTCGTGGACTCACTCGAGGACGAGAAGCTTCGCAAGTATGTCAATGCGGTTGCCTGGCACGGATACTATGGCACTCCTGACATGATGGCGAAGGTCCATAATGTCTATCCGGAAGCGGAGATGCATTGGACGGAAGGTGGCCCGGATTACACCGATCCTGGTTATCTGACCGATTGGTGCAAGTGGGGCGGGATCTTCAGCGATGTACTGCGGAACTGGTGCCGCTCGATCACCGCATGGAATCTAGCTCTCGACGAGCAGGGCAAGCCGAACATTGGACCGTTTCCCTGCGGCGGCCTGGTGACCATCCACTCGCAAACGAAAGAGATCACTCGCAGCGGACAATACTGGGCATTTGCGCATTACTCCCGCCTTATCCGTCGCGGGGCGCGCCGCTTTGATTCTCAGAGCTCGGCTGCGGGCCTGCAGCATGTGGCTCTGGAAAATCCAGACGGCCAACAAGTGCTGGTCGTCACCAACCCGGGACCCGCTAGAACGATCGAACTTCGACTGGCGAATATGGCAGCCTCGGTCCCATTGAAGGCAACTTCAGTTACTACTTTGGCTTGGAGGTAAGTGGCGCGCTATAGACTCGTCGTACCGCGCGCCAAACGCTTTCTAGTCTTCAATTAATTGGCTTTTTGAGGTAGGCTTAGGCCTTCCGAAGGAGGCCTCTATGGCACAGAATTCTCCTGTCGAGCTGGTGCGAAATGCTTCGACCGTTTCCATTCTGTGGGGTGTTTTGCTGATTGTCTTCGGCGTAGTGGCGGTGGGTTCGCCCTTTCTTGCCGCCGTTGCGGTTAACGCGCTCGTCGCCTGGCTGATCGTTTTGGCAGGCGTAGTCCACCTGATGCTCGCCTTTAGCGCGCATGGCGCGGGGAGCATGATATGGAAGCTCCTGGTGGGCGTCGCGTATCTGTGCTTCGGCGCATATCTCATCGTGCATCCGGTGCTGGGTGTTGCGTCGCTCACTCTCGTACTCGCATCGCTCTTCCTGGTTGAAGGCATCCTGGACATCGTTTTGTTTTTCAAGATGCGCCCGATGCATGGTTCGGCCTGGGTGTTACTCGACGGGATTGTTACGCTGTTGCTGGGGCTGATGATCTACGCGCAATGGCCGTCAAGTTCCGCTTGGGCGATTGGCACCCTGGTGGGCATCAGCATGATCTTCAGCGGGGTTGCGCGGGTGATGATGTCATGGGCAGTGCGCAAGGCGACGAGCAAGACATCTTCACCGCCATCTTCGTTAGCGGCTTAGAGGGCTGAAACCTCTGGCGGGAACTGGCTCGGCGCGTTGTGGGCGTGTTCGACGCGTCAAGAGAAAGCTGTGCCTGCTGAACCGTAATGGAGGAAGACGAGATGGGAGGACTGATTCCGCTCGGGGACGCATCCAGGCGTCCCACACGTTTCCCCGTCGTCACCGTCCTGATTATCCTGGTAAACGCCTTGGTTTTTGTGCGCGAGCTGATGGGCGGTGAGCCTTTCGTGATCCGGTGGTCGGCGATTCCCGCGCAAATTTTTGCCGGCCATCACTGGATCACGATTCTGACCGCCATGTTCATGCACGCCAGTTGGTCGCACATCATCGGCAACATGGTCTTCTTATGGGCCTTCGGCCCGGAGATCGAGGATGCGATGGGGCGATGGCGGTATCTCGTTTTCTACTCGGTGGGCGGACTCGTAGCCATGCTGGCCCAAGTCGCAGCCAGCCCACATTCCACGGTTCCTAACCTGGGCGCGAGCGGGGCAATTGCCGCCGTAATGGGTGCGTTTCTGGTCACCTATCCTCGCGACCGGATTCGTTCAATTCTGCTGATCTTTGTGTTTGTAAAGATCACCTTCATCCCGGCAGCATTCTTGATCGGTTTTTGGTTTCTCACCCAGCTCTTCAACGCCGGCGCGGTGGCACACGCACAAACAGGGGGAGTGGCGTACTTGGCGCACGTCGGTGGCTTCATCTTCGGCGCCGTCACCGCGCGCCTGTTCGAAGACCCTCGTCAAATCGCATGGCAAAGGGACGCTGAATGATTTCAAGGGCGATACATTAATCAACATTTGTTCCCTGTGACAGCCGCGCGGTTCCAACACCCAGCCTGGTGATTGCGCAGTTGCGACCGCCAAGCAGTTGGCCAGCACCGTACTCGACAGCTGGTGGCAGGCCTGGGACCGGCGGCACAACCCAGATTCCTTGCGTGCTTCTGACGGTGACTCAAATCACTGTGGACACGCTCACGCTCGACTATTGTGGAAAGTACAGGTGACCCTATGCCGGGTCCGTCCGCCATTGAAAGGCTAGAAGGGCTAACCCCGAAACAGCTGCGTGCAGCCCTGGCGGATTTCTTGCCGAAAAACGCTACGCCAGACGACAAGATCAGTACCATTGAATTTGGTCTGCGAAGCCCAGCGGGCGAAGCTTTGCGGGAGGCGATGGCGAGATGGATCGTTGACGAAATTGTCCCTGTCGAAAAACTAGTTCCCAACGCTTACGTCGAGTGGCGTCCGCCAGTCCGAGACGCCATGATGTTCGTGGTGATGCATCTTTCGCCGTCACGCCTTGCTCCCAAACTGCTTGAGCAACTGGAACTCCCCTCGAACACTCCGGCCGAAGTACGTTTGCTCCGCTTGATCGCGAAAGTGCCCGGCCTCCAGAAGTTGGGTCAAGTGATAGCCCGCAATCGAAATCTCAGGCCGGCGCTACGAAATGCGCTGGCTCGATTGGAGAATGGTATTCGCGACGTGCAGCCCGAGGATGTGGTTTCGATTATTCGACACGAGCTGGGAGCAAAGGTCGAAAAATACTCCGTTGAAATCAAACCCAGCATTCTTTCGGAGGCCAGTGTCAGTGCTGTGCTGCGCTTTACCTGGCGAAATCCTGAGAGCTCACGGCGGGAACGGGGAGTATTCAAGGTTCTCAAGCCTCATATCCCCGAATACTTCGCTGAAGACATGAATTACTTGCGTGGGCTGGCGCAATATTTTGGGGACCGGAAACACAATTATGGATTTTCCAGGCACGTAATCCCGGATACCTTCAAGAAGGTTCGACGACTGCTGCGGCACGAAGTCAACTTTGTACGAGAGCAGAAGACTTTGCTTGAAGCAGGGAATCTATATCGGTCGATGAAAGGTGTTCGGGTGCCCCGGCTGATTCAACCTCTTTGTACATCGAAAATCACGGCGCTCAGTGAGGAACGAGGAATCAAGGTGACTAATGCCGCGGCCCGCTTGCCCGTCGAACGTCGCAAGAAAATTGCGGAACAACTGATCGAGGCGCTGATTGCAGTCCCCCTTCTGGCGGCGCAGGAAGACGCCATCTTTCATGGTGACCCTCACGCAGGTAATTTGCTTTATGACAATCGATCCGGCGAACTAACGATCATCGATTGGGCGCTACGAGAACGTTTGAACCGCGAACAGCGCCGTCATCTCGCGCTCCTCTTTCTGATGGTGAGCTTGCGGGACCCGGTGGGAGCTTGCAACGAAGTTCTGGCGCTCAGTCAGCCGCGCATCCGAATTGCTTCGGCCAAAGGACGAGCGATCGAAGAGCTAGTGAGGCATTTCATCGACAAGCTAGCCGTGGTGCGTCTGCCCAGCGGAGCCGACGCCATGAGACTGTTGGAACGCGCTGCTATAAAGGGGATTAAATTTCCTGGACCCTTGATTATGTTATCTAAGGTCATGTTTACCCTCGATGGAATCCTGCAAGATGTTGGCGGTTCTGGCGGCGGCATGGGTTTCACCATTGCCCGCCATGTTGCGCAACATTGGATAGCAAATCGTAAGGAGTTCCGTTCGCCCTTGATGGTAAAGGATTGGATCACTCTTCAATGCAGTGCGTTGCTCTACAGCAGCCGTCTATGGCTGCAGAGTGAGCAGGCAATTGTGAACCGATTGCTGCCGGAAGGTGCAACAACAGCCCCAACCGTGCCAGCCTAAGCCAACAGCCGCCGATGAGGATCGTTTTGGGCGCGGTCGTTCCAATTCATCTCTGGAGCGGCAGGAATATAGCTCATCGCTCGTTCAGCCAGCGCCGTGATGGTCAGGCTGGGGTTAACGCCAAGGTTAGCCGAAACTACAGACCCGTCGCAGATGTATACATTCTTGTAGTTGAATATACGTTGATAAGAGTCCACCACGCCGTGGCTGGGAGAATCGGCGATCACACAACCTCCGATGCAGTGCGCAGTCCCCGGAACATTGAAAAGAATTTCCGGAAGCATGCTCATTGCGAATCCTCCCGTCAGTTTCGCAAACTGCTTCGCAAACTCGTTGGCTTTGGGAATGTAGGTGGGCACCTTCTCGCCTCGGCTGACGAGAAACTTCCTAAAGGGCCAGAACCAGGGGCGCTGCCAGCGCATCTCAATCTCTCCCTCGAGCGCCTGCATGCACAGTAGAATTACAAATTCTCGCGCCCAGCCCAACGGTTGCAGAACTCGTACAGTCTTGAACGGATGCTTTAGCATCGACACCAGCACATTCTTCAGCCAGAGCGCAACGCGCCGCGGACCCGGTCGACCGTCAGTGAGGATTGTGGTGAGAAATCCCATGGCGTCGGAGCCCTTTGGATAGCGCACGGCTTCGATGTGCGTGTGTTCGTCGATGTAGACACCAGAGCCGATGGCGATACCCTGCGACACGTCTTCGGAGTAACCGGGCGTACGTACTCCTATCAATGATTCGGAATTCGTGCGCACATGCTTTCCCAGCTGGCTGCTGATGGCCGGAAGAGAACCTTTTTGCTTGAGCTGAAAAAGAAGCTCCATCGTGCCCAGCGATGAGGCGGAGAAGACGACTGCCCGGCAGGTGAATCGCTGTGGCCGCCGACGAAGCCACGCAGTGGACTTAACTGTGCATACCTCGTAGCCCAGGCTGCCATCGCTGGTGCCATCCAGCGGTTTGACGTTCACCACTTTTGCTTCCGGATAGACTTGTGCGCCTCGCTTTTCAGCCAGATAAAGGTAGCCGAGGTCTAGGGTATTTTTCGCGCCGTAACGACAACCCATCATGCAACCGCCGCAGGCAATGCAAGTGCTTCGCACCGGCCCCTCGCCGCCGAAGAAGGGATCGGCATAGGTCTGCCCTGCCCGGTCACCCTTGATGGGCTGAAAGATGCCTACCTTCGTACGATAGAATGTGTCGCCCGAACCCGAGGATTCTGCGGCTTTCTTTAAGAGAGTGTCGGCTGGCCCCAGAATTGTGTTTTCCGTTACACCAAGCATCCGGGAGGCCGTGGCGTAATGCCGGGGCATTTCCGCCTTCCAGTCGGCCAGGGCTCTCCAGGAACCGGCTTCCCAAACCTTCACCGGGGGAGGCAGCAGCGTGCAGGCGTAGGTGATGGAACCTCCACCTACGGCGCAGCCGTGGAAAATAGTTGCGTGCTTAAAGAACTGAATATTAAAAAAACCCCGCAATCCAAGGCTGGGACGCCACAACCACCGGCGAATCGACCAACTGGTGTGCGGAAGATTATCAGGTGTCCAACGGCGGCCCATCTCCATAACGCCAACTTTGTAGCCTTTCTCCGCCAGTCGAAGGGCCGAAACACTGCCGCCGAAACCCGAACCGATGACGATAAAGTCGAAATCAAATTGGTTGGTACTGTGTGCCATACAGTGTCTGTTTGCGATTCGCTTGTCCGCTACGCGCACCGGCAGCAAAGACTGTCGAAAGCATGTGGCGGGAGGGTTAGGAGAATTGGCGAATTTGGCGGTGGTGTGGCGACGACGGTTCGGAGCAGGTTATGCTCGCGTTGCCACCAGCCGTGAAAGGTACGGTGTCCACCGATATGCCCATCGGAGTAGCGAACCAGCAGCCGGCTCCAGCCATCGAAGTCGTATGACGATGGAAATGGATTAACCGCCACGCAGCGGGTGTCGACCCGCATCCCTGCGCCCAATGCTTTAAGCGCACTCTCTTTCGCACTCCAAAGCAGGGCCAGGAGCCGGTCTCGGTCAGTCACCGAAGCGCGCGCAACCAAAGCTTGTTCTTCTGCGGTGAAATAGTCAGCGACAAAGGCGTCGCTCCGCGGTTCAGCCACTTCCAGATCACATCCCATCTCCACTCCGGAGATCGCGACTGCACAAGCTGCGCGGCCAGCGCGGTGGCTGAGTGAAATCGTGGCTGCGACTGGCCGCTTGTGGAAGAAGGCTTCGGGCGCCCCGGAAGAAGCTGCGTGTATGTCAATTTTCGCGAAAGCAAGCGAATGTGGCGGCATACTCAGAAAGAGAGACAGCGCGTGTTTTGCTGTCCAACGTCCTAACCGCCAGTCGTCTCGGCGATTGGGAAAGCGTAGACCGTTCAGGAAGGTCGCTTCGTCTTCGCTCAACCAATCGTTGTCCTCTGGTACATCCTTTTTTGTATGTTCCAACCAGTAAACATTCACCTGATACCCCCTGAACGACATCAAGCTACTTTCGACATTTCGTTTTCCGACTTCGCGAGCTCGGGCCCTTCGATCTTCCTGATACCGCGCTCGACCGCGTGAATGAGATACGGTCGGAGGTTTCCGGGTGGAATGATGTAATGGAGAGCGCCAACATCAAGAGCGCGCTGAACGCTGTGCACTCGGTCAAACTCGGAGGCCACCTCGCCCAGTTTTTCCGAATGAACGACCTTGAAGAGTTCGTCCCACTCGGCGCGCAACTGAGTTTTTCTTGCGCCTTCGGCTTTGGCTATGTCTTGGGTTAGCGCCTGCAAGCGCAGATCTTTGCGGGCTTTGGCTTCCACCTCACCTGCGAAAACGACGGCGGCCGCCGGAGCGCCTCCGATAACCGAAGCGTAGCTTCCTTCCAACGCCGCGACTTCGAGGTTTTCGTTCAGCGCCCGTGAGAAGACAACGTATGCGCCTCCGTGATAACGCGAGATCACGCAAAAAACGATGGGACCTTTGAAATTCACCACGGCTCTTCCGATCTCAGCACCGTATTCGAGTTGTAGCCGCCGCATCGATTCCGGCGAGCCGTCAAACCCCGATAGATTCGCCAGCACCACCAACGGTCGATTGTTGCTGGCCGCATTAATTGCACGGGCGACCTTCTTCGAGGATTGTGGGAAAAGTGTGCCGGAGGTCCAGTGATCCGGCCCGTCAGCTGGGACAAATCCCAGTCGCGGCAGCGGTTGAGATTCGATGCCGATCAGACAGACAGGGTAACCACCAAGATGGGCGTCCCACACCACCGCGGTCTCCGCCGCGCGCATCCCTGCCCAGCGCTCCATTGGGGCGTGATCCTGATCGATGGCCGCCATCATCACTTTGCGAATATCGAAAGATTTCTTGCGGCCTGGGTTGGTTTCGTCGGACATGATATCGCCGATCCGTTCGAAGCCTTCTTCCCCATAGCCGTTCTTTCCGTGGGGACAAGCTCTCACATCTCGATCGATGGGATCGGTAGTAGCAGCCTGGCGAGGGAAACGCTCGCCGGGAGCTACGTAGGTGTGTTCATAATGACGCAGCAACAGATGGCAGGCCTCATCAATATCCTTGGCCCAATACTGCGCTTGCCCGTTGAGGCCCATGATGCGATCGTAACCGCCGATTCCTAGATTGTCTTCGGCCGAAATGGAGCCAGAGAACTCAAGAGCTCGCTTGCCCGTGAGTACCATTGCTCCCTTCGGGGTCATGATCAAAATACCCCGGGTGTGCATCAGCATGGTGGCCTCGGCGTTCCAGTAGGGTTGTGCGCCGACGTTGATGCCGTTTACCACCAGATTTATTTCGCCGCCCACCTGCGTAAACTCGATGAGGCCGCGCAGGACACGGGCGACCCAATCCATGTTCTCCACTCCAGTCTCCATGGAGATCTTGGCTCCGGCACAGATAGGGAACCATTCCACAGGAACGCACATCTCTTGGGCCAGTTTCAGGGCTTCGAGGATGCGACGGCATTCCGCTTCCGCGATTGAACCGAGTTCTTTGCTTGGATCTCCCAGCAGCAGAACGCGCGTCATGCCTTCGGGATACTTGGTAGTAAAGTTACGAATGACGCCAACGATAATGTTGGCTTTGTTTAGCCCGTAGGGGCGATTGACGGGCGTCAGGCGTCCCGCCACGTCGAGATCGTGTTCGACAAAATCGCCGCAGGGAAATTCCGCCCTGATTTGGTCCCGTGTTGGGGTGAGCATTTTGATGATCTCGTACGGATAGACGAAGCCACGCTGGCGCATGCGCACGACTTTCTGGTCGTAGTCAGGGAGAGGCCGAATGGGCTGCAATTTATCGGCGGGGCGGAACGTAATCAGTAAACCGCTGCCGCACGGGCTTGAAATGCGAACCACCATTTCTCGCAACTCGCCGGTCGCCGGATCGGGAATACGGGCACGCACTACCACTTGTTCCAACCCAAGACCTTCGGCTGCCGGTGCAAGCTTGTGAACCATATCGCGAAACTCATCGGGATCGAGGGTGAGCGGGGGCCAGACGTTCAGCAAAATGCGATTCCAGTAAAGGCGTTGATGGTCCGGCCGCCGCGATTGAAATAGCCGGATGCCTGCCAACGCTTCGGTGAACATCCGCTCCAGGTGCGGCAATTGAACGATGCGTCCGTTATGGTCCCGTACCGGCGTCAAATCGCGAACTTCCGCGCAAGCGAACAACCGCTCATCCTTGGGGTTGTCGCGAGCCACGGCGTGCAGCAAATAAACATCTTCCACGGAAGGTAAGCGGTCGATCTTGAAATTGTCGAGCCGCCAGAGATGCAAACGTTTCCCCATCATAGGATGAATTCCGCGGAAGAACGTTTCTTCCTGATACCCATTCGCGCTGGGTCGATATGTAAAATGATCCGTATTTCCAACGTCATGGTTCTGACCGGGACCGGTAACAGACGTGACGATGCGGCGGATGGGGCGCGGAATTCCGGCCTGATTGATGATCGATCCCACTCCCTGCTGCAAAGCTTCCGGATCGCTCACTCCCGCGGAATGAAAAACATAAAAATCAATAAGGATCTCATGATCTTCGGGCACTTCGCCGATCATGGGAAACAGCGCCCGTACCGCATCCGGCAGCCGGCAAAGCTCGGCATGCGTCGTGAAGACGTGAAGCCTCTTTCCTTCGTAGTCGTACTCAGCTGTAGCGCAGCATTGCTTATCGTCCAATCCAACGCAGTGAAAGTTGCTGAGTTTTCGAATTCGATAGTACCGCCAGGTGAGCGCCTCCAACATCAACCGGCGCATGGCTTTGTCAGCTTTTGCGAAACGACTGGAAAACAAGCTGACCAATGGCTGCGGACATTCCACCAAAGCGCGGACCCGCTCAGGGCGGTCCTCAGCGTTTGGATGGGCTGCCAAGTAAGCGAGGTGGTGTTCCATCTTTTCGTAAATTTGTCGTCGCGCTCGCTCAAACAGAGGTTGGTCAAAGCGGCGATAGCGCAGCTCCCGGGCCAGGTCGGTAAGCGCAGGGAAAAGTCCATTGGTCAGGGAGATCATTCTGTCGAGAAGAATTCGCAGAGACTCATCGCCATGCGAGGGCAGCATCTCGATTTGTCGCAGACGTCGTTCGAGAAGAACCAGAACTGGGGCGATTTGATGCTCCCTGCGGAGATGGGATTTGTAAATCCAGAGGAGACTCAGTTCCAGTTCTGGCGAGCGGTCCAGGGATAGTACGCCGTAGTGAGCCAATGTGCGGCGCAGTGCAGTGACGAAGGCCGGCGGCAGTTTCTCGCCGCGCGTCTCCAGCATTCGCAAGTATGAGAATAAATACGACTCAGCGCTCGGCTCTTCCCCACCTGTACGATGATTCACGTTCGGTTCGTGCTGGAACAAGGAACATATGTCCACGAAGATGTTCAGGATCTCGTCTTCGCTGTGTGTGATGTCGTCGCTCCGTACTGGGCAGATGTGAATCCATTCGGCAAGCAGCTCAGCCGTTTCCTTCGGATCCACGTCAAAACCCAGCATGAGCTTGCGCAGTTCATCGAGGATCTGGCGGCAACGGGATTCCATAGTTTCTGTCTTTCCAGTCGAACCGGAGGACGCACCGAATGCCACTCGATCGGTTGCCACGTTGCTAGCGTCATTCGTTGCGGGGTCGATCTGCAGAAGCGGCGCTCCTGTATCCACTTGTACGTTTGGTCTAGTCATTACTTGCCGGACTTTTCCGGAAAATGGAGCAACCACTTCCATTTCCATCTTCATGGCTTCGAGCACCGCCAATCGATCTCCCGTGGCGACCATGTCCCCGGGCTTCACCAGAATGGAAACCAGCACCGCCGGAGCCGGTGCATGCACCACTCCACCATCACCGCGATCGACCCGGTGCGAGACGCCATCAACTTCAATCTGATAACTTGATCCCTCGACAACCGACACGATGCGAAAGCGTCGCCCGAAAACCTTGAGCCGGCACTCGAACAGATCCAAGCGCTCAATCTGGGCGTTGATGCGCGCCCCATTTACCTCCACGCGGTAGTCCCCGGGGCCGAGGCAAAAAACCTTGGGCAAGTAGTGGTGACCTCGGTACCGTAGTTCCGCCGTTCGGCCTATCTCGCTTCTTACTTGCGGCCGCCCGCGCACTGCCGACGTATAAAACTGCGTCTGTTCCACCGCTAACTGCGCATCATAGGCCTCAATTGCGGCCTGAACCAAAGCCACGTCAGCGTAACGTCTAGAGGTGTGCTCACCGGTTGCCGCCAAGTGATCGAGCCATCCATTGTGGGCTTCCGCACGCTGGACCTCGGTACGATTCAGCAACTCCAGCAAAAACGCTTTGTTGCTGGCTCCGCCCTTGATGACGACAACACTCTCACGCAGCGCCCGTTGCAGCCGCGAAAGAGCTTCTTTGCGGTTCTGGCCGTAGGCAATGATTTTGGCGATCATCGAGTCGAAGTCTGATGAGATGGCGTCGCCTTCCGCAACGCCGGTATCGATGCGCACGCCCGGCCCAGTCAGAATCCTGAACCGTTCAATCGCGCCCGGAGCGGGAGCAAAGCGGTTTTCCGGATCTTCTGCATTTAGCCGCACTTCAATGGCGTGACCCGACGTCCGTGGAGGCTCGCCTTCCAATCGCCCACCGCGCGCAACATGAATCTGAAGTTTCACCAGATCGAGCCCCGTTGTGCATTCGGTCACTGGATGTTCGACCTGCAAACGAGTATGCATCTCCATGAACGAGAAGCGCTCGATCTCTGGTTGATACAGGAATTCGACGGTGCCAGCGTTGTGATAGCTGGCTGCCTGACTAAAGAGTATCGCCGCCGCACGCAGCGCTTGGTCTTGCTCAGGCGAAAGAGCTGGCGAGGGTGCTTCTTCCAGAACTTTCTGATGGCGACGCTGGATGCTGCAGTCGCGCACGCCAGTAGCCCATGTTGTTCCATGGTGGTCGGCAATAATTTGGACCTCGACGTGGCGCGGGCAGTACAACAGTTGCTCCATGAAAACGGTCGAGTCTCCGAAGGCTTTGAACGCCTCGGCCCTTGCGCTGGAAAAGGCTTGCGAGAGTTGAGCCGCTGAACGTACCAAGCGAATCCCGTGGCCACCGCCTCCGGCTGTGGCCTTAATAAGGAGCGGATAGCCGAGGCGCTCGGCATGACTGCGCGCTTCGGCGAGCGTTTCCACCGGCCCGCCGCTCCACGGCACGACCGTTATCTGAGCCTGCTCGGCCAACCGCTTCGCGGAGATTTTGTCGCCCACCCGCCGCATCGCATCGCCATCCGGACCGATGAACACGATACCCAGTTCACGGCAAAGATCTGCGAATGCGGCGTGTTCTGCAACGAAGCCCCATCCCGGCCAAACCGCATCTGCGCGCCCTGCAACCAACGCCCGCTCCAGGCAACGGTAGTCGACGTAACTACTCTTGAGCTGCTGAGTATTCGGATCGACGACTTGAGCGGAACCAAGACACACGGCTTCGTCGGCTTCCCTCACAAAGAGGCTACGGCGGTCAGCCTCGGTGAAGAGCGCGATCGTACACAACGATGTGCCGTGTTCCTGGTTGAAATCGCGAGCAGCGTGAATGAACCGCATGGCAGGTTCGCCACGATTCACGATGGCCACACGCTGGAATTGGGGCTCCATAAGTCCTCCGATCAGGAGATCGTCAGGACAACCGGTTATGTACTATGCCGCGATGGTTTCCAGGGACATCGCGGCCTGCAGTGCCTTCAGCCCTTCCGCATCCACGGCGCTGGGAATCGCCACGGTGCGGTAACCGCTAATTTCTGCGTAGCGATTTCCTTTCATATCCACAACCTCTGCGTCGAACCCGCCTCGGCCATCGGATGTGACAACGGCATATAGGCGAACGTCGTCTGCCTCCGGAATCGGCAATAATAAGGAGACGCGATCAATGTGCTGCGGCAGACCCATCCTTCCCTGACTGCCCATCTCCCATAGGCCGGCGGTTTGGAAACAAAGCTCAATCAGCCGCGGGGCCATGAGCGTGGGCGGCTCGGATGGCACGTGGTTTTGCGGCAAACCTCTAGCCATCAGGCCCACCATTCGCTCTCCATCCCACCATGCCCGCTCCACAACTTGATAAGCCGGTCCATGGAAGTAGAGGCGATAAATGTCGATGGCCTCGACAACGTTTTCCTCAGGTAGCCGCGGCGCCACACCTGCCCCTATTCTGGACGGCTGTTTATCGAGCCGCACTCGAGCCGTGAAGTGTGTGGTCACTTGAGGCTCGGACTGGTTGGGGAGCGATCGGCAACCATTCAAGCGGCACGCCGCCAGCAGCGTTCCGTTCTGCGGATGGATGATTGTCTCGACCTTCACCGCGCGCGGCTCGTTACGATAGAACTTAAACGGCGCCAGGAAATTCACTTCTTCTATGGCCGCGATATGCCATCCAGGGAGCAGGCACAGCGCAGCTTCTGCAAACGCTTCGATTCCCATCACTCCGGGAAGCACAGGTATTCCATCAATCTGATGATCGTGTAAGAACGGCTGAACGGCTGGATCCAGCATGGTTTCAATCGTGATGCCGCTTTGCATCCCAAGAGCTGCAAGCTTGCCGATCATGGGTCCCGACAGTATTAGTTGTGGGACCGATGTTTCCGAAGCCGGCGATCTCTGCAAAGTTTCCGAAGCGGATGCGTCCAGGCCACCAACAGAGTCCCACTCCTTCTCCATGACGCCAAGACGACCGGCGATGACAATTTCACCCCTGGTGCCGCCTGTAGTGAGTTCCCGTCGAATCAGAGGAACTCCGGCCTCAGGCGGCAGCATATCGATCCCGGCCAATTCCATCATCTTGGGAATGGATCCGCGAGTAGCCATACCAATGCCGCCCCAGGCCGTCCAATCGATGACGATGCCGCGAGTCGCTGGCCGTGCGGTACGGAAGCTCGACGTAATCTTGCACAGCAGATCGTTGGCGGCACTGTAGTCGGTTTGTCCCGCATTGCCGAAGCGTCCCGCAATCGAACTGAACGCCACGGTCGATGCGAGTGGCATGTCGCCGATGGCGTGTAGCAGATTGAACCAGCCATCGCTCTTTACGTCGAACACAAGATCGAATTCTCCCGCAGGCTTGTCGGGCAAGAAGTGGCTTCGCTCGATGCCCGCGGCGTGCAAGAGTACATCAATCCTTCCACTGCGCTCACGCACTTGCTCGATGACTTTGGCGACGGCCTCGCCGTCCGTGAGATTAACGCTGAAGTAACGTGCTGTTCCTCCCGCAGCCCGAACGGCTTCGATAGCTGCTTGAGCTGCCTGCGCCCGCTCCAAAGCTGCCAGCTCTTTTTCAACGAGTGCCGGCGTAGCGCGTTCACCACGGGCCTGGATTCGTGCGAAGAGATCGCGCTTCAAACCGTCCTTGTCAATCGCGAAGCGGCTCAGATCAGGATTCTTCGGATCAGGTTCTGGCACTAGATCGAGCAAGTAAAACGTACCCCCGGAGGCCGTCGCCAGATCTGCGGTGATCGCCGATACGATACTCCCAGCTGCTCCGGTCACGAGAAAGACCGTGTTGCTGTCCAAGGTGAGAGCGGGCTTGCCGTCGGTTGCGGGCTCCTCTCGCAAGGCCACCGTCCAACGCAGTTCGCCTTTGTACCCTATTTCGATCGCGCCAGGATCGCGTAGAGTTTCTGCGATAAGGACGTCTGCGACCTCTGACGGATTTCGCTCCGCTTCGAAGTCGACTGCCTTCACCAGAGCATCCACTCGTTCTCGCTTGTAGGCTTTCGTGAAGCCGACCACCGCGCCGCCTAACGGTGCGCTGGCGCCGGCCTCGTCATATCCATGCTGTCCTCCGAGTCGCGTCGCAGCAACAAGAAAGGTCCCGCGCTCGGCAACTTGTTCGTACAGAATTCGCATGGTGGAATAAAGTGATTTGACGCGCACTCGCAAGGCTTCCCGCCAGCCAGCGTGGTCCATCTGCCTCAGGTCACCCTCGCTGTCTAGGGCCGGCAGCCAGAAAATGCCGTGTGCCGCGCTCCCCGCCATCCAATCCTTGATGCGACTCTGTAATGTCTCCGTATCGAGAGTCTGGTCAAGTCGAAGAACCGTTACACCCATTTTTTCCAGCCGTTCCGCCAGAGCGTCTCCTACGCCAGACTTGTCCGGCATAATCAGCACTCGGCGGCCAGCGCCGAGTGTGACACCTGTTGGCTTACAAATCTCAAGCTGCGGCCGAAGAATGGGAATCGGCACACGGCGAGGAATGCGGTCGGCGGCCTCAAAAGTGGCTGGGGCGGAACGAGTGGTAGGGGTGGGCGTCGAATCCGACGACGCAAAAGCCGCCGGTTTTTTCTGTGCAGGTTCGGGTTTAGCAGAAGTGCTAGTAATCGCTTCTTTCGCCGAACCCGGCTGCCGGTCGTGAGCAAACTTGATCACATGCGCTAACGTCGGGAAGTCGCGTAGCTTCAGATTCTCATCGCGCGGAATGTTGTACGCGGCTCGAACGGCCGCGAACATCTCCGCCTGCTTCACGGTGTCAATACCAAGATCGGCTTCGAGATCGAGATCCAGGTCCAGCATGTCTTTCGGATAACCCGATTTCTCCGCCACGATATCGAGCACCTTTTCTTTTATCGGATCGTCGGCGGTCGCTACGGCTGTGGCCGCGGGAGACGGCCTGGCTGCTGTAGTGGGCGCAGGCGAAACCTGCGCCACTGAATCCACTGATTGCGGGGCAACAAGGTCTGGACGTTTGTCATATACGAAGCGGATCACGTGTGCCAGCGTGGGATAATCCCGCAGCTTGCGATTCTCATCGCGAGGAATGTCGTACGCGGCCCGGATTGCGGCAAACATCTCCGCCTGTTTCACGGTGTCAACACCAAGATCCGCTTCTAGGTCCAAATCCAGATCCAGCATCTCAACGGGATAGCCTGTCTTCTCCACGACCAAAGCCAGGATGCGATCCTTCACAGGGTCGTTGGAAACGGTCGGCACCAACGTGGCAATGGGAGACGAATTTTCCAGAGCAGCGATCCGTGCGGCCGCCGGTCGGATTTCTTCCTGTGATGTTGCAGGGCTTCGAGCGGCGAGGTCCGGACGCTTGTCATATACGAAGCGGATCACGTGCGCCAGCGTGGGATAATCGCGAAGCTTGCGGTTCTCGTCGCGCGGGATGTTGTAGGCTTCGCGTATCGAAGCGAACACCTCGGCCTGCTTAACGGTGTCGATGCCCAGATCGGCTTCAAGGTCCAGATCCAGATCGAGCATGTCAACCGGATAACCGGTTTTTTCGGCGACCAGAGCCAGTACTTTCTCTTTCACCAAATCCTTGTTTTCTACCGGAGTGGTCGTCGCATCGGGAACAGCCACCGGCGCTGGCGTCGGCTTTGGCGGCGCAGGCGCTGCAATCGAAGCTGCTCGCGAGTGTCCAGCGGCTTGTGAGGCATACGCTACCGTGCCGTGATCGGGTACGTGAAGAGTGCGATGGGTAACTTCGAGATCGGCAACGTCATGACCTGCTATGCCGCTCAGCCACGCGTTCCAAGAGGTGGCGTCAGCGATGCGGTAGGCATAGCCCAGAGCGTTGGGGTTACGACGGACGCCGTCTTTCGTTTTCACCCAACGCAGCAGCATCATGCTGATTTGCGAACCGAATCCTGCTCCGAGGTGTATTGCGAATTCGACAGGATAGATTCCCCCTTTCGACAGGTTCAACGGTCCCAGCTCCGGATCAACTTCTTTGAAGTTGGCGACTGGAGGCACGCAACCAGTTTCCAGTGCCTTTACCGCAACAACTTCTTCGACGCCGGTGGCCATGGCGTGGCCCGTGAAGCCTTTGGTATTCGCGATCACGATGCGGTCGGCCACATCGCCGAAGACGCGGCGCAGCGCGTAAATCTCTGCAGAGGCGCTGCCACCCCGGGCCGGGGTGTACGTCTCATGTGAGACAAAAACCGTCCGCGGTGCGATTTCACGACGAGAGATGTCGCCGCTCGCTTCGGCTTTCGTAAGCAGCGTTTCCATGACCTGACCAATATGGTGGACATCGAGACGCGTTCCGTGGAAAGCGCTGTTGCCGGTCACGCTGGCCAGCACTTCGCAAATTGGTTGAATTCCTCTTTCGTGTGCGGCTGCCGCACTCTCGACCACTAGCGCCGCCGCACCCATACCGATGATCATGCCGTGTCGTCGCCGGTCGAATGGGACCGCAGCATCCTCCACCGCCTCGTCGGTGGCGGCCGCTCCGCTGGCGAGGAAGCCCGCGCCCATCCATTCGAGGAGATTGTCCGAAGTGATGTCATCGGCCGAGATGATCACGACCCGGCTGCATCGTCCGGCGTGGATCCAATCCTCCGCCAGCGCCACTGCCGTAGTGGTGCTCGCACAGGCTGAGTTGATTTGCGTGTTGGGCCCGCGTGCGCCGATGTATTCGGCGAATTGCGAATGCCCCATGGATAGAACTCGGAGCAGGAACCGCCGGTTGAAAACATAGGGCTCTTTCTCAATGGCCGCCTGCAGTTCATCAACTCGCCGCTTGATTTCGTGCACCAGGACGGAAGGTCCGTTTGCTTCTTCCGCACGAGCGAGCAAAGCTTCCAGCGTGGTCAACTGCTCGCGCCGTTCATGGTCCGCGTAATAGCGTGACATTTCATCGGCGAACGAGTCGCAGCCCGGGAAGGCGGAAGCAAAGATCACCCCCGTATCGTCGCGCAGAGTCTCAGGTAATCCCCATCGATCGGGCAGTTGTGTCCCTTTGCTCGTGGTTTTATACCGCATGACCAATGGAATGCCAGCATCGCGCAATGCATCGATACCTGCCGCAATCGCAAGTTGCGTGACCCGGTCGAGGGCAGCTACGCGCTCGTGCGAAATTCCGAATTCATCTTCCAGATCGAAGGCGCCTCCGCGACCGGCCAGCTTGATTACATCCGCGACGTTGTCCAAGGCTTCAAATGTGGGCTCGCCATTCTCTCTTTTCACCAGCCGCGTTATGTGTTTGTCAAGCATCGCGCGCCGGAATCGTGTCGGGATCGAATCGATACATTGATTGCCGCCCAGGATGCGGCCGATGTTCGCGTCGTCAAAGATGTGGTCGGTCCCGGGCAGTCCCAGTGCTGCGCCAGTAATAACCACGGGAGCGTGTTTGGATAGGTTCCCGCGTCCGTGATAAATCTCATAGCCGCGATCGAGGACATCTGCGAACAGACGTCCTAGCTCCTCGTAATGATCGCCCTTCGATGGGGTGGGGGGCGATACAGGCGCATTGCTCACCTGATCCGCTGCGATGATTTCTTTATGTGCTTCGGCAGCTGCCGTCATCTCATTGGCCGCCGTAACGCCGGTCCCACTCGCGACTTCCGTTGTTCCATATCCCAATCCCGCCGCATAGAGTCCGCATAGTGCCTGATTGAAGGCAACCGCATCGCCGAGTTTTGGATGATTGGTGAACAGCGAAACCACATCGCCGTGTCCGCCGAGCACATCCTCAGCAAAGCTCTGCAGTGCTTTCTTTGGCCCAACTTCAACAAAAATACGAGCCCCCGCGTCATACAGCGTTCGCAGGCCCTTAACAAATTGCACCGGAGAAGCGACTTGTTGCGTGAGAATATCCAGCATTTGCGGCACAACGTCGGGACCCATGGGATAGAACTCTCCATTCGTGTTGGCGACAATGGGCAAACGCGGTGACTCGAGGTGCAAGCGCTCCAAAACCCGGCGCAGCGGTTCACTCGCTCCGGCCACGATGGATGTGTGAAATGCGTGGCTAACCGACAATGCGGCTACGTCAAATCCAGCTGCCAGGAACGCTTCCATGGCGCGCTGAATGGCGTCGCTCTCCCCACCGATCACTGCCTGACGGTTGCTGTTGACGTTGGCGATTACGACGTAACCCTCGATCGTCTTCAGAATGCGGTCGATTTCCTCCAACGGAGCAAAGACCGCAGCCATGCGGCCGTTGTCCTTCATTGCCACCTGCGTCATCCCGCGGCCACGAGCGCTGACTGCTTCCAGAGAATCGGTGAACGGCAGAGCTCCAGAGGCGACCAGAGCTCCGTACTCCCCCAGGCTGTGTCCCATCGTGAAGTCGGGTTCAACACCGTAGGCAGCCATCAACCGCGTCAGCGCGAGGTCGGTTGCGAGCACCGCGGGCTGAGTGATTGCCGTTTGTCGAAGCGCGTCTTCCGCCTTAGCGGCAGCCTCGGGGTCAGAGTCGTTGACAAAGATGAAATCGCTGAGCGGCCTGCCAAGCAAAGGCGTCATCACACGATCGGCCTCGGCAAAGGTTTCGGCGACGATCGGCTCCGAGGCGCGCAATTGCCGAAGCATGTTGACGTACTGCGAGCCTTGGCCTGTATAGAGGAACGCCACCTTCGTTGCAGGACCATGACCGCGGAAGATACCTTGCGCGCGCAGCGCTTTCCAGGTTGCCGGTTGATTGACTGCCAGAGCCTTGAGTGCAATTCCGACTTTATCGGCTAATTCGTTGGAGTTCGCGTAGTCGATAACTAGACGCTCCGGTGCTCGAAGGTCGGATTCAGACGGTGGCGCAGGTTTCGGCGCATGGCCTGCCTTGGCTTGTATTTCCACGTCACGGAGAGTATCCGCCAGTGCGGCTCCCGAAGCAGCGCCGAGAACGAGGGCTCCGCGCAACGGAGCTTTCAAAGTAGAAGACTGCGACGTGCGGGAAACGCCCGTGACAGTCATCATTGGCTCTGGCAACTTCTGGGAAACCTCCTGGACCGCAACCGTCCGCTTGCCGTTTCCGTTCAGCCTGTGGGGAATGTACTCTTCGAGCACTGCGTGAAAATTAGTGCCTCCAAAACCAAAGGCGCTCAGCCCGGCGCGCCTCACTCCGTCCGCTGGAATCATCCAAGGTTGCAGTTCGGTATTCACGTAGAGCGGAGAATGCACAAAATCGATATCCGGATTCGAGTGCTCGCAATGAACGCTAGGCGGCAGAACTCTGTCCCGCAGTGCCAGAACCGTTTTCAGGAATCCGGCAGCGCCTGCTGCGGCTTTGAGATGTCCCAGGTTCGACTTGACCGAGCCCAAGGCGATCGACTGCGTCGGGAGATGAAAGCTACTAAGTGCCTCAATCAAGCTTTGCACTTCCACAACATCTCCCACACGAGTGGATGTGCCATGGCCCTCGATCAAAGTCGCAGTGGCCGGCGATAATCCAGCGTTCTGCCAGGCACGCTCGATGGCCAGTTTCTGGCCAATAGGATTCGGTGCCGTGATGCCCTTGCCCTTGCCATCACTTGATCCGCCCATGCCCCGCAGCACCGCGTAGATCTTGTCTCCATCGCGCTCCGCATCCGCCAACCGTTTGAGCAGGAAGATAGCCGCGCCTTCGCCCATGACGAAGCCATCCGCCCCTTCCGCATAGGGACGAGTACCAGTGGCCGACAGAGCTCCAATTTTGCAGAACTTAATGTAGGTCGAGGCGCCCATGTTCCGGTCAATCCCGCCAGTGACGGCGAGGTCGAAATCGTTCTCCACCAATCCCTCAACCGACGCGCTGATGGCCGCCATAGCCGAGGCGCAAGCCGCGTCCACAACATAGTTCGGGCCATGGAAGTTGAAGATGTTCGCAACGCGGCCGGCAATGCAGTTGGCTAATTCCCCGGGCATGGTGTCTTCGGTCACATCCGCAATCCGTTTGGCCATCCGGTCGTGCAGTTCGCGAGTGAGGTCGCTTCGAAGCTTTTCCGGCAGCTCCGCAAAGCTCGCACATTCTGCGAGTTCATGAGCGTACTCCGGGAAATACAAGCGCAACGCCGTGAAATAATGCTTCTCTCCGGCCATCGCATTCCCCAGAATTACAGCTGTCCGATCATTGTTCAGCGGCCGCTTGGGGTAGCCGTAGTCCTCTAATGCTTCGCGGGTGCATGCGATGGCCCACTTTTGCGACTCATCCATGGCATCGACCACGCGCGGCGGGACCGGCAAATGCCACTTGATCGGATCCCAAGCGAAATCGCGCACCCAGCCGCCAATTGTGGAATAAGTCTTATCTGGGGCATTCGGATCGGCATCATAGTAAAGCGCCGGATCCCAACGGTCGGGCTGAACCTCAGAGATGCTGTAACGGCCATTCTTCACGTTTTCCCAGAACGCGTGCACGTTTGTGGCATCGGGAAGGACGGCTCCTACTCCTACGATTGCAATGGCGCGATAAGAAGTGTTTTCCATGACGAGACTCCTCAAAACTCATCGTCGAGAGCTACGCAGCCAGGACCGTGGGCTTGGCCACACGGCTGTAAAGGACGTCTGCGATGTAATCCATATCTGAAATGAGGCCTGCCTGTGCGCGCCGGATGGCGGACAATCCAAGAGTTGCTTCAAAGTTGGCCATCTCGGAATCGCTGACGCCACCGGCCCCGATCACCCAGCGCAGCCCTTCTTCGCCAACCTTGAGTGCGGCCTCGCGGGCAAAGACTCGGCTGATCGCCGCCAGCGCAGTCGAGTCGAAGCGACGGTTCGCTTTTTCATTGAGCTTGCTCTCAGAAAGAAGTGCTGCCCGCCGGGACAAACTGCCCGCGCACTCGGCGTACGCAATCAACTCGCCTAGACGTAAAAGAATGTGCTGATAGCGCGTCAGCCGCGCCACACGCGCTTTTTCCATAACTTCGGCCAACGCGTGAAAGGCCAGCGCGGCCGTGTCAGCACCCGCATTCGATTGCTGGCCATGCAACGCCTCAAGTTCTCGCGCTCGTTCGTGGTAATGCTGTCCGCGTGTCTTGAGGTGAGACTGCCAGCGGTCGCGGCTGATGGTCATCTCCATGATTTCGGATGTGCCTTCGTAAATCGTGGTGATGCGAACATCGCGTCGGATTTTTTCCACCATGTATTCCCGCGTGTACCCGTAACCGCCAAGTGCCTGGATACTGGCGTCGGCTGCCAGATTGCCGGCTTCTGTCGCCATGTACTTCGCGATGGCGCCCTCGGTGTTCAGGCTGCCTTCCGCTCCCGCGTCGATGCGCTGCGCGGTTTCTTCGATGTAAGCGCGAGCCGCCTCCAGCCGCGCCACGTGGGGCACGATCAGCTTGTGGGTGTACCCCTGTTTCTGCGAGAGCGGCGCGCCGGCCTGAATGCGTTTAGTGGAATAGGGAATTGCCCGGTCAAGTGCAGCCCACCCTCCTCCAAGCCCGAACGCGGCGACCATCAGGCGCGTGTACCCGAAGACAGCCTGAGCTTGATTCAATCCCTGGCCTTCGACTCCTCCGATCAACCGGTCGGCATCGACATAAACGTCATTGAAAGCCAACGCCGCAGTGTTGCTCAGGCGGATGCCATGCTTATCTTCCGGTTCGTCGTGAGTGAAACCCTTTGCATCCTTCTCCACGATGAACCAGCTTGGGCCACTTGGAGTATTTGCCAAGACCGTGTACGCGCCGGCTACTCCCCCGTTGCTGATCCATTGCTTGTTCCCATTGATCTTGTAACCAACGACGTGTCCATCCTGGACGACCGGGTCCGCAGTAGTCTTCAGGGCACCCAGGTCGCTACCGGCTTCCGGTTCGGTGGCTCCGTAGGCGAACAGCAGTCCCTCTTCGGCAATCCGCGTCAACCAGGTTTTCTTTTGCTCCGGAGTTGCACCGACTGTGATCGGATCGCTGCCCAGGAACGTCGCCAGCACGGCCGTGGCAACCCCGAGATCGATTCGCGCCATCTCTTCGCACACGCAATACACATCGAAGGCGCCGCCGCCCATGCCACCGAACTCTTCAGGAATGAACAACAGTTGAATCCCCAACTGGTCCGGACTGCACATATCCCGCACGATATCCAGAGGGCATTCGTCCGCGGCATCCAGTTCGAGGAGCTTTTCGTCGGGCAGACGTTTCTTGGCGAAATCCCGAAGCGACTTCAAACTCAATTTCAATGTTTTATTCGTGATCATGGGCGGTGCCTCACTTTGCTGCGACGGTTCGCATCTCGCGTACTTTGTTGGTCATGGCTGGCAGGAATTCCAGCACGTCATCGACAATGCCTACGTCCGCCACCTGAAAGATGGGAGCTTTCGGGTTCTTATTAATGGCGATCAGCAACGGGCTACCTTTAATACCAGCCAGATGCTGGGAAGCGCCGCTGATACCACATGCCAGATACACCTTGGGTTTGACGATTTTTCCGGACGAGCCCACTTGGCGCGATTTCTCTAGCCACTTAGCGTCGACAACCGGCCGCGAGCAACTTACGGCCCCGCCAATCGCGTCGGCGAGTTCCTGGGCGATGGCCACGTTCTCCTTCTCCTGGAATCCGCGGCCGATGGAAACTAAAACGCTGTGCTTGGTGATATCCACATCGCCGGCTTCGGCAACGACGGTTTCGAGATAGCGTCTTCGGGCTGTCAAGACGCCGGCTTCCGCCGATTTGTCGACGACGAAAACGCTCCCCGAGCCCAGTTCGACCGGTTTGAACGCTCCCGGTCGTGTCGTGATCACTGCTCCGGGTGCAATGTCACATCGAACGTGAGCGCTCACTTGCCCGCCAAACTCCTGGCGGACTACATTCAGTACAGTGCCTTCTATTGCGGCGAGATCCACTACATCAGCCACAAACGCCGCATTCATCTTGATTGAAAGTCCGGGAGCCAAATCGATTCCGAAATGATCGTGTGAAGCCAGCACAATGCTTTTCTCCGGCAGAACCTTCAGCAGCGCTTTTCGTACTAACTCAGCGTTGGGGTAAGTCAAGGCTTCATTCGCGATTTTCCAGATCTCGGGATAGGCAGCCCCCAGCGTGCTGCAAGCGTCATCGAGTTCCGTCCCCCAACCCGTGATGATGGCGGTGGGCGAAGCTGCGGGATCAATCTTTCGCGCGGCCGCCGCCAGTTCAAATGCACAATCGTCGACGATGCCATCCTTATGCGCGATGTAAGCGAAGATACACCCCGTCATTTCAGGCCTCCTTTAGCCGCCACGAGTTCGAGAACCCGATCGACGTTCTCCTCGCGGCTGCCATGCAAGATTTCTGCCCCCTTACTGAGTTCGGGCAAAAAGTAATCCACCCGCCTCACCTTCGCGGCCGATTCTCCAACAGACCCTGCGTCGAGCCCCAGCTCCACCAAGCCATAAGTTGGAATAGGCACCGCAGCGACTTGCCGGATGCCTCGCATGCCGACGTAGCGAGGTTCATTGATGCCGGTTTGAATCGAAAGCACGCAAGGGAGATCAATCTCATTGATTTCCTTGTTGCCGCCTGCAATTTCGCGGCTAATCTTCAGCGTCTTGCCGTCGACCACTTCAATGGAATTGACCAGAGAGGCAAATGGATAATCGAGCAGAGCCGCCAGCATTCCGCCGACCTGAGCGGCACCATCCTCCGCCTGCACGCCCGTCAGAATCAGATCGTAGTTGCCCTTCCGCACGAACGATTCCAGAATCGTGGCGATCCCGCGACCATCCGATCCTGAGAAAGCCTCGTCTGAGATCAACACGCCACTCTGCGCGCCCATAGCCATCTCCCGGCGCAGCACCTCTTCGTCGTCTTCGCCACCGACGGTCGCGACCGTGACGTTCCCCCCTACGCGAGCGACGATCTGAAGGGCTTCTTCAACGGCGTAGTTGTCTGCCTCGTTGATGGAATAGATCAGATCATCGCGCTCGATGTCACTTCCCGCACAGTTGACCTGAATTTCGTTTTCTGAAGTGTCGGGCACTCTTCTCACGCAAACTAGAATCTCCACATGCACCTCCACGAAGCTTTCTTCACGCTGCTTTGCCCTCACGCACGATTTGTTGATCGACCAACTCCGCCAGATCGATGGCCGTCATCTTTCCTTCCATGCCGGCGACTTTGATTGCGTCCTCAATATTCGTCATGCAAAATGGACAAGCGGTCACGATCACATTGGCTCCGGCTTCCGCTGCCATTTGCACTCTCTTTACTCCCATCCTCTGTTCTTCCTTCGGCTCGTAGAACAGCATCAGTCCACCGCCACCGCAGCAGAACGAGCGGTCGCGGCTCCGGAACATTTCCACCCGCCGCATGCCTGGAATCGCATCTAGCACTTCTCGGGGCTCGTCGTAGATCTGGTTGTGGCGTCCCAGATAACAAGGATCGTGATAAGTGAACACGCTGTTTGAGTCTTCCACCGCATGGAATTTGATTTTGCCGGCCTTCACCGCGCGGGCAATCACTTGGCTGATGTGCTCGACCGGCGGCATATCTTTGTCGTGGTAGTCGTGTTTTAGCGCGTTGTAGGCGTGCGGATCGGCGGTGACAATCCGTCGAACTCCCGATGCTTTAATGGCATCCGCGTTGTGGTCGCGCAGGGCGATGAACAACATTTCTTCACCGAAGCGCCGGACCTCGTGGCCGCTATCTCTTTCCGCAGCACCCAAGATTCCAAAATTCTCTCCCACCTGATGGAGTATCTTTGCTGTTGACCGGCCAATTGCCTGCATGCGGTCATCGTACGAAGTGATGCTGTCGACAAAGTACAAAGTCTCGGCGTGGCCGTTGTTTCCGAGAGTTTTGACTGGGCAAACATCCTGGAATTCCTTGGCGTTCGCCCATTCACCTTTTTTCCTCTCTAACTTGCCGTAGGGATTGCCGCGACTCTCCAGAGCCTTCAGAGCCTTTTGCAGCGACTGAGGCACATTCCCTTGATCGACCAAGCCACGCCGCAGGTCGACGATCTTGTCGACGTGCTCCACCAACAGCGGACATTCTTCTTCGCAGGCACCGCAGGTTGTGCAAGACCAGATTTCGTCTTCGGAATAAATGCTTCCGGAATCTTTGCTGCCAACGAGCGCTGTGCCGTTGTGGACGCGTCCAAAAACCGGATAGTGCTGGAAGGCATAGTCTCGAGCCTTAATGCTGATGAATCGCGGAGACAGCGGTCTTCCCACAGCATTGGCAGGACAATTGTCGGAGCACCGCCCGCAGTCCGCACAGGAATAGAAATCGAGCATCTGCTTCCAGGTGAAATGTTCGAAAGTCTTTACTCCGAACGATTTCACCTGATCAAGATGTTCATCGCTGACGCCCCATCGCACCGGCTTCAGAATCTCCCGGTCCAACTTGGCGAAATAAATATTGAAGAGGGAAGTCTCCACATGGAATTGAATGCCAAAAGGCCGGTAGCAAAGCAGAAAGTAAAAGGTCACTTCATGCAGAAGATAGGCGCCCACAAAAACGCCGCCAAGGGTTAGCAGAGGAGTTGAGAGGAGCGCCCTTTGCAACATCCATGGAAGCGAACCGACGGCCAACGCTTCCACGGGTTGCCCTGCCTGTGACTGAGCGGTTGCACTGGCGCCTGCGAAAAGACTGTCGGCGACCATCAAGATCGCAATCAGCGCCAAAAGGAAGATGGCATCGGCAGTGTGAGCTTTGCCGAATTTTGCCGGCACAGCATATCGTGCTGGTTTGAAAACCAGGCGGCGAACGATCGCGATCACCATGCAGAGGAAGACAATGGTCGCAGCGTAATCCGTGATGAGGTTGTAAATCGGGCCAGCTCTTCCAGAGAGCGCCGGCATGACGAAGTTTGGCGAGACGCCGACAATCAAGACCGTGAAGGCGCGCAACGCCAGCACGATAAATCCGGCAAAGATGAAGATATGAAGAATTCCTGCGGCCCTGTAGCGCGGATGTTTCCATTGGCCCAGCCAATACTTGAGGAGTTTCCCAAGTCGTGCCCAGGGCTGATCAAAACGAAAATCACGCTCTGCCCGAAACAGCGGCGTCAAGCGCTTCGTCACAATGTATGAAAAACCTGCAAGGCCGAGAAGATGAATGGTCAGGAAGAGGGTTCTGCCGGAGACCAACCAAGGGGTTAACTGCGCAGCTGACTGGGTACCTACCACGTCGCTACTCTCCTGCTGATGATCGCTACGCGATCAATTGTGTAAGAACGTCTTCCTCCTTAACTGGGGGCCTGACCACTGTTGCTGATTCGACCGTAGCGACAGGCGAAGCCGGCATGGAACCAACAAGGGCCGGCTTGGATACGGGTGTCGATCGCGTCTTCACTTGTGGCTTTGCTTTTGCCTTTGCCTTAGCGTGCATCTTCTTCGACTTCGGTTGTTCCTTATTTCTACCGACCGCTTCCTGGAGTTCCAGAAAACTCAACTGCAACAACTTTTCCAGACGCCGCAAGTCCGGTGCGGCATGAACTTCTCCGCTGAATCCGAAATACGCCGTGCCGTTGTAGGTCAGGATGGCGCAATTCAATGCCATCTCTCCCCCGATCGGGACATAGGGATAGCAACGCAGCATCTTGTGGCCGAGCAGGTAGAGTGGGTATTGCGGCCCCGGCACATTCGTGCACACCATGTTGAATGGCGTGAACGGCAGTCTGCTGATGATGTGGCCGGCTACTGCCTGGGTGGAGGTCGGCAGCATTCCAATCAAGCCTCCGGCCAGGCTCACCAATTCGGCGGTATGGGCGCGTTTTAGAAATTCGGTTCTCCGATGTACCGCAGCTAACAGCTTGCGTGAATCTGCAATATCCAGCGGAACTGTAACTGGGACTAGCGAAATGCGGTTTCCTAGTTCTCCGGGATTATCGCTGCCACGCAAATTCACCGGGACCATCATGCGGAAAAGTCGCCCTTTGACCTTGTCGCCGTGTAATTCCAGATAACGACGGATCGCAGCTGTTACCAGCGAGAGGATCACGTCATTCACGCTGGTTCCGCAGGCCTGCTTTATGGCTTTAATTTCCGTCAGCGGAACTTCCGTGCAAGCAAACTTCTGGGGTCCCCGGTAGAGAACGTTGAAGCGCAGTCGCTCGGTGTTCGCGGTCAATTCCGGGAAGAGGTGGGCGAACTCTGCCGTGTCGAAGCTCCCACCATTGGCGGCAACGCGCTCAGCCATAGTTGAGAGATCAGCCAGCCCAGCAAGAATCCGTTTAACCAATTCAGAATAGGAGTCGACACAGCCGTTCGTGATTGCAGCCCACGGATCAGGAGGTGGTGAAACTGGCACCCGCAGTTTTCCTTTAGCTAGATGAGGCGCCGCTGGATTCGCATCCATGAGCACGTTCATGATTCCCACTCCCGCGATGCCGTCCGCCAGGCAGTGGTGCAATCGGAAAATAAGCGCGCTTCGATTCCCTCGCAGTCCGTGCACCAAAGTGATGTCCCACAGAGGATGTTGCCGGTCCATCACCGTGCTTAGAAGCTTTCCGGCAAGCGTCTTCAACTCTGCGTCGGTGCCGCGCTTTGGTGTCGCCTCGTGCACATGGCGTCGGATATCGAAGTCAGCATCGTATTCCCAGCTCGGGAGGCCGATATTAAGCGGTGGCGGCACTACGCGCTTCAAGTAGCGGGGAATCAGTGGCAGCTTTGCTTCGACAAACTTCACGCATTCTTCGAAATGGATCTCGCCCTCAAACACGCATAGGCACGCTAGGTTGAGGGGCATGCCTTCGCGTTCGAGATGGAGGAAGACTGCATCGCCCCAGGAAAGGCGGTCACTGTGCTGCGGGTTCTGCATGTCAACTCCCCTCTCTTCACACTTCAATTGCCGAACCATCGTCTCGTCTCTCAGTCCCCGAAAGAAAATCGCGATGCCAGTTTCAACAGCTTGAGTACTCTGTAGATCTCGACGTTCACGCCGCGGAGCACCACCTTGATGCCCTTGTCATCGGCGACACTTGCCAACGCCACGATCACGCCCAGCGCGCTTGCATCGATCCGATGCACGGCAGAGAAATCCAGTGTCACTTCACGATCGACACCGTCCAGCCGTTCGGCAGTGTCTTGCAAACTCTGCACAACGCGCTCTTCATCAATTCTGATCCACACCGCGATCGTGGCCATAAGAACCGTCCGCTACGAGATCCTTTCCCGAGCTGCCAGAGATACTTTCGCCTGGCCTCGTCCCTCATAGGCCTTCCAAAACAACTCAGCCAGTTCGCTGATCAGCGGCATGCGCGGGTTCGATCGCCAGGAGGGATCGTCAAAGGCTCGCTTAGTAAGATCTGGCATCGCCCGTTCGAATTCTTCGTGCGAGACTCCAAGATCGGCAATTGAACGCGGGAACCCTAGCTGGTCTAGCAATTGTTCCGTTGCTCGCAGCAGGTTTTTTACCTTTTCGCCAATTGTGTGACCGCCGAGGCCGAGCAAATCAGCGACCGTCGCGTATTTCTTGTGCGCGACATATCCCATCTGGTAGGGCGAAGGCAGAAACTTGGTTGGCACAGACGCGTTGTAAGCGATCACGTGTGGCAGCATCAGCGCATTCGCCCGGCCATGCGCGACGCCGAAGCGCGCCCCAAAAGAGTGGGCAAGAGCGTGATTCACGCCCACCGAGGCGTTCGAAAAAGCCATGGCGGCAATGCAGGCAGCATTGTGCATCATGCTGCGCGCTTCTTCGTCGCCGGGATGCTCATACGCGACCGGTAGATACTTGAACACCATCCGGATCGCCTGCATGGCGTTGCAGTCTGTGTAGGGCGAAGCGTAGCTGGAGACGGCCGCTTCCAGGGCATGCGTAAGACAATCGATGCCTGTGTCAGCGGTAAGTCCTTTGGGCATCGACATCACAAATTGCGGATCAACGATGGCCACATCCGGAGTCAGCGAGTAATCCGCCAGCGTCACCTTGCGCGCACGCTCTTTATCGGTGAGAACGGCAAATGGAGTAACTTCGCTGCCGGTTCCACTGGTGGTGGAAATAGCAATCAGGCGGATCCGGTGGCTCTTCTCGGTGGGATACTCGACCACCCGTTTGCGCAGATCCAGAAAAGGCGCGGCCAATTCTTCCAAGTCAGCCTCCGGAGATTCGTACTTGAGCTTCATGATCTTGGCTGCATCGATCATCGACCCTCCGCCCAGCGCAATGATCTGGTCCGCCTTGTAGAAGTTGAGTGCTTCCACGCCTTGCATCACCACCTTCACCTCGGGCTCCGCATCCGGAATGATCGAAACGTGGATATGGGTTCCTGATGGTATGCAGCGCCGCACCAGGTCGACGTGGCCGAGTTGCTCCAACGCCGGACTCGTAACAATGATGGTCGAGCGCGATGCGAACTCGCGCACATTCTCCACCGCGTTCCAATTGAAATAAATCTGGTTGGGAACTCGAAACCACATATGGGCTTGGGTCCTCCGAGCCACACGCTTGATGTTGAGATAGTGGTAGATATTGACGTTGTCGGTGGAGCTGTTGCCGCCACCGGTGCCGCAGCCGAATGAAAAGGTGGGCGGCAGATCGTTGTAGACTCCTCCCACCGCTCCCACGGAGCCCGGCGAGTTCACCAGGATGCGTCCCGCATTCATTACTTCGCCGAATTTGCGGATGATCTCTTCGTCGCGCGAAAAAATGACTGCCGTATGTCCCAGACCGCCGGCATGATTCACGTCAATGCAAACCTTGAGCGCCTCGTCAACGGATCTTGCTCGGTAGGCGGCGAGGACGGGAAATAGTTTTTCCACTGACAGTGGATGTTCGCGACCCACACCTTGGATTGGTGTGATGAGGAGCTTGGTATTTGGCTTTACCGCAAAACCCGCGAGGCGGGCAATATCGGTAGCCTTGTGCCCGACTGCTGCCGCTTGCATGACTCCCGTCTCAGGGTCGATAACGGCACAAGCCAAGAGCTTCGATTCGTGCTCACTGCAGACGTGCGCACCCAGCTCCGCAAATTTCTTCAGCGCCAGATCGTAAATTTCATCGTCGATCACTGCAGTTTGCTCGGAAGCGCAGATGGTTCCGTTGTCAAAAGTCTTTGACAGGATGATGTCCGTTACAGCGGTTTTCAGGTCAGCGGTTTTTTCCAGGTAAACCGGTGTATTGCCCGGCCCTACACCCAGCGCCGGCTTGCCGGAGCTATACGCCGCTCTGACCGCTCCCGGACCACCTGTAGCGTCAATCAGCCCCACGTCCTTGTGTCGCATCAAGTAAGCGTTGTCCTGGAGCGTGTGCTCTTCCAGGCAGCTGAAAACCTCTTCCGGCGCTCCGTGCCTACGTGCGGCCTCGTACATCACCTTCACGGCTGCAGAGCAACAACGCCAGGCGTTTGGATGGGGACTGAAAATCACCGCGTTCCGCGTCTTGATGGCCATGATGCATTTGAAGAGCACCGTGGAAGTGGGGTTTGTAATTGGCGTGATCGAGAAAATAACGCCGATGGGTTCGGCGATCTCCACCAGATTACGATCTGGAAATTCGCGAATGATTCCGACCGTCCGCTTCTCCTTGATGTAGTTGTAGGCGAACTCGGTGGCCACCATGTTCTTGATGACCTTGTCTTCCATGACTCCGAGTTTCGTTTCTTCTACTGCCAGGCGAGCGAGAGGTTGAGCTTGATCCAGTCCCGCAAGTACCATCGCCTTGACGATGCCATCGACCTCTTCCTGGCTGAATTGGGTAAAGACGGCTGCTGCGGTTTTGGCTTGACGGACTAATCTTTCCAGGTAGGCAATGCGTTCTTCACTCAGGCTTTCGGTGGAAAGTGGGACCTGAAACCGCAGCGACGCCACTTCGCGCGTAGCCATGACTGCCCCCTTAAGCCATAACTCGGAGTATGGGAAGGATGCTGAGTCTTATGCTCTCGTCTTGCACAGCGAGGACCGCGATCGGCTGAAGGATAACCTGATCTCGTTGTCTAACTTCTATCCAAGGTCTACGCGTAATCGATCGGATGCCTGGTCAGCCAGTGCTCGTCGCGCACGCGGCCAATATTCTTCAAAGCACCAGCAGCCGCGCTTGCCGTTAGATGGCGGCTTTCCCAAGCAACTCCTGCACCCAGGCCAATTGCACCGCCTAGCAAGCCCCGCGCTACTGCCCTGCCGATGGATCTGTGCCTGTTTCTCGGATAACCACCTAACATTCCAAGGCATGCGCCAACAGCCGCGGGCTTCCATGCTCTTCGAACTGACTTGCTGATAAACGGTGTTAAGGGCTCACCTTTAAGAAATGCTGTTCGACCAGTACGCACACCCTCGATTCCAGAATTGACGAGCCTTCGACCGTAAGTTGCATTCGATTTCGACCACTCGCGTAAAGCCATTGGACTTCCTCACCGTCACGGAACGGGAACACCAAGGCAACTACAGCACCGGATGTGGAGCTGTGTCCGTACCCGTTATCACACTTTGCTGTGAGCGTAATTACACAGGAAAGTGAGCTAAGTCTGCCCGGGAGGGCGATGTTTTACAGGCCACGGAGAATCCAGTCTCCAACCAGCGGCACCTTACGAATAGAGACAATCAGGCCAACGTGCCCTTCGGAGAAAAGGACACGTTGGCACGTCTCGCTACTGCGTCCGCATTGTAAACATAAGTCGAGATGCGTTCTGCTTTACGACATCCTTACGTACCCTCATGCACTCGCCATCGCTGCTTTCTTCGCTGGTCTTTTCGCGCGGCGTTCGACTTTGTGGATAGCCTTGCGCTCACCAGCCGGCTTCGCCATGACCGCCATCAATTCTTTCTGTGCGTCGACGTAGCTCTTTACTCCCTCTCGCGTCAATTCTGCTAGCGGAAGGAAAGGAAACGGCCGGAAGAGTTCCAGAGTTTTGCCCGCGGTTTTAACGCTGGCATTCATCTGACGCCCAGCCACGTCCACCATCTTCTTTTGCGCTTCGATGAAGGATTCCGTGGCCTTGCGCGCCAGTTGCGAGAGTTCAGTCTTCTTGTTCTTGTGAGCGCTCTGGGCATGTTTCCCGCTGGTTGCTTTTGCCGTTTCTTCAGCAATTACGTCCATGAACTGTTTCTGCGCTTTGACAAAGGTTTCCATCGACTCCTGCGCCAGCTGTACTAGATGATCGACCTGGTACGGCTTACCGTTCTTGGCTGCGTCGATCCATGAATGAGTTTGTTTGCCGGCAGTCTTCAGCAGCTCTTGCTGCATGCCGATGAAGGTCTCCAGGCTCCGTCGCAGCAGATCGGTGATCGCTTCTGCCGCTGGCCAGTCCCCTGCGCGCTCCTTCATCCCTGTCATCAGCAGCTCGTTCTGTTCCTGCCCCAGTTCGAGAAGGATCTTTTGTCCCTCAATGAAGTTTGTGATTGCCTCCCCTGTGACTTCGCTCACAATGGCGGTAGGCGAATGATGAGGATCCGACAGCTGTTGCCGCAATGAGTGCATCAAGCTTGCATTTTGCCGCATCGCGAGATCCAGGAGGATTCTCTGTGTGGCAAAGAAGCTCTGCACCCCCTGCTGCGCCCAGCCGGATAGAAGAGATACAAAAGACGATTCGCCGGAATGGGTCCGGAAAGATTCGGATTTTGCCGCGGTTGGCATTCCATACCTCCCTGATTGCTGCGTCTTAAAATTGCTGCACTGCAGCATCGAGTTAAATATACGATTCGCAGTTATTTGTGTCAATATGTATCTGCATGGTGTGCATCGCAGCACCCGCGTGCGATAAGGCCGACTATGAAGCCCGTAACCGTTGTCATCAAGAAATACGGAAATCGCCGCTTGTACGATTCCTCCAACAGCAAGTACGTGAATCTCGACGACATTGCGGAATTGATTCGCGCCGGCAAGGACGTTCAGGTGGTGGATGCAAAGACGGGTCAGGATCTCACTCGCGTCACGCTGACACAAATCATCACGGAAGATGCTAAGGACAAGCCGACCGGTCTTCCGCTCGAGCTGTTGCGCCAACTCATCGTCGCGTCCGACGAAGTGCGCCAGGAATTCATCATGTGGTATTTGAAGTCCGCATTTGATACCTACCAGAGGGTGCAGGATGCGGTGCAAAGTCGACTAGGCGAAGTTCAATCCGCCGTCCTGTCTCCGGTGGACACGATGAGGCAACTCCTACGCGGAGCCCCGGCATCCGAACCACGCGCCGAACCCGAGCTTGATGCATTGCGCAGTCGGGTGGCGGAGCTTGAGGCCCGGCTGGCGAAGACTCCGCGAGGTAAACAGCGCTCGCGCCGGAAGCGCAAAGAGAAGTTATAATGCGCGGGGCACCGCTCTGTAACCCGCGCGCGAAGTGCGCATTGGTGGATCGATTGGGATGAAGTCGCGAACTAAAGGCAAGAAGACTGCAAGCTCACCGAAAACACGGGACCAGCACACTCAAAGGGCACATTCCGAGGTTGATATCTCGCCATGGACCGAAGCTCTGTTCGCCGCTGAGCTTCTCTTTCTGCACGCCACCCCTATCTATTACGGCTTTGGTGTGCCCCGCGGCGATGACTCTGCCGTCATCATTATCCCGGGTTTCCTGGGCACCGATCTTTACTTGATGGAGTTGCACGCTTGGCTTGGCCGCATCGGGTACCGCCCGTATTTCTCGGGCATCGGTATCAACGCCGATTGCCCAAACCTGCTGATTCAACGCCACGTGATCGAGACCGTCCAACGGGCGCTCTCGGAGACCGGACGCCCGATTCACTTGATTGGTCACAGCCTGGGAGGAGTGATTGCGCGATCGATCGCCGGGCAACGGCCCAGAGACGTCGCATCCGTCATCACTTTGGCGTCGCCGATTCGCGGCACAGTCGCAAATCGCAATGTTGTCCATGCCGCGGATGCGATTCGCCTGCGCATTCTGCAGGAACATGGCAAAGGCGTTCTCCCTGACTGCTACACCGGACGCTGCACCTGTAATTTTATCGACTCCTTGCGCCGTGAAGTTCCCCGGTCCATGCTTCAGACTGCCATTTACACCCGCGATGATGGCATTGTCGATTGGCGTTATTGCCGGACCAGAAATCCTGAAATTGATTTTGAAGTCCCGGGCACTCACATTGGAATGGCATTTAATCCTTCGGCCTACGCCATCGTTGCTCAGCGGTTGGCAAAGGCGCAGCGTTCCGAATGACCTTAGCCCATCATCTCTAGTACAGCGCCGATATTTGTTTCCAGAGTCTCGACCGGCCGGCCGTCCAACTCAAGAAGCAGCGTCGCCCTTGCCAGACTGTTGTTTGCGACCTCGAAGCTTTCCCTACAATTAGTTTTCAAATAGGGAAGTCGGTGACCGCTCGGCCCCGCGCCATCAAACCTGGCCTGCAAGCTACATGCGTCCTTCGCGCAACAATTGAATCTCCAACGAAGCTGATTTCGATCTCTTTCGACTTCCTGTAGATTTCGAAATTCATGTTTCTTTCCATCGTGCCAAAGTACAGTCTTGCGGAAGACCAATCCGAATGGCATCTCGTAGACCAATGCTTCTAGCGTGCTCGCGGGCGACCCCGCGCGAGGGAAATAAGCATGAGCCCAAGTCCAGAAGTTACGATGCCGGTATCCGCAGTTGTGTCCCTGTACTCCGAATCCCAGCGGATCTCCCTCAAACTTGCGCTCGTCCAACGTGATCTGTCCGGAAAAAGATGCGTCGGAATGCGGCGTTCGAGAGAATCCAATCCAGCCCTTGCTGCTCAGTGTGACGCGAAACGTCGAATGATACTCCAGCTTCCAGGAGAGTTTATGTCCCTCAACTTCCAAGCCTCCACGGCAGAATGTCTCGCCAATTTCGTTAGCGGCGATTCGGAGGTGGAATGGGTTCTGTCCTCTATCGCTCAGATCGAAATCCGTCAAAGGAAATCCCTGAATGAAACTCTGCGGTTTATTCTCCCGAGGAAACCACATGGCCCACACCTGAACCGGCATCCCGCGCGGATCGTTCGGGCAGCCGCTGCGCCCAGGATTCATCAGCAAATATCGGAACCACCACGCTCCGCTGCCGTCCGCCAATCCCATACGAACAAACCAGACTTCGTAACGTCGCTTGCTCGAGAGACGCGAATATCGCTCATTGAAAGTGTCCACGCGTACATCATACTGGGGACCGGCCGCGGCAGCGAGTTGAGGGAGCCCAAAGTCAAGGTTGTCGGCGCTGGGTTCGCTCAAGCTATGTTGAATTGCGTTGCAAGGGGCTGGGCTCGCGGTGATATCTCAGCGGGAGGCGGGTTCAAAAGTTTGTTAGCCACTTCGGAGGCACTATCGCTGAGCACACTTGATAAGTGCTTCTAATTTCTTCAACCTCGTAAAAATACGTTAGCGGCTCTGATCGGTCGTTAGAGACCCAGGGCGCTGCACTCTACACTAGACACTCAAGCCGAGTCGAGATCTTTCAGGAAAGGTGCTAATTCAGCGTGACCGTCACAGGGAGCGTACGTGTCGGCGTGGGACATGGCCACAGTCTATGTGGCTCTGGGAGATAACCAGCGGTCATTCGGGCTTGAGGTCACGATGAACGACCCCGTGGTCATGGGCTGCTGCCAAGCCTTCCTCGAGTTGCACTCCCAGATGGGGGACTTCCTTCTCGGGCAGCGGTCTGGCAGCCACCCTCTCGCTGAGTGTGATCCCGGGGATGTACTCCATCACTAGGAAATCCACACCCTGCTGCGTGTCGAAGTCGTAGATGGTAGCGACATTGGGATGATTGAGCTGCGAGAGAATCAGAGCTTCTTCGCGGAAATGCTTGCGGGCTGATTCGTCACTGAAAGTACCGGGCGGAAGGACTTTGATGGCAACATCACGAGCGAGGTGCTCGTCGCGGGCGCGATAGACTTCTCCCATGCCACCAGCGCCGATCTTCTCGGTGATGCGGTAGTGGCCCAGATCAAGGCCGACGCGTAAGTCTTGGCCTACCACCCGGCTGGCCATAGGGAAGAAGCTCCCTTGCCTCACTCTAACCGATCATTCTAGGCCAGTTGTTCCACGTTTTGGAACATGGAACAAGAACGCGGCATTGAAGTAGGAAAACACATGCACACGGCTCGATTCGCAACTTTAAGAATCCGGGAGACTTGCCGGAAGGAATCGCGGAGGGTTTTGGTTGCGGGGGGTGGATTTGAACCACCGACCTTTGGGTTATGAGCCCAACGAGCTACCAGACTGCTCCACCCCGCACTTCGATCATAGTCAATGGTCTCGACATCGTCAAACGTCCGTCATCTTCTAACTGGCACAAACGCTTGCGCAGAAACTCATAAAACATTTCGCCGCCCGTCGGATCCCGTGATGGCGCGAAAGAACGGATCGCCTACCGTCCGATTTTTTCCTTCTGACCCGGCCACGCCATCTATACGTTCAGCCAGATTGGCGCATCCAAGCTCTCAATTCGGGCATCGAACAAACGCCCAGGTTTTCAAGCACTACGAATCTCAGATTGCCGTTCCGTGAGGAGAACATCATCTATGGCTAAGAAAGATCTCAATGCGAAAGTACCCGTCGCCGAGCGAGGGACGGCTAGCGCTCAGCCTCGCCTCCATCAGCGTGCTCCCGAAATTCAACGCTTTGGTACTGTCTCACACATGTTGCCTCTTGACCTGGAGGAGCCAGTTCGCCTGGAAATGACCGAGCAACTCAACCTTCTGTTAGCTGACACCATGACGCTGCGCGATCTCTACAAGAAATCGCACTGGCAAGTGTCGGGGCCAACTTTTTATCAGCTCCATCTCTTGTTCGACAAGCACTTCGGCGAACAGTCGGAGATCGTGGATACCATCGCCGAACGGATTCAACTTCTCGGGGGGATTTCGATTGCCATGGCTGCCGATGTGGCCGAGACCACGCGCATCGAGCGTCCGCCGAAGGGCAGGGAAGAAGTCCCAGTGCAGCTTTCCCGACTCCTCGATGCCCATCAGATCATCATCGGCCATTGCCGTGAATTGGCACGACGAGCGGACGAGCTGGGCGATGACGGTACCAACGACTTGGCGGTCAGTGATGTACTCCGTACCAACGAATTACAGGTCTGGTTTCTCAGCGAGCACCTGGTGGAGGAGCCACTCGTGCACGCCGAAGATTCGCGGCTGCGCAGCGCAAGCTAGAAACTGGCAACAGAACAAGGAGCAGGCTCTTCGCGGAGCCTGCTCCTTATTATTACCTAACCCGCAACGCCCTGTGGATTACTACGTCCGGCTGCCAGTCTGTAGCTTGTCATGGTCATAGTATTCGTAAGCCGACATCGGCTTTTCCCCGCCCTTTTTCCACGTGCGCGAGTCCTCCGGCAATTTTCCCAATACTCTCGCCATTTCGCGGATATGCATTGCGACCGTGCCGCAGCACGCGCCAATGAAGTTGATCCCGATGTCGCGGGCCTGCAGCGCGTACTCTCCCATTTCCTTCCGCGTGAGTTGCAACGGATCCAACGCGTAAGGAAATTCCGGCAGGCTCGTGAAGTCCGGTTTCGCTTTCGGAGTGCGGTAGGCGACCGGCTGACAGGCCAGATATCCTGAAACCGCTTTCCGCATCTCTTCCATCGGACCCAGGATGTGCTCGGGCGGCCGCAGGCAGTTCATACCGACGATATCGGCTCCGGCATCGAACAGCGCCTTTGCCGCATCTGCGGCGCTCTTGCCTTCGGCGGTTTCGTTCTTGTTCTCAAAGCAGATCGTGACCATCGTCGGCAGACCAGTCTTCCTCCCCCGCTCGACCGCAATCAGCGCTTCTCCAAGCCAGGAGAAGGTTTCGCCAATGATGAAGTCCACGCCTTCTTCAACCTGCACAGCCAGTTGTTCGTCAAATGTCTTGCGCACACGGTCGGCCGCCGACTTGCTGCCCGGCTCGTACATCCACGTCAGACTCAGGTTGCCGGCCACCAGGCAACGATCACCCGCAACCTCCCGCGCAATGCGGACAGCCGTCCGATTCAAATCCTCCAGTCGATTCTCGAGTCCCACGGTCGCCAATTTGTCGCGACTCGCGTAGAAGGTCAGCGCCTGCAGCACTTCCGATCCGGCTTCGCGAAATTCCACGTGCAACTCGCGCAACGCCCCTGGATGCGTAAGCACCACCTCTGGCGTGAACGGACCCGCGCGCACCCAGCCGCGCTTCTCCAGTTCCAGCAGATATCCGCCATCTCCCAGTACCGGCCCTTCTTTCAGCCGTTCCAGAATATTTTTCTTTTTCATGCCTCGATCCTTTCTTTCACTGATGTACGAATTCCTCTCAGGACGGCGTGCGCGTCTAACTCTCCGATCACGCTGCCGCCTTGAATCGTCCTTTCTTCCAGTCGCGCAGCGCCTGCATCGCCGCGTTCCGCCCAGGCGCGCCGGTAACGCCGCCGCCGGGATGCGCTCCGGCTCCGCAAAGATAAAGTCCATGAATCGGCGTTCGATACTGCGCCCAGCCCGGCACTGGACGCATAAAGAAAAGTTGTTCCAACCGCAAATCACCGTGGAAAATATTTCCCTCAGTCAAACCGTAGGTTCGCTCGAGATCGAGCGGCGTAAGCACCTGCCGCGCCACAATTGCCCGAGAAACGTTGGATGCGTATTCGGCGATTTTCTTCACTACGCGATCCCCCAGCAGTTCGCGCTTTTCATCCCAGTCGCCTTCGCGCAGTTTGTAGGGAACATACTGCACAAAGCAGGTCAGAATATGTTTGCCTGCCGGCGCGAGCGAAGGATCCGCATTCGAGGAGACCACGCAATCCACCCACAGCTCTTCCGGAATCTCTCCGAATTTCGCAATGTCGTAACATCGTTCGGCAAACTCCAGCGATGGCACGAGCGTGTAAAACGTGCGCTCCAGAGGCGTGGCTTGCGGCGATGTCCCCGTGAACCGGGGCTCTTCCGCCAGCACAAAATTAACCTTTGCGCATGGTCCGTCCATCCGTATGCCGCGCACCGCAAAAAGAAACTCTTCGGGAAGCTCGCGTGCCTCAACCATCTTCAGGAATGTCCGCTTGGGGTCGGCGTTTGAAAGAATCATTCGCCCGCGCAATTCAGTGTCATCTTCCAGCACCACGCTGTACGCTCGACCGTTGCGAACCTCAACTTTCGCCACCGGAGCGGACGTGTGAATCTCCACGCCAAGCTTTTTCCCCGCCGCCGCGAGCGCCTGCGTGATTGATCCCATGCCCCCCATCACGTGTCCGTAGAAGCCCTGCAGTTCGTGCTCACCGCCGCTCAACAGATGAAAAAGCAATCCAATGGCTGTTCCCGGCTGGTACGGCCCGCCATGTTTGCCATATACGTTGTTCGCCAAGAACATCGTTTTCATCTTCTCGGATTCGTAGTTGTGATCGAGAAACTCGCCCAGGCTTCCAGTAAGAAACGAAATCAGTTGAGCAATCTCCGCGCTCGAAATCCCACGAAAGCGCTTGCCCACGCGAAACAAATCGCTCCAGCCTCCCACGGTCGAGGTGTCCAGCTCCGGCGGCGGCTCCATAAAAAAAGGCTGCAGATACCGCGCCAGCTTCTTCAGTTGATCGTCGATCTCGATAAAGCGCGCCGCATCTTTTGCCGAGATCTTCCCGAATTCCGCCTTCGCCCGGTCGCGATCCACCCACCACGGAACCACGTGGCCGTCAGGGAAGGGAACCTGAATCGCGGGATCGCAAGGAACCATGCGCAATCCATGATCGGCAAGGCGCAACTCCGCGATCACCTCGGGCCGCAACATGCTTGCAATATAAGAAGTCGTCGAAACCCGGCAACCGGGCGCGATCTCTTCGGTCACACAACAGCCGCCGACAATGTCGCGGCGCTCCAGCACCAGCGTGGAAAGCCCGCTGCGCGCCAGATACGCTGCGGCGGTCAGCCCGTTGTGACCACCGCCGATAATGATCGCGTCGTAAATGGAATTGGAAGCTGATTTCACTCGATCTGACTCAAAGTCATTGCGTCTATCGCCGAACGCCATACGTTACTGCATCAAACCCGAAAAATGAAGTTGAAAATTGGAGAACTCTCCGATATGCTTCCGTGACTTGGAGTCATTCATGAGTGGAATTGCCAGTAATCCTCTTGAACCGCCGCGCTATATCACCCGCCAGAGCCATCGGCCCCGGTCTGAGGCCAAGCGTTCCCGCATCGTCGACACCGCCATGAGGTACTTTGCGGAGAACGGCTATCATGCGGCACGCGTCGGCGATATGGCCGCCGCGTTGGGCATCGCCAAGGGCTCGATTTTCCAGCACTTCGGCAGCAAGGACGGCCTGTTCTTCGAAGTTTATAAACGCGCCGTGCGCTCGTTTCCGAAATACTTGGACGCACCCGCCGAGGTTCGCTCCGCCGGTTTCTTCGATATTCTCTACTACTGGCTGGTCCGCACCGAACATCTCCTGCGCGAAGACTGGATTCCTTATCGCATTTCGCTGCTGGGCAACTACGGCACCGATCTTGTGTTGAAGCGCGAAATCAATCGCTTCCTGATTGCGGAAGACCCATACGGTACCGTCGCCTTCGTCCGCTTTGGCCTTGAGCGCGGCGAGTTGCGCAAAGACATGGATGTTGAAATGATTGTTTCCATTCTGGATTGGACCATGGAGCGATTCCAGGATGCGCTGCTCACCGCCGAGCTTGATCCTGGCCTGTTTCGCCGGCAAGGCGAAATGCCGGAGAAAAAAGAAGCCCGCATTCGGCAGTTCCTCGACATCCTGCAGCGCGCGGTGGGCGCCGTTTCTACGACTCCGGCCCGTGGCCGCGAAATGCGCCGAACTGCTGTTGATCTTGTCGCCAAGCCGAAGTCGTCATAGCTCGGCTACCGAAAAACGAACGAGTATGTAAACGCCAAAGTGAGAAAAATCGAGACCATGCAACCTTCCATCGAGCACATACTTTCCAGTTACGATGACCGCGCCCCGCTCTCGCAGGCTTCCACCATTCCCGCCGCCTGGTATGTCGATCCTCGCATCGCGGAACTGGAGCGCCTGAACGTGTTCAGCAAGACCTGGCAACTCGTCGCGCGCACCGATCAGGTGAAAAGTCCAGGACAGTTCATTGCCACAACCGTTGCTGGTGAGCCCATCGTAGCCGTGCGTGGCAACGACGGGGCCCTGCGCGCTTTCTACAACGTTTGCCGCCATCACGCCGCTGCCGTGGTCACTCAACCCTGCGGCCACGCCACACTATTACATTGTCCCTACCACGGCTGGAATTACGGCCTCGACGGTTCGCTCAAAGGCATGCCCGAGTTCGAAGGCGTCGAGAATTTTGATCGCGCGCAAAACGGTCTGGTTCCCATTCGCGTTGAAACCTGGGAGTGCTTCGTCTTCATCAACCTCGACAATCACGCCGCGCCGCTTGCCGAATTTCTCGGCGGCCTGGTCAAGCGCGTCGCGCCGCTCGGCATCAGCCAGCTTCACTATTTCGATCGTCGCACTTACAACATCAATTGCAACTGGAAAGTCTTCGTCGATAACTATCTTGACGGCGGCTACCACGTCCCGCATCTTCACAAAGGCCTGAACTCGGTCCTCGATTACAAGCAATACACTATCGAAAACGAAGACCGTTACTGCCTGCAGTCCAGCCCGATGGTTGCATCCGTCGAGGATGCCTCCACCGGAGCCGTGCGCAAAGGCGATCGCGCCTGGTATTTCTGGCAGCATCCCAACCTGATGATCAACTGCTACGCCGGATACATGGATACAAATCTCGTGATCCCCGTCGACGTGGACCACTGCACCGTGATCTTTGATTTTTATTTCGCCGATATCGGCGAGGCCAGCCGTGAATACAACGAACAGTCAGTGAGCATCGGCAATCGCGTGCAGGAAGAAGATCTCGGAATCTGCGAAGACGTACAGCGCGGTCTGAAGTCGCGAGCCTATCGCGCTGGTCGTTTGTCTGTTCGTCGCGAAGCCGGAGAGCAATTATTCCACCGTCTCCTCGCCGCCGATCTCAGACGTGGCCTCGAGTTGTCCTCCGCTGCGGCTGATTAGTGTGTTGCGAAGGTAAAACTCCGGCAGGCCGCGGATCGGGAAGGACACGACTTTAGTCGTGCCATCAATCCTGCAGAATCAAACGCAGCTTTAGCCGCTGAGGTCCACCCGGCCCTGCTCCAACATGCTTGTACACTCCGTCTTTTATTGATGGTCCCGCGGGATCGTTTCCTGCCACGTCTTCGATTTGAACATCACCCCATCTTTGAGCAACTCTCGCGTGTATTTGTAGTAAAAATTCTTCCGATCCGTCGTGACTAGCAAGTGCCCGCGCCAGGTCAGCGTGCGGCCTTTTAGAGCGAACACCGTCTCTGCCTCACCCCGCACCGAACTCGTCTCCGGATGTGCGTCATCAGCATTGTATGTCAGATTCTCGTAGTCAGTTTCCGTTCCCCACGGATACGCGCCTCCTTCTTTTCCTTTCCAGTGCACCGTCGTCGTATGCCGCGCCTCATCGCGCTCAACCGTCCACTCGCCCGGCCACGGGAAACCTTCGGTCTTCACGTCGCTGCGCTGCTCAGAAGGTTCAGGCGGCGAAAACGCTGGCGGAGCAACTCCGTGCTCCGGCACGATCGGCAACACAACGCGCGACCCGTCACTTCCACCCAACTGCAATGAAGTGGTCATGTCGTATGGCGTAGGCAGCATCATTGGCCACAACGCATTTGAAATCGCGACGCGAATGCGATGGCCTTTGGGGAACACCCACGAGGTCAAATGCATTTCAATGTCGAGTGGATACATCTTGCCCGGCTCCAGATCGCGCGGTTCGCTCATCGATTCGCGTTGCGCCCCGTTGATCCCCGCTCCGGTAATCTGCGTAACGGTCCCGTCCGGTGCCACATCCGAGAGCCGGGCAAACCAATCTGCCAGCGGCGCAGTCGCCGAGGCTCGCAGCAAAGCATGTGGACGTCCCAATATCGCAACATCTTCCTGCAACGCCGCTGAATCGTAAACCAGACTGAACGCGTCCACCGGCCGCACGTCGCTCAACAACTCGCCCCACCAGAATCCCGCCTCCACGCCTACCGACGGCACATATTTCAACTGATGCACATCCGACTGCCCGGCAGCCTTCGCGAGCGAGTGATTGGACTGTAAGAATAAAGTCGACGGCTGCGCCTCCTTAGGCGGCCACACATCCTCCCGTCTCCACTCGCCCGGCACGTTTTCCAGATTCGGGTCCGGAAGATGCCAATGCTGCATATAAATGACCAGCCGCGGGTCTTGCTCCACGCCCGTATCGCGTCCCTTCAGCCAATGATCAAACCAGCGCACCGCTTCATTGCGCCACTCGATCTGCGGCCCCGGCACGGCATCGTTCGGAAACGTATGGTTCCACGGCCCAACGATCGCCTTCACGGGCCCACTCGCCTGCATCAGCATGTCGGGCACGTTGTCGCGATAACCATCAAGCAATCCGCCAATCAGAAAACTCGGGATCTTGATTTCCTTTAACGGCCGCACCCGCTCTCGCCAGAATGGCCCATCATGCTGATGCTTCAAATAAACCAGGGACCACGGCGGCGTTTCGAAGCGCGGCCCCAGTACTTTTTCGTCCAGCGTGTAGTTCGGTGCACCCGTCCATCCCTGCGCCATATCCATGTTCAACTCGAACTCATCGATATGCGCGACGCCATCCACGTAGTGCACGTCATCGTGAAACAATTCCGCCGTAGCATCCACCGCCAAAATCGCCTTCAATCCCGGCGCATGCCGCATCGCCATTTGCAGCGCGGTGAATCCTCCCCATGAGATGCCGAACATCCCCACGTTTCCATTTGACCAGCTTTGATGTGCCAGCCAAGCGATCACCTGCTCTCCATCCACCTGCTCTTGTTCTGAGTATTCGCGCTCCGGCGGCGTGCCTTCGCTCGCGCCAAATCCACGAATGTCCACGCGCACGCTGACATATCCGCGCCGCGCAAAATAAGCATGCTTGGGATAGTCGCCCGCCGCCGTGCCGTCATCCTTTCTATAGGGCAAATATTCCAGCAGGGCAGGGAACTTCTCTTCGGGCTTCGCTCCATCCGGCATATAAAGCGTTGCCGCGAGCCGCACTCCATCCTTCATCGGAATCCACGCCTGCTCCATGCGAACTCCATACGAAGGAGGAGACGGCGGCTCACCGGCAATAGAGCGCGCAGGGATGGAAAGAAACGCGAGTGCGGTGATAAAAAATCGCAAGGCTATCCAACGACACAGTGTTCTGGCCAACCCAATCTCCTGAACTCTGAGGTGAACAAAGAAATTACTCCGGCGCTGTATCTTGCTCGCGCCGCATCGCACGCAGATCAATTCCCAAATGCTCCGCCTTCTTGTAAAGATGACTGCGCTCCAGTCCCAGCGATTTCGCCGCCAGACTCACATTCGAATGACTCCGCTTCAACTCTGCCAGAATCTCGTCGCGCTCGAACGCATCCACCCGATCCGCCAGTGGCCCCGACGACAATGTAGAAGAACCCGGTGTCCCGCCACTCCCGGCCTTCGGCAAAGCGAGCTCCACGGTCGCAAGGTCCACTTCATCATCGGTAGCCAGCAACATCAGCCGCTCCACAATATTTCGCAACTCGCGCACGTTTCCCGGCCAGCGGTGTGACTGCAACGCCGCCATCGCCTCCGCAGTAAACGGAATGGCTTTCCATCCATTCTGCGCGCTTACTTGCGCCGCAAAATGCTCCACCAGCGCCGGAATGTCCTCCCGCCGCTCCCGTAACGGCGGCAGCACCAAGGGAAAAACATAAATCCGGTGAAACAGATCTTGCCGAAATTTATCCTCGCGCACTCGTGCTTCCAGATCGCGATGCGTGGCTACCACCACCCGCACATCCACGCTGACCGGCCTGTCACCACCGATGCGTTCCACTTCTCCTTCTTCCAGCACGCGCAGCAATTTCGCCTGCATAGCCAGCGGCATGTCGCCGATCTCATCCAGAAATATGGTTCCATGGTCCGCCTGCTCGAACTTTCCAATATGCCGGCCTCCCGCCCCGGTGAACGATCCTTTCTCGTGCCCAAAGAGTTCCGACTCGATCAACTCCGCCGGAACCGCCGCGCAGTTCAAGGTCACAAACGCTCCGCCCGCGCGTGCACTCCGTTCATGAATTGTTCGCGCCACCAGCTCTTTTCCCGTACCCGTTTCTCCCAGGATGCAAACCCGCGTCTCACTCGCCGCCACGCGCTCCAGTTGCGCCATCACACGCTGCATTGCCGGGCCCTGCCAAACAATTTCGTGTTTGCCCAGCCGCTGCTTGAGTTGACGGTTCTCGCTTTCCAGACGTTGCAACTTCAGCGCATTCTCCACCGTCAGCAAAAGCTTCTCGGTCGAGATCGGCTTCTCCAGAAAATCCAGCGCCCCCAGTCGCGTGGCCCGCACCGCCATTTCAATATCTGCCTGCCCTGACATCATCACGATCGGCGCCGTCACTCCTTGGGCTTTCAATTCTTCCAGCAAAGCCAGTCCCCCTTTTCCCGGCATCACTACGTCGGAAAGAATCACATCGAACTTCTGTGCCTTGGCCAGTTCCAGCGCCTTGGCTGCGTTATCGCACACCGTGGCCTCGTGCCCGGCCAGCCGAAACGCCCGCGACAACGACGCCAGCGTGTTCGCTTCGTCATCCACAATCAGCAGATGTGCTTTCGTAGGCAACCGTCCTCCCTCTTTGAATCACTCCACTCTGACCGACGCGAACCTTACCCTCGCTGCAACTCGATCACAAAAGTCGTGCCTTGCCCCGGCTCACTCTCCACGCGGATTCTTCCTCCGTGATCGCTCACCACAGACTGCACGATCGCCAGCCCCAGTCCGGTCCCGTGTTGCTTGCTCGTATAATAAGGAGTAAAAATTCGCTCGCACTCTTCCGTGGTCAGTCCCGAACCGGTATCGGCAACTTCAATCAGCACTTTCCCGCTCTCAGCACGCGTCCTCAAGGTTAGCGTCCCACCCATCGGCATCGCATCCATGGCGTTCAGCACAAGATTGGAAATCGCCCGGTGCAATAACTCCGCGTCCGCTGCTAGTGGTTCGAGAAGCGGATCTAGTTGCAGCTCGCAACTGATCTTCGCCTGCCCCGGTGCCTCCAGCTGCGCCTGAAACAGTTTCGCCACACCACGCATTACGTCGTTCACCTGCACCGGCTGCAACTGCGGCGGCGGCATCTTCGAGAACTCGCTGAACCTTCCGATGATCCCCTTCAGATTCGAAATCTCCGCCAGCAGTGTTCTCGAGCTCTCCCGAAAAACTTCTTCGAACTGCTCCGGATTCTGTTGCCGCGCCCGCACCAGGTTCTCCACCGTAAGCTGAAGCGGAAACAGCGGATTCTTCAGCTCATGCGCCAGCCTTCTTGCCAGCTCCCGCCACGCGGCCACGCGCTCGGCTTGCACCAGACGCTCTTTTTGTCCCAGCAACTCGGCAGTCATTTGATTGAAGGAGTCGGCCAGTTGCGCCAGTTCATCCTGTCCGGACACCGCTACTCGTGCGTTCCAATTTCCCGCCGCGACATCCTGCGCGGCCTGCGCCAGTTGCTCCACCGGACGCGTTACCCGCGCCGCAGCCCAGCTGCTCAAAAGAATTGCCAGTACAATTCCTCCCGCTCCCACCAGCAACGCCGCCGAGCGAATGTGGCGCTTTAACTCTACATAGGTTCGCCGCGAATTCCCGATCAACAGGATTGCCAGCAGCGGACGATTCTTCCCCGTGCCCACGCCCCACAGAGGAATCGCATGGAACGCTTCATCATCGATTTGATTTCCGGACCACGCCACCACCGCCGTCATCTCCTGCCCATACTGGCGCACGGCGTCAATCAGTGGTTCCAGTTGGGCCGGTGAATACTCCTTGTCAGCTGGAGAAACAGAAGGATCAATTAGCAAATCGGTAGAGAAGTGATCGCCGCGATTCTGATACAACAAAGCTCTCATGCCGGCCGGCAAATCCAGTGCCGTGAGGAAGTTTTTATCCAGCCGTCGCCCCCCAATCACATAAACTGGCCGATCTCCCACTCGCGTGGCACGCACCGCAAATAAACCCAGCGCCGTTCCTTCCTGGACTGGCTCCTGTTTCAAAAATGCTCCCTGCCCGCTAGCCCCCGAAAAACTTCCAAAGGCCTCATCTGGATATCCAAACTTTGCCGGCCATTGCGCCGAAGAAACGATGGTTCCATCGCTTTCAATAAATTCCAGGAAATCCAGCTGATTGTTCTCCGCTGTCGATTTCGCCAACTCGAAATACGGCCCGGAATCGACCGGTGCGCGGCTCAACGCCAGCGCCATGCGATTGGCCGCGTCCGATTCGGCAATGGCCGCTACTCTCCGTTCGATATCGTCCCCCTGCCGGTTGAACTCACGCCGGAACTGAGTTAGCAGTGCGGTGGTTCTCTCGTCATCGCTATGTACGAAGGCGCGCCGCGTCACCTCGGACACCAACCAGGCCACGCCTGCCACCGACAGAAACACCGTCAGTGCGAAGACAGCCAGCAGTTTGCGGCGAAACATCATGGTCGATCTTTTTCCACCCAGACCTCATCCAGCCGCCAGCTTCCATCCGCCGCCGGCCTCCAATCATTCAGCGCGGGAGACGTCGCATACTCTGCCGGAAGATGGAACAGCGGAATCACTCGCTGTCCTGCCAGCAGCTCCCCTTCGGCAGCATAAAGGTCCTCTGCCGACTCTCCACTCGCCTTCGGCATCGCCATCTCCAAAGTCGCCGCCGCGTGGGCCAAAGCGACCCACGAATCAGCCGAAGCCAACGGGATTCTTACCAGCCGCAGGTCAGCCGCAGTTGCGGTCGTCGGCTGCAATGCCAGTCCCGCATCCCTGGCGTTGAGCGCCACTCGCTCCACCAGTACCCGCGCCACGGAATCGTTGGCATCATATCCCACCGTCCAGTTTGTCGCCGTGCGAACTTGGTCGCGAACCTGATCGCGCTCACCTCGCGCCAGTTTCAGATCTGCGTCGGTTGAGAACACGAACCCGTACCCGCTCATCCAGTTCGGCAAAAGACTCGCAGTCGGTTCTCCCGCACCCTGCAGCAGCACGCTCTTCATCGAACGCCGATCGATACTGTGAGCCAGAGCAGACCGCAGCAGCTTTTCGTCCGCCGTCTTCGGATCGTTACTGAAAGCTAATGCAACCAGTTCCATCGGCTGTGAGCCGCTCACCCGGCCTCCCTCCATGGCCACGCGATGCCCTTGTTCCGGCGCTACCTCCACCAAGTCTGCTCGCCCTAATTCCAGTTCATTCAGTTGCTCGTGAAAATTTCTTCCCATCTCTACTTCAATCGCATCTACAAACACCCGGCCGCGCCAATGATTTTCTTCCGCGGCCAACGTCAGCTTCTTCCCAGGCAGCCAATCTGCAATGTGAAATGGACCTGTCCCGCTAAACTTCCCCCCTCCATTCTTCTTCACAATGCTGTTACGCGTGAGCGCAAGCTCTGCCGCCAAATCGGCATCGGCCTGATCGCGTTCCACGATCAGCGAGTCATCTTCGGCAAAAACTTTCCACGACGGATTTGCCGTCCGCAGAGAAGACGCCGCAATCTCCGCCGTCAGCGGCGACCCATCGTGAAACTTTACGCCTTGCCGCAGCTGGAATTGCCATCGCTGGTTGCCCGGTCCGGCCTGCCAATCCACGGCCAGTTCTGGATGAATTCTTCCTCGCTCATCCACCGTGACCAATGTCTCGAAGATCAACGCCAGCAAATTGCGTCGAGCGAAGGAATCGATCTGCGTCGTGTCGCTCGGATCCAGTGACATCGGCGCTTCCCGCATCGCAACCTGCACCGTCCCACCATATTGCGGACGAGTCTCCGCCCAGCCGACGTTCATGACCAATGCCCCGAATAACAGGCTACTGGCTACAAGCCACTGCCAGCCGAAACGCTTCATAGTCTCCTGTCTCGTGGTTTCGAACCACCGCGATTGCACTGTCGCCCTTCGCCTCCGTCCACAAGGCGGTGATCTCGCCGGGAAAATCCAGCGCCGCACTCACCGGTACCGGATCGCGGTCCGCAATCTCGTAAAGCCTTACCCAATCCGTACCATTCCCCGGCCCATTCTCTCCCGAGCTCGTCGCCATCAACTGACTCCCTGCTCCGCATGCCGTCTTCACGCTCGCGATATCGCTCCCCCATCCCAGCTTCACCGCCTGATCTGTCACTCCATCCACCATATGAATCTGTCCATCCGTTCCGGCAAAAAGCCACAACACATATCTCTCGCGAGGCAGCGCGGCCGCCGAATAAAACTTGCCAACCGTCGTCAGCCTTCCCACTCCCGGCGTCAAAGCGCCAGTAAAGAAATTTCGTGTCGCCGAATAAAACGCGCCCAACGGCTGCACCGGTGGAGATCCTGCACCAAACGAAGGGAAGCTCACCACAGCCGTCGCCACCAACGGCCACGGATCATCACTCTCCCGGCAATTGAGAGCGAGGGGCAATCCTGTCGCGCTCCGGCAAAACACGCCGGGAAGGTAAACATCCAGCAAGTGATTCTTCGACGCCATGATTCGCCCGCGCAAATCCCGTGGCCACGGCCGCAGATGCGTGATACTCAGGCTTTGCTCCTGCTGCCACTTGCCATTCTTAGAACGGTAGATGGCAACCTTCTCCCCATCCAGCACCGCGATCTGTTTGGGCGCGCTGTCTTCTTCAAGAACCACCAAATCCAGGATGCGCTCCTCCTGCGCCCAGAGCGGAATCTTGCGAAGACTCATCGGCATGGATTCACGCGTCCACTCAGCTTCGTCTCCGCGCGGCACTGAGACCATCGCTATCGCCGATTCTCCCGCCCCCTGTTGAATTTCCGCGACCCACACATAGGATTGAGGATTCTCCGAAAGCCACACGGCCACGGTCGCAGCTGCCAGCTCCGGCTTCGCTGCGCGCGCTCCCAGCCCATCCAGGTCCATTCGCAACGCGCCGCTAATCGTGTCGAAGTCTTTCTTGGCGATTGAGGATCGATTTTCTACCGTGACCGCAACCGCGCCCGGCCCGGTGATCGCGACAATCTTCCGGGCCAGCAGTTGCGTTGGCTCGTTCCAACTCCCTGATGCGGCATTCGCAAGAGCACAGCACAAGAGCAGAACCGAAATCGTCTTCAATCCTGCGAGCGACTTGCAAATCGCGAGGCGCATAACGCTACCCGTAGCCCTCATTATTCTGGAGTCGCGTACAGTGGCCAATGATCAGAGAGATACTGACACTGGCCACTGATCACCGATCACTGATCACCGATCACTGTCCTCTATCTCTGCTGCTCTGCTTGCCCGTTCTGGTTCGCCACGTTCATGCTGCGTAGCACGTCGTTCGCGAAAAAGAATTTCCCGTCCGCCGGCACCATCATGATCTGCAGCTTGTCGGAAAGTCGTTCGGCCACTATCTTGTTAATGAGCAGCGGATTGTCCTTCAAGATCGCCGCCTCGCTCTTCAACCGGTCCGCATCCGCCACCGCCGTCACCCGAATGCGATCTGCCTCCGCGTCCGCCAGCAACTTCCGCCGCTCATCCTCGGCTTTGCTATCGATCACCTTCGCCTGAGCCTCTGCTTCCGCATTCTGAATGGTCGCTTCCTTGCGCGCCTGCGCCTCCAGCCGGCTCTGCTGGATCTGTTTCTCCTTGAGCGGCAGCGTGTACTGCATGGCGTCCGCTTCGCCTTTGGCTTGCAACACGTGCACCTGCGCCTCCCCTTCCGCCTGCTTGATCTGCTGTACCTTTGTCGCTTCGGCTTCCAGTTCCGCGATCCGCACTTCCTTACCCTTCAACTCCGTCTCCACGCCCATGCGATCGTTCTCCTGCTCCTTCAACAGCAGCTCCTCGAGTCCCTTCGCATATTCCGGTGGCAACTGGATGTCGCGCAGCATTACCTCTTTCACCACAATGCCATCCGCCGCCAGTTTCTGAGTAATCATCCCTGCCGCCCGCTGGCGCACCTCCTCGCGCTTCGCCGAAAAAACCTCCCGAACCGTGTAGTTGGGAACGATTTCCCGCCACACGCTTGCCACCGTCGGTGGCACGATCGCTTTTTCCACCGGACGTGGCAAATTTCCCTGTATATAATCCAGCCGCTTCGCATCCAGCCTATATCGCACGGTGATGGCTAACCCCAGTGTCAGACCTTCCTTCGCCTGCACATCGAGAAGCTGATTCTTCGCGGAAACATTCGCTGCCGCGCTCTTTCCATCCTCCGACAAGCCGGTGGTAAAAATTTGATCCCGGGTATCGAACAGCGCCACATCTTCCACGAACGGCGTTACCATGTGCGCTCCGGGATAAAGCGTTCCCGGCACTGTTCCGTTCACCTGGCTCACTCGTACTCCGGCCATTCCGCTCGGCACCACCACAATACTGAAGGCCACCAGCAGCGGACCCCACGCCAGCATGGCCAGCGCCAGTGAAGTCCGCCAGCGCACTACCACTGGCGCCGCGCTCACCGCTCCTCCCGGCGTTTCCAGCGCACGCCGGTACAACAATTCGCGATACAGATCGTAGGTGAGAATACACACGGCCGCGAAGATCATTCCCAGGCCGCACGTGATCAGCAAATACTTCAACGCGAGCATCGTCGTTCTCCTTTGCGCCTTAGCGCTTCTGTCCTGATTTCACCGGTACCGTCTGCCGGACAAAAAACAGACGGAACACCTGGCCGAAAATCAACTCCTCCGCCAGCAACGCCACCGCCAACGAGAAAATCATGCCCCCCACTACCGCCATAAATGTGATCACCATCTGCATAATTCCTCCTTAAGACCCTGCTCAGATTTCGAATTCAAAACCTGGTACTCGGTACCCGGGACTAAGTATTACTGCCCGACGCTGCCGCTCGTCACGCGTGCCGTAGCCACATCCAACGTGTCTCCGAACACGTGCACGATCTCTTCGTCCCGCTCACCGCGGATCTCCACAACGTCACCCACCTGCAACATGGCGTAGAGCTTCTCCACGTCACGATTTCTCAGCCGGATGCATCCATGCGACGTCGCATGTCCTACCGACCTCGGCGCATTCGTTCCGTGAATTCCGTATCCCTTCACGTTCAACCCCATCCAGCGCGTGCCGACCGGAGTATCTTTGCCTCCCGCCACCACAGCTCCTCCGTGGTAATAAGTTGGATTGGCCACCCGGCTCACGATCACAAACTCGCCCGTCGGGCTCGGACTCACCGTCGCGCCCACCGCAACCGGGAAGTAAGCCAGTACTTTTCCGTTCTCCAGCACCGCCAGCTTCCGGTCCGGAATGCTCACCAGCACCAGGCGCTGTGCTCGGTGTGAATGCGGAGAGCTCTGGGCCAAAGAGGGAATCACCGTTCCCAGAAAAAGAAGCGCAATCATCGACTTCCTCGTCCGACCGCTTACCGTTCTGCGTGTCCGTTTCATGGCTCATCCCCCTCGCACGTAAATGGAGGGCAGGAGAGAAACCAAACTGTATGTCATTGAATAAACGCGAGTTAATATAAAACTATCGGGCGGGAAAGGTGGCTGGCCGACAACACCGTGTCAGGACGAACACGGCGCCCAATCTCTACGGGGGCGGGCACTCGACAAAATTTTCGGAGTGGAAAACGGAATGAAACGACAGTCACGAGAAGGCCGGGGAGGCCAATCTCGCTCAATCTCTGTCATCTTCGATTTTAAGGCGCCCGGCCCATGCCGTCTGGGGTAACGGCTCTGTGGGGTTCTGTGGGTTAGGGCCGGGCGATCTCAACTAGAAGGCCTAGTTCAATGTCAGCATTCTGCCATTGTGATTTTTTCATGTCCGTGACCGCCGTCACCCTTCTGCGTGATTCTCATCAACTTGGCAAACTTTCGTCATGCCCATCTCCTCTTTGCCTCCTGCGCACACCTGACTGTGATGAGCGTCACGGCCTCACATTCTTCCCCCCTCTACACTGAGAATCGAGCTCTTGTTACCACTTTTTCTCGGAGAGATTCATCATGGCCTACGTAATTACCGATTCCTGCATCAAGGATTCCCTCTGCGTCGACGTCTGCCCCACCGACTGCATCCATCCCAAGCAGGACGAGCCTGGGTTTGAAGAAGCAAAGCAGCTTTTTGTCGATCCGGCAGAGTGCATTGACTGCGGCGCCTGCGTTCCGGCCTGCACCTCGGATTCGATTCTTGCCGCCGACGACATTCCCGACGACAAGAAGCAATTCATCGAAACCAACGCTGCTCATTTCAAGAACTAAGCCCCTCCTGTCCTCCTTGGGGCTCGAACCGGCGCTGGGCGTGGGATTGACATGAGTTGCTCGATTCCACGCACGCGCCTTTTTCTCCATTGCGGCCAAAAATCTTAACCACAGGTCACAGAGAAAATCCTTTTGTAGTTGATTGTTTATAGTTGATTGTTTCCCCCGATTTTCTCTGCGGTTCCGTGTCTCTGTAGTGAAAGGGTTTTCTCCTCGTTTGACTTCCCCTTCTTCCCATCGTTATCGTTGGCCGCATGAACGTCGTGAAAGCCACGCGCAATTTTGAAGCATGGCTCGCCCTGCGCACTCGTATCGATGAGAAAGACCTCCGCCTCAAACACGCCCGCATGAAGGCGGAGCTTTTCCCATTCTTTCGCGCCACCTACTACCGCTGGGCGCAGCTCTGGCCCCAGGTCTGCCCCGATCTCGCCAAGGCTCCGCACGTTCTCGCCGTCGGCGATCTCCACGTCGAAAACTTCGGCACCTGGCGTGACATCGAAGGCCGCCTCATCTGGGGCGTCAATGATTTCGACGAAGCCTGGCCCATGGCTTACACCATCGATTTGGTGCGCCTCGCCGTCAGCGCCCATCTCGCCGTTGAAGTCGGAAGTCTCCCTCTCAAACGCGAAGACATCTGCGGCACGTTGCTCGAGGGCTATCGCGAAAGTCTGCGCGAAAAAGGTCGCGCCTTCGTTCTGGGCGAGCAGCATCAGTGGCTGCGCCTGATCGCCGAGGGCGAACTGCGCGATCCCGTCCGCTTCTGGCAAAAAATGGATGCGCTCCCTACGCTCAAAACCGAAGCCCCGATCAGCGCCGTCGACGCCATCGAACATCTCATGCCCGCACCCGGCATTCCGTACCGTCTCGCCCACCGCGTCGCCGGACTCGGCAGTCTCGGCCACGCCCGCTATGTCGCCATCGCCGATTGGCACGGTGGCCGTATCGCTCGCGAAGCCAAAGCGCTCGTCCAGTCTTCCGCGTGCTGGGCGGAAAGCGTCGCGGTTCACGAGCAGAGAGGCCCCGCCGAAATTCTCTACCAGACCATCATCAACCGCGCCGTCCGCTGTCCCGATCCCTTCGTCCAACTGCGCGGCCGCTGGATCGTTCGCCGCCTCGGGCCGCTCTGCTCCCGTATCGAACTGGCTTCCTTGCGCGGCTCCGACACTGAACTACGTTTGCTTCACGCTATGGGATGGGAAACCGCCAACATCCATCTCGGCACGCCCTCCGCGCGCAAAGCGATCCTCCGTCATCTCGATAAGCAGGAAAAAAGATGGCTGCACGAAGCCTCTGAAGTCATGCTTCAGGCCGTACGCTCGGATTGGGAGGTCTGGAAGAAGAAAGGTTACCGCTGATTTGCTCGGGGCGCACGCTCTTGACCGCCGCTTGGCCGGCTTATCGGAACCAGTGGTACCCCAAACTTACCTGGATTCCGTTAAACTCCTGATTCTGTACTCCCAGATTCGCGTTGGAGATGTGCGACCACCGCACTCCAACGTCGATCGAATTTCGTGATGATTGAAAGACCTGAATTCCGCCGCCGCCCCTCGCTGTAAAGTTGAAGTCCGAAGTATTTCCCGTCGGCAGATTGGCATTGGTCCGCAACCCGCCCCCGGCTAATTCGATGTAGGGCGCAACTCGTCCCGCATGCAGACTCGAATTCCACCTCAAAATGACCGGCTCAAACCCACCGCCATATAGATACTGTGGCCGAAACTGTCGAAAGACGGGAATGACGTCGAATGCGTACTCGAACCGTCCGCGCCTCCAGCCATGGCCGATTTCGTCGGTAAGAATCCTTCCAGCAGTGACTCCCGCCGTCAGAATCTGCGCTTCCGAAAAGCTGTTAGTGAGTTCTTCCCCGGTTTCCCCAGCCATCCACACACTCACATCCCAATCTCGACCCTGCGCTGGCGCGGCCTGCGGGTATGCCGGCCGGGAAAAAACAAACAAAGATACAAGCAATATCGATGTCGAAAACAGAAATCCGAAGCCGCGCATGGGCTCTTACGTTAAACTATCTCGCCGCTCATGTCAGCCTCTTCTCACGATTCCAATCCGCTCCTTGCCCAACTTGAAGCCGCCAAAAACCGCTTCCACCCCGGCCATGCCGCCCTCGTCACCAAACTCCTCGCTCGCCTCGCAAAGTCTGAATTCAGCGATCCTCATCAGCTCATTCGTTTCCACGAGTGCCTTCTATTCCTGCGCGCCTTTCCGCATGCGCCATCGCATATCGCGCGTGTCGAACGCCTCCTCAACGCCTTTCACGTCCGCATCGAGAAACTCCGCGCCTCGAATGCTGACATGTCCCTGTTCGACGACTTCGACACCTCTGGGATCGCCGGCACCACCATGCAGGACACTCTCTCCTTCGATGTCGCTCAATGGCTGGTGCGCCGCATTCCGCGCAACGTTGACATCGCCTGGGATGATTATTGGGACGACTACCAAGCCGAGCGCGCCCGCGGCTCGATCTGGCCGCGCTTCATTCCGCTTCTCCAGGAAGACGCCGACGTCGAAGCCAACATCCCTTGGCAGCGTTGGCTCGATGCCGCCCGCGGCCGTGAGAAGCCGCTTCCGTGGCTCATCCGTCGCTTCGAGCGGCTTCCGCTTCCTGATCGCCAGCGTGCCGAACTCTACGATGCACTGCGTCTTCCGCTTCGGTGGAAACTGGAAAACCTGCAAATTTCCCGCACCCGCAACTGGACACGCCCGCGCCGCTTTTACTTCCACAAAACCCCGCTCATCCAGCGCAGCGAAGTTTCCCTCGCGCACGAACTTGCCCAGCCTGCACCCGAGTTCGAGAAGCTCTCCGTGGCTGCTGGCGAATCCACCATGCGCGCCATCCGCGAGATCATGGTCGTCCGCTACCGCGAACTCTACGGCACTACGCTCGGCGATCCGCGCACCGTGGTCCGCGCGAATCTCGGCCGCGGCGTCGTCATGCATTTCTGGGGACTTCCGCCCGCTCGCCGTCTGCCGCTTCGCGCCTATCTCGCCGGATACACATTGAAGAATGGCGTCCCCATCAACTACGTCGAAGCCATCGGTCTCTGCGAGTGGATGGAAGTTGGCTTTAATACTTTCTACACTTATCGTCAAGGTGAGACTGCCTGGATCTATGCCCAGGCCCTGCGCTGTCTCCGTGCCCTCACGGCCGCAAAATGTATTTCGATTTATCCCTATCAGATCGGCCAGAACAACGACGAAGCCATCGACTCCGGCGCTTTCTGGTTCTATCGCAAGCTGGGTTTTCGTCCGGGCCGCGCGGATTTGCGGGAGTTATGCGAAAAGGAAGAAGAAAAAATCGCCGCCCATCGTGAATACAAAACGCCCGCTCGCATTCTTAAGCGCCTGGCGGAAGCTCACATGTTCTACGAACTTCAACCTTCCCTCACGAAGGAACGGCCAGGCGACTGGGAGACATTCTCCACTCGCAACCTCGCCCAGCGAATCAATCGTCGCATGGCGCGCGATTTTGACGGCGACGCCCAGAAGATCCGTAAAGCGTCCACCACGGCCGTTGCCCGAGCCCTGAACCTCAACCCGTCCAACTGGACACCTGACCAGCTGCACGCTCTCGATGACTGGTCGCTGCTGCTGGCTCTAATCCCCGACCTAGCTCAGTGGACTGCCGATGAAAAAATTCAACTCGTCAAAATCATTCGCGCCAAATCCGCTCCGGGCGAAATGTTCTATCTCCGCCAGACCCAGCGTCACCCGCGTCTACGCCGGGAGTTATTGCGGATAGGTTCCTACTAACTTAGCGTCGCTCGCACCTAGCTTTGCACTAACATCAACTTGTGTCACACGCACGAAATCCTCCTTCATTCCGTGCATAGGTTCCAGCGGCTGGAGAAAAAAGACCCCTGAACCTTTGTGAGGTGCCTTCCGACTCGATCGAGGTTATTATGGCGAAGCTATGTCTAGGATGAGAAATTCCCTGTGCGCCGCTCTGGGCGTGGTTTTTGTGGCGATGACCCTGACCGCAATTCCGGCTGTCGGGCAGTCGGCGCCTCGACGGCTTGGCACCATTAACAGCAGAGATATCGTCAAATTGAAATCTTGCCCATCTGGATATTATCCTGGCATGACTTGCTTTCGGGGTGAGGTGGCTAACTGCCCCAACGCAATCAGTCTCGGTTTCACTTATGGAGTTGAAGACCCCCAGGCGGAGCCAGTTGGAACCGTAGTGTTCCTCGAAGGTGGAGGTGGCACCACTGCCTACGACGATCCTGAATACGCTGAGAAGTATTTGCAGAACGGCTATCAGGTAGTGTACGCGGCGTGGGATAGTGATTGGGAGCTGACTGGAGACACTCCGAACATCAAGAATGCCGCCTGCCGCCCCGCGACCCTCCTGAACTATGTCTTTGAAAATATTTACAGCCGGGGCGGAATGTGCGCACAGGGCTCGAGCGCGGGTTCCGGAGCCTTGGCGTATGCACTTGCGTGGTATGGAAGCGGGAGTTTTCTCGACAACGTCGAACTGCTTTCGGGCCCGGTCTTTGGCGATATCAAGCAGGGCTGCGAGGTTCCCAATGCGCCGAAGGTAAGTGTTTGCGCCACCGGACAGTTTGGCTGTGATGGTGCCGAATGGCCCGATAGTCCTGCTTATGTTGATGGCGACGAGAATCTAATCAGAAATTGGTCCAATCAGCCGAGCTGTAATGCGGGAAAGACCACCAGCGCCTCCGTCAACGCGCTCTGGAAAGACATGAGCATCGTCGACGGCACCGACGATCCTAATTTCACCTATCCCCAAACCGCTTTGGCTGGCTACCTCTGCAGCAATGTAGATCCGGCCCAGAACAATTCTGCCGCCCAGGGAGAATTTTTCTACCAGCAGTTCACCAGTGCCCGGCAAACTGCTTCTTATTCCGTTACGCGAATCAACAATTGCTCCGGCACCGAGGGAGTTACCGACGGCGAAACTCCGCAAGGCGATACCGGTTTCGTCGCCATCAGCGACCGCATGCTTTCCTCCTGCATCAAGCGCCACTGAAGCCCGGGATGAATGGAGTGACCCTGTTTCGATATACTGGGTCAGTCGGGTTGTATGTATGGTTGTAGGAGCATTGCAGGATCGCCTGAAAATCTTAGAGGACGAGATCCTGCGATTAGCAAAATTAGCCTCCCAGTCGTCCGACCAAATCCAGCAGGATAATTACTGGCAGTTAGCGCAGGACTTGCAACGTGAGGCGCGCGAGCTTCGTTCCGAAATAAGTAGAATTTCTGAAGCCACAACCCTGCTCTCCGGCAAAAATGGTGAGTATCAATAATTCGACTTGCTCTCCCGCAGCCTTCCACCTCTGCGAGTGCTAAAGTCTTCAATATCGCCCACTCATGCCATACCCCATCCTTCTCTATGACGGAGTTTGCGGCCTCTGCAACCGCTTCGTTCGGTTCATCCTCGGGCGCGATCGTGATGGCATCTTCCGCTTCGCTTCGCTGCAAAGCGCTTTCGCCGCTCGAATCCTTACCCGCCACAGCATCAGCCCCGCCGAGTTCGACACAGTCTATGTCGTCGTCAACTTTGATTCTCAAAAGCCGCCAGAATTTCTACTCTCGCGCTCGGATGCCGTCCTGTTCGTCCTCAAGCAACTTGGCGCGCTCTGGCGCTTCGTCGCCTTCCTGCTCCAACTCCTGCCGAAATTCGTCCGGGACCCTGCCTACAATGCCATAGCCCGTCACCGTTACCGCGTCTTCGGCAAGTACGAAAGCTGCGCGCTGCCCAGTGCTCAGGATCGCAGCCGCTTCCTCGATCTCTAAGTTCTGCCTATCAGTTTCCCGCAAATCAGTCCTACAAATCCCGAGGTCCACTCTCCATCTCGCTACCTTCAGGCGCCTCTTTCAACAATGCGTGCAAGTCGAGTCGCCGCGTATACATTGCCAATTGTCCGTCCGGATCCCGCGGCCAGCGTTCTTTCGGCTTATCGCAATAGAGTTCCACTCCATTCTCATCAGGATCGTTCAGGTAAATCGATTCGCTCACCCCGTGGTCGGCCGCGCCCTGCAAAGGAATCTTTGCCGCCAGCACTCTCCGCAACGCCGTCGCCACCGCCGCCCGGCTCGGATAAACAATCGCCGTGTGATAAAGCCCCGTCGTGCCCGCCGCAGGCGGCGAACCACCCAAACTCTCCCACGTATTCAGCGCAATGTGATGATGGTATCCGCCCGCCGACAAAAATACCGCCCCATCGCCATACCGCTGCATTACTTCCAGTCCCAGCACTCCGGCATAAAAAGCCAGCGACCTGCGCAAGTCGGCAACTTTCAGGTGCACGTGCCCGATACGCACCCGCGGATCAACCACGTACGCCGCATTCGTTAGCGAGTCATTCTTTGCAGCCATAACCTCTCCTTCTGAGCCGTACGATTATAGTGACCACCCACTGGTCGCGGATCGCGCCGAGCCTCGATCACGCCGCCGATGCTCCTCGATCACATCACACCGTGACTCCCGTCATAGGACAACCGATCCCAACCGATTACGTTGAATCTAAGCTTCCTGCGGAAAGGAGAAATCCTATGACAACTAGTCCAGTGCTCGATCCGGAAGTGGAGACCGAGGTCGAAGAGGAGACCCCGAAAATCTCTGAGCTCAAGCCGCCGACGCCGTTTCGCCAGAAACCGCGAACTCTCCTCGAAGAGATATTCGAAGGCCACGAGGATTTTCTCGGCTACACTCCCGACTAAGAGCGCCGATCGCCCACCTCTGAAACGGCTGGTAGAATGCCGTAGCGAGGCTTCGGGTGGCGATCGTTGTCGATTTTGACGCAAAGAACAATGTTCTGCGCGCAACTGTGCAAGGCCGCATGTCGGGCGCGCTTCTGCTCGAGTTCTATTCAGCCACAGCGAAGTACTTGCAGTCCCACCCACCCTGTCGCGGCATCTTTGACTTTTCCCACGCGACCGAATTCGAAGTCTCCAGCCACGCCATCCGTCAACTAGCCGCCGCGCCTCCCGCATTTCCCCCCGGATACGCGCGCGTCCTGGTGATTGATAAGGATTTCATCTACGGCCTGGCCCGCATGTTTCAGATCCTGAGCGAAAAGACTCGCCCCGACTTGCACGTGGTTCGCACCATGGACGAGGCCTACCGTCTCCTCCATGTCGAATCCCCCGAGTTCAAGCCCCTGGATTTTCAAATCTGATTCCGGAATCGGCCGCGCCAACCGAAACCCTGCCTCGCGCCAAAATCTTGTCAAGACCCCAAACTTCACCTTTTCCGCGTAACTCACTGTTTACAATCGACAAATAAACTTGCCGATCATGTCCCAATCACCCCGTGCAGATTGCTATAATAAATATAGAAGGTAAAAATTGGCGCAAGCTCCCGAGCTTGCGCCTTTTCCATTTCCGGCCCTTCTTTTCCTGAGAACTGAGAACTAAGAACTAAGAACTGAGAACCGAGAACTAAGAACTGCAAACTGACCCGAGAACTCCACTTGTCCAAACGCCAGGGCGCTTCCCGCGATCGCAACCCGCGTTCGGCCCGAACCTTGTCCACGCGCCGTCCTCTCACCCCCTTCGAGCGTGAACTCACCACCAAGCGCCGCGGCGAGATCTCCGAACTCGCCTTCGCCCTCGCCGCGGCCCGCCACGGCTTCGGCGTCTCCAAACCCTTCGGGGACAGCGAACGCTACGACATCATCCTCGACCCCTCCCACCTCAGTCCCTCCAACCCCTTCGCCCGTCCCCGCCTCGTCCGCGTCCAAGTCAAGGCCTCCACGCATCTTCTCAAGGGCCTCTACCATGTCGGGATACATCGGAACAACAAAGGCAGGAATTGCCCGTACAAGCTCGGTGAAATCGACTTTGTTGCTGCTTACGTTATCCCAGAAGATCTCTGGTTCATCCTCCCCCTTCCTCACATTCTCGGTCAGCTCAGTTTGTTATTCCAGCCTGCGGGGAGTCCCCGCGCATGCGTCTACAGCTACTACCGCGAAGCCTGGCAACTGCTCTACCGGCCAGACGGCCTCGAGTTCGCCTGACGATCTGGATTTGGATCGTGTGTAACGGACACTCCTGTCCGTTGCCGTTGCCTTTTATGCCGTCTCCGATCTCGATTCTGACTCTGACCGGGAAGGGCACGGCTTCAGCCGTGCCGAAAAGCCCGCTACAAAATCAACGCGGCTTCAGCCGCTGAGGCCCAGCTTTATACCGAGGATGGACCACCCACTTTCCGGCGCATAGTTGTTACCATAAGCGATAGGGGACGCCTCGAAGATGAGAATTGCGGCGGTGCTCTCGATCTTGGCCGTGATCGGAGTGCCCGTTTTGCTCATCCGCTTCCGCACGCGTTGGGTCGCGGCATTCAATCAGCGCGTCACCAACCGGATTACGCGTCACTTTGCCGGCCGCGTGCCTGGCTTTGGCATTCTCGCGCACAAAGGCCGCAAGTCCGGCCGCGTTTATCACACACCGATCAACGTCTTCAAGACTCGAGACGGATTCCTCATCGCTCTCACCTACGGACGTGAGGCCGAGTGGGCAAAGAACGTACTCGCTGCGCGCGGGGCACAACTTGAAACTCAGGGTAGGCAGTATGATCTTTCCGCCCCGGCGATCGTCCACGATCCCTCCCGTCAAAACTTTCCGCCCGTCGTGCGCGCCGTCCTGTGGATCATCGGCGCCAACGACTTTATGCAACTCTCTACTTCTGGCACCAGCCCGACTTAACTCGGAATTCTTGTCAACCCCGCGCTGTCTAAGGGTGGGCTAGCCCTACTCTTCGGCTCCGCTCCGGGCAGGCTCTCGCAAAGCACGCGAGGATCGGGCACCCTCTCTGCAGGGTTGTTGTAAGAGGTCGTTGCCCACCCGACCTCGGTTATTCCCTTGACAGACTATTCCTCATATGGAATACTAATTGCATGGCCTGGGAAATCGAGTTCACCGATGAGTTTGAGTCGTGGTGGAGCGATCTTTCAGAAGCGGAACAGGAAGAGATTGACGCCAAGGTGGCCCTTCTTGAGGAACGTGGTCCGACGTTGTCACGTCCTCATGCCGATAGGATCGAAAGCTCCCGCCACTCCAATATGAAGGAGCTGCGAGGGAAGGTTAAGGAAAGATACCTGCGAGTATTGTTTGCGTTCGATCCTCAACGCACCGCGCTGCTTTTGCTCGGTGGCGACAAGACCGACGACCCGGCGTGGTATGACAAGTTTGTGCCGGTTGCCGACGACTTGTTCGATCGCCACCTGAAAGAAATTGAGCGAGAACAGCAGAAAGAAAAATAGCAATACCCGAATGATGATTCTGAGGACTAAGAATGATGCGTATGACAAAGAATTTTAAGACCCTTCGGGAGAAGATGTCTCCCGAGTCCCGCGAACGTTCCCGTGCTCTGGCTGCGAAGTACCGTGCTGAGATGCCGCTCAATGAACTCCGCGAGGCCTTGGAAATTACCCAGGTGCATCTCGCCCGTATTCTCAGAGTCAATCAGGCTGCGGTGTCGAAGATGGAGCGGCGCACGGATATGTACGTGAGCACGCTGCAAGATTTCATCAAAGCCATGGGAGGGGAACTGAAGATCACCGCAAAATTTCCCGACGGAACCGTTGAAATCAGCCAATTTGCAGACGCCAAGAAGGCGGCAGCTGGGAAGTCTTAGCAATGATAGCCTGACGTTAAGACAGTTGCGACAAGCAAAGCGGTGAAACGTGCCTCTGCCCTCGTGCGCCTCGAGAAGTAGGTGATTCGAGCAAGGAAAGGGTTATGGCCCTTTACATTCCGAAGAAAGTTGTCCTCAACTGGTACAAGTACGACATCAGCTTTTCCATCTGCTTGTTAAGCATCTTCATAGACAGCGTTGAGGAGCAAGCCGCCAAATCGATAGCCGATTTCAAGGCCAACGTGCAGACCGAGGTCGTCGACCACGGCGGGGGAATGGAGTTATCCCACGTGCATCGAGGACTAGACAGTAGTACTTGGGCCTTGGAGGAAGTCTTTGGGAAGTACTTTCCCGGTCTCCAGCGCCGCTCTGCACTGCTGACGCTGTGGAGCTATCTTGAGCACGAACTGGATGAACTCTGCGTACTGTACAAATCCGAAAAAGGTTTTAGGCTGACCCATCTTGATCTGAGCGGTAAGGGGATCGATCGCTCGACAGGCTACCTTGAAAAAGTCGCAGGTCTAAGCGGACTTAAAACGTCGCGAGCGTGGAGAGAGATTAAGGAGATACAAAAGATTCGCAACGCTATTGCGCATCGCGATGGAAAATTGGGAGCTGATCAGGGAACAGTTAACACCGAGTTCATCAAGAAGGCTAAAGGCGTGCGCCTTATGATCGAAGGGGACGAGATCGTGCTTGAAGAGGGGTTCCTCACCGACGTGCTCGTTAGGTTCAAGAGCTATTTCGAGCTGATTGCTGCGTCGATCAATGCCAGTGAAGGCGCTGCCAGGGCCGCGTCCAACGCCTGAGGCGGTACAACAGGCGGGTCTCAGTCAACATCCGCCAGAATCCGCGCGCGCGATAGTCAGGTTTCGCTTCGTCTTTACACCCCCTCCCGCCGCATGATAACCTTCCTACTGTCACTAAGATAAATCGAAACCAGAACAGGAGTGCACCAGGTTAGTGCTAGCCAGAGAGCAAAAGAAATCTGTCATTGACCAGTATCAGACGCACGCGACTGACACCGGGAGTCCGGAGGTTCAGATCGCCATCATCAGTGAACGCATTGGCCAACTGACGGATCACTTCAAAACGCACCAGAAGGACCACGGCTCGCGCCGCGGCCTGCTCATGCTGGTCAGCAAGCGGCGTCGCTTGCTCGACTACCTCAAGAGATACGATTCCGAGCGCTACAAGACGGTCATTGGGAAGCTCGGCATCCGCAAGTAACTGGGGAAAACCTGGGTGTCCGGTCCTTCCGTGTATTTTGTGCAAGGGCGGGAGGCGCTACCATAAGGCGTTTGCCCGGGAACTTTTCTGGAACGCAATCTCTGAGACGGCCGCCTTCCTCTCGAAGCCGGTACAGCAGTGAGCCAACTCCAGCGTGCGATTCGAGGCGTAGATTCGGAACCCAAGCTCTCATTGGCACCCGCTCATCGGAACTCGCTTGTCGGAACTCGTTTAACCATGACGTACGCGCCTGTCGATCTCCGAAAATTGCCCCGCAAATCGCCAAGCAACCTGCGCCAACCGGAAAGCGCGACCGCGCTCCTGATTCCAATCAGAAGGATGAAACATGAAACCAGAAGTTAGTGCAGTAACAGTCGACCTCGCCGGCGGAAAACAAATCACATTCGAAACAGGAAAATTAGCCAAGCAGGCTCACGGAGCCGCTGTTGTCCGCCAGGGCGATAACGTCGTCCTCGCCACCGCCGTCGCCAACGCCGATCCCCGCGAGGGCATCGATTTTTTCCCGCTCACCGTGGATTACCGCGAATACACCTACGCCGGCGGACGCTTTCCCGGCGGCTTCATCAAGCGCGAAGGCCGCATGAGCGAGCGCGAAGTGCTCACCAGCCGCCAGATCGATCGCCCCGTGCGGCCGATGTTCGCCGAGGGCTTCAAGTGTGAGACCCAGGTCATCGCCTTCGTGCTCTCGGCGGATGCCAGTAATGATCCAGACGTTCTTGGAATTAACGGCGCATCCGCGGCGCTTACGCTTTCCGACATTCCGTTCCTCGGCCCCATCGGCGCGGTACGCGTGGGCCAGCTCAACGGGCAGTTCGTGATCAATCCCACCTACGATGAGATGCGCGAGAGCACGCTGAACATCATGGTCGTCGGCACCGCAGATGGCATCGTGATGATCGAGTCGGGCGCGAAGGAAGTGAGCGAAGAAGTAGTCGTCGACGCCATCGAATTCGGCCATACCGAAATCAAGAAAATATGCGCTGCCATCAACGACCTGCGCAACCGGGTGGGAAAGAAAAAACGCGAAGTCACACCGCCGGAGTTCGACCAGGCGTATTACGATTCTCTGAAAAAGAAAGTCGGCGCGGAGCTCTCCGATGCGCTCGACACCAAAAAGCATCCCAAGGCCGAAAGCTACACGCTGGTAAAAGACATCAAGAAAAAGCTGCAAGCAGAAATTCCCGAGGAAGACGAGAAAGCCCTCGCGAAATTGAAGCAGTATTACGAAATTCTTCGCGAACGGATCTTCCGGGAAGAAGTCCTGGAGAAAAAACGCCGGCCCGATGAGCGCGCCTTCGACGAAGTCCGCGACATATGGATCGAAGCTGGAGTTCTGCCCCGCACCCACGGCAGCGCCATCTTCACCCGCGGCGAAACTCAGGCGCTGGTAACGACTACCCTCGGCACCAGCGACGACATGCAACGCCTCGAAGGTTTCGAAGGCGAAGCCAAGAAACGCTTCATCCTGCACTATAACTTTCCGCCGTTTTCGGTGGGTGAGGTTGCGTTCTTGCGCGGGGCGGGAAGGCGAGAGATTGGACACGGCGCGCTCGCAGAGCGCGCGGTGTCGGCGGTGCTGCCGTCGGAAGAGTCGTGGCCTTACGCGATGCGCGTAGTGTCGGACATTCTGGAGTCGAATGGATCATCGTCGATGGCGACGGTTTGCGGTGCGTCGTTGTCGCTGATGGATGCGGGAGTTCCGCTGAAGGCTCCGGTGGCCGGCGTCGCAATGGGATTGGTGAAGGAAGGCGAGCAGTATGCCATTCTCACCGACATTGCAGGTGCGGAAGATCACTACGGCGATATGGATTTCAAAGTTGCCGGAACGAAAGATGGGATCACGGCGCTGCAGATGGATATTAAAGTGGCCGGCATCACTTCGCAGATCATGCGGGAGGCACTGGCGCAGGCGAAGCGCGGGCGGCTGCACATACTCGGAAAGATGGAAGAAGTGATTGCGGCGGGGCGCGAAAAGATTTCTGACTTTGCTCCGCGCTTCTACACCGTACAGATTCCGGTCGACAAGATTCGCGACCTGATCGGGCCGGGCGGAAAGATGATTCGCAGCATCGTCGAACAGACCGGGGTCAAGATCGACGTGGAGGATTCCGGTTTGGTGAAGGTTGCGTCAAGCGATCAGGCGTCGGCGGCGAAGGCGCTCCAGATCATCGGTGATCTGACGGCGACGGCCGAGGTAGGGAAGACTTATCTCGGAAAAGTCACGCGGCTGGCGGATTTCGGAGCATTCGTCGAAATTATTCCGGGCACCGATGGATTGCTGCACATCAGCGAAGTGGCTGAGCATCGCATTGCCGATGTGCGCGACGAGTTGAAGGAAGGCGATCAGGTGCTGGTGAAGGTGCTGGCGGTTGAAGGCAATCGCATACGGCTCTCGCGCAAGGCGATTTTGAAAGAGCAGCGCGCGAAGATGGGGGGCGGCGACGGAGCAGCGGCTGCAGCGGATGGCGGCGGAGAAGCCGAAGCTGTTCCGGCGCCCGCACTCACCGGATCGATGGTGATTGAGGGCGGTGGCGATTTCCCGGATGATGAGCCGAACTTCAATCGTGAAGGTGGACCGGCGCCGGTTGGTGGAATCGACCGTCCGCACGGAGATCGGCCTCATGGTGGAGACCGCGGCGGCCGCGGTGGACGTCCGGGTGGCGGCGGAAGGGATCGTGGACGCGGTGGGCGCGGTGGACGTCCGGGTGGTGGCGGACGGGATCGCGGACGCGGAGGGCCGGGCGGGGGAAGACACTAAGGTCTCGCCACGGATTTGAACGGATTCACACGGATAAAACAGGAAATAAATTCATAAGGGCCACGGCGCAAAGTCGTGGCCCTTTTGACTGTCTCTCGAAAGTCCGAGAGAAGCGGGTTCCTCACAGGGCTCAGCGCCCGGTTCGGAATGACATCGTTTTCAAGGCGAGAATCAAAATCAGAGTCGATTGCCGCAGGAATCAAATCAAAATCATCGCAGTCAGATCAAAATCAAAGATGACCGACAGGGAGTTCTGTTCACACGCAGTTCCGAAGGAGGAACTATGTATGAAGTGATTTTGAAGCGGTTTGACAAGGCAGAGGAAGTGAGAACTTTTGAGAAAGGGAAGTTTGAAGTGGTGCAGGTCGGCGGGATGACGATCGGCCGCGCGACTTACGAACCGGGGTGGAAGTGGTCGCTGCATGTGGGGAAGGCGGCGGGTGCGAAGAGTTGCATGGTGGAGCACGTCGGGTTGGTGGTGTCGGGGCGGGCGACGGCGGCGATGGATGATGGACGGGTGATCGAGATGAAAGCGGGAGACGTCTTTTACATTGCGCCAGGGCACGACAGTTGGGTGGTGGGCGACGAACCGTATGTGTCGCTGCACTTTATGGGCGCGGAGCAGTATGCGCAACAAAAAAAGTGAGCGAGCAGAAAGTGCTCTCTGGTGTTGGTGCTGACGAAATTCACGAGCGAACGTACCCCACCCCTGCAGAGGATGCAATCAGGAGCGACGGCAAAGCTGCCCAGATCGATTCCTCGATGCGTTTGGTCACGTTAGCTATCCAAAGCGGCAAACTGGGTTTGCAGTTGCGAGAAGAAGAGCGCGGATTGGGCTCCGCTGAGATAGGGAGCAAGGGCGGCGACGGCTTCCGCAGCGGCGGCTTCGGGAGCGGGATGGCCGCCGTGGATGGCAAGCCAGAGAGCGATGATCCAGGCAGCGTCCAGGTCGTAGGCAAGAGCAGCATCGGGTATGGGCATAGCGTTTCTCCTATCCGATAGTGAGCTTGGAGTGGGAAACGTTTCGCGTTGCTATAGTTAAGTTTCTGCCGAAGGGAACGATGACCAGAGACGCGGGATTTTGGATTGAGAAGTTGAAGCTGGAGGCGCATCCGGAGGGTGGGCATTACCGGCAGACTTATCGAGCCGAATTGATTTTGGCGAAGGAGAGCTTGCCGCGAGAGTTCACGGGAGCGCGGGCGGCTTCAACGGCAATTTATTTCTTGCTGGAAGGCGAGGAGTTCTCGGCGTTGCACCGGTTGCGGTCCGATGAAGTATGGCACTTCTATGTTGGATCGCCGTTAGTTGTACATGTGATCGGGGGAGATGGAGATTACTCGGAGATTCTGTTGGGGAATGATCTGGCTGCGGGCGCGGTGCCGCAGGCGGTAGTGAAGGCGGGATGCTGGTTTGGGTCGAGAGTGAAGGATGGGCGCGGGTTTGCGCTGGTGGGGTGTACGGTGGCGCCGGGATTTGATTTTGAGGATTTTGAGATGGGGAAGCGGGAGGAGTTGGTGCGGGAGTACCCGCAGCATAGGGGGATGATTGAGAGGTTGACGCGGGCGTAGGGGTTTTTCCAAGTTCCTCTTTGCAGAGGCGATGAATGTAAACTGATTTCGACAGTTATGGAACGTTGAGGCTAACTAAGAAAAAAGCCGCCCGAGATCGAGCGGCGTTTCAGCGCCTTGCGTTTGCTGCGGCTTTTAACGTCTCTCCCCGCCCGGGTTCGTGGGCCAGAAGGTCGGGACTCTATGGCGTCACCTGGAAATTCACGTTGCTGGTCAGCGTGCCGCTGGGCGTCGCGACCTTGACCTTGCCGGTCGTGGCGCCGGTGGGTACAGTGGCCGTGATTTCTGAACTTGAGACCACGGTGAAAGTAGCTGAGGTGCCGTTAAATGTGACGCTGGTTGTGCCCTTCAATTTGTTTCCCAGGATAATGATGTTCGTCCCTACCGCGCCGGATGTGGGTACCGGTTCCACAAACGCATGCAGACCTGCGGCTAAAGTGAAGATCGTGCCATCGCCGCCGGAGCCGCCGAGGGTGGTCTGCCCGTAGAAGATGCCGTTGGTCGCTTGAGACATCACGCCGATGGGGTCGTAACCGTCTGTGCCGTCGAAGCTATGCAGCGTGGTCAACACACCGGCTGGTGTGACCCTGAAAACTGTCCCTTCGTTATGGACTCCGCCGTAATAGGTTGTCCCGTAGAAGTTCCCGTCGCTGCCCAGGATTATTCCGTTGCGATCATCGGAGCCGTCCGTGCACGCGGTCTGACTGCAAAAGCTGTAAATCGTGGTCAGCGTCCCGCTTGGCGTGATTTTGAAGATCGAGCCTTCGCCATTGGCCCCACCCAGTTCCGTCGTTCCGTAGAAGGTACCGTCCGTACCCAAGACGGGTCCGAGAGGATTGATACCGTCACCGCAGAATGGGTAAGTCGCGACGCAAAAGGTGTAAATTGTCGTCAGCGTGCCGGTTGGCGTGATCTTGAAGATTGTGCCGGCATTGCTAAGCCCTCCGTCCCAGGTTGCGCCGTAAAAATCTCCGTCGGTGCCCAAGGCCAGCGACTCAAAAAGTACCGCACCGTCAGCGCAGTCAGGCAGGCTGCAAAAGTCGTGGAGCGTGGTCAGCGCTCCGCTGGGGGTCATTTCAAAGACTGTTCCGCAGCCAATGCCTAAACACTCTCCTAGGTTGCCGCCGAAAAACGTCGTCCCATAAAAGTTGCCGTCGCCAATCTGCACCATTCTGTCTCCCGGAACGCGGCCGTCCGAGCCGTCGAAGCTGTGCAATGTAATCGGAGCGCCGCTTCCCGTGAACTTGAAGATGGTGCCAAGACCAAATGTCCCACCAAACCCGGCTTCGCCATAAAAGTTCCCATCCATGCCCAGCCCAAGCCCGCCTGGGTCGGTGCCGTCGGTGCATCCTGTTTCCGAGCAAAAGCTGTAAAGAGGAGTCAGGTCCCCAGCCGGGGTCATTTTGAACAGCTCGCCTTGGCCATTTGCTCCGCCGCCCGGAGTCGTCCCGTATAGATTTCCGTCTGGGCCCTGGATGGGAGGACGGCTAGGTCCGGAGCCATTCGTTCCATCGAAATTCACCAGCGTCTTGAATATGGGAGCCGGGGGCTTCGAGGGAATTGATTCTTGCTCAGTCTGGGCGGCAGATGACACCGCACCACCAAGCATCACAGCCGCGACCAGCGCCGCCGTGAACAGGCTGCTGGCGGGAAATTTCCTTTGTTTTTGCATGGGGGGCACTCCTTAAGATTCCAGAATGGGCCGAACGCTCTAGGTAAGAAGCCGCTGTGGAGATTGAGTCCCAAGCAACAAACAGAAGCAAGCTGTGCTCGAAACGCGGGTTGGATTATGTCCCGTAGCGGCGGCCTTGTCAATCTGCAAATAGTTGCAGTCGTAAAACGGGTTGGCGGTTCAAAGGGATTATTGTTGTAACCTTGCCATTTCACTCATTGACTGTATCTCGCGGGCGGGGCACCCGCGCCACATCGCTTACTTCACCGCGGCGGCTTTCTTGGGGAACATTTCGCCGATGCGTTTGATTTGGGCGCCGACGGCGCGGAGTTTTTCTTCGATGTGTTCGTAGCCGCGATCGATGTGGTAGACGCGGTCGATGATGGTCTCGCCGTCGGCGACCAGAGCAGCGAGGACGAGGGATGCGGAGGCGCGCAGGTCGGAGGCGAGGACGGCGGCGGCGCTGAGCGGAGTTTTTCCGCGGACCACGGCGCGACGGCCTTCGATTTTGATGTTCGCGCCCATGCGGACTAATTCCTGCGCGTGCATGAAGCGGTTCTCGAAAATATTTTCGGTAATGACGGAGGCGCCTTCGGCTTGCGTAGCCAGAGCCATGAATTGGGCTTGCATGTCGGTGGGGAAGCCGGGAAATTCTTCGGTGGAAATGTCGGAGGCGGCGAAGGGATTGTCGCCCATGACGCGAACGGAATCGGCGGTGGACTTGGTTTTCACGCCGACTTCCTTCAGTTTGCCGAGCACGGCACCGAGGTGAGAGGGATCGCATCCGGCGATGTTGAGATCGCCGCCGGTCATGGCGCCGGCGATGAGAAACGTGCCGGCTTCGATGCGGTCGGGAATGATGCGGTGCTTCGCGCCTTTCAGTTTACTTACGCCTTTGACGCGGATGATGGCGGTGCCGGCGCCTTCGATCTTCGCTCCCATTTTGTTGAGCAGGGCGGCGAGATCGGCGACTTCGGGTTCGCGGGCGCAATTCTGCAGAATGGTTTCGCCTTCGGCCAGGACGGCGGCCATTAGAAGGTCTTCGGTACCGGTGACGGTGATCCTGTCGAAGACTATCTCTGTGCCTTTGAGTCGGCTGGCGGAGGCTTCGACGTAGCCGTGATCCTGCGTAATTTTGGCGCCAAGTTGCTCGAGGCCTTTGATGTGCATGTCGATGGGACGGCTGCCGATGGCGCATCCGCCGGGGAGGGAGACGCGGGCGCGGCCGCAGCGGGCAACTAGCGGTCCGAGAACGAGCGTGGAGGAGCGCATGGTCTTGACCAGTTCGTAGGAGGCTTCAGGAGTGGTGAGATTCTTGCAGTGGAGTGTGGTGCGGTGCAGGGCCCGGCCGTAGCCGAGTTCGACGTCGGCACCCATGGCGGCGAGCAGGTTGCGGGTGGTTTGAATGTCGCGGACCTGCGGAATGTTTTCGAGGATGACGGGTTCGTCGGTGAGCAGGGCGGCGGCCATGCAGGGAAGCGCGGCATTCTTTGCGCCGCTGATGTGGACGGTGCCGAGCAGTGGCTCGCCGCCGCGGATGACGAGTTTATCCATGAGTTTGGAAGTCCTTGGTGAAAAAACCATTCTAGCGGGGAACGGCGAGGAGGGTGGTTAATCGGGAGGGCACGGCCTTGTGGGGAGGGTACGCCCGAAACGGGCCAGGCCGTGGCCTCCTGAGTAGGCAGAGAGTCGATAAGAGGTGGGGCGGCGGTGAGGGCCATGGGATAATACAGTTGGCTTTCGACGTGACAATTGCGTGACAACTTTTCGTTCAAAAGGCGCGACAATTGCCCGGTTTGACGAATTCATCAGAGTTAAGAGGAGCGCGGAAAACGAAAATGCGAAGCGTAATCATCTGGTTATCTTTGAGTATTTGCGCGTTTGCGCAGTTGCCATTGGGGTCCGTCTCGAACGTAGCTCGCGCGAGTTGTACGGAGGGCTTTGCTCCGGGTGCGACGTGCTACACGGCGACGGTTTCATGCCCGAAGACGGTCGACATCGGGGTGACCTGGGGTACGAAGGGCACGGGCGCCAGCAGGATCGTCTTCATACTTGGCAATGGCGGGACGCAGCCGGGCGGGGCGGATTTGGCGCAAGAGTATAACGACGCGGGTTTCGCGCTGACGCAGATTACATTCGCGTCCGACTGGGAGGATGGCGGCGATCTTCTGGCGGCAGCCTGCCGGCCTGCGACATTGTTGGACTATTTCCACGCGCGGACGAGCGGGGCATATTGCGCGCAGGGAGTTTCTGCCGGCTCGGGAGCCATTGCTTACGGCATGGCCTGGTATGGGTTAGGGCCGGAATTGAACAACGTGGAGTTGACGGTTGGACCGGTATTTTCCGACATCGTGCAAGGGTGCAAGGTCCCAGATGCGCCCGCGATTACGGTGAGGCCTACCAACGGAGCGCCGTTTCTCGACAAGCCGCAGTACAACAACGAATGGCCCTCGGTGAGCTCGTGGACGGGAACGGCGTGCTTGCCGAAGGGCGAATCATCAGCCGAGGGCCTGGAAAAGGAGGCCGAGCAGAGCACTGTTCAGGCGGGCGCGACGCGAAGTTTTCCGCACACCAGCATCGCGGCCTGGGATTGTAATAACGGACTCAATCCATCGGCGGCGCAGTCGTATCTGTTTCTGCAGCAGGTGACGACGCCCTGGACGTTGACCGCTCTCACGGGATGCACTGGAGCGGAGGGTACGGCAACAGGGGTGACGCCGCAGGGAGTACTGGCCGAGGTCGCGACGGCGAAGGACATGATCGCGAAGTGCGTGAAGCCGCGGTGATTCGCTTCGCCGTGAAAGGATCCTTCGATTTCGGCTGACCATTGCTTCGCCGCATCGCCAGACTGCGCTCAGGAGCGCAAGAGAGGCTTGCCTCAGGCGCTGAAGCGCAGCAAGTTTTGCGGAGCTCAGCGGCACGACTGAAGTCGTGCCTTCCCGGTCAAAGTCAGAGGCGACGGTTCGTCTTGGTGAGAACCACGGGGTCCCTTCGACTTCGCTCAGGGCAGGCTCTCACCAGGCTTGACGCCCGGTTCGGAATGACAAGTTTTATTGCAGCGCTTTAGAGCGCATTGCAGCTTTAGAACGTCCTGCGGAACAGCCAGAACAAGAATCCTGACAGCATCATGGCTACGGGCAGGGTGAGAACCCAAGCCAGAGCCAGGTTGCGGACCGTGGACCACTGGATGCCAGAGTGGTTTGCGGCCATAGTGCCGGCGATGCCGGATGACAGGACGTGGGTGGTGCTGACGGGGAGGCCGAAGCCGTCGGCGGCGCCGATGGTGGCCATGGCGGTGATTTCCGCGACCGCGCCCTGGGCGTAGGTGAGATGTTGCTTGCCGATTTTTTCGCCGACTGTGACCACAATGCGCTTCCACCCGACCATGGTGCCGAGGCCCAAAGCCATCGCTACCGCAACCTTCACCCAGAGAGGAATGAAGCGAGTGGAGTGGTCGATGTGCTTTTTATAGTTGGCGAGGACGGCGGTTTCGGAGGCGGTGAAAGTCGGATTGTGACTTTTCTGCATCAGGCGAATGGCTTCGCTGATGAGATACATATCGTTGCGGAAGTTGCGGACCTGGTCGTTAGGGATGTTCTTCATCTCTTTGTAGAGAGCGGTTTCATTGCCGATATCGCTGACCAGGGTGCGCAGGGCGAGCATGGTGTTAGGAGTGAAATCCTTGTCGCGAATGTAGTTGGTGACGTCGTCGTGCGCGTCGCCCACGGCGGCATTGGGGCTGACATATTTGCTGAGGACGTCGGCGGCCTCGTGGGAGACGGCGATGAAATCCTGCGAATCCTTATAGGTGACGGCGTGGTTTAGAGCGTAAGCGGTGGGCACGGTGCCGATGAGGATCAGCATGATGAGGCCCATGCCTTTTTGTCCGTCATTGGAGCCGTGGAAAAAGCTGACGCCGGTGCAGGTAAGGATGAGCAGGCAGCGGATGTAGAACGGCGGCGGCGCGGCGCCTTCGGGAGCCGTATAAAGTTTCGGATCCTTGATGAGGGCTTTGGCGAGAAGCAGGAGCAGTCCTGCGCAGCAGAAGCCGACGATAGGCGAGAGCAGCAGCGATTTACCGATGTTGGCGGCTTGACCCCAGTCGACGCCGCTGGTGCCGGTTCTGGCGTTCATGAGCTGGTTAGCGATGCCGACGCCGATCACGGAGCCGATGAGCGTGTGCGAACTGGAGGCGGGCAGGCCGAAATACCAGGTGCCGAGATTCCAGATGATGGCTGCGACGAGCAAGGCGAAGACCATGGCAAATCCGGCTTTGCTGCCGACTTGCAGAATCAGTTCGACGGGAAGGAGCGAGACGATCGCGAAGGCGACCAGTCCGCTGGAGGCGAGCACGCCGAGGAAATTCCAGAAGCCAGACCAGACGACGGCGATGTGAGGCTCGAGGGAGTGGGTGTAGATGACGGTGGCGACGGCGTTGGCGGTGTCGTGGAATCCGTTTACGAACTCGAAGCCAAGCGCGACCATCAGCGCTACGCCTAGCAAAACGAAGGGCAGGATGGACTCGTTGTGGACGAAGGAAAGATCGTGCAACAGGCTGGAGCCGGCGTAGGCGACTCCGATGACCAGCACAATCCCGAAAACCAGCATGCCGATCTTACCGGGGGAGCGCGAGAGTTTCTGGTCCAGAACCGACGTGGATGCGGTAGCCATAGTGAGCCTCAGATTGAAGGGCGATTTATCGGGAGTGCCAAGGTGGTCACTATACGAAAAGATTGTTACGGGAGTGTGAAAATGGCGGGTGGTTCTGGGGGAAATGCAGCCATCCAGAAACCCTGATTCTGCCTGATGGGGCTTGCATGGATCTAACTTTTGGAGAAACGTAAACAAACGGGCGTACATCCAACCGAGATCACGAGTGAGGAGAATGGATATGGCTCGATTTAGATTGGGGTTATTGGCGCGGGTTGAGGCAAAGCCGGGCAAGGAAGCGGAAGTGGAGAATTTCCTGCGAAGTGCGCTGACAATTGTGGAAGACGAACCGGAGACGCTGGAATGGTTTGCCATCAAAATGGGGCCATCGACTTTTGGGATCTTCGACGTGTTTAAGGACGAAGCAGGAAGGCAAGCGCATTTGAATGGGCGCGTGGCGGCGGGCTTGATGGCGAATGCGGCAACGTTGCTGGCCAAGGCTCCGGTGATCGAGAAATGTGAAGTGCTGGAAGTGAAGCCAGCGAGATAGAAATCAGTTCGGGCTCTTCTTGAGGGGACGGCTGAATATAGTTCCCAACCCTGCCGCGGGCAGATAGCAACTAAGTATGGGTAAGCGCAATAGGTGCCAATCATACTCGCGGCGGCGCGTCAACACGCGCTCTGCAAAAACGGAGGAGCGACCATGACAGACGATATGGAAAAGAACAAGCAGCACAGTGGCCAGTACGGCCAGGGACAGAGCCAGCAGGGCCAGGGCCAAAAGCCTGGGCAGACTGGACAATCCGGTCAGACCGGCCAACAGCAGAAGGGGAATGTTGACCCCAGCCGGAAGAATCCTACTCAGGACGAGCAAGACGAGCAGGATCGTCAGCGGCGCGCCTCCTAAGTAGTTTTAAGAGGCGATAAGTTTAAGGAGCCCTGGTCGAGCCGGCCTGGGCTCCTTAACTTGTTTCGGAAGCTACTTTTTGGGCTGGTTGCTTCCCAACCCGCCGGGGGTAATAAGGGCTTCGGGTATTGGGGCGCATTGTTTACAATAGAAGATTCGCCCACCTGCGGGGGAAATCCCTGCGCGGGGCGAATGCGCTTTGGAACAGTCAAACCACAAACCCGACGCGTCCCCCCGCGTGGCGCCCACTGTGTACTGGCGCGTGGAGGGGAGCCTGCTGGACCTGACCGTGGTGCAGCCGGTGGCGTTCTTTACCTGGAACGCGCAGACTTTTTCGGAACGATTCCGGCGGCGCGGGCTGATCTTCCTGATGGCGGCGCTGCGTCCTTTTCTGTACTCGACGAACCGGAAATTCGCGACGCGCGTGGTCCATACCGCTTTGCGAGGCGTGACGCGCGACCGGCTGGACCTGCTGGGCGAAGAATATTTCCAATACAAATTGAAGCCACAATTGAAAGCGCACGGAGTGGAACGCGTGCAGGAGTTGCTGCGCTCCGGGGGGGACGTGGTGCTGGTGAGCCAGGGCCTTGAGCACGTGATGAAACCGCTGGCGCAGCATCTGGGCGTGAAATGGGTGGTGGCGAACCGGTTGGAGTTTCGCGACGGCGTAGCCACGGGGCGGCTGCTCGAGCCGGTGATCCGGCCGCGCGGAGCGTTTGCGCCGATTCGCGATCAGAGTCCGGATGGGCGGCGAGCGCCGAAGACGCTGGCGCGGCAGCTAGACATCACGCTGGAGGAGTTGAAGGCGGCGGTGATCGGATCCGGGCGGGAAGTGGTGGCGCAGGAGCGTCCGATCGTTCATTTCGAAGGACGGAAACAGGAGCCAGGTTTCTCGGTGCGGCGGGCACTGGCGGGCAAGCACGTGATGCTGATCGGCGTGACTGGATTTATTGGCAAGGTTTGGCTGGCGAACACGCTGATGGAGTTGCCGAAGATCGGAAGGATTTATCTGCTGATCCGGCGGCAGAAATCGAATCCGGCGCAGCGTCGCTTTGAAAAAATTGTGGAAGAATCCCCGGTATTCGACCCACTGTTTGAAAAATATGGACTCGGCCTCGGGGAATATCTGCGCGAGAAGGTTGAGGTGGTTGAGGGAGACGTCACGCAATCGGGATTGGGGCTGGATGCGGAGACGGCGAGGAGGCTGCAGAACAATCTGGATCTGGTGGTGAATAGTTCGGGGCTGACGGACTTCAATCCGGATTTGCGGGATGCGCTGGCGACTAATACGGATGCGGCGGTGAACATCCTGGAATTTTTGCGCGGGACGGATCACGCGGGGTTGCTGCATCTTTCCACGTGTTATGTGGCGGGAGAGCGCGATGGGCGCGTGGCGGAGAAGTTGATTCCGGATTACACGCCGCATCGCGTGGCCAATTTTGATGCGGAGCAAGAGTGGCGGGGGTTGCATGAGGTAATTGCCAAGGCGGAGGCGCAAGCCGAGGGCGAGGAAGTGACGGCGGGACTGAGGTCGCAGTCGCTGACGAAAGAACATGCCGCGAAAGGGCTCCAGGGCGCGGCGCTTGAAAATCAAATTCGCAAGAATCGGATCCGGTGGCTGAAGACCTATTTGACCGAGGCCGGAACGCGGCGAGCGAAGGAGTTGGGCTGGCCGAATACGTATACGCTGACCAAGAGCCTGGCGGAATCATTGATCGTGAAATATGGGGCGGGATTGCCGATTGCGGTGGTCCGTCCGGCGATCGTGGAAACGTCGGTGGCGAAGCCGTTCCTTGGGTGGAATGAGGGGATCAACACATCGGCGTCGCTCTCGTATTTGCTGGGGACTTACTTCCGTCAGCTGCCATCGAACGAAAGCAAGCGTCTGGATATTATTCCGGTGGACGCGGTGTGCGATGGGATAACGCTGATCGCCGCGGCAGTTGTGGAGCGGCGGCACGACGAGTTGTACCAACTGGCGACTTCGGCGACGAATCCTTGCGACATGGGGCGGTCGATTGAGCTGACGTCACTGGCGCATCGCAAACATTATCGGGCACAGGAAGGGCTGGAATCCTGGCTGCGGCTGCGGTTTGATGCGATTCCGGTATCGAAGACGCGATATCAGAGAATGTCGGCGCCGGCGCAGAAGGCGATTGTGAAGTCGATTCAGCGGATCATGTCGCCGTTGCCGTTGAAGAAAACGCCGCTGGTGAAGGCGGAGAGAAATCTGGAGCGCCTGGAAAAATTGATAGAGCTGTTTGAGCCATTCATCTTGCTGAACGAGCATGATTTTGCGGCGGACAACGTGGAGAAATTGTCGCACGCGCTGGTGGAGGATGAGCGGGAAGAGTTTGGATATAAGGCGCGAATGCTCGACTGGTGGGATTACTGGATTAATGTGCATATTCCGGCGCTGAGAAAGTGGACGTATCCGCTGATTGAGGGAAGGCCGCTGGAGGCGCGTCCAGCGCGGAGTTTGGAGAACGGCGAGACGGTGAAAACGGGGACAAATGGGAACTGGTGAATGGCGATATTTCTGACGGGATCGACGGGATACATTGGGGCGCATGTGGCCGCGAATTTGCTACGGGATGGCGCTGCCCTGAATGTTTTGGTGCGGGCGCGGGACGTGAGCGAGGCGGAAGCGCGCTTGTGGCAGGCGCTGCAATTGCATCTAGAGTTCCCGCAGTTTTATGAGTACCTGCAGACGCGGGTGCGCGTGTTCCGTGGAGACCTGACGGATCCCGGCTTTGGATTGGGGCGGGATGAATATGATCGACTGGTGCATACGACGGATTCCGTGATTCATTGTGCAGCGTCGCTGAACCGGAAGTCGGAAAAAAGTTGCCTGAATGTGAATCTGCGGGGCACTCTCGAAGTGCTGACGCTGGCGCGGCATGCGGAGCATTATCACGGGCTGAGGCGGTTCAGCCAGGTGAGCACGGTGGCGGTGGCGGGAAAGCGGCAGAATGAACTGGTGGCGGAAGATCGCTCGATCGAGTGGGAGCGGTCGGACTACGATCCGTATGCGCGGACGAAGAAATTCTGCGAGCACATGATGCGGGTGCTGTTGCCGGAGACTCCGAAGACAGTTTTCCGGCCGAGTATTGTACTCGGCGACAGCCGTTACGCGGAGACCACGCAATTCGATATGGTGAAGGCGTTTGTATTCCTGGCCGGCCTCCCGGTGTTGCCGTTTCGTGCGACGGACAAGATCGACATCGTGAATGTGGATTTTGTGGCGGAGGCGATTTCGACGCTGCATCAGAAAGAAAATCCGCAATACGACACGTATCATCTTTCGTCCGGACTGGGGTCGCAGACATTTCGAGAAATCACGAAAGCGTTGTCGGTGGCGCAGAACAAGCGGGCTCCGGTCTTCCTGCCGGGAGCGGAGCGGCCATTTTCCGGATCGGTGAATTTTCTGGCGAACCGCAGAGGAGCGATTGGGAAAGGCGCGTCGCTTATGAAGGTTTTTATGCCCTATCTGGTCTGGAATACGGTTTTCGATAATACTCGCGTGACGAAAGAACTAGGGAAGAAGCCGGTGCCGTTTTCCGAATATTGTTATCCGCTGTTGAAGTTCAGCAGCGGCAATAATTTCGAGTACAAGTATCGCCCGTGGCCGGCAGCGGCGGGAGGGACAGCCGCATGATGGATTTTATTCTGGAGGCTTGGGTCAGTAGTTCCATTGAGCGCGCCAAGGCTGGGTGGATGCTAGGCGCGGGCAAGCGCTGGAAGCCGGGCGAGAAATTGAAACTATTGTTTGCGGGATACAACGGCACACGGAATATGGGATCGGACGTGCGCGTGGAAGAGATGCTGCGGCAGATCCGGCACATTCTGGGAGCAGAGCGCGTGGAATTCAGCGTGATGAGCCAGAACTTCGATTTCTCGCGAGGATATTTCGAGGGGACGAAGCAAGTGCATCTGCCGGACATTTTCCCGCCGTTTCTGGCGAACGAAGTGCCGCAGCACGATGGAGTGGTGGCGTGCGAAGGGTCGATGTTCAAGAGCAAGTTTGCTAACGCGCTGACCACGATGATGATCGGATCGCTGGGCATTGCGGCGGCGCAGAACAAATTATCGGTGGGGTACGGCGCGGAAGCTGGGCACATGGATCCGCTGGTGGCGAAGATGTGCGGACGCTATTGCAAGAATTCGTTTGTCATTACGCGCAATGAAGAGTCGCGCGGTGTGCTGCGGGAGCTGGGCGTACCGACGGAACTGGGGACGGATACTGCCTGGACGTTTGAGCCGCGGCCCCCGGAGTACGGGCAGAGTGTGCTTAGAAAAATTGGTTGGGATGGGCGGACGCCGGTGCTGGTGGTGTGCCCGATCAATCCATTTGAATGGCCGGTAAAGGCGTCGGTAGCGAAGTATGCGGTGCGGAGTTTGACGGGAGCGTACAAGGATAGTCACTACCGCACCGTGTATTTCCATAACTCGGGGCCAGCGGCGGAGCAGGCGTATCACAAATATTGGAATGCGATTGCGAATGCGGTGGACTCGTTCCGCAAGAAGAAGAATGTTTTTGTGATTCTGGCAGCGACGGAGCGGCTGGATGCGCGTCCGGCAAACCGTATCGCCGAGAAATTAGGCGGAGTACCGGTTCTGACATCGGACGAGTACAACATGTATGAACTTGTGAGCGTGTTGAGGGCATGCCATATGATGGCGTCGTCGCGTTATCACGGGATAGTGACCTCGATGCCGGGGTTGGTGCCGTCTGCGGGAATCACGATGGATGAACGCATCCGGAACCTGATGCGGGAACGAGGGCATCAGGATTTGCTGATGACGGTAGACGATCCGGAGCTGGAAGGAAAACTGTTGGCGGCGCTGGAGAAATTGAGTCGCGAGGGCGAGGAGATCGCGAGCGGCATCGCGCAAACGGTGGTAAAGAATTTGAAAGTGATGGCGCGCATGGGAGTTTATTTTGAGGAGGAAGTGCAGAGGCGGTATCCGGAGTTCGAGACGCGCCGCGGAGAATGGAGTTGGGAAGATTATTTGCCGCCGATGAGTAAAGGGCTGCGAGAGTTGGCGGCGGCTTACAACTAGACCTGCGGTTTTGGTGTGGCGCTGCAATCCCTATTTTGAATACACCCATCCCATTTATCGGAGACATCTTTTCGCAACTGCAGACGGCGGCGAACACGCGGATTCTTGCCGAGATCCGCGATGGCGAAATCACGGGCGTAACTGGCACCGAGTTGCTGGAGCTCGTCCGCAAGGCCAGGACCTTTATCGCTTCGAAGGGGCTGAAGAAGGGTGACCGTTGCGGGTTGCTGGCGGCCAACACCATTCGCTGGGTGGCGATGGACTTGGCGCTGATGGCCGAAGGGCTGATAGTGGTGCCGCTATATTCGCGGCAGGCGCCGGCAGAACTGGTCGCCATGATGAAGGACTGCACGCCGTCGCTGCTGTGTTGTGGAGATGAATCGCTGCGCGATGCGATTGCGGCGAACTGGAGCGAGGCTCCGCCACGGTATTTGTTTGACGAGATTTTTGCCGGAGTCGACGGAGTGCAGTTGGAGCGCCCGCAGGTGGGGAAAGAAGATCCTGTCACCATTATTTATACGTCGGGGACCTCGGGCGAGGCCAAAGGCGTGGTGCTTACGGCGGCGAACGTCGGCTTCATGCTGGATCGGACGGCGGAGCGGTTGGGCGAGCTGATGTCGGGTTCTACTGAGCAAGATCGCATCTTCCACTACTTGCCGTTCACGTTTGCTGCGTCGTGGATCGCTCTGCTGACGTTTCTGAAACGGCGCAGCCTAGTCACGATCAACATGGATCTGACGAAGATTGCGAGTGATATGCGGACAGTGGCTCCGGACTATTTCCTGAATGTACCGCAGTTGCTCGAGCGCATGCGGCGCGCGGTGGATGAACAGTTATGGCAAACGGGAGGGGTCGCGCAGGCGATTTACTCGCGGGCGAAGGCGGCGTGGGTGCGCAAGCAGGAGAAGCAATCGAGAGCGGGAGACGCGCTATGGCTGGGGCTGGCGAACCGGCTGGTGTTTCCGGCAATTCGAAATAAGATGATTGGGAAAAATCTGAAGGCGCTCATTTGCGGATCAGCGCCGCTGAGCGCCGAGACGCAGCTTTATTTCATGATGCTGGGAATTCGTGTGCTGCAGGTTTACGGGCTGACGGAGACGACCGCGATCTGCACCATGGATGATCCGAACCGGGTTGAGGTCGGCTATGTGGGGTCGGCGATTCCAGGCATGGAAATGAAGTTGGGAGAGAACGACGAGATTGTGGTGCGCGGGCCGAATATTTTCTCCAGCTACTGGAACCGGCCAGAGCAGACGGCGGACGCGCTGCGCGATGGGTGGTTCCATACCGGCGATCAAGGCGAAGTAAGCGCAGCGGGGAACTGGCGGATTGCAGGACGGATCAAGAACTTGATCGTGCTGGGGTCGGGGCACAAACTTTCGCCGGAGCCGATCGAGAGTGCGATCGCGAAACTACTGCCGGAAGCGCAGCAGGTGGTGGTGGTAGGAAACGGGCGGGGATATCTCTCGGTGCTAGTGACGGGAAGCGTGACCCCGGAGAAGGTGCAGGCGGCACTGGATGCGGTGAATCCGGAGATGCCGCACTACAAGCAGGTGCGGGCATTCGTCGCGCTGCCGGAGGCGTTCACGATTGAGAGCGGGATGCTGACGGTGAATGGAAAGTTGAAGCGCGATGTGATTGCGGAGCGAATGAAAAATGAGATTGACGACATGTACTGCGTGAAGCAGGCGGTTTAGTCGGGCGAAAAATGCCGAGGATCACGAAGGACATAAAGGTGCACGAGGCGAGCGAGATTCGAACGTCGAGCTGGTGGAGTGGAAGCGCTTTGTCCTGGAGCGTTGCCGAGGGTGTGATCGAACTTCGACTGCATCGTGCGCCGTGTAACGAGTTGGGGTCGGCGTCGTTGGAGGAACTCGAGCAGTTTGTGAGGGCTCTGGAAGGGATGCAGGCGGAGGCGCATGCTCTCATCATTCATAGCGAGATGAAGTCCGGGTTTTGCGCGGGTGCGGACTTGCGCGAACTATATCAGCGGTCGCAAGCCATGGATAAAAATGAGGCGGCAAAGGGCATTAGGGAGTTTCTGGTACGGATTCATCGTGTGTTGAATCGGATTGACGCTGCCCCGTTGACAACGATTGCGGCTGTCCATGGAGTCACATTTGGTGGGGGATTCGAGTTGGCGTTGGCTTGTGATCTGATCATCGCTGACAAGATGGCGCGGTTTTGCTTTCCGGAGTTGAGGCTGGGACTGATACCGGGGTTTGGTGGAATCCCGCGCCTGAAGCGCGATTTGGGGAACGGCGTGGTGCGGGATCTGCTGCTGACGGGACGTAGTTTTAATGCGCCAAAGGCGCAACAGATTGGGCTGGTGAGCCAAGTGGTGGGCGAGGGCGAGGTGCTGCGGGCGGCGCGGGCCACGGCGACACAACTTAAGAAGTTTGATCGTGCGACGGCAGTGGCGGCGAAGAAGTTCATCAAGCCGATTCCGCATGAAGAGTTGCGGCAGGAGATTGATTTATTTTGTGAACTGTTTGCGAGCCCGGCGGTTGAGGCGGGGTTGCGGAAGTTTGTGGAAAGCACGGATGCACAACCGTATTTGCCGTAGTGAGTTCCGAGTACCTAGTACCGAGTAAAAAGCGGGTTCCCTTTGACTTTGCTCAGGGCAGGCGTTCACCGCGCTTACGGCCCGGTTCGGAATGACAAAAATGACTGGAGTTTATTTCGATGGATGGCGATCAAACCCTGGATGAAATATTGAGTCTCGCCGCGGCGCATTTCAAAGTGTCGAAGGAGAAACTTTCTCCGGACGATGACTTCTTCAAGACATTGGGGATCAACAGCTTGCAAACGCTCGATCTGCTGACCAAGCTGGAAAATCATTTTCACGTGGAGCTTCCAGATTACGAACTGCAGGGGGTCTCGGATTTTCGCACGCTGGCGGGAAAGATTCAGGCGCGATTGTAGTGAAGACGGACTTCAAGAAGCTGCTTCAACTAACGATCGATCCCAGGCAGGTAATGAATTGATAACTAAGCTCTTCTTCGTGTCTCAGTGCCTCTGTGGTGAAATGATTCTTTAATGCTCGATCTCCAAAAATATAGCTGTCTAGGCGCGGCTCTGCGCGATGCGTTGGAGCGTTTTGCGGGTGAGACTTGCCTGATAGAAGCGGACCGCGACCGGGAGAAGACGCGGCTTACCTATTCCGACTTCAAAGAAATCAGTCTGCCTCTGGCGCGGGCGCTGGAGGATGCGGATTTTGATGCTGGCGATCGCGCGGCCATCCTGATGACGAATCAGTCAAAGTGGCTGATTTCGGCGTATGCCATTTTCTACAGCGGCGGCGTGCTGGTTCCGCTGGATTACAAACTCACGGCCGCCGAACAGTTGCAATTGCTGGAGCACTCGAAGGCCAAGGTGCTGGTGGTGGAGTATCACCTGTGGCGGGCGATCATGCAGTCGCCGGAGTTTCATAACATCAAGACGAAGCTGGTGCTGGTGACCGAGGCGCCGCTGAAGGCTGACCTGGGCGGAGGATTCCGCTGGGAGGACTTCAAGCGCAAGGGTGCGCCGGATTTTGTGATGCGGCAGCGCGAGGACGTGGCATGCATCGTGTATTCGTCGGGCACGGGCGGGCGGCCGAAAGGGTGCGTGCTGACGCACGAAAATTATCTGGAGCAGTGCCGAGCGTTGACGGCGTGGTATCCGTTCTGGCCGGGAGTACGGTATTTGAGCATTCTGCCGACGAATCACGCGATTGATTTCATGGTGGGATTCATTGGACCGTTTATATGCGGAGCATGTGTGGTTCATCTGCGGACGCTGCGTCCGGAGTTTGTACGGGATGCGTTTGTGCGCTACCGGATTACCTATGTTTCATTAGTGCCGATGATCGTCAAGAACCTGGAACGCGGGCTGCGGGCGAAGTTCGACGAATTGCCAACGTGGAAGCGGACGATTCTTGATCAGATGATCTCGCTGAACAAGTTGCTGACGCGAAGCCGCCCGCGCGTGAAAGTGAGCCGAATGCTGCTGGGGCAAGTGCATCGCGCCTTTGGCGGAGAGTTGCTGGCGCTGATCACGGGCGGCGCATTCATGGAACCCTCGACGATGCAGTTCTTTTACGATCTGGGAATTCCGGTCGTGAATGGATATGGGTTGACCGAAGCTGGGACGGCGCTCACGTTGAACGATCTGAAACCATTTCGGGCGGATACGGTGGGTAAGCCGCTGCCGGGAGTCGAGTTGCGCGTGCTGAATCCCAACGATGAGGGGATTGGAGAGATTGCGGCGCGAAGCAAAACTGTGATGTCGCACTATCTCGACGATGCAGAGTTGACGCTGGAGACGATTGTCGATGGCTGGCTGCTGACGGGCGACCTGGGACGATTCGACAAGAGCGGTCATTTGCAGCTTTTCGGACGAAAGAAAAATATGATCGTCACGGAAGGCGGGAAGAATATTTATCCCGAGGATATTGAGACGGTCTTCGATGGCCTGCCGGTGAAAGAGTACTGCGTGTTCGCGGCGAATTATGTGTGGCCGCAAAAGGAATTGGGAAGAGAGACGCTGGTAATGGTGCTGCGGCTGGAACAGGGGCAGCGCTTCGACAGCGGGTTGCTGCAGGAGATCGTGGATCGCAACCGGCGGTTGGCGGATTTCAAACGCGTCGGCGGATATTTGATCTGGGAGAAAGATTTTCCGCGGACGGCATCAATGAAAATCAAACGGCAGGCACTCGCAGAAGAAATCGGAAAAACCGCGGAACGGGGAGCGGTGGTGGGACTGTGAGCGAGCGGCAATCGTATCTCGCCATTGTGAATCCTGCGGCGGGAGGCGGGCGAAGCCGCAAGATGCTGGGGCCGGCGCTAGCGCGCCTGAAAGCAGGAGGGGTTGCGATAGAGTTAGCGGAGACGCGTGGAGCGGGCGATGCGGCCCGGATTGCACGCGAGGCGTATGCGAGGGGGCAGCGCAAGTTTATTGCAGTGGGCGGGGATGGGACGTCGTATGAGGTGGTGAACGGACTTTTCCCTGAAGCGAGCGCAGTTGAGGCACCCACGTTAGGTTTTTTGCCGTTGGGGACGGGGAACTCGTTCTTGCGGGATTTTAGCGATCGTGGAGTCGAGTACGCGATCGAATCTCTTCTTAATCATCGAATGCGAAGCTGCGATGTGCTGCGATTGCACCACCGCGCGGGGGTGGTCCACTACATTAATTTGTTGAGTGTGGGGTTTCCGGCGGATGTGGCGACGCTGCGGGCACGGCGTTTCAGCCACCACGGAGAGTTGGGATACTTCATTTCGATCTTTCTCGGGCTGGCGCGATTGCAGAGGCGGCCCTTCCCGGTGCGTGTAGAAGGGGAAACAGAATTCGACCGGAGGCGTTGCCTATTCCTCACCTTCAACAACAGCAAATTTACCGGGGGCACGATGATGATTGCGCCGAAGGCCGAGGTGAATAGCGGACTGATCGAGTATGTTCGCTGGGGAGCGATTGGCAGGCTGGGGCTGATCCGAAACTTGCCCAGACTTTATGATGGCACGCACATTGAGCATCCGCTGGCGGAGAGAAAAGCGGTGAAGCGGGTTGAATTCGATTTGAGCGCGCCAGTGGACGTGATGGTGGACGGGGAAGTCCTGACGTTACATTGCGACGAACTGGATGTGCTGCCCGGTGCGCTCAACGTTGTGGCTTGAGCGCGTGATATAAAAGTGCATCACGTGGGAAGGGAATCATGTCTGAACAGCGGCGAAAGCAGCAACAGAAGCGGGTCGGGGAAGCGGAAGCGAAGGTGCCGTCGCGGAAGATGCTGATTTGGGGCGGAATCGTATTGTTGTTCGTCCTGGCTTATGCAATCGGGTGGTATTACAGAAATCACCGCTACGATGGGTTTGCGAAGTGCCTCGCGTCGAAGCAGGCGAAGATGTACGGCTTGTACTGGTGTCCGCATTGTGCGGAGCAGAAGGCGATGTTTGGAAAGGCATTTCAGTACGTGCCGTATGTGGAGTGCGCGGTGAAAGGCGTCAACGGAATTACGCCCGAGTGCAAGGCGGCAGGAGTGAAGTTATTTCCCAGTTGGCAGTTTGGAACAAATCCTCCGAGAGAAGGGGTCTTTCCGCTGGAAGAACTCTCCGATAAGACTGGATGCGCTTTGCCGTGAGCGTATCTTCCGGTCAACCCGCCCTGTCCAGGCAAAGTACCGCGAAAGACAATCGAGTGTTGTTTGCGGCGGTCGCGATTTTGGCGCTGGCGGGGATGGTGGTATCGGCGGTGTCGCTGCAGCGTCACTACGCGAAGTCGGCGACAGCGTTTTGCGAAGTTGGTGAAAAATTCAATTGTGACATTGTGAACCGCAGTGAATATTCAAGCTTGATGGGCATTCCGGTTGCGGGGATCGGGCTGGTGGGCTACGGGGTGCTGTTCACGCTGGCGACGATCTACCGCGCCCGTGGGGAGACGCCATTGCGCTTGCTGGTGGCGGCTTTGGCGGGATTGGGCTTTGCTCTTTACCTGACCTACGTTGAAGGATACGTGCTGGAGACGTGGTGCATTCTGTGTTTGAGTTCGCTGGCCTCGATCGCGATGATCACTCTGCTGGCTGCGGTGCTGAAGGTGCGCACGGGAGTGGGCCGCTGAAACTCTTCGGATGGCAAGAATCCAAAAATCAAAAGGCAGAGCCGGAGCCATTTCTGATGTGATCCGCGCCGGTGGTGCGGTGGGAGATCTGCGGTTGCAGGAATTTCGCAGCCGAGTCTTCCGGAATACGCGGTTTCTTCGAGTATGGCTGCCTCCGGGCTATGACGACGCGCAAAACGCGGGCCGACGTTATCCGGTGCTGTATTTGAATGATGGGCAGAATCTATTTGAGTCGTCGACGTCGTTTACCGGAGTGGAATGGGGAGTGGACGAGACGGCGGACCGGCTGATCCGCGAAGTCGCAGTGCCTCCGATGATTATTGTTGGTATAGATAACACGGGGAAAGATCGTCTTCGCGAATACATGCCGCACCGGTCGATGCATCCCATGATGCTGCGCGTACAGGGACGTTACTATCCGGATTTCCTGATGAAAGAAGTGATGCCGTTTATTGAGCGCAATTATCGCATTGCGACGGGGCCGGAGAATACGGGACTGGGCGGGTCGTCGCTGGGAGCGCTGATTGCGCTCTACACTGCGACTGTGCGGCCGGGAGTGATTGGACGGTTGTTACTGGAGAGTCCGTCATTGTGGGCGTCGCACCGGCAGGCGATCAAGGAGAGCCGCGTGGTTAGGATTTGGCCGGAGCGAGTATTCCTGGCGGTGGGCACGGCAGAAACGGAAAACGCCGAGCGGAGCCGCACCGTGGTAGATGACGTGAAGGAACTGGGGGCGATCATCCGGCGCGCGGTGTTGAGTGAAAAGCGATTGCGACTTGTGATTGGCGAAGGAGCCGGGCACAACGAATCCGCTTGGGCGGCAAGATTTCCTGAGGCTCTGCGATTCTTGTTCGGTGACTAGTCCAACTCAGATTGAATTCGCAACTAGAGCTAGCTTCCTGCCAAGGCTCCATATCCCATACAACAGAGTGGCCATTACCGGGACGGAAAGCTGGATGTGCGTCCAGCGCGCCAACGGGCCGAGCAGCGGAAGTGCGAAGGCGAGGTAGAGAAGAAGTTTGAAATATGGAATAGCAGGATGGTCAGGATTATTGACGATCCAGTCGGAGAAAAGCAGGAATGCGGGGGCGAGGATGACGAGGTCATATACGCTGAGATGCGGAGAGAGAAGGACAGTGGCTAGGAGCAGCGCGGAATAACGCAGAGGCAACGGGAGGCGGCTGCGCCAACAGGCAACTAGCCATGCGGAAACCAGAAGCGCGCTCGCAAGGTAGAGGGCCAAAGAGGCTGAGGGCCAAGGGATGAGCATAGTCCAGAAGGTGCGCAAGGAGTGGGTTTGGTAGAGTCTGGGCTCGAAGAGCGCGAGCGCTCGGGGAACGCTGCGCAATACGCGCAGCCATTCACGAAGCGGCTCAGGACCGTAGTACAGGCAGGCAGGAATTAATTCGATGGCTGCAGAAAGAATCGCGCCGGCGATGATCTTCCATCGGAGTGTGACGAGAAAGAGAATGGCCGCAGCGACACCCAGTTGGGGTTTGAAGATAAGACATCCCAGAGCCAAGCCTGCCAGGAATTCGCACTGATTGCGGAGAGCGAAGAACGCGAGCGCGAAACAGAGGAGCGCCAGGGCGGATGTTTGTCCCCAGGCGATGAGATGCCAGAAGGCGGGATAGGCGAGAGCGAGAATCAGGACCGTGGGTGCGCGTTCGCGCAGACCAGGGCAGGCGCGCCACACGGCATAGCAGCATAAGGCATAAATGAGCGCACTCAGAATGAGCCAGAGCGCGAGCGCCCAAGGATAAGGTAATCGAGCGAAGGGCGCGAAGAAAATCGAAACTTGCGGAGGATAGAGCGGCAGATAGAGGATGCCTGCAGCCGCGGGAACGAGATGCACGGCAAGTTCCGATTGCACCGGCATGTTGTATAGATCCGCGCCGCGGTGAGCGGCAGCGAGCGAACCCAGAGTGTAGAGGTGAAGGAAATCCGTGCCTTTGAGGTTGCCGGCGCGATCGCGCAAGCCGGGGGTGGCCACGTTCCACAAGTAAACAGACCAGAGGCAGAGTGCGAGCAGGAAAGCATGCGCGCGGAGGCGTTTTGCCGTGATCCACGAAGTGGCTTTTTCCGGATTCATGGGTTCGCCGGTGATGCGCAAGTGAAGGTCATGGTCTCTGGGAACTGGTGATCTGGAGTTCGGAGCATCTGGCGTTGCCCGGTCCGGTCATGAACAACAGAGGCAAAACTAGTGGAAAGAAAGGGACCAGAACGGACGGCAGAAGAGGGAGTCGGCTTGGCGAATCAGGCCGGAGATGAGAGAGGAGCAGAATCGCCGAAATGATCCAAGGCCAGCTGACGCTGACTACAAAAATGGCGCGGGAGAATTTCGGGAGAGTCTTCCAATCGCGCAGGAGCAGTATCGTAGGCAGGATCAATAGCACTTGATTGAATGGAGTGAAGAGCGGAAAAGCGAGGATAGTTCCCGTTAGAAATGCAGCGAGGGTCAGAATAAATTGGCGCGAACCGGCATTTTCTTTTCGATTCCGCCATGCGAGAAAAAGAAGACCGGCCACAATGATCCCACCCACAATTTCTCCCGCCGCATCCCCGAGGACGATGCGCAGTACTGAGGTGGTGGGAAAATATTTTCGATAGGCGTTGGCACCCTCGATGAAATATCCGACCCATCCGGGAAGGATCAGCTCGCCAGCTGTTATAAGGACAGTAAGAGTCGCTAGAAAGCCGACCAACAACCTCCATCGTTTGGACAGATCGCCTACGACCCACACCAGAAAAAAACAGAGAGGAAAAAAAGCCATCTGCGGCTTGAGGGTTGAACAAGCGAGCAGTGCACCGCCACTGAGCAAATGATGTCGGCTGACGCACCATGCCGCGGCAATCAGCAAGAATCCCACAACCACGCTCAGCTGCTGGTGTTCGAGTCCTTGTACAATCTGCGGACTGGCGAGGGTAAACAGCGTGAGGGCAGCCACGTGCTGCCATGGTGGTCGCCAATGCAAAAGCTGCAGGCAGAGCGGCACGCTGAGGGCTGCGAAAAAAGCAAGCACGAACGGCGCCCATCGATACACCTCGGAAAAATCAAGGTGCATCACGGGAGCCATGAGAAAAACGACGTACACAGGATAGGCAAAGCGTTGCTCGTCGATCTTGTGTCCGCGCTGGCGGTAATCCTGATCGACGATGTGCCCGTAAAAAGCCATCTGAATTTCGTGACTGACTTCAGGTCCGTAAGGGTTGCGGCTGTGAAGCAAGAGTTCGCGTGTTCCCACCCAGCGCGGATAAAGATCCCAGAGCTGAGTTTTGATCCCGTCGACAGTCTCGCCCCTGTGTCGAACCCACGGCCATGAGATCCTGACCGCATATAGCCAAGTAGCGAGGCATGCGAGCAAGCTCAACAAAAGCCAGAAGCGGAGTTTCATCGAGAGGGGGCCTCGTAGGGCTCGAGTCGAGGCGGAGAAGCATCGCCATTCACTCGCCACGCCTGCCGGTCTTTGAAGTAAGCCCGCAATTCCTGATTCGCTGCGTCGCCCATATCACGCGCCCATGCGACCTTCGCTGCATCAATATTCGCAGCGTTGTAGACCCATTCATGGTGGAAATTGTGGCTCGGATCGTAGCTCACTAACACGAGCTGGGGCCCGGGAAGGTGCCGCAGTTGCTCCGCGACCGCTGCCCTGCGCAAATCGCCTCTCGGCCATGGAGGCTCGATCTGAGCGTGAAGACTCAAGGCCGTCAGACGCAAGAGGATCATAACGCACGCCAGTACAGGAATTGCGCGCACCAAAGCTCGCCCGACCGGACGCTGCCCGGGTGACCAGTGCGACAAATGCCGCATGCCTTGGACGAGAATTATGTAAAGCGCTCCGACGGCCGGGGCGAAGTAGTGAGTAAGCGTCCAGGTCTCGACGGCAAACCCAGCGAACATAACGGCGCATATGACGATCGGCAAACACATCTTGCGCTGTCGCATGACAGCCGGAAGAGCCAGAAGAGGCAGCGTCAGAATCGGACCGAGATAAAACTGCCACAAGAGCAGGAGCTTTCGCTGGGCGCGAACTAAATAGCCGGCAAGAGTCCGGTTTTGCTCGAATTCCTGCCGCGTCCAACGATAGTAGTCTTTAATTAACGCGTGATGAAATTCGGGTTCAGGCGGCAGCGTCTGCCAAATGAAGTAGGGCGCCGTGCCGTAAGTTTTGCTACTCACGCGATACGTCATGCAAAACGGATTGCCGGTGACGCGGTAGTAGTAATAGCCGGTGGCGCAGCCTGCGATGAGCAAGCCGATCAGCATGGGCAAAATGACCCGCGGGCTAGATGAACTGAGCGCAGGGCCGTTTCTGCCTGCGAGCCACATGAGCATGGCGCACGCCACCGGAAGAGCGAAAATCAATCCCTCATAAGGTCGGCTGTTGGCGAGGATTGCCAGGCCCAGCACCATCAATAAAACGTCGCGGATGCGAGCATGCTTGCGGATGCGCGGCCATGCTCCGAGAACAAGCGCGCCTCCCAGAGCGACAATTGACGCAGACCAGTAGCCATTCATCCAGTAACTTAAGATTCCCAGTCGAAGCACTGCCAGAAAACCCCCGAGCAGCGCCCATGGCGGCGGGACCCAGGCTTGCAGCATCCAGCACAGGCCGGAGCACATGAATGCTGTCGCCAGTAGCTGTCCGAACCATGGATTCCCTAGCAGTTGCCCGGCGGCAAGCACAAGCCCCTGCGCGGGAGGAAAGATCGACATGTAGGTGGGATTTTGGATGACGTGAAAAGTTTCGAAATGCGTCCACATCGGATGAGTGGGGTTCGTGAGTCTTCCATGAGCGAAGGTGTCGGCGGCGAGCAGATAGCTGAACTCGTCGTGGGAGTCTGGTTGCGGAATCCCGAGGATGGGGATGAGTGCGGCGCGGACGGCGATCACTGTGACACCGACCACCAGAACGGCAAGCCGCTGGCGACGTGCCAGTCGCGCGAACGCGCGCTCAAGTGCGAGGAAAGAACTGGATCGATCGCCGCGGGAAGCGCGCCTGGAGCGAAACAGAATCAACGCCACTGCAGCGGCCAGCGGCAGGAGTTCGATCAGCGTTAGCAGGGACGGCGCGAGCAGCAAATGTAGGTTCTGCATCGTGACCGGGCCGGGCTGGACCTCACACGAAAGTCAGCCGCGGCGCGAAGCCTTCTCAACGTCGAGATCAAAGCAACTCTGTCATGCCGGCTGTTTGTCGACGGCTCGCTCAAATAATCCGTCGACGATCTGGATCATTTCGTTATCGACGACGCGGTTACGCGAGATGGCTTCGAGCAGCGGAATCGAAACGATTTTGTTGGAGCGGAGGGCCGCCATGCATCCAAATTCGCCGCGGTGCACCATGTCGATCGCTCCCAGGCCATAACGCGTGGCCAGGACACGATCGAAAGCGCTAGGCGACCCGCCGCGTTGGATGTGTCCCAGAACCACGGCGCGAGTTTCGAAGCCGGTGCGTTTTTCGATTTCGCGAGCGAGGATGTTGGCAATGCCCCCGAGTTTGACGTGGCCAAATTCGTCTTTGCCCATGTCCTGCAGAACGGGTGCGCCCTGGCCCGGTTCGGCAGAGGAGAACTTTGCGCCTTCGGCGACCACGATGATCGAGAAATAAAGGCCGCGCTCGTGGCGCTGGCGGATGGAGTCTGCAACTTTATCGACATCAAAAGGCCGCTCGGGAATCAGAATGACATCGGCGCCGCCGGCGATGCCGCTGTACAGAGCAATCCAGCCGGCGTCGCGGCCCATCACTTCCACGACCATGACGCGGTTATGAGCTTCAGCGGTGGTGTGAACGCGATCAAGAGCCTCACAGACGATGTTGCAAGCGGTATCGAATCCAAAAGTGTAATCGGTGCCGCCCAGATCGTTGTCGATGGTCTTGGGAACGCCGACAACTTTGATGCCGCGTTCGTTCAGTTTCTGCGCGACAGAAAGAGTGTCATCTCCGCCGATGGCGACCAGGGCCTCGATCTTGTGTTTCTCTAGTGTGGCCATGCAGCGATCAAGGCCATCGGCGCGCTTCGAAGGGTTGGTACGCGAGGTGCGGAGGATGGTGCCGCCTCGGGGCAAAATACCTCCGACCGCTTCCAGATCGAGGACCATGCTTTTGTCGTCGACCAAGCCGCGCCAGCCTTCGAGGAAACCGACGAAGGCGTCGCCATAGGTGAAGATGCCTTTGCGCACCACGGCGCGAATCACCGCATTCAACCCCGGACAATCACCTCCGCCGGTCAGCATGCCAATCTTCATGGTCCACTCCCTATGAGTTCAGATGAAATCCCTGGGATGCACCCGGGGCGTGGGCTGCATTCAGCGGTAGCCCGAAGCACGGGTTTCAGCAGTCGCCGGGAAGAAATAGATTATCACCAAAGAGGGTCGACGCTGGTCAACAAGTTGTTTCAAAGGGGCGCAGATGCGGGGCGCCAGGCGATGCTCCGCGATATGGCTTCCGCGTGATCAGGACTTCGGATGCAATAGAGCTTCGATTTTTTCGAGCAGTGCGGCGCAGGCTTCCCCGGCATCGGAGGTTGAAAAATCGCTGCCTAACTCCACCACGGGAACGTTGGCGCACGCGGCTTGAAATGACTGTTGCGCGGCTGGAGACGCTCCGACGCCGGGAGCCATAACCAACAGATCGAAGTGCGTGACCCGCATCAGGATAAGAGCGTCGCGTACGTGGCTGGTGGTGTGAACGTCGTACCCGCCGCGCTTGAGAAGTTCCCGCAAGTAGGCGAGCACGTCGGCGTTACTATCGACACAGAGAACGCTGCGGCCGGTGAGGGCAGGAGCTTCAATGCGTGCCCCGGGGCGATAAAAGGCAGCCACAGCCTTTTCCTCGGAGTCGTGAGCGTCGAACAAACTTGCCAGATGCGACAGCTCCAAAACTTTGCGCACATGCTCGGGGACATTGCACAGCTTCAAATCACCGCGCGCCTGGCGAGTGCTGGTGAGGGTGCGGACGATCGTGCCCAGACCGCTGCTGTCAATAAAGCCGACCTCGCCCAGGTCTAGGACGATGGAGCGCCGGTCGCGCAGTAACCACGTGACGTGAGCGCGCAAAGATTCGCTCTCGCCGCCCGCAACAATTCTTCCGTTGCAGTGGACAATGGTGACGCGTCCAACCTCACGAGTTTCGAGTGATAGGCGCACAGGTCTCCAATGGGGCTAGGATCAAGCCCGCGAAATCGCCACATTATATCCGTAAGGGGATGGAGCGGGTAGCGCGAAAAGCGGCGAGGGCAATCTCAGGCAGAACAGGACAGAAAATCACTCCGACGATACGTTACTTCTGTAATCTTCTGCCCACATTAGAGCCGCCTTAGAATCATCAGTTCTTACCAATCATGTCTGCTCGTTAATCCACCATATGGCACTCTTATCTAGACGGTTTTTCTGGTTGGCGGCACTGGCTATTCTGGGCTCGGTTTGTGGCCTATCGTCTTCACAAGCGCAGGATGCAGCGGGCAAGCGCCGGCTGGTTTCGCGGGTGGTTCCAGCGTATCCAGCCTTGGCACGCGGCATGGGGCTAACAGGAACCGTTCGTGTGGAGGCTGTGGTTTTACCGGACGGCAGCGTCAAGACAGTGAATATCAAAGGCGGACATCCGGTGCTGGCGCAGGCAGCTGCAGTTGCGGTAAGCAAGTGGAGATGGGAGCCGGCTCCCCATGAATCCCGCGAGCCGGTCGAGCTGAAATTCGATCCAGAATAATCAGTCGTGATCTGGTCGGACAGACGGTGGCCGGAAGTAGCCGCTGGTGCGGGCGGTTCAGCTTTTCAGTCCGATAGCGGCGGCTTCCAGTTGGTCGTGCACTTCCTCGGCGCGGCGGATCGCAGCCTGCACGTTCTCACAGATATTTTCTGCTCCGACCACCTCTTCGAACTCGGCTTGATGAATCAGGCTGGCCGGCTGTTCTCGCGCGCCACATAGAATCAAGACCCGATTGCTTGCTTGAAGCTCGCGGGCGACCTCCTCAATCGCGAATAATCCTGTGGCATCAAGCGCCGTCATATTGCGCAGGCGAAGGATGACGACCGGAGGCAGCGTGTGCAAATTCTCTGTGACGGCGGAGATTTTGTCGGTCGCGCCGAACAGAAACGGTCCGTGGATGCGAAAGATGGTGGCGTAGTAAGGGATGTCTTTGTCCTGCAGAATGTGCATGCGGCCATCTTCCACGTATTCGTCAGTGACCTGGGAGACCGTGGTCGTGCTGGCGATGCGGCCGATGAAGAGCAGTGCGGCGAGGATCATTCCTGCTTCAACCGCTACCGTAAGATCGGCGAAGACAGTAAGAGCAAACGTCACCAGCCAGACGCTAATATCGGTCTTGGTGAGCTTCAGCAGTTGCGGGATCTCGCGCCACTCACCCATGTTGTAGGCGACCACCATCAGAATTCCTGCGAGCACGGCTAGAGGAACGTGGCTTACCAGCGGCGCCGCGAACAGGAGGATACAGAGCAAGGTGAGAGCGTGAATCATACCCGCGACCGGAGATTGCGCCCCCGAACGGATATTGGTTGCGGTGCGGGCGATGGCGCCGGTGGCGGGAAGTCCGCCGAACATGGGAGAAATGATATTGGCCACGCCCTGGCCAATGAGTTCGATGTTGGGATTATGGTGGTCGTTGCTCATGCGGTCAGAGACCACGGCGGACATGAGAGATTCGATTGCGCCGAGCATGGCAACCGTTAGGGCCGGACCGAGCAAGCCGTGAATCAGATCGGCGCGAAAGCGGGGAATGACAAAGTGAGGTAGGCCCGCGGGAATCCCGCCGAAACGGGAACCGATGGTTTCCACGGGCAGCTTGAACAAGACCACGGCCGCGGTGCCGAGCAGGAACGCGACGATAGCGCCGGGGATGCGGTTCGAGATGGCGCGGCACAAAATCATGACCAGCACGGTGCCTGCGGCTAGTGCGGTTGCGGTGTAGGAAAGCGTGTGGAAGTTGCCGGCCAGAGCCTCCAAGCGTAGCCAGAAGACGCCGGGAACCTTGGCGAGCTGCAGGCCGAAGAAATCCTTGACCTGGGTGCTGGCGATGAGGACGGCGATACCGTTAGTGAAGCCGATGACGACGGGGCGGGGAATGAACTTGACCGCGGTGCCCATGCCGGCGATGCCCATGATCATCAGCAGAACGCCGGCCATTACGGTGCACATGAAAAGGCCGTCGACGCCGTGAAGGGCTACGATGCCGGAGATGACGACCACGAAGGCGCCGGTAGGTCCGCCGATCTGAGTTTTGGAACCGCCCAGGGCGGAGATTAGAAAGCCGGTGACGATGGCACAGTAGATGCCAGCCTGGGGAGTGAGCCCTGAGGCAATGGCAAAGGCCATGGCCAGCGGCAAGGCAACTAACCCTACGGTGACGCCGGCAATCAGATCGTGGAGAAATTTATTGGCGTTGTAGTCGCGCAAACAGAGGACAGACTTCGGCAACCAACGTTCTTCAAAGAAAGTACGCCCCATTTTTCTATTATGGGGCAAGCTACCGTAAAGAGAAAGAATTGAATTGCCGCGGACCAATACACGGTAGAGCATGACCTCGCGCGTGGGAAGGCTCGAGCGGATTTCCGTATTGCGCAGCGGACCGGCTTTCGGCACAATGCTGCACTGGATCGAAGCATGAATAAGACGCTGGCATTTTTGGGATGGGCCACGGTTGCAGTGTTTGGCGCCGGGGCGGTGAGTACGATTGCTCTGCGTCGAGGCGAACCGATTAACGCGCTGTGGTTAGTAGTTGCGGCGACCTGCTGCTACGCGCTCGGCTATCGCTTTTACAGCAAATTCGTTGCGGCGAAGATTCTAGCGCTCGATGGCCTACGGGCAACTCCAGCCGAGCGACTCGAGAACGGACGCGACTTTCTCGTTACCAACAAATGGGTCGTGTTTGGACATCACTTCGCGGCGATCGCCGGACCGGGGCCGCTGGTGGGGCCGGTGCTGGCAGCGCAATTTGGTTATCTTCCGGGGACGATGTGGGTGCTGGCAGGCGCGGTATTTGCTGGCTGTGTGCAGGACTTTGTGATCCTGCTGTTCTCGGTGCGCCGGGACGGGAAGTCGCTGACGGAGATGGCCAAGAGCGAGATCGGCAGGGTTGGCGGGTTGGTCGCTTACGTGGCAGTGATCGCGATTCTGATTATCCTGCTGGGCGTGGCAGCGCTAATCGTGGTGAACGCGCTCAAGGCAAGTCCGTGGGGAACGTTCACGATCGCGATGACGATGCCGATTGCTTTATTGATGGGTGTCTATCTACGGCGGATCCGTCCGGGAAAAGTTCTGGAAGTCTCGGCGCTGGGATTTGTTCTGGTGCTGGCGGCGATATGGGGCGGACAGTACGTCTCGCAGGACGCAGCGCTGGCCAAGCTGTTCACGTTCAGCGCGCCGACGCTGGCGATTCTGATCATGATCTACGGCTTTGCCGCGTCAGCATTGCCGGTGTGGCTGCTGCTGGCACCGCGCGATTATCTGAGCACATTCGTGAAGCTGGGAACGATTGCGCTGCTGGCTGTAGGAATTGTCGCGTTGCATCCTACGCTGCATATGCCGGCGCTGACGCGGTTTGTCGATGGCACGGGTCCGGTATTCGCAGGGAAGATCTTTCCGTTTGCCTTCATCACCATAGCGTGTGGGGCGATCAGCGGATTTCATGCGCTAATCTCGAGCGGCACTACTCCGAAGATGATTGCGCGCGAGACGGAGACGCGCATGGTGGGCTATGGCGCGATGATGTGCGAATCGGCGGTTGCGATCATGGCGATCATTGCAGCCTGCGTGATGCAGCCGGGTGTGTATTTCGCGATTAACAGTCCAGCAGGAATCGTTGGGCAGGCTCCGGCAACTGCGGCGGCGACCATTTCCAGTTGGGGCTTTCCTGTGACGGCGGCGGATATGCAGGCGCTGGCGCATGCGGTCGGGGAGCAGACGCTTTATAACCGGACGGGTGGTGCGCCGGCGTTTGCGGTGGGCATGGCGCATATCTTCTCGCACAGTTTGGGCGGTGAGACTTTGATGGCACTGTGGTATCACTTCGCGATCATGTTCGAAGCGCTGTTCATATTGACCATCCTCGATGCGGGAACGCGGGTAGCGCGCTTCATGATTCAGGACGCCCTGGGGCATGTGTATAAGCCTTTGGGGCGCACGAGTTGGTATCCGTCGATCCTGGCGACCAGCGCGCTGATCGTCGCCTCCTGGGGATACTTTTTGTGGCAAGGCGTGAAGGACCCGCTGGGCGGAATCAATTCGTTGTGGCCGCTGTTTGGGATTTCCAATCAACTGCTGGCGACAGTGGCGCTGTGCGTGGCGACGACGATCATCATCAAGATGCATCGCGCGAAATATGCGGCGGTGACGCTTGGGCCGCTGTCGTGGCTGGTGGCCGTAACGTTTACGGCATCGTGGCACAAGATGTTCGATGCCGACCCGCGTGTGGGATTTCTGGCGCAGGCGCGAGTGTTGGCCGTAGGACCAACTCCTTTGTCGAGCGCAACGGTACGAGTGATCTTCAACAATCGGCTGGATGCTATGGTGACGGGAGTGTTGGTGGTGATGGTGACGCTGGTTCTGGTGGAATCGGTGCGGCAGTGGATCGGCATTCTGAGTGGAGCGCGAGAGGCTCGGGTAAAAGAAGCGCCGTTCGTCCGGACGCGGTTGGTCGAGGAGCGGGGATGAACCGAGTGCGAAAGATGCTGCGTGATTTCCTGGCGACTGCGGCGGCAACTCTGCGGGAGATTTTTGATGAGGCAGCATATGCGCGTTTTCTGGGCCGTTCGGGGACGGTCTCGTCGAGTGAATCGTATGCGGAATTTCGGCGAGAGTTCGAAGAGGGTAAAGTGCGACGACCGAAGTGCTGCTAAGAAAAAAGTGGCGCACCGGAGTGCGCCAATAGCTGGAACGCGAAATCCGTTTGGCCGGTTTCTCGCTACTGTTGCGCGAGATAGAGGAGAGTTAACTGGTGTGTGTCGGTTTCGATTGCGACGCCGTCTCCAGTTGGGTCGATTAAGTAGAGGCTGAAGGAGTCAGCATTGGCGGCGGTGCCGACGTCGAGACCGGTGATGGTTCCGGTAAAGACGCCGTTGGCGGTGGGGGTGAAGGCGCCGGACAGCGTGAGATCAGGGAAGGTTGGTCCTGGGTTAGAGCTGAGAAGCCAGTTGAGATCGACAGTTCCTGCGAAGGTTCCGCCGCTTCCGGGAGCGGTCACCGGACCAATGGCGTTGAGGGGGTTCAGTCCGCCGGTGATTTGATGCCAGCCAGTGGCATCGATGACATAGGCGCCCTTGAGCGAGGCCGCGGTAAATGTGCCGCTGCTTTGCTGGAAGGCGATCCCACCAAGTACGTCGCTACCGTCCAAGGTGGTTGCCAGAGCATGGCCACTTCCATCCAGATAGAGTTCGAGGTTGGCGATGCCGATGGGGCCTACATTCACACTTGTGATCGTTACTCGGCCGGTGCCGGCGTCGAGCGGGCCGGAACCGGGGCCATCGATCGTATAGGATCCTGCGATGCTATAGGGACTCTGCGGCCCAGTTATGGTGAGGTCGTTGTAGTCGGCCGAACCGCTCACACCGCTGCCACTGGCGCTAACAGTGAACAAGCCGGCCACCTGTAGCGGATTAGAGATATCGATGCCGGTCAAGCCGACGACATAACTGTTGCCCGCGACGAAAGTGGAATCGAACTTTCCAGTGTTTGCTCCCTGGCTGAGGGCGGTGCCGCCTAACGTGCCGTTGAGCGCGTCGTTGGAGGTTTCTACGAGTTGAATGTGGTTGGCATCGACGATGTAGCCCCTTAGGGCGAATTGAAGGAGCGGGGTGGCATTGTTCGCGCCGGCGCCGGGGGTCAATGTGAAGAGCACGCGGCCAAGCGTATCGGGTCCAGAAACCAAACTAGATGGAGTCGCGACCAATGGCTGCGCCTGGAAGTCGGTGCTGCTCCCAGTGGTGCCGTTCCATTCATTGGCGTCGAGAACGCTTCCTGTGCCCGAGATGCTCCCGGCGGCCCCGATGTTGACTACTCCGGCGAGGGAGAGTGGATTGGGCGGGCTGGTTCCGTCTAGTCCGTTGAGGCCGAAGATATACCCGCCGGACGGAAGATTGACGCTTGCGGTGGGGTCCTGCCATTCCAGCGTTCCGCTGGATGTGGCTGAAGTATCGAACTCGGTGATCAAGGCCTTGTGCGGGCTGAGGGGCAGGAATGATCCGTTAAAAGTCTCAACGCCCGAGACCCCAACTTGGTTATCGCGGTGGCCGCTGCACGGTACGACGGCACCGTTGGGGCACAAAGCAAGAACCAACTGCAGGTTGCCGTCGGCGGTTGCGGAAATAGTGCTGGCATCGGGGTCGATGCGATCAAAATTGTCGACTCCGACGCCGGTGAAGTCCTGCTCTCCACCGGTAACATTCCCATTATTTATGGAAACTACGCCAGAGACTGAGTAGAGGGAAGGTTTTCCGTCGATATTGATATTCGTCCCGGACAGCAGGAAGACATAGTTGCTGTTGGCCACGATGGTCGCGGCAGCACTGGCGCTAACCGCGGCGTCGGCGTTCGAGGTTGCGGTGATGGTCACGCTCGCGGGGGTCGTCAGGGTTGGAACTGCGAAGGCGGTATTGACTGTGTTGGGTGGAGAGAACGGATTTGAGCCGCAGGTGGCGGCCGGGGCGCAGCTCCATGTAATGCCTGAGTTCGTGGGATCCCCGGAGATTTGGGCCAAAAGTTTTACGCTCGTGCCGCTGAACATCGCGGGCGGCGGAGGCGTCACGAACGACACGGTTGGCATGACGGCCGTGATCGTGACCGTGGCGCTGGCGCTCACCGTAGTGTGAGCGACAGAAGTCACGATGATCGTCACCTTTCCTGCAGTGAACGGGGCAGTGTAGGTGGTGCTGACCGTATTCGAAGGGTTAAACGAGCCGCAAGTGGTGGCTGGAGTGCAGCTCCAGGTGACGCCTGAATTCGTGGAGTCGCCGGTTATCTTCGCGACCAAGCTCGCCTGCGCCCCGCCAGTCATGGTCGCCGGTGGAGGCGTAGCAAACGAAACCACGGGCGTGGTGGTGGTGCCGCCGCCCGGAGCGTCGGAATTGCCGCCACAGGCCAGCTCGGCAACAATCACTACCAAGCCGAGGAGGAGAGGAATCGTGGTGCGGAGTGTTATTCGGAGTAACAAGAGGCGCAGGTCGGCCCGCCGGCGGTTGAGGGTAATTGATTTCATGGAAGGCTCCGGGGGAGCTCAGGGGGGAATTGATACTGTATCGCAAGATTGGGGCAGCTGACAGGTTTTTTTGAGCAAATTCCACCCCCCGGGCGGCTGGGTTCAGGCTACAGACGGGGAGTTGCGGGCGGGGTCCAGCGACCCTATCTATGTCTATGATCTAGAGATAGGAACTGCGAGCGTTCCGCGATAGACTGCTCTCAACATGCGAGTTCTGGGCATTGATTGCGGAGGGGAGTACACCGGGTACGGGGTGGTGGAGATGGAATCCGGTGGGCGATTGGTGTGCCTGACCTGTGGGGCGATCAAGCTCTCGGCGCGGGAGCCGCTGGCGCGGCGGCTGGCGCGGATTTACGACGGGCTGGGGGCGCTGATTGTGGAGCACCGTCCGGATGAAGTGGCGATTGAAGGCATTTTCTATGCGCTGAATGTGAAGTCGGCGCTGAAACTGGGGCAGGTGCGGGGAGTGGCTATGCTGGCCGCGGCGGCGGCTGGGCTGGAGGTAGCGGAGTATTCACCGCTGACCATTAAATCGTCGGTGGTGGGATATGGACGGGCTGAGAAACAGCAGGTACAACACATGGTGACGCGGTTACTGAGTCTGGCGGAGCCTCCAGAACCGATGGACGCGTCGGACGCGCTGGCGATCGCGATCTGTCATCTGCATACTGCGGGAACGCTGGAGCGGCAGAGGGTTGCGACACGGTGACGTTCGGGATGCAAAGAGCGAGGTGGTGGTGTGGGGTGGTAGCAGTTTTGGTTGGGGTTGGACTGTGCAGGTTGGCGGTGCCGCAACAGGCGGCGAACGATAGACCGGCTTCGATCGCTGTAGTCACATTTACGCTGGACTTCCCTCAATCCCAGCCGACCCATTACTCGATTGCGGTGGACGCCAGTGGCCATGCGACCTACGAGTGCGCGGTGAAGGCCGAAGAGGATTCGGAAGAGCAGACGTACCGGACGGAATTCGAGATGACAGCGGCCAACCGCGACCGGATTTTCGAGTGGGCGAAAGAGGCGAAATATTTCTCAGGGACGATTGACTCGGGCAATCGCAAGCTGGCGTTTACAGGAGCGAAGGTCCTGAGCTATCAGGATGGGCAGCGATCGGCTACTGCACGCTACAACTATTCGAATCTGGAGCCGGTGCGACAGTTGACCACGCTTTTCCAGAATGTGGCGGGGACGCTCGATTACGGTCGCCGGCTGACCTATTACCACCGCTACCAGAAGCTGGCGCTGGATGAGGAGTTGAAGCACATGGAGGAGCAGGCGAGGAACAACGAACTGAGCGAGATTCAGGGCGTGGCTCCGGTATTACAGGGGATTGTGGAAGATAGTTCGGTGATCAATGTGGTGCGGGCGCGGGCGAAGGAATTGATCCAGATGGCGAGCAGCACCGCTGGCGGGCGGCAGTAGAGCCGGTTGAGTGCAGATTTGACAATCGCCGGCGCAAAATCGTGCTCTAATGGGCGAGTAAACATCCAGTACTTTGGGGGCTGCTATGTATAAGCCACGAGTTCACTCGATGATATTGACGGCCATGGCCTGCGCGCTGTTTGCGCTGCCCGCCGCGGCAGAGTCGCAAGTGCGCATCGTTCGCCTGAGCGATGTGCAGGGTGGAGTACAAATCGATAAGAACACAGGACTGGGTTTTGAGAACGCGTTTCTGAATCTTCCAATCACGCAGGGGACGCAGCTGCGCACGCGGGATAACGGGCGCGCCGAGATTGAGTTCGAGGATGGCAGCACGCTGCGGCTTACTCCACAGACTACGGTGGTGTTCGGAACGCTCGGGGCGAACGACGCCGGCAAACGAATCTCTGGTGTGAACCTGGTGGAGGGCCGGGCGTATGTGAACTGGCTGGGAAAGAGTGGCGATGAGTTTACGCTGAATTTTTCGCGGGAGAAAGTCACGGTCACTCAGGCGGCGCACTTCCGCGTTGCAGCCTCTTCGAAGGAAGCGGAGGTAGCCAGTTTCAAGAGCGAGCTCGAGGTGGTGGGACCATCCGGCACGGTGAAAGTCGACAAGAAAAAGATGCTGACCTTCGATGCCGATGACAATGGTCAATCGACCGTCGCCAAGAATCTCAAAGAGGATCAGTACGACAGCTGGGATAAGCAATCTGTCGAGTATCACGACACGTATGCAAAGAATAATTCCACACCGTTAGGCTACGGATATAGCGATCTCAACTACTACGGCGCCTATACCAACTATCCCGGCTACGGAATGCTGTGGCAGCCCTACTTCACGGGAGTGGGATGGAATCCGTATAGGGATGGGGCGTGGTCGTGGTATCCGGGCATGGGATATATGTGGGCCTCGGCCTATCCGTGGGGCTGGATGCCTTACTACTACGGGAATTGGGTCTACGCCCCGGGTATGGGCTGGGGATGGCAGGCCGGCGGATTTAATACGTGGCATGGCGGCCTGAATTACGTAGGAGCGACGAACTTCCACGCGCCGGTCGCGCCTCAAGGAACGGTGAGCGCGGTTGTGGTAGGCAAGGGCGGCACAGTTACGGATAGTTTACGGACGAATTTGATCGTGAGCCGGGGATCGGCGGGGCTGGGAATTCCACGAGGCTTGGTGAGCAATCTACACCAATTGAATTCACAGGTAGCGAAAACGGGCTGGGCACAAGTGCAGGCGGGGACGCGGTTCTCGGTATTTGCCGGACGCACCGGAGGGTCTGACTTTAGCGCGGTGAATGCGACCGGTCCCGCTGGAGCAGGCCATGCAGGTACAGGATCGGCGCATGGCTCTGGCGGGGCGGCGGCTGGCCACAAGTAAATAGTTATTGGCAGTAGTTTTACAAGGCGGCCATGATGGCCGCCTTGTTTTTTGCCTAGCACTTCAGGGGTTTCAATCCACGATAAATACAGCATGCCGATCCTGTTTCGATGGCCGCTAAATTTAGTCGCGGGGCGATTTTCAGGAGATCTGCGATGCAATCAGAAACTGAAGATTTGATGGCCGTGCGGCGAGAGATGATGGATTTACTCCGCCAGCAGGTGGAAGCATTGAATTCGCGGTTTGGATTGTCGGACGAGAAGTTGAGAGAGTGCTACGAGAGGCAGGCCCGAGTGCAGGAATTGCGCGAGAAACTGCAAGACGACAAAGATCACGGCCGTGAATGCGCCCAGGAAGGGTATGCCGAGAATCCCCGGCCATTTCCGGTCGATGTTGTAAATTGTCCCCATGATTACGCGCCGAACGACTCTGGCGATTCGCAGCGCTAGCGCACCACAATGCCTGCGTAGCCTACCACTGCGAAGCGTTCGCCGGAAATGTCGCCGGAGGTTGCGTACTTCACCAGTTCGGCGGTTGTTGCCCCGAGATTCTTTGCCGCGGTCAGCATGGAGACCGCGGGGCCGAAGCCGCACATGCTGATGTGCTGCTCGGTGACTACGTCGTACAGGGCGCGAGCATCGAGGCGGAGGATAGGTTCGATCGCGATGTGATCCTTCACGCGCGTGATGGCGTCGGACTCGTAATGATTCATGTCGCTGGAGGCGACGATCAGGACGGGGGAGGACTGCGCGGCGATGACCTCTGCCAGCGCGAGCCCGAGTTGTTCGAGGGGCTCAAACTGCCCGGAGCCGAGAGCGATGGGGACGAACTGAACTTGGGGCTTCCGTATCTGCAGGAAAGGCAACTCGACCTCGGCCGCGTGCTCTGATCGGTGTGCCGCTGAATCCTCCTGCAGAAGCGGACACTGCTGCTTCAGAGCTCCCGCGAAATCAGCATCGATGGAGACATCGCCGATGGGTGTTTCCCATGCGCCCTGGCTCATGATGGCGAGAGGGCGTCCCATGCCGGTGTGATTGGGGCAGAGAATGATGCAAAGTTTCGGAACTTCCAAAGCGGCGAAGACCGCTCCCGCGACATGGCCGGAGTAGACGTAGCCTGCATGAGGGACTATGCAGCCGAGGGCGCGGACTGGTTTCTGCGAGGGATTCTGCGTGAGATAGGAATTCACTTCTTCTCGCAGGCTGATGGGATCGCGAGGATAGAAAAGTCCGGTAACAGCAGGATGGCGAATTGGGGTCGCGGTCATGAAAGCTTCTCCGCGAACAGAATGCAAGGAACGAATCCACCCCTCCACTAATGCTACGAGTTGTTGTGGTCTTGATGCAAGGCGAGAAACAGAGCGGCGCTTTCTTCCAGACTTAAAGTCTCGGCACGGGCGGCAGGCTTTACCCGAGTTTGCGAGAGAGCGGCACGCAGACGCGGCTCGGGATAAGCGGACTTGAGATTGTTCCACAGAGTTTTGCGCTTCTGGCCGAAGGAAAGCTTGAGGAAGTCGATGAAGCCGTTCTGGTAGCCGTTCACGTTCAGACCAAGTTCCTGGTGTCGTGACACCATGGTGAGTCGCAGTGCTGTGGAATGCACTTTCGGTGGAGGCGCAAAGGCTGCGGGCGGGAGAGTGAAGAGCTTTTCCACGCGGGCGTGAAGTTGCGCCGTGGCAGAGAGCAGGCCATAGTCGCGGCTTCCGGGCGGGGCGGCGATGCGGTCGGCAACCTCGCGCTGCATGAGCAGGACGAGGGTATCGAAGTATTTTGAGTAGTCGAAGAGACGCAGCAGAATGTCAGAGGTGATGTAATAAGGAAGATTGCCGATCACGTGCGCCGGGGTTGGCTTGAACTCGATGCCGGGACGGCTCAGGCCGGGCTTGGGGCCGAACAGGGAATCGAAATCGATGGAGAGAATGTCGGCCTCGATGACCTCGACGTTGGGAAACATGCCGAAGCGCAGGCGAAGCTGCGCGGCCAGTACGCGGTCGAGTTCGACGGCGATCAGGCGGCGCGTGCGCTTGGCGAGAAGGGAAGTGAGGACACCGCGTCCCGGGCCGATTTCGAGCACGGTATTCTGTGAGACATCGCCCAGAGCGTCGACGATCTGCAAGGCAAAGCTATCGCTGGCGAGGAAATGTTGTCCCAACTTGGGCTTGAGTTGTGGACGGCGTGTGGATACGACCTTCGGCACGTTGACCCTCTTTTCCTCGGGCATATAGACTGGCAAGTCACCCCGCGTGCATAATGCGCGGGGGTTCAGGGCCCGCAATCCTATTCCATCATATCGTGCGCCCGCGAAAAACGGGCCTTGCCCGGAGGGGTTCATGCATATCGCATTCGTGGCTTCAGAAGGTGTGCCATTCTCAAAAACTGGCGGGTTGGCGGATGTGGTCGGCGCATTGCCGAGGGCGCTGGCCGCGCTGGGCCATCAGGTCAGCGTCTACCTGCCGCGTTACAAGCAGACGAAACTGACGGATCCGGCGACGGTGGTGCGTAGTATTACCGTTCCGTTCGACGATAAGTATCGCTTCTCGGCGGTGGTGACGGGCGGGAGCCAGTCCGGGGTGCGCTTTTATTTTGTGGACTATCCTGAGTTCTTCGAGCGCGACGCGCTGTACGGCACGGCGGCGGGCGACTATCCGGATAATGCTGAGCGGTTCGCGCTGTTTTCGCGCACCGTGCTGGAAGCATCGAAGATTCTGGGTGTTCCGAATGTATTTCACTGTCACGACTGGCAGTCGGCGCTAGTGCCAGTTTTGCTACGAACGGTATACGCGGAGGATCCGGCCTTTCGCGACGTGGGAACGGTGTTCACCATTCACAACATCGGCTACCAGGGACTGTTTCCGCCGGAGACGTTGCCGTTGCTGATGCTGCCGTGGGATCTATTCACCATGTCGAAGATGGAATTCTTTGGGCAAGTGAATTTTCTGAAGGGCGCGCTGACTTACTCTGACTTCGTGACCACCGTAAGCAAGAAATACAGCCAGGAAATTCAGACCGCGGAATATGGATTTGGACTGGAAGGCGTGCTGCGCGACCGCGCCGCGACGGTCACCGGAATTCTGAATGGAGTGGACTACGACGAGTGGAGTCCGCAGGCGGATAAGTTTATCGCGGCCAAGTATTCGCCGCAGGATTTGTCGGGGAAGGCCAAGTGCAAGCAGGATCTTCTGGCGGCGTTTGGGGTGAACAGCGCCGATCCGAAGCTGCCGGTGATTGGAATCGTTTCGCGGTTTGCGGCGCAGAAAGGGTTTGACCTGATTGCGCAGATCATGGACCGGTTGGCGCGGGAGGAAATGATCGTGGTTGCTCTGGGTGCTGGCGATAAGCCGTATGAAGAAATGTTCGTCCGGCTCAACAAACAGTTCCCCAATAAGATTGCGGTGAAGGTGGCTTACGATAACGCCATTGCGCACAAGATCGAAGCCGGCTCCGACATGTTCCTGATGCCCTCGAAATATGAGCCTTGCGGGCTGAATCAGATTTACAGCCTGAAGTATGGGACGGTCCCGATTGTGCGCGCCACCGGCGGCCTCGACGATACGATCGAGCCGTGGGATGCGCGCTCGGGAAAAGGCACGGGCTTCAAGTTTACGGAGTACAACGGCGAGTCCCTGCTTTTGACCATCAAGCATGCGCTGCAGGCGTATCGCGATCAGACTTCGTGGCAGGTCCTGATGCGCAATGGCATGAACAAGGACTTCTCCTGGAACGCTTCGGCGCGGGAGTATGGGAAGATTTATGAGCGAGTACGGCAGATGCGCGGAGCGGGGGCGGCGGTTGAAAAAGTTCTAGTGTAGCAATTCCGGGCGGGAGTCTACTTCAAGCTCTGCCCTTCTGCCAGGTCCTTTTTCAATATCTCCGAATCAGGCGCCAGTTCCAGATACTGGCGCAAGTGAGCAGCAGCGCTTGCTGAGTCGTGCTTTGCCTCGTAGATCTGAGAAAGTAAGAGCTGCAACAACGGTTCGTCGTGATTCTTGTCAATTCCTTCGGCCTTTAATGCGTTCGTTTCCGCTTCGATCAGGCGATTAAGATTGAAATAGGCGATCGCGCTGAAAAAATAGGCATAGGCGTCATTTACTGGGTCCAGCTCAAGTGCGCGAGCAGTGAGGCTCAAGACGTCACGCCATTTTTGCTCACGGCCCGCGATCTCGGCCAGACAGAGATACGCGGCCAGGTTTCGTGAATCGGCGATTGACGCCTGCGAGCAGGCATCACGGGCCTTCGCCGTCTGCTGCCTTGCCTCGAGAACTTGGCCCAGCATGACCCATCCAACAACGTATTTGGGATAAATTTTGGTTGCTCTGATTAGGTGCCGCTCAACCTCGGTGAGGTGGTTTTTCTTCAGCGCCGCACAGGCTTCTTCATATTCCTTTTGAGCCTTGCTCGGAATTTGCAAGCTCGTAACACTGACAGTGTCGGGTATACCCGGAAACGGCTGGATGGAGCACGTTTTCTTCTCGAGGGCAGTTGGTTGCGCGTCACCGTTATCGACGGAGACGCGATCATCCGGAGTTTTGGGGAGTATTTGCGGCGTGCTCTTGTAGGTCATCCGCGGTCTTTGTGCGAACAATGGCGGGACTAAGAACTCAATCATGAGGACGCAGAGCATCACTGATCTTGATCTAAGCGCCGTCGACAGCCACAACCAATGCGGCTTGCGGTAGGTTGTCTCCATACCACCTCCTTGGGGTCGGTGGTTGGGATGATTCTGCACCTACGCTGTTCCAAAAACAAGTTGTGTTTGAGACTTGTGCGAGATGTTGGACTTGGGGGCGGTCGCAGCTATTGATAATCAGACAGGCGCCGGAAGGATTGCGGCTGCTAGAATCTCACCATCATGGCCGTCATCTCTCAGCTGCCGGCTTTTCCCCGTACCATCTTCCATGTCGACATGGATGCGTTCTTCGTCTCGGTCGAGGAATTGTATGATCCGTCGCTGAAAGGCAAAGCCGTGGTCGTCGGCGGACAGCGGCATGAGCGCGGGGTGGTTTCGGCGGCTTCGTACGAGGCGCGGAAGTTCGGGGTGCATTCGGCGCTGCCGCTGCGAACCGCGGCGAAGCTTTGTCCACAGGCCATCTTTGTTGACGGACATCCTGAGCGCTACCGCGAGTGCTCGGAAAAAGTTTACAAGGTGCTGATGGCGTTCTCGCCGCAGGTGGAGATGGCCTCGATCGATGAGGCCTATCTCGATATGACAGGAACGGCACGTTTGCACGGGCCACCGCTGAAAGCGGCCCACAAGTTGCATCAGAGGATGAAAGACGAGACGCGGCTGAATTGTTCGATTGGTATCGGGTCATCGCGATTGATTGCGAAGGTCTCGTCCGCGCAAGCGAAGCCCAATGGTCTGCTCTGGATTGTACCGGGAGAAGAATCGAAATTTCTTGCGCCTCTCGACGTGCGAGAAATTCCCGGCGTGGGCAAAGTGATGGAGAGTCATCTGCACGGGTTGGGAATCAAGAAAGTGGGAGACCTGGCGAAGCTGGAAGAATCGGAATTGGAAGAACGGTTTGGCAAGTGGGGGCTGGCACTGGCCGGGAAAGCTCGCGGGGAAGACGCGGGCGGATGGTTCGACTCCGAAGTGGGCGCCGATACGGCAGCGAAATCAATCAGCCACGAGCATACTTATAACGAAGACACGGCTGACGCGAACCAGTTAGAAGCTACGTTAATGCGGCTCTCAGAGATGGTGGGACGGAGGTTAAGAGAAGCCAAGTTTTACGCGCGCACGATTCAACTGAAGCTGCGCTACAAAGACTTCAGCACGATCACGCGGGCTCATACTCTTCCGGCAGCCACGCAGTTGGATGGAGAAATCTTTGAGCAGGTTCGAACCCTCTTTCGCAAGAACTGGAAGCAGGGCATGAAAGTCCGGCTGCTGGGAGTGCAGGCTTCGTCATTTGAGGCACAGACGGAGCAGATCAGTTTGCTCGAAGGCGGTCGCCGGCAGCGCTGGAAAGATGCGCTGGCAGCCGCTGACCGCTTGCGCGACCGGTTTGGCGAGTCGAGCGTATCGCTGGCTGCAGGGATGAGGGGAAGCTTCCGTGAACGAACGCATGAGAACCCGGCGGGGCTACCGGGAAAGAAAAAGCAGTGAAAGAGGTAGGGATCCTTCGACCTCGCAGGATTGTCCTTCGGAGAATCCCGCTTCGCTCAGGATGACGAGTCGACTTCCACAAAGACGAAGGCCGGGCATCCCGGAAGGTGATTCCGGATCCCGGCCAGCGTCTTAATGCAACTTGGAGTAAAGCTTGGTTAGTTGCCGGAGTTTGAATTGGCCGCAGCGGTGGTGGGCGCTGCGCCCGGAGCGTTGGTGGTGCCGTAGCGCGCCAGCCGCGGGTAAAACGGCGTGACTTCAAACGGCATCTTGTCGCGCGCCGAGGTGATGGCGACTGGAGCTGTCTTCACCATTTCAGCCTTGTCATCCCAGGGATTGATCTTGACGCGTCCGCCTAAAGGCAGAGCGGCAACTTGATCCAGTTTCGCGTTGTCGAGTGCGGGGCCTTGCGTCGCAAGAGCGGAGAGGCGCGTGATCGTGCCACCCTCGCCCAGCGGATTGCCCAGGTGCGTGGTCAACAGCGCGTTGAGTTGAGGAGCGCGGGCTTGCAGCGCCTTCAGGAATAAGCCCACGTTGTCGAGCTTCTGCGCGTAGGGCGAGTTCTTCAACATCTCAACGGCTTTCTTGTCAGCCGCAGTTTCTTCTTCCGGAATGTGCTTGAAGCCGAGGTTCGCGTAGGTTGAGTCGTCGGAGAACAGCATGCGATCGTTGAAGGCGTACTTGCTGCCCAGGTTGTGGCCGAGCACGATGTGCGCCAGTTCATGCGCGAGCACAGCGGCCAGACTGGCCTCGTCGGGAAGAACGTCGATTAATCCACGGCTGATCACGATGGTGTTGCCGACGCTGAAGGTTTCGAGCGGCGCCGTGAGCAGGACACGGGTCCGAACTGGACGCGGCAGATCAATGTTGTTGGTGACTTCCAGATTGTTGACTACGGTCTGAAGAATGTGGTCGACGTCGCCCTCGGGCGCCAGCAAACCTGCGCGGGTAAGGCGCTCAATAACGTTATCTTCCGCCTGCTGCTGCCATTCGCGCTCGGCTTGCAGCGGAGAAGCATCTTGCGTGGTCGCGCTTTCGTCCTTCACACTATCGACACGAATTTGTGTCAGTTCGTCGTCCTTGCCCTCTTTTTTCAGATCGTAACCCCAGATGCGGGTCTGCGCCTTGAAGGCGATCTTATTTTTCACGCCGGCGCTGAAGTCGCCTTCTTCACTGTAGATGTAGGCGGGCACCCAGTAGCCGGGAATCAGGTTGAGGCGCCAGCTATCCATGTGGAAGAAGTAGGAGTTACGCGGAGCGGGATAATATGTGCCATTCAGCCGGACGATATTGAAGTCCTGATCTTCCACCCAGAGGCGGCCGAGGAAGCGTCCTCTGCCCGAGCCTTTCTTGGGAGTCACGTCGAAAACCAGGCAGCGGACGTCACCCAGAAATTCACGGCGAATGTAATGAAACTCGTAGTGGGAGCGGTCGAAATCAGTGCGATCGGCGTACACCATCCAGGAGAAGCCGATGGGCTGGTACTCCACCTTAAAGAGTTTATTGAAGCCGCCCATCAAACGGGTTTGCATGCCCTTGTCCTGGTCTTTTAAGTAGTCCTTACGATCGACGGTCTCGCCCATATCCAGGCGTCCCAGGAAATAATGGTCTTCACTGGGGACGGGGCCGAGTTGCGGATCGGCGGTCAGATTTTGCAGGTACGTCTCAACCACGGGCGTGCGCGTGGCGAGAGCCTTCATGAGTCCATGCTCACGCTCGATAAAGCGGTCCACCACCTGGTCCATGGTGGTGGGCTGAGGCAGAGCCGAGGGCGTTGGCGCCGGCGCGGTGCCCGCGGTCGCTTGCGAGCCAGCGGACGGTACCGAGGTCTGCACCGAGGGCGCGGGAGCAGCGTTCGGCTGGGCCGAGCTTTGATTATCCGCAGTCTGCTGCGCAGCGGTGCTCACCGAAACCAGCAGTGCGGCAGTAAACATCCATTTCGAAGTGCGCATGACTTTCTCTCCAAATTCTTACAACCAGTTTCTTCAAACCAAATTTCCGTTAACCGACATCCCCGATTCGACCCGCAGATTCAGGGCCGCTAAATCGACCTTATGGACGAACCCTTCTGTCCATCCAAACTCTTAGTACGCCATCTGAAACAGAACGTGCACGACGGCCGTGGAATCCACAGGCTGTCCCATGCGCAGCGCCGGTTTGAACCGCATTTTGTTGGCGGCGGCGATGGCTGCTTCATCCAGGCCGTGACCCAACCCGCGAACCACGCGATTTACATGCAGCGTGCCGTTGGCTCCGAAACTTACTTCCAGTAAGACTTCACCTTCGAGCTTCAGGCTGCGAGCCTCGTCGGTATAAACCGGCTGGGGCTTGTAGGTGATCTCCACCGGGACGGTGGCCGGCCCGGAGTCGGCTTGCGCGAGCTTCGGTCCGCCGTGCACCACCTGCTCGGCACCGAATCCGCCGGTCGAAATTCCACCGCTGCGACCATCGCCCTTACTGCCGGTTGCGATACCGTTACCGAAATCGGCGCTGGCGACAGTGCCTTTGATACCTTTCGCGCCGCCCGATCCATTGCCTTGTCCCGGACCTGCCGGCATGTCAAAGGATCCAGCCTGCGCGGCATAAAGCTTGGCACCCTGCTTGCCCGTGCCTTTCAAACCGTTGGGATCGCCAAAGCCTCCGGTCTGTACTTTCTCCACCGCAGCATTCACGGTTGGCGCGACCGAGCTTCCCGAGAAATCTCCAGTGTGTAGAAGTTGTGGACGAGCTCCGCCGGCGGTCATCTTGATCTGGGGAGCAGCGAACTGGTTGATCACGACCTTGGGAGCTTCCACCGGCTCGGGTGTGGGCGCGCGATGAACTTGCGGTGGCACGACCAGCTTAGGCTGATCGAAGACTGGAGCAGGGGGAAGCAACTTCACTTTCAACGGCTTCACCTTAGCCACCGGAGCGGGCTCCGGCTTCATCGCGGGCAGAGGAATCAATTCCGTGACACGGTACGCCTTGAGCTGCAACCGATCGGGAAATATCAGTCCAAGATTCACCAGAAGAAAGGTGACCAGAACCACGAAGCCGTAGCTGGTTGCCAGGGCGCGTCTGTCGATCTTGCGCTCCGGCAAAATCCCGAGCTGAAAACCGCGTTGAGGCATAGCCATGTATTCACTCCAAGGGGATCCGGGCCGAGGGGGCGGACCGGGATTGGAGTCTTCACACTACGGGAGAAAGGACAGTGGGTAAACGTGTCCACGGCTCTTGACCTAAGGTAACCGGCGAAGAACTCTTATGGGAATTCGGCCCGAAACGGGCCAGGGACGCGGCTTAGGACGGCATCTGTGCTTGACGTCGCCGGCGAAACCAGGAGAAAACCGGTACGCCAGCCAGAATCACCAGGAGTCCATAGCATGAATTCGGCCAGTCTTCCCGGAAGGTGTAAAAGAGGAGAACAGCCGCAACGGTAACGAATAACGTCGGAACAAAGGGATAGCCGAACACACGATAGGGGCGCTCGGCTTGCGGATCGCGCCAACGAAAGATAAAGATCGTGCTGCCTGCGATCATGTAGAAGAGCCATTCGGCAAAAATGGCGAGAGAAAAGAGCTGGCGAAAATTTCCTCCCAGCAGCAGAAGAATAATCGACAGGATCGCCTGCACAATGATTGCGGCGGAGGGCGTGTGAAAACGGGGATGGACTTCGGCAAGAGCGCGGAAGAAATATCCGTCCCGCGCCATGGCGAAGGGGACGCGGGCTCCGCTCATCACGGTGCCGTTTAAAGTTACGAGCATGGAAATGGCCATGCCCGCCGAAACGATCGCTGCGCCCATGTGTCCCATCACAAGGGCAACTGCGTCTGATGCGGGCCGCGGCGAGGCCGCAATCACATTTGCAGGCAGCACATACTGCACGCCCGCGTTCACCAGGACATACAACACGCCAACCGTTGCAACCCCGGCAATCAGGGCGATGGGAATATTACGCTCTGGCTGCTTCACCTCGCCCGCGACCATGTTCAGGTCATTCCATCCATCGTAGGCCCATAGAGCCGCAACCAGTGCAGCCATGAAGCCGGCGATGCCGCCCTTGGCTCCGGCAAACGTTCCGGCAAAATTGCTCCAACCGCGTCCGGAGGCGGTCCCGGCGCCGCTGAAACATACCGCTACGATGCCGAGAATGATGGCTACTTTCAGCACCGTGAAAACCAGCTGAAATTCTCCGGCCTTCTTCACTCCCAGGTAGTTCAGCCCGGAGATGAGAATGGCTGCGGCGATGGCGACAAGTTGTCCCCAAGTGATCTGGAAGGAGTGAGACGAGAGGCTTGCGGGGAAGATGTTCGTCGAGAAAAACGAAAAGATGGAAAACGTACCCAGGATGCGGACCAGGCCGGTGGCGATCGTGGCCACCGAGGCCGGCTTCGCGATTACGAACCATGTCCAGCCATAAAGAAAACCACCAAGTGGGCCGTAGGCGTCTCTGACATAAACATATTCGCCGCCAGCTTGCGGCTTCATGGCTCCGAGTTCGGCATAAGTAAGAGCGCCAAAGAACGACAACAGCCCGCCCACGAACCATGCCAGATAAACCAGTTTCGCTGAGCCCACGGCCTGCATCATCTCGGCGGGAACCAGAAAGATTCCACTGCCGATGATGGTTCCTACGACCACCGCTGAGGCGTGGCTTACACCCAGATCACGAGAAAGCCCGGGGCGGGTTGCAGTTTGCTGTGTTAGGTCCGGCATGATCGAAGGGTGCAAGTATACGCGAGGGCTGGCGGTGACTCCCTACAACGGTTCAGGCAAGAGCAGACTGGAAATATATCCCACAGCGAACGTCATCATCGTGCCGATCATGACCCACCAAGTCCATGGAACGTGCGTCCATTGCCACAGATATAGCTCGATGGCGAATCCGAACAGCATGCCTATCATCGCGCCGCGCTGACTCGCCTTTCGGGTTAACACGCCAAGCAGAAATACTCCCAGCAGAGCGCCATAGGCTACGGACGCGATCTGCAAACCCACTTCGACTACGCGCCCCACTTTATGAAGCGAGAGCACAGCAATTGCAAACAGGAGCAGAGCCCATACGAAGGTTGAAAGTCGGGAGAGGCGCATGCGCGTACGTTCGTCGGTCCGGGGACGGAAGCGCACATAGAAATCCATGATGGAAGTGGAAGACAAGGCATTCAGAGCCGCGCTCAGATTCGACATGGCTGCCGCGAGGATGGCCGCGATGAGCAGACCGGAGATTCCGTGGGGCAGGCGGCTCACGATAAAGGTTGGGTAGATACGGTCGGGCCTGCCGAAACTCGCCGAAGGCATACGGTAATAGGCCCATAGCATGACGCCTACCGTCAGGAATAACGCAAACTGAAAGAGGATTGCGATGCCGCTAGAAACCAGCGCTGTCATCGACTGCCGCTGGCTGCGCGCGGCCAGCAAACGTTGCACAATGAGTTGATCAGTGCCGTGGCTTGCGACGGTGAAAAACGTGCCGCCGATGACCCCTGCCCAGAAGGTGTAGGGGATCCACAAACTGGGAGTGAAGTCGAACAATTGCAGCTTCCCCGCGCTCGCGGCGGCAGGATGAATGGCGGTCCATCCCCCGGGAACAAGATGCAGGATCGTCCACAATCCCACTAGCGTTCCGCCGACGTAAATTACGGTTTGCACCACGTCAGTCCAGATAACGGCCGCCAGTCCGCCCTCGAAGGTATAGATGAGCGTCAATATGGTAATGATGGCGATCGAGGCCACTTCGCCCGTGCCCAGCGCGATAGCGACTACGATGGAGACGGCATAGACGCGTACGCCCTCGGCTGCCGTCCGCGTGAGCAGAAAAAGTCCGGCGGTCAGCGAGCGTAACCCGCGCCCGAAGCGGCGCTCGATCAATTCGTAAGCGGTATAAAGATCGCCGCGAAAATAATGCGGCAGCAAGACAAAGCTGATCACGACCCGCCCCACCACATAACCCATGACCACCTGCAGGAAGGTGAAGTTGGTGTCATAGGCGAGGCCGGGGATGCTGATGATGGTGAGCGTGCTGGTTTCTGCGGCGACGATGGAAAGCGAGATGGCCCACCAGGGGATATCGCGCCCCGCCAGGAAATAATCGCGCAGGGAACGATGTCGTTTGCGGAAACGGAGGCCGAACAGCGTAATGCCGACCAAGTAGAGCGCAATGATCGCCAGATCGAGTTTGTCGAGACCCATGCGTTCTGCCGCTATCACTTCCTGATCTACGCTTTGCCAGAAGCTCTTCCCAAATGAGTCATTATGGCCGCAGTTCAGCTTTCCCGCGAGTGAGAGTCTATGGACCTCCATGTTTCGAGATGCTGGGAACCCGGAACTGCTGTGATAGAAATAACCCGTGGCTTACTACCTTGGCGTGGATGGCGGCGGCAGCAAGACGACGTGCGTGGTGGGCAATGAATTTTCTATTCTCGCGACCGCTGTGGCAGGTCCCAGCAACATCACTCGCGTGGGGGAAGTGCGTGCCCGCGAATCGTTGCACGTAGTGATACGCGAAGCCTGTGGCGCCGCGAACATAGATCCGCACCAACTAAGGCGTGCATGCGTCGGCGCAGCTGGGGCCGGACGGGAAGAAATCGCCAGCGTAGTTCGCAAGATTGTTGCCGAAGTCGTTCCGTGCGAGATCGAAGTTGTGGGCGATATGCAGATTGCGCTGCAAGCGGCTCTGGGCGAGGGACCGGGCGTCGTCGTGATCGCCGGAACGGGGTCGATTGCCTTTGGCCGCGATGCGAGTGGGAAGACTGTCCGCGCTGGAGGGTGGGGCTTCGCCATTTCCGATGAAGGTTCGGCGCACTGGATCGGGCGCGCCGCGGTTGCCGCTGTGTTGCGATCTGCTGACGAATCGGCGGAGGATCGAAAGACCGAGCAGGCTGAACCACTTTTCAGCGAGATGAAATCCATCTGGAAGGTGGAATCGCTCCAACAGCTAGCCCGTGCGGCTAACTCGACTCCAGATTTTGCTGCGCTGTTTCCTGCAGTCCTAGCGGCGAGTCAGGAAGGGGACGAACTGGCGCAACCGATCCTGCGCCTGGCAGCGACGGAACTGGCGAAACTTGCCGGCATTGTGGTTCGGCGACTTTTTCCGCAGAAGCACGGGGCTGTCCCGTTGGCCATGGCGGGCGGCGTCTTTCGTCATTCGGCGATGATCCGAGAGCTTTTCTACAATCAGATTCAAACGGCGCATCCTCACGTGGTTTTGAATTCTGAGGTGGTCGAACCGGTTCACGGCGCGCTGCAAATGGCGCGGCGGTCCGCTTCGTAGGCGCCGCGGCGATCATGAATCCGGAAGGAACCCAAGAGGAGCGCGTGCAACAGCCGCCCGTGGTTGAGCCACGTTCGACCCTTCAGCCCACGCTGACGGAAGACGAGCTGCTGGCCCAACTTGAGCGTCGCGACCTGCCTCCGGAGTCCATCGAGGAATTCAGCCAGAACTCAGCCGCGATGAAATCGCGAAAAGTATGTGTGGCATTAGCCGCTCATCCGCGCGCGCCGCGGCATCTTGCGCTTCGACTGATTCGTCAGTTCTACACCTTCGATCTAATGCGATTCACGCTGCAGCCGGCAGTCGCAGCCGATTTAAGGTACGTGGCCGAGGAACAGCTCATTGCGCGCCTGACCTCGATTACGCTGGGAGAGCGTCTGGCGCTGGCCCGCCGCGGATCGCAGGCGGTTGCCGCCGCGCTGTTGCTCGATAAAGAATTGCCGGTCATGCGCACTGCGCTTGAAAACCCCCGGCTGACGGAAGCGGGTGTCATCAAAGCAGTGATGCGACCGAACTCACCGGCAGCTTTTGTCGAGCTGGTTTGCCACCATGCCAAGTGGTCGTTGCGGCGCGAGATTCGCATGGCCTTGCTGCGCAGCCCGCACACGCCGCTGGCGCGTGCACTGGAGTTCGCCAGCACGCTTCCACCGCCGATGCTCCGCGATATTCTGCACGCGTCACGCCTGCCAGAGAAAATCAAAGTGTATCTGCGGAACAATCTGAAGGAGAGAAAATAGGATTCAGTCCGCGGACGGGGCTACCGCCCGCCGCCGATCTGAAGAATGGCGCCCGTCGTATAAGAAGCCGCGGGGGAGAGCAGCCACAACACGCCCTCAGCTACTTCGAGCGGTGTGCCCGCCCTCTCCATGGGAATGGTTGACGCCAATCGCTGCAGCCGGTCTGGAGCGCCGTTGGCTGCATGCAGCCCGGTCTCGACCAGCCCGGGAGCAACTGCGTTCACCCGAATTCCTTCGGTGGCAACCTCCCGCGCCAACCCAATCGTGAAAGTATCGATCGCGCCCTTCGATGCTGCGTAATGAACCCACTCTCCTGCGGAGCCAGTGTGGGCTGCGCGGGAAGATACATTCACGATCGCTCCGCCGGAGCCGCCATGTTTGGTTGACATCCGGCGAACCGCTTCGCGGGCACACAAAAACGCTCCTGTCACGTTGACAGCCATGACTCGCGCCAGGGCCGTTGCGCGCACTGAGTCCACTCGAGCAAATCCTCCGGTAATGGCAGCGTTATTGACCAGAGCCTTAATGGGCCCGAGTTCACGCTCAGCTGTTTCGAAAAGCCGGAGGATATCTTCTTCGCGGGCGACATCGGCTTGAATGGCGCAAGCTCGTCCGCCCGCGGATATGATCTGTTCCGCGACCGCGCGCGCTTCGGCCTCGCCGGTCGCGAAATTAACCGCAACCGAAAATTCTCGCGCACCCGCCAGTTCCGCAATCGCAGCACCGATGCCGCGACTGGCACCGGTCACAATCAGTGTGCCGTATTGTTCTGTGCGAGCCATAGAACTTGTGGAGTAAGACCTACCGCGCTATCGGTTCCGGCTTCTTGTGCATCAACTCCACCACAGCCTGGTACAGCCGCTGGCGAGTCTCGTGGCGCTCGTAGGCCCGCGTAATGTAGCGCACTCGCAGCTCCACGCCGGAGCCTGTGGGCCGAACATTGATCGCCGGCTCCGCGGAGAAAGATTGTACTCGGTAGCGGGTGGTAGCATTGCGCCACTCTTCCTCGGCTTTGCGCGCGTTGTTCTCGGTATCCTTGGCCACTAACTGCTGTAATTGTTCAACGACGGCATAAGGATCCTGATCCGCAGGAATGGTGAGCTGTAATTCGTCCCACATCCACTGACCCGATGTAGAGAAATTAAAGAAATGATCTTCAATGGCGAAACTATTCACAAACGATACGCGGCGCCCAGTGGGATGTCCGGAGTCGGTCCAGTTGCCGGTCTCAAGTAACACTGTCTTCAGCAGCCCAATCTCTACCACTTCGCCCGCCACACCGTTGATCTCCACCCAGTCACCCACGCGGATGCCATTGCGTCCCATCAGGACGAACCAGCCGAAAAAGGCGACGATAAAGTCCTTCATGGCCACGGTTAGACCCGCGCCAGCCAGGCCGAGAATTGTGGTGGTTTCACTGGGCATGCCGAAAATTATGAAAAGGATGGCGATCGCGCCAGCGGCTTGCACCGCAAACTTGACCACTGCCCGAAGCGTGCCGATGCGTTTATTTTCCGCCGTCATGCCGGTAAAGAGATGGTCGATCAGCCGGTCCGCGAAATAGACCACAAGCAGCACAAGAAGAATCCAGAGAACGGCCTCAAGTATGTTGTGCAGCGCAGCCCGCTCGCGGGTTTCGACGATCCCGATCCAGTTCTTGTAAATGTCGTTGAGTTCCTGCTCGTCTTGCAGGCGCTTGCCGATGTCGGCCAGGCTTCGTTGGTCATCTGTGTAGCGGCGCAACGACTGCAGAGCGGCCTCAGCCCCTGCCTTCGATTCTTCCCGGCTCGTCCCCTTGCCATTCCTGGCGAAGCCAGCGGCTTGCTGCTTGGCCGTTTCGCGATTCTCCTTATCCTGGTCGACTTGTTTTTCGTCCTGGGTATGCCGCAGGGCCAAACGCTGCAGCTTGGCCTCGGTTTCCTGCAGTGCGTCCTCGAGTTGCGCCCGCTTCGAGCGCAATGCCCGCCAGGCGCGGAAGACCGCCAGCAGAGTGTGCGCCTGGTAGTCCTGTTCCAGGGTGTTCGTGGCTGCTGCCAGTGTGGGTTCGTTATGCCCGCCAGCTTCGTGCTCCTGCTGCAGTTGACGAATCTTCGCCTGCGGATCGCCTCCGGAGCGCTCCAGATCCTCGGCAGCATCCTCGAGTTCGTCCTGATCGAGATCCGATTGCGCCTTTGCGACGTCCAGTTGATCCTGCAGATTGTCTTTCTTTGCGTCGGGTGCCGCGGCCAGCTTGCGCGTGAGCTGCGCAATGGTTTCCTGGTCCGCCTTCACGGCTGCATCGGCTTTAGCTTTACGCGCTGCCACTTCCTTTGCTTCCGCCGTCAGCTTCGGAGGATTCAGCGCGGCGGTGCGCAGTGCGTCAGCAAATGCCAGGTCGACTTCATGGTCGCCGACTTTTTCGGCTTCGTGCGCGAACCGCGACTCGTCTGGTGTGACGGCCAGGGTTGCCATGCGACGAGCTGTTTGCAACGGGCGTTGATCGACGAGCGCCCGCTCATTGGCAGGCTGGGTTCGCGCTAGCAGCTTTTTGCCGGCTGGGGTTGCGGCAGATTCGTCCGCTTCGGACGATGCGCGTAGCGCGCGAGTCCACACCATCCCCGTAATGGCCGCGGCCACCAGCAGAAGCAGGGCGATCGCGGTGATCCAATGGCGAAGTTTCATAGCAACCGGAAATCGGAAACTGCAAACGCCAACTCAAGAATCATCCAGAAGTGGCTAGTCTAGCAAAGTCGGGAGAGAACCGGCGGACACACAGGGACACAGACGAAGCCCACGTGTAAACTGTCCGGTCGTTCATGGAGGCTGCATGAAATCGCTTATGCTGGTTTTCTTAGTTACGGTTGTCGTCGTATTTATCGTTATTCCCAACGCTCACCCCTTCGCTCCGGCATCGGAGAAGCCCACCGCCGAGACACTGCGACAGATGGAAGGCGAATTCATGAAGGCTGCGGCCGAACACGGTTCGGCGGGTTACATGTCCTACTACGCTGACGATGCGGTCGAAGTACCCAATGGAGCGGCGATCATCTCGGGGAAAGTAAACATTGCGAAGACCATGGGATTTCTCGACGACAAGAACAATCACCTGAGTTGGACTCCGGTTGGCGCCGATATCTCGGCTTCCGCCGATCTCGGATACACCTATGGCACTTATGAATTCCGTTCAGTCAGTAAAGATGGCAAGCCGGTGGTTGAATACGGCAAGTACACCAGCATCTGGAAAAAGCAGAAGGATGGAAGCTGGAAAGTCGTTCTCGACATGGGAAACGCAAGTCCGGTGCCGAAGTAGCTGCTATTTTCGAAAATGATTGCTGATCGCTTCGGCCTGGCTGCGAGTCACGACAGCAGAGAGAGCGGCAGCGTCTGCCTGCTTTACTGCCTGCAAGCTGCCAAAGTGTTCTAGGAGGCGGCGGGTCGTGCTCTCGCCGACACCCGGAATCTCGCGAAGTTCTGTGGAGCGGTCCCGCATCTGGCGGCGTTTGCGATGGAAAGTCACGGCGAAGCGGTGGGCTTCGTCGCGAATGAGTTGAATCAGATGCAGTACGGGCGAGTGATGATCGAGAACGACCGGATCTTTTTCCTGGCCGTAGACGTAGAGAATCTCTTCGCGCTTGGCGATGGCCGCGAGCGGCTGATTGATGATCTCGAGTGACTCCAGGGCTTCGGCAGCCGCGTGTAACTGGCCGAGGCCGCCGTCGATCAACACCAGGCTTGGCATCGGCTTCTCTTCCTGCTGCAGCCGTTTGTAGCGGCGCGTGACCACTTCGCGCATGGAAGCGAAATCGTCGACGCCCTCGACCGTGCGGATGATGAATTTACGATAGTCCGATTTCTTCATTTTGCCGTCTTCCCAGACCACCATGGAAGCGACGGTCTCCGCGCCTTGAATGTGGGAGATATCGAAGCACTCGATACGCTTCGGCAACTCGGGAAGACTGAGAACATCCTGCAGTTCCTCCTGGATCGCCTTGGCGTTGGGCTTGAGCACGCGGAAACGCTGGTCGTAGGACTGCTTGGCGTTCGTGCCCGCGAGATCGATGAGGGCGCGCTTATCGCCGCGCTGTGGGACCAGGATGTGAACGCGCGCGGCGCGGGGATCGGTTCCAGTGACTTGCTCGGAGAGTAAGTCCTCGAGCGTGGCGCGATCTTCGAAATCGACCGGGACATAGAGATTGCGCGGGACATAGGGCTGGCCGATGTAGAGCTGCTTGAGGAGGGCAGAGAAAAACTCTCCGGGATGGAAGGGATCGGCAGCGGGAGAAATGGCTGTGTTTTCCTCGGCCGCACCACCAAGGCCGTCGGTTCCAACATGATCAGTGGCGGGCTCTGCGGCGGTTGGAATCTCTAACTCAGGTAAGTCTTCCCAGAAGAATTCTCTCCGATCGACAACGCGGCCGCCGCGCATGTGAAACAAGTTTACGGCGAGCATGCCATTTTCATAGTGGTAGCCGAAGACGTCGGCGTCGTCGCCTTCGGCGGCGGCAATGCGCTGGCGCTCCTGCAATTGCTCGACGGTGGAAATCAGATCGCGGTAGCGGGCGGCGCGTTCGTATTCTTCCGCAGCGGCGGCCTGCTCCATGCGTTCGTGTAACGACTTACTCAGATCCGTGGGACGGCCTTCCAGGAAAAGTTTCACGTCGCGAACGGCTTCCTGATATGCCTCGGGCGTCGTCAGGTCCTTCACGCAGGGGCCCAGGCAACGCTTGATGTAGTACTGCAGGCAAGGACGCGGGTGAAACCGAGTAAGGTCGACCTTGCACGAGGGAATCAGAAAGTTGCGGTGGATCAGATCGACGATACGGTACGCCAGATTGGCAGGGAAGTACGGGCCGTAGTAAGCGCTTCCGTCCTTACGCAGGCGGCGAGTGACGTAGACGCGGGGCCAGCGCTCGCCGAGCGTGAGCTTCACGTAAGGGTAAGTTTTATCGTCGCGGAGCAGGATATTGAAACGCGGCTTGCGCTGCTTAATGAGGTTGTTTTCGAGAGCAAGAGCTTCTTTGTTGTTGGCGACGACGATGTAGTCGACGTCGACCGCCTCGCGCACCAGCGTGCCAGTTTTCGAATCCTCCCAACGGCCTTCGTGAAAGTAGCTGGCCACGCGGCTACGCAGGTTCTTCGCCTTGCCCACGTAGATGACTTGGCCCTCGGCATTCTTGTAGAGATACACGCCGGGCTCGGTGGGGATGGTGCGAATTTTCTGGAGAAGATCCATGCTGGTTTTCTTAATTATTTTACTGGATAACGGAATGTCCGAAAGCGGTGGCGGGGAATGTCAGAAAGACTTCCTAGCAATCATAAGCGGGATGCAAAGGAGGAAAAATCCGTGTGTGTTACAATATTGCCATATGAGTCACACACTCACAATTCGCCTTACAGAGGAGCTTCTAGCCTGGCTAAGGGAGAAATCACGCCGTACCGGCGTGCCCATGGGACGTCTTGTGCGTGAGCAGTTAGAGAGCGCCAAGTCCAATGGCGGAAAACAGAGATTCCTTCGCCATGCCGGCGTAATCCGCGGCGGTCCCTCTGACCTGTCCTCGCGAAAGGGCTTCTCCCGCTCATGAAGGGAATATCGGACACAGGCTTCATCGTCGCCTTCGCGAGAAGCAACGATAAGCATCACCGGTGGGCTTTCGACGTGGCAAAGGGCATTACCGAACCTCTGTTAACTTGCGAGGCCGTCCTCGCAGAAGCCGCGTTTCACCTGGAATCCAGCGCTTACGTATTAAACCTCATTGAAGACGGGCTATTGCGATTGGCATTCGACTGTTCGAAGAATTTGGTGGAGCTGCGGGAGTTGGCGCGGCGTTACGCCGATCGCAAACCGGATCTGGCCGATCTGTGTTTGATTCGAATGAGTGAGCTTTATCCCCGGCACAGCGTTATCACGGTCGACGAAGGCGATTTCCGCGTCTATCGCAAGAATAAGAGGGAGACGATTCCACTGATCTGCCCGCCCGCGAGGGACTGAAGTTCGCAGCCCGTGTGTGAGCTTGACCGTATAAAATTTCCCTAGCCCATGTGCGGATTGCGTTGCCCGGGTCCTCTCTTGTTAATGGCTCGACTCTATGCTGTGACCGCAAATGATTGAAAGAAGATATACTTATGTCAGGCAGTACCGATACGGGAAACTGGCATCTGCCGTGCAAAAGTAGAGATGGGATTTGCAACGTAGGACTTGTTCCCAGGGCCTTTAGCAACAGCATGCGCGAGGGAGAAATCCAGACGCGCCGAGATAACTCTCAAGGAGCTCCCCAATATGAACCGCACTTCGTTGACGATTTTACTCGCAGCCAGTATGGCAGCCACCATTGGCTGTACCAGCAAGAACTATGTAAAGCAACAGACGACGCCATTGATCAACAAGACCAACGAACTTGATGACATGACGGCGAAGAACAGCAAGGACATCAAGGACGTTGACGCCCGAGCGCAAGCCGGCATCCAGGCCGTGAATGCGAAGACGGCGGAAGTGGATCAGAAGGCGCAGGCCGCCGGCCAGAACGCGGTTGCCGCGCAGCAGATGGCGGATGCAGCGAATGGCCGCGTGAATGTTCTGACCAACACCGTGGCGAATCTGGACAACTACCGTCCTGTGGCCGAAACTTCCGTCAAGTTTGGGTTTAACAAAGACGCTTTGACGCCGGAGGCAAAGAACGCACTGGATCAGATGGCGGGAAGCATTGCGACCACCAAGGGTTACATTATTACCCTGGAAGGAAGCACGGATTCAGTAGGATCGGCTGAGTACAACTATGATTTGAGCCAGCGGCGGGCGAATTCCGTGATTCAGTATCTGGCTTCGAAATACAACGTGCCGGCGCACAAGATTTATGTGATCGGGCTGGGCAAAGACAAGCCGGTGGAGTCGAATAAAACCAGACAAGGGCGCGCCGATAATCGCCGCGTGGACGTACGCCTGATGACCAATACCGCGGGCGATGCGAATCAGCCGGCGACGACGCCAGCGACGACAGGACAGAATAATCCGTCGTCGATGTAAATCAACTTCCTCCTCCCCGGAGGACTTTGCCAACCAGGCCGCTCGCTCCTCCCCCTGAGCGGCCTGTTTTTTTGTGCCCGCCTGACTGGTTTAAAATAACAAGCATGGCTTCACGCTTATTTGGATTCACCCTTTTAAGTTTAGCTATAGCGGTGTGGGCGCAGCAGGGAAGTTCTTCAGACCCGAACTCGTCGAAGGCGCCAAAGTCAGAGCAATCAGACTCTCGGCTTGCGCCACCGCGTTCGGATCGGGTTGAGGCGAGTGATTTGGGGTCCGCGACTGGGCAGAGTTCAAGCAAAGACACCGAAACAGATTTGAGCCCTCCGGAGGACGATGCCAAGACCCACCCACAGAGTTCAGCTGCAGTGGCGGAGGCCGAAGCTGAGGTATTGAGCGGCAACGGCGTTACGGAGTTCCATACATGGGACCCGCACAAGGCGGCAAAGGACATTGAAGTAGGGGATTTTTACTTCAAGCGCAAGAATTACCGAGCCGCGGAAGAGCGCTACCGGGACGCGCTGCATTATAAGGAGAACGATGCGGTAGCGACGATCCGTCTGGCAGTGAGTCTGGAAAAGCTAGGTATCCTGGACGATGCCCGACTTGAATACGAAAGCTATTTGAAGATTCTCCCGCACGGGCCGGAGGCCGACCAGGCCCAGAAGGCGATTGAGCGGCTGAAGGCGCAGACGGCCGGAAAATAGATTGGCCGGATTAAAGCTGAATTGCGGTTCAAGGCTGAATCACAGTTCGGCGCGCGCTTTGCGAGAGCGTGCTTCTGACGCTGCCTTATGTTTCTTGCGTCGTGGGATCGCCGATTTCATGAATTCGTCATCGTCGCCTGCGATGACCTTGCTTTTTGCTTCCTCTCCCAGAATCAGGTTGGTGGGCCACTTGGGACCGGAACGGGCTCTGCCTTTGCAGCGAGTAGCTTCTGCAACCACAACTTCGACGGCATCAAGACAGGCGTGAAACATTTGCGTACGCAATGCGCCTCTGGCTTCTCCCCGGATTAACAGCATCGCGGTGCCGTGCAGCAGCGACCAAATTGAGAGCATGAGGCGGGTATGCTGGCGCGAGGTTCCTCCCAGGCGTTGCGTCAAGTGCTCGCGCATCAAATTGAAGGATGGCCAAGGCTCGTGCAAGGACGGGGGCTCGGCGAACCTGTCATAGAGCACTTCGTAGGCGTGACGATGCTGAAGGGCAAACTCGAGATAATCCTGGCAAGCCTGGGCCAGGGTACGAGAGCGGCGGAGACTGGCGAAGAGTTCATTGCGCGTCTGGATGCGCAAGGCACGAAGAATGTCGTCACGATCGCGATAGCGCTCGTAAACGGTGGGGGTGGTAGTGCCGGCGGCTTTGGCGACGGCACGCATGGTGAGAGCCTTTTCTCCACCGCGGGAGCGCAGCCGGCTGGCGGCTTCAAGGATGCGCTGTTCAAGTGCGGGATCAGCTTGTCTGGGCAACGGCTCGACTCCGAAGTGTATAGGATCAACGCAGGGCCCAAAAATAATTTGAACAATGTTCAAGTAACAATGTACAATAAATTCACACTAGCAAGTAGTTGATCCCGCAGGCTGCGTCCTGCTGGAGCCCGAAGGTTTTTGTTGCAGCCTTCCCCCATAGGCGAGTGGCTCCAGCAGGACAGCGCCGATTCACCGAGATTGGAAACCAAGGAGTATAGATGTTAAACGATGAACTCAGAAAACAGGCGGGGATCGCACGCCTGGCATCCGATTTGCGCTCGGCAAAAATCGAACTGTTGAGCGCCCAATGTGCCACGGACCGACTCCGCCTCCAATATTCCGTGGCAGATATAGTTTCTTTCGGGGAACGCCAGGCTTTGAAAGGCGCAATCGCCTCCGCCGGTGCGTTGTGCCGCTTCTTTTCTTCCATCGAGGACCAGTTGAAGGAAGCAGAGGAGCAGGAGTGAGGCTTTACCCTGGTTTTTGATTTTCCTTCCGCAACCATCTCCAAGAAAAGGATCTGCCTCTATTTCTCCACCCGAATAAACTCTCCGCTGGAGGCGTTGACTGCGACCGTCAGCTTGGCGGCCTCGCGACTGGCTCCATAAATAACGTGCCAGATGAGTTCGTTGGTGTTGTGATTCCAATCGCAGACATAGAGTACGGGCGAGGAAGGATCTTTTTCGAGAATCTTGTCGCCACCGTGTTTTTGCGCCACATCAAAAGCCTGATCAGAATCGACCTTAAGGAAGGCCACGTCAAAAATCTGAGTGGATGCATTGCTCGGGTTATATACGTCCTCGTTCCCGGGCGAGACTCCGCGTGAGGGAGCGTCAGGCGCGCTACTGCCCGACCAGATAAACGGCTTGACTCCACGTTGGGTGGGCGAAGCGAAGCTGGCGCGCCAGACAGCCGACTTACCGCCGTGGCCATCTCCGTCGGTGGTGGGAACTGATTCGATGCGGAAGGGTTTCACATCGGCGGCGTAGTTGCGGGCGGCGATAAACACCTTCTGAAAAGCAGCGCGTCCAGTAAGCAACTCGGGCCCTTTGGGTTCGGGCTTGGGTTCTGGCGGTTTGGTGTTCGAGTCGCAAGCCACGCATAGCGCGAGAACTAAGAGAACGATTGCGGAGAAAATCGTCGGCACAACCGCACGTGGAGGGTGCATACCCGGCGCGGTTTCTTCTCTGGTGCCGATACTCGGCAGGACGAAATCCCGCATCTTCATGACGGCCTTCCTGTTATAACGGGGATGATTTGTGGTCGCGAAGTATTTTACCTGAAGCAAGCGGGAACGTGAGTTGGCTCTATGGATACCTTGCTCGAAGAGTTGCAACAAGCTGTGGATTCAGCAATACAGGGGATGACGACCGCGCAGATGGGGTGGCATCCAACTGGGAAATGGTCCACGGGCGAAGTGCTGGAACACCTGTATCTGACTTATACCGGAACGGTGAAGGGATTCGAACGGGTGCTCGAAGCGGGTAAGCCAATGGCAGGGCGAGCGTCGATGAGGCAACGCTGGAGGAGCTGGGTTGTGTTTAGCTTCGACTATCTGCCAGAGGGTCGAAAAGCGCCGAAGCAGACCGTGCCGCGGGGCTTGCCGGCAGAGAAGGTGAGAGCGGAGTTTAGGCTGAAGCTGGAAGCGATGGACGAAATCATTGCGCGGTCCGAGGCCCGCTTTGGGCGCGAGAGATTGCTTGATCATCCGATTCTAGGTCCGTTGACGGCGGCGCAGTGGAGAAGATTTCATTGGATTCATGGGCGGCATCATGTGAAGCAGATTGAAAGATTGCGAGAAAACGCGAGGGGCGAACAAACGTCGCTGTGAGTTGGTAACTTAGACAAACGAAAACGCCGGCCAATGGCCGGCGTTTTACCTTCTCTGAACGATTCGAGATAGTTGTTCTTACTCGCGCATGGCGGCAGGGACTCCGGCCTTTCTGGCTTCTTCCTGCAGATCGTCGAGCTTTTGCTTGGCATCATCGACAGCTTTCTGTTTATCGGCAATCTTCTGCTTAAAGTCGGCATCTTCCTTGTCCCATTGGCTGGAGTTGCGTAATCGGTTGCCGACGTCCGCATACATAGCAGCGGCGCGGAGCTGATATTCCTTCTGCAGCACGTCGAGTTCGCGCGAGGCGAGGTCGATCGCATTTTTCTGTGCGGCCAGCTTGTCCTGCCAGGATTTCCACTCGGCTTCTTTCTTCGACTGCTCGTCTTCGGGCTTGGCTGCGGCAGTTGCGTCCTTCAGATTGGAATTCGTAGCGGTGCTGTCGCCTGCATTGGCCGCGACGGGCGCACCAACGACAGACAGCTTGTCCTCGGTTGGAAGATTGTCGTTGTCAAAGACCTTGGGCTTGGCTTTGACGACCGGATCCTTATGGAGCTTTCGAGCATAGTCTCCAAGCGATGACTGATCGGGGGCCGGCGTTGTGGGCTGTGTGGTCTGTGCCGCGGCCGGAGAGCCAGCCAGGACAATGAACAACGTGAATACAAATCCAACATACGTGATGCGCTTCATAGCTTCCATCCTTTGACTGCGAGCATAAGCAGATTCGTTCGTACAAAATCTGCCGGTTAATCCTGGTGGTACAACCTTCATTTCGTTCGACCCACTGCACTGGCCCGGGCGTCGATGCCTGGGGCATTCCGTTTTTCCGCCAAGAATCCTCCAATGCGATGGTCCAGACTGGCCGCCTCGCTGGCGATATCGGCAGCCAACTGCGGAGCAAGATCCGGATCGCGATTTCGTGCCAATTGTTGGGCATAGCCGGCGATGGTGGTCAGAGAGGTTCTCAGCTGCAGCGCCATTTCGGCAGAAAGTTCGCCTTGCAGTTGTTGCTCGTGGCGAATGTGCTCGAATTCGCTGCGATCGCTGATCAAGCATGCCGCTCCGAGCAGACTGCCATCGACGGCGGGAACGGCGGAAACTGTAACCGCGAGGCGAAGCTTTTCTCCTGCGGGAGTGGAATAATCCGCTTCCAATTGACGATGCTTGCTGCCCTCGCGCAGAACCGCATGCACTTCCTCGACGAGCCGCGCTGGTACGTCCTCCAGGCCGTCAGAATGCACAGCCGGTGACTCCGGCGAACACACGGTTGCATCGCGGAAGATATCAGCGGCACTCATCCCCGAAAGGGACCTGAAGCCGAGAATGTCTTTAGCTGCGGGATTGGCTTGCTTCACTAATCCGTTGAGGGCGAACACGAGCACGCCGCAAGGAAGATTGGAGAGCACGGTCTGGCTGAAGTTTTCGCTGGTGCGAGCACGGCGCTGCTCGGAGAGCGTCTGCACTTGTAATTCGTGCTTCTGCTGTTTCAACTGCTGGATCACCGTGTTGTAAAGATGAACCGGCAGAGCTTCCAGAGCGGGAGGGGCACCGGACTCGAGGTCGGCCTCGGCGGCGATATCGCTGCGCAAGCGGCGCATCAGCCAGATAAGGAATACGAACGCACATCCCGCAGCAAACAAAACGAGGAGCGCACGCAGCAGCACCGGATTGGCAAGCAGCCTTACCACCAAAGTCTCCCGTACCAGTGCAAGAATTGGTTGCCGACAAAGAGAGCGAGCAAGGCCATGCTGCCCAGGAAGACGCCGAAGGGCATCTGGTAATGACGATAAACCATCTGCGCGGATTGCCACCCTCGACGGCGCGCAGCTTGCAGGTTGTGCAGCCGCCGCGTGAAGCGGCGAGTGCGCTTGATCCACACCATGAGCACGGTGGTTAAACCAAACAGAGATCCGGCAAGCGATGCAGCGAAGATGGTCAAGATAGTGAGCTTCACACCCAGAAACGCGCCCACCATTCCCATCAGCTTAACGTCGCCGAAACCCATGCCCTCGGTTCCGCGCCAGCGCAAATACGCAGCGCCCGCGCCGTAGATGAAAGATGCACCCAAAGCCGCGCCCAACAAAGAATCGAGCAAGGAGAGCAGCCGGGCTGAGAGGTCTGCGCTGAAGGGCAGGTTCACCAAGCCTGGCAGAAACTGCGAAGCGACGTCGGTTATCGGAACCAGTAAACTGAAAACTATGCCTAGAGCGAGGCCTGGCAGCGTGAGTTTGTCGGGCAACAGCTTGGTTTCAGCGTCGGTGAAAATGAGGCCGAGTATGAGAAACCCGAAAACACAGAATTTCAGTGTAGCGAGTGTGAGCCCGAAATAGGCATAGCAACCCAGGAACAAAGCGCCAGTGAGTAACTCGACAAACAAATAGCGGGGAGAAATTCTGGTCTTGCACTGCCGGCATCGGCCGCGAAGGATCAGCCAGCTGATGACCGGCATATTGTCATAGAACGCAATCAGGTGCTTGCAGCGGGGGCATCTGGAACGAGGCATGACCACAGACAAACCCCGCGGCAGGCGATAGATACACACGTTCAAAAAGCTGCCGAATGACAGCCCGATGAAAAGGATCGACGATGCGTAAAAAGGGTCCACTGAATTGGTGGCGTTCTTCAGAAGCGCGCTTAAAGCATTTCGAACGCACATCTTCCAAAGAACGCGGACGATGCCGAATCTTGAGTGGATTATAAGGGGAAGGGGCAGGTACGACTAAGGTACTGAAGTCACTGTCCGAAAGGCCGATGGCGAACCGAATTGAAGGCCATCAAGGGAAATCAATTCTTAGCAGATCTCAATTCAGCGCATGTGACAAAGGCTCATGAGCAGGAAGGCGTCTATTCAACGAATTCCAGTTGCAGGGGGCCTAATCGGGTTTGGGGCAGGGGGTGGTCGTTTGCTCCGGCGCGGACACTTGGTCCGGCTACGAAACCCATTCAGGCTTCTAGCGAATGAACTTGTAGTCGACGATCGAGGCAGCCAAAAGGCCGGAGTCGGCTTCCTCTTTTTGAGCCTTTGCTTCTTGATCCTTGGAGCGGATTACGCGACCCTGACAAAGGACGTTACGATTCTTCTGTCCGGAGATTTCTTCGGGCATCTCAAACACCATCTCAATCAAGGCGTTCACCGGCAACTGCTGGGGGCCGCGGAACAGCAACCCGGTCTGGCTTAGATTCTCGATAGTGCCTTCGTACCAGGTGCTGGTGTTATTGACCCGGTAGCGCAAAGCCACGTCAAGCTTCAAGCGGCGGGCACGGGGCGTCCAGGACGGCCGTTTTTCGCGGGTGTGGCTGCGACGTATGCCGGTCTCGGGTTTCGCGTGCTCCACGCGCTCGGTGCGGCGCATGGTACTCCAGTCATACTTGTACTCGGCGGCGCACAAAAGACAAACCTGGTAGTAATCCCCGTCAGAGCCACGCCGGGGCCAAGAGAACTCGTGGGAGCAACGCCCAAGCATAAGAACATCCATAATTTTCTGCGGCATGATAGTTACTTGCAGACCGACTTCGGACCAAGGGAGCGCCGAAGGCAGCTTCATCATCTCCTGAACTTGCGTTCTTGGGTAGGTTACCTTCGTGCTGGTGCCGGTGTGCGTCAAGTTTCTCAATAACTTACAGCACTTGCGGTACGGGTGTCGGCAGAATTGGGAAGGGAAAAAACCAGCAGAGCAGCGCAGCGGAAATCCTGGCACTGAGGGTTGTCTAAAAGCACACTCGCCAGGCAGAGCTTTTGGCTCTGTCTGGCGAGTGCATTGATACGGTTGTGATTCCGGCGATCGTGAACAGGGTTAGAACTAGGATCCCGTTCCAGTACCGCAGGTGCAGATACCCTTGCCGCTGCCGACGGACAGGATGGCGCCGCACTGACGGGCCAGTCTGCCTTGTTCGGTAGCGCTCAGGTAGGAAACCTGAGAAGCGGTTTCCGTTTCAGCGAAGTTGCTGTTCTGAATGTGGGTAGCCCAGCCTTGGATTTCGGCATTCCCCTCGACGAGGGTAATCTTGTTGGGAACCGGGCAGGTGTTAGAAACCGTCGCGGCGGCAACGATCTTGATTACACCGGTTGACAGCACCACACCGGTCAGAGGATTGGCGGTAAGGTCGCTGTTGATCGACAGAGTGCGGAGGCCGTCTGGAGTTTCCAGGCAGCTGCAGCATTCCGACAGCTCTTCATTGGAATCGTAAACAAAGATGTCCGCGCACAGATTCCCACCTGCGGCGCCATCATTGTCCAGTCTCAGGGTGCCATCGGGAGCTCCCCCAGTGTTGGCGTTAGAGAAGTAGTCCACCCGATACGGACTGGAGACTACCGTCTGCGCCTGAGCCATCCCGGCAAATACAACCAGCGCCAGGATCAAAGTACAAAATACTGCTAACTTTCGTGTCATGTCGTTTCCTCCTTCGAGATAGCGCCGTCCTTAGGGGGAGGTCATAGGACCGTGAAAGTGGCGCCATTGCACTTTAGCCGCATATGCGGCTTTTACAAGTCCCCACATGCACTAACCCAATATCGCTAACCCTTGGGGTCGGGTAAGCGAAAAAAGCCGAGTTGCCTTGAGCAGAGCCGAGAGCGGCTCGGTTAAGTTAAGATCCGGTATTGGTTCCGCAGCTGCAGATGCCCTTACCGCTGCCGACAGCCCGGATTGCCCCGCACTGCATCGCCAGTTTCTTCTGCTCATTCGTACTGAGGGAAGAAGCCTGAGAAGCGGTCTCCGTGATCGCATTGGTAGTGCCCTGTATGTGCGTTGCCCAAGCCTGGATCTCGCCATCCGGCACGAGCAGAATCGTGCTGGGAGGCGGGCATTTATCATTCGTCGGTGCTGCGGCTACCATCTTGATCACGCCGGTACTCAGAACCACGCCGTTTACCGGGTTAGCTGTGAGATCGCTATCCACCGATAAAGTGCGCAGACCATCCGGAGTTTCCAGGCAACTGCAGCATTCCGACAATTCTTCGTTGGAATCGAAAACAAAAATATCTGCACACAGGTTTGCGCCTGCCGCAGCACCATCATTGTCGAGTCTCAGAGTGGCGTCGGGAGCACTCGTATTGGCATTGTTGAAGTATTCGACCCTGTACGGGCTTTGCGCATGAACTATCCCGACTAGTCCAAGCAGGGCCAGCATCAAAGCAGCTACCCCTAACTTTCGTGTCATGGCGGTTCCTCTTAAGAAATGCGGATCATAAAACTTTAGTCCCACCATTCACTTCCGCAAGTCCCCAGTTGAACTAACCCAATCTCGCTAAGCCTTATCCCTTCCCAGGAAGCTTTACCTGGTGGATGTTTAAGAAGTAGCTGTTCGATTCCGGGTCATAGAGGAGGCGCCAAACCAGTTTGCGACTCGTCGATTCCATAGTGCGGAAAAGGTAAGAGCGAGCGCTAAGCTCCTTGCCACCGGCGGTGACATTGGTGCGATCCAATCCTAACGGGTGAATGCCCAGTGTAATTTTCACGCGAGTTTTATCTTCGATGGTTTGGCAAATCAAATCAACGGTATCGGAAAAGGTTCTTTCTTGAGCAGGAATCGTGACGGGGGAATCGAGCAACACTTGCTGTGGAGCGATCTTGCCCTGGCTATCGTGAGCCGCCGTGCCAACGACATCGAAGACCCCTTCCTGCCTGTCCTTGTCTTTGCGCAACTCGAATCGCCCGGGATTGCCAGATTTATTGTAAGCATCGACGAGCATTTGAAGTGTTTTTTGTTCGTCGGGAATCGCATTAGGAGCAGGGGCGGCGCTGAACTCCACGACGAAATTTCCGCCGCCGGGCACTCGACGTTGGCCGCCAGGTTGGGAAGATTTATCCTGCGGGCCTTTTGGCTCGATCACGTCCAGCTTGGAGATATACTGTGGATCTTCGTAATTGACGCGCCATCCATACTTTTGCTGCAGCGCCTCCAGGGCCTGTGCGAGCGGGCGCGAATCATTGGCGACAAGGCGAATCGTCCCCCCAGACTCGGAGATTGTGGCTTGTTTCAGATACGAGCCTTGTCCGTGCAGCATTTCGGCTGAATAGCAGAACAAGAGGAATATGACGACAGAAACTCGAAGATAAAGTGTGAGCGTTGCAGCCATCGTGTGTCCCCGGGGAAGCAAAAATCTTACAACTGCTTGAAGATCTGGAGTCAGGGCGAATTGTAACAAAAATGATCCTGGCTCTAGCGCAGGTTGCCGGCTGGTGGACCTTGGACTTGACCGTACCGACGAACCTCGTTGGCTCCGTCGAATGGAGTAGTTCCTTCGAGCGATGCCGTGAGTGCTGGCAAGGGCGTATAAGGCATAGACACGCAGGGCAAAGTGGGTGAGGTGGTTATGGATCGGGCGGAACTACACGGCGGGGACGAAGCTTGGATCACAAAATACAGAGAAGCGCTCAAGATAACTCCAGTTGAGACGTCAGGTGTGACGAGGTTTCGCGTTGTCCTGAAGGATGCGTGTAACGTCCTCCTTTCGCGCTTTCGAAAGGCTTTAGAAACTTGGACTCGATCGCGCCAGCCGCAGTTAATTGCGGTGCCTGAGGCGACGAACGTGGCGCGGACGCAGTCTGCCGTTTCAAAGAAGAGTGGCACCACGCCGATCAACAAGCCGGCGCTTAAGGAACGAAAGCAAACGGCCGGTCGGTTGAAGCCGGCCGGAGCAAATAAGAGTCGCCACCTGGAGCGGCGAGCCTGACCCATTGAATCTAGCTAGTGTGAAACGGAGACCCTGTCATCTGAAATGGACTAATTCGGAAGGGAATACATCTTTGTGTAGTAACCCATTCGAAGTAGCTCGATTGCTGTACTTCTTCCGCAACCCCCGAAAGAAGTAACTTTAATGAACTATTAAACTTGACAACACCAGCTTTTGTGCGACAATACACGCGCCTTCTTCTACGCCCTCCGGAAGAAGTGCAAGATGACTTTCCTACCCCCAGGAAAGTGTTTACCTGATTTGACCCGCGGAAGTTAATGACTTTGCGCAGCAGCGAGAATGTGCGAACGTTGCCTCGCCGCTGGCTATGTCAAGGCAATAACGCATGGAGGTCCCCCCGGGCCTCGTGGCCAAGTCAATTCATCTGAGGCGGCGCGATGGTGAAGCCCCGTCTCCGAAAGTGGGGAAAATTCGAGTGCATACAGCTCCGGCCCGTCCCGGTCTGATCGTGGTTGACGCTTCATTGAGCGTGGTCGCTTCTAACTCTGAGGCGCTTCAGATTCTCGCGTTTCCAGACCGGCCCGAAAGTATTAATCATCCGGACCTCTGGCTGGCGAATAAGGTCCGTGTGGACTTAGTAGGGAAGCAATCTGCGTCGCGAGTGGTCGGCGAGTTTCACTCGGCCCGGCGAACCTATCTTTGCCGTTCGTTTCCCGTCGACATCAAAGGAAATCGGAAGGCGGGAAATCACAAGAACGGCTCCAGTTCGTCGGATGGACTGCTGATCGTGATGCTAGAACGGAAAGGCAGTGAGGTGGTTATGGTCGCAGAAGTGGCGGAACGCTTTGGTCTCACCACCCGCGAACAGGAAACCGTGCAGTTTCTGCTGGAGGGCTATACCAGCAAAGAGATTGCTCAGCGAATGAAGATCAGCCCCAACACTGTGAAAGCCTTCATCCGGCTAGTCATGGTCAAGATGGGTGTATCGACGCGCTCCGGAATTATTGGCAAGATAGCCGGCTCGCGCACCGGGCTCGAATCCGACGCGGCGCGAGGTTTGTCGCGGGGTTAGTAATATCGGATTACTGCGCTCGGGGAGTTGTGGATGTACCGATTTCTTGTAAAGTACGGGATGCGCCATTGGAGCGAACAAAGCCCTCTCCCCGGCTTGGCGGCGTATCTGAAGCAAACCATAGCAGGTCGAAACACAGTTCTCGTGGTCTGCACGCTGCACTTTGGCGCTCTTTCCACTAAATCTAGCCTACGAAAGACTGGGGGAAATTCATGTCGGTGTCAGGAAATCTTCTAAACTTTGGATTGGGCCTCGCGCTCGTGATGTCGAGCGTGGGCAGGATTGCCGCGCAAGAAGACTCAAGCGTGGTGGCGGAGGTTGGCGGGGTCAAGGTGACGATGGCCGATCTCGAACGGGAAGAGTCCGCCAAACTCTTGTCGGCGCACTACCAGTACTATCAAGCCGAGACCAGGGCTCTGAACGATCTGATCGACAAGAAACTGCTCGAACAGAAAGCTAAAAGCGAGAACATCACGCTTGAACAGCTGATCGACCGGGATATTAAGTCCCAGGTAAAAGATCCTACCGAAGATCAAATGAAGGTCTACTACGAAGGGCTAGAGACCGACCAGCCGTACGAGGCAGTTCGTGGAAAGATACTGGAAAAGATCCGTCAGCTGCGAACCGACAAAGTACGCGCGGCCTACGTGACCGCGTTGCGCGTCCAGACCACCGTGTCTATAAGTCTTGCGCCACCGCGAGCCAACGTGGATCTGCAGAACTCGGAAGTGATCGGTCCGCAAAACGCGCGCGTGACCATGGTGGAATTTGCGGATTACGAGTGCCCGTATTGCCAGAAGGTGGCTGCCGACGTGAAAAAACTTCAGGCCGACTTGGGCGATCGAGTCGCATTCACTTACAAGGATTTCCCGATCCACTCGCGCTCAGAGAAGGCCGCGGAAGCGGCGCGTTGTGCAGGCAAGCAGGGAAAATTCTGGGAGCTCCACGACGAGCTGTATCACAGCAAGGAGTTGGACGTTGACCAACTCAAGGCACAAGCCCGTGCTTTAAAGCTGGACGGGGCTGAGTTCGATAAGTGCCTGGATTCAGGCGAGGAAGCCGCTGCCGTGGACAAAGACCACAAAGAGGGAGCGCGGTTGGGGATCAGCGGTACGCCAAGCTTTTTCATCAACGGACATTTCCTCAGCGGTGCGTTGGACTATGCCTCTTTGCGGCAGGTCGTTGAACAGCAATTGGCGGTGCAAAGTCAGACCACGGCCAACGCCGGTAGTAAATGAGTTGTAAGAAGCCCTCTCCCAACGCTGTTCACCCTGAACCTGGGGCCCGAACCCGCATTCGGGCCCTCTTTCTCGACTCTGTGCTGGACTTTTCGCTCTAGACATTTGGCTTCATGGAAAGGTTTAGCCCAAATGGGTTATTGCGTAAGGTGAGTGAACCGAGATAAGCTTCTGCCGCTTCAGGCCCGGCAGTTCCCCCAGCGGCCTGGAGATCAACCTCCCCTTAAGTCCCCCTGTTGCACCCGTTTTCTTTTTCGCCGTGGCGTCGGTGCCTGCGGTAAGGCGATTTTGCACCGCCCTCGCTTCACGCGGAAACCGTTGCTTAGCGCTTCAAGAAGTGGTGCGTCTTGGTGCGCAGTCGAAGTTAAAAAAGGAATGTTGTCGAGGGAGGGTTATGTTAAGACGCGCGCTTTCGGGATTGGTGATGTACACGGTGTTCGGAGTTCTGGCCGCTCATGCCGGACAATTTCTGGAGGCGCCTCAGTATCCGGTCGGAGCCAATCCGCAAGCTGTGGCGTTTGGGGATTTCAGGAACAACGGCAATCTCGACGTTGTGGTCGCCAATTCCGGGAATCCCGGCGGTAACTCGATCAGCGTGCTTCTGGGAAACGGAAACGGCACATTCCAGACGCCAGGGGCGGTTTACGCAACCGACACCGCCCCCGAGGGGATTGCCGTTGGGGATTTCAATGGGGATGGATACCCAGATATCGCAGTAACGAATTCCGGCAGTAACACAGTCAGCATTTTTCTGAACAAGGGCGATGGCAGTGGTACGTTCTTGCCCAAAATCGACACTGCGACCGGGAAGCAACCACAAGGAGTTGCGGTTGGCGACTTCAACGGAGACGGCAACCTTGACCTCGCCGTCACAAATGCGACGGACGGGACAGTAGGAGTCTTGCTAGGGAAAGGTAATGGAAGTTTCAACGCACAGGTTGCTTACACCACGGGATTTAATCCGTGGTCGGTGGCCGTGGGGTGTGTTCATGCTAAGTTTTCCGGCTGCACTGTGATGGATTTGGTGGTAGCAAACAAGAACAATAACAACGTCATTAGCGTACTGCTGGGAAACGGTGACGGGACGTTCAAGAGTCAACTCCAATCCACTACAGGAAACACCCCTGTTTCGGTAGCCCTGGCGGATTTCAACGGCGATGGTTATCTGGATGTAGCAGTCGCCGACCAAGCAGGGAATGCGGTTAGCGTCATGCTGGGGACGGGAACTGGGTCTTTCCCGACGCACGTGGAATATCCTACTGCGGCGTTTCCGACGTCGGTGGCTGTAGGAGATTTCAATCACGATGGAAACATGGACTTGGCTGTCTCCGCTGGCAACGGGAATACGGTCAGCGTGCTCTGGGGGCAGGGCAACGGAATGTTTGCAGGACAGGTGAATGCCGGGACGGGAGACATTCCGTACTCCGTAGTCGCAGCGAATTTTGCTAATCATAGCGACGGCACCACGGATCTGGTGACCGCGAATTCGGGCGGCAATTCTGTTAGCGCGATTGTGAGCAATGGAAATCAAACCTTTCAGACGCGCACAGACTTCGATGCCGGAACTACTCCGCGAGCGGTGGCCACGGGCGACTTCAACTCAGACGGCGTTCCGGACTTGGTGGTGACGAATAGCAACTGCGCAAATTTCCCCAGTTGCGGCCCGAGCACAATCTCAATCCTTCTGGGTAAGGGCGACGGCACCTTTCAGGGGCCGGCCAGTTACTCCACCGGAACCGACACCTACCCCTATTACGTGGTCGTAGGAGATTTCAACGGTGACAAAATCGCGGATATCGCTGTGGCAAACTACGCCACAAATACCATCAGTGTGTTCTTGGGAAACGGCGATGGAACCTTCCAGTCACACATTGATACCTCCACTGGCGGAGAGGAGCCAACCTCGATCGCGACGGGAGACTTCAACGGTGACGGCAAGCTGGACGTAGCGGTGACGAATTTCTATACCAATAATGTAAGTGTCCTCTTAGGGAACGGCGATGGAACATTCACGCCTGCGAGTGGGAGCCCCTATGCGGCAGGTAATGGTCCTATATCGGTGGCAGTGGCGGAATTCGCCGGAGGTCAGATTGACTTGGTGGTGGTGAACGAGACGGACAGCACTGCTGGGGTTCTTGTCGGCAACGGAGATGGCACTTTTAAGCCACAGTCGCAACATCCAACTTACTCGACGGGGAGCGGAGGAAATCCGCTTTCGGTAGTAGCAGGAGCCTTTAGCGGCGTTGGCAGCCTTGATCTCGCGGTCGCCGATTTCCTCACGCAGGAAGTTAGCGTCCTGCTGGGAAACGGAGACGGGACGTTCCAGGCCGTCAAGTATTACGCGACAGGCAATGCAAATCCCTCATCGATCGTCTTCGCAGACTTCAATGGCGATGGCAATCTTGATTTAGCCCTGACCAGCACTCCTCTGGGCAGCGCTCCCGGTAACCTGGTGAGTCTGCTCTTCGGCATTGGGAATGGCACTTTCAAAGCCGCAACCTCCTCAACGCTGTTCGGAACTGGATCGGAAGCTTACTCCGCTGTTGTGGGCGACTTCAACGGAGACGGCGCACAGGATGTGGTTGTCGCCAATGGAGTGAGTAATACCGTGAGCGTGTTGTTGAACACACAAGGCACTGCCATGAGTCTGGTATCTTCTGGCAACAATTCGCCCTACGGCCAGTCAGTCACGCTGACTACAACAGTGGCGGCTAGTGTATCCAATGGCATGGGAGCGCCTACAGGCAGCGTGACGGTGATGAACGGCAGCACGGTTCTTGGTTTCGGAAACCTGGCAAACGGACAATACTCCGTGAATACGTCGACTCTGCCGGTGGGAACGAACTCACTCTCGGCCGTTTACACCAGCACCAACGGATATCAGAAACATACGGTGGGGTTGACTCAAACGGTGCAGAAGGCAGGCACGACCACGGCATTAACCTCTTCCCCCAACTCGTCCACTTTGAATCAGCCGGTCACGTTTACGGCCACAGTCAGCCCAAACACTTCAGGTCAGCCTACTGGCACGGTGGCGTTCACGGACGGAACCACGCCGCTGGGCAGCCCGGCGCTAAGCGGAGGAATTGCGACCTTGGCGATCTCGACGCTGGCGATCGGGACTCACAATATCACTGCAGCTTATAGTGGCGACGGCAACTTCAACGTCAGCACTTCAAGCGTTGTCAATTTGGTAGTGGCGGCTGCCCCGGCACCCGATTTCAGCCTGTCGTCCTCGCCGACGTCGCTTTCGGTTGCTCCCGGAGCGTCGGGACAATCCACCATCACAATTAGCCCGTCAGGGGGCCTCAATCCTTCGACGGTGGCTTTGACCTGCAGCATTTCAACTACCCTGAGCCCGGCACCTACCTGTTCGCTGGGAGCGATCTCGGTGGCCAATAATACGGGCACTTCGATGCTGACCGTCGCTACGACCGGTGCTCAGGCCGCACTGGCCCCGGCTCCAGAGCACGGCTCACGCTGGCTTCTCGCCCTCGGTCTGCTGATGCCTGCCATGTTGCTGGGTGCAGCGAGTTTCAATACGGCAGGTCGTCGAAAGTTTCTGGGTGTCTGTCTCATCTTTCTGGCAATGAGCGGATGCTTGCTGCAAGCGGCCTGCGGCGGTTCGGGATCAAACAGCACTCCACCGCCCACAACCAAGACAAACCCCAGCACTCCAGCCGGCACCTATACGGTCACCATCACGGGTAATGCCAGCGGCGAGCAGCACACTACGTCGGTTTCGCTGACGGTACAGTAGCGCTGCAAGAACGCGCGAGAGTGGCGAGTGGGGGAACTCGGGAAGCGACAACAAAATTAGTTGGCCTTGCCGCTCGAAACCATAGGGGCCAGGCTGAGCTCGATTCTCCTCGCCAAGCGGCGTGAGAACAGCGGCTTGGAGAGATGCGGGTTGGTCTTCCCTAACTTGAGATGGCCTTAAAGGAGGGGCGAGGGGAAGAAAGCAGCGCCCATCCAGTGACCTTGAGGGGCAAGGACAGACGCGACTTCTCTCCCTAGCCCACGGATTAGGGTACAGCTATTTCTCCAAGCTTCCCATCGGGGAAAGACCCGAGCCTTTCGTACGAGAAAAATCCGTAAGACGGACGAGAGTAGGTTCGCAGACAGCTTTGTGCCCGTGCAAGACACCGCGACATGTGGAGACGGTTTGGTGTGCTGGATCCTGTTCTAGAGCCAGTAGGAAGATTCTAGCTAGCCTTGGCGGAATTATCTGAGACGCGGATGGAGAAGTTTACTGTAATCGTAGCTTTAGTCTCGACCGGCTGTCCGTTCTGCAGATAAGGCTTGAAGCGCCACTCGCGAACAGCCTGCTGGGCTGCGGCAGTCAGGATTGCGGGGCCGCTGATCACGCGCAGGTTTTCGATGGTGCCGTCCGTTCCCACGACCGCCTGCAACACTACTGAACCTTGAACCCTGGTGTGCTGTCCCAGCAAGGGATAGGTCATATCGGCGGAGGAAATACGCTCGCGGTCGGCGGCGTTGGTCGGTTGACCGATTACAGAAGTCGCGGCCGCAGGCAGGCGGTTCGAAGCGCCCGGAATCTCCACCTTCGCAATATTGCTTCCCGGATGGACCGTGCTGTGGGTGTCGCCGGCGATTACTTCGACATCCAGCGGCGGAAGGACGGCTCGCTTGGTCACGATGGCTGGAGTCTCTGAGCTTGGAACTTCCTTGGATGGCTGTGCAACCACCGCCGCGGTGGAAGTCTTGGTGGCAGTCCGGCTCTTCGGAGCAGCCGGTGCCACTACTGGTATTTCAGCGGTTTTGGCAGGAGCAACAGCCGCCTGCGGTTTCGGGACGTTCTCGGTGTACGTGCCGTCAGCTTCGGTCCCGTCGTCCGAACCAAACCAGAACTCGCGGTCCCTTACAATAACGACGGCAAGAGCGGCCACCAGCAGAGCCAGGGCGATCAGCAGTCGGCTGCGTTCCCGCATGGCGAGACCCGTTCGCGGCTTACCAAGCTCCGTTTTTGCGTCTAGCTCCCGCATTCCGCGTCTTTCAATCCGTCAAGAACCTTGTAAATTGGACTCAATCGAGAGTGCCATTACCAACCACCCGTATCTTGAGGCCATTAGCGCGCTATGACAATGGCACGATTCGGGAAACTATGGCCCGGAAGTGCTAGAAACGGCCCTCCCAGTGGACTCTTACTGCGTGACCTGGATCACAGCCCCTTGTCCAGCCGTTTCGGTAGAGTATGGTCACGTATGGGCGGATTTTCCATTCTTACCAACCGCAAACGCGCCGTGGTCGCTCTGGTTCACTCCGTTGTGTTTCTGTTGATCGCGGTGCGGCAGATGGTGGCGGCCAATCCCGCCTCCGGCATCTGGGTGCCCTCTACGGTACCCACTGGCACGTGGATCCTCTGCGGAGTCTTTACCGTCGTTTCCTCTATTCTTTCGTGGCTTCTCGTGATCTCGCGGGGTTGGATGGAAAAATTTTATTTCGGATTTTGCACCGTTAGCGCCAGCTCAGGCCTTCTCCGAACTGCTGCGGGCGATCAGGCTTTTCACGCCGGTATTTACATCCGCGTAATTATGCTGGTTAGCGCGGTTCTGGTTGGAGTGCTGATTGTGCGCGAGCACTCCCGTGAGGCTTCGGAATACGCCGAAACCAGTTCGTAAAGCATTTCCTTTCGTCCTGTACAACCTACTCGCCGCGTGTTTGCCAACTGCTTCCCCAAACCAGTTCTTCGAGCGCAACGTGTATGATCGCGGCATGGGATGCGCTGCGGCGCCGGACGTCACTGCTTTCATCCTGGCTGGGGGCAAGAGCACGCGCATGGGCAGGGACAAGGCTCTTGTCGAACTCGAAGGCCAAACTCTGCTGGCGCGGACGCTCGACTTAGCTCGTTCGGTGGCGCTCGATGTACGCATCGTGGGGGATGGTAAGAAGTTCGTCTCATTTGCTCCGGTGGTCGAAGACATATTCCGCGACCGCGGTCCTCTCGGTGGAATTCATGCTGCATTGCGGGCTTCGCACACGGACCTCAATCTGATGTTGGCAGTGGACATGCCTTTTGTCTCTGCCGCGTTTTTGAAGTACTTAACTCGCCAAGCGCGAAGTGCGCTCGAGGTCGCGGTGGTCGTTCCCCGCACCGGTGAACGCTGGCAGCCCCTGTGCGCCGTTTACCGTCCGGAATTTGCCGAAGCCGCCGAAACTGCATTGCTTGCGGGACAGAACAAGATCGATTTGCTCTTTGCCGCACGTAAGACGCGAGTGATTGGGGAGGACGAGTTGAAACGCGGCGGATTCTCACCCGAGATCTTCCGAAACGTGAATACCCCCAAAGAATTGGAGGCGGGCCAGCGAAGTAGTTAGAATCGTTTAGCCTAAGCGTGATTCCCGAGAACCAATCGAATGCCTGAAACCGCCAGCCAGCCTTACATCGAATTCCGCGAAGTCTCCAAAGCGTTCGGCGACAAAGTCGTTCTCGATCGTGTCAGTTTCAACGTCATGCCGGGTGAGACCGTGTGCATCCTGGGGCGCAGCGGCGTGGGTAAATCAGTTTCGCTGCAGCTTCTCATGGGATTTCTCAAAGCCGACTCCGGACGCGTGATTGTCGCGGGCGAAGATATCACCGGCTTTTCGGAGGTGCAACTGGAAGCCATAAGAAAGAAAGTCACCATGGTCTTTCAGAACGGAGCGCTCTTCGATTCGCTTACAGTCGGCGAAAATGTGGCGTTTCCCCTGCGCGAAAGTCGTGAGCTCTCCGAAGAGCAGACCTATCAGATCGTCGATGGCTTGCTGCAGATGGTGGGCGTAAAGGAAATGCGCGACCTGTTGCCCTCCGACCTCTCTACGGGAATGAAACGGTCCGTGGCCATTGCCCGTGCCTTAGCAGCACGGCCGGAATGCGTGCTCTACGATGAGCCCACGACGATGGTGGACCCGCTGATGGCGCAACTGCTCGGAGATCTGATCAAACGCCTTAAACTCCAACTGAACCTGACCAGCATTGTGGTGACCCACGATATGCGCCTGGCGCAGAAACTGGCCGACCGCGTCGTCTTCCTCCACGAAGGCAAAGCGATCTTCTTCGGTACTTATGGCGAGATGGAGAAATCCGATGAGCCAATCGTGCACGAGTTTCTGGAGTTGGACGAACTGAAGGTAGGCTGTTAGCCAGTGCCGAGTTCAGATTCAATCTTCTAGGTTTTCTTCGCGTAGCCCCTGCAAGTAAGGACCGGGAGTCGGGGATACTTTTCAAAGCTGGAGTCGCTGAACGAAAGCTGGCATTGCACGAACTGCGAGCCCTTTTCTGACTTGATGATCCGGGCGTGCGTGCAATCTGCGCACAATCCCCGGCTTGGCGAGTTTTCGTTTTCTCCTCTAACCGGGAACATACGTCGAGGATAAGGTTGGCCCGTCAGTTTGCCTAGAAGCCCTGCCGCACCAGCTCTTCCACCGTGAGTGAACTCTCGGTCGCCTCGCGAGTCATCATCTTTTCGACATACTTTGCAATGAGATCCGCTTCCAGGTTGACGGGATCGCCCGGCTGCAACGAGTTGAGGTTGGTCATCTCGACAGTGTGCGGAATGATGGCAATGGTGCACGTCCGGTCTTCCAGCTTTGCGACCGTAAGGCTGATGCCCTCGATGCTGATGGAGCCCTTGTAGACTGTGTATTTCTCTATCTCAGGGGGCAACTCAATGCGCAGCCACCAATTTTCAGAGTTCGCGATACGCTCGAGTTCGATGAGCTTGCCCACGCCATCCACGTGGCCCTGTACGATGTGACCGCCGAAGCGGCCATCGGCCTTCATGGGTAATTCCAGATTTACCAAGGCACCCTCGTGAATGCGCGAAAAGGATGTAAGTCCCCAGGTCTCGGGCGCCAAATCGGCGCAGAATGAACCTGGCTTGATGTCGAGCGCGGTGAGGCAAACGCCGCTGACGGCGACGCTGTTGCCGGGTTTCAGCTCCTCCGGAGTATTCGTAGCAGTGATCGTGATGCGGCGATTCTCGCCCTGTTGTTCGATGCGGCTGATGCGTCCTACTTCTTCTACGATGCCAGTAAACATGGGGACCTCGCTAGGTAACCAGACATCATAAACCCCGCATGGAGGTGCGGAGGGAGCATTTTAATGAGTTCCTCCGCTGTGTTTTCCAAGCGAAAACGAGTATCGTACTTCGTGGAAAAATCATTCTGGAGTCAATGACGATGACCCATATAAGCCGGCGCCAGTTTACTGCTCACATGTTTGCGCTCACTGGTGCGACATTGCTGGGCGGGCAAACCCTTTGGGCCGCAGTACCAGCCGAAGAATTACCGTCATCGAGCAGTCAACTGCTCGGCCATATGAAATGGCTCAACGAACCTGCTTCGGTAACGATCTCAGGCGAAAGACTCGTCGTTCGCGCGCGCGGGAAGACGGATTTCTGGCGGAAGACATTTTATGGTTACGACACTGATAACGGTCATTTTTTTCATCTGCCGGTCAGCGGCGATTTTAGTTTTGAAGCACGGATCGACGGCGAGTACGCGGCGCTTTACGACCAGGCAGGATTGATGGTTCGAATCGATGCAAAAAACTGGGTGAAGTGCGGGACTGAATTTTTCGACCACAGCCGCCACGCCAGCGTTGTCTTCACCCGCGAGTTCTCTGACTGGTCGACGATGAACGATCTGGCAACCACCGGGCCCGTTTGGTGGAGGGTAGTCCGCAAGGCTGATTCACTGGAAACTCTCTGTTCGAGGGATGGCAAGAACTTTACTTCGGTGCGCATGGGTTATCTGGTTCCTTCCGCGACGGCCGAGGTTGGCATCATGTGCGCAGCTCCGGAGGGTGAGGGATTTCAATGCATCTTCGACAACCTTAAGTTGACCACGACCGGAAAGTGAAGCTGGAGATTGCGAGCGGTCACTCCTCGTATGGATTGCGCAGATACCCTTCCACTGCGAAGTCGTTTCCGAAGCGGTGCAATTGTAGGTGCTTTACGAGCAGCGCTTCTTCCATGTGGCGGAATCTGTCTCCCGTAGCCAATGAAACGGATCCCTCGCTCCCAAGAATCTTAGGAGCGTAATAGAAAAAAACTTTGTCGACGATTCCGGAAGCCAGCGCCATCCCATTGATCGTCGCTCCTCCCTCGATCATGAGGCTGGTGACTTCCAATTGTCCGAGGCGGCGCAAAATCGAATGAATATCCGGACGGCCGTCGGTCGCGGAGGGAAGCTGTTCTACGCGAATGCCACGTGCCTCCAAGGACGTCTTTTTGTCTCCCTCGCACGAGGAACAGAAAACCAGCACATCATTCTTGGCGCCCTTGTTCGCGACGCTCTGTACCAAGCGCGATTCCAACGGCAGGCGTAGATGCGAGTCGAGAATGACGCGCAGCAGCGGTCGACGGCGCGGGTGTCCGCTGCGGTCGGTGAGCAGCGGATCATCCGCCAGAATCGTTCCCACACCAACCAGAATGGCATCGCTTTGGTGGCGCTGTTCGTGCACACGGGCCCGTGCAGCTTCGCCCGTGATCCATCCTCCAGCAGGAATTCCCGCCACGCCTTTCGCCCCGGATCCTGGCGGCGGAGCGATCTTGCCGTCTAATGTCATCGCCGCTTTTAATGTCACCAGTGGAACGCCATGGCGAATGTAGCGTGCGAAAGCCTCGTTCAGACGACGGGCTTCCGCTTCCATCCGGCCAACCTCCACGTGGACGCCAGCCGCGCGCAACTTCTCAAAGCCGCGACCGCTCACTTTTGGGTTGGGATCGGGCATGGAAGCGACCACCCGATGAATCCCGGCGGCAATCAGAGCGTCGGTGCACGGGGAAGTACGGCCCTGGTGCGAGTGAGGTTCAAGATTGATGTAGAGCGTTCCGCCGCGAGCCTTTTTGCCGGCTTGCTCAAGGGCAAGCACCTCCGCGTGCTTCAGGCCATCGTAAGTGTAAACACCTGTGCCAGCGATTGTTCCTTGCGCGTCCAGAATCACCGCGCCAACGTAAGGATTGGGTGAGGCCAAAGCCATGCCCTGACGCGCCAGAGTGAGCGCCTGATGCAAGAATTGGTCGTCAGTTGAATGATCGGGCATCTCAGATAAGCTGCCTCAAGCGCAGTACGATGGCACTGAGAAAGATTTGCGGTTGGTCTTCTCCGCGCCTCTGTGTCTCCGTGGTGAAATGTTTTGTTATTCGAACAGCGAATCCACAAATTCTCTCGGATCAAAGGGCAGCAAATCGCCGACTTTTTCGCCCACGCCAACAAATCTTACCGGGAGGCCCAACTCGCGCGAGATGGCCACAACCACGCCGCCCTTCGCCGTGCCATCGAGTTTGGTGAGCACAATGCCGGTCACGCCCGCCGACTGCGTGAACAGGCGCGCCTGCTGCAAGCCGTTTTGACCGGTAGTCGCGTCCATGACGAGAAGCGTCTCGTGCGGCGCACCCGGAATGATGCGCTGCGCGGTACGGCGCATTTTCTCCAGTTCCGACATCAGGCTGGTCTTGGTGTGCAACCGGCCTGCGGTGTCCACAATGACGTAATCGGTTTTTCGGGCCGTTGCCGCCTGCAACGCGTCGAACAGTACGGCTGCCGGATCGCCGCCGGGTTTCGTCTTGATCACTTCCGTGCCGGTGCGAGTTCCCCATATCTCCAGTTGATCGATTGCTGCCGCCCGGAAGGTATCCGCTGCACACAGCAAAACATTCTTGCCCTGCGATCGAAACACCTGCGACAACTTGCCGATGGTCGTGGTCTTGCCCGTTCCGTTCACGCCTACCACCAGAATCACCTCTGGCGTGCCATCCACTCTTTGGACGGGTCGAGTATTGGCTGCGTTCAGAATGTTCAGCAATTCTTCTTTCAGCAGGCGTTTTAGTTCCTGGACATCCTTGATCTGTTTACGGTCGGCTTTATCGCGCAGCTTGCCCAAAACCTCCTGAGTGGTTGTGGTGCCGAGGTCCGCCCCGATTAACGTGGCTTCCAGGTCGTCCAGCGTATTGCGGTCAATTTCCTTACCCAGGGAGACGACTTCCTCGATGCGCTCGGCGAGGTTCTCCCGCGTGCGCGTGACCGCCTGTTTCATGCGCTCGAAGAGGCCGGTTTTCTTTTCTTCCGTGCTGCCAAACAGGGTTTGAATCATGAGAAATCCCAAAACTCGATTATAGCGGTCAGCGAGCTTCTGTTTGCGAAGCGAGGAGAGACGGCGAAGTAACTAGACGCGGGTTCTTTCGAGGTTGACGGCTTCTGCGCCGGGAGGCGCCACCGCAGGAACCGGCTCCGGTACATTCGCGGCCGGAGCCGCGGGTACAGGCCTCTTGATGGAGAAGCGCTGGATGCGGATTTCGCCGCGCCTGTAAACGGCCAATATGGCGGCCACCGCTTCAGGATCAAGCCGCTTGCCGGCCAGATTCTGAATGATCTGCAACGCCTCTTCCGGAGTGTGTGCGTGTTGATAAGGACGATTGGTGGTCAACGCGTCAAAAGTATCGGCCACAGCGATAACGCGCGCCAGCAGAGGGATCTGATCACCTTGGAGGCCGTAGGGGTAGCCGCGACCGTCCAGTGCTTCGTGGTGAAGTTCGATACCGGGGAGCATTTCGGCAAGCTGGGTTACGGGCCGCAAAATATTGGCACCCTTTGTGGTGTGAGTCTTCATGACCTCAAATTCTTCCGCAGTCAGCGCGCCCGGCTTCTTTAAGATATGGTCTTCGATGCCAATTTTGCCCACATCATGAAGCTGGGCGGAGATCTGCAGCGTCTCCATAAACTCCGCGTCCAGCTTTAGTTCTTTGGCGATCATCAGGGAGTAACGCGTGACGCGATCGGAGTGACCACGAGTGTAGGGATCTTTCTCGTCGACCGCGCCAGCCAGCATCTGGATCGAGCCAAGAAACAGAGCACGATTTTCTTCCGCGGCCCGCTTCAGGTCTTCGACGAAGTGTTGGAGATCCTGTGACATGGTATTGAAAGTCTCGGCTAGTTCGCCGATCTCAGTCCGGCTCAACAAGTGAACTCGCTGCGAAAAGTCTCCGCGTGCCAAGGCGCGACTGGACTGCGTGAGTATGTGCAGAGGATTCGTAATTCTGCGGGCAGCAAAAATACTGACACCGATGCTGAGCAACACCGCCAGTAGCGCCAAGAGGCGTGCGGTGCGCTGCATCTCGTAGACTCCGCGGTAAGCCTCACGCCGCGGCTTCTGCACCACAACCGCCCAATCGAGCGCGGTGACCGGGCTATAGGTGCCGAGCATTTCCTCACTGTTCTTGCCTTCCTGGACGGCGAACTCCTTGGTAGCGGCCAACTGCGCCTTGTTGCCTTCATCCACGAAATTACGGACGATCTCAAGGCTCTTCATGTCCTGGCCAGTCACGTATTGCAGAGTGCCCGCTGCCACCAGTCGTCCCTGCGCGTCCACGACGTAAGGAATCAGCCCACCGCTGCTGACCTCATGCAGCCGGCGAATGAGGAATTGCAGATCCACGACCGCGCCCACCATGCCCAGAAAACGCCCCCCATAACTCACGGGACTGCTCACCAGTACAACCGTCCTCGAAGTCTTGCCATCTTCCACCTGCAGCGCCTGGCCGTTGTAGGCGCGCCCATCGCGGGCCGCGTCGAATGCATGTTGCAATTCGCGCTGTAAGAAGGCATCCGGGGCGATGCGTCCGGCGGAAATACCTTTCGCGTCGGAGTTCAGCAGCGTGGCATAGGCAAGTTCATCGGAGGAAGAAACGAAGTTCTCGAGTAGAGCGCGGAGCTCCGGAGCTTCGATGTTCTTGCTGCCAATATCGCCGCCGCTCGCTACCTGAATCGCCGAGGAAAGATTTGCCAGCATCATCCGCAAGGAGCGTTCGTGTTGCGAGAGGTCGTCCGCCAGCGACCGCGTCACCGTATTCTGCAGCAGCATCTCGTTGGTCTTCAGGCGATCGCGGTTGATGGCTTCCACCTGAGCCGAATAGAAGTACATAGGCACAATGCTGATCACCAGCAACACGCCGAGGATTACGTACAGAATGGGAATGCGCGCCGGACTGGGCGTTGGACTGGACGAGTCGCTCCCCGGACTCAGTTCGGAAGCGCCGTCGATCGAAGTGGCGGCGGATTTCACAGGTATCTATAGAATTTTAGTGGGCCGAGAGTGGTTGGAGGCGAAAAGCGTTGATTTTTGACATTACCAAAGTGTCTTTCCAGGCTTACTGATGGCATGGACTCGGCAACGCGAAGCACCGCATTGCCTATGCTTTCAGGGCTTCGCTTTTGCCGCTCCGGGTCATCAGTTCGTAAATTGCGTCGTGCGGCGACTTGCCCTCGTGCAGAATGGCATGCATCTGTTCGGTGATGGGCATCTCAACCCCGCGTGCGCGAGCCAGACCCACCGCGGCCGTCGTGGTAAAAACTCCCTCTGCGACCATGCCATGCATCCCGGCAAGGATCTCGGGCAGCTTTCTTCCCCGGCCGAGTTCCACGCCGACACTGCGATTGCGGGAGAGCCCTCCCGTGCAAGTTAGCACCAGGTCGCCCAGACCAGCCAGCCCGGCCATGTTTTCTGCTCTGCCGCCGCAGGCTACGACAAGCCGCGTCATCTCTGCCAGGCCCCGCGTGATCAGAGCTGCGACTGAATTGTGTCCCAAGCCAAGCCCGTCGCTGACCCCGGCGGCAATCGCAATCGTATTCTTCAGTGCGCCGCCCAGCTCCACGCCGATCGGGTCATGGTTGGTGTAAATGCGAAAGCTGGCATTGCTGAACTCCTGCTGCACGGTGCGGGCGAGATCAGCGTCCTGCGATGCGATGCTGATGGCCGTGGGGTCTCCGCGTGCCGCTTCGATCGCGAAGGATGGCCCAGAGAGCGCGCCGATCCGGGGCGCAGGTCTGTCGTCCGACTGGATCGTCTGCGCGATCACTTCGGTCATGCGCAGCAGGGAACTTTCTTCCAATCCTTTGGTTGCACTGACGACCATCGTCTCCGGGCGCAAGTGCGGTCGCATCTGATTGAATAGCTGGCGGCAATGTTGCGACGGCATGACGCTCACCACGATGGCAGCGCCGTCAAGCGCTTCCGCTAAGTCATGGCAAGGCGCTACGCAGGCCGGGATAGGCACGCCAGGAAGGAATTTTTCATTGACCCGCTGCTGCGCGATCGTGTCATAGACTTCTTTCTCGTGAGCCCAGAGTCGAATCCGGTGCGTCCCCTTCCGTCCCAGGATGATCGATAGCGCAGTCCCCCACGCTCCGGCGCCGATGATTGCAATCTCGCTCATGCGCGCTTCGCTCCCAGACGGTTTTCCGTGCCAGCAAGAAGGCGGTGGATATTTTCATGATGCCTGGCGATGATGAGCAGGGAAGTGACCGACATGAATGCCAAGGCCAGCGGCGAGTTGCCATAGGCTTGCATTCCGACGACAAGGAGCAAGAAGGACGCGACGGCGAGAATGGATCCCAGCGACACGTAACGAGAAATCACCACTACCACGACGAAAACGCCGGCCGCCGCGACCACGGCCTTAGGGGCGATCACAACAAATGATCCCAGCCCAGTGGCAACGCCTTTTCCCCCGCGAAACTTCAGCCATAGCGGGAACATGTGGCCAAGCACAGCAAATAGCGCCGCCATGGCCATTGCCTGATAAGGTTTCCCACCTCCAGCCATTCCACCGGAGAGGCGGTCGGTCAGTGCTACCGCCGCGGTTCCTTTCAGCGCGTCGAGCAGCAGGGTTATGACTCCCAGTACTGGCGACTTGCGGGAGACATTCGTAGCTCCGATATTTCCGCTGCCACTTTGGCGCACATCCTCTCCACGAAAAATGCGGACGAGCAGATATCCGAAGGGAATCGATCCCAGCAAGTAGCTCGCTGCGGCGATCAGAATAAACATGGACATGGAGTAGGTCGTTCTCTAGTGCAGAACGAAACCTGCCAGCTTCGTATATTTTGAGCCACCCGACGACAATTGGCTCTGATAAAGAAAAAACTCGTGGGCTGTCATCGTACCAAACTCGGGAGCAGGCAAGGCCGCCAGTTTTTCCTGCAAACGCTTAAAAGCAGAATTCGGCCTGTCTTTCCTTTGCCTGCGCGGAGAGCCCGAGCCTCTGGCGCCCCGCGCCAGCGTGAGGTGCGGACTGAAAGCGTGCTCCTCCTTCGGAATGCCAAGCGACGCCAGCTTCGCATCCACTATTGCTGCCAGAGAGGTTAATTTTGAAGTGGCCTCGATTCCGATCCAAAACACCCGCGGCTCTCGTGCACCGGGAAAAAATCCGTAACCGCAAAACCTCATTTCAATCGTATCGGCGGCAATCGTTCCCAGCGTCTCTTTGATTCGGTCAACTTCCTCGTCAGACTTCTCGCCAATGAACTTCAGCGTGACGTGCAGTGACTCAGACCGCATCCAGCGCACCTCAGGAGCAAACCCGCGAACACCTTCGAGAAAGCGGGCAATTCGATTACGTATGTCGTCGTCGATATCAAGGGCAACGAAGAGGCGCATAGGACAGCTTCCAGCTACTAGCTCCTACCCATCAGCTAAAAGCCAGGAGCAGCTTTTTCACATCAATTTTTTCCGCACCATGTCCAGGGCCAGCGTTGTTGCAAACCAGCGGATGCGTTTGCGATCGCCTGGGAAGTTCCTTTCGATTACTTCGGTCCCGTTCGCGCTAGCCAGTGCGTGGAACACTAATCCCACAGGCTTTTCCGGAGTCCCTCCTGAAGGCCCCGCCACTCCGGTGATACCGACCCCGAGGGTCGCTTCGCAGCGATAGCGGATTCCCTCGGCCAGCGCGGCCGCGACCTCGCGGCTCACCGCTCCATGGCGCTCAATCATATCTGCGGGCACCCCGGCCAGTTCAGTCTTCACGGCATTGGAGTAGACGATTGCGCCTCCGGCAAAGTACCGCGAACTCCCACCCACGGAAGTGATTCTTTCGCCCAACAAACCGCCAGTGCAGGATTCTGCTACGGCCACCGTGGCATTGCGCATCTGCAGCCAGTAGCCGACGACTTGTTCAAGCGACTGGCCGTCCCGTGAGTACACGGCGTCGTCGAGTTCCTCCTCGACCGCGTCGGCCACTTCATCCACCCGCGCCTGCGCGGCTTCCAAGGTCTCGGCACGTGATTTGAAATGCAACTGGATTTCTCCGGCTCCGGCTAAGATCGTAGTCTGTACATCAGGGAATCGCTTGTAGATCGGCGACACGCGTGCATCAACGAGAGATTCTCCCAACATGGCGACCTTCAATACGCGGGTTGCCAGAAACGCCGTGGGCAGTTTGGCGCGCAATCGTTCCCGGCACTCCGCCTCGAACAACGCTTTCAGTTCATGCGGAGGTCCCGGCAATAGGATGACAATTCGTTCACGCCCGTCAAACTTGCCGCTGATCCATTGCCCGGGCGCGGTTCCGTTAGGGTTTGGGAGGACAGTTGCGCCCTCGAGAATATCCGCCTGTTTGGCGTTATTCGGAGACATCTTCCAACCGCGCGCAGCGAAACGCTGCTCAATATGATCGAGAATTTCTTCGTCGCGCTGCAAAGAGACGCCCAGAGCTTGGGCCACAGCCTCGCGGGTAAGATCATCTTCGGTAGGCCCCAATCCGCCGCTGAAAATTACAATCTCTGCGCGGAAGAGCGCGTGCTGCGCCGCTGCTACCAGACGGCCGAGATCGTCCCCCACCACGGCCTTGAAGATCACTTCCACGCCGAGTTGATTGATCTGCTCCGTGAGATAGAGCGAGTTGGTATCCATGCGGAAGGGCGTGAGGAGCTCAGAGCCAACCGCGATGATCTCGGCGTTCACGGGTAGAAGTGTAAATGAAAAAAGCGGCAGACGGGCCAGACCAGCCGATGGAGAACGACACTCGCGTGCACTTACTCGGGCAAAAGCGGTAACCCTTGTATATTCCAGGAAAGGTGATGCACTGCGTCAGTAGTCGCGAGAATCACGCTGCGACCTGGCGCAAAAGCCAGTCCGACCAAGCCATGGCCGGCGACTTCCAGGCTGGCCTGGCCCTCTGGCGTGATCTTCACGATGCCGCGCTTGCCCGAAAGCGACGCTGCCACATACAGATTTCCAACCGAGTCAAAAGCCAGACCCTGCGGCCGCCCCAAACCGCGGAAGAATTTGTGCACCGTCCCTTGAGGATCAATTCGGTGTACGGAATCAAAGCTCGACGTGGTCGGGCCTGTGACAAACAAATCGCCTTGCGGACCGAAGGCCAGGTGATAAGCGGAAACGCTCGGCTCCAGGGTGGCAAAAACAAATACTTGTTGGTCGCGCCCAATCTTGAAGATCGTGCCGCTGCGGTCGCCCACATATAGATTCTGATTTCGATCGAACGCGATGCCGGTAGCGATTCCCATCCCTTCGGCATACGTGGTCATAGTCCCGTTTGGCGCTACGCGATATACCGCGCCATCGTGACGCGAGGAAACATACATCTGTCCCTGGCGGTCGAACGCGATCGAGGTCGCATTCATCATCTCCCCGACAAACGGCTTGACGGCATAGTTGGTATCGATCTTGAAGATCGCGACCGGGACTTTTTGCCCGCGGGAGCCGGAGAACGTGGCGTAGATATTGCCTTGAGCGTCGAGCGCCGGATTGGTTACCGGATGCAGATTTTCGGCAATGGGCACGGCGACCTTAACCGTGTGCGCGTTGCTGACGTGACCATCGGTCGCTACTACTACGGGGCCTGAAGTTGCTCCTTCGGGAACGCGAGCGACCAGAAACGAGTCGGAACTGATTACAATTCCGCCCTCGACTTCTCCAAACTGCACGCGCGGACGCTGCCATTCCGGCGGCCGCAAACCCGAACCCGCGATCCGGACCTCCCCGCCGGCCAACGCCAGGACCGGCGAGACGGATTCGATGCGCGGTCCGCCATTCACGTTTTTCTTGCCCAGGATGCGATCGGAAAATCCCATGAAGAAGATACTCGCACTATCTTAGAAGACCAAAGTGCAGAAAGAGATGCACAACTAACAGAGCGTACAGACCGGCGGCGACGTCGTCCAGCACGATGCCGGCGCCCTCCGGAATCGCCTCCAATTGTCGCACCGGCGGTGGCTTGACGATGTCGAAGGCACGAAAAAGTATAAAGCCCGCGAGAAAAGATTTCCACGCGAACGGCAAGGCAATCAGAGCCACTAACTGACCTGCTACTTCATCAATTACCACAAACTGAGGATCTTTTTTCCCCGCGCCCCGCGCGACCCGCGTAGCCGCCGGAATTCCGATTAGCGTGACTAGCACTGCCAGGGCGATGACAACTGGCGTTCGCAGCTCGGGCGAAAGAGTGTGCGCCAGCGCTGCCCAAACCAACACCGTTGCCAGCGATCCCCACGTCCCCGGCCCAGGCCGCAGTCGTCCGATGCCGAAGAAAGTAGCAATTACCGTGGCCCATGGTGGAGTTCGCCGGATATCCCTCGAAGCCTGCCCTGAGCTTGCCGAATGGACAGCCGGCGAGACGCCGGTTTTACTGTCGGGTTCTAAAGTATCCTTCACGAATCTTCGTCCGAATCTTCGGGAGTGCTGGTTCGGATCTGCTCTTCAGAATCCGTAACCGGCGACGGAATCACATAGGCGCCGCTCGCCCATTTACCCAGATCGATCGTTCGGCAGCGGTCGCTGCAGAAAGGGAACTCTGCGTTATCGCTCTTGACGGCTTTCTTGCAGATCGGGCAGCGGAGCTTGAGCGTGCGTTTGCGAGGCATGTCAGCGGATACTCTCAGGTGCTGCCGAGTCGAACGAGACTTAAAACAAACTATAGAATCTTCGCCACTAGATCATAATCGTGGGCTTCAGTGATCTGACAGCGATAAAATTCGCCTATCTCGGGAGTGGTCTCCGATGGAAAGTCGTTCACGAAGACTTTGCCGTCAATTTCGGGCGCATGCATGGGGGTGCGGCCTTCCATGAGCAGGTCGGTCTCTTCCGACATTCCTTCCATCAAGAGGTCGAACTCCTGCCCCACCAGCGCTTTCTTTTTCTTTTTGCTGATCTGCCGCTGGATTCCCATCAAGTGCCTCCGCCGGCGTTCGATCTCGGCGGGCGAAACCTTCTTGTTCAATCCATGCGCGTCAGCGCCCTCCTGGTCAGAGTACGAGAACGTTCCCATCCAATCAAACTGGGCCTCGCGCACGAATGCGCACAACTCTTCGAATTCCTTTTCGGTCTCGCCTGGAAAGCCGACTATGAAAGAAGTGCGCAAGGTGAGATCAGGAATTGCGCGGCGCATCTTGTCAATCGAACGAAGAAATACTTCCGCGCCGCCTCCGCGCTTCATCCGCTTCAGTACGCTCGCCGAGGCATGCTGCAGCGGCACATCCATATAGGAACAAATCTTGTCGTACGTCCCAATCGCCTCCAGGAGTTTGCCGCTGATCTTATTCGGATAGGCATAAAGGAAGCGAATCCAGCGCAGATCCTCAATCTTCGCAAGTTTCTCCAGCAGCAGCGCCAGCCCGTCCTTCAGGTCGAAATCCTCTCCGTAACAGGTCGTATCCTGACCGATCAGAGTGATTTCCCGCACGCCAATCTGAGCCAGTCTTTCAGCTTCCGCCACGACCGATTCAAATCGCCGCGAGCGAAATTGCCCCCGCAACTGCGGAATAATGCAGAATGTGCAAGGATGATCGCAACCCTCGGCAATCTTAATGTAAGCCGTGGATTTCGGCGTCGCTAGAATGCGAGGGGTTTCGTCGTCGTACAAATAATTGGGCAAGTCCGCAATCGCGCCATGCCACTGTCCACGAGAGAATCGTCCCTGCGCCGCGCGCGCATCGCCCTCGGCCCGCGAAGGCAGCACCACAAACGGGGAATTGCCGTTTGCCGGCGTAGGAGTTGAGACCACGCCAGTCGCTGCCAGGATGTTTTGCAGCTCTCCGGTACCCACCACCGCATCGACCTCCGGAATGCGTTTGCGGATTTCATCGCGAAAGCGCTCCACCAGGCATCCCGCCACCACCAGCTTTTTCGCCTGCCCTGAGGTCTTGTGCGCCGCCATCTCGAGAATCGTATTCACGGATTCCTGTTGCGCACTTTCGATGAAGGAGCAGGTGTTCACCACAATAACGTCAGCATCTTCAGCCCGCGGAGAAAGTTCTGCGCCAGCCCGCGCCAGCAGGCCCATCATCACTTCGCTATCGACGAGATTTTTGGGGCATCCCAGGCTGACGAAGCCGATCTTCTGCGGACGCGCAGGCTGAGAATTCTCTTCGGCCACCGGCACAATAGTTTTTTCGCTTGGACGCGGGATAGTGAGGTTCTTCGACGGCATGCAATCCAATTATTTTAACATTTTCCAAAGTCAGTCCCGGCTCGTGAATCAATTGGCTCGGCCCGCGTTAACCATGTGACTTCGGGCACCACGGAAGGCAGTAGTCTGTGGAAGAAAACGGCATGCTTCATGCTAGGCTAAGCTACCGACTATAGAAGCAGTGATCCCGCATCCTGGAGGGGAAATGTCTGGGAAACAGGCCGTAATCGCAGTCCTGCTAATGGCGATGTGTATCCTGGGAGGCTCAGCCGCGGCTCAGGACGAAAAAAATGAGCTCACCGGCATGGTTGGCCGGATGGTCATTAGCGACCAGGGTATTGTGGGCGCCACTTACCCCAACCCGTTTGTCCGCTCCGGCAAGGGTCTGACTTTCGAAATCGACTACGCGCGCCGCCTTCTTAGCAAGGAAATCTACGCAATTTCAGGAGAAGTGCCCGCAGTTTTCAATTTGGATGAGGACCTGGGCTCCGGTAGCGATGTCGTTCCCAAGGACTACAAACAGATATTTGTCACTCCCGCGGTTCGTTTCAATTTGTTTCCTGCTACCGCAGTTTCCCCTTGGGTGAGCCTGGGCGGCGGTTTTGCCTACTTCAACGAAAACAAGAATCTCAACTATTACGGCACGAATCCAGGTGGCTCATCGACTTCTGGCGTGCTTCAGGGCGGGTTGGGAGTCGACGTAAGGCCATTTCGTGCACGCTTCCGTCACTTCGGTTTTCGCGCCGAGGTTCGCGACTTTTGGTCTGGCACTCCGAAGCTGCCATTGGCCGACACGGGCAAGACGCGGCAGCATAACTATCTGATCGGGGCTGGGGTGACTTGGCATTTCTAGCAAGAGGAAAACGCTACGCGAGCTCTATTTAAGGGTCAGCAAGGGCGTTTGTCGGTCGAGTTCGTCGGGGCGCATCGCAATTGTGTGCGGCTGAAAAATCGCAAACCGGCCATAATTTAGGGTTCGGCTAATTCCGTCTCCTCGCGCAATGTTTCGAGGGTCACTTTTGTCTTCGGTGTAGTCGTGATCGTCACCACGCTTACCAGAACCAGCAATGTGCCCACGATCGTCCGCGACCCCAGCGCCTCGCCTCCCAGAAAATATCCCAGCAGAACCGCAACAACCGGATTGACGTAAGCATAGGTTCCGACCTTGGTTGGCGACTCGTGGTGGATTAGCCACACGTAGGCGGTGAAGGCAACGATTGAGCCCGCTACGATCAAGTAAATCAGCGCCAGCCACGCGCCAATGGAGACAGCTCGCACATCGAAGCCGCGGAACTCCCCCAGCATTCCCGCCGTCAGCGTGAGTAGGATTCCCCCGGCGAGCATCTGGGTTCCCGAACTCATGACCTTCGATTCGGGCAAGGTTAGTTTGCGCGTAAGAATCGCTGCCAGTGACCAACTGATGGCGGCGATCACTAGCGCAGTCGCTCCAGCAATATCAATCGGCGCGTCTCCAAAACTCGCAGTGCGGCTGACCAGGACCACCACGCCGCCGATCCCGACCAGCAGCGCGCATCCGAGCCGAAACGTGAGCTTCTGCATCTGCAGGAAGAGAATTTCTGCAATCGCCATGAAAACTGGGATGGTCGCCATCATGACTGCCGCAATCCCGGAAGGCACGCGCTTCTCCGCCCAGAAGAGCAAGCCGTAGTCGCCCACGAAGATCAACACCGCCAGGAACGAAGCCGCAGCCCATTCGCGGCCAGTTGGAGAAGGCGTGCCTTTGGCGCGCATCCAGGCATAGAGCGCAATTCCCGCGGCGAAGAACCGCATCCCAGCCAGCAGGAATGGTGGTACTTCCCGTACTCCTACCCGGATGGCTAGAAATGTTGAGCCCCAGACGAGGTAGATGACGGCGAAGGCCAACAGTGTTTGCCATCGGTGCGGGCGAGCCGGGGTTTCCATTTTCGTATCCGGGTGGGACGTGAAGGCCAAGGTCCCACTGCAGTTTAGATCAACAGCAGCCACGCCAAGAAGCAGTGCTCACTCATGAAAAGTTCTTATCGGAACGATCGTTGTTTGTTCTGACTTGGGGAGCTACTTCTTTAGCAGACTGGTATGACTGGCAACGCACTGCCAGCGGCCTTCGGTGAACACCCACGTGTCGGTGAAGCGGCCGAAGTGCTCGTAAGGTTTGCCCTGGTAGGTTCCTTTGGTGTGATAGATGCCCGCCACGACGGCCGAGTCACCGTACAGGTTGACCTTCACATCTTGAATGGTCAGATTGGTGGGTTTGAACTGCGGGTCCTTGATATCGGAGAGAAACTTTGCTTTGTCGCTGACCTCGCCATCGTACTCGGTATTGATGAAGTTGGCGCCGATCATGCCGTCGAGCGCCCGCGAGTCATGATTCACCTGCGCTTCGTTCCACAGGTGCTCCATCACCAGTAGCTTGGTCTCCTGGGAATCGTCTTTTGATTTTTGTCCAGCCGCGTGCCCTATCGAAAAGAAAGCTAACAGGAGGCAGCATGTGAAACGGAGCATGGTCTTGCGCATTCGCCGCATCCCCACGTGAGGCAAAGGCTGTGAAAGGATAGCACTAGATCGTTGCATTCGGTCACCGAAACTCGGGCGCCGAGGATTACGAATGTCACAGAAAACGGGCGGAGCAACCCATTCGGAGCCGACCAAACGACGGCTGTTTAAAAAGCCCAGCGCAACAACGTGGCGCCCACTGTGAATCCAGCGCCCACTGATGCCATCAGTACCAGGCTTCCCTTCTTCAGCTTGCCTTCTTCTATGGCTGTATTCATAGCTAGCGGAATAGTGCCGGCGGTGGTGTTGCCGTAGCGATCGATGTTCACGATCACACTCTCGGGGCGCAAGCCCAGGCGTTCAGCAGTGGCATTGATAATTCGCAGGTTGGCCTGATGCGGGATGAAGGCGTCAACATCTGAACCTTTGAGGCCATTGCGCTCCAGCAACTTCAGGCAGGCTTCGGTTTGTTTGCGCACCGCGAATTTGAAAACCTGCTGGCCATCCTGGTGAACGTAATGCATCTTCTTATCAACAGTATCGCGGGTTGACGGATTCAGGCTTCCGCCGCCGGGCATATAGAGGTAGCATCCACCTGAGCCATCGATCTCGTGGACAAAGTCAATCAGGCCAATGGAATCATCGTCTGTGGCCTCGAGAATCACGGCGCCGGCACCGTCGCCGAAGATCACGCAGGTCGCACGGTCTGTGTAGTCGATGATCGAGGACATCACATCGGCGCCGATCACCAGAACCCGCTTATGGGTTCCAGCGGCAATGTATTGCGCTCCGGTCTGCACGGCATAAATAAAAGCGGAGCAGGCTCCCGAAAGATCGAATCCCCAAATCCCCGCGGCACCGAGCTTGTGTTGCACAAGACAGGCGGTGGAAGGGAAAAACATATCAGGAGTTACTGTGCCGACAATGATGGCGTCGATGTCATTGGGAGTCAGTCCGCGCTGGGCGAGGGCTTTCTTCGCGGCCTCAACGGCGAGGTCGCTGGTAGCCACTCCCTTGTCGACAATGTGGCGCTCATGAATGCCGACGCGGGCGAGTATCCATTCGTTGGTGGTGTCGACCATTTTCTCCAGGTCGGCGTTGGTCAAAAGGCGAGGGGGGACGTAGGTGCCGAGCGCGCTGATCTTCACTCTGGCACGTTTGGGTGTGGTCAATGAGAGCTCCTGAGTACGAGACTCAGTATTTTGAACGATTGAAGCCAGAATGTCTAACCAGGTCGGTGGCGGACTTGGTCCGATCGGTTTGAAAGAGGACCAAGATCAGGCCGCCTGATGATCTTTTTCGTAACGCATCCATTCGCGGATGAAATTCGGGCAGTCGAGGATCCCGAAGTGTCGACCTTCCCCACCTGCTAGATACATGAGAGCAACGTGATCCAGTTCCTCCAGGTGGGCTAGATCGAGCAGGGGCCACAAGGCGCACTCGATTGCGGACGAAACGAGTTGGTCGAGGTAGGTGAGATGGCCTTGCGAAAGCGAGCCCGCAACGCGAATGGTGACACTGGGCGAAACGAATTTAGATGGTAGATTGCGCATTTTCGATCCTCGACCCATTACTGAGATGATTGTTCGCTCCTACCTAGTTGAGATGCTTGGCGGGGGATTTCTTGCGGGAAAATTTGTAAAGGCAGTGTAAAGGTCGGTGCGGACCACACGTGAATGCTGTCTGAGATCTGCAAAATTCTTGTATCGCGACTACTGGTGCGCGAATCTATCTCGCTGTAATCGTTAAACCGGAAATCACTAATGGAAAGGTTAAGTCCATGAAATATCGTCTCTTGGGAAACAGCGGTTTAAGAGTTGCGGAAATGTCGCTTGGCACGATGACATTTGGCGAGGATTGGGGCTGGGGTTCCGGCAAGGATGACGCTCGCAAGATTTATGAGACCTACCGCGAGGCAGGCGGGAATTTCATCGACACGGCGAACGTGTACACCAATGGCACCAGCGAAACGATGGTGGGAGAATTCATTCAAGGGCACCGTCAAGAGGTCGTCCTGGCGACGAAGTACACCAATGCAGCGCCTGGCAACGATCCGAACGCTAGCGGCAACCATCGCAAGAATATGGTTCAGGCTGTGGAAGCCTCTCTCCGCCGTTTGAAAACCGATTACATCGATCTCTACTGGCTCCATATTTGGGACCGGATGACTCCAGTGGAAGAAGTGATGCGCGCCTTCGACGACCTGGTGCGCCAAGGGAAGGTGCTTTACATCGGAGTCTCAGACGCGCCGGCCTGGTGGATTTCGCAGGCCAACACGATCGCCGACCTGCGCGGGTGGACGCAGTTCGTGGGACTGCAGATTGAATACTCTCTGGTTGAGCGCACCGTTGAACGAGAGTTGATTCCGATGGCAAAGGCGTTCAAGCTTGGGCTGGCGGCATGGTCACCCTTGGGAGGCGGCCTGCTGAGCGGCAAGTATCATTCCGGCAATAAATCAGAAGCACGATATTCAGACGGATCGATGCAGCAGTTCCTGCGCAAGGGCGAACAGGCAGATCGAATTGTTGCCACGCTAAAGAAAATCAGCGAAGAGACCGGACGTTCGCAGGCTCAGGTAGCCCTGGCTTGGCTGCGATATCGCGACATTCCAGTGATTCCGATCATCGGCGCGCGGCGGATTTCGCAACTGCAGGACAACCTCGCCAGCCTGACACTCGACCTCAATCCCAATCAGGTGTCAGCGCTGAATCAAGCAAGTGCCATCGGACTGGGCTTCCCGCATGATTTCTACCAAATAGAAATGGTGAAGACTCTGATCTACGGAGGGATGCACGACCGGATTCTCGATGCCGCTTAAGCTCAGGAGCCGCTGCCGGCGGGGTTTTTCGGCCCTGGAGCCTGGCTATCTCTACGAAGTTAAAGACTTAGCCAGGCACCGGGGGCCCACTGCACACGCAAGAGCCCGTTACCGTTGCTTCCTTCCGGACCTGGCGGGGTTGGCGAGAGTACGTCGCGTGAGACCGATGCCTGACCTGAATCATTCTAGCAAACCCTGACTCTGATTCCTCGCACGGCAAAGATGTAGCGGCACTCAAAAGGAATGGTCACGCGAAGGACTTGTGACTTTCGGTGCAAGAAAAGCCCAGGAAAGCCTTCCCTTCTGAGTGGAAGTTGTCGAACAATAGAAGCTCAATCCATGACAAATGAACAACGGAATCTGATGGCGGAATCAAATCGCGTTCCGAGACCCGAGTGTCTACCCCGATGGAGCAGTCGGTTGCACAATCCGGAGTGATTCCGCTGTCTCAGGCGGTCAACAAATACTTCGAATTATCTTTATATTTACTTGTTTTAATGGGGTTTGGAACTCTTGCCAGCACCGGCGGACTGGACTTGCCGACGATCCTGCTGGTCGGAGCGGCGCTCGCTTTCCGCGGTTATCTCTTGGCCGAGCGACGACGGGTTGTGATTTCGGAGCGATGGACAACGCCCCTTACGATTGCCTATTTCGTCTTCTACGCCGCCGATTATTTCCTGGTCTCCCGCGCATTCTTGGCTGCCACAGTACATTTGGTGATGTTCGCAGTCGTCGTCCGCACCTTCTCGCTGCGCCGCGACCGCGACTGCACCACGCTGGCGATCCTCGCGTTCCTGATGGTGCTCGCTTCTGCCGTCCTCACGGTGGACAGTGTTTTTCTGTTCTTCTTCGCTGGATTCATGCTGACGGCAGTGGTCACCTTCATCCTGATGGAGATGCGCCGGTCAGGACGAGTCGCGAAATTCCAGGCGCGCCACTCCCACGACGGGCAGGAGCATCGGCATCTGGCCTTCTCGCTGGCGCGGATTACGCCGGCGTTGGTGCTGCTGATCTTGGCTGGAGCGGCTGCGCTATTTTTTCTCATGCCTCGCATGTCGGCTGGCTATCTGGGTGGTTATTCGTTCGGCAGCGATCTTTCCACGGGATTCAGCGACCGAGTGCAGTTGGGCAGGATCGGACAGATTCAACAGTCGGATGCCGTGGTTATGCACATTCAGATTGAGGGGGATAAAAGCGGACAGTATGAGCTTCATTGGCGCGGAGTCGCGCTGGCCAACTTTGACGGTAAGAACTGGTCAAACCTGCACCAACGCTATGAGTTGCAACGGGAACCTGACGGACAGTTTGCGGTGCCACTGTTCAGCCAGGGAATATTTTCGGCTTACGGATCAGGAACCCAGGTCGCCTCGACAACCTCGAGTCGCCTGATTCGCTACCACGTTCTGCTGGAGCCGATCGGCACAAATGTATTCTTTCTGGCTCCCTGGGGGCGCCGTGTGGCTGGGCCGTATCGGGCATTGTCCGTCGACGCTGGAGGAGCGATTTACGACGTCGATAATCAGCGCAGCGTCAGTGAATACGAGGCAGAATCCGACATCGCCCGGCCCTCGCCAGCGCAACTTCAGGCAGCAGGAAATACCTATCCACAATTTGCCACGGCTTACCTTCAACTCCCGGCGCTCGATCCGCGCATTCCACACCTGGCGGCACAGATTACAGGGTCTGCCTCCAACAATTATGACAAAGCCGTCGCCCTGGAAACTTATTTAAGAACGCATTACGGATACACGCTGCAATTGCTCCGGTCGCCGGTCGCCGATCCACTGGCCAATTTTCTGTTCGAGCGTAAGCAAGGCCACTGCGAGTACTTCGCCTCCTCTATGGCGGTGATGCTGCGGACGATGCGCATTCCGTCCCGCGTGGTGAACGGATTCCGAAGCGAGGAATTCAACGATGTCACCGGCAACTACATAGTCCGGGCCAAGAACGCGCACTCCTGGGTAGAGGCTTATTTCCCCGATTACGGTTGGATCACTTTCGATCCCACGCCGGGTGGCGCAATTGCAACTCCGGAAGGCTGGGACCGCGCCATGCTTTATCTGGACGCGGCGGAATCGTTCTGGCGGGAGTGGGTGATCAGTTATGACTTCTCGCACCAGTACATTCTGGGACGGGCCGCCGTGAGCGGGACGCGCACCAATTGGGAGCGAGCGCGCACGTGGGCACGGGAGCGCTATGCAAATCTGCTGAACTGGGCTAGGCGCGGCCAACGAGGCGCGGAAAAATCTCCGGCACGCTGGCTGGGAGGTGCCCTCGCAGTTGCGTTGCTGCTGTTACTGCTGGCTAACGCGCCTCGCCTCGCCCGAATGATCCACAGGCGGAGTCTGCAAGCGCATCCTGAGCGATCGCCGAATCAAGCGGCTGCGCTTTGGTACGAACGGATGGCGCAACATCTGGCTCGGCGCGGTGTCAAAAAATCATCGACGCAGACAGCACAGGAGTTCGTGAAGATTATCGAGGATACGCAGCTGCGGACGCGCGTTGGGCAATTCACCGAAGCTTACGAATCGGCTCGCTTCGGAAACTCTTCCGACGATGCACAACGATTACCGGAGTTATACGAAGAAGTGGAGTTGGCAACGAAGAAGTGATATCGGCTGCGTTGGTTGATGCGGCGTGTTCGGTGCCGTTTAGCACGCAGTGGATCACATTACGGCCGCGTCATCTTCTCTGGTCGCACCAGTTGATCGAAGTCTTCGCCTGTGAGATAACCCAACTTCAGCGCCGCCTCACGCAAACTGCTGTGCTCCACGTGCGCCGTGTGGGCGATTTGAGCGGCCTTGTCGTATCCGACTCTTGGCGCCAGCGCTGTAACCAGCATCAGCGAGTTCTTCACATACCAGTCGACTTTCGCGCGATCGACTTCAATGCCCTTAATCATGTACTCAACGTAGCCATGGCATGCGTCAGCAATCAGCGTGACCGAATGCAGAAAGTTGTAGATGATCACCGGCTTGTACACGTTAAGTTCGAAATTGCCCTGCGATCCGGCAAATCCTACCGCTGCGGTGGCTCCATGTACCTGCACGCAGACCATGGTCATGGCTTCACACTGCGTCGGATTCACCTTGCCCGGCATGATTGAAGACCCAGGCTCATTCTCCGGGATCGATAGCTCGCCCAGCCCACACCGGGGGCCGGAAGCCAGCCAGCGGATGTCGTTGGAAATCTTCATCAGCGAGGCAGCCAGAGTTTCCATCGCGCCCTGCGCGAAGACGATTTCGTCGTGCGCGGAAAGCGCTGCAAATTTATTGCCGTGCGAACGGAAAGGAAGTCCGGTGAGTTCGGCGATCTTTTTCGCGGCACGCTCGGCAAATTCTGGATGCGTGTTCAGTCCCGTACCGACCGCCGTCCCGCCAATTGCCAGGTCGTAGAGGCCGTCCAGCGCTTGTTCCAGACGCTTGATATCGCGCTCCAGCAGGCTGGCCCAGCCACCGAACTCCTGGCCAAAGGTCAGCGGCACGGCATCCTGCAAGTGAGTACGCCCAATCTTGACTACATCATTAAATTCTTTGGCCTTGGCGGCGATCGCATCGTGGACGCTGCGAATCGCCGGAATCAAAGCATTCTTTACCCGGTCGGCCGCCGCAATATGCATCGCGGTGGGAAATGTGTCATTCGACGACTGGGACATGTTCACGTGGTCATTGGGATGGACCGGCTTCTTCGATCCCATCTCGCCGCCCGCGATTTCAATGGCGCGGTTCGAGATGACCTCATTCACGTTCATGTTGGTTTGTGTGCCACTGCCCGTCTGCCATATGCGCAAGGGAAATTGGTCATTCAGCTTGCCCGCAATCACCTCGTCGGCAGCCTGTACGATCAATTTCGCCTTGTCCGCAGGCAGTTTGCCCAAATCCTGATTTACCAGCGCGCATGCCTTCTTCAATGTGCCGAAGGCGCGAATCAATTCCGGCGGCATGGTGTCGCGGCCAATGTTGAAGTGCAGCAATGAGCGCTGCGTCTGCGCTCCCCAGTAAACGTTGGCTGGGACTTCGATCTTTCCCATGCTGTCGGATTCCGTGCGCATGCGCACGGCTGACTCTGCGGAGGTTGGCATCATGGTTCCTGACTAAAGCGACACGGATGAATAGAGTAACTGAAAATTATAGCAAGCGGGACGATTTGCTGGTATAACGCTTGACGTTAAACGCCATTCGGAATATAATGAGGTCGTGATTAAGTCGTTTCGCTGTGCGGAGACCGAGCGACTTCACCATCGACAGCGGAGTCGACGTTTTCACGGCATCGAGCGAGTTGCCCGCCGAAAGCTTCGCCAGTTGGGCAGCGCGACGGAATTGCGTGACTTAGCAGCCCCGCCCGGGAATCGCTTGGAAGAATTGCGCGGTGAGCGAAAGGGGCAGCATAGCATTCGGATTAACGATCAATGGCGTCTCTGTTTCGTTTGGCGAGACGGGAATGCACATAATCTTGAGATCGTGGACTATCACTAGCGATTCGTAGCAAGGCCAGGATTACCAATTCAGGGTCCGACGGACCCGCCAAGGAGCATGCACCGTGCCTAAGTCTCAAAAACTTCTCGCGCCTATTCATCCAGGCGAGATTCTCCGCGTGGAATTCATGGAGCCGCTACGGCTCAGCATGAACCGATTGGCGCTTGATCTGCGTGTTCCAGTGACCCGAATTGCCGAAATCGTCCATGAGCGCCGCGGCATCACTCCCGATACCGCGTTGCGATTGGCCCGCTACTTTGACACGAGCGCCGGGTTCTGGCTGAATCTTCAGTCCGCCTATGATCTCGAAGTGGCGCAAGATAAGCTTTCGCGCACCATTGAACGGGAGGTTCGTCCAGCTTCATTCGCGGCTGCGAACGCCTCTTCTTAATCCTCGTTGCACCCGCAGTTTTGATTCCCCGCATGCTAGAATCATCGGTCTCTGATCTGCGCTCGCTGCTCAGTGAAAACGCCGTGGCCAACAAACCCATGCCTGACTTCCTGACCGCCGAAGATGTTGAAACTTTGCCTAAGGCCAAAGCTCATCCTCATCCCGAAGTGCGCACGGATGTGCTGGTGATCGGGGCCGGCCCAACCGGGTTGGCCTGCGCGATCGAAGCGCAGAAAGTCGGTCTTCGCGTCGTCGTCCTCGACAAAGGCTGTCTGGTGAATTCGCTGTATCACTACCCGCCGAACATGCTGTTTTTCACTACTCCCGAACTCCTCGAGATCGGCGACATTCCTTTTACCACCGCCCGCCAGAAGCCCACCCGGGAAGAAGCGCTGGAGTATTACCGCAAGGTGACGGAGCATTACCATCTCGACGTTCGCCAGTACGAATGGGTCAAGACGGTCATGGGCGAAGACGGAGACTTCAGCATCACCGCCACGGACCGTGCCGGCCGTCCGCACGACTACCGCACTCGCAAGGTGATCGTCTCCACCGGCTATTACGATCTGGCCAACCAGCTTTGCATTCCGGGCGAGGACCTGCCCAAGGTCTCGCACTACTATGGCGACGCCCATCCTTACTACGACACCGACGTGCTGGTGATCGGCGGAAAAAATTCCGCCGCCATCGCGGCCCTCGATTTGTGGCGGCATGGGGCGCGCGTGACTCTGGTCTATCGCGGTTCGCAGCTGCACCACCACGTTAAATACTGGATCAAGCCCGACCTTGAAAATCGCATCAAGAGCAACGACATCGAAGCTTACTTCAACAGTACTGTGCAGGAAATTGGCGTGGATCACGTAGTGATCAACACGCCGCGCGGTCCAGTTCGCCTGAAGAACGATTTTGTTCTCGCTCTTATCGGCTATCATCCTGACTACGATTTTCTCCGTAGCATGGGCATTGAGCTTTCTCCCGAACAGAATCGTCCGGTATGCGACCCGGTCTCGCTGGAGAGCAATGTGCCGGGGATCTATGTTGCCGGAGTGATCGTGGCGGGATCGCGCACGAACGAGATTTTCATCGAGAATGGCCGTTTCCATGGCCGCCAGATCGCCGAGGATCTGAAGATCAAACTAAAGCCAACGCCTCAGGCAGACTCGGCCCTACTTTAGACGAAAAGTTCCATTTACGGCCACCTCATTCCCAAGCTGCACGTTTACCAGTTACCCTAGCCATTTCCATGGAACCCCAACCAGAGCTTGCAACTCCGTCGATCTCGCTAGCCTCGTACTTGCGCCTGGTGCGAGGCAACCGCAATTTCCGTCGGCTCTGGCTAGCGCAAATTGTCAGCGAGATTGGCGACTGGTTCTACACGCTTTCCATTTACACGTTGCTGTTGCAGCTGACTGGCCATGCCAGTTCGGTAGCCCTGGCTCTGGTTCTGCAAGTTCTGCCGCAGACTTTTGTCGGTCCCACAGCGGGCGTGATCAATGACCGCTTGCGCCGCAAGCACGTGATGATTGCTGCAGACCTCGTCCGTGTGGTTGTAGTCCTGGCTATGCTGCTGGTGCGTTCGCCGTCCATGGTATGGCTCGTCTATCCCTTGCTGCTGGCCGAGACCATCATGGCCGCGTTCTTCGAGCCGGCCCGCAATTCAGTGATCCCCAACATTGCGGCTAAAGGAGAAGTGCTCATTGCCAACACTCTCTCTTCGGCTACGTGGTCGGTAAACCTGTTGATAGGCGCTTCCGTGGGCGGAGTGGTCGCAGCCTTCTTCGGACGAGATGCTGTGTTTGCTCTTAACGCGTTGTCATTCCTGCTCTCAGCCGTTCTCATCGGAGGGATGCACTTCGCCGAACCCCACGCCGAGTCCGCGCCTCCGCTGCGTCCACGCGATCTGGTTGATTTTTCGCCCGTGGTGGAGGGCGTTCGCTACATTCGAAATCACCGGACACTGCTGCCTGCGGTTTTTGCCAAAGCCGGCGAACTCATGATCGGCCCGAGTTGGGTGATCTTTACCGTCATGGGTGCGCATGAATTCGCGGTCCACTGGCACAATGTTGACGCCGCCCGGGGAGCGATGCTGGGCATGAGCATCCTGCTTGGCGGGCGCGGGCTTGGTGCCCTCGTCGGACCGCTGATCGCAGCCCGCTGGGCGGCTCGCAGCGACCGCAGGCTACAACTTGGAATCTTCCTGGGCTATCTCACGATTGCCGCTGGATATGGAATTCTTGGCAGCACCCGCACGGTGTGGACGGCCAGCGCTTGCGCCATGCTCGCGCACGCGGGAGGATCCACCGTCTGGGTGTTCTCTACAACGCTGCTACAGCTTCATACCGATGACCGTTTCCGCGGCCGCGTCTTTTCCGCCGACTTGGGCTTCTCCATGCTCACTATCGCCGCCGGAGCCTACCTCTGTGGACGTCTGCTCGATTCCGGCGTCTCTGCCCGCATGGTCGCTACAGGCACGGGATTGGTCATGCTGATTCCTGCAGGTTTATGGGCGCTGGCGATGTGGGCGGGAAAGAATCGGCGAGACTTACAGGAACTATCAGAAACCTGAGGTTCTTAACCGTGCAGACGGTCGATCTTTGCCGCCATGATGAAATCGCTCTCCGTGAGGCCGTTGACTTTGTGCGTCCAGAGTGTGATCTCCGCTTTGCCCCAGGCCAGCAGAATATCTGGATGATGCCCTTGTTCTTCGGCCAGCGCGCCCACACGATTGACGAACGCGAGCGCCTGGGCGAAGTCAGGAAAACTAAATGAGCGGGTGATGTGATGCTCGTCTACCACCGTCCACTTGGGGACGACCTTATGCAGTGCTTCCAGATCTTTGCCTTTGAGCGGAGGCACTCCACCGCGGCAGGGTACACATTTCTTGTCGGCTAGTTGTTCGGTCATGCGAGTCACTCCGCCAGACATAATAGTCGAAGTTCGCGGGCAATTTCGAATCAACTCTTTCACCATAGAAACCATGCTGGTCAAACAACCTTGAAACCCAAGGGCTTGCTGGTGCATCTCTACATGCTCAGCGGGCACAGGCTTGGTGCAGAAAGAGAATGACTCCACAACCGGCAGGCAGCGGTTCCGCACCAGGCGGAGCGAATCCCTGGCTGATCGCAATCGCTGTAATGCTGGCGACATTCATGGAAGTGCTCGACACTTCCATCGCAGCCGTTGCTCTTCCCTATATCGCGGGTAGCTTATCCGCGACCAACGATGAAGCCACCTGGGTGTTGACCAGCTACCTGGTAGCCAATGCGATTATCTTGCCCGCCAGCTCCTGGTTCTCGCTGCGCTTCGGGCGTAAGAGATTTCTGATCATCTGCATCGTGATCTTCACGGTTTCCTCGTTCGCTTGCGGAGCCGCAACCAGTCTCGCTCTAATTCTGATTGCGCGAGCGGTGCAAGGAGCGGGCGGCGGCGCATTGCAGCCTTTATCACAAGCGATACTGCTCGAAACATTTCCTCCCGAAAAACGAGGATCGGCCATGGCCGTCTTCGCCCTGGGAGTGGTGGTCGCACCCGTTCTTGGGCCGACATTGGGAGGCTGGCTCACCGACACCTATTCCTGGCGATGGGCTTTCTATATCAACATTCCCATCGGAATCTTTGCCATCTTCATGATCTCCCGTTACGTAGTAGATCCGCCTTACATCAAGGACGCGCATCCCGGCAAGTTCGATGGCATCGGGCTGGGCTTGCTGGCGGTGTGGCTGGGCTGTCTGCAGATCATCCTGGATAAAGGGCAGGAGGATGACTGGTTTGGCGCAACCTGGATTCGCTGGGCAGCGACGATTCTCGTGATTGCTCTCGTAGCGTTTCTTATTCGCGAGTTCCGCCACGCCAAGCCATTGGTCGACCTGCGTGTCTTCCGACATCGCAACTTCGCCATCGGATGTCTGCTCATTGGCCTGTTTGGCGCTGCCATCTACGGCCTGATCACGTTGCTGCCGCTCTTCTATCAGGAGCTGTTGGGGTACACGGCGTTGGCGGCTGGCTGGGCGGTGAGTCCTCGCGGCGTCGGAGCGATTGTCGCCATGCCCATCATCGGATATCTGACCGCGAAAATGGATAACCGCTGGCTCATCGCCTTCGGCTTCTCCCTTTTTGCCGCCGCCAGCCTGTGGTTTGGCGAGGTCGACCTTTCCATTGGGCAATGGAGCTTTCTTTGGGCCATCGTAATCAGCGGCTTCGGTTCAGGATGCGTCTTCGTCCCTTTGTCGACTACCGCCATGGCTTTCTTAAAGAACGAAGAAATCGGCAACGCCAGCGGCCTCTACAATCTGCTGCGCAACATCGGAGGCAGCATCGGAATCTCGGTAGTGAACACCATCGTGGCGCGCCATGAGCAATTGCATCGTAACGAGTTGGCCAAGTCGCTCAGTCCCGATCGCGTGACGGTTCATGGAACGGTGCAAGGCTTGCAGCAATACTTGACCACGCAAGGTGCATCGTCCACTACGGCTTTGCAACGGGCGTACGTACTCATCAATGGGGCGCTGAACGGACAGGCCCGGCTATGGTCCTACGTGGATGACTTCCGCTACATGGCGCTACTGTGCTTCGGATGCGTGCCGATCGTTTTCGCACTGAAGAAAGCGGTAGCAAGAAAGGGCGCAGTGGGCGCGGGACACTGAGTGTAATGAAAGCCACCATCGCGGACTCGCCCTGCTCGAACACGATCTTCGAAACGAATCCTAGAACGGAATATCCTCATCCGTGATCGGCCCGGACGCCGCTCCTGCGTGCTCGGGATCTGGCGTCCGCTGGTCGAAGTTATTGCCGCCACCGGCAGCAGCGCCGCGCGAGCTGCCGCTGAAATCTCCGCCTCCTTCGCCGCGGCCGCCGAGCAGAATCAGATCGCTGGCCACCACTTCCGTCATGTACTTCTTCTGGCCGCTGGTCTTGTCGTCCCATGACCGGGTCTGCAGGCGGCCTTCGATATAGACCTTGCCACCCTTCTTCAGATATTCACCGGCAATTTCGGCGAGCCGTTGCCAGAGCACCACGTTGTGCCACTCGGTGCGGTCCTGCCACTCACCAGCCTTGTCCTTGAAGCGCTCATTGGTGGCGATGGTCAGCTTGGCCACGGGCGTGCCCTGCGGCGTGTATTTAATTTCGGGGTCTTTTCCCAGATTGCCGATCAGTTGAACTCGATTAAGACTTTTTCCAGCCATTGGGTGCTCCTTTGCAGGGGTTCACTATAGCAGAGTTGCACAGGCGAAGAGCGCTCCAGCATCGGAATCGATGCTAGATGTGTGTACCGTTCCGGGAGAGAGTCAGCCTGTCGGCGGCACCTCCGTCCTCCCCCGGCCTACCCGCTCCCCGCTTGTTGGTCCCTCAACTCCGGAAATGAGAATAGGATTCTATTTCTAATCCGACTGAGAGACGTGACGGCCATATCCACTCCGTCGATGAAGAACATATCTCGAAAATCCTCATCAGCCTCTATCGATGAGGCGCTGTAGACCACCCATGCTGTAGGATGCGCGAATTTCGAATACAGCTTATAACGCGGTCCAAAATCGGCACCGCGTCCCACGTCTTCAGCCGCATCTCGGACCCTCTTGAAATCGTCTTCGAGTGTTGGCAGTCCTCGCGACTTCGCGAACTCCTCTAGATCTCCCATCTTCTTTGCCAGGTTCTTGTGCTCTACGGCATGTTTCTCTCGGTACATGCCGAGAATTGCCTTCGACCAACCATACATGTCACGAATCGCGTCGTCTTGAAAGCGCTTAGCGCTGTCGTCAGAACCACAACAAAAATCTACCCAGATCGATAGCTCAAGCAAGTTTCTGACGACCCACCCAAGGGTAGATATCTTCTTTTCGTCATGCGCCCGTTGCAGATCCGAAACGGAAATAATCAGGATACCCATGAAGTTCACGAGCTGTTTCTCCTGCCATGCTTCAAGCCTTTTGTGGCGCTCGTTACGCTCGTGCAAGGCCTTCCCGATTACCCGGGCTTGTTCCAGGAAGATCTCCAGGAGCCTCCGCGACTCGACCACCCCTTCCAACATCGTGGAGCCATCCTTTCCTCTTCGAAGGCAATCCTAGAACAAGAATAATTGGGGCGGAAGTACCGGTAGCGCGAAGGCCAGTCTCTAACGGCTCAAGCCTGAGGTATAATCCTCGCCATGCCTGCCGCACCTGATGTGCGTGGAACTGGAGCGCCTAAAGCTGTCGGGATGGTTCCCGACGAGATGAAGTGGGAACCGAAGTCCAAAGGTTTGACCACGCCGCGCAAGAAGAAACCGAAAGAACTTGCCGTCATCACGGAGTGCTGCACCGGCTGCGCCGGCTCGCCCGCCTGTGTGGAATATTGTCCGGTGGAAGATTGCATGTTCTGGGTGCCTGACGAAGACAGCACGCCCTTCGGCCGCATCGCCGTCGATCCCATTCTCTGCATTGGCTGCAAAAAATGCCTCAGCAAAGGTCCCGACGGCTGCTTCCTAGACGGCTGCCCCTGGGATGCCATCGTGATGGTGGAAACGACGGAAGTGGAAAAAGAAGTCGGGGCGATGGCGATCTAGTCGTCGGCTTTCTCGACGCCCTGTCATCCTGAGCGAAAGTGTGGGATTCGAGAAGCGAATGCCACACCGTAGTCGAAGGATCCCTCTGCTCGCCGGCGGTGCCGAAGGCTCCAAGAGGAGTTTTCACGCAGACTGATGGCTGATGGCTACTTCGCCCTTGCCCGTATCGCTTTCTCGGTCTCGTTCGCCTGTTGCCGAACGTCGTTCGAAATATCTGGCAGATCGCGCTCGTAAGGTTGAATGGCAGACAGATCCTCGGGCTGGCCGATAAGATAAAGAGCGCGCAACGCCTCCCACACTTGCTCGGTCGAGGGATCAATCACCGCAATTTCTGCCCCGGCCGCGACGTTTGCGCCGGTTCCAGCGACGGAGCGAATTCGTCCTGGAATCGGAGAACGAATTTCTACCGTCTGGTTTCCGTATTGCATCTTCGCAATAAGCCCTCCTTGGTGGATGGCTGTGCCCGGGCGGTCGGCATCGAGAATGTGCCCCGCTTCCGGCGCAGCAATCTGTGCCGGTTCCAGAAGAGCTACGATTTGCGGTCGGCCCGTAGCGTCGCCGAAGCGCACCAGCGACAGCGCCGCATTGCCGCGCACCATCGGCGAAGGGTCGGCAAGCATCTTCAGCAGCGCATCGTGAAACCCCGCGCCAGTTGTGTCTTGCCCCATGACCCAGGCATCCGTGTTGCGGACTTCCTCCACCGGATCGGCCGCCAGCTTTACTAATTCGGGATACCACTGTGTAGCGCTCGCGTCGTGCCGTGTGATGCGCTCACCCACCTGCACCAGCGCCTGCTGAATGTGCCGTGGCTTCTTGACGTCATGCAGATACTCGTTCAACTGCTGGTCAGAAAGCTTCCGCCCGAACCACGTGTTCCACCAGAAAAGGAAAGGCATGAGGCAGATCAGCCACGCGGTCAGGAAGAAGAGAAGTTTCTGGGCGCGGGACATGCCGGGCTTTCGTGTCTCGTTCTGCAGTACCGGAGGTTGATTAGCGGACATTCCGAGTGGGTAGTTCTCACAATCTATTCAACAACATCCGCGTCGAGGACGCGCTCTTGTTCTAAATAATGCGAAACTGCATACTGCGCCAGAAGCGGCGTCTGGAGCCGAATTTCAGCACCAATCCATTCACCCTTGCTGTGGGGTGCATCCGGTTTGTGTTTGCAGGGCCCGCTGCTGCCGAATTGGGGGCCGAACTCCGCGCCCTGAATCTGATCGAACTGCTTGATCTGCCGCCAGGTTTCGTCGCCGACAGTTCCGGAAACATCAATTTTCAAGCGCACGATCGACATAACAATGCGAAAAAGCTAGCTATGCGGGAACCATTGATACAGCATGAAATATACCAGCACACCGGTGACGCTGACGTACATCCACAGCGGCCAGGTCCAGCGCGCGATCGCGCGATGCTTATCATAACGAGCCCGCAGCCCGCGGATGAGAGTGATGATCACCATGGGAACAATCACGATCGCGAGCGTCACGTGGGGGATGAGTACGATCAGATAAATAACGTGCCAAAAGTGGTCCCCCAGAAAACGGATATCCCCCACGTGGTAATGGAAGTCCACATAGCAAGCCAGAAACAAAGCCGAGGAAACGACCGCGGCGATCATGCAGGCGCGATGCGCGGCAAGTTTTCCACGCATGATCAAGCTGCGGCCAATGAGCAGAAGCACCGCACTGGCTCCGTTCAGGCTGGCGATCAGGGCAGGGAAGTAGGCGTATCGTTCGGGGATCATAGCTTGGCGATCAAGCGGCAGGCCTCGTCGTCCGGCGATTAGCCATCAGGAAGGCCAGTCCAAACATCACCAGCGAAAACAGAAGCAAGGTCGCTATCGCCGATGGCAGAGGAAAGGTCGCTTGCATCCCCGGGTAAAGCAGGGCGCGCAGCGCTTCTACTCCGTAAGTGAGCGGGTTCATATACATCAGGACGCGAATCCAGCCGGAAGCGCCAGACATGGGAAACAGCGCGCCCGACAAGAGCCACAACGGAATCAGAAACAGATTGATGATGCCGTGAAATGCCTGCGTGGAGTCCATCGGCCAGGCGATTGCGAAGCCGAGCGCAGTCAATGCGAACGAGACCAAAAAGACGACGATCGCGACCAGCAAAACCTGCACAACGTTGAGGTGCACGCCAGCAAAAGGCGCGAAAATGAGGAAGATCATTCCTTGCACTGCGGCCAGCGTGGTCCCGCCAAGAACTTTTCCCAGCACAATCGCGGAGCGCGGCACCGGCGCTACCAGTACCGAGAGCAAGAATCCTTCCTTGCGATCTTCAATCACCGACATCATGGTGAAGATCGACGTGAACAGCACGATCATGATCAGCGCGCCGGGATAGAAATAATCCATGTAGTGTTGCTGACCCTGTCCGCTGCCCGAGCGAAATGAAGTGCCAAAGCCTGACCCGATCACGACCCAGAACACCAATGGCGACGCTAGCACGCCGATCACGCGCGACTTCTGCCGGTAGAAGCGCACAATCTCGCGCCACCACAGTGTGAACGCGGGCAACAGCACGCCTGCGGAAACAGGCGCCATCGGTCTCGGTAATACCGCGGTCTGAGTGGCCATGAAGTATTAACTCGCTTTCGCCGCGGGAGGTTTAGCGGCCGCAGCCGCGACTTTCTTTTTTCCCAGCATGCCCAGGTCGCGCATTTCCCAATATGCGTTCAGCATAAAAACAGCGGAAAGGCTAAGCAGGATCAAGCTCATGAACAGGCCGTCTACCGTGGTAATCATGCCGTTCATCAGAGTCCAAACCACGCCCAGCAGAGGAAGAATGCCCAGCACAAGAGAAATAGCCAGCATCATAGAAAGCACATTACCTCCCATGAACTTCTGAAGTAGACTCCGCTTCGTCTGTTTCGCTCCAGAATTTATGTCCGGTGCGGCGAATGAAAACGTCCTCGAGCGCCGGTTTGCTTACGGAAATCGCCTCGATCTCTCCGGGGAAGGCCTCCACCACTTCTGTGACAAAGCGGTGCGCGCCCTCCCGCTCGATGCGCACCTGATCTTCCAGTACGGTAGTTTCCACGTGGAAGCGAGCCCGTATACGCTCTGCCAGCGCTCCCGCGTCGTGAGCCGCATCCAGCAGGACCACGTCTCCACCGATTTCGCTCTTTAGTTCGGCGGGCGTACCCAATGCGACCAGGTTCCCCTCGTTCATGATGGCCAGCCGGTCGCAGCGCTCAGCTTCTTCCATCAAGTGAGTGGTCACGAGAACCGAGACATGTTCTTCGTCGCGCAACATTTTCAGATATTGCCAGAGATCACGCCGCGCTCCGGGATCGAGGCCCGTCGTGGGCTCGTCCAGCAGCAGGACCCCGGGATGATGGAGCAGTCCTTTGCCTAATTCGATGCGGCGCTGCATCCCGCCGGAGAATGTTTCAACCAACTCTTTGGCTCGATCGGCCAGGCCCACGCGTGACAGTATCTCGTAAATCCGTTTCTTCAACGCCGCGCCGCGTAGACCATAAAGATGCCCCTGATGCCAAAGGTTTTCGTAGGCCGTCAGCTTCAGATCGATGCTCTGCGCCTGAAAAACAACCCCGATTTGCCGTCGCAGACGCCCCGGTTCCTTCGCAGCGTCGCAACCCATAATCGTTGCTCGCCCGGCGGTCGGAATCATCAGTGTGGAAAGAATCCGAAAGAGCGTGGTTTTCCCGCTGCCGTTCGGGCCAAGCAGACCGAACAATTCCGCCGGCCGCACTTCGAACGAAACTCCGTTCAGGGCCGTGCGGTTCTCATAGCGGTGGACTAGATTCTGTACAGAGATTACGGGCGCGGCGGAGGCAGGCGTTGCTTCCGGAGCGGCGTCAGCGAATGCAGAGACTTTCGATGCCAAGGAGTGTCCTAAGATGAACCCAATATTAGTTTACGACGAGACGCCGCAGAACGCCGCGGAAACGGATAAACGCGGCAAATAAATACGTGCCCCCGAGAGTGAAGGATTCAACTCTGCGCTCATGCCGCCGAAGCATCCCGCTGCGGCTGAGGTATGGGCTCGGCAAACGCGACCGGAACGTGCCGCCACACTTGAATCGCCAGAACTACGGTGGTCGCGAGCAGGAGCGCTCCCACAGCCACATGCGCCACCGTCGCCGCTACCATGGGAAGCTCCGGTTGTGCTGCATCCTTGCCCCAAGCGACGCGGGTCAAGAACGCAGTAAAACCGAGGCAGAGCTGGGTAATTAGAAGAGAGAGCATGAGGATCGCCGGTCGGCGTACCGCTTCAATCTGCGAATAAACCGAAAGCGCACGAATCGCGGTCCAGGCCAGCACGAACGATACAATCACTGCGTTCGCCACATGTGGCCACCAACTCATGCCGTGATGCCGGAACATTCCGCCCAGGATGAGCTGCACGTACAGCACAAAGATGGAAAGCAGCGTGAGCGTTGACAGGCTTGGCCGGCGTTGGTCGAACTCCACCCGCGGCTGTTCTTCCACCCACTTGCGTCCCGTGAAGAGAGCGATGGCTACCGCGATGCAGAAGAATGTTTGCGCGACCGTAGCGTGGGCGGTAGAAACCGCCGGAGGCTGAAATAATAAAACAGTGAGCCCGCCAAGAATAGCTTGCGCAATCACGGTGCAGAAGGCAGCTATCGCCAGCCAGCGCAGCCATCGCCGTCGCTCTACCAGTAAAGTCCAGATGGCGATGGTCAAAGTCAGCGTGACCAGCGTCCCGGCCACCATGCGATGACTCCACTCATAGCGTATGCCGCCAACAAAATGCGGCACCTTGACGAGGTAGCCGAACGACGTTGGCCAGTCAGGAACCGAGAGACCTGCGTCGTTGCTCGTAACCAGAGCGCCGGCTGTGATCACTACGAAAGCTGCGCACGCCGTAAACACCGCGAAGATATGATGGGCGCGGTTGTAAGTTGTCGGGATGGCTTTCAGAGTACTTCCCCTCGGGTCGACAGTGCGGGAAAACCCGCGCTTGGAGCGGGCTGCGCCGGTTAGCCCAACCCGCCATTCCAAACAACAGATTTTATCAGAGCGGCATCTGAAGGCAAGCCGCAAAACCGCGAGCCTGGAACATCGTCTACTCGGCTGCCGCCTTAAAGCTCTGATCCACCGTCTTGGTTTCTTTTGGGCCCACAGTTACCTTCTGGTCCTGCTCTCCCAGTTTCTCCTGCACAAAAGCAATCGTGTAATCGCCCGGCGGCAGGCCTTTGATTTCATACTTACCGCTCTTGTCGGTGACCGCAAAGAATGGGCTCTTCACCACGTTGATGTACATCTTCATCCACGGATGCTGATTGCACTTCACCGGCAGCATGATTTCTTCCCGGGCGAAATTTTTCTCGATCGCGGGTGAGGACGGAGGCTGCGATTCGTTCCACTCGCGATTGTCCTTCGGGGTGGGATGGATGTTGTGGGTGGTCATGTCGTCATTCTTGATCTGCACGGTCTGACCCGCCATAACGCCGAGCACGTGGGGATGGTATTTGCAGCCTTGCTGATCCAGTACAACGGCATCTTTGGGAACGTCGAAGGTGCGGCTGCCCAGGCCATCTTTCACGTACACGAACACATTGGCGAGATCGCCATTTGCGACGACGATATTTTCTGCCTCATTCGTGCCTTTGCAGGCCGGATCCTGGCTCATGTCGATCTTTGAAGGCTTTGGCGCAGTGCCATCAAACTTCACTGTGCCATTCACGGTTGCGACGGTCGACGGATCAATCGGCGTGGCCGCCGGCGCGGGCGTTGCTTCCTGAGACATCGTGTTCGCCGGTTGTTCCTCTTTCTTATTGCATGCCGCTAGCAGCAGTAAGCAAAACAAAGCCAATATGCTGACTGCCATCATTCTCAAACCAGTTTTTCTATTCATGATGTCGCCCTTTCTTTAGTAGGTTAACGATCACCCAGTCTATGTTGTCCCGTGGCCGTACCAAACGGGCAATTCTAACGCGAACCACCGCTTGCCGCATGATGCGAAGCCGCCGCAGCCTGCGTGCGGTCGGCCGATTTTCGAGCACTCGCCGTCTTGGCCCGCGGCATGGAGGCAGCCACTTTCCGTTGCTCTTCCGGCGTCAACTGGAAGATGTAATCGGTTAGCAATTTCCGATGATCTCCTTCATAGCCTTGGAATGACGGTGGCGTCGGCCCGGCAAATACCCACTGGTTGTTTTGCTGCTTGAAGAGTCCCGACGGCATGGATGTTCCCGGGCTCACGGCCTGCGGATCGGTGATCCAGCGTTCCACCCAGTCCGGCTTCAGGCGTTCCTTTGCCAGCAGGAAGTTCGGCGCGGTGGCGATCTTGTCGTGATTAGGATCGCCCGTGGCGTGACACTTCAAGCACGGTGCGGCGGAACTGGAAAATAGGCTCCGCGCCATTTCGGTTTCTTTTGTCGTCAGAACCGGCACCTGCTCAGGAATGTAAGGCAGCGGCTGCTGCGATAGCGCCTGGAAGAAGCGCACCAACTTTCTCAGTTCGTTGTCGGAGAACGAAAACGTGGGCATGCGCACCTTCAAGTAGGGACGCACTCCGTTGCGATTCGTATCGGTGGTGCTCAATGCCGGATTCGACAAGAACTTGCGCAGCCACTCGGGATCGACGCGCGCCCCTTCGGTCAAAAGCTTCGGAGGCAACTGCTCCTGCGCGTCCTGATATTGCGGCAGTCCCATCAGAATCGTTCGCTGGCCGGGAATGAACTGGTGGCATCCCATGCAATTGTATTTCTTTACGATCCACCAGCCTTCCTGAATGTCTCGCCTTGCATCGCCGGGTTTATATTGATAACTGGCGGGCAGGGAAGTCTCTTCGCTTCCCATCAGGAAGGTCGTAAGGTCGAGCACCTGATCTTTCGTGAGGTGCAGGTTGGGCATGCGGAGCGCTTCGGTCTCACTCTTCACTTTGCCCTGATCATAAACATTCGGTTCGGCTAGCTTGTGTTCGAAAAATCCTTTGTGGTCGTACCATGGCTCTTTCGCCGGACCGTCGGGCAAGCGCGCAAGATCCTCTTTATCCTTAATCGGCTCGGCATCCTTGCCTCCACGCTCCGCAACCGTGGTAAACAGCGCGAAGTCGAGTCGCTCAATCGGCTTGCTGCCCTCAAAAGTGAGCTCGGTGCCGATGCGACCTTCATCTTCGAAGCCGGCAATCTCATGGCAGCCGGAGCAGCCAAAGTGACGCACCCACTTCTTACCCTCTTCCTTCAGGCTTGGATCGTCCATGAACGAGGCATCGGCATACGAGGACGGATCTTGCTTCTTCTGCGTCATCAAGAAAGTGGCAATGTCCTCCGCATCCTCTGGCGAGAGCCGCAGGCTCGGCATCACCGTCATGTTTTGGACTTGAAGTTCATGTCCATCGTTCGGGCATGTGCTGTGATCGAGGTCGAACTGGTAAGGCAGTCCCTTCTTGGCGTAATCTTCCGGACCGATATCCTTTTTTTCGTACGGGCAATAGGGGCGCGTGCGCTCGCGGGCGTTGTGAATCCAGCGCACCAGATAATCGTAGTTCGCTTTCTCTCCAACCCGCGACAGATTCGCGGCAAACGTCCCGCCCTTCGTCTGATCGCCTTCCCCGATCGAGTGGCAGGCCAGGCATCCGCGGGTTTCGAATAATTCCTTTCCGTGCTCGGCGTTGCCCGGTTTGTGTTTAGGCAGTGGATCGGTGAATCCCGATTGCCAGATGAAAGCCGAAATCGCCTGGATCTGATGATCGTTCAGGCGGAAATTCGGCATCTTCGTGGTGGGGCGGAAATCTGTCGGCTTCTTCAGCCAAACCGGAATCCAGTTCTTGTTTAGCTTCAGGCGCACATCCTTCAGGTTGGGCCCGACTTTCTTCATGTCCTGCATCAGGCTGTGCGACTGAAAATCAAGTTGCTGCAAACGCCCGTCCAACTTGCTGTTTGCCACTCGCAAGTCAACTGCTTGGCCGTTCAGCCGGTTCGCTTCCACGTTCGACTCAGCGGCGTCCGCCTGCTTCATCAGATACGCTGTCTGCTTCAGATTGTCTTTCTTCTGCGTCTCAATCTGTTTGATTTGCTGGCTGATCGAGTTCAGATCTTCGGGCTCTTTGTCATAGCCCTCGTAGCGATGGCAGCCCATGCAACCGCGTTGGCGAAATAGGTCCTTGCCATTGTTGATGGTTTGCCATTGCATGTCGCCGCTGGCCAGAACCATGTCGGCAGCGTGACAATTCTGGCAGCCCGCCTCGGAATTTTCCTTCGGGAAAAGCGGCCACAACCAGTGCTCGTAGTTTCCGTGGGCCTTCTCCACGCTCGTGGTGGCGCGACCGTTTCCCTGATGGCAGGGTGAGCAACCAAACTTCTCTGGATCGTGAATCTTCAACAACTCAGGTTCGGGATGGCTCACGAATGCATCGGCATACTCGTCGGGCTTTTTCTCGCCCTTCGCAGTCATCGAGACAGCCGTGATCTTCAGCGGTTCGCGCGCATTCATATGGCAGGACTCGCAGCGATCCACGATGTTGGCTTCTGCCACGTTGATCTGGACGATTGCCGGATCCCACTCTGTTGCGCGTCTTTTCAATCCGTCGATCTGTTGCGGCGTGAGGTCAACCATGTGATCGGAGATGTATTCATCCATCTTCGCCTTGGCCGCAGTGAGTGGCTTCAATACCTCGCCGAGTTCCAGACTCAGCTTCGTTCGCTCATTGCGAATCTCGTTATATGTTTCTTCCAGTTGCGGAAAGGTATATTTCTTTCTCGTTCCGTCCGGGAATTCGACGGTTGCTTGTTCGCTCTTGTACTGATCAATCTCTTTTCTCTTGCTGGCTTTCGCTGAGTCGCTGGTGCTGGTTTCGTACTCGTAGGTTAATGCATTGACATAAGCGCGCCGGTCGGTGAAGACACTTTGAACGGCCAGCAGCCGCGCGCTCGCATCGTCGAGCTTCTTGCGAGCCTCATCCGCCTGGGCTTTCGAATCCTGATAAGCCTTTTCGTAGTTTTGTTTGAGTGCGGCGTAATCGGGATTCTGCTCAACGTCCTTCTCGGAAGTAACAGACTTGGACCGCGCCGTGTTCAGAAACGCGCTGTAGCGACCTTTCCACTGCTCCTGGAATGCCTTCCACGGACGCTGTCCCCACGCCTCATCCCACAAGGCCCAGAACAAAGTCGCCATCAGAATCACCGTCGCGATCAGATAATACGCGGCGTAGGACTTACTCGTGATCGGGTCCTGCTCGGGGTTGGGTTGTTCAGGCACCGCTTCCTCCGAAAATGTTTCTCATCCGAAATGCTTGTTAGTGCGAAAAACCCCTCAGTCAGAAAGAATATCTGTCATTCCGAGAGCAGCGAGGAACCTGCTGTCCCCACCCGCAGTTCGATTCATTGCTGTTTCAGAGCCATCAAATATTGAACCAGGGTGTGATCCACACGTACTTGATGTGCCACAGCAGCCGCAGTCCCATCTTCAACGGCAGCGCGACCATCGTGAGCAAAAGAAACTGGGTAATCGAAAATTGCAGCAGGCTCATCCGCTTGAAATCTTTCGCCATGTATCGCCGGAAGAGCGAATACACAACGAATCCTCCGAGCAGGTAATAGCCGCCCACCACGACGGCGCCAAAAACGGCCTTCGCCAGGTTCGAGGTGATCCCGAAAATATCCGGCAAGTCGCGATTCACCTCGTAGATCAGCCGGTTGTGATCCCAGGTTTGTCCCGGCCAGAACCACTGCCAACCGGGGCCACGTATGAAAGTTCCGATAATGATCATCGCTACCCACAGAATGATGAAGCCAAACAAAAATGTTCCAATCGAAAATTTGCGCTGCTTCCAGGTGTAATAGCCGCTGCCCAGCGGGTTCGTATCGATGTAAGGAATCACCATGAGACCGATAATGATCATCGTGGGCATGACGACGCCGGCGATCCACGGATCGAAATAGACGAGCATCTCCTGCAGTCCGAGGAAGTACCACGGAGCTTTCGCGGGGTTCATCGTCAAGTTGGGATTGGCGGGTTCTTCGAGCGGCGCATTCAGCGTGATCGACCAAACCATCAAGATGATGGTGACGATGATCGCGGCGAGAAATTCAATGCGCAGGAGAAACGGCCAGACATGAACTTCCTTCTGCCAGCCCGGTTTGAAGGGCCAGGTCTTGCGATGGTGTGTTTTGGCGAGAGCGGCGTCACCTTCGAGTTGCTCGATCAGTTCATCATTGGCATGCGCCTGCTTCCACGCCAGATAAATGTAGAAGGCCAACAACGGAATCAAGCCAACGATCGGTACGTTGTCTGGAGCCGAGCAAATCTCCCACAATTGTCGCCAGTCCATAAGCTCTTCTCGTCAATCACTTCAAAAAGTCTGTCATTCCTAACCGGGCTGAAACCTAACCCTTGTCATTCCGAACAAGGCTGAAAGCCTGGTGAGGAACCTGCTTTTGGTTCCGGCAGCTCTACTCTCCCGCGGCCTTCGGTCCTCGACGTGGCTTATCCGCTTCGGCGGCCAGCATCACCGGCGCCGGCCCGGAGATTCCGCCGTCTTTCCGCACGCGCCAGAAATGCACAATCATCAGGATCGAAGCGACGATCGGAATGCCGATGCAATGCCAGATATAAGAACGCAGCAGAGCGTTCGCATCCACGATCGATCCACCGAGCAGGCCGAAGCGCACATCGTTGTACGGAGTCATGCCGAGCATCGAGCCGAATGGGCCTTCATGCCCGAGCAGCGGAGTGGCTCGCGCCATGTTCGTACCGACAGTCACTGCCCAGAATCCGAGTTGGTCATCAGGCAGAAGATAACCAGTAAACGAAAGCAGCAAGGTAAACACCAGCAGCAGCACGCCGATGTTCCAGTTAAATTCACGCGGCTTTTTATACGACCCCGTCAAAAATACGCGGAACATGTGCAGCCACACGCCAATCACCATCAGGTGGGCGGCCCAGCGATGCATATTGCGGAGAATCTTTCCGAAGGGGACATCGTGCTCGAGATACAACACGTCGCGAAAAGCCTGGACCTTGCTCGGATGGTAATAGAACATCAGCAGCACGCCGGTATAGGTGAGGATGATGAATAGGAAGAACGTGATCCCGCCCATGCCCCAGGTGTAGCTATAGCGCACTGCATCGCGATTGATCTTAGCGGGATGCAAATGCAGAAAGACGTTGGAGAGCACGCCCAGAGCCCGGTTGCGCGGCGTGTCGTCGTGCTTGTGGCGGAAGATTGAAGTGTAGACCTGAGTCTTGGTTGGATCTTTCAGGCCTTCGATCTGCTCCTTCGCCTTGCTGGGAATATCGACCTTCATCGCCTGGATATCTTCCTTGACGCGGTCGACTAAGCCCACTTTGCCGTTCTTGCCGTTCGGATTGTTTTCGTCAGCCATTTGAGTCCTGAGTTAGCGGGTCTTAAGGTACTAGGTGTTAGGTCTCAGGGTTCTGCCTAAGACCTAACACCGAAGACCCGAGATCCGCCTTCGATAAATCGTTGAATCGTCTCCTCTGTCACACTCCAGTTAGAAACGCTCCGGGATCGTTAAATTTGCTGGGCTGTCCCTTTGGCCACTGATAGAGCCGAGAGGTGTCCACAATAATCTGCCCGTCCGGCGCGAGTTCTACATGCGCGCGATCCATGGGACGCGGTGCCGGACCTTCGAAGTTGATCCCTTCACTGTCATAGCCGCTGCCGTGGCAGGGACACTTGAATTTGTTCTCGCTGGGTTTCCAGTCAGGGGTGCAGCCAAGATGCGTGCAGCGAGCATAGATTACAAACACTCGATCGGGTGTGCGGTCGACCCAGATGCGATATTTCTGTTGGAATTTGGTATCGACGCCGAGCGCGAACTCCGAGGGATAGCCGATCTTGAAAACGGAATTGGGTTCGAAAAGAGTGCGAGGAAGGAAGAATCGGAAGAAGGCAAGAAACCAGGCCGTTAGAAATGCAGTTACACCCACCCAAACCAACCGGCGCCGACGGCGGTCGATATCCGTGTTCGATGGGCCAGAGGAGGAAATCCCACCCGCCGCCGCTGCCTTGGAAGTGCCCACGGCTGGGGTGCCCACGTATTTCGTGGCATCTACCGCGCTCCGCGGCGCAGGTTGCGCCGGGTCTGCATTCGGAGTCGGGTTTGGTGGTTCGCTTCCGGGAACCGTCATGGGTGCCCTCCTGCTTCTTTAAACTCGTCAGTCTCCCGCGGCCGCCAGCAATGCTGGCGCAGCCATCTGCCCTCCGGTCGCATGAATCGGTTCTTGGGAACGCACTGTATCGTTCAGGGCTTGGAAAACTAACTCAGCCAGCGCCGAAATGAATTTTGGAGAATCGTTCAAGCCAGCGCTCATCTCAAAGTGTGTAATGCCCAACCGGTGGGCTTCTTCGCGGCCCTCGTGATTGATTTCACCCAGCGTCTCCACGTGGTCGGAGACAAAGGCCACGGGCACGATACAAACTTCCCGCACCTTCTCCGCAGCCAGGTCGCGCAGCGTGCGGTGCAGCGAAGGTTGTAACCACTTGCTGGCGCCCACTTTGCTCTGATAGCAGAGCCGGTGCCGATTCGACCATCCACCGCGGGCCATAAGGAGGCGCACGGTCTCCTCGATCTGCCGCTGGTAGGGATCGCCTTTGGCGACGATTGACATGGGAATGCTGTGTGCGCTGAACACAAGTTCCGCTCGGGCTGGTACTTCGAAGCGGGACAAAGCCTCGTCCACTTTCTCCGCCACCGCGTCTAAATACATCGGATGCCGATAGAAGTGTCCAACGTTGTGTACCGGGACATCATCGCGAAAGAGGCGCTGCCACTCGTTCAGGCTGCTGCCCGTGGTGGTGAAGGAATATTGTGGATACAGCGGCAGCAGAACCACCTCGTCGCATTGCGCGGCCCGGAGCTCTGCAATGGCTTCGCGGGTGAGGGGATGCCAGTAGCGCATTGCGACAAAGCAACGGGCGTCGAGTCCCTGACTGATCAATTCCGTTTCCAGAGCCTGCGCTTGCCGCTCGGTGAAACGCCGGATGGGCGATCCTCCGCCGATAGTCGCGTAGTGATGCTGCACTTTACGGGCGCGGGTGGTCGAAATCAGTTTGGCCAGTGGTTTGCGACCCAGGCGGGCAAAAGGGAAATCGATGATGTCGGGATCACAGAAAAGATTAAAAAGGAAAGGCTGTATCGCAGCCAGCGTATCAGGCCCGCCGAGCTGAAACAGAACAACCCCCACACGCCGTGTTGTGCGCGTCATCCCCCAGATTCCCCAGACGGTGGGCAATGTACTCCCATCTGAGATGAGAGTCAATGGCGGATTTGCAAAATGAAAGTAAAAACTAGAATGCTCGGCGACAACTCAAGCAGTTTGAAAACAAAGTGCGGAGACGGGGAATCGATCCCTCGCCTCCGCACATTTTCAGAATGCGAGATGGAAACTCAGTTTCGGTTTTACGGCAGCCGCAACTCAGCGTGTTCAGGAACCACGATCTGATGCCTTTCGCCGTCATGCCAGTAGAGTACGCGCAGCACCTTGTGGATCTCCGGATCCGGATCGCCGCCCATACTGCGGTTATCCACGATGACGAAGAGATGGCCCTCGTGTTTGTAGCTGCGCAACTGCTCCGTGACATTTACAAAATGTCCCGCTCCACCGTAGTAGGCGCGCATGATGTGGAGTTCCCGATCATGCCACTCGAAACCCGCGTCAGGATCGAGTTCCAGGTTGACGTGAGCGTATTCAGGAAAGCGGAACTCCTCCACATTTCCGTCCCAGTGACGAATGCGAATGAAAAGCTCTTTGACATGATTGCGCGCCGGATCCACACCCAGGTTGCGGTCATTGACGTCAAATTGCAGGATTCCATCATGCAGAAATGCCCGCACCTGCGGAGTTACATCGATGCGGTGGTTTCCGGCTCCATACTCCGCCGCGACCAGTTGGCCGCCCTGCGCTGCCGCTGAGCCTGCAAGAAGAAACAGGAATGCCAAACTACCGATCAGAGTTGCGAGCAAGTTTTTTTTCATAACGCCCCTTTCGCCTCGTTAACGAGGCCCAAGCAAATTAAGACGCAGCTTTTAGTGAACGGCGGCGGGTGTCACCTTCGCCTTGTCCATTTCTTCGATCACGGCGTCGGCGAATTCCGAAGTGCCCGCCTGGCCGCCGATATCCTTTGTCAGCTTCTCGGGATGACGGTATACCTTCTCTAGCGCATCGCGAATCTGCAGCGATGCATCGAACTCGCCGAGGTGCCGCAGCATCAACAAGCCCGAGCGCAGCAGCGCAGTCGGGTTCGCCAGATTCTTTCCCGCAATGTCGGGAGCCGATCCGTGAACCGCCTCGAAAATGGCACAATGATCGCCCAGGTTCGCACTGGGGACAAATCCCAACCCTCCGACAAACGCCGCGCATAAGTCGGAAATGATATCGCCGTACAGGTTTTCCATCACCAGCATGTCGTACTGATACGGATTCATCACCAACTGCATGCAGGTGTTGTCCACGATGTGTTCGCCGTAGGTGATCTCAGGGTATCCCTTGGCCACGCCGCGGCAGCAGCGCAGGAACAGTCCATCCGACAACTTCATGATGTTCGCTTTGTGAATCGCGTGAATCTTCTTGCGCTGATTCTTGCGGGCGTACTCGAAGGCAAATTTCGCGATGCGGGTCGAGGCTTTTTCCGTGATGATTTTCAGGCTCTCCACCACCCCCGGCACAACTTCATGCTCCAGCCCCGAGTAAAGGCTCTCGGTATTCTCGCGCACAATGATGAGATCGACATCGGGATAACGCGTAGGAATATGTGGCAGATTGCGAATTGGGCGGAAATTCGCATAAAGTTCGAATTTCTGCCGCAACGCCACGTTGATGCTCGAAAAGCCGCCACCCACGGGCGTTGTCACCGGACCCTTCAAAGCCACGCAGGTGCGCTCAATCGATTCCAGCACTTCTTTCGGTATGTACTCCCCGTGCTTTTCGAACGCATCAGCGCCCACCGCGAACGACTCCCAGTCAAACTTAACGCCAGTCGCTTCCAGAATACGTACCGTTGCCTGCGTCACTTCCGGACCGATTCCATCGCCGGGGATCAACGTAACTTTGTGACTCATGCTTCACTGCCTTCTTGGTGGAAAACGCTCGATGATCGGTCGCCAATAAAAACAGCCATCTCTCAATCCTGATTTACTACCCACTGACCACTACCCACTGTTCACTGACCACTTTTCTTAACTCGAACATCTCCGGCTTCCTTGGCTTTCACCAAATCCCTGAGTTCGTTCATAAATTCCTTGACGTCCTTGAAATCCAGGTAAACCGATGCAAAGCGGACGTAAGCCACCTTGTCGTAGCGGCGCAGCCGGTTCATGATGAGTTCACCCAGTTCGCTGGTCTTGCGCTCGCGTTCCTGCGACTCGATTACAAACGACTCCGCCTCGTTCACAATTTGTTCCAGTTTGCTGATGGGAACGGGGCGCTTCTCGCAGGCGCGCAACAATCCGTTAAGAACCTTCTGTCGATCGAACTTTTCGCGGCGGCCATCTTTTTTCACCACCATGTAGGGGATTTCGTCGATGCGCTCGTAAGTGGTGAAGCGCTTGCCGCACTTGAGGCATTCGCGCCGGCGCCGGATCGACTCCGCTTCTTTGCTCTCGCGGGAATCCACTACCTTATCGTTTGCAAATCCGCAAAAGGGACATTTCATGGCGCTGATGGTGATCGAACCGATCTACCAGTTGAAGGCTTGTGGTTAACCCAGAATTGTAACAGGCAGTACGTGAGTAATAGACATATGTGGTGTCAGCTTATGCCGGTGGGACCGCTGAGCTCCGCTTCTTCGCTGCGGTGGCTTTCCTCCGACAACTTTCGCAAGGACAATCTCTCGTGATGCGCCAATATCAAGCCCAAAGGTACAACGGCCGCGAACGTGACCAGCCATAGCAAAATTCCACAACTCGCGGCCATTTCCGGAGGCACATCGAACACGCTGGATAAAGCGGCAATCGTCGCCATCTGCGAGCCGCCGCCTACCGCCGGCAACTGCAGCATCGAGCCGAGCATGCTCGCTCCCATCAGAATCAAAAGTTGCGATACAGGAATCTCCAGCGCCGCAACGCCGTAGGAGTGTGTAACTTCCTGATATGCCAACGCGATGATGTACCACATCCCAACTGAAACCAGCGTCAGCCAAAGCATCGAGAGGGGGCCGTGAATCGTGTCCAGTCCGGCGCCGAACTCGCGCACTTTCTGCCCCAGCTTGTGGCCAAAATTGGCGGAGAGGTGTCCAAATCGTTCTTCCACCCATCGCGCGACTGCATCGCCACTACGCCGGATGATGATAGCCCCGATGGTCAGTGCGACCACCACTCCGATCAGCAGAAACCCGCCCTCGCGGAAACGCTGGTAATACTCAGGATGGGGGATCGCAGGCAAAGCACTGGGCAGAAAAATCGCCAGCACCATCAACACCGTGAACGCCCCAACATCGAAGATTCGTTCCACGGCCCATGCGGCCAACTGCGAAGAAAAGGGAAGATCCGTTCGACGTGCAATCAAGTAGGGCCGAATAAATTCTCCCGCCCGCCCCAGCAACGCGAGACCGGTGAACCCGATCAAGGTTGGGGAGACCAGGTCAACGACCTTCACCTTCGGGCGCACGGGTTTCAGAAAGATCTTCCAGCGCAGCGCTCGTAGAACATATCCGATGTAGATCAGTGCGATCGCGTGCACTACGTGAATTTTCCGGATGCGCCCAGTCTGGGCCCAGAACGTGCCCCAATCGAACGTTTGCCAGTGCCGGTATTGCAGGTAAACCAGAGCGGCCAGGATCAGGAACACGACCGCACTGGCCACGATGCGCTTTTTATCCATGAAGGGAAGAATCCTCGCGCCGCGACCCTCGCAACGCGAAGTGGAAACGGCACTCCCAAGGTAAATGAGTGTGCCCGGAGGGTCAAACAATGGACTTGCAGGTAAAGCGAAGCGCGGTCGGGAATGAAGAGATGTTTGCTCACTTCGAGGTTGCGAGTTCGATTGCTTGACGAACGTGGCCGGAAGACTCTTTCAAAGCCGCAACGGCCCGGGCGCGAGAAACACCTGCAACCAGCATCACGAGAGCTACGGGCGTGCGATTTCCGGAAGCCCGTAGGGCGGCGCGGGCAGCAGCGTTCTCAGCTCCCGAGGCGCGCTCCAGAATGGCGATAGCGCGCTGTGTAAGCTTTTCGTTTTTCGGCACCACGTTGACCATCAGGTTGCCATAGACATAGCCAAGCCGGCTCATCGCTCCCGTTGAAATCATGTTCAGCACCATCTTATGAGCGGTCGCAGCTTTCATCCGCGAAGACCCGGCAAGGACTTCCGGACCGACCCGCGTGATGATGGCGAAGTGGGCCGCCCGTTCCAGCGGGGAATCGGGATTGCAAGTGAGAGCAATGGTGCGCGCACCGCGTTGCCGTGCGGCTTTCACCGCCGCAAGCGTGAAGGGTGTCCGGCCGCTGGAAGCGATGCCGAGAACGACGTCATGCTTTCCGGGTTTGCGGCGCGCAGTTTCTTCGCGGCCCTGCCTGGAGTCGTCCTCGCTGATCTCAGAATCGGAAGCCAATGCCTTGGGGCCTCCCGCAATGATGAATTGAACTCGATCCGTGTTGAAGGTGGGCGGGCACTCCGCGGCATCAAGGGCGGCGATGCGGCCGCTGGTTCCAGCTCCGACGTAGATGAGGCGTCCACCACGGCGCAACGCAGCGACCACCAAATCGATAGCCCGCGCAATCTGCGGCAATACGCGGGCGACCGCTCCCGCCACGGTAGCGTCTTCAGCGTTAATCAGTCGCACAATCTCGAGAGAAGATTTGCAATCGAGGTCATGGGCGGCCTCATTCGGCTGCTCGGTTCGAAGGCGGTGGAGGCTGAGCTGAGGCTGACGAGTTGGCTTCAAGAGTGACGCGCCTTTCGGTCTGTGAGCGACTGCTTATTCTAACTGCTTTCCACTTTGTCGTCGGTCGCATGCCCCTCAAAGGAACTCAGACCCGAAGTTTATTCGGATTTTTCGATCGCTTCGATTACAGCATCGTGAAAGCTGGGGCGAATTTGTTTGATCGCGTGGTTAGAGCAGTCAGGCCAGGTTCGGTTGGTGAGCAGAGCGATTGATAGTTTTCGTTCGTCATCGATCCACAGGGAGGTTCCCGTATAACCCAGGTGACCGAAAGATGCGGAACCAAAATATTTTCCTGATTGGGAGACCCCCGACGGTGTGTCCCATCCCAGCGCGCGAGCTGTGCCTATCGGCGTGGACTCGCGGCGCGTGAACAGCGCAATCGTTTCGGAGTGGAAAACCGACTCTTCCGGAAAGAGCATCGCGTAGGCAAATCTGGCAAGATCCACAGCGGTAGAAAAAAGTCCCGCTTGGCCGGCGACTCCACCGAGGATGCTGGCGTTTTCATCCTGCACCTCGCCTTGGATCATGCGATGCCGGAAGCTTCGATCATCGGCCGTCGGAGGAATTTGTCCGCGGATTTCCTTCGGTGGATTAAAGGCGGTGTTGACCATTCCGAGAGGAGCAAAGATTTCGCGCTGGCAGAAACGATCGAGCGACTCGTCGGCGAGTCGTTCGAGGGCGACACCAAGAAGGATGAATCCAATGTCGCTATATTCGGTGCGCGATCCAGGATCCGCGGAGAGCGGCATGGTGAACGCTGCGCGCAGCAGCTCGTCGCGAGTCCGCGCCTTAAGGAACAGCTTTTCATACGCGGGCAATCCGGAGGAATGAGCCAGCAGCATGCGGATGGTCACTTCCTTGCGGCGGGTATCTTTTTCGGCATCGCCAGTGAATTCAGGAACGATCGCGGCGAGGGGCGCGTCCAGATCAAGCAGACCTCGTTGATAAAGAAGCATCGCCAGAGGCGTCGTTGCAACCACCTTGGTGAGAGAGGCGAGATCGAACAGAGTGATAGGAACGACATTGCATGAGTCGGATTCGTAAGTGAAGCGGCCCAGCGCCTTCAGCGCTATTAAATGATCTTTCACGGTGATCGCGACTGAAGCAGCGGGAAACGCGCGCTGAGAGATAGATTCTTGCAGAATCGTGAAGGCGGAGGCGAACTGGTCGTCCTGGTGTTCAAAGCTTTCGCTCAGCGGGAATACGCGATCTGGTAGGGTCATTGACAAGTCCATGATATGGCATACCCGGCACCCCCTTACTTGAGTTTCTTGAGTCATGCCGTCGAGGTTGTGTAGAGTCAGAGCATCCTTCCTATTCAATCCAACTCGTGTGAAGCTTTGTTGCGCAAGTCCTTTGCTCGGCAAAAGACGCGCAAAGGCGGGAGATTCAGGCTGATTTTATTTGCTGCAAGCTGCGGCCTCATGGCCGCGACTGCCCTGACAGCCTCGCCTGCAGTAGATGCCAGGAAGCCGCCAGCTGCGGTGCGTATGGTTGAGGCGGACGAGGTGATCCAGCAAGCCATTCATGATCAACAAATTCCTGGAGCGGTTCTGCTAGTGGGTCATGACGGCCGTGTAATTTACCGGAAAGCCTATGGCTGGCGTGCCTTGGAGCCGCGCCGCGAAGTCATGGTGTTGGATACGATTTTTGATTTGGCGTCGCTGACCAAGGTGATCGTAACCGCGCCGGCAGTGATGCAACTTGTCGAACAAGGCAAGGTACGCCTGAACGACCCGGTAGCAAAATATCTGCCGGAGTTCGCGCAGAACGGAAAAGAAGACATCACGCTGCGGCAGTTGTTGACGCACTATTCCGGGCTGGAGCCGGATCTGGATTTGAAAACGATGTGGGAAGGAAAGGAGACCGCCTATCGGATGGCGTTTGCGGAGACGCCGCAGGATCCGCCGGGCTCACGGTTCTCCTATAGCGACATAAATTTCATCGTGCTCGGCGCCCTGGTGGAACGGATTTCGGGCGAGCCGCTCGATGAGTATGCGACCCGGCACATTTTTCTGCCGCTGAAGATGACGCATACGCGCTTTGTGCCACCTGCGGCCTGGCGGGCGAAAATAGCGCCTACGCAGTACGACGAGAATGAGCACATGCTGCGAGGTGTGGTGCATGATCCGACCGCGCGAAGGATGGGCGGCGTGGCAGGACAAGCGGGCCTGTTTTCAACCGCGGATGATTTGGCAAAATTTGCCCAGGCCTTGTTGAATGGCGGAGACGGAATTCTATCGCCACTTTCGGTGGAGAAGATGACGCGTCCGGAGCAGCCTCCAACCGCGCCCGTGCTGCGCGGATTCGGCTGGGATATCGATTCTCCATTCTCGACCAACCGCGGAGCTCTACTGCCCGTCGGAGGCTACGGCCATACCGGCTTTACCGGAACATCGATGTGGATCGATCCAACCACCCAGAGCTACATCATTTTGTTGGCGAACGCTGTGCATCCGCGGGGAAAAGAAAATGCAATTGCCCTGCGCGCCAAAGTGGCGACGGCAGTAGCGGCGGCGCTGCCCCTGACTATCGGCGAGAAAGAATCCCTGCGCTGGCAGAGTATTACCGGCTACAACGAGGCGCTGAGCGCCGCACGACACATGAGCGCTCGCAATGGCGACGTGAAAACCGGCATCGACGTCCTGGAGGATCACGGTTTCGATGTTTTGCAGATCGCCGGGCGCAAGAAGCGCATTGGCCTGCTTACCAATCAGACGGGTATGGATTCGGACGGTCGCCGCACCATTGACGTGCTGGCGCACGCTCCGGGCGTTTCGCTGGACGCTATCTTCAGCCCCGAGCACGGAGTCACGGGAACGCTCGATACAACGGACGTTAACAACTCCAAAGATGCGGCAACCGGAACTCCGGTCTACAGCGTGTATGGCGCCAAGGACGCGGCCCGACGGCCATCGCTCGACCTGATGAAGGATCTGGATGCGGTAGTCATCGATATTCAGGACGCCGGTGTGCGCTTCTACACCTACGAGACTACGCTCGGATATTTTCTGGAGGCCGCCAGCCAGGCGGGAATTGAAGTGATTGTGCTTGACCGTCCAGACCCGATTACGGGAGCCTTCGTACAGGGCCCGATATCGGATGCCGGACGCGAAAACTTTACCAATTATTGGACGGTACCCGTGCGTCATGGCATGACTATGGGCGAACTGGCGAAGATGTTCAACGCTGAAAGGAATATCAACGCCAAGTTGACCGTGGTGCCTATGGAAGGCTGGCAGCGCGGCGACTGGTTTGATTCGACCGGACTCGCCTGGGTGAATCCCTCACCGAACCTGCGCAGCGTGACTGAGGCGGCACTGTATCCGGGCGTGGGACTCATCGAAGGAACCAATGTTTCGGTGGGACGGGGAACGGATACTCCGTTTGAACTTGTGGGTGCGCCGTGGATCAAGAGCCGGGAACTGGCCGCGTATTTGAATGCGCGCGGGATCGCGGGAGTGCGCTTTGTTCCCGTGACATTCACTCCATCTACGAGCAATTACGCGGGCCAGAAGTGCGAGGGCGTAAATCTGGTTCTAACTGAACGAAATGCGCTCGATGGACCAGAGTTAGGAATCGAATTGGCGGCCGCGTTAAGAAAACTCTATCCAGCGGACTTTAAAATAGAACGGATGACGGAATTGTTGGTCAATCAGGCAACTTACGATGCTCTGGTAGCAGGCGAAGATCCGCGGCGGATCGCGCAGGATTGGCAGGATGGGTTGGACAAATTCCAACTGTTGCGGCAAAAATATTTGATCTACAAATGATTCGGTCGGCCTATCTGGGGAGCTGTACACGGATGAAATTGACTCTGGGAATATTCGTTGTGCTCATAACAGCGGTCGCGATCTCGCCGGTATCTGCGAGCGGCCAGCAAGAAAACTCGACTTCTTCCTCGCAGCAGGCGCCAGAAGCATCTTCCGCAGATTCATCAGCGCAGTCCCTTTTGTATAAGAATACGAGATACGGTTTTAGTTTCTTATTGCCCGAAACCTGGAAGGGCTACACGATTCTCACGGATAAGTGGGAAGGTGGGGATCCGGAAAAAGGTAGCGTCGAACACGGCGCCGTGATCTCCATCCGGCATCCTGACTGGACGAAAGAGAAACCTCGTCAGGATATTCCTATCATGATATTCACGGTCGCGCAGTGGGATTCAATTGAGCACGGCAACCTCTCTGTGAGTGCCGCGTCTGTGGGGCCCGCTGAACTTGGGCGCAACCGCAAATACGTATTTGCCCTGGCTCCCCGCGTCAGCAATAGCGACCTTGCAGGTGGAGCAGAGGTGAACGAGATTCTGAAACACGACCCGCTCCGCCCCTTCTGGACCAAATGACAGTCTCTCACTCGGATAACCCCAAAGGGAGAAGTCCGCATCGTAGGGCTTGAGCGTGCTATCCTCGGGCTGCAACGCGGAACTGGAGGTCTGGAATGCGCTTGGCGTGGACTTTCTTGCTGCTATTGGGCATGGCGTTGGGGCAGACGGCGGACACCACGAAGCCGGAAGATTCGGCGCCAAATTCGCCGGCGGCAAATCTAGCGACGAGCCCGGCGCCCGCTCACGATCCGAATACGATTACTATTCCCGTTGGCACCAGAATTCCTTTGTCGCTCAAGCAGGCCATTTCCACAAAGAATGCGCGCGAAGGCGACGCGGTTTACGCGGAAACGGCGTTTCCCTTTGTGGTCGCTGATCGAGTGGTCGTACCTGCCGGCTCCTATGTTCAAGGCAAGATCGCGCACGTGGAGCGCGCCGGGCACGGTAAAGGGCGCGCGGAAATCCTGATGCACTTTACCTCGATCATTTATCCCACTGGATACACCGTAATGTTGCCCGGTTCGGTTGAGAATACTCCCGGCGCTGATAACAAGTCGGTGAAGGACTCGGAAGGAACGATCCAGCAGGACAGCGACACAGGAAAAAGAGTTGAGGATGCGGCCAAGAATGGCGTGTACGGCACTCTCGGCGGTGCGACGGCTGGTGGTTTGGCCGCCGGAGGACTGAACGGAGCGCGGGTGGGAGCGGGAGTTGGTGCCGCAGCTGGCGTCGCCTGGGCGCTTCTAAAGCGCGGCGCCGATGTGAAGCTGGATGTAGGGACATCGATCGAGATGGAGATTCAACGTCCCATTACCGTGGATGCAACTCGCATTGCGCGGGCGATGGCCACGCCATAGGGATCGCACAAACACCTATCCCGCTTTTAAGCGCCTACCGCTTCGCAATAAGAATCAACGGGAGCTAGGACGCGCCCTTGGCGCTGGCAGAGTAGCTGAAGGGATTCTGGGCGTCGACCTCGCGGCGCAAATCTTCGAAAACAGCGTCCGACATCTTCATAAACACATCCACAACTTCCGGGTCGAACTGCCGTCCGGCCCACGCCTGGATTTCTTCCCGCGCCTGCGCGAGGCTTCTGGCCGGGCGATAAGGACGATCCGAAATGATGGCGTCGAGAGTATCCGCCACGGAGAAAATGCGGGCGCCCAGAGGAATTTCCTTGCCCTTGAGGCGGCGCGGATATCCGCTACCGTCAAAATGTTCCTGGTGCGAGTACACGATCTCGCAAGCCTCGGTCAGGAACGGAATCTTCTTGAGCATCTGGTAGCCGTGGTAGCAATGCTCCTGCATGATCTCTTTTTCCTTCTCGTCCAGCTTCCCGGGTTTGAACAGAATTTTATCCGGGATGGCTACCTTGCCAAAGTCGTGGAGAAAAGCGCCGCGCGCGATGACGGGAATCTGTTCGCGAGGCACGCCCATGGCGCGGGCAATCGCGATAGTAAACGCTGTAACGCGGCGGGAATGGCCTTCCGTTTCGGCGTCCCGGAGATCGAGCGCGTCACCCAGAGCCTCCAGCGTGATGTCATAGGAGCGCTCCAGGTCTGCCATCGCTTTTTGCAGTTGATCGGTACGAGCTTCGACCAAAGACTCCAAATTCGTTTGATAGGTGCGGTTCTCTACTTTGAGCCGGCGGTTTTCCAGTGCCCGCTTTACCGCGTTCAGCAATTGCTCCCGTTCGAAGGGCTTGAGCAGATAGTCGTACGCACCATTGCGGATGGCGGCCAGCGCCACTGAAATATCATGCACCGCGGTAACCATCACCACCGGCATGTCGGGAAATTTTTCCTTCGTGCGTTCGAGCAATCCGATCCCGTCCAGATCCGCCATCATCAAGTCGGAAAGCATCAACTCAAACACGTCGCCGGAATTCAGTAGGGCCAGAGCTTCCATGCCGGAAGCCGCTTGTTTACAGGAGAAACCAGCGGCGATAAGGATGGCGCAGACAATCTCGCGGATTGCTTCTTCGTCGTCCACTACCAGAATGCGATCGGGCATGGGTGTCTCAGGGATACTATCGGCGATTCTACCCTAGAGTTGAGATGCCGAAAGTAACCATCCAGGTCCGGAAAGACCATCGAGATCAGCCTCAAGCATGATATTCAGAAGCCAGGCAGTGTCACGTCCGGAACGCGGGCGTCCACACCTACGTGATCCACCAATAAAATGATCGCTTCCCTTTGGTCCGTTTGGAACACCGTGGTGCAACCAGCCGTTTCCCGGTTGAAGCCCGGCGAGTTAGCGCTGCTGATTATTCTGGCGGCGTCGGTACTCGTGTTGTCGGTATTCCGCGAACGCTATCTTGTGGTCTGGACGGCCGCCTGGACTCTGCTCGTCACTTCGCGTCTGGTAGAGGGTCACGGCGCGGGGATGCAAATCCCGCAACGTTATGTTCCCGCGGCCGAACAAGCCGCCTTCGTGATGGCGATGGGCCTGTTCGCCGGGGCGGTCTTTGTATATATAAGGGAACGTAATCTGCTGGCGCCGCTGGTTGGGGTCACCGTGAGCACGGCAGGTTTTGCCGTTGCCCGTGTTCTTCTTTGGCCTAATTCGTTACCTCTACGGGTCGCTCTCGAAGTTTCTTATCGAATCATCCTCCTGACCGCCGCGATTGCCCTGCTGAACGCCCGCCGCGGCCGCCGTGAGGTGGCGTCATGGATGCTCGCTGTGTTCCTCGTCGCCCAGCGTCTCGATTGGTCGCCTTTTACCGACCAGCTCCCAGCCGGACTTTTTACCGCCCTCGACGTCGGCCTGGGACTGAGTATTCTGCTGATCGTATTTCAGGAAGCCCGCGCCCGTAACCAGCGATTGAGTGTGCTGCGCGCTTTGACCGAGAGCATTGTTCTTGCGCAGCAGCAGGGCGGCATGATGGATAAGGCCCTCGAGGAGCTGCACCGGCTGACCAAGTGCAAGGCAGCGTGGTTCCGGCTCATCGAGGGCGGGCATCTCGTAGCCACACACGCGGTTGGAGTTTCGCCGGATTTCCTGCGCGAAATAGGAATCGCCGAAATAACCGCGGACATCACCCAGACGCTGGAACGGGGTAAGCCTGAGATCCCGCGAAAAAATAGTGCGAACCCGGAAGATGAGCAACTGCTCAAGACGGAGAAAATCCGGCGTTTGCTGATGGTTCCGGTCCTCGGCAAAAAGGCGCCCATCGGATTGCTGATTCTAGCTAGCGATCGCGAGAGAAAGCTGACCACCGAGGAACTCGACTTCCTTGAAACCTGCGGTCGCCAGTTGGGAATCGCAGTAGAAAACTTCCGTTTGCTCGAGCAGGTGCTGCGCTCGCAGCGACAGTGGCGGAACACGTTCGATTCCGTCCACGACATTATCCTGGCGCACGATGCCGAGTTTCGCATCATCAAAGCTAATCAGATTTTGCTCGAACAACTGGAACAATCGTCCGCGGACGTGATTGGCAGCACCTGCGAATCGGTACTGCCGCACGGTTTAGGAGAGTGGACGGGTTGTCCCTACTGCGCCCGTGGTGGCGAAGAAATTACCGAAGGGGCTGATCCCTGCTTCGGCGGCTTCTCGCTGGTCTCCACTTCCTCCTACAGCGAGCAGGGCAGCAAACAGAAGGGTACCATCCACATCGTTCGCGACATTACGGAACGGCGCTCGGCGGAAGAGAAGTATCGTCTCCTGTTCGATCAGGTGCAGGAAGGCGTTTACGTGGCCATGCCCAACGGTCGTTTGCTCGATTGCAACGACGCCTTTGTGAACATGCTGGGATATCAGCGCCGCGAAGATCTGCTGAACCTGAACCTCGATCAAGACGTCAGGGTAGATGCCGCGCAGCGCGATGCGTTCCGTAAGGCCATCGACCAACAGAACTACGTTCGCAACTTCGACGTGACCATGCGGCGGCAAAATGGCACGTTGCTGCTGGCCTCCGAGAGCAGCTTTGCCACTCGCGATGCCGCGGGAAACATCGAGCGCTATCAAGGATTTGTTCTGGATGTCACGGAGAAGCGCCGTGCTGAAGACGAAATGCGGCGCCGTAACCGCGAACTCAACGCGCTGAACGCCATGGCAGTGGTGGCAACGCAGTCCTTCGATCTCGATGAAATCCTCAACCTGACTCTGCGGCAGGTCGTTTCACTATTTGGCGCAGAGAGCGGAGCTATCTATCTTTCCGACTCTGACGCTCCAACCTATCGCCGCCGCGCCGCCTGGGGACCCCGCAGCCGCGATAAATCACGCCCGGCAGAAATCAGTTTTGCCGATGGATTTGGCGATCTGGTTATGCGTTCGCGCGCCGAAGTAATCACCGCCGAATATCTACCTCACCTCACCGGCGCGGTCGCAGACTTCATCCGTTCCAGCAGCGACGGCGCGTGGAGTTGGGTCCTGTTCTGGGGCAAGGACAGCCCCATCGGTATGATGGGACTCCGCAGCCACGTGGAATATGAATATTCCAGCGGCGAAGAAAATCTGCTGGTGGCCATCAGCCGCCAGTTGGCCACCACGATCGAAAAAGTCCGCTTGTACGAGGAAACCTGCAAGGCTTACGAAGATCTGCGGCGCACGCAGGAACAACTTTTGCAGAGCGAGAAGATGTCCGCCGTGGGCCAGCTCATCGCGGGCGTCGCCCACGAACTGAACAATCCCTTGACCGCGATTCTGGGTTACGCGCAACTACTGGAGAGCGAAGGTTTGAACGAGCGCGCTCAAGACTACGTGGGCAAAATGTTCAAACAGGCGCAACGCACTCATCGGGTCGTACAGAATCTGCTTTCCTTCGCGCGGCAGCGAAAGCCCGAGCGTTCGGAAGTCGACATCCGGAAGGTTCTGGAGGAGACCCTGACCCTGCGCGACTACGATCTCAAGGTCAACCACATCGTTGTGGAAAAGGATCTGGGAGCCGAGGCTGCGATGGTGGTAGCCGATCCCCACCAGATCGAGCAAGTTTTCCTGAACATCATCAACAACGCCGTGGACGCCATTCTGGAAACCGGGCGATCCGGGAAGCTGAAGATCGATGTCTCCTGTGCTGGTGGCTTCGTGGCTGCAGTCTTTGCCGATGACGGTCCCGGAATCAAGGATCCCAAGAGGATCTTCGATCCCTTCTACACCACCAAGAATGTTGGGAAGGGAACCGGTCTGGGCTTGAGCATCTGCTATGGAATCGTGAAGGAACACGGTGGCGACATCACGGCGCATAACGCTGCCGAAGGCGGCGCGGTGGTTGAAGTACGGCTGCCGATCGCGGCGCCGGCTGGAGTCGTACAGGAAGTAATCCCGGTGGCTCCTCCGAAGCGCGAGGGCGCCATCCAGGGCCGGGTCTTGCTGGTTGAGGAAGAAGAAGCGGTGCTCGAGTTCGAGCGCGACGTGCTCACCGGCGCCGGCGCCAATGTGGTGACAGCCTCCAGGAGCGAAGATGTGAAGACGCGTCTGCTCTCCGAGCCCTTCGACGCGGTAATTATGAGTGGCAAGATGCCCGGCGATTGGCATGCCAAAGAAGCCTACGCCTGGCTCAAACAGCATTGCTCTGGCATGGAGAATCACACGCTCTTCACGTTCTCTAACGTCGAACAGAGCGATGAGCGAGCCTTCCTGCAGGAAAACAAGATTCCGTTCCTCGTGAAACCATTCGAAGTGGCGGACTTGATCTCGCAAGCCCGGCGGCTATTGCAGAAGGCGCAAGCGGCCGCGGCCTCCGCAAGCTAGAGCTCTCTGATCAGAGTTGCGCGCGCAAGCCTTTCACCAGCCGTCGCAGGGCTTTTTCATTGCGGCGGTACCAGCGCCATTGCCCCTGCTTCACTGCCTCCACCAATCCAGCTTTCGTCAGGATCGCCATATGGTGCGAGACGGTTGGCTGCGACAGTTGTACCCGCTCTTCAATGTCGCCGGCACACAAGCCGGTATATTTTCCGGGGGTAGCGGCGCCGCGCTGTTTGAGCGCGCCCAGGATCCGGCGCCGGGTGGGGTCGGCGATGGCGTGCAGCATGCTGTCAAGAACCGTCACTGTTGTCGGCATAGCTGAGATCACAAATATCTTTCAGATCGACGCTTGTCAATATGCAAGGAACGACAAAGCGAATCTTCAGGAGCGCTGCCGAGGCGCGCGCAGCCATTCTATGCGGCTGAATTCCAGGTAGCGCACATCGCTTTCCGGCAGAGAACAATTGGATTGATCGAGTTGACCGGCCAGCGTGCCGCCCTGAATCCAGTAACCCGTTTCGTCCTGTTTGAGAATCGTCGCGTCAAGTGGATCCATGCCGTGCAGTTTAAAAACCACACGGCGGTTCAGCAGGCGGTCACGCTTCATAGGGAGACTTCACTTCTTGAGAATCGGGTTATATCCGTCGTTGATCAGCCGGGAGCGCATAGCCTCTGCCTCCTTGATGTCGCCGAAAGGCCCTACCTGGACGCGAAATAGCTTGTCAACGGCATTGCTCGCCACAAAGGCGGGATATTGCTTTTTCTTGAGAGCATCCACCAGCGCATCCGCGTCTTCCTGCTTGGTCACCGCGGCGACCTGCACGAAATAACCTGTGCCTGGAGCCGGGGCCATGGGGTCAGGTAGTCCGGCAGCCTGCGCCCCCTGCGATGGTGTGCTCGAGGAAGGAGACGGACTCGCAGAAGAAGTTGTGGTTTGCGTGGCAGAAGGTTGCGTAGCCGCAGCGTCCGTGGGCACGGCAACCGCAGCGGCAGGCGTGAGTTGCGGATTCACGTTCGGCTGCTCCACCGCTTTGTAAAATGTCATCTGTGCCGATGGCGCAGCGCCGGAACTCACCGGCTTAGCGCCATTGGCGAGCATCGGCGCCAGCGTCGTGGACCCGGCAAGGGCGGAGTCCGACTTGCGTCCCAGCGTGTAGCCGAGGGCGAAAAATACGGCGCAGATCGCCACCAGAGCGAAGAAAAGTCCCAGCAGCTTCGCTGTACCCAGTGTAATTTCCGTGTCTTGTGATGAAGCCATAACCCTTCCTCAAAATTGAAAGCGAGCCCGCCCCGCGATCCGCGATCGTTCGAACGCCAGGCAGCCTTACAACCTATGCAGATTTCGGCACGGGCGCTGTATCCTCGCCGACTTTGCCCAACATCTTCTGCAAACCCGAGAAGAAATCCACGGGCACAGGGAAGATGACGGTCGTATTTTTCTCGACGCCGATCTCCGTCAAAGTCTGCAGGTAGCGCAGCTGTACGCTGACTGGTTCGGTAGCCAGCAGATGCGCCGCATCCACCAGCCGCTGCGCGGCCGAGAACTCGCCTTCCGCGTGAATAATCTTGGACCGTTTCTCGCGCTCCGCCTCAGCCTGTTTGGCCATGGCGCGCAGCATGGATTCCGGCATATCGACCTGCTTCACCTCGACATTCGTCACTTTCACGCCCCATGGCGATGTGTGCTGGTCGAGAATGCTCTGCAGCCGCAAATTGATCTTTTCCCGATGAGCCAGCAATTCATCGAGTTCCTGCTCGCCCAGCACAGAGCGCAAGGTGGTCTGTGCGAACTGCGAGGTCTGATAGACGTAGTTGGAAACTTCCACCACGGCTTTGCTGGGATCAATCACGCGCAGAAAGATAACGGCGTTCACCTTGAGGGTGACATTGTCGCGGGTAATGATGTCCTGCGGCGGTACTTCGAGTGCCTCCTGTCGAAGCGAGACTCGAACCATCCGGTCGATCGGACTGAACACCAGAATCACACCGGGCCCCTTGGCCGAGCTCAAAAGGCGGCCAAGCCGAAAGATGACGCCGCGCTCGTATTCCGCCAGAATCTTGATCGAGCTGAGAAGGTAGATGACGATAATGACGACCACGATTGCAGTGAAAGGAAGTTCCATGGTGACGCCTCCACTACTCAAACAACAAGCGTTGCTGAGGCGGATTGTAACGCAATGGCAGGATGAGAGCGTGGAATTCGGACCCAGTCGGTTGCTTGTGCTGGTGCCTGCCCTGTTTAGGGAATCGCGGCGACCGTGCTCGCCACAGCCACGGGTTCTACTTGAAGCAACAGTCCGTCCACCCGGCGTACAACCACGGACTGTCCCATCGAAACGTCTGAGGACGAGACAGCGTCCCATATTTCGCCGTGGACAAAAATCTTGCCGCGCGGGGAGAGCGTAGTTTGGGCAATACCGGTTTCACCGATCAATCCCTGGGCTCCCGAGACCAGTTTGTTCCTCCGCGCTCTGAGGGCAATGCTCATCAGAAACGCCGTAATCAGTCCCAGCGGAATACTCACGGCCAGCGCCGTCAGCAGGTGCACGCGCATTTCCGGGATCGGCGAATCCACCAGCAGCAGTCCGCCAAGTGTCAGCAGCGTGATCCCGCCAACCGTGAGAACTCCGTGGCTTGCGAACTTCGCTTCCGCGGCAAACAGCGCAAACGCCCCAAGAATGAGCACCAGCGCGGCGAAGCGCGTAGGCAGCAGGTTTAAAGCAAAGGCCGCGATCAAAATAAAAACAACGCCTACCGTCCCCGGAATCACTGCGCCCGGATGATTGAACTCCGCATAGAGCGCAAGCGCTCCGATGGCCAGCAGAATGAACGAAACATTCGGGTCCATCAAATAGCCAAGGATGCGCTCCTTGAGCGTCATGCCAAAAGGCACGATCGGTTCGCCGGTGAGTTTCAGTGTCACCGTTTGCCCGTCGAAGCGTTTAAAACTCTTGCCTTCCATCTGGCGAAAAAGATCGTCGTCGCTAGGGGCTACGTAATCGATCAGGCGCTGCGAAAGTGCTTCCTGTTCCGTGAACGATTTGGATTCGAGCACCGCACTCTCAGCCACCTCGACATTACGGCCACGCTTGGAAGCAACCGAACGCATCAGCGCCGCCGTGTCGTTCTCAATCTTGCGCTTCATCTCATCGTCAAGCTTGGGCGCAAACGGCCCGATCAGCACGGGATGCGCCGCACCCGCGTTGGTTCCGGGAGCCATAGCTGCGACGTCGGCCGCTTCGAGAATGAAAATTCCAGCCGAGCCCGCCCGGCTGCCGCTGGGAGCAACGTAAACAATCACCGGAACCCGTGACGAGGTGATCTTCTCGATGATCTTCCGCGTGGAATCGACCAGCCCTCCCGGCGTATTGATCTCGATCAATACAGCTTGATCGCCGCGTCGCCCTGCCTCGTCGATAGCCCGCGAGATATATTCCTGGGTGATGGGCTGAATCGTGTCATCCACAACGATCTTGAGAACTTCACCGAAGGAAATGGAGCTGAAAACACAGATCGCGACAAGGCCGAGAACGATGCGGAAAATTAGGCTGCGTTTCATGAGTCGGCCCTAGCCCTCAGGAATATTGTCACTCTTATTTGTGGATCGCGGTAGGAATTTCTTGTCCCTGTTCGATTGCGCTGCCATTTCTGGCAGACCGGCCGTCCCACCCGGGAAGATTGTTGCTGCCCGTGATCAGCCGCGCCCCCCGTTCGTACGTGAAGTACGACCACGCCCACTGGATCAGGACCAGTACGCGGTTCTGAAAACCAATCAGAAAAAGAATGTGGATACACAGCCAGGCCAGCCACGCCATAAATCCGGAGATGTGAATCTTGCCGAACTGTGCCACCGCTGCCGCCCGGCCAATCGTTGCCAGACTGCCCTTATCCCAGTAATGAAAAGGCTTGCGCGGCGCAGGCTGCCCCGGCTGGCTCTTGGTGAGCTTAATCTCCCGGCGAATCAGCTGGGCTACGTACCGTCCCTCTAGAATGGCCACGGGCGCCACGCCCGGCAGCATCTTTCCCGATTTGTCTTTCAAAGCTGCAAGATCTCCGATGACGAAAACTTCAGGGTGACCAGGGATACTTAAGTCAGGCTGGACCAGAACTCTCCCTGCGCGATCCAAGGGTGTACCGAGCTTCTTGCCCAGCGGCGAAGCGGCCACGCCCGCGGCCCACAAAATGACCGACGCTTTCATCCGCGTTTCCCCCATCGAAATCACGCCGGGCTCTATATTCGTAACCATTGTGCCGGTCCGCACCTCAACGCCGAGGCGCTGCAACTGTTCCAAGGCGCTCCGCGAAAGGTCAGCAGGATACGTTGGCAGCACAACCGGGCCGCCTTCAATCAAATGGATATGAGTCCGCCGTGGATTGATCGATCGAAAATCGTGGGCGAGCGCATGACGGCAAATCTCGGCTAGAGTTCCGGCGAGTTCCACTCCCGTCGGCCCGGCTCCCACCACAACAAAATGCAGTGGGTCATCGGGCTGGCCAGCGGCGGCACGGCGTTCCGCGAGTTCGAAGGCCAGCAGAACTCGGCGTCGAATCTCGATCGCATCCTCGATCGTCTTGAGTCCCGGCGCGATCGGTTCCCACTCGTCGTGGCCAAAATAAGCATGGCTCGCACCGGCGGCGACGATCAGAGAATCGTAGGGAACCTCTTCCTCCGCCGTTTTCACGACGCGCCGCTCCAGGTCGAAGCCCGTCACCTCAGCCATCAGCACTTCGACATTTTTGTACCGCCGCAGGATTGACCGGATGGGCTCTGCAATCTCCCCCGGCGACAGTCCCGCCGTCGCTACCTGATAGAGCAAAGGCTGGAAGGTGTGGTGGTTTTTCTGGTCGATCACGGTAATTCTTACATCCGCGCCGGCCAGCGACGTGGCCGCATTCAGGCCTCCGAAGCCTGCTCCCACGATCACTACTTCATGCGTAACCTTGCTGTTCATAGCGTCACTCTATAAGATTCACCGCGATGGCAATCGGCTACATAAGTTCCGGAAAAGATGATCCTTCTTCGGTTTCCGCGCACAAGTATCTGCGATGGTTAATACCCTCGATCGCAGATCTGATTTTCATCTCCCTGCTTGGACTGCTCTCCTTCACCATCCTGTCGGTGCGTTTGCTGGGCGATGCCGGAATTGGCTGGCACATCCGTACCGGGCAACTGATTTTGTCGTCCCACGCGATTCCTCGCGTCGATCCATTTTCCTCGACGATGGCCGGCCATCCCTGGTTTGCCTGGGAGTGGCTGTATGACGTACTTGCTGCCTGGCTCAATTCGGTTGCGGGCCTGAACGGGGTGGTCTTCTTCACAGCTCTGATCATCGCCCTTACCTTTTCGTGGACGTTTCGCCTGCTTCTAAAACGCGGCACGAATTTTTTAGTAGCTCTCGCTCTGGTGCTGCTCGCGATGTCAGCGGCCATGATTCATTTTCTCGCGCGCCCTCATGTGGTGAGTTGGCTGTTTACCGTTCTGTGGTTCTGGGTCCTGGAATCATCGGAGAGAAACGACGATGGTCACCAGCACTCTCTATGGCTTCTACCCCTGCTGATGATCGTCTGGGTTAATGTTCACGGAGGATTTCTCCTTGGCTTCATCCTTCTCGGGATTTACTGGATCAGCGCGTCCTGGCAATGGTTCACGTCAAAGGAAGATCGGTTTGACGAAGTTCTGCAAAAGATACGCGCGGGGAATCGTGCGCGAGACTTGGCGCTCATTGGGACAATAAGTGCCCTGGCAACGCTTGCAAATCCCTATGGCTGGAAATTGCATCTTCATATCTACCGCTATCTTTCCAATCGCTTCTTGATGGATCACATCGATGAGTTTCAGTCTCCGAATTTTCACGGCGTGGCGCAGAAATGCTTTGCCGTCCTTTTGCTGCTCACGCTGATCGCGTTGGCGGCCAGAAAGCGCGGGCCGCAGGGCATCCAGGCGAGCGAAGCCCTGATCGTGTTGTTTGCGGTGTATTCGGGACTGTACGCCTCGCGCAACATTCCAGTATCGGCCCTGTTGCTGATTCTGATCATTGGCTCGGGACTCTCGGATGCAGCTCGAAAACTCGCGGATATTTTCGCGCAACGGTTGTTCGGATCTCGGTCGCAAGATCGCTCATCAACACATTTTGTTCAGAGAATGCAGGCAATCGAGTTGGGCTTGCGGACCCACGTTTGGTCCTTCGCCGCAATCGTCATGATCGGCTGGATCACCTTCCATGGCGGCAAGCTCGGCGTTACCCCGCTGATGCACGCGCACTTTGACTCCAAGCGATTCCCAGTGGGGGCCGTGGACTACTTGGAGGGCCACGATATACCTGGTCCGATTTTTGCTCCTGACTACTGGGGCGGCTATTTCATCTACCGGCTCTATCCGCAGGTGAAAGTTGCCATCGATGATCGCCATGATTTCTACGGCGAAGAATTTCTAAAGTCTTACTTAAAGACGGTGCACGTCGAGCCGGGCTGGGACAATTTTCTCAACCAGAACGAAGTTCGCGCGATCGTCGTTCCCAAGGATTCTGCGCTCGGCAACATTCTTCTCGAAACGCCGCGTTGGCAGCCAATCTACAGCGATGATGTGGCTGTCGTCTTTACCTGCTCCCGAAGTTCCATCCACTAAAAACGATACCCACAGTTACCGCAGGCGTAATCCGCCGCTCCTGCTAAACTTTCTCCGTGCCTCCTCCAACTCATCTCGAATGCACCCGTTGTCACGAGCATTACCCCTCCGACCGCCCCCAAACCGTTTGCCCCAAGGACGCCGGAATCCTCTACGCCCGCTACGATCTTGCCGCGATCAAGGAAACTTTCTCGCCCGCCTCGTTGCTGCCGCTTGCTCCCACCATGTGGCGTTACGATGCCGTCCTTCCCGAAGCCACGCCCGTCACGCTCGGTGAAGGTTTCACGCCCGTCCTGCGCAGCCGCGAATATCCCAACGTCTTCATCAAGGACGAAGGCCTGAATCCCACGGGCTCCTTCAAAGCTCGTGGACTCTCTGCCGCCGTCACCATGGCTCGCCATTTCGGACTGAAGAAATTAGCCATCCCTTCTGCTGGAAATGCCGCCGGAGCCCTCGCCGCCTACGCCGCCGCCGCCAACCTTGAAGCCCACATCTTCATGCCCAAAGACGTTCCCATGGCCAACCGCATCGAGTGCGATTACTACGGCGCGCACGTCACCCTGGTCGATGGCCTCATCTCCGACTGTGCCCGCAAGGTCGCCGAACTGAAGGATTCCGATTCCTGGAAAAACGACGGATGGTTCGACGTTTCCACCACCAAGGAGCCCTACCGCGTGGAAGGCAAAAAGACTATGGGCTACGAAGTCGCCGAACAACTGGGCTGGAAAGTTCCCGACGGCATTATCTATCCCACCGGCGGTGGTGTAGGTCTGCTCGGCATGTGGAAGGCCTTCGACGAGCTGGAACAACTGGGCTTTATCGGTCCCGAACGCCCGAACATGATCAGCGTGCAATCTTCCGGATGCGCACCTATCGTTAAAGCATGGGATGAAGGTCGCCCAGCCTCGGAAATGTGGCCGCACGCATCTACTCTCGCCTCCGGCCTGCGCGTTCCCAAGCCATATGGCGACTACCTGATCCTCGACATTCTGAAGCAAAGTGGAGGCCTCGCCCTCGCCGCCACCGACGCAGAGATCCTCGCCGCGACCCGCCACTGGGCCAAAGTAGAAGGCATCTTCGCCGCGCCCGAGGGCGCAGCGAGTTTGGTCGCGTATCAGAAACTTCTAGCCACTGGCTTCTTTACTCCAGACGACACAGTCGTCCTCTTCAACACCGGCTCCGGCCTTAAGTATCTGGATGTCCTCGATGTTCCCCGCGCGGAGCAGGCACCCTCACCCGCATCCCGCGCCATCGCCGGAATCATCGGACCATATTGAGAGCAAGTGAAATTGTGTGCCTAAGGAACAGGCAGGACAATCTTTGTGAGGGCAATCGCTTTTAACGACAGTCACTTCCGGGAATTGCCCAACCCGGAGCGGATCGCGATTACTTCCCATAGGCCGACTTGCCGCTGCTGATCGTTGGTATTATGCTGGCGCTCAGTCATCCAGGTTGAAACTCGATACGAATCTAAGGAGAAATAAGGAGAAATCATGTTCAAAGTCAGTGCGCTTGCTTTCGCAGTCCTCATCACGGGCCTTTTATGTTGTGCATCTGTGGCGCCAGCCCAGGTTGCCATCGGCGTAAACATCGGACCGGCTCCCGTGTGCCCTTACGGGTACTTCGACTATGCCCCGTATGACTGTGCTCCTTACGGCTATTACGGGCCCGATTGGTTTGTTCGCGGTGTGTTTATTGGAGCCGGCCCTTGGTTTCACGGCCCTCACGGCTTTTACGGCCATGTCGATAACCGCTTTGATCCTCATCACGGTTACGTTGGACCGTTGCCGGAGCGCGGGGCGGAGCGCTTCAATCACTTCCAGGGAAACGAGGCCCGGGATGGGCGGGGCAACGTGGGCCAGGCCGGCCATGAAGCGAGCGGGGAACACGCGCTCCCTGGTTATCGGGGTGGTCATGGGGGAGGGCACCACTAGAGCGCGATCCGTTTGAACGAGAGACGAGATAAGGCGCGCGCCTGGCGTCTTATCTCGCTTCGAGTGCGCTCCTCAACGATTGGGGCAAGCTCTTGCTAGGCACGCTGCCGCAGAGACACCACACCCGGTGGCCGGTGCCACATTTGCGGGTTAGGCGTTTGAAGTGTTCGGCGGGAAGGTTATTCCCCAGAAGGTTTCCGCCCGCTCGTCCTGCTCGACAAACTCGATTGCGTACGTGGAGACGCCCTCCAGTTTCGCCAACTGGGCAACTACGCGGGCCGAGAGCTTGGTGCCTTGCTTGTTATTTACGGAGACGACCGAGCCCACCAGAAGCTCACGACTGAGTTGAACGGCAGCGCCGTGCTTATTCAATTTCGTGGCCTTGGCCGGCGTCGTAAAGGGACTCTTCTGTCGATCTTCCCCGGCTAGCCCGACAGAAGCGTGGAGCGCCATGCGATTGCTTCGGCGTTTTGCGATTTGGCCGCGGTTCGAGGTTGCGTTAGCAGCCAGCTCTGGACGGTGCGATTTCGGGTGCGGATGTGCAGGTTTCAGGTTCATTCTGATCGGGACCTTAGAATGTGCTCTTCATCGCTGCAATGTGCCGTTCGTCACCTCGCCCGGTTACCCCGTAGAACCCGTTGATTCTTCAAACTGAGAGACGCCTTCGATCACGCCAGGAAATAGGACATGTACCAAGCCGGCAACCGAAACTAGAGATAGCCACGGTATGAGGTCCATCCTCGCGCTACTTCCACAATCCAGTGGTGGCATCCTGTTCCACCCGCGCCACACTCTCTAGCCTTCCCAAATCCCGCCAATAATATTCATCCGCGCAAAATCCGAGAATGTTTTCCCCTTGCGCAGCTAGCCTCAAATAGGAAGTGATGATCGAGAAGGCGCCTTGCTCCGTCATCCTCTCGAAAATTCGAGGCGAAATCATGTGCACCCCCGAAAAAGCCATTGCCTGCATGTTCGCCGACGCAAGCACCACTTCAAGCTCTCCATCCTGCCCGGCTCGCCTTCCACAAAGCTGCATCCGCTCGCCGAACAGCAGATACCTCGAAGTTTCCCGCTCCTGCACCGCCAGCGTAGCCAACGCCCGATGCTGGTGATGAAACTCCGCCATGCGCCCCAGATCAATCGTGCTGATCACATCTACATTGTGCAGAACGAACGGCTCGTCGCGTCCTACAGAATCCTCGATAAAAAACCACGCCGCCTTCTTCAACCCGCCACCGGTATCCAGCAACTCATCCTCGCGCGAAACTTCAATCCGCATCCCGAAGTTTTCATTCTTCTTCAGATACTCAACCACCATCTCGGCAAAGTGATGCACATTCACAATCACTTCCCGCACACCAAACTCACGCAGCCGAGAAATCGTGATCTCCAGCAGCGTCCGCCCGCCAACCTCCACCAGCGCCTTAGGACGATCATTCGTCAGCGGTCGCAACCGCGTCCCCAGCCCCGCTGCCAGAATCATTGCCTTCATTGCGACGCCGTCCCCAACGCAAGAGCTGATGGGAGTGTCATTCCGAACCGGGGGCCAAGCCCGGTGAGGAACCTGCTTTTCGAACACTTAAAGCGCATTCGCACCTTCCAACTCCCTATGCCGCAACACCACGTCCACCCCATTCCTGCCGCGCAACCGCTTCGCCAGTTGCTCTGCCAGGTAGACGGACCGATGCTGTCCGCCCGTGCATCCAAACGAAACCATCAAGCTCTTGAAACCCCGCCGCTGATACTCGTTCACACTCGCATCCACCAGCGACATCACACTCGCCAGAAACTGATGCACGCTCTCCTGCTGGTTCAGATACTCAATCACCGGCGCATCTTTTCCAGTCAGCGCCTTGAATCGTTCTTCCCGCCCGGGATTGGGCAGGCTGCGCCCATCAAAAACAAATCCGCCGCCGTGACCACTCTCATCCTTCGGCATGCCGCGGTGAAAGGAAAAACTTAGAATCCTCACCGTCAGATTGTCTGCCTCGGAGGCCAGCCCTTGCAGCTTCTCCGAGGCCAGCATGCTGTTAAAAGCTTCCATCAACGTGGGCAGTGCAATCGGCAGCTTCACGTTATGCAGCAGCCAGCGCAGATTCTTCAACGCGTAGGGCACGCTCTGCAAGAAATGAGCCTTACGCTCATAAAATCCCCGAAACCCATACGCCCCCAGCGCCTGCAGAATGCGCACATAAACATAAGCGTAAAAATAACGCTGGAAATCTTCGCGCTCGATCGCGATGAAATCGCCGAGCCGTTCGATATAAAGATCCAGCAATTGCTGGCGCAACTCCGGGGGCAGATCAGCCTTGGCATCGTAGAGCAGGGAAGCGACATCATACTGCAACGCCCCTTTGCGCCCGCCCTGATAATCCAGGAAAAACGGCTGGCCATCGCGCAGCATGACGTTGCGGGACTGAAAATCGCGATACAAGAAATAGTCGTGGTCGGCGCTCAATAAGAAATTCGTCAGAGTGTCAAAATCGTCTTCCAGCGCCTGCTCGTTAAAAGGAATCCCCGCCAGCCGGAGAAAGTAGTACTTGAAATAATTCAGATCCCACGCAATCGATTGCCGGTCGAAACTTCTTCGCGGATAACAAACGCTGTAGTCCAGATCGCGACCGGCCTCAATCTGAAAGCGCGGCAACACCGCGACCACCTTGCGATATGCTTCCACCGCCGCCGGCGCGATGTTCTCTCCAGTGCGATTCTTCGACAGAAACTCAAATAGAGATGTGTCGCCGAAATCCTCTTCCAGGTAAGCGCCGGCATCCAAATCTTCCGCATAAATTTCTGGAACCGGCAGACCATGCCTGCGGAAGTGCTTGGAAAATTCCAGAAAAGCGACATTCTCTTCGCGCACGCTGTACAAGATTCCGATTGCGCTTACCCGGTCGTTGGCCAGCCGGATAATCTTTCGCCCTGACCCTCCCAGCTCTCCCTGCAGCGCCTGGATCCGCGCCGCCGGAGTGTGAAAGCACTGCTCAAACAGCTTCTGAAGAACGTCCATAGATTGTCCGCGCTTCACGCGCAACCACCCAAGATAACATCGAAGCCCGTGGCGCAGGCTTGAGTTCTACCACGGTGTACCTCAGTGACCTTTGTGTTCAGGAGTTTGATCTTCTTTCCTCCAGAACTTGCCGAGCCTCGATGCTCAAGTAAAATGAAATATTCCCCATGACCGATCGCCTTTACTATCGCGACTCCTTCCTCTATAACTTCGACGCCGAAGTCCGCTCCGTTCTTGAGAGTCCGCGCCCGGCGCTCATTCTCGACCGCACTGCGTTCTACCCCACCAGCGGCGGCCAGATTCATGACACCGGCTGGCTCGAGAATTCCGGCGCCAAATTCCGCGTCACTGAAGTGGCAGACACGGAAGACGGCCACATCGTTCACTACCTGGAAGCTCCGCTGAAAAATGTCCATCCCGGAACCCGCGTCCATGGCACCGTCGACGCCGCCCGCCGCCGCGACCATATGCAACAGCATTCCGCGCAGCACGTGCTTTCCGCGGCCTTCGTCCGGCTTTTCAATATGCCGACGGTTTCCTTCCACATGGCCGACGATTACTGCTCTATCGATCTTGACACGCCTTCGCTCACGGAAGAGCAAATCGAATCGGCCGAACGCCTGGCGAACGAGATCGTTCTGGAGAGTCGCCCCGTGGATGTCCGCTACGTCACCCGTGACGAAGCCGCGAGCCTCGGCCTGCGCAAGCTTCCGCCGGCTGACCGCGACCAACTCCGCATCATCGATATCCGCGACTTGGACCTCTCCGCCTGCGGGGGAACGCACGTCACTCATACAGGCCAGATTGCGGGCCTGCTTTTGCGTAAGTACGAAAAAGTGCGTCAGGGATACCGCGTCGAATTTGTCGCGGGCCAGCGCGCGGTCGCGACCGCCCGCCGCGATTTCGCCACTCTTACGGAAACCGCTGCGCTGTTTTCCTCTCACATCTACGACGTTCCGGAGCAAGCCCGCAAGTCGCTCGACGAAATCAGGTCGCTGCGCAAACAATACGAGCAGTCGCAGGACGATCTTGCCGCCGCGCAAGCCGCAGTTTTGTTCGCGGAAACTCCGGAGACTAACGGACGCAAAATCGTTGTCCGCACCTTCTCCGGCCGCGATCTCGCCTATCTCAAACTGCTCGCCCAGAAACTCACCCGGCAGTCTTCCTCCGCCATCGCACTGCTTGCCGGCGAATCCCCGCAGCCCGCGCTCGTCTTTGCGCAGTCCGCTGGCCAGCCCCATGACATGGCCGCGCTTCTAAAACAAACCGTGTCTTCTCTTGGCGGACGCGGAGGCGGCAGCAAAGACCTCGCTCAAGGCGGCGTCCCTCAATCAGCGAATCTGGCGGCCGCTCTCACCGCCGCCGCTCAATCTCTATCCTCATAATTAGGAGAACTAAAGCCTGGCAGACGATGTTACTACCGGTTACTTCTGTACTCTCGCAAGCGCAAATACTTCTTGGTAAATTCCGAATAACTTCCAAGCTTTCAGCGTTCGCCCCCGGTTACGATCGGGTTCGGCGAGTATGACCTTCGTGCCTCCCACGTTTGTGCCATTCCTCTCTTGCGTTGTTTCCCCGAGACTGTCTACCAGCCCAAAGTCATTCCCCCAAAATCGTCCCCCAAAGAGCCCAGAGTCTCCTGACCTTGTCCGTCCGAAGTCAATTTGAAATGGAGTACCCCACGTCTATGAAGAAGCCTGTCGCTTTCTTTGCGTTCCTGTTGCTGGCTGCGATGCAGCTTTCGGCCTCCCAAAGCAATCTGAGTCAGTTTTCCGTCCGCCGGTCGCAGAAGCAAAACTCCGCCCAGCAGGCCAGCCAAAAATCGGTAAAAGCCAGCGCGACCGCGAAGGCCTACTCCCTGAGACCGCACCCGTACACAAGCAATCCTCCAATCAGCACGGTTGGACTCGTCAGCGCCCTCCAGATCCCTGCCGGTGGCGCGCCCTACTGGACTGCAGTCACCGCCGATTTTAACGGCGACCTGAAGCCTGACATGGCTACGCCGGTTCTGAATGATGATGGCGTTACATTTTCTGTCTCTGTGGTGCTCAGCAACGGCGATGGCACTTTCCAAAGCCCGATCCTCACGCAAAATCCGAATGGCTCATATGGCGACCAGATTCTCGTCGGAGATGTAAATAATGACGGCATACCGGACCTGATTCTGGTTCACGCGACCAAGCCCTCAACTTTCGAGGTGTGGCTGGGAAACGGTGATGGAACCTTCAACGTTCAAAACAATGCCCTCAACCAGATTGCACCCTACGACCTGGACGGCGGCGTTTTGACTAAGAGCGGCGACATCATAGCTATCGACGATCAGAACCCTGCCAACGTCTGGACGTTAACCGGTAACGGCACGGGCTCTTTTTCGCCGGCTGTTTCCATGGCGCTCATCGGCAGCGGTCAGTTGAACAACATCGTATTCGACGACTTCAATCAGGATAAGATCCTTGATTTTGCGGCGACTAACTCAGGTAGCAATCAAACGGTCGTCTATCTCGGCCAGGCGAACGGTACCTACGTAGCGGGCACACCATTGACAGCCATCCCAGCCGATTACGGCACCTGCAACAATTCCTCCGGCGATCTGAACAACGACGGCTTCCCGGAGATCGTTAGCGCCAACTGTGGCTTCGACGATCTGATCATTTACGTGAACAATGGCGACGGAACCTTCCAGCCTGGCGTAACCTATGCCACCGGTACCAGTTCATCTACGAGCTCGCCATATGTCATGCCGGAGGCCGTCACCATTGCGGACGTGAATGGCGACGGTAACAAGGACATCATTTCATCCAATTTTGATGGCGGTGACATCACCGTTATGCTGGGCAAAGGCGATGGCACCGTGTCGCTTCCCACGGTGGGGTATTCCACGGGAGGATCTCCGCACACCTCCGCGCTGGTCGAAGACTTTAACGGCGACGGCTTCATGGATATCGTCGTCCCGGATGACAACTTCAGCTTTGTATACCTGCAAGGCTACGGCGATGGAACTTTCCGCGCCGCGATGGATTTCTTTTCGCCGGTTCCCGACAATGGCCGTCCCTTCGCACAAGTCATCGCCACCGCCGATGGTTATCCTGACGTGGTAGTGGGTAATTGTTGCGACGGTACTATCGGCATTACGGTATTTCTCTCTCAGCCGGACGGCACCCTCAGCCCCGGCGTGAATTACGGATCGGGCGGGTCGTTGACCAGCGTTGCCATTGCCGATTTCAACGGAGACGGAATACCTGATATCGCCGCCCTCGACCTTACCGGCAACAGCGTGCAGATTTTCACGGGAAACGGTGACGGCACTTTCACCGAGGGCGCCTCGTACCTCACTGGCGGTAACAATGCGAATGGCAGCAAGAATGGCGGCTTCAACCAGATCGTGACCGGCGACTTCAACAAAGACGGCCACATCGATATCGCCGTTGCAAACTACTCCAGCAACAATGTCGGCGTACTTTTGAACGACGGCAACGGCGGCTTCCTCACGGCTGCCACCTATCAGTTCACCAATAGCGGCAACGCTCAAACCATTGCCACAGCCGATGTCAACAACGACGGCTACCTCGACTTGGTCGTGACCAACTATGCTTCCCCGGGCGTCATCAATGTTCTGCTGAACCAAAAAAATGGAACATTCCTCGCTGCTCCACAATCTCCGATCACTTTCGCTTTTAACTATCCCGGCAATATCGCCCTGGGTGATTTGAACGGTGACGGCAAACTGGACCTTGCGGTCACCATCGACGATCCAGCCGGCCCTGGCTTGGCCGTTGCGCAGGGAAATGGTGACGGCACCTTCCAGCCCGCGATCCTGTTCCCGACCACACTCCAAGTTGCCAAGCTGAATCCACCGTATCCCGGCGACGTCAAGATATTTGACCTCAACGGCGACGGCAATAATGATCTCATCTACAGCAACGCGAGCTTTGGCGCCAAGCCGGATTACGGCACGGTCGGCATTCTCTACAACACCGGCACGAATCCGAGTACCTTCGCCGCAAGTATGTTCTACTCCCCGGTCGAGTACCCAGCCGGAAGCTTCGTCTACTCTCTCGCCCTGGCGGACGTAAACAACGATGGCGCGAAGGATATCGTGATGGCGGACGGTTTCTTTGCCGGCGTCACCGTTATGCTAAACGGCAGTGGCAGTGGCAGTGTGGTCGCTTCCTCGGCGAACCCGGCAATCGTCGGAACGTCGGTCAGCTTCACCGCCAACGTAGCTGCAACCGTTCGCGGCATCACCGCGGTTCCCACCGGCACAGTAACCTTCCTCGACGGAAGCACCTCGCTCGGTACGGCAACGCTGACCGGCGGCACCGCAACCTTCACTACCACCGGCCTTGCCATCGGCACCCACAGCATCACGGTGCAGTACGGCGGAGATTCCAACTTCCACTCCAGCACTTCTAAACTACTGAGCGAAGTGATCAACAACGGTACGCCGGGTTTCAGTCTGACTCCGTCGGCCACCAGCGCTAGCATTACCGCCGGCGCTTCGGCCACCTTCACTGTTACCTCAACTCCTGTCTACGGCTACACCGGCACAATCGCATTCACCGCCACCGGATGTCCGTCCAAAGCTACCTGCACCTTTAGTCCGTCATCGGTGACCTTGGCGGGAACCACCGCCGTACCCACGACTCTCACCATCAGCACGACGGCGACCACGACGTCGTCCTTGGTCACGCCATACCGTCCGAACTCCAACCCGATCGAGCCCACACTGTGGGCGAGCCTCGGCGGATTCGGACTCTTCGGCCTGATCCTGGCAGGGACCAGCAAGAAGCGCAGCCGCCAGATGGCTCTCGTCCTCGGAATGCTCGTTCTGATGATGACGATCACCTTCGTCGGTTGCGGCGGCAGCAGCTCCAGCAACACCACTCCTCCCGCTACGACTACTACTCCCGGCACGCCGGCGGGCAGCTACCCCATCACCGTAACGGCGACGGCATCAGGCATCACTCACGCACTGAACGTCACCGTAGTCGTTCAATAGTGGTCGCTTAACAATCCTGAGTTCCCCATTCTTGCCAATGGCAAGAGTGGGGAACTTTTTTCATTTCTTCCTCGTCATCACCCATCACGCTTCCCGGCGGCTCTCAAACATAGCCAGCTGCCTCATCCTGTCCCCTGTGGTAGTATGCGGCGTCTTTGGAAAACATCCCACGTGACCACTTAAGGAGAGTCCATGAAACGCATTTTGTGTTTGCTGGGGATTGCTTTGGCTTTCGCTGTCGGATTGGGGTCGTTGGCCAGCCGGAGCGCGGATGCTCAGGAGAATTTGAAAGGTGGAAAGGTAATTCAGAGAACCGATTTGAAGGCCGCGCCCGGATGGGAAGCTATCCTGGTCGAGCGCACTCTGCCGCCCGGTAAAGAGAGCGGCAAGCACACGCAGGCGGGCAATGAGATTGTTTACGTGCAGTCAGGCTCGGTGATCTTCGAGGCTGAGGGAAAGCCGGCGCAGACCGTTAAGGCTGGGGAGGCGTTCACCACCACTGCGGGAGAGGTGCATAACGTTAAGAATGCCAGCTCTACCGAGCCCTGCAAGGCACTGGCTTATTATGTCGCCAAGAAAGGCGCTCGTCTGGAGGAGCTTTCGGTTCCGGCGAAGTAGGGGCTCAATCGGGTGCCCCATCCTTAACGTCGCGCCTCTTGCGACGTCAGAGCCTGCCCTGAGCGAAGTCGAAGGGGTGGGGATTTTGACTTTCAATCTGCACAGGGAATCCCCGCCCAGGCAAAGCTTGGACGGGGCACCTTCGCGATTCGACGCGGTTGTATCGGCCGGGACGCCCGCCAAGAGTGGGGGATCTTTTTTTATTTCTTCCGGGTCATCACCCACCACGCTTCCCGGTACTTCTCAAACATCGCTCCCTTCTTGCTCCCGTCCGGATAGAACCACAAATTCTTCCGTGGCGCGAACGCTTTCACCGGTACCACATACCAGATATCCCGCGACACGATGTAGGCCACGATCACGTCAATATCCTTCGCCGTCAGGCCCACAATCTTCCGTCCCACGTACACCGACGCATGCACCGCGTATCCCCGCGCCCCAAACCGGTTCTCCGTCGACCTCACTTGCGCCCTGAATAGCCTCCCCTCCGTATCCACCACAAAATCGTACCGGTAGCTGTCGCCCCACGGCTTCGATACGATCATTCCCATCCCCATCGCCTTCCTCAAGAAATCCAGTTCCGAAAGTTCTCCCATTCGCTTCGGCGGAAGCCTCCCCTGCGTCCTCAGCGATTTTTTCGCCGGCTCCGCCTCTCTGTCACCCTGAGGCCCGCGCGTTTCGATCTTCTTATCATCCTGAGACCCACGCCTTTTGCGGGCCGAAGCATCCATGTGACCTCCCGCCTTCCCGCGTCGCCTCCCACCTCCCGCCCCGTACCGCTCATCCGCCATCGCCATCAAATCCCCAATCCACTCACTCATAATCGGTCCGCCGTTCCCTCTCTTTTTTGTCATCCTGAACGAAGTGAAGGATCGCGGTTACCACCGCCGCGTCCCCCCGAATCCCTCAACTCGTCTCCCAACAAATCAAAAGCCCCCACTGGGACCGAGTCCCGTGGAGGCCACTATCGCCACATTTCGTAACGATACCAAAATTCTCCCATTTCTGGGACATAGCGTCAAGCAAATTCGCAGAATGCGGCTATAGCCGAAGTGGACGATTTTCAATTCCGTTGCCGGTGCGTCGCTGAAATGGCTCGCCAGTTCACTGGAAGGAACAACGCTTTCCCAAAGCGGCACGCTACCAACAAAATAAGGCTCGGGAAGGGCACGAGTTTACTCGTGCCATATTAAGCTGCGGAGAGAGCGGCTTCAGCCGCTGAGGTGCGCTCTTGAAGCCGACTCGAGATCTCAATCCACATGGAACGTATTTCGTGACGTTCTCAGCATGGCAACGCCGCAGGCTTTTCATCGTTGAAGCGTATGCGCGACTCTTTCTGAAGACACTCTACGTCTATCGTAGGCAGGGACGATTCGAACTGCACGCATTCGTACTCATGCCCGAGCACGTCCACTTGCTGCTCACTCCAATTCCAGGGATCACGTTGGAGCGATCGATCCAATTCATCAAAGGCGGCTATTCTCGCGCATTAGGAGTGGAGTTGGGTCGAAAAAGCGAAGTATGGCAACGCGGATTCACCGACCATTGCATCCGGGACGCGGCGGACTTTGACATCCATCGCGGCTACATCCACGAGAATCCGGTGAAGCGTGCGCTCGTGGGGTCGGCGCGGGAGTATCGCTATTGCTCTGCTTACCCAGGCTTCAAATTGGACAGCTGGCCCTCAGCGGCTAAAGCCGCGTAACGTAGGACGCTCTTGCGGCACGACTGAAAGTCGTGCCCTTCCCGAGCGCAGTCGTGGCGAGTGTCGCCGAAGTTCGCAACCATAGGCTCGGGAAGGGCACGAGTTCACTCGTGCCAAGTCAGCCCCACGAACCCGAAGGCACGCCGAGCTCGGGAAGGGCACGAGTTCACTCGTGCCAAGTCAGCCCACAAAAAAGGGGCACGGCTTCAGCCGCTGAGGTAAGCCGTGCACAGCCCACGCAGAACCACGAACCCGAAGGCCCGCCACGCTCGGAAAGGGCACGAGTTCACTCGT